>JAESGE010000005.1_pt1 | contig 756183 bp, 724 predicted proteins | sample 9269601 | NCBI WGS metagenome assembly JAESGE01 (sample SAMN14515569, study PRJNA621662) | algae metagenome | isolation source: Tolypothrix brevis GSE-NOS-MK-07-07A and co-occurring heterotrophs from wet... | place: USA: Grand Staircase Escalante National Monument, Utah | collected 2006-04-16
GCTTCCTCCTCTGCGATGGTTGCAGGGAGGAGCGTAAAACTATGCCGAGCCGATCACCGCAAAGTTACGGGAAAGCGCGGGTGCCCCGCGCCCGCTCGGCATAGTTGCGCGCTCGGCATAATCGAAGCATTATCGTATCAGCCACGAAGAGTTGCTTCGGCTTAGCGGAAATGTCGATGCATTGGGGCAGGCCGTGCACGCGGTTTGCATCGACCGAATTTCGGAGCTGGAGCAAGCGTGCCCACGTTAAAGTAGTGGTTGCGTGCTCTCTTGCTGCGAGTTGGACGGTCGCCTTTCCAATCGAAGAGTCGTCCCTACGCAGGCACTCCCTTAACACTTACGGGCCGCGCGAAATTGGACGCCCCGTCCAGAATGCGTGCCAGCGTGCAGTCGTCTGACTGGCCTGATGGGATCGACGCGAGGAATATCGCTGCCACATGCAAAGTTGCGTGTCGCCGTGAGCGGCAACCTAGGCACTGTCGTGACCTAGGACAATGAGTGCGGCGCGTTCACGCACCGGAGCGAGAACAGAAAAGAAGGCGCGGGCTGGGTTGGCCCTGCGAGAAGGATGAAAAACATCTGAAGCCGGGGCTGCCGAGGGCCCCGGCGCTAGGGCTCGTTTGAACGAGTATATCCAATGACGAACTTCTATCCACCGACTGGCGCGGTCGATCTCATGATCGAGCCGCGCTCCACCACGCTTGGGTGCGTGATCAAGGACAGCGTCCCTCTGCCGACCGCGACACGCACCGACATGAAGCTGATGCGCTACATGGCATCGCTGATGCACAGCCGCGTGAGCCGTGACGTGCTGAACATGGCCGGCATGCTTGCCGACAGCCTGTTCGTCGAGACGCCCGGCGTCATCGTGCGGGCAACGGCGTGCGCCGCGCCGCTGTTTCTCAGTGAGATGGAAGCCGAGGCCATCAAAACCCGGCATTCGGTCGTGCTGCTGCGGCATTCGCAGGGGCAATCCGCGATCGATGTAACGATCGATCTCGTAATGCCCGACGACGGCGATCTCCGGTGGCTTCAAGACTATCGTCTGTTCCGTGGCCTCTCGGGCGACAGTTGGCTGGTGCCCTATGGAGATGGCCCCTCCGTCCGATTGCTGCCTCACGGGCTCTTCCTGACCGAGCATGCGCCTTACGCCGACGACTGGGATCGGACGGCAGGCGTCGAGCGCGCCAGCGCGCATCTCGATGCCCAACTGCATGGAGACTGGTCATGGAGATGAAAAAACGACCGGCGCCCGATGGCCTCGATTTTGTGCCCGTAGAGGGCGGCAGCGATCCAAATCTCGTTTTCGGGGTCGTCCGACGCCGGATTGGAAAGGGAGCGATCCAGACCGCTCCCGCGTCCGTGCTCCGCCGTCTCTCGCCGGTGCGCAAGGCCGATGTGGCCGCGCCGTGGGAACCTACCTGCTACCGCTGGGACGTCCTGCTTCCGTCGATGGCGCACGACGATTGCCTCGATCCCAAACGCCTGTGCGAGAAGTACGAGGAGCAAGCCTGTGAAGGGTTGAAGGATCTGCTTGTCATGATGACGATCCGCTTTCCCGACGCCGACCGGCTCCACGCCATCTGGGAAGATGTACGTGCATTCGCTCGGGATCGCCTCTGCCGCGAGCGCAGTCTCGCCGTCATTGCCGCCTTCCACCTCCCGGTCCAGATCGGCTCGACCAACCCACCGCACGTCCATCTGATGGCGCTCGCCCGAGAGCTCAAAAGCTACGGCTTCACCGACTTTGTCCGGCCGTTGGCGGCAGATCCCGGCAAGGCGATCTTCGCCGCAGAGTGGGCCGAATGGCAGGTGCGGCAAGGTCGCGGCGCCGACGGCGTCTGACGAGGCGTCCCCTTGCCAGCGCGCGGCGACTGACGTCGCGAAGTGCCTCGAAAGAAAAAGGTCCAGCTGTGGCTGGAGCGAATGAAGGAAAGCAGCCGCTGCCCAGCCAGCGCTGCCAACGAATGGATTGTACATGTCAAAATACCCCACCGCGACCGAGCGGGCCGAAGAAATGGAAACGCTGATGGCGGCGCTCGCCATCATCCAGGTCGCCGAACTCGATCTCGACGAGAAGCCGCCGATCCTGCCCGTGCAATGCGCGCATTATCTGATCGCTGCCGACGCCGATCTGCTCATCGTCCCTACCAAACCCTCGGCCGCTGGCGATCATTATATCGTCGAGGACATCATGTGCTTGGCGCGCTGTGACGCCCTGCTGGTCCGCGTCGCACGCCCGGGCGCCGACGAGAAGCGAGTGCTGGTCGACATCGGGATCGATGGCCTCGTTCCCGTCTGGTTCCGGGAATATCGGCCTTGCCTGATCCAACGCGCACTCCATTTCGTGCCCGATCAGGACGCAAGCAAACCCGCATTCAAACTGACCAAGCATGGCCTGGAGCGGGCGGCGGACTTCGACGCGCTGAGCTCTGAGTGGCTCTGACCCGCGAAGAGCGGGAGCGCACCGACGATTATGGAAAGGAAGAAGCTATGCTGGTGGTAAATATCGAGATCTGGCCTTGGGGCCGTGAGGAGCGGAAGTATAAGATCGGCGAGATCACCGCCGGGAATATCGCGGGCGGCCGAATCTCCAGCTATGAGGTTTGCGTTCAGCAGGAGGGTTACGAGCCTGAGGGCGTACCGGCGATCGATAAAGAATTTCTGCTTCGCGATCACGACCGCGGCGCGGGCGCACTGGCACTCATTCGTGACGCGCTGCTGATCGCCGTGCCACCCATCGAAGAAAGTTCCGGCGAGGCTGATACCGGGGCCGGGTCGATGTCACCGGAGGAGTGAGGCGATGGAGAAGCCCCCCGGTTCCCCGCGCTCTGGCTCCGCCGCCAAGACTCATATCGTACGGTTTGCGATAGCTAACCGGCGCCGACTAAGCGGGCCTGGTCTGCGCGCCTTCCTTGCCATCGCCAATCTTTGGGGACTGACCGAGGAACAGCGCCGCCTGATCCTCGGCTATCCGGCTCGATCGACCTATCATGGCTGGGTCAAGAAAGCTCGCGAGCACCGCGACATCACGCTGAGCGTAGATGTCCTGATGCGGATTTCAGCGGTCCTCGGCATTTACAAAGGGCTTAGGATTCTTTTCGCCGACGACGATAAAGGTGTCGAATGGCTCCAGAGACCCCATAAAGCCCGCGTATTCGGTGGCGCGTCTCCCATTGAACTCATTACTAGTGGGACGCAGGAAGCTCTTCTCACCGTACGCCGCTTCGTGGATGCTACCTGTGGCGGACTCTACATGGCCCCTGCGTGGGACGAGCGCGATAGGCCGCCCTATGACGATAGCGAGATCATATTCGGTGGCGCAGACGATTGAGGGCGCATCCGCTAGTCTCGTCCCCTGATCGGATCATGCTGAACCGCGACGGAGCTTCCGGGCCATTCGCTCGTGCCTGATTGCGGCCTCGCGGAGCCGGACCGCCAGTTACGGATCGTCGGTCGCACTCGCTTTCAGGCGGGCGACACGGGCTAGCTGTTCATAATAAATGGCGTCACGTTCAGGCTCCATATCCAGCCTGATATCATGGTCAAATCAACAATTGACTAAGTGGCGCGAGAATCCTCCTCATCTGAGAATTGTGAAGATTTAAATGGTAAAAATCCCGCCCAACCGTCGAAAGACAGCATATAAGTCTCTTCGCAAGGTTGCCGAGAAGCTGGGCGTTCCCTTTATCGTTCGTCCGCCCGGAACACCGCCGACGAAGGATGGGGAGCAAGGTGAACTTGCCGATCCGAAACGCTGATCGAATTTGGCCGTTGTATGAGTATGCCGGTGATAGGTTCAAAGGCGCACCGGGAGGGACGTCGGACGTGATCTGATTTTCACCGGATGCTCATTGTTTTGCTGCAATTATCGATCGCCCCCGCTGCGCTAGCGACCCAGCGCAGCGGGGCAATCTCAAGCGAGTGTGGGCCCCTCTGGCTAAGTCGATTTTCGTTCGAACCACGGATCATCCTTTCGGTCGACAACCAGATGGTCAACCGGATATTGTTCCACGAGCGCTACGGCCTCGTCTGCCGGGGCCGCTAAGCCACAAGTGTCCGAGCGGCACCCGATGATCAAAGCACATACTTGCTGAGGTCGGTGTCGCCCACGATCTCCGAAAGCTGGCGTTCGACATAGGCGGCGTCGATCTCCAGCGTCGTGCCGCCGACATCCTCGGCAGTGAAGCTGATCTCCTCGACCAGTCGCTCCATGATCGTCTGCAATCGGCGTGCGCCGATATTCTCGACCTTTTCGTTGACCTCGGCCGCGAGCTTTGCGACGCGCGCGATGGCATCGTCGGTGAAACTTAGCTTCACGCCTTCGGTGCCGAGCAGTGCTACATATTGTTCGGGCAGCCCGGCCTTGGTCTCGCTCAGGATACGGACAAAATCCTCCTCGGTCAGTGCGCCGAGTTCGACGCGGATCGGCAGGCGGCCCTGGAGTTCGGGCAGCAGGTCGCTCGGCTTGGCGACATGGAAGGCGCCCGAGGCGATAAAAAGGATATGGTCGGTTTTCATTGGACCATATTTTGTCGCGACGGTCGTCCCCTCGATCAGCGGCAACAGATCGCGCTGAACGCCCTCGCGGCTTACCGAGCCACCGCGTACGTCGCTGACCGCGATTTTGTCGATCTCGTCGAGGAAGACGATGCCATTCGCCTCGGCATCGGCGAGCGCGATGCGCGCGACGTCGTCCTGGTCGAGGCGCTTGTCCTGCTCCTCCTCGATCAGCCGGGTCGCGGCCTCAATCACCTTGAGCTTGCGGCGCTTCTTGGGTGCGCCGCCCATCGCCTTGCCGAGCATGTCCGAAAGGTTGATCATGCTCATCTGCCCCGGCTGTCCGGGCAGTTCGAACGGCATGCTCGGTGCGTCGGAAACCTCGATCTCGACCTCGCTGTCGTCGAGATGCCCTTCGCGGATGCGCTGGCGAAAGCTCTGGCGGGTCGCCTCGCTCGCACCCTTGCCGGTCAGCGCGTCGAGCAGGCGCTCCATCGCCGCCTCTTCGGCGGCGGCGCGCACCGCCTCGCGGCGGCGGTCCTTCTCGAGCCGCACCGCTTCCTCGACGAGGTCGCGCGCAATCTGCTCGACGTCGCGGCCGACATAGCCGACCTCGGTGAACTTGGTCGCCTCGACCTTGATGAAGGGGGCGTCGGCAAGCTTCGCCAGCCGGCGCGAAATCTCGGTTTTGCCGCAGCCGGTGGGGCCGATCATCAAGATATTCTTGGGGCTTACCTCGTCGCGGAGGTCAGGCGAGAGCTGCTGGCGGCGCCAGCGGTTGCGCAGCGCCACCGCGACCGCGCGCTTGGCAGCGTCCTGGCCGATGATGTGCGTATCCAATGCGGCGACAATCGCCTTCGGAGTCAGGTCTTTGTTCATGTGATTATGCCTGGATTTCGATGATTTCTTGGGTGAACTGGTCGTTGGTATAGACGCAGATATCGGCGGCGACTTCCATGGCCTTGCGGACGAGCACCGCGGGGTCCTTTTCGTAATCGACGAGCGCACGCGCCGCAGAGAGCGCGAAATTGCCGCCCGATCCGATCGCGGCGACGCCGCCCAAGGGTTCGAGGACGTCGCCGTTGCCGGTGATGACGAGCGTCACTTCCTTGTCGGCGACGATCATCATCGCCTCGAGGTTGCGCAGATATTTGTCGGTGCGCCAATCCTTGGCGAGTTCGACCGCGGCGCGGAGAAGCTGCCCGTTATGGCGCTCGAGCTTGGCTTCGAGGCGTTCGAAGAGGGTGAAGGCATCGGCGGTCGCACCGGCGAAGCCGCCGATGACGCTGCCGTCGTGGAGGCGGCGGACCTTGCGGGCGTTGGGTTTCATCACCGTCTGGCCCATCGACACCTGGCCGTCACCGATGATGACGACCTTGTCGGCGCTGCGGGCGGAAAGGATGGTGGTTCCGTGCCAGGGCGCGGCACTGTGCGCATGGGGATTGCTCATGCGGCGGGATATGGGCGATGGCCTCGCGCGCCGCAAGGGGAGGGGGCCCGTCCCCGTTAGCACGAATGGTTTGTCGCCAGATATTCGACGATCGCCTTGACCTCCTGCGCGCGGTCGCGCGGATTGATCAGGATATCGTCGCCGTGCGTGACGACGATAATGTCGGAAACGCCGACCACGGCGACGCGCCTTCCCTCGCACGCGCGGAGGTAATTGTTCGCGGCGTCGATCGCGATGACGTCGCCGATGCGGACATTTCCGCTTTCGTCGTTGTCGCCGAGTTCGTGCAGCGCCGCCAAGCCGCATCCCACGGCCAATTTGTGCAGTCTTTCACAGGCGGCCCGATGAATATTTCGCGAGCGGGTGTGTTTTTTGTATCAGATGGATATTGTCGGCATTGATAGCATAAATCGCAGCTGGCTGGACGGAGATATTATGGAGTATCGCGATGGAAAGATTGGGCGGCGGGGTATGTTGGCAGCTGTAAGTTCCGTCGCTGTATGGAATTCTGCGGCGACGCAGGGCGCCACCAACCCCATATCGCCGCAAGGAGTCCCTGCACTGACACAATGCATCGCTCATCTCCGCTCCGCCAATGGTGGGGAGATGGTAGGCACCTCAAACGGCATGTCATTGGACATGCGCCTCGCCAATCAGGAGGTGAGCGTTCGAGACTATTTTGTCGAGGGTGACCCGGATTGGACCAACGCTTTCGAGCGCGCGATCTATGCCGCGTTTCCCGATAGTGACTGCATCAGTATTTTTGTGCCGGTGGGTGACTATATCTTGTCTCGGCAGATCATCCCTCGCCGCACCGTCTTGATCCGGGGCGCGGGTTCGACGGTCACTCGCCTCCAGTTCACCAACATTGCACGCCTAAACGCCACTATGAAAGGTGCTTTTGCTTTCGGTATCGAAACGACGCTGGCTGCATATACGACAAATCCCGAAGGCTACCCAGTCCGCGGCAACAATATCACTGCCGGCGGCGCGGATCAGTCCGTTCTGTCCGACATCTGCGTTGAGATCGTGGGCACTCGTCCCAATGGGTTTGACTGGTGCGTCTGGAATGCGGCGCGCCTGACCATACAAAACGTCGTGCTGGTTGGGGGCGGGGTCAAGACGGTAGCCGGCACTCTCATTACCGGGTCCGGGTCGATAGCCGGAAACTCGAATTGCTCTCGTTACTCCAACGTTAACTGCGCGATGGCGACGGACGAAGCGTTCCACTTCGACGGGTCTGACGCAAACAATTGCGAGATCAATCGCTGCTCTGCCTTCGTGCCGGATAAAATCGGGTTCTTCGAATCGTCGCAGTTCGGCAATTCCTATATCGCCTGCCACCGCGAGGGTCACACGGCAAACACCGTGAACGGCTACAAGTCTGTCAATACTGGCGGTTCCAACGCTTCCGTGTTTCTCGGCTGCTACAATGAGGCTGATACGACGACAGGAAATCGTTGGGCCATAGCAACAGGTAACGTGATCATCGCACCTTTAGGCGCGGCGGTGGAGATCGTTGCTAACCAGAACACGATGCTTGCGGCGTCAAATCTTGCTGGCCTATTTACCCGTGGACAGATGAATTGGACCGCGTCGGGGGCACCCCATGATCTCGGCTCGGCTTCGATCGCGGCCTCCCGAGCCAGCCCGTCTGGCTTTCAAGTGCGCGGCGGAGACGGGGCCATCTATGGCTTAGTACGCGTAGGCGACGGTGTGAGCATCCTCAAGGACGGTGCTGCGTTCTTGAAACTTTCTCGCGGTACTGCGATTGCCGATGCAACTACAGCTGCCGGGGCAACTCCTACCAAAGCGGAGTATGACGCACTAGTCGGCAAGTTCAACACGCTGCTTAGTCACTGCCGCGCTGGCACTCCGGTGATCGATACGTGATGGGTGCCTCCTTTGACAATGTAGGAATATTCCGTTCTATGTCGAATTCGCTTTTCCAAATATGGCCAGCCGAAAAGGCGCAAGAGACTAGAGGCATCTTCGCAAATTGAGACTTCGGTTCTTTGCGCAGATCGAATGCCGTTTCGGGAAGCGGGAGATAACGTCTGGCCCATCGGCACCTGACCGTCGCCGAAAATGACGACCCTGTCGGCGCTGCGGGCGGAACGGATGGTGGTCTGTTATACCGCACGGCACTGTGCGCATTGGGATTGCTCATGCCGCGGGATATGGGCGATGGCCTCGCGCGCTGTAATGGATGGGGGGCGGCCGACCCGTCAGCGCGGAGGGTTTGCCGCCAGATATTCGACGATCGCCTTGACCTCCTGCGCGCGGCCAAGCGGAATGATCAGGATGTCGTCGCCGTGCGTGACGACGATGATGTCCGAAACGCCGACCACGGCGACGCGCTTTCCCTCGCACGCGCGGAGGTACTTATTCGCGGCGTCGATCGCGATGACGTCGCCGATACGGACATTGCCGCTTTCGTCCTTGTCGCCGAGTTTGTGCAACGCCGCCCAGCCGCCGACGCCGGACCAGCCGGGATCGACCGGGGCGACGACCACCTGTTCAGCGCCCTCCATCACCGCATAGTCGATCGAATCCGACGGGCTGGAAAGAAAGGCATCGGTGTCGGGATGGATCCCGGGCGCCGTCCTGTTGCGCCTTCGCCATGGCAGCCGAGCAGGACGCCGCGATCGCTGGCTGCTGCCTTTCGAGTTCGGCTAGGAACCGATCGGCACGCATCAGAAAGATACCGGCATTCCAATAATGGCCGCCTTGGGCAAGCATGGCCTCCGCCTTGTCGCGCGGCGGCTTTTCGACGAAGCGGCGGACTTCGAAGATGCCCGGCGTCGCGGCGAACGGCGCACCCGCGGCGATGTAGCCATAGCCGGTTCCGGGATGCGACGGCGCAATCCCGAAGGTCGCGAGCGCGCCGGCTTCGACCGTCGGCATCGCGGCCTCGATGGCGCGCAGGAAAGCGGGTACGTCGGTCAAGACATGGTCGGCGGGCATGACGAAGATCGTCGCGTCGGGATCGTCGGCAAGCGCTGCGCACGCGGCAAGTGCGATTGCAGGGGCGGTGTTGCGCGCGGCGGGCTCGACGACGATGCGGGCGCCAGCGACGCCGGCCGCCAGCAGATCGGCCTCGACATGCGCGACGTGCGCCGGTCCGCAGATGATCATCGGCGCCGTTAAGCGGCTGCGGTCGACCGCGCGGTCGAGCGTTTGCAAGAACATGCTGTCTTTGCCGGTCAGCGGCTGGAACTGTTTCGGCGCGCTATTGGTCGACACGGGCCAGAGCCGCGTACCCGAACCCCCCCGATAATATGATTGGGATGATCATTTATGGTCTCGATTTTCAGGGGATGTCAGGCGGGCCAGCACAGCAGCGCGCGTGCCCCCGGGCCCAGTGCAATACCGTCGGCGCGGTCTATCGCGACGCATTCGCCGAGTTTAACCTCTTGGCCCGATATGCTGCATCCCGGTGACAAGGGGGTGAAGGTGAAGTCGGCGCGATGTCGCGGCAGCAATCCCGCGGCATCGACCCCCGACAGGTGGAGCAGACGGAAATGCGGCCCGTCGACCAGCAGGCGGTTATCGTTCGCCGCGACGCGCCGGTCGCGCGGATCGGGGCGCGGGGCCGTTTCCGATACGGCGAGCCCCGCTTCGAGGTGCAGTTCGCGCGGGCGGCCGTAATCATAGAGGCGATAGGTGCAATCGACATTCTGTTGCACTTCGACGACGGTCAGCCCGGCGCCGATCGCATGGATCGTGCCCGCTTGGTTATAGACGAAATCGTCGGGGCGCGCGCGCCGCCAGTCGATCATGTCGACGATCGTCCCGTCGAGCGCCGCGTCATGAAGCGCTTCGCGCGTCGTTTCGGCGACCAGCCCGACCCCGAGTTCGGCGTCTGGTTTGGCGTCGAGGACCAACCAGCACTCCTCCTTGCCGCGCGGATAACCTGCCGCTTGCGCGGCCACATCGTCGGGGTGAACCTGGATCGAAAGGCGTTCGGACGTGAAGAGGAATTTCACCATGATTTGCGCGTCATCGCCATCGGGATGGGCAAACCAAATTTCGCCGATGCGGCGGTCGCCGAAGTCACCAAAATCGCCAGGAATATCTGTGCGGCCCCAGGGTTTTTCCACGACGATGGTTTCGAGGCGAGTGAGTGCGTGCATGAGCGTTTGAAACCTGTCGTTCTTTTCGTCGGGACAACGATCGTGGAGATCGTCTCATAACCCAATAACGCTCGCTTCGTTGCGTAAAAGCAAGAATGTCAGGCGGCCCGATGCAAACGATTGGTGCCCCCGCCGTTCGGCTGGTCAAGCCACAGGCCGCGCGTGTCGTAGACGATCTTGTCCCCGCGTTCCTCCATCGGGATTGATTTGAACAGGTCATGGTCGACGAGGACGATCAGCAGATCGCATACAGCGAGGGCGGTATCCAGATCGATCAGTTCGGCACCGGTACCGGCGAATTCCATCGGCAGGCCACGAGCATAGGGTTCGACGATCTCGATCTGCTTGCCGAAGCGGCGTGCGAGCGCGGCGGCGATTTCGACCGCGGGGCTTTCGCGGAAATCGTCTATATTGGGCTTGAAGGCGAGGCCGAGGCAGGCGACGCGCGCGTTCGGATGCTGCGACACCAGCATTTCGGCAGCGCCGATGACATGCGCGGTCTTCGCCAGGTTGACCTCCCGCGCGGTGCGGATCAGGCGGCTGTGGTCGGGCGCGCCATGGACGAGGAACCAGGGGTCGACCGCGATGCAATGGCCACCGACGCCGGGGCCGGGCTGGAGGATGTTGACGCGCGGATGGCGGTTGGCGAGGCGAATGACCTCCCACACGTCGACGCCCATATGCTCCGCCATCATCGACAATTCGTTGGCAAAGGCGATGTTGACGTCGCGATAGCTGTTCTCGACCAGCTTCACCATTTCGGCGGCGCGCGCCGAGGTGGTGACGCACGCGCCCCGGACAAACTGACGATAAAAGGTCATCGCGCGACGAGCACAGCGCGGCGTGATGCCGCCGATGCAGCGGTCGTTGTCGACGAGCTCGACGAGGATGCGGCCGGGCAGCACGCGCTCGGGGCAATAAGCGACGAAGATGTCGGTGGCGCCGGTGCAGGCTCCGGGAACTTTGAGGTCGGGGCGGAGTTCGGCGAGCAGCGCGGCGATTTTTTCGGTGGTGCCGACCGGCGAGGTCGATTCGAGAATGACGAGATTGCCGGCCTGAAGTTTGGGCGCGATCGCCCGCGCGGCCGAAAGGACATGGCTGATGTCGGGGCGATGCTCGTCGTCGTGCGGCGTAGGGACGGCAATGACGAAGGTGTCGGCAGGCGCGACCTCGGTCGATGCAACAAGCGTTCCGCGCGACACGACGCCCTGGACGAGACCGTCGAGATCGACTTCCTCGATATGGACTTTGCCGTTGTTGACGGTGTCGACGACATGCTGACTGACGTCGACACCCGTTACCTTGCAGCCCGAACGCGCGATGAGCGCTGAGGTCGGCAGGCCGATATAACCAAGCCCGAGGACCGTGACTTTCTGTTCGCTATCAATGGGCACGCGCAATAATCTCCGCAATTCTTCCCGCCGCCTTGCCGTCGCCGAACGGATTATGGGCGCTGGCCATGGCGTTATAGGCGTCCTTGTCGTCCAAAAGGCTGAAAATTTCTGAAACGATGCGATTTTTGTCGGTTCCAACAAGCCGTGCGGTGCCGGCTTCGATGCCTTCGGGGCGCTCGGTCGTCTCGCGCATCACCAGCACAGGTTTGCCGAGCGAGGGGGCTTCTTCCTGCACGCCGCCGCTGTCGGTCAGCACCAGTTCCGACGTCGCGAGCAGGCGGACGAAGTGCGGATAGTCGAGCGGGTCGATCAGCGCGACGTTGGAAAGGCCGCCGAGGATCGGCTCCATCGCGCTACGCACATGCGGGTTCGGATGGACGGGGAAAACGACCGCGACATCGTCGCGCGCGGCGATCGCGGCGATCGCGTCGGCGATGGCTTTCATGCCATCGCCGAAATTCTCGCGGCGGTGCGAGGTGACGGCGATGATTCGTTTGCCGGCAAAGCGGTCGACGAGCGGATCGAGCCCGGCGGCGAGCGACGGTTCCTCGTCGATCCGGGCCTTTGTCGCGAGCAGCGCGTCGATCACGGTGTTGCCGGTGATATGAATGCGTTCAGCGGGCACATTTTCGGCGCGCAGCGCCGCGGCGGCGGTTTCGGTAGGCGCAAAATGCAGGTCGGCGACCGCTCCGGCGACCTTGCGGTTCACCTCCTCGGGCCAAGGGTGATAGATGTTGCCGCTGCGCAGCCCCGCCTCGACATGGGCGACCGGAATCTTGCGAAAATAGGCCGCGAGCGTCGCAGCCATCGTCGTCAGTGTATCGCCGTGGACGAGGATGCGGTCGGGTTTCCCGGCGTCGAACGTCTCGCCAAGCCCGACGACGAGCCGGGCGAGGAGGCCATCCAGCGTTTGATTGGCCTGCATGACGTCAAGGTCGATGTCGGGCGAAATCCGCGCGATATGAAGGACCTGATCGAGCATTTCGCGATGCTGGGCCGTCACGCAAACACGGGTGTCGAGTCCGGCGTGTTCGCGCAGGGCGTTTACGACCGGGAACATCTTGATCGCTTCCGGACGCGTCCCGAACACGGCCATCACCTTCATACTCTGTCTCTCCTAACCGAAACTGCGGTCCCGTTCGTCAACCTGGTCGTGATACGCCCGGCGCATTAAGCGGCAAAGCTTGCAACACCCTTAAACTGCGCCGATCCTTGGAAAAAAGGGTCGGCAAATGATCCTTACGCAACATTTGTGCGATCAAGGCGTATATTGTCACTTATGGCGAGAGAGGCTAGGGGCGCCGCTGTGCGCTGGCCCTTGCCACCCCCGATCGATATTTGGATTTGGACCCTGTTTCATGTTCTGGAAGCGTAAGAGCAAGCCGGTCCCGCCCGCCCGGAACAGCTTTGCAGTCCCCGAAGGACAGCGTGTCTACGCGATCGGCGATATTCATGGACGCGACGACCTGTTCGCGGAACTGATCGACCTGATCCGGGCCGACAATGCCGCGCGCAGCTCGGCGAGGGTCACCCTCATCCTTCTTGGCGACCTTGTCGACCGCGGTCCCCAATCGGCCGACGTTGTCGAACGCGCGATTCGCCTTAAGGGCGAGTTTGACGACATGCGCCTGCTGATCGGAAACCATGAGGAATGCTTTCTGGCGGCGCTCACGGGTGACGTCCGCCGCCTGCGCTATTTCATGCGTATCGGCGGCGAGGCGACGGTCCGCAGCTACTGGAACAGCGAAACCAGCCTGACCGAGGCGAGCTTTGAAGATGTGGCAGAGCAATTGCCGTCGATGGTTCCGCAGGCGCATGTCGAATTTCTCGGCAGCGGCGAGGATGTTGTTGCAATCGGCGATTATGTCTTTGTCCACGCGGGAATCCGGCCGGGCGTACCGCTCGAACGCCAGACGCTAGAGGATCTGCGCTGGATCCGAGAGGAGTTTCTGGGCGATGAGCGGGATCATGGCGTGATGATCGTCCACGGTCATACCATTCAGGACGACGTCGATGAATGTGAAAATCGGATCGGCATCGATACCGGCGCCTATAAATCGGGTGTGCTGACGGCGATCGTGGTCGAGGGCGCCGAGCGGCGCTACCTCAAAACCCCGGGGCTGGCGGAAGCGGCCTGACGCGTCACGCCATGCCGTGATACGCGCCTTCGTGCGCGGGCATGCTACTTGCAGACGCCCGACGGGTTGCAGGGGCTTCCGCGGCCGCGGATGGTCGGCTCGACTGCCATCTTGTCACGTCGGGTTTTCCGATTGCTTGTGGCTGCGATGGGCACTAAGACCTCGGCGAGATGGCTTGCGAGGCGCTGAACTGCTAGTGCAGATCATTGATCGCTAAGTATTTTTTGTCTGTTGCAACGCTATGCCCCGGGTCGATTTGTGTTTCCTGAAGTTATGACCTCCAATCCTGCTGATTCCAAGTTATTCGCTTTTCTTGCGACGGTGCTGAGGCGCTTGGCGGATCTGCCGCGCGCGGCGCGACGTTTTATAGCATTCGCTATCGATGCTCTTTTGTGCGTCGTATCGGTGTGGCTCGCCTTTTCGATCCGCATGGGAGAGTGGGACCTGTCCGGCTCTTCGGTGTTGACGGTCATAGCGGTTGTACTGCCGTGCTGGTTCTTCTCCGCGTGGCTTCTGGGCATCTATCGATCGATTATCCGATCGACCGGCGGACGAACGATCGTTGACATCGCCATGGCCTGTCTCCTGCTTTCGTTGCCGGTGGTCACCACCTTCATGTTTATCGGCATAGAAGGCACCCCCCGCACCGTTGGCATCCTTCAACCGATGATCTTTTTCCTGCTGCTGGCGACCAGCCGTGTGGTCATCCGATACGCGCTTATGGATGTGCTGCACATTGTTCACCGCGTAAGGCAGCACCGCGTCGCGATCTACGGCGCTGGACGGGCTGGGCAGCAGCTTGGCCTTGCGCTGCGCCACGAGGGGCATCTGGTGCTGGTCTGCTATTTCGACGACGATACGAGCTTGGTGGGCGATCGCGTGGACGGCATACGCATCCATTCGACGGACGAACTGGGAGTGGCGGTCGAAGCATTGGGAATCAACGAGATACTTCTCGCTTTGCCCAGCGTGAGCCGGGGGCGACGGCGGGAAATTGTCGAACGGGTAAAGAAGTATCAGGTTCGTGTTCGGTCGTTGCCGAGCATCGGCAACATAATCGACGGGCGGGTTTCGATCAGGGACCTCAAGGACATTCGTGTCGAGGACCTGCTCGGCCGTGATCCGGTCCCGCCCGACGAACGGTTGCTGGGCGGTGCGATTTCCGACAAGGTCGTGCTTGTTTCGGGTGCCGGGGGGTCGATCGGTTCCGAACTGTGCCGCCAGATCATGGCGCGCGGCCCGCGCCGTCTCATTCTGGTCGAGCATTCGGAATTCGCGCTCTATTCGATATTGTCCGAGCTGGAAGAGATCGCCGAAGTCGCGGCAGATGATGATGGTCCGCTCATCATTCCGGAACTTGCCGACGTTTCCGATGCGGCCGCGGTGCGGCGGATCATGGAGCGTCACCGGCCCCAGACAGTCTTCCATGCCGCCGCCTACAAGCATGTGCCGCTGGTCGAGGGAAACCCGATCTCGGGATTGCGCAACAACATATTCGGGACGTTGAACTGTTCCCTCGAGGCCGAACGGATCGGTGCCGCCCGCTTCATCCTGGTCAGCACCGACAAGGCCGTGCGTCCGACGAACATTATGGGAGCGTCGAAGCGCGTCTGCGAGCTGATACTGCAGGCAAGGGCGGCGGAGAATCCCGAGGCCACTGTCTTCTCGATCGTTCGCTTCGGTAATGTGTTGAGCTCGAGCGGCTCGGTCGTTCCGCGCTTTCAGGCCCAGATCAATGCGGGTGGTCCGATCACGCTGACGCACGTCGAGGTGACGCGATATTTCATGACCATTCCCGAGGCGGCGCAGCTTGTCATGCAGGCCGGGGCGATGGCCAAGGGGGGCGAGGTGTTCGTCCTCGATATGGGGCAACCGGTGCGGATCATTGATCTTGCCCGGTCCATGATCCAGCTTTCCGGCTGCACCGTTCGCGACGCCGACGATCTCGAGGGCGATATCGAGATCAAGGAAATCGGCTTGCGTCCGGGCGAGAAAATGTATGAAGAGTTGCTGATCGGCGACAATCCGGAGCCGACCGATCACAGCCGCATCATGCGCGCTCACGAAAAGCGGATCGAATGGTCCGAATTGCAACTTGGTCTCGAGGTTATGGGCTCGGCGCTGGACGAGGGTGACGTCGAAGGGGCGATGACAGTCGTAAGGAAAATCGTCCCGGACTACGTCCTTGTGAAACACGGCAAGGAAGATGCCCCGGATGTTTCGATTCGGGCCGCTGAAGCAAAGGGGGCAGTAGGCAGATAATGCAGCGCGAACGTTCAATTCCGGTCCGGGCTACTGCGCGGGATTCCTCCTCACGAACTGTCTTCATAGTGCTCGCGGCCTTCGTTGTCGTTGGCTTTCTGACGGTCGGCGGCGCCCGCGACGACTTGCTCTCGCTGCTGCTGTGGCGCCCGCTCTCCATGCTGTTCATGACGCTGGCCATCGCCTTCTGCTGGTCGGAGTCGAAGCACGACGGGCGCGCCTTGCTGACCTTTGCCCTCGCTGTCGTGGCCTTGCCCGCGCTGCATCTTGTTCCTCTGCCGCCGGCCGTGTGGAGCGCCTTGCCGGGCCGCGACCTGATCGTCGCCATCTATCGCGATGTAGGAATGGCATTGCCTTGGCAGCCGCTCTCGGTTGCCCAGTCGCGCACGTGGAACGCTCTCTTTTCCCTCGCGGCGCCGGTCGGCGTGCTGGTGCTCGCGCTGACACTCGACCAGCAATGGCAGCGCAAGCTCCTCCTCGTCCTGTTGGCTCTGGGCTTTACCAGCGGCATCATCGGTATGCTACAGGCTGTCGGTCCGACCAACGGGCCCCTGTATTTCTATCGCATCACCAACAGCGGGGAGAGCGTCGGTCTGTTTGCCAACAGGAATCATCAAGCCGCTTTTCTCGCTTCGATGTACCCCCTGCTCGCAGCCAATCTTTCGCTTTTCAAAGGAAAGCCGGAACAGCTGTTCTTCCACCGCGCGATTGCCATCGCCGCTGGGTTGCTGCTCATCCCGCTCATTTTGATGACCGGATCGCGAGGAGGGCTCGTGATGGGCGTCGTCGGGATGGCGTCCGCCCGGTGGGTTTATCGCTCGCCGGTTGCGAAGCTCCGCTCTGCCGAGCGAAAGACCGAATATCGAACGCGCCTGATCAGTTTCGGTCTGGTTGCCCTGTTGATCTTCTTCTCGATCATCGTCGCTGCGCGGACCACCGCGTTGAGCAGGCTTCTGGAAACCGACGCGGCAGGTGAGCTTCGCTTTGTCGCTTTTCCGATCGTGATGGATGCCGTCAGTCGCTTTTTTCCCTTTGGCAGCGGTCTTGGCACATTTGTCGAGGTGTATCAGATTTACGAACCGAACAAGCTGATCTCGGCGTCCTATTTCAATCATGCGCATAATGATTTTGCAGAGCTTTTGCTGACGGCTGGCGTGCCGGGGGTGCTGCTGGTGGTCTGGGCAGCGTGGCTCTGGTTGAAATCTGCCGGTTCACTGGTCCGCAATCGCAATCGCGAAACCGGAAGCGATACACCGGGCTTTTCCGCACAGACAATGGGACGCGCCGGGCTTTCCATCATCACCATGCTTGCGCTCTACAGTGCGGCTGACTATCCGCTGCGCGTTCCTTCGCTTATGCTGCTTGCCGCCATCGCAGCAGTTTGGTGTTCCAAAGCCTTCAAGGCTGCACGAAAATGAAGAGTTTTATGCCGCGAGACAATAACAAACGACGCTTCCGGGCCGCCGTCTTCGGCGCCATGCTCATGTCGCTTTCGGTGGCTGGTTGCGGCGCCAGCCTAACCAAAGGTGGACTCGGTGGTCCCAACGTCACGCTGGTCGACGCCGATGAGCTTCCTGGCCCCCAGGGGCAGACAGGTGCGGAGCAGGGCTATGAATATCGTATCGGCCCCTATGACAAGCTTATCATCGATGTTCTCGGCATCGAGCAGCTTGCCGACCGACGTATGGTCGCAGACGGCTCTGGCGATATCACGCTGCCGGTGGCGGGTGCCGTGCACCTCAATGATCTTACGATCACGGAGGCGACCGATCGCATTGCCCAGCAACTGCGCACAGGCCATATGCGCAATCCTCGCGTATCGGTGAACCTCGAGGAATCGGTCAGTCGCTTCGTGACGATCGACGGCGAGGTGAAGCAGCCGGGTAATTATCCCGTCATCGGCGGCATGACGCTGATGCGGGGCGTCGCGGCTGCGAAGGGTGCTACGGAATTCGCCAAGCTGCGCGAAGTGGTCATCCACCGCAACGTCAATGGCCGCCAAATGGTTGCCCTTTATGATCTCGCGGCAGTTCGGCGCGGCGCTTATGCTGACCCGATTTTGTATCCCAACGACATCGTTGTGGTCGGCGATTCGCCGGGACGGCGCCTGTTCCAGCAATTTGTGGCAATCGCTCCTTTGCTCGTGTCACCTGCGATCGCGGTTCTCGACAACAACAACTGATCCGCCTTTCCGATTTGTGAGAGCTTTATTTTAATGTCCGACATGCAATTTTCTACACAAGTCGTCGGGGGAAGCCCTGCTTCAGAGGGCACGGCCAGCCAGTTCTGGTCTGCGCCAGTGCTTCTCCAATATTGGAATGCATTCAAGCGGCACATCTGGCTGGCCGCAGCTATCGTCGCCGTCACGATCGTAATCGGTACCATCATTACGATGTTGATGACACCGCAATATACGGCGACGTCGCGTATCGAGATTGCCCGCGAACAGGCAAATGTCACGAATGTCGAAGGGCTCAAGCGAGAGGATGGCACGCCGAATCAGGAGTTTTATCAGACTCAATATTCGCTTTTGAACGCCCGATCGCTCGCCGAACGCATCGAGCGACGCTTGCGTTTGTCCGGAAACGCGGAGTTCTTCTCCGCGCACGGTGCTACGCCTGCGGGCGAGGGGCTGCTTTCGTCGGGCAACAACGGTGCAGTTCCCGTAGACCAGCTGCGCAATCGTCAACGCCAGGCGGTCGATCTGCTTCTCGACCATATCTCCATTTCGCCGCTTCGCGGTTCGGCGCTGATCGATGTCAGCTATACCAGCGCATCGCCCGCCATATCGCAGTTGGTGGCGCGCACATGGGTCAGCGAATTCGCGCAGCAGAGCATGGATCGGCGCTTCGCCTCGACGGCGGATGCCCGGGTTTATCTTGAAACGCGCCTGCAGGGCTTGCGTGAACGGCTGGAGCAATCCGAACGCGATCTCGTGAACTATGCCGCGCGCCAGGGCATCGTCCGCCTGTCGGAAACGCAGAGCGACGAAGGGCGCACACAAACGACGCAGACGCTGGCTTCCAGCAACCTTGAGCAATTGAACAAGGTGCTCGTTGAGGCGACCGCCGCGCGGACCGAAGCAGAGGCAAGATTGCGCGCAGCGCGGTCGCCGGGAAGCACGCAGCTGGCGCTTCAAAACCAGTCGCTGAACGTGCTGCGTCAGCGCCGTGCGGAAACCAATGCAGAATATCAGGACGTTCTCGTCCATTTCGATCCCGAATATCCGGAAGCGCGCGCGCTGCAGCAAAAGGTGGCGGCATTAGATCGCGCGATTACGGGGGAAGAAAAGCGCGTCCGCGAATCTTATCTCTCGGACTTTGATGCAGCGACCCAGCGCGAGCAGGATCTGCGCGGCCGCGTCGAGCAGTTGCTCGTCCGTTTTGACGCTGAAAACCGGTCGAACATTCAGTACAATATCTATCAGCGTGAGGTCGATACCAACCGTCAACTCTATGACTCGCTGCTGCAGCGCTACAAGGAGATCGGTGTCGCGGGTGTCGGCACGAACAATATCGCGGTTGTCGACGGTGCCCCCGTCCCTGAAAAGCCATCGTCGCCCAGGCTGTTGCTCAATCTGGCGATGGCACTCTTGGCCGGCCTGGTGCTTGCGGGTATTGCGGTCGCCATTCTCGAAAATCTTGACGAGAGCCTGCGTGAGCCGGGTCAAGTCGCGAACAAACTCGACGCTCCGCTTCTGGGGGCCATTCCCATCGTCGCGGATGACGCTCTGGAGAATATGGACGATCCGAAGTCGATCCTCTCCGAAGCCTATATGACGGTCCGGACCAATTTGAGCTTCTCGACCGACCATGGCGTTCCGAAGACCATGGCGTTGACCAGTACGTCGCCTGCCGAAGGCAAGTCGACGTCGGCCTATTCGCTGGCACGGGTTCTCGGACGCACGTCGGGATCGGTGGTGCTGGTCGACGTCGATATGCGACGTCCGATCCTGGCGTCTCGACTGAACCTCGACAACACCAAGGGTGTGTCGAACTTCCTCGCCGGTGAAGATGATTGGGAAGGCCTGATCCAGTCGACCGGGAAGCCGAACGTTTACTTCGTCGCGGCCGGACCGACTCCGCCCAGTGCGTCGGAATTGCTCAGCGGTGAACGTCTGGCGCTTTTCGTGAAGCATCTTGCCGGTCGTTTCGATCATGTCATTCTCGATAGCCCGCCCATGCTCGGCCTGTCCGATGCTCCGTTGATCGCGAATGTTGTCGAAGGTGTCGTGTATGTCATCGAAGCCGATCGTACTGCGGTGCGGGCTTCGCAGGCGGCAATTCAGCGGTTGCGCGATTCCCGTGCCCATATCGTCGGCATCCTGTTGACGAAATATCGGGCGAGCCAGTCGGGCTACGGCTACGGCTATGGTTATGGCTATGGCTATGGTCAGGATCGTGCTGAGGAAAATGCTGAAAAGGTGCGCGGATGAGCCACCCGAAGCGCCGCGCAACAGCCGGATCCTTTCAGCCGATCCAGTTTACGCCCAAGGTTTTTGCGGCCTCGATTACGGGTCTCTTCCTTGCGGTGTTGGCATTTTCCCAAGCGGCTGCGTCTACCGGTATCGTCATAGATACATTCCGTCCGATGGGCGGCTCCTTCTTTTCATGGCGTGCCGGGCAGACCATGCTGGCGGTGAGCCTGTACAAGGACCGCACAAAGAAGTTCAGTCCGGAAAAGCTCGTGGAATCGGGCCGCACGGGCCTTGGCTATGCGCCTTTGTCGTCGCGTTCGCTATGGATGGTGGGCAAAGGCTTTGAAGAGCGGGGCGATCTTGATCGCGCACGCAAGGTTATGCGTCGCGCCGAAGCCGTCACCCGCCGCGATGCGGTGGTTCAGCTTTGGTTGGCTGAAGACGCGCTGGTTCATCGGACAGCCATTGCGCCGGCGTTGCGCCATTATGATCTGATCATCCGTTCGGAACCCAAAGCCAATGCCGATGTGCTGACCCGCCTTGCCGCAATCATGGTCACACCACAGAGCCGACGCTATCTTCAGCCCTATGTTCGCGATGACAACCCCTGGTTTCCCGCGCTGTTGACCAACGCGGCCAACAGCCTGCCGCGTGCCGAGCCGGTGGGGCGCCTGCTTCTGGAACGGGGAACGAAAGCCCCGAATCTGCCCGAGCTCGAACCTGTCTATGCGCAGCTGGTTAGCCGCCTTGTCTCCGAAGGTGCGACCGATGTCGCCGTCCGCCTTTATCCTATGTTGCCGAATGGAAAGCGCGCGGCTCTTGCCAATGTCGGCGGCATCGTGGACGGAAAACCGGCTGTTGGATACCCACCCTTCGTTTGGGCCTTTGGTGCTGAAAATGCAGGCGCGACGCCGGTCAGCGTAGCCTCGGGCAAGAACGGCGTCGAATTCTATGGCGCGTCGGGTACGGTGGGCGTTGCGGCAACGAAACTTGTTGCCCCGGACGGTCTGGCACAGCTGCGTTGGCGAGTTCACGAACGAACAGCCAATTTGCAAAGCTCGGCGAGTTGGAATGCGACATGCGTACTCGGCCGGTCAAAAGGCACGACCAAGGCATCGGTCAACATGCTCGACAAGTCTTTGCCATTGAAGAAGACAATCTCGATGCAGTTGCCGTCCGACTGCGATGTCGTTCGCATCGATTTGCGTATTGCAGGCGGCATCGGCACCGGTCCGGCAACATTGATCGTCACCGATCTGGGATTGGTGGCCGCCAGCCCGGCCGGCTGATGCCATGAAGCGCCTGCTCGACATCGTCTGCAGCAGCCTGGCGCTGCTGCTCTTGTCGCCGGTTATCGCCATTGTGGCGCTACTCGTCCGGACCAGATTGGGGTCGCCGGTCTTTTTCCGTCAGACGCGGCCCGGCAAAGATGCGCGCCCGTTCGAGATGATCAAGTTCCGGACCATGAGGGACGCGCACGATGCAGACGGAGAACTGCTCTCCGATGCGCAACGTTTGACGCGCCTCGGGCGGACGCTTCGCTCGACAAGCCTCGACGAGCTTCCGGGGCTTTGGAACGTGCTGCGAGGCGACATGAGCCTGGTCGGACCGCGTCCGCTCCTGATGCAATATCTTCCGCTCTATTCGGAAGAGCAGGCGCGCCGGCACCTCGTTCGGCCCGGCGTGACGGGATGGGCTCAGGTCAACGGTCGAAATTCATTGAGCTGGGACGAAAAATTCGCGCTCGATACCTGGTACGTCGATAATCATAATCTGTGGGTCGATATGAAGATCTTGCTTCTGACGGTCTGGAAGGTCGTCCGGCGCGATGGGATCAGCGCCGCGGACGATGCCACGATGCCCGTTTTTCGCGGCAACGAATAAGGGCAGGGCAAGCGCAACGAGATAAGATCCGGGCTTTCCTGCGAAATCTATCAGCTTTTTTTGGGATCGGGAAGCAGAATGGCAATCGATAACAGGCTATTGATCGTGGGTGCCGGTGGGCACGCGAAGGTCGTTATCGACGCAGCGCGCGCGGCCGGCTGGAATCCGGTCGCAGCGCTCGATCGCATCGGCCCGGGTGGATCATGCTGCGATGTGCCCGTCATCGGAACCGAAGATCGCGCGCAGGCCTTGTTCGACGAAGGGCTGTGCGCAGCGGTTGTCGCCATCGGAGACAATGCCGTTCGAACCGGCATCGGGGCGCGCTTGATGGCGCTGGGGTTCGATTGTCCGGCGATCATTCATCCGGCTGCGACCGTTTCTTCCCATTCCGTGATCGAATTCGGAGCCGTCGTCATGGCGGGAGCCGTCATCAATGCCGCGGCACGCGTCGGTCGTTTTGCGATCGTCAATACGAATGCGACCGTCGAACATGACTGCGTTGTTGGCGAAGGCGCCCATGTCGCACCCCGTGCGGTGATGGGCGGCGATGCGCGTATCGGCGCCGGCGTCCTCTTGGGGATTGGCGGAGTGATAAAGCCCCAAACCACGGTCGGCCGCTACGCGCTCATTGGTGCCGGCGCGGTTGTCGTCTCCGATATTCCTGAAGGGGCCGAAGCAATGGGTGTCCCGGCAAGGTTCAAAAGCGGCCTCTGAAACAACATCCTTCGACAGGCGAGGGTGCTACCGACGGCGCCCGGCGCGGCGGTCGTAGAATTCCAGCCAGCGCTCGACCATGAATGCCTGCGAAAATTGTCGTTCGACCCTTTGCCTGGCCGCTGTTCCCAATTGCTCACGCAGGCGGGTGTCGGCGGCCAATGTCTCGATTCCGGACGAGATCGCCTGAATATCCGCCGGCGGGTGAAGCAGGCCGGTGCGCCCTTCGTCGATCGCGTCGGTCAACCCGTAAATGCGCGAAGCCAGCGCCGGAACGCCACATGCAGCCGCTTCAATTATCGTGGTTCCGAAGCCTTCGCGATAGCTGGGCAGACAACAGATATCGAAGGCCGCCAACCATCGCTCCGGCTGATCGGTCGAGCCGGGGATATGAATTTTGGACACGAGATCCGACCAGCGCACGCGGACCTGATCGGCAATGCCCGCTTCGTCCGGCCCGACGAGAAGGAGGGCAGCGGGTTTTGCAGGGCGTGCGGCTGCGAAGGCGGCGACGAGATCCGTCACGCCCTTGTCGTGATTCAGTCTCCCGAGAAAGCCGAAGATCAATATATCATCGTCGATCCCGAGTTGAGCACGAATGGCTTTTGACGAAACCGGGTCCTTGCGGAATTTCTCGATGTCGACGCCGCCGACGGACCCATGACCCAGAACCTCGATTTCGCGCGCTATGCGATTCTCGATCAGAAACTCGCGCTGCGAAGGGCTGTCGGCCAGCAAGGTCGTCGCCGAGGCCGAAATAATTCGGTCGAACATCTTCAGGGCGGTGCGTTGCCAACCCGTCCGAGTTGCCCATACCTGCCCCGTAAACATATGGGCGCGCGTCGGAATTCCTGCCGCCAATCCGCCCGTCATGGCGAGCAAACCGGTCTTGGGCATCAGCGAGTGAAGGATGTCAGGCTTCGTCCGTCGCAGGTAACGGAACAGGGCCCACCAACTGCGGATGTCGTTCCAAAGTGAAGGCTTGCGGGCAAAGGGGATATTGACCAACCGAAAGCGGCCGCCCGGAACCATCGCCAGCAAATCGTCCGCCTTGTCGTCCGCAAAATTGCTGAGCAGCAGAACGTCATATTTCTCGCTGAGTGCCCGGATCGGCGCCATCAGGAAAGCGCGGGCCGCTCCTGGAATGGTGACGACGAACGCGATGGTTTCCCGGTTTCTCCGGTCGTCAAATTTCGCGGTCACCGTTCCGTCTCCATCGCGTTGACAAAGCGCGTCATTCCCGCCTGCATCGTGACCCGGGGGCGCCAGCCCAGATCGTCGGCTATCGCCGTCGCATCATAACGTGCCCGACCCGACAGGGCCTGAACGCGCGAGCTCGTGAGCGGAAAGCGCGGAAGTAATGCGCCTGCCCCTGCGATCAGCCGCGCAATGCCGAGTGGGATACGGCGGCGCGGTGCGGGCATGTTCAACAGATCCGCGACGAAGGGAATGAGCGTGTCGAACTCGTAACAGTCCGACAGATTATAGCTTTGCTGCGTCGGGGTTTTGCCCGCGTCGAGCAAGGTCTGGGCGGCAAGGAGGATGGCTTGCGCCACGTCATCGACGTGTATCAGATTATAGGTTGCGCCCGGCGGGCCGATATAGACGAAGCGCCTGTTTCTTACCGCGCCGATCAGCGAGCGTACCGAATCGTTCGGCATATCCTCGCCATAGATGATCGCCGGCCGCAGGATAATGAGCCGACCTTGCCGCTCTTCGGCAGCTTTCAGTACTCGGCATTCCCCGTCGGCCTTGGTCGCTTCATACGGGCCGACAGGGTTGAACTGTGATGTTTCGGTCAACACGCCATCGCGGCGCGGACCGTAAACGCCGCAGCTGCTAATGTGAATCATCGCGATGCCCCGGTCGAAAGCCGCACGGGCGAGGGCCTCCGTGCCTTCGACGTGGACGGACTGCATATCCATCTCGTCGTCAATGATTCCGGCAAGATGGATCAGGAGATCGCAACCGTCGAGCAGTCGCGCGAACGCTTCGTCCGACGGCTGGCGGAGGTCGATGAGAGATTGCTCTGTGCCGGCCAGCGCATGCGAGCGTCTTGTGCCCAGCCGGACCCCATATCCAGCACCGATCAGGCACTGGACGACATGCCGGCCGATAAAACCGCGGCCACCCGTCATTGCGATGCGCATGGTCATCGTATCGCGGAGGAAAGAATTCCCGTCATGCGATCGAGCATGATCTCCAGCTCTTCGTCCTCGATGGTCGGATGGGTAAGGAATGCGATACTTGTTTCACCGAGCTCGCGTGCATGGGGCAGCCGGGCCGCCGGCCGCCAGGGCGTGCCATCGAAAGCCTTTTCGAGATAGATCTCCGAGCAGCTGCCCTGCAGCAGCGTGACGCCGCTTTGCTGCGCCGCCGCGATGATCCCGTCACGGTCCCACCCTTCGCGCAGTCCGCCGGGCCGGACATAGGCATATTGCCGGTAATAAGCGTGGACGAGGCCTTCCCGCGGTTGGGGGCAGCGAATGCCGGCGGCGAGGGGTGCGAGCGCAGCGCGGATCTTTTCCGCGATTTCGGTGCGCCGCCGATGCCAGGCCTCCATCCGCTCGAGCTGGATGATGCCCAGCGCCGCCTGGAATTCCATCATGCGCCAGTTGGTGCCGAAACTTTCGTGCAGCCAACGAAAGCCGGGTGGATGGCTCCGTTCGTACACCGCCTCCCAGCTTTTGCCATGGTCCTTGAACGACCACATGCGCGACCAGAGGTCGGGGTCGTCGGTGGTGACCATGCCGCCCTCGCCGCCGGTCGTCATGATCTTGTCCTGACAGAAGGACCACGCGCCAACATCGCAGAATGTCCCGACGCCGCGACCATCGATGCGGGCGCCATGAGCTTGCGCGCAATCCTCGACGATATAGAGATTCCGGTCGCGGGCGAGCGTCTGGATCGCCGGCATGTCGCACGGCCAGCCGCCCAGATGGACGGGCAAGATGGCCTTGGTGCGCTCGGTCAGCACCGCGGCGATCGTCTCGGCTTCAATGTTACCCGAGTCGAGGTGAATGTCGGCGAAGACCGGCGTGGCGCCGCAGTTGACGACCGTCGAGACCGACGCGATGAAGCTGCGCGGCGAGACGATGACCTCGTCGCCGGGCCCGATGCCCAAGGCATTGAGGGCTAGGTCGAGCGCCAATGTGCCATTGCCAAGAGCTATGGCATGCCTGCTTCCCGTCCATTGCGCAAAAAGCCGTTCGAACTCCCGGCTCCTGTTCCCGGTCCAATAGTTGACCTTTCCCGATGCCAGGACAGCCGTAACCGCCGCGATTTCATCGGAGGTGAAATGCGGCCAGGGAGCCGTGGGAAGCATAGGACCGGGGAGAGCCTCTGCGCGAAAGGCGGGAATTGTCGGTGATTGTGAATTCATATCAGATGCTGCCGATATTGGGGGAGAGAGCGACCGGACGCTGTAACCTGTCACGCTTGCGGGTCGCAGCGGCCGCTTCGCCCAGTATCAAGAGCGAAACCAGCGCCGGATAAGCCATCACCTTCTGCCGAAGCGCCAAGCCGACGTTATAGCCGGTCAAGCCAAGGAAGAGCATGAGTGCGAGCGCCGCCAGCGCGTAAAAGACGGCGTTTTGCCGATCGGGGATGCCATATTGGCGCCAGAGATAGGCGATGCGGGCGACGACGAGCAAAACCGCAAGATTTTCGAAGGAGGCGATCAGTGCCAGCGGGGTGTCGGCGTCGAAGAACATCGGCCGGAACAGGAAATAGGCGGCGCGCTGGAGGGGGTTTGCGATATAGACGACGCCTTCGTCTGCGGTGGTCGCGACGTAGCCCTGCTGCTCGTTGAAAAATTGCGATACCTCGGAGAAGTTCAGGACGTTGATGCCGATGAAGTTCTGCATCGCGATGATCGCGATGGGCAGCGCGGCGAAACCAAGCAAGATCAGGCCAAAGCGGCTCGACAGCTTCGTGCCGAAGAAAAGGCGGCTGACACCGAAGGCGGCCGCCAGCAAGAGCGCGACGTGCGGACGGATCAGCATCACGATCAATATGCCGCATGCGAAACCGATTGACCGTTTCGGCAGGTCGCGTGCGCACACCATGGCGAGCGCGATCCCGGCGGTGGTGATCGCATCCTTGCCGATCACGCTCGTCCAGAAAAACATGCCGGGCAACAGGCAGGCCGCATAGGCCCAGAGGCGATGCCCCGCGGGTATCCTGGTTCCTACCTGCGCGATCAGCATAAGAATGGGACAGGTGCCGATCAGCCCGAACAGCAGCATCATATCGATGAAGCTGAGGTCGAACATGGTCCGCAGCCCGAACGTCGCGTGGACAACTAGCGATGTTCCGATCGTCAGCGGTTGAGCCAGATAGTTTTCCAGGCCGTAATAATAGAGATGGGCGTCGGCATTGACGTTCTGGAGCATGCTGTTCTGCAGAAAAACGGTCACTATATGCAACAGGCACGCCCCGAACATCAGAGGGAGGTTCACGTACTCGTTGCGGCCAACGAACCATATTGGCAGGCACAGAGTCAGTGCCAGAAACATCAGGCCAGGCAATTCCATAAGCGGCCAATAGACAAGCGAAAGCCGGGCGGCAAGCGGCTCCTTCCGTATTGACCAAATGTCGGGAGAGCGACATAGCGCAGCCTCCGCATGGGTTGTCGACGTGTCGCGGCGGAAGACGGGAGCGGAGATTTTGCGCTGGAGTTATTTGATCGCGGTTGTGGCGAACCGCGGCATTGCGCTGCTGGGTATCCTGGCCCTCTCGCATCTGATGACCGCCTCGGAATTCGGGATTTATAGCCTGATCGCCGTCAATGCGCTCATGGCATCGACGCTGGCGGGAACGTGGATCGCAACATCCGCGACTCGCCTGATGGCGACCGAGGCTGCCGGGCGGCGGAATTTCCTGCTGGGCCGCATCGGCGGGGTGGTCGGGGTGATGCTTGGACTCCAGCTCGCACTCGCTGCCACGGCGGCGCTCGGACTACTTGTTTTCGGTCGGGCGCAGGACGTCAATCTCGTCGCTGCAACATTGCTCTGGGCGATGGCGACTATAATCTACGATGTCACGCTTGCGGCGAAAAACGGCCTTTCGGCCGACAGCAGCTATATGGTGGTTTCGATCACGCGAAATACGGGCGCGATGCTGCTTTGTGTCGCCGCGGCGCTGGTTGGCGCGCCGGTGTTCTGGGTCGCGATGGGGCAAGTGGCAGGGATTGCGCTTGCCTTGTTGTCGTCGTCCAAGGCGACGGAACTTGTCAGAGCGGCTCTCCGCAAGGCGCCCGATCCTCTTGGGAGCGGGGCGCCATCCAGCGGCATCTCGCTGCAGGAAATGCTTCGTTTCGGTTGGACAGGCACGTTGGCGCTCAGCCTGCTCGTCCTGATCAACAGCATCGCCCGAAATGCGATCGCCCATTGGATGGGGGAAGGCGCCGCCGGCACCTATGCGTTGGTGAGCGACCTGCTGTTCGCGCCGATAACCCTCTTGGCTACCTCATACAGCCTCTCGCGAATGGCAAGTCTCTACAAGCTGGCGGATGCGCCGGCCGAAGATCGCAGCCGCGAGCATCGACAGTTCATTGCTGTCATCGGCTGGCTTGTTATTCCCTATGGCGTCGCCGGATATCTCGCCGCGGCCGACCTTGTTGCCATCTTTTTGCCCGCGCACATGCGCGCAGATGCCATTTCCGTGGCGCCCTGGAGCATGGTGCAGGCCGCGCTGATATCGATGATATTTGCCCACACCACGCTGATGCTGACGGCGCAACGAAAGCGCCATGTGTGGCAGGTCGCGATCGCGGCCCTGATCGCCTTTTCGGTTGCGTCGCTGGTGGCCGTGAGATCCGGGGACCTGTTGTTGTTCGCGATGGCGATGGCCGGCGCGGCGATCGTATCGCTTTGCGTGTCGACGGCAAGAATGGGAATGGATGCCGCTCCCGTGGCATCGCTGATGAAATCAGGCGTGGCGGCCGTTGGCATGGCCGCAGCCATGATCGTGCCATTGCCTTTGGATGGCATCGTCGGGACTGCCATTCGACTGTTTCTGGGGCTAATGATCTATGTCGCGATCTCTGGCGTTTTGAAGCCGATCAAGCTATCGGAAATCCTTCCGCGTCGTGGACAACCGGCACCGGCAGCAGATTAGGCGCAATCTGATCTGGATTTGACAAGTTTAGGAGTCTCGATGCCCCCTCGTCCGAGTTTTGCAATCCTCTCCTGCCAGTTTCGAGAAAGTTAAAGAATGCCTTCGAATGTAGTGCGGGCTCGCGCGCCGCTGCGGCTCGGTCTTGCGGGCGGCGGGACGGACGTATCGCCATATTGCGACCAATATGGCGGGGCGGTATTGAATATTACCATACCGCGTTTCGCCTATGCCTTCATCGAATTGCGATCCGATTCGAGGGTAGAATTCATCGCCAGCGATCTCGGCTTGTCCGAAGACTATGCGCCGGGGCAGGGGAAGCTTGACCTGCATCGCGGCGTGTATGAACGGATGGTGCGCGATTTCCTCGGCGGTGAGCGGGTTCCGATGACGCTGACCACCCACGCCGATGCACCTGCGGGCTCGGGCCTTGGCACGTCGTCGGCGCTAGTTGTGGCGCTGGTCGATGCGTTCCGCGCGATGTTCGATCTCCCGCTCGGCCGATATGATGTTGCGCGTCTCGCCTATGAAATCGAGCGGATCGATCTGGCGCTCGCGGGCGGCCGGCAAGATCAGTATGCTGCGGCGTTCGGCGGCGCGAACTATATCGAATTTCTGTCGAACGATCTGGTGATCGTAAATCCGCTGCGGATCAACCAGGCGCATATCGACGAACTCGAGGCTTCGATGCTGACCTGCTTCACAGGGCAATCGCGCGTATCGAGCAAGATCATTGCCGAGCAGAGCGCCAACATGACGGCCTCTCGCGAAAATGTCATCGATGCGCTGCATGCGCTGAAATCCGACGCGCAGTCGATGAAACTCGCGTTGCTTAAGGGCGAGGTTCAGCAAATCGCAGAAATCATGGATAGGAGCTGGCTTGCGAAAAAGCGCACCGCCAGTTCGATTTCCAATGCCGCGATCGAAGAACTATATAGCTTTGCCACCGCAAATGGGGCGTTGGCAGGCAAGGTATCGGGCGCCGGCGGCGGGGGGTTCGTCATTTTCGTTGCTAAACCGGAAACGCGACCGCAATTGATCCGCAAACTTAATGAGCAGGGACTGCAAGCTCAGGCCGTTCAATTTACAGACAAAGGATGTGAGTCATGGATTCGTCCATATTGAATTTGATCGACGACCATATGGTCGAGAGCATCGACGTGCTGACGAAGGCGCAGCAGGATACTGGCTTGCGCGATTCGATGATCGCGATTTCGGATGCCATTGTTTCGGCGATGCGCGACGGCAACAAGGTGATGCTGGCCGGCAATGGCGGCAGCGCCGGCGATGCCCAGCATATCGCGGGCGAATTTCTCTCGCGGCTCAATTTCGACCGGGCGCCGCTCCCCGCCATCGCGCTGACGACGGACACGTCGGTGCTGACCGCTGTCGGCAACGATTATGGCTATGAGCATGTTTTCGAACGCCAGGTCCGGGGCCTCGGACGCCCGGGCGATGTCTTCATCGGCATTTCGACGTCGGGACGCTCGCCCAACATCGTCAAGGCGCTCCAAGCCGCCCGGGCGATGGGTGTCACGACTATTGCCTTCTGCGGCCAGGATCCCCGGGATATGGGGCCCTTGTCGGACCACTCGCTGTGCGTGCCGTCGGGCAGCACGCCGCTGATCCAGCAGGTGCACATTGTGGCCGCCCATATCATTTGCGGGGCCGTCGAGCAGCAGCTGTTCGGCGCCGCAACGGCCGCGGCCTGACCCTCTTTCGGCTGATATGATGCAGGCCGTATTTCTGGTCGGCGGTCTTGGCACGCGCCTTGGTGAGGCAACGCGAAACAAGCCCAAGCCCTTGTTGCCCGTCGGCGGACGGCCCTTCCTCGACTATTTGATCGAGGATGTCGCCCGGCACGGCATAAAGGACTGTCTGTTTCTCGCGCAGTTCGAGGCCGATCAGATCCGCGAATATTGCGACACGTCGCCGCTTCGGCCCCGGTTCGGATTGTCGATGAACGTCAGCACCGAGCCTCCTGGTGCGGGCACCGGCGGCGCGGTCTGGCATGCGCAGGACAAACTGGCGGAACGCTTCTTGTTGTTGAATGGCGATAGCTGGATCAACGGCAATTATCTCGAGTTGTTCCGCCTTCTCCAGCAGCCCGGAACAGAGGGTGCAATCGCGCTGCGCGGTGTAGAGGACGCCGGTCGTTACGGGCGTGTGGCGCTCGATGGCGATTTGGCGGTCGCGTTCACGGAGAAGGATGCGACGTTCGCGGGCGCCGGCGATATCAACGCCGGTGTCTATGCCTTTCGCCGCGAAATCCTGTCCCGGCTGGCCCCCGACTGTTCGCTTGAGCGTGACGTCTTGCCCAGGCTGGCAAGCGAACGCCGATTGCGTGCCACGAAATTCGATGGTTATTTCATCGACATCGGGGTTCCCGACAGTTTGAGCGAAGCCGAGCGCAGTTTTGCGGATCATTTCCGGCGGCCCGCGATATTTTTCGACCGCGATGGTGTGCTGAACCGCGATCATGGCCATGTCGGATCCGTCGACCGGTTCGAATGGATGCCTGGTGCGATCGACGCGATCAAGATGGCCAATGATCATGGATACCTGACCTTCGTGGTGACCAACCAGGCCGGGGTCGCCAAGGGCTTTTACGACGAGGCGGCCGTCGGTTCACTCCACGCCCATATGCAGACCGAACTGTCCGGGCAGGGCGCGCATATCGACGCCTTTCGCTATTGTCCCTTCCACGTTGACGGCGTGGTGCCGGAGTATGCACGCGAATCGAGGCATCGGAAACCCGAGCCCGGCATGATTCTGGATTTGGCGGCCGAATGGTCTGTCGATATGGAACGGTCGCTTCTGATCGGGGACAAGGCCAGTGATCTGGAAGCTGCCAGCCGGGCAGGGCTGCCGGCCCAACTGTATGACGGGACGGAGGCACTTGATCGATGGATCAAGCGAACCGGCCTGATTCCCCAATCACCACTATAACAGCAAGATGGTTTGAAAATGTCGATAAATGAAATCGAACGCGCTCTTGCGCACCGGCTACCCACCGATTTTGCCAAGGATTTTTATCCCCGCGCGATGCGGAGGCTGGCGGAGTACGGAATTTTCCGTGGCCTGCACGATGTAACGACGCGGCATGGATTCCGGATGTTCGTCGACCGGCTCGATGCCGTGAAATGGTACATCTATTATTTCGGTGAGTTCGAACCGCAAATCAGCCTGGCGTGGAAGAACGTCTTGCGCCCCGGCGATGTCGTCCTCGATATCGGCGCGAATGTCGGCTATCACAGCCTGCTTGCGGCATCGCTCGTGGGCCCGAATGGCCGGGTATTTTCCGTCGAACCCGGCGAACGTATCCACCCCCAGCTTTTACGCCACAAGCAACTGAATGGCTTCGATCATATCGTGCCGATAAAGAAAGCGGTGTCGGACAAGACCGAAGTCGCGCGCTTCTATTATGGCGGAGACAATATTCAGGGGAATTCGTCGCTCGTCGGGACTGGTGATCAGCCGTTCGATCTTGTCGAATGCGTCAGCTTCATCGACCTGGGCGATCAGGTCCCGCTGGATGAGGTTCGCCTGATCAAGATCGACGTCGAGGGCGCGGAGGACAGGGTCATCGCCGGTATGGCGAAAATTCTGGACAAGCTACGCGCCGACACATTGTTGTTCGTGGAGATCAGTCCCGAAAATGCTGAGCGGGCGGCAGATATTCTGAAGCCGCTGGCCGACGCGGGCTTTCATATGCGCCTCATTGCCAACGAGTATACGACCGCCTTCTATCGGCGCGAGGCGCGCGTCGAACTGACGCCGGCACATTTCTCGCCGGGAAAGATTCACGATGTCATATTGTGCCGCGACGAAGCGATGTTCGAACGAATTGTCGGCAAGCCGCAGTAGAGAACGAGCGTTGACGATACAGGCCGCATGAAAATGCGGCCTGTACTCGCGCTTTGCTATCCGTTCCGGATGAACGGAGCTGCCAGTGCCTTTTTATCGGCAGGAACGAACAGGAAATCGAACAGGCAATTCGCGGCGTCGGGATCGTTCATCTTCAAGGGCTGATTGGCGATTACAGCCCGGGCGTCGTCGCTCAGGTGGCGCTCGTGCAACGTGTAGCTGGAATAGCCCATGCTTTCGATCGCATCGAGGAAGGCAAGATAGTCGGGATTATGTGCCCGGCTGATCTCGACCTGCAACAGGGGCGCGTCGCGTCGGATAATATCGTCGCTGCCACCGAGCACCTCATTTTCGAATCCCTCGACGTCGATCTTTATGATTCCGATCCTCTCCGCGCTGCATGAAAGCGACGCGAGTCGGCGGACGGGAACCGAGGATTCATGGACTCCGGCATGCTCGAAAAGGGAAAGATCATTCTTGTCCGAGGCGGTGGTCAGGGCGTCCAGATGCTCGCCGTTCGCTGAAACCGGAGTCCGGATAATGATCTCGCCGTCGGTATTTCCAAGCGCACATCGCTCGATAGTGACATCGCGCGGGAGAGAGCGGCGGAGAAGCCCGGCCAGATGCGGCAACGGCTCGATCGCGACCGTATGGCCGAAATGGCGGCTAAGATAGCGTGTGAAGATACCGAGGTTTGCCCCGACGTCGATCGCGGTCATCTGCTGCGATCCCATCCCCTGGAAGAGCGCCTTCGAGATATGCTGATAGACGAACTTTTTCCCCAGTACGGCGTGTCGCACGTAACGGGCGCGGTTGAGCGACGCCGGTGCAAGGCGTTGGATGAGGGGAACGATTGAAACCATCGGGCGGGAACTTTCTTCGTATAGATCGGCGAGTTGATCACGCTATTTCTTGGTAGAGCTGTTTCCAGCAGGATGCGATTGCCGGCAGATCCTTGTCCCGATAGGCGTCATGAGACCGCTTTGAAAGATCGCAAAAAAGCCTTTCGTTGCTCGTCAATTTCCCGATCGTCTCCGCAAGGCTCTTTGTCGATACGTCGGGTGCGATCAGCGCGGTCTCACCATGCCTGAACTGATCCACAAGGGCGCCCACCGGCGTCGCAATTGCGGGCATGGCCGCCCATTGGGCATCGACCGCAACGCCCGACTGCGTGGCCTCGAGATAGGGCAGGACAAGAATGTCATGCTCGGCCAGCAGTCCTTCGACTTCCTGATCGGTGAGCCATCGGTTGATCAACTGCACCTCGTCGAGTGCTGCGAGCTTGTCGGCATAGGGTGCGGTGTCGCCCGATCCCGCGATCGTGCACCGGATGCCGCGGCCGCTGGCGCGGAGAAGCGACAGCGCATCGAGCAGCAGGTCGACACCCTTATAGGCATGAATGCGGCCTACGAACAAAAGGCGCGGCGTTCGACCGAGAAAACCGGGGCGAGCCGGCAGCCCGCGGGTCGTCCGCGTTGCAAGTCCGTTTTCGACAAGGTGGACAGGAACAGACGGGCGGCGACGTCGCACGCCGTCATAAACGACGCGCGACAAGGTCGCTATATGGTCCGCTTTGGCGAATATCCGTTCATCGATGAAGTCGAGCAGGCGATTTTTTTCTCCCAGATGTCGTTCATGGTCGTGGATCGTCACAACAACCGGAACATTCGTCTGCGCTTTCGTCGGCAGCAGCAGCGCATCGGCGGGGCTGGTCATCGTGACATGCACGATCGTCCCCCTCTGCGCCACGGCGCGCGCCAGTTGCGACCTTTCCGCCGGCAGCCGTGCCAAGGCGGGAAGGGTGCGGCTGAGGTTCGGCTGGCCGATCGAGCGGCCGGCGGCGGTGAAAACGGACGAACTGATCGCCTCGGCGCAAGAGACGGTCCATGCCCGTTCGCCGGTTTCAAACGCCGCAAACAGCGGCACCTGAAACAAGGGGCCGGAAACGCGCGAGAGGCTCCACAAAATGGGTGCGGCATATTCATTGTTAGCGGTCAGCATCAAAATAACCTGGGCTCGATTGCAAAGCAGATCGTGGTGTGTGCTCCCAGATGACGCCTGCCGCCTGGAACTGTGGTGGTCTTTACCGCGATTGCGAAGTGAGACTACCCTTTTTGTCTCCACAGCTCACGGTCCGTGAAAGTTTGATTGCGAGACTGAACCAAGGGAGGCCGAAACAGGCGGTTATGACGGCGCTCGGAATACCGATGCTGGAAGCTTGCAATCATGACGTCAAGGCTCGACATAAGGCAGAAGCTGGGAGCCGCAGCATGAATTTCGCGTTTGAGAATAGTTTTCATGATTCGATGGAAGGCTTCTATGCCCCCGCTGGGGCGACCAAGCCTTCCGCGCCGAGGCTGTTGATCCTCAATGACGCGCTCGCCGGGAGGCTCGGCATCGACGTCTCGGATGTAGGCGATGACCAGCTCGCGCGCATCTTTTCAGGCGAAGAGATACCCGAAGGCGCCAACCCGCTCGCGCTTGCCTATGCCGGTCATCAGTTCGGGCATTTTTCGCCGCAACTCGGTGACGGCCGCGCGTTGCTTCTAGGCGAAATCGTTGCGGCCGATGGTGCGCGGTTCGACGTCCAGTTAAAAGGGTCTGGGCCGACCGCCTTTTCGCGCAACGGCGACGGCAAGGCGGCAATCGGCCCGGTCTTGCGTGAGTTTCTTGTCTCGGAAGCGATGGCCGCCATGGGCGTCCCGACGACGCGCGCGCTCGCCGCCGTCGCGACGGGCGACCGGGTGCAGCGCGAACGTGCGCATCCCGGTGCGGTGCTGACGCGCATCGCGAGCAGCCATATTCGTGTCGGTACCTTTCAGTTCTTTGCTGCTCATTATGGCGCGGATCATGTGGCGCAGCTCGCGACCTACAGCATTCGCCGCCATTTTCCCGATCTCATCGATACCGAAAATCCACCGCTCGCGTTGCTTGACAGGGTCATCGGTCTGCAATGCGAACTGATCGCGCACTGGCTTGGCGTCGGGTTCGTTCATGGTGTGATGAACACCGACAATGTCGCGATCAGCGGCGAAACGATCGATTACGGTCCTTGCGCCTTCATGGATCGTTTCGCAGGCCATACGGTGTTCAGCTCCATCGATACGAACGGCCGTTACTCCTATGGTCGGCAGCCGCACATCATGCATTGGAATATGGCGCGTTTCGCCGAAGCACTGCTGCCTGCGGTTCATGCCGTCAACCCGGCCGGCGTCGATACGGCGAAGGCGATGGTCGAGGCGATACCGAAACGTTTCAGCGAGGAGTGGCTGAAAAGGATGCGGCAAAAATTGGGCTTCTCCGAAGCCGCCGAGGGCGACGAGGTGCTCATCGACGCGCTGTTCGACGAACTCGAAAAGCATCAGATCGATTTCACGCTCTTTTTTCGCAGTCTGGCGATGATATTGCGCGGCGACGGGACGATGCTTGAGAGCCTGTCCGCAGATCCCGAGGCGATGGCGCCGTGGATTTTCGACTGGTGGGAACGGGTCGCCCGTGAAACCGACGCGCCGCTCGATCGCGCTGACGCGATGGATGCAGTCAACCCGCTCTATATTCCGCGCAATCATAAGGTGGAGGCAGCGCTCGCCAGCGCAGAGGCGGGCGATCTCGCTCCGTGGACCGAACTGCTCGATGTGGTCCGCAATCCCTATGTCGAGCGCGCGGAATGGAAGGACTATGCCGTTCCCGCGCCGGCCGATGCCGGGCCCTACACGACCTTCTGCGGAACCTGAGCGCCGCGGCGGTTGAGCGCACCTCGGGCGCTTGCTAGGGGAGGGGCCGACGCCTCCTTCAGGAAGAGAAACTTGCCAGATATTGAAGCACAGCAGACGGCCGGAAGCGCGACTCCGGTCAAGATCACCGTCGTTGGTACCGGCTATGTCGGTATCTCGAACGCGATATTGCTGGCGCAGCACAGCCGGGTGGTCGCGCTCGATATCGATGCGCGCAAGGTCGAACAGATCAACGCCAAGCAGTCGCCGATTGCCGATCCTGAGATCGAGGAATATCTTGCGAACCGGTCGCTGGATCTCGACGCGACGACCGATCGCGACGCCGCGTATGAGGGCGCCGATTTCATCATTGTCGCGACACCGACCGACTATGATCCCGACACCAATTATTTCAACACGCGCACGGTCGAAAGCGTGATCGCCGATGCGCTGGTAAAGGCGCCGGGCGCACTGATTATCGTCAAATCGACGGTGCCGGTCGGTTTTACCGAACGGATGCGTGCCGAGCACAGCAGCGATGCAATCGTCTTTTCGCCCGAATTCCTGCGCGAAGGGCGAGCGCTTTACGACAATCTTTATCCCTCGCGCATCATCGTCGGTGACACGCACCCCCGCGCCGCAGAATTCGCGCGCCTGCTGCTCGATGGATCGCTGAAGCCCGATGCCGAGATTTTGCAGACGGGCAATACTGAGGCCGAGGCCATCAAGCTGTTTGCCAATACCTATCTTGCGATGCGCGTAGCCTTCTTCAACGAGCTTGATACCTATGCCGCCTCGCACGGCGTGGATTCGCGCCAGGTGATCGAGGGCGTGTGCCTCGACCCGCGGATCGGGCAATTCTACAATAATCCGTCCTTCGGCTATGGCGGCTATTGCCTGCCCAAGGACACCAAGCAGATGCTCGCCAACTATAAGGATGTCCCCCAGAATCTGATCCAGGCCATCGTGTCCTCGAACACGACGCGCAAGGACTTCATCGCATCGGAAGTCATTAAGCGGGCGCCGCGCGTCGTCGGCATTCACCGGCTCGCGATGAAGGCGGGGTCGGACAATTTTCGCGCCAGCAGCATCCTGGGCGTGATGAAACGCGTGAAGGCCAAGGGGATCGAGGTGATCGTTTATGAACCGCTGGTCGCGGACGATCGCCTGTTCAATTCGCGCGTTATCCGCGATCTTGAGGCATTCAAGGCCGAAGCCGATGTCATCATCGCGAACCGCGTGACCGACGATCTCGCCGACGTTGCGGACAAGGTTTACAGCCGTGACCTGTTCGGCGCCGACTCCTGACTTTCGCCATCGACGCAACTCGCCGCATCGCCGGGAACTGTCCCATTGTCGGAGAGTTAGCTAGTCAAATGGGGAGAAACGGGTTGCACAGCCATATCTCGCAAGCCACAAGTGTGCATCGGTGGCCAGCAGATGAAAAAATCTGACATTTCGCGTGTATCGTCAGGCCGCCGACCCGTGCGGATGCGGCCGCTATTGATCGGTGCCTGCTCCTTTCTCTGTCTCGCTTGGGCGGGCGCCGCGCAGGCGCAGCAGGTCGAACCGCCGCAGGTCGTCCGGACACTCGACGCGAACAAGGCAAACCCGATCGCGGCGCCGTCGCCGCCTCCGCCCGATGTCGTCCTGCCTGAGGTCGCCCCGATCATCGAGGATGACGAGTTCGAAAAGGCGATTCCGCCGATCAGCGCCGAGGACGATGCGGAGCTCGACCGTCCGCTCGAATCGATCGCCGATTTTGAAAAACGCCAGGCTGCCGAGGCGGCGAAACGCCGCAAACCGGCTGGCGAGGGCAGCGCCGATGCGACCGTCGAAACGCAGCCGCCCAAGGTTGACGGCGTACCGGTTCCCGCGCTCGCCGACGGCGATGCGGTGGAGGCGATCGGCGACGCGCCGATCGCCGACAGCGAGCTAGCGGCACCGCTGCCTCCGCTCGAAAATTTCGACGTAGAGCCGGTGCAGTTTGCGGAAGCCGAGGATGACAAGGGCAATGTCGAGATCGCCTATTCGGTAAAAGTGAATGGGCTCGACGCCGCCGACGATAGTACCGACGTCGATCTCGCCGACCTGTTCGGCGATTTGTCGGCGCTTTATGACGGCGACGGAAAGGCCGACAATGCGGCGATGATCCGCGCGCGCCTGACCGCAGATGGCGAATTGATGCAGCGCATCCTTGCGTCCGAAGGCTATTATGACGCCGTCGTCGACACGCGCATCGACCGCGGCGAACGCGAGGAAGGGCAGGAGGGTCAGCAAGGCCAGCAAACGCAACAGGGCCGGCGTCGGTCGATCACCGCGGTGATCGATGTAAAACCGGGCAAGCGTTATACGCTGGCCGATATCATCATTAATGCCGGGCCGACGGTTCCGCCGACCCTGATCGCCGACAATTTTCCGCTCGCCGTCGGCGAACCGATCGTCGCACAGCGCATTCAGGGCGCCGAAGCTGCGATCGCGCTCAAGCTGCCACAGGAAGGCTATCCCTTCGCCAAGGTCGGTCAACGCGACATATTGCTCGATGGTGCTACGGGCGACGGCGTCTATACGTTGCCCGTCGATATTGGGAAACGGTCGCGCTTCGGCGGGATTGAAACGACGGGCGACCTTGCTTTCGATGCCGAGCATGTCGGGGTGCTCGCGCGCTTCAAGCGCGGCGACCTCTACGATAGTCGTATGGTCGACGACCTTCGGCAGGCGCTGGTTGCCACCGGCTTGTTCGCCACGGTCGCGGCCGAGCCGCAGCCAACCGGTGAGAACGCGGGCGACGACACCGAATATGTGACGATGCTGGTGACCCAGCAGGCGGGGCCCCCGCGCACTCTCGCCGCCAGCGCCGGCTATGGGACGGGTGAGGGGATCAGGCTTGAAGGTAGCTGGACTCATCGCAACCTGTTCCCGCCCGAAGGTGCGCTGACCTTCCGCGGGGTATTGGGCACGCAGGAGCAGGGGATCGGGGCAACGCTTCGCCGTTCGAACGCGGGCCGACGAGATCGTACCATGGAGCTCGTCACCGAGGTCACGCGCAGCAACTATGATGCGTTTAACGCAATCACGGGCCGCGTCGGCGTACGCGTCAGCTATGACTCGACGCCGATCTGGCAGAAGAAATTTACCTATGCCTATGGTGCCGAACTGATCGCGACGCGCGAGGATGATTATGATTTCAACCAGGGTGCGCGGTCGTATGATTTCTACACGATCCTCGGCCTGACCGGGCAAGTCGGGATGGACCGGACCGACAGCCTGCTAAACCCGACCAAGGGCTTTCGTATTACATCGCTGATCCAGCCCGAAGGGTCGCTTGCGGGTCGCTTCTCGCCTTATGCGCGGCTGCGGACCGACGTCAGCGGCTATTATCCCGTGACCGACAGCATCGTCGTGGCCGGGCGCGTGCGCGTTGGCTCGATCCTCGGGGCTGCGCGCGAGCGGTTGGCGCCGTCGCGGCGCTTCTATGCCGGCGGCGGCGGGTCGGTGCGCGGATTCGGCTATCAGGAACTTGGGCCAAAAGATCCGAACAACGATCCGATCGGCGGCCGCAGCGTCGCCGAGGCGGCGTTCGAGACGCGCTATCGCTTTGGCAATTTCGGCGTTGTCGGCTTCGTCGACGCCGGGCAAGTCTATCGCTCGTCGGCGCCGACTTTCCAAAATCTGCGCTTCGGTGCCGGGATCGGTGCGCGCTATTACACGAACTTCGGTCCGATGCGCTTCGACATCGCGACCCCGATCGGGCGCAAGCCTGGTGAAGCGCGGGTCAGCGTCTATGTTTCGATAGGGCAGGCCTTTTGATGGCTGACGACGCCGCCTTCGCCGAAGACGAAACCGTGCCCGCAAAGGCATCGCGTTCATGGCCGCTCACGATATTGCGCTGGATCGGCCTGAGCCTGCTTGGGCTGGTGCTGCTGTTCGCGTTATTCCTTGTCGGGCTCAATAGCGATGCGGGGCGGCGTTTCGTTGTCACCCAGATCGAGAAATATGAATTCGAAAACGGGATGAAGATCGGCATCGGCCGGCTCGACGGGTCGCTTTATGGCCAGATGGTTATCCGCAATCTTACGCTGTCCGATCCGAAGGGCGTTTTCCTTGCGTCGCCCGAGGTTAAGGTCGACTGGCGGCCGATCCGCTATCTCGCGAACCATGTCGACATTCGCTCGGCAACCGCGGCGACGATGACGATGCGCAAGCTGCCCGAGTTCAAAGTCGTTCCCGACACCGGCGAACCGTTGCTGCCCGACCTCGACATCGACGTCGGGCTGGTGCGCGTCGACCGCTTCATCTTTGAGCCCCCCGTTGCGGGCGAGCGGCAGGTTGCCAAATTGAACGGCAAGATCGCGATCGCCGACCGCCGCGCGCAGGTCACGGCCAATGCCGAGACGATTGCCGGTGGGGGCGGGCAGGGCGATGCGTTGAAACTTGTACTCGACGCGGCGCCCGAGGCGAACCGGCTTGCGGTGACGCTCGACATGACGGCGCCCAAGGGCGGCGTGCTCGCGGCAATGGGTGGGTTCAAGGAAACGCTCACCGCGAAGCTCGACGGCCGCGGTGATTGGAAAGCCTGGAACGGCAATCTGACCGCGAACCTCGGGGCTGCGCCGCTCGCGCGCGTCGCGCTGACGGGGCGCGATGGCACTTTTACGGCAAAGGGGAAGGCGCAAGCATCGCGCCTGATGGCCGCAGGGCCGGTCGTTGAGTTGCTGGGGAGCGAAACGGCGATCGATCTTACGGCACGCCTCAACGACCGTAAGGCCGCGATAGACGGGCGGCTGTCGTCCGACGCGGCACAACTCGGCATCAGCGGCGGAATCGACCTTGGCACCAGTCGCTACGAGGGTCTGAAACTCGCCGCCAATATTCTCCGCCCGAGCGCGATTGCGCCAGCGGTGCGAGCCAATGGACTACGCGCTACAGCGACGCTCGATGGCGCCTTCGCGCTTCCGACGGTCGATTATCAGGCGAATGCCAACAGTCTCGCGGTGAATGACATCATCGTCGAGGGGATCGTGCTTGCGGGCAAGGCGCGCGTGGATGCGGACCAGATCGTCATTCCGGTAGCCGGACGCGCCGCGCGCATCCGCGGCCTCGATACGGTTGCGGGCGGGACGTTGGTCCAGGTGCGGCTCGACGGCGACCTCGCGTACAGCAATGGCCGCATCCTCAGCGACAATCTGCGCCTGCGCTCGCCGCGCATCGACGCCAAGGCAATCATCATCGCCGATCTCAACAAGGGCTTTTACACCGGCGCGATCGACGGGCGGATTAACGATTATCGGATCGAAAGCGTCGGCATTTTCGACATCGATACCGACGCCGATCTTAAGACCGCGCCGCGCGGCGGATTCGAGATCGTCGGCAATGTTCGCGCCCGCTCGACCAAGCTGTTCAATTCGGGCGTGCGCGATTTCCTCGGCGGCAATGCGACGGCTTCTAGCGCGGTGCGTTATGGCACCGACGGCATTATCCGCTTCTCGGGCCTCCGCCTGTCGGCGCCGCGGCTGCGGGTAACGGGCGGGCAGGGAAGTTATGCGCCGAACGGACAGATACGCCTGACCGCACAGGCCCATTCAACCGACTATGGTCCTGTCGGGGTTCAGCTTGCGGGGACGATCACCGACCCGCGCGCGGTTGTAACGGCTGCACGTCCCGGCCTTGGGATCGGGCTCGCCAATCTGGTGGCCAAGATCAACGGCGCACCGAACGGCTACCGGCTCGCGGCGACCGGTGACACCGATTATGGCCCACTGTCCGCTGACGTCGTGCTGCTGACAGCCAAGGGGCCGCTGACGATTGATGTCGAGCGCGGCGACCTGTCTGGGATCGGCTTCAACGGCAGACTGGTAAAAAGCGATGCGGGGCCCTTCGTCGGTCAGCTCAACGCTTCGGGGCAGGGACTTGGCGGCCTCGTCCGGCTGACCGCCGCCGGAAAATATCAGGCGGCTGCGATCAACGTTCGCGCGAACGACGTCGTGCTCCCCGGCGCGGCGAAGCTCGCTGTCGGGTCGGCGATCGTCGACGCCGACGTCACCCTATACGACACGCCGCATGTAGTTGCCGACATCCAGATCGCCGACACTCAGATCCGCGAATATGACATTGCCGTCGGGCGCGTGAAGATCGACTATCGCGACGGCGCTGGGCGCGCGCAGGCGCTGGTCGAAGGAACGAGCGGTGTCCCGTTCCGCATCGCAGCGAACGCCGATCTTCAACCCAAGCTCTGGCGCGCGTCCGTGCAGGGCCGGGCGACAGGGATCAATTTCCGGACCACGTCGCCCGCACGCATTATTCCGGGCCCCGACGGTTATGAATTGCTGCCGACGAACGTCAGCCTCGGGCGAGGCAGCAGCGCACGTGTCGCGGGGCGCTTCGGCGATGGGATCATGATTCAGAGCCGCCTCGAACGAGTCAATATGGCCATCCTCAACGCCGTCTACCCCGACATGGGGCTGGGCGGCCGCGCAACGGGCAGCCTCGATTTCGAACAGGCGAATTCCGACAGCTTTCCGCGCGCCGACGCGCGCCTGACGATCACCGATTTCACGCGTACGACCGCGGCGTCGGTCAGCCAGCCGGTCGACGTCAATTTCGCAGGCAAGCTGCTCGCCGATGGCGGCGAAGCGCGCGCGGTGATGCGCAAGCGCGGCAGCGTGATCGGGCGTCTGCAGGCGTCGCTGCGCCCACTGGGTGCCGGTGCGGGGACCTGGACCGAACGTTTGATGGCAGCGCCGCTCGGCGGGGGCATCCGCTATAACGGACCCGCCGACACGCTCTATTCCTTCTTCGGTCCGGCGACGCAGCATGTGTCGGGACCGATCGCGGTCGCCGCCGATTTTAGCTGCAGCGTTTCCGATCCATGCCTGGAGGGCGTCGTTCGCGGCAAGGATATGGTCTATGAAAACCAGACCTATGGCACACGGTTGACCAATATGGTTGTGAACGGCCGCTTCACTGGCAACCGGCTCGAGATTGAGCAGCTTACCGCGACGGCTGGCGACGGCACGGTGCAGGCGAAAGGCTTTATCAGCCTCGCGTCGGCCGACGGCTATCCGATGAATATTTCGGCGACGCTCGATAATGCGCGGCTGGCCAAGAGCGAGAATATCGCCGCACGTGCGACGGGTAATCTGACGCTTGAAAAGGTCGCGGGACAGACAGCGCTGCTGTCGGGCAGCCTGCGCCTTCCTGAAACACGCTATCGCATCATTCGTGAGGGCGCGGCGCAGGTTCCAGTGCTCACCGGGGTTCGGCGCAAGCCGCCTGCGGGTCGCCAGCGGGTCAGCGGCGATGGGCTCGCGGCGGTCGGCGGCAGCCTGTTCGACCTCATCCGCCTCGATATTGCATTGAAAGCCCCTGACGAAATTTATGTCAGCGGCATGGGGCTCGAATCCGAGTGGAAGGCCGATGTGGTGCTGCGCGGTACGACGCAGGATCCACGCGTTACGGGTGAGATCGAACTGGTGCGCGGTACGCTGGGTTTCGCGGGCCGCTCGTTCGAATTGCAGGAAGGTCGGGTGACCTTCCCGACGGGCGAAGCCTTCGATCCCGCGATCCGCCTGCTCGCCAGCGACACGATTGAAACCGTGACGGTCAGCATCAGCGTCACTGGGCGCGCGAGCAATCCGCAGATCGCCTTCTCGAGCGTCCCGGGCTTGCCGCAGGACGAGATCGTCTCACGCATCCTGTTTGGCGATTCGATCACCACCCTGTCGCCGCTGCAGGCGGTGCAACTCGCATCGTCGCTTAACACGCTCAGCGGCACGGGTGGCGGATTGAGCCCGCTTGGATCGCTTCAATCGGCGACGGGGATCGACCGGCTGCGGGTGCTCGGCCCCGACGATACCGTCGGGCGCGGTGCGGCGTTGGCCGCCGGCCAATATATCACCAAAGATATCTATCTGGAGGTGATCACCGACGCGCGCGGCTATACCGCGACGCAGCTCGAGGTCAGCCTGACCCCGGCGCTGTCGCTGCTCAGCCAAGCGGGCGGATCGGGCCAGTCGAACCTCAGCATCCGTTATCGCAAGGATTATTGATGCGCGCCGCCGCCCTGCTTGTTCCGCTGTTGCTGCTCGCGGCATGCAAGGACGAGCCGCGTTTCGAGGAACGATACGACAAGGCGGCGAAAGAGATTGAGGCGCGCGCAAAGGCGATGGATGCCGACATCGCCAAGTCCGACACTGCCGCACGGGCCGCATCGGAAAACTTGCAACCAGCGGCCAAGCCGTCTAACGCGCCCACGTCATCTGGGGAGTAGTCAGCCGTCCTTCGGGGCGGGCCACCGTGTCAACATACTCGACCGAGAGGTCGTGGTGCGGTGGAAGCGGGAGACCGCTTGGGCGAGACCAATGGCATCGACCTTCGTCCGGGCCGGGCGGCGGGTTTGATGTCTATTGGAATCGCGAAGCCGCTCGGCCCCGGAGTTTGTTCATGGAAGCCCTGTTAACCTCGACCGCTGTCGTTGCGCTCGCCGAAATCGGCGACAAGACGCAGTTGCTTGCGATCCTGCTCGCGACGCGGTTCAACCGCCCGGTGCCGATCATCCTCGGCATATTGGTCGCGACGCTCGCCAATCATGCGCTCGCGGCGCTGCTGGGCGCATCGGCCGCGGCCTTCCTCGACAGTCCGGTCTTCCGCTACGCCATCGGGCTTTCCTTTGTCGCGATGGCGGCGTGGACGCTGATCCCCGACAAGTTCGAGGACGATGAGGCACCGAAGCCGCGCTTCGGGGCGTTCCTGACGACGCTCGTCGCCTTCTTCCTCGTCGAGATGGGCGACAAGACGCAGGTCGCGACGATCGCGCTCGGCGCGCAATATCACAACGTTCTTCTGGTTACCGCGGGCACCACGCTCGGCATGATGATCGCCAACGTCCCCGCAATCTTCCTCGGCCACGAACTGCTCAAGCGCGTCGATCTGGCCAAGGTTCGCATGGTCGCCGCGACCCTGTTCCTCGTTATCGGCCTTTGGGTGCTGGTGCAGACTGCGGGCTTGCTCGGTTAGTTGGCATTTCGCGTCGCGAGCATTCGCTCGAAACGCCAGCTCGATGAACACATTGCGTCAAGGTCGCGGTTCGCGCTCCAGCCCAGTTCGCGCGCGGCGCGATCGGGGCTGGCAAAGCAGCTCGCGACATCGCCGTCGCGGCGCGGCGCGATGCGATAGGGAATGCTGACACCGTTCACGCGCTCGAATGCCTCGACCATGTCGAGCACCGAATAGCCCTGTCCGGTGCCGAGGTTCCAGATCGATAGCGGATGGTCGACCTTGCCGATCGCATCGAGCGCGGCGACGTGTCCGTCGGCGAGGTCCACGACATGGATATAGTCGCGTACGCCGGTGCCGTCGGGCGTGTCGTAATCATTGCCGAACACCGACAGTTCGGCGAGTCGCCCGGCTGCTACGCGGCTGACAAAGGGCATCAGATTGTTGGGAATGCCGTTCGGATTCTCGCCGATCAGCCCGCTGTCGTGCGCGCCGACCGGATTGAAATAGCGCAGGATCGCAATCCGCCACTCGGGATCGGCGGCGGCGACATCGGCCAGCATTTCCTCGATCATCAGCTTGGTGCGGCCATAAGGATTGGTCGCCGAGGTCGGATGATTTTCGTCGAGCGGCAGATATTGCGGCTGGCCGTAGACGGTGGCGCTCGATGAGAAGACGAGCGTCTTCGTGCCGCAGTCGGCCATCGCTTCGAGCAGCGACAATGTGCCGCGAACATTGTTGTCGTAATATTTCATCGGCTCGGTGACCGATTCGCCGACCGCTTTGAGCCCGGCGAAATGGATCACCGCCTCGATCGCGTGATCGCGGATGACCTTGCGCAGCGCGTCGCCGTCGCGAATGTCGCCGGTAACGAGCGGGACCGCCTGGCCGGTGATCGCTTCGAGCCGCTCCATGACCGAGGGATCGCTGTTCGACAGATTGTCAAAGCATACCACATGATGGCCGGCCGCCACGAGCGGCGCCGCAACATGGCTGCCGATATATCCCGCGCCACCGGTCAGTAGAATATTCATCGCTCGATCATCTCCATTCGCGGTTGGGGCCGTCGCCGCCGGATATTCTATCCGGGGCATCCTGCCAAATCATTGCCTGTCGGTCCTGTGCCGCTTTTCGTGTAACCTTCGCGGCGATATCGGCGAACAGGTCTTCAAACGCCGTCATCCGCGTCCGGATAGGATCGTTGTTGCAATAGCTTCACGCCCGTTCCGCCGTTTTGGTCAGGATAAATGCAATGAGCATCGACGAACCTTCGCTGGCGCGCCTTATGGCGGCATCGCAGCGGGGGGATCGTGCGGCCTATCGGACGTTGCTCGGCGACAGCCGCAAATGGCTCACCCGCTATTTCGCGCGACGGATCGCGCCGCATCACATCGACGATCTGGTCCAGGAGACGCTGGTTTCGATGCACCGCAAACTTGCGACATGGGACAGCGGACGGGCCTTCCTGCCGTGGCTTGCGGCAATTGCCCGCTACCGCTGGATCGACATGCTCCGTCGCCAGCGCGACGAGGCCGAATTGGGTGACAACGACGCGGCGGTCAGCGCCGAGGACGAGGCGGTACATGCCAAGCTGAGTATCGACCACCTGTTGACCTTGCTGCCGCCGGGACAGGCGCAGGCAATCACCCTGGTAAAGATCGAAGGCGCCTCGATCGCCGAGGCGTCGCAAATTTCCGGCCAGAGCGAGTCGCTGGTCAAGGTGAACATCCATCGCGGGCTAAAGAAGCTCGCCGAATTGATTGAAAGCGAATGACGATGAAGGACGCATCGATCGACGATCTGATCGACGGGCTGGCTGACGATCTGACTCCCGTGCGGCCGCGGCGCGTGATGGGCGGATCGCTATGGGTCGCGGCGGGCTGGCTTGGCGCGGGAGCTGTGCTCGTCTGGCTGTTCGGGATGCGGCCCGACCTCGCAGGGGGCGTGATGCCGCCGCTGTCGATGCTTGCGTTCTGGCTCGTCGCAGCGACCGGGGTGGCTGCGGCGTGGAGTGCGCTGCGCATGGGGCTGCCGGGCGTCGGGCGCGACTATGGCGGCTGGCGCTGGGCCGTCGGCGCGTTGTTGGCACTACCGCTCGCAGCGCTCTTCGTATTCTTTGGTGATGCCCATGCGCATACGGAAGCGGCACGGCGCGGCTTCGATGTGCACTGCCTATTGCAGGGTATCGTATCGGGGCTGGGCGTCGGTGCCGCACTATTCCTTTGGCTTCGGGCCGGCGCGCCGACCTCGCCGACGCGTGCTGGGTGGGTCATCGGAGTTGCGGCGGGCGCTGCAGGTGCGTCGATCATCGCCTTGCTATGTTCGAGCGACGATCTCGTTCATATCACGCTGTGGCACGCGTCGGCGGTTCCGGTTTCGGCGATCGCCGGCCGGTTGATCCTACCTCGCTTCCTACGCTGGTGAGCGGCACCGATTTTCAAACATCAGTCTCGCTGAGCGTCTTCAGATAAATTCCATAGTCGTTCTTGGCAAAATCTTGGGCACGCATCGCCAGCTTTTCCTGATCGATCCAGCCCATATTATACGCGACTTCATCCGGTGAGCCGACCTGTTGACCCTGGCGCTCCGTCAGGGTGCGGACGAAATTTCCCGCGTCGAGCAGCGATGCATGGGTGCCGGTGTCGAGCCATGCATAGCCACGACCCATCCGCTTGATCGCGAGCGTTTCGTCGCGAAGATAGCTTTCGAGAAGTGTCGTGATTTCAAGCTCCCCCCGGGCGGACGGCTTAACCGAGCGCGCGCGTTCTGGCGCAGTTCCGTCGACGAAATACAGTCCGGCGATGGCATAGTTGGAAGGCGGCACAGCTGGTTTTTCTACAATTGCGCGAACGTTGCCCTGCTCGTCGAAATCGACCACGCCATAGCGTTGCGGGTCGGCCACATGATAACCGAAGATCGTTGCGCCAACCGGACTTGCGTCAGCTTCCTGCAGAAGATCGGGTAAGCCGTGGCCGAAGAAGATGTTGTCGCCCAAGACCATCGCGGAAGGGGCGCCATTCAGAAACTCTTCGGCTAGGATGAACGCCTGTGCAAGGCCGTCGGGGCTGGGCTGGGTCTTATAGCTGATTGCGATGCCCCATTGGCTTCCGTCGCCCAGGGTACGCTGAAACTGCTCCTGATCCTGCGGTGTGGTGATGATCAGGATATCCCGAATGCCCGCCAGCATCAGCGCGGTCAGTGGATAATAGATCATCGGCTTGTCGTAGATCGGGAGCAGCTGCTTGGAGACGCTGACCGTAATGGGATACAGCCGGGTCCCCGAACCGCCCGCGAGGATGATGCCTTTGCGCGCGGTCATGTTCTTTCTTCCAATTCTTCCAGTACCGGTTCCAGCGCAACTCGCCAGTCGGGACGAGCCAGGCCGAAAGTGGCTTTGGTCGTACTGCAATCGAGGCGAGAGTTCGGCGGTCGTTCGGCGGTCGCCGGATAGGTGCTTGCGGCAATGGGCCTGAGTTCCGACGCGCTGCCCGCCCTCGAAAGAATCTCTGACGCGAAATCATACCAGCTCACGTCTGGCGTGCCGCTGTAATGATAGGTTCCGGATTTGGCGGCGTCGGTCGCCAGTTGTCGTGCGATCGAGAGGCAAGCCGCCGCGATTCCCGACGCGGCGGTTGGTCCGCCTGTCTGATCCTCGACTACGCTTATTACGTCGCGGGTTTTGGATAATCGCAATATGGTTTTCAGGAAGTTCGAGCCATGCGCGGAAAAGACCCAGGAAGTACGAAGGATCGCGTAACGGCCTCCCGCCGTTCTTATCGCTTCCTCACCCAAAAGCTTCGTTCTCCCATAAGCGTTTATGGGGCGGGTCGCGTCTTCGGGGGCGGAGGCTTCCGTGCTGGCGCCGTCGAAGACATAGTCCGTCGAAATATGGACGAAGGGAATGTCCATCTCGGCGCATATGCGAGCCATTGCGGCGGGGGCATCCGCATTTATTACCCGGGCCAGCGCCTCTTCTTCTTCGGCTTGGTCAACCGACGTGTAAGCTGCGGCATTGATTACGGCTGCGGGTGCATGGCTGCGAATGGCGGCCGCGCAGGCCGCGGGGTCCGCAAGGTCCGCCTCGGCTCTCCCCAAAGCCGTGATGCCGGCATATTTCCGAAGCTCGGTGCCAACTTGGCCGGTTCGTCCGAAAACGAGGATATTCACGCCGCCCTCCGCCCGGTTCCGAGACGTTTACCCAGGCCTTGACGTTCGAGCATCGGACGCCACCAGCTCTCATTGTCGAGATACCAGCCTATCGTTGTCCTCAGCCCTTCTTCGACGGTGACTGACGGGCGCCAGCCAAGCTCGTCGCGCGCCCGCGATGCGTCGATCGCATAGCGGGCGTCGTGACCGGGGCGGTCGGCGACATAGGTAATGAGATCGGCATAGGGCTTCCCGTTCGCGCGCGGGCGAATATCGTCCAGGATCGCGCATATGGCTTGGACGATATCCAGATTCGAACGTTCATTGTCGCCGCCGATGTTATAGCTGCGCCCGACACGGCCCGCTTCGACCACCCGGAGCAAAGCCTCGGCGTGATCGAGAACAAACAGCCAGTCGCGGACGTTCGATCCATTGCCGTAGATCGGGATCGGACACTCCGAAACGGCGTTAAGGATCACGACCGGGATCAGCTTTTCGGGAAACTGATTGGGGCCATAGTTGTTCGAGCAATTTGTGAGAACGACCGGCAAGCCATAGGTTTCGTGCCACGCCCTTACCAAATGGTCGGAACTGGCTTTCGACGCGGAATAGGGGCTGCGCGGACTATAGGGCGTTTCTTCATGGAAACGGTCGGCGGGATCCGCTGACAGTGAGCCAAAGACTTCATCCGTGCTGATGTGATGAAAGCGGAATTTGTCGGGTTTGCCCGCATCCGACCAATATTTCCGGGCCGCCTCGAGAATATTGAAGGTCCCCACGATATTCGTCTGGATGAAATCGTCCGGACCATCGATGGAACGATCGACATGCGATTCCGCTGCCAGATGCATGACCGCATCCGGACGATGTCGGGTGAAAATTTCGGTGAGCGCCTCGCGATCACGGATGTCCGCATGCTCGAAACTATATAGCGGGCTGTCAGCGACCGTCGCAAGATTTTCGAGGCATGCCGCATAGGTTAGCGCATCGAGGTTCACCACCTCGTAGCCGCGCGATATCGCCAGCCGAACCACTGCTGAACCGATGAACCCCGCTCCGCCTGTGACGAGTATCTTCATGCGCTGCCCTGCCACAAAAAGGGGCTGTCCAGACTGGCGAGCGGACCGGCTTCTGCGTCACGGCCGCTAAGTATGGGAGTGCCGGACAGCGGCCACTCGATCCCAATCTCCGGGTCGTCCCAACGTATCGTTCCTTCGGCCTCTGGAGCGTAATAGTCCGAGCATTTGTATGAAATTTCCGTATCGGCCTCGCGGGTCATAAACCCATGAAGAAAGCCCGCCGGGACAAGGAGTTGTCTGGCGTTCTCGAAGCTGAGTTCGATCCCGAACCATTTGCCGAAAGTCGGGGAGCCTTTGCGGATATCCACCGCGACATCGAATAGTCGCCCGCGACCGCAGCGAACCAGTTTGACCTGCGCGTGAGGGGGCGATTGATAATGGAGACCGCGCACCGTCCCGGCCTGCGCCGAGAATGAGATATTGTCCTGAACAAAGGCAATATCGACCCCGAGCTCGCTAAAGCCCCTTTGATTCCAGACCTCGCTAAAGAAACCCCGGTGATCGCCATGGCGATCCGGAGTGATGACCTTGAGTCCGGGGATGGGTTCGTGGATTTCCATTGTGGTCCATTTGATAATTGGGATTATTGGGTTCCGCGGCCGGAATGAGTTGGTGTTGGCAATTTTCTCACGTTGGCAAACAGAAACGCGCGCACGCAGAGGAATGCTCGCCATGACGGCTATCGGTCGCGCTGCTGGATCGGGCGGACGGCGCAATTATAGTATGGCGATTACAAATCATGAAATGGCTCCGGTGCCAAATTCTACGCGAGCCATTGACACATTCCTACCGTCAAAAACTAGGCCGGTATCTGCCTCGATGATTTGCGGTCGTGATTCTTCACAAGGGAGAAAGGGGGATAGAATCGACGCGCAATCCGAGCGTCACACTCCTCTGTAGTGATCCATATAGCTGAAAGCCTCACGTTAGTTGACTGCACCGGTACGTAAAATGGACGGCGGCTTTCCCCGCCCGACTGTGCTCTGGTCCACCTCGCGCCGCGTCTGCTCGCCTTGCTGATCCAGTGATTGAGACGACTTGGGAACTGGGCATTGCAAATACCAGTAGTTCCGTACAGATCATCTCCGCTCCCGTTGCTGCTTCTGCACACATCAACGGGCGGGGGGCGTCATAACAGTTATGGCGCTCCCTTAAATTTGAAAGCCATCAACTAGTACCGCGCAGCGAGCTGTCATTGTTGCCGGCGTTCTGTATAAGCGCGAAAGCGAAGTCGCTGAAGGTTTGGCAATGGACTTTCGGCTTAGCGCTTCATCCATTCTTCCAAATACCAATTTACGAAAGCCGGAATTCCGACGGTCATGGGCGTTGTCGGAGAAAATCCGAGATCTCGATTTATGTCTTCGATGTCTGCGAAGGTTTGATGAACATCGCCATCCTGCATCGGCAATAGGTTGATCTTGGCTTTTCGATTGCATGCTTTCTCGATCGTTTGAATCATATCGGTTAGTTGCTCGGGACGGTTGTTACCGATATTGTACAACCGATGAGGCGTCGTGAAGCCGCCCGGCTTTTCTCGATTGTCATCTTCAGGAGGATGATCGAGCGCCAGGACGACCCCTTTCACGATATCGTCGATAAAGGTGAAATCTCGAAGCATGTCGCCGTGATTGTAGACGTCGATCGGATGGCCGCGCAGCACCGCTTCGGTGAACTTCCATACAGCCATATCGGGCCTGCCCCATGGGCCATATACGGTGAAAAAGCGCAGTCCAGTCATCGGTATCCGAAAGAGATGCGCGTAGGTTTCGCTCATCAGTTCATCGGCGCGTTTTGTCGCTGCGTAGAGCGAGATCGGCGTGTCAGCGCGATCGGAGACCCTGAAAGGTGTATCCGATCGCATTCCGTAGACCGACGAGGACGAAGCGTACACGAGATGCGAAATGGATCCATGGCGCGCCAGCTCAAGAATATTGACGTGTCCCGAAATGTTCGAGTGGATGTAGGCGGCGGGATTGTCGAGCGAGTAGCGCACGCCGGGTTGAGCGCCGAGGTGAACGATGCGATCGATCGTCTTCGTTGAAAGTGCACGAGCGAGCGCGTCAGCGTCGCCGAAATCGACATCGGAAAATGAGAAGGATTCGCCGTGGAGCGCTTTGAGGCGCGCGATGCGTGCGTGCTTGAGGTCGAGCGAATAATATGGCGTGAAATTGTCGATACCGACGACCTTCTCGCCGCGTTCGAGCAAGGCGGCGGCGACATGCATTCCAATGAAGCCGGCTGCACCGGTTATAAGCGTAGTCACATTCACTTCCCATATTTTCGCAATCGGACCACTGCCTTCGGGACGAGCGAAGCCGACAGCCGTTACCGGTCATAGCTGGGCAATGGTAAATTCTCAGGTAAGAGCTGCAACGACTATGCTGCACGTCGCAGTCAGCAGAGATGGCGCGCATCTCACCCAAGTAAAGGATCGTCTTTGGGGAGTGGTGAGCCCTGCTGGGTTCGAACCAGCGACCTACTGATTAAAAGTCAGTTGCTCTACCGACTGAGCTAAGGGCCCATCGCGCTGCCGCCGAAGCGGGCTTGCGAAGTGAGCCGCCGCCCTAGTGCGCCGATGCGGCCCGGTCAACCGGCTTTGGACGCGAAAGGCGCGCGGCAAGTTGACGGACGCTGCGACCGTGCAGGGGATGCTGCCATTCAGGGACGATCGCGCGTAGCGGGCCAAGGACAAAAGCACGCTGTTCGATCGCGGGATGGGGGATCGTGAGCGTTCCGTCAGCCCAGGCGCCGCCCGACCAGAGCAGGATATCGAGATCGAGCGTTCGCGCGCCCCAGCGCTGGCCCATACGGCGGCCGAAGCTCGCTTCGATCGTTTGTAGCCGCTCGAGCATTTCGGGCGGGCTCAGCGGCGAGGCGACGAGAGCGACGGCGTTGGCATAGCGGCGGCGCGACGGGCCGATGGGATCGCTTGCAATGATCGGGCTGGCGTCGACCGCCTCGATATCGTCGCTCTCCAGCGCCGCGAGAGCGGCCAGCAACACTGCGCGCGGGTCGCCGAACCGCACGTGGCGCCGGTTCGAGCCGAGACCGATTGCATAAAGGGGAAGCGGCATTGCGTTGCTCATAAACGTGCGCCTATCGCAGATATGTGGAGATTGACAGCCCATTGCCCGGAACCGAGCCGCCGCGCGATTGCCCGCGCTGCCCGCGCCTCGTCGCATTGCGGCGCGAATGCCAGGCTGAGTATCCCGATTGGTGGAACGCGCCGGTTTATGCGTTCGGCGATCCTGACGCGTGGCTCGCGTTTGCGGGACTTGCACCGGGCAAGCATGGCGCGAACCGGACCGGCCGGCCATTCACGGGCGATTATGCTGGCGATCTGTTGTTTGCGACGCTCGCCGAATTCGGGTTGAGCAAGGGATGCTACGATGCGCGGATCGACGACGGGTTGATGCTCGACGGCGCAATTATCGTCAACAGCGTCAAATGCCTGCCGCCGCAAAACAAGCCAACGCCAGCGGAAATCGCAAGCTGTCGCCCCTTTTTCGAGACGCAACTGGCCGCCCTGCCGAAGGCTCGTGTAATTATCGCGCTGGGGCGCATCGCACATGATGCTACGCTACGGGCCGTGGGAGCACGGCTTTCAGCCTTTCCCTTCGACCATGGCGCGGTCCACGCGCTCCCCGATGGACGATATCTGGTCGATAGCTATCACTGCTCGCGCTACAACACGAACACCGGTCGGCTGACGCCAGAAATGTTCTCCGACGTCTTCCGTACCGCGCTGTTCCTCAAGGATCAGACGAGGGGGCCGAATTCCTCCACCAGCCCCCGGTAAAGCGCGCGCTTGAACGGCACGATCAATTTTTCGATCTCGTTCAGTTGGGCCCATTTCCACGCACGAAATTCCTGATGCTTGGTGCGAATGTTGACGTCGCTGTCCTCGCCCATGAAGCGCATCAGGAACCAGTGCTGGCGCTGGCCGCGATATTTGCCGCCCCACATCTTGCCGATGAGATGATCAGGCAGGTCATAGAAATATTCCTCGCGGCTGCGCGCGATGATTTCTACCAATCCGCCATGAATGCCGGTTTCCTCGCCGAGTTCGCGGATCGCCGCTTGCTCGGCGTCCTCGCCGTCGTCGATCCCGCCCTGCGGCATCTGCCAGGCTTCGCTCGACGTATCGAGCCGCTGACCCACGAAGACGCGGCCGTCGCGATTGGCGAGCATGACGCCCGCGCAGGGGCGGTAGGGGAGTTTGCTATGATCGATCATGCCGCCCCGGTAGCTTCGGCGACGATCGCTTTCAATACGGTCAATGCCCCGCGAATATCCTCCTTCGCGCTCGGAATGCCCTGCGACAGATTGATATAGCCGTGGATCGTGCCCTTCGCCTCGCGGTAGGTGGTGGGCACGCCGGCCTCGATCAGCTTTGCGGCATAGGCGCGGCCCTGATCGCGCAGCGGGTCGAGCCCGGCGGTGATCAGCAGCGTTGGCGGCAGGCCCTCGGCGGGGAAATCGAGCGGCGAGGCGCGATAATCGGCGGGGTCGGCGGCATAATGATTGCCGAACCAAGTCATGCTGCCCGTGGTCAGCAGATGGCCTTCGCCGAAATCGCGATAGCTCTGCCAGTCGTCATGCGTCGTGACTGCTGGATAGATCGGATGAATTGCGATCACGGGTTTCGACGCGGGCTTGTCGCGAAGCGCGAGCGCGGTGGCGATCGTCAGATTGCCCCCGGCGCTTTCGCCCGAAAGGACCAGTCCGGTGCAGGGGACGTTGTCGGCAACCCAGCGGGTCGCGGCCTCGCAGTCGACCGGCGCGGCAGGGAAGGGGTGTTCGGGCGCAAGGCGATAATCGACCGCGATTACCGGTATGTCGAGTAGCCGCGCCGCCTCGGCACAATAGGGATCGTGGGTGTCGAGATCGCCGATCACCCAGCCGCCGCCATGATAAAAGACCATGACGGGGCCAGCTTCGCGGTCGGGCCGACTATCATAAATGCGGATCGCGATGTCGCCAGCAGGCCCAGGAATGCTCTTGTCCTCGACCTTTGCGATGTCGCCGCGCGGCACGTCGGCAAGCTGCCCCATCATCCGGAACATTTCGCGAGCGCCCTCCGGCGGCATTTCTTCCATCTTCGGACCTTCCTGCGCGTTCAGGAAGGCGAGGAAGGCCGCCACATCGGGGCGCGTGAAATGGGTGGTGCCGTCGGTCATCTGCGTCTCTCCCTGATCGCCATTTTCGTCATGCTATTCGGTATCGGCGGGGCAAATTCAATCCCGAAATGAAACTCACCTATGCTTCACCCTTTGCGGCGCACAATTTTTTCTCAATTGCGGCTTGGCGCGCAGGGGCCTAGGCCAATGTCATAGGTTCGCAAGATTAAGGCAGAAGAGACGATGGCGACAGCGGTAGTGGACCAGGCCGACAAACGGCAGTCCCCCCTTTCGGATGCAGTGGTGGTACGATTTGCCGGCGATAGCGGCGACGGGATGCAGTTGACCGGTGGTCAGTTTACCTTGTCGTCAGCGCTCGCGGGCAACGACTTTGCGACCTTCCCGGATTTTCCCGCCGAAATCCGTGCGCCGCAGGGCACGCTGTTCGGAGTCTCCGCCTTCCAGATCAATTTCGGATCGTCGGCGATCGACACCGCGGGCGACGCACCCGACGTGCTCGTTGCGATGAACCCCGCGGCGCTCAAGACCAATGTCCCGCAACTGAAGCCGGGCGGGCTGATCATCGCAGACGAGGGCGAGTTCAACGACCGCAACCTCGCCAAAGCGAAATATAAGGCGAACCCGCTCGACGACGGCAGTCTCGCAAAGTGGCAGCTTCTCAAGCTCAATATCAGCCAGTTGACGATGGACGCCGTGAAGCCCTTTGGCCTTGGCAACAAGGAAGCCTTGCGCTGCAAGAATATGTGGACGTTGGGGCTTGCGCTCTGGATGTTCGATCGCGATCGGCAGCCGCTAATCGACTGGCTCAACGCGAAATTCGCGAAGGCACCCGATCTCGCTGCCGCTAACGTCGCCGCGCTTAACGCAGGCCACGCCTATGGTGAAACCGCCGAACTTGCGGGGCCGCTCAAGCAGCATCATGTCGACCCCGCGCCGGTTGCGCCCGGCCTCTATCGCACGCTGACCGGCGCCGAGGGCATCGCGCTCGGCCTTGTCGCGGGTGCACAGCTGGCCGAACTTCCCATGTTCTTCGGGGGCTATCCGATCACCCCGGCGTCTGCGATCCTGCATCATCTGTCGCGGCTCAAGGAATATGACGTCACGACCTTTCAGGCCGAGGACGAAATCGCGGCCATCTGTTCGGCGATCGGCGCGAGCTATGCGGGTTCGCTTGGCGTCACCAGCTCTTCGGGACCCGGCATCGCACTGAAGGGCGAGGCGATGGGCCTGGCGATCATGACCGAGCTGCCGCTCGTCATCGTCAATTCGCAGCGCGGCGGCCCCTCGACGGGCCTGCCGACCAAGACCGAGCAGTCGGATCTGTATCAAGCGGTCTATGGCCGCAACGGCGATGCGCCGATGCCCGTCATTGCCGCGCGATCACCAGGCGATGCGTTCGAATGCGCGATCGAAGCGGTGCGCATCGCGGTGAAATATATGACCCCGGTGATGCTGCTGACCGACGGCTATATTGCCAATGCGGCCGAGCCTTGGGCCGTTCCCGATCTCACGACTTATGAGGCCTTCCCAGTCGAATTCCTGACCGAGGCGCCCGAGGACGGTTTCAAGCCCTATGGCCGCGACGAAAATCTGAAGCGCCCGTGGGTGAAGCCCGGCACGCCGGGCCTCCTGCACCGTATCGGCGGGATCGAGAAGGAACTCGACACCGGGCACATCAACTATGCCCCCGAAAACCATCAGGCGATGACCGATATCCGCAAGGATAAGATCGACGGGATCAAGGTTCCCGACCAGATCGTCGAACTTGGTGCCGAGGGCGGCAAGCTTGCGGTCGTAGGCTGGGGCTCGACTTTCGGGCCGATCCATCAGGCGGTGCGCCGCAAGCGCGCCGAGGGGCTCGACGTCAGCCACGTCCATATCCGCCATATCTGGCCGCTGCCTGCCAATCTCGGCGAGCTGCTCAAGAGCTTTGACCGTGTGATCGTACCCGAAATGAACACCGGCCAGCTCAAGACGGTACTGCGCGACCAATATCTGGTCGACGCCAAGCCCGTGAACAAGGTGTCGGGCCAGCCCTTCACCATCGCCGAAATCGAAGCCGCTATCGAAGGAGCGCTCGCATGAACGAGATGACCACCATCGCGCGCCCGACGACGCTCAAGGATTGGGAAACCGATCAGGAAGTCCGCTGGTGCCCCGGCTGCGGCGACTATGCGATTCTGAAGGCGGTGCAGCGCACGATGCCCGAAATCGGCACCGCGCCCGAAAATACCGTGTTCATCAGCGGCATCGGATGCTCGTCGCGCTTTCCCTATTATATGGAGACCTATGGCTTCCACACGATCCATGGGCGTGCGCCGGCGTTCGCGACGGGGCTGAAACTCGCCAATCCGAACCTCGACGTGTGGATCGTCACCGGCGACGGCGACGGTCTGTCGATCGGTGGCAATCACACGATGCACCTGATCCGCCGCAATCTCGATTGCCAGATCATGCTGTTCAACAACGAGATTTACGGCCTGACCAAGGGGCAATATTCACCGACAAGTCGCGTTGGCACGACCAGCCCGTCGACGCCCTATGGCTCGGTCGACCGTCCGGCGCAGCCCGCAGCCTTCGCTCTCGGAGCTGGCGCGCGTTTCGTCGCGCGCGGTTTCGATGTGTCGAAGGAATTGCCGAATGTGCTAAAGGCGGCGCATGCGCACAAGGGCGCCGCTTTTATCGAGATTTTTCAGAATTGTATCGTCTATAACAAAGACGTGTTCGAGGATTTCGCGGCGCCAAAGGGTGCCGAGGACCGCCAACTTTGGCTCAAACAGGGCGAACCGATGCTCTATGCCAAGGGCACCAAGGGTATCGCGCTAGACGCCGAAGCGCTGCACCTCAAGACCGTCGAAGTCGCCGATGGCGACTGGCAGGCAGCGGGCGTGATCGTGCATGACGTCACCAACCGCAGCGTCGCGCATATGCTCGTCGAAATGCGCTTCGGCGAATTTCCGATGGCTTTGGGCGTCCTCTATGACGACCCGCGCCCAACCTTCGAGGCCGATGTCGTCCGTCAGAACAAGGCGGCTGCCGAGGGTAAGACTGCCGATCTCCAGAGCCTGCTCAAGAAGGGCCAGACCTGGACGGTGACTGAAGGCGGGCCCGAACTCTGATTTTCCGCCGTCATGGATAATCTGACGCATAGCCTCGTCGGCGCGGTTCTGGGCCAGATGGGGCTCAAGCGAAAAACCGGTCTGGCGATGCCGACGTTGATCATCGCGGCAAATCTGCCCGATATCGATGCGGGATGTGCCATTTATGGCATCGAATCGCTCTCGATGCGGCGCGGGGTCACGCACGGGCCGATCGCGCTCCTGTTGCTGCCGATCCTGCTGTGGGCGCTGATGATCGCGTTCGACCGCTGGCAGGAGCGACGCGGCAAGCGGCCGGCGGGGCGTCTGCCGATCGACAAGGGCTGGTTACTCGCGCTCGCCTATATCGGCTGCTTCAGCCATCCTGCGCTCGACTGGCTGAACAATTACGGTATCCGGCTGCTCGAACCGTTCAGCCACCGCTGGTTTTACGGCGACAGCATCTTCATCATCGATCTTTGGATATGGATTGCGCTCGGCGTGTCTGTCTGGCTGTCCCTGCGTGAAGAACGCCGTGGCGCGGCCAACTGGCAGCGCCCGGCTTGGATCGGCTTCACGGCCGTTTGTGCTTATATTCTCGCGAACGGCGCAATCACGGGTGCTGCCGAGCGCATGACCTCGCGCGCGCTGGAGGCTGGGGGACGGAAGGATGCGCTCGTCGTCGCGAGCCCGCCGCCGCTCGCCTTCTGGAAACGCGACATTTTCTGGCGGACCGCCGACCGCTACGGCACCGCGAGCTTTGTTCCCGGCGTCGGCGGTCACGTCGATCTGACCGGCGCGCCGACCGGAATGGACGATCCGCGTCTCGCGACATGGGTCAAGGCCGATCCCGCGGCGCGCGCCTTTCTTTTCTGGTCGCGCATGCCGGTGGCGCAAAGGCAAGGCGATGCGATTTTACTTCGCGACCAGCGTTTCATGCATCCGCTTGCGCAGGACCGCTTTCAGGTCCGGCTGACTGCGCCCGACACCGCGAGCTATCCCGAATGACGGCTGCGCGTGACGTCATGGCGTCACGTGTTTCAACCGATTGTCAGCGGCATGCGTTTGAGGCAGGAAGGTGTCAATGAACACGCATGTCAGCCCGCGCCGCGGTAAGGAACTGCTCCGCGCCGACCGTGCCTATCGCTCGGGCGGCGGGATGGCGCGGCTGCTCGCGCTGGCCCCTGGGGCGCTTTTTCACCGGATGCTCGACCGGATCGACGCGGGCCTCGCGCTCGGCACGATCGAGGGCCATCTACCCGACGGCAGCGTGCGCCTGCTCGGCGGCCGCGGCAAGGGGCCGACGGCGGTGGTCCATCTCCATAGCTGGGCGGCACTGGCGCGGCTCGCGCTTTCGGGTTCGGTGGGCTGGTACCGCGCGTGGGAAGTCGACGAATGGTCGTCGCCCGATCCGGTGCCGCTGTTCGACCTGTTCATGCGCAACGGCGAAACCCTGGGCAACGTAGGGCGAGCGCATGGGCCATGGCGTTGGCTAAACAAGACCATCCACGCTCTCCACCGCAACGACCGGCGCGGGGCAAAGAGAAACATCCATGCCCATTATGATTTGGGCAATGATTTCTATCGCTTGTGGCTTGACCCGAGCATGAACTATTCGAGTGCGCTGTTCACCGACCCCGGTCAGTCAATGGAGGAAGCGCAGGCAGCGAAGGTTGACGCGATCCTCGACCGGCTCGACCTCAGATCGGGAAGCCGGCTGCTAGAGATCGGCTGCGGCTGGGGGGCGCTTGCCGAACGTGCGGTGGAACGTCACGATGTGCTCTACACCGGCATCACCCTCTCACCAGCGCAAGCCGAAATCGCTGACGCGCGGCTCGCGATGGTCGACCTGTCGGATCGCTCGCGTATCGAAATCTGCGACTATCGCGACGTGCAGGGCCCCTATGACGCGATCGCCAGCGTCGAGATGGTCGAAGCCGTTGGCGAAGCCTATTGGCCCGCCTATCTCGATACGGTCGCGCGGCTGCTGCGTCCCGGCGGAAAGGCCGCGATCCAATATATATTGATCAATGATGCGCTGTTCGAACGCTATGCGGCCAGCAGCGACTTCATCCAGGCCTATATCTTTCCGGGCGGCTGCTTGATTTCGGAAAGCCGCTTTCGCGCGCTCGCCGAGGCGCGTGGGCTTGCCTGGCGCGATGTTCGCCGGTTCGGCGGCGATTATGCCGAGACGCTACGCCAGTGGCGCGAGCGTTTCGACGCGGCGGTCGCGGCGGACCAGCTTCCGTCGGGTTTCGACGCCCGTTTCGTGCGGCTTTGGCGTTACTATTTGCAATATTGCGAAGGGGGCTTTCGCGGCGGCGGCATCGACGTCGCGCAAGTCACACTCGAAAAGACAGCCTGAAAAACAGGGGAGGAAACCACATGCGAAGATTTTTGGCGGCGGTGCTGCTGTGCACTGCGGCGGCCGGGTGCAGCGCGCCCACGGCACCTGCGAAAACCAATCAACTGCCAAAGGATCTGAATGTGCTGTTCTGGACCCAGGATCAACGCGACGCCGCTTTCCGTACGATGGAGACGGTTCCCAAGGTGGTGGTCAATACGGTCAAGGCGGGTGGCCCGGTCTATCCGCTACCGCAGGGTGCGCCGCTCGACCTCGGGACCGATGTCGACGCCTATATGGCGAAACAACGCAACGCGGGCCTGATTATCGTGCAGGACGGCAAAGTCCGGTTCGAGAAATATGCCCTCGGTTATGGCGCCGATGGGCGCTGGACGAGCTTCTCGGTCGCCAAAAGCTTCACGTCGACGCTAGTCGGCGCCGCGGTGAAGGACGGCTATATCAAGAGCCTCGACGACAAGGTCACCGCCTATATCCCCGGGCTCAAAGGGTCGGCCTATGACGATGTATCGGTGAAGCAGTTGCTCACCATGACCTCCGGGGTCAAATGGAATGAGGATTATACTGATCCCAAGTCGGATGTGGCGCTATTCAACTTGCAGAAGCCGGTTGCGGGTGAGGATATAACGGTCAGCTATATGAAGACCTTGCCGCGCGAAGCACCCGCGGGGTCGAAGTGGGTTTACAAGACCGGAGAGACCAATTTGATCGGCGTGCTCGTATCGAGCGCTACGGGCAAAACGCTGTCGGAATATCTTTCCGAAAAGGTCTGGAAGCCGTTCGGCATGGAGCAGGATGCGGTGTGGATGCTCGGCGCCACGGGGCACGAGATCAGCGGCTGCTGCATGTCGGCGAGCCTCAAGGATTATGCGCGCTTTGGTCAGTTCATACTGAATGGCGGCGTTGCGGGCGGAAAGAAGGTGCTACCCGACGACTGGCTGCCCGCTGCGACCTCCAAGCAAGCCGGCATCGACCTGCCAGGACGCGGTTATGGCTATCAATGGTGGACCAACGACGACGGCAGCTTCGCCGCGCAGGGCATCTTCGGGCAGGGCATTTTCATCGATCCGAAGCGAAAGCTTGTGATTGCTTCGAATGGGAATTGGCCGACGGCGACCGATCCCGAGGGCGTCGGCGCAGCACGCGAGGCTTTTTACAAGAGCGTGCAGGCGGCTGTGGACAAAGGAACCAGATAGTCGTCGCCCCCGCGAAGGCGGGGGCTGTTATCGGCGTTGTGCAAGGTTGTCGTCGCCCCAGCGTTCGCGGGGGCGACGGACGTTAGTCGACGACAGTTGCCGTCGCGCGTTGGGCCAGCCACACCGCGACAAGCGGGACGGCGACGCCCAGCGCCATGATCCACCATGTATCGGCTAGCGTGACAGCACGATAAAGCGCGGCGCCGATCACGGAGCCCGCGACAATCCAGCCCGGGCCGGTGCCCGCCGAAATGCGCATCGCGAACCAGCCGCCACCAAAAGTGCCGATAAACCAGCCGACGATCAGCGCGATCGTCGATCCGATCGGAATCAGCACCTCGCCGCTATCGGGGTCATAGACATCGGGCGAAATCTCGCTGCCGGCATATTGGGCGAGCCAGATCAGCCCGAACGCGACGACGATGCCGATCACCGCGGCAATCGCCGACCGCAAAATAGTCTTGGTCATTAATGCGCCCTCGCAAACCCTCTTATGCGAGTGTCTTAGCGCAGGAAAACGAAGATGGCGTTAAGCTTTTTCCATGACCTTGGGCAACGCGTGGAAGGTGGTGCTTTCGAACCCTTCGACCATCATCCCGGCGACAAATTCGCCGACCGCTGCGGGGTCCTTGATGCTTTGCGGGTCTTCGCCGGGATAAGCGCGCGCGCGCATCTGCGTCCGCGTGCCGCCGGGGTCGAGGATCGCGGTGCGCACGGTCGAGATGTTGCGCATTTCGGCGCCATAGCTCGACACCAGGACCTCGAATGCCGCCTTGGACGCGGCATAGGCGCCCCAATAGGCGCGCGGTTCGCGTGCGACGCTGCTCGACAGCGCGATAAGGCGGCCGCTGGCCGCGCGGCGCAGCAGCGGATCGAAATTGGCGATCAGCGCCTGCTGCGCGATCAGGTTCAGCGTCAGCAGCTTGTTGAATTCCTTGCCGTCGATCGCGGCGACGGGGGTAAGCGTGCCGAGCATTGCCGCGTTGAGCACGAGCATGTCGAGCTGCTGCCAGCGCTCGGCGATCGCGCTCGCGAGGCGCGCGATGCTGTCGCCGTCGGTCAGGTCCAGCGGCGCGATCGTCGCGCTGCCGCCAGCTTCGTGGATGCGGTCTTCGAGTTCTTCGAGCCCGCCAGCGGTACGCGCGGTGATCACGACATGCGCTCCGCGCGCGGCGAGCGATTCCGCGATCGCTTCGCCGATGCCGCGGCTCGCCCCAGTGACGAGCGCAACCTGGCCCGCCAGTTCCTTAGACATCGTATTCATTGTGTCAGACAACCCGTTCGGCAAGCAGGGAAAATTGATCTTCCAGCCCATGCTCATCGAAATCGGTCAGCGTGGTCGGATAGTCGCCGGTAAAGCAGGCGTCGCAATATTGCGGAGCGTCGTCGCTGCGCTTCACTTCGCCCAGCGCCCGGTAAAGGCCGTCGATCGAGATAAATGACAGGCTGTCGGCGTTGATGAAATTCGCCATCTGGCCGACACTCATCTGCGCTGCGAGCAATTTGGCGCGCTCAGGGGTGTCGACGCCATAGAAGCAGCTATGCTGCGTTGGCGGGCTTGCGATGCGCATATGCACTTCGGTCGCGCCGGCGTCGCGCATCATCTGCACGATCTTGAGGCTGGTCGTGCCACGCACGATCGAATCGTCGATCAGCACGATACGTTTGCCCGCGATCAGCGCGCGGTTGGCGTTGTGCTTCAACTTCACGCCCAGGTGGCGCACCTTGTCACCCGGCTGGATGAAGGTGCGTCCGACATAGTGCGAGCGGATGATGCCGAGTTCGAACGGGATTCCCGATTCCTGCGCATAACCGATCGCCGCGGGCGTGCCCGAATCGGGGACCGGGATGACGAGGTCTGCTTCGACCGGGTTTTCGCGCGCCAGTTCGGCGCCGATTGCCTTGCGCACCGAATAGACGCTTGTGCCGTCGACGATCGAATCGGGGCGCGAGAAATAGACATATTCGAAGATGCAGGGCCGCGCCGGATGGTCGGCGAAGGGCCGATGCGAGGTCAACTGGCCATCGCGAATGATGACGAGTTCGCCAGGCTCGACCGAACGCACGAATTCGGCGCCGACGACGTCGAGCGCCACGGTTTCCGACGCCAGGATATGCGCATCGCCAAGCTTTCCGATGACGAGAGGGCGGATGCCAAGCGGGTCGCGGCAGCCGATCATGCCCTCTGCGGTCAGGCAGATCAGCGAATAGGCGCCTTCGACCTGCTTCAGCGCATCGATGAACCGATCGAGCAAAGAGCGGTAGTTGGACGTCGCGACGAGGTGGATGATGACCTCTGTATCGCTGGTCGACTGAAAGATCGAACCCCGGCGGACGAGTACTTTGCGTAGCGCTGCCGCGTTCGAAATGTTGCCATTGTGAGCCACCGCAAAGCCGCCCGTCGCGAGATCCGCGAACAGTGGCTGGACGTTCCGCAGCGCGGTTTCGCCAGTGGTCGAATAGCGGACATGGCCGACCGATGACCCGCCTTGCAACTGGCGCATGATGTCGTCGCGGTCGAAATTGCCCGCGACATGGCCCATCGCGCGGTGGGTGTGGAATTCCTTGCCGTCGAAGGCGGTTATGCCTGCGGCTTCCTGTCCACGGTGTTGCAGGGCGTGGAGGCCCAGCGCGACTACCGCAGCGGCGCTATCGGCGCCATGAATACCAAATACGCCGCACTCCTCGCGGAGCTTGTCGTCGTCAAAAGGATGGGTCGTCAGCATGTCGTTCCAGGGGCAGGGGGGCAGTGACTGCGGCGCATATAGGGACGGCAATCGCAAATGTCGCCCCCCTAATCACGCATTTGTCACATGGCGGGCGAAGCATGGGGTGACAGCGCCGCCAAACCTGCTCTAAAGCGCCATTTATGGATGATCAGCGCGACACGACCGACCGATTTTCTCCGCGCTTCGACGCCGCTGGACTGGTGACGGTGATCGTCACCGACGCCGATACGCATATTCTGCTGATGGTCGCGCACATGAATGCCGAAGCGATCGAACAGACCCGCGCGACGGGGCAGGCGCATTTCTGGTCGCGGTCGCGGCAGGCTTTGTGGCGGAAGGGCGAAACGTCGGGCAACGGCCTGACCATGGTCGAGATGCGCGTCGATTGCGATCAGGATGCTTTGCTGCTCCGCGTGAAGCCGGCGGGCCCCGCCTGTCACACCGGCCGTCGATCGTGCTTTTATCGCCGTGTCGAGGCCGATGGCAGCCTGACCTTTCTGTCCGACGATGCGCAGGGTTAGCGCTGCGCTCACGTTGGCGGCGCTGTTCCTCACAGGCTGCAATCGGCCAGCGCCGGAGGATGGCGCGAAAGGCGTCGATGCGAACAATCCGCTTGAAGTCGCTGCGCGCCAGCGCGGTGTCGTGCATTCGGACGCCGTCAGCCCGGTCGGTGTGTTCGAGCGCACCCACGATTTGGGCCGTGATGCGATGTGCGTCGTCGCCGACGGCGCGGGAAGCTGGCGCTTTGCGGTCACCGCGGCATTCGGTCCCAGCGTCTCGTGCACCGCGTCCGGAACGATGACGCGCGAGGGCGATGGCTGGCGGATGCGTTTTGCTGGTGTCGACGGCTGCGATGCGCTTGTCCATGAGGAAGAGGATGAATTGCGATTGCCCGGAAGCCTGCCGCCGCAATGCGCGCGCCTGTGCCCCGATCGCGCCTCGCTGTCGGGTTTGCGGCTGCCGCGGGCGAGCTGGTCGGCGGACGATGCGGGGGACTTGCGGATCGCCGATCGGCGCGGCAATATGCAGCGTCCTTGCGGAGGCGGAACTGCCTCGAAATGACCCGCGCTGCCGGTATTGACGTTCACGTCAACGGAAACTAGTTTCACCGGCATGACCGAACAATATGGCCACGCCCATATCGATACGCCCGACCATCTGGGGCGCGAACAATTCAGCATCACCGACTTGTCGACCGAGTTCGGGGTCACCGCCCGCGCGCTGCGTTTCTATGAGGACGAAGGGCTGATCAGCCCTTCGCGCAAAGGTTTGTCGCGCATCTATTCGAAGCGCGATCGCGCGCGGTTGGCGTGGATTCTGCGTGCGAAGCGCACGGGGTTCAGCCTTGCCGACATTCGTGAAATGATCGACCTTTACGACGTCGGCGACGGTCGCAAGACGCAGCGCCAGGTGACGATCGAGAAATGCGAACAGCGTATCGGCTTGCTGCAACGTCAGCGTGACGACATCGACAGCGCTGTCGAGGAATTGTCGCGGTTCATCGATATGGTGAAAAAAGTCGACGCCGGTCAAAAGGTCGACTGAAGCCTCTCCCCAGGCAAGTGTGACATCGCTACCTGCTTTTCAGAAGGATACCCCATGCCCGTCTATCGCGCTCCCGTGCAGGACACGCTCTTCCTCCTCAACGACGTGCTCGGGATCGAGCGCTATGCGAACCTGCCCGGTTTCGCCAATGCGACCCCCGACATGATCGAGGCAGTGCTAACCGAAGCAGGCAAATTCTGCGAGGAAGTGCTGTTCCCGATCAACCAGTCGGGCGACCTCGAAGGATGCACGCGCCACGACGATGGGTCGGTAACGACGCCAAAGGGTTTCAAGCAAGCCTATAAGGCCTATTCGGAAGCGGGCTGGGGATTGTTGACCGCGCCTGAGGAATTCGGCGGCCAGGGTCTGCCGCACGTCATCGGCTTTCCGGTCGAGGAATATCGCAACGCCGCCAACCAGGCCTTCGCCATGTATCCGGGGCTGACGCAGGGTGCGACCGCGGCGATCCTCGTCAAGGGTTCGGACGAGCAGAAGGCGACCTATGTCCCCAAAATGATCGCGGGCGAATGGGGCGGGACGATGAACCTGACCGAACCGCATTGCGGAACCGATCTCGGGCTCATCCGCACGCGTGCCGTCCCGAACGGTGATGGCAGCTATGCCGTCACGGGCACGAAAATCTTCATCTCGTCGGGCGAGCATGACCTCACCGACAATATCATTCACCTCGTCCTGGCGAAGACGCCCGACGCGCCCGACAGCGTTAAGGGTATCTCGCTGTTCATCGTACCGAAGTTCATCGTGAATGAAGACGGTTCGCTGGGCGATCGTAATACCCTTTCGTGCGGATCGATCGAGCATAAGATGGGTATCCATGCCAATTCGACCTGCGTCATGAATTATGACGGGGCAAAAGGCTGGATGGTCGGCGAAGAGAATAAGGGCCTGGCCGCGATGTTCGTAATGATGAACGCCGCGCGCCTCGGCGTCGGTATTCAGGGGCTCGGCCAGGCTGACGTCGCATACCAGAATGCGGTCCAGTACGCGAAAGACCGCCGTCAGGGCCGTGCGCTCACTGGCCCGCAGGATCCGCAGGAAAAGGCCGACCCCCTGTTCGTTCATCCCGACGTTCGCCGCATGCTGATGGACGGCAAGGCGACGGTCGAGGGGCTGCGCGCGCTGTGCACCTGGGGTGCGCTGCAGGTCGATCTGGCACATGTCGCCGAGAGCGAGGAAGAGCGTCAGCGCGCCGACGACCTCGTCAGCCTGCTGACGCCCGTGATCAAGGGCTTTGGCACCGACAAGGGCTATGAGGTCGCGACCAATGCGCAGCAGGTGTTCGGCGGCCACGGCTACATCGAAGAGCAGGGCATGAGCCAATATGTCCGCGATGCGCGCATCACGATGATCTACGAAGGCGCGAACGGCGTGCAGGCCATGGACCTTGTCGGTCGCAAGCTCGCGCAGAATGGCGGCCGTGCGATTCAGGCCTTCTTTGCCGTCGTCGACGAGGAATGCGGCCGCGCCAAGGGCAATGAAGCGCTCGCCGACTTCGCGACGCGCCTTGAAAAGGCCAATGGCGAGCTCAAGGCCGCGACCATGTGGTTCATGCAGAACGGCATGACGAACCCGAACAATATCGGTGCCGGCGCCCATCATTATATGCACATCATGGGGATCGTCGCGCTGGGTTCGATGTGGCTGATGATGGCCGAGGCGGCGCAGAAGGCGCTGGCCGAAGGTCGCGGCAACAAGGATTTCCTTGAGGCCAAGCTCGTCACCGCGCGCTATTTCGGCGAACGTTTCCTGCCCGATGCCGGGTCGCTCCGCCGCAAGATCGAGGCGGGCAGCGAGGCGATGATGGCGCTCACTCCCGAACAGTTCGCCGCAGCCTGAACATTAGGCTTGCAACCATCGCCGCCATGATGCGTGGTGGCGGCGATGGGGACCGTGCTGAAACCGATAGTCGTCGAAGGGCGTAATTGCTGGCGGATCGAACGCGCCGACAAGGCGCGGATGATCGTCGACGCCGCCGACTATTTTGCGCTGCTGGAACGGCTGATGGCCGATGCGCGGCAGCGTATCCTGCTTATCGGCTGGGACTTTGATCCGCGGATTGCGCTGAAGCCCGACAAGGACGGCAAGGGCGAACCGCTTGGCGATTATCTTTTGCGGCTCGCGCATGAAAAGCCCGATCGCGACATCGACATCCTGCGTTGGAATTTCGGCGGGCTGAAGCAATTCGCGATGCCGCGTATCCTGTCGATGGTGGCGCGCTGGAAACTGACCCGCTCGATAAGCTTTCGCCTCGACAGTGCGCATCCCGTCGGATGCAGCCATCACCAGAAGGTTGCGGTGTTCGACGATCATCTGGCGGTGTGCGGTGGCATCGACGTCGGATCGCGTCGCTGGGATACGCGCGAGCATAAGGACGGCGACCCTCACCGCACCGCGCCCGACGGCAAAGCCTATATGCCGTGGCATGACAGCACCATGATCCTCGCCGGACCCGTTGGCAACGCGCTCGCCGACCTGGGTAACGAGCGCTGGCAACGCGCAACCAAAAAGCCGCTGCGCGATCTAAAGGGGGAGGGCGAAAATTGGCCCGACGACCTGGAACACGATTTCGAAGGCGTCGATGTTGCGATCTCGCGTACCCGCGCCGAATATGACGATGTCGGGGAAATCCGCGAGATCGAGCAGCTTTATCTGGACATGATCGCTGCGGCGGACCGCTTCATCTATTTCGAGAATCAATATTTCACCTCCGGCAAGATCGCCGCCGCGATCGCCGAGCGGTTGAACGAAGACGATCCGCCCGAATTCGTGATGGTGATGCCGAAAACCGCTGACGGCTGGCTGGAGCAGATGGCGATGGATGCCGCGCGCGTGCAACTGGTACGGGAGATTGCCAAGGCGAAGCATGGCGACCGGCTGAAAGTCTATTATCCGCGCACGAAACGCGGCGAACCGATCTACGTCCACGCAAAGACCGCGATCGTCGACGACCGGATGATCCGCGTCGGATCGGCCAATATGAACAATCGCTCGATGGGTCTGGACAGCGAGTGCGACGTCACGATCGACGCGGCGCTCCCGGCGAACAAGGGCGTCGAGCCCACAATCGCGCGCCTCCGCACGTCGTTGATCGCCGAGCATCTCGATGTGTCGGAAGAGGAGGTGGCGGCGACCTTCAAGCGCGTCGGATCGCTGATCGACACGGTCGAGGCGCTGCGCGGCAAGGGGCGTTCGCTCGAACTTCTCGACCTTGTGCCCCCGGGGCCGATGGACGAATTCATCGCCGACAATGAACTGCTTGATCCGACGAGCCCCGACGCGATGTTCGAAGGCCTGACCGAACGCGGCCTCAGGAAAAGCTGGCATCGCGGCCGGAACTGGATGAAGCACCACCGGCCATTCGGGCGGAAGAGCCGCTAGCCGATTTATTTTGGGAAAGAGCGGCGGCGCGTTAATCCGCCAGTGAAAGGATGTGCTTCGCCTGTTTCAGGTGGGGCGCGTCGACCATCTTGCCATCGACCTGCAACACGCCTGCGCCGGGATTGGCGGCGAAGGCGTCGACTATCGCTTGCGCGCGCGCCGCTTCGTCGGCTGAAGGCGTGAAGGCGGCGTTGATCGGTTCGACCTGCGACGGGTGGATCGCCATCATGCCTGTGAAGCCGTCGCGGCGGGCACGCACGGCATAAGCGGTAAGGCCGGCCACGTCCTTGATAGCCGGAAACACCGTATCGATGGCCGCTGCCCCTGCGGCGTGCGCCGCGAACAGCGTCATCGCGCGCGCGACCTCATAGGGTGAGGTGTAGCTGCCATCGGCTTCGCGGCTCGTCGCCGCGCCGATTGCCGCGGGCAGATCCTCTGCGCCCCAGGTCAGACCAAGCAGGCGGTCCTTCACCTCACGGTAGCTGCCGAGCGTGAAGATCGCCGCAGGGGTTTCGGTCGCAATCGGCAGAATCGGCGGCAGCGAGGCGTCGCGTGCGGATTCGCTGCGCAGGATCGTGTCGAGTTGCGCAATGCTCGGCGCGCCTTCGGCCTTTGGCAGCATGATCGCGTCGGGACGCGCGGCGGCGATGGCAGCGACGTCGGCGGCGGTCATATGGCCGTCGAGCGGATTGACGCGAACGAGGGTCACGACCTCGCGCTCACCTGCCAGATAGTCGGCGATTGCAGCGCGGGCTGCCTCCTTGTTCGCGGGCGACACCGAATCCTCAAGGTCGAGGATGATTGCGTCGGCGCCCGACGCCGCCGCCTTGGCAAAGCGCTCGGGGCGGTCGCCGGGAACGAAAAGGAGGGAGCGGAGGCGCATCAGGCGGCTTTCTTCTTGAGCAGGGCGGAGCGTTCGCACTGGCAGACGATCTCATCGCGCTGGTTGATCGCGCGGTGCAGGAAAGTCACGATACCCGCATTCGGCCGCGATTTGGACTCCTTGAGACCAACGACCTCGGATTCGGCGCGAAGCGTGTCGCCGATGAACACCGGTTTCGGCATCACCAGCTTGTCGTAACCGAGGTTCGCGACGAGCGTGCCGAGCGTCGTGTCGCCGACCGACAGCCCGACCATCAGGCTGAAGGTGAAGGTGCCGTTCACAAGGATCTGGCCGAATTCCGACGCCTTCGCGGCCTCGATATCGAGATGCAGCGGCTGCGGATTATGGGTCATCGTTGTGAAGAGGAGATTGTCGGTCTCGGTCACCGTGCGGCGGATGTCATGGGTCAGCGTGTCGCCGATCGCCCATTCGTCGAAATATTTGCCTGCCATTATACGTCGTCCTTTTCGATCCGCGCGAGCAATGCCTCGACCTGCACCTGCGCGCCGGCGGTCGCGTTGAGTTCGGCCACGACGCCGTCGAACGGCGCGGTCAGGCTATGCTCCATCTTCATCGCTTCGAGCGTGAGCAGTTTCTGCCCCTTGGTTACCTTGTCGCCCGCGGCAACCTCGACCGCGATGACCTTGCCGGGCATCGGCGACAGGATCGCACCGTCGCCGGCCGCACCGCCAGCGCTGCCTTCGGCCCGACAAGGGGTCAGTTGCCACACCGATCCGCCCTCGGCGACGAGCATCGCGGGCGACGGCTCCTCCGCACCCGGCCCGTGGAGTTCGACCTCAACGCGCTTGCCGTCAAGCAGGAAGGGGGCGCTGCGGACGTCGGGCGCGTTGAGGCGGAAGCCCGATTGCAGCGCCCGCGGTACCATCGCCATCGCAGCGTTGGTCAGCGCCTGTGCCGTCGGGACCGGCTCCTCGGTCATCGCGTCGCCGTCGCGGCCGATCAGCCCGGTATCGACCGTGCCCGCAACGAAATCGGGGTGATCGAGCGCGTTGATGAGGAAGGCCGAATTGGTCTTTACCGGCCAGATCGCGCTGTCCTCCAGCATCTCCGACAGCAATTCGCGCGCTTCCTCGCGGTCCTCGCCCCAGGCGATGACCTTGGCGATCATGGGGTCGTAGAAGGGCGAGACTTCGGCGCCTTCATAGACGCCGGTATCGACGCGGCCGATATGCTCGGGAAGCTGGAACAGTTCGAGCGTGCCGATCGACGGCAGGAAGCCCTTGGCGGGGTCTTCGGCGTAAAGCCGGGCTTCCATGGCCCAGCCGTTGATCGCGAGCTCGTTCTGCGCCAGCGGGATCGGCTCGCCCGATGCAACGCGAAGCTGCCATTCGACGAGATCGACGCCCGTAATTTCCTCGGTCACCGGATGCTCGACCTGCAGGCGCGTGTTCATTTCCATGAACCAGATGCGGTCGGCGCGCAGGCCCTCCGACGCGTCGGCGATGAACTCGATCGTCCCCGCGCCGACATAATCGACCGCCTTCGCGGCGCGCACGGCGGCGGCGCACAGCGCTTCGCGCGTTGTTTCGTCCATGCCGGGGGCGGGGGCTTCCTCGATCACTTTCTGGTGGCGGCGCTGCAGCGAACAGTCGCGCTCGAACAGGTGGACGACATTGCCGTGGCTGTCGCCGAACACCTGCACTTCGATATGGCGCGGGGTCAGGATATATTTCTCGATCAGCACATGGTCGTTGCCGAAAGATGCGGCGGCTTCGCGCTGGCACGAGGCGAGCGCGTCGAGGAAATCGGGGGCGGCGTCGACCTTGCGCATCCCCTTGCCGCCGCCGCCCGCGACCGCCTTGATCAATACCGGATAGCCGATCTGTGTCGCCTGTTCGGCGAGGAAGTACGGGTCCTGATTCTCGCCCATATAGCCGGGCGTCACCGGCACCCCGGCATCGGCCATCAGTTTCTTGGCGGCATCCTTGAGGCCCATCGCGGTGATCGACGAAGGCTTCGGCCCCACCCAGACGAGCCTGGCATCGGCGACCGCCTGCGCAAATTCGGCGTTTTCGGAGAGGAAGCCGTATCCTGGATGGATCGCCTCGGCACCCGTGGCTTTTGCGGCGGCGATGATCTTGTCGCCGATCAGATAGGATTCACGTGCCGGGGACGGGCCGATATGCACGGCCTCGTCGGCCTCGCGCACATGCAGCGCGCTGGCGTCGGCGTCCGAATAGACGGCGACGGTGCGGATGCCCATCTCGCGCGCGGTGCGGATGATGCGGCAGGCGATTTCGCCGCGATTGGCGATAAGGAGGGACTGGATCATGGATGAGGTTCCGGAAAGCCGTGACGGGTATGGAGCGCTTCAAGCAGCGGCTTGATGTCGTTCACGAACCCGCCATCGGAAAAGACAAGGGCAGGGAGGTTCTGGTTCGCTTCGCCCATCGCCTCGACGACGAGCGGACGCGGGCGCGGCCATGGCACGCGGATGACCTCGAGATAGGTGGTGCGCTCGGGAAACATCGCGAGCAGCCCTTCGACGAGGATGCAATCGCGGCAATAGAAGCTCGAACCCGGAAAAGCGGGATCGTCGAACTCGCGATCGAGGATGAACAGGCGGTCGGGTGCGTCGCTCATCGTCGTCACATCCGGAACACGCCGAAGCCGCGGTCCTCGACCGGGGCGTTCAGCGTGGCGGCGAAGGCGAGGCCGAGTACGTCGCGCGTCTGCGCGGGGTCGATGATGCCATCGTCCCACAGGCGCGCGGTGGCGTGATAGGGGTTGCCCTCATCCTCATATTTCTGGCGGATCGGCGCCTTGAAGGCTTCGGCTTCCTCCGGCGTCCATTTGTCGGCGTCGCGGTGGACGGTCGCCAGCACCGACGCCGCCTGCTCGCCGCCCATCACGCTGATCCGGCTGTTGGGCCAGCTAAACAGGAAACGCGGGGAGTAGGCGCGTCCGCACATGCCGTAATTGCCGGCGCCAAAGCTGCCGCCGATCAACACGGTGATCTTGGGAACCGTCGCTGTTGCCACCGCCGTAACCAGCTTTGCGCCATGCTTGGCGATGCCTTCGGCCTCATATTTACCGCCGACCATGAAGCCGCTGATGTTCTGGAGGAAGAGCAGCGGGATGCGCCGTTGCTGCGCCAGTTCGATGAAATGCGCGCCCTTGACCGCGCTTTCGCTGAACAGCACGCCATTGTTCGCGAGGATCGCGACCGGGATGCCCCAGATATGCGCGAAGCCGCAGATGAGCGTGCTGCCGTAGTTCGCCTTGAACTCATGAAACTCGCTGCCGTCGACGATGCGCGCGATGACTTCGTGCACGTCATATGGCGCGCGCACGTCGTCCGGCACGACGCCATAGATCTCCTCGCCGGCATATTTGGGCGGGCGCGGGGCCTTCATCGGCACCTCGAACCCCTTGTCTTCGCCAAGATGACTGACGATGTCGCGGACGATAGTCAGCGCATGCTCGTCATTCTCGGCGAGATGGTCGACGACACCCGATTTCTTGGCGTGCAGATCGCCGCCGCCCAGATCCTCGGCGCTGATTTCTTCACCCGTTGCGGCCTTTACCAGCGGCGGGCCGGCGAGGAAGATCGTGCCCTGATTTCGCACGATGACGGTCTCGTCCGACATCGCTGGGACATAGGCACCGCCAGCGGTACAGCTTCCCATCACGCAGGCAATCTGCGGGATGCGCTTCGCCGACATATTCGCCTGATTGAAGAAGATGCGCCCGAAATGATCGCGGTCAGGAAACACCTGATCCTGATGCGGCAGGTTCGCGCCGCCGCTGTCGACGAGGTAGATGCAAGGCAGGCGGTTCGCCTCGGCAATCTCCTGCGCGCGAAGATGCTTCTTCACGGTCATCGGATAATAGGTGCCGCCCTTCACCGTCGCGTCGTTGCATAGGATCATGCACTGACGTCCCGACACGCGCCCGATGCCGCAGATCAGGCCCGCGCCCGGAACTTCGCCTTCATAAAGGTCGTTCGCTGCAAGCTGGCCTATTTCAAGGAAGGGCGAGCCGGGATCGAGCAGTCGCTCGACACGCTCGCGAGGGAGCAGCTTGCCGCGGCTCGTGTGGCGTTCGCGCGACTTTTCGTTGCCGCCGAGCGCGGCCTCCGCGACCGCGTCGCGCAACGCTTCGGCGAGCGCGCGATTGTGCGTGCTGCGGGTGCGATATTCTTCGCTGTCCGCATTGATGTTGGTGCCAAGAACCGGTGCGCTCACTGTAACATCTCTCCTGGAAGTCGGTTCGGAACTAACCCGTCGCTCGTCGATTGAAAAGCGCAGCAGGCCGAAAATGGTTGGTATTGAAACCGGATTTTCCCACGCCTTGGCCGCCTGCCTGTCCGTGACAAAATAAGGTCATTTCTATGAAAAAAGCTGTCTTTGCCGTTCTTCTGTCCTCCGCCGCGATCCTTGCCGGGCCCGTCGCCTGCAGCAGCGGCAAAGACAGTTCCGCCGCTTACACCGTCGGCACCGATATCGGGATCAGCAAGGCAGCGGTGGATACGGGCGTGAAGCCCGGCGACGACTTCTACGCCTATGCCAACGGCAATTGGGACAAGGCGAACGAGATTCCCGCCGACCGCTCTTCCATCGGAGCCTTCTACGTCGCGCAGCTCGAAACCGAAAAGCGCAACCGCGAACTGGTCGATGCGATCGTCAAGGGCGGTGCGGCGCCCGACACCAATGAGGGCCGGATCGCCGCCTTCTATAAGGCCTTTACCAATGTGAAGGCCATCGATGCCGCCGGCATGAAACCCGTCGCCGCCGACCTGGCGCGCTTCGCCGCGATCACCGACAAGGCTGCGCTGTCGAAGGTGCTGGGCGAACAGCTTCGCGCCGATGTCGATCCGCTCAATGCAACCAATTTCCAGACCGAAAACCTCTTCGGCGTTTTTGTGACACAGGGGCTCGCGACTCCGGGCGAGGTCATTCCCTATCTGCTGCAAGGCGGCCTCGGCATGCCCGAGCGTGAATATTATCTGTCGGCCGACCCCAAGATGGCGACGATCCGTACGGCCTATCAGGCCTATATCGCCAAGCTGCTGACCGCTGCCGGCCAGAGCGACGCCGCCGCCAAGGCGAAACGCATCTATGACCTTGAGGTCAAGATCGCGAAAGCGCATGCGACGCGCGAACAGAGCGAGGATTTCACCAAGTCCGCCGACGTCTGGGCCAAGGGCGATTTCGCGAAGAAGGCGCCGGGTATCGATTGGCCGGCTTTCTTCGCCGCCGCCAAGCTGGATGGTGCGGGCAAGTTCGGCGCCTATCATGCGGGTGCGATCACCGGTCTGTCGGCGCTTGTCGCGTCCGAACCGATCGATGCGTGGAAAGACTGGCTCGCCTTTCACCAGATCAACAGCCACAGCGACGTGCTGCCGAGCGCGATCGATAGCGCACATTTCGCCTTTTACGGCACGACGATGGCGGGCACGCCGCAGCAGCGCGGCCGCGAAAAGCGCGCGCTCGACGCGCTCGACGTCTATCTCGGCGATGCGGTGGGCAAGGCTTATGCCGACAAATATTTCCCAGCCTCGGCCAAGGCCGAAGTCGGCGACATGGTGAAGAACATCAAGGCCGCCTTTGCCACGCGGGTGAACACGATCGACTGGATGGCGCCCGAAACGAAGAAAGAAGCAATCAAGAAGGTTGAAACCATTGCCGTGGGCGTGGGCTATCCCGACACGTGGCGCGACTATGGCAGCTACACCGTCGGCGCCGACGCCTATGCGAACGAGGTCGCCGGGCAGAAAGCCGAATATGCGCACCAACTCGCCAAGATCGGCAAACCCATGGACAAGGGCGAATGGTGGATGGTCCCGCAGACCGTCAACGCAGTGAACCTGCCGGTGCAGAATGCGCTGAACTTCCCCGCCGCGATCCTGCAGCCGCCCTTCTTCAATGCCAAGGCCGACCCCGCGTATAATTATGGCGCGATCGGCGCGGTGATCGGGCATGAGATCAGCCACAGCTTCGACAACAACGGTGCTGCCTTCGATTCCACGGGCGCGCTGCGCAACTGGTGGACTGCGGCGGATCTGGCGAAGTTCAACGCTGCCGGCGATGCGCTGGCGGCGCAGTTCGACACCTATAAGCCGTTCCCCGACCTTGCGATCAATGGCAAGCTGACGCTGGGCGAGAATATTGCCGACGTCGCGGGGCTTCAGGCGGCCTATGACGCCTATCGCGCGTCGCTCGGCGGCAAGGAAGCGCCGGTGATCGACGGCTTCAGCGGCGATCAGCGCTTCTTCATCGCCTTTGCGCAGACCTGGGCGACCAAGATGCGTGCCGAGGCGCTGCGCGCGCGCGTCGCGACCGACGGCCATGCGCCGGGCATGTACCGCGCGCTGACGGTGCGCAACCTCGACGCTTGGTACAAGGCGTTCGACGTCAAGGAAGGCGACAAGCTTTACCTCGCGCCCGACAAGCGCGTCCGCGTCTGGGGATAGAGCATTGGGGCGGGGCGTCATGCTCCGCCCTCATTCTTTGCGGCGGGCTTCTTGCGGATCAGATGGCTGTAGACGCCGACCAGATTGATGCCGAGTAGGGCGACATTCTGCCACCCGATGCCTTCGCTGTCGGGCTGGAGAAAGCCCCATGCGATCAGCGCCAGGCTGCTCGTCACGAAGATCACGAACGCCCAGCCGTTCCACCGCTCGCCTAGGTTGAGCGACACGAGCAGCGCCGCGAGCGTCGCGGCGGCGGCGCCATAATATTGCAGGGCGGTGAGCAATGTGTCGCTCACGGTCCAGTCGCCCCGAACACAAACTCTAGCTTCAATCCATCGGGATCGGCAAAGAAGACGGCGTAATAGGTCGGTCCATAACGCGGATAATCCGCGGGCGGATCGAGGACCTCCGCACCGATGCTGCGCAGCAAATCATGAAGCGCGTCGACATCGTCGCGGCTGTCGGCAGTCCATGCGAGATGGTGGAGCCCCGGCGAATAACGATCGTGCGTGCGGTTTGCGCCATCGCCGCGCGCTTCGATAATGCCGATCGAGTGAAAGGGTGCGCCCGCGCGGTCCCAGTCGCTGCCATGATCATAATCGGCCGAACGGCGGTAGCCGAGGAAGCCGAGCACCGCGTCGTAGAAGACCCGCGAGCGGCTCTTGTCGGTGACGGTCAGGTCGATGTGATGGACAAGTCCGCGCATGTTCAGGCCAACGCGCCGATCAGTGCGAAGATGCCGGCGCCGCAGAGGGCCGGCCAGGCAATGTGCCGACCCCTGGTGTAAACGGCGTTGGCCAGCCCCGTCGCCAGCCAGCCGCTGCCGATGGCTATCAGCAAGCCGTTGGGTGTTCCCGGCCATGCGACCGCCGCCGCCGAAATCAGCATCAGCACGGACGTGGCATGCCAGGCAAAGCGGATGATGCGTCGCGTCAGCGGATCGGCAAGCGGCCCAGCGCGCAGCAACGGCACGATCAGGCGCCGATAGCCCAGCACCGAATGAACCCCGGCCGTCGTCACCATGAAGGCGGCCGACAGCCAGAGCCAGATCACGCGCCGGCGCCGATCAGTTCGCGGCCGATTAGCATACGGCGGATTTCATTGGTGCCCGCGCCGATGTCGAGCAGCTTGGCGTCGCGCCAATAGCGTTCGACCGGCCAGTCCTTGGTATAACCTGCGCCGCCCAGCGCCTGGATCGCTTCGCCCGCGACCTTCACCGCATTCTCGCTGGCGAGCAGGATCGCGCCCGCGGCGTCGAAGCGCGTCGTCTGCCCGGCGTCGCATGCCTTGGCGACGTTATAGACGTACGAACGCGCCGACTGGAGCATGACATACATGTCCGCGACCTTCGCCTGCATGAGCTGGAACGAACCGATGGGCTTCCCGAACTGCTTACGCTCGCGGACATAGGGAATGACCGTGTCGAGGCACGCCTGCATGATGCCGAGCTGGAGCCCGGCGAGCACGACGCGTTCATAATCGAGCCCCGACATCAGCACGCCGACGCCGCCATTCTCTGGGCCCATCACCTGTTCCTCGGACACTTCGCAATCGGTGAAGACCAGTTCCGCCGTTGGCGATCCGCGCATGCCGACCTTGTCGATCTTTTGCCCGATGCTGAACCCCGGCATGTCCTTTTCGATCAGGAAAGCGGTAATTCCGCGCGATCCCGCCTCGGGGCTGGTCTTTGCATAGACGACCAGCGTGTCGGCGTGCGTTGCGTTGGTGATCCAGAATTTGGTGCCGTTGAGAATATAGCCGCTGCCTTTGCGCTCGGCCTTCAGCTTCATCGACACGACGTCGCTCCCTGCGCCCGCCTCGGACATGGCGAGGCTGCCGACATGCTCGCCGCTGATCAGCTTGGGCAGATATTTCGCCTTCTGCTCGGCATTGCCCCAGCGGCGGATCTGGTTGACGCAAAGGTTCGAGTGCGCGCCATAGGAGAGGCCGATGGCCCCCGATGCGCGCGACACTTCCTCGACCGCGATGACATGTTCGAGATAGCCGAGGCCCAGCCCGCCATACTCTTCCTCGACGGTGATGCCGTGCAGGCCAAGCTCGCCCATCTGCGTCCACAATTCGTCGCGCGGGAACCAATCTTCGGCGTCGGCCTTGGCCGCGAGCGGCGCGATCTGTTCGTCGGCGAAGCGGGCAGTGGTTTCGCGGATCATGTCGGCGGTTTCGCCGAGTGCGAAGTCGAAATCGGGGGTGGCGCGCATGGATTACCTATCGATCTGGGCGGGACAGGGGCGCGATAGTGCATCAAAATATGTTCATAGGGAAATTGAAACGATCACAGATTTAGCATAAGTAAAATCTATGATTAAGCGCACCCATATCCGCCAATTCCTCGCCGTCGTCGACGCGGGCAGCTTTACGCAGGCGGCGCTGCGCATCCGCGTCACCCAGCCGGCGCTCTCGACCGGCATCGCCGAACTTGAAAAGCTGGTCGGCACGTCATTGTTCATCCGTAATCGCCGCCAGATCAGGTTGACCGAGGCCGGGGGGCGCTTCCTGCCGATCGCGCGCGATCTCGAACGCGGCTTTCGCACCGCCGACAGCTTCGGGCGCGAGGGCGACGGCCAGGCGAGCGAGCTCAAGCTCGGGGTGATCCGCTCTGCCCCCGCCGAACTGCTACAGGCAATCGCGACAGCGTTGCGCCCGGGTTTCGCGATCGAGCTGATCGAGAATAGCGACTCCGAACTGCGCGCGGCGCTTGGCAGCGGCCGCGTCAACATGGTGCTTGTGCCGCTGCGGGCGGGCGAGCGCGGCGACCATGTGCTGCCGCTCTATGAAGAGCCGCTGGCGATGTTCATCGCGTCGGATCACCCGCTCGCGGGACGCATCGAAGTCGGGCCCGAGGAGCTCGCAGCCGAAACGATGATTGCGCGCCGATCGTGCGAATTTCTCGATGCGACGAGCCGCTTTTTTACGCGGCACGGGGTTCGCCCGCGCTTCGCGTTGCGTAGCGAAAGCGACGAGCGTTGCCTGCGTATGGTTGCGGCGGGGATCGGGATCACCACCGCGCCCGTTTCGCTCGCGATCGACGGCATCGTTCCCTTGAAGGTCGCGGGTTATGATTTTCGCCGCGAACTCGGCCTGATCACCGATCCGGCCTGGCGTACGCTCCTGGAAATCGCACCGCGGCTGGCGCACGCGCTCGAAACGATCGGCGCGATCGCGGCCGAGTGGCGGCAGATGAAAGTCGACATCGCCGCATGATCGGAGGCCTCACAAGTCTGGCTTGCCCCCTCAAAAGGCCATACAGTTTGCGCGCCGCCAATGGGGGAGGCAAGGGCGAGGCATGACCGATACGCTGACCCATCTCGACCGGCTCGAGGCCGAGAGCATTCATATCATGCGCGAAGTGATGGCCGACGCCGCGAAGCCCGTAATGCTGTATAGCGTGGGCAAGGATAGCGCCGTGATGCTGCATCTCGCGCGCAAAGCCTTTTATCCTTCGCCGCCGCCGTTCCCGCTGCTTCATGTCGACACGACATGGAAATTCCGGGCGATGTACGAACTGCGCGATCGCATGGCCGCTGAAAGCGGCATGGAACTGATCGTCTATCAGAACCCCGAAGCCAAGGAACGGGGGATCAACCCCTTCGATCACGGCCCGCTCCACACCGACATGTGGAAGACCGAGGGCCTCAAACAGGCACTCGACCTCCATGGCTTCGACGTCGCTTTCGGCGGCGCGCGGCGCGACGAGGAAAAGAGCCGCGCGAAGGAACGCATCTTTTCCTTCCGTACCGCCAGCCATGGCTGGGATCCGAAGAAGCAGCGTCCCGAGCTCTGGAACCTCTACAATGCGCGCAAGGCGAAGGGCGAAAGCATCCGCGTCTTCCCGATCTCGAACTGGACCGAACTCGACATCTGGCAGTATATTGCGCGCGAGAATATTCCGATCGTGCCGCTCTATTTCGCTGCGCCGCGTCCGACTGTGACACGCGACGGCCTGTTGCTCATGGTCGACGACGATCGCTTTCCGTTGCAGCCCGGCGAAACGCCCGTGGAGCGTTCGGTGCGTTTCCGCACGCTCGGCTGCTACCCGCTGACTGGCGCGGTCGAGAGCGAAGCGAAAACACTCTCGGAAGTTATCCAGGAAATGCTGCTGACGACGACCAGCGAACGGCAAGGTCGCATCATCGACAAGGATGGCGGCGATGCGTCGATGGAGAAGAAGAAGCAGGAGGGGTATTTCTGATGACCGATCCTGTTTACGTCACCGACGCGCTGATCGCCGAGGATATCGACGCCTATCTGGCGGGTCACGAGAAGAAGTCGCTGCTGCGCTTCATCACCTGCGGCTCTGTCGATGACGGGAAATCGACGCTGATCGGCCGCTTGCTCTATGACTCGAAGATGATCTTTGAGGATCAACTCGCCGCGCTGGAAGCCGATAGCAAGCGCGTCGGTACGCAAGGGCAGGAGATCGACTTCGCGTTGCTCGTCGACGGCCTCGCCGCCGAGCGCGAGCAGGGGATCACGATCGACGTCGCCTATCGCTTTTTCACGACCGAGAAGCGCAAGTTCATCGTCGCCGACACGCCGGGGCACGAGCAATATACGCGCAACATGGTCACCGGCGCCTCGACCGCCGACCTTGCCGTCATCCTGATCGACGCACGCAAGGGTGTGCTGACTCAGACGCGCCGGCACAGCTTCCTGGCGCATCTGATCGGCATCAAGCATATCGTGCTGGCGGTGAACAAGATGGACCTTGTCGGTTACGACAAGGCCGTGTTCGACCGGATCACGCTGGCGTACCGGGCGTTCGCGAGCGAGATCGGCATCACCAATTTCACCGCGATCCCGATCTCGGGCTTCAAGGGCGACAATATCACCGCGCTGTCGGAAAACACCCCTTGGTTCAAGGGCCCGGCGCTGATCGAACATCTCGAAACTGTTGAGATCGGCGCAGCCGCTGACGAGGCAAAGCCGTTCCGTTTGCCGGTACAATGGGTCAACCGCCCGAACCTCGATTTCCGCGGTTTCTCGGGCCAGCTTGCGAGTGGCAAGGTCAAGCCGGGGGATGCTGTGCGCATCTTGCCCAGCGGCAAGACAACGACCGTCGACCGCATCGTCACGCTCGATGGCGACCTTGGGGAAGCTGTTGCGGGCCAGTCGGTGACGTTGACGCTTGCAGACGAGGTCGACTGCTCGCGCGGCGATGTCATCGCGGCTGCCGACAATCCGCCCGAGGCGGCCGACCAGTTCGAGGCGACGCTCGTCTGGATGGCGGACGAGGCGATGATTCCGGGCCGCGCCTATTGGCTGAAGCTCGCGACGCAGAGCGTTTCGGCGACCATCCAGGCGCCGAAATATGAGATCAACGTCAACACACTCGATCATCTTGCGGCAAAGACGCTCGAACTCAATGGTATCGGCGTCGTCGAACTTTCGACCGACAAGCCGATCACTTTCGAGGCCTATTCGGACAATCGGACGCTTGGCGGCTTCATCCTGATCGACAAGCTGACCAATGCGACCGTGGCCGCGGGAATGCTGCACTTCAGCCTGCGCCGTGCGCAGAATGTGCATTGGCAGGCGACCGATATCGACCGCGACATGCGCGCGAACCTCAAAAATCAGCGCCCGGCGCTGCTGTGGTTCACCGGATTGTCGGGCTCGGGCAAATCGACGATCGCCAACCTGGTCGAAAAGAAGCTGCACCGGATGAACCGGCACAGCTTCCTGCTCGACGGGGACAATGTCCGCCACGGGCTCAACCGCGATCTCGGCTTTACCGAGGCCGACCGGATCGAGAATATCCGCCGCGTCGGCGAGGTCGCGAAACTGATGAGCGACGCGGGGCTTATCGTCATCACCGCCTTCATCTCGCCCTTCCGCGCCGAACGCGAAATGGTGCGCGGCATGCTGCCTGAGGGCGAGTTCATCGAAGTGTTCATCGACACCCCGCTCGCCGAGGCGGAGAAGCGCGACGTGAAGGGCCTCTATAAAAAGGCGCGCGCCGGGCAGCTCAAGAATTTCACCGGCATCGATAGCCCCTATGAAGCGCCCGAGACGCCCGAAATTCGTATCGACACGACCGCGATGACGCCCGAAGAGGCGGCGGACCTTATCATCGATCGTTTGTTGGGATAGATATGGCTGCGGGGGAAACGGACGAACAACTGGCCGAACGGCTCGCAACCGCCGCGGGGGCGATCCTGATGGATTTGCGTGCGCATGGCGGCCTTGAAGGCAAGGCGTTGGGGAAGGCCGGTGACGAGCAGGCCAACGCGATGCTGTGCCGCGAGATTCGCGCGACCCGGCCCGCCGACGCGCTCCTCTCTGAAGAGGAGAAGGACAATATCGCGCGCTGCGGGCAGAGCCGCGTCTGGATCGTCGACCCACTCGACGGCACGCGCGAATATGGCGAGGGCAGGGACGATTGGGCGGTGCATGTCGCGCTTGCGGTCGATGGCGTCGCGACGGTCGGCGCGGTTGCGCTGCCGGGGCTGGGCATCACATTGACGTCTGGAACACCGGCACCGCTCCAGCCAGCGAACCAGCCACTCCGGATGCTCGTCAGCCGCACGCGCCCCGCCGCAGAAGCCGTCTTCGTTGCCGAGAAGCTGTGCGCCGAACTGGTCGCGATGGGGTCGGCCGGGGCCAAGGCGATGGCGGTGGTGCGGGGGGAGGCGGATATCTATCTTCACACCGGCGGCCAATATGAATGGGACAATTGCGCCCCGGTCGCGGTGGCGCAGGCGGTGGGTCTGCACGTGAGCCGCGTCGACGGATCGCCGATCCGATACAATAATCCCGACACCTATCTGCCCGACCTGCTGATCTGCCGGAAGGAACTGGCGGGCGAGGCGCTGCGGTATGCTGCGGAATACCGGCGCGCTTAACCGTGTTCGACTAGAAGTTGCCATCTCTCCATCGTCAGCCCGGACTTGATCCTGGGTCCCACTTGATGCCCAAGTCAGTGAGTGCGTCAAAAAGAAGCGGGATCCCGGGTCAAGCCCGGGAAGACGGAAGGCAGGGAGCGACCGGGAGCGGACAATCCGATCTATGCGGAGCCGCTTGCGATTTCGCGTTTAGCTGCGGCAGCTGCCATCAAGATGCGTTCCACGATAGCGTCAAACTCGTCCTTGCCGATCGGATCGAGAGAATCGTAGTTGGAGACGCTTTCCGGCCACCAGCCGTGTTCTTCTCCGGACAGATGCAGTTGCCGTGCGGCTGCTTCCACCTCCTGGTCGGTGGGCCGATCACTATCTGTAACGCGAGGCGAAGGCATTACCGAGGTCTATCAAATCTGACGTCCGCTTCCCACCCTGATTGCGTCATTGTTCGCCGATCTGGGTGCTACATCAGGAAATATCGACCGATTGCGGACTCTGCGGTGATCGTGCAGACGTTGTTCTATAGCACCCGAATTTAGGTCGTAGGCGTGGATATCGGAAGGATCATAAGAAAGTGGGCTGATAAGGAGGAAACTTCCCTCCGGCATCAATTTCATGGAAAGACGGTAGGGGATCGCTTTCGCGGTCTACGCCGTTCCGAGCGCAACGAAGTAAAGCTTTTTATTTTGGCGGCGCTGCCGGCATGTCTGATTGGACCATTCATCGGGAAGTGGTCCGATGCGTCGACCGGGGGAAAGGTAATATTAGCCGCGACGGCGCTTTGGATGCTTGGCGTTATATTCGTTGGGGGCTATTTACTGTTTCGAGCCATCTTTAGAGCCTCACGACAACCGTTCGATTGAGGATCGACGTCCGTTCACCACGCCAAATTGGACATCGGCACCGAGACGCGGCGGATGGTTAGTGATTGCCAGCCGCCTCTGCGCCGCCTAATTCGTTGCATCGAGAAACCGAAAAGCGACGGGAGATGCGCGATGACCGACCTGCCTGAAACCAACCTTACCATGTTGACGCTCGTGAAGCCCGAAGGGCAGCTCGAGGTGTCGCTCGAGCGCCGCCCGATGCCGACTCCGAAGCCGCATGAGGTGCTGGTGAAGGTGCTTGCCGCGCCGATCAATCCGTCGGACCTTGGCCTGCTGTTCGGCGGCGCCGACATGTCGACCGCGCGCGCTGCGACCAAGGACGGCCAGCCGCTGATCACCGCAGATGTTCCTCCCGCCGGTATGCGCGCGATGAGCGGGCGTGTCGGCGACGCACTGGCGATCGGCAACGAGGGCTGCGGCACTGTCGTTGCGGCGGGGGACACGCCCGAAGCGCAGGCGCTGCTTGGCAAGACCGTCGCGCTGCTCGGCGGGGAAATGTACGCCGAATATCGCTGCCTGCCGGTGCAGATGGTGATGCCGCTGCCCGACGGCACCGATCCCGCCGATGGCGCATCATGCTTCGTCAATCCGCTCACCAGCCTCGCGTTCACCGAAACGATGCGGATGGAGAATCACAGCGCGATCGTCCACACCGCTGCGGCGTCGAACCTTGGCCAGATGCTCGTCAAGATTTGCGCGAAGGATAATATTCCGCTCGTCAACATCGTGCGCAGCGACGCGCAGGTTGAGATACTGAAGGGAATTGGCGCGAAATATATCGTCAACAGCAGCGCCGACGATTTCATGGAGCGGCTGGTCGATGCGATTGTCGAGACTGGCGCGACGCTGGGCTTCGATGCGACCGGCGGCGGCAAGCTTGCGGGGCAGGTCCTGACCGCGATGGAGGCGGCTGCGGTCAAGCGCATGACGACCTATAGCCGTTATGGTTCGGACACGTTCAAGCAGGTCTATATCTATGGCGCGCTCGACCTGTCGCCGACGACCTTTTCTGCGCGCAGTTTCGGCCTGACCTGGGCGCTTGGCGGCTTTCTGCTGACGCCATTCATGGCCAAGGCGGGGATGGAGACCGTAGGGCGGATGCGCAAGCGCGTTGTCGACGAACTGACGACGACCTTCAAGAGCCATTACAGCCATGAAATTTCGCTGACCGAGGCGCTGAATGTCGATACGGCGCAGGCATATAATGCGAAGCGGACCGGCGAGAAATATCTGATCAAGCCGCACGGCTGATACGAGGTCCGGTAAGGGCCGATTACGGACCCATCCTTCTTCGTCGCCCCGGACTTGATCCGGGGTCCCGCTTGAGGTCCAGGCCGGTCGATGCGACAGAAAAGCGGGATCCCGGGTCAAGCCCGGGATGACGAGGGTGGGGGACTGAACGTCCGCTCCTCACCCCAATGCGGCCGCGCATGACGTCGATCAGCGCTTCATGCACTGGCGCACGTCGTCGCGTTTATATTCGCTGCAATTCCAAAGCGCCTTTTCGAACCCCGCCTTGTCGTCGCGGAGGTATGAGAAGGTCATTGCCGCGCGCTGTGTATCGCTCATCGCGTCGCTGTCGGGTTTCAGGGTCGGGTTGGTCCAGCCCATGAACTTGCAATAGGGCTTGTCGCCGCAGAGCCGCAGCGCCGTCGTGACGAAACTTTCGGGCGCTGCCTTGCGGTCGAGCTGGGTGTAGATGGTGTCGCGGCCCGCGCTTTCGCCCGCGCCAGCGACGACGCGTGCTTCGCCGACGGCGGCATTGGCATCTACGCCGGTTGTCATATCGGTCGGCAACCCCAGCGCGATCGCGTGCAGCGGCGAAATCGCCGCGAGCTTCGCGACCGGCCCGTCGCTGCCCGAAACGGCGCCTCTGAACGCGCCCGGCGTGCCCCAATAGCCCGGCCAGCGGAAGAACAGGTGCGTGTCGACGACCGCGATCTTTTCGAGGCTATCGCTCCAATAGGGGCGCACCCAGTCGGTATGATAATGGGTGGCAAGGCCGACGGGAGGATACGTCCCGCCCGACAGCATCATGTCGGCATTGTTCCGCGCGCGTTGCCACGCCGCGTCCGAATAGCGACGGTTCAATGCTCCGTCGCAGGTGAAGGTGAACTGGCACCCCGTCGTGCGTTCCGACCCCTGGAAAACGACGCCGCAGATCGACTTGGGGAACGCCGGATGGCGCGCGCGATTGATGACGACCTGGCCGACCGCCTGCTGCCCCTTCGCGTCGTCGCCCGCCTCGTACAGCATCGCTGCGGCAAGGCAGTCGCGGGCCCGCGCTTTCGCGTCGCCGCCGCCTGCATAGACGAAGGGGCGCGCCGCGACGAAGCCCTTGGTGATCAGCGCAACTTCGGCGTTTTGTGCCCGCGCGTCGTCTTCGGTGACCGGCGCGAGTTCCATGGGCTGGACTTCGGGCACGATGTCGGCAGGCGGTGCGACGGGTTGCCGATGCGCCGCATGCCTCGCGGGCCCGGATGAATGACTCGCAACAAGCACCGCTATCACCGCCGCGACCGCGATCAGGACGAACAGCCAGCCCGTCCAGTCGCGCCGCAAGGGCAACGCCGGTTGATCGTCTTGCAGGTGCACGGGCTGTCCTCAGATCTCCGGAAGGAAATCAGGAACCGACAGATAGCGCTCGCCCGTGTCATAGTTAAAGCCGAGCACGCGGCTGCCCGGCGGCAGTTCGGCAAGCTTCTGTGCGATGGCGGCGAGGGTGGCGCCCGACGAGATGCCGACGAGCATGCCCTCTTCGGTCGCTGCGCGCCGCGCGTAATCCTTTGCCGCGCCGGCATCGACCTTGATCACGCCGTCGAGCAGGTCGGTGTGGAGGTTGCGCGGGATGAATCCGGCGCCGATGCCCTGGATCGGGTGCGGCGCGGGCTGGCCGCCCGAAATTACCGGCGAGGCTTCGGGTTCGACCGCATAGACCTTTAGGTTCGGCCAATGCTGTTTCAGGAACTGCGCGGTGCCGGTGATATGGCCGCCAGTGCCGACGCCGGTGATAAGCACATCGATCGGGCTGTCCTTGAAGTCGGCCAGGATTTCGGGACCTGTCGTGCGGACATGGACGTCGATATTGGCTTCATTCTCGAACTGCTGCGGCATCCATGCGCCGGGGGTCGTTTCGACCAGTTCGATGGCGCGCTCGATCGCGCCCTTCATGCCCTTTTCACGCGGCGTCAGGTCGAAGGTCGCGCCATAAGCCAGCATCAACCGGCGGCGTTCGACCGACATGCTTTCGGGCATAACGAGCACAAGCTTATAGCCCTTGACCGCGGCAGCCATCGCGAGGCCGATGCCGGTGTTACCCGACGTCGGCTCGACGATAGTGCCGCCGGCCTTCAGGCTGCCGTCCTTTTCGGCCGCCTCGATCATCGCAAGACCGATTCGATCCTTGATCGACCCACCGGGGTTGCTGCGTTCCGACTTTACCCAGACTTCGGCGTCGGGGAACAGTTTTGCCACGCGAATGTGCGGCGTATTCCCGATGGTATCGAGGATCGAATTGGCTTTCATGATCGGTGCGCTCTTTCTTTGAACTCGAAACGCGGGTCGCGGCGGACGCGATTTGGCCAGTCGCCGGCGCGGAGCCAGCGGGCCTCGTCCGCCAGCACCGGCGTCGGCTGAGGTTGTAACGAGGCGAGCAGATACTGTCCATAAGGCCAGTCCCCGATCCCCGAGTCTGCATTGATATGACCGAAGGGGCCGGCGTTGACGAACCGCGCATCCCAGTGCCGCGACAGGCGCCAGACATGTGCAGTCTTCGCATAGGGATCATCGTCGCTGGCAACGACGATCATCGGCACCTGCGACGACAGCGCGGGCGAGTCGGTGAAGCTTTCGACCCGGCTATCGCGGCGGAGCTGTGATAGGTCGGGTGGTGCGACGAGCAACGCGCCGGCGATGCGGTCGCGGGCGACGCTGCTCGCGGCGGCAAACCAGTGCGCAAAGGCATGGCAGCCGAGGCTGTGCGCGGCAATGAGGACGGGCTCATGCTCGGCGTCGATCGCTTGGGCGATTCGGTCGACCCATTGGTCTTTCAGAGGTTCGTCCCAGCTTCCGAGCTCGACCCGTTCGCAATCGGCAAAGCTGCGTTCCCACAGGCTTTGCCAGTGCGTGGGGCCGCTGTTGTAGAGGCCCGGAATGGTCAGGATTTTATGGCGGATATTTGAATTCTGCATGGCGGTCACTCCGTCGGGGGAGAGAGGGGAACCGCGGTGACGGGTGACACCTAAATAACTCAACTAAATAAATTGACAATAGCTTTCGGGCAGAATGTTTGCTGGGCGCGGCAAATGGTTTCGGCGCTAGTCGGTGGTTTTCCTGAACTGCGGTTCGAAGGTTTTGGCCCACCGCAGTTCGGGGAAGATCCAGGCCCAGAGCGCGGTCACGCCGACCGCAGCAGCGCCGCCGACGACGACGGCGCTGACCGGGCCGAGCGCGGCCGCCATGGCACCGGCGCGCATCTCGCCAAGCTCGTTCGAGGCCGAAATCGCGAGCCCCGACGCGGCGCTGACGCGGCCGCGCATTTGATCGGGGGTGTTGAGTTGGATCAACGTACCGCGCACGAAGACCGAGAACATGTCGGCCGCGCCCATGATCACGAGCACGCCGAGCGACAGGATCAGGTTGGTCGAGAGTCCGAACACGACCGTTCCGACCCCGAACGCCGCGACTGCCCACAGCATCTTCACACCGACGTTGCGCTCGATCGGTCGGATCGCCAGGCCGACGGCTACGCCGACCGACCCGAACGCGACCGCGGCACGCATCAATCCCGCGCCCTCTGGTCCGGCGTGCAATATGTCGCGGGCAAAGACAGGGAACATCGCGGTTGCGCCTGCGAGCAGGACCGCGAACAGATCGAGCGTGATCGTCCCCAGCAGGAATCGCTCGACCCACACGAAGCGCAAGCCGTCGACCATCTCGCGCAGCGGATGGCGGCGGACTTCGGCGGGCGGGGGCAGGACGGGCCGCACACGGCTGAGCGTGAAGGCCGACGCGGCGAGGAGAAGCGCGGAGAAAACATATACCGCGCCTGGATGCGCAGCATAGATGAGACCGCCCGCAGCGGGGCCGATCACCGATGCGGATTGCCAGGCGATGCTGCTCATCGCGATGGCGCGCGGCAGGACGGCGGACGGAACAATATTGGGCGCGATCGCGCTCATTGCCGGGCCGGAAAAAACGCGAGCGACCCCGTGCAGCGCGGCGAGGCTGAAGAGCAGGGGCAGCGTGAGCCCGTCCACCCAGGTGAACCAGCCGAGCGTGGCGGCGATGAGGAGGTCGATCAGGTTCGAAAAGATCGCGACGCGCCGCCGTTCGAACCGGTCGGCGGCCCAGCCCGCGACGGGGGTCAGGATGGCAAGCGGTACGAACTGGAAGAGCCCGAGCAGGCCGAGCTGGAACGACGCTTCCTCGATCGACATGCCATAGTCGGTCCGGGCGGTGTCATAGAGCTGGTAACCGATCACCACGACCATCGCGATGGTCGCCATCACCGCAGTAAAGCGTGCCACCCAGAAATAGCGGAAGTCGGGAAAGCTGAGCGGTGAGGGGGCTTTTGGCGTCGCGTCCGGCATGACCGGTTCTTCGCCTTCGGGTGGTGGGATCGTTGCCATCGCCGTCCGCCCTATCGTCCTTTTCGTTGCTGTCCAGTCAACCTTACGTATGCCGTTCGTCGATTAGGGGATGCCATTGGTAGGACGCAGTGGCAGAAACGCGCCATCGATTGAGGGAGACTATCGAATGACAAGCAAATTTGCCCGCTTTGGCGGCGCGGCGATGGCCGCGACGCTGCTGGTCCTGACCGCTTGCAACGCGTCGGACAACAAGTCGGCGACTGCGTCGGGCGCGAAGAACTGGACCGAATTCCGCGACAATTTCCTGAAGGGCTATTTCCCCCTCAATCCGAATTTCGCGGTCTATCAGGGTAAGCATGAGTTCGACGGTCAGCTTCCCGACTGGTCGCGGGAGGGGCTTGAGAAGCAGGCCGCCTATCTGGAAAAAGCGATCGCCGATGCCAAGGCCTTTGACGGCGAGATGACCGACGCCGAAAAGTTCGAGCGCGACTATCTGGTCCATGTTGCGCAGGGCCAGCTCTTCTTCCTTCGCGATACCGATTTCGCGCAGAAGAACCCGGCCTTCTATACCGGCGCCCTGGACCCCAATGTCTATATCGCGCGGCCCTATGCCGACGCGACGACGCGGATGAAGGCGTTCATCGCCTATGCCGAAAAGGTCCCCGCCGCCGCGGCGCAGATCAAAGCCAATCTGAAGCTGCCGCTGCCTGCGACCTTCGTCAAATATGGCACCGCGGGCTTCGGTGGCTTTGCCGATTATTACAAGGGCGATGCCAAGGCAGCCTTCGCCTCGGTCAAGGATGAGGCGCTGCAGAAGCAGTTCAACGAAGCGGCAGCGAAGGCGGGTGCGGCAATGACCGACCTTGCCAAATATGTCGGATCGCAGCCGGGCACGCCCGACGGCTATGCGCTTGGGGCGGCGAAATTCTCGAAGATGATCCTGACCAACGAGGGCGTCGATACGTCGCTCGACGAACTGGAGCGGATCGGCCAGGCCGACCTCAAGCGCAACCAGGATGCGCTGAAAGCCGCCTGTGCGACTTACGCCGCCGGCATGACGATTGCCGACTGCATGAAGAAGATGAATTCGGACAAACCGGCCGACGGCCCGGTCGCAGAGGCGCGCCGCCAGTTGCCGACGCTCCGCGCGTTCCTGATCGAAAAGGACATTGTGACGATCCCGGGCACCGAACAGGCGCAGGTCGAGGAATCGCCGCCGTACAACCGGCAGAACAGCGCCTATATCGACATTCCGGGGCCGTATGAAAAAGGCCTGCCGTCGGTCTATTATATCTCACCGCCCGACCCGACGTGGGACAAGCAAACGCAAGCCGACTTCGTACCGGGTCGCAAGGATTTGCTCTTCACCTCGGTCCATGAAGTGTGGCCGGGCCACTTCCTGAACTTCCTCCACTCGAACCGTGCCGAAAGCATCTTTGGCAAGCTGTTCGTCGGCTATGCCTTTGCGGAGGGCTGGGCCCATTATACCGAGGAAATGATGTGGGATGCGGGACTGGGCGAGGGCGATCCCGAAACGCATATCGGCCAGTTGTCGAACGCCTTGCTGCGCGATTGCCGCTATCTTTCGGCCATCGGGCTCCACACCAAAGGCATGACCGTTGCCGACAGCGAAAAGCTGTTCAAGGAGCAATGCTATCAGGACGAAGGCAATGCTCGGCAACAGGCTGCACGCGGTACCTATGATCCCGCCTATCTGAACTACACGATGGGCAAGCTGATGATCCGCAAGCTTCGCGAGGACTGGACGAAGGGCGACAAGACGAAGTGGAAGGCATTCCACGACGAGTTCCTGTCATATGGCGGTCCGCCGATCCCCATGGTCCGTGCGGCGATGATGAAGGAAGAGACAGCGAAAGCCGTCTTCTAAAGGCGCCGAGGGGCGGCTTGCCATCAATCGTGGCTGCCGCCCCGCGCTATTGGCGCGCCGTTCAGTCTGACGGTGCGCGGAGGCGCGCGACGAAAAATCCGTCGAGCCCGCCTGCTTCGCCGAGCATGTCAGGGAGCGTGCGGACCAGGCCGTTACCGTCGGCGGCAATCGCCTCGGGAAGCTCTTCGGCGCGGGCGGGATCGACCGTCCATCCGGCGTGACGATCGAGGAAGGTCGACACCTGATCCTCGCCCTCTGCCTGCTCGAGCGAACAGGTCGCATAGACCAGCGTTCCGCCCGGTTTGACCCACCGCGCTGCGCGTGCGAGCAGTTCGGTTTGAAGCGCCGCCATTTCCTCTATCTGCCGGGGTTCGATGCGGTGGAGCACGTCGGGATGGCGGCGAAAGATGCCGGTGGCCGAGCAGGGGGCATCGAGCAGCACCGCATCGGCCTGACCCTCGGGCGCCCACGAACGGATATCGCCCTGGACGATTTCGGCGGACAGCCCCGTGCGTTCCATATTGGCGCGTAGCCGTTCGAGCCGCTTGGCGCTCGAATCGACGGCAACGACGTTCCATCCGGCCGCGGCAAGCTGCATCATCTTGCCGCCCGGCGCTGCGCAAAGGTCGAGCACGGTCCGCCCTTCGCCGACGCCGAGCAGGCGTGCGGGAATGCTTGCCGCCAGATCCTGCACCCACCAGCCGCCCTCGCCATAGCCGGGCATCGTTTCGACGGCCTGACCGCGGGGCAGGCGGCGATGGCGCGGTGCGAGCGAAATAGCGTCGGGCCATTCGTCGGGGCCGGGTTCGGCGGCGAAGCTGAGATCGATCGGCGGCGGTGCGCTCCACGCCGCTTCGGCCGCCTCGACCATTGCGAGATTCCATTGCTCGGCCCAGCGTTCGGCGGTTGGCAGGGGAAGCGTGGCGCGGCCAGGCAGTTCCCATTCTTCCTGCTGCGCGCGCGAGAGGATCGCGTGGACAAGCCGTCGCGGTCCACCATCGACGAGCGGCAGCGCCGTCGATACGACCGCATGGCCAGGGGTCTTGAGGATCAGAAGCTGCGTCAGCGCAATCCGCAGGACCGCGCGCGATTTGACGTCGTCAGGGAGAATCTGCGCCGTCGCGCCGTCGATCAGCGCGTCGAGGTCGACCATCCAGCGCAGCGTTTCAGACACGATCGCCACGGCGAAGGCGCGGTCGGCACCGGTCAGCCCCTGGGTCGCGGCATGCATGGCGACATCCAGCGGGTCGCCCCGTCGCAGGATTGCGTCGATGAGCCGTAGCGCGGCGCGGCGCGTCGCTGTGCCAGCGGGATCGGCTCCGCCGGACGAACGCGCGCGCCGGGGCGGGCGGCGATCAGCCATGACGAGTGAAGGCGTGGTTGGCGTGACGCATGAAAAATCCTATAAGGCGGGTATCATGACCGACAGCAGCCAAAATGGGACCATCGGCGGAACGCCGCGCGCTGTAAAGCGCCCCGCGAATGTAAAAGCCCCCGAAGGCTGGGCGAACAGCCCTTTGCCGACGCCGGCGCCGATCCGGGAGGACAAGGCCGAGGACCAGCCGGGCGGGCGCAATCCGGTGCGCTATGGCGATTGGGAGTTGAAGGGCGTCGCGGTCGATTTCTGAGGGCCTCGGCCCCGCGCGAGCCGCTATATATACATATTGGCCCATTTGGCCGCCGCTGCGCGATGCAACGGCGACCAAATTCATGGGATTCAGACGGTCGGAAGTTCGGTGTTGAGGGGCATCTTGCCGCTCTTCACCTGTTCGGCGAAGATTTCGCGCATCAACTGCAGCGAGAAGAGGTGCGCGAAGATCAGGCCGAGAATGCCGTTCTGCATCAGCTTGCGCAGCACGTCGCCGCGCAGTTCGCGCAGCTTGTTCTCGTCGACCATCTGGAAACCGCGATAGACGTAGGGCTTGTCATTGCCTTCCTGCTGGATGGCGACTTCACCGTCCATAAGGAGGTCGGCCTTCTTCAGCTCTTCCATGAACATGCCGGTGCGCTGACCGGCTTCTTCGAAATTCTTGCAGAATTCGAGCACGGCCTGAACCTGTTCCGACGGCTGACCGTCGATAAAGAGGGCGTCGCCCTCGTCGAACTTGCCGAGCGCGCCCGACGTCGGGTCGAAGCACAGCGACAAATCTTCCGAATCGGGCTGAAGACGCGCGAGAAGGAAGGGGTAACGGCGGATATAGGCCGGGACATAAACCGGATTGTTGAGTTTGCCCGCATCGTCGACGAAGGTGTTGACGCCCTCGTTCAGGCCCATCAGCGCGAGCGGAACCGGATTTTCACCCGCCGAGAAGACGATCGGGAAAAAGCGGCAGGCCGACACGAATTCGTCCGACGTCAGCGGGATGGCGTGCTGGCCCACGAGGAATTCGGCGCTCTCGAGAGGGCGGGCGTGGAAATCGGCATGCTCGACGCTCGAAAGCGGAACGAGGTCGTTGTAGAACAGCGGCAGATTGGCAGGTGCGGGCGCGGTGGCCATGTTTGAACTCCGGTAAGGGTCCCGAAGCTCGGGACGAAAAGGATAAAGCGCCTTATTGACCCGCGTCGCGCGGCGCAAGAGGGCGATGACGCCGGGCGATCTGCGGCCCGCCTTGCCTCGCGAAGATCAGGCGACGAGTTTGCCGGGATTAAGGAGGCCCGCCGGATCAAGCCCGGCCTTTACCCCGCGCAGCGCGGACAGGCGCGCCGGGCTGTCCAGTTCGGCCAGGATATCGCGCTTCATCTGGCCGATGCCATGTTCGGCCGAGATCGAGCCCCCGAGTTCGAGGACGTGCGAATAGACCAGCCGGCTGACTGCGGCGCCATGTTCGGCAAGCCAGGTCGCGCCGTCGACGCCGATGGGCGGCTGGACATGATGATGGACATTGCCGTCGCCAAGATGCCCGAACGACAGGGCGCGCACGCCGGGAAAGGCCGCGGCCAGTCGTGCCGGATCCTCGGCGATGAAAGCGGGCATCAGGTCGACGGGCACGCTGATGTCATGCTGCAACGCCGGTCCTTCGGCGCGCTCGGCTTCGGAGATGGAATCGCGCAGACGCCAGAAATCCTCGCTCTCGCGATCGCTCTTGGCAATCACGACATCGCGGATCAGCCCGGTGTCGAGCGCCGCCGCGAGTTGCGCTTCAAGGGCGTCGCCCAAGGCCCGCTCGTCTTCCCCCGCGAGTTCGAGCAGGACATACCATGGCTGCGCGGCAGCAAGCGGCGCGCGCGTCTGGGGGATATGGCGCAGCACCGCGTCGAGACAGCTATGCGGGATCAGCTCAAACCCCTCCAGCTCGCGCCCGATCGCCGCATCGACGCGGCGCAGCAGCAGCAGCGCGCTTTCGGGCGAATCGATCCCGATCCACGCCGTCCGCCGCGCGGCAGCCGCGGGGACGAGGCGCAGCGACGCGGCGGTCACAATGCCCAGCGTTCCTTCGGCGCCGCAGAGCAGGTGCCGCAGGTCATAGCCGCGATTGTCCTTTTTGAGCGGGGCCAGGCCGTCGAAGATACTGCCGTCGGGCAGAACCGCTTCGACACCAAGCGTCAGCGCGCGCATCGTTCCGTGACGCAGTACCTGCGTGCCGCCGGCGTTGGTCGACACCAGCCCGCCGATCGTCGCCGAGCCCTTTCCGCCAAGAGTGAGCGGGAAGCGGAGCCGGTGCGCCAGGACTGCGTTATGGAAATTCTCCAGAATTACGCCCGCTTCGGCGATGGCGAGCTGCGCCGCTTCGTCGATGTGGCGTATCCGGTTCATGCGTCGCAGACTGAGCAGCAACTGGTCGCCGCTGGCGTCGGGGGTGGCGCCGCCGACCATACCGCTGTTGCCGCCCTGGGGAACCAGCGCGACCTTCGCGTCGGCGCACAGGCGCACGATGGCGGCGACTTCGCCAGTGGTCGCGGGCGACAGCATTGCGGCGGCGCGGCCATGATATTTGCCGCGCCAGTCAGTCAGCCAGGGCGCCATCGCATCGGGATCGACGCTATAGCCCTTTCGGCCGAGCAGCGTTGCGAAGGCGTCGAGCAGCGATGCAGATGGCGGGCGCGTCATGCCGGTCCACTCCGGAAATTCCCCGGTCCATAAGCTGGCGCGGGTTGGCAACAGTTCATTTGATGTTCAATCATCCTTGTTAAAAGGGGCGATGGACGAATAGTGTCATTTCGTCCAGCGGGATGGACGCGGGAGCCACGGGTGAGCGAAATCTTCGGTCATGATGCCAAAGGAGCGGCGGCGGAGCTGTGCTGACGGCGGCATTCCTGTGGTTCGTGGCCGCTGCGCCCGCGGCAGACGCGGCAGTGCCTGTCGGCGCGCCGGAGCCTTTGGTCGCGATTTCCCCGCCGACCGCCGATCAGGCGTCTTCCTTTTGGCAGGTGGTGATCGAGCAGCAGCTTATCATTCGCGTCCCGGCCCAGCGTTCGCAGCTCAACAATTTCGCCGCGGGACCCTCGATGTCCAAGCGCGCGACCGAAATGCCGATCGTCTGGAAAGAGAAAAAAGCGCCCAAATGCGTTGCCATGCGTAACATATTGGGGATGCAGGCGGTGCAGCGCGACAGCATCGACATCATCACGCGGCAGAAGCAGCGGCTGCGAGCGCAGCTCAACCGTGGTTGCCGCGCACTCGACTTCTATGCCGGTTTCTACATGCAGGGCAGCAAGGACGGAAAGCTCTGCGAGGATCGCGATCAAATCCACGCGCGGACCGGCGCAAAGTGCGAGATCGACAAATTCCGCCTGATGGTTCCGGTCCGCGAAGACGATTAATTGGGTCTATAGCGGCCTTTCCTTGACTTTTCCTCGCCATTTGCCCAATGGCCGCGGCAACGTCCGCCTGCGTGGGAGGCAGGACGCCAATTCTTTTTCCGGACATGATGATCTTATGAAATTTGCCGACATCGGCCTTTCCGACGAACTTTTGCGCGCGATCGACGAGTCGGGCTATAATGAAGCGACCCCGATCCAGGCGGGAGTCATCCCGTCGGTGCTGATGATGCGCGACATCATCGGCATCGCCCAGACGGGCACCGGCAAAACCGCGTCGTTCGTGCTGCCGATGATCGACATCCTTGCCCACGGCCGCGCCCGTGCGCTGATGCCGCGATCGCTGATCCTTGCACCGACGCGTGAGCTTGCTGCGCAGGTCGCTGAAAACTTTGAAAAATACGGCAAATATCACAAGCTCTCGATGGCGCTGCTGATTGGTGGCGTCCAGATGGGCGATCAGGTGAAAGCGCTTGAAAAGGGTGTCGACGTGCTGATCGCGACGCCCGGCCGCCTGATGGACCTGTTCGAACGCGGCAAGATCCTGCTGACCGGTTGCAACCTGCTGGTGATCGACGAAGCCGACCGCATGCTCGACATGGGGTTCATTCCGGACATCGAGAATATCTGCACCAAGCTGCCGGCGACTCGGCAGACCTTGCTCTTCTCGGCAACGATGCCGCCGCCGATCAAGAAGCTGGCCGACAAATTCCTGTCGAACCCGAAGACGATCGAAGTCGCGCGCCCGGCGAGCCGGAACGAGAATATCGAGCAATTCCTGGTCAAAACATCGGAACGCAGCAAGCGCGACACGCTCCGCGATCTGCTCGAAGCCGAAGATATCGGGACCGCCATCATCTTCTGCAATCGCAAGACGACGGTGCGCGAGCTGGCGAAATCGCTGCAGCGTCATCGTTACAAGGCGGGGGAGATCCATGGCGACATGGACCAATCGAGCCGCATCGCCGAACTCGACCGGTTCAAGGCGGGCACGATCAACATATTGGTCGCATCGGACGTCGCGGCGCGCGGTCTCGACGTCAAGGGCGTCAGTCACGTCTTCAACTTCGATGCACCCTGGCATCCGGACGATTATGTCCACCGCATCGGCCGTACCGGCCGTGCGGGCGCCAAGGGACGGGCGTTCACGCTGGTCACGCCGTCGGATGACGAGGCGATCGACAATATCCAGAAGCTGACCGGCTACAAGATTCCGATCCATAGTGGCGGCGCGGCGGCTGATGTCGCCAAACTCGATCGCGAAGAGGAAGAAGCCGAGCCGCGGCGCGCCCGTTCGGCGCGCGGTGGGCGCGGCAAAGCTGCAGCGAAGCCCGAAAAAGCGCCGGCCCGTCCGGCTCCGGCCGTCGAAGCGCAGCCGCGCGAAGACCGGAAGCCGCGCAATGATCGCAAGCCAGCACCGGCGCGGCAAGACGATCTGGACGGTCCCGACGACGGCTGGAACGGCCCGATGCCAGGATTTCTGTCCGTCGGTTTCGGTAACTGACGCCGAGCGGAAAGGACGTGCCGGTCAGAGTTTGACCAGCATCTTTCCCATATTGCCGCCAGAGAACAGGCCTAGGAAGGCGTCGGGTGCCGACGCCAGGCCATCGTGCACCGTTTCGCGCATCGTCACCGCGCCGCTTGCAATGAGCCCGCCCATGTCGGCGTAGAATTCTTCCATGCACTCGATGAACTGGTCGGTGTAGATAAAGCCTTCCATCCGGATCCGGGCCGGAATCGCGCGGATGATATATTTCATCTCTTGCGGCTTCGCATCATTGTAGACGTCGATCATGCCGCAGATCGCAAAGCGCGCAAAATCATTCGCCGTCGCAAAAGCTGCGTCGAGATGCTCGCCGCCGACATTGTCGAAATAGACGTCGATGCCGGGTTTTCCGAGGCGTTCGAGCGTAGCGGCGAGTTGAGGGAGGACAGGCCCGGCCTTGTAATCGATCGCCGCATCGGCGCCGAGATCGAGGACCCACGCGCATTTGGCCGCGCCGCCCGCAGAGCCGATAACGGTCATTTCGCGCGCCTTGGCGATTTGCACTACCGCCGAACCGACCGCGCCCGCGGCGGCGGAGACGAAGATCGTATCGCCGGGTTTGGCTGCGGCGACGCGGAGCAGACCGATCCATGCCGTCCCGCCGGTCAGCCCCATATTGTGCAGGAAGGTTTGCGGGGTCAGCCCAGCCGCGAGCATGTCGGCGGGCAGCTTGTTCGGCATCATATCCAGACCGATGACGCCGCCGTCGCGCCAGCCGCCCATATGGAGGATCAGGTCGCCCGGCGCGAAGCCCTCCATCGCGCTTTCGACGACCTCGCCAATCGCACCGCCGGTCATTGGCTGATCGAGCTGGAAACTTGCGGCGTAGCTTTTGGCGTCGTTCATCCGCCCGCGCATATACGGGTCGACCGACAGCCAGAGATTGCGGATACGAAGCTGGTCCTTTTCGAGCGGCCCGTCGGGCGCCTCCCGCAACGCGAAATTGTCGATCGTCGGCAGCGCGTGCGGACGACTGGTCAAATGCCATGCCTTAGCCATCGGAAACCCCCATTCCCAATTTCGCCGGCGCGGGTGGCGGTCGTCAGAAAAGCCGTTGCCACCGCCAATCGGCGTCGTTAAGACCCTGCCGGTCGCGGGGCCGTAGCTCAGATGGGAGAGCGCTGCAATCGCACTGCAGAGGTCAGGGGTTCGATTCCCCTCGGCTCCACCAGCGACCCTTCCGACCAATCAGCCTGCAAAATCGCGAATTGACATAGATCGAGGCGCAAGCGTTCGCGCCGATAAAGCCGTCATGCGTGGCTATGACATTCAGTCCCGCTCCGATATTTCATTGCTCAGAATAATTGTCGATCGCGGAGAAAATGCGGGTCAACTGCTCGCGTTCGGAGGAATCGATATCGGGACGCCAGATTTCAAAAAGCAGGATCGTGCGATCAGCATTGCCGCGATTCCAAGCTTCATGTTCGAAACTGTCGTCGAAAATCAATAGCTCGCCCTCACGCCAGTTGCGCGTTTCAGGTCCTACACGCAGCGCGCATTCATCGGGCACGATTAGCGGCAGATGACATATCAGGCGGGTGTTGAGCATGCCATAATGTGGCTGGATGTGCGTCCCGGGAGTAAGGCGGGAAAATAGCGCGAGCGGCGCGCGGCCCGGGATTACCGGCTGCGGCGCCAGCGCGAGAGCCGCGAGCGTGCCGGGACAAAGCAGCTCCATTCCATCGGCAACCGCGCCGTCCTTCCACAGCCAAGCTGCCCCCCAGTCGGGCTTGTCGAGCAATGGATTGTTCGGCGGCGGGCGATCGGGGCTGGCCGTAACATAGGGCCCAAAGCGGTCCGATGCATTGTCGATCAGCGCCCGTAGCTCGTTCCTGATCGTATCTGTGGCTGCCTCCAAGGCGGGAACCCACTCGAAATCCGCCCGATCGAAAAACGGGCGCTGGGCCAGACCCGGAAAATAGAACATGCTGGGTTGCTGCAGATAGATTTGCTGATCGCCCGCAAGAATGCGGAGTGCCTCCGCTACCCGCGGCGTTGCCGTCCTGGCGTCGATCCCAGCGTCGCGCAACTGCCCGAAAAGATGGTCGGTGAAGGCACGTTCCGATGTCGTCAGGAATTGCTCGGCGCGATCGAGCCCCGCGCGAAGCGACATCGGGACGCTACCTGCATTGGCTGCGGTTCCCAACGCGAGGCGGTAGAAGGTGGCGGCCGCACGGTCATCCTGTAAACGGCGTTGAAGTTCCGCCATGGCAAGAATGGCAGCAATATTTCCGCGGTCGATGCGAATTGCGGTGGTCAGTGCGGCACCCTCGGCCGCTGTGTCGCCGCGGCGCTGTGCGTCGCGTAGTTGGTCTAGCCATGTCGTCTGCTGCGTCATGGCTCAGCCATAACGCAGCATCGGACCTTTGCAAGCGACGCCCTTTTGTGCGTCAGCCGGCGGGAGGAGCGGCGGGGTCGACGGCGTCAGGCTTTTCCCGCATCTGCCGGCGGACGGCGACCATGAACCGGCTGCGCCAGAATGCGGCGATCAGGGCGAGGATAAGCGCCCACGGGAGCAACGCGGCGGCGAGCGTTAGGACGAAGCTAAGCGCAGTGCTGCCGCTGCGCATCAGCGTTTCGCCGGCGCTGGCGAAGGGATTTGCATGGCCGATGCCGGGAAGGCCGCCGTCGCTCGCATAATTGAACGCGACGCTGGTCCATGCGATGCGCGCCTCGCCGCTGCGGCGGGCCTGGCGTTCGTTGCCGATCTGCCCGCGCAATTGGTTGATCTGTGCCAGCAATTCAGCGCGCTCGCGCTTGTCGAGGCCGCCCGCCTTGAGCCGTTCTTCCAGTCGCGCGATCTCGGCTTCGGATCCCGCGCTGCGCTGTTGCGAGGCGAGGATTTCGGTGCCGACATCTTCGCCCGCGACGCTGGCATCGGCAAGCACGCCCTCAGCCTTTTCGACGCTGGCAATTGCATTGGCGCCGAATTTGCGCGCGATGCCGGGATCGAGCTTGAACTGCGTCTGCGCCTCGACGAGCTTCTCGTCGGTTAGCTGATAGCGGACGTCGACGATACGGCAGCGCTGGATGCCCAGCGTTTCGCAGGCGGCGGCATGTTCTTCCTGAACTTTGGAAATGCGGTCGTCCGCGAGGCGAAAGGTATAGGCATAGTCGAACGCAACGCCGGGAGCGGTTTCGATGCCGATCCGGGGGGTGGCAGCGGCGTCCGCCGCTTCTTCGGCCAGGGCAGGGGACTCGCTATTGGTGGAGTTTGAAATGCTCGCATCTTCGGCCGATTTTTCCGAGCAGCCGATCAGGGCGAGCGCCATCGCGCCCGCTAAGAGCTTATTTCGCATGCAGATTCTCCCAAAACGCGACTCGTTGGCCGCATGGGATGGCATATCATAACTAAAGTGGTAGACAATAAGAAATCAGGCGAGCTTGACGAAGCTGTCGAGCACCCGCTTGCCGCCGGCCTGGTCGAATTCGACCTCCAGCTTGTTGCCGTCGATATCGATGATTTCGCCGTATCCGAATTTCTCATGGAAAACGCGCATTCCGATCGCGAGGTCCGATCGGGCCTTCGCGCCGACCGAGGCAGCAGGACTGCGCTCGGAAGGAGCGGGCGCGCGGGTTATCGTCGACGATTGCGCCGTCGCGCGCTGCCATGCCGGGCCGCGCGTCATCGTGCGCGCGGGCTGGCGCTCTGCGACATGCGCGAAGGGATCGCCCTGCGCCGACCAGTTGGCGCGCCACAGGCTCTGGCCGCCGCCGAAGCTGTTCTCGCTGTCGACATGTTCGGGCGGGATTTCGGCGATGAAGCGGCTGGGGATGCTGCTGACCCACTGGCCATAGATACGGCGGTTGGCGGCGTGATAGATGCTCGCGCGCTGCCGCGCCCGCGTGATCGCGACATAGGCGAGGCGGCGTTCCTCTTCGAGGCTCTGCGTCCCGCCTTCGTCCATCGAGCGTTGCGAGGGGAAGACGCCATCCTCCCATCCCGCGAGGAAGACATGATCGAACTCAAGGCCTTTTGCCGCGTGGATCGTCATGATGGTGACGGTCTCGCTGGTGTCATTATTGTCGCGATCCATGACTAGGCTCACATGCTCGAGGAAGGCTTCGAGCGATTCATATTCCTCCATCGCGCGGACGAGTTCGGAGAGGTTTTCGAGGCGGCCCGCGGCTTCGACGCTGCGGTCGGCCTGCAGCATCGCGGTGTAGCCCGATTCGTCGAGAATGAGCTGGGTCAGTTCGGGGTGCGACAATTCGTTTGCCTTGGCCTGCCAGCCCCGCATCTGTGCCACAAAATTCGCGAGTTGGCGGCGCGCCTGCGGTGTCAGCTCGTCGGTTTCGGTGATCCGCGACGCTGCATGAAGAAGCGGAGCGCGTTCGTGGCGGGCAAACTGGTGGATGCGCGCGAGCGCCTTGTCGCCAAGCCCGCGCTTGGGCGTGTTGATGATCCGTTCGAACGCAAGATCGTCGGCGCTCGATTGGACGAGACGAAGATAGGCGAGGGCGTCGCGAATCTCGGCGCGCTCGTAGAAGCGGAAGCCGCCGACGATCCGGTAGGGCATGCCGATCGCGATGAAGCGGTCTTCGAACTCGCGCGTCTGAAACTGTGCGCGGACGAGAATTGCCGCGCGGTCGAGGCTAACCTTGCGATGCTGGAGCGTTTCGAGCTCCTCGCCGATCCGTCGCGCCTCTTCGGGCCCGTCCCAAACGCCTACGACGCGGAGCTTGTCGCCCGGTTCCAGGTCGGTCCAAAGCGTCTTCCCAAGGCGGCCCGAATTCTGAGCGATCAGTGCGGAGGCGGCGGCAAGAATCTGCGGTGTCGAGCGATAATTCTGTTCGAGCCGGATGACGGTCGCGCCGGGGAAATCCTTTTCGAAGCGCAGGATGTTCGCCACCTCGGCGCCGCGCCACGAATAGATCGACTGGTCATCATCGCCGACGCAGCAGATATTCTTGCGCGCCTGTGCGAGCAGGCGGAGCCAGAGATATTGGCTGGCGTTGGTGTCCTGATATTCGTCGACGAGGATATATTTGAAGCGCTCCTGATATTGTTCGAGCACATCGCGGTGGTTCTTCAGGATCACGAGCATGTGGAGCAGCAAGTCGCCGAAATCGCAGGCGTTGAGCGTCTTCAGCCGCGCCTGATAGAGGGCGTAGAAATGCTGGCCCTTGCCATCGGCGTAGGATTCCTTGTCCGCCGCGTCGAGATCGGCGGGAACGAGCCCGCGATTCTTCCACTTGTCGATAAGGCCCGCGAGTTGGCGCGCGGGCCAGCGCTTCTCGTCGAGTCCCTCCGCCTGGATAAGCTGTTTGAGCACGCGAAGCTGGTCATCGGTGTCGAGGATGGTGAAATTGCTCTGCAGTCCGACGAGTTCGGCATGTCGGCGCAACATCTTGGCCGCAATGCTGTGGAAGGTGCCGAGCCAGGGCATGCCCTCGACCGCGTCGCCGATCATGCGGCCGATGCGTTCGCGCATCTCGCGCGCCGCTTTGTTGGTGAAGGTGACCGCGAGGATTTCGGACGGCCAGGCGCGGCGCGTCGCCATGATGTGCGCGAGGCGCGCGGTCAGTGCCGCGGTCTTGCCCGTGCCGGCGCCCGCAAGCATCAGCACCGGCCCTTCGGTCGTCAGCACCGCCTGCCGCTGCGGACCGTTGAGGCCGTGCAGATAGGGCGGATCCGACGGGTCGGGACGGGTCAAGTCGGGCAGCGAGGCAGGGGTATCGTTCACGCGCGAACGATTAGGGAACAGCGAGCAGGCTGTCCAGTGCGGTGAGGCGGTCCGAGGACAAGGTTCCGGCGCGTTTCAATTCGTCGAGTGTCGCGCGCGCCATCGCGCGATAGGCGGGCAGGAGAGCCGGGCTGTCCGCCTCGATCGTGGCGAGGTGATCGCCAACGGTCTGTGCGTCGCCGCGCAGCAGCGGGCCGGACAATCCCGCAAAGCCGTGATCGAGACTGTTTTGAAGCGCGGCGCGAACGAGGGGCGCGAGCAACGCCGAAGGGTCTTCGACGCCGGCGTCGCGCAGCGTGTTCGCGGCACCGGCGATCAGCGTGACCAGATGGTTCGACGCATGACAAAGCGCGGCGTGATAGAGCGACCGGCGCGCCTCTGCGATTTCGACGGTAACGCCGCCGAGCAGGGCAACGATCTGTCCAGCTTGCCGCGTGGCCTCGGGCGTTGAGCCCGTGATGGCAAAGCTTGCTCCGACCATCCGCTGGGCTTCGGCTTGCGGGTCCCCGGTGAAGGTCATGGCGGGATGAATTGCGGCGGTCGTCGCGCCCGCCGCGCGCAGCGGTTCGAGGATCGCTGCGCCGCTGCGTCCGCTGACATGAAAGACAAGCGGGGCGTGAATTGCCGGTCGTGCCGCGGCGATGCTGGCGACGACGTCGCCCAGCGCGTCATCGGAGACCGCGATCGCGATGACGTCGCATTCGGTCGTCAAATGATCGATGGTCGCTGCGAGAGTGGCACCGACCCGCGTCGCCGCCGAACGGGCGTTGTCCGGGGTTCTGCCCCAGAGGAGCGGCGGCGCGGACATGTGGGGAGCGAAAGCGCGTGCGAACGCCTGTGCGACGCGGCCCGTGCCGACGATGCCGGGCCGATGGAAGCGAAAATCGGTCATGGGTGCGCGATGTAGCGAGTGGGCCGCACTTTCGCCAATGGAACGTCGGCTTCCGTCCGGAAGTTGCCATCCCCACATTTCGTCATTCCCGCGAAAACGGGAACCCAATGACAACGCCGCCTCGCTGGGTTCCCGCTTTCGCGGAATGACGAAGCTGGAGTAAGAACCGTCGGCTAGCGACCGAGAGCGGCCCTCTCCATATCGTCACCCCGGACTTGATCCGGGGTCCCGCTTGAGGCCGAAGCCAGCGAATGCGTCAAAAAGCGGGATCCCGGGTCAAGCCCGGGATGACGAGAGCGAAGAAACGACCGGAAACTAACGCGGGTAATGAGTTCCCCGGCGAAGGCCGGGGTCCAGGGCGGCAATCCGCATAACTCGGCTTTCTAAAGCCCTGGGCCCCGGCCTTCGCCGAGGTACAACATAGTAGCAAACGCCCGCTCCCCACCCATTATCGCCATTCGGAGGCGATCCGGAAGCTATGGCGGCAAGCGACCGGGAGCGGACACTGCACCCAATCTAAACCGTTCGCATCGAGCGAAGTCGAGATGCCCATCGCGCTGGGCGTTTCGTCGATGGGTGTCTCGACTTCGCTCGACACGAACGGAGAAAGGGCGGAACTCAAAGCGACCGGTTGCAGACCTCCCCATCATCGTCACCCCGGACTTGATCCGGGGTCCCGCTTGAGGTCGAAGCCATTGGGCGCGCCAAAAAGCGGGATCCCGGGTCAAGCCCGGGATGACGGAAGTGGGTGGCTGATCGCCCGCTTTGTACCCCACAACAAACATCGCCTTCAAAAAGGTCTTTCCTACATTATCCGGCCGTGCCAGCCTTCATCCGGCTCTTTCATTCGGTGAACAAAAAAGCAGTCGCTGCCCTAATTGTGGGTGCGAACATGATCGGACGTGTCGCGCACATCCGGCACGCCGCGACTTGCAAATCGGGGCGCTCATAGGGCTGAACTTTCCTGAACTTTGAAATATTGTGCAGCCCTTGCGCCGATCCGATCCGGATCCAGCCGGGCGATATCCAAAGAGAGCGCAACGGCAGCTCCCCACCCCAAATCCGCCAATATACTTTATCTCGTCAATTCCGGCCTCTAGGGTCAACCGATGCAAGGATATTCGACGATTAAAATGATTGGCGCGACCTTGTCGGTCTTGGCTCTCTCGGCCTGTGCGGGAGGCAATTATCGTCCCGTCGCCGATGCGCCGGTGCGGATCGGCCCTGCCTATACCATCCGCGGGACGACCTATGTGCCCGCCGCCGCACCCGGTTATGAAACCGTCGGTTATGCGAGCTGGTACGGCAGCGAGTCGGGCAACCGCACTGCCAATGGCGAGCAGTTCCGCCCCGGTTGGATCACCGCGGCGCATACGACGCTGCCGCTGCCAACCTATGTCGAGGTGACGGCGCTTGATACCGGGCGGCGAATACTCGTGCGCGTCAACGATCGCGGGCCGTTCGCGCTTGGCCGGGTCATCGACCTGTCGCGCGGTGCCGCGGAACAGCTTGGCATGAAGGCCCAGGGGCATGCCGCGGTCCGCGTGCGCCGCGTCGAACCGTCGGAGAAGGATCGCGAACGGCTTCGCAAGGGCAAGCCCGCGGCTTCGCTGGCGCCGGTGCCCGAACGCGAACTGCAACGATTGCGCGCGCAGTTGACGCCGCCTGCGCGCTGATCCCGCGCTTTCCGGCTTGCGCCAAGCAGGGAAAGGCGTCCAAAGCGGCGCCAACATCAAATGGGAGGGGCATCGCCCGTGGATCTGGCACCTTACCGGGCGCATCGGCGCATCCTGACCGCGAGCCTTGTCGGCACCGCAGTCGAATTTTACGACTTCTACATATACGGCACCGCGGCAGCGCTGGTGTTCGGGCCGCTCTTCTTTCCCGAGAGTTCGGACTCGGCGCAGCTGATGTACAGCTTCATGACTTTCGGTCTGGCCTTCTTCGCACGGCCCGTCGGAGCAATCGTGTTCGGACATTATGGCGACCGGATTGGGCGCAAGTCGACGCTCGTCGCGTCGCTTATGCTCATGGGAGCGTCGACTTTGCTCATAGCCTTCCTGCCGACCTATGCGATGGTCGGATGGGTTGCGCCTTTGCTGCTCTGCATCCTGCGTTTCGGGCAGGGCTTCGGGCTCGGCGGCGAGTGGGGCGGGGCGGCATTGCTTGCGGTAGAGAATGCGCCGCCGGGATGGAAGTCGCGCTTCGGCATGTTCCCGCAATTGGGCGCGCTTGTGGGGTTTATCGCGGCGAATGGCCTGTTCCTGCTGCTTGGCCTGGGGCTCGATGACGCCGATTTTGCCGCGTGGGGCTGGCGCATTCCGTTCCTGCTGTCGGCGATCCTTGTCGGCCTGGGGCTTTGGGTGCGGCTCAAGATCACCGAGACGCCGGATTTCGCGGAGGCGCTGGAGAAGGACGCGCCGGTCGCAGTGCCGATCGGCGACCTGGTCCGCCATCATCTGGTTCCGACGCTCGCAGGGACGTTCGCGGTCGTCGCCTGTTTCGCGATCTTCTATCTCGCGACCAGCTTTGCGCTTGGGCACGGCACTCAGGCGCTCGGCTATCCGAAGGAGCAGTTCCTGCTGACCCAGCTCGGCGCGATCCTGTTCATGGCGGTCGGCATCATTTTCGCGGGCTATGCCAGCGATGCGTCAAGCGAACAGCGCGTGCTGACCTGGGGCTGCGGTGCGACCGTGCTCATCGGGTTTGTGTTCGGACCGTCGCTGGCATCGGGAAGCTGGCCGATCATCTTCGTGGGCCTTGCCGCGGCGCTGTTCGTCATGGGGCTGGTCTATGGGCCGCTCGGTAGCTGGCTGACCGGCCTGTTCCCGGTGCATGTCCGATATACGGGTGCTTCGGTCGCATTCAATGCGGGCGGGATATTGGGCGGAGCCATGGCGCCGATCATCGCCCAAGCGCTCGCCGAATGGGGCGGGACGGGGACGGTGGGTTTCTATCTTGCGCTGGCAGGCGTGGTGAGCTGGCTGGGGCTGCTGATGGTCCGCCGGACCGTTACGCCAGCCTGAGCAAGGTCAACTTGGCTTTGCCGACCTTTCGTGTCGCATCGATTTCAAAGCCCGCGACCTCGACCGTTTCCTTCTCCGCGGTTTCGATCGAGATCAGGCTATCGGGTCCGATCCAGCCGAGGCGATTGAGTTTGTCGAGCGCGACGCTGCCCGCGCCGGTGTCATAAGGCGCATCGAGCAACAGAAGATCATAGGTGCGCCGCGCCGGTCCCAATGCGAGAACCGATCCGGCACGAATGTCGGCGCGCGGCGTTGCCCCGAATGTCGCCAAATTCTTGCGGAGTATGTCGAGCGCGTCGCGATCCTGCTCGGCGAACAGGCATTGCTCGGCCCCGCGCGACAGCGCCTCTATCCCGAGCGCGCCCGATCCGGCAAACAGGTCGGCGACCGCCAGCCCTTCGAAACTGCCGACGCGGCTCGTCAGCATCGAGAAAAGCGTCTCGCGCGTGCGGTCGGCGGTCGGACGCGTCGCGTCATTCTTGGGCGCGAGCAACTTGCGGCCACGCCATTCGCCAGCGATGACCCGCATCATCCCATCTGCCGCCGGAATTTGAACAATTCGTCGCGCGGCACGACATCGACCGCGCCGAGCGGCATGCCGCCAAGTTCGAACGCGCCATAGCGCGTACGGATGAGGCGGCTGACCTGCAGCCCGAAATGTTCGAGCACCTTTCGGACTTCGCGGTTCTTGCCCTCGGTCAGTGTCATTTCGACCCACTGGTTGCGCCCGGTGCGGCGTTCGAGGTTGGCGTCGATCTTGCCATAGCGGACGCCGTCGATCTCGATCCCCATCGCCAGTTCCTCAAGCTGCGCCTGGCTGATGTCGCCGAACGCGCGGGCGCGATAGGTGCGCTCGACCCCGCTCGCGGGGAGTTCGAGCTGGCGCTTGAACTCGCCATCGTTGGTGAGGAGCAGCAGCCCCTCGGTATTATAGTCGAGGCGGCCGACGGGCATCAGGCGCGGAAGATCCTTGGGCAGCAGGTCATAGATCGTCTTGCGGCCTTTCGGATCGCGTGCTGCAGTGATGCAGCCGGCGGGCTTGTGAAAGCGATAGAGCCGCGTCGAGACCGGCTTGGCCACGGGGTTGCCGTCGACCGTCAACCCCTCGAGCGACGACAAGAGCGGCGCCGGCTGGACGATCACCTGACCATTCAGCGCGATGCGGCCCTCCTCGATCATCCGCTCGACATCGCGCCGCGACCCGATGCCAGCGCGCGCGAGCAGCTTTGCGATGCGTTGCGGCCCATCCTCACGCTCGGCCTCGGCGGGTTTTGCCTTGAGTGCGGATGCGACACCGCGAGCGGCGCGGCGTCCCTTCGGCGCGTCGCGATCGCCGGCAGCTTTAGGCGCCGAGCGGGGGGCGGGGCGGGGTGGACGGCGTGTGTTCATGGGAACAGATGCGACTTTCTTGTCGTTATTGTCGGAAAATGTGTTGCGTTGTGATCACGCTCATAGCCGGAAAAGACTCGCTTCGTCGATGGCAAGCAGAAGCGATCTTGCAGGACGGCACGGAGCGAGTCATGGCGTTGTTTGAGGGAGTCATCATGCTCTTTGGCCACCGCCCGACCTGCATCAAGCGATTGCTGATCATCGAGGATGATCCGCTGACCGCGTTCGACAATGAGCACACGCTGAAAATCAGCGGGTACGACATTGTCGCGACGGTCGATTCGGGCGAGGCCGCGGTGGCGATCATGGCCGTCGAGCCGGTGGATGCGGTTGTTCTCGATCTTGGCCTCGCGGGGCATATGACGGGGCGCGAAGTTGCCCGACTGGCGCGCGACCGCGGTATCGCCGTGCTGCTGGTGACGGGCCAATGTCCCGCCGACGCCGAAGAAATCGCCATCGCCTGCCTTGGCAAGCCGCACAGTGCATCGGCACTCGTATCGGCGCTGAAGGCCGTCGAGATGATGGCATGCAAAAATCAGGCGCCGCGCAAGGTAAGCGGGCTGACGACCTTCTGGCGCCCTGCTGCGGCGTGACCGCGGCCAATCGATAAATAGCCGCTTCCAATTTGAGGCCAAGGCTATAGGCCTTGGCCATAACAATGTGTCCGCCCGGCGGATGCGCGGGGAGCGTACGCATGTCGGTTGATCTGATTCGGTTTATCATTTTCGTGGCGATCCTTGGCGGACTGGCGATCGTCGCGCTGTCGATCCCGGCGTTCCGGCCGTATCTGCGCAAAAATCCGATGATCACGTTCCTGCTCGGCATCTCGAGCGGATTTCCACTTACGCTGCTGATCGCGACGATGACCTTCTGGCTGGCAAAGGTCGGGATCGATACGGCGACGATCGGCTTCGCGGTCGCCTTGGGCATACCCTATACGCTCAAATTCCTGTGGGCGCCGCTTGTCGACAAGCTGCCGTTGCCGTTCCTGACCCGGACTTTCGGGCAAAGGCGCGGCTGGTTGTTCCTCATTCAGGCCCTGCTATTCGTTTCGATCTGGCAGCTCGGCGCCAGCGACCCGAAACCCGGCGACATCGGCTTGTTCGCGGTCTGGGCGCTGATCACGGCCTTCCTGTCGGCGACGCAGGACATCGTTATCGACGCCTATCGCATCGAGATACTGGAAGAGGACGAGTTCGCGCACGGCACGGCGACCAATCAGTTCGGGTATCGGACCGGCAATCTGATCGCCGGTGCGGGCACGATCTATTTCGCGTCGAGCGAAGGGCTTGGGCTGGGCTGGGCGACCGCTTATGGTCTGACCGCCTTTTGCATTGTTCCCGCGATCCTCGGCGCGCTTTGGGCGGGGCCCGGCAAATTCGTCGACCGGTTCGAACATGCATCGGGAATGAAGGCCGGACAGTGGCTGACCGAGGCGGTCGTCAATCCCTTCCGCGAGTTCCTGACGCGCCACGGCGCGTTCCTCATCCTCGGATTCGTGCTCGTGTACAAAGTCGGTGACGCGATGGGGCAGACGATGCTCGGACCGATGATCGTCGATCTCGGCTTTCCCGACCTCGACTATATTTCGGCCAACAAGCTGTGGGGCTTTGGCGCGCTGATCGTCGGCTCGGCGCTCGGTGCGCCCTTCCTGCTGTGGCTCGGCATGGGCCGCGCCCTGCTGATCTCTGGCTTCATGATGATGTTCTCGAACGTCATGTTCATGATCCTTGCCGCTACGGGCAACAATTACTGGATGCTCGTCGCGGCGATCGTCACTGAAAATCTGACGAGCGGCATCGGGCTTACCGTGTTCGCCACCTATCTCTCGGGCCTGTCGAGTATCGCTTATACCGCAACGCAATTCGCATTGCTGTCATCCTTTGCCGGTGTGGGGCGGACATTCATGGCGGGCCCCGCGGGCATCGTTGCGGAGAAGCTGGGCTGGGTGGGCTTCTGGGGTTTCACCGTCGCCGCAGCGATCCCGGGCATGATCCTGCTGTGGGTGCTGTGGAGCAAGGGTTATGTCGTCGAGAGTATCCGCCAGACTGGCGCGATCGATGATCGGCAGCTCAAGCAGCCGGTCGGCGCATGGCGGATCGTTGGATTTGCCTTGATAGTAGCGGGATTGGTCGGGGTGCTGATGTACCAGCAGCTCGAACTCGGCACGCATGTCTTTGTCGGCTCCCTCGTCGCTTTCGTCGTGGGCGTGCTGCTGGCTTGGAAGGGCAAGGCATCGGCGGCGGCGGCTTAGCCGTTGCACTTCTTCCTCATCTCGATCGCGTTGCAGGTGCTTTGCATCGTTCATGTGTTTCGGACCGGGCGAAACACCGCTTGGATTATGGCGATCGCCTTTTTGCCGATGGTCGGTATCCTTGCCTATTTCATCGTCGAAATCCTGCCCGGCTTGCCACATGATCGGCGGGTGCGCGAAGCGCGAACGAAGATCGCGGACAAGATGGATCCCGAACGCCGCGTTCGCGAAGCGCGCGACGCTGCGGAGTTCAGCGATACTGCCGGCAACCGGATTGAATATGGCGACGCGCTGATGGAGCGCGGGTGTTATGCCGAGGCGCTAGATCAGTTTCGGGCTGCCGAACGGCTGGCGCCGCACACCGACCGGACGATCGGGATGCGGATCGCCGAGGCGGCCTATGAGGCAGGGCGCTATGTCGAGGCGCTGGCCGCGATCGACGCATTGCCAGAGACGATCTCACGGACCGAAATCGACCGGCGCGCGCTGCTCCGGGCGAAGGTCGCTGAGGCCGACGGGCGGACGACGGACGCGCTTGCGATCTATCGCGAGATCGTGGACCGCGTGCCGGGCGACGAGATACGCTGCCGGATCGCGGGCATCCTGATTGCCAAGGGCGACAAGGCAGGCGCGCGGAAGGTGTTGAGGGAAGTCGAGCAACGGATGAAGCGCACGCCGCCCGTAACGTTGAAAGCCGACGCGGCGATGTACGACTGGGTCAAGCGGACGATCGCTGAGCTAGGCTAGACCGGCCACTCGTTGTTGAGGTCGAGAACGACGCCGGCAAGATAGAGCGAGCCGCAGATCAGTACGTCGGTCCCGGCGCGGTTGTCGGCGATATAATGCAGCGCCGCGGCGACGTCGTCGCAGGGCTGCGCATCTACGATGCCCAGATCGGCCTGGACCCAGTGACAAAGATCCTTGGGATCATGATGTTCGTGCCCCGGGATCGGAACTGCCTGAAACGATGCGATGCGGTCGGCGAACGGGTGAAGAAAGCCCATTGCGTCCTTGTTCTTCAGAAGACCGCAGACGATGTGAAGCGGCGCCCGATCGCGAAGTGTTTTTGCGAGTGCGGCGCCCGCATCGGGATTGTGACCGCCGTCGAGCCAGGTTTCGGCGCCTCCCGGCAGGAGCTTCGTAAGCGGCCCAGCGCCGAGGCGCTGCATCCGCGCAGGCCAGAAGGCATCGGCAATACCTTGCGCGACCTGGGCGTCGGTCGGCTGGGGATTGGGCGCGAGGCGTAGCATGGCGATGGCAAGCCCGGCGTTGCGTATCTGATGTGCACCGGCCATGCGCGGACGCAGCGGCGGCTCGATCGAGCCCAGTTTCGAGGTCCAATGGAAAGCATCGCCGTCGGTCTCGATCGTCCAGCCGTCGCCTTCGGGGAAAAATGTTGCGCCGACGTCGGCGACCTTCGCGGCGATGGTCTCGCGGATATGGGGCGGATAGCCGAGGGTGGCGACGGGCGTATCGGCTTTTATGATGCCCGCTTTTTCCCAAGCGATGCGCATTGCTGGATCTTCCGGTGTCCCGGTTTCGGGGGCGAGGAGGAAGGCTTCGTGGTCGATGCCGAGGGAGGCGATGCCGGCGACCGCGGGCGGCGGGATGATGTTGGTCGCGTCGAGGCGACCGCCCAGGCCGACCTCGATGATACAGTCGTCGGCGGGGATGCGCGCGAAGGCAAGGAAGGCAGCGGCCGTGGTGACTTCGAAGAAGCTTGCCTGAAGATCGGCGGCCTCGTCGAGGACTTCTTCGAGCAGCGATGCAAGCAGCGCGTCGTCGATCAGCGTTCCGGCAAGGCGGATGCGTTCATTGAAACGTACTAGGTGCGGGCTGGTGTAAGAATGGACGCGGCGGCCTTGCGCTTCGAGGATCGCACGGAGAAACGCACAGGTTGATCCCTTGCCGTTGGTACCCGCGACATGGAAGGTTCGAGGAAGTTGATTCTGCGGATTGCCGAGGCGCGCGCAAAGCTCTGCAATGCGTTCGAGGCCGAGGATGTCGCGGCCCGGCGAGAGAGCGGCGAGGCGGTCGAGTTGAGCCTGCACTGCGGAGTCGGAGCTTTGGGCGTGGTCGGGCATCGTTGGACGGAGCCTATCAATAGTTCGTCATTGCGGGCGCAGCGAAGCAATCCAGGGCGGTTTGCGAGCTCGCTGGATTGCCGCGTCCCCCGGCTTTCGCCGGGGTCCTCGCAATGACGACGCGGGAAAGGTTAAGCCGCCTTTTCGGGTGCGAGGTAGCCGATCAGGCGGCCCAGCGTTTCGGGCAGGTCCTTGCGATGCACGACCATGTCGATCATCCCGTGATCGAGAAGATATTCGGCGCGCTGGAATCCTTCGGGCAGTTTCTCGCGGATCGTATTTTCGATCACGCGTTGACCCGCGAAGCCGATCAGCGCCTTGGGTTCGCTGATCTGGATGTCGCCGAGCATCGCATAGCTGGCAGTGACGCCGCCGGTCGTCGGATCGGTGAGCAGCACGATATAGGGGAGCCCGGCGCGGCGCAGGCGCGCTAGCGCGACCGTGGCTCGCGGCATCTGCATCAACGACAGCGTGCCTTCCTGCATCCGCGCACCGCCAGCAGCAGTGATCGCGACATAGGGAACCCCGCGCCTGATCGCGTCCTCGACACCGGCGACAAAGGCTTCGCCGACGGCCACGCCCATCGATCCGCCCATGAAGGCGAAATCCTGGACGCCGATTACCGCGCCCTTACCCGAGATGCGGCCGAACGCATTCTGATAGGCGTCGCGATCGCCGGTCTGCGCGCGTGCGGCCTTGATGCGGTCGACATATTTCTTGGTGTCGCGAAACTTCAGCGGATCCTCGGGCGCCGCGGGTGCCGCGATCATCTCATGGATCCCGCCGTCGAATAGCTGCGCGAAACGTTCCTTCGCACCGATCCGGTCGTGATGGTCGCAGCGCGGGCAGACGTTGAGATTGTCTTCCCATTCCTTCACGAACACCATCTGCTGGCACTGGCGGCACTTGTGCCAGAGGTTGTCGGCGGTGTCGCGTTTCGCCCCGAAGGGCAGCGCGTTGCGAACGCGGTCGAGCCAGCTCATGCGGCGATCTCCTTTGCGCCGTGGATAGCATCGGCAAGGGTGCGGGTGAAAGCCTCGACATGCGGCGCTGCGGCGTCGCCATGTTCGGCAATGATATCGATGAAGGCCGATCCGACGACCACGCCGTCGGCGACGCGCGCGATGGCAGCGGCCTGTTCGGGGGTGCGGACGCCGAAACCGACGGCGACGGGCAGGTCGGTGGCAGCCTTCAGGCGTGCGACAGCTTCGTCGATGCTGGCTTGTGCCGCCTGTTGCTGGCCGGTGATGCCCGCGACCGAGACATAATAGAGAAAACCGCCCGCGCCGTTCAGGACATCGGGTAAGCGCGCGGCGTCGGTGGTCGGGGTGGCGAGCCGGATCAGGTCGACCCCCGCAGCGCGAAGTGCGGGGCCGAGTTCAGGGTCCTCTTCCGACGGAATATCGACGCAGATGATGCCGTCGACGCCTGCCTTCGCGCATTCGGCAGCAAACCATTCGGGACCACGGATCGTCATCGGGTTGGCGTAACCCATCAGAACAAGCGGCGTGTCGGGGTGGCGGTTGCGGAACGCCGAGGCAATCGCGAACAGGTCGGCGGTGGTCGTGCCTTTTGCGAGGCTGCGCAGGTTCGCGGCCTGGATCGCGGGGCCATCGGCCATCGGATCGGTGAAGGGCATCCCGAGCTCGATCACATCGGCGCCCCCCGCGACGAGCGCGTCGAGGTTGGCGGCGGTGTCGCCGTCGCCGCCGGTGATGAAGGCTACCAGCGCGGGACGGGGTTTGGCGAAGGCGGTTGCGAAGCGGGTCATTCGGCAGGCTTCTTCTGATTGGCAGCTTTGTCGAGCCACACGAACATGAGCGACACAAGCACGACAACCACCCAGGACGGCGATTGGAAGCGGTCGCCCAAGCCGAAAATCTTGCTGATCAGCGGAAAGCCGAGCGCTTGAACGACTGCCGCGATCAAAAAGACGATGATCGCACGACGTTGACCGGGGTTCACAATGCAACTCCCAACGCATCGGCCACCGTAAAGATATCCTTGTCCCCGCGGCCTGAGCAATTGACGATGATGATCTTGTTCTTGCCCAAGGTCGGCGCGATGCGTTCGGCGGCGGCGATCGCGTGCGCGCTCTCGAGCGCGGGGATGATGCCTTCGAGTTTGGTCAGCTTCTGGAAGCTTGCCAGTGCTTCGGCATCGGTCACCGGCTCATAGCGGACGCGGCCGATTTCGTGGAGCCAGCTGTGCTCCGGGCCGATGCCCGGATAGTCGAGGCCTGCCGAAATGCTGTGCGCCTCGGTGATCTGACCATCATCGTCCTGCAGCAGATAGGTCTTGTTGCCGTGAAGGATGCCGGGGCGGCCGCCTGCAAGGCTTGCCGCGTGCTTGCCGTCGAGGCCTTCGCCCGCGGCTTCGACCCCGACGATCTCTACGCTGTCGTCGTCGAGGAAGGGATGAAACAGGCCGATTGCGTTTGATCCGCCGCCGACAGGTGCGATCAGCATGTCGGGCAGCCGTCCCTCGGCTTCGAGGATCTGCTCGCGGGCTTCGTCGCCGATCACCGACTGGAAGTCGCGGACGAGTTCGGGATAGGGATGCGGGCCTGCAACGGTGCCGATGATGTAGAACGTGTCGTGGACGTTCGCGACCCAGTGGCGCAGCGCTTCGTTCATCGCATCCTTCAGCGTCTTTGCGCCGCTTTCGACCGCGACAACTTCGGCGCCGAGCAATTTCATGCGAAACACATTGGGTTGCTGCCGCGCGACGTCGACCGCGCCCATGAAGATGGTGCAGGGCAGGCCGAACAGCGCAGCGACGGTCGCGGTTGCGACGCCGTGCTGGCCCGCACCGGTTTCCGCGATGATCTTCGTTTTGCCCATGCGTTTCGCGAGCAGGATCTGGCCGATGCAATTGTTGATCTTGTGCGCGCCGGTGTGGTTGAGGTCCTCGCGCTTCAGGTAGATCTTTGCCCCGCCGAGTTCCGTGGTCAGGCGTTCGGCGAACCATAGTGGGCTTGGGCGCCCAACATAATGTTTCAGCAGATAATCGAACTCGGCCTTAAACGCCGGGTCGGCTTGCGCCGCGCGATAGTGGCGCTCGAGGTCGAGGATCAGCGGCATCAGCGTTTCGGCGACATAGCGGCCGCCGAACTGGCCGAAATGGCCTCGTTCGTCGGGGCCGGTGCGAAGACTGTTAGGAAGCTGGGTCATCGACCGGCGGCTTTAAGGAAAGCGGCGATCTTGTCTATATCCTTTACCCCCGGCGCGCTCTCGACGCCCGACGAGACATCGACGAGGGGGGCGCCGGTTTCGGCAATCGCCTGCGCGACATTGTTGGGGGTCAGTCCACCCGCAATGCCCCAATCCATCGTGTGGCGATGATTTTGGAGCAGCGACCAGTCGAAGCGCGTGCCGGTGCCGCCGGGCATGGCGGCAGCGGGAGCGTCGAACAGGATACGGTCGGCGACGCCGTGATATTTCTGCATTCGCATCAGCGTGTCGGCGTCCTTCAACCCAACGGCCTTCCAGACTTCCGCCGGGGTGAGCCGCTTCACGACGCCCAGCCATTCGGGGGTTTCGTTGCCGTGGAACTGGACAATGTCGGGGCGCACCATGCCGAGCGCGTCGCCGGTGACTTGCTGCGATGCATTGACGAGCAGCAACGCAACCTTGACGTTCCCCGCGCCGGCACGTTTGCGCAGCTTGGCCGCAGTCTTGAGATCGACATAGCGCGGGCTCGGCTCATAGAGATTGAGGCCGATATGCGTCGCGCCGTGACGGATGGCGGCGTCGACCTCTTCGATCGTCTTGAGGCCGCAGATTTTGACGAGTGGGGGCATTGTCATCTTTGTCCTGTCGTCATCCCGGCAAAGGCCGGGATCCCCACGGTGCAGCACTAGGGCCACGGCGAGACCCCGGCCTTTGCCGGGATGACGGATGTGTCGGTTAGAGCGTGGCTTCGATCTCGCGCGCGGCGAGGTCCGGGTCGGCCGACTGGCTGATCGGGCGGCCCACGACAAGGATCGACGCGCCGTCGGCCATAGCCTGCGCCGGCGTGACGACGCGCTTCTGGTCGCCGACCTTGCCGTTGGCGGGGCGGACGCCCGGGACGACGAAATAGCCGCTAGGCCAAGCCTTTCGCGCCGCTTTCACCTCCTGTCCCGAACAGACGATGCCGTCGAGCCCGGATTCGCGCGCGAGCGCGGCGAGGCGCGCGACCTGATCGTGCGGTGTGCCGCCGACGCCTATGTCTTCAAGATCGGGGGCGTCGAGGCTGGTGAGCACGGTAACGGCGACGACTTTTGTATTCAGCCCGGCCGCGGCCTTTGCCTCTTCGAGCATCGCCCGCCCACCCGCAGCGTGAACGGTGAGGACGGCGGGCTCGAGAGTGCGGAGCGCTTGGATCGCCTTGGCAACGGTATTGGGAATATCGTGAAGCTTGAGGTCGAGGAAGATCGGCAGGCCGAGCTTCGCCATTTCGTGGACGCCGTGATGACCGTTGGCGCAGAAAAATTCGAGGCCCAGCTTGAGCCCGCCGACGTGGCGCCGAACCTTCTGCGCGAGCGTCAGAGCCGCGTCGAGGTGCGTGGTGTCGATGGCGAGGTAAAGCGGGGATGTCATGGTTTGTCCGTAGAAAATAGGTCGGTGGGGGTCGGGGGAACATCGTTTACCGGCGCGGAGGGCGTAACTTCCACGGGGCGGTTCGCGAGCGCGCGGAGGTCGGCGGCCTGTCGCTCGCTCGCGTCAAGGCGGCGCTTCATCGACCAGCGCGTCGTGCGCAGCGCGATCCACATCGGCACGCTGCCGATCAGGAAGGCCGCAAGGATCAGCACCGGTAATTTGGTATCGAGAACCTGGCCCGGCCAGATCGTGACTGTCACCGGAATCCAGTTCGCCATCGCAAAAATGACCAGCACGGCGGTCAACAGGACCCAGATGATCGTTCGCAGGATACCCACTCGTCTTGCTCCTCTGCCGGTCTGCCGCCGACCCTATGACAGAATGCCGTGCGATTCCAGTTTTTGATCCTCCCTATGCCGCAGGCAGGGGGAGGGGACCCGTCCGCGGAGCGGATGGTGGAGGGGCCGCGTAATAGCTCCTCCGTCAGCGCCGAGCGATGCGACCTCCCCATGCCTGCGGCACAGGGAGGCTATTTGTCTATCCGAACACCCGGTCAAAGATCGTGTCGACATGCTTCATATGGTAGCCGAGGTCGAAGAGCGCGGTCAGTTCGTCGGCCGACAACTTCGCGGTCACATCGGCATCGCCCTTGAGGAGTTCGAGCAACGAGAGCTGGCCGTCCGATTCCCACACCTTCATCGCGTTCCGTTGAACGAGGACATAGCTTTCCTCGCGGCTCGCGCCCGCTTGCGTCAGCGCGAGCAGGACGCGCTGCGAATGGACGAGGCCGCCCATGCGGTCGAGATTCTTCTGCATCCGCTCGGGATAGACGAGCAGCTTGTCGACGACGCCGGTCAGGCGCGCGAGCGCGAAATCGAGCGTGATCGTCGCGTCGGGACCGATGAAGCGTTCGACCGACGAGTGGCTGATATCGCGTTCGTGCCACAGCGCGACATTCTCCATCGCGGGGATCGCGGCGCTGCGGACCATGCGCGCAAGGCCAGTGAGATTCTCGGTGAGTACGGGGTTGCGCTTGTGCGGCATCGCCGACGAGCCCTTCTGGCCGGGCGAGAAATATTCCTCGGCCTCAAGCACCTCGGTTCGCTGGAGGTGGCGGACCTCGACCGACAGGCGTTCGATCGAAGAGGCGATAACGCCGAGCACGGCGAAGAACATGGCGTGGCGATCGCGCGGGATGACCTGCGTCGAGACTGGCTCGATCGCGAGGCCTAGCTTGGCGGCGACATGCTCTTCGACCCGGGGGTCGATATTGGCGAAGGTGCCGACCGCGCCCGAGATAGCGCAGGTTGCGATCTCGGCGCGTGCGGCTTGCAGGCGGAGCTTGCAGCGCGAGAATTCGGCATAGGCCTCGGCGAGCTTGAGCCCGAAGGTTACGGGTTCGGCGTGAATGCCGTGGCTGCGGCCGATTGTGGGGGTCAGCTTATGCTCATAGGCGCGGCGCTTGATCGCTTCGAGCAGCGCATCGAGGTCGGCTAGTAATATATCGGCCGCCTGGCTGAGCTGAACCGCAAGGCAGGTGTCCAGCACGTCGCTCGACGTCATGCCCTGATGCATGAACCGTGCTTCGTCGCCGACATTCTCCGCAACCCAGGTCAGGAAAGCGATGACGTCGTGCTTGGTAACGGCTTCGATCGCGTCGATCGCGGCGACGTCGATGACGGGGTTCGTGCCCCACCAATCCCAAAGCGCTTTGGCGGCAGATTTGGGCACCGTGCCGAGTTCGGCAAGGGCGTCGGTCGCGTGCGCTTCGATCTCGAACCAGATGCGAAACCGATTCTCGGCTGACCAGATCGCGGTCATTTCCGGTCGTGCGTAACGCGGAACCATTGAATTTCCTTCCTTTTCGGGCGCCTTGTCGCGGAATCCCTGCGGAACCACGACGGGCCGCCCCGTAGCAGGGACGGGGCGTTTCGCCAAACCCGGACGCTGCGCAACTTTGCGGAAAGACGACGGGTTGCTCCCATGCCCCATCAGAAAGGCGACAGGTCGCACCGACCATCGAAGTCGCCGTTACAGGAGAATAAACGTGTTGAAACAAGTGCTTTTGATCGGCGCGGCGGCTATCAGTTTCCCCGCCCTGGCTCAGACGACCGCTCCGGCTGAAGAACCTGCCCCGAGCACCCAGTCGCAGCCGGCGCCGACCGATACGACGACCCCCGATCCCGACAAGAAGCCGACGGACGAGACGAAGCCGACCGATCAGGCCCCCACCGAGGACGCTACCCCGAGCGACACGCCCCCCGCGGCCGAGCCGACCCCTCCGGCTGACCAGCCTGCTCCGGACTCCGAAGAAGAACCCAAACCGGATCCGCAGTAAAATCCTTCCAGAAACAGGAGATAGACCATGTTGAAACAGATGCTTTTGATCGGTGCTGCCGCAATCAGCTTCCCGGCTCTTGCGCAATCGACGCCGCCCGCCGACCCGGCTTCGCCGCCGACGGCGACCGAACCGGCCCCGGGCCCGGAATCGACCACGCCGGCCCCTGCTGAACCGGCGACCGCTCCGGCGCCTGCGCCCGATGCATCGACGCCGCCCGCGTCGGCCAGCGAGCCGGCGCCGTCGGGAGCAGCGGCAACGCCCACGCAAATCGCCCAGATCGTCGAACAGGAATTCCCGACTTATGACGGGGACAAGAATGGCGATCTGAACGAAGCCGAGTTCGGCGCGTGGATGAAGAAGCTGCGTGCCGCGACCGATCCCAGCGCCGATGTCGAATCGGCCGAGGTAAAGACCTGGATCGGTCAGGCGTTCGCTTCGGCCGACGGTGACAAGTCGGGCGCGGTGAACAAGACCGAATTGACCGGTTTCCTGTCGCGCGGCGCCTAAACGGCGTCCCGCGGGGTGGTGCAGCCGTCGGAGCGATCCGGCGGCTGCATCGCCGTGCAGGTTATGCGGGCTGCTGGACCGCGACGATCGTCAGCCGGTGCTCGGCACCCCCGCGATCGGGCCAATTGATCGACTGGCCGACACTGAGGCCGATCAGGCCGGCGCCGACGGGCGTCAGGATAGACATTCGCCCCGCCGATATGTCGGCTTCGGCCGGATAGACCAGCCGGATCGTTCGTTCTGCGCCGCTTTTCTCATCTGTGAAGGTCACACTGGAGCCCATTGTGACGACGTCGGACGGGATGTCGGCGCGTCCGCAGATGGCGGCACGGTCGATCTCTTCAAGCAGCAGTTCGTAGAAGCGAACTGAATCGCGCTGCTGCTGCAGCGTCAGTTCGGTCAGGGCGTCGGCTTCACTGTCGATCATGCGGATATGGGGCATGGCTGCCCCGCTTTTCTTCTTGGTCATGGCGCGGACTTTCCGGCTGGCGCGTGACGTTTTGGCCACGCGCGGCAATATTTTTGACGGAAGGTGCCCCGGGCTCGGGGCGGTTGCGCCGGAACCCGGGGCTAGATGCCCGCGAGAAGCTGTCCCCCTTGATGGCGGAAATGAAGAAGGCTGAGCCGAATCTGCATGACGGCGATGATGTCCCGCCCAGCGAGGGAAGTCAAAGCTAGATCAGTCCCATCGCCCGGAAGCTGCGATAATCGGACCCGCCGATAATGATGTGATCGTGAAGCGCTATGCCGAGATTTGCGGCGGCGGTCGCAATCTCCCTGGTGATCGCGATATCCTGCCGGCTTGGTTCAGGGCTGCCGCTAGGATGGTTGTGAACAAGAATGATCGCAGAAGCACCGAGCTCTAGCGCACGCTTGATCACCTCGCGGACGTAGATCGCCGACTGGTCGATCGATCCCTCGCTCGCAAGCTCGTCGCGGATCAGCATGTTGCGCGAATTCAGATAGAGGATGCGGACGCGCTCGACGTCGATCGGTCCCATATCGGCGCGCAGCCAGTCGAGCAGCGCGTCCCAACTGGATAGCAGGGGCTTGTCCCGAAACTCGCCCTTCAGGAGGCGCAGCCCCGTCGCTTGGACGATTTTAAGCGCCGCGATTCCGCTATCGCCAAGCCCGTCGACACGCCGCAGTGATTCGGGATCGGCGCTGACCAACTGCGCAAGCGAACCGAATTCACGCAATAAAGCCTTCGCAAGCGGCTTGGTATCGCGGCGGGGAATGGCGAGCGCGAGCAGATATTCGACGAGCTCGTAATCGGCGAGGCCTTCCGCATCGTCGAGCAGGCGCGCGCGCAGCCGCGACCGGTGACCGACATGATCCGGTGTGTCCCCCATCGGACGGCAATAACCGCCTTGTGACGCGCACTCAACGGGCATAGGGAAAGGAAGATGGCGAACCGGATCAATTTCCTGCATCGAAACGGGATTTCCGGCGTTTCTGCCCTAAATGGGAATGGGTCCGGAGGACGAAATTTATCCGCCATGACGTCATCGGCCGCCTTCCATGAGTGACGCGGAAGCGGACACCCGGCGGCGGCTCAAATATCGGACGCTGCTGTTCAAAAAGCGCTGGCTGACCGCCGGCGCGGTCACGATTCTGATTGCAGGAGCGTGGCTCGCGCGCGAGCCGATCGCCGACGAATTCATCCGCGACCAGCTCGACAGCCGCGGTGTTCCGGCGCGCTACACGATCGACCGCATCGGCTTTCGCAGCGAGATATTGTCGAACATCGTCATCGGTGACCCAAAGCATCCCGACCTGATCGCGCGCAAGGTCGAAGTCCTGCTCGGCTATGGCTGGCAGGGGCCATATGTCTCGGGGATCAATGCCGACGGCGTGCGACTTTACGGGCGTTTTGTCGACGGGCGCCTGTCGTTCGGCTCGCTAGACAAGTTTCGCGACCCGGAAAGCAAGGATCCCTTCGCCTTGCCCGACCTGTCGGTGGCCTTGCGCGACGCGCGGGCACGGGTCGAAACGCCATGGGGCAATATCGGCGCGGCGCTCAATGGCGGCGGCAATTTGCGCCGCGATTTCACCGGCAAGCTCGCGCTGGTCGCGCCGACGATTGTGGCGGCGGGATGCAGGGCGGACGACGTCAGCTTTTATGGTGCGGTGCTGGTTCGCAATGTTCGGCTGCAGCTTGTCGGCCCCTTGCGCGGGCGGTCTCTGACCTGTGCGGATAGTGGCGTCTCTGCGGCGTCGCCGCAGGTCGCGCTTGACCTCTCGCTCTCGGAGGACCTGCAAAGCTGGAAAGGCAAGGCAGACGCGAGCATCACTCGATTAGTCGCGGGGCCGGTCGCGGCCGATCGGATGGGGCTGCTCGCCCGTTTTGACGGCACAGCGTTGCAGACGAAACTCGACGTCGATGCTGCGATGGCACGGCTACGGGGCGCCGATTTCGCGGCCGATACCGTGAAACTTGAAGCCCGGGGCAGTGTCGGCAGCGCTGCACCGAAGCTCGACGGGCGAATCAGCTTCGCACGCGCAAGCGGCAGCACCGATTTGCGCCGTTCGCTCAACGAAAGCGCGCGCGGACTGGCCGGTACGCCGGTCGGCCCGTTAGCGGCGAAGGCAATGGCGGCATTCAGCCGTGTGCTCGCCGACGCGAGCGGCAGCGCAGGCTTCGCGATCGCGGGGGAGGGGCCGACGGCGCGCGTCGACCTGATCGCGCCCGAATTGACGAGCGCGAGCGGCGCGCGCTTCACCGGCAGCGCGGACAGCCGCATCGGCTATCTTTACGGCGCAGAAGAGCCTGCAGTGATCGCAACGGGAAGCTGGAGTATCGCGGGGGGCGACTTGCCATCGGGAACGCTGCGCCTTGATCGCAGCGCCGAGGGCAGGGTGACCGGGCTCGCCAGTCTCGATCCTTATAGCGCCGATGGAGCGCGGCTATCCTTGACGCCGGTGCGTTTTTCGGGCGGCGCGGGCGGATTGCTGCGTTTTGCGACGACAGCCGCGCTGTCGGGCCCGCTCGCAGGAGGGCGTGTCGAGCGGCTGACTGTGCCGCTGAACGGATTTTTGGCGCCGACGGGCGCACTCGCGTTCGACGGCGGGTGCAGCCGTGTCGCAGCCGACCGGATCGAGGTTAGCGGCTTCCGGCTTGGACGAGGCTCCGTCGACCTGTGCAGCCGTCCCGGTGCGTCGCTGCTCAGCGCGGGCCCCGACGGGCTGCGCGGCGATATCCGCATTCCCCGGATTGATTTGCGCGGGACAAGCGGTAGCTCGCCGTTCAGCCTGACGAGTGGTCCGGCAAGCATCGATCTGGCCGCGATGCGCTGGTCGCTTGCGCGCGCCGATGTGCGGTTGGGTGAGGGGGAGAGCGTAACGCACTTTGCCACCGCAAGCCTGAATGGACGCGCGACGCCGAAAGGGATGGCTGGGGATCTGCGCGGCGCAAGCGGCAAGATCGGCGCGGTGCCCCTCAACATGAGCGAGATCGGAGGGCAATGGCGTTTTGAGAAGGGTGCTTTGACGCTCGACGGCGGGCTGTTGCTCACCGACGCAGCGCCCGAGCCGCGCTTCTTCCCGCTTGTCAGCAACGATGCGAATTTACGGTTCGCGAACGGGATCATCGAGGCGAAGGCGGGCTTCAACGAGCGGAAGACTGGGACGAAAATTCTCGACACGCTTATTCGTCACCGGCTTTCCGACAGTAGTGGTTCGGCGGACCTGACGGTAAAGGAATTGCGCTTCAGCGAAGCATTCCAGCCCGATCAGCTCACCAGTCTCGCGCTCGGCGTCGTTGCCAACGTCCGGGGATCGGTGGTCGGCGACGGGCGGATCGAGTGGACGGCCGATGGCGTCACGAGCCGCGGCACGTTCGCTACCGCCGATACCAGCCTCGCGGCGGCGTTCGGCCCGGTGACCGGGCTGACGACGACCATCAGCTTTGATGATCTGATCGGCCTCAAAACCGCACCAGGCCAGATTGCGAAGGTCAAGGAAATCAATCCCGGCATCCCGGTGCTCGACGGCGAGATCGAATATCGGCTGCTCGGCGACAATCGTGTACGGGTCGAGGGTGGAAGCTGGCCCTTCGGCGGTGGCAAGCTGCTGCTCCATCCGACGACGCTTGATTTCAGCGCGGCGAATGCACGGCGGCTGTCGTTCGACATCGTCGGGGTCGATGCTGCCGTGTTCCTCCAAAGCTTTGGTTTTGACAATATCAATGCGACGGGGGTGTTCGACGGAACCTTGCCGGTCGAATTCGACGGCCTCGGCGGACGAATCGTCAATGGCCGTATCGATTCGCGCGGCGGCGGCGGTACGCTCGCCTATGTCGGTGAATTGTCGAACCGCAATCTCGGGACGATCGCCAATTTTGCCTTTGGCGCGCTGCGCAGCCTCAAATATGACGATCTCACGATCATCTTGAACGGGGATCTCGACGGCGAAATGGTGACCGATATCCGCTTTGGCGGCGTGGGGCAGGGCGAGGGCGCCACGCGCAACTTCCTGATCAACCAGGTCGCTAAACTGCCGCTGATCTTCAACGTGAAGATCCGCGCGCCCTTCCGCCAGTTGCTGACGTCGGCGAAGGGCTTTTATGATCCGTCGCTGCTCATCGAACAGAATTTGCCCGCGCTGATGCGCGCGCAGGAAGAAGCCGAAGCCGCCGCCAAGGCAGCATCCAACCCCGTTCAGCCACCAGAAAGCGAGCCCGTGCGATGAAGATACCCGAGACTGGAGCAAGGAGGCCCGCCATATACGGTCGGACGGTTGCGATGATCATGGGTGCAACGGCGCTTGCCGGCTGCGTTCAGATCGACACGCCCGACAAGCCGATCGAGATCAATCTGAACATCAACATCCGGCAGGAAGTGGTGTACAGGCTGGATGGCGATGCCAAGAAGCTCATCGAGCAGAATAGCGAGATATTCTGATGGGGAAGAATGTGATGCGTATGACGAAGTGGAAACCGACCGGACTCGCCCTTGCCGCAGTTGCGGCGACAGCGGCGGTCGCTTTTGCCGTACCGTCGGCGATGGCGCAGCGCGATCCGGCTTATGCTGCCGCGCGCGCCGCTGGTCAGGTAGGCGAGCAACCCGACGGCTATCTGGGCTTTGCGACGGCGCCGACCCCGGCGATCCGTGCGCTGGTGCAGGACCTCAATATCAAGCGCAAGGCGGCCTATACCGCGAGTGCGCAGTCAACCGGCAGCACGGTCGAACAGTTCGCCTTTACCAGCGGCTGCAACCTGATCGCGCAGACCAAGCCCGGCGAAAAATATCAGACGCCGAGTGGCGCGTGGAAAACCCGCGATGGCAGTCCGCCCGAACGCGACGCACGCTGCCCGTAAGAAAATAGCCAGCATACCGGGGCCCCAGGGTCCTCAGATGCCGCCGCGCCCCTAAACGCGGCGGCATTTTTGTGCATCGCTGCGCGCCCATTTTTGTGCATCTGCGCACAAGCATTGACTTAATCGGGCGTCGTTCCTAAACGGACCGCGCCTTAGGGGTACCCCGAATTTTCGGGCCTTTTTTTGTAGGCGGAATCGGGCGCTTCCCGTTCTGTTTCAGGAGGATGGCGAGGAAATGACGGGGAATGGCAGCGATCCGGAACTTGGCTCTGAGGATTCGCGCCTGGTCTCGCTCGAAGAGCGATTGGACCGGGCCGAAGCCGCAGAAGCGAAGCGGACCGCAGTGAACGCCGGACCGGAGACCGACGCCAATTACAAGCTCGGTAATCGCGTTCTGGCCGAACTGTTGGGCGGAATCGGTGGCGGCGCACTGGTCGGTTGGACAATCGACCATTTCGCCGACACGGCTCCCTGGGGCCTGTTGGTGGTGCTGTTCCTCGGAATAGTAGTCGCCTTCAGGAATATATTTCGGATTGCGAACGTTCGGCCCGTCAAACTCGACGAAGCTGGGCCGGACTGATGTTAATTTAGGCGAGGTATCGCGTGGCGGATCAAGGCAAAGTGGACCCGATGCACCAGTTCGAGGTGCAGAAGATGTTCGACATGTTCCATGTCGGCAATCATGAGGTCGCCTTTACCACCAGTGCGCTCTGGATGGTGATCGCCGGCCTCCTGCTGTGGGTCTTCATGATCGGCGGGATGAAGCGTCAGCTCGTTCCCGGTCGCTGGCAGGTCGCCGTCGAAGGCTTCACCGGCTTCATCTCGGGCATGATGAACGCCAACATCGGCCCCGAAGGCCGCAAATATACGCCTTATGTCTTTTCGCTCTTCATGTTCATCCTGATGTTGAACGTGCTCGGGCTGATGCCGCTTGGCCTGTTCGGCGTGCATCCCTTTACCGTGACGAGCCATTTTGCGATCACCGGTGTTCTCGCGATCCTCAGCTTCGCGATCGTCCTGATCGTCGGCTTCTGGCGCCACGGCCTGCATTTCTTCTCGCTTTTCGTGCCGCACGGCACGCCGATTTGGCTGATGTGGTTGATCCCGGTAATCGAACTGGTGTCGTTCCTCGTCCGTCCGTTCAGCCTTGCGCTGCGACTGTTCGTCGCGATGACCGCCGGCCACGTGCTGATGAAGGTCTTCGCCTCGTTTATCATCGATGGCCTCGCGGCGAGCCCTGCGATCGGTATCGGTGTGGGTATTCCCAGCCTCGCGCTGATGGTCGGGATCAGCGGTCTTGAGCTGCTGGTGGCCGGTATCCAAGCCTATGTGTTCGCGCTGCTCACTTCGCTCTATCTGAACGACGCGATCAATCTGCACTGATTTTTCAACTGTATAATCTACGTTTTTCCCAAGGAGTATAAAATGGACGTTCAAGCTGCTTCGCTCATCGGCGCCGGTCTGGCCGCCATCGGTGCCGGTATGGCTGCCATCGGTGTGGGCAACGTGTTCGGTAGCTTCCTCGAAAGCGCGCTGCGCAATCCCGCGGCTGCCGACGGCCAGCAGGGCCGCCTGTTCATCGGCTTCGCGGCTGCCGAACTTCTCGGTCTGCTGTCGTTCCTTATCGCGATCCTGCTGTACCTGAAGGCAGCCTGATCCCGTTTGCGGGGCCGGCTCGCTAAAGGCGGGCCCCGCGACTGCTTTTCTTTTGTCGGTCGAGTAAATCCATGCCTCAAATCAGCCAATTCGCTGAAAGCTGGTACGCCGCATCGCAGATTTTCTGGGTGCTGCTGACCTTCGGCTTCGTCTTTTTCGTCATCGGCCGCGGCATGCTGCCGAAGATCGAGGCGACGGTGGACGCGCGCGACCGCAAGGTTGCCGACGATCTGGCCGCGGCGAAAGCCGCACATGCTGCCGCCGACAATCTTGAAGAAAGCTACCGCCAGCAGAGCGACGCAAGCCGCGCCGCTGCGCAAAAGGCGGTAACCGACGCCAAAGACAAAGCCGCGAAGGACGCAGAAAAGCGTTTGGCAAAGATCGACGCCGAACTGTCCGACAAACTGTCGGCGGCAGAAGCCGATATCTCGTCGGCACGCTCGTCGGCGATGGCGGAAATTGAATCGGTCGCGGCCGAAGCAGCGGGCGACCTCGTCGCCAAGCTGTCGGGCGTGAAGGTCGCTGCGGCGGATGCTAAGGCGGCGGTGAAGGCGGTACTCCATGGCTAATGTTCTGACGATCCTGTCCGAAGCGGCGGGTGAAGTGCACGTCGAGCCGGCGTCGTTCGGCTTCATCGACGCAACCGTCTGGGTGTCGATCGCGATGGCGATCTTCATTGCGATCCTGTTGTGGAAGAAAGTGCCGGCGATGGTCGCGGGCATGCTCGACAACAAGATTGCCGAGATTTCGAAGCAACTCAACGAAGCTGAGCAGCTGCGGCTCGACGCCGAATCGCTGAAGGCCGAATATGAGGCAAAGCTTGCCGACGCTGCGAAGGAAGCCGATGAGATGCGCGCCCGCGCCGACGCCGAAGCCGAAGCGCTCGTCGCCAAGGCCAAGGCCGATGCGACAGCGCTGATCGCGCGCCGCAAGCAGATGGCAGAGGATCGCATCGCAGCGGCCGAAGCTGGCGCACTCGCCGAAGTCCGCACCGCGGCCGCCAAGGCTGCGACCGAAGCGGCGGCGAAGCTCATCGCCGACAAGCATGACGCCAAGGCCGACAAGGCGCTGGTCGATCAGGCGATAGCCGGCGTCGCCAAGGGCTGAACCCTTTCGACATATCGGAAAACAGAGCGCCCGCGGATTTCCGCGGGCGTTTTGCTTTGGGGCTAGTTCGCTGTGGCCAGCCCGGCGACCCACGCCTTGGTGGCCGGAAAATTGTCCATCGCACGTTGATATCCCTCGCGCGCCGTGGTCCGCGCGATGTAGTTCAGCTCCGCTGGGCCAAAAGCGAAGCCAATTGTACGCTGGGCAAATTGCAGTGCATAGGTCACCGAAATGTCGGCCGCAGTGAAGCGATCGCCTGCGATATAGGGCGTCTTCGCCAATTGGCGGCTCACGAGGCCAAGTCGGCTTTTGAAGGTGTCGAGCGCCCAGCCCGTCGTCCAGTTCGTCTGTTCGTTTTCAGGGGCGAGGATGATCGTCGCGACGATGGCATTGACCGGTCCGGCAAGCCCCGCCTCGCCCATATGGAGAAACTGCAGATAGGTAGCGAAGGCGGGATTATCGGGTTCCGGCGCCAGCGGCCCCGGGCCATAGCGTGCGAGCAGATATTCCATGATCGCGATCGACTCGACCATGATCGTTTCGCCGTCGACGATTGCGGGAATGAAGCCCGCTGGATTGATCGCGAGGAACTCGCTGTCATTCTCGAGCCCGCGCAGAAGGTCGACCGGCCGCATGTGATAAGGAAGCCCAAGCTCTTCGAGTAGCCAGGCCACGCGAAATCCTCGGCCTTCGCCGTACAGGGTGATCATGGAGGCTTTCCTCAATATTGGATCATGATGCGTCGCGCGAGCGCGGGGGAAATGCTATGAACGAGCCGCAGTAGCTTGGTCTGGCCTACCGCGACCTCGGCGCTGTTGGCCTTGATCCCACGGACGATCTCCGCCGCGCAGTCCGATGCCGTCATCATTTTGCCGCCGCGTCCCGAGGTCATATTTGTCGCGACGAGCGGCGGCAGTGCTTCCATCACCTTCACGCTGCTGGCCCGTAGCTGATAGCGGATCGCCTGCGTATAGCTGCGGAGCGCCGCCTTCGTCGCGCAATAGATTGGACCACCCGCGCGCGGCGCGAGCGCGAGGCCCGAGGTGATGTTGACGATCATCGCATCGCCCTGTGCCTTTAACTGTGGCAACAGGTGGGTAATCACTGCGATCGGGGCATAGAGGTTCGTGTCGATACATTGTGCCGCGCTGGCGAGCGACGGGATGTCGTCGAGTTCATAGTCGCTGCCGACGCCCGCATTGTTGACGAGCAGCGCGAGCGGCTTGCCGGCAACGCCCTCGACGATCGCATCGATGCCGGACTGTTGCGACAGGTCGCCGGCAATCGTGCTGAAGCCCAGTGCCGCCATCGCCTGCAGCTTTCCGGCCGATCGTCCCGTGACGATTACCTCGGCGCCGAGCCCCTGAAGCTGAAGCGCGATTTCGCGACCGATACCGTCGCTTCCGCCCGTGACGAGCGCGAGCTTTCCGCGAAGTTCCATAAGACCCCTCCTATGTTTTACCTCGCGCACTATGGCGGGTCGCATCGCCATCGCCTACATGCAAAATCATGGCCCGCCCCAATGCTCCCGACCGATTCAACGAAGAAAAAGCGACCTATGTGATCCGCGGCGGCGACGCCGAGGGCGACCAACCCGACCTCGAGCGCGGCGCCGAGGCGATCCGCAGCGTAGTGCGCAAATTGCCGACGCGTCCCGGGGTGTATCGGATGCTCGATGCCCGCGGCGACGTGCTTTATGTCGGCAAGGCTCGGGCGCTCAAGAACCGGGTAACGAACTACACGCAGGTCGCGCGCCTGCCGCAGCGGCTGCAGCGGATGGTGTCGCAAACGCGCGCGATGGAGATCGTGACGACGACGAGCGAGGCTGAGGCATTGCTGCTCGAAGCCCAGCTCATCAAAAGATACCGCCCGCCGTACAATGTGCTGCTGCGCGACGACAAAAGCTTTCCCTTCATCTTGCTGCGCACAGACCATGATTTCCCGCGGGTGCAGAAGCATCGCGGCGCCCGACGCGCCAAGGGACGCTATTACGGCCCGTTCGCGAGCGCCGGTTCGGTGGGTCAGACGCTCAATGCGCTGCAGAAGACTTTTCTACTGCGCAGTTGCACCGACAGCTTCTTCGCCAACCGCTCGCGGCCGTGCCTGCTCTATCAGATCAAACGCTGCAGCGCGCCGTGCGTCGATCGCATCTCGAAGGAAGATTATGCCGGCCTGGTGAATGACGCGCAGGACTTTCTTGAGGGGCGCTCGACCGCGGTGCAGAAGCGGCTGGGCGACGCGATGACCAAGGCCGCCGACGCGATGGATTATGAGCAGGCGGCGGTGATCCGTGACCGGCTGAAATCGCTGACCTTCATCCAGGGCAGCCAGTCGGTCCATGCCGACGGACTGGGCGACGCCGACGTCTTTGCGCTCGCGGCGAAGGGCGGGCAGCTCTGCATCGCAGGCTTTTTCATCCGTGGCGGGCAGAATTGGGGTCATCGCAGCTTCTTTCCCGCGCATGTGTCGGGCGTGCCCGAAAGCGAGGTGATGGCGAGCTTTCTGATGCAATTCTATGAAGGCGTACCGCCGCCGAAGCTCATCCTCGTCGACCGCGAGCCCGACGAATGCGCGCTGCTGGCCGAGGCATTGGGCGAGAGCGGCAGTCGCAAGGTCGAGATCAGCGTGCCGCAGCGGGGCAATCGTCGGCGTTTGCTCGAACAGGCGGTGCGCAATGCCGGCGAGGAACTCGACAGGCGGCTCGCCGAGAGCAGCAGTCAGGCCAAACTCGGGCGCGAACTCGCCGATCTGTTCGACCTCGAAAACCCGCCGCAGCGCATCGAAATCTATGACAACAGCCATATCCAAGGCACAAATGCGCTCGGTGCGATGGTTGTTGCCGGCCCCGAAGGCTGGATCAAGGGCGCCTACCGCAAGTTCAACATCAAGCGTGCCGAGACACAGCCCGGCGACGATTTCGCGATGATGCGAGAGGTATTCGAGCGTCGCTTCGCGCGGGCGATCGAGGAAGATCCCGAACGGACGAAGGGCGAGTGGCCCGACCTCGTGCTGATTGACGGCGGCAAGGGACAGGTGTCGGCGGCGGGGGCTGTGCTCGCCGAACTCGGCATCGACGACCTGACCTATGTCGGGGTGGCCAAGGGGCCCGATCGGAATGCCGGGCGCGAGACTTTCTATCATCCCGATGGGCGCGAATTCACGCTGCCGCCGAACAATGCCGTGCTTTTCTATATCCAGCGGCTCCGCGACGAGGCACATCGCTTTGCGATCGGCGCGCACCGGGCCAAGCGCGCGAAAGCGATGGGGTCGTCGCCGCTCGACGAAGTGCCGGGCATCGGCCCGTCGCGTAAGAAAGCGCTGCTGATGCATTTCGGCACCGCGCGCGCGGTGCGCGGCGCGAGCCTCGAGGATCTGCAGAAGGCCCCAGGCGTCAGCGCCGCGGTCGCGCAGGCGGTGCATGATTTCTATCATTCGGGACGATGAGGGGGACGATAATGGATTTTGCAGCAGCTATGCCGCTTGCGGGGACGCTCGGGGTCACGATCCACGAAGGCAGCAAAGACAGGGTGGCCGGCAAGCTGCCCGTGCGTGCGGAAATCTGCACGGCAGGCGGGATCGTCCATGGCGGGGCGATAATGGCCTTTGCTGATTGTCTCGGCGCCGTCGGGGCGTTTCTGACGTTGCCTGAAGGGGCGAACGGCACGACGACGATCGAGAGCAAGACCAACTTTCTCGGCGCTGGGCCGGTTGGATATGTGCTCGTCGGCGAAGCGACGCCCGTGAAGATCGGCAAGCGGTTGTCGGTGTGGCAGACGCGAATCCGCACCGAAGACGGCGCCGAGGTCGCGCTGGTGACGCAGACGCAGATGGTGCTTTGGCCAGCCTGACCGCCGATGCCATCGTCTGCGCGGTACGCGCGCATGGCGAGCATGGCGCGATTGTCCGCGCATTGACGCATGACGCGGGGCTGGTCGCCGGCTACGTGCGCGGTGGGCGTTCGACGCGACTGCGGCCGATCCTGATCCCTGGCAATCTCGTCGCACTCGAATTGCGTGCGCGGACCGAAGAGCAGCTTGCCGGCGCGACCGCCGAGCTACTGGAAAGCCGCGCGCCCCTACTAGCGGAGCCGCTGGCGGCGGCGGCGATCGACTGGGCGACAAGCCTGACGGCATCGACGCTGCCCGAAAGTCAGCCTTATCCGGCACTTTATTCGGCCCTTTCGGCCGTACTGGACGCGATCGGTGCGGCCTCTTCGGCGCGGCAATGGGCGGCCGCATTGGCACGCTACGAACTGCTGCTGCTCGCTGAACTCGGCTTTGGCCTGAATCTCGAGGAATGCGTCGTAACGGGAACATCCGCCGATCTGGCGTTCGTCAGCCCCAAGTCCGGAGGGGCGGTGAGCGTGGGCGCGGCGGCGGGTTATGAAGAGCGCCTGTTCCGCCTGCCGCCCTTTCTGCGGGGGCAGGATGCCAGTCCGCCGATGGACGATGTGCTCGCCGGTCTGATTATCACAGGTCACTTTCTCGACCGTGATGTCCTCGACGGACGCAACCGCGACTTGCTCACAGTGAGGGAAAGATTGGTCTCGCGGTTGGGCAGGGCGGTTGCGTGATCCGCTGCCGCTGTCTAAGCGGCTGGCGAGATACGAAAGGGCGACATAGTGCAAATCCTGCTGCTGGCTGGCGATGGTATCGGTCCGGAGATCATGGCGGAGGCCGAAAAGGTCATTGGCGCGCTGGCGCTTCCCGTGACGCTAGACCGCGCGCTGGTTGGTGGCGCCGCATATGAAGCCACCGGTCATCCGCTGCCGCCCGAGACGCTGGCGAAGGCGAAGGCCGCCGACGCGATCCTGTTCGGCGCGGTCGGCGATCCGCGGTTCGATAATGTCGAGCGCCATTTGCGCCCTGAGCAGGCTATCCTCGGCTTGCGTAGCGAACTCGGCCTGTTCGCCAATCTGCGTCCCGCCAAGCTGTTTGCCGGGCTGGAGGACAGCTCGGCTCTACGTCCCGAGGTCGCTGCGGCGATCGACCTGTTGATCGTCCGCGAGCTCAACGGCGACGTCTATTTCGGCGAAAAGGGAATGCGCACGACCGCGACGGGCGAGCGTGAAGGCTATGACATCATGTCATATAGCGAGAGCGAAGTACGCCGCATCGCGCATGTCGCATTCCGAGCGGCACAGGGGCGGCAGAAACGTCTATGCTCGGTTGACAAGGCCAATGTCCTCGAAACCTCGCAGTTGTGGCGCGATGTCGTGATCGAAGTCGCTGCTGACTATCCCGACGTGACGCTCAGCCATATGTATGTCGACAATGCCGCGATGCAGCTTGTGCGCAATCCGGGCCAGTTCGACGTGGTCGTTACCGGCAATTTGTTCGGCGACATCCTGTCCGATCAGGCATCGATGTGCGTCGGATCGATCGGGCTGCTCGCTTCGGCGTCGCTGAGCGAAAGCACGCAGGGACTATACGAACCGATCCATGGCAGCGCGCCCGATATCGCGGGTAAAGGCGTTGCCAATCCGCTTGCGATGATCCTGTCGCTCGCGATGCTGCTGCGGCACTCCGGTGGCGACGAGACGAGCGCGGCGCGGATTGAGGCTGCGGTGGCGACGGTGCTCGCCGACGGGTGCCGCGGCGCCGATCTGGGGGGCAATATGGGGACGACGGCATTGGGCGATGCGGTTGTTTCGGCTTTGAACGGATAAGAAGATGAAGAAAGATACGGGTCTCGATCGCAGCAAGACGAGGAACTGGCACCCCGCAACGCAGGCCGTGCGTGGTGGCACGTGGCGCAGCGAGCATGGCGAGACGTCGGAAGCGCTCTTCCTCTCGTCGGGCTATACCTATGACAGCGCCGAGGAAGTGGCGGCGCGCTTTGCCGGCGAAGAACAGGGCATGACCTATTCTCGTCTGCAAAACCCGACCGTGGCGATGCTTGAGGAGCGGATCGCGCTTATGGAAGGCGCCGAGGCATGTCGCGCACAGGCAACCGGCATGGCGGCGATGACGACGGCCTTGCTCTGTCAACTGTCGGCGGGCGACCATATCGTCGCCGCCAAGGCGGCTTTCGGCTCGTGCCGCTGGCTCGTCGATCATCTCTGTCCGCGCTTCGGGATCGAGACGACCGTCGTCGATGGTCGCGACAACGACGCCTGGGAAAAGGCGATCAAGCCGAACACGAAGGTGTTCTTCTTCGAAACCCCGGCGAATCCGACGATGGATATCGTCGACATGAAACATGTATGCGCGCTTGCGAAAGCGCACGGCATCACGAGCGTTGTCGACAATGCCTTTGCAACATCGGTGCTCCAGCGCCCGATGGATTTCGGCGCCGATGTGGTCGCCTATTCCGCAACAAAGCTGATGGACGGGCAGGGGCGCGTGCTCGCTGGGGCGGTCTGCGGAACCGAAAAGTTCATCAATGACGTGCTACTGCCGTTTCAGCGCAACACGGGGCCTAACCTGTCGCCGTTCAATGCTTGGGTCGTGCTCAAGGGACTGGAAACGCTAGACCTCCGTGCACGCCGCCAGTCGGAAAATTCGCTGGCGGTCGGCAAGGCGATCGAGAGCCGCGTGGCGCGCATGCTCCATCCGGGGCTCGCGAGCCACCCGCAGCACAATCTGGCGATGAGCCAGATGGAGGCATGCGGACCGATCTTCTCCTTCATCCTCGATGGCGGGCGTGAACAGGCGATGGCGCTGCTCAACGCGCTCGAACTCGTCGATATCTCGAACAATATTGGCGATTCGCGCAGCCTCTGCTGCCATCCCGCATCGACCACTCATTACGGCGTCAGCGCCGAAGCGCGCGCCGATATGGGCGTCGTAGAGGGCATGCTGCGCATCAATATCGGCCTTGAAGATCCACGTGATCTGATCGCGGATCTGGACCAGGCATTGACCAGGGTCGGGCTTTAGGTGAATTTGGCATGGAGATGATCGACTCCTTCTTCCCCTTTGCGGCGACCACCGGGTCGATCACCGTGCGCGTTGCGGTCAGCTATCTGCCCGAACAGTCGCACCCGGCGCTCGGTCGCTGGTTCTGGGCCTATCATGTCCGCGTCGAAAATCACGGCGAGGACGCGGTGCAGTTGATCAGCCGTCACTGGCGGATCAGCGACGGGCGCGGCCAGGTCAGCGAAGTCGAAGGCGAGGGGGTTGTCGGTGAACAGCCGCTAATCATTCCCGGCGGCGCCTATGACTATGTATCGGGCTGCCCGCTGCCGACCCCCGAAGGTTCGATGGTTGGGAGTTATGCGATGGAACTCGGTGACGGATCGCAAATCCTCGTCGCGATCCCGCATTTCCCGCTCGTGGCGCCTGCGACCGCGTCATGAAGCGTACCCATCTGCCCCTGAACGCGTTGCGCGTTTTCGATGCCGCTGCCCGGCATTTGAGCTTTACGCGTGCCGCCGACGAACTCGCGGTCACCCCTGCGGCGGTCGGTCAACAGATCCGCGCGCTAGAGGATATGCTGGGCGTCGTGCTGTTCCGCCGTACGCCCAAGGGGCTCGAACTAACCGGGGAAGCCGATGCGGGGCTCGACGCGCTGCGGCAGGGTTTCCTGCAGTTCGAAGAATCGGTGCGCGCGATGCAGGCCGGCCAGTCGTCGCAGTCGCTGACGATCGCCGCACCGCGCGACCTCACCGCCAAATGGCTCGCGCCGCGGCTCGCGCGCTACAGCCAGCAGGCGCCTGATGTGCGCTTTACGCTCGTCTCCGCCGACACTGGGATCGATTTCACTGAGGCAAACCTGGACCTCGCGATCTTCTGGACCGACGGCGCGGGCGAGCATGAAGGCGTCGCGCTCGCCGACGCGCTGATGGTCACCGTCGCAGGGCCCGGCAGCAACAGCGACACGCGCATTGCCTGGCCCGGCTGTCCGGCAAGCGATGGCGAACCGGCACTGCGCCTTGGCGACGCGGGCCTCGCAATCGATGCCGCGGCAAATGGTTTGGGCCAGGCGAATGTGCCAGCGATGCTTGCGGAGGCCGATATCGCCTCGGGGCGTGTCCGGCAGGTTGGCGACAGCGTCGCGGTGAAGCGCGGCTATTGGCTCGTCGCGCCGACCCCGCAATGGCGGCAGGCGAAGGTCAAAGCGCTGGTTGCGGCGTTAACCGCCGCCTGATGTAACCGGGCCGCGTCGACGCCCGAATAACCCCGAAACCATAATCGGGGATATTCATGCTTAAAATTCTGGACAAACTGCCGCCTCAGACATTTGCGATCGGCGCGCTCCGCTGGTCGCTGCTGTTCATTTTCGCCCTTTTTGGCGTGGCGAAATTTGCGGCCTATGAAGCCCAAGGTGTGGCGGGCATCGCGATGCATTATCCGCTCTTTTCGTGGATGTACCCGCTGATTGGCGTGCAGGGGACCAGCAATGTCATCGGGACGATAGAACTGGCGACCGGCGTGCTGATCGCACTCGGGGCATGGTCGCATCGTGCAGGGCTGATCGGCGGCCTGATGGGCATGGCTACCTTCGTGATTACGCTCAGCTTCAGCTTCGGCGTGCCGCTATGGCAGGAAGGCTACGGCTTTCCCTTCATGGGTTCGACCGCACAATTTCTGTTCAAGGACGCGGTGCTGCTGGCGGGATGTCTGGCGCTGGCGCTGCATGCCGGTCATGCGCTGCGAGCGCGAGGAGGCGCGTGACCAGTCCGACGAACGGCGCAGTCTCGACATTGGCGTCGGGATTGTTCCAACTGGCGGTCACGACGAGCCATCCGCCGTCGCTCTTGCGTTGCCCGAGCAGGCTCATCGACAGCACGCCATTTTCCGACCCGCCCTTGTAGCCGAGATATTTCCAGTCGGCTGCGGCGACGGGGCCGACGCCATTGTTTATCGCCATCGCCTCGAGCAAGGTCTTCGACTGGCGCGCGCGCAAATCGATCATCAGCCGCGCTATGTCGTTCGGGCTTGCGAACCATTCGAGGCTTTCGATGTAGCGCGGCCCCGCCGTGAAACTGACCCCGTCGACGTTGGCGAGCGTCAGCTTTTCGCGATTATCCTCGATCAGCTTGCGCTGCGCCGCGTCATTGCCTTTGATAAAATCTGTGCGCAAATCATTGAAATTATTTCCCTTGAGCGCGAACCCCTCGACCGTCGTGAGCAATGGGATGTTGCGTGACGGGTCGCTGTGCCCGGCGCTCTTCATCCGCGCCTCGATCGGCTCGCGGCCGAGCAGGTGGATCAGCGTGTCGGTCGCGCCATTGTCGCTCACCGAAATCATCCAGTTGGCCAGGGTTTGCAGCGTTACCGGCGTATTCGTGGGCCAGTTCGCAGTGCCCGCGGAAGAAAAGCTGAAATGCGACAGCGGCACGACATCGGCCCAGCGGCGCTTGCCTGCCGCGACCTGCGCCGCAAGCTCATCGAGAATATAGAGTTTGAAGGTCGAGCCCGTCGCGAATTGCCGGTCGGCGTTGGCGAAGGCGAGGGGACGAATGGCGGTGCCATCGAGTTCGGCGACGAGAAAACCAGCATGACCGGGCAGTTTTGCAATCTCGGCCGCCACTTTGTCGAAGCTGTCGTTCGCGACCGTCACACCCGTCACCCGAAGTCCGGTCACGCGTTCGTCGGCCGCGACGCCAACATCGAGCAGAACGGTCGCAACACCCCGCTCGAAGCGCAACAGGACGGTTCCCGAACGCTCGCCCGTCGGCGCTACTCGGTCGATCGCGACCGGTTCGCCATATTGCTCCACGAGTCCGGCGCTGAAGGCGTCGAACTGTGCTTCGGGGACCGCCGCTTGGAAGTGCGGATCGAAATAGGCCGAATAGGCAATCCTGCCCGCAAACAGGTCGACCAGTTGCGCCGCGCGTTTGTCCAACGCGGCCTGAGCGGTCGGCGTTGTCGTTTCGGTAGGCTGTATTGCGACCGCCGGGGATGGCGTGCCCAGCGAGATGGACGCTGCGGTCATCGCTATTGGCAGAAAACGGATCATTCCCTCTCTCCTTCAACGCCTGCCGTTGCCGCGTCGAGCCGTTCGATCTGTTTGCGAAGCATGGCTGCCGCGTGGCGGTTGAGCAACCAGATGCCAAGAAGGATCAGTGCCGGGATCGCGGCAAAACCGACGAAACCGAAGATGCTATCGAAACCGTTCGCCGCAGCGAGTCCAGCCATGAAGACGACGAGGCCCGGGACGAGGGGTCCGATATACCAAAGGCCGACACTCGCCAGCATCCGCTCCTCGGTCGCGAGGCGGGTCCGGTAATGGATGCGCACATTGGCCGCTTCCGCGTCGGAATCGGGCTTCGACGTGCGGCACGAAAGTTGCCAAGCCATTATGAACCCGCCGGCGATCACAAGAAGGCTACCCACCTTGAGCAATATTCCGGGCAGGACCAGTGCATAGAGGCCGAAGATCAGAGTAACAAAGGCGGTAGCGATATATTCGCGGCGATTGCGCCTGCCGATCGCGCGGCTGAGCATGGCGGCCCGCGATTTGACTTCGGCGAGCGACAGCGGCTCGACTGCCGCGCCGCTATCCAGCCACAGGCTATGCAGGCTGTCGTCATCAAGGCGGGTCATGATATATCTCCGGGCTGCGCATAGCGGTGCGTCAACATCGCCTTGAACCGATAGATTTTCGTCGCGACGGAATCGGAAGAGACCCCTGTGATTTCGCCGATCTCAGCCGCGGCGATGCCTTCAAGATAGAGCAGCAATATCTGCCGGTCGGGCGGATCGAGCCGGTCGATGATCGACAGGATTTGCGCCATTGCCTGTTCGCTCGTCGCCCGCTCGAACGGGGTCGGGTCGTCAGACGGCAAGTCGATATCTTCAAGATGAGTCCAGCGCTGACGGCTGTGGCGGCGCCGCGTGATGACGTGCGACGTCGCGCGGTTATGCGCGACGCGCCAGACCCAGGTGCTCAGCGAGCAACGACCGTCGAAGCGAGCGAAGCTTTGCCAGAGCGCGACCTGGATATCCTGTTCGAGATCGCGGCGAAGCTCGGCATCGGCTTCATAGCCGCGCGCCATGCGGGCAATCGCGCCGCCGAAGCGCGCGATGGCGTCGGTAAATAGCTGATCCTGCTCGGCTTCGGTCACCCGAAATCTCCAGTCCCTATCCTCGTCTAGCTATTTAGTCGGCCGTCGCGAGACTTTCTGACAGGGGCGGGGATTCTTTTTCTTCAGGCGTCGATTGCGGCCCCGTCGAGGCTTGCGGCATTCGCCTGGATGAACTGGAAGCGATGCTCGGGATGCTTCCCCATCAGCCGGTCGACCAAATCCTTGACCTGATGCCGCTCTTCATATTCCTGCGGCAGCGTGACGCGGAGCATGGAGCGCGTCGTCGGGTCCATGGTGGTTTCCTTGAGCTGGCCCGGGTTCATTTCGCCCAAGCCCTTGAAGCGCCCGACCTCGACCTTCTTGCCCTTGAACATCGTCGCCTCAAGTTCGGCACGGTGCGCGTCGTCGCGGGCATAGGCCGACACGCTCCCAGCCGTCAGGCGATAGAGCGGCGGCTGCGCGAGATAGACATGCCCGTTTCGCACGATGTCGGGCATTTCCTGGAAAAAGAAGGTCATCAGCAGCGTCGCGATATGGGCACCGTCGACGTCGGCATCCGTCATGATTACGATCTTTTCGTAACGGAGGCGATCGGAGTCGCAATCCTTGCGCATTCCGCAACCGAGCGCGAGCCCGAGATCGGCGATTTCCTGATTGGCGCGAATCTTGTCGGCGCTGGCGCTTGCGACGTTCAGTATCTTGCCACGGATCGGCAGGATCGCCTGCGTTTTGCGGTCGCGCGCTTGCTTGGCGCTGCCGCCCGCGCTGTCGCCTTCGACGATAAACAATTCCGTGCCTTCGGGGCCATCGTTCGCACAATCGGTGAGCTTGCCGGGCAGGCGGAGCTTACGCCCGCTCGTTGCAGTCTTGCGCTTGACCTCGCGTTCGGCCTTGCGCTTCAATCGCTCATCCATCCGGTCGAGGACAAGGCCGAGCAACGCGCGGCCGCGGTCCATGTTGTCCGACAGGAAATGGTCGAAATGATCGCGCACGGCATTCTCGGTGAAGCGCGCGGCCTCGGGGCTCGAAAGCCGGTCCTTCGTCTGGCTCTGGAACTGCGGGTCGCGGATGAATACCGACAGCATCATCTCACCGCCGTTGAACACATCCTCGGCGGTGATCTGAGCCGCTTTCTTCTGACCGATCAACTCGCCGAATGCGCGCAAACCCTTGGTGAGCGCGGCGCGCAGGCCCGCTTCGTGCGTGCCGCCGGCGGGTGTCGGAATGGTGTTGCAATACCAGCTATACGACCCGTCGGACCACAAAGGCCAGGCGATCGCCCATTCGGCGCGGCCCTGTTCGCCCGGAAATTCCTGACGCCCTACGAATGGCTCGGCGGTGGCGCATTCGCGCGTGCCGATCTGTTCCTTGAGGTGGTCGGCAAGGCCGCCTGGAAACTGGAACACCGCCTCGGCGGGCGTGTCGTCGCCTATAAGTTCGGGCGCGCATTTCCAGCGGATTTCAACGCCTGCGAACAGATATGCCTTCGAGCGCGCCATGCGATAGAGGCGCTGCGGCTTGAAACGGCCATGCTCGCCGAAGATTTCGGGATCGGGAATGAAGGATACGCTTGTCCCGCGCCGGTTCGGCGTCGGGCCCAGCTCCTCAAGCCCGCCGAGCGGCGTGCCGCGCGAAAAACGTTGGCGATAGAGCTGCTTGCTGCGCGCAACCTCGATCTCGGTCTCGACCGACAGTGCGTTGACGACGCTCACCCCGACGCCGTGGAGGCCGCCCGACGTCGCATAGGCCTTCCCCTCGAACTTACCGCCCGAGTGGAGCATGGTCATGATGACTTCGAGTGCCGATTTACCAGGAAATTTCGGGTGCGGGTCGACGGGCATGCCGCGGCCATTGTCGACGACGGTAAGGCGGTTTCCAACGTCGAGGGTGACTTCGATGCGCGTCGCATGTCCTGCGACCGCTTCGTCCATACTGTTGTCGATCACCTCGGCGGCAAGGTGATGCAGCGCGCGCTCGTCGGTCCCGCCGATATACATGCCGGGGCGGCGGCGGACGGGTTCGAGCCCTTCGAGCACCTCGATCTGCGAGGCGTTGTAGCTGTCGGTCGCGGGCTGGTTGCTGTCGAACAAATCGTGACTCATGCTGTGGCTATACGGGGCCGGGAAGGGCGCTGGCAAGCGGGGTTTTCAGCCTAAGTCCCGCACCCCGGTGCGGGCTCGGCTCATCGCATTTCGGCCACATGAAGGAACTTTGGCGGACGCCCCCGGGTTGGGGTCGGGACCTAAAGGTCACTAAAAAGTGGAGTAATAACAATGAAATTCGCAGCTCTCCTAGCCGTTTCGGCGGCGCCTTTGCTCGCCGTTCCGGCCTTCGCACAGGACCGCGATCCAGCACAGGATTTCAACGGTCCCTATATCTCGATCGGCGGCGGCGCGTCGCTTCAGGGAAATGACCGTGGTGAGACCCTGACCTTCGACACCAACCGCGACGGTACCTATGGCGATCCGGTCAACACCGCGGGCGGTACCGACGCTTTCGCACCCGGCTTCTGTAACGGCGCCGCGACGGGCACGGCCAACAGCGGCTGCCGTAACGACAGGGACGGCGCCGAATTCTTCGGGCGCCTCGGCTATGATCGCCGCATGGGCAATTTCGTGCTCGGCGCAGTCGTCGAGGGCGGTCACAGCGTTGCACGCGACAGCGTCAGCGGCTTTTCGACCACCCCTGCCAGCTACACGATGAGCCGCGAGGCCGATTATCAGGCGAATGCGCGCCTGCGTGCCGGTTACACCCCGGGCGGCGGCGCGCTCTTCTATGTGACGGGCGGCGGCGCCTATGCACGGCTCGACAACAAGTTTGCGACGTCGAACACTGTAAACAGCTTTGCTGATAACGGTAAAACCAACGCATGGGGCTATGCCGTCGGCGGCGGCGCCGAGGTGATGGTCACGAACAATATCGGGCTGGGCCTCGAATATCTGTACACCGATGTGAAGGATAAGGATTATGTCGTGAACGTCGGTGCGGGGACAGCCCCGGCGACCAACCCGTTCCTACTGAACGGCGGCGGGACAGATATCCGCCGTAGCGACCCAAATTTCCGGACGCACAGCGTGCGCGGGACGTTGAGTTACCGCTTCTGACCTCTTGGGAGCGGAAAGGGAGGCGCCGGGTCCATGATCCGGCGCCTTACCTATGCCTGGCGCGCATGCGGCGCGGCGAAAATCGCGAAATTGCCGTTCGCGCTGCTGACGAGGCGGCCGTCCTGATAGAGGCGCGCGTCGATGTTCGCGACTCGCTTGCCGCGGTGGAGCACTTCGGCCTCGCAGGTCAGCCGGCCTTCGCCGACGCGGACATGATAGTTGAACTTGATTTCAAGCGTCGCACACCACTGATCGTCGGCAAGCACGCTGGTCAGCGCGCCGCCCATCGCGGTATCGGCGAGCGAATAGGCGACGCCGCCATGCGCAGCGCCCTGCGGGCTGAAATGACGCGCAGGTTCGATATCGATCGCCATCGAACAGCGCCCGTCGCCGCGCTCGACCATTTGCAGGCCGAGCGCGCGGGCGAATTCGAAATCCTGCCCGAAAGGCCTCACCGGACGCGTCTTAACGAACTCGGGGACCACCGAACGGCGGGGGCGGGGGCGGGCGGCGCGTTCCGCGGGGGAGCTGTGCCTGATAGGCGCGGCCGCAATGCTCGACGCAATAGGGGAAGCCGGGGTTCACGGCCTCTCCGCAGAAATGGAAGTCGGGCTCGCCCGGATGCCCCATCGGCCAGCGGCAGATACGGTCGTTGAGATCGAGCAGGCTCGTCTTGTCGGCAATCTCCGGGCTCGGCTTAGCGGGCACCAGCCGACGCGGCGGCGCCGGCGGGATCGGCGCCTGCTGGTCGCCGGGACCCTGACGGATGAAGCCGCCGGGGCCGATCGAAACGATGCGCGGAGCATCGGGCTTCGGCGCGGCTTCAACGCCATCCTCATCGGCTGCCTCGACGGGCGGTTTGGGTTCGGGCCTCGGCGCCGCGGCGACCGGGCGCGGCGCGACAGGCGCAGCGGGGCGTGATGCGGCAACCGGTGCTACTGGTTTCGGTGCGGCGGGTGCAGCGGGCTTCGCCGGCTTTGCGACCTTTTCGGTTGCCTTCACGGGTGAAGGACGCGATTTCAGGCCAAGACGATGCGCCTTGCCGATTACTGCGTTGCGGCTGACCCCGCCAAGTTCGTCGGCGATCTGGCTGGCGGTCAGACCTTTTTCCCACATGCTGCGCAGCTGTTCGATGCGCTCGTCAGTCCATGACATGCTTTATATTCCTCATCATTCCACGCAGCAGGCAGCGATACAGTCTCTCAATCGGTCCTTGCGGAACGGTGTTTCGACGGCCCAGCTTGCGGTAAGATCGGGGAGGCGATAGGCGAGAACGCCATGAACGACCAGCCCCAAATTTCGAACCCCGACTCAGCAAATATCCGTGCGGTTCCGGCTTTCGCCGAACCCGGCGTCCCGCACATCCACACGCTGAACGTGCCGGGCATGCAGGCCCTATATGTCAAGGAGGTGCGGCGGTTTTTCAAGGTCCAGCTCCAAACAATCTGGGCTCCGGCAATCACCACCCTCCTTTTCCTCGTCATTTTCACCGTCGCACTGGGCGGCGCGGGGCGTACCGTGATCGGCGTGCCCTTCGCCGATTTCATCGCGCCGGGGCTCATAATGATGGCGATGCTGCAAAACAGCTTCGCCAATTCGAGCTTTTCGCTGCTCGTCGGCAAGATCCAGGGAACCATCGTCGACTATCTGATGCCTCCGCTCGCGGTCGGCGAACTCATCATCGCGCTCGTCGGCGCGGCGATTACCCGTGCGCTGCTCGTCGGGTTGGCGTTGTGGCTCGCGATGCTGCTCTGGCCGGGCGTGCATGTCATGCCCGACCATCTCTGGGCAGTCGCCGTCTTCGGCGTGCTCGGGGCCTCGATGCTTGCCTTCCTTGGCCTCATCACGTCGATCTGGGCCGAGAAATTCGACCATGCCGCCGCCGTAACCAATTTCGTCGTCACGCCGCTCGCCTTGCTTTCAGGCACTTTCTATTCGGTCGACAAGCTGGCGCCCTGGTTCCAGACGATCGCGCACGGCAACCCCGTCTATTATGCGATCATGGGCTTTCGGTACGGCTTTATCGGTACGGTCGATTCGACGATCGCGAATCCGGTACTGACCGCTGCGCTGTTCCTTGTGGCCGTGAATGTCGTGCTCGGGCTGATAACCTATCGCTTGCTGCGGTCGGGCTGGAAGCTGAAAGCCTGACCTGCGTTTAGTGGCGATGGATGGCGCGGACGCGGTAGCGTCCGTGGTCGAGCCCTTCGAACATAGCGTCGATCTGCGGATGGTCGATCGGTCCAGCGTCGCCGTCAGCGACCAGATTCTGCTGGCTGACATAAGCGATGTAGGACGAATCGCCGTTTTCGGCGAGCAGATGATAATAGGGCTGCTCCTTCGCCGGACGAATATCCTCGGGGATCGCTTCATACCATTCGTCGCTGTTCGCGAAGACGGGATCGATGTCAAAGACGACGCCGCGAAAGTCGAACATGCGATGGCGCACGATATCGCCCGGCGCAAAACGTGCGCGGCCGATGAGCGGCGCAGTAACGGCCGCGGGAAGTTCGGATGAAGAGTCGGGGGTCATATGGTCAATCTATGGCAGTTTACGCGCGTTTCAAGTCCGTTACATTCCTATCCGGCTGTGGTTTGCCGATTCGGGCTGTGATCAGCGTTACAGATGCATTGGCGATGCGGGCTAAATAGGCCCTCCGGCTTTTGCATATCCCGTTCGGGTTGTGGGCCGCACGATCAGGGGAGACGCATTATGACGGACCTACCACCCAATATCTCCGGCCCGGCTTCGGGCATCATCCAGCGCGCCAAGGACATCCTTCTCAAGCCGAAGGAGACATGGCCCATCATCGCGGCCGAGCCGGCGACGGTGCAATCGATCTATCTGCCCTATGTGTTGATACTGGCGGTGATCGGCCCGATCGCCGGACTGGTCGGTGGGCAGGTTTTCGGGTTCACCATGTTCGGCGTAACATATCACCCGCCGCTGGTGGGTGCGCTGGTCTCGGCGATCGTGTCCTACGGCCTTTCGCTGGCAACGATCTTCATCCTCGCATTGGTCATCGATGCCCTCGCGCCGAATTTCGGCGGACAAAAAGATCAGGTCCAGGCCCTGAAGGTCGCGGCCTATTCGGCGACCGCCGGATGGGTGGGCGCGATTTTCGGGATCATCCCCGCGCTTTCGGTCATCGGCCTTCTGTTCGCGCTTTACGGGCTTTATCTTTTGTACCTGGGCCTTCCGGTGCTGATGAAGGCGCCGCAGGACAAGGCGCTTGGTTACACGGTGGTCGTGATCGTCGTTTATATCGTGCTGTTCCTGGTCGTTGGCGCGATTGTCGGAGCGCTCGCCGCACCATCGCTCGTCACCATAAGGTGACGGCACCCGCGGGTAGCCCCGGTCGTGCGCCGGGGCCGCTTGCTGTGGTCAAATTATAGAAAAATGGAGGAGAGTGAGGGATTCGAACCCTCGGTACCGTTGCCGGCACTTCGCATTTCGAGTGCGACGCTTTCGACCACTCAGCCAACTCTCCTCGCTGAGAGTGGACGCCCCTAGCGGCGGTCCGGACGTCTTGCAACCCTCTCGTCACAAAATTACGGCCCGCCGCTCGATCTGGACGCGGGTTCAGGGCTTGTCGGCTTCCCACCAATAAGGATTGCGTTTGCGGTTGCCCGTCTCGGCCTCGTTCATCGTCAGCGGATCATAGAGCCGTCCGCCGAGCATCACGCGGTGGATCTGTTCGGTACTGCGGATGTTCTCGGTGGGATCTGCATCGAGAATCAGCAGGTCGGCAAGTTTGCCGGCCTCAAGCGACCCGATATCCTTGGCATAGCCGAGCGAGGTTGCAGGCATGATCGTCGCGGCGCGGAGCGCATCGATGTTGCTCCAGCCGCCGCGTACGAACGACCAGATTTCCCAATGCGCGCCAAGACCCGATTGCTGGCCGTGCGCGCCGATCGACACCATACGGCCCGTCGCTGCGATCTTACCAGCCTCGCGCGCCGAATCATCGTCTACATAATCGCTTTCAGGCGCGATCACGCGGCGTTTGTTGTTCGCGGCGAGCTCGGTCGGCGGGGCGTGGCGCGACAGGATCGGATGTTCCCACACATTGGTGTGCGCGCGCCAATAGGGGTCGCCCGCCGGGCCGCCATAGGTCACGACAAGCGTCGGGGTGTAATCGACCTGGGTCTGCCCCCACAGTTGCACCAGATCCTTGTAAAAGACATGGAGCGGAACATTATGTTCGACGGTCGAATTGCCGTCCTGGATCAGCGTCACGTCCTGCGTGAACAGCGAGCCGCCCTCCGGCACGACGGTCATCCCTTCGACCTGTGCTGCTTTCACCACCATCTGGCGCTGGTCGCGGCGCGGCTGGTTATAGTTTTTGACGCTATGCGCACCCTGTGCCTTCAGGCGGCGAACATGCGCAAGCGCGTCGTCATAGCCGTCAATCTCGGCATAGATGCCCGCCGCTTTCGCCCCATAAATGACCTCGCCGGTCGAGAAAATGCGCGGCGCGAGGATCAGACCGGCGCGCTGCATTTCGGAGGAGACAAAGATTTCCGACGCACGCGACGAGGGATTGTGACTGGTGGTCGTCCCCATCGCGAGATTGACGATCTCCGACCAGTTCTGCTGCGGCACCAGTTCGTCGTCGCCGTGCGAGCCGTGCGCGTGGGCGTCGACGAAGCCGGGAACGATCGTCTTGCCGGTCGCATCGACGGTCACCGCGCCAGCAGGAACCGTGATCGCGCCCGCCGCGCCGACCGCGGTGATGCGGTCGCCGTCGATGACGATCGCGCCATTCTCGATGACGCCTCCGTCCTTGTCGGCCATCGTCACGATCTTGGCGCCCGTGATGACGACGACGCCCTTATGCTTTGACGCCGCCTGCGTCATCGACAGCGATACGCCATCGGTCGGCGGGGTGAACTTCGGCGCCTTGTCATCGGCGGGAGCATTGGTGAAGAGGCTGGCGAGGTCGGCGCTGAACAGCGTCGCGCCGCGGCTCCAGTGCAGGCGGCGGCCGCCGTCGGACCAGTGCATATATTCGGCGCCGCTGCCGCTGACGCGCGTGACGGGCAGCGCACCGCTCTTGGTCCCGAGCGACACATCCTGACCGCCGGGCATAAGCGGAGTGACGTAGGCGTCGTAGTTCTGCCGGAACGCCAGTGTCCGGCCATCGGGCGAGATTTCATAGTCGCTGACAAGTTCGCCATTGGCATGGACACGTTTGTCCTGCCCGTGGAGGTCAGTGCTGACGAGCTGGCTTTTGCCGTCGGCGGCGGTGACCATGAAGACGCGGTCGCTGGTGGACGCGAACTGCGGCTTGGCGCCGTCGTTGCTGATCCGTTCGGCGTTGCCGCCGCTCGCGGCGATGCGGTACACGCCGGGGTCTTCGCTCCAGCGCGCCGAGGTCAGTCCGCCGCTACCGCGCCGTTCGAACACGATCGTCTTGCCGTCGGGCGAGAAGCGCGGCTCGGCATAATGGCCGGGTGTCGCGGTGAGCTTGCGCGAGCTGCCGCCGCCCGCACCGATGACGTGGATTTCACCCATGCCGCCATCGGTCCAGCGCACGAAGACGAGCGACTTGCCATCCCGCGACCAGCTTGGCCACAATTCCATTGCGTCGTCCTTCGCGCCGGTCAGTCGCCGCGCGCTGCCGCCGGTAGCGGGTTTGACCCACAGCTTGCCGAGCGTCTCGAACACGACGCTCCGCCCATCGGGCGAAACTTCGGCCCAGCGCGGCATCTTCGTCGCAAAGCTGTCGGGCGCGACCTCGACTACCGGATGCGTCGCATCGACGATGGTGCGGTCGTCGCTGACGCTGAACGGGACGATGCGTGCCTCGCCGCCAGCGCCGCTTACGCGGCGCAGTTTGCCGCCTGCCCAAAAGACGATGTCGCTGCTATCGGGCGTCCATGCCATGTTCGGATAGACGCCCGTCACCGCCCAGGTTTCCTGCACGTCCTGGTCGAGCGCGTCATAGACCTTCTTTTCGGCGCCGGAGGCCAGGTCCTTCACATAAAGTTTCGATTGCGTCCCTTCGCGGCGGACGAAGGCAAGGCGCTTGCCATCGGGCGAGGGGGTCGGGCGGACCGCGCCGCCGGGACCCGATGCCGCGGTACTGATCTCGCCATCTTCCAGGCTGTAGCGTTCGATGTGGAAAAGGTCGGTGTTGCTGTCCTGTGCATATTCGAAGATCGGGCCCGGAGTGACGTTGCGCGTGTAGAACACGCTCTTGCCGTCGGCGGCGAAGATCGGCTCGCCAAGCTCCTTCTGGTGGCGCTCGTTCGGCTTTTTGACCAGCGGCACGCCGGCGCCGCCCGAGACATGATACATCCAAACCTCGCCGGTGCCGAGCGAGCGGCCCGTCGTGAAATGCTTCTTCGCGACGATGAACTGGCCGTCGGGCGACCAACTCGGCTGGTTGAGCAGGCGGAAATCTTCCTCCGAAATCTGCTTCTTGTCGCTGCCGTCGCGGTTCATCAGCCAGATATTGTCGCCGCCCGCGCGGTCGGAGACGAACGCGATGCGTTTGCCGTCGGGCGAGAAGCGCGGTTGATGTTCATAGGCGAGTCCCTCGGCGATGCGCGTCGGCGTCCCGCCCTCGATCGGCATCGTATAGATGTCGCCGAGCAGGTCGAACGCGATCGTGCGGCCGTCGGGCGCGACGTCGACGTTCATCCAGCTACCTTCGTCGACCGAAAGCTGGACCTTGCGGGTTGTCAGGCCTGGAGGGGCGTTGACGTCCCATTTTTCGGGCTTCGCCTCTGCTGTGGGAGCTGGCGGCGCGGTTTGCGCCCAGACCGAGGTCGAACAAGCCAAAGTCGCCGCGAGAGCGAGAGCGAAGCGCGTCATAAACATCCCCTGTTGAAACTTTCGTATACCATATGGCGCAGGCGCGAACATGCAAGCGACAGGTTTCGACGAAGAACTGGCAGCGTCGACGAGTGGCTGCTAGCCCGGACCAAAGAAATCATCGGGAGAGCAAGGCGTGCCGCTAACGGGGATCAGGGTACTCGACTTCGGACGCTATATTGCGGGCCCTTATTGTGCGGCATTGCTTGCGGACTATGGCGCCGACGTCATCCGCATCGAGGCGCCCGGCGGCAATGACGACCGCTATACTGTGCCTGTCGCCGAGGATGGTTCGGGGGCTATGTTCATGCAAATGAACCGCGCCAAGCGCTGCCTGACGCTGAAACCCGGAAGCGCCGAAGGGCGCGAGATTGTTCGCCGCCTTGTCGAAACGGCCGATGTCGTGATTGCCAACCTGCCGCACGACGCGCTGACCAAATTGGGGCTCGACCATGACAGCCTGTCCGCGATCAACCCGCGCATCATTCTGGCGACCGCGTCTGCGTTCGGCAGCGAGGGCCCGCTTGCAAGCCGCGTGGGCTTTGATGCGGTGGGGCAGGCGATGTCGGGAACGGTTCACCTCACCGGTACGCCCGATCAACCGTACCGCGCGCAGGTCAATTATGTCGATTTCGGCACGGCGCTCCACTGTGCCTTTGGTGTGATGCTCGCGCTGCGCGAGCGCGAGGTGACGGGGAAGGGGCAATGTGTCTCCGGGTCGTTGCTCGGAACCGCGCTTGCCATGTCGAATGCGCTCACGATCGACCATGCGCTGAATGGTATCGAGCGTCAGCCGATCGGGAATCGCAGCTTCAGTTCGGGACCGACCGACGTGTTCCGAACGCGCGATGGCTGGATTATCACGCAGATCGTCGGCTCGGGGATCTTCGCGCGCTGGGCCGAACTGGTCGGGCGGCCCGAACTGGTCGATGACCCGCTCTATGCCAGCGACATTTTGCGCGGAGACAATGGCGAGGAACTAAGCGCGATCATGCAGCGCTGGTGTATCGAGCGGACGAGCGAAGAGGCGATCGCCGAGCTTGCTGCAGGCCGCGTGCCCGCAGCGCCCGTGCTGCGCGCGGGCGAGGCGCTCGCGCAGCCGCAGGTTACGGCAATGGGATTGGTTGAGCCGGTCGACTATCCAGGCGCGGCGGGCGCGGTGCCGGTTATCCGTGCGCCGATCAATCTTTCGGAAAGTAGCAAAAGTGCCGCGCAGCGTGCGCCGCAAGTCGGCGAGCATAGCGACGCGATCCTTTCGGAACTCGGTTATGATGCCCAAGCCATTTCGGCTTTGCGGGGGGCAAAGATTATTTGAGCGGGGAAGGGTGGACAAACGACGATCGCCAATTAAATTACCGATCAGTATAAAAATCAGCCCAGGAGTTCTCCATGACCGACAATAACGAATATGTGCCCCCGAAAGTCTGGACCTGGGACAAGGAGAGCGGTGGGCGCTTCGCCAATATCAACCGCCCGATCGCGGGGCCGACCCATGACAAGGAGCTGCCGATCGGCAAGCATCCGCTCCAGCTTTATTCGCTCGGCACGCCCAATGGCGTGAAGGTGACGGTGATGCTCGAGGAATTGCTCGAGGCGGGGCACAGCGGCGCCGAATATGACGCCTGGCTGATCAAGATCGGCGACGGCGACCAGTTTTCGAGCGGCTTCGTCGACGCCAATCCGAACAGCAAGATTCCCGCGCTCGTTGATCGCAGCGGCGCCGAACCGATTCGCGTCTTTGAATCGGGCGCGATCCTGATCCATTTGGCTGAGAAATTTGGCGCCTTCCTGCCGACCGAGACCGCCAAGCGCGCCGAAGTCCTGTCGTGGCTTATGTGGCAGATGGGTAGCACGCCGTTCCTCGGCGGCGGCTTTGGCCATTTCTATGCCTATGCCCCGACGAAGCAGGAATATCCGATCAATCGCTATGCGATGGAAGTGAAGCGGCAACTGGACGTACTCGACCGGCGCCTTGCGGAGAGCGAATATCTGGGCGGCGGCGACTATTCGATCGCCGACATGGCGGTATGGCCCTGGTACGGCGCACTGGCGAAGGGGCTGGTCTATGAAGCGGGCGAGTTTCTCGAAGTCGAGAGCTACAAAAATGTCCAGCGCTGGACCGACCAGATCGCGACACGGCCCGCGGTAAAGCGCGGGCGAATGGTCAACCGCGTGATGGGCGATCCCGCAAGCCAACTTCACGAACGCCATGACGCATCGGATTTCGAACTGCGCACGCAGGACAAGTTGCAGGACGCCGAATAGACTGAAGTCCCGACGGAATAGACAGGACGGCGCCGGGTTTTCCCGGCGCCGTTTTCATTTGGGGCGGGCGCCGCGCGGCGCGCCCGCATAAGCTGGACAAGCCGCGCCGTTCGGCGCAATCATCGGGATAAGGCCAGTTGCAAGTCGCAACTTGCCGTTTACGTAAAGGTGAGCGCCCATTATAAGGTCGCCATTGCCCAATGGGAGATTCGTGATGGACATGGAATTCAGCCCCGAAGATCTCGCCTTCCAACAGGAAGTGCGCGACTTCATCGCCGAAAATTACCCCGCCGAACTGCGCGGGAAGCAGGATGAAGGCGAGGAGCTGTCCAAGGAAGACTTCCTCGTCTGGCACAAGATTTTGCACAAGAAGGGCTGGATCGCGCCCGCTTGGCCGGTCGAATATGGCGGCACCGGCTGGACGCCGACGCAGCGTTTCATTTGGTCCGAAGAAACCGCGCGCGCCGACTGTATCCGCTTGATGCCCTTCGGCCTCGCGATGGTCGGCCCCGTGATCTACACCTTTGGCACGCCCGAACAGAAAGCCCATTTCCTGCCCCGCATCCTGTCGGGTGAGGATTGGTGGTGTCAGGGCTATTCGGAACCCGGTTCGGGCTCCGACCTTGCGAGCCTTCGCACCGCTGCGGTGCCTGACGGCGACGACTATATCGTCAACGGGCAAAAGACCTGGACGACGTTGGCGCAGCACGCCGACTGGGGCTTTTTCCTTGTCCGCACCGACAAGGAAGCGAAGCAGCAGGAAGGCATCAGCTTTCTTCTCATCGACATGAAATCGCCCGGCATCACTGTGCGCCCGATCATCACGCTGGGTGGCGAGCATGAAGTCAACGAAGTCTGGCTCGAAGATGTCCGCGTACCGCAGTCGCAGCGCGTCTATGAGGAAAACAAGGGCTGGACCTGCGCCAAATTCCTCCTCGCGCACGAACGCACCGGCATCGCCGGTGTCGCGGCGTCGAAGCGCGGGATCGAAAAGGTGAAGGCGATCGCCCGCACCGAACTCGACGGTGACAAGCCCTTGCTCGCCAACGCCTTCTTCAAGCGCAAGGTCGCCGATCTCGAAGTCGATCTCGCCGCGCTCGAATTCACCGAATTGCGCAGCCTTGCGGGTCCGAACGCCAATCGCGGACCGGGACCGGAATCGAGCCTGCTCAAGATCAAGGGTTCGGAAATCCAGCAGCGTCTTACCGAACTCACGTTGGAAGCCGTCGGCCATTATGGCGCGCCTTACTTCCGCGGCTTTGGTGAGGGTGACAATGAGCATCCGATCGGGCCGGACTATGCGCACCGCGCCGCGCCGACCTATTTCAACACGCGCAAGACGACGATCTATGGCGGGTCGAACGAGATTCAGCGCAACATCATCGCAAAGATGGTTCTGGGGCTTTGAATGCGTCGCCCCCGCGAAAGCGGGGGCCGCAGTCGGCCGGACTCAGCTCCGCAATATAAACCTACAGCGGCCCCTGCCTATGCGGGGGCGACGGGGATAAAAAATGGATTTCACCTACACCGAAACGCAGGACATGATCCGCGACACGCTCGCCCGTTTCCTTGGCGATACCTATGATTTCGAAACGCGCCAGAAGTTCATCAACAGCGATAGCGGGCGTGACCCGGCAATCTGGACCGCGCTTGCGCAGGAACTGGGAATGCTCGGCGCATCCTTTGCCGAAGACCATGGCGGCCTTGGCGGCGGCGCGCTCGAAAATGCGATCATCATGGAAGAATTGGGCAAGGTCATCGCGATCGAGCCCTATCTTCCGACCGTCGTCATCGCGGGCGGCGCGCTCAAGGCTGTTGGCGGCGCGCAGGCCGATGCGGTCATCCCCGAGATTATCGCAGGCAACGCGATCATCGCCTTTGCCTACGCCGAACCGCAGGGCCGGTATGACCTCGCGAACCTGCGCACCACCGCAAAGAAGGACGGCGCGGGCTATGTGCTGAACGGTCACAAGGGCGTCGTCTATGCGGCACCCTGGGCGACGCATCTGCTTGTCACCGCACGCACCGGCGGCAACGCCCGCGACCGCGACGGCGTTTCGCTGTTCCTGATCGACGCCAATCTTCCCGGCATCGTGCGCCGCGACTATCCGACCGTCGACGGTAGCCGCGCGTCAGAAATCTATTTCGAGAATGTCGCGATTCCGGGCGATGCCTTACTGGGCGGCGAGGGCACCGGCCTGTCGTTGATCGAACAGGTCGTTGACGAAGCCACGGTCGCCGTTTGCGCCGAGGCCACCGGCGTGATGCAGAAGCTGCACGAAGGCACGCTGGAATATACGCAGCAGCGTAAGCAGTTCGGCGTGCCGATCGCGAAGTTCCAGGTACTGCAGCATCGCATGGTCGACATGTTCATGGAGGTCGAACAGGCGCGCTCTATGACGATCATGGGTACGTTGAAGCTGGGCCTGCCTGCGAACGAGCGGATGGCGGCGGTATCGGCAGCGAAAGCCAAGGTTGCGCGCGGCGCCAATTTCGTCGGGCAAAATGCGATCCAGACGCATGGCGGCATCGGCATCACGCAGGAATTGGCGATCGGCCATTATTTCAAGCGCGCGACGATGATCGAAAGCCAGTTCGGCACCGTCGATCACCATATGGATCGTTACGAACGGATCGCGCTGTCGGACTGACGCGGCAACCTTTCTGAAGCGGTTGCGACGAGTGTGACCGGTCGATGGAGGCTTTCGACCGGTTGCGGACCTCCCCATCATCGTCACCCCGGACTTGATCCGGGGTCCCGCTTGAAGTCGAAGTCGGTGAGCGCGTCAAAAAAGCGGGATCCCGGATCAAGTCCGGGATGACGAAAGGCGGGTGACTGAACGACAACTTCCCACGCCAAAGCAGACATGGCCTTCAAATAGGTCTTTCCTACATTATCCGGCTGTGTCAGCCTTCGTCCGGCTCTTTCATTCGGTGAACAAAAAGGGTGGTCGCTGCCTGGCTTACGGGTACGACCACGATCGGACGTGCCGCGCACATCCGGCACTCCGCGACTTGCAAATCGGGGCGCTCATAGGACTGAACTTTCCTGAACTTTGGAATATTGCGCGGCCCTTGCGCCGATCCGATCCGGATCCAGCCGGGCGATGTCCAAAGAGGGTAACGGCAGCTCCCACCCAAGTGCGGACGTACGCTAATAAGCGACGTCAATCGCGATCCGGAGGGTGCGTGGGCGTAGGGGGGTGAGGAAGCCCTCATTCCCCTCGACGAAGGGCGTTCCAAGCGAGAAGCGATTCCCGCGCGAATCGAACAAATTGGTCAGCGTCAGCGATAGGCCCCGGCGTGCGTTGCCGACGCGCATCGCAAGGCCGGTGTCGATATAGTCGCCCTGGCTTTCGCCCAATATCGGCCCGATACCCAGCCGCGACGGGCCGATATAATTGGCCCACCCGTTCACACGGAAATCCTCGTCGCCGATCACCGTGGCATAGTTGACCGATCCGCGTACCGCATGGCTTGCGACATTGGGAATGCGGCCGAGGCGCGCAGGCGCAGCATCGAATACCGGCAGAATCTGGGGCGAAAAATTGTCGACGCGGCTGTGGTTATAGACCGCGCCGAGTTCGAAGGTCAGCGCCCTGGTAGGCCGCATCGCGACCGCGCCCGACAGGCTGGTGATGCGGCCGTCGCCGATATTTGCAGTGGTCGGAAAGTTGTTGCTGTCGATGAAGTCGGCCTGGATGTTGCGCCAGCGGCTGTGCGAGATCGAAATGCTGGCGTCGAGCAGGCTCTGTCCTTTATCGCCGAAACGCATGCCGGCTTCCCACGTACGAACCTGGTCGTTGAGGAAGCGGCGGACGAAATTGCCGTCGACCGCAAGCCCGCCCGGGCGAAATCCTTCCTGATAGCGCGCATAGAGCCGGACATTGCGCAGGGGCGTCGCAAGCAGCGAGAAGGACGGAAGCAGGTCTGTCTCGTTGCGCGACGCGGTCGTGGCGCGATTCGCCTGTGCCAACGCAAAGGACACGCCCTCGGCCTCGCCGCCCAGCCGCGCGTGCGACAGGCGAAGGCCGCCCGACGCGATCAGGTCGGGCATGACTTGCACTGTCGCTTCGGCATAGCCCGTGAATTCGGTGACCCTGTTGGTGACACCGGGGACGGCCGTGCGGAGCGGGCCATAGGCAAATTCGCGATCCTGCCGCGCGCGATTGTCGATAAAGCTCGCGCCGACGACCCAGCCAAGCCCTTCATTGTAAGGCCGCGAGAGACGGTTTTCGCTGACGAACATGCGTGTCGCATTATGCTGGTCGAGCACGCGCGGCACATTATTGAGCGGGATGACCTGAATCGGCGCGAACAGGCGTTCGACATCGACCGTACCGACCGATGGAGGGGCGGGCACGCCCCCGTGCGACGCGTCGGTTCCTTGCCGTGCCTCGGGGAGGCTGGCGTCAAAGCGTTCGAACAACCGGTGGTTGATATAGGCGTTCGACGACTGGAAATGCAGGTCGTCCCAATCCTTCATAACGACGATCGTGCCCATGCCGTACCGCGCGGTCGCATTTTGCTCGACCATCGAGGCGCGTGTCAGCGGCGGGCCATTCTTGTCGGCATATTGGGCATCGTCGGATGTGATCGCCTGATAGACGCCCCCCAGATCGATCGTCCAATCGTCGCCCGCTTCGATACGAAAGGTGCCGCGCCCGCCGCGTACATGGACGCGGTTGACGTCATTCTGTTCGCGAAGCGGATTGTCGATATAGCCGCCGTCGGAGATCATATAGCCGACGAGGCGCAGGGCATGGCCATTCTCGCTGACTGGGATATTGGCGATCGCGGCGATGTCGCCGCCGGGGTCGCCGTGCTGGGTGATCGATACGCCTGCAATCGCCTGCACCGTCATCTCGCGCGGATCGGGTGCCTTTGGCACGACGCGGATGATGCCGCCGAGCGATCCGGCGCCATAGAGCGTGCCCTGCGGTCCTTCGAGGATCTCGACATTGTCGATGTCGTAAAGGCGAAGATCCGGATCGGGTGCGTTATAACTGAGGCGGATGTCTCCGAGATACTGGCCGACGGTCGACTGCGTCGGTCCGGTGAAGCTCGAATCGGCGATGCCGCGAATGAACAGCTTGTTGCGCCCCGAACCCAAATGGGTCGAAGAGACGGTTGCGGTGCGCGAGAGGATCGAATCCATCCCGCGTTCGCCGCCAAACGCCAAATCGCCGCCATCCAATTTGGTGACAACGCCGGCGAAATGCGTAAGGGGCAGGTCGGTCTTTGACGCGGTGACGATGATTTCGTCCCGCGCCGCCGCAACCACGTCTTGAGAGGGCTCGCGCGCCCGCGGCTGCAGCGCTTGTCGCGGTGCCGGAGCAACCCTCGCGGTGCGGGTCGGGGCCGGGCGCCGTTCGATGCGCCAACTTGTCGCGCTGACCCGAACGGCGCGCGCATCGGAGCCGTCGAGCAGGCGCTGGATCGCCTTTTCGACGCTCATCCGCCCGCGCACCGGCTTGACGCGCGCCTGCCAGAGCTTCGCATCCACGACGCTGATGCTGACCCCGGCCTGCCGGCTGATCACCGGAAGGACGGTCGACAAGCTTCCCTTGGGGACGTCGAACGCGCGCTCCTCCGCCCCCAGCGCCTGCGCGGGCAGGCACAGCGCAATCGCTGCTGCGGCAAGGGAAAGGCGCGGATGCATGGTCAGCGGGTCAATATCCAGCCTTCGCCCTGCCGCTCGGCCCGTGTACCTGACAAAGCGGCGAGGTCGGCGATCGTGCGGCTCCGGTTCTTGTCGATGATCAGCGCGCCGCGGAACGACAGGTCGGCCGCCTCGGGTGCGATGCTCACCCGCATGCCGGCGGTGCGTTTCAGATCTTCGGCGACGACCGCGAGCGGGGTGCCATTGTAAACGAGCAGCCCGCTGCGCCAACCGCCGATGCTGGCGACATCGACATCCTGAACAACCGGCGGCTGGCGGTCGCCGTCGCGCGCCTCGATACCCTTGCCAGCGACCAGCCGGACCTTGTCGCGATCGGGGTTATAGAGGACGATGCCTTCGGACACCGCGACCGATGTCTGACGATCGCGCCGCACGACGTTGAAGGCGGTCCCGAGGTCGACGATCCGGGCATCACCCGTTTCGACCACGAACGGATCATTGTCGCGGTGGACCACATGGAACATGGCTTCGCCCGATTCCAGCCGGGCAAAGCGCGGGCGATCCTTGTCGATCTCGACCACCGATGCGCCATTGATCTCGATCTTTGAACCGTCGTCTAGTGCGATCGTGCGATGTTCGCCCGCCGCAGTCTCGATCCGGTTCTCATTCCCGAACGGATTGAGGCTCGACAGGCTGACCGCGCCGACGAGTGCTGCCGCCATCGCGCCGCCGAACCAGGCACGCCGCGACGGACGACGCGGCGCGTCGGGTACGATCACGACCGAAGCCGGGGGCGCAGCGGGCAGGGCGTCGAGATCGCGGTCGAGGCTTGCGATGCTATCGTAGATCGCATTGTGCGCGGGATTTTCGGCAAGCCAGTCGGCAAAGCCGTCCCAGTCATCGAACAGGGGGTCGCGTTGGCGGATCAGCCATTCGATCGCGCGTGCTTCGGCGTTCGTGTCAGCTTGCATCGAACTGCCTCCGTATTACGGCAAGCGCCGCATAGACCTTACGCAGATCGGCTTCGACGGTGCTCAGGCTGACCCCCATTTCACTGGCGATGTCGCGTTGATTATGGCCGTCGACGCGGAAACGGCGGAAGATGCGGGCGGGGCGATCGCCGGTGGCGGTGATGGCCGCCTCGACGAGCGTGAGCTGCTCGCGCGAGATCAGCGACGCCTCGGTCGAGGGACTTTGCACGGCGGAAGCCTCTCCCCAGGCCTTGTCGCGCAGGTCGCTCTGACGCGCCGAGCGATATCGGTCGAGCATCAGATTGTTCGCGGCGCGCATGACATAGGGCAGGGGGTCGGCGATGGGCCCGGTTTTCCGGTCGGTGAGCCGCATCCACAGATCCTGAAACAGGTCCTCGGCGCCGTCACCGGCACCGCGAAGTTCCAGAAAGCGGACGATCCTGTCCCGGTTGGCGAGCAATACGCCTTCGATGCCCTGGACGGCGTCGGTTCGGTCACGCGGCTCGGTCATTTCGGATTGCTTGCTTTGGAACGCCATCTTCTGTCGGTAAGCGCCATTCTGCCCTGCGCCATACGTCCCCCTGATGACCGTGTCATATAGCGTCCATGATCCGCCGCGCAACTGCGGTGCCTGGAAAGAGAGGGCGGATTGTACAAGCATCTGTTTCTTTGTTTCTTTTTCCCATGGCAAGGGGGAAGCGTGGGTAGGGGTTACGCTTCCCCCTTGCGGGCGGGGCCGGCCGGGGGGCTAGAGGCCGACCCGCAGACTCGCACGGAACGCCCAGCCGATATGGCTTTGCTGTTCTTCCGCGGACACTTCGCCAGCGACCTGAAAGGCCGAATTGCCGGCGATGCCACGGAACCGGCCGACCCAGCCGCTCGTGCGATCATCAGGAGTGAGTGTGAAGGGCGTGCCGTCCTTGAACGACGCCGTCGTCGCGCCCAGCGTGCCGCTGACGATCTGGCGGCGGCCGCCTTCGAGTTCGAAGCGCGTCCAGCCGTCATATTCGTCCGCCCCGCCGAAATCGAGACCGATGGCGACCGTACCCGACACAGCGAGTTCGTCGCTGTCGCGGCCCAAAACCTTAAGGTCGAGCGCGTCGCCGCCGCCGGTTTCCTGATAGCCGTCTTCCTTCAGCTTGAAGTAGTCGACGGCGACCATCGGGCGGAAGCTCAGGCCACCGACGCGGGTGTCATAGGCGACAGAGCCCGAGGCGGACCACAGGGTGGCGTCCCACTTGCCCTTCATCGTCTTTTCGATGTCCTCGGCGCCGGCTTCGGCGCGGAAGATGCGCGTACCTTTCAGGCTGACCGGCGCACCCGAAACGCGGGCGTTCGCCATGAAGCCGTCCGAGCGCAGGCGCCAATGCAGCGCGCCTTCGAACTGGCTGGTGCTGACTTCGTTGGCGTTGCTGCCGTTGCCGTCCTTGCCATTGAGAAACGCGATCGAGCCACCGAAGTTACCCAGATTGGTCTTGATTTCGGCGCCGCCCGAGATGCCCCAGCCGCTGACGTCATAGCTTGCGGTGTTGCCGACGCCCTTCGACGTGCCCCACACCGCCTGGTTGACCCAATAGCCCCATTTGCCTTCGTCCTGGTACGGCGCATTGGGGTCCTGCAGATAGCGCGACAGTGCGCGCGAGCCCGAGGTGACGGTTTCGAAGACGCCGCCTTCATGTTCGGGAAGCATCTGGCCGAGCTGGTTGTGGAACTGCTCACCGTCGGTGATGCCGAGGAAGACGCCTTCGACCTTCTTATCGGCGACCACGGCGTCAAGAACCGCGTCGAACGCGCCGGCTTCGGAGCGATTGAGCCCGAGTTCGGTCGTGCTCTTGCGCGACACGTCGACGATCAACTGCGTGGCGTTCGAGGTCAGCGTACCCTTGTAGAGGAAAGGCATCAGCGTTTGCGATGCGGTCAGATTGCTCGCCCCGGTCAGCGAACCGGCGGTGAGAACAATATGCTGGCCCTCCGCCTTTTCGATGCTCGACAGCTTGAGCGCGAGCTTCGATTCCGCGCCGAAGCTGGCGTTGCCGCTGACCTGAAGGTTGGTGCCTGTCGTACCGGTGTCGAGCATGACGCCGAGCGTACCCTTGTCGGTAATGGCGAGCGACGAAATCGTCGCGGCGCCGCCGACGTCGAAGGTGCCGCCCGCGACCAAAACCGCAAGCCCCTGCGAATTGGCGAGCGTACCGGAGAACATCGAGGTGCCGCCGATTGTGAGCGTATCGGTGCCGCCGCCAAAGTCTGCGAGGCCCGTGAACTTCGAGGTCCCTGCGAGCGTCATCGTATCGTTGCCGGCGCCAAAGCGGGCGTTGCCGGCGTAGGTAGCATCACCCGACAGCGCGAGCTTGTTGTTGCCGGCTCCGAAGAAGCTGTTGCCCTTCACCGAACCGTCGGCGATGTCGAAAACGTCGTTGCCGCTGCCGAAGCGAACGTCGCCAACGATGCTGGGTGCGGCGATACCTGCGGCAACCGCGGTCTGCTTGACGGTCGCGCCATTGTTGTTCGCCGAAAGATCGATTGCGATGTTGCGATCAGACGTGGCGAGCGCACCCGTCGCGCTGATCGTGCCGCTGTTTTCGACCGTGCCAACCTTGCCCGACAGATCGACGATGGCGCGTGCCGTGCCATTGTCGCCGCCGGTCTTCGCCGTGATCGAACCGCTATTTCGGATCAGCGGAACGTCGCCGCCGGCCTCGACCAGAACTGCGGTTGCGACCGCGCCCGCCGCATTGCCGCCGGTCGTGGCTTCGATCTTGCCCGCGTTGCGGATTTCGGGCGTCGTCGCGCCGCTACCGATGCGGATCGCGGTTGCAGCGGTGTCCTTCGACAGCGCGGTGACGCTGCCGGTGGAGCCGATACCGATGCCGCCCGCGATCGTCACCGCGCCGCCGAGGCCGCCGATCTGGATCGCGTTGCCGTCCTTGCCGGCATAGAGACCGTTACCGAGTACTGCGCCGTCGATGATAAAGCCGAGGCCGGTGCCGGTTCCGGGGACCGCGCCGATCGTGACCGCGCGGTCGGCCGAACCGATACGAATTGCGGCGGCCGAGCCGAAGGAGCGCACAACGGCGTTGCCTTCCTTGTCGTCGTCGATGCCGTCCTTGTCCTCGTCCTTGTCGTCCGGCTTTGTGTCCTTCGGTGCGACGGCGAGAATGATGCCGCCCGTCACATTGCCTTCGACCGACAGCGCGTTACCGCCGACGAGCAAATCGTCGGCGTCGAGCTTCGAAGGGTCGGCGGGCGGCGTCGTGAAGCGATAACCGGTCGAGGTAAGATTGCCCTGGACGACCAGCGAGCCGGTGACATTGCCGGCAAGCCGGGCGCCGATCGCGTCGACGCCCTGTACGCCGATCGTGCCGGCGAGGCGGACATTGCCGGTAACGTCTTGCAGGCCCACGCCAAGCGCGCGGTCGCCGACAACGGCGATCGTGCCGTCGTTGATGAAATTGCCCGTCAGCGGACCGCCTAGGCGAATACCGGCGGAATTATTGCCCTCGATCGAGATGGCGCCGGAGTTGACGATATTGCCCGAAAAGGCACCGGCGGTCGCGATGCCGACGCGGTTGCTGCCGATCGCGAAAGCACCGTCAAGGTCGCCGTCATTGTCGATGTCGGTCGGGGCATAGGTCTCGCCGATGGTGATCTTGCCGCTCGCGCTGTTGGTGATGCCGCCCGTCGTACCGGCGTTCGCCAGAATGCCCGTGGCGCCATCGACGTTGCTGAACTCGATCGTGCCTTCGTTGACGACCTTGTGGTTGCTGTCGATGGTGACAGCGGGACCGGTAACCGTCGGCTTGATCGAGCCTGCCGCGACGATCTTGATGTCGTCGGCCGCACCCGACTTGATCGTCGACGTCCGCACCGGTGCCGTGGTGGCGGTGCTGATCGTCGTTTCGGCATGGGCGGCGGTCGAAAGAAGGGTGGCCAGGCAGGTGGAGGCCAGCAGGGTCTTGCGCATCGGGTTCCTCTTGTGATCGGGGGCCGGAATGTCTTCCCGGCGACAACCACAAGACGGAACGGTGTCGGCGCAGCCTTGGAAAAAAATGCTCTGACGGCTGGCCTTCAGTTATGCGCGGTCACGATCCACGCGGCGCCATCGATTTGAACCGATGTTTCGCCAGGACGTTTGGCGAAGGCCGCGCGGACGGCATCCGCCGCGCGGGCGCGAATGTCGTCGGGCTGATCGGCCAGCGCGCGCAACAACGGACCGACCTGAAACGCCATGTCGAGCGCATCGTCGATCGCGCCCTCGCGCGTCGCGCCGCGGCCATAGGCAAGGGTTGTGTCGAATGGCGCAACATCGATCGCGGCAAAGCCTGCCGCTGCCAGGATATCGGCGACCCTCTGCCGGTCGCCAAAGGCAAAGGGACCGGGGGCATTCGGGTCGGTCGGCGCGGGTTCCACGATGTCGCGGATCGCCGCCATCGGCAGGCGCACCCAGTCATTCTCCTGCGCACCGCGCCAGCAGACGAAGGCGAGCCTTCCGCCCGGTTTCAGCGCGCCTCGCATATGTGTGAACGCTGCGACAGGATCGTCGAAGAACATCACGCCGAAGCGCGAGAAGAGGAGGTCGAAACCTGCTGCGGGCAACGGCGCGGTGGCGGCGTCGGCGCAGCGAAATTCGACGGGTGCTCCCGCAGGAGACGCGGCGCGTGCTATCTCGACAAGCCGCTGCGAGATGTCGACGCCGAGGACATGCCCGTCGGTTCCTGCTTTTTCCGCCAGCGGAAAGGTCGATGTGCCCGAACCGCAGCCGATGTCGAGAATATGTTCGCCGGGTTGCGCATTCGCAGCAGCAAGCGCGGCATTGCCGAAATCTTCCAGCATCAGATCGAGGCGCGCCAGATTTGCGGCCCAGCGCATTCCGCTATCGCCGTTCCAGTCGTGCGTCGGGACGGGCAGGGTGTCGGGCATCGGAAGACCTCTTTATTGCGAATGAATCGCAACTACACGCGCGAAGCGGAAAGGGCAAGGGCGCGCGCATAGCTATGCCTTGTTGCATCGCTCCCGCCCATGCGACATTCCAAGGTGTGGACCGGCATGCTGGACCGGCAAGGGAGAGTCATGAGCGAACAGATCGTCACGGTAGACATCGGCGGCACGCATGCGCGCTTTGCGATTGCCGAGATCGAAGGCGGCCGTGTCCTGTCGCTTGGAGAGGCCACGACGCTGCACACCAAGGATCATGCGAGCTTTCAGACCGCCTGGCAGGATTTCGGGCGTCAGCAGGGCGGCGTTCTGCCGCGCGCGGTGGCCATCGCAATTGCCGGGCCGACGCGCGGCGACATCATACGCTTCACCAACAACCCGTGGATCATCCGCCCCGCGCTGGTGAACGAGAAGCTGGACGTCGATCGCTACGTCTTGGTCAATGATTTCGAGGCGGTGGGGCATGCGGTCGCACAAGCCGATGCGCGCTATTTTGAACGCCTGACGGGCCCCGACGAACCCTTGCCCGATAGCGGCACGATCAGCGTCATCGGCCCAGGGACTGGCCTAGGCGTCGCACACATCTGGCGTGATGGCGCGAGTTACCGGGTTCAGGCCACCGAGGGCGGGCATATCGACTTCGCGCCGCTCGACAGCATCGAGGACGCGATCCTTGCGCGGCTGCGCAAACGCCATCGCCGCGTGTCGATCGAGCGGATCGTGTCGGGGCCCGGCATCGTCGATATCTATGAAACGCTCGCCGCGCTCGAAGGCCGCGCGATCCCGCGGCTCGACGACAAAGCGATCTGGACCAATGCGCTGAGCGGCGATGATAGCCTTGCCGCCGCGGCGGTCGATCGTTTCTGCCTGTCGCTGGGCAGCGTATCGGGCGATCTTGCGTTGGCACAGGGCGCGAGCGGCGTCGTTATCGCGGGCGGCCTTGGCCTGCGCATTCGCGACAGCCTGGTGCGTTCGGGTTTTCCGGAACGCTTTATCGAAAAGGGGCGGTTTGAGGGCTTTATGTCGGCGCTGCCGGTCAAGTTGATCACGCATCCGCAGCCCGGTCTGTTCGGCGCGGCTGCGGCTTTTGCCCGTCAGCACGGCTGACGCAAATATCGCTGGCATCCAGCCGAGAAAATCGGCAGCAAGGAATCATCGCTTCCTGAAGGATTCCGCGCCAAGTGTCCGCCCGTCCCGTCCTCGGCATCATTGCCTGCAACCGGCAGGTCGGCGCCGAATATGCGCAGGCGGTAATGAACCGCTATGCCAAGGCGGCGATGCGCCATGCCGACTGCGCCGCGCTGCTGATCCCTTCGCTGCCCGATTATATGCGCGCCGATGAAATCGTCGGGCGGCTGGACGGCGTTTTGCTCACCGGGTCGCCTTCGAACGTCGAACCGGCGCGTTATGGCGAGGAGGATGCGGGCGAAGGGCCGTTCGATCCTGATCGCGACCGCATGATGCGTGATCTGGTCGAAGCGGTCATCGCGGCACAGCGCCCGCTGTTCGGCATCTGCCGCGGGTTTCAGGATATCAATGTCGCGCTCGGCGGGACGCTGCGCCGCGACACGGCGACGAACGGCGAATTGCTGCGGCATCATACGCCCGACGGCACGCTGTTCGACGCGATGTTCGATCATCGCCATCATGTCGACCTTGTCGAGGGCGGAATGCTCGCGTCGGCCTATGGTGCGGCGTCGCTCGACGTGAATTCGGTGCACTATCAGGGCGTCGGTCGCCTCGCGGACGGTCTGTCCATCGAGGCGCGCGCGCCTGACGGCCTGGTCGAGGCGTTCAGCGCGCGGCCGAACGGCGCGCCCCTGCTTGCCGTTCAATGGCATCCCGAATGGGCGGTCGACGGCAATGAACAAAGCCAGACCTATTTTCGCCTGCTCGGTCAGGCATTGCGGGGCGCGCTGTGAACCGCCGCGTCACCCGTTACGACCGCTATCTCGCGCGGCTCTGCTTTTCGCCCTGATTCTCCGGATCCGGTTTCGTTCCGTTTCCAGACAATCAGGAGTTTCATAATGCCCCGCAATCACGACATCGCCGAACTGCGCCGCCTCGACGTCGCGCACCATTTGCCCGCTCAGGCCGACTGGGCCGAAATTGAAAAGCTTGGTGGCAGCCGCATCATCACCCATGCCGAGGGCTGCTATATCCACGACGGCGACGGCCACCGCATCCTTGACGGCATGGCGGGCCTCTGGTGCGTCAACATAGGCTATGGCCGCGAGGAACTCGTCGAGGCAGCGGCAGCGCAGATGCGCGAGCTGCCTTTTTACAACACCTTCTTCAAGACCGCGACGCCGCCGACGGTGACTCTCGCGGCGAAGATCGCCTCGCTCACCGGCAACCGTCTGCCGCATATCTTCTTCAACGCGTCTGGCAGTGAAGCCAATGATACGGTGTTCCGCATGGTGCGCCACTATTGGAAGCTGAAGGGCGAACCCAATCGTACCGTCTTCATCAGCCGCTGGAACGCCTATCATGGCTCGACCGTCGCGGGCGTGTCGCTTGGGGGCATGAAGGCGATGCACGCGCAGGGTGATTTGCCGATCCCCGGCGTCGAACATGTGCGCCAGCCCTATAGCTTCGGCGAAGGGCAGGGGATGACCGAGGAGGAGTTCTGCGACGCCTGCGTTCAGGCGATCGAGGACAAGATCCTTGAGGTCGGGCCGGAAAATTGTGCCGCCTTTATCGGCGAGCCGGTTCAGGGTGCTGGAGGTGTCATCATCCCGCCCAAGGGCTATTGGCCCAAGGTTGAGGCGGTTGCGCGGAAATATGGCCTGCTCGTTGTCGCCGACGAGGTGATTTGCGGGTTCGGGCGCACCGGCAAGATGTGGGGCCACGAGACAATGGGCTTCACTCCCGACCTAATGCCGATGGCGAAGGGGCTGTCGTCGGGTTATCTCCCGATTTCGGCGACCGCGGTTGCGGCGCATGTCGTGGAAGTGCTCAAGACCGGCGGCGATTTCGTCCATGGCTTCACCTATTCGGGCCACCCCGTCGCGGCTGCGGTCGCGCTCAAGAATATCGAGATCATCGAACGCGAAGGGCTGGTCGAACGCACCGGCAGCATCACCGGCCCGCATCTCGCCAAGGCTTTGGCGACGCTGAACGATCATCCGCTCGTCGGTGAGACGCGCTCGGTCGGACTGCTCGGCGCGGTCGAGATCGTCGCTGACAAGGAAACGCGTGCACGCTTCGGCGGTGCGGAAGGGACGGCAGGACCGATGGCGCGTGATGCGTGCATCGCGAACGGCCTGATGGTGCGTGGCATCCGCGATAGCCTGGTTATGTGCCCGCCGCTAATCATCACCACCGAACAGATTGACGAGATGGTTGCCATCATCCGCAAATCGCTCGATGAGGTGATGCCAAAGCTCCAAGCGCTCTAAACAGGAAAGACCAAACCCCTATGCCCTCCGGCCTTTTTGCCCTGCTCGACGATATTGCGACGATCGCCAAGGTCGCCGCCGCGAGCATCGACGATATCGGCGCCGCAGCGTCGAAGGCCGGGGTCAAGGCGGCGGGGGTCGTCGTCGACGATACCGCCGTGACGCCGCGCTATGTCACCGGCTTTACCCCGGATCGCGAATTGCCGATCATCTGGCGGATCACCAAGGGGTCGATCTTCAACAAGCTGGTGCTGATTCTGCCCGCTCTTTTGCTGCTATCGGCGGTTGCACAATGGGCGATCACACCGCTGCTGATGATCGGCGGCGCCTATCTTTGCTTCGAGGGCGCCGAGAAGGTGCTGCATTCGCTGCAGAAGGACAAGACGAGCCTTGAGGAAGATGCCGAGATCGTCGCGGACAAGGATCATGAAGAGGCGATGGTGAAGGGAGCGGTGCGCACCGACTTCATCTTGTCCGCCGAAATCATGGTGATCGCGCTCAACGAAGTGCTCGACGAGCATTTTGCGATGCGCGCCGCGACGCTCGCGGTCGTCGCCGTCGCGATCACCATTGCGGTTTACGGCGTCGTCGGACTGATCGTGAAGATGGACGACATCGGGCTGCACATGGCGAAGGAGGGCAACAGCGCCCGCCGCGCGGTCGGACGCGGACTGGTTGCGTTCATGCCAAAGCTGTTGTCGGCGCTGGCACTGATCGGGACCGCTGCGATGCTGTGGGTCGGCGGACAGATTTTCCTTCACGGGCTCGACGAATATCATATCGGCAATATCGGGCACGGACTGCATGATTTCGCGCATAGCGTCGCTGGCGGCCTGCCGGGCGCGGGTGTGTGGGAGTGGCTGATCAATGCCGGCGGCGCGGGCGTGTTCGGATTGTTGCTCGGCGGCGTGATCGTCGGTGTGCTGCACCTGCTGCCGGGGAAGAAGGCGGCCCATTAATCTCGTCATTGCGAGCGAAGCGAAGCAATCCAGAGCGGCGTAATCCGTACTGGATTGCTTCGCTTCGCTCGCAATGCCTGCTTGGGGAGGTTACCCCAGCAGCACCACCGGGCTATCGGCGCGCCAGTGCATGCTGACCTTGTCGTCCCAGGTGAAATCTTCCTGATCGTGGCGCGACAGATTGGGGCGCGAGACGCGGATGCGAGCGCCGGTTTCCAGCTCGATCTCGAACAGGGTGATATCGCCGAGATAGGACATGCCCTTGATCTTGCCGCGCGCAAAATTGTATCCGTCGGGGGCATCCTGCGCCGCCGCCTTGACCGCCTTGCCTTCGCCCGGGACGTGAAGATAGATTTTCTCGGGGCGCAGCGCGACCCAGACATCGGCGCCATGTGGGCCGGTGACGCCGTGGTTGAGATATACCTTGCCAAGGCCCGGGCAATCGACCGCCGCCTTGTCGGGCTGATCGAGGGTTAGTTTGCCTTCGAAGATATTTACCGATCCCACGAAATCGGCGACGAAGCGGTTTGCAGGATATTCGTAGAGGTCGGACGGCGTCGCGAGTTGCGACACCTCACCCTTGTTGATCACCGCGATGCGGCACGCCATCGATAGCGCCTCGTCCTGATCGTGCGTCACCGTGACAAAGGTGATGCCAACCTTTTCCTGCAATTCGCTGAGCTCGAACTGCATCTGTGCGCGCAGCTTTGCGTCGAGGGCCGACAGCGGTTCGTCGAGCAGCAATACCTTGGGCCGCATCACAAGGCTGCGCGCGAGCGCGACACGTTGCCTTTGTCCGCCCGACATCTGGTCAGGCATGCGCGTCTCAAAGCCGCCGAGCTTGACCAGTTCGAGCGCCTCAGCGACGCGGTCCTTGATCTCGCCGCCCTTTACCCCCGCGATCTTGAGACCATAAGCAACGTTGTCGGCAACACTCATGTGCGGAAAGACGGCGTAGCTCTGGAACACCATGTTCACCGGGCGCTTGTTCGGTGGGATGCCCGCCATGTCCTGTCCATCGATCAGGATGCGCCCTTCGGTCGGCAGCTCGAACCCGGCGATCATGCGGAGCAGCGTCGTCTTGCCGCAGCCCGAAGGGCCGAGGAGTACGAAAAATTCGCCCGCATTGATGTCTAGACTGACATTGTCGACCGCGGTCACCTTGCCGAAGCGTTTCGAGACATTCTGGATCTGAATGATGGGGCGTGCGGTTTCGGTCATGGTCAGTGGGTTTCCGCAATGGCTTTCACGCCCTGGAGCTTGAGCGCGATGAATGTCAGGGCGACGGTCAGGATGATGAGCAGGGTCGAGGCCGCGTTGACCTCTGGCGTCACCGAGAAGCGGACCATCGAATAGACTTTCACCGGGAAGGTGATCGTGTCGGGACCGCTGGTGAAATAGGTGATGACGAAATCGTCGAGGCTGAGCGTGAAGGAGAGGAGCGCGCCCGCGACAAGTGCGGGTTTGATGTGCGGGATCAGCACGTCGCGGAACACTTGCCACTCGCTGGCGCCCAGATCCTTCGCCGCTTCCTCCTGCTCACGGTTGAAGGTTGCGAGGCGCGAGCGCACGACCATCGTCACGAAGGGAAAGCAGAAGGTGATATGTGCGATCGTGATCGCGCCGAGGTTGAACGGCCAGATCAAGTCCGTCGGCCAGTTGACCGCGGCGAAGAACATCAGGAAAGCGACGCCGAGGCAGATTTCGGGAACGATGATCGGGAGCGAGATCGTGCCGTCGATCGCGCCTTTCAACGGGAAACGGAAGCGCCAAAGCATAACCGCTGCGACCGCGCCGAGCACAAGGCTGACGATCGTAGCGAGCGCCGCGATCGTCAGCGAATTGACCAGCGCCTCGACCAGTTGGTCGTTGCCAAGCGCTTTCTCATAATATTTGGTGGTAAAACCACGCCACACGACGTTGCGCTTGCTGTCGTTGAAGCTGAAGATCATCAGCACGACGAGCGGCGCGTAAAGGAAGACCATTACCGCGCCGACCCACAAGCGCATCCAGAGGGTCCGGCTATATTCGAGCGGCGCTATGGGCGTGCGGGCAAAAAGAGCCATCAGCGGACCTCCGGCACTTTTCTGCGCATCGACTGGATCGCGATCAGCGCGAACATCGCATAGATGAGCAGGAAGGAGAGGGCGGCGCCGAAGGGCCAGTCATTCGCTTTCTTGAACTGCCGCTCGATGACATTGGCGATCATCTGGCTGTCGGTCCCGCCCATGAGGTCGGGGGTGAGATAGGCGCCGAGCGCGGGGATCAGCGTGATCATTACCCCGGCGATGATGCCCGGTGCCGCGAGCGGAACGACGATGCGCATGATCGTGCGAAAATGCCCGGCACCAAGATCGAGGCTCGCCTCGATCAGGCTGCGGTCGAGGCGGTCGAGCGCCGCGTAAAGCGGGAGCACCATGAAAGGCAGGTGGACATAGACGAGTCCGAAGACGACCGCGAAATTATTGAAGAGCAGTTGCACCGGTTCCCATGTCGGGAGCGGTTGCAGCCCGACGAGCGTCTTGATCCAGCTCGTTCCCTCCCACAGCGCGCCGAGGCCCTTGTTCGCGAAGCCCTGAGTGCCGAGCAGCATCATCAGCGCATAGGTGCGGATGAGGAGGTTGGTCCAGAAGGGCAGCATGATGCCGAGCAGCAGCCACGGTCGCCATTTCTCGCTGGCAAAGGTGATCGCCATCGCGACGGGGAAGCCGATGATCAGGCAGATCAACGTGACGAGCGCCGCGACGGCGAAGCTTTTGCCGAAAATGGTGAGGTAGAGCCATTCGGTCGCGCGCTTGTAATTTTCGAGCGTGCCCGAAAATTCAATCTCGGTGAGGCCCTTGTTCTCGCCGAAGCTGTAAAGCCAGACGATCGCCATGGGGACCAGGAAGAAGACGATGACCCAGAAGAGCGTCGGCAGCGATACCGCTGCAAAAACCCTCTTGTTCGTTTTCCAATCCTGTTCGGCCACCCCCCGATGCCCCCTTCAGACCCTTAGGCCGCCCGCACCCGTGTGAAGGCTTCTTCGTACAGCGGCTGCAACTCGGGATTGAAGCGCGCATATTCGCATTTCGCCAGCACCTCGGCGGGCGGGAAGATGACCGGGTTATTCTTGTAGCTGTCCGGCATCAGCGCCTTCGCCGCCGCGTTGGGCGTCGGATAGAGAATCGTCTCGGTGATTTCCTTGTCGACGTTGGCATCGAGGATATAGTTGATGAAGGCGTGGGCATTTTTCGGGTGCGGTGCGCCCTTGGGGATGCACAGATTATCCGAATTGAGCTGGCTGCCTTCCTTCGGCACGACGAAGTCGATGTCGTTGTCCTCGGTCATCGCCTGCGCGATGTCGCCATTATATTCGAGCACCACGTCGACGTCGCCCTTCAGCAACAGGTCCTGCCCGTCATCCTCGTGGAATTTCTTCACATTGGGCTTTTGCTTGATCATCATCTTTTCGATCGTCGCGATGTCCGCGGGGGTCAGCGCGTTGACCGATTTGCCCAGATATTTGCCGTAAAGGCGGAACATGTCGCCGGCCTCCGACAGCCAGGCGATGCGGCCCGCATATTCGGGGCTGTCGAACAGGACTTTCCAACTATCGGGCCGCGCCGACACTTTCGATTTGCGAAAGCCGATGCCGAGCGCGAGCCAGGTATAGGGCATCGAAAACTTGCGCTGCAGGTCATATTCGACGTTGATATAGGCCGGGTCGATATTCTTCTTGTTCGGAATTTGCGCATGGTCGAGCGGCATCAACATGCCGGCCTTGCTCATCCGCTCGACAAAGTCGTTCGACGGCACAATCACGTCGTAGCCGGGATTGCCGGCCTTGAACTTCGCAAACAGCACGTCGTTGCTGTCGAACAGGTCCATCGTAACGTCGACGCCCGTCGTTTCCTTGAAATTGTCGAGCGTATTCTCGCCGATATAGGTGTCCCAATTGTAGAAGTTCAGCTTGGCTTCCTCGCCGTTCGCGAGCTTCTTGCCTTCGCCCTTGCTGCATGCGGCGAGCCCGCCGAAACTGATCCCGATGGCCGCGACCCCCATCGCCTGGAGCAGCGAACGGCGTCCCCGGGTTTGCTTGATCAGTTCAATCGGATCCATGTGCAGCCTCCCTGTTTGTGACGTCAAGCTGACTCAATAAAGTCGGCTTGGAAAGAGCTTTTTTGCGCTGCACCAGGAATATTTGAAACTTTCATGCGTTGCGCAGGTACCAGTCGTAATCAAGCGTCGGAACGACGCTGAAATAATTGTCCTGTTCGACCCGCTTGACGATGCTGAACATGTCGACGAAGCGGTCGCCGAGATAGGCGCGCATCAGCTTCGATGCGTGGAAGCGGTCGACCGCAGCGAACCAGTTGGAGGGCGGCTTGTCGTCGCCCGAATTGTCGCGATCATAACCGTTGCCGACGACCGCCGCGCCCGGATCGGTCTTGTTCGTCATGCCATGATGCATGCCCGCTAGGACGGCGGCGACCGCAAGATAGGGATTGGCGTCGGCACCGCACGCGCGATGCTCGACATGCCGGCTCGGCGGCGGCCCGGCGGGGATGCGGAACGAGACCGTGCGGTTGTTCACGCCCCAGGTCGGTGCGACGGGGGCATAGCTGTTCGCCTTGAAACGGCGATAGCTGTTCGCATGCGGTGCAAATAGCGCGAAACCATCGCCGACGCTGCCGATCATCCCGCCGATCGCGTGGCGTAATGTGGGGGTGCCCTCGGGATCTTCGCTCGCAAAGATGTTTGCGCCCCTGTCGTCGTTGACCGAGACGTGAATGTGCATGCCGCTGCCCGCCTGATCGGCGAAGGGCTTGGCCATGAAGGTCGCCTCTAGTCCCTGCTGCTGCGCAATCGCCTTGACGAGGCGCTTGTACATGATTGCGTCGTCGCAGGCGCGCAGCGCATCGGGCTTGTGGCGCAACGTTAGTTCGAACTGGCCGGGCGCGAATTCGGATATGGCGCTTTCGAGCGGCAGGTCCTGAATGTCGGTCGCGGCATAAAGTGCGTCGAAGAAAGGCCGGAAATCGTCGAGTTCGCGGAGACCATAAACCTCGACATTGCGCGGCGTGTCGCGGCTGTAGGCCGGGCGGGCAGGGCGAACCTTGCCGTCGCGCGCGCGGCGCGGGTCGACGAGATAAAATTCGAGCTCGACCGCAAGAACCGGAGTCAGCCCGTCGGCGGTGAAACGGTCGATCACACCGCCCAGCACATGGCGCGGGTCGAGATCGTGCGGCGTCCCATCGAGTTCGTAGAAATCGACGAGGAATTGCGCGGCATGGTCGCCGCCCCACGGCGTGCGGACGAGCGTGCCGGGGATCGGCTTCATCGATCGGTCGGCGTCGCCATCTTCCCAGACGAGGCCCGTTTCGACCGTGTCCTGACCGGTAATGTCGACGACGGTAATCGAGCCGGGGAACATGCGGCCGCTTTCATAGACGGCCAGCACCTCATGCTGGCGGAGCCGCTTGCCGCGAGGCACGCCGCCGAAGTCGGTGTAGATCATCTCGATCGAATCAACGTCGGGATGGGCCTTGAAAAAGGCTTCGGCTTCCGACCGTGGCGCGATCACGCCCGATGACTTCGACATCGCCCCGTTACTCCTTCAATGCTCGCACGCAGTCGGCGAAGGCGCCGACCAACCGGTCGATCTGATCGTCGCCGGTAACCGGGCTCACCAACATCATATTGTGAAACGGCGCCAGCAAAATCCCGCGATTGGCGAGAAAGAGGTGGGTCGCCGCCTCCAACTCGGGATGCATGGCCGTCTTTGCTTCGCTGCCATTGTGGGGTGGGGTGAGGCAGGTCAGGAATTCGACGCGGGCGCCGACCTGTGTGACATGCCAGTCAAGGTCAGCGGCGGCGATTTCCTGTTCGAGCCCGGCGACGAGGCGTGCGGCGCCACGCAGCATCTGGTCGTAGGCGGTGGGCGTGATGACGTCCGACAGCATCGCATCCATCGCGGTAATGGCGAGCGCGTTGGCGGATAGGGTGGTGCCGATACCGCTGTGCCCGGCGGGTCTCGCGGCGTTGAGCGCCGCCATGCGTTCGGCGACCTCAGCCGAAAATCCATAGACCGCGCACGGCACGCCGCCGCCGATCGACTTGCCGACGACCATCAAGTCGGGTTTTGGACCATGCACGGTGCCATGGCCACCATAGCCCGACGAAATCGTGTGCGTTTCGTCGAATATGAGCAACGTGCCCGTTTCATCGCACAATTTACGCAGAGTTGAGAGAAAGCCCGGCGCGTCGCGCACCATGCCCACATTGGTCATCACCGGTTCGGCGAGGACACAGGCGATGTCTCCGCCGCGAAGAGCCGACGCAAGCGCTTGTTCGTCGTTGAATTCGATCACGGTCGTCGTGTCGCGAAGGTCGTGGACCTGTCCGATCAGGCTGGCACGCATCATCGGCGTTCCGGCCTTCAGATCGACGAAGGCATCGTCAACCGCGCCATGATAGGCCCCGTTGAAGGTCAGGATCTTGCGCCGCCCGCTGATCCCGCGGCACCAGCGGATCACCGCACGGTTTGCTTCGCTGGCGGTCGTAGTGACCTGCCATTGCGGTAGACCGAACATCGCGGCGAGCTTTTCGGACAGTGCTGCCCCCCGCTCCGTCGGGAGCATGTAGCTTAGCCCTTCGGTAGCCTGCCTGATCAGTGCGGCCGCGAGAGCAGGCGGTGAATGACCGAAAAGGCTGGCCGTGTCGCCGAGGCAGAAGTCGTCGTAGTCCTGTCCGTCGATGCTGGTGAGCGTAGCATGTTTTGCCGATGCGGCGACGATCGGCACCGGACTCGGCCAATCCTTCATCCAGTGGAAGGGAACCGATTGGAACCATCCCGTGGCCGCGGCATGGTGCGCGAAAGTGCGCGGGTTGGCAGCGCGGAAGCGTTCGGCCTCGATTGCCGCGACGCGGGCTATGGCCGCGTCGGCGATCACCCGAGCTTGTCCTTCATGGCGTAATAGAGCAGCCCGAGCGTCGCGAGCGGGCGGCGCAGCCACTTGCCGCCGGGAAAGGGCTGCGATGGCAGATTTGCGAGAATGTCGAAGCGTTCGGCGGTGCCTGCCACAGCCTCGGCAACCAGCTCGCCCGCGATGGTTGTCACCAATGCTCCATGACCCGAAAAGCCGTGCGCGTGGAAGATGTTCCCGCGCCGTCCGATATGCGGCAGCCGGTTCAGCGTCACCGCGACGACGCCGCCCCAGCCATAGTCGATCTTCGCGTCGGCGATCTGTGGGAACACCTTTGCCATATAAGGTCTTACGAACGCCGCGATGTCGCGCGGCGGCACCTGCGAATAGCTTTCACCGCCGCCAAAGATCAGGCGTTTGTCGGCCGAGAGGCGGAAATAATTGAGCACGAAGCGGCTGTCGGCGACCGCGGCGTCGGTCGGGAGCAGTTCGTCGGCGTTCGGCAGCGGCGCGGTCGCGACGTTATAATTCATGATCGGCACGGTGTAGCGGCCGAGGTCGCGCTCGACTTCGCCGATCCAACTATCGGTCGCATCGATGACGTAGCGCGCGCCGACATGCGCGCGGTCGGTCATCACGCCCGGCCCTTCGGGATTGTCGGTGATCTGGCGAACGCGCTCACCCTCCCAGATGCGGACCCCGGCGGCTTCGGCGGCGCGGGCTAGGCCGATGGCGTAGTTCAGCGGGTGGAAATGACCGCCCTGCGGATCGTGGATGCCGCCATGATAGAGCGGGCTGGCGATATGGTCGCTCATGGCGTGCTTCTCGACGACCGCGCTCCGATAGTCGAAGCGGTTGGCGAGATATTCGGCTTCACGCCGCATCGTAGCGAAATCCTTCGGCGTCCACGCCGCCTCCAGATGACCGGCCTTCAGATCGCAGTCGATGCCATGTTTCGCGATCCGCGATTTTACACGGTTTTCGCGCCAGCACAGGTCGAACAGGGCGTCGGCGCGCTCGCGTCCGAACTCGTCTTCCAGTTCGGAGGCGGTCCAGCGAAGCCCCGGAATGAGCTGCCCGCCGTTACGGCCCGACGCGCCGAAGCCGATATGCTCGCGTTCGATCAGGATCACCGAAAAGCCTCGCTCGGCGCAGGCGAGCGCCGCCGATAGGCCGGTAAAGCCGCCGCCGATCACCGCCACATCGAACGACATATCCCCATCAATTTCATAGGAGGATCGCCACGGATGGACGGTCGCGGCATAATAGCTGTTTGCAAGCGGATCGGTCATGGTCGCAGCGCGGGTCAGACCCGCATCAACAGATGTTCGCGTTCCCAGCTCGATACCACCGACTGATAGTTGAACAGCTCATGATCCTTCACCGCGAAGAAGATTTCGAAGAAATCATCGCCGAGCAAATTGCGCACCTTCTTGCACGAGGCGAAACGGTCGAGCGCAGCCTCCAGCGTGCGGGGAAGGGTGCGTGCGCGGTTGTACGCGCTGCCGGTGATCGGCTTTGCGGGGACCATCCGGTCGACCATCCCGATATAGCCGCAGATCAGCGAGGCAGCGATCGCGAGATAGGGATTGCTGTCGGCGCCCGGCAGGCGGTTTTCGACGCGGCGGTTGTTCTTGTCCGAGATCGGCACGCGGAACCCGCACGACCTGTTGTCCTCGCCCCACTGAACGTTGATCGGCGCTGCGCTGTCGGGGCGCATGCGGCGGAAGCTGTTCACATTGGGTGCCCATAGCGGCGAGATTTGCGGCATATAGCGCACAAGCCCCGCGATATAGCTGCGGAACATCGCGCTATCGCGGCCGTTGGCGGTCGAAAACAGATTCTTGCCCGACCCCGCATCGACCACCGACTGATGAATGTGCATCGCGCTGCCCGGCTGACCCGCCATCGGGTTCGCCATGAAGGTCGCGTAGACGCTGTGCTGTTTCGCAACATTGCGCACGACGCGCTTGAAAAGGAACACTTCGTCGGCGAGCCGCAGCGGGTCGCCATGCTCGAAATTCACCTCGAGTTGCGCGGCGCCCATTTCATGGATCATCGTATCGATATCGAGCCCCATCAGCTCGCAATCGTCATAGATATGATCGATGATATCCTCATATTCGTTCATCGCCTCCAGCCCATAGGGCTGGCTTGCTGTCTCGCTGCGTCCCGACTGGCCGACGGGCGGGGTCAGCGGAAAGTCGGGGTCGGCGTTCTGCGAGACGAGGTAGAATTCGACCTCGGGCGCGATGATCGGTTTCCAGCCCTTTTCGGCATAAAGCCCGAGGACCTTCTTAAGGATCGTCCGCGGCGCGATGTCGACCTCGCTGCCGTCTCCGTTGAACGCGTCGGCGATCACGAAGGCGGTCGGCGAGGTGAAGCCGGGTGCGACGCAGATCGTGCTGGGGTCGGCGATCAATATCTTGTCGGGATCCTTGTCCCAGATATCGTCGATATCCTCGGGATAATGGCCGTCGATCGTGCATATGAAGACACTGCCCGGAATGCGCAGCGACTTGTCCTTGACGGAGGAGAGGAACTTCTTGGCCGGCAGCACCTTGCCGCGCTGAACCCCGTTGATGTCGGGAACGATACATTCGACTTCGTCGATTTTATGGTCGCTGATCCATTGTTCCAGATTGACTGACATGAGCCCCCGATTGGGCCGAGGAGTCGGCCCGTTGTGGAGAGGGTAGCGTATCGCAAGCTTTCCACGAGCGCCAGTGGGGGCAGCTATTCGGCCATTTCCGGCATGATTATATGCCCGATTCTTTGCTTGCGCGAAATGGGCAGGCGGCCATCCTGGTATCACGGGCTTGACCCGGCGTCGGCCTTTTCTCCAAGTAGGACGACGCGCCGACGCTATCCTGTGTGCGCAACAAGGAGACGATGGTGATGAGGGGCGACAATGACCGGCTGGCTTCCTTCTGGATGCCCTTTACCGCCAATCGTTCGTACAAGGCGCACCCGCGCCAGCTCGTCTCTGCGAGCGGGATGTATTACCAGTCGTCGGACGGGCGCGATGTGCTCGACGGAACTTCAGGCCTTTGGTGCAGCAACGCAGGCCATTGCCGACCCGAGATTACCGAGGCGATCGCCAACGCCGCGGCGACCCTCGATTTTGCGCCAACCTTCCAGCTCGGGCATCCGCTTCCGTTCGAACTGGCGGAGCGGCTCGCCGCCCTGATGCCAGCGGGGCTCGACCGCATCTTTTTCACCAACAGCGGGTCGGAGTCGGTCGATACCGCGCTCAAGATTGCGCTCAATATCCAGCGCGCGAAGGGGGAGGGCACGCGGACGCGGCTGATAGGGCGTGAGCGCGGCTATCATGGCACCGGCTTTGGTGGGATCAGCGTTGGCGGCCTCGTGAACAATCGCCGCGCCTTTGGCGGGGGATTGCCCGGCGTCGATCATATCCGCCATACGCACGACATCGAACGCAACGCCTTCACCCGCGGGTTCCCGCACCATGGAGCCGAACTCGCCGACGATCTCCAGCGCCTCGTCGACCTGCACGGCGCCGATACGATCGCGGCAGTGATCGTCGAGCCGATGGCGGGCTCGACCGGCGTGCTCGTCCCGCCCGTCGGCTATCTCCAGCGCCTGCGCGACATTTGTGACCGGCATGGCATCATCCTGATCTTCGACGAGGTGATCACCGCTTTCGGCCGCGTCGGCGGAGCAACGGCGGCAGGACAATGGGGCGTGACTCCCGATATCATCACGATGGCCAAGGGCCTTACCAATGCGGCGGTGCCGATGGGTGCGGTGGCGGTGAAGCGCGAACTTCATGATGCGGTGATCGACAACGTGCCGGGCGGGATCGAGCTGTTTCACGGCTATACCTATTCGGGGCACCCGCTGGCGAGCGCCGCTGGTCTTGCAACGCTCGACCTCTATGCCCGGGACGGGCTGTTCGACCGTGCGGGCGAACTGTCAGGCTATTGGGAAGATGCCGCGCACAACCTGAAGGGTGCGCGCCATGTCATCGACATTCGCACGATCGGTCTTGTCGCCGGGATCGAACTCGAGCCGCGCCCGGGGGCTCCCACCGCACGCGCGATGGAATTGTTCCATGCGTGTTTCGACAATGGCCTGCTGGTACGCGCGACCGGCGACATCATTGCGCTGTCGCCGCCGCTGATCGTCGAAAAAAGCCAGATCGACGAGATGTTCGGGAGGCTGGGCGAGCTGTTGGATGGGATCGCCTAGGATAGTCGATCCGGGGTTAGGTTATTGCGCTGCCAAACAATGCACCGCGCAGCCAGTGATGCAGGCACGCGCTATTGCGATAGACGGCCGACCATCTACGCCTGACCCGCCAGCGGAAATGCCACCGAAACGCGCGTTCCCTTGCCAAGCTCGCTCGCGATATCAAGCTGCCCCTGATGACGCTCGCTGATGTGCTTGACGATCGCGAGGCCGAGGCCGGTGCCGCCGACCGAGCGGCTGCGCGCTTCGTCGACACGATAGAAGCGTTCGGTCAGGCGCGGCAGATGATCAGGCGCGATGCCGTCGCCCTCGTCGCTGACAGACAGCCGGACCCGACGGCCTTCGCGCGCCAGTTCGACCGTCACGGGCGTTCCAGCGTGGCCATATTTCATCGCGTTCGAAATGATATTGTGCGCGAGCTGCCCCAACTGCGCTTCGTCGCCGAACATTGGTTGCGGTTCGTTGCCCAGGCTTGCGACGATGTCTTTCGCGCGCGCCTGTTCGCTGTCGCGCAACTGCGCGATGGTCGTCTTGACGATTGCGGCAAGATCGACCTGTGCGGTGGGGCGGCGAAAACGGTCGGCCTCGACGCGCGAGATCGAGAGCAGGTCGATCACCAATTGTTGCATCCGTCCGGCCTCGCGGTGGATGATCGAAAGGAAGCGGCTTCGGGTCGGCGCATCGGTGTCGCCGTTCATGTCCTGCAAGGTTTCGACATAGCCCAGGATTGCCGCCAGCGGGGTCCTGAGTTCGTGGCTGGCATTGGCGACAAAATCGGATCGCATCCGGTCGGCAGCGTCGATGGCCGAACGGTCGGACAGGAAGATGATATTCTCGCTACCCGACAATGCAGCGATCCGCATCGTCCAGCGTTGGCCGGGGCGCGGAAAGTCGATCAGATTGACAGTTTCGAGCGGAAGGTTCGCGTCGATTTGCGAAAGCCAGTCGGTTGCCGCGGGATGGCGGATCGCGGTGCGGACATCCGCCCCGACAATATGCCGGCCAAGCAACCGGATCGCCGCGTCGTTGGCGATGGTCACAATATTGTCGGCGGTTCCGATCAGGGGCTCTTTTTCCTGATCGACCCAATGGGCAAAATCGGGGTGGCGGAGCAACGAGATCGGCGGGGCGACGGCAGCTACGGCGCCGACGTCCTTCGTGGCTGGCAAGGACATGGGTAGCGCGCTGTAGACCGTCGCCGCGGCGAGAAAACCCGCAAGCACCATGATCGCAATCGACAGCGGATCGCCCCCGGCCAGCGTGGCAAAGATCGCCGCGATGGCGACCAGCGTCAAAGCGATGACCAGGCTGGAAAGGCGATCGAACATCGTCGCTGCGCCTCGCACGAAGCGGGGATCGAGCGCAAGGATGTTTACGGTAATTAACGTCCCTTCGGCGAATGTCCCAAAGCGGGAAGGGCGAGGGGGCGGGCCGTCTTTTGCTTTTCCTTGACGGCTCATTAGGTTATGCGCGCGGCATGGAAAACGGCGACATTCCCGACGAAAATCCCGCAGGGGCGGACGAGGCTATTCCTTCGCGGCGAAGAATGCTGGCGCTCGGCGCGATGGGTGTGTCGGCCGCACTGACGATCCGCCCCGCCTTTGCGCAGACTGCGGTGTCGGTAATGAACTGTGAGATCCCCGTTCCGGGACCGACCGGCGCCGGCAAATATATCGATACGGCGGGCAAGCTGGTTCCGCCGGGCACCAAGGGCGCCTTTCCGGGCTCGCCTCGCCCGTTTACAGGCGAGGAAGTGAAGCGCGCCTTCCGTGGGCAGACGCTGCCGGGCACGACCTACAACCAGTCGCAGGCCTATCTTCAATATATCCGGCGCTTGCAGGCGGGGCAGAGCGGCTTTACCTGTTTCGCATCGATCACGACGACGCGCTGATTTTCGTTCCTTTGAGGCGATGTCGGTTCAGCCGCGCCGCCAGCCAAAGGAATTTCTGTGAAACTAGCTTCGCTCAAACAGGGTCGCGACGGTCGCTTGGTCGTCGTTTCGGACGATCTCGCCTGGTATGCCGATGCGGGCCAGATCGTGCCGACGATGCAGGCGGCGCTGGACAATTGGGCCTATGCCGCACCCCGGCTTGCGGCGCTGGCCGAGGATCTCAACCATGATGCGATCCCGAAGGACCGGTTTCATGAGCATGACGCCGCATCGCCGCTGCCGCGCGCCTATCAATGGGCGGACGGCAGCGCTTATGTGAACCATGTCGCGCTGGTGCGGCAGGCGCGCGGGGCCGAAATGCCCGACAGCTTCTGGCAAGATCCGCTGATGTATCAGGGCGGAAGCGACGCGTTCCTGGGACCTCGCGACCCGATCCCGCTCGGCGATCCGGCCTGGGGCTGCGACATGGAGGCCGAGGTCGTCGTCGTCACCGGCGACGTTCCCAAAGGCATTGACGCGATTGCGGCGCGCGACACGATACTGCTCGTCGGGCTGACCAACGACGTATCGCTCCGTGGGCTGATCCCGGCGGAGCTCGCCAAGGGTTTCGGCTTTTTCCAGTCGAAGCCGTCGAGCGCGATGTCGCCGGTGTTCGTTACGCCTGACGCGCTTGGTGAACGCTGGAAGGATGGCAAGCTGCACGGCACGCTGTCGGTCGACCTCAACGGCCAGCCGCTGGGGCGCGCCGATGCGGGGGTCGACATGACTTTCGATTTTGGGGCGCTCATCGCCCATGCGGCGAAGACACGTGATCTGGGCGCCGGCACGATCATCGGATCGGGCACGGTGTCGAATCGCGACGCCGATGGCGGGCCGGGCAGGCCGATCGCCGCGGGCGGCCTGGGCTATAGCTGCCTGGCCGAAGTGCGGACGGTGGAAACGATCCAGCAGGGCGAGCCGAAGACGCCGTTCATGCAGCAGGGCGACACGGTTCGCATCTGGATGGACGACGACCGCCATCACAGCATCTTCGGCGCGATCGAGCAGCGCGTCGGCTGATAGCAAGAGAGGGCGGAATTGCTTCCGCCCTCTCCCGATCTTACTCGCGCTACCGCTTGTTTAGCCGAAGCTGCCGCCGGACATCGCGTCGCTCAGCGAACATGCTGCTGGGCCGAGAATGACGATGAACAGCACCGGCAGGATGAACAGAATGAGCGGCACGGTCATGATTGCGGGCAAACGAGCTGCCTTTTCCTCAGCGCGCATCATGCGTTCATTCCGGAATTCGGCCGACAGAACGCGAAGCGCGCTCGCAAGCGGCGTGCCGTATTTTTCGGTCTGGATCATCGTCGTGACCACGCCCTTCACCGACTCCAGATTCACGCGGTAAGCGAAGTTTTCGAAGGCCTGACGGCGCTCGGTCAAGAAGCCGAGTTCGATCGACGTCAGAGCGAATTCTTCGCCGAGTTCGGGATAAGCGCGGCCCAGTTCCTTCGAGACGCGGGCGAAGGCGGAGTCGACGGTCAAGCCGGCCTCGGCGCAGATGACGAGTAGATCGAGCGCATCGGGAAGACCTTTACGGATCGCGTCGGTGCGCTTCTGGCGCATATTGTTGACGAACAGATCGGGCGCCTTGTAGCCTATGATCAATGCACCCATGGTGGACATTGAGCGTTTGAACGGCGTCAGATCGGGCCACATGTCGACCCAGTAGATCAGCAAGACGGCGAGCCCACCGAACAGGATCGGGAGGACCATGCGGCCAAAAATTACCGCCACGGCGAGATCCTTTGACCGGATACCGGCCTGCGCCAGCTTTTGCTGGACCTCTTTTATCTGCCCATCCTGCAACACCTGAAGCCTGTCGAGGAAGGTACGCATCCGGTCGGCCGTCTGGTTCTTGCGAACCAGGCGAGCACGACGCTTCGCGGTCGAGGCGGTGATACCCGCCTTCAACTGTTCGCGACGATCGTTGAGGGCCTTGACCCGCTTAGTCATCGGATTGCGAACGGTTAGCGCGTTGTAAATCGCGAAAAGGACCGCAAATACGCCGACGGCCGCGAGCATGGTACCCGCCCATACGACGTCGATGCCCAGAATTTTCGGACCCGCCTGCGCGCCTGAAAAGGCCGAACTAAGTAGGAGGCTGCTGTTCATTTCTATGCCCCCTCAGATTTCAAAGTTGACCATTTTGGCCATGATGCCGGCGCCGATGCTCATCCAGATGAGACCACCCAACCCGGCGATGATGAGGCGCTCTTCGTAGAAGAAGCCTCCCAGATAGCTGGGGTTCATCGACCAGACGACGCCGAAGACGAAGAAGGGCAACGAGCCGACGATATAGGCGGAAGCCTTCGCTTCCGACGACATCGCACGAATTTTGAGCTTCATCTGAGCGCGCTTGCGCAGAACGTCCGACAGATTGGCCAGCGTTTCGGCCAGATTGCCACCGGTTTCGCGCTGAATCTGGATCGTGATGCAAAAGAACTGGAATTCGGGAGTGCCGAGCATATCGGCCGATTCCTGCAATGCCGCTTCCATCGTGTTGCCGATGCGGATGCGTTCAATGATGCCCTTGAACTCCTCGCCGACGGGGCCGGGTAGCTCGTGGCTGACGACCTGGAAGGTTTCGGTGACCGGCAAACCCGACTTCAGACCGCGTACCAGAAGGTCGATCGCATCAGGAAAGCGGGCGTTGAATTTGGCGATGCGCCGCTTGATCGCCGATCCGACAACAAAATAGGGCAAGCCGAGCGCGAGGAACAAGCCGACCAGCCCGGCCATCAGAATTGGCGCGCGAACGATGAGCATGGCGCCGGTTACCACGACGAACACGATCATCGACGCGAACATATATTGCGTGAGGGTCCAGCTCTTGCCGGTCCTGCGTATCCGCTTCTCCAACTCGTCGCGACGGGGAAGCAGCGCGGTCAGCGATGAATCACCCTTGCGTCCTGACTGAATCGTTTTGCGCATCTGGGCCGCAACTACGGCTTCGGTCGAGTTCGCGTGACGGTCCTTGACCATCGCCAGCCGCCGCGTCTTCGCCTTTCCGGACGACGGTCCGCCGAGCAGGAACACGAGGAGGGCAAAAGCCAGGAAGGCCCCTGCGATGATAAGGATGACTGGCAGATTCATGGTCAGCTGATGCCCGCTTCTATCGCTGGACGTGGCGACGGCCCGGGGGCCGCCATCACGCCGCTTGTTTCACGCCCTTTTTCGTCAGCCCGAGCTTGCCGAGCAGCGAACCGCCCGATTTGCCCTTCGCCGCGACAATCTGCGCTTCCTCGGCTTCGACATCAGCGCCTTCGAGGATGATGCGCATCAGATTATTCCATACCTGCGCCGCCTTCGTGCCTTTGCAGGTTTCAGCATAGGATTTGCCGAGCTTTGCCGACTGGGCGACCAGCTTGGGGTCGAATGGAATGACGATGTCGATCGGACGTTCGATCGAAGATTCAAATTCCTTGCGCGACAGTTCGCCGATGGCGTTCTGAAACTTGTTCGCGACCAAGACGACACGCGCGCCCGGAATATTCTGCTTGAACCAGGACAAGAGCCGGATCGTGTCGCGCGCCGCGGCAAGCGTAACGTCGCTAACGAGCAGGATCGTGCCGGCTTCAGACACAAGGTGCGGGAAGGGGATCAGTACCTGTCGCGGAATGTCGACGATCGTCATCTCGAATGCCGAGCGAAGTTCCTCTTCCAGCTGGAAAAAGGCAGAGCCATCGGTCATCACCGGCTGATGGATCGGCGCTTCCGCCGACAACAGGCTGAGCTTGTCCGATGCGCGCACCATCGCGCGCTCGATGAAAAGCCCGTCGATACGGCTGGGGTTGTCGATCGCATCGATCAGGCCGCGGCCCGGTTCGAGATCGAGCGTCAGTGCGCCCGTGCCGAAATGAACGTCGAGATCGAGCAGCGCGGTCTGACGGCCAGCCTGCTCGCTGATCGCCCACGCAAGCGAAGTCGCGACGAGCGACGCGCCGACACCGCCGCGAACGCCGACAACACCCATCATGTGATGCGGCTTGTCGTCGTGCATATCGGCATGTTTCGGCGCCGACAGCATGGCTTGCGCCATCGTGAGCGATTCGCGGACCTGTTCGAGCGAAAGCGGCTTCAGGAGATAATCCTGGATGCCGCTGGACAGCAGATCGCGGTACAGCCGAACGTCGTTGACCTGACCCGCGGCAATCACGACGGTGCCCGGCTCGCAGACCTCCGCCAGCGCATTGATGTCGTTGATCGGGTCGCCTGATTCAGACATGTCGACAAACAGGATGTTCGGGCTGGCCGACACCGACAGCGATTGCACCGCATTGCGCAGGCCGCCCTTGTTACACTTTTCGATCGGCCAGCCCATGTCGTTGGCCGCGGCGCGGATCAGCTCGAGCGTATCGTCATCGCAGACGAAGGCATTAAACGGATCGCGCAATCCTGCTGATTTGAAAGGAGCGTTCACTGGCTGCCTCCGCTGGTGGGTGCCTTGGTCAGTTCGCCGGCACCGGTCTGGGGTTTGGTACGATAGGTCTGGATCGCGCGCGTTGCCGCGGCCGGGTCGCTGCCGGTATTGCTGGCGCCCTTGATCAGGTCGTTCGGATCGGCGACCATCGCAGCAAGATTGCTGTTCGTCGCGCAGCCATAGTTCGACGATGTCGAATTGGTCGGATTGATCGACGACTTGCTCTCCCAGTTGGGACAGCCAGGTACCGATGCCGATGCCCGCGTCACGACGATGCGCATGTGGCCGTCGGGCACGGCTCCGGTCGTGACCGGAACGTCGGTGCTGAGCAGCAATCCGCGGCGCTCGACCATCGCACGGACCGTCGCCTGTGCAGCGCTTGAACCATAGAGCGACGGGTCCTCAAGTGCGACGCGGTCGCCGTAGCGAACTCCCATCGCGTCGAGCCAGCCCTGCAGGCGACCCTGTTCGCTCGGAGGCAGTTCGCCGTTGGCCGCCGCAACATCAAACTGATAGATGCTGTTGCGCACGACCGGCTGGTGCACCGAGTCCAGACTGTGGTTGCTATTGGCGGCACCGGTACAGCCGGCGAGCGACGTGGCCACAGCCAGAACCGTCCAAGTTGCGATTTTTTTCATCACTTTGCTCCTGAAATCCGGCGCGTCACTTGATGCTGAAACCGGGCGACGCGTCGCCGCTGCCCCGCGGACGATCGGCATCGCCGACGCTGGTATCGAGCCGCGGTTTGGGGCGGTCGCCGCCAGTTACGCCATTGCTGGTCTGGTTGAGCAGGAGGCGCTGAAGATCGTTCGGGTCCTGATAGGCATCGGTGGGAAGCTTGATGTCATTTGCGGACACCGGCTGGACCAGATACGGCGTCACGACGATGACGAGTTCGGTTTCGCCACGGCGGAAGCTGTCCGATTTGAACAGCATGCCGAGCACCGGGACATCGCCGAGGCCGGGAAGCTTGTCGATGGCACCGATAGACCGGTTGTTTAGCAGCCCCGCGATCATGAAACTCTCGCCCGAGCCCAGCTCGACCGTAGTTTCGGCGCGGCGGATCGTGAGAGCCGGAACCTGAAAGCCCTGCATTTCGATCGCGCCCTCGGTCGACAGTTCCGACACTTCGGGGCGGACACGCAGGCTGATCCGGCCGTTGGACAACACCGTCGGCGTATAAGCCAGGCTGACACCATATTTGCGATATTCGATTGTCGTCCCGGCGAAATTGCCCGGGATCGGCACGGGAAACTCGCCGCCTGCCAGGAAGTCAGCGGTTTCGCCCGAAATGGCGGTCAAATTTGGCTGCGCCAGCGTAGCGACCAGACCCGAGCGTTCGCCGATATCGAGCGAAGCGATCAGATCGAGACCGAACAGGCGGCCAGCGCCCGCGAGGCTGCGCGTACCCGTCGGCGTCGTGACCTGATATTGAGTGCCAAGGTACGGCGAATTGATCGGCTGGCCTGTGACGGGATCGTACGGGCGGGGCACGGGGCTACCGGGGAACACCGCCGTCGGCGCAGGGACCGGCGTAATCGTGCCGGGGTTCCGGCCACCGAAGACTCCGGCCAAGAAGCCGCCCGTCGAATCGCGGGTCAGGACGTTGCCGCTGATTTCCTTGACCAGCGAGCGGTTTACTTCGGCGATCCGGACCTGCAGATTGACTTGCAGCGGTGTCGCCGTGCGAAGACGCGATAGAACCTTGGTCTCTTCGCCGACAAAAGCCTGTACCAGCCGTTCGGCTTCGGCGGCATCGTCAGGCGATTTCACCGTTCCCGTGAGCAGCACGAAGCCGTTCATCGGGTTCGCCGAAATACTGGCGTCCGGCATCGCGAGCGAAAGCATCTGATCGATCGTCTCGATGTTGTTGCCGACGCGGGCGACGGTCGAGAAAACGACGCGGCCGCTGGCATCGGTGGCATAGATGCTGGTTTCTCCGGGCTTTTTGCCAAAGATGTAGAGCTGGCGACCCGAACGCACCTGGACGTCGGCGACTTCGTCATTGGCGACAAAGACGTCGGACATCGAGGCGGGAAGGCTGACCAGCCGGCCGCGGCCCACCGATAGTTCGATGCTGCTGCTCGCGTTCTGGACGGCCTGTGCGATAACGGGCGCCGAAGGAGCTGCTGCCAGAGTGGCTGCGACGAGGCCTATCGCCAGGGTGCGGGCCATGGCCGCCGCCTTGAGTTTGGCTGTGCTGTTCATCTTACTTACCCCCGACCGGAACTTCGGTCATCTTGTCGCCGCGGGTCACGCGCACGACCGGACCGGTCGGAACGGACACGGGGCGCCCCCCATAGGATTGCGTGGAACCGCTGTTGTTCGTTGACGCCTGCGGTGCCCGCGGTGCCGTCACACGGCCGCGTACCGGGATCCAGAAGCGCGAGACGTCGCCACCGGTCGTCGCCGACGAGCGGCTCGAGGTCGGACGTGCAGCGGCTTCGGCCAGCATCTTCCGTTCAGCATTAGCGCCGCCAGTGGCCGGAACATTGACTTCGCCCGACGCGATTGCCGCGTCGAGTTCGCCGGCGCTTTCGGCCAGTGGACGCAGCGCGAGCGAAAGTTTGCCCATGTCCTGCGCGACGGCGATCTTTTCGGCGATTTCGGGTGTTGCTTCGAGAGTCACCGAACCGAAGGTGCGGACCGGGGTCTTCCCCGTTTCGTCTTCGGCATCAAAGCGCTGGTCAGTCGCCAGAATACGGACGTTACGGACGATCGTTTCGGCGGTGAACAATTCCTTGTCTGGATAGCTCGAGTTCTCCGAATCGACCGAGATGCGCTGCGCGAGAACCACGTCGACGCGGTCACCCGGAAAAACGAACCCGGCGACGCCTTGTTCCTGGCTGACCTTGACCGTGACGGCACGCATGCCCGGGCCAAGCGCCGCAGCGAGGAAGCCGCGGTCGTCGGGATGGACCAGAGCGCCCTGTGTCAGGGGCTGGCCCGCCGTGATTGGATAGCGCACGACGGTCCCGACCAGCGTATTCACGTCGGTCTTGTCCTTCATGAAATAGGCCTTTTCGACCAGTTCCTTCGGCCAGGGCTGAAAGCGGAAGCTGTCCGGGCCAACGATCGTACCGACGGGCAACTGCCGTGTCGCAACGAGGATCATCGGACCGGTAATCTCCGGTGCCGCGGCCGCGCGGGCCTGTGGCGCCGCCGCTCCGCGCATAATCTGGTTGACCCCGAACGCCGCGCCGATGGCAATCACCAGCGCGCCGACGATCAGCATAATCTTTCGCGTATCCATGACGATTTGTCGCCCTCCTGCACCCACCAGAGACGGTCGTGCTTTTCCCTCAGGTCATCCGATAACCTGAAACTGGTTAAGATATTGTTGGTGAAGCGCCCAAAGGCCTGCTGCGGCGATGGCGACCCCATAGGGGACCTCGACCGGCTTGTCCGAAGGACGCAATTTCATATGGATAAGCATCACTGCCGACAGGATGCCGCCGGCGACCGCCATGATCGTCAGCATTGGGACGAATAGGGGTAGCGGGATCCAAAGCATCACCGCGCCGATCATTTTGACATCGCCGCCACCCATCGCGCCGACAGCGAACAGTCCGGCAAAGATCAGGAAGATGGCGAATGCCGCGCCGAACTGGATCGGAACGTCGGGCCAAAAGGCCAGGCCGGTCGCGATCCAGAAAGGGATTGCAAGCAGCGCTATCGCTGCGTTGAGTTGGTTCGAAATGCTGCGCGACCGCAGGTCGCTGATCGCTGCTGCGATCATCAGCGCGCCGAGCAGGACCATCAGCCCCAGGGAGATCATGCCGCTTTCCATCGGCTTTCTCATAGGCAACATGGCTTACCAAAGAGTAACCATGCTGCTGGCACGCGCTGCTTGCATTCCGCGGTTCAACCGATATGCGGCGGGCATGACCGCCGCGCCGCCTTCCACTACCGATGTGCTGATCGTCGGCGCAGGGATCGCCGGCGCGAGCCTAGCGGCAGCGCTCGCGCCCTCTCGCCGAGTCATGCTGGTAGAGGCCGAGGAGGCCCCCGGTTACCACGCGACGGGCAGGTCGGCCGCTTTCTGGCACGAAAGTTATGGCGGAGTGGCGGTGCAGCCGCTGACCCACGCGTCCTTCGAAGCACTGAACAATCCCGACCCCGAATTTTCGGATATGGGCTTCCTGTCGCCGCGCGGAGCCTTGACCCTGGGCCGGCAGTCCGACGCGGCGGCCGTCGACGCGTTCGTCGCCGAGTTCGCAGCACAAGGCGTGGATGTGGTACGGATGTCGGGTGCCGAGGTCTCCGGCAGAATTCCGGGCCTTCGCCCCGAATGGAGCGAAGCCGCCTATGAATCCGCCTGCCGCGATATCGATGTCGCCCGCCTCCATGCCGCCTATCTGCGCGCGGCGAAGCGGGCCGGCGCGAGGCTGGTCACGCGCGCGCCCTTGAGGCGCGCGCGCCGCGTTAGCGCCGGCTGGGAGGTCGAACTGGGCGGCGCTCGGGTCCATGCGGCGCTGATCGTCAACGCCGCCGGGGCATGGGCAGACGAGGTTGCTGTGGCATGTGGGATCGCGCCAGTCGGCATCCAGCCCTATCGCCGGACGGTGATGCAAATCCGGCTGGGAGTTCCGGTTCCCGCCGACTTCCCGTTGGTGGTCCACGTTGGCGGCGAATTCTATTTCAAGGGTCAGAGCGAGGGGCGCGTCTGGCTGACTCCCCATGACGAGACGCCGACGGCTCCGCACGATGCTGCGCCTGAAGAACTCGATGTAGCGCTGGCGATCGACCGGATGCAGTCGGTGGTCGATTGGCCGGTCGCGGCCGTCGAACGTAAATGGGCAGGCTTGCGCAGCTTCGCACCCGACCGCGTCCCCGTGTTCGGCGCCGATCGACATGAAAGCACTTTTATCTGGTGCGCAGGGCAGGGCGGTGTCGGCATCCAGACCTCTCCAGCGATTGCCGCGCTCCTCGCGGCGGAGTTGGGCGCGCCGCTGCCCGGCGGTGCGATCGGCAGCGTCGATCCTGCGCCTTTTGCAGCATCGCGCTTTCGCTGAGCGATCTGACCGCTTGCGCGACGAAACGACTGGATTACCATAGGCTTGGCTGCGCCACCCCGGGCGCCGCCGACATGTGGAGGATGGTATGGCCCATTATTTCGAGATCAAGAAGAACAAGGCCGGCGAATTTGTCGCCTATTTCAAATATAATAGCGAACCCATCTTCTGGACCGAGGGCTATAGCAGCAAGGCTTCCGCGAAGAACGCAATCGAGTCGATCCTGAAGAATGGGCCGACCGCAGAAGTGCGCGAAACCGAATAAGACCGAAGCGCGCGGGCGCTTAGCGTGCCCGCGCCACTTTCAAGGCTGCATCGCTCGCGAGTTGGTCGGCGAGTTCATTGTCGCCGTGGCCTGCATGGCCCTTCACCCAAATCCATTCTACCTTGTGCCGGGCATTTTCCTTGACGAGGCGCTGCCACAGATCGGCGTTGGCGACCGGCTTTTTCGCCGCCGTCTTCCAGCCATTCCTCTGCCAGCCGAAAACCCATTTGGTGATGCCGTCGCGAACATAGACGCTGTCGGTCGACAATTCGACGTTGCAACTGCGCTTGAGAGCGGCAAGTGCCTCGATCGCCGCCAGCAATTCCATGCGATTGTTCGTTGTGTCGGGCTCACCGCCGGAGAGGGTCTTCACTACATCCCCCCACCGTAGCACTGCGCCCCATCCGCCGGGCCCCGGGTTGCCCTTGCACGCACCGTCGGTGGCGACGATCACGGTCTTGCCGATGCTCTCGCTCATCCGACTGCGAACAAGCCGGCGGCGTCGGCGGCGCTATAACGTTGCAGCCGGGCGAGGAACGGAGAGGGATCCTTGCGCGTGACAAGGGCGTCGGCGGGGGTATGAACCCAATCATGCGCGCGCGTCAGCAGGAAGCGTAGCGACGCGCCGCGCGCGAGCAGCGGCAGCGCGGCGACCTCGGCATTAGATAAAGTGATCTCGCGGGTATAGCCGCGCATCAGCGCTTCGGCGCGGGCAGGGTCACAATATTTCCCGTCGGTGGAAAAGGCCCAGGACGCGTGCGTAATGACCAAGTCATAGGCGCGAAAGTCGCTCGCCGCGAAATAGAAGTCGATCAGCCCGGTGACCCGGTCGCCGAGCATCAACACATTGTCGGGAAACAGGTCGGCGTGAATGACATGCATGGGCAGGTCATGCGGCCAATGCGCATCGAGATAGGCGAGCTCTTCATCGACGATCGACTGGAGGCCGGGCAACACCACGTCGAGGTCGCCGGTCGCCTCGGCAACGCTTCGCCAATGGCTATGGCCCATGCTGTTCTCGCGCGCACCCGAATAATCCTCGAGGGCGCGGTGCATCGCGCCGAGCGCTTTACCCGCCGCTTCGCACTGAGAAGGGGTCGGCTGGGTCAGCGAAATACCGGGTAGGAACTGGATCACGCACGCGGCGCGGCCCGATATCTGCTGGATTGCGGCACCGCTCCGATCGCGGATCATCGCCGGGACCGGGCAGTTCTGGGTGGCAAGATGGCTCAGCAGATCGACAAAGAAGGGGAGGTCGCCCTCGCTGACCCGCTTTTCATAAAGCGTCAGAATGAAGCGGCCACCTGTCGTTTCGAGCAGGAAGTTGCTGTTCTCCACACCCTCGGCAATGCCTTTGCACGAAACGACCGTGCCGATGTCATACCGGGCGACCAGCGTTGCAAGATCGTCGGGCTCGACGTGCGTGTAGACAGCCATCAGGCAGCTTCGAGCCCGCGCGGCAGTTTGAAGACCATATTTTCTTCGGCGGTGACCACGACATCCTCGACGACCGAGCGGACAGCGGCGACGGCGTCGATGACTTCGCGAACCAGCGTTTCGGGCGCGCTCGCGCCCGCGGTAATGCCAAGCGTGCCGATGCCCTCAAGCCATGCCGGATCGACGTCAGTACCGCGCTGGACGAGATGCGCCGGGGTTCCGAGCCGTTCGGCAACCTCGACGAGGCGCAGGCTGTTCGAGCTGTTGGGAGCGCCGATCACGATCATGCGATCGCACTGTCCCGCGATGGCCTTCACTGCGTCCTGTCGGTTCGACGTCGCGTAGCAGATGTCCTCGCCGCGCGGCCCGGCGATTGCAGGAAAACGGTGCTGGAGTGCAGCGATGATATCGCGCGTATCGTCGACTGACAGAGTCGTTTGCGTCAGAAAGGACAACATCTCGGGATCGCCGGGTGACAGGGCGGCGACGTCATCGACCGATTCGACCAATGTCATCGCGCCTTTGGGAAGCTGGCCGAGCGTCCCAATGACTTCCGGATGGCCGGCGTGGCCCACAAAAATGATATGCCGTCCGGCCTCGTAAACGCGCTCGGCCTGACGGTGGACTTTCGATACAAGCGGGCAGGTGGCGTCGATATAGTCGAGCCCCCGCATCTCGGCCTTTGCGGGGACCGCTTTGGGCACGCCGTGCGCGCTGAACACGACGGGCACGCCATCGGGAACCTGATCGAGCGATTCGACGAAAATCGCACCCATGGCCTTCAACGAGTCCACGACATAACGATTGTGGACGATCTCGTGCCGGACATAGACCGGCGCGCCATATTTCAGGAGCGCGAGTTCGACGATACGGATCGCGCGGTCAACGCCGGCGCAAAAACCTCGCGGCGCGGCGATCAAAACCTTGAGTTCTGCCGCTTCACTGCCTTCTGCGTGCGTCATCGGATGGGGAGCGTTCATGATGCGCGGGCTCTAGCGCAGCAAGCCATCCGGGGTAAAGCCGCTTCGTCCCCGCCCGCATTCTTGTTCTCTTTGTTGCGCCGCGTTCATCGCACCGATAAGAAGCGGCGCGCATGAAGCGGGATCAATTGTCCCGACGCCTGTTAAAGCGCCTGTTTGGAAAGCCCGTTTATCATGATGTCCATTTCGTTTCCGTCCCGTAAGTTTCTGACCGTGCTGTGCGGCACGGCAGCCATGGCGACGGTGGCGGGATGCGCGAAGGATAATGAAATCGATCTCGCGGGCGGCGTCGGCATCACTGCAACGCGGAGTGCTTGCCCGGCAGTGGCGATCCCGCTCCACACAGGCGATATCACGCTGTTCGACCCTGCGACGAGCCGCGATGCCAGCGCCGTCGATGTGGTTGCCGCGATTACCAACATCACCCCGCAGTGCAACGACACGGGCGAAAAAGTCTATCAGCTTGCCAGCTTCGACGTCGTCGCTACGCGCCGCGATGCCGGACCGGCGCGCGCGGTTACCTTGCCCTATTATGCGACCGTCCTGCAGGGCGGCACCGCTGTCGTTGCGAAGCGGCTCGGTAACGTCACCGTGAATTTCGCCGAAGGACAGGTGCGCGGCACCGGGCGGGGGCAGGCGTCGGCCTATGTCGACCGTGCGGCGTCGACATTGCCCGCCGACATACAGGAACGCATCACTCGCAAGCGCAAGGCGGGCGATCAGGACGCAGCAGTCGATCCGCTCAGCCTTCCCGAGGTCCGCGCGGCCGTGCAGCGTTCGAGCTTCGAATTGCTCGTCGGCTTCCAACTGACGCAGGATCAGCTCGAATATAACGTCCGACGATAAGCTCGCGGCGGCGTTCCGGCGCCGTTCGCATTTTCACGCCCCTCGCGCCGCCGTGCGACGCGGGGCTTTTCGCGCCCGCCCACCTGTTATAGGGCGCGCGCAAGTCCTTCCGATCGAAGATAGGCCAAGCCCCGTGACTCTGTTCAGCCGCTTTTCCGACCATATCGGCACCGCGCTCGATGCGCTGGTCGCCCGCGACGCACTCCCTTCGGGGCTCGACCGTTCGGCCATAAGCGTCGAGCCTCCGCGTGATCCCGCACATGGCGACGTCGCCACGAACGCCGCGATGGTACTCGCGAAGCCCGCAGGTATGAACCCGCGCGCGCTCGCGGATCTCCTCGTCGCCGAACTTGGCACGCTGGACGAAGTGACAGAGGCGAGTGTCGCCGGCCCCGGCTTCATCAACTTGCGCGTTGCCAGCGACAGCTGGCGCGACGAACTCGCGCTGATTTTCAGCGAGGGCGGCGATTATGGCCGCTCGGCGATGGGGCAGGGGCGTCGCGTCAATGTCGAATATGTCTCGGCGAACCCAACTGGCCCGATGCACGTCGGCCACTGCCGCGGCGCCGTCGTCGGCGACGCGCTCGCCGCGCTGCTAGAATATGCCGGGCACGAAGTGATCCGCGAATATTATGTCAACGATGCAGGCGCGCAGGTCGATGTCCTCGCCCGGTCGGTCCACATGCGTTACCGCGAGGCGCTTGGCGAAGACATCGGCGCCATCCCCGAGGGGCTCTATCCCGGCGACTATCTGATGCCCGTCGGCGACAAACTTGCCGCCGAATATGGCGACCGGTTCGTCGATGCGCCCGAAAGCGCCTGGCTCGGACTATTCCGCGCCGAAGCGGTCAGTGCGATGATGGACATGATCCGCGCGGACCTCGCGAAGCTTGGCATTCATCACGATCTTTTCTCGTCCGAAGCCGAGCTGCAGGCCGAGGGCAAGCCGGCCGCCGCAGAGAAATGGCTGCGCGACCATGACCTCGTCTATGACGGCCAGCTTGAAGCGCCGAAGGGCGAGACGCCCGAAGATTGGGAGCCGGTCGAACTGCCGCTGTTCCGTTCGACACAATTCGGCGACGATCAGGACCGCCCGATCAAGAAGTCGGACGGTAGCTGGACCTATTTCGGCGCCGACCTCGCTTATCATTTCCAGAAAAGCCAGAACGCCGACGAACTGATCGATATCTGGGGCGCAGACCATGCGGGGACCGTCAAGCGGATCAAGGCCGCGGTGGCAGCGCTCACGGGCGGCAAAACGCGTTTCGACGTCAAACTTGTGCAGATGGTGCGGCTGCTAAAAAATGGCGAACCGTTCAAGATGTCGAAGCGCGCGGGCAATTTCGTGACGCTGGCCGATGTCGTCGACGAGGTTGGCAAAGACGCGGTCCGCTTCACGATGTTGACGCGGAAAGCCGATGCCCAAATGGATTTCGACTTTGCCAAGGTAGTCGAGGCATCGCGCGACAATCCCGTGTGGTATCTGCAATATGCCAACGCCCGTATCGCGCGACTGCGCAAGAAAGCCGCCGACGCCGGGATCGAGCTGCCTACCCCGGCACCTGGGCGGCTTAACGAGCATGAACTGGGGCTGATCAAACTGCTCGCGCAATTTCCGCGGACCGTCGAAGCCGCGGCATCGGCGCGTGAACCGCACCGGATTGCTTTCTACCTTGCCGACGTCGCCGCGGCCTTCCATGCTTGGTACAACCTCGGCAACGACGACGCGGGCCTTCGGATCGTTCTGGACAATGACCCGGAATTGACCGCGACGCGCCTTTATTTGGCCGATGGAATCGGGCAGGTTATCCGCAACGGGCTGTCCCTGATGGGGGTAGAGGCGATCGAGGAGATGAACTGATGGCCGGGGACAAGAATGCGGAGCAGGGCGACGCTGGGCTCGGCCTTGAGGACGAGGATCGGCTGCCCTGGCTTGAAGCCGCTGACGGGTTCGAAGAAGATGGCGAAGTTTCGCCCGCGCGCTTGCTCGTGATGGTGCTCGGAGGCTTGCTGCTAATCGGCGTGGTTCTCGGCGGCCTGTGGTGGGTTCAAAATGGCGGCGCGCGCGGCAAGGGTGAACTGATCGCGGCGCAGCAGGGAGACTATAAGGTCGCGCCCAAGACCGATGGCGCCAAGACGTTCGAAGGCGAGGGCGATGCGAGCTTCTCGGCCAGCGAAGGCGCCGAGCCTGCCGGCAAGGTCGACCCGACGCGCATGCCTGAAGAACCCGCGGTGACGCCCGAGGAACGCGAGGCTGCGGCCAAGAAGGTCGCCGCAGATAAGGCTGCCGCTGCCAAGGCGAGCGCTGCAAAGGCTGGCCCGGCGGACAAGGCGAAAGTGGCGGCAGCGGCGCCAAAAACGCCCGATGGCGAAGCCAAACCTGTGGCGACCGGTGGAGCGGTGATCCAGCTTGGGGCGTTTAGCAGCGACGCTGCGGCAGCGAAGGCGTGGACGAACCTTTCGAAGCGCTTTGCCTATCTAGCGGAACTCAACAAATCGGTTTCGCCTGCTAAAATCGGCGATGGCACGGTCTATCGCCTGCGCGTTTCGGCAGGAACCGCAGCCAACGCTTCGAATTTGTGCGGAAAATTGCGCGTTGCCGGTGAAAATTGCGTCGTCGTTCGCTGATTCGGCCCGTTTGGCCGCAGACTCTGTTGGTGCAAATCCGTCGCCATGGCATGATCGCAGCTTGGTCATCGTCTGAGGGGGCGGCGATCGATGGAGTTTGATGCACGATGATACCGGCAATTTTCGGCCTTTCGGGCCTGACCCTCACCGATGATGAACGCGCCTTCTTTCGCGACAGCGAACCCACGGGCTACATATTGTTCGGGCGCAATATCGAAAATCGTGAGCAGTTACGGCGCCTGACCGACGAGCTTCGCGATATTGACGGACGGGCCAATCTGCCGATCCTTATCGACCAAGAGGGTGGGCGCGTGGCGCGCATGCGAACGCCGGAATGGCCACTTTTCCCAAGCGGCGCAGCGTTCGACGCCCTCTATGACCGGGCACCCGCGAGCGCGATCGAGGCTGCGCGGCTGAACGCAATGGCGCTTGCTGCCATGTTGTCGGAGGTCGGCATCACCGTCGACTGCCTGCCCCTGCTCGACGTACGCCAGCCCGGCGCGAGCGATGTGATCGGCGACCGAGCACTTGGCAGCGAGCCGATGCGTGTTGCCGCGCTTGGCCGAGCGATCCTTGGCGGATTGCAGGCGGGCGGTGTAGTAGGCATCGTGAAGCATATCCCCGGCCATGGCCGCGCGCTGCTCGATACGCACGAAGCTTTGCCGACGGTCACCGCGGCCGACCGCGATCTGCAGACCGATCTGGCACCTTTTGCGGCGCTGCGCGATGCGGCAATGGCGATGACCTGTCATGTCATCTTCGAGGCCTGGGATCCCGATCGACCCGCGACGCTGTCGCCGGTGGTTATCGATAGCGTCATTCGCCAGCGGATCGGATTTCACGGGCTGTTGATGACCGACGATCTCGACATGAAGGCGCTATCGGGCGACGTTCCCTCTCGCGCCGCAAATGCGATCGCCGCGGGTTGCGACATCGCGCTCAACTGCTGGGCGAAAATGGACGATATGGTGGGGATCGCGAATGCGCTCGACCCGATCAGCACCGTGTCGCGCGCGCGCCTCGAAGGCGCGATGGACCGGATTTCGGGTGACAGCGACGGCCGCGAGTTCGCGACGCTCGTCGATCAGCGCGACGCGCTGCTGGCGACGGCCTGATCGCCGATGGACGAACTGCCGCTCGATTTCGAGATCGTACCGGCAGCGCCCGAGCGTGAAGACGCGCTCCAGCTTTCGTTCGAAAGCTGGGAAGGACCGCTCGATCTGCTGCTGACGCTCGCGCGCGGTCAGAAGGTCGATCTCAAGCAGATTTCGATCCTCGCACTCGTCGAGCAATATCTGACCTTCATCGCAGAGGCGCGTGAGCTGAAGCTTGAGGTTGCGGCCGATTATCTCGTGATGGCTGCCTGGCTCGCCTATCTTAAATCGGCGCTGTTGCTCCCCAAGGACCCGCTAGAGGACCCATCGCCCGATGAACTCGCACTGCGTCTTCAACTGCGCCTGCAACGGCTCGCGGCGATGCGCGATGCGGCGGCGCGGCTGCTTGCGCGCGACCGGATAGGCCGCGACGTTTTCCTGCGCTCGAAGCCAGAGGGACTGCGCGACATCAGGGTGCGACGCTGGGACGCCAGCCTTTATGATCTTCTTTCGGCCTATGGACAGGTCAAGCTGCGCTCCGAACCCGTCGTGCATATGGTCTCGCGGCGCCCGGTCGTCACGCTCGACGCCGCGCTCCATCATCTTCAGCGCCTGCTCGGCGTAAAGCTCGACTGGGCCGAGCTCTCCGATTTTCTGCCAGCGGATTATGACGGGCCGCTCCGCCGCTCGGCGATCGCGTCCAGCTTCGTCGCCGCACTCGAACTGGCACGTCAGGGCCGCGTCGACCTCAGGCAGGACGGTGCATTCGAACCCCTCTATCTGAAGGCCGCATCTTCATGACTCCAATCGACGATCTGGAACGTGCCATAGAGGCGATGCTGTTCGCTAGCGACGAACCGCTCGACGCACGCCAGGTCGCGGGGCGGCTCGGCGACGAAATGACCCCGGGCGAGGTTCGCGCGATCATTCAGACGATCGCTGCGCGTCATGCCGGAAGCGGGATCGAACTCGTCGAGCGGGGCGGCCACTGGCATTTCCAGACGCCGGCCGATCTGGCGCATCTGCTTCGCCGCGAACGCGACGACCCGCGCAAACTGTCGCGCGCCGCCGCCGAAGTGTTGGCCATCGTCGCCTATCACGAGCCCGTCAGCCGGGCCGAAATCGAAGCGATCCGCGGCGTGCAAACGTCGAAGGGTACGCTCGACGTGCTGATGGAAGCCGAATGGATCGCGCCGGCAGGGCGCCGAGAGGTTCCCGGGCGGCCGCTGATATACAAGACGACCGACGCGTTCCTGCAACATTTCGGCCTCACGAGCCGCAAGGACCTGCCGGGAATCGAGGATTTGCGCGCGGCGGGACTGCTCGACCCAGTCGATCTCGCTTTCGAGGAAGCGATGGGCGAACTGGACCTAGTAAAAGACGGCGAAGAGGCCTAGATGGGCCCTTCAAGGAGAATTTGAGATGGGTAGCTTCAGCATCTGGCACTGGCTCGTGGTCGGGATTCTCGTCCTGCTGCTGTTCGGCAAGGGCCGTTTTTCGGACATGATGGGCGATGTCGCCAAGGGCATCAAAAGCTTCAAGAAGGGCATGTCGGAAGACGACGCGCCGACCCCTGCACCCAAGCATATCGAGGGTCAACGCGCACCCGACGCCACGCCGATGCCGACGCCGACGGCCGAGCACGACAAGCTCTGATCGCCAGTCGCCGGCGGGGAATTTAAGCGATGTTCGATGTTGCGCCCACCGAGCTGCTGCTCGTCGTGGTGGTGGCCCTGGTGGTTATCGGCCCGAAGGATTTGCCCAAGGCGATGCGCTTTGTCGGCAAATGGATGGGGAAGGCGCGCGGCATGGCGCGGCATTTCCGTTCGGGCCTCGATACGATGATGCGCGAAGCCGAACTTGAAGAGCTTGAAAAGCAGTGGCGCGAACAGAATGAGGCGATCATGCGCGAATTTCCGCGGATCGACGACATAAACGCGTCACCGGCAACTCCTTCGACGACGCCAACCGAACCGGCGAACAGCGAAGCGCCGACCGAATCCGCGATCGATGAGGCCGCAGCCGCCAATCCGCCAGAAACCCATATAGTACCGCCAAAGGACGGCCCGCTACCGTGACTGGGGAGACTGGGTCCGACGAGGATGGCGCCGGCGGCAAGATGCCGCTGCTCGATCATCTGATCGAACTGCGTTCGCGCTTGCTGAAGTCGCTGCTCGCGATCGGCCTGGCCTTTGGCGTGTGCCTCTATTACGCCAAGCCGATTTTCGGCATCCTCGTCCAGCCGCTCGTCCGCGCGGGGCAGGGCAAGCTGATCTATACGCAGCTATTCGAGGCATTTTTCGTCGAGATCAAGGTCGCGCTATTTGCGGCGATGATGATCGCCTTCCCGGTGATCGCGAACCAGCTATGGAAATTCGTCGCGCCGGGGCTGTTCAAACAGGAAAAGCGCGCGCTGCTCCCCTTCCTGCTCGCGACCCCGATCCTGTTCGCGATCGGTGCCAGCTTTGCTTATTTCATCACCATCCCGATCGCGCTCAAATTCCTGCTTGGATATCAGGGCAACGTCGGCGGCATCACACAGGAAGCCCTGCCGTCGGTCGGCAATTATCTAAGCTTCACGATGCAGTTCATCATGGCGTTCGGCATCGCCTTCCTGCTGCCGATCCTTCTCATGCTGCTCGAGCGGTCGGGGCTGGTAACGCGCGAACAGCTCGTTTCGGCGCGCCGTTATATGATTGTCGCCGCCTTCGCGATCGCCGCGGTCTTTACGCCGCCCGATATCCTGAGCCAGCTATTGCTCGCCGTGCCCTTGGTGTTTCTGTACGAAATGTCGCTGTTGGCGATCTGGTTCACCCAGCGCCGACGCAAAACAGGCGCCGAAGAGGCGCCTGTCGAGCCTCTCGAAGAGGCTTAGGGTAAATTACTAAGATCAGTTGATGGCGTCGCTGCCAGCCTGACCGACCGACTCGATGTCGCGGCCAGCACCCTTCACCGTGTTGCAACCAGTGACCAGAAAGCTTGCCATCAGGGCGAGAAGGATTGCACGGAAGCTCGTCATTTTTCTACCTCTCAGGATTTTTGTGCAAAATGGCCCGGCACGCTTCGAGGGGGGGGAGGGAATGCGGGCCGGGCCAATGTTGCTGAGCAGCGCTGCGGGGGGGCGATGACCGCTGCTCGAAGGGGAAACGACCGATGCATCGAATAAGTTCCCGAAAAAAATCGCGCCGATGAACTTTTTTTCGAAAATTTTTGAATCGCTTGGATTTCAGAGGCTTGCCCTCAGAGTGTCGTCAATCCGCTGAGCACTGCGAGGCCGAGGAAGGCCAGAAAGCCCATGGAATCGGTTGTCATCGTAACGAAAATCGAGCTCGCGACGGCAGGATCCTGATCGAGCCGGTCGAGCAGCAGCGGGATAGCGACGCCCGCCACGCCGGCCACAAAGATATTCACGATCATCGCCGCAGCGATCACCATGCCGAGCTCTGGATTGCCGAACCACAGCGCGGTCGCGGTTCCCGCGATCAACGCGATCGTCCCGCCGTTGAGCAGCGCGATCTTCATTTCGCGCCAGATCGCGCGCCAGCTATTTGAATCGGTGAGCTGGTTCATGGCGAGCGCGCGCACCGTGACCGCAAGCGTTTGCGTCCCGGCGTTGCCCCCGACACCCGCGACGATCGGCATCAGCGCGGCGAGCGCGACCATATGCTCGATAGCACCGCCGAAAAATCCGACGATCGATGAAGCCAGCAGCGCAGTGCCGAGGTTGGCGATCAGCCAGCGGACGCGCGCGCTATATGTTTCGCGGATCGGCTCGTTGATGTCGCCGTCGCCGGCGCCCGACAGGCGCAATATGTCCTCGCCAGCCTCTTCCTGAATGATGTGGACGATGTCGTCGACCGTGATCATGCCGACGAGCCGTCCGCTCTTGTCGACGACCGCCGCGGAAATCAGCGCATATTTCTGGAAACGCAACGCAACTTCTTCCTGGTCCATATCGACCGGGATCAACGTTTGTTCGCGCTTCATCACATCGCTGATCGCGATGTCCCGCGGCGTGCGGAGGATCCAGCTCAACTGGCACGTGCCGACCGGCCTGTGCATCGGATCGACGACGAAAATTTCCCAGAAATCGCTGGCGAGGTCGGCGTCTTCGCGCAGCCGGTCGATTACGTCCCCGACGGTGACATGTTCGGGCACCGCGACGAGGTCGCGCTGCATCAAACGCCCGGCGGATTCTTCGGGGAAGGAAAGGGCGTCCTCGATCGCGGCGCGATCTTCGGGTTCCATCGCCTGGAGGACGGCTTGCTGTTCGTCCTCCTCCATGTCCTCGATGATCGCGACGGCGTCGTCGGTGTCGAGTTCGGATGCGAGTTCGGCGACCTGCTCGGGCGCGAGGAGGTCGATCAGCTCCTCGCGGACATAATCGTTCATCTCCGCCAGCACGTCAGCGGAGAGCATGTCGCCGAGGACCGCGGCCAGCATCGGCCGCTCGTCAGTTCGCGCAAGCTCGAAAAGGTCGGCGATGTCGGCGGGGTGCAGGCGGCCGACGCGCTCGCGTGCGGCTTCGCCTTCGCCGGCTTCGGCCAATTCGATCACGTCGCGAACGAACTCTGGCTTCAGCCGGTCGTCTTCGTCGAGTTCGGTCTCGGCTTCGCGCGGCGTCTGTTCGCGATCGCGGTCGTCGGTGATGACAACATCTTCCGGCGGCAGGGAATCTTCGCGTTTGTCCATCGCGCGGTCCTCCCTGGTCTCTTGCGGCGCCCGAGCCTTGCCCTAGTGCCGCCGCCCGCCGAAGGCAACGCCGCGAACGCCTTTTCGAGATTTAATGCGTGGCTTTGCCGGCTCGCGCGGCTATGGGACCGCCAACATAGACTGCAGGAGTTCTACCATGTCCGACACTCTCACCCTTTCGCTGTCGACCGGCGATGTCGTCATCCGCCTCCGCCCCGACCTTGCTCCGCAGCATGTCGAGCGCATCACCGGCCTCGCAAAGGACGGTTTCTACGACGGCGTCGTGTTCCACCGCGTCATCCCGGGCTTCATGGCGCAGGGCGGCGACCCGACGGGCACCGGCATGGGCGGCAGCGATCTGCCCGATCTGCCGCAGGAATTCAGCGGCGAACCGCACGTCCGCGGCGTCTGCTCGATGGCCCGTGCGCAGAACCCGAACAGCGCGAACAGCCAGTTCTTCATCTGCTTCGACGACGCGCGCTTCCTCGACAAGCAATATACTGTTTGGGGCGAAGTGATCGAAGGCATGGAAAATGTCGACGCGCTGCCCAAGGGCGAGCCGCCGCGCGAACCCGGCAAGATCGTCAAGGCGACCGTTTCCTGACCTGCGTCCCCGCGAAGGCGGGGATACAGAGCGTTCTCGAACGACGTTAGCGCCGATGGCTCTGGGCCCCCGCCTTCGCGGGGGTTCAGTGATGCTAGTCGCCGATGAAACAGTTCAGCCGCTCGCACGCGGCGATCCAGTCCTCCTTGAATTCCTGTACGACCTGTCCGGCGCCCATCGCTTCATTCATCAGTCCGACGCCCTGGCCGACCCAGTAGGTTGCGAGCGCCTTGGCGCCTTCGTGGCCGCCCTCGGACAATTTATCGACCTTGCGTAGCGCGGGTTCGCTGACCAGCGATTGCAGCGGCATCGGCAATGGTTTGGGCGCGCCTTCGGCCTCCCATGCATCGGTCCAGGGCGAGCGGAGCTGGCGCGACGGCTTTCCCGTGCGGCTTTTCGACCGCACCGTGTCGCGCGAAGACGCGGCGAGCATCTTTTCCTTCACAATCGGGTTGGTTTCCGCCTCGGCCGTCGTCAGCCAGACCGAACCGGTCCACGCGCCGTGCGCGCCCATCGCCATCGCGGCCGCCATCTGGCGCCCCGTGACGATGCCACCGGCGGCCAGGATCGGGGTGTTCGCCCCGACCGCTTCGACCGCCGCAGCGACTTCGGGGACGAGCACCATCGTCGCGACTTCGCCGCAATGGCCGCCAGCTTCGCCGCCAGCGACGACAAGGATGTCGACCCCCGCGCGGACTTGCGCCAGCGCATGATCGCGGGTGCCGACGAGCGCCGCAACCGGGACATCATGTCGCTTGCCAAGATCGAGCATCAACTGTGGAGGGACGCCGAGCGCGTTGGCGATCATCTTGATCGGGTGTCGAAAGGCGACTTCGAGCAGCGCCGCGGCGCCATCGTCGCTCATATTATCGCCGAGGCTGGTGCGCGCCGCGCCCGGCGACGCGAGATCGTCGTTGTCGACGCCGTGCTTTTCCAGCAGGCCCGCGACGAACGCCTTATGTTCGTCGGGGATCGCCGGTGCCTCGCGCTGGACTTCTCCCTTGCCCGCAAAGCTGTTGGGTACGATCAGGTCGACGCCATAGGGACGGCCGCCGATATGCGCATCGATCCACGCGAGTTCCTCCTCCAACCGCTCGGGCGGCAGCGAAGCGGCGCCAAATACGCCCATGCCGCCCGCTTTCGAGACGGCAACGACGACGTCGCGGCAGTGCGAGAAGGCGAGCAGGGGGAATTGGATGTCGAGCATCGCGCAGATGGGGGATTGCATGAGGACCTCTCCGATGTTGGCTAAAGTGCCGCGTAGCGTGCATGTCAGCGCCAGTTGACGTAAACGTCAAGTTGATTTGCTGGGCAGGCAGATTATCGCGGGTTCATGACCCAGTTCACGCTCCCCGATTTCGACCTCGATGCCTTTGTCCGCTCCACTCTGGCCGAGGATTTGGGGGCGGGGGGCGACATCACCTCGATGGCCACGATTCCTGCCGACGCGCGTTTCGGCGGAGTGATGGACAGCCGCGACGCGATCACCGTCGCGGGATTGCCGATCGCCGAGCGATTCTTTCGTGCGCTCGAACCGGCCATGGAGATCGAAATATTGGTCGCAGAAGGGTCCGAAGTTGCCGTCGGCAGCGATCTGATGCGCCTGTCGGGCAATGCACGCGCGATGCTGACCGCCGAACGGTCCGCGCTCAATACGGTGCAGCATCTGTCGGGGATCGCGACCATGACGCGGCAATATGTCGACGCGCTTGCCGGAACCGGCGCGACCCTGCTCGACACGCGCAAGACGATCCCGGGCCTGCGGGTGCTCGAGAAATATGCGACGCGCATGGGCGGGGCGAAGAATCACCGCATGGGCCTGTGGGACGCGGCGATGATCAAGGACAATCATGTCGCGGTCGCCGGGTCGGTCGAGGAAGCGGTGCGGCGCGCGGTCGCGGCGGGGATCGCGGATATCATTGTCGAAGTGGACCGCGTCGCGCAGGTCGAACCTGCGCTCGCCGCCGGTGCGACGCACCTGCTGCTCGACAATATGGACGTCGCGGAATTGCGCGAATGCGTCAATCTGGTCGGGGGCAAGGTGCCCACCGAGGCGTCGGGCGGTGTCCGGCTCGACACGATCGGCGCGATCGGTGAGACGGGGGTGACTTATGTGTCGGTCGGGCGGCTGACCCAGTCTGCGCCGGCAGCGGATATCGGGCTCGACTTTGCGCTGGCTTAGCGCCGCTGCGCTGGCGTTAGTGCCGGTCGCGGGGCAGGCGCAATCGCTGGCGTGCTCGGCCCCCGACCGGATAGCGGTGCCGCGCCTCGAACAGCCGAAACGCGGCGAGCCCGTCCGCAAGCCGGCGATCACCGGCTATCTGCTCGCCATGAGCTGGTCGCCGCAGCATTGCGCCGACGTACGCAATCCAAAGGACGCGCGCGACCGTTTCCAATGTTCGGGCGCGAACGGGCGTTTCGGCTGGGTATTGCACGGCTTATGGCCTGAAACCGACAATCCGGGGTATCCGCAGTGGTGCCGCCCGGCGAAGATCGTGCCCCAGCCGGTGTTGAGACAGCATATGTGCATGACGCCTTCGGCGCAGCTCCTCCAGCACGAGTGGGCAAAGCATGGGACATGCATGAGCCCGAATCCTGCCGCCTATTTTCGTTCGGCCGAACTATTGTTCCGCGCGGTGCGATTTCCCGACATGAAAGCGCTCGCTGCAAGGCCGCAGACAGCGGCAAGCATCCGCCGCGCCTTTGCCGCGGTTAATCCGGGCGTGAGCGCCCCAATGATCGCGGTCTCTATCGACCGACAAGGATGGCTCGACGAAGTGCGCTTATGCCTTGGCCCGCGCATGAAACCCGCGCGCTGCAAGCCCTTTCAAGCTGGCGCGAAGGATGCACGGCAGCTTCGCGTGCGTCCCATGTCGACACGTTAAAGCACGCGCGAAAAAGCGTGCCAGTGCGGGACGCCGCCGCGTTAACACTCTTTTAACCTTATCGACTCGTTAACATCGCCCTAGCTTTGGGTTCATGGACTCGGACAATCATATCAATATTCGAACGCGCGTTCGCGAATATGGTGCGCGCCGGTTGGTCATTGCGCGGTTGAATGCACCCGCGGACTGGCAGAGTGAATTGCGGACGGCGCTTGCCGCGCACCGCGAACCGGCGACGATCTTTTCGAACAATGATTTCCGCCTGTTTCTTCAAAGCTTCGCAATCTTCTTTACCGCGGCGATGATGTTTTTGATTTAGCCACGGCTTCGACCGGAGGCGGCCCGTTCGAAGTCGAAGTCGGTGAGTGTGTCGAAAAAGCGGGATCCCGGGTCAAGCCCGGGATGACGAACGGGGAACCGACCGCAAGTTGTCGATAGAGAGGTGCGCCCGAGCTTTCGCCAAGGTGCACTTAGGCAACGCTAGCGTCCGAACATCACCCCAACGCTACACCAATATTGCCGGTAGGCGGGACGCCCCCCGATCTCGCCGGGGGGCGTACGGACGGCCTGCTCTTTACTTTGGCCGACCGCTATACCCCGCCGCCTTGCGTAGCGCGTCGGCGTCCATGACATAGCCGTCGCTGACCACCGTCACGACGCGGCGGAGTGCGCCAAGGTCGGTCGAGGGGTCGCCGTCGACCAGCACCATATCGGCCTCTTTGCCCACCGCGATCGATCCCGTGCGCTTGTCGGCGCCGACGATGCGGGCAGGGATGATCGTCGCGCTCTGAATCGCCTCGGCAGGGGTGAAGCCGGCCTGGCGGTAGATTTCCAGTTCGCGGACCAATTCGATGCCCCAGCCGTCGGTGCCCGCGACGATCGGCACGCCCGCCTTGTGCAGCCGGCCAACCAGATCGACCATCTTCGCATAGCTTTTGCGATAATCGTCGCGCGTCAGCCCCTCGACCAGTGGATAACCGGCGGAGGTAAAGACCGAGCGTTCGATGACGGGCGAGATGATGCCCATATAGGGGGCGTAAGCGGGCTGGGCTTTGCCGCCGTCCTGCGTCAGCATGCCTTCGAAGATGACGATCGTCGGATCGACGATGGTGTGTTTCTTCGCCAGGTCGGCGACGAAGCCCTTCATCAGCGGGGCGTCGAGATCGACATCCTTGAAGAAGCGTGCCGGCCCCTCCATCCGCATCCGCGTGTTCGCCTTGTCGATCACCTCACGCGGCATGGATTCCATCACGACGAAATTAAGATGGGTGAGTTCGTCATAACCCGCCGCGACCGCCTCGCTCGGCTTCATGCCCGCCGGGACATGGCCGTGGACGTGAAGGCCGAGCTTGTGCGCCTCGGCGGCGGCGGGCGCGATCCAAGCCGGGTTCATCGAGGTGTAGAATTTGACGCCCCACAGACCAGCATCCTTGACGCGTCGCACGGCGGCGATCGCTTCTTCGGCGCTGCTGACGACTTCAGACCCTTGCGCTGCCAGCGGATCCTTTTTGTCGACGATGACCGAGATGAAGGGCTCGCCCATCAACAGGGTGCCGTCAGCGCGGCGCTTTGTCGCATCGACCGCGCGGTCGAAGGTCGTTCCCGGGCTGCGGAAGCTGGTGATGCCGTTCGCCATGTTCGACAGCACATCCCAGTCGTCGCCGATATGCAGGTGGCTGTCCCAGATGCCCGGCACCAGCGTCTTGCCGCTGCCGTCGATCCGCTGCGCACCCGCCGGCGCCTTCAGCGATCCTGCGGGGCCGATCGCGGCAATCTTGCCATCCTGCGCCAGCACGGCGCGGCCTGTCAGAAATTCCCCCTTGTCGGCGTCGAACAGCCGGACATTGTCGAACAAAACGGGGGCCTTGGCGGCGGGGGTCAGGAATCGTTTCGCGACCCCCGCAACAGCTTCGGCCGTTGCCTTTTCCTGCGTGTCGCGCAGTTGTTTGAGCGCGCCTTCATATCCCGCGGGAATGACCGAGATGAAACTGATGTCGGCAAAATAGCGCCTATTCTCGTCGAGCCAGACCAGATAGGGCGACGGTAAAATGCCGCTGACGAAAGCAAGCTGGACGGTCTTGGGACCGGTCGGGCCCTGGATCACCTGCGTCGGGCCAAAGGTCATGCGTCCTTTGCCGCTGGGCAGGAAATCGATCCCCGCGTCGCCCGCGGCCGCGAGCGCATCAATCAGAGGAGCGCTGGCGATGCCAACGCCGCCTGCGGGAATGTACCAGCCGCCGGCGGGTGCTTCGCCGCTATCGGTTGCGGTCTTCCAGCTCGCGCGGCCGTCCGCCACGCGATATTCCTCCGCAGCGTCGCCAGACATGGTGACACCGCGCACGGTGGTCGCGGCGATTGTCCCACCGGGCGCGAAGGTCGTGACCTGATCCATCTCGGTGATCCAGCCGCGCAGTTCCTGCGACCAGCGATAGGCGGTGCGGCCGTCGGGAAGCTGCCAGCGCCACTGGTCGCCATGTTTGCCGGCTTCGGACACGACGACATAGTGCGCCGCGTCGGCAGGCGGCTTCAGCAAGTCTTCCTTGGGGACGGGTTTCGATGCCGCCGCGGAAGCGGGAGCTGCGTCATGCGCGAAAGCGGGAACGGTGGCGGTCGAGGCCAGTAGGGCGGCAGTCAAAAGCAGGCGCATCATCGTCTCCCCTGTGCGCGGACGTTGGTAATGTTCGACAATGGGTGGGGAATTTCTGAGCGCGAAGCAAGATGCGACCAACACCGATCGAGCGTCGATGAAAGCCGGTCGCTGTAGGTGTCAGCCTATCCGTCTAACGGCCCCCGCCTGGGCAGGGGCGGCGGTTATTGGTCGCGCCTTTGCAGCCCCACCACCGCATGCATCGGCAATTCGGCATAGATATGCGGAAACAGGTCGCCGCCGCGCGCCGGTTCCCAGCGCACCTTGTCGCCAAGGCAGACGAGGTCCACCTCGGCGATCATCAGGCCGGTCTGTCCGGCGAAATATTTGGCAATCGTGGTTTCGAGCTGCTCCGCGGTCGACAGGTGGATATAGCCGTCGGCAATATCCACCGGTGCGCCGCGGAACACGCGTTCGCGCTCGAAATCGACCCATTGCTGCTGGGTCAGCACCTTGAAGGCCGTCGACGCGGTCATTCGGAGGGCGCCTCGCTCGGGGTTTCGGCTGCGGGCGCATCGCCTTCGCCGACATCCACGCCTTCGACCTCTTCCTCGTCGCTCTCTTCGATCAGCGCGGCTGAAACGACATGCTCGTCCTTCGCGACGTCGAACAGGCGCACGCCCGCCGAACCGCGGCCGATGACACGCATCGAATCGAGCCCCATGCGGATCAGCTTTGCCTGATCGGTCACCAGCATCAACTGATGTTCCTTGGTGGCCGGGAAGCTGGCCACGACAAGGCCGTTGCGCGCAATATTGTCGATATTGGTGATGCCCTGACCGCCGCGGCCCGTACGGCGATATTCATAGGCGGACGAAATCTTGCCGTAGCCATTGGCGCAAATGGTCAGGATAAACTCCTCACGCGACGCCAGTTCGGCCATGCGCTCACCATCGAGCGTCGGTTCGTTCTCATTGTCCTTCCACGGCGCGGCGCGGAGATAGGCTTCGCGTTCGTCGCTGGTGGTGCCGACCTTATGGAGGATCGACAGCGAGATGACCTCGTCGCCGTCGGCGAGCCTCATCCCGCGCACGCCGGTCGAATTGCGGCTCTGGAATTCGCGCACGTCGTCGCCGGCAAAGCGGATCGCCTTGCCCTGGCGCGTGGCGAGCAGAACATCGTCGCTTTCGTCGAGCAGCGCGACGCCGATCAGGCGGTCGTCTTCGTCCTCGCCTTCGAACTTCATGGCGATCTTGCCGTTCGAGGGTACGTTGGTGAAGGCGTCCATGCTGTTACGACGCACATTGCCCTTTGCAGTTGCAAACATGACGTGCAGCTTGCCCCATTCGCCTTCGTCCTCGGGCAGCGGGAGCACGGTCGAGATGGTTTCGCCCTGCGCCAGCGGCAGCAGGTTGATCATCGGGCGGCCGCGCGTCGCGGGCCCGCCCTCGGGCAGGCGCCACACTTTCATGCGGTATACCTTGCCTGCGGTCGAGAAGAAGAGCACCGGCGTATGCGTCGAGGTGACGAACAACTCGGTGACGACATCCTCGTCCTTCGTGGCCATGCCTGCGCGCCCCTTGCCGCCGCGGCGCTGGGCGCGGAAGGTGTCGAGCGGAGTGCGCTTGATATAGCCGTCGAGGGTAACGGTGACGACCATCTCTTCGCGCTCGATCAGATCCTCGTCGTCGATGCCGTCGGCAGCGGGGGCAACGAGCGTCCTGCGCGGGGTGGCAAATTCTTCGCGTACTGCGACGAGTTCCTCACGCATCACGCCATAAAGCTTGACGCGGTCGGCGAGGATCGAAAGCAGCTCCTCAATCTCGGTCGCCAACTCACCGAGTTCCTTGCCGATTTCGTCACGGCCGAGCGCAGTCAAGCGGTGGAGGCGAAGGTCGAGGATCGCCTTTACCTGCACTTCGGACAGGCGATAGGTCGCGGATTCTTCCATCTCGCCCTCGATCGCCTCGACGAGGCGGATGTAGGGGGCGATTTCACCGATCGGCCATTCGCGTGCGAGCAGAGCTTCGCGCGCCGCCGCGGGCGAGTTCGATCCGCGAATGATGCGGACGACTTCGTCGAGATTGCTGACCGCGACGACGAGGCCGAGCAAGATATGCGCGCGGTCGCGTGCTTTCGCGAGTTCGAATTTGCAGCGCCGCGTGATCACTTCCTCGCGGAACGTGATGAAGGCCGACAATATGTCCTTCAGGCCCAGCATTTCCGGGCGGCCGCTGCGGATTGCGAGCATGTTCGCGGGGAAGCTCGATTGCGCGGGCGTGTGACGCCACAGTTGGTTGAGCACGACTTCGGCGGTTGCGTCGCGCTTCAGTTCGACGACGACGCGCACGCCTTCACGGTTTGACTCGTCGCGGATGTCGGCGACGCCCTCGATGCGCTTGTCGCGCGCCGCCTCGGCGATTTTCTCGACGAGGCCCGATTTGCCAACCTGAAACGGAATCGACGTTAAAACAATCGATTGACGGTCATTCCTGCCTTCTTCGATGATATGCGTTGAGCGCATCATGATCGAACCGCGTCCGGTGGCATAGGCGTTGCGCGCGCCGCCCTGGCCGAGCATCATCGCACCGGTCGGGAAGTCGGGGCCGGGGACGATCGCCATCAACTCCTCGAGCGTGATGGCCGGGCCGCCTTCGAGCTGGCGATCGATCATCGCAAGCGTCGCGTCGACCACTTCGCCAAGGTTGTGCGGCGGAATGTTGGTCGCCATGCCGACCGCGATACCGCCCGCGCCGTTGACGAGCAGATTCGGGAAGCGCGCCGGGAGCACCGTCGGCTCATCGCGGCTCGCGTCGTAGTTTGGCTGGAAGTCGACCGTATCCTTGTCGAGGTCGTTCAGCAGCACCATCGCGGTCTTCGCGAGCCGCGCTTCGGTGTAACGCATCGACGCCGGCGGATCGGGGTCCATCGACCCGAAATTGCCCTGACCGTCGATCAGCGGCACGCGCAGCGACCAGTCCTGCGTCATGCGTGCAAGCGCGTCGTAGATCGCGCTGTCGCCGTGCGGGTGATAGTTACCCATCACGTCGCCGACGATCTTCGCCGACTTCTTGTACGGACGGCCCGGAACGAAGCCGCCTTCCTGCGCGGCATAGAGGATGCGGCGGTGCACCGGTTTCAGGCCGTCGCGCACGTCAGGCAGCGCACGGCTGACGATCACGCTCATCGCGTAATCGAGGTAACTGGTCTTCATTTCGTCGACGATATTGATCGGCGAAACGCCATCGTCGGACGGCGGAACAGGCGTATTTTCTTCGGTCAAGACCCGGCCTTTTTTCTGCTTATCGGGAGATGGATCGGGCCTAGCCCATGGGGGCGGTAAAGGCCAGCGATTCGGTAGTTTTCCGGGCAATTTTTTGCGCGCGAAAATGACCTGGAAAGTACCGGAAAACAGGGTGAAGGCGTGACGTCGCCGCGCGCATTTTCGGGGGCTTGCCAATCGCTTCACCGGCCCTAAAGCTGCGCATCGATGACCGCTGCTGAAAACCCGCGGCGCCAATGGCGCTGATTGCGCTGGTCGGCGCCAGCGAGACGCTGCCCGACGGGTCGCTTCGCGCGCTCGTCACCGTGGCGGGCGAAACGCTGATCGAGCGGCAGGCGGCGCGCCTTTCGGACGTCGGGGTGACACATATTGCCGTCGCGGTCGCCGCGGTCCCCGCCGAGCTTGTGGCAACTTGCGACCGTATCCGCCGCCGCGGCGTGAAGGTGACACCGGTGCGGTCGGCGGGCGACCTGGTGCCGCTGGTCGAAGCCGATGATCGGATTATCCTCGTCGCCGACGGCCTCCGCGCCGGGGGCACCCATTATGCGGCGATCGCCAAACCCGGCTCGCCCGCGATCCTCGTCACCGGCGACACGATGCTGACGCAGGGATTCGAGCGGATCGACGCGACGCGGCGATGGGGCGGGCTCGCATCAATCTCGCAGCCGATGGCCGCCGAGCTTGCAGCGATGCCGGGCGAGTGGGACATGATGCTCACGCTGCTGCGGCTCGCCGTGCAATCGGGTGCGCGGCGGCTCTATTGCGAGCCCGCGCTGTTCGAACAGGGGGAGATCGCGATTGTCACCGATCGCCCGACTGCGGCGCTGATCGAGCAGTCGAGCCTGCAGCAGGTCGAATATGGCGGCATGGGGCTCGGCCGATCGGCGATTATGATGCCGCTGATCCGGCTGGCAGGGCCGTTGCTCGTGAAATCGCCGATGACAGCGAAATATCTGCCTTGGGTCACCGGCCTGCTGTGGGTGATGGTCGCGCTACTCGCGGCGAGCGGGCTTGCCGCCGCCGGAGCGCTGGTCGCCATTTTCGGCGGACTGGGGCTTGCCGCGATGCGCTTCCTCTCTGCCTTTCGCGCGGAAAGCGCGGCGCAGGACCGTGCGCGCGATATCATCCGCATCTTTGCATGGGTACTGCTCGCGCTGTTCCCCTGGCTTCTATCGCTCGGCGGGCAGGGGCACAGCATGCCGCCGTTTTCGGAAGCCGCACTTGCACCGTGCCTTGCGGCAACGATCCTGCTCGCTCGCGCGCTTTACGAGGATTCCGGGGAACGCCGGCGGTTTCACTGGCTGCTGCCCGATGCCGATCAGGCGTGGATAATGCTCGCGCCGGCCTTGCTCTTTGGCTTTGCGCCACCGATGTTCGCAGTTCTCCCGCTGCTCGCGCTGTTCCAGATTCTGCTCTGGCTACGGCTCGCGCGGCGTCCGGAAACCCGTTAAAACTTATACGCTTGAAGGTTTAACGCCTATTAACGCTATGCTGTTATTGGCGGATGCGCATGAATGAATCCGTCTCCCCTCCCGGCATCGACACGCCGTCGCCGACGCTGTCGGCGCGTCTGCGCGAGTTGGCGGGTTATCTGGCGGCGCCCGCTGCCGGACGGTTGACCGAAGAGCAGCGCGCGCTTTCGCTGGGCATTGCGCGCCGACTGGTGATCGACGTCGCGGCTCGGCTCGATCCCGGAATCGATCCGGGCAGTCTGTGGGAAGATTGGCTGCGTGGCGGATTGCCGTGCGCAACACGGCTTGCCGGCATCTGTTTCGCGCGCGCCGAGGAGCATCGCTGGCGCGAGCAATCGGCGCTGCGGACGAGCCCACCTCCGATCCTGTCCGAGCCCGATCTTTCGAATGGCGAGGCGCCCGCGGTCGGCGCTCCGCTCTCCGATGTCGACCGCGCCTATCTTGCGCTGCAGATCGCCGACCGCCGCCGCTTCGACGCGCTGGGCAATCCCGCGCTCGCGCTGGCCGATGTCGATCGCGAAATTTTCCGCGCGCTGCTGCTCGATATCGCCGCCTGGCGGCTGTCTGAGTTGAGCGGCGACAAGCGGCGCGCCGCAGGCTTGGGCGAAGCGGTGCGGATCGCGACCGAACGACAGGCCGCCGAAACGGGAATGACGGAGGCCGGGCAGGCCTATTGCGAAATTCTGGGCACCGCATTGCCTGACGCGGCGGCGACGGCAATTGCGCGCCACAACTGGCCGACGCTGATCGCGCTCGCCGCATCGGCGCATCGCCGCACGTATGACGATATGGCGATGGCGCTGCTGACGGCGGAGAGCGCGACGCTGCCTTCGCTGCTCTCGCCCCTGCGCCTCGACCATGCAGCGATCGCACCGCTCGAAGCCTCACTGGCCATGCTGCCCGCGCGCGCGGTCGCCGACGCGGGGCATATGGAGTTTTCGGCGTCTGGAGCGACGCCGCGATGAGCGAACGCATCATCCGCGGGCGAGTCGATCGGGCAGGGGCTTTGATCAGCGCCGATACGCCGCTGCTCCGCCTGCAACAGCGCGCGGGCTCGGGCCTCGAAAAGCCGCTGGCGCTGCCACATCTCGCGCGGCTCGTCGCGCTGGCGCAACGGCTTCACCGCGACATCAGCCGGCCTCTTTACGCCGCCGACGATCACAGTGACATCCACGCGCTCGTTCGCATCGTGCCCGATGCCGACGGCGCGAGCCTGGAGATCAGCGACTGGCGCACGCGTCCCGTGACGCTGCCACAGGTGCCGGCGATCGCCGACGGCGCCGCCGTGCCGCAAAGTTGGACATGGGAATGCGATCCGCAACTGCGCTTGGTCGCATTGCGTGCCGGCTCGGATGCACCCGCCATCCCCGACGGCTGGGAGGGCCGCTCGCTCTCCGAGTTGTTCGAACTACAGCCTGACGAGGACGGGCGCTTTCCCGTGCTGCGAGGGTTGGCGCGGCAATCTCGCTTCGAAAGCCAGCGCGTGCACGCGGCGGGAATGGCGATGAACCTGTCGGGCGAAGCCCAGTTCGATGCCACTGGACGTTTCACCGGATTCCGTGGGCTTGCCGCGGTGGCCGAAGGCGAAGCTATCGTAGAGCCCAAAGCTGCCGGAACACTCGTCGACCCCGCGTTCGGATCGCTTCCGCTGTCCGATCCCCAATTCGGTCGCCGCATCGACGGCGCGCTGCGCGGGCCGCTCAGCCGCATTATCGCGACGGCTGAGACGATTTCGGGACAGTTCGACGGCCCCATTCGTGCCGATTATGCACGTTACGCGGGCGATATCGCGCATGCCGGACGACATCTGCTCGGCCTCGTCGACGACCTCGCCGATCTGCAGAATATCGAACGCCCTGGCTTCAAGGCGGCACGCGACGAAATCGATCTTGGCGATCTGGCGCGCCGTGCCGTCGGCTTGCTTGGCATGAAAGCCGAGGAAAAGGGCATTCGCATCGACGCACCGCGTACCGACGATCGCGCGCCCGCCACGGGTGAATTCCGCCGGGTGCTGCAGGTGCTGCTCAACCTGCTCGGCAATGCGATCCGCTATTCGCCTGAAAGTTCGCAAATCTGGATCCGCGTCGACCGCGAAGACGACCGCGCGATGGTCACTGTCGCCGATCAGGGGCAGGGGATCGACGCGGACCAGCAGGCGGTGGTGTTCGAAAAGTTCGAACGGCTGGGGCGTACCGACAGCGGCGGTTCGGGCCTTGGCCTCTACATCGCACGCCGACTCGCGCGTGCGATGGACGGTGACCTGACCGTCGACAGCGCCCCGGGGCAGGGTGCGCGTTTTACGCTGAGCCTGCCGGCGCGGGATGTCGCTTAGTCTGCTTTGTCGGTTTCGGGGTGGGGAGCTGTCGTTACCCTCTTTGGACATCGCCCGGCTGGATATTCCAAAGTTCAGGAAAGTTCAGCCCTATGAGCGCCCCCATTTGCAAGTCGGGGAGCGCTGGATGTGCGCGGCACGTCCGATCATGGTTGAACCCGCAAGCGAGGCAGCGACCGCATTCTGTTCACCGAATGAAAGAGCCGGATGAGGGCTGGCACAGCCGGATAATGTAGGAAAGGCCTATTTGAAGGCTATGTCTGTTTGGGGTGGGGAGTTTCCGCTGCTTCCCTATCTTTAGTCATCCCGGACTTGATCCGGGATCCCGCTTTTTTGCGCCTCGACCGGTTTCGACTTCAAGCGGCACCCCGGATCAAGTCCGGGGTGACGATATTGAGAAGTCAGCTATCGGTCGTTAACGGCCTCTGCGCAAAAAAAAGGGGCCGCGGAACGGCCCCTTTTCCTATTTTCGGTAGAAGCGTTTAGCGCTTGTCGACCGGAACGAACGGACGATGCGTCGGGCCGGTGTAGAGCTGGCGCGGGCGGCCGATCTTCTGCGCGGGGTCCGAGATCATTTCGTTCCACTGCGCGACCCAACCGACGGTGCGGGCCAGGGCGAAGAGCGCGGTGAACATCGTCGTCGGGAAGCCGATCGCCGACAGGATCACGCCCGAATAGAAATCGACGTTCGGGAAAAGCTTCTTCTCGACGAAATAGGGATCGTTGAGCGCCATTTCCTCGAGCTGAAGAGCGACTTCGAAGACCGGATCGTTGACCTTCAGCGCGTCGAACACTTCGCGCACGGTTTTTTGCATCACCGTCGCGCGCGGGTCGTAATTTTTGTAAACGCGGTGACCGAAGCCCATCAGGCGGAACGGATCGTCCTTGTCCTTTGCGCGCGCGATATATTCGGGAATGCGCTCCGGACGTCCAATTTCGCGCAGCATGTTGAGCGCCGCTTCGTTCGCGCCGCCGTGCGCGGGCCCCCACAGGCAGGCGATGCCCGCTGCGATGCACGCGAAGGGATTGGCGCCCGACGAACCGGCGAGGCGGACCGTCGAGGTCGACGCATTCTGCTCGTGATCGGCATGGAGGATGAAAATGCGGTCGAGCGCGCGCTCGACGGCAGGAACGACCTCATATTCCTCGGCGGGAACGCCGAAGGTCATGCGCAGGAAGTTGCCAGTGTAGCTCAGCTTGTTGTCGGGATAGACGAACGGCTGGCCGACCGAATATTTATACGCCATCGCGGCGATCGTCGGCATTTTCGCGATCAGGCGGTGGCTCGCGATCATCCGCTGGTGCGGATCGTGAATCTCAGTCGAGTCGTGATAGAAGGCGCTGAGTGCCCCGACCACGCCGCACATGACCGCCATCGGGTGCGCGTCGCGGCGGAAACCGCGATAGAAGGTCGCGAGCTGTTCGTGCAGCATCGTGTGGCGTGTGATCGTATTGTCGAAATCGGCCAGTTCCTGCGCGTTCGGCAGTTCACCGTTCAGCAGCAGGTAGCAGGTTTCCATGAAGCTCGAATGTTCGGCGAGGTCGCCGATCGCATAGCCGCGGTGCAGCAGGACGCCTTCGTCGCCGTCGATGTAGGTGATCTGCGATTCGCAGCTCGCGGTCGAGGTGAAGCCCGGATCATAGGTGAAAGCACCGGTCTGCGCATAGAATTTGCGGATGTCGACGACGTCCGGGCCAACGGTGCCCGACAGGACAGGGCTGTCGACAGTCTTGTCGCCCAGCGTGATTTTTGCGGTGTCGGTCATATTTTGTTCCCTGTACTGACGGCGGGGAGAGAGAGTGGCTACGCCCCTGCCGGATAATGTTGCGCTGCGTCAAGTCGCGCCAGACTCACATCGCGTCCGAGCAACAGCAGCACGTCGAAAATTCCCGGGGAAACGGTTCGGCCGGTTAGTGCAGCACGTAGGGGTTGCGCCAATTTTCCGAGCCCCAGTTCGGCGGCTTCGGCTTCGGCGCGCACGGCGGCATCCAGCTCTTCTGTCGTCCAATCGTTTAGCCCACGAAGTCGCTCCGTGACGGCAGCGAGCAGGCCTTCGGGCGCGGCCTTTAGCACCTCGGCGGCCTTTTCGTCCACCGGCAACGGATCGGGCTGGAACAGGAAAATTGCGCCATCGGCGATTTCGTCGAGCGTCTTGGCGCGCGGTTTCAGCGACTCCATCGCACGCGTCAACAAGTCGCGATCGGCGCCGTCGAGAGCGCGCCCGACAAGCTTCTCCACCCGCGGTGCAATCAGTTCGGCGAGCCGGGCATCATCGGCTTCGCGCAGATAGTGACCGTTGAGATTTTCGAGCTTTTTGAAATCGAAACGCGACGGTGAACGGCCGACATGGTCGAGGTCGAACCACTCGGTCGCCTGTTCGCGGCTTATGATCTCGTCGTCGCCATGTCCCCAGCCGAGGCGAAGCAGATAATTGTTCACCGCTTCGGGCAGATAGCCCATCTCGTCGCGATAGGCATCGACACCAAGCGCACCGTGGCGTTTCGACAGTTTCGCTCCGTCGGCGCCGTGGATCAGCGGGACATGCGCATAAACGGGCTCACGCCAGCCCATCGAGCGGATGAGCGCAAGTTGGCGGAACGCGTTGTTGAGATGGTCGTCGCCGCGGATGACGTGCGTCACGCCCATGTCGTTGTCGTCGACGACGACGCTCAGCATATAGGTCGGTGTGCCGTCGCTGCGCAGCAGGACGAAATCGTCGAGTTCGGCATTCTGGACGGTGACTTCGCCCTGAACCTTGTCGGCGATGGTCACCGCGCCCTCCTGCGGAGCACGCAGCCGGATCACATGCGGAACCGATGGGTCGCCATCATCACGGTCGCGCCAGGGGCTGCGGACGCGGAAGGGAAGCCGCTTTTCCTGCGCCTCGGCGCGCATCGACGCGAGTTCGTCCTGAGTCAGGTAGCAGCGATAGGCTTCGCCCTTTGCGAGCAGTTCGTTCGCGACTTCGGCGTGGCGCGGCGCACGCGCGAACTGGAACACGGTCTCGCCATCCCAGTCCAGATCGAGCCATTGCATCCCGTCGAGAATCGCGTCGATCGCGGCATCGGTCGAGCGTGCGCGGTCGGTGTCCTCGATGCGGAGCAGGAATTTACCGCCGTGATGGCGGGCAAACAGCCAGTTGAACAAGGCAGTACGGGCGCCGCCGATGTGCAGATAGCCGGTCGGCGATGGTGCAAAGCGCGTAACGACATCCGCTCCCGTCGCTTCGGGGGGCGTTGCTTCCACTTTGGTCTGGTTTTCGGTTGCCACTCCGGCCTCTTTCACTCAATTTGCCGCCTTCCGGGCGGGGATCGGGGGAGCCCCTAGCATGGCGACAAGGCTGCTTCAAACGCCCATTGCTGCTCGTTGGGCAACAATCTGGCACCGGACCGGCAACGCGCTGGAGGCACGGCTCGAAGTCGAACGCGAACGGATCGGGCTCTGGCTGCCGGTCGCGATGGGCGCCGGCATTGCAGCCTGGTTCGCCTTACCCGGCGAAGCACAATGGATCGGGTTCCTCTTGTCGCTTGCGGGTGGTTTGTGCGCGGGCCTCCTGATCGGCTGGGATAGCCGGTTCGGGCGGATGGTCGTGGTTGGATGCGGCGTGATGGCGGTGGGCATGTTGTTGATCTGGACGCGCGCCGTCTGGGTCGCGGCGCCGGTGCTCGCGGCGCCCGTGATGACTGAATTTTCCGCGATCGTCGAGCGGGCCGAGCCGCTGCCGGCCAAAGGGCAGATCCGTATTCTCGCATTGCCGCAGAAGCGCAGCGACCTGCCGCCGCGGGTGCGATTGACGCTAGGTAGCGAGCAGGCGGTGAGCCTCACCGACGGTGAAATGATCGGCGTCCGAGCGCGATTGATGCCGCCGCCTACGGCCAGCCTTCCCGGGGGCTATGATTTCGCGCAGCGCGCGTGGTTCGACAGGATCGGGGCCGTTGGGACTGTGCTCGGCGACATCTCTCGGACGTCGGCGTCCGGGCCGACTATGCCGCCGCTGCGTACGCGGCTCAGTGCGCATATACACGATCAGATCGAGGGTTCGTCCGGCGGCATTGCCGCCGCGCTGGTAACGGGCGACCGCGGCGCGATCAGCGAGGCGGATGAGGAGGCGATGCGGCGCAGCGGGTTGGCGCATCTCCTGTCGATCAGCGGGCTGCATGTGACCGCGGTCGTCGGATTTGCGATGTTCCTGACCCTGCGCCTGTTTGCGTTGAGCCGGCGGCTGGCGCTCGCCGGCTATGTCCTGCCCCTCGCCGCTGCTGCCGGGGCGCTGGCCGGCGGCGGCTATACATTGCTCGCAGGGGCGGAGGTGCCGACGCTGCGGTCGTTCATCGCCGCCTTGCTCGTGCTCGTGGCGTTCCTGATGGGACGCGAAGCGCTGACGCTGCGACTGGTTGCGGCGGGCGCGCTGATCGTGCTGGTCTGGCGCCCCGAATCGCTTGCGGGTCCAAGCTTTCAACTGAGCTTCGCGGCTATCACCGCGATCATTGCGCTGCATGAAAGCCGCCCGATGCGCGCATTTCTGGCACGCCGCGATGAACCGTGGCCTTTTCGAACCTTGCGCGCTGTCGCGGGGCTCTTGGTCACCGGACTGGTCGTCGAAGTCGCGCTGGCGCCGATTGCGTTGTTTCATTTCCATAAGGCGGGGGTTTATGGGGCCATGGCCAATGTGGTGGCTATTCCGCTCACGACCTTTGTCATCATGCCGTTCGAGGCGCTTGCGCTGCTGTTCGATTGCATCGGGCTTGGCGCGCCCTTGTGGTGGGTGACTGAGCAGGCGCTGCGCCTTCTGCTCGGGCTCGCGTATGTTGTCAGCGATGCACCCGGGGCCGTCGCTACCTTGCCAAGCTTTCCGCCCTGGGGTTTCGCGCTCGCGGTCTTTGGCGGGCTGTGGGTTTTGCTCTGGCAAACGGGCTGGCGCCGGGCAGGCTTCGTTCCGCTCGCGATCGGCGCGGCGACATTGCTCTTTCAGCCGCGCCCCGATCTGCTCGTCACCGGCGACGGCCGCCATATTGCCGCGGCGCTGCCCGATGGCAGCTATGCGCTGCTGCGCGACCGGTCGGGCGACTATATTCGCGACACGATGGCGGAAGCCGCAGGGACCGATATGCCGCTCGCGAGCCTGGCCGACCTCGATCATGTCGAATGCAATCGCGATTTCTGCCGCTGGAGCCAGGGGCAGGGGGCCGCGCGTCATGTCATTCTCGCCTCGCGCGGGCGCGACCGGATCGAGGGTGCAGATATGGCCGATGCCTGCGCCGCGGCCGATATCGTTATCAGTGACCGCTGGTTACCGCGCGAGTGCGCCGGGCGCTGGATGACAATCGATCGCGACAGTCTCGCTACCAGCGGCGGCCTTGCAATCTACCTCGGCAAGGTACCCGAAGCCGTCGCCACGCTTAAGGCGGGCGACGGCCATCCCTGGCGGCTGCCGCAGCAGCTTAGTGGTAACGACGAAGCAGTCCCGACAGGCGGCCCTGAACGATGACGCGTTCGGCGGGATAGCGCTGCGGTTCATAGGCCGCGTTCGCCGGGTCGAGACGGATCATCTGCCCCTCACGGCGGAAATATTTGAGCGTCGCATCCTGCCCGTCGACGAGCGCAACGACGATGTCACCTTCGCGCGCGGTGCTCGCTTTCTGGATCAGCGCATAGTCGCCGTCGAAAATCCCCGCTTCGACCATCGAGTCGCCCGATACTTCGAGTGCATAATGTTCGCCCGAGCCGAGCAGCGCGGCGGGAACGGCAAGGTTGTTGTGATCCTCGAACGCCTCGATCGGGACGCCTGCAGCAATCTTGCCGTGGAGCGGGATCTCGATAACGTCGTTCGCAGCGATCGGCTTGAGCGCCGGGGCTGGCTTGCGGAGCGGGACGATATTGTCGCGATCGTTACGCACGACAGGTTTCGCGGCTTCGGGCACCTTGAGCACTTCGAGAGCGCGGGCGCGATTTGGAAGACGGCGGAGAAATCCCCTTTCTTCCAAGGCGCTTATCAGTCGATGTATACCCGATTTCGATTTGAGGCCCAGCGCCTCCTTCATCTCCTCGAACGAGGGCGAGATGCCGCTCGAATCGAGGCGTTCCTGGATGAAGTGGAGCAGTTCATGCTGCTTCGCGGTCAACATCGGTCGTTCTCCATGATGCCAATTCCGGACATATTGAGAACGATAGTGGAACAAAGCGGAACTTGTCAAGCGATGACAAGATAATCCGCGATGTCGCCCACATTGCGTGGGGGCGCGCCGATATCGCGGATCAGCAGCGCGTTCGCCGAGGCAAGGGGCAGGGTGCGGCCGCTCTCCTGCCCGATCATTGGCGTCAGGCGACCGCTTTCGAGTCGCGCGCGAAGATAGTCGCGGCGCGTACCGCCTTCGGCGAGGGGAGCGGCTAACGGCGCCCGATGGACAGGCGGCAGAGGCGCGCCCGCGCCCGCAAGGTGGCGGACGAGAGGCAAGAGGAACAGCGTAGCCGTGACGAAGGCCGACGAGGGGTTGCCCGGCAGGCCGAGCAGGATTGCGTCGCCGAGCGTTCCGGCGATCAGCGGCTTGCCGGGACGCATCGCGATCTTCCAGAAATCGAGCTGCCCGCCGGCATCGTCCAGCGCGCCGCGTACATGGTCGTGATCGCCAACCGACGCACCGCCGACGGTCACGATGACGTCGTGACGTCGCGCCAACTCCTTGAGAATCTTCGCAAGGGTGTCGCGGTCGTCGCGGACGTGATGCGGAAGAACCATATCCTCGACCTCGCCCGCCAGCATCGCCGCGAGCATCACGCCGTTGCTGTCGGGGATCTGCCCTGGTGTCAACGGGCGTCCGGGCTGGACGAGTTCGTCGCCGGTGGTGAGGATCGCGACCCGCGCGCGCCGGCCCACCGCGAGTTCGCTCGCGCCGCTCATTGCCGCAGCAGCGATCGCGCCGGGGGTCAGGCGGGTACCTGCGGGGAGCAGGCAGTCGCCGGCTGCGAAATCGGCGGCTTGCGACCGGATATGGCGCCCGCGCGTGCCGGGGCCGTCACCGGTCAGCCGCAGAGTATCGCCTTCACGCGCGACATCTTCCTGAACGATCACCGTGTCGGCGCCGGCAGGAACCATCGCGCCGGTGAATATCCGCATCGCTTCGCCGGGCCCGACCGCCTGGTCGGGCGCAGCGCCCGCGGCGGTTTCCCCGATGACGGCCCACGGACCCGGAAGGTCGCCGAACCTGATCGCATAGCCGTCCATCGCCGATAGCGCTGCGGCGGGCTGATCGCGCTGGGCCGTCACATCACGCGAAAGATAGCGACCAAGCGACTCGGAAAAGGCGATATTTTCATCGCCAAGCGGTGCGCGCAACGCGAGCAGCCGGGCCTGCGCTTCCTCGACGGGAAGCAGCGCGCTCATTCGGCGCGCCAGTCGCCCGAGCGGCCCCCGCTCTTTTCGAGCAGGCGGATATCGCCGAGGACCATCGCGCGGTCGAGCGCCTTTGCCATGTCGTAGAGCGTGAGTAGCGCGACCGAGGCGGCGGTTAGCGCCTCCATCTCGACCCCCGTCGGGCCGTTCGTTTGAGCGACAGCTATGACTGCGATACCACTGTCTTCCCACGTAAAATCGACGCCGACCTTGGTCAGCGCGAGTGGGTGGCAAAGCGGGATCAGGTCGGCGGTGCGTTTCGCGGCCATGATCCCGGCGATCCGCGCGGTCGAGAGCACATCGCCTTTCGGAGCATTGCCGCTGCGGATCGCTTCGAGCGCCGCGGCAGACATTGCGATGCGCCCGCCGGCGACTGCGCGGCGCTGCGTTGCGGATTTTGCGCCGACATCGACCATGTGCGCGGCGCCCGTTTCGTCCAAGTGAGTCGGTTTGAGTGTCATCGCCTGGGATCGAAGCAATGCGGGGCGGGAAAGGCAAGGAGATAGCGCGGAGTTTGGACGGCCGATTGCGACCGGTTGCTGCCCTCCACATCCTCGTCACCCCGGACTTGATCCGGGGTGACGAGGATGTGGGGGCCGGTCGATGCGCAAGAAAAGCGAGATCCCGGGTCAAGCCCGGGATGACGAAGTTCGGGTAACGACCGATTGCGGACATGCAATCAAGGCGGTAGCGTTCAGAAATGCGCGGATCGACGGATAGGAAGCCCTCGGAGCGGGCGATTGGAGCGCGGGTTCGCATCAAGCCTGCTCACCAAGCCGAGATTGAGGCGTTATTCGATGAAGTGATGATCGTCCCAATCTACAAGGAAGTGAGAACGGACGGAAATGTCTCTTACTGGTTTGGTAAGAATCAGATCTCAGAGCTTGCGGAAGCATGTGTGCTGGAACGGATACCACTCCACTGTTGGGCTCACCACGCGGTAATCGACCAACCGCCGATCATCGACTGAAGCTAACGCCCGCTCCCCATCCCAAACCGGCCGAGGGAGCCTTAGTCGCACGCCTTGTGCAGGCGCCAGGCCAGCGCTGCCGAGCCGACGCACATGGCGGCGACCATCAGCAAAGTGTCGTCGATGGTCAGGCCGAGGCCGATCAGCACGCTAAGGAGCAGCGTCGCGGCGACCATGAAACCCGAATTGACGATATTGTTCGCGGCGACGGTACGCGCCGTCTGCGATTTGGGGACGGTCGTCGTCAGGAAAGCGTAAAGCGGCACGACGAACATGCCGCCCGCGATTGCGATGCCGAGCAGGTCGAGGATGATGCGGTCGCCAGCGGTCAGCGACAAGAATTCGCGCCAGCCCATCAGGCCGGTACCGATATGCTCCCATCCCCGCACATTCCACCACAGGTCGAGCACGAACAGCCCCATGACGATCACCGATCCCGGCGAATAACGCGCCGAAACATGGCCTTTCAGCAAGCGGTTGACGACGATCGATCCGATCGCGACGCCGACCGAGAAGATGGCGGTGAACAGCGTTGCGACGGTCTTGTCGGCGCCCAGCGCATTTTTGACCAGCGGTGGAAATTGTGCGGCGAGAATTGCGCCGATCGCCCAAAAGAAGCTGATCGAAATGATCGCGAGGAAAAGCCGCGGGATATGCATCGTGCCGTTGACCAACTGCCAGGACGATCGAAACACATTATGATCGATGACCAGCCCCTCGGCGTCCTTTTCGGGAGGTGCGGCGGGGACATAGTTCGCGGTCAGGCGGCCGATCACGGCGACGACGATGATCCCGGGTATGGCGAAATGCGGAGGAGTCAGCCCGCCGACGATCGTACCGCCGAGGATCGCGATATAGGTTCCCGCCTCGACCCAGCCAGTCCCGGCAAGAACCTCGTCCTCCTCCAGATGCTGCGGCAGAATCGCATATTTGATCGGGCCGAAGAAGGTCGAATGCATTCCCATCGCGAACAGCGCGAGGAGCATGACCGGCACGAGGTGGAACCAGATTCCGATCGCGCCAATAATCATGATGAAAATCTCGGCGGTCTTGATCAGGCGGATCATCCGCGTCTTGTCGGTGCTGTCGGCAAGTTGCCCCGCAAGCGCCGAAAAAAGGAAGAAAGGCAAAATGAAAAGACCGCCCGCGAGGGCGTTGAACCATGCCTCGGTCGCCGGATCCTTGTAGATGGTAAAGGTGACGAGGATCACCATCGCCATCTTGTAGAAATTGTCGTTGAAGGCGTTGAGAAACTGCGTCGCGAAAAGGGGCAGGAACCGGCGTTGCTTCATCAGCGCAAAAGAACCGGTCATTGAAAATCCACTTTTATCACCCGACATCCCGACCACGCCGATGCCGTCCGATTTTTCCGGAGGCAATATTGTTGTCGCACGGGCGACTTATCGGTTAGGGCTTGCCGGGTCAAAGCCGATTTTGGGCCCCATTTTCGAACGGACACGCCGACAGGGATCATGCTGAGCCTACCGAACATCCTGACATTGTCGCGCATCCTTGCGGTGCCCATTCTGCTTTTCCTGTTGTGGCCGGGAGTGGTCGAAGGGTCGGCTCAGCCCAAACCGATCGACTATGCGCTCGCTTTCGGCCTCTATTGCCTGATGGGCATTACAGATTATTTTGACGGCTATGTTGCACGCTCACGCGGGATAGTGTCGCGGCTCGGTGCGTTTCTCGATCCGATCGCCGACAAGATCATGATCGCCGCGGTCATATTGCTGCTCGTCTTTACGCGCGACATCACCGGCTATCATGTCATCGCAGCGCTGATGATCTTGCTGCGCGAGATCATCGTGTCGGGTCTTCGCGAATTTCTGGCGACGCTGCAGGTGTCGATGCCCGTGACGCAGCTCGCCAAGTGGAAAACGACCTTTCAGCTTGTCGCTTTCGGCGCGCTGATCCTTGCGGGGGCATTGCCCGCGATGGTCTGGATAAAGACCGTCGGGCTCATCTCGCTTTGGGGGGCGGCGCTGCTGACGCTGATTACCGGATGGGATTATCTGCGTGTCGGTCTGAAGCATATGGATTGAGCGTGGGGTGATGCTGAAAATCGCCTATTTTTCCTGGGTCCGCGAACGGATGGGAGTACCCGACGAGGCGGTCGAGCTCCCGGCGAGCGTTACCGATATCGGTACGCTCATGGCATGGCTCGCCGCGCGCGACGCACGCGGGAAAACGACTTTCGAAGAGCCGGGACGCATTCGCGCGGCGATCGACGGTGTGATGATGGGCCCTGAAGCGCCGCTTGCTGGCGCGCGCGAAGTCGCGCTTTTCCCACCGGTAACGGGCGGATGATCCGCGTCGCGATCCAGCCGGCAGCGATCGACATCGTCGCCGAATTCGATCTTCACGATGCGGGCGGGCATGGGGCGAGCGCCAGCTTCATCGGGCGAGTGCGCGGTGACGGCGACCTGACCGAGCTTTTCCTGGAGCATCATCCCGTCATGACCGCGTCGGGGCTTGCGGACCTTGCACATGCGGCTTCGGATCGTTGGCGTCTTTCAGCGCTGACCCTGATCCACCGCGTCGGCGCGATGACGCCCGGCGAGACGATCGTCCTTGTCCTGACAAGTAGCCCGCACCGGACCGAAGCGCTCGCTGCGTGCGAATTTCTGATCGACCGGCTGAAGACCGATGTCATGCTGTGGAAACGCGAAACCTTTGCCGACGGGCGGGTTCAGTGGGTCGAACCGCGCGAAGGGGATCATGATCGCGCGGGGCGCTGGGGTTAGGCCGTCGAGCCCGGGCTTGACCGGGGATCCCGCTTTTTTGACGCACCCACCGACTTCGGCTTCAAGTGGGACCCCGGATCAAGTCAGGGGTGACTAATCTTCGGTGATCAATCCCCCCTATGCTTGCGGAAGATATCCGCGAGCATCCGGAATTCTTCGGCCCGCGGACTGCCCTTTCGCCACACCAGCGCGATCGTGCGCCAATCATGGTCCGAATCGAGCGGGCGCGTGTCGATGTCGGTGTGATCGAGTATGCCCGCCTCAATGGCCATTTGAGGAAGCATTGTGATGCCAAGGCCGTTGTCGACCATCTGCACCAGCGTGTGGAGCGACGTTCCCATCATCCGCGCGCCGGCGCGCAGTTCGGGGCGGTTGCACGCCGCGAGGACATGATCCTTCAGGCAATGCCCGTCCTCGAGCATCAGCATCTGCGACGGGTCGATCTGGTCCGCGCTGACCATCGCGGGGAGATCCTCCGACTGGTCGCCGGGAAAGGCGACGAATAGCGCGTCGTCGAACAACGGCTCGCTCTCGACATCACCGCATGCATAGGGGAGCGCGAGGAGGACGCAGTCGACGGTACCGTGATGGAGCGATTCGCAAGCCTGCGCGCTCGGTTCCTCGCGAAGGAACAGCTTGAGCGAGGGGCGTTCCTTGCGCAGCCGCGGGAGGAGGCCGGGGAGGAGGAAGGGGGCGATCGTCGGGATCACGCTCATGCGCAGTTCGCCGACAAGCGGTGCGGCGGCGGCGGCGGCCATATCGGCAAGCTCCTCCGCCTCGCGCAGCACGCGATGTGCTTTTTCGACGATTGCATTGCCGAGCATCGTAAAGCGCACGACGCGGCGCGTGCGCTCGACCAGCGTCTGGCCGAGCAGGGTTTCGAGTTCGCGAATTCCCGCCGACAGCGTCGATTGGGTGACGTTGCACGCATCGGCGGCGCGGCCGAAATGGCCGTGTTCGTGCAGCGCCACGAGATATTGCATCTGTTTCAGCGAGGGCAGGTAATTGTGCATTGATCGGATATAGCAATGATTGACTGAACTTTGAACAGTCTGGTCGATTAAAAATCGTCGCCATTGTGGCGCCGTTCGCTGTCGCCGTTCAGATCGCCGTGGTAGCAGGTCGCATCAACCACGCGGAGGGGCGGATGGCAGTTTCCCGTTTTCTGATTGGCGGCGTGGCGAGTGCGCTGTTGCTGACCGGCGGGCTTTTCATGTGGAAGGGCTATACGCAGATCGCCGACGAAGAGGTGCTGCCCGATCCACCGCCAGCCTTGCCGGCGGTCCCCGTTGCCGCGGCCGGGGCGCCCAAACGCGGGCCCGCACCGCCGGCACTGCCCGCGGCCAAGGAGGCGTCGCGCGAGGAACGGCGCTTCAACCGCTTCGACCGGGACCGCAACGAGAGGATCAGCCGCGTCGAACTGATGTCGTCGCGCACCGCGGCTTTCCGCAAGCTCGACAAGGACGGAAATAATCTGCTGACGTTCGAGGAATGGGCCGCGGCAACGGGGCAGCGTTTCGCTGGGGCCGATGGCGACAAGTCGGGCGACCTCACGCGCGCCGAGTTTGCGACGACAGCACCAAAACAGGCGGCAAAGCCCAAGTGTAGCTGTTAGGCGATCGCATCAGGTCAGGCGGCGACGCCTTCGGCTTGCCTGATCCATTCTGCCAGCGCGGTTCCCGCCCGCTGCGTATAGCCAAGCTTGCGGTCCTTCTTTCGGACATCCTCGGCGAGCGGCGGGAAAAGACCGAAATTGACGTTCATCGGCTGATAGGAGGCCGCATCTGCGCCGCCGGTGATATGGCCAAGCAGCGCGCCGAGCGCAGTCTCGGGCGGCGGCGGGGGCAGTGTGCGGCCGCCAAGCTCGGCGGCGGCGAAGCGCGCGGCGACGAGGCCGATCGCGGCGCTCTCGACATAGCCTTCACAGCCGGTGATCTGCCCGGCAAAGCGGATATGCGGCGCCGATTTCAGACGAAGCTGCTGGTCGAGCAGTTCGGGCGAGCGGATGAAGCTGTTGCGATGAAGCCCGCCAAGACGTGCGAATTCCGCCTTTTCGAGCCCCGGGATCGTACGGAATAGTTCGACCTGGGCCGCATGTTTCAGCTTGGTCTGGAACCCGACCATGTTCCACAGCGTGCCGAGCGCATTGTCCTGCCGCAGTTGGACGACCGCATAGGGCCAGCGCCCGGTGCGCGGATTGTCGAGGCCGACGCCCTTCATCGGACCAAAGCGCAGCGTTTCGGGGCCGCGCTCGGCCATAACCTCGATCGGCATGCAGCCCTCGAAATAGGGCGTGTCCTTCTCCCAATCCTTGAACTCGGTCTTGTCGCCGTCGACCAGCCCCTGGACGAAAGCGTGATACTGGTCCTTGTCCATCGGACAGTTGATATAATCCTTGCCGTCGCCGATCGGCCCGACCTTGTCCCAGCGGCTTGCCATCCACGCGATGTCCATGTCGATGCTGTCGCGATAGACGATGGGGGCGATGGCGTCGAAAAAGGCGAGGGCGTCCTTGCCCGTCGCGTCGCCGATGCTGGAGGCAAGGCTCGCCGCGGTGAGCGGACCGGTCGCGACGATCGTCAGGCCTTCGGACGGAAGCGAGTCGACGCGTTCGCGGACGATGGTGATGTTTGGATGGTCGGCCAGCGCTTTCGTCACGCCGCCCGAAAAAAGGTCGCGGTCGACCGCGAGCGCGGAACCGGCGGGGACCTTGTGCACGTCGGCCTCACGCATGATGATCGAGCCCAGGGTGCGCATCTCGCGGTGGAGTAAGCCGACAGCATTGCTGTCACCATCATCGCTGCGAAAGCTGTTCGAGCAGACCATCTCCGCAAGCGTGTCGCCCTGATGCGCCGGGGTCATGTCGCCGCCGCCGCGCATTTCGGAGAGGCGCACGCGATAGCCCGCCTCGGCGAGTTGCCATGCGGCTTCGGACCCCGCGAGGCCGCCGCCGATGATGTGAATGTCGTGGCTCATTTACGCTATCCGTTGACTTGCACTTGTGGAGCCGCGCACTAGGCCCATTGAAAGCAAGATGCAAAGGGGCGGGCGATGAGTGGCGAACAAGGGTGGGATCGGGCGCGCTGGTTGTGGCTGCTGGCACTCGCCGGCGGGATCAGCTTTTTCGGTGCTGTCTATCTGCGGCTCGACGGTCCGGCGATCTGGGCATGGAAGACGAGCGGTGTCGGATTGCTGGCGCTGTGGGCCGCAGCGAATGCGCGCGGACGTGACGGCTGGATGATCGCGGCGGTACTCGCTTTCGGCGCGCTCGGTGACTGGCTGCTCGACGCGAAAGGGCTTGTTACCGGAGCCGCGGCCTTCGCGGTGGGGCATCTGATCGCGATTACGCTGTACCTGATGAACAGGCGGCCTCAGATGACACCCTCGCAACGCCTGCTCGGCTGGCTGACGATGCCGGCGACGCTGGCGATCGTCTGGGGCATGCTGAGCCCTGCTCCCGGCTGGTGGCACGCGGCAGTCTATTCGCTGTTCGTCGCGGCGATGGCGGCCGCGGCATGGACCAGCCGCTTCCCCCGCTATCGCACCGGCATCGGCGCGATGCTGTTCCTTGCGAGCGACCTGTTCATCTTTGCGGGCGAGGGCGCGATCCTGTCGAAGGATGTCACGCTTTGGCTCGTGTGGCCGCTCTATTTCGGGGGGCAGGCGCTGATCGCGTGGGGCGTGGTCGGCACGCTGGCGCGGGAAGCGAAGGCCTAGTCCTCACCGCGCGCGCACGCCGCTATCCACGCCTTGTCGTCGGCCTCCGGGCCTTCGCCACCGAGGCTGCGGACTTTGGGCATTCCGGCGGCGGGGCGTGCATCGGCGCACGAAAAAGGCTGGTTGCTGTCGGCGCCATAGAGGCGGGCGCCGCAGGCATGAAGAGTCCGGTTCGAGCTTCCCCAGCCGACTTTCTCGGCACCCGCCGGCGCTTGCCCGGCGCACCAGGTATCAGTTTCGGAGCCCGGATCGCCGCAGATGCGGTCGATGCTTGCGCTCTTTCCTTCCGCTGTCGCGACAAAACGCTGCGTATAATCCGCGTTGGTCGCAAAATCGCGCTGGACGCCACAAACGCGCGTGCCGGTCTGCATCATCAGCGTGTAAGAACAGATGCGTGCGCCCTGATAGGTTTCGCAGCTCATCCATGCACCATCGAAGGGCCGGCGCACGGGTTCAGGCGCAGCTCCGCCCGTCATTAATGCGGCGAAGGGAAGGAGGGCGAGAGAGGCGAGACGCATGGGAGATTGCTTTCGTGAGGGAACGCGGGGATCTATCCTCAGACCGGCGCGCTTTACAATGCCGGTGATCACAGGTCGCGCAAATATTCCTTATCTTTTTAGGATGTTGTCGCCTTCCCATCCCACGCCGCGATCGTCGTGCGGTGAAGCAGCCGGTCGTGACCGTCGTAGCCGCCGGTGGCGCGGTGGAGGACCGAGCGATTGTCCCACATGATAAGCATGTCGGGTTCCCATTGGTGCGAGTAGCGAAACTCGTCGCGACCCTGCCACTGGATCAATTCGTAGAGCAACGGCAGCCCTTCATCGTCGTCGACCCCATCGAAGCCGATGATATAGCCCGCGCAGCCGAACAGGCCGAGGCGACCGGTCTCCGGATGTGCTCGTACGAACGGATGGAACTGCGTTTGGAGCGCTTCGTCGTCCGAGCGAATATCCATGCTGCGGCCGCTTGGTCCTTTGGGATCATTGGCGCCATACATGCCGGTCGGCGCATAGCCGTTGCGCGCGCTGTGGATCGCCTGAAGTCCCTCGACCCGCGCACGAAGGTCGGCGGGCATCGCGTCAAGTGCCGCGTGCTGGTTCGAAAATTCGGTATTCCCGCCCACCGGCGGAATGGTGATCCCGAAGAGGCAGGTACCCGCGGGCGGACGGGCCTGAAAGCTCCAGTCGCTGTGCCAGTTTTCTGCGAACAGCGGGGCGGTTTCGTCGGCCTTGCGTTTCACAGCGATGATATGATCGTGGCCGGGGATGGGGCGGATGAAGGGATCGTCGCCGAAGCCGCCGAAATAGCCGGTGAAGCGCTCGAGATCGTCCTCATTCATCTTCTGGTCCGGAAAGGCAAGGACATGATGGTCGAGCCAGGCTGCGCGAATATCGGCGATGGTTTCGGGGGCAAGCGGCCGCGTCAGGTCGACTCCGGTAACGCGCGCGCCGCACGCCTGTCCGCTGGGAGTGATGTTTAGCGTCATCGCGCCATGCTGCGCCGTCCGGAACACAAGGTCAATCGGGCGAGCGCCGCCCAGGCGGAGGATCGATGTAGACGCAGCAACTTTTATCCATCATCCTCATTCCCGGCAGCGCTTGCCGAAGGTGGAGAACCGCAGATGAAAACCCTGATGAAGATTGCGATGTCGGTCGGCCTTGGCCTGTCGCTCGTGGCCATTCCGGTACAGGGTATCGCCGCCCTTCAGAAAGGCGCGAAGGCGCCCGAATTCACGCTGAACGCGGCGCAGGGCGGCAAACCCTTTGTCCTGTCGCTGAAGCAGACGTTGAAAAAGGGGCCTGTCGTCCTCTATTTCTTCCCCGCGGCCTTCACCCCGGGCTGCACGATCGAAGCGCATCTGTTCGCCGAGGCGAGCGACGATTTCAACAAGCTGGGCGCCCGCGTGGTGGGCGTGACTGCGGGTAATATCCATCGCGTCGAGGAGTTTTCAAAGTCCGAATGCCGCGACAAGTTCGCCGTCGCTGCCGATCCGGGCGCGAAGATCGCAGCGAAATATGATTCGACGATGCAGGGCGCAAATGGACAACCGCTGTCGAACCGGACATCCTATGTGATTGCGCCGAACGGCACGATCCTGCTGAGCTACACTGACAGCAAACCGCAGGCGCATATCGAAAAGACGATGGCCGCGGTTCGGGCTTGGAAGGCGCGTCAGCGGTAAGACACGGATATTTAAACGGGCGGCCGATTGGCGGGCGCTACGTTGTTCCGGTAAAGACCTAAGTCGGTCGTCGCTCGCGGCGGGGCCTGTCGGCTTAGCGCTAGCTCTCCAGCGGCTCCCCCCTTTGCGGAGGGGGCGGTTATCGCGAACGTGCCAGCCTATCCCAAAGCCGTCTTCAGCCTTCGAGCAGGGCCTTTGTTGCCGCCGTGACGTCGGGCTGCCGCATCAGGCTTTCGCCGACGAGGAAGGCGTGGACGCCGCTGACCGCCAGCCTTTCGCAGTCCTTATGGCTTGCTATGCCGCTTTCGCCGACGAGCAGCGTTCCGGGCGGGACGAGCTTTGCCAGGCGCTCCGTAACCGCGAGGTCGGTTTCGAAGGTGCGCAGATCGCGGTTGTTGACGCCGATCAGGCGCGACTGGAGCTGCGTGAGCGCGCGGTCTAGTTCGATCTCGTCATGCACCTCGACAAGCACGTCCATGCCGCGTTCGAAAGCTGCGGCCTCGATTTCGCGCATCGCGCCGTCTTCGAGCGCGGCGACGATGATCAGAATCGCGTCGGCGCCGATGGCGCGTGCCTCGGCGACCTGCCAGGGGTCGACCATGAAATCCTTGCGAAGCGCGGGCAGGCCGCAAGCGGCGCGCGCCGCGACCAGATAATCCTCATGCCCCTGAAAATATGGCGCGTCGGTTAGGACCGACAGGCACGCAGCACCACCGGCGGCATAGGCGCGCGCATGATCGGCAGGGTCAAAATCAGGCCTTATCAGTCCCTTGGACGGCGAAGCCTTTTTTACCTCGGCGATCAGGCCAAAGCCGCCAGCGTCGATCTTCGCGCGAAGCGCCGCGGCGAAACCGCGCACCGGGCCTGCGTCGATCGCGTCGAGATCGGCGAGCGAGCGTATGGCGCGGCGTTCGGCGACCTCATCAGCCTTGGTGGCAAGAATTTGCGTCAGCTTGTTCATTTGTAGGCGATCCAGCAATTGAGCAGCGCGTTGGCAAGGCCCTTGTCGATTGCCTCGGCGGCTTCCTCGACGCCGTCGCGCAGGGTTTCGACCGCGCCCGCGACGACGAGCGCTTCGGCGGCATTATAGAGCACTGCGTCACGGTAGGCGCCCGGCTCTCCTTCGAGCAGGCGGCGCAGCGCTTTCGCATTATATTCGGCATCGCCGCCGCGGATTTCGCCGAGCGAGCGCGTCGGCAGGCCGGCGTCGGCGGCGACGCTGCGCTGCATGCGCACACCCTCGGGCAGGACCACCGCGACCTCGTTGCCGCCTGCGAGGGATAATTCGTCGAGCCCCTCATCGCCCGATATCACGCGCGAATGTTCGGTGCCGAGCCGGTGCAACGCCTCGGCATAAACGGGGACATAGGCCGGGCGCGCGATACCCACGAGCTGGCGCGTAACACGCGCAGGGTTGGCGAGCGGGCCCATCAGGTTGAAGATCGTCCGCCGTCCGATCGCCCTTCGGATGGGCATGATGCGCTTCATCGCGGGGTGCCGCGTTCCGGCGAAGAGGAAACAGATACCGAGGTCGGCGAGCTGCTCCTCCGCCTGCCGGTCGGCGCGCTCCATGTCGAGACCGAGCGCTTCCAACGTATCGGCCGCGCCCGATTTCGAAGAAGCGGCACGATTTCCATGCTTTGCGACCGGAACCTCGCACGCCGCGACGACGATCGACACGGCGGTCGAGACGTTGAGCGTATGATGGCCGTCGCCGCCGGTGCCGCAGACGTCGATCGCGCCCGCAGGCGCATCGATCGGAATCAGCCGGTCGCGCATCGCCTGCGCCGCTGCGGCGATTTCGACCATCGTTTCGCCCCGGTCAGAAAGCGCGTTCAGGAATTCGATGATATTGTCGTCGCTCGCCCCGCCGTCGAGCATCGTCGCGAACGCATCGGCCGCCTCGTCGTGATCGAGCAGGCCGGCGGGGTCGGGAAACGGACCGAAGCGGCTCATGCGGCCTTCCGTTCGCCGACCGGCAACCCCGCGATTTTCAGGAAGTTGGCGAGCATCGCATGGCCATGTTCGGTCGCGATGCTTTCGGGGTGGAACTGGACGCCGTGGATCGGCAGGTCGACATGGCGGAAACCCATCACCGCGCCATCGTCGCTCGTCGCATTGATCACCAGAGTCGCGGGAATGTCGACAACCTCTAGGCTGTGATAGCGGGTCGCCTGAAAAGGTGAGGGCAGGCCCGCGTAAAGCCCGCTGTTGTCATGACATACGGGCGAGGTCTTGCCGTGCATCAGATGGCCGCGCTGGACTGTGCCGCCGAAATGCTGGCCGATCGCCTGGTGGCCAAGGCACACACCGAGCAAGGGGCGGCGCGCTTCGGCGCAGGCGGCGACGAGGTCGAGGCTGATGCCCGCCTCGTTCGGCGTGCAGGGGCCGGGTGAAATCAGGATCGCATCGGCGCCGGTCGCGAGCGCGTCGGCCGCGGTCAGCGCGTCGTTGCGCTCGACGCGCACGTCGACGCCCAACTCGATCAGATAATGAACGAGGTTGAAGGTGAAGCTGTCATAATTGTCGATGACGAGGATCATGGCGGCGGCCCTAACGTTTTTGCGGCGGCGGGGGAAGCATTAGGAACTATTCGTCCGTCAAGCTCTGCTGTTACTGCCCGTACCCCGGCGTTCCGGCGAGCCGTACCGCCTCTCGCGCCGCGGCGAAGAGCGCGCCGGCCTTTGCCTCGCATTCGCGCTGTTCATAGGCGGGATCGCTGTCCGCGACGATGCCTGCACCCGCCTGAACGTGCATTTCGCCGTCCTTGACGATCGCGGTGCGCAGCACGATGCAGCTATCCATATTGCCGTCGGGTGCGAAATAGCCGACGCCGCCCGCATAGGGCCCGCGCGCATCGGCTTCGAGTTCGGCGATGATCTGGCACGCGCGCACTTTCGGCGCGCCGCTGACGGTTCCTGCGGGGAAGCCCGCGAACAGCGCGTCGATCGCGTCCTTGTCTGGCGCGATGCGGCCGATCACGTTCGAGACGATGTGCATGACATGGCTATAGAATTCGACGGTGTAGCTGTCGGTCACGGCGACCGATCCGCCAATGGCAGCGCGGCCGACATCGTTGCGGCCGAGATCGAGCAGCATCAGATGCTCGGCGCGTTCCTTGGGGTCGGCGAGCAGGCTTTCGCGATTCTCGACATCCTCCGCGCTCGTGCGTCCGCGCGGGCGGGTGCCGGCGATCGGGCGGATCGTGATCTCGTCATCGCGCACCCGCACGAGGATCTCGGGAGACGATCCGATCAGCGCAAAGCCGGGCAGGTCGAGGAAATAGAGGAAGGGCGAGGGGTTGATGCGGCGGAGTGCCCGGTACAGGTCGAAGGGCGGCAGGTCGAACGGGGTAGAGAAACGCTGCGACAGAACGACCTGAAAAATATCGCCCGCGGCGATATAATCCTTCGCGGTTCTGACCATTTCGGCAAAATGTGCGGGCGTGGTCGCCGGGTTCGCCGCGATGTCGGTCGGCAGTGCGTCGGTCGACGCGCGCTCGGCATGGGCGCTGACGCTCGACAAGCGCGCGGCGATCGTGTCGAGCCGGTCCTGTGCCGTCTCGATCATCCGGTCGATAGCGCCATCGGCATCGGGCCAGATCGGTGCGATCAGGAACAGTTCGTCGGCGAGGCGGTCGAAGACGAGGATCGTCGTCGGGCGCACGAACACCATGTCGGGCAGGCCGAGCCCCGCGCCCGGCGCGCGCGGGATGCGCTCGACAAGGCCGATGGTTTCATAAGCGAAGAAACCGACGAGCGTCGCGAGCGCCTTGGGCAGCCCGTCGGGCACGTCGAAGCGGCATTCGGCGACGAGGTCGCGCAATGCCTGAAGCGCGGGAGTAGCGAGCGGCTGGAACGCCTCGCGGTCGGTGCGCCAGTCACGGTTGATGCGCGCGGCGTCGCCGGAGACTTCGAACATCAGATCGGGATCGAGCCCGAGCAGGCTGTAGCGCCCGCGCGTCTCTCCGCTCTCGACCGATTCGAGCACCCAGTCGCCACGCCCCGGCTCGATCAGCTTGAACGCCGCCGACACCGGGGTTTCGATGTCGGCGATAAGCCGCTGCCAGACGACCGCGCCGCGCCCCTGCGCCAACGCCTCGAGCGCGGCGGCTCTGCCCTCCAGCGCCATTGCCGGTTTATTCGGCGACCGGCGCGTTGCCGGTCAGCTCGGCGCGCAACTGGTCGACGAGCTTTTTGTTGATCGTGACGCCGACACGGCGCTTTGCTTCGGCGGCGAGTTGTTCGATCAGCTCGTTGCCGAAGGCGGGCGCGAGCGGTTGCGCGATCGCGGCGACGCGCGCCGGTTCGATCGTCTTCGGGTCGGGGCGCTGAACATCGTTGAGCGCGATTACCATCCAGCCGCGGTTGCCGGGGATTTCGAGCGTCTTCACGCTGCCCTTGGCCATCGAGAAAAGCAGCGAGAGTTCGGGCGGCACGGGCTTTCCGCCCGCACCGAGTTCGGCACGGCGGCCGCCGATCGTCTGGACATTGCCGATGTTCGGGCCGGCTGCGGCGACGGCTTCGCTCAGGCCCTTGCCGCCTTCGACCGCCTTGACGATCGCGCGTGCCTTGTCGCGGGCGACTTTCTGGCCCTCGGCAAAGCGCCATTCGCTGAGCAGATCGGCGCGCACCTGCGCGAACGGCGGCGGCGCGGCTGCGACGATCGACTTCACCGCATAGACGGCGAATTTTTCGTTCTCGACGAGCGTAGCGATATGGCCTTCGCCTTCACCGGCGGCCTGGAATGCCTGCGCGACGAGCGGCGCGAGTTCGGGGGCAGGGACGAATGCGGGTTGTTCGGGCGCGCGACCGCTCGGCAGGATCGCAGGGGTTTCGACGAGCTGGAGCTTGCGATCGGCGGCGATTTCCTCGGCCGATGCGCCGCCGTTCACGGCGTCCTGGATCGCATTGTAATAATCGACGATCGCTTCGTTCGCCTTGTTCTTTGCGAGTTCGGTGCGGATCTCGGCGCTTGCGTCGGCAAGGCTGCGCGCGGGTTTCGCCGTCACGTCCTCAACGCGTGCGATGGTCCAGCCAAGGCCGGTCTGCGTCGGGCCGATCAGGTCACCGCGCTTGGCGGCGAAGGCGGCTTTAGCGGCCGCGGCGCTGGTCGTTGCGGCATAGGCCGACTGGGTGAGGTCGCCCGTCGTCGAGGCAGAGAGGCCCGCTGCCTGCGCCGCGGCGGCGAGCGAAGTGCCGCTGCGAACTTTCGCGGCGAGCGCGTTCGCGGCCGCCTGATCGGGGACGATCACCTGCGCAAAGCGGCGCGTCTCGCTCGCAGCGAACTGCGCGGCGTTATCTTTATACACCTTGGCGATTTCGGCGTCGGTGACTGCCGGAACCGGCACTGCGCTGCGGTCGAACAGCGCGTATTGGATCACGCGGCGTTCGGGCACCGTGAACTTCGCCTTGTTCTGCGACAGGAAGGTCTTCAGCGCGGCATCGCCGGGGTCGGCGGTCGGCGCGAAGGGACTGGACGGAATGAAGGTTGCCTGGCCGCGGCGCTGCTCCATCAGGAGAGCGGCATAGGGCTGGGCCATGCCCGGCGCGATCCGGGGCATCATCGCGATCGGCGCGGCGAGCTGTTCGAGCAGAAGCTGTTGGCGCAGGTCGCGGCGGAGCTGGGTTTCGGTGATGCCGTTCTGGCGCAGGAAATTCTCGAAGACCTTTTGGTCGAACTTGCCCGACACGCCGGCAAAGGCGGGCAGGTCGGCGATGCGGCCATCGATCAGTCGCTTGCTGACGCTGAAGCCCAGGCTCGTCGCGAACTGGTCGAACGCACTGCCCTCGACGAGCTGATTGAGCACCTGATCGAGCCCGCCTCCTTCAACGAAAGCCTCCATCGTCAGCCCCGGCTGCCGCTGGCGCGCCTGATCATAGGCCTGCCGCGCGCGGTCGCGCAATTCACCGACACCGATCTGTTCGCTGCCGACCTTCGCGACATTGGCGCCGCTAAGCCCGCCGAAGTTCGAGTTGCCAGTTATATCGCCCATCGCGAAGGCGAGGCCGACGAGGACGACGAAGGCAAGGGCGAGGACTTTGCCGATCGTCGAGGAAAACATGGCGCGGATGGCGGTAATCATGAACGGGCATTCTTTCGGCAAGGCGCTGATGAAGCGCGATAGCGCGCTGCTTTAGGCGGGAGCCGGGGCGGCATCAAGGCCGGAAAGGGGCTTTTCATGCGTGCGCGACGCTGCTTGCCTATGGCGCCCATGCGCCGCTAGGGCGAGGGCAAGGTTCGAACGAAGGGAGAGGCGGTACATGACGCGGCGCAAATATGTGGTCGGCAACTGGAAGATGAACGGGCTTTCTGCCGCGATCGGCGAAGCGCAGGCGATATTCGCCGCGGCGGATGATCATCCCGCGGTCGATGTCGCGATCTGCCCGCCCTTCACGCTGATCGGCGCGATGGTTGCTGCGGCGCCGGGCAAGGCCGTCGGCGGGCAGGATTGCCACAGCGCCGTATCGGGCGCGTTCACCGGATCGGTCGCCGCCGGGATGCTCGCCGACATTGGGGCGAGCGTTGCGATCGTCGGGCATAGCGAACGGCGCGAGGGGTTCGGGGAAAGCGATGCCGATGTGCGCGCCAAGGCCGAAGCGGGCCTCGCCGCCGGGCTGTCGGTGATCCTATGCGTGGGCGAACCGCGTGAGGTGCGCGAATCGGGCGGCGCGATCGATCATGTGCTTGCGCAGATTGCGGGATCGGTGCCCGACGACTTCGATCCGCACCGGCTTGCCATCGCTTATGAGCCGATCTGGGCGATCGGCACGGGGCTTGTCCCGACCGTCGCCGATGTCGCCGCGATGCACGGTGCGATCCGCGGCGCTCTTGGTGCGCGCTTTGGCAGCCCGGCGGAGGATATGCGCATTCTTTACGGCGGTTCGGTCAATGGCGATAATGCCACCGAGCTGTTGGATGCAGCCGATGTCGATGGTGCGCTCGTCGGCGGCGCAAGCCTAACCGCCGCGAAGTTCGTGCCGATTGTCGCAGCGGCGGCGACACTTGCGGGTTGAGCATTACCCGTCGCCTTCGTGGGGGCGACGGATTGTTTCTGAGGTGACGTATGGGTTGAAGCGAAGCCGCTTCGTCTCTATGTGCGCCGCGAGCGCGGTCCGTGTGAGGCCGCGCAAGTTCGGGAAAATATGATGTCCAGCCTTTTCACCTTTCTGCTTGTCGTTCAGGCGCTCGTTGCCGCGACGATGATCGGCGTCATCCTGATGCAGAAGTCGGAAGGTGGCGGTTTGGGCGTCGGCGGCAGCCCTGCGGGCCTGCTTTCGGCGCGCGGCGCGGCGGATTTCATGACGCGCGCAACGACGATCCTCGCGACGGCATTCGTCGCGCTGTCGATTGTCCTTGCAGCGATGGCCTCGGTCGGCCGCAGCGGTTCGACGATCGATACCTCGCTTTCGAAAACGGCTCAGCCGGCGAGTGCTCCCGCCTCGTCGCTGACGGGTCCGGCACAGCAGGCCCCGGCCAATGCAGCGCCCGCCCCCGCGAGCGACGATCCGCTGGCGGCCGCTGCCGCAGCGGCGGCAAGCCAGGAAACCGCTCCGGCTCCCGCGCAGGCACCTCCCGCCAAGAAATAACCGGCGGCTTCGGCCTCCACCGTAACCCGCCCGGCGGAAAATATTTCCGCCGGATGCGATTCGACGGCTTGCGCCGTCCCCCTCCCGTTGAGTAAGTCTTTCCTCCCATGGCGCGGTTCATTTTTATCACCGGCGGCGTGGTCTCCTCGCTTGGCAAAGGTTTGATGGCGGCTAGCCTCGCAGCCTTGTTGCAGGCGCGTGGCTATCGTGTCCGTATCCGGAAGTTCGATCCCTATCTGAATGTCGATCCGGGCACGATGTCGCCCTATCAGCACGGCGAGGTCTATGTGACCGACGACGGCGCCGAAACCGACCTCGACCTCGGCCATTATGAACGCTTTACCGGCGTTGCCGCGCGGCAGAGCGACAATGTCACCTCGGGCCGCATCTATCAGGGCATCATCGCCAAGGAACGCCGCGGCGACTATCTGGGCGCGACGGTACAGGTCGTTCCGCACGTCACCGACGCGATCAAGGAATTCGCGCGCGCCGAGATCGACGATCTCGATTTCGTGCTGTGCGAAATCGGTGGCACCGTCGGCGATATCGAATCGCTGCCGTTTATCGAGGCGATCCGCCAGCTCAAGAATGAAGAGGGACGCGAAAACGCGATCTCGGTCCACGTCACGCTGGTGCCTTATATCGCGGCCGCCGGCGAGTTGAAGACCAAGCCGACACAGCACAGCGTGCGCGAACTGGCGTCGCTTGGCGTCCAGCCCGATATCCTGCTCTGCCGCTGCGAAAAGCCGCTGCCCGAGAGCGAGCGCGCCAAGATCGCGCTTTTCTGCAACGTCCGCAAGGAAGCGGTAATCCCCGCGCTCGATGCCGACAGCATCTATTCGGTCCCAGTCCAATATCATGGCGAAGGGCTGGACAGCGAGGTCCTGCGCGCGTTCGGCATCCATGACGCGCCCGCGCCCGACCTGTCGCGCTGGTACGACATCATGGACCGCAAGCAGCATCCCGAGGGCGAGGTCACGATCGGCGTCGTCGGCAAATATGTTTCGCTGCCCGACGCCTATAAGTCGCTGAACGAAGCGCTGGTTCACGGCGGCATGGCGCACCGGGTCAAGGTGAATATTCGCTGGCTCGATGCCGAAATGTTCGAACGCGACGAGGATCTGGCCGCCAATCTTGAGCCGATGCACGGGATTCTTGTACCCGGTGGTTTCGGCGAGCGAGGGTCCGAAGGCAAGATTTCGAGCGTGCGCTTTGCGCGCGAGCGCAATGTGCCTTTCTTCGGCATCTGCCTTGGCATGCAGATGGCGTGCATCGAAGGCGCGCGGAACACAAGCGGTATCGCGGACGCATCGAGCACCGAATTCGGCCCGACCGATGAGCCCGTCGTCGGCATGATCACCGAGTGGATGAGCGACGAAGGCCTGCAAAAGCGCGGCGCCGACACCGACCTTGGCGGGACGATGCGGCTTGGCGCCTATGAGGCGAAGCTGTCGCCGAACAGCCATGTCGCGAGCGTATATGGCGCGAACGACATCAGCGAACGCCACCGTCACCGCTATGAGGTGAACAACGCCTATCGCGAGCAGCTCGAAAAGGGCGGTCTCGTCTTTTCGGGCATGTCACCCGACGGCATGTTGCCGGAAATCGTTGAGCGCCCGGACCATCCGTGGTTTATCGGGGTGCAGTTCCATCCGGAACTCAAGTCGAAGCCGTTCGACCCGCATCCCTTGTTCGCGGGTTTCATTGAAGCGGCGGTGAAGCAGAGCCGGCTGGTCTAGGCCGGGCAAAAGGGGTGTAGGGGCAATGGATCACGCGAGACTCGCCGAATTGCAGGGCCCCGACAGCATTTTTTCCGGACTGACGGTCGAGGATTGGGCCGAAATTGCCAGCCGCGCGGTGCAGGTCAATTTCGTCAAGGGCAAGGAATTGCTTGTCCAGGGCGACCCGGGCGACATGATGTTGATCCTGACCGAGGGCACCGCGCGCGTATCGATGCTGACCTCTGGCGGGCGCGAAATCGTGCTCGCTTACGCCGAGCCCGGTGCGATATTGGGCGAGATCGCATTACTCGACGGCGGCGAACGCACGGCCTCGGTGACCGCAACGAGCGCGGGGAGCGCGCTCCAGCTTGGCCGCAACGCGCTCAAGGATTTCGCGGCGAGCCATTCCGAATTTGCCTGGTCGTTGATGCAACAGCTCGCGCGGCGGCTGCGCACCGCCGACCAGACGATCGAAAGCGACCGCGCCTATGCGTCAGGGCCGCGGCTTGCGCGTTATCTGAAGCGGCTGATCCGCAAGGATGTCGAGGCGTCGCAGCGCGTCGAGCTCAGCCAGACCGAACTTGGCAATTTCGCGGGCATGAGCCGCGAGCATATCAACCGCCAGCTCAAGAGCTGGGAAGAATCGGGCGTGATCTCGCTCGAACAGGGCCGCGTGCGCGTGCTCGACACCGATATGCTTGAGGATATCAGCGAAAGCGAAGGGTAGGGGGCGGGTTTCGACCCGAAGCGGACCTCTTTATCCTCGTCATCCCGGGCTCGACCCGGGATCCCGCTTTTCGAATGTACCGGCTCGCTTCACAAAATAACGGGACCCCGGATCAAGTCCGGGGTGACGAAAGTGGGGTTAAGTTGCGGCAGCTCCCACCCCAAAAAGGCCGTCCACCTTCAATATTCCAGCGACGGATACCAGTCGGTCCCGCGGCCCGACGGCGTCAGATCCAGGATATTCCACAGGCTGGCGATATCGGGCGCGTCGCGCGGGTCCTGCCCCGGATCGGCCATTTCTGGGGTCATCTCGCTCTTCCAGAACAGGCGCACCTCGTTACCGATCTTCTTGAACACCGCGAGCGCCGGATTCTCGCTTCCGTCCGCGTTGAGCAAACGGAAGTCGCGGGCATAATCATCGCCGACGGTTTGCAGGAAATCGAGTGCCTGCCATCCGCGTTCGAGCGCGAAGGCCTTTTGCCGCTCGACCGGACTGCGGCCGAAAACCTTGAACGCGACGCGCTGTTTCAGATCGTTCGCATTGCCGTCGACCGAGCCTAGCCAGTTGGTGCACATCGGGCAGGGGCGCTCGCGGTCGGGGCCGTACATCCAGAAATAGCTGACGAGCGTGTCGTGCCCGGCGAACAGATCTGCGAGTCCGAGTTCGGCGCCATTGGCATCCTTGAACCGATAATCCTTCATCACCGGCCCCGGCGGCAGGGCACGGCGCTGTTCGGCGATCCGCGTCATCTTGCGGCGCAGGTCGATCTCTTCGGCCAGCAGCGACTTTCTTGCCTTGGTATAGGATTCATCTTCGCCGGGAAATGCACGTCTACGGGAAGCAAGTGCCGGCGCAGCCGACAGGGTTTGGCGAAGGGCCATCCAATTCTCCTTTTCTGGGAGAACGTGTGATTCGGGCGATTGTTGCAGGGGCGGGTCACAATTGCCCGCAGCCGAGCCTCGCTTCGTCGCCGGTCAGGCGGGTTCGACTTCCCACAGGATCAGCTTGGTCGCCTGGACATTCTCACGTGCCTTTGCGCCTTCCAGCCGCGTGAGCTTGGCATCGCCCTTCAGCGCGCTCATTTCGAACATTGCATCGACAACGACCACCTCGCCCGCGCCAACCTCGATCTCCAACGTGCCGGCATGCGCCATGATGCCCTTGGCCATCGCGGCGTGCAGCCGGTGCGTGCCAGGTGCCACATCGGCCATCAGCATCTGCCCCGACTTGATCTGACCCTTTGCCGTCTCGTCGAGCGTGACGTTCATGCCCTGCAGCGCGGCGACGAAGCCGCGGCGCGTCACATAGATGCGGGCCTTGCCCTCGGGCGCGCGCATAGCCCGGGCGTCGGCGAGGGTCGCGGTATCGGCTTTCTTGCCCGACTTGTTGTTCGACAGCGACCAGACGATCAGCCCGACGATCGCGACGAGGGTGACGACCGAAAAAGTCAGCATCGCCCCGGTAGAGAGCGATTGGGCAAGAGCGGGTCCCAGAAACGCCCCGACGATTGCCGCGACGAAAATCATGGTCACCCAGAATGTATTCTTGCTCATGTCGCCCTCCTGTTCAGGCGGGAGAGAAGTCCCCCGTCGCCTCATCCATCAGATGCAAGACCCCGTCGCTGATCGCGAAAAAGGCGCCGCGCAGGGTCAGCGTACCGCGCCGCACCTTTTCCTGAATGCACGGAAAAGTCATCAGATTGTCAAGGCTTACGCGAACTGCCGCAAGTTCCATCGCGCGGCCGGCGTCGCGATTGTCGATATTGGGATGCTCGCTGCGCACCCGTTCGCTCGCATCGTCGAGCATCGCGATCCAGTCGGCGATGAACCCGCCGCGGCCGGGCTCGGCGCCCGCCATCGAGCGGTGCAGCGCGGCATGGCAGCCGCCGCACAGACCGTGCCCCATGACGACGATTTCCTCGACCTTCAGGAATTGCACCGCGAACTCAAGCGCGGCCGAGACGCCGTGACGGCCCGGCGTCGTCTCGAACGGCGGGACCAGCGCGGCCACGTTGCGAACGACGAAGATTTCGCCCGGATTGGTATCGAAAATCTGCGACGGTTCGGACCGGCTGTCCGAACAGGCGATCACCATCACCTTCGGCGATTGCCCTTCCGCAAGCTGTCCCCAGCGTTCGCGTTGCTGCGCCCAACCGCCGTTACGGAAACGGCGGTATCCCTCGATCATGTCTGCAAAGTGAGTCATGGAGGCGCCTTAGCATAGGTAGAGAGGTTGAGAAGAGGCGCGTGCACGACTATGTGGGCGGCATGAACGCTCCCGCCCAGCCTCAATCGGCCTCCGCCACCACTCCCAGCCAGCGCAGCCGCAAGCCCGACTGGATCCGCGTCAAGGCGCCGACCAGCCCCGGTTACGCCGAAACGCGCAAGCTGATGCGCGAACTCAACCTGCATACGGTGTGCGAAGAAGCGGCGTGCCCAAACATCGGCGAATGCTGGACCAAGAAGCATGCCACGGTGATGATCCTTGGCGACACCTGCACGCGCGCCTGCGCCTTTTGCAACGTCAAGACAGGGATGCCGCGCCCCGTCGATCCGCTGGAGCCCGAACATACGGCAATCGCGGCGGCGAAGATGGGGCTCAGCCACATCGTCATCACCTCGGTCGACCGCGACGATCTGCCCGACGGCGGCGCGAGCCAGTTCGTCAAGGTCATCAACGCGCTGCGCCGCGAGACGCCGCAGACGACGATCGAGATCCTGACCCCCGATTTTCGCAACAAGCCCGAAAGCGCGGTTGCGGCGATCGTCGATGCGCGTCCCGACGTCTATAACCATAATCTCGAAACCGTGCCGCGGCTCTATCCGACAATCCGCCCCGGCGCGCGCTACTATGCCTCGCTGCGCCTGCTCGAAAGCGTCAAGCGCCGCGATCCGTCGATCTTTACCAAGTCGGGCATCATGCTCGGGCTCGGCGAGGAGCGGATGGAGGTCCATCAGGTGATGGACGACATGCGCAGTGCCGACATCGATTTCATGACGATGGGCCAATATCTACAGCCGACACCGAAGCATGCGAAGGTCGCCGAGTTCGTGACCCCGCAGGCGTTCGACGCCTATGCGCAGATCGCGCGCGCCAAGGGCTTCCTGCAGGTCGCCTCTTCGCCGCTGACTCGTTCCAGCTATCACGCCGGCGACGATTTCGAGCGGATGCGCGCGGCGCGCGAGGCGCAACTGGCGCGCGTCAAGGCGGGCTGAGCGCCCCTTGCCGAGGCATCACGAAACGCGCGAACTTCCATACAGCGACGAACAGATGTTCGCGCTTGTTACCGATATCGCGCGTTATCCCGAATTCCTGCCGTGGGTCGTCGCGCTGCGCCTGCGCAGCGACAGCGAGCATGAGGCGGTTGCCGACATGATCGTCGGCTTCAAGGGGCTGCGCGAAAGCTTTTCGTGCCGCGTCCACAAACAGCGGCCGCGCGAAGTCATCGTCAGCTATATCGACGGTCCGATGAAGCATCTCAGCAACGAATGGCACTTCCAGCCCGCCGAGGGTGGGGGCTGCCGCGTCGATTTCATGGTCGATTTCTCGTTCCGCAGCCGCGTGTTCGAGGCTCTTGCGGGTCAGATGTTCGACAAGGCGCTCAGAAAGATGATCGCCGCGTTCGAAACGCGCGCCGACGATCTTTACGGGGCGGGGAGGGCGATATCCTCCGACGGCCGCAGCCCATCCTTTTCAGGCTGAAGCAGATCGAGCGCGAACAGCGTCGCCGCCTGCCGGATCGCCGCGCGATCGGTTGATTCGAATTGTACTCGCTGGGTGAAATAATCGTCGGGATCCTGCCCGCGGAGCGCGCGTGCGAACACGACCTGTCCCACCGGCTTCTTCTCCGACCCGCCACCGGGGCCAGCGATCCCGGTGATCGCCACCGCGACATCGGCGTCGCTGTTGGCCAGCGCCCCCGCTGCCATCGCCCAGGCGGTCGCGAGCGACACTTCGCCGAAGGTTTCGATGATCTCGCTGCTGACGTCGAGTTGGCTCTGCTTGGCGTGCGCCGAATAGGTAACGAAGCCGGCGCTGAATACGTCCGAGCTTCCGGCAATATCGGTCAGCGCGACCGACACCATGCCCCCGGTGCAGCTTTCGGCGACCGCGACCCTGCGACCCGCGGCGCGGTTGTTGGCGAGGACGCGAGTGGCGCGCTCGTCGCGCGCGGCGAGGCGCGCTTTTTCGACAGACTGCAAGGTTCAATTCTCCGGAAGTTGTAAAGTGGCAACGGCCTGCGCCGCTATCCCCTCGCGGCGGCCGGTAAAGCCCAGCCGCTCTGTCGTTGTGGCCTTCACACTAATCCGTTCGCGTGGAATCGCAAGGATTTCGGCAATGCGCGTGCGGATCGCATCGCGATGCGGGCCGATTTTCGGTGCTTCGGCGATGATCGTGAGGTCGACATGATCGATTCGCCCGCCACGGGCCGACACCCGCTCGCCAGCGAAGGCGAGGAAGCGGTGCGACGCCGCGCCGCGCCATTGCGGGTCGCTCGGCGGAAAATGGTCGCCGATATCGCCATCGGCGAGCGCGCCAAGGATCGCGTCGGTCAGCGCATGAAGTGCGACGTCGGCATCGCTATGCCCCTCAAGCCCATGACTATGCGCGATTTCTATCCCACCGATCCACATCGGCTTGCCGGTAACTAGACGGTGGACGTCATAGCCCATGCCGACCGCTGTTCGTGTCATCGTGCCGATCCCCAAAAGCCCCGCAAGGATCGCCATATCCTCCGCATATGTCAGTTTGTGCAGCCGCGCGTCGCCAGGAACGGCTGTCACGGCGATACCGAGCCGGCGCACCAGTTGTGCATCGTCGCTCGCCGCCGCCTCGACCGCTTCCCCATGCGCACGGCGCAAAACCCCCAGGCGAAAGGCCTGCGGCGTCTGAACACGCGCCAGAACGCTGCGATCGACGACATCGCCAGCCTCGCCATGCGCCTGTTCGACGAGCGTATCGGGCACAGGCAGTGTAGGGATCGCAGCATCGGAACCCTGCAGCGCCGCAAGCAACCGGTCGATAACATCCGCGCCGACACCCGGACGCGCAGCGTCGTGGACCAGCACATGCGCATCGTCAGCCCAATCCGCCAGCGCCGTGAGGGCATTGGCCACCGACTGCTGCCGCTCGGCGCCGGGTTCCGCGAAAATCCAGCCTGCGGGCAATGGCTCCACTGCGGCCATCACGTCGGCGTTCGCCACCAACACGCCGCCCGCAATCGACGGATGCGCCGTGAAGGCATCGATGCTCCAGCACAGTATCGGCTTGCCGCCAAGCGGCTCGAGCTGCTTCGGTCGTTCGAAACCCGCGCGCGCGCCAACCCCGCCGGCAAGCAGCACGACCGCAACGCGCGGAGAAGAGGATGGGGCGGACTCGGTCATAGCCGCGCCGGTTAGCGCAGCCGCGCCTTGCGGGAAAGCGGCTTAGCGTGTAGGGGCTGCTCAAAATTTAGGCAATTTTGACGAAAGCTCCCCGCCATGGCGCCGCTGCGGCCCATCCAGATCGGCAACATCACCATCGCGGATCCCGTGATCCTCGCGCCGATGACGGGCGTCACCGACCTGCCGTTCCGCAAGCTTGTCCGCTATTACGGCTCGGGGCTCAACGTCACCGAGATGATCGCAAGCCAAGCTGCGATCCGCGAAACGCGCCAGTCGATCCAGAAAGCCGCATGGGACCCCGTCGAGGAACCGGTATCGATGCAGCTTGTCGGTTGCACTCCCTATGAAATGGGCGAGGCGGCGAAGCTCAACGAAGACCGCGGCGCGTCGATCATCGACATCAACATGGGCTGCCCGGTGCGCAAGGTCACCAACGGCGACGCGGGCTCGGCGCTGATGCGCGACCTGAAACTGGCGGCGGCGCTGATCGACAGCTGCGTGGAGGCCGTATCGGTCCCGGTGACGGTCAAGATGCGCATGGGCTGGTGCCACGACAGCCTCAACGCGCCCGAACTTGCGCATATCGCCGAAGATCTTGGCGCAAAGCTGGTCACCGTCCACGGCCGGACGCGCAACCAGATGTATCGCGGAGAGGCCGACTGGGGTTTCGTGCGCAGCGTCAAGGACGCGGTGTCGATCCCCGTTATCGTCAATGGCGATATCTGTTCGGCGGAAGACGCGAAAACCGCGCTCACGCAAAGCGGCGCCGACGGCGTGATGATCGGCCGCGGCGCTTATGGCCGTCCCTGGCTGTTGGGACAGGTGATGGCGGCGCTGCGCGGCGAAGCCGAACGCCCCGACCCCGGCCTCGACGAACAATATGACGTCATCACATCGCACTACCGCGCGATGATCGATCATTATGGCGAGATGACCGGGGTCAATATGGCGCGCAAGCATCTCGGTTGGTACGTCAAGGGGCTGCACGGCTCGGCCGAGTTCCGTAACAAGGTCAATCAGATTCCCGACAGCAAGGGCGTGCTCGACGCGCTGGAAGCCTTTTATGGCCCGCACCTGACCAGGGCGGCTGCGTGACCGCGCTCACGTCGAGCATCCCCGTTTTCGACCATGACGAGCTGATCCAGTCGCACCCCGTCCCGACACTGCTGATCGACGGCGGCGGGGTCGTGCTATTCGTCAACGCTGCCGCCGAGCAGCTCTGCAATGTCAGCCGCTCGGCGATGGTCGGGCGCGTCATCTATGACGTCATCGAGATGGACCGCAACTATCGTCAACGGATGAGCGACGCCGCGACGTCGGCGCTCTTCGCGCACCGTACCGAGATTTCGGCGGGGGGCAGGCGGTCCTTCTTCGTTGACATGCAGATGGTCCCCTATGGCCAGAGCGGCCACCGTATCCTTGCGCTCGTGCCGTCGCAGAGCGATGCCGAACTGATGGGCGGGGCGATCGGGCGCTCAGGGCGCGCGGCAGGCGCGGCCGCCTCTATGCTCGCGCATGAGATCAAGAACCCGCTCGCGGGGATCAAGGGCGCGGCGCAATTGCTCGCGCGCAAGACCGATGCTGGAGGCGAACGGTTCACGACGCTGATTTGCGCCGAGGTCGATCGCATCGCGACGTTGATCGATCAGATGGAGCATTTCTCGCGCGGGCAGCCGATCGCCTGCGGCCCGATCAACCTCTATCAGCCGATACACCAGGCAATGGAGACGGCGCGTGCGCGCCAGTTCCCCGGCGTGCGCTTTGCCGAGGATTTCGATCCGTCGCTGCCGCTCGTCCACGGGAATCATGACGCCATGGTGCAGATATTGCTCAACCTGCTGACCAATGGTTGCGAGGCGCTCGGCGGGCGCGACGATGGCGTGGTGCGCCTGACCACCGCCTATCGCCACGGCCTGTCGATCGACAATGGCGATGGGCGCGGCCGCATCGCGCTGCCCATCGAGGTTAGCGTCAGCGACAATGGCCCCGGCGTTCCCGCCGACATTCGCGGCGACCTGTTCGATCCGTTCGTGACGACCAAGCGCGAGGGGCGGGGACTTGGCCTCGCTCTCGTCGCCAAGCTCGCACGCGACATGGGCGGCACGGTCCAGCATATCCGCGATGGCGAATGGACGCGCTTTCGCGTTCACCTGCCCGTCGCGCAAAAGGGATGAACCAGGTGAGCAAGGGCAAGACGATCCTGTTGGTCGAGGACGATCCCGCGATCGCGATGATCATCCGCGAAACGCTCGTCGGCGAGTGCGCCCATTTCGCGTCGGTCGCGAGTCTGGCCGAACGCAATGCCTGGCTTGCGGATAACCGCCCCGATCTCGTCATTACCGACGTTGTGCTTCCCGATGGCGACGGCATCGATTCATTGTCGCGCTCCGCGATCGATCCCACGACGCCGGTGATCGTGCTGTCGGCGCAGAATACGCTCGACACGGCGGTGCGCGCCACGGGGATCGGCAGTTACGATTATCTTCCCAAGCCCTTCGATCTCGATGAACTGACCGCCAGCGTTCGTGCCGCATTGCAGCGGCGAGCAGAGCCTGCCGCCAGGGAGGCCGCGGTCCCCGCCGACAGCCACGGACTGGTCGGCCGAGCGCCCGCGATGCAGGCCGTATACCGCACGATCGCGCGACTCGCGTCGAACGATCTCGCGGTGCTGATCCTTGGGGAATCGGGTACGGGCAAGGAGGTCGTCGCACGTGCGATTCACGCGACGGGCCTCCGCCGCAGCGGCCCCTTCGTTGCGATCAACATGGCCGCGATTCCGCGCGAGCTGATCGAGGCCGAATTGTTCGGGCATGAGAAGGGGGCCTTTACCGGCGCGCATAGTCGCAATGCCGGGCGTTTCGAGCAGGCCGCGGGCGGCACACTGTTTCTCGACGAAATCGGCGACATGCCGCTGGAGGCGCAGACGCGGCTGCTGCGGGTGCTCCAGAGCAACGAATATTCGACCGTCGGCGGCAATCAGGCGCTGCGCGCCGACGTGCGCGTCATCGCGGCGACCCACCGCGACATGCGCACGCTCGTCGCCGATGGCCGGTTCCGCGAGGACCTTTTCTACCGGCTCAACGTCATTCCGGTGACGCTGCCGCCGCTGCGCGACCGACGCAGCGACATCGCCGCACTGGTGCGCCATTTTGTCGAGGTCGGACGCGGCTCTGGGCTACCCGATCGGCAGTTTGCGCCCGCTGCGATGCAATGGCTCGAACGCTATGACTGGCCGGGCAATGTTCGCGAACTCGGTAACGTTGTTCAGCGACTCGCGGTCCTGTCGCGCGACATCGTCGTGACCGTCCGCGATGTCGAAACCGTCCTGCAGGATAATGGCGAGGGCGGCGGAATGGTCGAACCCGCGGCGCTTATCGCCCGCGCGGTCGACGATTGGACGCGCGAGAAGATGGCGGACGCGGCGGGCGACGGACATATCCACGAACAGCTCGAGGCAATTGTCGAAGCGGCGCTTTTCCGTCGGATATTACGCGATGTTCGCGGCAATCAGCTTGAGGCGGCGCGGCGGCTGGGCATCAACCGCAACACGTTGCGCAAGCGCCTTGGACAGCTCGATATCGACCCGGCGCATCCTTGATCTGGAACGGCAATCGAAAAATCGGCGCGATCGGGCGATGGCCGCGCAGTTTGTGTGTTTTCTATGCAACAGGATTGTCGTAACGTAGCAACAATGACGCTATCCCCCCCTCTGGCTGTCGATACGGATTCGGACGACCAGGTGGCGCGCTCGGGCTTCTGGCGTTTTGCCGCCCCAGAATATTACACGCTCGCACTCATCATCAGTTTTGCGATCGCTACCTACATCTTCGTGACGGGCGATGCGCAGAGCGAACGGCTGCTGACCCCTGCGCTCGTCGCTGCGATCATGGTCGTCAATTTGGTGCCGGCGATGGCGCTGATCGTGCTTATCGGCAGCCGCGTCGCACGCGCCCGCGCGGTGCGGTCGATGGCGGGCGGTAACGGCCGTCTGCACGTCAGGCTTGTTGCCCTCTTTTCGCTGATTGCCGCGGCACCTACCTTGCTCGTCGTGATCTTTGCGTCGCTGCTGTTCCAGTTCGGCGTCGATTTCTGGTTCTCGGATCGCTCGCGCGGCATGTTCGAAAACGCCGCCAATCTGGCCGAGGGTTATTATCAGGAAAACCAGCGTCAGGTCGGCGCGAACACCTTTGCCATGGCCAACGACCTTGGCAAGCAATTGAGCCTCGCCCCGATAGATAGCCCGGTCTTTAGCAACTATTATCTGCAACAAGTTGTCGTGCGTAGCCTGAATGAATCGGCCATTATCGAGATCGGCAGAGATGGCGTTTCGCGGACGGCAACGGCGATCAATCCCGATAACAGGGCGGCCGAGAACCGCCTTAGCTCGGCGATGGTCGGTCGCCTCGACGCAGGCGAGGACGTCGTTGTCGTCCGCCAGCCGAACCGGATCGAAGCTGCGGCGCGGCTTCCCGGCACGGGCCGCGCCTACGTCTATGCCTCACGCGACACCAACGTTCCGGGCTTTCAGCAATCGGCTCGCGCGAGTGCGGTGCTCGCTGACTATAATGGCTTGTTCGAACGCTCACAGCAGCTCCAGCTGCAATTCAACGGCGCCCTCTACCTCGGGTCGCTTTTGCTTCTTGCGCTCGCCGTTATTGCGGCAATCGTCGTGGCCGACCGAATCGTCCGCCCGCTCGGCACGCTGATCGGCGCGACGCGAACCGCTGCGGAGGGCGACCTTTCGGTGCGGGTCACGCCGCCGGCGCGCGACGACGAAATCTCGGTGCTGACCCGAGCATTCAACCGGATGACCGAGCAATTGCAGGGGCAAACCGGCGCGCTGGTCAGCGTGAACGAACAGCTCGAAGCGCGGCGCAGCTTCATCGAGGCAGTGCTCAGCGGTGTGTCGTCGGCGGTGGTGTCGGTAGACGCCGACCGCCGCATCCTGCTCGCCAACGCAGCAGCGGAACGGCTGATCTGCCAATCGGCCGAATGCCTGACTGGCCAGCCGCTCGACGACGTCGCTCCAGAACTGGCACGCCTGTTGATCAGCGACGAGCGCGAGGCGATCGTTCAACTGTCGCGCAAGGATGCTGAACCCGCGACGCTTGCGGCGAAAGCCGTGGCGCAGGGCGATGGCTTCGTCCTGAGCTTCGAGGATATCACGCAGCAATTGCTCGATCAGCGCCGGGCGGCCTGGTCCGACGTCGCACGGCGCATCGCGCACGAAATCAAGAACCCGTTGACCCCGATCCAGCTGGCGGCCGAAAGGCTCCAGCGGCGGTTCGGTGACAAGGTGGAGGGCGACGAAGCCACGTTCCGCAAGCTGACCGATACGGTGATCCGGCAGGTTCACGATATGCGGCGCATGGTCGATGAATTTTCGAGCTTTGCACGGATGCCGAAACCGACTTTCGGGGTCGAGGATGTCCGTGACATCGTGCGTCAGGCGGTCTTCCTCTTCGAAGTGGCAAAGCCCGACATCGCCTTTGCCGTCAAAACGCCCGCCGAGATCGAGCCGCTCGTTTGCGACCGCCGCCTGCTGTCACAGGCGATCACCAATATCGTGAAAAACGCGGTCGAGGCGATTGAAGAGAAATATAGAAATTCCGATTCCGTCGCCACGGGACATATCGCGGCGGAACTCGTTGTCGGCGCAGGGGGCGAGTTCATCATTCGCGTATCCGACGACGGTATCGGACTGCCGGAAGCGCGCGACGCGATCGCCGAACCCTATATGACGACGCGCCAGGGCGGGACCGGGCTCGGGCTCGCGATCGTCAAGAAGATCGTCGAGCAACATTATGGCGAGCTAGAATTTTCCGACAATCCGACGGGGCAGGGGACATGCGTGACCCTGACGCTCCATCCCGAACGGCTCAGGCCATTGGCCGGAAAGGGCGGCGAACAGGGAATGGGGCAAATTGAATCGGTTCCCGGACGCATCCGGAACCGACAGGACAGAGAAGATCATGGCGCTTGATATTTTGATCGTCGACGACGAACGTGACATCTGCGAACTCGTCGCCGGCGTCATGGAGGACGAAGGTTATGAGGCGCGCACCGCCTCCGACAGCGATTCCGCGCTCGAAGCGATCCGGCAGCGACGCCCGTCGCTCGCGCTGATCGACGTCTGGCTTCAGGGCTCGCGGCTCGACGGTCTCGGGCTGGTCGAGGCGATCAAGGCCTTTGACCCGACGCTGCCGATCATTGTCATTTCGGGGCATGGCGGGCTGGATACCGCGGTTGCAGCAATCCGCCGCGGCGCGTTCGATTTCATCGAAAAGCCGTTCGAGGCATCGCGTCTGCTCCACCTCGTCGCGCGCGCGACCGAGAATGAGCGGCTGAAGTTCGAATATGAGCAATTGCGTGAAAAGGCAGGCCCCTCTGACGAACTGACCGGGACCAGTGCGGCAATCAACAATGTCCGTGCGACGCTGAAGCGCGTCGCAGGAACCGGGAGCCGCGTGCTGATCACAGGCGCGCCGGGCGTCGGCAAGGAAGTTGCGGCGCGCGTGCTGCACGGATGGAGCGGCCGGCAGAATGCGCCCTTCCGCGTCATTTCCTCCGCGCGGATGGATCCCGAAACGGTCGAGACCGAATTATTCGGTTCCGAGGCCGAGGACGGCTCGATCCGCGTCGGACTGCTCGAACAGGCGCATGGCGGGACCTTGTTCCTCGACGAAGTCGCCGATATGCCGCTGACCACGCAGGGCAAGATCCTGCGCGTCCTGACCGATCAGAGCTTCGCCCGGGTGGGCGGCCGGACAATGATCCGCGTCGATGTCCGCATCATTTCAGGTTCGGCGCGCGACCTGATGACCGAAATCGCCGAAAACCGGTTTCGCGAAGATCTCTATTACAGGCTCAATGTCGTACCCGTGCATATCCCGCCGCTGCGCGAACGCCGCGACGATATCGCCAGCCTTTGCGATCACTATATCCGCCGCTATGCCGCCGATCGTCGCGTCCCACCGCCCGAAATCAGTTCGGAAGCGATGGCGGCGCTCCAGGCGCACGAATGGCCGGGCAATGTCCGCGAACTGCGCAACGTGATCGAGCGTGTCATGATCCTTGCACCCAGCGACCGGCTGAATCGTATCGACGCCGATATGCTGCCAGCCGAACTGGTCCGCGGCGGCGCCGATATCCTGCCCAACTCGGAATCGATCACGGCAATCCCGCTGAAGGAAGCGCGCGAGAATTTCGAACGCGAATATCTGCGCATCCAGATCAACCGCTTTTCGGGCAATATCTCACGCACCGCGACCTTCATCGGAATGGAACGTTCCGCACTGCACCGCAAACTGAAACTTTTAGGCCTTACCGAGAGTTCGGACGGCGAGGGATAGCGGCTTTGCGCTAGACCTCGCGTGTCCTTTGCCGCATATTGCGGGCGCGAAGAAGGTCTTAAAACCGGAAAACCGGCACCATACCCGCGGTTACACCGCCAAAAACAGGAGGCAAATGTGTCCGATAAAAATCAGAATCTCCAGGATATTTTCCTAAACGCCCTTCGCAAGAGCAAGACGCCGGTGACGATGTTCCTGGTCAAGGGTGTCAAGCTGCAGGGCATCATCACCTGGTTCGACAACTTCTCGTTGCTTCTTCGCCGTGATGGGCAATCACAGCTAGTTTACAAGCATGCGATCTCGACGGTGATGCCGTCGCACGACTTCGACCTCTCGCTGCTTGGTGACAGTCTGCGCGACGCACCAGCAAGCAAGGGCAAGGCGCTGCAGGACGTGTTCCTGAACGCGGTCCGTCGTTCCGACGAGTCGGTGACGATGTTCCTTGTCAACGGCGTCATGTTGCAGGGCGATATCGTCGCTTTCGACCTGTTCTGTATGTTGCTCGAGCGCGAGCGGCAGGTCCAGCTTGTCTACAAGCACGCGATTTCGACTGTCCAGCCGAACGGGCCGATCAACCTGACCGACAGCGAGCCGGACGCAGAAGCGGATAACGCCTGATCGACCCGATAATCGACAATGAAGACGAGGTAACGCGCGGCGCCGCCGCGCTTATCGTCGTGCCCGAATGGCATAGCCAGCGCCTCGCGCGGGACTTAGACGCGCGCGCCGAGGAGGCGAGGGGGCTTGCGCTTGCGATCGGGCTAGACGTCGTTGCGGTCCACACGCTCCGGTTACGGCAGACGCGCGCTGCGACGTTGTTGGGTGTCGGGCAAATCGAAGCGATCGCGCCCGACATCGCGGCAAAGGGTGTTCAACTGGTCGTCGTCGATGCGGCGCTCAGCCCGATCCAGCAGCGCAACCTTGAAACCGCATTCGGCACCAAGGTAATCGACCGGACGGGCCTGATCCTCGAAATTTTCGGCGAACGAGCCGCGACAGCCGAAGGGCGGTTACAGGTCGAACTCGCACATCTCGACTATCAGGCGGGGCGGCTGGTGCGCAGTTGGACCCACCTTGAGCGCCAGCGCGGTGGCTTTGGCTTCCTCGGCGGCCCCGGCGAAACACAGATTGAGGCTGACCGGCGGATGATCCGCAACCGGATGGCCCGCATCCGCCGCAGCCTCGAAGACGCGCGGCGCACGCGGCAGTTGCAGCGGTCGAAACGCCAGCGCGCGCCATGGCCCGTGGTTGCGCTCGTAGGCTACACCAATGCCGGGAAGTCCACCTTTTTCAATCGGTTGACGGGAAGTGACGTCATGGCGGAAGATATGCTTTTCGCCACGCTCGACCCAACGATGCGCGAAATCCGGCTCCCCGGAATCGACAAGGCGATCCTGTCGGACACCGTGGGTTTTGTCTCCGACCTGCCTACCGAACTGGTCGCGGCGTTCCGCGCGACGCTGGAGGAAGTCACAACCGCCGATCTGATCGTACACGTCCGCGAAATTGTCCATCCCGACAGCGACGCCCAATATGACGATGTGCGCGCCATATTGGAATCGCTGGGTGTCAATGGACCACAGGACGACGGGGAGGGCGATGCGCCACCGGCGATCCAACAAATCGAAATCTGGAACAAGATCGACACGGCCGATGACGAAAGCCGCGCGGCTATCGAGGATATGGCAGCGCGTCGCCCCGATGTCGCCGTGATCTCCGCGGCAACGGGCGAGGGCGTCGAAGCTGCGCGGACACTGATGGCGTCACAATTGACTGCACTGCACAAGGTTCAGCGCATTTACCTGAGCTATAGCCAGGGTGAAGCGGCGGCGTGGCTTCATGCGCGAGGCGAAGTGCTGGCCGATGAGCCTGAGGCTGAAGGCCATATTCTCACCGTACGCCTCGATCCCGCCGACAGCGCACGCTTCGAACGGCTTTGGCCGACTACGGACGCTCCGACGCCTTAACGGCCAACCAATGGCTTTCCTGTACGTCGAGCGACAGGCCCGACAGGCTGCCGCCGGCGCGATCTTCCATGGCGGCAAAGCGCCGCGCGAACTTGCCATTGGCGTCGCGCAGAGCTCCTTCTGCGTCGACGCCAAGGTGTCGGGCATAGTTGACCACCGCTAACAACAGGTCGCCGATCTCCTCATGCTGCTCGGCCTCGCTGGTCGCAGCCGCGACCTCGGCGAGTTCCTCGACAATCTTGGCGCGCGGGCCTTCGATGTCGGGCCAATCGAACCCGACACGCGCCGCACGGTCTTGCAGCTTTTGTGCGCGAAGTAATGCGGGCAACGACTGCGCAACGCCGGCAAGCGCGCTTGCCGGACCGTCGGTGGCGCGTTCGGCCGCCTTGATCTGCTCCCACTGCTGGCGGACGTCGTCAGTCTTTCTGTCACCGAAGATATGAGGATGGCGGCGCTCCATCTTGTCGCTGATCGCGTTGGCGACATCGTCGAAACCGAACAAGCCGTTGTCGGTGGCAATCTGGCTGTGAAAAACCACCTGGAGCAACAGGTCGCCAAGCTCATCGCAGATGGCTACGGGATCGCCGCCGGCAATGGCGTCGGCGACCTCATAAGCTTCTTCGATCGTGTACGGTGCGATGGTCGAAAAATTCTGCGCCAGATCCCATTCACAGCCGCCGTCGGGATTGCGGAGCTGGCGCATGATCGCAAGCAGGCGATTGATGGGGGACTGGGCTACGGTTTCGGCCATGAAATTATCCGATAATATATATTATGTTAAATATAAGAATGTACGGGGAGAAAGTGCCCCTCTCGCTATGTTACAGCCTGCCATGTCCGGATAACCAGAAACACCAGTCCGAAAATCGCCACCCACGCCAGCGCCATCTTGATCCAGTCGGCCATCGGCAGCCGCCGCGCCAGCAGCGAACTGAGCACCAGCGTGAATGCGCCGGCAAACCACAGGATTTGAACAGTCGTGTCGCCGTTCATAGCTGCACCTCCAACCCGTCATATCCAGGCTCGACGCCTGGCGGCAATTCCGCCGCAAGGTCGTCATAATCCATCGTATTGTCCATATGCGTAATGATCGCGCGCGGATTGCCGACTTTGCCCAGACCCTCAAGCGTCATTGCCAAATGTGGGTGCGTTGGATGCGGATAACGGCGCAGCGCGTCGATGACGAAGAGGTCGACGCCTTGGAAAAATTCGACCATCTCATCAGTAAACTTAGAAAAATCAGTGGCATAGGCGATCTTGTGGGCGCCATCGCTAAAGATCAGGCCCGTAGCCTTGATCGGGCCGTGCGGCATTTCGATCGCGGATACTTCGATGGGGCCGATCGACTGATGATCGTGAAGATCGATTGGATCGACCGATGCCGGATAGCCGGCGTTGCCCGCAAAGGCATAGGTAAAACGCCATTTCAGGATGTCGAGTACATGATCGCGCGCATAGACCGGTACTGCGGAGCGCCGGAGATGCATGACTTGTCGAAGATCGTCGAGACCGTGCGTATGGTCGGCGTGCTCATGCGTCCAGATCACGGCATCGATCTCGCCGACGCCCGCGTCTAGCAGTTGCAACCGCATATCAGGACTGGTGTCGACGAGGATACGAAAACCGCCCAGCGAGACCATGATTGAGGCGCGGCTACGCAGGTTTCGGGGATTGTCGGGGTCACACGCACCCCAGTCGTTACCGATCCGCGGAACGCCCGAGGAGGTACCGCTGCCAAGGATCCTTAGCTTCATGAAGCGCGCGACGTCATGCTACCGCCTTATTGAAAAGCGAATAGAAATTGGCGCTCGTCGCCGATGCAAGCGCGTCGGGATCTTCGTCGCGAAGCGTTGACAGAAACGCGAGAGTATCGGCGACAAAAGCCGGCTCACCGGCCTTGCCGCGATGCGGGACGGGGGCAAGGAAGGGGGAATCGGTTTCGATCAGCAGCCGGTCCTGCGGCAGCCATTTGGCTGTCGACTGGAGATCGGCGGCGTTCTTGAACGTCACTATGCCCGAGATCGAGATAAAGAACCCAAGGTCGAGCGCCTGCCGCGCGAAATCATCACTGGCGGTGAAGCAGTGGATCACGCCTGGGAAGGTAGCCCTGTCCATCTCTTCGCCGAGCAAGGCCAGAGTATCAGCTTCGGCATCGCGCGTGTGAACGATGATCGGCAGGCCGGTTTGTTGCGACGCGTGAATATGACGGCGGAAGCTATCCTGCTGCCGCATGCGGTCGCTCTTGTCGTAATAGTAATCGAGCCCGGTTTCGCCGATCCCGATCACTCGCTGATGCCTCGCGCGTTCGACAAGCTTGGCGGTATCGACGTCGGGGTGGTGGTCCGCATCATGCGGATGGATGCCGACACTGGCCCAGACGTCGGCGTTCGCTTCGGCGACGGCAAGAACATCGTCCCATTCGCTTTCGCGCGTCGCGATGTTGAGCATGGCGGTGACGCCGCGCGCACGGGCGCGTTCGAGCACTTCATCCTGCTGTTCGGCGAGGCCCTTATAGTTGAGGTGGCAGTGCGAATCGACGAGCATTCAGGCCTCCCCTTCCCCCCCATTGTCCTCGGCTGGCAGTTCCAGGCGTGGGAAGATCGGTACGGGCTGACCGACCACAAAGCCGCTGGCAACGAGCTTCGCGAACCAGTCGTTGTCTGCCAGCGCGTCAAAATCGCGCGCGTCGTCGGCAATGCCCATCTGGTCGAGTAATGCGTCGGCGGCCGCCGGTACGACGGGCCGGATGGCGATCGCGAGCGTCCGCACCGCTTGAAACAAGGTCATCAGCACGGCGCGCATGCGTTCGGGGTCGGTTTTACGCAGCGCCCAGGGGGCCTGCGTATCGACATATTGGTTGCAGGCGAACACCGCGCGGATCCAGTCCTCGATACCTACCGAGAAAGCGAGTTGCTCGAATTCGCGCGGCAAGCGGATCGCCGCCATTTCGGCGAGATCTGTGAGCAGGTCGACGTCATCCTGCGCCGGTGAATAGTCGGCCGAAATCTTGCCGTCCAAATTCTTGAAAATCATCGACAAGCTGCGCTGTGCAAGATTTCCGAAGCTGTTCGCGAGGTCGGCGTTCGCGGTGCGCACGATCGCCTCGGCCGAATAAGTACCATCCTGTCCGAAGCTGACTTCGCGGAGCAGGTAATAGCGCAGCGCGTCGACGCCGAACTGATCGGCAAGCACCATAGGATCGACCACATTGCCGAGCGATTTCGACATTTTCTCGCCGCGGTTGAGCAGAAAGCCGTGGCCGAACACCTGTTTCGGCAGCGGCAGGTTCGCGCTCATCAGGAAGGCCGGCCAGTAAACCGTATGAAAACGAACGATATCTTTGCCGATCATATGGATATTCGCCGGCCAGAACTTGCTGAAATCACTGGCGGGGTTCGGGTAGCCCAATCCTGACAAATAGGTGGTCAGCGCGTCGACCCACACATACATCACGTGCCCCGGTGAACCCGGCACCGGCACGCCCCAGTCGAAGCTGGTGCGCGAGACGCTGAGGTCCTTGAGACCGCCTTCGACGAAGCGCATGACCTCGTTGCGACGGCTTTCGGGGCGGATGAAATCGGGTTGCTCGTTGTAGAGCGCGAGTAGTTTGTCCTGATATTTGGACAGACGGAAGAACCAGCTTTCCTCGACGGTCCATTCGACCGGCGTACCTTGCGGCGATAGGCGAACGCCCCCTTCCCCGTCGACCAGTTCGCTTTCGTCGTAAAAAGCCTCATCGCGGACCGAGTACCAGCCCTCATAACGGTCGAGATAGAGGTCGCCGTTCGCCTCCATCGCGCGCCAGATCGCCTGCGACGCTTCATGGTGAGCGGCATCCGACGTACGCATGAAATTGTCATAGCTGATATTCAGCCTGGCATACATCTCACGGAAATATCCCGACATTTCGTCGGCGAGATCGATCGTAGCGCGGCCTTGGTCACGCGCGGTCTGGAACATCTTAAGCCCATGTTCGTCGGTCCCGGTGATTAGCCGCACGTCGCGGCCGCGCGCGCGCTGGAAGCGGGCCATGACGTCGGTCGCGATTGCTTCATAAGCGTGACCGATATGCGGGCGGCCATTGGGGTAGCTGATCGCAGTGGTGATATAGAAGGGGTCTTTGTTTTCGGACATGCGCGCGCCTTAGCCGCTGGGGCGCGCGAGGGAAAGCGTCAGCGTGTCGTCTGCCCTGTCCTTGGCGCCAATTCGGCGAGGCAGTTACCTATTTCGAACCCCACCATCGCACCGTCGTAGGAACCTCGGATCGCATCACGGACCGTGCGCTGGACGCGGTCCCATTGGGCGAGAACGGGCGCGATCTCCGCAACCGGACGGTCGCGTGCGAGGCGCGCCAGCAGCCCCGGAACAATGTCGATCACCAGTTCGAGCCGGGCGCGATTGCTTGTCCCGCCAACTTCGCGAGCGAGCGCCTCACGCAACCGGTTCTCGGGATCGCCGCTCGCCGCAATCGCAAGCAGCTTTTTTTCCATCGCCGCGACATCGCTGTCGATCAGCGCGAGCGCCTTGCCCGGCACACCGCCCGAAGCGGCAACGATCGCGCGTACTTCGGCGATTTCGAGCATCGGGCGCAACTCGCCCAGCCACGCTGTCATGACGTCACGATCAACCGGCTGAAAACGTAGCATTCTGCAGCGCGACCTTATGGTCGGCAACAAGCGTCCAGGTGAATGGCTGACGAGCAGGAACAGCGTCTTTGCCGGCGGTTCCTCGAGCGTCTTTAGCAATGCGTTGGCGCCGTCGGTTTCCAGATCGTCGACCGCATCGACGATGATCACGCGCCACTCGCCGAGCGACAGAGACAGATGAAGGCGGCGGATCATCTGCCGCACCTGCTCGATCGTGATGTTGCGAGCGAGCTCCTTCGCCTTGTCCTTGGGCTGGCGTGCGAGACGGAGGATTTCGGGGTGGTTTCCGGCGTCGACAAGCCGGGCCGCGGCATCGTCGCCGTGGTCGTCGAGGGTCACCGATTGTCCGTCGCCGCCGCGTCCGTGGGTGACGAGAAAGCGTGCTACACGTTCGGCAAAGGCGCCCTTCCCCATCCCCTGCGGCCCGGCCAGAAGCCAGGCGTGGTGAAGACGTCCGCCTTGCCAGGCCTCGACAAAGGCCTTTTCGGCGTCCTGATGGCCGATCATGGCAGCCATTCCGCAAGCTCAGCGAGGATCGCCGCAGTCACCCGTTCAGCGGGAGCGTCGGCACCGACGATCCGCCAGCGAGCAGGCTCCGCCTCCGCCATTTCGACAAAACGTGCCGCGAGCCGCGCCTGATAGTCCGCAGGCTTATTGCCCATGCGGTCGCTGCCGCCACGTTCGGTCAGCCGCCGCGCCGCCTCGTCGGCACTGACGGTGAGCAGAAAGGTCCGGTCGGGCAACAAGCCCATCGAACCGAAGCCGTGAAGCGTCAGGAGGTCGGCGTCGGTGATGCCGCCGCCGCCGCCCTGATAGGCGCGGCTCGAATCGACGAAGCGGTCGCAGAGCACCCACGCGCCGCGATCAAGCGCCGGGCGGATCGTGCGTGCGACATGGTCGGCGCGCGCCGCGGCAAAAAGCAATGCCTCGCTCCGAGCGTCCCAGCGATCGTCGCTTCCCTCCATGAGCAGCGTGCGGATCGCTTCGGCGCCCATGCTACCGCCAGGTTCGCGCGTCGCGACTGTCTCGATACCAAGCGCCTCGAGCGCGGCAGCAAGTGCGCGAATTTGCGTCGATTTACCGACCCCTTCGCCGCCCTCAAGCGTTATAAAACGACCGCGCGTCATGTCGCTAACCCAAAGAGCTGGTGGATGGGATGCTGCCCGTGCATCGGTCGGCGGTAGCCCGCCTTGGGACCTTTGTCATCTGCGCGTAGCGGCTGCCCGGTCTTTCGACGCAGCGGAGCGCCGGTCCTGTACAGTTGTCCCGGCGCCGCCATCGGCAAAACCCCAGCTCATCAGCCGCTCGGCCTCGTCGCGGCGCGCTTTTTCGGTTGGCATGCCGGCAACAATCATGATCAGCCGACGCCCATCGCGCTTTGCCGAGCCGAGGAAACAATAGCCCGCCTCCGACGTATGTCCTGTCTTCAGGCCATCGGCCCCCGCGAAGCGGCCGAGGATCGGATTGCGGTTCGCCTGGATGATCGGTTTTCCTTCCGGCGAGGTGCCATGCCGGAACTTCGGAATCGAAAAATAGCGCGCATAGTCGCCCGGATGGTCGCGGATCAGCCGCTCGGCGAGCAGGACCATATCGCCTGCGCTGACTTTGGTCACTCCGCCGTCAGGCCAACCGCTCGGCGTTCCGAAATTACTCGACGACATACCAATTCGCGTCGCTATCCCATTCATTCTTTTGACGAAAGCGGCCTCGCTGCCGTCGATGCCGACCGCGAGAACCGCTGCGGCGTCGTTCCCCGAAACGGTGATCAATCCTTTGAGCAAATCGTCAACCGAGACCTTTTCGCCCGCGCTCAGAAACATGCTCGAACTGCGGCTCCGCGCGCTCCATGTCTTCCATGTCGCCTCTTCGACAGTCAGAAGCTTGTCGCGCGACAATTGGCCTCGTTTGACGAGGTCGAGGACGACATAGGCCGTCATCACCTTCGCCATAGACGCCGGAGCAAAGCGCTTGTCGGCGCCGCGGGAAAACAGCACTTTTCCCGTATCGAGATCCTTGAGCATCACGATCGGGGCCTGCGTAACATAGGCCGCAGGTGCCGCCGGCGCGCTCTTTGGGCGAACGTCTTCGGCTGCTGCCGCCGGAAGGTTCAAGATTAGCGCAAGCAGGCCCAGCGAGGCTGCGATGCCTCTCAAAACGGTGGTCGGCCTGCCCATACCTGCCCGTCAGCGATCGCGCTGGACGACCGCATCGCGGAAGCCCTTCGCCTTCACTTTGCCGAGCGCGCCGCGCGCTTCGGCGTCGCTCGCGAAAGGACCGACGCGCACACGCCACAGATTGCCTGCTTTCGTCACGTGGCCGCCGACCGATTTCGCCGCTGCGTCGGCGCGGCTTTCCACGCTGAAGGCGCCGACCTGCACCACAAACTTCCCGGCGACAGCGGGGGCTGGTTTAGTGGTAGGCTTGGGCGCCGCCTTGGTCGTTCCCGGACCTTCGACAACAAAGCGGTCGTCGCCGGGTTTGGCCTTGCCCGATGCGATCGGCGCAGCGGGCTGCGCGGTAACGGGTGCGGCAACAACCGCCGCTTTCGGAACGGGTAGCGCCTTTGCCTTGTTACGCAGAATTGCCAGCAGCGATTCGGGCGTCGCGATGCGTTCGGGAACGGGTTTGCCCGAGCGAAGCTGCGCGCGTTCGGCGACGGGCGGGTTAGTCCGACGCACCCGCACGGCGGAGAGGCGGTCGGTGAGCCCGAGTTGTTCGGCGGCGCCGCGTGAGAGGTCGATCAGCCGGTCGCCGACCATCGGCCCGCGATCGTTGACGCGCACCAGAATCGTCCGTCCGGTATCGAGCGCGGTGACCTCGACATAGCTCGGCAACGGCAGCGTCTTATGCGCCGCGCTGATTGCCGCAGGATCGAACGCCTCGCCATTGGCGGTCGGCTTTCCGGCCAATTCCTCGCCATACCAGCTTGCATAGCCGACATCATCATAGTCAGGGATGTCGGCGGGCGTATAGGTCACGCCGCCGATCGTGTATGGATCGCCGAGCTTTACCGGAACATCGACAACACCGTTTGCGGCCGTCGCCGGCGTCGGACTTGCCGTCGGGCCGCCTTCGCGCTTGCCATCCGTAATGCCACAGCCGGCGAGCATCAGCATCGCCCCGGCCATCAGGCCCCCGCCCTTAACGATCGATTTCATCCGCCAGCAACCCCACAGACAGTGCGTAAAAATTGGAACAATTATAGTCCAATATCGCGCGATAGTTACCGGTCAGCAAATAAGCGGTGCGACCGGGGCCGTCGGGTTCGAGCAGCGTCGCCTGTACATTGCCGTCGGGCCAGCGGCCGCCGACCGGTTGGATACCGTCGGCGCGCCATTCCGCCATCGAACGCCAGCGGCTGTGCCGGTCGAAAACGCGCGGACAGCGCGTGGGGGTCAGGCGATTGGCGACCGCGCTGCGGTTGAAACCCGCAGGTACGGTCACTGCGACGCCCCATGGCTGGCCTGCGCGCCAGCCAGCGCGGCGAAGGTAGGAACCGATCGATTCGATGGCGTCGGCCTCACTTGACCAGATACGCGCGACGCCGTCGCCGTCGCCGTCCTCTGCGACCTGTAGATAGACCGAGGGCAGGAACTGCGGATAGCCGAACGCGCCGGCCCAACTGCCCTTCAGCGCGCTGCGCGGCACGCCGCGCTCGACCATTACCATCGTCGCGATAAGCTCGGGTTCGAAGAGGCTGCGACGGCGGCCTTCATAGGCGAGCGTCGCAAGCGCTTCGGGCAAGTCGAAATTGCCCGTCACCTGTCCATAGGCGGTTTCATGGCCATAGATTGCGATCATAATGCTCGTCGGGACGCCCGTGCGCGCCTCGATGCGCGACAGCAGCGGCAGCAGCCGGTCGTGGACGCGGCGCCCGCCGCCAATGCGCGCGGCATCGACATGCTTCGCCTTATAGGGGGCGAATGACGGGATCGGGGTGTTCGGGCTCGGTGGGCTGCCGAGATTGTCGCGGTCGAGCGCAACGACGCGCGCGTTGTACGCGAGCCCTGCCGTCACGCGGTCGAAGGTGGTGCGCGAGACGCCGCGCGCCTGCGCCTTTGGCCACAGCGACTGAACATAGGCGTCGAAGCTGCCGTCGACGCCCTGCGCGTGAAGCGGGGCCGAGGCGGTGAGCATCCATGCCGACAGGAACGCCGTAGCAAATTTGAAAAGGCGTCCGATTCTGAAACGTATAGCGTGCATCATGTCCCCACCCATAGGACGGGTGTCGCACAGATGCGAGCGGCTTGGCTAGGTCGCGGCGGGATGAGCCGATTCATTCGCGCGATGGATCGAGCCCGCAAGGTTTCGCTTGCCGCTGGGCGCCCGCGCGCTATGGGGGCGGCGCAAGGACAGGTGGCCGAGTGGTTTAAGGCAGCGGTCTTGAAAACCGCCGTGGGTGCAAGCTCACCGTGGGTTCGAATCCCACCCTGTCCGCCATCAGCCGAAATGCAGGCGACGGTATTTTCCGCGAAAATAGAGCAAGGGGTCGCGATGCGGCTCGAACTGCGCGCGCACTACCCGACCGACGAGGATGAAATGGTCGCCCGCTTCGTGCAGCGATTCGTGCTGGCACTCGAACGAGACGAGCGAGCTGCCTAGCAGCGGCACGCCCGTCTGACCCGGGGCCCACGGCTGGCCTGCGAACCGGTCTTCGCCCTTTGCCGCAAAACGGTTCGATGTCGGCTGTTGGCCGATCTGCAGCACATTCACCCCAAAATGCGCGGCTTGGCGTAGCGCGGGCGCGGTTCCGGCGGTGTTGGCGATGCACACGAGCAGCAGCGGAGGATCGAGCGAGACCGACGTGAAACTGTTCGCGGTGAGTCCGACGGGGGCTCCTTCGGCATCGAGGGCGGTCACGATCGTGATGCCCGTGGCAAAGCAGCCCATTGCATCGCGCAGCGTGCGCGGATCGGATCCCGCCTTGAATTCCATCGCCTCGCGCGGCTGCCGACGTTCGAGGAACTCGAGAAGCTGTCCAAGCAGCGCTTCCCGGCGATCTGACGCCAGTTCAAGGTCGCAATCATTGATGTCGGCGCTCTGTCCGAGCGGCAACGCCGCGATGAAGGCATCGCTGTGAGCGCTGGCCTGCGCGGGAGAAAAGCCGCCGCGAACGACGAGGGTCGGCAGCGCGAGGCGCGCTGCGACGCCGCTTGCTCCGTCGCCGTCATCAGGGGGCATGTCGACGAGCACAAGGCCGGCGGCGAGATGCGCCCCATCATCAAGGCCGAGCGCGCGCGTTGCGATCCAACTGCCGCGTCCCGCCGCGACCACGACCGGCCGCGATCCCATCTGCGCAAGAACAGCGCGCAAATCCTCAATATGCGGCGCGAGATCGGCGCCATCCCGAAGGTCGAGATTGACGACGCGGCGCCCGGAAAGCACAAGAGCCTCGGCGACATCCCGCCAGCTTGCGCGGTCCTGCCCGATTTCGGGGACGAGGAGCACCGCTGGGTCATTTTCGTCGCCCAGCATGTCGGCCGCCAGAACAACGCCGCCGAAACCCTTGTATTCGATAAGGCTCAAAAATCCCCCTTGCCGCGCCGGCGGGCGGTTGCGCCGGCGGCATTCGATATGATCAGATCGTGATGAATCGGACCATATCGAAAGCGCGTGCGCTGCGCCAGCACGGCGGACGTGTCAGGCGCGCATCGACGCGAGCCGCCCGTCGACGATCGCGTCGGCATCGGCGATGATCCGGTCGATCAGTTCCTTACAGGTGGGGATGTCGTGGATAAGCCCCTGCACCATTCCGGCCCAGAAAACGCCTTTCGAAAGGTCGCCGGTCTCCAGCAACTCGCGGCCCGCCTTGCCGTTCACCAGTTCGGCGACGTCGGCAAAGGTCGCATCGGGGACAGCAAGGCGGCGCACAACCTCCTCGCTCACTTCGCTCTTTCCGACGCGCGCAGTGTTCTTAAGGCTGCGGAAGATCAGGAAGCTGCCGCGCTCGTCGTTGTCGATATAGGCCTGTTTCACATTCGCGTGGATCGGCGCCTCGACCGTCGCGCAGAAGCGCGTGCCCATGTTGATCCCTTCCGCACCCAAGGTAAGCGCAGCAACGAGACCACGCCCGTCGCCGAAGCCGCCCGAGGCAAGCATAGGAATCTTCACCTTGTCGGCAGCGGCGGGGATCAGGATCAGGCCGGGGATATCATCCTCGCCCGGGTGGCCCGCGCATTCGAAACCATCGATCGAAATGATGTCGCAGCCCGCGCGTTCGGCCGACAGCGCATGGCGGACCGCCGTGCATTTGTGGAGGATCGTGACGCCATGGGGCTTCAGCATTTCCCAAATCTCGCGCACGGCCTGTGTACCCGCGGTCTCGACAATCTTGACTCCGCCGTCAATGATAGCCTGAGCATAGGCCTTGTAATCGGGGGCATTGATCGTCGGAAAAACGGTCATATTCACGCCGAAAGGCTTGTCAGTCATCGCGCGGCAGCGCTCGATTTCGGCGCTGAGTGCGGCGGGGGTCGGCTGGGTCAGCGCGGTGATAATGCCCAGTCCGCCAGCATTCGACACGGCGCTGGCAAGTTCGGCATAGCCGACGCTCTGCATGCCGCCCTGGACGATCGGATGCTCGATACCCAGCATTTCGGTGATGCGTGTCTTGAAAGCCATCCTCTGTCCCTTCTCGGTTGTCCTGCCCCTACGGCATCTTCGCTTCGACCCATGAAATAACTTGACGCTTACGTCAACGTCGGGTTGAGCGATTATATAGATAGCGAAGGGAATCGGGATTATGACAAGCGAAGGTATATCGGATCGGGCACTGGCCATTGCCGCCAAGGTCGAAACCTTCGTTCGCGAAATTGTCGTTCCTTATGAAAAAGACCCGCGCCGCGACCACCACGGCGCGCCGACTGACGAACTTGTGATGGAAATGCGTGAGCATGCGCGTGCAGCAGGGGTGCTAACCCCGCACATCCTGGGCAACGGCGATCATCTGAACCAGCGCGAGACGGCGGTCGTTCTCATCAAGAGTGGCCTCTCCCCGCTCGGCCCGCTCGCTTGCAACACCATGGCACCCGATGAGGGCAATATGTACCTCCTTGGCAAGGAAGGCAGCCCCGAGCTCAAGGAACGGTTCCTGAAGCCGATGGTGGCCGGTGAAGTGCGCTCGGCCTTCTTCATGACCGAGCCTGCTGACGAAGGTGGCGCGGGGTCCGACCCGTCGATGATGAAGACGACCTGTCATCTTGATGGCAATCATTGGGTGGTGAACGGTCGAAAGACCTTCATCACCGGTGCAATGGGTGCGCGCGTCGGTATCGTGATGGCAAAGTCCGAGCAGGGCGCATGCATGTTCCTCGTCGACCTGCCCGATCCCGCAATTCGCATAGACGACGTGCCGAATACGATCGACAGTTCGATGCCCGGCGGCCATGCGACGCTGACCATCGACAATCTCCGCATCCCCGCCGACCAGATGCTTGGCGAGGCAGGCGAAGGCTTTCGTTATGCGCAGGTGCGCCTGTCCCCTGCCCGCCTGTCGCACTGCATGCGCTGGCTGGGCGCTTGCATCCGTGCGCACGAGATCGCGACCGACTACGCCAACCGCCGCGAGGCGTTCGGCAAGCCGTTGATCGACCATGAGGGCGTCGGCTTCATGCTCGCCGAAAATATGATCGACCTTAAACAGGCCGAGTTGATGATCGACTGGTGCGCGGGGGTGCTCGACACCGGATCGCTTGGCACGGTTGAAAGCTCGATGGCGAAGGTCGCGGTGTCGGAAGCTTTGATGCGCATCGCCGACCGCTGCGTCCAGGTAATGGGCGGGACCGGCGTGACCGACAAGACGATCGTCGAGCAAGTGTTTCGCGAGGTCCGCGCCTTTCGCATCTACGACGGCCCCACCGAAGTCCACAAATGGAGCCTCGCGAAGAAGATCCGCCGCGACTGGAAGTCTGGGCTCGCCTGACACGCTCGTCAGTTGCGGCGTGAAAAGCGTAGCGTCAAAGTGCTTGACGTTTACGTCAACGTCCGGTTCATTGGCCGCAACGAGATAATGGGAAGGACGGGTGCAGGCATGACCATCCTCTACGACGAAGGCCAGCAGGCGATCGCGACCGAGTCGCGGCGCGTATTGGAGGCGCGGATCAACAAAAACGCACTGTTGCCACTCCTCGAAACCGTCGGCGAATATCATCGCCCCTTCTGGGACACTGCAAAGGAACAGGGCTGGACCGCGCTTGCACTTCCTGAAGCCGAGGGCGGCCTGGGCCTCGGGCTGATCGAATTGGGCCTGATCGCGCACCAGGCCGGGCGCAGCATCAGCGGCGCGCCGTTTCTGACTGCAGGTTTCGGCGTAGCCAAGGCGATCGAGCTTTTCGGGTCCGATGCGCAAAAGGCGCGCTGGCTACCCGGATTGGCGAGCGGCGAAACCATCGGCGCTATCGCCTTTGCGGCGGGTCCCGACGCCCTTCCCGCCCGTCCCGATGTGACCTTTACCGGCGACCGGCTCGACGGCACCGTACGCAGTGTTTCTGCGGGACTCGTCGCGGATATCGCCATCGTTTTTGCGAACGGGCCGGGTATGCCGGTGCTCGCGCTGGTCGAACTCGCCGGAGCAAAGCGCTCCGCCGTCCCCAGCTTCGACAATAGCCGCCTGATTGCCGATATCGGCTTTTCGGGCGTGCCAGCAGAAACGCTCGCCGTCGGCAGCGCCGCGCGCGACGCAGCGCTTCATATCCTGGCTTTACAAGCCGTCGTCACCGCGCACGAGCAGACCGGCGGCGCCGAGGCGCTCATGGAGATTGCACGCGATTATGCGCTGACACGCAAGGCATTCGGCCAGCCGATCGGCGCTTTCCAGTCGGTGAAGCATCGCATCGCCGAACTCTACGGCCTTGTCGAACTGGCCCGCGCGAACTGCATTCATGCCGCAGCCCGCGAAGGAGCCGCCGATTTCATCACCGCTGCCGCGGCCGCGCGCCTGTCGGCGACCGAGGCCTATGACACCGCAGCGCGCGATTGCATCCAGATCCATGGCGGCATCGGCGTTACGTGGGAAATCGGGCTGCATCTCCATATGCGCCGGGCGCGCAGCCTCGCCATCGAACAGGGTAGCAGCCTGTTCTGGGAGGACGTCCTCGTCGACCAGCTAGCGGGAGAAGGTGCATGAGCGATCTTGAAGCCTATCGCGCCAAGGCCGCGGCCTGGCTCCAGTCGATGGCGCCGACATTTGGCCGCGAGGCGCGCAAGGGCCTGTCCGAGGCCGACGATCTGGCCCTCGGCCGCCAGTATCAGAAAGCGAAGTTCGACGCGGGTTATGCCGGGATCAACTGGCCAACCGAATATGGCGGCCAAGGGCTCAGCCATCTTGAAAAGGTGACTTTCGACGCCGAGGAAATGAAGCACGGCTTCCCGAGTTTCTATTTCGGCATCTCGCTCGGCATGCCCGTACCCGTGCTGATGCAGTTCGGCAGCGACAAGGAGTTCGTGAAGGAGCGCGTCCTCAAGGCGTTGCAGGGCGAAGAAATCTGGTGCCAGCTTTTTTCCGAGCCGTCCGGCGGATCGGACCTCGCGGGCCTGCGCACCAAAGCCGAGCCTGACGGCAACGGGTGGAAGATTAACGGCCAGAAGGTGTGGACGAGCTGGGCGCATTATAGCGACTACGGCGTCATTGTTGTGCGTACCGACCCGACCGTCGCGAAGCACAAGGGCCTCACCTATTTCTGGGTCGACATGAAGGCGCCGGGCGTGACGGTTCGCCCGATCAAGCTTGCGGGCGGCGATAGCCATGTCAACGAAGTCTTCTTCGACGATGTGAAGATCACCGACGACCATCGTATGTCGCCGGTCGGTGGCGGCTTCGCGGTCGCCATCGCGACGCTGATGATCGAACGCTATGTCGCGACCGACAGCGCGGGATTCGGTCCGCATCTCGACCTGTTCGTCGAACTGGCTAAGGATGTTCAGTTCAATGGCCGCCCGGCGATCGAGGATGGCCGGATCCGGCAACAGATCGCGCGCAACTATGCGATGCGCTCGGGGCTCGATTCGATCAATGTGCGCGCGCGGCTGATGATGCAGGCGGGGATGATGCCGGGTCCCGAGGGCTCGCTCAACAAGCTGGTCGCGGTCCGCTCGCGCCAGAAACTGTCCGAACTCGCGCTCGATCTGCAAGGCAGCAACGCCTTCTTTTTCGACGAACATGCCTCGCAAAAGGAAGATTGGGCGGCGAGCTGGATCAACGCCCCGACGGGCCGCATCGCGGGTGGGTCGGACGAAACATTGCTCAATACGATCGCCGAGAAGGTGCTCGGCCTGCCGCAGGATCATCGCCCGGACAAGGGCATCCCCTTCAACCAGATTCCCGCCTGAGGAGCCTCGCCATGAAGATTGATTCCACCATCGCAGCGGTTGTCACCGGCGGCGCCTCGGGACTTGGCCGGGCCACCGCCGAAGCGCTGGCCGCGTCGGGCGTGAAGGTCGCGATCTTTGACATCAACGATGCGCTTGGCGAAGAGGTCGCGGCATCGATCGGCGGACTGTTCGTCCATGTCGATATCACCGACGAGCAATCGGTGCTCGATGGTTATGCCAAGGCACGCGCGGCGCATGGACAGGAGCGCGTCTGTGTCCATTGCGCGATGACCTCGCGCCGCGGCAAGACGCTTGCCTATGACAAGGAAACGGGCGGCTATCGCCGTACACCGACCGCCGACTACGCCTTTGGCGTCGAAGGCATATTGACCGCGAGTTATCGTGTCGCGTCGATCGCAGCTGAGGGCATGGCGGCGCTTCCCGAAATGGAAGATGGCGAACGCGGCGCAATTGTACTGACCGCCTCGGTCGCGGCGCAGGATGGCCAGATCGGTCAGGTCATCTATGGCTCGGCGAAAGCCGGCGTGAACGGCCTTGTCCTGCCGATGGCGCGCGACCTGATGGACCTTGGCATCCGCGTCAATTCGATCATGCCGGGCGTGTTCGGTACGCCGCTTCTCAATAATATGAACCCGAAGGTGAAGGAGAGCCTTGAGGCCTCGGTCCCCTTCCCCAAGCGTCTCGGCAAGGCCGAGGAATATGCGAGCCTGGCGATGGAGATGGTTCGCAACACCTATTTCAACGGGCAGGCAGTGCGCCTCGATGGCGCGATAAGGATGGCCCCCCGCTAACCCCCCGCCAAATCTCTTTTCAATCGACCGACGACCCTCAAAGCTCTCCACGAAAGGATATCCACCATGGCCGAGGCCTATATCATCGACGCCGTTCGCACCCCTCGTGGGGTGGGCAAGCCCGGCAAGGGTGCGTTGTCGCACCTTCACCCGCAGCATCTCGCCGCAACGGTTCTCGCCGCGATCCGCGACCGGAACAATCTCGACACCGCTACCGTCGACGACATCGTCTGGTCGACGTCGAGCCAGAACGGCAAGCAGGGCGGCGACCTTGGCCGCATGGCAGCGCTGTCGGCAGGCTATGACACCAAGGCCAGCGGCACGACGCTCGACCGTTTCTGTGGTGGCGGGATCAGTTCGGTGAACTTTGCCGCCGCAAGCGTGATGAGCGGCATGGAAGATTGCGTGATCGCCGGTGGAACCGAGATGATGAGTTATACGACTGCCCACGCGGCCGAACAGGCGAACGCGGGCCTGCCGCCGCGCCTGATGGGATCGGGCCACGAGGCGCTCGACGAACTTCACCCGCAGTCGCATCAGGGCGTATGCGGCGATGCGATCGCGACGATCGAAGGCATCAGCCGGGAAGACCTCGATGCGCTCGCCCTCGTCAGCCAGCAGCGCGCCGACCGCGCAATCAAGGAAGGCCGCTTTGCTAAGTCGGTTGTGCCGGTACTCAATCCGGACGGCAGCGTGGCACTCGACCATGAAGAATTCCCGCGGCCCGAAACGACGGCGGAGGGGCTTGCCTCGCTGAAGCCCGCGTTCACCGGCCTTGCCGATTTCGACCTTGGCGGCGGCTTTACTTTCCGCAAGCAGATCAATCGCCGTTATCCCGATGTCGAAATCCAGCATTTCCATCACGCCGGCAATTCGTCGGGCGTTGTCGACGGCGCCGCAGCGCTGCTGCTGACGTCGAAGGATTATGCCGACAAGCATGGCCTGAAACCGCGCGCCCGCGTCGTCGCCTATGCCAATATCGGCGACGACCCGACGCTGATGCTCAACGCACCGGTTCCGGCGGCGAAGAAGGTGCTCGAAAAAGCCGGGCTGAAGAAGGAAGACATCGACGTCTGGGAGATCAACGAAGCGTTTTCGGTTGTCGCCGAGAAGTTCATCCGCGACCTCGACCTTGACCGCGAAAAGGTGAATATCAACGGCGGCGCGATGGCGCTGGGGCATCCGATCGGTGCGACCGGCTCGATCCTGATCGGCACCGCACTCGACGAACTCGAAAGGTCGGGCGGCCGCTATGGCCTCGTCACCATGTGCGCCGCCGGCGGCATGGCGCCCGCGATCATCATCGAACGTATCTGAGGAACAGGAGAGCATCATGACCGGTCCGCTGAAGGGCATCAGGATTATCGAATTTGCCGGCATCGGTCCCGGCCCCTTCTGCGGCATGATGCTCGCCGACCATGGCGCCGAGGTGATCCGTATCGATCGCCCCGGCGGCTTCATGGACCCGCGCGATCCGCTGAGCCGCAACCGCACCTCGATCGTGCTCGACATGAAGAACCCAGAAGCGGTTGAGGTTGCGCGCGATCTTTGCAAAAGCGCCGACGGGATCATCGAAGGCTATCGGCCGGGCGTGATGGAGCGGCTGGGCCTTGGCCCCGAGGTATTGCTCGCGGACAATCCGAAGCTCGTTTACGGCCGCATGACCGGTTGGGGGCAGTTCGGTCCCTATGCGCAGGCGGCGGGCCACGACATCAATTATATCTCTCTGTCGGGCGTGCTCCACGGCATCGGGCGTGCGGGTGAAAAGCCCGTTCCGCCCGCCAATTATGTCGGTGATTTCGGCGGCGGGGGGATGATGTTGGCGTTCGGCATGTCGAGCGCGCTCGTCCACGCAGCGCGCACCGGCGAAGGACAGGTAATCGATTGCGCGATGACCGATGGCTCGGCGCTGCTCGCTGGCATGAGCTGGTGGTTCCATGCCGCCGGGCGGCTGCAAGACCAGGCGGGCGTCAACATGCTCGACGGCGGCGCGCATTTCTATGACAGCTATGCCTGCGCCGACGGCAAGTTCATCTCGATCGGATCGATCGAACCGCAATTTTATGCGCTTCTGCGTGAGAAGACCGGCCTCACCGATGACCCCGATTTCGATGCACAGATGGATCCCGCGCAATGGGGTCCGCTGAAGCACAAGTTGACCGCGCTGTTCGCCACGAAGACGCGCGATGAATGGTGTGCGATCATGGAAATGACCGACGTCTGCTTTGCCCCGATCCTGTCGCTTGGCGAAGCACCTCAGCATCCGCACAATGTCGAGCGCGAGACGTTCCTAACGGTCGGGGGTGCAGTCCAGCCTGCGCCCGCGCCGCGCTATTCGGCCACGGTCAACGATACCCCGCGTCCTGCACCGACGGTAGGTGCCGATGGCGAAGCGGTGTTGGCAGGTCTTGGCTATGAAGCCGCAACGATAGCGGCGCTGCGCGAGGGCGGCGCGGTTCGCTGACGCTCAGGCGCCGCGCGCAGTCATCGCTTCCCAGAGGCCGCGCCCGCCGAGGCCGCTAACCTGGCGGCCGAGGCGCTGCGCCCAATAGGCGTCGTTGCCGTGGGCGCTACGCCAGCGCATGAGCGGGATCGTCACGCGGTGGAGGTCATATTCCTCTGTAAAGCCGATCGCGCCATGAACTTGATGTGCGACGGCCGTGACGACGCCGACTGCGCGATTGGCGCGTAGTTTGGCTGCCGCAATCTCAAGGTCGGCGGCGGCGACGTCGAGTTGTACCGCGTCCAGCCGCGCAGCGAGCGCCGCCACCGCGGCCTCGACCGCGCGCACCTCGCACGCCATCACGGCGAGCGACTGTTGCACCGCCTGGAATTTGCCGAGCGCGCGGCCGAATTGCTGACGGGTGTTCACATGCTCGATCGAGAGCGCGAGAGCCTGCCCCATCGCGCCGGCCATCAAGCTAACCGTCGCCGCGGGTTGGAGCGCTTCACCCGCAACCAGCTCGGCGACCGGAAGATCGGGCGCCAGCACGCCGGCGATCTGCAGCACTGCATTTGCATCGCCCCAATCGCCGCCAAAACCGCCCTGCTCTTCCGGTATCAGCAACAGCCCGAAACCCGCTTCCTCGATCGGCGCGATGCCTGCGGTCACCGCTTCGCCAAATACCGCACGCGCGGTATCGCAGAGCATGTCGCGCCCTGCGCTCATCTGAGGCCCAATCCGCGTGCGATGATTCCGCGGATCACCTCACGCGTTCCGCCGCGCAGCGAGAAGCTGGGCGAGGCAATGAGCAACGCACGAAGCAGTTTGGCGAGATCATCTTCATCATCCCATCCGCAGTCGACGATCGCCTGGACACGGCGCGGCATATCCTGTTCGAAGGCATTGCCCAGTTCCTTGACCACCGACGCCTCGACCATCGGATCCTCGCCCGCCGCAAGCTTGGCCGCGGTCGACATGGAGAGTTGACGCAGCGTCCACATCTCGGCGGTCAATTCGCCGATCAACCCGGCAATCGCTGGCGCTGGGGCGGGGCCAGCTGAATCGATCAATGCAACAAACAGCGCGTGGCTCGACAGATAGCGTTCGGGGCCCGAACGTTCGAGCCCGAGTTCGGCGGTGACTTGTTTCCATCCCTGTCCGGGCTCACCGACAAGGGCGCCGTGCGGGACGAGCACATCGTCGAAGAAGACTTCATTGAAGTCGTGATGGCCGGCCATGTCGATGATCGGGCGGATCGTGATTCCCGGCGTGTCGAGGTCGATCAGCAGTTGGCTCAACCCCGCGTTACGCTCGCTGCCTTCTTCTGTGCGAACGAGCGCAAGCATGATGTGCGAGAAATGCGCGCCGGTGGTCCATATCTTCTGACCGTTGATGCGCCAGCCTTCCGCCGTTTCGCGTGCCGATGTGCGCACGGCCGCAAGGTCGGACCCGGCCCCCGGCTCGGACAGTCCGATACAGGCGTAAAGCTCACCCTTGGCGATGCCTGGCAGGTGACGCTGGCGCTGCTCCTCGCTGCCGTAACGCAGGATAAGCGGTCCGGTCTGCCGGTCCGCGATCCAGTGCGCGCCGACGGGCGCCCCCGCCGCGAGCAATTCCTCGATCACCACATAGCGTTCGAGCGGATGACGGTCGCCGCCGCCATAGCGCCCCGGCAATGTCATCCCGATATAGCCAGCGGCGCCGAGCAGGCGGCTGAAGTCAGGGTCGAAACTCGCCCAGCAATTCGCCCGCGCGACCACGTCGTCCTGCGGCTGATTTGCCGCAAGCCATCTCCGTAAATCGGCGCGCAGTGCGACAATGTCGCCGGGCGGATCAAAAGGATAGAGCGCAAAGCCTTGCATGTCGCACCAGCCATGCAATAGCTTTGGTTAGGCAGCAAAGGATAATTGAAGATGGGCGAATTTTTGAGTGTCGAGCGGCGGGGCAAGATCGCGATCCTGACGATGATCAAACCCGAAAGCATGAACGCGATCGGCACGCATGAGGATTGCCAGGACATCATCGACACGCTCCGCACCCTTGGCGATGACCGGGGCGTCAGTGCGATCATCCTGACCGGCAGCGGTAAGGCATTCAGCGCCGGCGGGAACCTGAAAGGCATGCAGGACCGGACCGGCATCGGCGTACTGGACCAGCCCGATTCCACCCGCGCCAATTACCGCAAGGGTGTGCAGGCGGTTATCCGCGCGCTGATGGATTGCGAGGTGCCGATGATCGCCGCGGTCAACGGCCATGCGATCGGGCTCGGCGCCGATCTCGCCTGCACCTGCGACATTCGCATCGCCGCCGAAAGCGCGAAATTCGCGTGCAGTTTTATCAAGGTCGGGATCGTCCCCGGCGACGGCGGGGCATGGCTCCTGCAAAAGATACTCGGATATCCGCGTGCCGCCGAACTGTTCCTGACCGGCGACCGCTTTGACGCGCAGCAGGCAAAGGAATATGGTCTGGTCACGGACGTCGTGCCCGATGCGGAACTGCTCGACCGTGCAATCGCCATTGCCGAGCGGATCGTCTGCAACCCGCCCCGCGCGCTGCGCCTGACGAAACGTCTGCTCCGCGAGGCGCAGCACAGCCGGATGAGCGATATTTTGGAACTGAGCGCAGCCTATCAGGCGATCGTCCACGAAACCGCGGATAACCGCGAGGCGATCAATGCCTTCGTCGAAAAGCGTCCCCCGGTGTTTACAGGAGAATGATGATGATTGCCGAACGCGTCCTGCCGCTGTCCGGCGTCCATAATTTCCGCGACTATGGCGGCTATTCCGTCGAAGGTGGCGGACGGCTGCGCGACGGGACGCTGTGGCGTTCGGCGCACCATGAGGCGGCGACCGACGACGATCTTGATGCGCTCGACGCGTTGGGGCTGGAGACGGTGATCGACCTGCGCGGCGACGATGAGCGCGAATTGCATCCGTGCCGGCGGTCGGAGACTTTTTCGGCGCGTGTGCTATTCGCGGGCGGGATCACGGCGGGCCTCGCGCCGCATCTGCAGGCGGCGGGCGGGACGATCGATGTCGAGACGGCGCGCGAACGTATGATCGATACATATGCCGGCATGCCCTATCGTCCCGCGCTTGTCGCGACGCTGCGGCTCTATCTGTCCGCACTCGCCGAATATGATGCGCCCAGCCTTGTTCACTGCGTCGCGGGCAAGGACCGCACCGGATTTGCCGTCGCGATCGTTCACCGACTGCTCGGGGTCCATGACGACGATCTGATGCAGGATTATCTTCTCACCAACACGGCAGGCAAGATCGAGGAACGCATTGCACAGGGCGCGGCGCATATCCGTTCGCGCTACGGCGCCGAAATCCATGACGACGCGATCCGCGCGTTGATGTCGGTCAACCCCGCCTATCTTGAAGCCGCACTCGCGACAGTCCGGCGCGATCATGGCGATATCCCGACCTATGCCGAGGCCGTTCTGAATTTCACCCCTAACATGCGCGACGCATTGGTCGACCGGTTGGTGGTCTGAACAATCCGTCGTCCCTGCGAAGGCGGGGTCCGTTGTCGGCATCGCGCTAGGTTGCCAGCGGTTCCCGCCTTCGCGGGGGGCGGGGCCGATACTTATTCCCCCCTGACGAGTACCCCGCCTTTCACTACCGCGTCGACGCTTTCGAGCTGACGCACATCGGTGAGCGGATCGCCGTCGACCGCGACGATATCGGCATAACGACCGACTGCGATTGCGCCGACATCCTTTTCGCGGCCGAGTGCCTCGGCGGCATTCTTGGTCGCGGCCTGGATCGCCTGCAGCGGAGTCATTCCATATTCCACCATGACGCGGAACTGTTTGCCGACGTCGCCGTGCGGCATCACGCCCGCGTCCGAACCGAAGACCATGCGCACGCCAGCCTTTACGGCCTTGCGGAAATTGTCGCGCTGGATCTGGGCAACTTCGCGGTCCTTGCGAAGATTATCCTCCAGCACGCCGTTCTTTGCGCCTTCGGCCTGCGTATATTCGGTGTTGTAGATGTCCATCGAGAACCACACCGGCTGCTTGCGTGCAACAGCCATGCGAATGCCCTCGTCATCGACGAGGCTGACATGCTCGATCGTATCGATCCCGGCAGCAATAGCAGCCCGGATGCCCGATGCGCCGTGCGCATGCGCGGCAACGCGGAGACCCCATTGATGCGCTTCGTCGGCGATCGCGGCGAGTTCCCTTTCGGATACCTGGAGCTGCCCCGGTTCGGTGTTCCGCGAAAAGACGCCGCCGGTCGCGCAGACCTTGATCACTTCCGCACCATATTTGCGCTGGCGGCGCACCTGATAGCGCAGTTCCTCGGGCGTATCGCCGATCCCCTCTTCCTTGCCGTCCTTCTTTTCGAGGCTGGGCGGAAGGAAAGTGCTGTCGCAATGGCCTCCGGTGGCGCCGAGCGCATAGCCCGCAGGCACGATACGCGGACCCGTCGCATAGCCGGCATCGATCGCCTGCTTTAGGCCGATGTCGTTGCGGTCGCTCGAACCGACGTTACGCACCGTTGTGAACCCTGCGCCGAGCATGTCATTGGCGTTCTTGACCGCGGTCATGCCCCAGAAGCTGTCGGTAAATTCGAGCCCGCGATAACCGCCGATGTCGGCGGGACCGTCGAGGTGAACGTGCATGTCGATCAGGCCAGGCAGCAATGTCTTGTCGCCTAGGTCGACATGTTTGACATTCGCACCCCAACGAACCGTGCGCGCATCGGCGATGTTCGTGATGCGGCCATCGGCGCCGACGAAGATCGCGGGATATTCAACCGTCTTGCCGCTCAGCACATCGATGTAGCGAGCGGCGGTGATGACGGTTTGTCCGGCGCCGTCCTGTGCCTTTGCGGGGGTGATCGAGGCGATGAAAAGCGCCGTCGACCCCAAAGCGATTCCCCGCAGAAAACTGCCGAACTTCATTCGCGATTGCATGTTGTACCTGCCTGTTGTTGGTGCCCACGAACTGGATGGCAAAACAGGACTTAATAGGACAGCAGAAAATGCGTCAGGCTGAATTCTGCTGCCTTGCCACCCACCACGCACCGAGCAGCGCGAAGGCGGTGCCGAGCATCGTGCCGCCAACGATGTCGCTCGCCCAATGGACGCCGAGCATGATCCGCGAGAAGCCGTTGAGGATGATCATCGCCGCGGCGAGCGTCCACGCATAGGGGCGCCAGCGCGGCGGTGCGAGCCAGGCGAGGAGGAGGTAGACGACAGCGGCGCTTGTCGCATGGCCGCTGGGGTAGGAGTAGCTCGTCTGATGGTCGAGGTGATCGATCAGATCCGGGCGAGCGCGGCCGAAGCCGAGTTTGAGCAGGCTCGACGCAAGGTTCGACAGCAGCGAGGCTCCACCGAGTGCGACAGCGCAGCGTGGGCCGCACCAGTGCCAGACAAGCCCGCAGAGCAGGATCACGATGACCCAGCGCGGTGTGCCGCCGCCGATCCAACTCGCGCCTTGCATGAAGGCGATGAAGGCAGGGCTGCTTTCGTCAACGCGGATCGCGAGGCTATGCGAGATTTGCCAATCGGCGGCCTCGGTCCAGCCCGCTCCGACCGCGAAGCCGAGAAGGACGAGGGCGAGGAGGAGCGCCGCCGCTATGGCTGGAAAGCTTGAACGTCGAAGCAAGAAAATCCTCCCTGTGGCACAATCATGGGGAGGTGGCGGTCCCGCAGGGGCCGACGGAGGGGCCCCTCCACCACTCGCCAGCGGCGAGCGGTCCCCCTCCCCATCGCTTCGCGACGGGGAGGATCAGATCGTCAAATATGCAGCGGCCGTCCGAACGCCGCCAGCACGCCCTCATGCATGGTTTCGCTGAGCGTCGGATGGGGGAAAACGGTGCCGATGAAATCATCCTCGACCAGTTCGGCGGTCTTGCCGATCGTATAGCCCTGAATGAGTTCGGTGACTTCGGCGCCGATCATGTGCGCTCCCAGCAGTTCACCGGTCTTCGCATCGAACACGGTCTTGGTGAAACCTTCGGCCTCGCCCAGAGCAATTGCCTTGCCGTTGCCGATGAAGGGGAAGGTGCCGGACTTGACCTCGTAACCGAGTTCCTTGGCCTTTGCTTCGGTCAGTCCGACGCTGGCGATCTGCGGGCGGCAATAGGTGCAGCCGGGGATGTTGCGCGGGTCCATCGCGTGCGGGTGGTTGCCCGCGATCGCTTCGACCGAAATCACCGATTCATGCATCGCCTTATGCGCGAGCCATGGCGGCGCGGTGACGTCGCCGATCGCCCAGATGCCGGGGATGTTGGTGCGGCACATCGCGTCGGTGTCGATATGGCCCTTGGTCGTCTTCACGCCGAGCGTTTCAAGGCCGATATTCTCGGTGTTCGGGACGATGCCGATCGCGACGATTGCGTGGCTGAATTCGGCGCTTTCGGTCTTGCCGTCCTTCGTCTTGATCTTCGCGGTGACGCCGGTTGCGGTGGCCTTCAGTTCCTCGACGCCCGCGCCGGTGAAGATCGTCATGCCCTGTTTCTTGAGCGCCTTTTCGAGGAAGGCCGACACATCGGCATCCTCGACGGGGACGAGGCGGTCGAGCATTTCGACGACGGTCACATCGACGCCCATGTCGCTGTAGAAGCTCGCAAATTCGATGCCGATCGCACCCGATCCGATGACGAGCAGTTTCTTCGGCATTTCGGGCGGGACGAGCGCGTGACGGTAGGTCCAGATGCGCTTGCCGTCTGCGGGAGCGAACGGCAGGTCGCGCGCGCGGGCGCCCGTCGCGACGATGATATTCTTGGCGGAGAGGGTCTCTGTCCCCTTCTCGCCCTTCACCTCCAGCTTGCCCGGCGCGGTCAACTTGCCTTCGCCCATATGGACGGTGATCTTGTGCTTCTTCATCAGGAAGGCGACGCCTTGGCTGAGCTGCTTCGCAACGCCGCGGCTGCGCTTCACGACGGCATCGATATCGGCGCTGATCTGCGCCGCGACGAGGCCATAGTCGCCCGCATGCTGCATATAATGATAGATTTCGGCCGAGCGGAGCAAAGCCTTGGTCGGGATGCAGCCCCAGTTGAGGCAAATGCCGCCAAGATTTTCGCGCTCTACGATTGCGGTTTTCAGCCCAAGCTGCGCCGCGCGGATCGCCGCGACATAGCCGCCGGGGCCTGAGCCGAGGACGATGAGGTCGTAGTTGGTATCGGCCACAATATTCTCCTTATCCGCCGGGCTTTGTACGTTGCCTCATGATCAGCTCGCGTAACGCGAGAACGACCATGACCACATAGGCGGCGATCCAAATCCAATGCGAAGCGGTGGGCCAGACTAAGCTGGCCGCAGCCGCGACGAACGCCGTGGCGAGCAGCCCGATCAACAAATGAACAATTTGCCGAACGAAGCGCATCACCCTGGTCCGATCAGGCGACCAGCCCCAGCGGGTCCTCCACCAGTTCCTTGAAGGTCTTCATCAGCAGCGCGCCGTCGGCGCCGTCGATCGCGCGGTGGTCGAAGCTGCCGGTGGCCGACATGACGGTGGCCATCGCAAGCGCGTCATCGACGATGTAGGGGCGTTTCTCGCCCGCGCCGATCGCCATGATCATCGCTTGCGGCGGGTTGATCACTGCGGTGAACTGCTTGATCCCCATCATGCCCATGTTCGAAATCGAGGCAGTTCCGCCCTGATATTCATTGGGCTGAAGCTTGCCTTCCTTCGCCTTTGCCGCGAGCTCGGACATTTCGGTCGAGATTTTCGACATCGACTTGCCACCCGCGTCGACGATGATCGGGGTGATCAGGCCGCCCGGGATGCTCACCGCGACCGAGATGTCGGCACGGCTGTACTTGCGCATCACGTCGCCGCCGAACGAGACATTGCACGCCGGCACGCGTTCGAGCGCGACCGCGAGCGCCTTGATCAGCATGTCGTTGACGCTGAGCTTGACGCCGCGGCTTTCGAGGCTGGCGTTGAGTTCGCCGCGCAGCTTGAGCAGCGCGTCGAGGCGGATGTCGACGGTCAGGTAGATGTGCGGCGATTGCTGCATCGATTCCGTCAGGCGACGCGCGATCGTCTTGCGCATGCCCGACAGCTTTTCGTCCTCGTGCGGGATGCCGAAATCAGGGATCGTGCCGGCGGTAGCCGGTGCCGGGGCTGCTGCAGGAGCGGCGGCGGCCGGAGTAGCCGCACTCGGCGCCGCTGCGGGCGCCGCGGGCGCGCCGGTTGATGCGCCGTCAAGGTCATCCTTGACGATGCGGCCACCGGGGCCCGTGCCCGTGACGGTCGAAAGGTCGATTCCGCGCTCGGCGGCCAGACGCTTGGCTAGCGGGCTGGCCTTGATGCGATCACCCGATGCGGCGGGAGCGGCGGCGGCCACTGCGGGCGCCGGGGTGGGTGCAGGTGCAGGTGCAGGAGCGGCGGGTGCTGCGGCGGGCGCTTCAGCTTTGGGTTCTGCGGCAGGGGCCGGAGCCGCCGCCGGAGCAGCCTTGACGCTGCCCGCATCTTCGTCTTCGCCCGCGATCACGGCGATGACGGTGCCGACCTTCACATTGTCGGTGCCTTCGGCGACCAGGATTTGCGCAATCGTGCCTTCGTCGACCGCCTCGAACTCCATTGTTGCCTTGTCGGTCTCGATCTCGGCGAGCAGGTCGCCCGATTTGACCGTGTCGCCTTCCTTGACCAGCCATTTGGCAAGGGTGCCCTCCTCCATCGTCGGCGAGAGAGCGGGCATTTTGAGTTCGATTGGCATATTCAGGCTTGTCCCTGTCAGTCTTGCAGGCACAGGCCTGCCGCTACGGATTCTTCTTCGCCATAAGCCTTGCTTCGATCAAGGTCCAGCGGGCCAGCTTGCGTTTCATACGAATGTGACGCACTCTTTACCCCAAGCAAAAACACGAGGGGTCGGGGTGATGCGGACTTATTTGGTGGTGATCGACGACAGTCCGGAAGCGTCGCTGGCGCTGCGCTTTGCTGCGCGGCGCGCGGCGCGGACGGGCGGCGGCGTCATCGTGCTGGCGATCATTCCGCCGCAGGATTTCGTCGCATTCGGCGGGGTCCAGGCGACGATCGAGGCCGAGGCGCGGGAGCATGCCGAGGAGCTTGTCGCGGCGGCTTCCGACGCGGTGGTTCAGGAAGGCGTGACGCCGCAGGCCATGGTCAAATTGGGCAAACCCGCCGAGGTCGTGTGCGAGGTGATCCGTGCCAATGACGAGATTGCCGCGCTGGTGCTCGCAACCGCGGCGAGCGGAGCACCGGGGCCGCTCGTGACCTTCTTCACCGGACAGGATGCAGGATCGCTGCCCTGTCCGGTGATGCTGGTGCCGGGCGGGATCGATATCGCCCGGCTCGATGCGCTGAGTTAGACGACGAGCGAACGCGGCACGCCCGCGTCTTTCCATTCGAGGATCGCAAAGCCGAGCACGCCCAGGGCCTGCGCGGCGACAACAGCAATGCCGAGGCCGGACATCTGCGCCGCGAAGGTCGCGAGAACTGCGAAGCTTGCCGCTACCCAGCCAAGATTGCCGAGCGCGATGAGCTTGACCAGCGCCGCGTTCGGCACCGACTGCCGCGCCGCGACGATCATCAGCAGCGCTGCGGCAAGGCAGATCCAGCCGCCGATCGCGACGACATTCGAGGGCAAGCCGAGCAGCGCGCCCACCGGCCCAGCGGCGAAGAGGCCAATGGCAAAAACGCCTCCGCAGGTGATGGCGTCGGCGATGAGGATATTCTTGAGGTTGAGGATCGACATTCGGGTTCTCCTTTCGACCCCGTCCAATTGGACGCCTGATTGAATGACGTCGATTACTCCGGAGGTAATGGAAAAGAGGAAGGCGAAGGTATAGTTCTCTGGACGAAGGAGACGAGCATGCAAGTCGCAACGCTCGGCGAACAATTGCGCGAATGGCGCACGCGCCGCCGGATGAGCCAGATGGACCTCGCGCTCGATACCGAGATTTCGACGAGGCACCTGAGCTTCATCGAGACAGGTCGGTCGAAACCGAGCGCGCAAATGTTGCAACGGATCGCCGACTGTCTCGAAGTGCCGCATCGGGCGCGCAATGCGCTGCTGCTTGCGGCGGGCTATGCGCCGGATTACCAGGAACGCGCGCTCGACAGCGACGAAATGGCGGGGATGCGCGCGATCGTCGAGCATGTACTGAAAGGGCACGAACCCTATCCCGCGCTCGCGGTCGACCGGCACTGGAATATGATCGCGGCGAACAGCGCCGTCGAGATCCTCGCTGGCCTAGCGGCGCCGCATCTGTTCGAACCGCCCGTCAACGTGCTCCGCATCGCGCTGCATCCCGAGGGGCTGGCGCCGCATATCGTCAATCGCGGCGAGTGGCGCGCGCATCTGCTCGAACGGCTCGATCATCAGGTCGATGCGAGCGGCGATGCCGGGCTGATCGCGCTGCGTATGGAACTGGCGGCCTACCCCATCGCGGAAGACTCGCACCATCGCAGCGCAGCGAACGGCATTGCGGTACCGCTAATCCTGAACACGCCAATGGGGCAGATCCGCTTCGTCTCGACGATGACGATTTTCGGTACGCCGGTCGATATCACGCTATCGGAGCTCGCGATCGAGGCGTTTTTCCCGGCGGATGCGGAGAGTGCGGCGCTGTTGCAGACGCTGTCCGAGCGATAACGCCAAATGGGTTAGCGCCGCTTGCCCTTATGCTTGATGTTCGCGGGGCGGCCGCGCTTGCCGACCATATGCTTGCCCGCCTTGTCTTTCCCAGGCCCCTTCCCTGGGCCCTTCGCCTTTATCCCGTCGCGCCGTGGCGGACGGTTCCGGAAACCGCCTTCGGGCGCATCGGGCAGTTCGAAGCGCAGTGCGCCGCTGACCGGATTGGCGTCCATCAGGCGCAGTTCGATACGCTGCCCCGTCGTGTAACTGACGCGGCCATGTTCGCTGTCGAGGCTCCGCGCCGCTTCGTCATAGAAAAAACGTTCGCTGCCGAGCGTGGAAACCGGAACCAGACCGTCACCACCGAGCCCGTCGACGGTCGCGAAGAAGCCGAAGGGTTGTACGCCGGTGATCCGCGCGACGACGATCTCGCCCGTCTTGGTCGCAAGATAGGCGGCGACATAGCGGTCAACAGTCTCGCGCTCGGCCTCCATCGCACGGCGCTCGAGCGCGCTGATCGCTTCGCCGATACGTGACAGCCCCTTGGCGTCGGCTTCGCCAAGCCCGGTGCGTGCGGGCAGGTCCTTGGGCTTGCCCGGCACTTCGAGTTTATAGCTGTCGACCAGCGCGCGGTGGACGATGAGGTCGGCGTAGCGGCGGATCGGCGAGGTGAAATGCGCGTATGAGCCAAGCGCGAGACCGAAATGGCCCGCGTTGGCGGGGCCGTAATAGGCCTGCGTCTGGCTGCGCAGTATCGCCTGCATGATCTCTGGCAACCGGTCGTCTTCGGAAAAGCCGTCGATGAGGCGGTTGAACACTGCCGGGGTGATCACCTGCCCAAGCGAGAAGCTTCGCTCAAAGGTTTCGAGATAGTCCTTGAGCCCAACAAGCTTCTCGCGGCTTGGTGGTTCGTGAATGCGATACATCACGGGCGATTTCTTGGCCTCGAGCGCCTTTGCGGCGGCGACGTTCGCCGCGATCATATAATCCTCGATCAGCCGCATCGAATCGAGCCGGTCGCGGACGCGGATTTCGGCAATGCTTCCCTGTTCGTCGAGGATCACCTGACGTTCGGGCAGGTCGAGATCGAGTGGATCGCGCGCGGCGCGCGCCTTGGCGAGGAGCGCCCAGCAGGCCCACAGATTCTTTAGCGTCGGGAGCACGTCCGCATCCCAGTCTTCGCGCGGCGTATCGGCGTCATAAGCCGCCTGCGCATGTTCATAGGCGATGTTCCCGCGCAACCGCACCAGAGCGCGGGCGAAGCGCCATGACGTCACTTTCCCATGCTTGTCGATGATGAGATGGCACGCCATCGCCGCACGATCCTCGCCGGCCTTGAGCGAGCATACGCCCGCCGACAAAGTCTCCGGAAGCATCGGGACGACCCTGTCGGGGAAATAGACGCTGTTGCCGCGGCGCCGCGCCTCGCGGTCGAGATCGCCGTCGGGGCGAACATAATAGCTGACGTCGGCGATCGCGACGATCGCGCGGAAACCGTCCTTGTTGCCCGGTTGGTCGTCGGGGATCGCCCAGACCGCATCGTCATGATCGCGCGCGTCGATCGGGTCGATCGCGACGATCGGCAAGTCGCGCAAATCCTCGCGTCCGTCGGGCGTGAGCGGCAGCTTTGCCGCCTTTTCAGCCTCCGCGATGGTTTCGGATCCGAAAACATGCGGAATTTCATGCCGCGCGATTGCGATCATGCTCAAAGATCTGGGCGCAAAGGGATCGCCGATGCGGTCGATGACCTTCGCCTTGATCGCGGCGCCGCGCCCAGTGAGTTCGGCTCGGACAAGGTCGCCTATATCGGCATCGCCCTTGTCGGCGACCGCAAAGTCATAGCGCGCGCGCTTGTCGGCGGGTCGCAGCCAGACCATCGGCTTACCGCCGGGGCCGACGTCCTCGACGAGCACGCCGATCACCATTTCGGCGCTGGCCTGAAGACGCTTCATCGGGTGCGCGACATGCCCGCTGCCGCGTTCCTCGGTGCGCGCGAGGATACGGTCGCCGACGCCAAGCGCGCCCTTGCGGCCTTGCTCCATTACGCGCAGGCGCGGCGCGGGGCCGGTGCCTTCCCAGCGATCGGGCACCGCCCATAGATTGCTGCCCTCAATCGCAACGATACGAAGGACGGTCACGCGCGGCAGGCCGCCATGCTTGTGAAAGGCGCGTCCGGGAGCCAGGTCGACCAGCCCCTCATCGGTCATGTCCTTGAGCAGCGCCTTCAGCGCGATCTTGTCATTGCCCTGGAGCGCGAAATGTTTCGCGATCTCGCGCTTCCCCACCGCGTCCTTGCTCTCTTCGATAAAGCGGAGGATTTGCTCGGGCGTCGGCAGACCATGTTGTTTTTTTCGGACCATCGCCCGCTGATAGGGGGTGGCGAGCGACCCGTCACCCCCTCACGATACGTCGATCAATAGGGCGAAATGTTGATCACCTGCCCAGATGCCGTCGCGGTGCAGGTCGACCGATAATGTCCTGTCGCGATGGTGAAGACATAATTGCCCGATCCATCGCCACGCTGGCTGACCGCGACGCTGCTGCCTCCGGGGGCATTTTGATACTGGTCGCCGCGTGCCTCGCACGCCGCCTTTGCCGCATCGGGCCCGCCGCGCGCATAGGGGCGATTGGCCGCGCGACGGTTCGATGCCTCGGTCTCGCCCGCCATGAATCCGTCGTGATAGGCCTCGCTGTCGTTGCGGTCATATTGACCGCCATAGAGGCCGTCGTTGTATCCGCGGCCATATTCGCTGTCGTGATCGCCGCCGGGGTCGTTGCCGTGCTTCTTCTTGTGGCTGGCGAGCGCGGCGATCAGACCGATGGCTGCGACGCCCGCGATCGCGGCGCCGGCACCCGAACCGCCGCCATCGCTATGTCCGCAATCGCTCGCGTCGGTCTTGTCGACGCTGGCATAGCGGCCATTTGAAACGACGATGCGCGCGCAGGTCCTTGTTCCGCTGTTCCACCAATATTGCCCGCCGCCCTTGGTGCTTTGCATCGAATAGCCGCGGCTCTGCATCTGTGTTTCTGCGCCGGCTGCGCGGGCGCCGACGAGGTCGGAGACGTCCGAGGGCGGCTTGGCAAATGCGGGCGCGGCGGGGCCGAGCAGCAACGCACAAATTGCGGCCGAGCCAATAATTTTCCGTTTCATCACGATCACTCCCCTGCTGAATCGAAGGCGATATGCGACCTGCCGCGGCGAGACAGCCGGCGAGCGAGCCCGATGAACGAGCTTCTGCGCCGCCAGCGTATCAGAAATACGACTGGCGGCGAATGACTTTCAGGGTTGATGCAGCGCTAACCGGACCGGAAGCGTTGTCTCAATAGGTCCGCCCGATGAGCACGCGTTCGACCGCGGGCTCGCCGGTGAAGAAACAGGCGCCATCGGCGGGGGCGGCATCGAGCGGCGTGTTGCGCATAGTGAGCTTGAGCGATTTCAGCTTCTCGACAATCCCATCGAGGACGGCGCCGGTCGGGCGCGACCATTGCACCTCGACCCAACCGGTGAACTTGTCCTCACCTGCATAATGCGCAGCAAGGTCGGTGACGTCGCGGCGGATATTAGCGTGAAGACGCTCCCTCGCCTCGGCATAGAGATTGTCCTGAATCTCGCCGAGCGTCGCGACGGCGGCAGCGACGAAATCGCCGCGCGGCACGAAGGCGCTGTTGAGCTTGCCGTCGTCCTTGTACAGCCGATCCCGGCGGATCACCGCGACATTGCCGCCGGCAACGTCGCGCGGACCGATTTCGAGGATGATCGGCGCGCCCTTCTTGACCCAGCCCCAGCGCTTGGTCTGCGCCTTGTTGGCATTGGTGTCGAGCAGCACGCGCACGGGTTCGCGGAAGGCGTCGAGCGCCTTCAATTCCTTTTCGAGCGACGCGCAATAGTCCAGGATCGCCTGATCCTCGTCATTGTCGCGCAGCATCGGGACGATGACGATCTGGTGCGGCGCGATGCGCGGCGGGCAGCGGAGACCATCGTCGTCACCATGCGTCATAATGACGGCGCCGATCGTGCGGGTCGAGAACCCCCAACTGACCGTATGACAGAGGCTGTGGCCGCCTTCCTTGTCCTGAAAGCGGATATTCGCAGCCTCGGCGAAACCGGTGCCGAGATAGTGCGACGTGCCGGCCTGCAGCGCCTTGCCATCCTGCATCATCGCCTCGATCGAATAGGTCGCGGCGGCGCCCGGGAAACGCTCATTCTCGGGCTTCTCACCCGCGATCACGGGCAGCGCGAGCGCCTCTTCGGCGACGCGGCGATAGAGTTCGAGGGCGCGCATCGTTTCGGCGACCGCGTCTTCCTTGCTGTCGTGTGCGCTATGGCCTTCCTGCCACAGGAATTCGGCGGTGCGCAGGAACATGCGCGTACGCATTTCCCAGCGCACGACATTGGCCCACTGGTTGACGCGCAGCGGCAGGTCACGCCACGACTGGACCCAGCGGCTCATCGCGGCGCCGATCACGGTTTCCGACGTGGGACGGACGATCAACGGCTCTTCCAGCTTCGCCTCGGGATCGGGGATCAGCTTGCCCTTGCCGTCCTGGATCAGCCGGTGGTGCGTTACGACCGCCATTTCCTTTGCGAAACCATCGACATGGTCGGCTTCCTTCTCAAAGAAGCTCAAGGGAATGAAGAGCGGGAAATAGCAGTTCTGGACGCCCATGTCCTTGATGCCAGCGTCCATGATGGTCTGGATGCGTTCCCAGATGCCATAACCCCACGGCTTGATCACCATGCAACCGCGAACGCCCGATTCCTCGGCGAGGTCGGCTTCGGCAATGACATCCTGATACCAGGCCGCGAAGTCGGCCTGCCGGGTTACGCTGAGCGCATGCTTGATCATGATAATCCGATTTCTGTCGTTGAGGCTGGGCGAGCGCCCGGCCTAGTTCTTCTTTGCGAGCTCGGCCTTGAGTTCGGCCACTTCGGCCCGGAGGGCGGCGATCTCCGCATCCTTGGCCTTTCCACCGCTTGCGCCTGGGATGAAGGCCCCCGCCGCCTGCTGGAACATTTCCATATTGCGACGCGTGAGTTCGGCAAGCGGGTTCGACCCCAGCGCCCCTTCGAATGCGGAGCGGACATCTTGCTGGTTCTTGCGGAATGCGGTCATCGAAGCTTCGAGATATTGCGGCACCATCGACTGCATCTTGTCGCCGTACATGCCGATCAGATGGCGGAGGAAATTGACCGGCAACAGGGTTTCGCCGCGCGTTTCCTCGTCCATGATGATCTGCGTCAGGACATTATGGGTAATGTCGTCGCCGCTCTTGGCATCGACGACGCGGAATTCGCGACCATCCCGAACCATGGTCCCAAGATCCTCGAGCGTGATGTAGCAGCTACGCTCGGTATCGTAGAGGCGCCGGTTGGCGTATTTCTTGATCGTGACGACGCCATCTTCCGTCGCCCCCGCCTTGGACTTCGCCATCTTGACCTGCGCTCCTTGTGTTCCCAGGCGGTGCGATCGCGCCGCCGGGTATCAAACCCTGCATTAGCATCAAATAATGATGCGTCGCAACATGCGCGGATTCGCGGCTCCACAGGGCGGGACCGACGCGATTCGCAAGCCCTGCGCGGCAGGCAGGGCAAGGAAGAACGTTCACATAAGCTGGTTCGACAGGCCACGGGCTTTGCGACCTCCCAAGAGGCGTGAACGCAATATAGTTGCAGAGGAAATCAAAACTATAGCATATTTTACGGCTTAGAGGGCCGCCTAAGGTCGTTCGTTTCACGGGTCAGCACTTTGATTTCAAGTCGACATCGCCTCTTCGGGGCCAATCTGTTGCGAAAAAGCCACAGCGACACATCTGAGTCTGCCGAGTGTCAGAAAAACTTCATCAAAAGCTTGTGCCCCCGAAAATTTCGGTCTTGATTGGTGTCAATCCGTTCAAGTCTCATTTTTTGAACGGACAACCGGGGAATTAAATCATGAAGAAGACTAGCCTGCTAGTGCGGGGCTCTGCCCTGACTCTTGCCTTGTTTATTGCCGCGCCTGCCATGGCGCAAAGCGAAACGGCCCAAACCGAAAAGACTGCCGAAAATGCCAATGACGGCGCGATCGTTGTCACCGGCTCGCGCATCCGTCGTGACGAATTCTCGGTCGCTGAGCCGATCACGGTCGTCACTGCCGAGGAAATCACGCAGGCGGGTTTCAACAGTGCGGCCGATGCGCTGCAGAGCAATGCGGTCACGCAGGGTTCGGGCCAGATCAACAACTTCTACGGCGGTTTCGTGACCGACGGTGGTACCGGCGCCAACACGCTGGGCCTGCGCAACCTCGGCCCGAGCCGTACGCTGGTCCTGCTTAACGGCCGCCGCCTGGCACCGGGCGGCACGCGCGGTTCGGTTCTCGCAGCCGACCTTAACGTCCTTCCGACCGCAATCGTCAGCAGCATCGAAGTGCTGAAGGCGGGTGCTTCGTCGATTTACGGTTCGGACGCCGTCGCCGGCGTTGTGAACATCATTACCGACAACAAGCTGCGCGGCCTGGTCCTCGACGCGCAGGTGAACGTGCCCGAAGTCGGCGCGGGCGTTGACAAGCGCGTCGCCGCCTCGTTCGGTTTCGAAACCGACCGCCTCAACATCATCGGCTCGGTCGAATATCGCAAGCGCGACCAGCTCTCGCTGAATGACGTGCCGTGGCTCAAGTGCCCGATCGGCGGCTTCCTGGACGGCGAAGGGTCGGAGTTCGGATCGGGCGACGCTTTCCCGGTCGGCGATCCGCGGAACTGCTTCACGCTCGACAATGGCGGCGTGACGATCAACACGCTCGGCGTTTCCGCACGCCAGGCAATTGGCCGTACGAGCGGTACCGTCGGCACCTTCAACCGCTTCGTCCCCTCGCCGGGCACGGGCGGCCCGCTCCCGGGCTATCTCGGTGTCGGCACCTATGATCGCGACACGTTCGACCCTGCATCGCAGGAAGAGCCGCTGATCACGAGCGCCGAAATCTACACCGGCTATCTTTCGGGTACCTATAACACCGACATCCTTGGCAATGCCGAAGTCTATGGCGAAGTGCTCGTTACCCGCCGCAAGTCGTCGTCGCCGCTGTATCGCCAGTTGTCGCTGGACTATGTCCGCGGAAGCGAACTGCTGCCCGTCGAGTTCCGTCAGGGAACGCGTCTCCTGGCACCGAACGAAACCTCGGGCGGCCGCGACGTCATGGCCCGTGCCTTCATCGGCTTTGGCCTGACCGACTCGCGTCAGCAAGTCGACTATGCTCGCGTGTCGGGCGGCATTCGCGGCGACTTCTTCCTGCCCAGTTGGCGCTATGACGCCTATGTCGGCAAGTCGTGGAACGATGGCCGTTACGAAATCGAATCCTTCCTGATCGATCGTCTGGCCCAGTCGCTCGACGCCGTCAGCAACGGCAACGGCACCTTCCGCTGCGCCAGCTCGGCAACGAACCCGAACTGTATCGCTGCTCCGGCTCTCTCGGCGGATGTCATCGGCGGCCGCCTGCCGCAGAACTTCAAGGACTGGATCCTTGTCAACACGATCGGCAACACCAAGTTCCGCGAAACGACCTTCGCGTTCAACGTCGACGGTCCGCTGTTCGCGATGCCCGGCGGCGATGTCCAGCTCGCGCTGGGCGCCGAATATCGCAAGCAGAGCATCAACGACCAGCCCGATCCGAACTCGATCAACGGCAACCTGCTTGGCCTGACCGCCGGCACGCCGACGGTCGGCAAGGACAGCGTCAAGGAAATCTACGGCGAAGTCTTCGTGCCGATCCTTGCCGACACGCCCGGTTTCTATCGCCTCAACCTGACCGCTTCGGGGCGGTATACCGACTATAAGTCCTATGGTTCGGACACGACCTTCAAGGTCGCGGCCGAGTGGGAACCGATCCGCGGGTTCGGTCTCCGCGCCAGCTATGGCACGTCGTATCGCGCCCCGGCTCTCGCCGAACAGTTCCTCGGCGCGACGAGCGGCTTCCTTGGCAGCACGCTCGATCCCTGCGATGATCTGCCGCCCCCGGCCAGCCAGTCGCCGAACGAGCAGATCATCTCGGCGAACTGCCTTGCCATCGGCCTGCCCGCCGGGTTCCAGCAGACCAGCGGTATCACCACCTTCCGTGTCGGCGGTGCCGATGCCGGTCTCGAGGCAGAAACCTCGAAGAACTGGTCGGTCGGCGTTGTTATCCGTCCGGTCCTGCCTGAATCGGTTGGTCAGCTTTCCTTGTCGCTGGATTATTTCAACATCAAGGTCAGCAACGGCGTCGCGGACCTCGATGCCACGACGATCCTGAATCGCTGCTATGGCGACCCCAACTTCAATGCGAGCGAGGGTTTCTGCCGCTTTGTCGAACGCGATGCGAACAACGCGCTGACCGTTACGAGCAGCTTCGTCAACCTTTCGGAAGACATCCGCAAGGGCTTCGAGTTCAACGGTCGTTACTCGCGTGACCTGTTCGGCGGCCGCTTCACGCTGAATGCCAACATCACGAAATATACCGAACAGTCGAGCCGCCTCTTCCCCGAAGAGTTCCTGACCGACATGAATGGTACGGTCGTGAACCCCGACTGGGTTGGCACCTTTGACGCAACGTACCGTTTCAACAACGTGACGCTGCGCTACGGTCTCGACTGGATCGATGGCGATCGTGATCGGACGTACAAGTTCTTCGCTTATGACGAACTGACGGGCGTTTCGGATCCTGACCTGGTTCAGGCCTATCGCGATAGCTACTATCTCGAAGCCCCGAACTACTTCCTGCACTCGGCTTCGGTCCAGTTCAACATTGCCGAGAAGTATGAAATCACGGCTGGTGTTCAGAACCTGTTCGACAAGAAGCCGCCGCGTATTTCGGCGATCGGTTACACGACCATCGGTAACGCGCCGCTCTATTCGGGCTACGACTATCGTGGCCGTACGTTCTTCGTGAACGCCTCGGCCAAGTTCTAATCCTTCGGATTGGACAAGAATTTGGGCCCCGAACGCAAGTTCGGGGCCCTTTCTTTTGCTATTCGGAGAGATATGCCGGGCGGAGCGGGGCGCCTTTTCCCGAGCGCCTCCTAAGCCCAGCGGCGCTCAAAGCGCGCGCCGAGGCCCGTCAGCAATTCATATTGCGACAGACCGCTAGCCACCGACACTTCGGGAAGATCATATTCGAGCGCAAGCCAGTCGCCTTCAGCCACCGGTTCCGCGTCGCTGGCGTCGAAGGCGATGAGGTCCATCGACACCCGGCCGATCAACGGTAGGTCGTGCGCTTGCCACATCGCGTGCCCCGCTCCGGCGTGGCAGCGCAGATAACCGTCGGCATAGCCCATATTGGCCACCGCGATCCGGCTTTCTCGCTTCGCAGTCCAGGTCGCATTGTATCCGACCGTTTCACCCTGGTGCAGGTTGCGGACCTGCAGCACGCGCGTTTCGGGATAGACGACTTGCCGGATATATCCCCGCGCCTCCCCACGCGGCGTACCGCCGTAAAGTGCGATGCCCGGGCGCGTCAGGTCGAACGCATAGTTGGTGCCGAGGCAGATGCCGGCGCTGTTTGCAAGGCTGTATCGCCGCGCCGGAATCGACTGGCGAATGGTCCGGAAGGCCGTCAGTTGGTTCGCATTCTGCTCGCTGTCCTCGTCGGCCGAAGCAAGATGGCTGAGCAGGGTTTCGATCGAAAGCCCATCGAGCGCGCCGCCCATGGCTTCATCGACACGCAGACCGAGGCGGTTCATCCCGGTATCGACCATCACGTCGCATGGCCGCCCTTCGCCGGCCGCACGCCAGCGCTGAACCTGCTCGACGCTGTTGAGCACCGGGCGGGCCGGCAGCGTTCGCGCGGCGATCATGTCGCTCACGCCGACGCCGTGCAGGACCGATAACGACACGCCCTCGGGCAAAGGCATCAGTGCCGCCGCCTCGCGCCATGTCGCGACAAAGAAATCGCGGCAACCGGCAGCGACAAGATGCCGCATCACCTCACGCGCGCCGAGGCTGTAACCGTCGGCCTTGATCGCGGCGCCGCACGCCGCCGAGCCACTTTGCGCGGCCAGCCAGCGCCAATTGGCGACAAGCGCATCGCTGTCGAGACGAAGACGGAGCGGCGACGGGACTTCTATCATCCCGCTGCCCCTATACCGGTTCAATCGCCGCGCCAATGGGGGTTCAGGCCGTCGGCGCAGTGCCCCGGGCCGGCTTGTCCCACTGCCCCTCGACCGGATCCTTGAGCATGAAGGCCGTCACGAGGAAGGCGACGAGCACCACGCCCCACGTATACCACAGCCCGGCATAGGCATTCCCCGTCTTTGCGATGATGAAACTCGCGATCAGGGGCAGGAAGCCACCGAAATATCCGGTTCCAAGATGATAGGGAATCGACAGCGACGAGTAGCGCACGTGCGGCGGGAACATCTCAGACAACAGCGCCGCGACCGGGCCATAGGTGAAGCCCGAGAGCGCGCTGAGGCCGAGCAGTGCGATGATGATTACCGCGATGCCGAGTATGTCCGGAATCTGCTTTTCGAAATTATAGCCCATCGCCTCGAGCGCAGGTTTCAGGACCGCGGGATCTTCGCCGGCGACTTCGCGGCCACCTATCGTCACGCGCACGCTGTCGAAACGGCTGCCGCGATCGACGACCTTGTACGGCACGCCCAGCTTGGTAAGTTCGCCGAGCGTCTTTCCGCAGGCGGTTTCCTGTTTCTGCGCAAAGGGATCGAAGCTGCACTGCGACCCGGTGACAACCACCGGCGCCTTTTCGGCTGCCCCCGTCAGCGCGGGATTGCCGACGCTACCCATCAGCCAGAAGAGCGGGAAGAGAAGCACGAGCGTTGCGGCATATCCCCAAACGATCGGCTTTTTCCGCCCGACCCGATCGGAGATGCGGCCCGCCCAGATGAAGAAGCCCATGCCAAGCGCGGCTGCCACGCCGACGATGATTTCGGCCGCCGTATCCTCAACCTTCATCGGCCCTTTGAGGAAGGCGAGGCCTGAAAACATCGCAGTATACCAGATCACGGTCAGACCCGCGGCGATGCCGAACAGCGCGATGAAGATGCGCCTCAGATTGCCTGGGTAGGTGAAGCTCTCCTTCACCGGGTTCTTCGCAATCTCGCCCTCGGCCTTCATCGCCTGAAATACCGGACTTTCCGACAGTTTGAGGCGCATCCACAAAGAGATGGCGAGCAGGATCAGCGACAGCAGGAACGGCACGCGCCACCCCCAGCTTTCCCAGACCGCATCGGGCATCAACGCCTTGCAGCCGAGTACGACGATCAGGCTCAGCACAAAGCCGCCAACCACGCTTGCCTGGATGAAGCTGGTATAGAAACCACGTTTACCCGGCGGCGAATGTTCGGCGACATAGACGGCGGCGCCGCCATACTCGCCGCCGAGCGCGAGCCCCTGCAGCACACGGAGCAGGATGATGATGATCGGCGCCGCGATGCCGATGGTTGCAGCCGAGGGGATCATGCCGACCCCCGCGGTCGCAATGCCCATCAGGGTGACGGTAACGAGAAAGGTATATTTGCGGCCGAGCCGGTCGCCGAGAAAGCCAAAGAGAACGGCGCCGAGCGGGCGGAAGCCGAAACCGACCGCAAAGCCCGCCCAGACGAGCAGGATTTCGAGCGTCGCATTGTCGCTGGGGAAAAAGGCCTTGCCAATGATCGCCGCGAGCGTGCCGTAGATGAAGAAATCATACCATTCGAACACGGTACCCGCCGACGACGCGGCGATGACCATTCGAATATCTTTCGCGGTCGGTTCATAAACGGCGCCGGGTCCGGCGACGGCACTTTCTGTCATACACTCTCCCTTGCCCCTTTTGCTTGGGGCTTATTCAATCCCGGTCGGGCATGAAAGATCGCCCAAGGTCGCGGGCGTCAGTAAAGAAGACGCACGCAATCCGACTTCATTCAAGGCGCCCCAATATTTCTTTCGTATCGGCGTGTCGTTGAAAATCGCAAAGCTTTGCTGCATCTCTACCGGGCAAGCGCCGCCGCGCAAGCCTTCTTGGCGTAGCGTCAATCCGGTGGCAGGATGCCTGAATGCAGTTCATCGACCTTTCGATCCCGATCACCAACGACGTCGTATCCGACCCGCCGGTGATGCGTCCGAACATCACCTATATGACCCACGAGAATACGTGGGAGCAGATCGCGATGTTCTTCCCCGGCCTGACGCGGGAGGATCTGCCCGACGGCGAAGGCTGGGCGGTCGAGATGCTGTCGCTCAGCACGCACAATGGTACGCATATGGATGCGCCCTGGCATTATCACTCGACGACCGACAGCGGCGTTTCCCCTGCCCCATCGATCGACGAGGCACCGCTGGACCTGTTCTTCCGTCCGGGGGTGAAGCTCGACTTTTCGGACCGCCCGCACGGCCATGTCGTGAGCGGCGCCGAGGTCGAGGCCGAACTCGCACGCATTGGGCACGATCTCCAGCCGCTCGACATCGTGCTCGTCCAGTCGGGTGCGATCTACGGCACTGACAATTTCACCGATCAGGGTTGCGGCATGGGCGCAGAGGCGACGCTTTATCTGACGGCGCGCGGCGTGCAGGTCGTCGGGACCGACGCGTGGAGCTGGGACGCGCCGTTCAGCCACACCGCGAAGCGCTGGGCCGAAACACGCGATCCGTCGATTATCTGGGAAGGTCATAAGGCGGGGCGCATCCGGCCCTATTATCAGATCGAGAAGCTGACCAATCTGACAGCCATTCCGGCGACCGGGTTTACCTTTAGTTGCTTCCCGGTGAAGATCGAGCGGGCGAGCGCGGGTTGGATCCGCGCGGTGGCACTCGTCGACTAACCTTCTTCGTCACCCCGGACTTGATCCGTGGTCCATAGCCCCGCGGCAGAAATGGATGCCGGATCAAGTCCGGCGTAACGAAGGTTCAAAGATTTCTGGTGAGTAGGATCCACAGCGTCCAACCGGCGAGCACCAGCAACGCCCCGAAGGTCGCGAGCACACCGACCTGGCGCCCCAGCGGCGCTTTCCCCGGTTCCGACGGCGTGTAGAGCCCGATGACGTGCGCGACGCGGCCGATGAGGAAGATCGCACCGACGATCATCAGCCCCATATGATTGGCGCGCGCGGTTTCGAGCAGCCCGAGCAGGATGATCGTGATCGGCGCATATTCGGCGAGATTGCCGTGTGCGCGGCTGGCGCTGATCAGCTTGGCATCGCCATGGTCGCCGAACGCGGCCTTTACGCGCAACCGCTGGCGTACGGTGTCAATCGCTGTGATGAGCAGCAGCAAGGCGCAAATGGCTGCAACGAACGCGGTTACGGGTAATGTCATGCCCTCTCTCCCCCAGCTTCCCCGTCCGCCGTCATTGCGAGCGTAGCGAAGCAATCCAGAGCGGTTTACGCTACTCTGGATTGCTTCGCTACGCTCGCAATGATGTGGGGCTCAGAAGAGGCGCGAGCCGTTGGGAACCTTGCGATCGGGTGCAAATAGGATGACCGCGCCTTCTTCGTCGGCGAAACCAAGCGTCAATACTTCGGACATGAACTTGCCGATCTGACGCGGCGGGAAGTTGACGACGGCAGCCACCTGCCGCCCAGGCAGTTCTTCCAGCGCATAGCGGTCGACGATCTGCGCGCTACTTTTCTTCTCCCCGATCGCGGGACCGAAGTCGATCTTCAGCTTGAATGCGGGTTTGCGCGCCTCGGGAAAGGGTTCGGCCTCAACGATCGTGCCGATGCGAATGTCTACGCGGAGAAAATCGTCGAAGCTGATCGTCTCTGCCGCTGCTGCATCTTGATCGTGGTTGACGTGCATATTCCAAACTCCGTTCGCCTTGGGCTTGTCGAAGGGCTGCCCTTCTCGCCAACGCCGTAAAAGGAAGGCGGGTGCTTCGACAAGCTCAGCACGAACGGATTTCGAATATCACTCCATTTCGAGGATAACCGCATCGACCGCCAAGCTGTCGCCTTGCGCGGCGTTCACGGTTTTCACGACACCCGATTTTTCGGCGCGGAGGATATTCTCCATCTTCATCGCCTCGACAGTCGCGAGCGGCTGGCCGGCTTCCACCTTGTCGCCTTCGCCCACGTGCAGCGTGACGAGCAGTCCCGGCATCGGGCAGATGAGGAATTTCGAAAGATCGGGCGGAATCTTCTCGATCATATGCGTCGCCAGCGGTGCGACGTGCCAGGGCAGCACGCGGACATCGTGGATGTGTCCGCGCGTTGTCATCTTCCAGCCGGTACGCGTCTTCGCGACCTTTACCGCCAGTTCGCTATCGTCGATATCGGCAACGACGAGCCGGTCGCCCGGCGTATACTCCAGCGCGATGTCGATCCGGTCGCCTTCGACCTTGATATGCTTGTCGCCGATCTTGACCTTGTGCGGCGCGCCGTCGATCGACACTTGCCATTTTGAAGGCGGTTCGAGCCGGTCGCCGAGCTGGCCGTCGGTTCGGCGCGCGCGGTCGGCCTCGGCGCTAGCCATAAAGCCCGCGATAGCCGCGAGCGCACGTGTCACATCGCCATTCGTCGGTGCGCCGTGGAATCCCTCGGGATATTCCTCGGCGATGAAACCCGTCGTCAGTTCGCCCGAGCGGAAACGCGGGTGCTGCATGATGGCGGAGACGAAATCGATATTGTGCCCGAGCCCTTCGAGCTCGAAGCGGTCGAGCGCCGCGATCTGCAGGTCGGCGGCTTCGTCCCGCGTCTTGCCCCAGGTCACCAGCTTGGCGATCATCGGATCGTAAAAGATCGACACTTCGCCGCCTTCCTCTACCCCCGCATCGACGCGCACGCCATCGACGCCGCGCTCTTCGCCTTCCCAGGCGGGAACGGGCGTTCGGTAACGGACAAGCCGCCCGGTCGAGGGCAGGAAGCCGCGATAAGGATCCTCTGCATAGACCCGGTTCTCGATCGCCCAGCCGTCGATCTTCACATCGTCCTGCGTGATCTCGAGCTTCTCGCCCGCCGCGACGCGGATCATCTGCTCGACCAGATCGATGCCGGTGATCGCCTCGGTCACCGGATGTTCGACCTGAAGCCGCGTGTTCATTTCAAGGAAGTAGAAACTCTCGCCCGTCGGATCGGCGCCCGAGACGATCAGTTCGACGGTGCCCGCGCTGTAATAGCCGACGGCTTTCGACAGCGCGACGCACTGCTCGCCCATCGCCTTGCGCATCTTTTCGGTGACGAACGGTGACGGCGCTTCCTCGACCACCTTCTGGTGGCGGCGCTGGATGCTGCACTCGCGCTCGTTGAGGTAGAGCACATTGCCGTGCTGGTCGCCCAGGATCTGGATTTCGATGTGGCGCGGGTTCAGGATGAACTTCTCGATGAAGACGCGGTCGTCGCCGAAGCTGTTGAGCCCCTCGCGCTTCGTCGCTTCAAATCCCTCGCGAACATCCTTTTCGTCATAGGCGAGGCGCATGCCCTTGCCGCCGCCGCCCGCCGATGCCTTCATCATCACCGGATAGCCGATCTCGTTCGAGATGCGCACGGCATGTTCGGTATCGTCGATCTCACCGACGAAGCCCGGGACGACGTTGACGCCCGCTTCCTTCGCGAGCTTCTTCGACTCGATCTTGTCGCCCATCGCCGCGATCGCGTTTACCGGCGGGCCGATGAAGGCGATATTTTCTTTGGCCAGTGCCTCCGCAAAGCTGGTGCGTTCGGACAGGAAGCCATAGCCCGGATGCACCGCCTCGGCGCCCGTCGCCTTGCACGCCGCGATGATCTTGTCGGCGATCAGATAGGATTCGGATGCGGGCGACGGCCCGATATGCACCGCCTCGTCGGCCATCTGCACAAAGGGCGCGCGCGCGTCGGCGTCCGAATAGACGGCGACGGTCGCGACGCCCATGCGGCGCGCGGTCTTGATGACGCGGCAGGCGATTTCGCCGCGATTGGCGATCAGGATTTTCTTGAACATGGCCCTCAATATTCCTCAATCAGATCTTTGAGTTGTTTGGTACGCGCATCGGTGAGTTGCGTCTGGCAACCGCTGATCACCATCGGTTCGGCCGAGCCGCCACGCATCGTGTAGCCTTCGCTCGCGCATTGCTTGTCGCGGTAGGTCAGCCAGGCGCGCTGCGCCGCGAGCAATGTGTCGAAATAACCGGGGCGATTGTCCTGCGTGCGGTCGAACTCGGCGTCGATCGCTTTCATGCGCGCCGCCGTCACCTTCCACTGCGCGTTCATCGCAGCATCCGCGCGCTCGAATTCCTTGTACGCGCATGCGTTGAGTTCGAACTGCGCCATCGCATTGTCGCAATCGATCTCGGGATCCTGGGCGGCCGCCGCCAATGCCAAGAGGGCCGAAAGGATCATTCCGCCGCTTCCATTTGCGCGCGCATCGGCTCTTCGCTCACCATCGGCACGATCCCCAGCTTCGCGAACAGCGCCGCGTCGGCATTGTCGCCGCGGTTGCCGGTGGTGAGCAGCTTGTCGCCGGTGAAGATGCTGTTCGCGCCCGCCATGAAGCACAGCGCCTGCGTCGCCTCCGACATGCTCTCGCGCCCCGCTGACAGGCGGACCATCGATTTCGGCATGGTGATGCGCGCGACGGCGATCGTGCGGACGAACTCGATGTCGTCGATCTTCGCGAGCGGGGTGTCGGCGAGCATGTCGCCGAGCACGGTGCCCTTTACGGGCACCAGCGCGTTCACTGGCACGCTTTCGGGATGGCGTTCGAGCGTCGCCAGCGCGTGGATGAAGCCGACACGATCCTGCCGGTTCTCGCCCAGCCCGACAATCCCGCCCGAGCAGACGTTGATCCCGGCGTTGCGGACTTCCTCGAGCGTATCGAGGCGGTCCTGAAACGTCCGTGTCGAAATGATATTCCCGTAATTCTCGGGAGAAGTGTCGATATTGTGGTTATAATAATCGAGCCCCGCGACCGCGAGCGTCTGCGCCTGTTCCTTGGTCAGCATCCCCAGAGTCATGCAGGTTTCCATGCCCATCTGGCGCACGCCCTCTATCATCTCGACGATCGCAGGCATGTCGCGGTCCTTTGGGTTGCGCCAGGCGGCACCCATGCAGAATCGCTTCGATCCCGAATCCTTCGCCTGCGCTGCCGATTGCAGGACCGCGCGCACATCCATCAGCTTCGTCGCCTTCAATCCGCTTTCGGCGCTTTTCGACTGCGAGCAATAACCGCAATCCTCGACGCAGCCGCCGGTCTTGATCGACAGCAAGGTGCAAAGCTGGACTTCGCCGCGCGCGTGATGGCGGCGGTGGACGCCCTGCGCCTCCCACATCAGTTCGTCGAACGGCAGGTCGAACAGCTCGGCGATTTCCTCGCGCGTCCAGTCGGTACGCACCTGATCGTCTTGCGGGGCAGTTTGGGAGAGGTTCATGGATTTCGGCCCTTTGATGTTATTTGCAGAAGCGCTCTAGAGCGGCGCCGTAAAATTCGATCGTCGGCGTTTCGCCGAACATGTCCTGATAATTGCCTTCCGCCCACGGCCGACGGTCGCCATAGCTGATCGTCACCTGCCGTCCGGTTTCGGCGTTGCCATATTCGCCGACGCCGTAAAGCGTGAAGTCGATATCGGCTTCGGGATCGTCGCAATTCAGACGGATCAGCCCCTTGTTCACATATTTGTCGCTCGTCTCGAAATAGATGTCGCGCCAGGGGCCGTCGCTCTTTTCGACGCGGCCATACCAGTCGGTGAAATAGACGTCGTCGATCTGCTGCCGATAGATCAACTCGACAGGGACATTCTTGCGATATTCGCTCGGACGGCTGGCGGGTTCGGCGTGCGCCGCCGTTCCGCTCATGGCGGCCACCCCTGCAAGCATCAGGCGAAGCAGATGGTTCAAGCAGCATCCTCCAGCGGTGGCATATTGTGGCCGAGCAGGCGCAGCACGTCGGCGGCACATTCGACCACATTGCTGCCGGGGCCGTAGATGCCCTGGACGCCCGCGTCGCGGAGATAGTCGTAATCCTGCGGCGGGATGACGCCGCCTGCAATGACCTTGATGTCGTTACGGCCGGCTTCGCGAAGCTTGTTGATGAGTTCGGGGATCAGCGTTTTGTGCCCCGCGGCAAGGCTCGATGCGCCGACGACATCGACGCCGCTGTCGAGCGCCAGCACCACCGTTTCCTCAGGCGTCTGGAACAAGGGGCCGGACACGACATCAAAGCCCATGTCGCCAAAGGCCGAGGCGATGACGTTCGCGCCGCGATCATGCCCATCCTGACCCATCTTGGCCACGAGCAGCTTGGGTTTTCGGCCCATACGGCGTTCGACCGCCGCGACACCGTCAAGCACCTGCTGCCAGCGCGCATCGCCTTCATAGGGCGCGGCATAGACGCCCTTCACCGGGGTCGGCTGGGTGCCGTAACGGTCAAAGCTTTCTTCCATCGCCGAAGAAATTTCGCCGAGCGTCGCGCGCGCGCGCGCAGCATCGACGGCGTGGGCAAGCAGGTTATTCTCGATCGACTGCTCGCCCGCGGCAGCATCGCGCAGCGCCTTCAGCGCCGCCTGACAGGCCGCTTCGTCACGAGCCGCCTTGGTCTTGTTGATCCGCGCGATCTGCGCCTCGCGCACCTTCGTGTTGTCGACCTCCAGCGTTTCGAGCAAATCCTCGTTCGCCAGGCGATATTTGTTCACCCCGACAATCACGTCGTCGCCGCGGTCGACACGCGCCTGACGCGCTGCTGCTGCGGTCTCGATCATCGCCTTGGGCCAGCCCGCCGCGACGGCCTTGGCCATGCCGCCTTCCTTCTCGACGCGTTCGATAATCTCCCACGCCTTGTCGACCAGTTCCTGCGTCAAAGCCTCGACATAATAGGAGCCGCCGAGCGGATCGACGACCTTGGTCATCCCGGTCTCTTCCTGGATGACGATCTGGGTGTTGCGCGCGATGCGGGCCGAAAAGTCGGTCGGCAGCGCGATGGCCTCGTCGAGCGCGTTGGTGTGGAGGCTCTGCGTGCCGCCGAGCATCGCCGCCATCGCCTCGATCGTCGTGCGCATGACGTTGTTGTATGGGTCCTGCTCGGTGAGCGAGACGCCCGACGTCTGGCAGTGGGTGCGCAGCATCTTCGACCGCTCGTCCTTGGCACCAAGATTGGTCATCACGCGGTGCCACAACACCCGCGCGGCGCGAAGTTTAGCGATCTCCATGAAGAAATTCATGCCGATCGCGAAGAAGAAGGACAGGCGCCCGGCGAACTTGTCGATGTCGAGCCCCGATGCGACGCCATAGCGCACATATTCGGCGCCGTCGGCGATGGTGAACGCCAGTTCCTGCACCTGCGTCGCCCCGGCTTCCTGCATATGATAGCCGGAGATGGAGATGCTGTTGAACTTGGGCATCTCGCGCGACGTATAGCCGAAGATGTCCGAGATGATCCGCATGCTCGGTTCGGGCGGGTAGATATAGGTGTTGCGGACCATGAACTCCTTGAGGATGTCGTTCTGGATCGTCCCGTCGAGCAGCTTGCGCTCGACCCCCTGCTCCTCGCCCGCGACGATGAAGAAGGCGAGGATGGGGATCACCGCGCCATTCATCGTCATCGACACCGACATCTGATCGAGCGGGATGCCGTCGAACAGGATCTTCATATCCTCGACGCTGTCGATCGCGACCCCCGCTTTACCGACGTCGCCGACGACGCGCGGATGGTCGCTGTCATAACCGCGGTGCGTCGCGAGGTCGAAGGCGACCGACAGGCCCTTTTGGCCCGCCGCCAGGTTGCGGCGATAAAAGGCGTTCGATTCCTCGGCGGTCGAAAAGCCTGCATATTGACGGATCGTCCAAGGGCGTCCGGCATACATCGACGCGCGAACGCCGCGTGTGAACGGCGCGAAGCCAGGCAGGCCGGGATCGGTCTGCACGTCTTCGGCCGTGTAGAGCGGCTTGACGTCGATACCCTCGGGCGTCGCCCAAGTGAGGTCCTTGCCCTTCACTTCCTTTTCCGCGGCGGCGGCCCATTGGTCGAGCGTTGGCTTGTCGGTCATATGCAGTCTCTACTCTCTTTTCGTCATGCCGGACTTGATCCGGCACCCCGCTTTGCGACGCCCGCCAGCGGGACCCCGGATCAAGTCCGGGGTGACGATGAAATGAACGTCAGTGGTCGCCCTTCGGCGTCTCCATAATCTCGGTCAGCACCCCGCCCATATCCTTGGGGTGCAGGAAGAAGATCAGCGTCCCATGCGCCCCGATCCGCGGCTCGCCGAGCACGCGCTTGCCCATCGCCTCGAACTCGGCCTTGGCGGCATGGATATCGGGAACCTCGTAGCACAGATGATGCTGCCCTCCTGCCGGGTTCTTTTGCAGGAAGGCCGCGATCGACGCATTACCCGGCAATGGCTCGATCAGCTCGATTTGTGTGCCGTTCAGCCCCCCAAGCCCTGAAGAGTCGGTCGGCGTATCGACGAAGCACACTTTCACGCCCTGTTCGGGCAGATCGAAAGGTTCATGAATCTGCGTCGCCCCCATCACATCGCGGTAAAAGACGATGCTGTCGGCGATCGACGGCGTGGCGACGCCGATATGGTTGAGGCGACCCAGTTTCATCTCATTCTCCTCAGCAGCCCGGAATCTGGTCCTTGCCGACCAGTTCATATTTGCCATTTTTGAACAGATATTGCTGCTTGATCGTGCGTGTCCCGGAATAGGTGACGGTAAAGCTCTTGTCGGGAACGGCCGCGGTGATCTGCCCGTCGAAGCCCTGTTCCTTCTGGTTCAGGCCGCCACCCGAGCTCATGCTGTCGGTGAAGCTCGCGCGATCCGCCGGCGCGTCGGGCGCCAGTTCGGTCAGCGTCGCGCTGCTGATCGCGCAGCCCTGCCAAACGCCGCCGCCCGAGGTAATGAGATAGGGATTTTTGCCGATTGCATCGCTGAAGGCCCAGGCGGTCGCGGCGTTGCCGACGCTGCCGACCGAACCGAGGTCGAGCCACTCGCCCTTGCGCTGCCAGCCAGACGGGCCGCCCTGCAGATAATGGATCGCGTTGACCCCGCCCTCGCTGTGCCCCGCTTCGTCGAGGCTGCCGAGGCTCAGCAGCACGCCGACATTGTTCGGGAGCAGATGGATCGCGGCGGGACGGAATGTGTAAGTGCGACCGTCGATCTCACGCGTTGCGGTCGGCTCGGCGCCCTTGGCAAGGCCGAACGCGGTCCGGAACGCAAGGCCGATCGTCGTGTCTTCCTCGCTGCCGAGCGTCACTGGAAAGGCGGGCTTCGGCTTACCCACCGGCGTATCGGGATCGAACGCCGACGCTGCCGGCGCGGCGAGAAGAACGGGAGCAATCAGGGTAGCAAGAAGGAGTTTACGCATCTTCAAACCTCATTTGGAATCAAGGACATCGCGGTTTTAGCCGCTCGCTGTCCATGGCTCCAGTCCGGTGCTTCATATGTGCCGGACATCACATATGACGACAAAAATGCTCGCGATCAGAGCGGAATATTGTCGTGCTTCTTCCACGGGTTTTCGAGTTGCTTGTTCCGAAGCTTACGCAACCCCAGCGCGATCCGCTTGCGGGTATTATGCGGGTGGATCACCTCGTCGATATAGCCGCGCGACGCCGCAACGAAGGGGTTGGCGAAGCGGGCTTCATATTCCTTCGTACGCTGCGCGATCTTTTCGGGGTCGCCGATGTCGCTGCGAAAGATGATCTCGACCGCGCCCTTTGCACCCATCACCGCAATCTCTGCGGTCGGCCAGGCATAGTTGAGGTCGCCGCGCAGATGCTTGGACGCCATCACGTCATAGGCGCCGCCATAGGCCTTGCGCGTGATCACCGTGATCTTGGGAACCGTCGCCTCGGCATAGGCGAAGAGCAGCTTGGCGCCATGTTTGATGATGCCGTTATATTCCTGTGCGGTGCCGGGCAGGAAGCCGGGGACATCGACAAAGGTTATGATCGGAATCTCGAACGCATCGCAGAAACGGACGAAGCGCGCCGCCTTCTTCGACGAATTAATGTCGAGCACGCCCGCAAGCACCAGCGGCTGGTTCGCGACGATGCCGATCGTGCGGCCCTCGATACGGCCGAAGCCGCAGATGATGTTCGCGGCGTGCGCCGGCTGCACTTCGAAGAAATCGCCTTCGTCGACGGTTTTGCGGATCAGCTCGTGCATGTCGTACGGCTGGTTCGCATTCGGCGGGATCAGCGTGTCGAGGCTGGCCTCGGCGCGGTCGTAGGGGTCGCTCGTCGGGCGGACGGGAACGCCGCTGCGGTTGTTTTCGGGCAGGTAATCGAAGAAATCGCGCGCAGCGAGCAGCGCCTCGATGTCGTTCTCGAACGCCAGATCGGCGACCGAGCTTTTGGTCGTATGCGTGATCGCGCCGCCGAGTTCCTCCTGCGTCACAACCTCATTAGTCACCGTTTTGACAACATCCGGACCAGTGACGAACATATAGCTGCTGTCCTTCACCATGAAGATGAAGTCGGTCATCGCGGGGCTGTAAACTGCCCCGCCCGCGCACGGGCCCATGATCAGCGAAATCTGCGGCACGACGCCTGAGGCAAGCACGTTGCGCTGGAACACCTCAGCATAGCCGCCGAGCGAAGCGACGCCCTCCTGAATGCGTGCGCCGCCACTGTCGTTGAGGCCGATGACGGGCGCGCCGACCTTCATCGCATTATCCATCACCTTCATGATCTTCTCGGCATGCCGTTCCGACAGCGAGCCGCCGAAGACCGTGAAATCCTGGCTGAAGACATAGACGAGGCGGCCGTTGATCGTGCCCGATCCGGTAACGACACCATCGCCGGGGACGATCTGGTCCTGCATCCCGAAATCGGTGCAATTATGTTCGACATAGGTGTCGAGCTCTTCGAACGACCCTTCGTCGAGAAGTACGTCGAGCCGCTCTCTCGCGGTCAGCTTGCCCTTGGCATGCTGGGCATCGATGCGTTTTTGTCCGCCGCCCAAGGCGGCAGCGGCCCGGCGGCGTTCCATTTCGGCGATATTGGCGGACATGCGGCTCTCCGATAGTGTCGAACGCGCCGTCTGCCCCCGCTGGCGTCCCGATGCAAATGCGAATTTGCAAAGTTGCAAAGTGCATATTTGCAAAGTAGCATGAGCGCCATGCAGCCAACCCGTCTCTACGCTGGGCGACAACTTCGTCAACTTCGGGAAACCCGCGCCATCCGTCAGGCCGATTTCGCGACGCGGCTCGGCATCTCGGCCTCTTATCTCAGCCAGATCGAGCATGACGATCGCCCGCTGACGCCCGCTTTGCTCGATCGGTTGCAAAAACTGTTTCCGCTCGAATGGGAAGAAGTCGCAGCGGACGCGGGCGACCGCCGTGCAGGCGCCCTTCGCGAAGCTGCGGCTGACCCGCTTTTCGCGGCGTCACCCCTTGCGCCCGAACAGCTCGAACGTGCCGCGCTCCAGCAACCGCAACTCGCCGACCAGTTCGTCGCGCTTCATGCGGCTTACCGCCGCGCGGGGCAGCGGCTCCAGATCATCGACGAGGCACTGACTGGCGGCACCGCCGAGGGCAGCCGCCTACCGTGGGAAGAGGTGCGCGACTGGTTTCACGACGCGGGGAACTACGTCGACAGTATCGACCGCGCGGCTGAGACATTGGCCGGGCAGCTGAGGGGTAAGGAGCCCTCGCCTGCAATCGAAACAATCGAACGGAGGCTACGCGACGCGCTCGGCATCTCGATCGTCTATAACCAGACGCAGGCGCTGCGCGATTTCGATGCGACGATGCGGCATCTGGTGATCGATCCATCGCAGCCCGCCGAAAGCCGGCGCTTCCAACTCGCGCACCAACTTGCCGCGCTCGCGCTTGCGAGAGAAATTGCGGCGGTGGTCGAAGCATCGCCCCTGCGCACTGCGGCGGCGCGCCAATTGCTCCACGTCGGGCTTGCCAACTATGCCGCCGGCGCAGTGCTGATGCCCTATGCGCCGTTCCGCGCCAGCGCGCGCGCCGTACGGCACGACATCGACAGGCTACGGATGCAATATGGGGTCAGCTTCGAGCAGGCCTGCCATCGTCTTTCGACGCTTCAGCGCCCCGGCGCGCGGGGTATCCCGATGTTCTTCTGCCGCGTCGATATGGCAGGCAACATTACCAAGCGGCACTCGGCGACGCGGCTCCAATTCGCGCGTTTCGGCGGTGCATGTCCGCTGTGGATCGTACATGAAGCGGCTGCGATCCCGGACCGCATCCTGTTCCAGCTAGCCGAGACGCCCGATGGCCTGCGCTATGTGTCGATGGCGAAGGGGCTCGTAAAACCGTCGGGCAGCTATGCGCGCAGCCCGCGTCGATACGCCGTCGCGCTGGGCTGCGAGGCGCAATATGCAGGCGATTTCGTCTATGCCGACGGGGTCGATGTCGCGGCGCCGCAGGCGGCGACACGGATTGGCCTCTCCTGCCGCATCTGCCCGCGCGACGATTGCGACCAGCGCGCCTTCCCACCAAGCGACCGCCCGATCCTGGTCGATCCCGACCGGCGCGACGTCGTGCCGTACCGGATCGGCTAGCGTTCGATCACCAGTTCCTCGTCGAGAAAGTCGAGAAAGGCGCGGATACGCGCTGCCGCCCGATCCTCGGCGGCGTAAAGCGCATGAATATCCTCGCCGTCCTTGGGATTGAAATCGGGCAGCACTTCGACGAGGCGGCCCGCCGCAAGATCCTGTGCCACGTGAAAGCGCCCATGCCGGGCGATGCCGCCGCCCGCGACTGCCATCTGGCGCACGACCTCGCCCGAATTGCCAAAGAAGCTGCCATGGACGGGGCGTTGGACGATTTTGCCGCCAATGAGAAAGGGCCAACTGTCAACCGAGCGGCGGAAACTGAAGCGCAGGCAGTCATGCGCTTCGAGATCGTCAGGTGCTTGCGGCGTTCCGCGCCGCGCGAGATAATCGGGGCTCGCGACCAGGACCATACGGCTATGACCGAGCTTCTTCGCGTGCAACCGGGTGTCACGCAGCGGGCCGATACGGATCGCGATGTCGGCGCGATCCTCGACAAGATCTACGATCGCATCGGATAGTGTGAGATCGACGGTGACTTCCGGATACCGCGCTGTGAAGCGAGGCAGGATCGGCAACAAGCCCATGGTGCCGATCGACGGTGAAGCGTTGATGCGGAGCAGCCCGCGCGGACCCTGCCCTTCTTGCCCCAGCCCCGCCTCAACCGTCGCGATATCAGCCAGCAGCACGCTCATCCGGTCGCGATAGGCGGAGCCTTCCGACGTCAGCGCGAGCGAGCGGGTCGTCCGGCGCATCAATGTGACACCGAGGCGTTGCTCAAGTCGTGCTATGCTGCGACTGACGGCGGAGGGCGTAAGACGCAGCACCTTTGCCGCGGACGCGAGGCTGCCGCCATTCGCCACCGCCAGAAAGGTTTCGATATCGCCAAACCGGTTATCCATTGTCATTCCTGATTTTATATCATCACTAAAGTGACGAAGCGCATTCTAATCAACAATCGGTCGGCGCGCTATCTTCGGCTCATCTACTAGAACCAAGGAAGGAGACCGTTCATGGACCTTAAACTCAAAGGCAAGACTGCCCTCGTCACCGGATCGACCGCTGGCATCGGTTTTGCGATCGCCAAGCGCCTCGCCGAAGAAGGCGTCGATGTCGTTATCACCGGCCGCAACCAGCAAAAGCTGGACGAGGCAGCCGCCGAACTGGCCCAGTCGGGCACCATCCGCGCCGTCCTTGCCGATCCCGCTACCGCTGAAGGTGCCGAGGCACTGATCGCTGCTGTTCCCGCGGTCGATATCCTCGTCAACAATCTGGGCATTTATGAAGCCAAGCCTTTTGCGGAGATCAGCGATGCGGACTGGCACAATATCTTCGAGGTCAATGTCGTAAGCGGCGCACGCCTGTCGCGGCATTACTTCCCCAAGATGCTCGATAAAAACTGGGGCCGGGTGATCTTCATCGCGAGCGAAAGCGGCCTGCTGCCGCCCGCCGAGATGATCCATTACGGCATGACCAAGACGGCACAGCTCACCATCGCACGCGGGCTTGCCGAGCAGACCAAGGGAACGGGAGTTACCGTCAACAGCGTGCTGCCGGGACCGACGCGCTCGGAAGGCATCACCGATTTCATCCGCTCGGTCGTGTCGAACCCCGACGCGCCCGAAGCCGAGCGCGAAAAGGCGTTCTTCGAGGAACTGCGCCCGCTGTCGCTGATCCGCCGCCTGATCGAGGCCGACGAGATCGGCGCAATGGTCACCTACCTGGCAAGCCCGCTCGCGGCGGTCACCAACGGCGCGGCCATCCGCGCCGAGGGTGGGATCGTCCCGACGATTGCATAAAGCTTCGCCTCCCCTCCCGCTTGCGGGAGGGGAATCAGGCTATACCTTCACGATCCCGCGCTCGATCAGGCTATGCGCCGTCGCGAGGATCGCCTCTTCGGGTGGGCGCATCGTCCAGCCGAGCGTCTGCATTGCATGGCTGCTGTCGCCGCCGCGGACGTTACCGAGTTCGGCGACGAGCTGTTTAAGTTCGGGCCGCACCAGCGCGAACAGCTTGAGCAGCCAGTCGGGCATCTTGCGTGTTGGCACCTTCCTCGCCTTGTCGCCAAGTTTTGCGGTCAGGATATTGGCGACATCGATCATCTTCAGGAACGGCCCCGAGCAGACATAACGTTCATCGCTTATGCTCGGCGCGGTCAGTGCGCGATAATGGAGATCCGCGACATCGCGGACGTCGATGATCCCGAAACCGATGTCGGGGCACATTGGTACCTTGCCCTCGAGCAATTGCTTCACCAGCTCGATCGAGGTCGAGAGGTCGTCGGACAGCAACGGTCCAAACACCGCGGCGGGGTTGACCGAAGCGAACTCCATATCGCCGCCCTCGGCCGCAACCCAGTCGCGCGCCGCTCGCTCAGCTATGGTTTTCGAGCGCGGATAGGGCATGACCTCCGGATTATCGAGGTTCGTCCAGTCGGCTTCGTTGTAAATGTCGCGCGACTTGCCATGGCCGTAGGCTATCGCCGCCATCGACGAGGTGAGGACGAAGCGCCTGACTCCCGCCGCACGCGCGAACCGCAGCGCGCGAAGCGCGCCTTCGCGCGCGGGGACCACCAACTCGTCTGCGTGTTTGGGAACGCCGAGCGGAAAGGGTGACGCAACATGCGCGACGTGGCTGCAGCCGACGATCGCTTCGGCCCAACCCGCGTCGTGTTCCAGGTCGGCGGCGAAGAAAGCGAGCCGGTCGTTATCGACGCCCAGCCAGGCGCGGACTTCAGGTTCGCGTTTCAGGTTGCGGACGGTGGTATGCACCATCCAGCCATTGTCGATCAGCTGCCGGATCAGGAAGCCCGCGATATAGCCGCTGCCCCCGGTGACCAATGCCGTTCCCGCCATGCACCCCTCCTCTCACGCCTAATGCAAGGAAGATAGCGCATGCGGGTTGCAGGCCGAAACCTTATTTGAGGAGTACCAGTTCCTCGGCCATGCTCGGGTGCAACGCGACCGTCGCGTCGAAATCGGCCTTCGTCAGCCCCGCCTTCACCGCGATGGCGGCCGCCTGCAGGATTTCTGGCGCGTCGGGGCCAATCATGTGCAGCCCGACGACCTGATCCGTCGCGGCATTCACGATCATTTTATACAGCGCGCGCTCGTTGCGGCCCGCGAGGACATTCTTCATCGCCCGGAAATCGCTAGTGTAAACGCGGATCGAACCAAGCTTGTTGCGCGCCTCAGCCTCAGTCATCCCGACCGCGCCGATCGGCGGATGGCTGAACACGGCACTTGGGACATTGGCGTAGTCGACGACGGTCGGCTTGCCCCCGAACACCGAGTCCGCAAACGCCTGCCCCTCACGGATCGCGACGGGAGTCAATTGTATGCGGTTGGTGACGTCGCCAACCGCATAGATGCTCGGCACTGACGACTGGCTTGTTTCGTCAACCTTGATCGCGCCGTCCTTGTCGAGTTCGACCCCGACCTCTTCAAGCCCGATGCCCTTGCTGTTCGGCACGCGGCCCGCGGCAACGAGCACCGCATCGGCATGGATCGGATCACAACCTTCGAGATGGACAGTCAACGAACCGTCTTCATTCTTTTCGATCGACTGGAACGGCGCATTAAACTTGAAATCGATGCCCTTGGTCATCGAAATCTGGAGCAGCCGGTCGCGGATCTGCTCGTCGTAACCGCGCAGGATCGTGTCGCCGCGATTGACGATCGTCACCTTGCTGCCGAATTCGTTGAAGATGCCAGCGAATTCGTTGGCGATATAGCCGCCACCCGCGATCACGACGCGCTTTGGCAGCGTTTCGAGATGGAAGACTTCGTTCGAGGTGATCGCATGTTCACTGCCCGGGAATTCAGGGACGTGCGGCCAGCCGCCGGTCGCGATCAGGATGCGTTCGGCGGTAAGCTCGGTCCCGTCGGCGAGGCGTATCTTCTGGGGGCCGATGACGGTCGCACGCGTCTTGAGGACGGTGACTTTATGGTTGTCGAGCGTCTGGCCGTATAGCCCCTCGAGCCGGTCGACCTCCGCGAGCACATTGTCGCGCAGCACGGGCCAGTTGAACTTGCACTCAGGCACGTCCCAACCGAACTTGCGCGCGTCGTGGATGTCCTCGGCAAAATGGGCGCCGTAAACGAGCAGTTTCTTAGGCACACAGCCCCGGATCACGCAGGTGCCGCCGACCCGATATTCCTCCGCCACCGCAACGCGAGCGCCGTGCGAGGCCGCGATGCGTGAAGCCCGCACACCGCCCGAACCGGCGCCGATGACAAACAGGTCATAGTCGAAATCGCTCATGGATTACCCCTGAATTGGACAGGCAGGCATTCGTGCCGGGCGCCTATGTGGTTACACGGGCGCAGCTTGCCAATCGAAATTTACGGTCAGTGACAGCGACGCGCACTCAGTCGCCGAGCGCCGCCTGCATCAGCGCACGCGTCGCCGCGTCGAATTCGACGGTCCCTTCGGCGAGGCCCTTCGCCATTTCCTTGCCCAGCTCGACCCCGAACTGGTCGAACGGGTTGATCCCGAGCAGCACGGCGTTGGCGAAGACACGATGCTCGTAAAAGGCGATCAGCGCGCCGAGGCTGCGCGGCGTCACCTGGTCGAGCAGGATTGTCGTCGACGGGCGGTTCCCGGGATAATTGCGCGCGCCATCCTCGCTCGCGCGGCCCGTCATCAGCGCGGCGCCCTGTGCGATGCAATTGGCGACGAGCGTTTCATGATGCGCATCATCGAGCAGATGGTCGGGCTCGCGTGCGACGACGAACTCGACCGGGGTCAGGTGCGTCCCCTGATGGAGCAACTGGAACACTGCATGCTGTGCGTCGGTGCCGACGCCGCCCCAGGTGATCGGCGCGGTCTGCTGCGCCAGCGGCTGGCCGTCAAACGTCACCGATTTGCCGTTCGATTCCATTTCGAGCTGCTGCAGATAGGACGGCAGCAGACGAAGCCGCTCGTCATAAGCAAAGACTGCGCGCGTCTGGCACGCGAGGCGGTTGGCGTAAATCTGGTCGGCGAAGGCGGCGAGCAGGCAGATATTGTCCGCGCCGTCGGCGAGGCGGAAATGGCGGTCCATCTCGGCCGCGCCTTCCAACAGATCGGCAAAGGCGTCCCAGCCGAGCGCGAGCGCGGCGGGAAAACCGATCGACGACCATAGCGAATAGCGGCCGCCAACACTTTCGTTGAACGGCAGTATGCGCGTTTCATCGATGCCCCATTCCATCGCGCGCTCGGGCTTCGCGGTCAGCGCGATAAATCGCCCGACCGGATCGACAACGCCCGCTTCGTCGAGCCACTGCAGCGCCGAATTGGCGTTGAGCAGGGTTTCGGTCGTGGTGAAAGTCTTCGAAGCCACGGCAACGAGCGTATGCTCGGGACTGAACTTGGCGAAGGCTTCGTCGAGCGCAGCGCCATCGACGTTCGACACCACCGCGACATCATAACGATCGCTGTGACGGCCGAGCGCGTCGATAAGCAGATCCGGGCCGAGCGCCGACCCGCCGATGCCGATGTGGAGCAGGTGGCGGATCTCGCCGAACGCGCCGGCCTCGATCGCGTCGATCATCATCCGCATCCGCTGATGGAGCGCCTGGGCGGCATGAACCGACTCGGGAGCCCCATCCCCGCGCTCGGCGCTATGTTCGGCAGCACGATCCTCCGTCGGGTTCGCGATCCCGCCCGAGAAGAGCGTTTTGCGACGACCGGCGAAATCCTGCGCTTCCGCAAGGCCGGACAGGATCGCGATCGCCGAGGTGTCGAGATGGGTCTTGGCGAAGTCGAAACGAATGTCGGCGACGCTGCGCACCAGCGCCTGCAGCCGCGCTTCAGGGTCGGCGGCGACCAGATCGATCAGCTTCTGCGGCTGCCAGTCGGAGAGGGCCTGCCAGGCATCGGGGGCGGTTGTCATCGTCATTGTCCTCAACGGGGGAGTGAATCGCCGACTTTCTCTAAGCCTGCCGCCAGCCGCGCGCCAGTGTCGTCCGCCGATATTTGCTTGACGTGGCAACCTATTCATCGCCAATGCCGCGAGATGACCAATGCCAGCTTTACCGCCGATGTGACGCCCCCAACCGGGCCCGTGCCGCCCACGCCGACCCCGGCACCGGTGTCGGCCAAGGAAGAGGCGGTCGACACTGTCCGCTTCCTCGCGCTGCTCGCGATCGCAGTGCTGATTTTCCGCAGCTTTTTCCTGTCGCCCTTCAATATTCCTTCGGAATCGATGCAGCCACGACTGCTCATCGGCGACTATCTGCTCGTCAACAAGATGGCCTATGGTTATTCGAAATATAGCCTGCCGTTCAGTGTCCCGCTGATCCCGGGCCGCATTTTCGCGCGCACCCCCGAACGAGGCGACGTGGTCGTTTTCAAGGCGCCGCCGGTCGCCGACAATGATTATATCAAGCGCGTCATCGGCCTGCCCGGCGACAGCGTGCAGGTGAAGGACGGCATCGTCTGGCTGAACGGTAAGCCCGTCCAGCGCGAAGCAATGCCCGATTTCGTGATCCCCGTGACCCCGAACATGATCGAGGCATCGCGCGCGACGGGCACCCTGCCCTGCTATTCGCCCGAGTTTGAGGAAATCGCCGCCGACGGCCAACGCCAGTGCCGCTACAAGCAGTTCAGAGAAACGCTGCCCGGCGGAAAAAGCTATAACATCCTCGACATCACGACGATCCCGGAAGACAATACTCCGCTCGTCGTCGTTCCCGAGGGCCATTTGTTCCTGATGGGCGACAACCGCGACCGCAGCGCCGACAGTCGGTTCCCCGCGATGGAGAATCAGGGCATCGGCCTCGTGCCCGAGGAAAATCTCGTCGGCCACGCCCTCGTCGGCATGTTCTCGACCGATGGATCGGCGAGTTGGCTAAACCCGATCAGTTGGTTCACCGCCGCGCGCTGGGAACGGATCGGGGACGGTTTTTGAACGATCCCCTCGACACCGGGGCGCTCGCCAGCATCATCGGCGACGCTCCGGGCGATCCGGCGCTCTATGATCTGGCGCTGACGCACGGCAGCACCGGGCGCGCCGACTATCAACGGCTCGAGTTTCTGGGCGACCGTGTCCTGGGGCTCGTGATTGCGTCTGAACTCTACACGCGCTTCCCCACCGCAAGCGAAGGCGAGATGTCGTCGCGGCTGCACGTGCTCGCGGCGGGCGCGACGTGCGCTGCGGTGGCGCGCAAGCTCGATCTGACCGCACTGATCCGCTTCGGCGCGCAGGCACGTAACGACGGCGGGCGATACAGCGACAATATTGCTGCCGACGCGATGGAAGCCCTGATCGGCGCACTCTATCTCGACAAAGGTGCTGATGCGGCGCGGCAGTTCATCCTGACCCATTGGAACGAAATGATCGACGGGCAGCAGGCGGCGCCGAAACATCCGAAGGCGGCGCTTCAGGAATGGGCGCTCGCACGCAAACGCCGCCCGCCCGAGTATGAAATCGTCTCACGCGAAGGCCCCGACCACGCGCCGCGCTTTCGTATCGCGGTGAGCATCGGCAAGCTCGCCCGTGCTGAAGCCGAAGGTGCATCGAAACAAGCTGCCGAAAAGGCGGCGGCGGCGGCGTTGCTCGCCGAACTCGAAGGAATGAAATTATGACCCAGCATTGCGGTTTTGTCGCCGTCGTCGGCGCGCCCAACGCGGGAAAATCGACCATCGTCAACGCACTCGTCGGCCAGAAGGTCGCGATCGTCAGCCCAAAGGCGCAAACGACGCGCACACGGTTGATGGGCGTCGCTATGGACGGCGAGACACAGATCGTTCTGATCGATACGCCGGGCATCTTTGCCCCCACCCGCCGGCTCGACCGCGCGATGGTCGCGGCGGCGTGGAACAGCCTCGATCAGGCCGAGGCGATCCTGGTCATGATCGACGCCGCCGCCAAGCTCGGCGAACGTGCGGAGCGCGTGCTGCAGGGAATCGAGGGGCGGCCCGAGAAGAAGTTTCTTGTGCTCAACAAGGTTGACCTGACCAAGAAGGACAAGCTGCTAACGATCGCGACCCAGCTCAATGAGCGCGTCAAATTCGACGAAACCTTCTTCATCTCAGCCAGCACCGGCGACGGGGTTCCCGAACTCAAGACGACACTGTCGAAGCTGATGCCCGAAGGGCCTTGGCACTTTCCCGAAGATGAGGTCAGCGACGCGCCCGAACGCATGCTAGCCGCCGAGATCACGCGCGAACAGCTTTACCGCCAGCTCCACGAGGAACTGCCTTATCAGTCGACGGTCGAGACCGAGAAGTTCACGACGCGCCCCGACGGAAGTGCCGAAATCCACCAGCAGATCCTTGTCGCACGCGACAACCAGCGCGCAATCATCCTGGGCCACAAGGGCGAGCGCATCAAGGAAATCGGCAGCAAGTCGCGCGCCGAACTGACCGAACTGCTGGGACGCAAGGTTCACCTGTTCCTGCATGTGAAGGTCAAGGCGAATTGGGACGAGGACCGCGGCGTCTATCGCGACATGGGGCTCGACTGGGTCGATTGAGCCTGCGGGTACTTGCGGGAGAATATATGGAACGTCCGAAATCGATCATCGCCTTCGAAAGGGCTTTCTGGGCTTCTTTCGCGGTTGGCCTGCTAGGTGGGATTTTGAGCTGGAATCAGGTGCTTGCGGCCTATGAGCGCGAGCCGTCGATTGCTGCGATGGGCTTTGGCAGCGGGTTTCTGATCTCAATCTGGTGCATCAGCTTGGCGTGCCAGTTCCTCTTCTGGTATCTTATTGCGCGCAAGGCTAGCAATGTAACGCGATGGGTCTACGTCGTGCTAATGGGCCTTGGCATTATTTCGGCACTCGCGACGATTAATGATCCCGCCATGCCCGGCGGCGTCTCATGGATTTTCAGCCTCGCGTCGAGCGCGCTGACCGCGCTTGCTATCTTTTTCCTATTTCGGCCCGATGCGTCGGATTGGCTGACCAAAAAGCGGTATGTCGATCCAGATACCTTCCGCTAGTCGCTAAATCCTCCGACAGTCATTCGGCGGCGCGTTCCCGTCGAAGCGCGCCGTGATCCAGCCGATCGTTTCCTGCGCGCTGTCGCGCGCGGCATCGACATGACCGCCCGTCATCTCGATCCAGCGCAGCGCCGTACCGCGGCGGCAGACGGATTTCGCAAATTTGCGGGTGACGGCGGGGGCGATGATCGTGTCCTTGCTGCTTTGCGCGATCAGCAGAGGTCCCGGCACGCGTGCCGGATCGACGCTGTTGGCGCGGGCGAAGCTTCCCCATGGTTCGATTTTGGCGATGTCCTTGTTCTTCGTGGCGCGAACAATGGTCAGGACGCCGAGGATCATGCCGAACTTCGGCTTCTTTTCCAGGCTGATGCAGTTATTCTCCGCCAGTCGGTGGATGATGCCCTGATTCGTGCGGTTGGCTATGCCGTCCATCGAGAAGCCATAGAGCGTCGACCAGCTATGCAGCGTAAAGGATAGGAGAAGTGCGCGCGCATTCTTGTCGCTGCCCTCGCGCAGATTGGCCGCCAGATCGGTCGGGGGCGCCGCTGCAGCAGTGGCCACGAGCCGCAAGTCGGGCGCATGTGAGCGCGCGGCTATCGCGGTCCAAAGCGCCGCATGGGCGCCTTGCGATTCACCCCATACCGCGAAGTCGGCGCCCGCAGCGGCGCCCGGGATTTCGCGCGCCGCGCGCACCGCGTCGAGAACCGCATTGGCAGTATCCTGACCAACGAGAAAAGGGTGCATCGTAGAGCTTGCGAGGCCGATATAGTCGGGCGCGACCACAACATAACCGCTGCGGACGGCATCCATTCCGGCGGTCGCCGCGAAGAAGTTCGGACTGAGCGAGGGCGCGCATTTTTCGGCGACGCCCCATGCGCCGTGGGTCCAGGCGATAACGCGGCGCGGACGCGACGGCATCGCTTCCATCGGGGCCGCAACGATGCCCGTTACCGCGAGGCGCTGACCATTGCCGTTCGTCGTCCAATATTGCACGCGCCAGGCCTGCACGCCCGCTGGCGTATCCTGCATCGGGTCGGCCGATATCAGGCGCCCCGCCTGTTGAGCGGCGGCGGGTAAGGAAAATATGGACAGAATGGAAAGCAGGAAGGCGGCGAGCAGGTGGCGCATGGACAGTCTCCCGGATGCGCCACCCTATCATGCCTTGGCAGCGGCGCAAACGCCGCCGGTCGAGACAGTTATTCCGCCGCCGCCTTTTTGGCCGGAGCTTTCTTTGCAGCCGTTTTCTTGGCCGCGGGCTTCTTAGCCGCAGCTTTCTTCGGTGCCGCCTTTTTCTTGCCCTTCGCCGGCCCCTTCGCCGCGCGCGCGTCGATCAACGCGATCGCTTCTTCCAGCGTCAGCGTCGCCGGATCTGCTGTCTTGGGCAGGGTTGCATTGGTCGTGCCATCGGTGACGTAAGGACCGAATCGCCCTTCCATCAGCTTCATCTCGCCGCCGCTTGTCGGATGTGGGCCGAAGGTATTGAGCGGCTCGGCCTTGGTCCGTCCGCGCCCGCCGCCCGCAGCAGCTTCGGCGATGCGCACGACCGCGGCGTTCATGCCGATATCGAAGATTTCGGCGGTGCCCGTCAGTTTCGCATATTTGCCGTCGTGGAGCAGATAGGGGCCATAACGCCCCAGCCCTGCCATGATCGTCTTGCCGCTTTCGGGATGCACCCCGACCTCGCGCGGCAGGCTCAGCAGTCGCAGTGCATAATCAAGGTCGAAATCCTCGCCCGGAATATCCTTCGGGATCGACGACCGCTTCGCCTCCTTGCCGTCACCGAGCTGGATATACGGGCCAAAGCGCCCGCTGCGCTTCGTCACCTCCAGCCCGCTGTCGGGATCATTTCCCATCGTCTCGGGACCGGTATCCGCACCGTCGCTACCGCCTGGCTGCGCAAACTTCCGGGTGAATTTGCAGTCGGGATAGTTGCTGCACGCGATAAACGGCCCGAACTTGCCGCCGCGCAGCGCGAGGCGCCCGGTGCCGCAATTGGGGCAGAGGCGCGGGTCGCTGCCGTCGCCCTTGTCCGGGAAGAGATAGGGGCCGAGGAATTCGTCGAGCGCCGCGGTGATCTCCGACGGCTTCTGCTCCATCACTTCGCCGGTGCGCGGTTTGAAATCGCGCCAGAAGCGCTCAAGCACCGCCTGCCATTGTGCACGACCGCCCGACACGTCGTCGAGTTCTTCCTCGAGCCCGGCGGTGAAATCATAGCCGACATAACGTTCGAAGAAGCGTTCGAGGAACGCCGTCAGCAGCCGCCCGCTCTCCTCTGGGATGAAGCGGTTCTTCTCGACCGTCACATAAGCGCGGTCCTTGAGCACCTGCAGGATCGAGGCATAGGTCGACGGACGCCCAATGCCGAGTTCCTCCATCTTCTTGACGAGGCTCGCTTCGGAATAGCGCGGCGGCGGCTGTGTCTCGTGGCTTTCGACCTCGACGCCGGTTTTCGCCGGCGCATCGCCCTTTGCCATCGCCGGCAACAGGCGCGCATCCTCGTCGTCGCCAGCATCGTCGCGGCTTTCGTCGTAGAGTGCAAGGAATCCAGGGAATTTCACCACCTGTCCCGTCGCGCGCATCACCGTCTTGCCGGTGCCGTCGGACAGATCGACGCTGGTGCGTTCGAGCCGCGCCGACGCCATCTGGCTCGCGAGCGCACGCTTCCAGATCAGCTCGTAGAGGCGGCCATGATCGCCGCTGCCTGCCTTGTCCTTCGAAAAGTCGGTCGGGCGGATCGCCTCATGCGCTTCCTGCGCATTCTTTGCCTTGGTCTGATACTGGCGCGGCTGGTCGGGGACATAGCCACCGTCGTAGCGCGTCGCGATGGCTTTGCGGGCCGCGCTGATCGCGCTTCCATCCATCTGAACGCCGTCGGTACGCATATAGGTGATCGCGCCATCCTCGTAGAGCGCCTGCGCCACGCGCATCGTGTGGCTTGCGGAGAAGCCGAGCTTGCGCGCGGCTTCCTGTTGCAGCGTCGAGGTCGTGAACGGCGGCGGCGGATTGCGCGTCAGCGGCTTGGTCTCGACCGCATCGACAGTGAAATGGCCCGCCTTCACATCAGCTTCGGCGGCGCGCGCGTCGGCCTCGTTCGTGATCGAGAGGCGCTCGATCTTGTCGCCGCGCCAGCGCGAAAGCCGCGCCTTGAACGGCGTACCGCCCATCTCGAACAGGCCGGTCACCGACCAATATTGCTGCGCAACAAAAGCCTCGATCTCGCGCTCGCGCTCGACCACCAGCCGCAGCGCGACCGACTGGACGCGGCCGGCCGATTTTGCTCCGGGCAGTTTGCGCCACAGCACCGGCGACAGGGTGAAGCCGACGAGATAGTCGAGCGCGCGGCGCGCCCGGTAGGCGTCGATCAAATCGGTGTCGAGCTCGCGCGGATGCGCCATCGCATCGGTCACGGCCTGCTTGGTGATTGCGTTGAAGGTGACGCGATCGACCAACGCCGGCAGCGCCTTCTTGCTGCGCAACAACTCCTGCACATGCCAGCTAATCGCCTCGCCCTCGCGATCAGGGTCAGTCGCGAGAATCAGTCGATCGGCGCCCTTCGCGGCGTCCTGAATTTCCTTCATCCGCTTCGTTTTGTCGGGATACAACTGCCACTGCATCGCAAAGCCGTCGTCAGGATCGACCGAGCCGTCCTTGGGCGGCAAGTCGCGAACATGGCCATAGCTGGCCAGAACCTTGAAATCGCGACCGAGATATTTCTCGATCGTTTTCGCCTTTGCGGGCGATTCCACAATTACCAATTGCATTAAAAAACTATCCCCGTCACCGGCTCTCACATGTACGCGCGAGGGTGGCGGGGATAGCTTGATTCCGTCAAGCTGGATTTTTTCTTATCCATCCTGCCATTTGAAATCGGCGGGCAGGATGCATTTGCCGGCGTCATATTTGCCGACACTGCGGATGATTTCCTGGTCGTCAGGCTCGACGCGGCGGCCGCTGATCTGGCTGTCGATCACACGGCGGACGAGCGCATCGAGCTTGGTCACAAGATAGCAGTCGATCGCCGGCGGCGCGTGCGGATCGCCGACGCCGCTGTCGTCGGTCAGGAACAGATAGCGCGACTGCGTCGCTGCCGCCATCGCGCGCATCGCATATTCGGCCTTGTCAGCGACGCCCGAGGCGGCGACCGGCGTGATATGAATGCGCTTGGCGCGCGCAGCCTCCGCAGCAGCCCAAGTCCTGCCGAACTTGTCGTCGTGCGGCGGCGCGTCGGCGACGAGCAGCAAGGACTTCACCGCGTCGGGACGCCAGTCCTGCCCGACCGCGCGGATCATCGCCTGATCCATCGCCTCGGGATAGTCGCCACCACCGTTCGCATCCTGCCGCGCCAGCGCGCCCTGCACGCGCCCAATGTCGCGATCGAAGGCAACCGTGCGCGTGACATAATCATCGCCAAGGTCGCGGTAGAAGACAAAGCCGATCCGGATATCGAGATCGCGGTGCTTCGCCGTAATCGCGCCGATGATAGAGCGGAGTTCGGCCTGTAAATAGTTGATCTCGTCGCCCATGCTGCCCGTCGTGTCGACGACCAGCATCAGGTCGAGCTTGGTCGCTTTCGTCGCCGCCTGGTTCGCGGTCAGGCCGACGACCTGCCCGCCTGCGGCATTGGCGACCAGAACCGGTCGTGCGTCGGCGATGTTGCGCCCGGCCTTTCGCGCCGAAACGGTGATTCGTTCGCTCAGCCGGTCGAGCCCGGGGAAAAAGACCGCGCTGCCGTCGGCCTGCGTCGCCATGGTGATGCTGTTGCCGTCGCTGCACGTCACCACGACGTCGGCGAAGGGGATCGGCTGGCCGCTGCGGTCATTGACCTTCACCGTCACGACGCGCGTGGTATCGACCCGCGGCAGGTTGCGGACTTCCTGCCCCAGATCGCCGCTGCGATTGACGTAGGCGACGTAGAGCTCGGGGTTGAGCAGGTCGTCATGCTCGCCCGCGGTCAATATGCCCGATTGGGGTTGCGGCTGCGGCCGTGGATAGGAACGCGGAGGGACGATGCCAGGGCTGACGCGTGCGAAATCCGAAGACGAGCCCGGGGTCGGCGCGGCCGAAGCGGGCGGCGGCGGGAGCGCCTCAGCGGCGGAATAGCTGGAACCAGCGCCCGCTCGCGATCGAGATACCACCACCTCGGCAGCATCGTCGGAATAGGATGGGGGCGGCGGAGCCATTGGCGGAGGGGGCGGCGGCGGCGGAGGTGGTGGTGGCGGCGGAGGGGCGGGCTCGACGGCCATTGCCTCTTCGCGATCACGTTTCTCGCTCCCCCGCGTCTTGATGCTGCCATTCAACGGCTGCGGCTGGGGCTGCATCTCTGGATCGAGCTGGGGCAAGGGCGCGGCGTTGCGGCAGAAGCCCTGGTCAGGAGAAGGCCGCGAATGCGCCATCGCGAGCGGTATTGGTGCGGGCGCTGCGGCCAGTACGGCAACCATAGTCACGCTTGTCAGAAACCGGCTTCGCATCAACAAACTCCCCACCATGTGATACAATATCATTAGCCTGTGGCTCGGCCGCTGAACTGTGGCTGAACCGCGATGAGGCGTTAGATTGTCAAGGGTTAGCCAGCAGTGCAGCCAATCACATCAGCGAAATCTTCCCGCCGGCATGGCGCTCGACACGGCCTGCCAACTCGAGTTCGAGCAAAATCAGTTGCACCGTAGACGCGTCCTGTCCCGATTGACGCACCAGTTCATCGACCGCGACCGGCGTCGGCCCCAGCAAGTCAATCAGCGACCGGCGCCCGCCTTCGCACGCCTCCGCTGGCGCAGGAGCGGCGGCGTAGCGTTGCACGGGCTCGCGCACCATCCGCACGTCGATCGGCCCGACCGCTTCGAGGACATCGTCGACTGTCTGAATGAGCGTCGCGCCCTCGCGGATCAGCAGATTGCAGCCCTGCGCGCGCGGGTCCAGCGGCGAGCCTGGAACCGCCATCACCTCGCGCCCATAGTCGCCGGCACGCCGTGCGGTGATCAGCGATCCTGACCGCGGCGCCGCCTCGATCACGACCGTGCCGTGCGCGATCCCGGCGATGATGCGATTGCGCGTCGGGAAGTGGCGCGCGAGTGGTTCGGTCCCCGGCGGCTGTTCGGCGATCAACAACTGGTCGCTCGCGATCTTTTCCTGCAGCGCGGCGTTTTCGGGCGGAAAGGCGATGTCGATTCCGCTCGCGATCACGCCCGCCGTCGAGCCCCCGAGCGCGCCGATATGCGCGGCGGTGTCGACACCACGCGCAAGGCCGCTGACAACCGTGACATCGCGGGCGGCGAGGTCCGCCGCGAGTTGGCGCGCGTAGCGGCAGGCGACCGCCGACGCGTTGCGCGCGCCGACGATCGCGACGCATGGACGCCGCAGCATGGACGCATCGCCGCGCACGACAACAACCGGCGGCGCCCCCTCTACCTCACGCAGCATCGGCGAATAATCATCCTCGTCGCTGAAAATATGCCGCGCGCCAAGCGCCGCCACACGCTCGACCTCGCGCTCGGCAACATCAAGGGAGGCGATGCGCGCCTTCCCTGCCCCACCGCGCAGTACGAGATTGGGAAGTGCGTCGAGCGCCGCCTCGCCCGAACCAAAGCGCAACATCAACTGGTGCCAGCTGACCGGCCCGACGTGCGGCGTGCGAATCAGCCGGAGCCGCGCCAGCCGCTCGGAGTGGGTCACGCGCGCCCGGCTCCTTTGTCGGCGTCCTTGCTTCTGCCGATACGCGGCTCGGTCCCGGCGCGCAGCCGCGCGATATTCTCTCGGTGCCGCCACAGCACGATGACCGCGAGACCCGCGAGCCCGATGGCGTAGATGGGATAACCTAAGGCGAGCGCGGCGATCGGTGCCGACACCGCGCCGAGCATCCCGCCGAGCGAGGATATGCGGAGCAACAAGACTGCCGCGAGCCACACGATGGCGAAAATAAGTCCGATCGGCCAGGCGAGCGCAAGTGCAAGGCCCAGCAGCGTCGCGACCCCTTTCCCGCCCCGGAACTTCAGCCACACGGGATAGCAATGACCGATCATCGCGGCAGCACCCGCTATCATCGCGGCATGTTCGCCGAGTTCGGGAACGAAATGGCGCGCGAGCAACACCGCCACCGCGCCCTTTGCACCGTCGAGGATCAGCGTCGCCGCCGCGAGCCCTTTGCGCCCCGTGCGTAGCACATTGGTCGCGCCGATATTGCCTGATCCGATCTGGCGCAGGTCGCCCGCACCGAACAGTCGCGTGAGGATCACGCCGAACGGGATCGACCCCAAAAGGTAACCCGCAGCAATCAGCAAATATAAACTCATGACGTTCCCCGCTCGCTTTGAAGCAATGTGGCGCCGTTACCCGAATCAATCAATGGATTCGGCAAGATTGGCAACCAAAGCGGACGAACTCGCCGCCCCATTGAGTGCCCCCCGGGTCGCTGCTAGGCGGGGCGCATGACCATGCCTGCTCCCGATGCGCCGATCCTCTTCTTCGACAGCGGCCTTGGCGGGCTGACGGTTCTCGGGCCGACGCGCGCATTGCTGCCGACGGCACGGATCGTCTACGCTGCCGATTATGCCGGCCTGCCCTATGGCAAGAAGAGCGACGAAGAACTCGCGGCGCGCGTCCCCGCGCTGCTCGGCCGGCTCGTCGAGCGCTATCAGCCGCGCCTTGCGGTCATCGCATGCAACACAGCCTCGACGATCGCCTTGGGACATGTTCGGGCCGCGCTCGACCTGCCGATCGTCGGCACGGTTCCGGCGATCAAGCCCGCAGCGGAAATGACCAATAGCGGTGTGATCGGCGTTCTGGGCACCGAGGCGACGGTGCGCCAGCCCTATGTCGATGATTTGAGCGCCAGGTTTGCGGGCGGCAAGACCGTCCTTCGGCACGGGAGCCCGGGTCTTGTCACCGGCGCGGAAGCGAAGTTGCGCGGCGATGCAGTCGATCCCGCAGTCATCGCGCGCGCGATTGCGGGCCTGCGCGAGCAACCGGGGGGCGACGCGATGGACGTCATCGTGCTTGCCTGCACCCATTTTCCATTGCTCAAGACGGAATTGCAGGCGATCGCGGGCCCAGACGTCGCGCTGATCGACGGCGCCGAAGGCATCGCGCGTCGCATCGCCCATCTGACCGAAGGGCAGGATTGGCCCGACGCGGCAACGCCCGGCATCGCAGTCTTCACGCGCAGCAACGACCGCCCGCCGCCGCCGCTCGCCGCGCTCTCGCCCTATGGCATCGGGTCGCTCGAGACGATCTGATAGGACAATTTGTCCCATAAGTTGCGAATCGTTCGCACTGGATTTCAGCCAGATTCGGCGTTATTGGCCCGCGTGTTAATAGCCGCCGGAGGGAGCGGCTCAAGAGCTGCACTAGCACCTGACTGCGGGGCTGAGACGTGAACTACAACGATATTTTCGCACGCGCGATCGACCGGCTGCACGAAGAAGGACGCTATCGCGTCTTCATCGATATCCTGCGCAATCGCGGTGCTTTTCCGAACGCACGATGCTTCGCGGGCCACAACGGGCCGAAGCCGATCACGGTGTGGTGCTCGAACGACTATCTCGCGATGGGCCAGCATCCGAAAGTCATCGAAGCGATGGAAGGCGCGCTGCACGACGTGGGTGCCGGTTCGGGCGGGACGCGCAATATTGGCGGCAACACCCATTATCATATCGATCTCGAACATGAACTCGCCGACCTCCACGGCAAGGATGGAGCACTGCTCTTCACCTCGGGGTATATCTCGAACGAAGCGACGCTCGGCACGCTCGGCAAACTGCTGCCGAACTGCATCATCTATTCGGACGAACTCAACCACGCGTCGATGATCGCGGGCATCCGCAACTCGGGCTGCGAAAAGCGCGTGTGGCGGCATAACGACCTCGCGCATCTCGAGGAACTGCTCGCCGCCGACGATCCCGACGCGGCGAAGCTGATCGCGTTCGAAAGCGTCTATTCCATGGATGGCGACGTTGCCCCGATCCATGCGATCTGCGACCTTGCCGACAAATATAACGCGCTCACCTATTGCGACGAAGTCCATGCCGTCGGCATGTACGGCCCGCGCGGCGGCGGCATTACCGACCGCGACGAAGCGGCCGACCGGGTCACGATCATCGAAGGTACGCTGGGCAAGGCGTTCGGCGTGATGGGTGGCTATATCGCCGCCGACAAGAATATTATCGACGTGATCCGCAGCTATGCGCCGGGCTTTATCTTCACGACCAGCCTGTCGCCGGTGCTCGTCGCGGGCGTGCTCGCAAGCGTGCGCCACCTTAAGGCGTCGAGCGTCGAACGCGACGCGCAACAGGAAGCCGCGGCTTACCTCAAGCAGAGCTTCCGCGACGCGGGCCTCCCGGTCATGGATTCGACGACGCATATCGTCCCGCTGATGGTCGGCGATCCGGTGCGAGCGAAGAAGATCAGCGATATCCTGCTCGCCGAATATGGCGTCTATGTGCAGCCGATCAATTTCCCGACCGTGCCGCGCGGCACCGAACGCTTGCGCTTCACGCCCGGCCCGGCGCATGACGAGGCGATGATGCGCGAACTCACCGAAGCGCTGGTCGAAATCTGGGACCGGCTCGAACTGCAACTCCAGAAGGCCGCGTGACGACTGCACCCCGTTACGACGACGTCGTGGTCGGGCGCCGCTCGATCCGCGGCTTTCTCGACAAGCCTGTACCGAAGGCGCTGATCGCCGAGATCCTCGAAGTCGCAATGCGCGCGCCCTCGTCGTTCAACAACCAGTGCTGGAATTTCTCGGTCGTTACCGGGGAACCGCTCGCGGCGATCCGGCAGGGCAACACTGACGGCATCCTTGCGGGCAAGCCCGACAGCCGCGAATTTCGCCGCTTCGACGGCATCGCCGACGACCATCGCGCGCGTCAGATCGAGATCGCGAAACAGCTATTCGGCGCGATGGGCATCGCGCGTGACGACAGGGATGCGCGGCAGGACTGGGTGCTGCGCGGCTTTCGCCAGTTCGATGCGCCGGTCAGCATCGTCGTCACCTATGATCGCGTGCTGCTCGGCAGCGACATTGCGCCCTTCGACTGCGGCGCCGTTACCAATGCGCTGGTTAACGCCGCCTGGTCGCGCGGGCTCGGCTGTGTGATCAACAGTCAGGGGATCATGCAAAGCCCCGTCGTGCGCGAACATGCGCGCATCCCCGACGACCAGGTCATCATGATCTGCGTCGCGATGGGCTGGCCCGATGCCGATTTCCCGGCCAATGCGGTGGTATCGAACCGTAAGAGCGTCGACGAGGCGGTAAGGTTCGTGGGTTTCGAGGATTGATTGGTGAGGTCATTTTCCACGCGATCGGTGCGGTGGTAGATTTCTTCGCCGCAGGAAAACTCGATTACGGACTGCGCAAGCATTTCTGGCTCCGCGCGATCTTTCTTGCAGTCCTCGCAATCGCGATTGGTCTCGCTGCGGGCTCGTTGCTACGTATCGTTGCATAGCTTTTCGCAGAAGGTGCATTTCAACCGCCTTCGACAAGCTCGATGTGCATCGATAAGGTGAACGACGAATCCCCTCCCCGGTCTCGAAAGATTGTCATGCCAACACAGCGTTATAGCTATACCGCCATCACGCTCCACTGGCTCATCGCTCTGTTGCTGGCATTCCAGATCGCGCTCGGCTGGGCGCTTGAGGGGAACAACAGCCCCGAATTGTTCGCACGGTACCAACTCCACAAATCGGTCGGCATCACGATCCTGTTGCTCAGCCTTGCACGTCTCGCGGCTCGCCTGTTCACACCGCGCCCGCCCGCGTCCGACGGCCCGGCATGGACGCGCGCGCTCGCCAGTACGGTGCACTGGCTTTTTTATCTCGCGATGATCCTCGGGCCGCTCACGGGCTGGCTTCTCGTTTCGACCGCGCGGGTTCAGGTCCCCACGCTGCTATACGGCCTCATTCCATGGCCGCACTTGCCTGTTGGCCGAAGCTGGCATGAGCCGGCGGAGTCGATCCACGGCGCGATGGCGTGGCTCGCGATCGGCCTGTTCGCACTGCATATTACCGGCGCGCTTCGCCACCAATGGCTGCTCGGCAAACCCGAACTACAGCGGATGATCCCCTTCGCGCGCGGCAAGGCCGTCGGTGCGGCGATCGGTGCGATCGCGCTGGTTGCCGGTGCTTTCACTGCAGGCAATTCAATCTATCCGGACAAGAAGCAGGCAACCACGAAACAGCGGCCGGCGGCACCGGTCACGCCGATCTCGGCAGCGACTACCACGCCCGCCCTTTCGGCCGAAGCACCCGAAGCTCAGGCGGCCGAAGAAGCGGTGGCTGAAGATACGAAGCAGCCGCTCGCCGACTGGACGGTCGCATCGGGCGGACGGCTGGGCTTCACGGCACGCTGGAATGGCGAAGCGATCGACGGCCGCTTCGGTCGCTGGCGCGCCGCGATCCGTTTCAGCCCTGACGAGCTGGCGAATTCGACAATTCGCGTGACGGTCGATCTCGGGTCGGCCGACACGGGCGACGGACAGCGCGACGATTCGCTGAAGAGCAGCGATTTCTTCGACGTCGGCGCGCATCCGAGCGCAGTCTTCGCCGCGCGCGATATCCGCCATCTTGGCGGCGACAAATATGAGGCACGCGGCACGCTCGACCTACGCGGCACCAGCAAGCCCGCAACGCTGCGCTTTACCTTGCGCATCGAGGGCGACCGTGCGCACGTTGCCGGAACCGCGCGCATCGACCGTACAGCCTTCGGCGTCGGTCAGGGCGAATGGGCGGCGACCGACGCGATCGCCGCTGCCGTGGATATCATCTTTTCCTTCAACGCCACACGTCCGGCGTCCTGATCGATCAGGACGAAGGGCGCATCATGCCCCAGAAATGCGGGCCGCCGGGTACGTCCCATTGGACTTGGGTAACGAACCCGAGCCGCTCGTAAAGCGGTACATTTTCGGGTGTCGCCGTTTCGAGCCAGCAAGGCAGCGCTTGATCGTCAGCGACGGTGATTTGCTCGCGAATGATTCGTCCGCCGTGTCCCTTGCCCTGATGGCTTGGGCGGACGCCGACATAGTGAAGGTACCAGAAACGCCCCTTGGGTCGGTGCGCGTCGATGCTCGCTTGCACCTTCAGTCCGCGCGGCAGGGCGGTGCCGAAGGTCGCGACAAGCGGGACGACGGTTCGCAGGAACTCGAGCGTGCCGCTGTGCGCCTGCCCCGGCGCGCGCCAGAGAGCCGCAGCCTCGTCGTCCGGCGAGCGCAGCGCGACGCCGACGCGGACATCAGCGGGGACGAGGACCCGAAACAGGCTGCGGAGCGCGCGGGCGCGGTGATCGGGGTCGGGCAATATCCACGACAGCGCGGGGTCTGTCTGAAACGCCTGTGCCAGTGTTTCGGCGACGGAAGCCAATTCGGCGGTCCCCGCCGGCGAGATCATATCGGTCATTGCGCCTCCCCCCACCAAAGGAGCAGGTGTCGCGCGGCTTGGCAAGACTAGCGCGGGCGTTTGTCGAGCCGCAACGCCCAGGCATAACCCCGATAGAGCCGAGTCACCGCGAGCCGCGCACCGGCATCGTTCGCGGCTTCGCGCGCGGCTTCGATCAGCAGTGCGCGTGGTTCGACATGAAAGCGCGCGAGCCACGCGAACAGCGTGCTGCGGAACCAGTCAGGCATGTCCTCCTGCTGTCCGAAATCGACGATATGCAGCGAACCATAAGTCGACAGATGGCGCATCGCTTCACCGATCGCGCCCTGCCAGTCGGGGATCATCGACAATGTATAGCTTTGAAAAATACGGTCGAAACTGGCGGTACGGAACAACGCGTTCGGATCGAAACCTGTTGCGTCAGCCTGTGCAACGCTCACGCGTCGCGCCAGCCCCGCGTGGGCGATCGCGGCGCGAGCCGTTTTCAGCATCTCTTCGGAAATATCTATCCCGTGAAATTTGGCGCTCGGCCAGCAGCGCGCCGCTGCGATAAGATTACGCCCCGTGCCGCAACCGATTTCGAGTACATGTCCGCCGGCCGGAGGCGACAGTTCATCGATCAAGCGGTCGCGCCCAAGCAGGTAATATTTGCGCGTCAGGTCATAGATGTGACGCTGTCCGCGATAGACGCCGTCCATGCGTGCGGCATGCCCATCCCCCCGGATCATCGTCAGCCTTTCAGGATATAGAGGTGGACCCCGCCGTAGATCGCCGAGCGATCGCGCCGTGTGTAATCGAGCGATTCGGCGGCGCGATAATCCCATCGCCGCAGCAGGTCGTCGGGAAGCCGACCCGGCAGCAAGCTTGGTTCGGCGGCGGTGCGAAAAAGGACGCGGGCACCGGGGCGGGCGGTCCGCGTGACTTCGCTCCACAGGGCGGTCAATTGCGCGTCGCTCATCCAGTCCTGCGCATCGAGGAATATGTAACGGTCAAAGCTGTTCGCATCGGCCGCCGCGAGCATGTCGGTCATGTTCGCGTGAAGCACCGTAACCCGCCCCGCGCGGGCGCGGACGGCGGCATAATGATCCGCGTGCAGATAGGGCGGCAACGACGCAGCGGCGTGCTTTCCATAGCCGCGACCAAAGGCTTGCCAGGCGAAATAATTATCCTCGAGCGCAAAATCGCAGGTCAATTTTTCAAGGCGCGCGCGCAACACATCGGCCATCGGCCTTCCGTCCGCGAGCGCGTCATATTGCGCCGGCGGAATGCCCAAACCGAACAGCGACGATCGCTGGTCCGTGACCCAACGGATGAACTTGCGATCGAAGAAGGGCGCGAACTTCGTCTCGAAAATCGTGCGCTGTTCTTCGATCGTCTTCGCTTCGAGGAACTGGCGCGGATCGACGCGGTGCATGCGAGCGACGAGGTGCGCGACCCCGATAAAATTACCGAGCAGTCCGCGCTTGTAGAGCCCGTGCGCGAAGCCGTTGATCCGGCGGCGCCCGACCAGGTCGCGGCCTTCCCAATAGCGGCGGGTTACCTCGTCCAGGTGGGGTCGGACGAAGGCACGATAGTCTGCGATGTTGCTGCTGTTGTCGGCGTCGGCGAAAAAGCGGCGAAGGCTCGCATGATCGGACAACCGCTGGATCGCCACGCGTTTAAGATTGTTAAGTGCGACATGCGCGGTGTTGAGGTCGACCGCGACAATCTCCGCCGGGTCGGCGGTCAGATAGGAAAAGACATTGCAGCCGCCGCTGGCGATCGTGGCGATCCGGTTGCCCGGTTCGATCGCCAGCGCCTCCATATCGACGACCGGGTCTTCCCATATCTGGGCATAGACGAGGCCTTTGAACGCTAGCGCGAAAGCGCGGTCGAGCAGGCGTTGTTTCTGCTCGCCATCCTCGCGAACGACGGCGGCGGCGATCTTGCGATTGGGTCGGCTGGCCATGCGAATGGGTATCCCGGACAAGGTTGATCCGGGGCTGCCCATTGCATGCTTTCATGCGATTTCCGTGCCGGTTCGATGACAATCCGGCGACATACGAGAAAATATGCGTACCTCGACAATCGTCATTCCCGCGTAGTCAGCGACTCTGCGGGAATGACGAAGATATTTGTCAGTCGCGGCAGTAGCCCTCACCTTCCTTCACGATCAGGCATTCCTTCTTGCCGGCCAGATATTTGAGACCGGTTTCGTCGCCGTTGCCGCGACGCAGGCTGAGTTCCTCGGTCCCGCGCTTGAACTTGATGCCATGCTCGCTGTCTTCGCCATCATAGGTCCCCTTGGTGTCGAGGTCCGACTGCATTTCGAGCTTGTATTTCCCTGGCGCGGCGGTCGTGATCGTGGCGTACATGCCCTCGACCCCGGTCCACTTACCTGCCCAGCTCGCGAAGCGATGCGGCGCGGTCGCGGGATCGGTTGCCTCTGCGCCCTCGGCCGGAACGGTCTCGACCGGAACCTCGGTGGTCGTGGCATCGGTCGGCGCAGGCGCGGGCGCCTCTGCCTTTTCGCAGCCGGCCAATAGAACCAGCGCCGCAGCGCCCGCCAAAATTGCACTCTTCTGCATCATGCTTCTCCTTCCCCGTCCAAACGCATGTCGGCGGATAAGTTTCCGCCAGCCTATTCGGTGATGATCTCCGCGAATTTCAGCGGATCGACATTGCCGCCCGACAGCGTGACGAGAGTCGCGTCCGTTACCGACACTTTGCCCGCGAGCACCGCCGCCAACGCGGCCGCTCCGCCGGGCTCGACGACAAGGTGCAGCTTCTCGAACGCCAGCCGCATTGCATCGCGCACTTCGCTGCGCGTCACGGCAACGCCCTTTACGCCGCGCGCCTGCAGCACCGCGAAGTTGATCGGCCAGGTTTGTGGCGTCTGCAAGGCGTCGCATTCGGTCGGATAGGTCATATCCTCGACCGAAAGGATTTCGCCGGCAGCAAGGCTGCGCGTTACATCGTCCCAGCCTTCGGGCTCCACGGCAACAATTTCGGCCTCGGCCAGCGCAAGAGCGAGTCCTGCCGACAGACCGCCCCCGCCACAGCAGGCGACAACCTTGTCGGGGCTGCCGATCCCGCGCGTAACCATCTGCGCTTTCGCTTCGGTTCCGGCGCTGCCCTGTCCCTCTATGACCCACGGATCACCATAGGCATGGACGAGCGTCCCGCCGCGTTCGGCGAGCAGCTTTGCCGCGACCGCGTCGCGCGATTCGGTCACGCGATCATAGAGCACGACCTCGGCGCCCAGTTGGCGCGTTGCGGCAAGCTTCATCGCCGGCGCATTGCTCGGCATCACGATCGTCGCTTTGATCCCCAGCTGCTTTGCCGCCCATGCGACGCCTTGCGCATGATTGCCGCTCGATACACCGACGACGCCCGCCGCCGCCTGTTCGGGCGTCAGATCGGTCAACCGGTGCCAGGCGCCGCGGATCTTGAACGCTCCGACGGGTTGCAGGCATTCCGCCTTGCACCAGATCGTCTTGCCATCGATTTCGAGCGGCAACAGCGGGGTTTGCGGGAGCAATGCAGCGACTTTCGCCGCGGCGCGTTCGACACCCGCAAGCGTGGGTGCGCGGTTCGGATCGAGCAAGGGATCGGGGCTTTGCTGTGTCATGGCTTCGTCCTATAGGGCCGGCCATACAAGACAAGCCACATAGGTAGGCGCAGGAGATTTTTCGATGAGCAAGGTTCTGGTGATCGGCGCAGGCGGCGTCGGTTCGGTCGCGGTGCACAAGATGGCGATGAACCCCGACATTTTTCCCGACATCACGCTGGCGAGCCGCCGCAAGTTCAAATGCGACGCGATTGCCGAATCGGTGAAGGAACGCACCGGCGTCACGATCAAGACCGCCGAAGTTGACGCCGACCATATCGACGCGACCGCAGCGCTGATCCGCTCGATCGGCGCGACACATGTCGTCAATCTCGCACTTCCCTATCAGGACCTCACGATTATGGAGGCCTGTCTGTCGACCGGCGCGCATTATCTTGATACCGCCAACTACGAACCCCGCGACGAGGCGAAGTTCGAATATCATTGGCAGTGGGCCTATCAGGACCGCTTCAAGGAGGCTGGTCTGATGGCGCTGCTCGGTTCGGGTTTCGATCCGGGCGTGACGAGCGTGTTCACGACCTGGCTCAAGAAGCATCATTTCGACCGCATCGACACGCTCGATATTCTCGATTGCAACGGCGGCGATCATGGCCAGCATTTCGCGACCAACTTCAACCCTGAGATCAACATTCGCGAAGTGACCGCTGTCGCTCGTCACTGGGAAAATGGCGACTGGGTCGAAACCCCGCCGATGTCGGTGAAGCAGCAGTTCGATTTCGAGGCTGTCGGCCCGAAGACGATGTACCTCATGTATCATGAGGAGATCGAAAGCCTCAAAACCCACTTGCCCGAAATCAAACGCATCCGTTTCTGGATGACATTCGGCGAGGCCTATATCACGCACCTTACCGTCCTCCAGAATGTCGGCATGACGCGCATCGATCCGGTGATCTACGAAGGCCGCGAGATCGTACCGCTGCAGTTCCTGAAGGCCGTCCTTCCCGAACCGTCGAGCCTCGGCGAGACCACCAAGGGCAAGACGAACATCGGCGTCATTGCGACCGGTCTGGGCAAGGATGGCAAGGAAAAGACGCTCTATCTCTATAATATCTGCGACCATGAGGATGCCTATGCCGAAACGGGCAATCAGGCGGTGAGCTACACCACCGGCGTGCCGGCGATGATCGGCGCCGCCATGATGGTCACCGGCACGTGGAACGGCGACGGCGTGTTCAACATGGAACAGATGGATCCCGATCCCTTCATGGACATGCTCAACAAGCATGGCCTGCCCTGGCAGGTGAAGGAATTGGACGGTCCGCTCGATTTCTGAGCGATTTTACGTTTTTCGTCATTTCCGCGAAAGCGGGAACCCGTTAGCCACGGCGAAACTGGGTCCCGCTTTCGCGGGAATGACGAAAGGTAGCCCGAATGAAATTGCAATTGGCAGCGATCGCCTTGTTTGCTGCTTTCGCCACGCCCGCCGCGGCTCAAACCGACGACACCTATGCCCCGGCACGCGCAATCGTCGCCGACATCGGTAAAATTGTTACGCCAAACGGTGTGCAGGAGACCTTCGAGGCCACCCTCGGCGGGGCGCGGCAGGTCGTGAACGTGCGCGGTTCGGACCGCGACAATCCCATCCTGGTTTTCGTGCATGGCGGACCCGGCGCGGTCGAAATGCCCTTTGCCTGGGCTTTTCAGCGGCCGTGGGAGGATGTCTTTACCGTCGTCCAATATGATCAGCGCGGGGCCGGCCGTAGCTATCCGCTCAACGATCCCGCGACCCTTGCGCCGACGATGACATCCGAACGCTACCGCGACGACGCCATCGAACTGATCGAGTTGCTCAAAAAGCGCTATGCCAAACGCAAGGTCGTGCTGATGGGCCATAGCTGGGGCTCGATCGTCGGCCTGTCGGTCGCGGTAAAGCGGCCCGACCTGCTCTACGCCTATGTCGGTGTCGGCCAGGGCATCGATTTTCGCGAAGGCGAAAAGGCCGGTATGGCGTGGACGCGGGCCAAAGCGCTCGCGGCAGGGAATATGGAGGCCGTCCGTGCGGTCGATGCTCTCGCACCCTATCCGAGCGGCGAGTTCACGATTGCGAAAGCCGACGGCTGGCGCAAATATGCGATCCCCTACGGCTCGCTCATCTATAACAAGCCCGACCTCAAATATTATTTCCAGACGCCGCGCCTTTCGCCTGAATATAGCGAGGCCGACCGACAGGCGTGGGGCAAGGGCAGCGAGTTTTCTGTGACGACGCTCTGGCCGCGTTTGGCCGATGTCAGCTTCACGAAGGTCAAGAAGATGGATGTACCGCTGGTCTTCCTGCTCGGACGGCATGATTATACTGTCCCTTCGCCGGTGGCGGCCCAGTGGTTCGGACAGGTTGAAGCACCCTCAAAGAGGCTCGTCTGGCTCGAACATTCGGCGCATATGCCGATGGTCGAGGAGCCGGGTCATTTCTTCGCCGCGCTGCTCCGCGACGTGCTGCCGCTGACGAAGGACCGGAAATGACTGCCTATCTCGCGCCGATCGGCCTGCTGTTCGTATCGAACATCTTCATGACATTTGCTTGGTACGGCCAGCTTGGCGCCGTGTCGCGGCCCGTCTGGCTGGCGGTGCTGATCGCATGGGGAATCGCCTTTTTCGAATATTGTCTTGTCATCCCCGCGAACCGCATAGGCTATGGCGTTTACAGCGCCGCCGAACTCAAGACCTTGCAGGAAGTGATTACACTGGTCATATTCGCTGGGTTCGCGGTCTTCTGGCTCGGTGAGAAGCTGACCCTGAACCATCTCGTCGGCTTCGGTCTGATCGCGGCGGGTGCGTTCTTCATCTTCAAGGGACCGATTGCGGTCTGACAGGAAACACAAGCGACATGGAAACCCGTGCCGGCGATCCCGGAGCCTTTGCCCGCTTCGACCTGACCCGAGTCCCCTCTCCCGCATTCATCGTCGATGCCGCAAAGGTGCGCGCCAACCTCGCGTTGCTGCGCCATATCGGCGACGCGTCGGGTGCGCGCGTACTGGCGGCGCTCAAGGCGTTCTCGATGTGGTCCCTGGGGCCGACCGTCATCGAATATCTCGACGGCGTATGTGCTTCCGGCATCTATGAAGCGAAGCTCGGGCGCGGCGAATATGGCGGCGAAGTCGCAACCTATTGCGCGGGCTACAAGGAAGCTGACCTGCCCGAGATCGCGGCGCTGTCCGACCATCTGATCTTCAACTCGCCGGGGCAGATCTCACGCTTCCGCCCATTGCTCGATGAATTGCGGGCGAACGGCGAAACATTCGACATCGGCCTACGCATCAATCCGATGCACAGCGAAGGCGAGGTCGCGAAATATGATCCTGCGGCGCCGTGCAGCCGCCTCGGCTTCCCGATCAGCCAGCTTCTTCCCGAACATATGGAGGGCGTCGACGGCATCCATATGCACAGTCTGTGCGAACAGGATTTCCCGCCGCTGCAGCGCACGTGGAACGCGGTGCAACCGATGCTGCGCCCCTTCTTCAGCCAGCTCAAATGGATCAATTTCGGCGGCGGCCACCATGTCACGCGGGCCGATTATCAGGTCGATGATCTGATCGCCTTCCTGAAGCAGGTGCGTGCATCGACCAACTGCGATGTGATGATCGAGCCCGGCGAGGCCATCGCGCTGGACGCCGGCATCCTCGTCGGCGAGATACTCGACCTGTTCGACAATGGTATGCAGATCGGTATCACCGACATTTCGGCAACCTGCCACATGCCCGACGTCATCGAGGCGCCCTACCGCCCCGCGATGCTCGATGAGGGCGACGAGGGCATGCCGGTCCGGCTCGGGGGCCCATCATGCCTGGCGGGCGACGTCATTGGCGATTACCGCCTTCCCGGCGGCGCGCGCATCGGGCAACGTTTCGCATTCCTCGACCAGGCGCATTATTCGATGGTCAAAACCAACACCTTCAACGGCGTGCCGCTACCGTCGATCTGGCTGTGGGACAGCGAGAGTGACGCACTCAAGCTGATCCGCGAGTTCGGTTATGAGGACTTCAAGACGCGGCTCGGATAAGGTCGCGTCAGAAGTGCGAAGCGTTGAAAATCAACGCGACCGCCCGGCCCCGCGCATCGGTGGCGGCGAGCGAATTCCAGATGTCTTCGCATTCGAACCCGCATTGGATGTCGCGATTTTCGTGGCGTGCGGTAATCTTGTAGCGCCCTGCCGGCGCCTGTCGGCACGCATTCGCGGCCCGCGCCTTGCCGAACGCCTGATTCTGGACCGCCTTATTCCCCTTCGTGGGGATCGCCCGAACGGCGGCACGCGCACCATCGACAGTCGCGCATAGATAGAGCGTGCTCATCGTTGCCGGATCGTAGTTGATCAGACCATTGGGCGCGAATTCGGACAACCAGCGCTCGAAATCGGTGCGGGGATGCTTGTTGTTTCCCATTTCATCGACGATCCCGACGACCCGAACGCCCTTGGCGTTCGCGCCGCGATAGATAAGATAGGTTTCGCTAGCTGAGGCGAGCTTCAGCGTCCGCCGCGCCACCGCCTGCTGGATCGTGATCACCGACGTCGCATCGGAGCTGTCCTGCGAGCAGCCGGTCGCCGCCAGGCCCTGAAAGAACAGGCTGGTGTCGATCGTATGATTCCGCGGCGCGGGCTGCACGCCATAATAAGTACCCAACATCTGACGCGCTGCCGACTCAGTTGGGCAAATGACCGTCGAAAAATCGTTCGGGATATCGATTTTAGCGGGTAGCGGCTCTCCGCCCCCCTGCACTGCAATCATCATCACCCACGCGGACAAGCTCATCGGCGGTTCCTTTTTTTGTTCGAAGGCAGGAGCTTAACGTGCGAGCGGAGGCGGGGTCAATCGATGGTCGTGCCTGTTTCCGCCAGAGCTTGGTGAATATGGCTGACCACCACCGATCCCTCTCCGACCGAAGATGCGACGCGCTTTACCGATCCCTTCCGCACGTCGCCGACGGCATAGATGCGCGGCCAGCTCGTTTCGAGGCGGCTTGGCATGCGGTCGAGCGACCAGCCCGCCTTGACCAGTTCGAGCGGCGCGATATCGGCGCCGGTCTTCACGAATCCGCGATCGTCGCACACCATCTCTTTGGGCAGCCACCGGGTGTTCGGAGTGGCACCAAGGAACAGGAACAGGAAGCGGCAATCGCAATGATCCTCGGCTCCCGTCTCGCGGCAGCGATAGGTCAGGCCGGCCAGATGCTCCTCGCCGTGCAGACCGACGACGTCGGTCGCGGGAATGATCTCGATGTTCGGATGCTCTTCGAGCCGCTTGACCAAATATTCGGACATCGTCTCGCGCAGGCTCGCACGGCGGAAGATAACATAGACCTTCTTTGCCACGCTCGCGAGATAGATGGCGCCCTGCCCCGCCGAGTTGCCCGATCCGACGACGGTCACCTCTGCATTGCCGCAGAGCTGCGCCTCCATCGGCGTCGCGCCATAATAAATGCCGCGGCCCTCATAGGATTCGATGCCCTCGATCGGCAGGCGCTGATATTCCGCGCCGCTCGCCACGACCACGGCACGGCTGCGCAGCTTGCGCCCGTCGGCAAGATGCAAGCAATAGGCATCGCCGTCGCGGTTGATCGACGTCGCGCGGACGGGCGCGACCAGTCGCGCGCCGAACTTCTGCGCCTGCACCGTCGCCCGGCGCGCCAGCTCATTCCCCGAAATGCCGGTTGGAAAACCCAGATAATTCTCGATCTTCGACGACGTGCCCGCCTGCCCGCCGGGCGCGAGCGAGTCGAGCGCGATCACCGTCAGCCCTTCGGACGCGGCATAGACCGCTGCCGCTAGCCCGCCGGGGCCGCTGCCGACGACGATGACATCAGCGGTCGCACCATCGGGTAACAGATCGAGCCCGAGCCCCGCCGCGAGCTGTTCGGGGGTCGGCTGAACGAGCACGTCGGCTGCGCCCAGGATGACCGCCGGCAACTGGTCGCCGGTCAGCCCCCGTTCGGCCATCAGATGCCCCGCGACCGGTCCGTCGGCGGGATCAAACCAGCGATGTGCGACACCATGCTTCATCAGCAGGTCGCGCAAGGCATAGACGCTGCGATCCATCGCCGCGCCGATGACGATCGTCACCGCGAAACCGCGATTATTGCTGAATTCGCGGCGGGCGGAAAGAACGCGGACGAAAATGTCCGAATAATAGGAGTTGCCGGCAATAAGACGCTGGAAATCGGCGTGGGCGATACGGATGACCTCGCCGTCGGCGCCCATCTCGACGCGCGACAGGTGGCGCTGTCCGGTCAGTACCGACAGGTCGCCCGCGAACTGGCCGTGCTCCATCCAGCCGACGCGCCTTCTCCCTTCATCGGTGGAGGCGAAAATATCGGTATGTCCCGAAAGGGTGATGATGCAATCGGGCGCCATCATGCCCTCCTCGACGATCAGATCACCGGCGCGATGCGACTCGATTGTGCCGAACGCCGCCAGTTCTTGGAGTTCCGCGTCGGAAAAGCTGTGATTAACGTCGGCGCGAGACACCATGGCGGGGAGGTCCTTTTCGGGTTTGGCGATGCGCCATCCCTAGCGCGGCGGTATGGCTTTGTCTCGCGTTTGCGCGGTTTGGCGCAGATCGGCCCCGGTTCGGCCCCGGTGTTACCGGACTATTACAAAATTGCGCGATAGGGTCTTTACAGGGGGGACCCCCCTGCATATATCGCCCTCCGCTGCCCCAGGGGGACTTCCAATAACCGCAAGGCAGCCTTGTCGTTTACCGTTTAATTTTGGGGGTCCCTTGAGTTGCACCAGCATCATAGCGCCCACGGGCTGATTCAGGCACTTTCGCCGATCGAACCTGTTACGCTTGTCCGCCCGCACGCCGCGCGGCGCGCAGCGCGTTTCTTCATCGAGCGTTTTCCCGGCACGACCATGTATGCGGTCAAGGCGAATCCGTCGCCTGACCTCTTGCGCGTGCTGTGGGATTCGGGTGTCACCCATTATGACGTCGCCTCGATTGCCGAAGTGCGTCTGGTTGCCCGCACGCTTCCCGAAGCAACGCTCTGCTTCATGCATCCGGTGAAGGCTGAGGAAGCGATTTCCGAAGCCTATTGGAAGCATGGCGTCCGCACCTTCTCGCTCGACACGCTCGACGAACTCGAAAAGATCGTCCGTGCGACCGAAGGCGCGCAGGATCTGAACCTGCTCGTGCGCCTGCGCGTCTCGTCCGATCATTCGAAGCTCAGCCTCGCCGCCAAGTTCGGCGCCGAAGCCGACGAGGTCGTCGAACTGCTTATGGCGACACGCCAGGCGGCCGATGCGCTCGGCATCTGCTTCCATGTCGGCAGCCAGGCGATGACGCCGCATGCCTATGCGCAGGCGATGGAGCGGGTTCGCGCCGCGATCGTCGCAGCATCGGTTACCGTCGACATCATCGATGTCGGTGGCGGCTTCCCTTCGTCCTATCCGGGCATGGAGCCTCCGCCGCTCGACGCTTATTTCGAGACGATCCACCGCAGCTTCGAAAGCCTGCCGATCAGCTATTCCGCTGAACTGTGGTGCGAGCCGGGCCGCGCCCTGTCGGCCGAGTATAGCTCGCTGATCGTACGCGTCGAAAAGCGCCGCGGCGAAGAGCTGTACATCAACGACGGCGCCTATGGCGCGCTGTTCGATGCCGCGCATGTCGGATGGCGCTTTCCTGTCACGCTGCAGCGCGACGTGGCGAGCGACGCTGAGATGATGCCGTTCAGCTTCTATGGTCCGACCTGCGACGATCTCGACCATATGGCAGGCCCCTTCTTCCTGCCCGCCGACATCAAGGCTGGCGATTTCATCGAGATTGGTATGCTCGGCGCCTATGGCTGCGCGATGCGAACCAAGTTCAACGGCTTCGGCGCAGACGAGACGCATGTCGTCAGCGACGAGCCGATGGTCAGCCTCTACACCGGCGAAATCGAACAGGAGCGCCGCAGCGCGACGGTGACCAAGCTGTTCTGACGAACCGCAATATGGAAAATGAAAGGGCCGGCGCAGCGATGCGACCGGCCCTTTCTCTTTTGGGCAGGGCCGCTAGATTGCGCGGCCCATGCAGCCCTTTCATCACCTTCTCGCCAACAATCTGATCGCGAACATCACCAATTTTACGGTGTGGTTCGCGCTAACCTTCTGGACCTTCCTCGAAACGCAGTCGGTATTCGCTACCGGCGTGATCGCGGGCATCTATCTCGTCCTGACCGCGATGCTCGGCATCTGGTTCGGCAGCCTTGTCGACCATCATGGCAAGCGGCACATGATGCTGGTGTCGAGCATCGCATCGCTTCTCCTCTACACCGCGGCGCTTGCCGGCCATGCGCTTGACCCCGCTATTCGCGGCGCCGACACCCACGGCATCACTCTCTGGCTCTTCATCCTCATCACGATGCTCGCCGTGATCGCCGGCAATATCCGCATGATCGCGCTGCCTACGCTCGTAACCCTGCTCGTGCCCGAGGATCGCCGCGACAAGGCGAACGGGCTGGTCGGAATGGTAAGTGGCATCGGATTCCTGATGACGTCGGCGATCAGCGGCTTCCTTGTCGCGTGGGGCGGGATGGCCGGGGCGCTTTACTTCGCCATCAGCTTCACCTCGATCGCGATCCTTCACCTGCTGTTCGTCCGCATCGACGAGCCGCGCGATCCTGAAACGCATGACGCCCCCCGCAGCATCGATCTCGCGGGGACGCTGCGCGTCGTGCTCGGCATTCCCGGGCTGATCGCACTCATCCTCTTCACGACGTTCAACAATCTTCTGGGCGGCGTTTTTATGGCGCTGATGGACGCCTATGGCCTGTCGCTGATGAAGGTCGAGGAATGGGGCCTGCTATGGGCTGTCATTTCCTGCGCCTTCATTGTCAGCGGGATGGTGATTGCACGGACGGGCCTCGGTGCGAATCCGGTCCGCACGCTTCTCCTCGTCAATCTCGCGGCGTGGATCGTCGCGGTCTTCTTTACGATCCAGTCGTCGGTCATATTGCTCGCCGCCGGCTGCTTCATCTGGATGTTCCTCGGCCCCTATGCAGAGGCGGCAGAACAGACCACGCTGCAAAAGGTCGTCCCCTACGAACGTCAGGGCCGCGTCTTTGGTTTCGCACAGTCGGTCGAGCAATCGGCCTCGCCGCTCACCGCCTTTCTGATCGCCCCGCTCACGCAGTTCGTCTTTGTGCCCTTGATGACTGACGGCGCGGGAGCCGACGCGATCGGTGACTGGTACGGTCGAGGGCCCGAACGCGGCATCGCGATCGTCTTTTCGATCGCCGGGCTGTTTGGCGTGCTCGCGACGATTGCCGCGTTCCGGTCGAAATCCTATCGGCGGATATCGGCCGCCTATAACAGCGAAACCGACGACAACACCGGCGCCCTGACAGAACAGCCAGTCTGACGACGAAGCCCCTTCCGTTTTACTTTGCAATCATTCTATCGTGTCCGCGAAGCAGAGAGAGGATGCGTGCTTATGTTGTCAGGGATCCGGATCGTCGATCTCACCACCGTCATTTTCGGACCCTATGCGACGCAGATGCTCGCCGACCTCGGCGCCGAGGTGATCAAGGTCGAAACACCGGGGCTCGGCGACATATCGCGTTATCTAGGCAGCGGTATACCCGATCCGACGATGGGGTCGATCCATCTGACGGTAAACCGCGGCAAGCGATCGATTGCGCTCGACCTCAAAAATCCTGAGGATGCCGCCGTGCTGCGCGAGCTGATCGTGACCGCCGACGTGTTTTTCCACAATGTCCGGGGCAAGGCGATAGAGCGGCTCGGTTTCGACTATAACGGTTGCAAGGCGCTGAAGCCCGATATCATTTATGTTCATGGCACGGGCTTCGGGCAGGATGGCCCCTATGCTGACCTTCAGGCCTATGACGACGTCATCCAGGCCGCGACTGGCACGACCAGCCTTCTCCCGCGCGTCGACGGGAACCCAAGCCCGCGATATTTCCCGTCGCTGATCGCCGACAAGATCGCCGGCCAATTCGGCGCGCAGGCGATCCTCGCCGCGCTGGTCCACAAGCTGCGAACCGGCGAGGGGCAAGAAGTCGAAGTGCCGATGTTCGAATGCTTCGCCGCCTTCATGCTCACCGAACATCTGCGCGACGCGGCGCTCGATCCGCCGATCGGTCCGGCGGGTTACCCGCGCCAACTCGACCCAACCCGCCAGCCGTTTCCGACGAGCGACGGTTACCTTGCGATCGTACCCTATACACCCGAATCGACCGCGCGGCTGATGGACCTGCTCGGGAGCGCCGGCTTGCTGGAAACCCCGGAATATGAGGCCGCCAAAGCCAAGGGGCGACATATGCCGATTATCTACAGCGAGATCGCGCGCAAAACCCCCGCGAAGTCGAACGCCGAATGGCTCGAACTCTTCGCCGCCAATGACATCCCTGCGATGGCGGCGCGCGACCTCCAGGACATTAAGGAGGACCCGCATTTTGTCGCGACCGAATTCTTCCGTCACCGCACACACCCCGATGTCGGCGCCTTTCATGAGATGCAGCCGCCGGTGAAATATGACGCGATGCCACGCCGCGATCTGGGCTTCGCGCCGCGCGTCGATGGCGACGGCGCGGCGATCCGGGACGAACTGGCGCGCTGAACTTCGCCGGTTGCATTGTCGGCGCCGTGCCTTAGCATCGCCGCAAAACAGACAGGGGGAGCCAAATGTCCGAAAGCCTTCTCGCACCCGGCGCGGTGCTCGTTCTCTGGACTCTCGTCGTGCTGGTCTGGGCGGGCGTAACGCGTTTCCGGGCCTTTTCAAAGGTCGGTATCGACCTGAAGGCCGCGCCGCCGGGCGGGCGCGGTGTTGATCTGGAGGGCGTCCTTCCGCCGCTCACCAACTGGAAATCGCACAACTACACGCATCTGTGCGAACAGCCGACGATCTTCTACGCAGTGATCATCTTCCTGCACCTGTCGGGCGGCAGCACCGACCTGACGCGCGGGTTGGCGTGGGCCTATGTCGTGCTGCGTATCGTTCACAGCTTCTGGCAGTCGACGGTGAACCGCGTGCCTGTCCGTTTCGTGATTTTCTCGGTCGCAACGCTGTGCCTGTTCGCGCTGTCGCTGCTGGCCGTGATCGCTACTTTGGGTTGAGGGGGAAAGAATATGGATACGAACGCAATATTAGGACCGGTCGCGACACTCGCGCTCTGGTCGATGATTATGTGGGTGTGGATGTACGCGACGCGCATCCCCGCGATGCAGCGCGCCAAGATCGACGCGGCGAAGATGGTCGGCGGGACGGGCAAGAGCCTTGATGAGGTGCTACCCCCCGACGTGCAGTGGAAGGCGCATAACTATAACCATCTGATGGAACAGCCGACGGTGTTTTACGCCGTCGCGCTGGCGCTGGCGATCGGCGGCATGGGCGGCGGGCTCAATGCGCAGCTTGCCTGGGCCTATGTCGCCCTTCGCATCCTGCACAGCCTGATCCAGGCGACGGTGAACCGCGTGATGTGGCGCTTCGGCATTTTCGCGCTGGCCAGCCTCGCGCTGATCGCATTGTGCATCCACGCCTTCATGGGCTTCGTGCTACACTAAGCCTTTAGCGTGAAAAGCGCGCGGCCAGTTCCACATGGGTCGACCAGCGGAACTGGCCCACGGGCTGCACCCAGTCAAGCGTGTAGCCGCCTTCGATCAGCGTCTTGGCATCACGCGCGAAACTCGGGGGATTGCAGCTAACATAGGCGATGACTGGCGCGGTCGACATCGCCAGTTGCTTCACCTGCTCCTCGGCACCAGCGCGCGGTGGGTCGAGGATGACCGCGCCGAAGCGGTTCAACTCGGCGGGCACGAGGGGCCGACGGAACAGATCACGATGTTCAGTTGCGACGAGCGCCCGCGCGCGGTTCGCCGCGCCCGTCAGCGCCGCGATCGCATCGCGCGCGCCCTCGGCCGCATAGATTTTGCGTCCCGCCTGCACCGACAAGGCGAAAGTACCGACGCCAGCGAACAAGTCGGCGACCGCGCCTGCATCACCAATCGCCTTGGTCACCGCCCCGATCAGCGCCGCTTGCCCGGCACTCGTGGGCTGGAGGAAGGCAAAGGGCGGAACTTCGACAACGATATCGCCAAAGCGCATCGTCGGCGGCTCGGGCTGCCAGAGGATTTCTAGCCCGTCGCCCTGATCGATCGCGAACCGCGCCAGATTGTGCGCACCAGCAAAGTCTTGCAGCGCCATCGCAGCGTCGAGCCCTTCGGCCTTGACGCCTTCCAATATCAGTTCGACGCCCTGATCGAGCATCTGCAGCTTGACCTTCACCGGACGGCGCGGCTGAGCGATCATTACCAGCAGTTCGCGCACGGGGGCAATCAGTGCAAATAGCTCGGGAAGCAACAGCGGACACATCCGCATATCGACGATCTGGTTGCTCTGCGCGGCGTTGAAACCGATTGACACCTGCTTGCCGGTGCGAAGCGCGGTCAGGACGGCGCGACGGCGGCTTTGCGGAGGCGACAACACTGCGGGCAGGACCTGGACGCCCGTAACCTCTTGCCCCTCGAGCCCACCCACGACACGGTCGCGCACGAAGTCGGCGAGCGCAGGTTCGGCGACATGCTGCAACTGGCAGCCGCCGCACTTGCCGAAATGGCGGCAAGGCGGGTCGGTGCGGTTCGGGCCCGGAATAATAATCCCGTCGTCGCGGACGCGGTCGCCCGGCACGCCGCCCGCCACATGACGGCCGTCGCCCGTCACGCCATCGCCGCGCGCGGCAATGCGCTCGATCAGCGCAGCTTCACTCATTTCAGTCCCTAACCAGATCGTCGGCTACAAGGCCGGGGCCTATACGCGCCGCTTGCGCGATATGCCACCCCACCGCCGCGACGGCGGCATCGAAGGCATCACCACCGCGCGCCAGCATTGCGCCGCACGCGCCGGCGAGCACATCGCCCGTTCCCGCCGTCGCAAGCCAGGGGCTGCCCGGCCATGCCGCGGCAACGCGCCCATCGGGTGCGGCGATGATCGTGTCGGCGCCCTTGTAGACGATGACGGCCTGCGTCCGCACCGCCGCGGCTTTTGCGCGGTCGATCTTGCTGCCGTAAAGCTGCGGAAAGGCGCGCGCGAACTCACCTTCGTGCGGGGTCAGGATCGCTTTGCGCGGCGTTTCGGACAGGCGCGGTAATGCCGCGTCAATCGCGGCAGCGTCCAGAACGAGCGGCTTGCCGGAATCGAGCGCGGCCTCGACGTCGAACAGCAGTTCGTCGCCTGCGGGAAACCCCGGACCGATCACCACCGCGCCGACGCGAGGATCGTTCAACCGTTCGCCGAACCGGGCGTCGCTCTCGGCTATGATCGCGGCGAAAGGCGGAGGCGCACCTCCTTCCAGCACGACATAGCCGGCGCCCGCGCGAAGCGCCGCCGCGGCGCTGAGCCCCGCAGCACCGCGCATCGGCCCCGCAAACACAAGCACCGTGCCACGGGTGAATTTGTGCGAAGCTGCATCGGGCTCAGGCGTTTGTAGCTTGGGCAAGCTACTCATCATCTTGTTTGCCGATATCCCGATCGACGCGAGAAGCACGCGCCCGCACGCTGGCGCTGTCGGCAACAGCACATGAGCGGGTTTGAGAGCGCCGAGCGCCAGCGTCACATCGGCACGAAGCGGCGGCATCCAGGCGGCCGCACCGTCGCCGTCCACCCCGCTCGGGATGTCGACCGCCAATATGCGGCTATCGGCAAAATGCCCAATGATTGTCGCCAGTTCGTTAGCAATCGGGCGCGTCAGCCCAACGCCGAACAGCGCATCGACAATCAAGGGCGCCGGGGCAAGGCGGCCATTCAGCACTTCAACAGGCCCAGTCCAGCCGGCGCGCGCAGCTTTTGCCAGATCGGTCGCAGGTTCCGCCAGAGCGGCGACCCGTACCGTGGCTCCACGCTCCGCGAGCAAGCGCGCGGCGACATAACCGTCGCCGCCATTGTTGCCGGGACCGCAGAGTATCAGGATCGGCGCACCTGCGGCCATGCGCCAAGCGGTATCGGCAACCGCTGCGCCCGCAAGATCCATCAATTCGGAGAGCGAGGTGCCCTGTATCGCGCACGCCGCCTCGGCTTCGCGCATCGCCTTGGCTGTCAGGATCGGGGCGCCGGCGGGAACAGACATGACCCCTGCCCTATCACGATCGCGCGAAAGCGCCTACTTCGCGCCGCCCGTATTGGCGGGCAGGCGATAGCGGTCATTGGCGATCGCGACTTCGATCATATTGTTGCCGACGATGCTCACCTTGGCGGGTTCGGCGCCGTCGGCCGAGACGACACCGCGCCCGTCGGTCGTGATCTGCAGGCGGCGATAACCGACATTGCCGCGCCCGACGACGAGGATCGTTCCGCCCTCGCCGCTCATTTCCTCGACGGTGCAGGTCCGGTCGAACAGCTTCGAGCCTTCGAGCGCGCATTCGATACGTCCGTCCTCGGCCGCCTCGCGCGATCCGCGCGCTTCGGCGTCGGCAAGCTCGCTATTGTCGGGTGCGCGGTTGCAGGCCGCGAGCGCGACCATCATCAGCAATGCCCCCCCAAGTTTTTTCATCCCTTGCCCTTCAACTGCGACAGGTCGCGCACTGCGCCGCGTGCGGCGCTGGTCGTCATCGCGGCATAAGCCTGAAGTGCTACCGAAACCTTGCGCGGGCGCGGCTTGACGGGCTGCCATGCAGCATCGCCCTTCGCCTCCATCGCGGCCCGGCGCTCGGCCAGCACGCTATCCGCCACGGCCAACACGATCGTTCGCGACGGGATGTCGATATTGATCAGGTCGCCATTCTCGACCAGCCCGATCGCGCCGCCCTCGGCCGCCTCGGGCGAGACGTGGCCGATCGAAAGGCCCGAGGTGCCGCCGGAGAAACGCCCGTCGGTGATCAGCGCGCAGGCGGCGCCGAGGCCCTTCGATTTGAGATAGCTCGTCGGATAAAGCATTTCCTGCATTCCCGGGCCGCCTTTCGGCCCCTCGTAGCGGATGACGACGACGTCGCCCGCCTCGACTTGCCCCGTAAGGATACCCGCGACCGCGGCGTCCTGGCTCTCATATACTTTGGCGGGGCCGGAGAATTTGAGGATGCTCTCGTCGACCCCTGCGGTCTTCACGATACAGCCGTCGAGCGCGATATTGCCCGATAGCACGGCCAGCCCGCCGTCCTTGCTGAACGCATGATCGGCCGAACGGATTACGCCTGCCTCGCGGTCGAGGTCGAGGCTGTCCCAGCGCCGGTCCTGACTGAACGCGGTCTGGGTGGGCACCCCGCCGGGCGCGGCCATGAAGAATTTCTGCACATCGGGATCGTTGGTGCGCGAAATATCCCATTTGTTGAGCGCATCGCCGAGCGTCGCGCTGTGCACCGTCGGCAGGTGCGCGTGAAGCAGGCCCGCGCGTTCGAGCTGGCCGAGGATCGCCATGATCCCGCCAGCGCGATGCACGTCTTCCATATGGACATCGCTCTTGGCGGGCGCGACCTTCGAAAGGCAGGGCACGCGGCGCGAAAGACGGTCAATGTCGTCCATCGTGAAATCGACGCCGGCCTCGAACGCCGCGGCAAGCAGATGAAGCACCGTGTTGGTCGACCCGCCCATCGCAATATCAAGGCTCATCGCATTTTCGAACGCCTCGAAGGTCGCGATGTTGCGCGGCAGCACGCTGTCGTCGCCCTCCTCATAATGGCGGCGGCACATTTCGACGACGATCCGTCCGGCGCGCAGGAACAACTCCTTGCGGTCGGCATGCGTCGCGAGGGTCGAGCCATTGCCGGGCAGCGACAGGCCCAGCGCCTCGGTCAGGCAGTTCATCGAGTTGGCGGTGAACATGCCCGAGCAGCTGCCGCATGTCGGACACGCCGCGCGTTCGATCTCGCTGACTTCCTCGTCCGTATATTTCTCATCCGCGGCGGCGACCATCGCATCGACCAGATCGAGCGCGACCTCCTTGCCCTTCAGCACGACCTTGCCGGCCTCCATCGGCCCGCCCGAGACGAACACGACGGGGATGTTGATGCGCAGCGCGGCCATCAGCATGCCCGGCGTGATCTTGTCGCAATTCGAAATGCACACCATCGCATCGGCGCAATGCGCGTTGACCATATATTCGACGCTGTCGGCGATCAGGTCGCGGCTCGGCAGCGAATAGAGCATGCCGTCATGCCCCATCGCGATGCCGTCATCGACCGCGATCGTGTTGAATTCCTTGGCAACCCCGCCCGACGCCTCGATCTCGCGCGCGACCATCTGGCCGAGGTCTTTCAGGTGGACGTGTCCCGGCACGAACTGCGTGAAGCTGTTAACCACGGCAATGATCGGTTTGCCGAAGTCGCTGTCCTTCATCCCCGTCGCGCGCCAGAGGCCGCGTGCACCGGCCATATTGCGGCCGTGGGTGGTGGTGCGCGAACGATATGAAGGCATTTTCAACAGTCCTGATAATTTTATTTCAAAAATGTGCGAAGAGACGCGCCTCTACACGCCTATCCGGGCAGATTCAATGCAACTTTGCTGCACATGCGAGAAAGGCGTCCGGCGAACAGCGCCTGCCCCGCCGCATCGCCGACCAGATCCTGCCGCATCTCGATCCCGACATAGGGAATGCCGTTCGCTTCGGCGTGGCGGTTCATCGTCGCGTTGAGCAACTTACCCGAATAGGGCTGCTGGTCGCCAACGATCATTTCTTCGGCTTCCAGGGCCGCGATTGCCGCCGCTGCGAGCCGATCGTCCTCATTGTACAGAACGCCGACATGCCAGGGCCGCGCTTGATCGGGATGTGCGGCGAGCGACGGCGTAAAGCTGTGCAGCGACAGGACCATCGCCGGGCGATGCGCCGCGATCGTCGCAGCGATATGGTCGTGATAGGGCCGGAAAAAACGCGCCAGCCGTGCCTCGCGCCCATCGTCGCCCAGCGCATTGCCGGGAACGGCATGCCCATCGCTGGCGATCGGCAATACGCCCGGCGCATCCTCATCGCGATTGCAATCGACGACGAGGCGCGACACGCCGCCGAGGATTGCCGCGTCGACCGCGCCGCCTTCAACGAGTAGCGCGGCCACCTCGGCCACGCCGATATCGATCGCGATGTGATTGGTCAGCAGCATGGGATCGATACCCAGATCGATATCGGCGGGCACGAAAGCCGACGCATGGTCGGCGATCAGCAGGATACCCCCGGTCCGCGCCGTTCCGATCTGCCGCCAAGCCTCGCTCACCGTAATACTCCTGCCATGGTCCACCAGTCCGGATGCCGTTCCGCCAGCGTTGCAGCGGCCGCGTCGCGCTCGGCGGCGGAATCGAACAGCGCGAAACAGGTTGCTCCCGATCCCGACATGCGCGCCAGCCAGGGCCGCAATGCCCCCAGTTCGAGCAGGATATCGGTAATCGCCGGACATTGCGCGATTGCCGCGCGCTGCAGATCGTTACGCGCGCCGAGCAGCCCGGCGCGCATGTCGGCGCCGGTGAAGAGTGCGCCCCGATCGACCCCATCCCACGCGGCAAACACCGGACCCGTCGCAACCGGCAGACGCGGATTGACGAGCAGGACCGGCGTCCCGCCGAGGCTTAGCCCTGGCACCGGGCTCAGTTCTTCGCCCACGCCGACGCCAAGGCACGTCATGCTCGCCACGCACGCGGCGATATCGGCACCCAGCGGGCTCACCAGCCGTGCCAAGGTCGCATCGCCCAGCTCGGGCAAAAAATGCTTCCGTATGAGCCGCGCCATCGCCGCGGCATCCGCCGAACCGCCGCCGATCCCTGCCGCGACCGGCAGCCGCTTCGTTAACGTCACGGCAAGCGGCGGCACCCGGTCGGCGCCATAGCGCCCGCGCAGCAGCGCCAGCACCTTCATCACCAGATTGTCGCCGCCCGCGCTCAGCCCTTCACCGAATTCACCGTCAATCGCCAGCGCATCCTCGTCCGCGAATTCGGCCGTAATCGCGTCGCCGCCGTCGACGAAGGCGAACAGCGTCTCGATCTCATGATAGCCGTCGGCCCGCCGCCCGCGCACATGCAGCGCAAGGTTGATCTTGGCCCAACCCGTCTCGTGGAACGCCGTCACGGTGCAGTGGTCGCGTGGGTCAGCCCGTCGCGCAGTTTCGCCTCCAGCCGGGTCGCCATTTCGGCGTCGGCGATCAGCGCCGCTGCACGCCAGTTATAGCGTGCGCGAAACTTCTGCCCCGCCTGCCAATAGGCATCGCCCAGATGTTCGACGATCACCGCATTTTCGGGCTCGCCGAGCTGAGCCTTTTCGAGCAGCTTGATCGCGTCGTCGGTGCGACCGGTGAGGAAATAGGCCCAGCCAAGCGAATCGGCGATGCTCGCATTCTGCGGCGCCTGCGCCCATGCCGCCTCGATCCGAGCGATTGATTGTTTTACGTCCTTACGCCGTTCGAGCGCCGAATAGCCGGCGAAGTTCAGGATCGACGCGTCTTCAGGGCGCAGCGCGACCGCCTTTTCCATCAATGGCGCGGCCGCATCCCACTGTCCCGCCTGCAGCAGCAACTCGGCGCGGGCGATCAGCAAAGTACCGCGCAGCGACTGGTCGCCTTCATCGTCGCCCAGCGCGGCTTCGAGCCGTTCATAGGCCCGCGACGCCGTCGCCGGATCGTTCGAGCGCCGCGCAATGTCGGCAAGGCGGACCAGCATGCTGCGCGCGGGATTTTCGTTCGCCGCGACCTCGGCAAGCTTGGCTGCGCCGGGAAGGTCGCCGGCATCGGCGATCAATTCGGCGCGGCGCATCATGAGCACCGGCGGCAGCGGCGTCCGCCCGGTATCGAGCAGCGCGATCGCATCCCCCTGTTGCCCATTGCGATCGAGCGCCTCCACAAGCGTCGTCCGCACCGCCATATCCTGATCGTTCAGCCAATAAGCCGCGCGTGCGAACAGCAGCGGCAGTTTCGCGCTGCCATTGGGGGTCCGCGCCAGTCCGTCGGCGAGCAAACCGAGCCATTGCGCCGTGCCGGCGCGCGGGGTCGACACCGGCTGATCGGGCAAAAGCAGCATCGGATCCTCGCGCTGGCCCGACGCAAGCGCAATCCGTCCGCGAAGTCGCTGCGCCGCATCGCGCTCGCCCGCTTTGTCGAGCGTCGCCGCGAGGCGCAGACCCACCAGTTGGCTCGTCCGGTCGGTCAATGTCACGCCATCGCTCAGCATCACCGCCGCGGCGGTGCGTTTCGTCGCGATCTGGACGAGTGCGACCTGAAGCGTCAGCGCAGGTTCGGGCCGTATCCGGCTGTTCGCGCTAAGCAAATGGCGCTCGGGGAAATTCTCGCGCGCGCCGACGTCGATCCATGCATTCACCGTCGGGACGATCAGCCGCGCGATCGTATCGGCGCCCGCCTTGTCGGCGCGCCCCGCCATATAGTCGCGCGCCGCTTTCCAGTCCGACCGGCGCATCGCGTCGACCATCAGCACCAACTGCGCATCGAAACGCCGATCACCGGCGGTCCACAGCCGAAGCGCCGCCGAGCGCGAGGCCTCAAGATCGCCTGCCTCGATCGCTTGCTCCAGCATCCGTCCGCTGAGGCCCGGCAAATCGGGCGCGACGCTGGAGACCGCGGTCAAGGCCGACAGCGCCGCTGCGGGCTCGCCGCCCTCTTCCGCCAGCCGCGCCCGCACCAGCGCGTTGAGCGCGGCGCCATTATCGTCGATTGCCCACGCCGGCACCGCCGCCGCGAACAGGCCGGCGATCAGGAACAGGCGAACGGGCTTACATATTGGGGTAATTGGGGCCTCCGCCGCCTTCAGGGGTGACCCAGTTGATATTCTGGGTCGGGTCCTTGATGTCGCACGTCTTGCAATGGACGCAATTCTGCGCGTTGATCACGAATTTCGGGTCGCCTTCTGCCTCGCCGACGATTTCGTAGACGCCCGCCGGGCAATAACGCTGCGCGGGCTCGTCATAGAGCGGCAAATTATACGCCACCGGGATCGACGGGTCCTTGAGTTGCAGGTGGACCGGCTGATCTTCCTCATGATTGGTGTTCGAAATGAACACCGAGGACAGGCGATCAAAGGTCAGCACGCCGTCGGGCTTGGGATAATCGGGTTTCGGCATGATGTCGGCCCGGTACAGGCTCTCATTGTCCGGATGATGCTTCATCGTGAAGGGAACTTTGATCTTCAGCGTTTCGAGCCACATCGTCATGCCCGACAGGATCGTCCCGGCCAGATCGCCATATTTCTCGACGAGCGGCAACACGTTGCGGACGACGCTGAGTTCCTTCTTGACCCAGCTCTCGTCAAAGGCCGCCTGATAGGCGTCGAGCGTGTCGCTGCCACGACCTGCGGTCACCGCGGCGAACGCCGCTTCGGCCGCCATCATCCCCGACTTCATCGCGGTATGCGTGCCCTTGATGCGCGGGACGTTGAGGAAGCCGGCGGTGTCGCCGATCAGCGCGCCGCCCGGGAAAGCGAGTTTGGGTACCGATTGCAGCCCGCCGTCGCTGATCGCGCGCGCGCCATAGGAAACGCGCTTACCACCCTTCAGTATCTTGGCGATCTCCGGGTGGGTCTTCCACTTCTGCATCTCCTGGAACGGGGAGATGTGCGGGTTGCGATAGTTGAGCCAAGTCACAAAGCCCAGGGCGACCTGCCCGTTCGCCTGATGATACAGGAAACCGCCGCCATTGGCATTCTGGTCGAGCGGCCAGCCCTGCGTGTGGATCACGCGGCCGGCGGCATGATTCTCCGGCTTGATGTCCCAGAGCTCCTTGACGCCAAGGCCATAGACCTGCGGCTCGCAATCGCTGTCGAGCGCGAACTGCGGCTTCAGCATCTTGGTCAGATGGCCGCGCACCCCCTCGGCGAAAAAAGTGTATTTTGCATGGAGTTCGAGGCCGGGGGCGTAATCGCCCTTGTGGCTGCCGTCGCGCGCAATGCCCATATCGCCGGTTGCGACGCCTTTGACCGAGCCATCTTCATTGTAGAGGATTTCCGCCGCGGGAAAGCCCGGGAAGATTTCGACGCCCAGCCCTTCGGCCTGTTCGGCCAGCCAGCGGCAGAGGTTGCCAAGGCTGCCGGTGTAGGTCCCGACATTGTGCATGAAGGGCGGCGTGATGATGTGCGGCAGGCTGAACTTCTTGCCCTTGGTCAGCACCCAATGCTGGTTGTCGTTGACCGGCACCTCGGCGAGCGGGCAACCCATCTCGCGCCACTCGGGAAGCAGTTCGTCGAGCCCCTTGGGGTCGATCACCGCGCCCGACAGGATATGCGCGCCGACTTCCGATCCCTTTTCGAGGATACAGACCGACAATTCGCTGCCCGCGTCATTCGCCAATTGTTTGAGGCGGATCGCCGCCGAAAGCCCCGCCGGCCCTGCGCCGACGATGACCACGTCATAGGGCATCGATTCCCGTTCGCTCACCGCAAATACCTTTCTGCCGTCCCTGCGCGGACATTCATCGTGTCCTGCGCTCATTCTGTCACGATTTGCGATGCCCGCCAATTGACGCGTCCGTCAACTGCCTGTTTGAAACAAAATCATGGGTGGGCAAAATTCAGCCTTGCTGGCGGAAAGCATTTGCGACTGGTGGTCGCTGGCGGGTGTCGACGCGCTTGTCGGCGAGCAGCCGGCGGGCTGGCTCGTCACGCCGCCTGCAAATGACGCTGCGGCAGCCAAGCCGAAACGCGTTGTTCAGGCCGAGCCCGAACTGCCCCCGCTCCCCCCAGCACTCCAGCGCCAGGACGCGGCCGAAGACGCCGAACCCAAGGGTCCGGTCGTGTTTCCGGACGATTGGACCGAATTTCGAAACTGGCTTGCCGAGAGCGACGACGTGCCCGGCAGCCAATGGGACGCGCATCGCGTCCTTCCCGTCGGCGACGCCGGGGCGCCGCTGATGCTGCTTACAGCATGGCCCGAAATCGACGATCAACAGGGCGGAACGCTGTTTTCCGGCGCGGCGGGCAAGCTGCTCGACGCGATGTTGCAGGCGATCGGCATGGCACGCAGCGACTGCTATGTCGCTAGCCTCGCGGTGACGCGGCCCGCCGGCGGCCGCTGCGACGGCGAAGAGGCGGCCGAACTCGACCGCCTGCTCTGGCATCATCTGCGACTGGCGAAACCGGGCCGCCTGCTGTTGATCGGAAGCGATATCGTGCGCATGGCGGCCGCGACCGCGCTGCCCGATGCGCGCGGACGGTTACTGAATATTAACCAAGATGGCGGCAATCTGGAGGCTGTGGCTGTGGCGCATCCGACGATGCTGCTGGCCCGACCCGCCCAGAAAGCGGCGGCATGGGATAGCCTGAAACTGTTCAACCGGGGACGTTGACGGATGCAGAATATGACCAGAACCCTGATTTCATGCGCCGCTCTGGCGATTTCTATCAGCGCGGCACCGGCGTTCGCCGCCGATGCCAGCAACCGCGACCTGATGTCCGCGCCGCAGACGGTGCCCGATATCCTGTCGTCGAAGCAGAAACAGCTTTATACGCAGGTGCTGACGGCGATCCGCGGCCAGCGTTGGGCCGACGCCAAATCGCTGCTCGACGGGGCGGACAATGGCCCGCTCAACGATTTTCTGCGCGCCGAACTGCTGACCGCCGCGAACAGCCCGCGCGCCGAAGTTTCGGATATCATGCCGATCCTGTCGCGCTCCCCCTTTCTGCCGCAGGCGGAGCAGCTCGGCCGCCTCGCCGCAAAGCGCGGCGCGACCGACATGCCGACGTTGCCGCTGCAGTCGCGGCTCGCCTGGTCGGGCAGCGCGCCGCGCCGTCTCGGTGCCGACGCGATCAGCAGCGACCCCGTCGCCGCGAGCCTTGCGCGAACGATCCCCGAGCGGATCAAGAATGACGATCCCGCAGGCGCCGAAGCCCTGCTCAACGCGGTCGCGGACCGGCTGACGCCCGAAGCGCGTAACGAATGGCGGCAGAAGGTCGCCTGGTCCTATTATATCGAGAATGACGACGCGAACGCGTTGCGCCTCGCGAACGATTGCAGCGATGGCCAGGGCGCCTGGTCGACGCAGGGCGCTTGGGTCAAGGGCCTCGCCGCCTGGCGCACCCGCGACTATCGCACCGCCCTCACCGCCTTCGACCGCGTTTCGAAGGAAGCGCCCGATAGCGAGCTGCGCGCAGCCGCTTATTATTGGGCTGCCCGCGCCGCCGTCGCGGCGGGCGAACCTTCGTCGGTCCAGTCGCGCCTGCGGGCCGCAGCCGCCAACGAAGAAACACTTTACGGCCTGCTTGCCGCCGAAATACTCGGCGTCGAAACGACCGCCCAACGCGAGAATGTCCGCGCCGACCGCAGCGCCTGGCGCGCGCTCGAAGATATGCCGAACGTTCGTATCGCGATGGCCTTCGCGGAAATCGGCGAGGATAATTATGCCGGCGCCGCGCTGCGCCATCAGGCGCTGATCGGCGATCCGCGCCAGCATGAGCAATTGCTTGCCATGGCGGGCGCGCTCAGCCTGCCCGAAACGCAGCTCTATCTTGCGCACAACACGCCGCAGGGGCGCAAGCTCGCGGCGCAGACACGCTATCCGCAGCCGAAATGGGAGCCGAACGGCGGCTGGAAAGTCGACCCTGCGCTAGTCTTTGCCCATACGTTGCAGGAATCGCGGTTCCAGCGCACCGTCGTCAGCCCCGCCGGCGCTTTTGGTCTGATGCAAGTCCGCCCGGGCACCGCGCGCGATATTGCGCGCTGGCGCGGCGACGCCGGCACCGGCGACCTGCGCATTCCCGCGGTGAACATGGATATGGGGCAGAGCTATCTGCAATATCTCAGCCGCGACCCGTCGACTGGTGGCCAGCTGCCGAAGGTCATCGCCGCCTATAACGCCGGCCCCGCGCCGATCGCGCGCTGGCAGACCGAGATCCGCGACAATGGCGATCCGCTGCTCTACATCGAATCGATCCCTTATTGGGAAACGCGCGGTTATGTCGGCATCGTGCTGCGCAATTACTGGATGTACGAAGCGCAGCAGGGCAAACCGTCGGTCAGCCGCGCGGCGCTCGCGCAGGGCAAATGGCCGCGCTTTCCCGACGGCAAGGATCGCACGCGCCTGACCTATGCGGGCGGCATCGCGAATGCCGATTGATCGGAGCGCGAATGCCGATTGACGAGAGCCTCGTCTTCAAACCCGTCCGCATTGCGCTGCTGACCATATCGGACAGCCGCAGCGCCGCCGACGACCGGTCGGGCGACAAGCTGGAACAACTGCTGACCACTGCGGGCCATATCTTGGCGGCGCGTGCGATCATCAGGGATGAAACCGACCTGATCGTCTCGCGCCTGCATAACTGGATCGACGATCCGGAGGTCGATGTCGTCATCACCACCGGCGGCACGGGACTGACGGGCCGCGACGTGACCCCCGAGGCGCTGCACCGGCTCGACGGCAAGGACATCCCGGGCTTCGGCGAGCTGTTTCGCTGGCTCAGCTATCAGACGATCGGAACCTCGACGATCCAGTCGCGCGCCTGCGCCGTCGTCGCACGCGGCACGTATATCTTCGCGCTTCCCGGCTCGACCGGGGCTGTGACCGATGCGTGGGAAGGCATTCTTTCGACACAGCTCGACAGTCGCCACAAGCCCTGCAACTTCGTCGAACTGATGCCGCGCCTCACCGAATAGCGCATTTGTTCTTTATTTGTTCTCACTGGCGCGATATTCTGCGTGGGTGGAATCAACAAAGCCTCTTCCCCCGATCGCGGGCCGTGGCGCCCCGACGAACCTGCGCCCGACCCGCACCGGTTCGGCCGAGCGCGTCGCCGATGGCGACTGGCTTGATGCGGCGGAAGACATCGACGGCGACATTCCACGGCTTCGCACCACGGTAACCGTCGAGCATCCCAAAACGATCATTTCGCGCAACAAGTCCCCCGACATCGGCTTCGATCGCTCAATCAATCCCTATCGCGGCTGCGAGCATGGTTGCATTTATTGTTTCGCGCGTCCGACGCATGCGTTTCACGACCTGTCACCGGGGCTCGACTTTGAAAGCAGGCTGGTCGCCAAACCCGATGCGGCGAAGCTGCTTCGCGCCGAACTGGCGAAACGCGGCTATGTCGCGGCGCCGATTGCGATCGGGACCAACACCGACGGCTATCAGCCGATCGAGCGCGAATGGGGCATCACCCGATCGGTGGTCGAGATACTCGCCGAAACGCGCCACCCCCTCATCATCACGACCAAGTCCGACCGCGTGCTGCGCGATATCGACCTGCTCGCCGATATGGCGCGCGACAATCTGGTCGGCGTCGCCGTTTCGGTAACGTCTCTGGACCCGCAGATCGCCCGCACGCTCGAACCACGCGCGCCGCACCCGCGCCGCCGCCTGGCCGCGATCCGCAGGCTGATAGACGCGGGCGTGCCGACGCAGGTCAATATCTCGCCGATCATCCCCGCGATCACCGATCACGAGATCGAGGCGATCATGGCCGCCGCCGCAGAGGCCGGCGCGATCCGTGCGTCCTATATATTGATGCGCCTTCCCCATGAGGTAGCGCCGCTCTTTCGCGCCTGGCTCGCCGCCCACTATCCCGACCGCGCCGACAAGGTCATGCATATGGTGCAGGACATTCGCGGCGGCCGCGACAACGACCCGAATTTCTTCACGCGAATGAAGGGCCAAGGCGTCTGGGCGCAGCTCATCCGCACGCGCGTCAAGCGCGCGGCACGCGAGCATGGCATGGACAGGAGCTTCCCGCCGATCCGTAGCGACCTGTTCCGTCCACCCGAGCGCGATGGGCAGATGGAGCTGTTCTAGCGACAGGTACAGACAAACCGTCGCGCCCGCGAAGGCGGGGGCCGCTAGCGTCATGGAGCCGAACGCGATGAGGCAAGCCTACGTCTACATCATGACCAACAAGCCGATGGGCATCCTCTACATAGGAGTCACAAACGACCTTCCATCTCGAATCCACGCGCACAGGTCAGGGACGGGCTAGGAATTTTGCCGAAAATGGAATCTCAAACGACTGGTCCCTGCCGAACCATTCGACCGGATCGATGAAGCGATTGGTCGGGAGAAAGCTTTGAAGAGATGAAACCGGGTATGGAAACTGCGTCTGATTTCAGAAGCCAACCCCGAGTGGATCGATCTGTTCGAACCCCTCAACAACTGAAAGGTGCCGCCAGCGGCCCCCGCCTTCGCGGGGGCGGCGGTTATTCCATCAGGCCGCGTCCAGCGACCGTAGTTTGTAATCCTTATAGTCGTCGCGGATCTGGCGCTTCAGAATCTTGCCCGTCGCGGTGTGCGGCAGCTCGTCGACGAAGACGATCTCGTCAGGCAGCCACCATTTGGCGACCTTGTCCTTCAGATAATCGACAATCACCGCCTCGTTCGTTTCTGCACCGGGCTTCCTGACGATCAGCAGGATCGGCCGCTCGTCCCATTTGGGATGATAGACGCCGACTGCCGCCGCTTCCTGCACTCCGGGCGCGCCGACCGCCGCATTTTCAAGCTCGATCGAGCTGATCCACTCGCCACCCGATTTGATGACGTCCTTGGCGCGATCGGTAATCTGCATCACGCCATCGGGGTGAATGACCGATACGTCGCCGGTATCGAACCAGTCCTCGGCATCGGCGGCGTCGGCATCGGCCTTGAAATAACGCCGGATGATCCACGGCCCGCGTATCTGGAGCCGTCCGCTGCTCTGTCCGTCACGCGGCAGTTCCCTGTCCTCGTCATCGACGATACGCAGTTCGACGCCGAACGGCGGGCAGCCCTGGCGACAGACGACGTCGACGCGCTCGTCAAAGCTCATCTCGCCCCAGTTCCACGGCCGCTTGCCCATGGTGCCGATCGGCGATGTTTCGGTCATCCCCCAAGCGTGCGCCACTTCGACGCCGGCCCTCATGAAACGTTCGATCATCGCGCGCGGCGCGGCGGACCCACCGATGATGACGCGCGTCAGCTTGCCATAATCGATGCCCGTTGCATCCATATGGCCGAACATCGCCAGCCAGACCGTCGGAACGCCCGCGCTGTGCGTCACACCCTCGTCATGCATCAGGTCGCACAATATTTGCGCGTCATTGGTCGCCGAAAAAACCAGCTTTGCCCCCACCGTTGCCGCCGCGAAAGGAATGCCCCAGCTATTCGCATGGAACATCGGCACGATCGGCAGGACGACGCTGCGGTTCGACATGTCGAACACGTCGGGCTGGATCTCGGTGATCGCGTGGATGACGTTCGAGCGATGTTCGTAAATCACGCCCTTCGGGTTGCCCGTCGTCCCGCTTGTGTAGCAAAGCCCCACCGGATCGCGCTCGTCGAGCTCGACCCATTCGAAACTGCCGTCTTCGGCATCGATCAGGTCACGATAGGAAGAATATCCCTCGCGCGCCGGCGCGTCGAACAGGATGAAGTGTTCGACCGTCGGCAATTGCGGACGCAACCGCTCGACGATGGGCAGGAACATCGCGTCAAAGAACAGGACGCGGTCCTCGGCGTGATTGATGATATAGACGAGCTGCTCGTCGAACAGCCGCGGATTGACGGTGTGCAGCACTCCGCCAAGCCCAGCGCTGCCGTACCAACTGACCAGATGATAGCCATGGTTCATCGCCAGCGTTGCGATCCGATCGCCCTTTTTCATCCCGAGCTTGGTCATCGCCGCGGCAAAGCGACGTGCATCCTTGCCGACATCGCCCCACGTCGTTCGCGTCATGCTGCCGTCGGCCCAGCGCGAAACGATTTCGCGTCCCGCATGTTCGCGCGCGGCATGATCGATCAGGCTTGTGACGAGCAGCGGCTGGCCCTGCATTCCCATATTCAGGCATCCTCAAATTATCGTTGCCGGTCAGGAATAGGGCCGGAAATGCTCCACGCGCAAGGGCCAAGCCAGAAACAACCGCTCCTCCAATCGCGAGGGGGCGCCATCCGTCGGTTTCCCGAACGACGGCAGGCATCTGCAATCAGCCGGGCAAGCCATCCATATGGGGCACATCGATCAGGTCGGCGTCCCATTCGGCACGGCTGGCGCAGCATATATGCGCGGTCGGGCGGATATCGACGGGTCCATCGAGGCTGCCGGCAGGAACGACGAGCAACGCGCCATTGTTCTGCACAATGGGTAGCGCCGACCCGCATATGCGACAGAAACTGCGTTCGTGACGCGTATCGGGCAGCCGGAAAGAAGTCACCGCTTCGTCACCCGACAACCACTCGATCGTCGCACTGGTCGCGAACAGGTTCGCGCCGTGCGCCGACCCGCTGTTCTTTCGGCACCGCGAACAATGGCACAGGAAAAAGGCGTCGAACCCGCCCGATATTTCGAATTTCGCGGTGCCGCAAAGGCAGCGCCCCGACGTTTTCTTCTCCGTCATGTCTTGCCCCGCCTAACGAACGCGGAAATCGCGCTGCGCGACCAGCGACAACGCCGCCTCGCTCACTCCGGCGATCATCTCAAGACGCGAGACGGTGTCCGGCCCCAAAGCGAAACCGCGCCCCAGCTCGACGCGGATATCCTGGTCGGTCAACGGATCGCGCGTCGCGATGACGACCTTGCCGCGCGCATCCTCACGCGTTTCGAGCCAGCGCGCGATCTCTGCTATCGCGTCGGGCAGCTCAACCCGGCATGTGAGTTGCAGGGCCGCCGTCGCGGCGATATCCACGAGCGACTGGGCTCCGCGTACCGTCACCCGCGGCGTTTCTTCGCCTTCGAGCAGGTCGAGTTCGACCGACAAAATCGCGCAGCCGCCGTCGGCGGCGAGCGCTTCGAGCGTCTTGCCAGCCATCTCGTCGAAGCAGCTCGACTGAAACTGTCCGCTGCGGTCGGACAAGGTCAGATTGAGGAAGCGGTTGCCGCGCTGCGACACGCGCGGCCGCGCGCTTTCGACCATCGCCGCCATCACCATCGGGATGCGCGTGCCCGGCGTCATTTCGACATTGTCGCAGATATCGCCATAAGAGCGCGCTCCGCGCGCCGAAATGATCGCTTCATATTGCTCGACGGGATGCGACGAAAAATAGAAACCGAACGCGTCCTTTTCGCGCGTCATCCGCTCGGCAAGGGTCCATGGTTCGGCGGCGGGCAGTTGCAAAGCCGGCGCGATCGCGATGTCGCCGCCGAACAGGCCGCCCTGCCCCGTCGAACGTTCGTGCGCCGAACTGTTCGCGCAGGCGAGGAGGCTCTCTGCCCCGGCAAAGGCGCGCGGACGGTCGGGTTCGATACAATCGAACGCCCCTCCCCCCGCCAGCGCCTCGATCTGGCGCCGGTTGAGCAATTTTGGATCGATGCGGCTCGCGAAATCGTCGAGCGAGGCGAAGTCGCCCTTGGCGCGCTCGGCGACCAGCGCCTCCATCGCCTTTTCGCCGACGCCCTTCAGCGCGCCGAGCGCGTAGCGCACCGTCAGCCCGTCATCGCTGCGCCCGACCGAGAAATCGGCCTCGCTGTCATTGACCGACGGCGGCGAAATTCCGACGTCCAACCGCCGCATATCGTCGATGAAGATCGACAATTTATCGGTCTGGTGGCTGTCGAAGGACATCGACGCCGCGAAAAATTCGTGCGGATAATGCGCCTTGAGCCACGCGGTCTGGTACGACAGCAGCGCATAAGCGGCGGCATGGCTCTTGTTGAAGCCATAGCCCGCGAATTTGTCGATCAAGTCGAACAGCTCGTTCGCGGCCTTGGGCGCGATCTGGTTATGCTCGCCGCAGCCCTTGACGAACGTCTCGCGCTGCGCGTCCATTTCAGCCTGGACCTTCTTGCCCATCGCACGGCGCAAAAGGTCGGCGCCGCCAAGGCTGTACCCAGCCAGGATCTGCGCCGCCTGCATCACCTGTTCCTGATAGACGAAGATGCCGTAGGTTTCGGCGAGGATGCCTTCGAGCAGCGGATGCGGATAGGCGATCGGCTCGCGCCCGTTCTTGCGCGCGCCGAACAGCGGAATATTGTCCATCGGCCCGGGGCGATAGAGCGCGACGAGTGCGATGATGTCGCCGAAATTGGTCGGCTTCACCGCCGACAGCGTGCGCCGCATCCCTTCGGATTCCAACTGGAACACCCCGACGGTCTCGCCGCGCTGAAGCAGCGCATAGACTTCCTCGTCATCCCACGCGAGCCCGTCGAGATCGACGTCGACACCGCGAAGGGCAAGCAGGCGCTTCGCTTCCTTCAGCACCGACAATGTCTTGAGGCCAAGGAAGTCGAATTTCACCAGCCCCGCGGTCTCGACATATTTCATGTCGAACTGCGTCACCGGCATATCCGAACGCGGGTCGCGATAGAGCGGGACCAGCTGGTCGAGCGGACGATCGCCGATCACCACGCCCGCGGCATGGGTCGAGCTGTGCCGCGGCAGCCCCTCAAGCTGGCGCGCCATGTCAAAGAGACGGCGTACGCCATCGTCCTGCTTATATTCGGTCATCAGCTCAGCAACGCCGTTGAGCGCGCGCTCGAGTGTCCAGGGGTCGGTCGGATGGTTCGGCACCAGCTTCGCGAGCCGGTCGACCTGACCATAGCTCATCTGGAGCACACGGCCGGTGTCCTTGAGCACGGCGCGCGCCTTCAGCTTTCCGAAGGTGATGATCTGCGCGACGGTGTCGCGGCCGTATTTCTCCTGCACATAGCGGATCACCTCACCGCGCCGCGTTTCGCAGAAGTCGATGTCGAAGTCGGGCATCGACACGCGTTCGGGGTTGAGGAAGCGTTCGAACAGCAACCCCAGTTTAAGCGGGTCGAGATCGGTGATCGTCAGCGCCCAGGCAACAACGCTGCCCGCACCCGAACCGCGCCCCGGCCCCACCGGGATATCGTGCGCCTTCGCCCATTTGATGAAGTCGGCAACGATAAGGAAATAGCCGGGGAAGCCCATCTGGGTGATGACGTCGACCTCGAAATCGAGGCGCTTCACATAGGCTTCACGATCTTCGTCGGTCAGTTCGGGATAATGCGCGAGCCGCGCCACGAGCCCCGCATGCGCGTCGGCCTTCAGCTGCGCCGCCTCACCCTCGCGGTCGCCGGCAAGGCTCGGCAGGATCGGCGCGCGCTTCGGCGCCATGAACGCGCAGCGCTGTGCGATGACGAGCGTATTGCGGATCGCCTCCGGCAGGTCCGAGAAAGCGTCTTCCATCGCCTCGGCAGGTTTCAGCCAGGCTTCGGGGCTTGAAACGCGCCGGTCCTCGCTCTCGACATAGGCCGATTGGGCGATACACAGCATCGCGTCGTGCGCGGGATGGAAATTCGGCTCGACAAAATTCGCCGGGTTGGTTGCGACGATCGGGAGCGCGCGGGCATAGGCCAGATCTATCAGCGCGGCTTCGGCCGCGATCTCGGCCGCGTCGCCGCGCCGCGAGAGTTCGATATAGAGGCGCCCGCCGAACAGCGCTTCCAACTGCTCGACATAATCCTCGGCCGCGCTCTTCTGCTCCCCCGCGAGCAACCGCGTCAGCGCTCCCTCGCCGCCGCCGGTCAGGCAGATCAGCCCATCGGTCCGCCCCGCGATATCGGACAGCAGGACGTGCGGATCCTGCTCGACCGGCCGGGCGAGATGCGCCGCCGATACGAGCGCGCAGAGATTGTCATAGCCGGCATTGTCCTGCGCATAGAGCGCGAGCCAGTCGATTTGCGGTGCGCCGTTGGCAAGGCGCGGCCCCGGACGGGCGACGCTCAGCAGCGTGCCGACAATCGGCTGCACCCCCGCCGCCTTGCACGCTTCGCCAAAAGCCATGACCCCATAGAGCCCGTTGCGATCGGCGACCGCAATCGCCGGAAACCCGCGCTCGCGCGCTGCTTTCGCGATCAACTTGGGCTCGATCGCCCCCTCCAGCATGGTGAAACTGGAAAAGACGCGCAGGGGGACAAAGGGGCTGTAGGCCATCGGATGACGCTACAGTGACAGCGGTGATTCTGCCAAGGCTTAACCCAGCAGTTCTTCAATCTCTTTGCGCAACTGCTCGGGCTTCGTCGTCGGCGCGTGGCGCGACACCGTCTTTCCGTTCCGGTCGACCAGGAATTTGGTGAAATTCCACTTGATCCCGCTGCCGAGCAACCCGGTCTTTTCCTTCTTCAAATGTTTGAAGATGGGGTCGGCATCGTCGCCGTTGACGTCGATCTTGGCCATCAGGGGGAAGCTGACGTCATAGGTCAGCGAGCAGAAATTCGCGATTTCCGCCGCGTCCCCCGGTTCTTGCGCGCCGAACTGGTTGCACGGGAAAGCCAATATCTCGAATCCGCGATCCTTATAATCGCGGTACAGCTCCTCCAGCCCTTCATATTGGGGCGTGAAGCCGCATTTCGACGCCGTGTTGACGATCAGCAGCACCTTGCCCCGATAGTCGGCAAGCGATTGCGACCCGCCCCCGGGCAGCTTCGCCGAAAGATCATAAAGCGCCATCGTTCATCCCCTCCAATTTTCCCGAGCCTACGCCTCGATATGCCCCTCGTGCAAGCGCAGTACCCGGTCCATCTTTGCCGCCAGCCGCTCGTTGTGCGTCGCCACCAGCGCCGCCGAGCCATGATCGCGCACGAGCTTGACGAACTGATCGAACACCCGATCGGCGGTCGCCTCGTCGAGGTTGCCCGTCGGCTCGTCGGCCAGAACCAGAAGCGGCCGGTTCGCCAGCGCGCGCGCAACGGCGACGCGCTGTTGCTCGCCGCCCGACAGCTTGCTCGGCTTGTGATGCAGCCGCTCGCCCAGCCCGAGGCGCCCGAGCAGGTCCGCTGCGCGCTCCTCGGCCTCGGCTTGCTTTGCGCCGCGGATCAACTGCGGCAGCACGACATTCTCGATCGCATTGAAATCGGGCAGCAGATGGTGGAACTGATAGACGAACCCGATTTTCTCGCGCCGCGTCTTCGTCCGCTCACCTTGTTCAAAGCGCGTGACGTCCTCGCCGTCGATGCGGATCGTTCCGCCGAAGCCGCCTTCGAGGAGCCCAACGGCTTGCAGCATGGTCGATTTGCCCGACCCCGACGGACCGAGCAGCGCGACAATCTCGCCGCGTTTCAACGACGCATTGACGCCGCGCAGCACCTCGATCGTTACCTCGCCCTGCGTAAAGCTGCGCTTCAGCTCGACCAGTTCCAGCGCGACATCATTCATAACGCAGCACCTGCACGGGATCGGTATTGGCGGCTTTATACGCCGGATAGAGCGTAGCGAGGAAGCTGAAGACGATCACCATGATGACGATCGCCGTAATCTCGACCGGATCGGGCTTCGACGGCAATTCGGTGAGGAAGCGGATCGACGGATCCCACAAGGGTTGGCCGGTCAGGAATTCGACGCTGCGCAGCACGCCCTGACGGAAATAGAGCAGCGAGAAACCGACGATCATCCCGGCGATCGTCCCCGCAATGCCGATCGAAAGGCCGATCGCCATGAAGATGCGCATCACGGAATCGCGGGGCGCGCCCATCGTGCGCAAGATTGCCATGTCGCGCGTCTTGGCGCGTACCAGCATGATCAGCGACGAGATGATGTTGAACGAGGCGACGAGGATGATCAGCGACAGGATGACGAACATCGCGACACGCTCGATCGACAAGGCCTCGAACAGGCTGGCGTTCATCGATCGCCAGTCGGACACGACCGCCTTGGCGGCCACCTTTTCGGCTAGCGGTCGCAATATCTCGCCGACCTTGTCGGGATCGCTGGTCTTGACCTCGATCATCTGGACCTGATCGCCGGTGAGCAGCAGCAACTGCGCATCCTCCATCGGCATCACGACATAGGCCTTGTCGAAATCATAGACGCCGATCTCGAAGATCGCCGAGATGCGATAGCTGATTTCGCGCGGCACGGTACCGAAGGGCGTCGAACGCCCCGCCGGGTTGATGATCGTCAGGTTCGACCCCACCGTGGCGCCCAGGTTACGTGCCAACTCGCTGCCGATCGCGACATTGCCCGATCCCGGGGTCAGTGTATTGAGGCTGCCTTGCAGCACCTTGCCGTTCAGCGTCTCGTTCTTGCGGATGTCGGGCACGGTCATCCCGCGCACCAAAATGCCCTCGACGCGGCCGCTGAAGGTACCGAGCAGCGGCTGTTCGATCAGCGGCGTTGCCGAAACGACGCCGGGCGTGGCCTTTGCCTGCTTCAGCACGTCCTGCCAGTCGTCGATCCGGCCGCCGAAGCCCTGTACTACCGCATGGCCGTTCAAACCGACGATCTTGTCGAACAGGTCGCTGCGCACCCCGTTCATCACGCTCATCACGATCACCAGCGCCGCAACGCCGAGCATGACCGCGGTGAAGCTGAACGCCGCGGCGACGAAGATGAACCCTTCGCCGCGCTGCGGAAGCAAATAGCGTTTGAAGATGGTGCGTTCGTAAGGACGCAGGATCATGGAGCGATGGGCCTTTGCGGCGCATGGGAAATGACACGCATATGGGCCGCTTTAAGCGTCGCCAACCCCGCTGGCAATGGCCGCTGGAATGGCCGGAAACTGCAAATGATTTGCGAAATTGTGTTGCCGATAGGTCACAGCGCCAGGCAAAAGCAGGGCCGACCACCCGTCAGATGGTGACAAAGCCCCCCTGCGGACCTACCCACATGGCTTCTGGTTCAACGCGGCCCAAAGGCCCGGCTCCAGGGAGTGCAGGCCTTTCGCCAGGCCTGCAACAAAGGGGGATGGCGAGTGTTCGTCACAGGCGCCCGGGTCTTGGGAACGAGGCCCGGGCGTTGTGATTCCAGCGCAGCTCCGCCAGCGACCAGCGTTCCCGACAATTTCCTTCAGGGGATTGCGTAAGTCACATTGGCCTGCCCGACCGGCTTGTCCGCATCGTCGGTCCAGACACGGATATCCATCACCGCGAGCCTTTTTCCGAGGCGAAGCATTTGCGCATCGGCAAAGAGCGGGCCCGGACGGCATGGCCGCAAGAACTGGTAGTTAAGCGCGCTCGTCACCGCCATCGCGACCGGCCCGATATGCGCCAGAACCAGCGCATAGGCGGCCATATCGGCAAACCCCATCTGCGTCGGTCCCGAAATCAGTCCGCCCGGGCGAAGCGCCTTGTCGGTCGGATCCATCCTGGCCTGGATGAAACCCGGCACGGCGGACACGACATGACCGCGTGAGCCGGGTTCGGAATGCGGGAAGGCGCGTTCCAGAAATTCGTTGAGCGCGTCCGCGTCCATGCGGATCGCGCCCGACGATATCGGCGCCGCCTCCCCCACCATCAGATCAGCGCGTCAGCTTTTTATACGACGTGGCGTGCGGGCGCGTCGCATCGTCGCCAAGGCGGCGGATCTTATCCTCTTCATAGGATTCGAAATTGCCTTCGAACCACTCGACATGGCTGTCGCCCTCGAAAGCGAGGATGTGCGTCGCGAGGCGATCGAGGAAGAAGCGGTCGTGGCTGATGACCACGGCGCAGCCCGCGAAATTTTCGAGCGCTTCTTCGAGCGCCGCGAGCGTTTCGGTGTCGAGATCGTTGGTCGGTTCGTCGAGCAGCAGCACGTTACCGCCCTGCTTCAGCATCTTCGCCATATGGACGCGGTTGCGTTCACCACCCGAGAGCTGACCGACCTTTTTCTGTTGGTCGACGCCCTTGAAGTTGAAGGCACCGACATAGGCGCGCGTCTGCATCTCGTGCTTGCCGATGGTCATCATTTCGGAGCCGCCCGAGATTTCTTCCCAAACATTCTTGTTCGGGTCGAGCGCGTCGCGGCTCTGGTCGACATAGCCGAGGCGCACGGTATCGCCGATGGCAACGCTGCCGCTGTCGGCCGTTTCCTGTCCCGTGATCAGTTTGAACAGCGTCGATTTACCCGCGCCGTTCGGACCGATGACGCCGACGATGCCGCCAGGCGGAAGTGTGAACGACAGATTTTCAAAGAGCAGCTTGTCGCCATAGGCCTTCGAGATACCATCGACCTCGATAACCTTGCCACCGAGGCGTTCGGGGACCTGAATGACGATTTGCGCCTTGCCCGGGATGCGCTTTTCCTGCGCCTCGACGAGCTGGTCGAAGCTTTTGATACGCGCCTTCGACTTGGCCTGGCGGGCCTTCGGCGACTGCCGAATCCACTCGAGCTCGTCCTTGATCGCCTTCTGGCGACCCGCGTCCTCGCGCGATTCCTGCTCGAGGCGCTTGCCCTTCTTTTCGAGATAGGTCGAATAATTGCCTTCGTAGACGAAATAGCGGCCGCGATCGAGTTCGAGGATCCAGTTCACGACATTGTCGAGGAAGTAGCGATCGTGGGTGACGAGGATGACGTTGCCCGGATAGTCGACGAGATGCTTTTCGAGCCAGGCTACGCTTTCGGCGTCCAAATGGTTGGTCGGCTCGTCGAGCAACAAGATCGAGGGCTTTTCCAGCAGCAGGCGGGTCAGCGCGATACGGCGACGTTCGCCGCCCGACAGATTCTCGACGCTCCAGTCGCCGGGAGGGCAGCGCAGCGCTTCCATCGCGATTTCGAGCTGGTTGTCGAGCGTCCAGCCGTCGACCGCGTCGATCTTTTCCTGCAGCGTGCCCATTTCTTCCATGAGCGCGTCAAAGTCAGCGTCTTCCGGCGGGTCGGCCATCAGCGTGCTGATCTCGTTGAAGCGGTCCATCATGTCCGCGACGCCGCGGACGCCGTCCATGACGTTTTCCTTCACCGTCTTGGTCGGATCGAGCTCGGGCTCCTGCGCCAGATAGCCGACGGTGATCCCCTCGCCCGGCCAGGCTTCGCCGGTGAATTCGGTGTCCATGCCCGCCATGATCTTCATCAGCGTCGATTTACCCGTGCCGTTCGGGCCGACGATGCCGATCTTGGCATCGGGGTAGAATTGCAGGCTGAGGTTGTTCAGTGTCGGCTTTTGCGCGCCGGGATAGGTCTTGGTCAGACCCTTCATCACGAAACTATATTGGGCGGCCATGGATATGCTCCGGTATGGGCTGGGCCGCGGGCGCGGCCGGGAGAGTTTTCAGTTGCGCGCCGGTTAGCGAATGGGCGCGCGATTGGCAATCGGCGCTTGCGCGCGCGGGGCGCGCCGTTACGAAAGCGGCATGAAAATCCCTCGCACTTCCACCGGCCTTGCTGGAATCGCCGCCCTTCTCTTCTCCACCGCCGTATCGGCCCAAACGGCGCCGAGCGCAGCCGAACTGGCGCAGCAAGGCGACGATCCGGCGTGGGCGATCACCGAAGGACTAACGACCGAAATCGGCCCGCGACAGGCGGCGACCGAGGCGGAGGCGGCAGCGCGGCGATGGGGCGTCAAGCGGCTCACCGAAATGGGGTTCCAGAATGTGCGCGAAGAACCCTTCATGATGCAGACCTGGGTGCGCGGCACCGAGGAAGCATCACTGATCAGTCCCTATCAGCCGCAGAAGCTCCACATCACCGCACTCGGCACCAGCGCCTCGACGGGGCCCAAGGGGCTGGAGGGCGATGTCGTCTATTTCGCGAGCTATGACGCGCTAGTCGCGGCGCCCGACAATCTGGTGAAAGGCAAGATCGTCTTTATCGATCATCAGATGAAAGCCGCGCAGGACGGCAGCGGCTATGGCCAATATGGCCGCGCGCGCTTCACCGGTGCGAATGTCGCGGCCAAGAAGGGTGCGGTCGCAGTCGTGATCCGCTCGATCGGGACCGACAGCCACCGCAACCCTCACACCGGCGGCACAAATTTCGAAGCCGGCGTCAAGCCGATCCCCGCCGGCGCGCTCTCCAATCCCGACGCAGACCAGTTGGTGCGGCAATGGAAGCGCGTCAATGCGGGCCAGGCGGCCGCGCCGCTGCGGATGAAATTGCTCCTGACGCCGCGGAACCTCGGTCAGCAGCGTTCGGGCAACGTCATCGCCGAAGTGCCCGGCAGCAATCCCGATGCAAGCCCCGTCATCATCGCCTGCCATCTCGATAGTTGGGATTTGGGCACGGGCGCGATCGACGATGCGGCAGGATGCGGCATCATTACTGCCGCCGCGAAGCATGTCATGTCGGCCGGCCAACCGCGCCGCACGATCCGCATCCTGTGGGCGGGCGCCGAGGAAGTCGGCGTATTTGGCGGCAAGGCCTATTTCGATGCGCATGGCAAAGAAAAGCATGCCGTCGCCCTGGAGTCCGATTTCGGCGCCGACCGCGTGTGGCGCGTCGACTTCAAACTACCCGGCAGCGCCAAGGCGCTTTCCGACCGGATTGCCGCCGCGGTGATGCCGTTCGGCGTCGTGCGCGGGAAGCAGGCGGCCAATGGCGGCGCCGATATCGGCGCGCTTGTGCAAGCGGGGGTTCCGGCGGTCGATCTGGCGCAGGATGGGACACGCTATTTCGATATCCACCACACGCCCGACGACACGCTCGACAAGATAGACCCTGCGCAATTGCGGCAAAATGTGACAGTTTGGGCCGCGACTCTGGCGATTCTGGCGAACAGCACGGACGACGAGCTTCCCTAGTATGACGGAGAAATGACAGAATCCCGCGCGCCCCGGCCATCTCAATTATTTTTGTTGACGATTCATGCGGAACGGCTAAATCCCGCGGCTCGCGGTACGGGAAGTTTGCCCGGACGCGTTAAGGCATTTTAGGGAGCCCACACATCATGAAGAAGTTTGCTGCTATCGCCGTTGCTGCCAGCATGTTCGCCCTCGCCGCTTGCGGTGAAAAGGCTGCTGAAGAAGCCACCACCGAAGCTCCGGCCGCTGAAGCGGTTGCTGAAGAAGGCGCCGACGCCGCTGCTGCTGGCGCTGAAGCCGCTGCTGCTGGTGCCGACGCTGCCGCTGCCGGCGCTGAAGCTGCTGCTCCGGCCGACGCCGCTGCTGCTGCTCCGGCTGCTGACGCTGCTGCCGCTCCGGCCGCTGACGCCAAGGCTGCTGCTCCGGCTGAAGAAAAGAAGTAAGTCGCAGCCCTTCGGGGCGTTGACTGAAACGAGAAACGGGCGGTCTTCCTTCGGGAAGGCCGCCTTTTTCTTTGCCTGCCTTTTGCTTTGCCCGCCTTTTTCGTCGAAGACGCATCGGTGGGATAGACTTGTGCCCATGCCCTGTCTAAGGCGCGGGCAGTAGTCGGGGAGTAGCGCAGCCCGGTAGCGCGCCTGCTTTGGGAGCAGGATGTCGCAGGTTCGAATCCTGTCTCCCCGACCACTATCTTCCCAAAGCGATCATCCGGCAGAGGTCGCGATCAGCCGCGCATAGAAGTCGATCATGCGCTTGAAGCTGTCGATCGTCATATGTTCGTTGGTGCCGTGGATCATCGCGGTTTCCTTGAGCGTGAAATGCATCGGCATGAAGCGATACACATCCTCGGAAATCGGCTCCATGCTGCGGCTGTCGGTCGCCGCGACGACCAGATAGGGCGCAACGACCGCATCGGGTGCGTCGGCCCGCGCTGCGGCAACGACATATTTCCAACCCTGCGAGCTGGTTGACGAGACGCGCGACGGTTCGTTCGGGGGCTTGACCCAGCTAAGTTCGACCGGCGCATCGCCGACCGCCGCCTTGGCGCGCGCCATCACGTCGGCCGAACTGTTCCACGGCGCAATGCGATAGTTGATGAGCGCGCTTGCCGATTGCGGCAGCACATTCTCCTTCGGGCTCCCCTCGAGCATCGTCGGCGCGATCGTCGTATGGAATGCCGCGGCCGATGAGGGCGACGCCGAGAGCTGTTTTCTGACCTGCGACCCGAGCAGCCACTGGTTGGCAACCGCCAGCTTCGTCGCACCGCCCTTGTGCGCGGCGAGCGCCTCGACCATCGCCGCGCCCGGACCGCGCATCTCGATCGGGAACGGGCTTTCGGCAATCGCCAGCACCGCACGCGCCAGCGTCGTCACGCCAGTTTCGGCGGGCGGCATCGAACTGTGCCCGCCGGGCGCGTTCGCGGTGACCTTCAGCGTCGCATAGCCCTTTTCGGCTACGCCGATCAGGATCGCAGGCCCGTCGATCACCGGTGTGTCGCGCAGAACGACGCTACCCTCATCCAGGGTGTAAAGCGCGCGCACGCCCTCTGCCTTCAGCTTGGCGGCGGCCGCGACGGCGCCCGATCCACCCGCCTCTTCGTCATGCCCCGATACGAGGTAGATACCGCGCTTGGGCTGGAACCCGTTTGCGGCCAGCGCCTCGATCGCCTCGAACAGGCCGATGAGCGAGCCTTTGTCGTCGACGGTGCCGCGACCCCAGACCGCCTTTTCCGCAACCGTTCCAGCGAAAGGTGGGTATTTCCAGTCCTTTTCGGTGCCTTCCGTGACGGGCACGACATCCTGATGCGCCATGACGATGATAGGAGCGAGCGACGCGTCGCTACCCGGCCAATGATAGACGAGCGTCCGGTTCGGCAGGATGGTACGCGTCATGACGCGGTGGGTCGCCGGATAGGTCGTCGCGAGCCAGCTATGCAGCCGGTCCCATTCGGCAATGTCATTCTCGGCCGGGTCCTGGTGCGAAATCGTCTTGATCTGCGCCGCGGCGCTAAGGTGCCCGACGGCAGCATCGAGATCATAGGTCGGCGCGGCAGCCAGCCTTATGTCGGAGCCATCGGCGATGTCCTTTGGCGCGAAGGTCGCGGTCCGTACCGCCACCGTTCCCGCGATCACCGCCACGATTGCCAGACCGCCAAGCAAAACCGTCCGCCGCTTCCCCATGTCCCTCTCCTTCTGCCAGCGCAATGAAGAGGCATCGGTTTCGATTTGCAAGGGAAATACATGGGGAAATGGTGGGCCCGGCAGGACTCGAACCCGCAACCTAGCCGTTATGAGCGGCCAGCTCTAACCATTGAGCTACAGGCCCCCTTTGCAACCCAGTGGGGGTGTGCGGGCGATAGCGGACGCGGTTGCGCGTTGGCAAGCGCCAACGATCAGGCGCCTTGCGACGGGCGTGCTTTTCGTTCGGCCATCGTCAATATTTCGGCGGCCGTGGTCGGCTCCACGCCGCGCCGCGCAAGGTGATCCAGAACGACATCCCACCAGCGATAGAATAGCGCAAGGTCTGCATCGTCGCGGACATAGGGCGTGTTTCCCGGCTGCAACGACGGCGAGTGAAACGAGAAGTTGAGCACCGGAAGGCGCGCCTCGATGGCGATATCAATGGCCCTGCAGGCGCGTTCGGCCGGAATGCCCTCGGGCGTCAGCGCGATCCGTTCGACCAGCCCCAGACGGGCGAGTGCCGCGCCGGCATGCGTGCCGTTACGCGCGACCCGGTGATAAATGCTACGCCCCGCGCCGCCGAGCAACCCGTCGAAGACCGTCGTGACCGGCATTTCGAGTATCGCGCCCTGCCCCGTTCGAACCCACCATGGATATAATGGCGCGTTGCGATAATCGGGCCCGTACCCGGCGCGATAATCGAACCCGCTACGCACCGATGTGTCACAGCGGAACCCCAGTTCGGCCAGCATCGTCGCGCTATCCGGCCCCAGCCCGTACCGCCCCGCCCGATAAACCGTCGGCGCAATCCCGAAGCGGCCGCGGATCGCATCGCGCAGCGCCGTCATTTTTTCGCGTTGCAGCGCGGCGGGCAGGTTTCCGGTATAGCTGTTGCGCGCGTTTACATCCTCGTCGTGCGGCGGGGTCACCCAAGGATGAAGCTGCGCCCCGATTTCGCAGCGGCCGCCCGCCTGCGCCGCGCCGAGGATGTCGACCGCTCGGTCGTCGGCTACAATCGGCCAGTCGACAAGATAGATGGGCTGGACGGCGGCGCGCTCGAAATAGTTCTGACATTCGGCGAGCGCGGGAACGGATCCGAGACGATAACCGGTGCGCGCGAAGGGCGCCGCCCAATCGAAATCCTCTTCGGTGTCGATCGTGACCCAGAAGCGCGGCCGTTCGCCCGCTTCCAGCCCGATCAGATCCGATGCGGCCGGATACGCAAAGAAATTGCCCGCAGGCTGCACCATGCTCCCCTTTGCCGCCACAGCGAGGCCGCCCGGCCTCGGCTTACTCGCCTTGCTGGGCTTCCAGCTCGACTTCGGCCTTCGAGTTGGCGGAGGGCAGGTGCAAGGTCAAGGCGTTATGCCCGATATCGAGGCGTCCGCCGCTTCCGCGCGCGAGGCTGTCGACAAGACGGAGCGAGAAACCGAGGCTGAGCACTGCCGCGCCGGGCGCCTCGCCTTCGGGGCTGAAACCGGGATCGAGCAATTCCGCCGCAGTCGCAAAGCGTATCGTCGCCGGACGTACGATGCGGAGTTGGAGCATGTCATCGTGCCGTGATTCGGTGACCAGTTGCCCAACCACGATCGCGCCAGGTTCGGATACATCGACGAGCGCCGTCAGCAGGCGGCCGACCATTCGTCGCACATTGGCGTCGCTGGCGAACCCGAGGAAGGGCCCTCCGACCCGCGAGATGCTGAGGTCGACGCGCTGGTCAGCAAGAAGGCCTGCGAGTTCGCTTTCGACCTGGGTCACGATCGCGCCGATATCGACGACGTCTTCGGGTATCCCTTCGACGCTGACGGTATCGCTTCGCGCCGCGGTTTCCAGATCGTCGATGATCGCCTGTACCGACGCGGCATCGGCCACGATCTTTTCCGCCATCGCGCGATAATTATGACTTACCGGGCCGAACATCTGCCCCGAAATAATCTGCGCGAAGCCGGAAATGGCATTCAGCGGGCTGCGAAGCTCATGGATCAACTGCCGGATCGAATCACCAGAATCCTCTGGTGCCGGTCGGCCGTACGGCATCTCATTGCGGTGCGGACGGCGCGCGCTCGCCCGGTAGCCACGGAACTGCCCTGTCGCGGGATCGAACCAGGGCAGCGCCGAAAAGCGCCATTCGCCGGCATCGGCCGGCGTCCCTTCCAACATCATGCGTGCGTTGATGATTTCGGCCCGCTGGCGAAAGGCACCTGCCGCAACGCCGTCGGTCCCGGGTTCGCCGCCGAAAGCCGCTTCGGCGATCGACAGGCCGACGACCGCGCCGCGGGTGACGCCCTCGACCCAATGGATCACGCCATCGGGGCCGGTTTCGAACAGGAAAGCGGCACGCGGCGCCTGCGACTGGGTGGGGCGTGCGCGCGTCGACTGATATTTGTCGATCCGGCGGACGAGTTCGCTGATCTGGCTCGGATGACTTTCCAGCGCGGGCTCCGGCACCACTTCCACAGCAATGACGGACTCTTCGGCGGCTGCGATTTCGGGCTGCGGCAAAGCAACCGACGCACTGCCAAGGCTGGCAAGGGCGCGACACACGCCATCCGGAAGGTCGGAGCGGCTCGCCAGTACCGATCGCGCCATCGCGCTTGTGGCTGGCAGGACCGCCAGCCAATCGGCCTCGGCAAGACGCGCGTCGCGCAGCATGATTGCCGACACCGCCGGCACATCATTCGCATAAAGCGCGACGAGCGGCGCAAAGCGCCCATGACGCGCAATAGCGCGTGCGCAGTCACGCCGTACGGATTCGGGGACGCGCGGCCGAAGCACGGCGAGCGCATGCAGGCTGCGACGAATATCTTCATCGCCCAGTTGATTGCCGCGCTGCGCCAGAATATCGGAGAGTTGTCGCCACGCCGTGATGCTCGCACGGCGATCCGCAGGCGCTTGGCGCAAGATGGTCGCAATCATCGAGTCAGCAGTCACGCGAATTGAGCCCCACACCCTCGGTTGTTGGTTAGCATATGCTTACCGGCTAGCGTGAATCATCCGGTCATGAAAGTGCCTTAACCTTCCGCGTCGCATTGTGGGACAATTGCATTCGCCTGAAATAATATTATGGTCGCCGCAGTTTTGGAAAACGGATGTTTCAACGATGGCTAGTCAGAAATTCGATCAGATTGATTTGCAGATATTGGGCGAGCTGCAAAAGAACGGGCGGATGACGAATGTCGAACTGGCACAGATGGTGGGATTGACCGCTCCCCCCTGCCTTCGCCGAGTCCGGGCGCTTGAGGAATCCGGGGTTATCCGGTCCTATCACGCCGACCTCGACGCATCGAAGCTCGGTTACGGGATTACTGTCTTTGCGATGGTCAGCTTGCGCAGCCAAGCCGAATCCGACCTCAAGGCGTTCGAAGATTATGTCGGCGGCCTGCCCGAGGTGCGCGAATGCTATATGCTGAACGGCGAAATCGACTTCCTGCTCAAAGTCGTCGCGCGCGACCTGCAGAGTTTCCAGTCTTTCCTGACCGCCCATCTGACCTCGGCGCCCAACGTCACGAGCGTGAAAACCTCGCTCACGATTCGCACTGCGAAGCAGCTCGCGGGCATTCCCGTCGAACTCTGAACGTTAACGGGCCGGATACAGAAAAGGGGCGCCATCCCGAACAGGATGGCGCCCCTTTCTTTTTTCTGGAAACCGATCAGTTGGTCGCAGGCGCGGCCGGAGCGGCAGCCGGAGCCGCAGCCGAGGCATCAAGCTTGACCAACCAAAGGTCGGCCAACCGCTTGCGAGTACCGGCCACCTGGCCGAAAGTGGCCTTCGCGGCCGCCTTGTCGCCCGACAGGGCCTGAGCAACGCCGAGCCGGTACGTCCACATATCCTTGTCGGCAGCGCCCTTGGCCGCAGCCTGATAGAGCGGGATCGCATCGGCATAATGACCATAGCCGACGAGCGCGTCCGCGGTCGCGCCTGCCGTCTTGGGATTGCTCAGCGTCGAAGGCTGCTTCGAATAGGCAACGATGGTCGATCCCTCGTTGCCGGCACGCGCCCTCTGGTCGTCGCGGCGTGCTGCCAGCTTCGAGTCGGTGCTGGGAAAGACCTTCTTCTGCTCGCCTTCCTGGATCACGGCCACAGCTTCGCCCGGCAGGCCGTCGCTGGCTGCAAGCGCGCTATACTCGTCATATTCGAGGCGTTCCGACATGGCACCCGCGGCGCGCATCAGACGCATGATATCGAGCGTGAGCGATTCCTGTTCCTTGGGCGTCCCTGCCGCCGGCGAGGCCTGCAGGACCGAGAACAGCGTCTGGCGCCAAACTTGCGGCTGGCCATAGTCGCGCAGGCGCGCGGTCATCAGCGTCAGCATCTCGTCGTTCCGCTTGGCGGCCTGCAGCGCCCTGATCGGCCGAACATAGAGTTCGTCCGACGGACGTTGCCCCGCAGCGCGGCTGGCGTCGATCGCGGTCTTTGCCGTAGCAATACCCTGATCAACCTGTCCCGAGCTCAAATAGCTGTCCATCAGCAGGACGGGGATGTTCGCTTCGGTCGATCCGGCTGCACGCGCGGCCTCGAGCCGCTTGATCGCTTTGGGATAATCCTTCGCCGAATAGGCAAAATTGCCCGAGAAGAAGCTGTAGACCGCGAGATTTTCGGGCGGGGTCAGGCCGGAATCGAGCATCGCATCGAGCGCCTGTCCCTGAAGCGCCTGATCCTTGTTCAAAATGCCAAGCTGAAGCTGGTAGAATCCGACGAGATATTTGTCGTCGGGGGTCGTGGCGCTCGCCTGACCTTCGCCCAGCGCCGCCTGCAGCGTCGCCGCGTCCTTTGCGGTGCTCGCGTCGGTCATTTTCTTAAGCGCGGGTGCGAAACCCTTGCTGGCAGTCAGCCCCTTGCCCTTCGCCTCTTCTTCCTTCTTGGGCTTTTCCTTCTTCTGGGCGGCAGCCGGTGCCGCGGTCGCCATCAGCGCGCAACCCAGCACGGCCGCCATCGCGGTTGCGGGCATCGAGCGGAAACGGTTGAACATCGAAATCTCTCCTTTGAACTCGGCCGCCTTCCCCAACGCATGCAGGTTCGGCCGCGCGTCGTAAACGCGGCTAAACCCGTCGCGTTGCCAAGGCAAGACAGCCGGCATCGATATTTCAATGGACGAAGGCGGCTGAACCGGAATTGAACCCGTTCTGCCGGTCGGGCCGTGCCGCCCGGGTGCGGTCAGGCGATCGCGTCGATGGCCTGATTAATCTGTCGCAGCACCGCCGGATCGCCCGGAGCGCCCTCGATCGCCGCGTCGGCGAGCTGGATCAGAGGAATGATGCCGAAAGTCGCGGCGAGCCCTTTCAGTCGGACCGCCGCCATTTCCCAGTTCGCGTCACAGCGGGACCTGCGCATCAGGTCCGAAAGGTCGCGCGCGCTGCCCGTAAAGGCGCTGCGCAGGTCCATCGCCATCGCCGGATCATCGCCGAACGCCGCGCTGAGATATCGGTCGAGGGGGCCACTGTCGAAGGACATTCCACAGGATTGGCAGCCCCGTAGTTAAGTTTCCGTTTCATGGCGGCCATTTGATGCTAAGATGTCCGGATGACGGGGGATAAGAAAATCGTCGGATTGTGGCGGAATTCCGCGGCAAACCAGGAAGCAGACGGCGCCGAGCCGGCCGAAGTGGCCGGCCCTGAAGCCGCGCCCGCGCCCGAAGCCGAGGCGCCCACCGAACGAGATTGGCTCGAAATGTCCCCCCTCCCCGATGCCGGGTTCGCCGACGCCGGTGATTCTGACGATGCGTCGACATGGCGCGATCGTGCCGCCCCTGCGCTGCTTATCCTGCTTGCGGTCGGCTGGGCCGGATTCGCGCTTTTCGTTGCAACGGACGGTTTTTCGCGCGGCCCGGCCCTCTCCGCTTGGCCACCTCTTGTCGCGACGATCGCGATGCCGTTGACGTTGCTTGCGGTGCTATGGATGACCATGCTCAGGTCGGGCCGGTCCGAACAGGCGCGTTTCGCGCGCATCGCGACCGCACTTCGCGAAGAGAATATGGCGCTCAACCAGTCGATGCATTCGCTCGGCCTGCACCTCGCCGATGCGCAGAAGCAGCTCGGCGACCAGGCGAAGATCGTCCAGCAGCTTGGCCTGGACACCGTGATGCGTCTCAACGAAAGCAGCGACAAGCTTGCCAGCAACGCCTCGGTCATCGCCAATGCGCACGACCAGCTCGCGCGTTCGGGCGATGTCGCGCTGCAGCGGATGGACGGGCTTCTCGCTGGCTTGCCGCGGATCGACGATGTCGCGCAGCGGCTCGCGGTCAATTTTCGCGAGGCCGGGTTCGTCGCGCATCAGCAGGGCGCAAATCTCGAAGCAAAGCTTGCGGCGCTGGGCGAAGAGGCGGCCAAGGCGGCGCAGTCCGGCACCGAATCGACCGCCGCTGTCCTTGAGGCGATCGTCGCGTTGCAGGAACAGACGAAGGAAACCGAGACGAACCTGCTCGCCGCGTCGACGCAGGTTAGCGACGTGCAGGACTTGGCCCTCGCGCGAATGACGCAGACCGCGGCCTCGGCACGCGACGATATGGCAACGACCGTCGCCACAATAACCGAGCGGATGGATCAAAGCTGGCGGCAGTTCCGCGAAGGTGTCGACGATGCCGGTGCGCTGATGGACGCCAAGCTTGCCGTCGCACGCGATGCCGGCGATGCGATGGTTGCGCAGCTCTCCGCCCATGCCGACGCCAGCGACGCGCTCGCAGCGCGCCTTACCGCCCATGTCACGGAAGTCGGCCAGCAGCTCGAAATTCTCGATGTCAGCGTCAGTGCCAGCACAGGCGTGATCGGCCGCTCTATCGACGATACCAAGTCGCAACTGGGCGCCTTCATGCAGGAAGTGCAAAGCGGCAATGCGTCGGCGCACCAACTGATCACCCATGCGGAATCGCTGCTTCTCGCGCTCGATGCCGTCACCCGCGAACTCGACGAAACCCTGCCGCACGCGCTCGACCGGATCACCTTGCACGGCAAGACCACGCAAACCGCCTTGTCGCAGTTGCGCCCCCTGCTCGACGCATCGGAACTTGTTGCCCAATCGACGATGTCGCACGTCAATGCCGTGCAATCGACGCTCAAGGCCAATGAAGAACAGATGGCGGGCCATGCGGTCAGTCAGCAGGAACTTGTCGACCGCATCAACGGCTCGCTCGCAGAGGCGGAGGCGGCGCTGGCCAAGCTGCGCGATGGCGCCGATGAATTCGCCGAACGTGGCGGCGCGCGCATGATCGCGACGCTCGGCGAGGTTCGCGCAACCGCTGATTCGGCCGCTGACGAGGCACGGCTGACGCTCGAAAAGCTGGTTACGAGCGCGCGCGAGACGATGCAGGCGACCGCGACCGATGCGATCGATGCCGCCTTCAAGAATGAAATCATGGCGCAATTGAGCGCGATCGAGGACGCTTCAGCGCGCGCCGTCGCGGCGGCCGATGGCGCCGCCGACCGGCTGGTGCGCCAGTTGAACACGATCATGGATACCAGCGCCAGCGTCGAGCAACGCGTGAGCGAAGCCGAACAGGCGATCGCCGCGTCGGACCGCGATTCGCTTGCGAAACAGGTCGGGCTGCTGACCGAGTCGCTGAAATCGACCGCAATCGACGTGACCAAGATCCTGTCGAGCGAAGTCAGCGATACCGCATGGGACGCGTATCTGAAGGGCGACCGCGGCGTTTTCGCGCGGCGCGCGGTCAAGCTGATCGACAACAGCGAGGCCAAGGAAGTCCTGCGCCTCTATCAGTCCGACGATGCTTTCCACGCGTCGGTGAACCAGTTCATCCACGATTTCGAAGCGATGCTCCGCGTCCTCATCGGCGCGCGCGACGGATCGGCCATCAGCGTCACCTTGCTCTCATCCGATATCGGCAAGCTGTATGTTGCGTTGGCGCAGGCGATCGATCGCCTGCGGAACTAGCGGCATTGGGATCATGCTCCGGCGTGGTGGGCTTCGACCGGAAGCCGGCCTCTCCATATCGTCACCCCGGACTTGATCGGGGGGCCCGCTTGATGCCGAAGTCAGGAGTGCGTCAAAAAAGCGGGATCCCGGGTCAAGCCCGGGATGACGAGAGCGAAGAAACGACCGTAAACCACCGATAGAGATATGCTCCCCGGCGAAGGCCGGGGTCCAGAGCGCAACCTGGCAAAGGTCGGCTCTCTAAAGCTCTGGGCCCCGGCTTTCGCCGGGGTTCACGTAGGAACCACCAACGCCCGCTCACCACCCCAAAACCGACGATGCCAGGATGGCCAATCGGCCCTTTGCTCAGGCCCGCCCGGTCAAGACGTCGGGATCAGCCCAGCCGTTCACATAGGCCATATAATAAAGGCCGAACGCGATCGTCGCGGCGATCGTCATCTGCAGCAGGATACGACCGGGGCGGAAGGTCGCTGGCGCGCCGGGTTCCTGTCCCTTGACCAGCGGCGTAGCATCATCGCTTGCGCGCCGTCCGTGGAAGGGCAGCACGAAAAACGCGCTGAACGCCCAGAACAGCAAATAGATGGCGAGCGCGGAAGTCCATTTCATCGTTGCAGGTCCGTTCAAATGTCGACGAGCATGACATCGACGACGGGCTTCTTGCCTGTCCAGTCGGTCGCGACACGCCGCACGCCGAGCCGGATCGCCTCACGCAGCTTGTCTTCGTCGCGCGCTGGGCCGGTCGCGGCCTGTTCGGCAGCTTCGCGCATTTCGTCGATAAAGGCTTCGCGCTCGTCCTCCACGGGCACGCCGCGATAGCTGATCGCGCTTTCGACAAAGCGCTTGTCCGAGAAGATCGCGGCGACGGTGATATGGCCGTTGAGCGAAAGCTTGCGCCGCTCGTTGATCGTCTCGCCATCGGCTGGCAGGATGACGTCGCCGTCGAGGATCAACCGTCCCGCGCGCACGCGCTCTACGATCTTTGCCGGCCCAGGTGCCAAATGCACCAGATCGCCATTTTCCTGTATCAAGGCTCCGGGAACCCCAGTTTCGAGCGCGAAACGCGCCTGTTCGTGCATATGCCGGATCTCGCCATGCACCGGCACGACCAGCTTCGGGCGCAGCCAGCCGTACAGCGCGGCAAGCTCGGGCTGACCCGGATGGCCGCTGACGTGGATATGTGCCTGCTTCTCGGTGACCGTCAGCACATCCTTGGCGGCGAGCTGGTTCATGATCCGCCCGATCGCGACCTCGTTGCCGGGAATCTGCTTCGACGAGAAGACGACGGTGTCGCCCGCCTCGAGCTTGATCTGATGAATGTCGGCGGCCATACGCGCCAGCGCGGCCCGCGGTTCGCCCTGCCCGCCCGTCGCGATCACCATCACCTTGTCGCGCGGCAGCCGCATCGCCTCGTCGAAATCGACGGTGGGCGGGAAATCCTTGAGGTAACCGACCGAGCGGGCGACGCCCAGAATGCGGTCGAGCGAACGACCCGCAACGCAAAGCGTGCGCCCCGTCGCCTTCGCAACCGCGCCCAACGTCGCGAGCCGCGCCGCGTTGGAAGCGAAAGTGGTAACGACCACCCGGCCTTTGGCCGCGCCGACCGCCTGTTCCAGACCCTTGCGAAGCCCCCCTTCGCTCCCCGAAGCGTCGGCGTTGAAGGCATTGGTCGAATCGCAGACGAGGACGTCGACGCCTTCGTCGCCGACCTTGGTCAGCGCCGCGGCGGTGGCGGGAACGCCAAGGACCGGCTCCTCGTCGAGTTTCCAGTCACCGGTGTGGAACACGCGGCCATAGGGCGTGTCGATCACCACCGCGCTCATTTCGAGGATCGAGTGCGCAAGCGGGATCAGGCGGATACCGAACGGCCCGAGCTGAAAACTGTCGTCAATGTCGACGGTCCGAAGATCGACCTCTTTTTCAAGACCTTCTTCGGCGAGCTTGTGCGCGATCAGACCCGCGGTGAAACGATTGGCGTAGAGCGGTACGCCAAGGTCGGCGGCGAGATAGGGAATCGCGCCGATATGATCCTCGTGACCATGCGTCAGTACGATGCCGAGCAGGTCCTTCTTGCGATCCTCGATGAATTCAAGGTCGGGCATGACGATGTCGATGCCCGGATAATCGTGGCTGCCAAAGGTCACGCCAAGGTCGGCCATGATCCATTTGCCGTCGCAGCCATAAAGATTGGCGTTCATGCCGATCTCGCCCGACCCTCCCAATGCGAGAAAAAGCAGCTCCTTGCCCGGAGTCGTCATATTATTGGCTTCCATTGATGATAGAGGTGCATCAGCCCGTTAAGCGTCAGGTCGGGTTCGATACGATCGAACAGGTGCCCCTGTTCCTGAAATAATGTCGCGAGACCACCCGTCGCGATCACGGTAAGCGGCTTGCCGATTTCGGCCTTCATGCGTGCGATCAGCCCTTCCATCATCGAGACATAGCCCCAATAGACGCCGATCAGCATCTGGCTTTCGGTAGTGCGCCCGATAACACTGGTCGTTGCCGGGGCTTCGATCGCGATGCGCGGCAGTTTCGCCGCGGCGGCGACCAGCGCCTCCAGCGACAGATTGACGCCGGGCGCGATGATGCCGCCCAGATAGGCGCCGTCGGGGCCGATATGATCGAGCGTCGTTGCGGTACCAAAGCTGATGACCAGCTTGTCCTTGTTCGGCTCTACCGCCTGCGCCGAGATCGCGTTGACCGCACGATCGGCGCCGACCGACTGGGGTTCGTCGACTTTCAGCGCGATGCCCCAGGTCACGGGTTCGCGGCCCGCGACGAGCGCATCGACGCCGAAATATTTGACCGCGAGCAACTGCAGATTGTGGAGCGCACGCGGCACGACGGTCGAGATGATCACCGCCTCGACATCGGCGCGGTCATGCCCCTCGATCCGCATAAGCTGGTCGAGCCAGACCATATATTCATCGGCAGTCCGGCGATCATCGGTTGCGATACGCCAGCGCGCCAGCAGTTCGGTGCCGCGGAACAGCGCGAATTTTGCGTTGGTGTTGCCGACATCGATCGCGAGCAGCATCTATTTCCTCTCCTCGACCGGGCGGCGCAGTTCGACGTCGCCCGCATGGACCAGCATGGTCTCGCCGCCGCCCAGGCGCAAGCGCAGCGCGCCATCCTCGGCAAGTCCGTCGAAGAAGCCGTCGATGCCCTGTTCGGACACGCGAAGCGGCGTACCGATCGGATGCGCCTGCGGGATCCATGCGCGAACGATGCTCGCGACGCCTTCCTGGCGCCAGGTCCACAGCGCGTCGATCATCGCGATACCAAGCGCCCCGGCGAAATGGTCGCGGTCGAGCGAGACGCCCTTGCCCGCGAGCGTCGCCGTCGGGCGATCGGGCAGTTCGGGCGCGGCAGTCAGATTGACGCCAATGCCGATGACCACCGAATTGCCGGTGCGTTCCATCAATATGCCGGCGCATTTCGCGCCATCGATCAACAGGTCGTTGGGCCATTTGAGCTGCGCGCCGACATGCGGGGCGAGCGCGGCGACGGTCTTCGCAAGCGCAACCCCGGCAACGAGGGCGAGCGTCGCCGCCGACGGATCGCCGATCGTCAGATGAACGACGGTCGAGCCCATGAAATTGCCCTGCCCGTCGTTCCAGCCGCGCCCGAGGCGGCCACGCCCAGCGGTCTGGCGGTCGGCGACAAGCCAATGGCCTTCCCCGACATGCTCACCGCCTGCCAGCCGCGCCAGCAGGTCGGCGTTGGTCGAACCTGTCTGCGCGATCCGCTCGATAGGCGGTATCAGAACAGCACCGCAGCGGCGCTGGCCGAAAGGACCGCCAGCACGGGAATGAAGAGATAGCCGATGACCGACAGCCACAGCGCGCTCGCGGTGATCACCGCGTCCTCGACGATCGCACCGCCGCCCTTGGGGAATTCGGTGTCCGACTTGTCATCGAAGTACATCGTCTTGATGATCGCGATATAATAGAATGCGCCGATCACCGAAGCGACGATACCCGCCACCGCCAGCGGTACGAGGTTCGCGTTCACCGCGGCCTCGAACACCAGATATTTCGGCCAAAAGCCAAAGAGCGGCGGAATGCCGGCAAGGCTGAACAGGAACACCGCCATCGCCGCGGCCAGACCCGGACGACGCTGCGACAGACCGGCGAGCGCGGGAATGCTCTCGACCTGATTGCCATCGGCGTCGCGAAGCTGGATCACGACCAGGAACGCACCAAGCGTGGTCAGCATATATACGAGCAGATAGGTCAGCACGCCCTCGACCCCCTGCTGCGTTCCGGCGGCGAGTCCGACGAGCATGAAGCCGACATTGTTGATCGACGAATAGGCCAGCAGGCGCTTGATATTCTTCTGCCCGATCGCACCGACCGCGCCAAGGATGATCGAGGCGAGCGACAGGAAGATGATGATCTGTTGCCACGCACCGACCGCGGGGCCCATCGCGTCGATCACGACGCGCGTCATCAACGCCATCGCCGCGACCTTGGGCGCGGTGGCGAAGAAGGTCGTCACCGGGGTCGGCGCGCCTTCATAGACGTCGGGGGTCCACATATGGAACGGCACGGCGCTGATCTTGAAGCCGAGGCCCGCAAGAACGAAGACGATGCCGAAGATCAGGCCGATGTTGAGCTCACCGCCGAGCACCTTCGCGATGCCCGCGAAATCGGTGGTGCCGGTGAAGCCGTACAGCAGCGAGATGCCATAGAGCAGCATGCCCGACGCAAGCGCGCCGAGGACGAAATATTTGAGGCCGGCTTCGCTCGACCGTTCATCGGTGCGCATGAAGCTAGCGAGCACATAGGCCGCAAGGCTGTTGAGCTCGAGCCCGACATAGAGCGTCATCAGGTCGCGCGACGAGGCCATGATGCCCATGCCGAGCGCCGCGAACAGGATAAGCGTCGGATATTCGGCGCGCATCCCGCCGTTGAAAAAGCGCGGCGCGATGACGATACAGACGAAGCTCGCGGAATAGATCAAAAGCTTGGCAAAACCGCCGAAGCTGTCGACCGACAGCGTACCCGAGAAGACCGTCGCATCGACACCGAACAACGCGACGACCGCTGCCGCGGCGGCGGCGAGCGTCAGCAGCGAGCTGAGTTGATAGAGGCCGACATTGCGGTCACCGAAGAAGGTGCCGAGCATCAGGGTGATGAGCCCGCCGATCGTCAGGATCAGTTCGGGCCAGATGAGCATCAGGTCGGCGGTCATTTGACGCCTCCTGCATGGCTCGATCCGTGGGCCGGTTCACCGTGCGGTTTGGCAGCTTTCGGCTTGCCGGCGGCAAGGTGCGCATCGCCCGCGGGCTTGGCAGGAGCCAAGCGCGCAACGACGGTGGTCACATCGCCGCGCATCGGCGCGAGGAAGCTTTCGGGATAGACGCCCATCCACAGCGCCACGGCGGCCAGCGGCACCATGATCGTCCATTCGCGTGCGTTGAGGTCAGGCATTGCCTTCACATCGTCCTTGGTCAGTTCGCCGAACACGACGCGGCGGTAGAGATAAAGCATGTACGCGGCACCGAGGATGATGCCGGTGGTGCACACGAAGGCGACCCAGCTCGAGGCTTCATAGATGCCCGCAAGGCTCAGGAATTCGCCGACGAAGCCGCTGGTCCCCGGAAGCCCGATCGACGCCATGGTGAACAGCATGAAGAACAGCGCATAAGCCGGCATGTTCACGGCAAGGCCGCCGTAACGGTCGATTTCGCGCGTGTGGAGTCGGTCATAGATCACGCCGACGCAGAAGAAGAGCGCGGCCGAGACGACACCATGGCTGAGCATGATGATCAGCGCGCCTTCGATCCCCTGCTGGTTGAAGGCAAAGAGACCCGCGGTGACGATCGCCATATGCGCGACCGACGAATAAGCGATCAGCTTCTTCATGTCGCTCTGCACCAGCGCGACGAGGCTGGTGTACACCACCGCGATCATCGACAGGCCAAACACGATCCACATCAGCTGCGCCGACGCGTCGGGGAACATCGGCATCATGAAGCGAAGGAAGCCGTAGGAACCGAGCTTCAGCAGCACGCCCGCCAGGATCATCGAACCCGCGGTCGGCGCCTGCACGTGCGCGTCGGGAAGCCAGGTGTGGACGGGCCACATCGGCATCTTGACCGCAAGGCTGGCGAAGAAGGCGAGCCACAGCCACGTCTGCATCTGAACCGGGAAGTCATAGTTCAGCAGCGTCGGAATGTCGGTCGTGCCCGCTTCGTGGATCATCGCAATGATCGCGATCAGCATCAGCACCGATCCGAGCAGCGTGTAGAGGAAGAATTTGAACGCCGCATAGATGCGGTTCGCGCCGCCCCAGATGCCGATGATGAAATACATCGGGATCAGGCCGGCTTCGAAGAAGATGTAGAACAGCAGCAGATCTTGCGCGCAGAACACGCCGATCATGATTGTTTCCATGACGAGGAACATCGCCATGTAGAGGCCGACGCGCTGTTTGATCGCGTCCCAGCTCGCCAGAATGCAAAGCGGCATCAGGAAAACGCTGAGCATGATCAGCATCAGCGCCATACCGTCGATACCGAGGGCATATTGGAAACGCCCGAACAGGTCGGCGCGCTCGGTGAACTGCCACTGCGCACCGCCAATGTCGAACTGTGCCCACATGATGCAGCCGAGGACGAAAGTCGCAAGCGTCGCGCCCAGCGCGACAAAGCGCGACATCTTGTCGCCGACGAACAGGCAAGCGATGGCGGCGATCGCGGGGACCGCCAGCATCAGCGAAAGGATCGGAAAGCCGCTCACAGGAAATTCACCATGGCCCAGCTAGCGAGGCCGACAAGACCGAGCAGCATCACAAACGCATATCCATAAACATAACCCGATTGCAGTCGGACCGCGAGACGGGTCCCCCCAGCGACGAGCGCCGCGGCGCCATCGGGACCAAAGCGGTCGATGGTGCCTTCATCCCCGCGCTTCCAGAAGAAGCGGCCGATCGCGAAGGCGGGCTTCACGAAGAGGAAGTTGTAGAGCTCGTCGAAATACCATTTGTTGTACAGGAACTGGTGGAGCAGCTTGAACTGCGCCACGAAGCGCGCCGGCAGCGTGGTGTTGCGGATATAGCTGTTCCACGCAAGGAACAGGCCGATCGCCATCACCGTGAACGGCGTCCATTTCACCCACAAAGGCACTTCGTGCGCGGCGTGCATGAGATGTTCGTCGAACGCGAGGCTGCCCTTCCAGAACGCCATGCCCTCTTCGGGATAGATGAACTGGTGGTGGAACGCGATGCCCGCGAACACCGCACCGATCGACAGCACGACCAGCGGGATCAGCATCGTGATCGGGCTTTCATGCGGGTGATAGCCCGCGGTGCCGTCGCTGTGCGCGCCGTGATGGTGGTGATCGTCGTGCGCCGCATGCGCATGATCGTCGTGGCCGTGGCCGTGATCGTCATGAATCGCGTGCTGGATATGCTCGCTCTGTTCCCAGCGCGCCTTGCCATAGAAGGTCAGGAAGACGAGGCGCCACGAATAGAAGCTGGTGAGGAAGGCCACGAAAATGCCGACCCAGAAAGCGATGACCCCGCCGCCGCCACTCGCATAAGCGGCCTCGAGAATGCCGTCCTTCGAATAGAAGCCGGCAAAGCCCGCGACGCCCGCGATGCCGACGCCGGTGATCGCCAGCGTACCGAGCATCATCGCCCAATAGGTAAGCGGGATCTGTTTCCGCAGCGCGCCATAATAACGCATGTCCTGTTCATGATGCATCGCATGGATGACCGAACCGGCACCAAGGAACAGCAAAGCCTTGAAGAAAGCGTGCGTGAACAGGTGGAACATCGCCGCGCCATAGGCGCCCGCGCCCGCTGCGAAGAACATGTAGCCAAGCTGCGAACAGGTCGAATAGGCAATGACGCGCTTGATGTCCCACTGCGTCGTCGCGACGGTCGCGGCGAAGAAGCAGGTTGCGGCGCCGACGAACATCACGACGCCCTGCGCGACGTCCGACGTTTCGAACATCGGCGACAGGCGGCAGACCATGAAGACGCCCGCTGTGACCATCGTCGCCGCGTGGATCAGCGCCGACACCGGGGTCGGGCCTTCCATCGCATCGGGAAGCCAGGTGTGCAGGCCAAGCTGCGCCGACTTGCCCATCGCGCCGATGAACAGCAGCAGGCAGAGGATCGTCATCGTGTCGAGACGCATTCCCATGAAGCTGATCGTCGAACCCGCCATGCCCGGCGCAGCGGCAAGAATCTCGGGGATCGAGACGGTGCCGAACACGAGGAAGGTGCCGAAGATGCCGAGCATGAAGCCCAGATCGCCGACGCGGTTGACGACGAACGCCTTGATCGCCGCGGCATTGGCGCTCGGCTTTTTATACCAGAAACCGATGAGCAGATAGGACGCGAGGCCGACGCCTTCCCAGCCGAAGAACATCTGGACAAGATTGTTCGCGGTCACGAGCATCAGCATCGCGAAGGTGAAAAGCGACAGATAGGCGAAGAAGCGCGGCTGGTCCGGGTCTTCCTCCATATAGCCCCAGCTATAGAGGTGGACGAGCGCAGAAACCGTCGTGATCACGACCAGCATCACTGCGGTCAGCGTGTCGACGCGCAGCTCCCAGTTGAACTGAAGCGCGCCCGACGAAACCCAGTGCAGCACCGGCGTTACCGTCGCTTCGCCGCTGCCCGTCACGAACGACAGGAAGATCGGCCAGCTCAGCGCGCAGCTAGTGAACAGCGCGCCCGTGGTCAGGATTTTGGACGGCACATTGCCGATCACGCGCTGGCCGAGGCCTGCGATGATTGCCGCCAGCAGCGGCAGGAAAACGATCGCCTGAATCACCGGTTTACCCCTTCATCCGGTTGGCATCGTCGACGGCAATGGTGCCGCGGCCGCGGAAGTAAATAACGAGAATGGCAAGACCGATGGCGGCTTCACCCGCAGCGACGGTCAGCACGAACATCGAGAAGACCTGCCCGACAAGATCGCCCAGCGCCGCGCTGAACGCGACGAGGTTGATGTTCACTGCCAGCAGGATGAGCTCGATCGCCATCAGGATGACGATGATATTCTTGCGGTTGATGAAGATGCCGAGCACGCCGAGCGTGAAAAGCACCGCCGAAACGGCGAGATAGTGGCCGACCGAAATCACAGTTCCATCCCCTGCCCGACGCCCGGATCGACCAGCCGCGTCGCATCCTGCGGACGGCGCTGGTTCTGCTTCGAGATATTCTGCGTACGCACCCCGCCACGCTGGCGATGCGTCAGCACGATCGCGCCGATCATCGCGACGAGGAGGACGATACCCGCCGCCTCGAACAGGAAGATGTAGCGCGTGTAGAGAAGCTCACCGATCTGTTGGATATTGCTCTTGTCGCTGACGACCGGCGCGGCGCGCGCCGCAAGATCGACACCGCCGGCGCTCCAGGCGCCGACCGCGAACACCAGTTCAGCGGCCAGGATGATCGCGACGAGCGCGCCCAGCGGCAGATAACGAACGAAACCCGCGCGCAACTCGGCGAAATCGATGTCGAGCATCATCACGACGAACAGGAACAGCACCGCGACCGCGCCGACATAGACGATGACAAGCAGCATCGCGATGAATTCGGCGCCCGCGAGCAGCATCAGCCCCGCCGCGTTGAAGAAAGCGAGGATCAGCCACATGACGCTGTGGACCGGGTTACGCGCGAAGATCACCATGGCCGCAGAGGCGATGACGATGGTCGCGAACAGATAGAAGGCGAAGAGTTGGATCATGTGCGCGCGCCCTTACCGATAGGGCGCGTCGGCGGCAAGATTCGCCGCGATCGCGCGTTCCCATTTGTCGCCATTGGCGAGCAGTTTGGCCTTGTCATAGAGCAGTTCTTCGCGCGTTTCGGTCGCGAATTCGAAGTTCGGCCCTTCGACCACCGCATCGACAGGGCATGCTTCCTGACAGAAGCCGCAATAGATGCATTTGGTCATATCGATGTCGTAGCGCGTCGTGCGGCGCGAACCGTCGTCGCGGGGCTCGGCCTCGATCGTGATCGCCTGCGCCGGACACACCGCTTCGCACAGCTTGCACGCGATGCAGCGTTCCTCACCGTTCGGATAGCGGCGCAGCGCATGCTCGCCGCGGAAACGCGGGCTCAGCGGGTTCTTTTCGAACGGATAGTTGATCGTCGCCTTCGGCTTGAAGAAATATTTCAGCGTGAGGGCGTGCGCCTTCACGAACTCCCACAAAGTGAAGCTTTTGACGAGATGGGCAACGTAACTCATGAGTACCTCGTCAGCATCAGATAGCCGGAGATCAGGAAGATCCAGAGAAGCGAGATCGGCAGGAACACTTTCCAACCCAGCCGCATCAGCTGGTCATAGCGATAACGCGGGACGGTCGCCTTGACCCAGCTGAAGACGAAGAAGAAGAACAGGATCTTCGCGAACAGCCAGATGATGCCGGGAACGGCATAGAGCGGTGCCCAGTCGATCGGGGGCAGCCAGCCGCCCCAGAACAGCACCGCGTTGAGCGTGCACATCAACAGGACGTTGGCATATTCGCCGAGCCAGAAGAGCGCGAAGCTCATCGACGAATATTCGGTCTGGTAACCCGCGACGAGCTCGCTTTCGGCTTCGGTCAGATCGAACGGCGCGCGCGCGGTTTCGGCGAGCGACGAAATCAGGAACATGACCGCAAGCGGGAAGAGCAGCAGGTTGAAACCGAAGGCGTTGACGATGCCCAGGCCGTGGCCCTGCTGCGCCTTGACGATCTCGTTCATGTTGAAGCTGTCGGCGAAAAGCACGACGCCGATCAGGATGAACCCGATCGAGACTTCATAGCTGATCATCTGCGCCGAGGCGCGCATCGCCGAGAAGAAGGGATATTTCGAGTTCGACGCCCAACCCGACAGGATCACGCCATAGACGCCCAGCGACGAGATCGCGAGGATGTAGAGCAATCCGACGTTGATGTCGGCGAGCACCGCGCCCGAATTGAACGGGATCACCGCCCACGCCATCAAGGCGACGGTGAAGGTGATGATCGGCGCGATCAGGAACAGACCGCGGTTCGCCGAGGTCGGAATGATCGTTTCCTGCAGGAACACTTTCAGACCGTCGGCGAAGCTTTGCAGCAGGCCGAAGGGGCCAACGACGTTCGGACCACGGCGCAGCGCAATCGCCGCCCAGATCTTGCGGTCGGCATAAATGATCATCGCGACGCTGAGCATCAGCGGCAGCGCGATGAGCAGGATGCCGCAAATCGTCGCGACGCCCCATGCCCAATCGGCGTCCATGCCCCAGGAGATGAAGGTCTCGGTCATTTCTTGGCCCCGTCCTGGTTTTTCCAACCATTATGCGGCCCGGGCTTCTCCGACTTGCGCGGATTGAACCCGCGCCAGACCGAATAGCCCATCCCGACCAGCAACACGCTGGCTATCGCATGTACCGGGGTCATTCCGCGGCCTCCGCAAAATCGACGCCATGAACCAGCTCTTCCGAACAGCGCTGCATCGTCGGTGACGCGCGGCAGATGGCGTTGGTGAGGTAGAAATCCTTGATCGGCGACGGGATCGCGCGCGCCTCGGGCTTTGCAGCCAGCTTCGGCACCGACCAGCCATAATCGGCAAGACCCTCGACGCCGAGCGCGGGCACCGCCGCGATCATCGCCGCGCGGCACTGCGCAAAGCTGTCGAAACCGACCGACACGCCAAGCGCGTCGGCGAGCGCCCGGAAGATGCTCCAGTCTTCGCGCGCGTCGCCTGGTGCGAACACCGCCTTTTCGCTGCGCTGAACCCGGCCCTCGGTGTTGACCGTGGTGAAGTCCTTTTCGGTCCAAGCCGCGGCGGGCAGGATGACATCGGCGGCATGTGCGCCCTTGTCGCCATGGTGGCCGACATAGACTTTGAACGTGTCCGGCAGCGCCGCAAAATCGACTTCGTCGGCGCCAAGGAAGAAAGCGAGCTTCGGCTTGGCCGCGATGACATCCTTGATGCCGCCCGGCAAACCATAGCCCAGCATCAGCGAGCCCATGCGCGCGGCCGAGAAATGGACGACATTATAGCCGTTCCAGCCGTCCTTGACCGCATTCACCGACTTGGCGAGCGCGAGGCCCGCGCCATGAACGCCGGGCACCGACAGCGCGCCGCCGCCAAAGATCAGCATCGGCCGCTCGGCGCCCTTGAGCGCATCGAGCACCGCGGCGGGCAGCTTTGCCACGATCGAAGCGTCGTCGCCGAGCCACTGCGTCTTGTAGGTCAGGTCGGTTTCGGGGCCGATGGCGAAAACCTTCGCGCCCTTCTTCCACACCGCCTTGCGGATGCGCGTGTTGATCAGCGGCGCTTCCCAGCGCAGGTTCGTGCCGACGAGCAGAATGACGTCGGCGTTTTCGGCCTCGGCAATGCCGGTGTTGAAATTGACCGCCGACAGGCTGGTGACGTCATAGTCGAGCCCGGTCTGACGCCCTTCGAGCAGCGTGCCGCCCAGCGCATTCACCAGCGACTTGGCCGCGAACATCGTTTCGCAATCGGCGAGATCGCCCGCCACAGCCGCGACCGAAGACCCTGCATTCACCGCCTTGATCGCTTCGAAAGCCTCGGCCCAGCTCGCCTCGACAAGCTGGCCGTCCTTGCGAACATAAGGCCGGTCGAGACGGCGACGCGTCAAGCCATCGACATGGTGCCGCGTCTTGTCGTTCGCCCATTCCTCGTTCACGTCATCGTTGACGCGCGGCAGCACGCGCAGGACCTGACGGCCACGCGCATCGATGCGAACATTGGTGCCGACGGCGTCCATCATGTCGATGCCGAGCGTCTTGGTCAGTTCCCACGGACGCGCTTCGAACGCATAGGGCTTGCTGGTCAGCGCACCGACCGGGCAGAGATCGACGATATTGCCCGACAATTCGCTGCCGACGGCGCGCTCAAGGTAAGACGTGATCTGCATATTCTCGCCGCGATAGATCGCGCCGACATCTTCCACGCCCGCGACTTCCTCCGCAAAGCGGACGCAGCGCGTGCACTGGATGCAGCGGGTCATCACCGTCTTGACGATCGGACCCATATATTTCTCGGTCACCGCGCGCTTATTCTCGTCATAGCGCGTCGCGCCGCGACCATAAGCGACCGACTGGTCCTGCAAATCGCATTCGCCGCCCTGATCGCAGATCGGGCAATCGAGCGGATGGTTGATGAGGAGGAATTCCATCACCCCCTCGCGCGCCTTCTTCACCATCGGGCTGTCGGTCTTGATCACCTGCCCCTCGGCAGTGGGCAGCGCGCACGACGCCTGCGGCTTCGGCGGGCCGGGCGCGACTTCGACCAGGCACATGCGGCAATTACCAGCGATCGACAGGCGTTCATGGTAGCAAAAGCGCGGAATTTCCTTCCCCGCCATCTCACACGCCTGCAGAACGGTTGCGCCCTGCGGGACGTCGAGTTCTACGCCATCTACAGTTACTTTAGGCATCTTCAGTCCTTAGCTGCCACCGTCGGCTGGCTCTCGCCGACCGATAGCCGATAAAGCGCTTCTCCGATCACGCCGCGAAGGACGGATTTGGAAAAGGTCAATTTGAATCCTTCCAATACGCAGCCACCGACCGTCGGAACGATCTGGGCAAAGGCCGCGCCTTCAGCATTGCTCGCCACCATGCTCAGAATGAGCTTCCGCGACTCCTGCGGCGCCTTGCGAACCGTGCAATCGGCTATCTGCCGAAGCGCGACGCGCGGCTGCGGATCGCCATAGGCTTCGGCATCGCTGCCCGCTGCATAATCGATGGCAGGAACCGCTGCGAAATCGACAGGACCATCCTTCCGGAATTTCTTCAGGTACAAAACGTCATAGACGCCGCTACGGAACAGTGATTCATTGAAGGTCATTTGTCCGGACGAAAGACACTCGTCGGTTGAGAGGCTGCTTGCCGCCTTGTGGGCAGCCTTCGATCCCGGAAAGGTGTCGAGATAGAGTTCGACGCGCGTCCGCGAATTGTCCACGGCGCACTCAGCATAGCGGTACATCGCGACGCGCGCGCGATCTTCCTTGCTGGCGCCCGGCCCTTCCGGAATCTGCGCAGGCGCAGGCCCGAGACGGCTGCCGACCCGTTGCGCATGCGTCGCCGGGGCAAGCAGGAGCGCGCCCGACAGAACAGCAAACAGAATGGCCGATCGGCGCATTATTCGGCTGCCTCCAGCGCGCCGCCATTCTCGCGGATGCGGCGTTCGATTTCGGGGCGGAAGTGCTTGATCAGGCCCTGGATCGGCCACGCCGCGGCATCGCCGAGCGCGCAGATGGTGTGGCCTTCGACCTGCTTGGTGACGTCGTACAGCGTATCGATCTCGCTGATGTCGGCGTCGCCGGTGCGCAGCCGCTCCATCACGCGCCACATCCAGCCGGTGCCTTCGCGGCAGGGCGTGCACTGGCCGCAGCTTTCATGCTTGTAGAAATAGCTGATGCGGCTGATCGCCTGAACGACGTCAGTCGACTTGTCCATCACGATCGCGGCGGCGGTGCCGAGGCCCGATCCGACGGCTTTCAGCCCGTCGAAGTCCATCGGCGCGTCCATGATCTCGGCCGCGGGGACGAGCGGAACCGACGAACCGCCGGGGATCACCGCAAGCAGATTATCCCAGCCACCACGGATGCCGCCGCAATGCTTGTCGATCAGTTCGCGGAAGGTGATGCCCATCTCTTCCTCGACGACGCACGGGCGCTCGACATGGCCCGAGATCTGGAAGAGCTTGGTGCCCTTGTTATTCTCGCGCCCGAAGCTCGCGAACCACGGCGCGCCGCGGCGGAGGATCGTCGGGACGACCGCGATGCTCTCGACATTGTTCACCGTCGTCGGGCAGCCATAGAGGCCCGCACCCGCCGGGAACGGCGGTTTCAGGCGGGGCTGGCCCTTTTTGCCTTCGAGGCTTTCGATCATCGCTGTTTCTTCGCCGCAGATATACGCGCCGGCGCCGCGGTGGACGAAGACGTCGAAGTCATAGCCCGATTTCGCGGCGTTCTTGCCGAGCAGGCCGGCGTCATACGCCTCCTGCACCGCCGCGAACAACGTCTCGGCCTCGCGGATGAATTCGCCGCGAATATAGATATACGCAGCGCGCGCGCGCATCGCGAAGCCCGCGATCAGCGCGCCTTCGATCAGCTTGTGCGGATCGTGGCGGATGATTTCGCGGTCCTTGCACGAACCCGGTTCGGATTCGTCGGCGTTGATGACGAGGAAGCTCGGGCGGTCGGCGCGCGGTTCCTTCGGCATGAAGGACCATTTGAGCCCCGTTGGGAAGCCCGCGCCGCCGCGGCCGCGCAGGCCCGACGCCTTGATCTCTTCGATGATCGCGTCCTGGCCGCGCTTCATCAGATCCTTGGTATTATCCCAATCGCCACGCGCTTGCGCGGATTTGAGGTTCCACGGCTGGAAGCCGTAGAGATTGGTGAAGATGCGATCCTTGTCGGCAAGCATGGCGTCTACTCACCCTTCCCTTTGCCGGCCTTACGCGCGGCATAAATGGAGATAAACATGGTGGCGATCCCCATGAAGACGGCGCCCAGTGCGATCCAGACCGCCATTACCAGTCCTTCCGATAGTCATGGTTGGCCTTGACCATTTCCTTCAGCGTCGTCGGGCCGCCTTCGGGCTCGCTCGTGTGACGCTTCGGATTCTGCGTTCCCGCCTTGGGCGACTTGCCCGCGGCCAGATCGTCGAGCAGGCGGACCGTGCTGTCGTAATCGAGATCTTCGTAATTATCGTCGTTGATCTGGACCATCGGCGCGTTGGTGCAGGTGCCCATGCACTCGACCTCGGTCAGCGTGAACAGGCCGTCGGGCGTCGTCTTGCCCTTCACCATGCCGCGATTCTTGCACGCGGCCATCACATCGTCCGACCCGCGCAGCAGGCACGGCGTCGTGCCGCAAACCTGCACATGATAGCGGCCGACGGGGACGAGATTATACATGGTGTAGAAGGTCGCGACCTCATAGGCGCGGATGAAGGGCATATCGAGCGCGGCGGCGACATATTCGATCACCGGCACGGGCAGCCAGCCCTGCGTCTGCGTCTCTGCACCGACCTGTCGCTGCGCGAGGTCGAGCAGCGGCATCACCGCCGAGCGCTGACGCCCCGCGGGATAGCGCGCGATGACCTGCTTCGCCTTCTCGGCATTTTCCTTCGTCCACGCAAAAGCGCCCCAGCGCGCGCGGGTTTCAGCTTCATCTGGAATTTGCGGTGCGTCGGCCATTAGCGGTCACACTCTCCGAAAACGACGTCAATGGCGCCGATAATTGCGGTGGTATCGGCGAGCATGTGGCCTTTCGACATCATGTCCATCGCCTGCAGGTGGCTGAACGCCGTCGGACGAATCTTGCAGCGATACGGCTTGTTGGTGCCGTCGCTGACCAGATAGACGCCGAATTCGCCCTTGGGGCTTTCGGTCGCCACATAGACTTCGCCCGCCGGGACGTGGAAGCCCTCGGTGTAGAGCTTGAAGTGATGGATCAGCGATTCCATCGACTGCTTCATCTCGCCGCGCTTCGGCGGCACGACCTTGCGGTCCAGGCTGGCGATCGGCCCCGTGGGCATGTCGCGCAGGCACTGCTTGATGATCTTTGCCGACTGATAGACTTCCTCGACGCGCACCATGAAGCGATCGTAGCAATCGCCGCGCGTGCCGACGGGAATGTCGAATTCCATCGCCGCATAGGCGTCATAAGGCTGCGACTTGCGCAAATCCCACGCGATGCCGCTGCCGCGGATCATCGGGCCGGAGAAGCCCCACGCCAGCGCATCTTCCTTGCTCACCGTCGCAATGTCGACGTTGCGCTGTTTGAAGATGCGGTTGTCGATGACTAGGCTCATCGCGTCGCCAAACAGCTTCGGCAGACGCTTTTCGACCCATTCGCCGATGTCGTAGAGCAGGCGTTCGGGCACGTCCTGATGGACGCCGCCCGGACGGAAATAAGCCGAGTGCATGCGCGCGCCCGAGGCACGTTCAAAGAAGTTCAGGCAATCCTCGCGCAGCTCGAACACCCACAGGTTCGGGGTCATCGCGCCGACGTCCATGACGTGCGACCCGATGTTGAGCATATGATTGCAGATGCGCGTCAGCTCGGCGAACAGCGTGCGCAGATATTGCGCGCGCGCCGGAACTTCGAGGTCGAGCAGCTTTTCGATCGCGAGCACATATGAGTGCTCCATGCCGAGCGGCGAGCAATAGTCGAGCCGGTCGAAATAGGGCAGCGCCTGCAAATAGGTCTTATATTCGATCAGCTTTTCGGTGCCGCGATGAAGCAAACCGACATGCGGGTCGACGCGCTCGATGATTTCGCCGTCGAGTTCCATCACCATGCGCAAAACGCCGTGCGCCGCGGGATGCTGCGGGCCGAAGTTGATCGTGTAATTGGTAACGGCCTGATCGCCTGCGGTATCGGCGGTGTCGACCGGATAGCCTTCGAACATGTCGCTGCCGTGGTGCTTGACCTGAGGAGAGTCGGTCATGCGTCACCTCCTGTTTTGGGCTTGCGCGGCGCGCGCGGCTTGGCCGGAGCCTTTTCCGCCTTCGCGGTCGCCGGCGTTTTGGCGGCCTTGGTCGCCGGCTTCGCGCTGGCGCCGTCGCGGCTCGTCTTCGCGGCCTTGATGTTGGTCTTCGCCCCTGCCCCGGCCTGCTCGGGCTTTTCAGTGGTCTTCGGGGTCGGCGGCGGCGGCGCCTTTGCCGCGTCGTCGGCCTTTTTGACTTCAGCCGCGGTCAGCGGAGTCGGCGCGCCCTTGCCCGGCGCTTCGCCCGTGCCGCCGGCCTTTTCATCGCCGGGCAGCACATAGTCGGCGCCTTCCCATGGGGACAGGAAGTCGAAATTGCGGAAATCCTGCGCCAGCTTCACCGGCTCGTACACGACGCGCTTGTCTTCTTCGCTGTACCGCAGCTCGATATAGCCGGTCAGCGGAAAATCCTTGCGCTGCGGATGCCCCTGGAAACCATAGTCGGTCAGGATACGGCGCAGGTCGGGATTGCCCGCGAACAGCACGCCGTACATGTCGAACACTTCGCGCTCGAGCCAGCCTGCATTCGGCCACACGGGCACGATCGTCGGCACCGGAGTAGCCTCGTCGGTCGACACGCGGACGCGCAAACGGTGGTTCTTCGTGACGCTGAGCAGGTGATAGACGACCTCGAACCGCTCGGCGCGGTCGGGATAATCGACCCCGGCGATTTCCATCAGCTGCTGATATTCAAGCTTGTCGCGCAGTTCGACCATCACCCCGGCGACGGCTTCGCGCGTCACAGTGATGCTGTCCTCGTCAACGGTGAAGACATGCGCGAGCAAATCGGCACCGAGCAGTTTTTTCAGCGCGTCGGCCAGCGCCGGCTGCGGCGCCACGAGGGGAGCAGGATGGGCCATCAGCGTTCGATCGTCCCGGTGCGGCGGATCTTCCGCTGCAACTGCATCACGCCGTAAAGCAGGGCTTCGGCGGTCGGCGGGCAGCCGGGGACATAGATGTCCACGGGCACGATGCGGTCGCAACCGCGCACCACCGAATAGCTGTAGTGATAATAGCCGCCGCCATTGGCGCAGCTGCCCATCGAGATGACATATTTCGGGTTCGACATCTGGTCGTAAACCCGGCGCAGCGCAGGCGCCATCTTGTTGCAGAGCGTGCCCGCCACGATCATCACGTCGGACTGACGCGGCGATGCGCGCGGCGCGGCGCCGAAACGCTCCATGTCATATCGCGGCATGTTGACATGAATCATCTCGACCGCGCAGCAAGCGAGGCCAAAGGTCATCCACCATAGCGAGCCGGTGCGCGCCCAGTTGAACAGATCCTCGGTCGAGGTGACGAGAAAGCCCTTGTCGCCGACTTCGCTGTTGAGGTCGTCGAAAAAGCCCGCGTCGGGGCTGGTCCCCGGCGCCACCGGGAACATTTCCGGGTTCGCACCCGGGGCGACCGGCATCTGGCCGGGCATGATGATACTGGAAGTGCTCATTCCCAATCCAACGCGCCTTTTTTCCACGCGTACACAAGGCCGAGCGTGAGTTCGGCGAGGAAAATCATCATCGTGGCCCAACCCGCCCAGCCGATTTCCTTCAGGCTGACCGCCCAGGGAAAGAGGAAGGCCGCTTCGAGGTCAAAGATGATGAAGAGAATAGCGACGAGGTAAAAGCGCACGTCGAACTGGCTGCGCGCGTCCTCGAACGCCGGGAAGCCGCATTCATATTCGGTCAGTTTCGCCGGGTCCGGCTTGTGCGCCCCGGTCAGCCGCGCGACGCCCATCGGTAAGAACACGAAGGCGGAGGACAGGCCAACGGCGACGACCAGAAAGATCAGAATCGGCAAATATTGCGTCAGATCGACCATGGGAGCTCGCAGTTCAGTTGTTTTGGGGTGTCTTTGCACCCGTTTATCGGGGGCGCTTTAGGCCACGATGCCGCGTGTCGCAAGCGCTGCGGGCAGGATTTTCGTATCCTGTGTGACCAAAAGCATATTGTGCGCTGGCGAGCGGACCTATCGCTGTGATACGCAACCGGAAAAGGGTCGCACTGCCGCGCTTTTCAGGCGCAACTTGGACAAAGGGAGCATCCATGGGACCAATCACCGTTCGCGCCATCACGGCTTTGGGCGCCGCCGCGCTTTTTTCGGCGACTCCGGCGCACGCCGAACTGATCAACGCAACGAATCCCGCGACGATCAAGGCAATTCTCGAGTCGCAAGGCTGGCCCGCGACGCTGGTCAGCAAGGCCGGCGACGATCCCTATCTCGAGAGCAATCGCAACGGCCTCAAATTCCTCGTCCTGTTCATGAACTGCGACGAAGGCAAAAAGTGCAAGACGCTGCAATATTATATGGGGTTCAGCGACGCGAAGGGCGTCTCGCTCGACCGGCTCAACCAGTGGAACAAGGACAAGCGTTTCGCCCGCGCGTACAAGGACGATGAGGGCGATCCGGTGCTAGAAATGGACGTCGACCTCGATTTCGCGGGCATACCGCGCGAGAATGTAGGTGAGACGTTCAACACGTGGGCGTCGCTGATGGACAGCTTCCGCGAGTATGTTTTCGAGAAGTGATCTGAACAATCACTCGTCACCCCGGACTTGATCCGGGGTCCCGCTTCTTAACGTCACAAAGCGGGATGCCGGATCAAGTCCGGCATGACGAAGGAGAGGACGAGAAAACGCCGATCAGGCGTTGCGAAGCGCGCCCGCGACAAGCTTCTGCAGCTTCGAATGCACTGCGGCGCTGCCGGCAATGAATTCGCTGCGCTCGATCGCGCGGTCGCCGCCGCGGAAATCGCTGACGAAGCCGCCGGCTTCGCGCACGAGCAACATGCCCGCGGCGACGTCCCAGACTTCCAGGTCGCTTTCCCAGAAGCCGTCGTAACGGCCCGCCGCGACCCATGCGAGGTCGAGGCTGGCCGCGCCGAAGCGGCGGATGCCGGCAACTTCAGGGGCGACTGCACCGAAAATGCGGCTCCACTGCGCCATATTGCCGTGGCCCATATAAGGGATGCCGGTCGAAATCAGGCATTCGTTCAGGTGGCGGCGCGATGCGACGCGGAGGCGGCGGTCGTGCAGCCAGGCGCCGCGGCCGCGTTCGGCCCAATAGCTTTCGTCGGTGACGGGCTGATAGACGAGCGCCGCCGTGACGTCGCCCCAGCCGCCGCCGGGCTTCGGTTCCTGTACCGCGATCGAAATCGCGAAATGCGGAATCGCGTGGAGGAAGTTCGACGTGCCGTCGAGCGGATCGATGATGAAGCGCGGCTTGCCATATTCGCCCTCGATCTCGCCGGCCTCTTCCATCTTGAAGCCCCAGCCCGGACGCGCGTGGGTCAGCTCGTCATAAAGCGTGCGCTCGGCTGCCTGATCGGCCTTCGACACGAAGTCGGCGGGCCCCTTCTGCGAGACCTGCAGATGCTCGATCTCGCCAAAGTCGCGGCGCAGTTTCGTGCCGGCCTTGCGCGCGGCGCGTTCCATGACGGTGATGATGCCGGATACGGCCATATTTATTTCCTTCAACGCGTCGCCCCCGCGAAGGCGGAGGCCGCTGGCTGCGTTGCGCCAAGCTGATAGCGGCCCCCGCCTTCGCGGGGGCGACTTCACTTAGTCCGCGCGGCGGACATATTCGCGGTCGTACACATGCACGACGATCTTCGTTCCGCTCGTGATATGCGGCGGCACCATCACGCGCACGCCATTGTCGAGGATCGCGGGCTTGTACGACGACGAAGCCGTCTGGCCCTTCACGACCGCATCGGCCTCGACGATCGTCGCTTCGATCGTTTCGGGCAGCTCGACAGAGATCGGGCGCTCTTCCCAAAGTTCGAGCACGACGTCCATGCCGTCCTGCAGGAATTCATGCGCTTCGCCGACGACATCCTTCGAGATGTTGATCTGTTCGAACGTATCCTTGTCCATGAACACCAGATCGTCGCCCTCGGCATAGAGGAACTGGAAATCCTTGGTGTCGAGGCGGATCTTTTCCACCGTATCCGCGCTGCGGAACCGGTTGTTGAGCTTGCGCCCGTCGATCAGATTCTTGGCCTCGACCTGCATATAGGCGCCGCCCTTGCCCGGCTGGGTGTGCTGGATCTTGGTGACCTTCCAGATCCCCTTTTCATATTCGATAATATTGCCGGGACGGATTTCAACGCCGGTGATTTTCATCGCGCACACTCACTAGACAAGGATGGAAAGAGCAAAGCCGCGCCCCACCGGGCACAGCTATCAGGTGCGCGCCTTTAGCCGCGACAGCGCCGAAGGGCAAGCCGTGTGTCAGGGCGTCGCGACGACCATCGCGCGCGTCCGCCGATAGCTGAGCCACACCAGGCCGACGAAGAGGATCAGGCCGACCCACGGCGCGTAAGGCGCATAACCGTCACCGACGACTGCGAGAGGCGAATCGCTGCCGCTGCCCGCGACGATGCCCGCATAGAGCACGCCGAACAGGCTTTCGCCGACGATCATGCCCGTCGCGGTGAGCACGCCCATGCGGTGCGCGAAGCCGGCATTCGGGCGCTTCGCCGCCCAGCGGTCATAGAACCAGCCGCCCACCGCACCGATCACCACCGGCAGGATCACCGCCATCGGCAGGTAGATGCCGATGCCGATCGCCAACGGAGGAAGCCGCAGCTTGCCCGCGCGGCCGAGCAGCGCGTCCACGATGATGAAACCGACGCCCGCGAGCACGCCATAACCCAGCATCGTCCAGTTGAGGTCGCCGCCGAGCACACCCTGCGCCAGCGACGAGATCAGCCCCGCCTGCGGTGCCGCAAGCGCGTTCGGCCCGGCGCCCGGCGCCCCGACAAAGCCGAGCGTTTCGTTGAGCACATTGAGCACCGGCGGCACGACGAGCGAACCGAAGATCACACCGATGATCAGCGCGACCTGCTGTTTCCACGGCGTCGCGCCGACAAGCTGGCCGGTCTTGAGGTCCTGAAGATTGTCGTTCGAAATCGTCGCGATGCCAAAGACCAGGCCGGTGACGATCAGCGCATAGGCGACCATCGCGTCGATCTCCGCCTCGCCCCCGCCGCGGCCGGGCAGGCCGAGGAGCAGAAGCGACGAGGCGATGATCGCGAGGATGCCGATCCCCGATACCGGCGAGTTCGACGCGCCGATCAGGCCCGCCATATAACCGGTGACCGACGCGATCATCAGTCCCACGATGATGATGAACAGGATCGCCCCGGCGATCAGCGCGAACGACGCCCCGGCGAGCGGCCCCCCGGCAAGCACCGTCCACAACAGCCAGCCGATCGGCAGCATCAGCGCCAGCGAGCCGCCGAACACCCAGTTGATCGACATATCCTGTTCTTCGATCGCAAGCGCCTGGCCGCCCTGACGTGCGCGGCTTGCGGCCATTGCCGAGCGAATACCGCCGATGACCGGACCCGCGATCTTGATCAGCGTCCAGATCGCGGCGACCGCGATCACGCCGGCGCCAAAGAAACGCACATCGGCGCGAAACACCGTATTCGCCAGCGTCTCGGCATCGCCCGTCCCGCCTTGCGTGAGCGCCGGCAGCAGCACCCACCAGCCGGTGACCATGCCGACAAGCTGCGCCATGCCGACCGACAGGCCGACGAGGTGACCGACGCCGAACAACGCAAAGGCAAGTCCGCCCGCGATCCCCGTCGCGCCGCTGCCGACGGCGAACCAGCGCGCGACTTCGGCGCCGGCGAGCTTCATCTGGGTGAGCAGCGTAAAGCCCGCAGCGACGAGGCTGTTCCACATCAATGCCGAAAGGCCGGCGCGATTTTCCTCGGCACCCTCGGCGCTCGCGGCCCCGACCTGCAGCACCTCTGCGGCGGCGCGGCCCTCGGGATAGGGAAGATCCGAATCGACAACGAGAGCGCGACGCAGCGGGACGGAGAAAAGCACGCCCAATATGCCGCCAAGCATCGTGATTGCGGTCGTTTCGAGCAGCGGGAAACCCTGCCAGTAACCGACCATCACCAGCCCCGGCAGCACGAAGATGATCGCCGCCAGCGTCCCTGCGGCGCTCGCGATCGTCTGGACGATATTATTCTCGAGGATCGTCGACCCGGCCATATAGCGCAGTAGCGCCATCGAAATCACCGCTGCCGGGATCGAGGTCGCAAAGGTCAGCCCGACCTTCAAGCCCAGATAGACGTTCGCCGCCGTGAAAGCCAACGTCAGCAGACCGCCGAGCAGAATCGCACGGATCGTCAGTTCGCGCCCGCGTGAGGTCGGCGTGGTGGTGTCTGTCATCAAAATTCTCCCCGTGCGCTGTCTTGCGGGGCACCGCCCGCAGCGCAAGCAAAAAGCCACGAACCGAGGTCCGTTGGACCGAAACGCCAAAAGCGACGAACCGACATCCTTTTGACGTATCGGTCCAATATGCGGCGCGGCATCAATGCGAAATCGGTGTCCATGATGAGTATCGACCTTTCCGATCTTACTCCGCCGCCCCCGCGCGGCAACGCAGCAACCTCATCGCGCGGGGCGCCTTGCGCCGGCCTTTTCGGCTGGCGCAAGGATGCGGCGGCGCCGCCTGCACCCAGGGATGATCCTAAAACGCCGGGGCGCAATTACCCGGCGGGCTGATCCTGAAGAAGCGCCGCGAAAGCGCGCACGGCCGCACCCGGCCCTTCGGGATGGGCCCATATGCCGCCGGAAACGGCAAGAAAGTCAGCCCCGGCCTCGATCAGCGTCGGCGCATTTTCTATCGTAATCCCGCCGATCGCAACGCAGGGCAATTCGAACATTCCCTGCCACCATTCGAGAATTTCGGGGTCCGCGTGATGCTCGACCGTCTTGGTCGTCGTCGGAAAAAATGCACCGAAGGCAACATAATCGGCGCCCGCCTCGCCCGCTTCCATCGCCAGATGACGGCTCGCATGACAGGTAACGCCGATCTGCGCCTGCGGTCCCAGTAACCGCCGCGCTTCCTTCGGATCGCCGTCGCCCTGCCCCAGGTGCACCCCGTCAGCGCCAAGCCGCTTCGCGAGCGCGACATCGTCATTCACGATGAACGCGACGTCATGGGCGGCGCAGATTTCCTGCAACGGTTCGGCAAGCCGCGCCGCGTCATGCTGGTCGAGATTCTTCACGCGAAACTGAAAGGCGGCAACGGGTCCGGCGCCCAGCGCTTCGGTGAGTTGGCCCGGAAAATCGCCACCGACGTCGAGCGGCGAAATGAGGTATAATTGGCAGGTCGGTGCTTTCATGGCGCGTTCATAGCGGCGCCGTCACAGACGGGCAAATGCAGAACATATACCGCATGGCGATCGTCGCCCTCCCCGCCGCTCTCGCTCTCTCTGCCTGCGCCACGACGCGCGCCGCGCCGCTGCCCGACGGCAGCGACGTCGCGCTTGGCCAAAAGGCCTATGTCGACGGGCCGCTTGTCCAGCCGGTCGAGGTGGTTGAGGACAGCCGTTGCCCGATGAACGCGCGCTGCGTCTGGGCAGGCCGCGTGCGCGTGAAGATGGTCTGGATTCGCGGCAATGGTGAAAAGCAGCCGTTCGAAGCGACGCTGGGCGAGCCGGTGCAGCTTGCCGACGGCCAATTCACGCTCGAATCGGTGCGGCCGGAAAAGATGACCAATGTGACGATCAAACCGTCGGACTATCGCTTCTCGTTCCGCTTCGCGGGCGGGCTCTAAAGCACCCGCGCCAGCACGAACCCGTCCCAGCCCTTGGCGCCGACCGTCTGGATAGCGGTCGCGTCGAGGCGGGGATTGCCGCTCAGCATATCGAACAGCGCGCGCGTGCCGACGATGCGCTCGTCGTCGCTGTCCGCGTCCAACACCCCGCCCTCGCGCACGACATTGTCGACAATGATCATCGTGCCGGGGCGGCCCAGGCGGATCGCTTCGTCGACGTAGCGGACGTTGCTCTGCTTGTCGGCGTCGATGAAAACAAAGTCGAACGGCGCTTCACCGGTCATCGCCGCCAGGCTCTGCACCGCCGGGCCGACGCGGATGTCCACCCGGCCCGCCAATCCGGCGCTTTCAAGATTTTCCTGCGCTACGCGTGCGTGATGTGCCTCAAGTTCCAGCGTCACCAGCGTTCCGCCCTCGGGCAGCGCCCGCGCCAGCCAGATCGTCGAATAGCCGCCAAGCGTCCCGACTTCGAGGATGCGTTTTGCGCCGGCCATCTGCGCGAGCAGGAACAGCATCTTGCCCTGCGCCGCCGACACGTCGATCGGCGGCAGCCCTTGTCTTTCATTGTTCGCGAGGGTGGTGGCAAGCGCATCGTCCGCGCCCAGCAACTTGTCGGCGATATAATCGTCGACGGCTTGCCACCTCTCTCCCATCACTTCAGGCCACGGAGGCCGCGTGAATTTCCTTGATCGCGCCGCCGAGCGATGCGTTGAATTCCTCATCGCTCATCTGATGGCGCAGGTCTTCGAGCAAGGCGCGGCTGAAGCTCGCGATGATGCCCGGGTTCTTGGCCAGTTCGACGCAGGCTTCGGGGCGGGCAAAGCCACCCGACAACGCGACGACGCGCAGCACCTTGGGGTGATCGACCAGCGGCTGGAACAGCCCGGCTTCGGTCGGCAGCGACAGTTTCAGCATTACCGGCGCGCCGGTCCAGGCGTCGAGCGCCGCGATCAGTTCGTTCAACAGCAGGCGGTCGGCGGCATCGCGCTCGGCGCTCTTGATGTTCACCTCGGGTTCGATGATCGGAACCAGCCCATGCGATGCGATGCGCGCCGCTTCGGCGAACTGTTGTTCGACGATCGCCTTGATACCCGCGGGATTGGCAAGATTGACGACGCTGCGCATCTTGGTGCCGAACACGCCCTTGGCAACCGCACGCTCGCACAGATCGTCGAGACCGGGGTTCGCCTTCATCAACTGGACGCCATCGGCCTCGTCTTCCAGACCCTTGTCGACCTTCAGGAACGGAACGACGCCGCGCTCCCACAATAGCGCGGGCACTGGCTTGCCGCCCGCTTCGCCGTCCATCGTGCGTTCGAACAGGATCGCGCCGATCACCTTCTCGCCATTGAAGCAGGGTGCGGTGACGATGCGGCTGCGCATGTCGTGAATCAGGCCGAACATTTCCTCATCGTTCGAGAAAGCGTCCGCTTCGATCCCATAGCCCTTCAATGCCTTGGGCGTCGAACCGCCGCTCTGGTCGAGCGCGGCGATAAAGCCCTGCCCCGATTTGATCTGGTCGAGCATGGCGGCATTGGCGGTGGTCATAAGATCTCCGGTTGTTTGCATACGTATGTGGCGGTGCGCATAGCGAGCCCTTGGGCGCGATGCAATGCGGTGGGAAAGTCTAGGCCTTCAGCGCGTCGACGCCCGGCAACGCTTTGCCTTCCATCCATTCCAGGAAAGCGCCGCCAGCGGTCGAAACAAAGGTGAAATCGCCGGCCACGCCGGCATGGTTGAGCGCCGCGACGGTATCGCCGCCGCCCGCGACCGAGGTCAGCGAACCTTCGCGCGTCAACGCTGCTGCGGTTTTGGCGAGCGCGACGGTCGCGGTGTCGAACGGCGGCGTCTCGAACGCGCCGAGCGGACCGTTCCAGACGAGCGTGCGGCAGTTCTTGAGCACATCGGCCAGCGCCTCGACCGCGGCGGGGCCGACGTCGAGGATCATTTCATCGGCCGCGACTTCATGCACATTGACCGTGCGCGTCGGCGGGTTCGGGGCGAATTCCTTCGACACCACGACGTCATAGGGAAGATGGATCGTGCAGCCCGCGGCATCGGCCGCGTCGAAGATCGCATTGGCGGTGTCGACCAGGTCATGCTCGCACAGCGACTTGCCGACATCGACCCCGCGTGCGGCGAGGAAGGTGTTCGCCATGCCGCCGCCGATGATCAGATGGTCGACCTTGCCGACGAGGTTGCGCAGCACGTCGATCTTGCTCGACACCTTCGCACCGCCGACGACTGCGGCGACCGGATGCGCCGGATTGCCGAGCGCGGCGTCGAGTGCCTTCAGCTCGGCCTCCATCGCGCGCCCCGCATAGGCGGGCAGACGGCGCGCGACGCCCTCGGTCGAACCATGCGCGCGGTGGGCGGCCGAAAAAGCGTCGTTTACGTACAGGTCGCCAATCTCGGCCAAGGCGTCGGCGAAGGCCGGATCATTCTTTTCTTCGCCGGGATAGAAGCGCGTGTTTTCGAGTACCGCGACATCGCCCGCCGCGAGCACCGCGATGCCGGCCTTGGCGCCTTCGCCGACCGCTTCGGGGATGAACATGACCGAATGGCCAAGCACATCCTCGACGCCGCCCATGACGAGGCTCAACGATTGGGTCGGGTTCTTCGCGCCCTTGGGTCGCCCGAAATGGGCGAGGAGCAGCACGATCGCGCCCTTGTCCGACAGTTCCCGGATCGTCGGCATCGCGGCCTGGATCCGGGTCGCATCGCTGACCGCGCCATCGATCATCGGGACGTTGAGGTCGACGCGTACGAGCACGCGCTTGCCGGTGACGTCACCGATATCGTCGAGGGTTTTGAACGCGGTCATTCTTTTCACTCCGTACCCGGAGCGTGCCCCCGCAAAGGCAGGGGCCCATCTCCTATGCCATCCTTCCCCATCCCCTTCCGTCCGATACCATATCGGCGGGAGATGGGCCCCTGCGTTCGCAGGGGCTCAGGCAAATTACAGGAACTTGGCGATCACGCCCGCGGTGTCGATCATGCGGTTCGAGAAGCCCCATTCATTGTCGTACCAGCTAAGCACGCGCACCAGCTTGCCGTCGATCACCGAGGTTTCGAGGCTGTCGATCGTCGAGCTTGCCGCATTATGGTTGAAGTCGATCGAAACCAGCGGCTCTTCGGTATAGCCGAGCACGCCCTTCAGCGCGCCTTCGGCCGCGGCCTTGAGCACTGCGTTGACTTCTTCCTTGGTGGTTTCGCGCAGCGGCGTGAAGGTCAGGTCGACGACCGACACATTCGGGGTCGGAACGCGGATCGACGAACCGTCGAGCTTGCCCTTCAGTTCGGGCAGAACCAGACCGACGGCGACCGCGGCACCGGTCGAGGTCGGGATCATCGACATCGCGGCGGCGCGGGCGCGGCGCGGATCGTCGTGGATCTGGTCGAGGATCTTCTGGTCGTTGGTATAGGCGTGGATCGTCGTCATCAGACCGCGCTCGATCCCGATCGCCTCGTGCAGCACCTTGGCAAAGGGCGCGAGGCAGTTGGTGGTGCACGACGCGTTCGAGATGATCAGATGGTCGGCGGTGATCTTGTCGTCATTGACGCCGAACACGACGGTCAGGTCGACTTCCTTAGCGGGGGCAGAGATCAGCACGCGCTTGGCACCGGCGTCGAGATGCTTCTGGCCGCCGGCCTTGTTGGTGAAGAAGCCGGTGCATTCCATCACGATGTCGATGCCGTTTGCGGCATGCGGGAGCGCGGCGGGGTCGCGCTCGGCGGTCACCTGGATGCGCTTGCCGTTGATGATCAGGTCGTTGCCATCGACTTCGACGGTGCCGTTGAAGGCGCCGTGGACCGAATCATGGCGGAGCAGCCGGGCATTCGCCTTGGCATCGCCCAGGTCGTTGATCGACACCAGCTCCAGATCGTGGTCGGTGCGCTCCAGAATGGCGCGCGCCACATTGCGGCCGATGCGTCCGAAACCGTTGATTGCAACCTTCACTGCCATGTCGAAACGTCCTTTCTGCGTGGAATAAGCCGGTCCTTAGTTGCCGAGCTTTGCCAGTATCTGGGGGGTGATAGCGTCGGCGGTAAGGCCGAAATGCTTGAATAGGTCTTCAATCGGAGCCGAAGCGCCAAAGCTGTCGATGCCGAAACGCAGGCCGCGGCGGCCGGTGTAGCGTTCCCACCCAAAGGTCGTGCCCGCCTCGATCGACACGAGCAGCGCATCGTCGGGCAGGATATCGGCCTGATAGGCGGCGCTCTGTTCGTCGAACAATTCGGTCGAGACCATCGAGACGACGTCGGCGCCATGACCGGCAGCTTCGAGCTTGTCGGCGACTTCGATCGCGAGCGACACTTCGGAGCCCGTCGCGACGAGTACAACCTTGCGCGCGGCCGAGGCGGCGCGAAGGCGGTAACCGCCTTTTGCACAAAGATTTTCGGTGACGTCATGACGGAGCGGCGGGAGGTTCTGACGCGTCAGCGCGAGCAGCGACGGGCGGCTTTCCTGCGCAAGCGCGAGCGCCCAGCATTCGGCGGTCTCGACCGCGTCGGCGGGACGCATGACGAGCAGGTTCGGCATCGCGCGCAGCGACTGAAGATGCTCGATCGGCTGGTGCGTCGGGCCGTCTTCGCCGAGTCCGATGCTGTCGTGCGTCATCACATAGACGACGCGCTGCTGCTGGAGCGCCGACAGGCGGATCGCGGCGCGGCAATAGTCGGCAAACACCAGGAACGTGCCGCCATAGGGAATGATGCCGCCATGGAGCGCCATCCCGTTCATCGCGGCCGCCATGCCGAACTCGCGAATGCCGTAATAGATATAGCGGCCCGAATAATCATTCTTCGTCAGTGGCTTGGTCGACGAAGTTTTTGTATTGTTCGAACCGGTCAGATCGGCGCTGCCGCCCACAAGCGCCGCGATATCGGCGGTCAGCGCGCCGAGCGTATTTTCAGACGCCTTGCGCGTCGCAACCTTCGGCGGTTCGGCGACCAGGCCATCGAGATAGGCCTTGAAGGCGTCGCCCGGAACGATCTTGCCAGCTAGACGATCTACAAATTCGCTTTTCTTTTCGTTATTTGCGAGGCGATCGCTCCATTCGTTATGAAGCCCCTTGCCCTTCTCGCCAAAAGCCGCCCAGGCCGATGCGATATCGGCGGGAATGACGAACGGCTCGGCGGTCCAGCCGAGTTCCTTGCGCGCTGCGGCAATCTCTTCGGCGCCCAGCGGCGCGCCATGCGTCGCCGACGTGCCCTGCTTGGTCGGCGCGCCGAAACCGATGATCGTGCGGCACGCGATCAGCGACGGACGCGGATCGGCAAGCGCGGCGTCGATCGCACGGCGGATATCGGCGGGGTCGTGCCCGTCGCAGCTTTCGACATGCCAGCCGGTCGCCGCATAGCGCGCCGCGATATCCTCGCTCGTCGACAGGTCGGTCGATCCGTCGATGGTGATCTTGTTATCGTCCCAAAGCACCGTCAGGCGGCCAAGACCAAGATGTCCGGCCAGACCGATTGCTTCGTGATTAATGCCTTCCATCAGGCAGCCGTCACCAGCGATCACCCAGGTGCGATGATCGACGAGGTCGTCGCCATAGAGGGCGTTGAGATGCCGTTCGGCGATTGCCATGCCGACCGAGGTCGCGAGCCCCTGGCCCAGCGGCCCGGTCGTCGTCTCGACGCCTTCAAGCTCGAAATTCTCGGGGTGGCCCGCGCACGGGCTGTGCAGCTGGCGGAAATTGCGAATGTCGTCGAGGGTCGGCCGCGCGTAGCCCGCAAGATTGAGCGTCGCATAGGCGAGCATCGAGCCATGACCCGCCGAAAGGACGAATCGGTCGCGATCGGCCCATTTCGGATCGGTGGGGTCGAACTTCAGATAATCCGAATAAAGGACGGTGGCGACGTCGGCCATGCCCATAGGCATCCCGGGATGGCCGCTGTTTGCGGCCTGTACGGCGTCCATCGCAAGCGCACGGATCGCGTTGGCGAGCTGACGTTCGGGCAGTGTCATGAGTCCCCCGGGAAAGGATGTGAAGGTGACCGGATTCGGTGCGACAGCCCTTTGCGGTCGCACGGTCAGGAGTCAACCGCCCGCGGCACGAATGCGGCACAAATTCCGGCGCATTTCGGTGTGGAGAGGCGATTGCACCCCTTCCCCGGCGCTGCTAACCCTTAAGCATGGAACTCGATCTCGACGAATCCAGCCTGGCCATCGGCCGTATCGAGCGCGCATTGAGCCGTATCGAAAAAGCCCTGACCGACCGGGCAAACCGCCCCGCACCCGCCGTGGCAGCGCCCGCCGCCGACCAATCGGCACTAAAGGCCGAGGTTGCCGCCGTTATCGGCGAACTCGACCGACTGATCGCGGAGGCCGACCGTGGCTGACGTCAAGCTCACCATCGCCGGACGCCCCTATGACGTGCATTGCGCCGACGGTGAGGAGGGGCAACTGATCCAACTCGCGTCGGTAGTCGACGAAAAGGTGCGCACGATGCCCGGCGGTACCGAGGTCCGGCAATTGTTGTTCGCGGCATTGATGCTTGCCGACGACGCGCAGGAAGCGCGAGGCAAGATCGAAAAGGCCGAACCGCAATCGGATTCGCTCCGCGCGGCGGTGGCGCTTGCTGAAAGCCGCGAAGCGACGGCGCGCGACGAGCTGCAGGCTGTAGTCGCGCGCGAAAAGGCAGCGCTCAAGGAACTGGAAACGGCACGGCAGGCGCCCCAACACTCTTCGCCTGCGGTCAACCCATCGAACAATCGCGCCTTGTTGCAAATTGCCGACCGAATCGAAGCGCTCGCAACGAAAGTCGAGCAGCTCCCTTGAGGAAAACGGCCCGCGCGCCTACATAGGGGACGGCGGGCACTGCCCGGCACGAGCTTTTGCGAAAATCCCTGAGGCGATACATCATCCTAGGGGGCTGTCCCTGCCCGGACCCTGGTCCGACGTATATGGTCCCCACCTGACGTTACTGGCGTCAGAGGACTTTCCAGCAAACGACCTCGGCGGTCCCGCCAACCGATTCACTTATGTCCCAGAGGAGGCGATGACCGACTTGTCCGCCGATCTGGTCCAGCAAAAACAGAAATTGCGCGACCGGCTGCGCTTTCGGCGTCGGCATTTTGCCGCAAATCTCGACGGCATGGCGCAACTGGCGGCTTTTCGCGCGCTACCTGCGCCGCTTTCCGATCTTCTTGCCGATCACGCCATCGTTGGCGCCTATATCGCGTGGGGCGACGAACCCGATATCATCCCGATGCTCTCCGGCGTTGCGGAAGGAGGGGCTCTTGCCCTGCCCCACCACAGCGGTCGGGTCGACACGATGGATTTTCGTCGCTGGCGACCCGGCGAATCGCTCGCCAAGGGGCCGTGGAGCACGCAGCAGCCCGCCGACGACGCCCTCTTGGCGATTCCGGACATCTTATTCTGCCCGCTCGTCGGGTTCGATCGCCAGGGCGGCCGCATCGGCCAGGGCGGCGGCCATTATGACCGTTATTTCGCCGCGCATCCCGATGCACTGCGGATCGGTATCGGCTGGTCGGTGCAGGAAATCGACGCTACGCCGCGCGAATCGACCGACATCGCGCTCGACGCGATATTGACCGAGCAGGAATTCATCCTTTGCGGAGACCGTTTGTGAGCCAGGATCCAGCCAATCCCCAGCCGAGTTGGCGCAAACCAGCAGGCATGTTCCTGATCCTCGCCCTTATCGCGGGATGGACCGCGATCGTCGTCAGCCTCTCGCCCTGGGTCGGCAACTGGCCGGTGCTGGTGCAGGCTGTGTTCTACCTGATTGCAGGCATCGTCTGGATCGCGCCGCTGAAACCGCTGCTGCGCTGGATGGAATTGGGGAAATGGCGCGGCTGAAGCGCCGCGCCATTTTTCCCGATTTCCAGTGATGGAAGGTCCCAAGCTGCGGTGGCCATCCCATCCGAAAAAGGAAGGAATGGCGCGAGTGACGGGGCTCGAACCCGCGACCTCCGGCGTGACAGGCCGGCACTCTAACCAACTGAGCTACACCCGCGTGTGCTTGGGAGCCGCGCCAATATGGCCCTCGCCCCGACCTGTCAACCGTCGCTTTCATCCTGTGTGCGATTTAATCGATCGCGCACCTCGTCGGTGGTCGTCAGCGTGCCATGTTCGAAAAGGAAACCCGCCAGATCGGGCGTTCCCGTCGACGCGAGCACGGTCTGCAAAATCAGCAGCAGTGGCACAGCGAGCAGAGCGCCCGGCGTCCCCCATACCCATCCCCAGAAACTCAACGATACGAGAATCAGCAGCGGATTGATCGTCAGTCGCTTGCCGAGCACGAGCGGCGTGATCAGATTCGCCTCAACCAAATGGACGCCGATAAAGATCAGCGCCGGCAATAGGGCGAGCCCGACGGCATCGAAGGTCATGAGTCCGCCAAGCCCGAGCAGCACTGCCGCGACGATCGGCCCCAGATAGGGCACGAAATTGCAGATACTGACGATCCCGCCCCACATGAAAGGCGATGGCATCCCGAGCGCCCAGAGCAGGAGCGAGACGGTCAGGCCGAGAATCGCGTTGATCATCGTGATCGTCGCCAGATAGTCGGCGGTCGCATCGACGACATTCTGGATCACGCGCGCGGTCTGCATCGCGCCGTCGAAGCTGCCGCGCCGCCGGATCGTTCCTTTGCGCAGCCGCGTCCAGCCCGCGAGAAAGAAGAAGATCACGAGCACGGCGAAGAAGAGCTGAATTGCCGCCGCGGGCGCCGACGAGATGAAATAGTCGACCACCGAAGTCGGTGCCGTCGCCGCCACCGCCTGCGCGGTCGCTTCGGTTCCGCTCGCCACCGACAGCAATGTGCGATCGACGAAACGCTGCAACGTCGAATAAAAATCGATCAGCGGCGCCAGATTGCTCTGGATACGCGGAATCGATTCGGGGATTCGCGCGAACCAGCCGGTCGCGGGCACGACGATGATCGCCAGCGCAGCGTTGATGATAGCCAGAAAAGTCGCGAGCGCGAGGAACGATGCGAGCGCCGACGGCACGCCGCGCCGCTCGAGCCATTCGAGCAGCGGAACAAGCGCGATCGCGATGACGATCGCCGCAGTCAGCGGCAGGAAGAATTCGGCGCCCGCCTGCAGGGCAAAGGGGAGCCCCAGGCAAAAGCTTGCGCCGAGGATCAGCGCAAGCGCGGCAAGCAACCGGTCGCGACGGAAATCGTCGATCTCGATCTGGTGCAGCGGATTGACGCGCGACGAACGCACATCCTTGCTGCCCCGGTCGTCCGCCACCCCTGCTCTCCTCGTTAACCGCCTCGTCTTACGCGAGCTTTACTTTCCGCGCCAGTCGCCCCGTTTTGCGACGAAACGCGTGCCCCGCTGTCCCCATCTGGGTCAAAACGCGTCTTTCTTCCTGCTTTTTAACCAGAAATTACCCTTTATCGGCGACTGAAGGCTCCAAGGACCAACCTTTCCGGAGTCAAAGTGATGATGAAAGCGCCTGTGGGGGGCGCGAAGCATCAGCTTCTACCCTCGTGTTCAATTTTCGCGCTGCTGGCCGCATTTGCGTTGCCGATGCAGGCCGAGGCGGCCGGCACTCGCGCCGGCTCCACCATCAGCAACACGGCAAGCGCGAGCTTCGATACGGGTGGCGGCACGACCACTGTCGATTCGAACCGCGTCGACCTGCTTGTCGACGAACTTCTCGACGTTACGGTCGATTCGAGCAATCCCGCCGATGTTCCGACAACGCCCGGTGCGACGGGTCAGCTTCTGACTTTCTCGGTCACGAACAACGGCAACGGCGTCGAAGCTTTCGGCCTAACGACGATCGCCAATGCGGGGGGTGACAATTACGACCCCGTCGTCACGCAAATCTATCTGGACAATGGCGACGGCATTTTCGACGCCAGCACCGATACGCTCTATACTGCAGGCGCCAACGACCCGTCGCTCAACCCTGACCAGAGCATCACGGTCTTCGTCCTTGCGACGACACCCGGCACGGTGGTGGACGGCAATCGCGGCATCGTAAGTCTCGTCGCCGCTGCCAAAACGGGTACCGGCGCGCCCGGGTACAGTTTTGCCGGCCAAGGCGAAGGCGGCGGCGATGCCGTCGTCGGTTCGACCGGTGCCGACGGACAGGACGCCGGCGCTTTTGTTGTCGCGGCTGCGACGGTAACACTCGTCAAATCGGCGGTCGTGAGCAATTCGCTCGGCACCACCGACCCGATTCCGGGTGCCGTTATCACCTATACCATCGTCGCCACCGTCGCCGGCAGCGGCTCGGTCAGCGGCCTGGCCGTGACCGACAATATTCCCGTGGACACCAGCTACGTCCCCGGCTCGATCACGCTCGGCGGTATTGGTCTGTCCGACGCGGCCGATGCCGACGCGGGCGATTATAACGGCACGCGGATCAACGTCGGGCTCGGCACTGTTGCCGGCGGCCAGACCCGCACCGTCACCTTCCGTACCCGAATCAACTGATGGAGATGCGCATGCGCACCGCTCTTTTTCTTTTGCTCGCCGCGCTGATGCCCGGTCAGGCGCTCGCCGCGAACCAGGTCGCGCTCGACAACAATGTATTCGTCGAACGCGTGACGACCGACGCTCAGGGAAAGCAGAAGATCCTGCTCGAAGAACCAAAGGTTGTCGTTCCCGGCGACCGGCTTGTCTTCGTGCTCAGCTATCGCAACGCGGGGGCACAGCCCGCCGACAAGTTCGTGATCACGAATCCGATGCCCTCGGCGGTTCAATTTGCCGATGCGGGCGATACGCGGCCACTCGTTTCGGTCGACGGCGGCAAGCAGTGGGGACTGCTTTCCGACCTCAGCATTCCGATGAACGATGGCGCGCGCCGCGCGGCACAGCCCGCCGATGTCACGCACGTCCGCTGGGCTTTTGCCAAACCGATTCCGGTCGGCGGGGCGGGCAAACTCATGTTTCGGGGAGTTGTAAAATAGCCAATTAATAAAGCCGCTTAATGGTTGCCAGCGGTGGGGAAACGGCAGCCGACATAAAACCCAGGAGCTCAGCTATGACCAGCAAGCTGACGTATATGGGTGTCATCGGTCTGGCGGCGCTTTCGAGCGTCGCCGCCACGCCGGCTTTTGCAGCCGGCACGACCGCGGGCACCACGATCACCAATACCGCCACCGTCGACTATCAGGTCGGTGGCGTCGCACAGGCCCAGCAGCAAGCGGCGAACAACTTCGTTGTCGACCGCAAGATCAATCTGCTGGTCGAAGAGGTCGGTACGGTCACGACGAACGTCGTCCCGGGCCAGACCAACGCCGTCACGACGTTTCAGCTGACCAATACGTCAAACGAAACGCTCGATTTCGCGCTCGTGGCTTCGCAGATCACGGGCGGTACCGCCGCGCACGGCGGCACCGACGCGTTCAATGTGAACAACATTCGCATCTATCGCGATAATACGGTCACCGGCACGGTCGGCAGTTGGGACGCCGGCGACACGCTGATCACGGCCTATGTCGACGAGCTTGTCGTCGATACGGCGATCCGCCTGTTCGTTGTCGCCGATATCCCGACGACGCTTGCGGTTCCTGCCGTCGTCAACGGCGCCGTCGCCGGCGTGACTTTGCGGGCCACTGCGCGCGAAGGCGGGCTTGCCGGCACACAGGGCGCGGCGATCACCGAGACGACCGGCGCCAACACCGCTGGCAAGGATACGGTTTTTGCCGACATCGCCGGAGTGGCAGGCGATGTTGCGCGCGACGGCTCGCATAGCGACAACGACGATTATACGGTGCAGACGGCGACGCTTGCCGTGACCAAAAGCAGCCGTGTCATCTCGGACCCGTTCAACAATACGACGAATCCGAAGCTGATCCCGGGTGCGGTGGTCGAATATTGCATCGCGGTCGCCAACACTGGTGGTGCCGCCGCAACCTCGGTCCTGATCACTGACCCGGTTCCGGGGCAGTTGACGTTCAGTGCGGGCACTATCCTGCTGGGCGGCACGGTCACCGGCGGCGTTTGCGACTTCAACGGCACCGCAGGCGGCAGTTACGCCGCACCGAATGTGTCGGGCACGATCGCATCCATCGCAGCGGGCGCCGCAAGCACGCTCGTCTTCCGCGCGACCGTAAACTGATCGGATAACCGATGGAGCAGCGGGTGCGGCCCAAAAGCCGCCTCCCGCTGTTCCCCTCGGGGCTGTTATGGCATTCCGCAGCAAATTTTCCGGCCTTGTGACCGCCCTGGTCGCGGCAGCAATGCTGCCTGCGGCAACCCCGGCGCGCGCGCAGGTGATCATGAACACGGCTTCGGCGCAGTGGACGCATGACGGGCAACCCGGTCAGGCGCTGTCGAACCGCGTCGATGTGACGGTGACCGCGCGCCCGCCCGAACGGCCGACGATTACCACCTATCGGCTTACGGCCGGCGGCGGCGACCGGTCCGTGCCGTTGGCGCCCACCCAATGCAGCCGACCGGGAGCCCGCGCAGCCGCGGTCGGTACCAGCGCGGGCGACGCAATCCCGCTGAGCGGCGTCTATGAGGGCATTTCGACCGCCCCCGCATCGCTGCAAAGCACGAACAATTTCCGCGCCGGCGAAGTGCTAGTCGTCGGGGTCACGCTCGCATCGGCGAATGCCGATCCGCAGCTGCGTGACACCCTGTCGGTCATCCTCGAACTCGAGAATGGCGACAGCGAGCAGATCGTGCTGACCGAGACCGCGAACAACAGCGGCGAATTCGTCGGCATCATCAACACGGTCGGCGTCCCGCCTGCCGTCGTCGCGGGCGATTGCCGACTGTCGGTCAGCCCGGGAGCGCCTCTGACGCTGCGCGTGACCGACCAGGCAAGCGCCAGCCTCGTCGCGCTGGCAACGATCAACTTCCTCGTCGATCCGTTCGGCATCGTGTTCGACAGCGGCGATGGCGCGCCCGTCGCGGGAAGCCGCGTGACGATCATCGACACAGCGACCGGCCAGCCTGCGCAGGTGTTCGGCGACGATGGCGTTTCGGCCTATCCCTCCAGCGTCGTCACGGGTCAGAGCGTCACCGACGCAGGCGGCACGACCTACAATTTCCCGCCCGGAGACTATCGCTTCCCCTTCGTCGCGCCCGGCACCTACCGTCTCGTCGTGTCGCCGCCCGCACCATATACCGCGCCGTCGACGTCGAGCGCTGCGGCTCTGGCAGGCCTTCGCCGCCCCGACGACGGTCAGCCCTTCACGATTACCGACGCGAGCTATGGCAACAGCTTCACGCTGAGCAGCCCCGCGCCCGTGCGCGTCGACATTCCGGTTGACCAGCCCGGCCTGCCGCTAATCCTGCGCAAGACCACCTCGACGCAGGTCGCCGTTCCAGGCGATGTCATCCAGTATCGCATCGAAGTCGCCAATCGCGATACACGCCGCAACACCGGCGCGGTCACCGTTCGCGACGTTCTGCCCGCAGGAATGCGCCTTCGCGCCGACACCGTGCGTGTCGATGGTGTTCGCGTCGATGCAGTGGTTCAGTCCAATGGCCGCGAGTTCGCGGTCACCTTGCCCGGCATCGCAGCCTCGCGGTCGTCGCTGCTTACCTATCTGGCCGAAGTCATCGTGTCGGCGCAGCCGGGCAATGCGCTCAACAGCGCGACCGCCACCGACAACCGCGGCTCGACGAGCAATGTCGCCGAGGCGGCGATCTCGATCAAACGCGATCAGCTTGGCGACCGCATGACGATCATCGGCCGCATCACCGACGGCGGCTGCACGGTCGATCCGGGCAAGGCAGACGGCATCGCCGGTGTGCGCGTGATGCTTCAGGACGGCAGCTATACCGTCACCGACGAGGATGGCCGTTATCATTTCGAAGGCGTCCGTCCCGGTTTGCATGTCGTTCAGATCGACCCATCGACGCTGCCGCTCGACCGCGAGCCGATCGATTGCGCCCGCTCGACGCAGAGCGCTGGCAGCCAGATCTCGCGCTTTATCGAGGGCCGTGGCGGCGCGTTGAAGCGCGCCGATTTCCGCGCCGTCGCCAGCACGCCGCGCGCCGCGCCGAACGTCACCGCCATCGAAGCGCCGAAGCTATTAAGCGACCCCGATGCCGCCGGGTCGGGCCGCGACTGGCTCGCTGGGCAAACGCCGGGCATTGGCTGGCTCTTCCCTGAAAGCGACCACAACCCCCGCTCGAAGGCGATCCGCGCTGCAATCAAGCACGCGCCCGGACAGACGGTTTCATTGCGCGTGAACGGGAAACCCGCCGACGCACTGGCATTCGAAGGGACCAGCAAGTCGGCCGACGGCAGCGTCGCGGTCAGCCTGTGGCGCGGGCTCGAAATTCGAGAAGGCGAAAACAGCCTTGTCGCCGACGTGAAGGACGCCAATGGCGTCACGATCGAGACGCTGGAGCGCAACGTCCATTATTCAATCACGCCGATGCGCGCGGCGCTGATCCGCGAAAAGTCGGTTCTGATTGCCGACGGCGTGACGCGCCCCGTCATCGCGGTGCGCCTGACCGACCGCGACGGCAAGCCGATCCGCGCCGGCCTCACGGGCGACTTCAGCGTCCCCGCCCCTTACTACCCCGCCGTCGAAGCCGACGCCCAGCAGGCACGGCAGTTGTCAGGCCTCGAACGCGCGCAGCCGTTGTGGAAGATCGATGGCGACGACGGCATCGCCTATATCGAGCTCGAACCCACTACCGCGTCAGGAACGCTCGCGATGGATTTCACGTTCCGCGACGACAAGGTGACGCGCAAGCAGACGATCGAAACCTGGCTCGATCCGGGCAACCGTCCGTGGACTGTCGTCGGCTTTGCTGCGGGCACCGTTGGGTACAACACGCTCGACGACCGGATGGAGCCGTCGGCAGAAACGCTCGACGACCTCAACGCCGACGCGCGCCTCACGCTTTACGCAAAAGGCCGCGTGCTGGGCAAATGGCTGATGACGCTGGCCTATGACACCGACAAGGACAAGGATGACACGCGTTTCGGCGGCGTGATCGATCCGCGCGCCTATTACACCATCTATGCCGATCGCAACGAAACTCGTTACGACGCCGCCTCGGTGCGCAAACTCTATCTGCGCCTCGAACACCCGCAATTTTATGCGATGTTCGGCGATATCGAGACGGGCATTTCGGAACCCGAACTCGCCCGCTACCAGCGCGCGCTCAACGGCGGCAAAGCGGAATATCGCGGCCGCAACGTCGCCGCGACCGCGTTCGTCGCCGACACGCCATACCGCTTCCGCCGCGACGAGATCCAGGGCAATGGCCTGACCGGTCCGTATCAGCTCAGCGCGCGGGACATCCTGCCGAACAGCGAACGCATCGTCATCGAAACGCGCGACCGCCTGCACAGCGAGCGCATCGTCGATAGCGTCAGCCTGTCGCGCCATGTCGACTATGACATCGACTATCTGTCGGGCACGATCCGCTTCCGCGAACCGGTGCTCAGCCGCTCGTCGAACCTCGACCCGCAGTTCGTCGTCGCCGAATATGAAGTCGATGGCGTCGGTCAACGTGTCCTCAACGCGGGTGGCCGCGTCAGCTATCAGTCGACCGACGAGAAACTGCGCGTCGGCGCGACCTTCATCCATGACGAGGACGGCAACGCCAAGACCAACCTTGGCGGCGTCGATGCGCGCTATCGCCCGACGATCGAAACCGAAGTCCGCGCCGAACTCGCGCTGAGCGACGCCAAGGCGGCCAATGGCAGCACGGCCGCCAACGGCACGGCAAAGGCGTGGCTGATCGAGGCCGAGCATCACAGCAGCAACGCCGACTTCCTCGCCTATGTGCGCGAGCGTGAGGCCGGCTTTGGTACCGGGCAACTCAACAGCAGCGAGAATGGCACGCGCAAATTCGGTTTCGATGCGCGGATGAAGGCCAGCCGCAATCTGTCGGTCACCGGCAGCGCATGGCAGGAAGATTATCTCGACACCAATGCGCGCCGCCGCGCTGCCCGGGCATTGGTCGAATATGATAATGGCACCAGCGTGATGCGCGCCGGGCTGACCCACGCCGATGATCGCCTGACCGACGGCACGAACAACCGTTCGAATATCGTCCAGCTCGGCGCAACGCAGCGGTTGATGAACAAGCGCCTCGAGCTCGATGCGCAGACCGAATTCGCGCTCGGCGGCAAGGATGCGAGCATCGATTTCCCGACCCGCCATCGCCTCGGCGCCCGCTTCGCCATCAATCGCGACGTCAATCTGGTCGGCAGCTATGAAATCGCCGACGGTGACACGATCAAGGCGCGCACCGCGCGGCTCGGCTTCGACCTGACGCCCTGGTCCGGCGCGCGCCTGCTCGCCACCGCCAATCAACAGGAAATCGGCGAATATGGTCCGCGAAGCTTCGCTGCCTATGGCCTGTCGCAATCAATCAAGCTCGGCGAGCGCTGGTCGGTCGATTTCTCGGTCGACGGCAACCGCACGATTGGCGGCATCAGTGCCGGTGATGTGCTCAACGTCGAGCAGCCCGTCGCCTCGGGCGGTTTCCTCGGCGACAATGGCACGTTGACCGAGGATTTCCTCGCGATCAGCACCGGCGCCACCTATCGCGCCGACCGCTGGACGCTGACGGGCCGCGCCGAATATCGCGATGGCGAAATCGCCAATCGTTACAGCCTGACGCTGGGCGGGCTCCGCCAACTCGGCGAGGGTCGCGCGCTCGGTGCGCTCTTCACTTACGCCAAGGCAAGCGGAACGGGCACCGCGCCGATGACCGAAGTCATCCAGTTCGAAATGAGCTGGGCGCACCGCCCCGCGGCGTCGCGCGTGTCATGGCTCAACAAGAGCGAGTTCCGTTCGGACAAGGTGCGCGACGCTGTCGCTGGCGAAGCTGGCCCGATCGGCGGCCCTGAGCTGACGATCGATGGCGACGCGACGAGCCGCCGCCTGCTCAACAGCCTGTCGGTGAACTGGACCCCGCTTGGCGATCGCGGAATCGGCCCCGGCGACGGCTGGTACGAACGCGCCGAAATCGGATTCTTCTGGGGAACGCGTTATAATTTCGACCGCTTCGGCGCGGATGACGTCAAGGGCTGGTCGAACCTGATCGGCGCGGACATCCGCTTCAACCTGAGCGAGCATGTCGATGTCGGCGCTTCGGGTACTGTTCGCGTCGGCACCGATGCCGATACGGTCAGCTGGGCGGGCGGTCCAACGATCACGCTGGCGCCGATGACGAATGCCAACATCACCTTCGGCTATAATTTCGCGGGCTTCCATGACCGCGATTTCGAAGACGCACGATTCTCGCGCTCGGGCGCCTATGTGACCTTCAAGCTGAAGTTCGACCAGACGAGCTTTGCGGGGCTGGGGCTGTAGAGCCGAAGCTGGAATTCCGTTCGTGTCGAGCGAAGTCGAGACACCCGGCGTGCGTGCACGGCCGATGGGCATCTCGACTTCGCTCGATGCGAACGGATTGTTGTTGGGCTTAGTCCGCGAACAACAGAACCGGCGTTTCGACCAGCTTCTTGAGCGCCTGAACATAGCTTGCCGCGTCCCAGCCATCGACGACGCGATGGTCGCAACTGATCGACAGGTTCATCAGCTTCGCACGGCGAATTTCATCGCCGTCAAAAACCGGGCGCTCGACGATCTTGTTCGGGCCAATGATTGCGACTTCAGGCCGGTTGATGACCGGGGTCGTTGCGATGCCGCCGAGCGGGCCAAGCGAGGTGACAGTCAGCGTGCCGCCGGTCAGTTCCTCGACCTTGGCCTTGCCGGTGCGCGCCGCTTCGGCGAGGCGCGTGATTTCGCTCGCGAGTTGCCACACATTCTTGTCCTGCGCATCACGGATCACCGGAACCATCAGTCCAGCATCGGTCTGCGTCGCCATGCCGAGATGCACCGCGCCATAACGCGTCACGACGCCGCCTTCGTCATCATAACGCGCGTTGATCATCGGGAATTGCGGAATCGTGCGGCAGATTGCGACGATCAGGAAGGGCAGCATCGTCAGCTTGGGACGGCCGCCGCGATTGGCGTTCAAATCGGCGCGCATCTCTTCGAGCGCGGTGACGTCCATTTCCTCGACATAGGTGAAGTGCGGGATCGCGCGCTTCGACGCCGCCATATTCTCGGCGATCTTGCGGCGCATCCCGATGACCTTGATCGGCTCGTCGGCGCGGGCACGCGAGGCGCCAGGCGCGCTATAGCCCTGCCCGCCGCTGTAGCGGAGGAAGGCGTCGAGGTCGGCGTGACGGATGCGGTCGCCTTCGGCGTGGACCTGTCCCAGATCGACGCCCAGATCCTTGGCGCGCGCGCGGACCGCGGGCGATGCGAGAACGGCGCGGCTGTGTGCCGCAGCTACCACTGGCGCCGGCGCAGGCGTTGGAGCCGGCACGGGCGCGGGCGCCGCGACCGGCGCGGGAGCAGCAACCTCAGCCACCGAAATCTCTTCGGCGCCCGGCGTCTCGGCCGCAATTTCCTGTTCGACTGGCGTATCGGCGGGCGGCGCGTCGACCGCGCCATCCTCGTCGGTCTCGATCACGGCCAGCGTCGACCCGATCGGGATGAGGTCGCCGACCTCGCCCGCCAGTTCGACGACGACCCCCGAAACGGGCGATTCCATTTCTACGGTCGCCTTGTCGGTCATCATGTCGGCTAGCTGCGCGTCTTCCTCAACGCGCTCGCCGATTTTGACGTGCCAAGCGACGATTTCGGCCTCGGCAATGCCTTCGCCGATGTCGGGCAGACGGAATGAATAACGGGCCATGGCGTCAGTCCTTCAAAATCTTGGTCAGCGCGGTCGCGATGCGCACCGGGCCGGGGAAATAGGCCCATTCGAGGCTATGCGGATAAGGCGTGTCGAAGCCGGTGACGCGTTCGACCGGGGCTTCGAGATGATAGAAGCAGCGCTCCTGAACCAGCGCGGCCAGTTCGGCGCCGAAGCCCGAAGTCCGCGTCGCTTCATGGATGATCAGGCAGCGGCCGGTCTTTTTCACCGAGGTTTCGATCGCCTCGATATCGAGCGGCAGCAGCGTGCGCAGGTCGATGATCTCGGCATCGATGCCCATTTCCTCGACGATCGTCTTGGTCACATGCACCATCGTGCCATAAGCAAGGATCGTCAGCGCTTCGCCCGAACGTACCGTCGCGGCCTTGCCGAGTTCGATGCGGTAATGACCTTCGGGCACCGTGCTCGCGTCATGCTTTGACCACGGCTCGACCGGACGATCATAATAGCCGCTGAACGGACCGTTATAGATGCGCTTGGGTTCGAGGAATACGACGGGGTCATTATCCTCGATCGCTGCGATCAGCAGGCCCTTGGCATCATAGGGGTTCGAAGGGATCACCGTTTTCACTCCGCAGATATGCGTCATGATGCTTTCGGGCGACTGGCTGTGCGTCTGACCGCCGAAGATGCCGCCGCCGAACGGGGTGCGCACCGTCATCGGGCAGATAAAATCCCCCGCCGAGCGATAGCGCAGACGCGCCGCTTCGCTGACGAGCTGATCAAGCCCCGGATAGATATAGTCGGCGAACTGGATTTCGGGGACCGGGCGCAGGCCATAGGCCCCCATGCCGACCGCAACGCCGATAATACCGCATTCGTTGATCGGCGTGTCGAACACGCGCGTTTTGCCATGCTTTTTCTGAAGCCCCGCGGTTGCGCGGAACACGCCGCCGAAAAAGCCGACGTCTTCGCCCATCACGACCATATTCGGATCGCGTTCGAGCATGACGTCCATGGCGCTGTTGATCGCCTCGATCATGTTCATGGTCTTGGTGGCGGTTTGGGTTTCAGCGCTCATCATTCGGGCTTCCAATTGGGGCCGAACTTGGCCTCTTGCTCGGCGAGCATCTGCGCGCATTGTTCCTTGAGGTGCCAGGGCAGTTCTTCGAACACATCGTCGAACATCGTCTCGAACGGCTGGTGCATGCCGTGGCCCAATATCCCGAGCTTCTCCGACTGTTTCTGCGTCGTCTTGACCAGATCGTCGAGTTCTTTGGCCTGCGCTTCGTCACGCTCGCCGTCCCATTCGCCCAGCGTTTCGAGATGCTGGCGCAGTCGCGCGATCGGATCGCCTAGCGGCCACGCGGTTGCCTCGTCGGCGGCGCGGTAGGCGCTTGGGTCGTCCGACGTGCTGTGGCCTTCGCTGCGGTAGGTGAAATGCTCGATCAGCGTCGGGCCGTTGTTCGTGCGTGCGCGATCCGCCGCCCATTGGGTCGCAGCATAGACCGCGAGCGGATCGTTGCCATCGATACGCAGCCCGGCAATGCCGTAACCGACGGCGCGCGCGGCAAAGGTCGTGCGCTCGCCGCCGGCAAAGCCCGAGAAGCTCGAAATCGCCCACTGATTGTTGACGACGTTGAAAATCACCGGCGCATTGTAAACGGTCGCAAAGGTGAGCGCCGAATGGAAGTCACCTTCGGCCGACGAACCCTCGCCGCACCATACGGTCGCGATCCGGCTGTCGCCCTTCGACGCTGACGCCATCGCCCAGCCCACCGCCTGCGGATATTGCGTCGCGAGATTGCCCGAAACGCTGAAGAAACCATGCTCGGGCGCCGAATACATGATCGGCAACTGACGGCCGAGCAGATGGTCGCCGCGGTTCGAATAGATTTGGTTCATCATCTGGATCAGCGGATAATCGCGCGTGATCAAAATGCCCTGCTGCCGATAACTCGGAAACACCATGTCGGTCCGGTCGATCGCCATCGTCGACGCGACCGAGGTCGCTTCTTCACCGGTACACTTCATATAGAAGCTGGTCTTACCTTGCCGCTGGGCACGGAACATGCGGTCGTCGAACGCCCGGGTTAGCATCATATTCCGGAGCATCGTGCGCAGCCGTTCAGGCGACAGCTTCGGATCCCACTGCCCCTTTGCCTTTCCGTCGAAATCGAGCACGCGGACAAGACCGTAGCTCAGTTCGCGCATCGCGTCGGGTTTCGTCGCTTCACTCGGGCGTGGGGCCGCTTCGACCGCAGGAACTTCGATATCGCCAAAGTCCGGAGTATCACCGGGGCGATAGCGCGGTTCGGGGATATGAAGCGACAGCGGCGGCAAATTGCTCGCCGGGCGCTGAGGCGTCTCAGGCATATCTTCTTCCCTTTAAAGCGCGAATCAGCGCCTAGTTATATTTCAACGTGGCGACATATTATTACAGACGCCATACGAATGCAACGGCAGCAATCAGACCGCGACAGGCGCGGAAATATGCGCTTGCGGCGCATAGTCCTCGACCGCGAAATCCTCGAATCGATAGTCAAAAATGCTCGAAGGCCGGCGAAGGATGCGCAGCTTTGGCGCGCCGCCCGGAACGCGTGATAATTGTTGTTCAACCAGTTCCGCGTGGTTCAGATAGAGATGTACATCGCCGCCGGTCCAGACGAGCTGATGCGCATGGAGCCCCGCTTGCTCGGCGACCATCCGCGTCAGGAGCGCCGCCTCAAAGACGTTGAAGGCAAAGCCCAGGCCAAGATCGCACGAGCGCTGGAACAGCAGGCACGACAGTCCGCCATCGCTGCGGACATGAAATTGATAAGTCATGTGACACGGTGGCAGCGCCATGCGGTCAAGGTCCGCGACGTTCCAACCGGTAAAGATATGCCGGCGAGACCCCGGATTGTTACGGAGCGAATCGATCAGCGCCGAAATCTGATTGTGCCCCTGCTCCGCGCGGCGGAACAGCCCGTCGCCTGCCGCTTCGTAACGTGGCCAGTTGACCCACTGGTGACCATAGACCGGGCCGAGATCGCCCCATCGAGCAGCAAAATCATCGTCCGCGACGATCCGCGCCTCGAAGTCCTCGATGCCGATCGTCTCGCCGGTCTCGCGGCGATATTTGTCGAGCGGCCAATCGGTCCAGATCTTCACACCCTGTGAAACGAGCGAACGGATATTGGTGTCGCCCGTCAGGAACCACAACAGTTCGCGCAGCGCGGTCTTCCAATAAACCCGCTTAGTGGTGAGCAACGGGATTGCGTCGTCTTTCAGAGAGAATCGCATCGTCTCTCCAAACAGCGAGCGCGTCCCTACCCCGGTGCGGTCGACGCGCTCGTCGCCCTCGACCCAAATACGCTGCATCAGGTCGAGATATTGAAGTTCATAATGGATGGAATCAGGCAAGAGTCGGCTCCCGGCTTTGTCTTTCGGTGCTAGGCCTAGCGTCGCGACGGGACAAGGGAACAACATGCACGACGCCGCAAAGCGTCCGATCCGGGGCAGTTACGTGTTGGGGATCGCGTAAGCCGGGCGCATGTCTACGGTGATGACCCTGTTCGAACCTCTCGGCAAAGCGCCGGACCCATCGGCGATGGCAGGCTTCGTGCCGTCTCAGCTTGAAGGCGATGTAGCGCGCCTGTTGCTGCGCCCACTGTTCGATAACGATCGGGAAAGCCTGCTGCTCGCAGCTTTCGACGCCTTCGAGCGCCTTGTGCAGCTCGAACGCGTCGACGGGAGCAGCTCGACACGCTGCGTCGTTCCGCCGCGCGCTTGGCGCGCACTGTTGGACAGCAGTATTGCGACGGTCGTCATGGCGCACAACCATCCCTCCGACACGCCATGGCCAAGCGATGCCGACATCAGTGCAACGCACGATGCCGCACTTTTCCTGCGGGCCATGGGCATCGATCTGGTCGATCATCTGATTTTCGTCGCGGGCGGTCATTTCAGTTTTCGAACTGCCGAAATGCTCTAGTTACGGCAATCATCTTCAATGTGCCGATTGGCGCTTGAAGTTCACAGATTGCGCGTCTAGAGGACCGCCCTGCCTTCGCGGCGACCCCGGTCGGCGCGCAGATCGGTCGGGGAGTAGCTCAGCCTGGTAGAGCACTGTCTTCGGGAGGCAGGGGCCGGAGGTTCGAATCCTCTCTCCCCGACCAATTTCCTGCATATTGCAGATTCTGCACCGTCTCTTCTTGTAAGTCGGCGAACAACCCCCTAAATTCAAACTACGCTGCTGTGGTTTTCCCCCTTTCCATCGTGGCGAGTGTCCCGCCAGCTTTGGCGCGGACGCGTCCTCCCTGGACCCTGGCCACCTCGTACTTCGGTACGAGGTGGTTTTTTATTCAGCGGCTTGCGGGAATAGTTCGGCTTCGGGGCGCATCTCCCCCAAATCGCTTACAAGTTCGGCAAACCACCGCGCCAACCGCGCAACACGCGCCGAATCCGGCGACCGTTCCGGCGTCAGATAGAGGCTACGGTCGATTTCGACCTGCACCGCGTGAATCCCGTCGCCGGGCCGACCATGTGTGCGAATGATATGCCCACCAGCATAAGGCTGGTTGCGCGTCACGACTTCGCCCAGCCGTCCGGCTGACGTCATCACGCGCCGGACCAGCCACTCGCCCGCGGTTTCGCCGAAGCGATCGCCGATCACGATTCGCGCGCCATGACCCACCTGCCCGACGGGAATCGAAGGCATGGAATGCAGGTCGATCAGAATCGCATGACCGAAACGATCTCGCGCGCTCCGCAAAGCCTCGCCCAGTGCAGTGTGATACGGCCGATGGAACGATTCGAGCCGCCAATGAAGGCCCGCGCCGTCAATCGGTCGCTTCCAGAGGGGGCCGCAATCGGCGAGCCTTGTCGGCACTACGCCGAGTCCCGCCCGTTCCTTGCGCCCTGGTGCCGAAAACTGCGCACGCAAAGGAATTGCCACCTCACCGGGCGCCATCTGTCCTTCGCCGCGATTCAAGTCGGCTACGGCGCGCGCCCACAACGCCGCCACGACCGTGGCCCCCGCATCCGTCGCCTCTGCCGCGATCAGATCGCTCCACGCGTCTTCGAGGCGTTCGAGTTGTGACCGTTCGACTCGCGCCGCCTCGATGATGTCAGGCGGATAGACGCGGCCGGCATGCGGCACCGACACGATCACCGGCCCGTTTGCCGCGGGCCGGTTGACAGCGATGGCGGCAGGCGGGATGCTGCGGAACGACATAGAGCATGGGTGGCAAAAAAAGCAGGACGAATCCAGCGCCGCGCGTCAATTTGTTAAATCTCTGACGCTATGCATTGCATAATAGAGGGGGCAGACGACCGGAACCGGCTGCGCCGAAGGACCAGGGAACAGATTTCAACATGATTCGCATTTTGCTGGCCGAAGATGACGATGTGATGCGCGAATATCTTGCACGCGCGCTCACGAGCGCCGGCTATCACGTTACAGCGGTCGATCGCGGCACCGCTGCCGTTCCCTATATCGATTCGGGGACCTTCGACCTTTTGCTGTCCGATATCGTGATGCCCGAGATGGACGGGATCGAACTCGCCCAGCACACCGCAAAGGCGGCGCCGCAGACGCAGGTGATGTTCATCACCGGCTTTGCCGCGGTTTCGCTGCGTGCCGAAGAAAATGTTCCGCAGGCAAAGCTGCTCTCGAAGCCCTTTCACCTCAAGGATCTGGTGCGCGAAGTCGATAATATGTTCGGCCGCGCCGACCGGTCGAGCCAACAATAACGACGCCGCCTTGCGCGAAGGGCTTGCCAAGCCGCGCAGAGGCCTTTAGGGGGCGCGTCACCCCAAGGGATGGGCGTGTAGCTCAGTGGTAGAGCACTGTGTTGACATCGCAGGGGTCGCAAGTTCAATCCTTGCCACGCCCACCATTAAAAACGCCGCCACCCCAATGGGTTGGCGGCGTTTTTGCGTTCAGGCCATTCCGCGCGCAAGATCGCCGCGCGACGCGTCGCCGATCTGGCTGCCACCGTCGCAATCGAGGATCGTGCCGGTGATGTAGCCGGCCGCCGGGCTGCACAGGAACACGGCCGATTCGGCGACCTCCTCAATCTCGCCCCAGCGCTTCATCGCGATGCGGTCGAAATGCGACTGACGCGTCGCGGCGTCGGGCGCGAGGCGCGCCATGCCCTCGGTTCCTGCGATCGGCCCTGGCGAGATGCCGTTGACGCGCACCTCCGGACCCCATTCGAGCGCGAGTACGCGAATAAGCTGGTTGATCCCTGCCTTCGCCGCGCAGGCATGCGCCTGCAACGCGGAGGCATTGATCGCCTGCCCCGCCGTGATTGCGATCAGCGACGCGCCCGGACGGTTGAGCAGGTCATGGCAGCCGCGGAACACGTTGAAGGTGCCGTTGAGGTCGATGTCGACCACGGTGCGAAACGCGTTCGCCGACATGCCGAGCACCGGAGCGAGGAAATTGCCCGCGGCGCCCGAGATCACGATGTCCATCGGCCCAAGTTTTTCAACGACCGTCTCCATCACCCCGCGAATCGCGGCATAGTCGCGCACGTCACCCGACAGACCAATCGCGTCATGCCCGATTTCGGTGGCCGCGCGCTGCGCCTTGTCCGGATCTCGCCCCGCGACCGCAACCTTCGCGCCCAGTTCGGCAAAGCGCTTCGCGATACCGAGGTTGATACCGCTTGTGCCACCGGCAACGAAGGCCGTCTTGCCGGCAAGCAAATTATCGCGGAATGTCGTCATGCTTCTCTCCCTTGTCCTGTCTCTAAAGGCCGATGCTGCCGATGCGGGGTTGACGGATCGAAACCAGTCGCCTTTTGAAACTGGAACAGACAGCAAGGATGATCCCATGGCAAGTGCCGGCCCCACCTCGAATAGCTTCATCTCGCAGCGACTGAAGCTTCACTACGTCGACTGGGGCAATCGCGGCGCCGCGCCGCTGCTGCTTGTGCATGGCGGCCGCGACCATTGCCGTAACTGGGACTGGGTCGCCGAAAAGTTGCGTGATCGCTATCATATCATCGCCCCCGACCTGCGCGGTCATGGTGACAGCGCATGGTCGCCCGACGGCAATTACGCCATGGACACTTTTGTCTATGACCTGGCGCAGTTGATCCATCAGCTCGACCTTGGGCCGCTGTCGATCGTTGCCCATTCGATGGGAGGCAATATCGCGCTGCGCTATACCGGCCTCTACCCCGACAATGTCCGCAAGCTTGTCGCGATTGAGGGACTCGGCCCCTCGCCCAAGGTTATCGCCGAGCGCGCAAAGACGGGCTATGCCGAACGCTTCCGCAAATGGATCGATGACAAGCGCCAGGCCGCAGGGCGCACGCCGCGCCGCTATGCGACGCTCGAGGACGCCCTCGCCCGCATGATGGGGGAGAATGGTTACCTGACCGAAACGCAGGCGCGCCACCTGACCATCCACGGCATCAGCCGCAACGAAGACGGCACCTGGAGCTGGAAGTTCGACAATTATCTGAACGTGTGGCCGGCGTTCGACATGCCGCAGGACGATATCGCCTCATTGTGGGGAGCAATCAGCTGCCCCACGCTCCTGCTCTATGGCGCGAACAGCTGGGCCTCGAACCCCGAGAAGGACGGTCGCCTTCAGCATTTCAACACCGCGAAGGTCATTGAATTCGAAAATGCGGGCCACTGGCTCCATCACGATCAGTTCGACCGGTTCATGTCCACGCTAGACGAATTCCTCTAAAAGCGTCGCCGGTTGCGCGCCGCGGCGCGCGATGGAAGGCGGCGCGATGGCCTATACGGGGCAGATTACGGGACGACAGAAGATGCTGTCGGGAGGCGGTGCTCTGCTCGCTGTGGTCGCGGTCGGTCTTGGCCTTGCCAGCGGTCTCGATCTCGACGTCGTTCGCAAGGCAGGTGAGGCGATCACCGCTATCGCCATCCCTGCCCCGTCGCCACCCCGCGAAGAAGCCAAGCCCGCGAGGGCGCCAAGCGAAAAGACTAGCGGCAAAGCTTCGGCCCCGAACAAGACCGCCAAGGCGGCGGCCGTTACCGCCCCACCGCCGAAGCTGCCTCCGATCGCGCCACCTGTCGCAACCGCGGCCAAAACCGGGACTGGAAGCGACGTAACAGCCGGCGCCGCGCCGACCGCTGGCCCGGGATCGGGCGCCGGTGGTCGGGGCGACGGCACGGGCGCAGGCGGAACGGGCAGCGGCGGCGGAAGCGGCAGCAAGGCCGTCTGGCGGAGTGGCACGATCCGCGATCGCGACTACCCCCACGAAGCAAGCCGGGCGAGAACCGGCGGCGAGGTCGAGGTGCGTTTCACGATCGAAGCCAGCGGCCGCGTCAGTGGGTGCCGCGTGACACGGTCGAGCGGCGACGCCTCACTCGACCGGACGACGTGCGCACTGATCGAAGAGCGCTTCCGCTTCAAGCCTGCAACCGACGCCGCCGGCGCGCCCGTTGCGAGCCAATATGGCTGGCGGCAGAGTTGGTGGCTTGAGCGGCGGCGCTAAGATCGTTCCGCCCCCCATATCAATTGCGACAATATCGCGAATGATTCGCATTAGAGTTGACATTGCGATCGACTCTCAATAGCGGCGCCCTCAACCAAACACAAAATAGGGGGTTTATCGTGAAGCCATCGTCATCCGCTTCGTTCCTCGCGCTCTCCTGCGTGGGCAGCCTGATCAGCGCTCCTGCGCTCGCCGCAAACGCCGACGCGGCGCAGGATGCGCCGGGCAGCCGCAGCGACATCATTGTAAGCGGCACGCTGGCAACCGAAGTGGAATCGCCCAAATCGACCGCGCCGATCGTCGACACGCCCCAGACGATCACGGTCGTATCGCAGGAGCAGATCCGCCAGCAGAATTTGCTGACGCTTCGCGACGCTTTGTCCACAATCCCCGGCATTACCTTTGGCGCAGGCGAAGGCGGCGGCTACGGCGACTCGATCAATCTGCGCGGCTATTCGGCGAACAACGACCTGACCGTCGACGGCGTGCGCGACAGCGCGCAGTACAGCCGTACCGACCCCTTCAACCTGCAACAGATCGAAGTCTATAATGGCGCAAACTCCGTCTTCAACGGATCGGGCAGCGTCGGCGGAACGATCAACCTCGTCAGCAAGATCCCCTTTGCGCGCAACGCGACCACGGTCCAGGCGGCCGTCGGAACCGACAATTATTATCGCGCCGCGGTGGACAGCAACTGGCGCCTCAGCGACCTGATCGCAGTGCGCATCAACGCGATGTATCATGAGAATGACGTGCCCGGCCGCGACGTCGAATCCTACCAGCGCTGGGGCGTTGCACCCTCGATCACGATCGGCGTCGACAGTGACACGAGCCTGACGCTCGCATATATTCACCAGGACGACGACAACACGCCGATCTATGGCGTCCCCTACATTCTCGGCGCCGTCAACAACGGGCCGTTGCCAGGTGTCGACGACAGCGATTATTTCGGGATCGTCAACCTCGACGAACAAAAGACAAAGGTCGATCGCCTGACCGCGACCTTCCGTCACGCGTTCAGCGACAATGTCTCGATCCGCAATCTGACGCGCTGGCAGCGCGTCCATCAGTACAGCCAGACGAGCGCGCCGCAGGGTGTATTCTGTCTCGCCAACGGACTTCAGCCGATCGGCGCGAACGCGGCCGCCACTGTCGGCATCGCCTGTCCCGCGGGCCAGAATACCCCGGGCACCTATTATCCTTCAGGACCACGCGGCCTAGTCCGCGATCAAGTCAATGACCTGCTGCACAACCAGACCGACCTGACGATCCTGAGCGGCACCAAGGGCGGCCTGTTCAACACGCTCGTCATCGGCGCGTCCTACAGCCAGGAAGATTATTCGATCGAGAATGCGCAGTTGCTGCGCAATCCGGGCGGCGCAACGCCCAACCCTGTGCTGCCGCCGATCAGCCTGTCGAACCCGAACACGGTCTGGACCGGCCCGGTCAACTATATCCGCACCGGCAACAGCTATGGCGACACGCGCAACTGGGCGATCTATGCCTTCGACACGCTCGAAATCTCGCCGATGTTCGAAATTAACGGCGGCGTCCGTTATGAAAATGCGCGCAATATCTTCCGCGCCGACACCGTGACGACCCCGGCGACCGGCGCGGTCTACACCCGCGGTGCGGATCAGGTCAGTGACGAAAATCTCTTCTCGTATCGCGTTGGCGCTGTCTTCCATCCGATCGAGAATGTCAGCCTCTACGCCGCTTATGGCAACGCCAAGACGCCGACTTCAGCCAGCGTCCGCGCGGGCTGCGGCCTGCCGGCGAGCCCGACGGCCGCCGATCCCTGCGCGACGGCGCCCGAAAAGGCACGCAACATCGAATTCGGCGCCAAGGCCGAGTTGATGGACAAGAGACTGCTGCTGACTGCCGCCGTGTTCCGCAACGAGCGCACCAATTATCGCGTGCCTTCGAATGACCCGGCGGAGCCCGCCTCGCTGCAAATCCTCGACGGTCGCTCGCGCGTCGACGGCATTGCTCTCGGCGTAAGCGGCAACGTCACGCCTGAATGGGCGATCTTCGCGAACTATACCTACCTCGACGGCAAGGTGAAGCAGAGCGTTTCGGACTTCTGCCTTGCGAATCCCGGTAGCACCGGCTGCGGCAATAGCGCCGCCATTCCCGATCCGCAGCGCGGCGACCGGTTGTTCCAGACGCCCAAGCATTCGGGTAGCCTGTTCACCACCTATGCGTTCCCGTTCGGGCTGCAGATCGGATACGGGCTGTCGTATCAGGGTAAGTTCTCGACGCACCAGCGCAACCTGGCGCAGCGTACACCGCTGTCGGTCGACGACTATTTGATCCATCGCGCGTTCGTGTCGTACGACTTCAAGAACGGGCTTGTTGCGCAACTCAACGTCTCCAACTTCACCGACGAGGAATATTACACGGGCGTCCGCAACAATGTGAACGCGACGACCGGGGCGGTGACCGGCGGCTGGGCGACCCCCGGCGACTCGCGCTCGGCGGTGTTCAGCCTCTTTTACAACTTCTGATCCTGGTGGGCGGGCGCGGCGATTGCCGTTCCCGCCCCTTTCAGCCTAGAAGCGGCACATGATCCGCATCATTCCCGACGTGCTCGACGCCGACGGTGTCGCCAAGCTCCGCTCTATTCTCGACGCCGCCGACTGGATCGACGGCAACGAGACTTCGGGTCCGCAGGCTGCGCTAGCGAAGCGCAACCAACAGCTCCCGGAATTTGGCGAAGCCGCAGCCGAGGCGGGCCGGATCGTACTCGACGCACTGGGCCGCGCACCGCTGTTCATAGCGGCGGCGCTGCCACTCAAAATCTATCCGCCCTATTTCAATCGCTACGCCGGCGGCGAGAATTTCGGCGATCACATCGACAATGCAATCCGCATGCGCCGCGGCAGCGATTTCCGGATGCGCAGCGACCTGTCGGCGACGCTCTTCCTTGCCGATCCCGACACCTATGACGGCGGCGGCCTCGTTATCGAGGGCTTTACGCAAGAGCCGGGTATAAAGTTGCCGGCCGGGCATATGATCCTCTACCCGTCGACGACCGTTCATCGTGTCGAACCCGTCACATCGGGTACGCGGGTCGCCAGCTTCATGTGGATCCAGTCGATGGTGCGCGACCAGGGTCAGCGCAATCTTCTCTTCGATCTCGACATGGGCGTTCAGGGGGCCGCAGCCACGATGGGACAAGGGGACGCGACTGTGGTTCGCCTGACCGGCGTATATCACAATCTTCTGCGGCGCTGGGCCGACAGCTAGTCGAGCATCGCGCGCCAACCGCGCGACAGATATTCGCGGTCCCCGGCAACGATGCACGCCGCCAGTTCCAAATCGTCGGCCAGCCCAATCCCCGCCTCCGCTCCCAAAACGGTCAGCGCCGTCGCCCATCCGTCGGCCATCATGCATCGGCGGTGCAGCACGGTGACGGACAAAACGCCGTTGACGATCGGGCGTCCCGTGACGGGATCAAAGCTGTGCGAATAATGCCGGCTATCGGCCATGAAACCGCGGCGATAATTGCCCGATGTCGCGACCGAAAGGTCGTGTAATGCCATACGCCATGGCGGAATGGACGAGGTGGGCGGCATCTCGACATCGACCCACCAGGGTTGGCCGTCGGGGCGCATTCCCTCACCGCGCAGTTCGCCGCCGACTTCGAGCAGGAAATGCCGTACACCGGCGCCGAGCAACCATTCGGCGGCGAGATCGACACCATAGCCCTTGGCGATCCCCGACAGGTCGAGTGCTGCCCCTTCGCCGCGCCGGATGCAACGCGTCGCCGGGTCGAAGTCTATCGTGCGGTCGCTCGCGCCAAGCTGTTCAGGCACGGCCTCAATGGGGCCGACGCTACCAAAGCCCCAGGCCTCGGTCAGCCGCCCAAGCCCCGCATCGAATGCGCCGCCACTCGCCCGCGCGATTCCCAGCGCGCTCTCAACCACATAAGCGAACTCGTCGGGGATATGACACCACAGGCCGGGCGCGGCGCGGTTGAAGCGAGACAGGTCTGATTGCGTGTCCCACTGGCTCATCTGCGCGACGACCCGGTCGAACGCTGCCCGCACGCCGTTCGTCGTCCCCGCAGGCGGAGATACCGCCAGCAGCGACCAGCTTGTTCCCATCGTCTCGCCGGAGAAGCTTTCGATAATCGCCCCGGCGTTGCGCCCGGCAAAGGCCGCGGGCGTAAGCGCGCGGGGGATCAGAATGCGGTCGGTCAGGGCGCGAGCACTTCCAGCGTCGTGACATAGCTTGCGCGGCGCTGCGGCGCGGGGGGCGTCGCGGGCTCGGGCGCGCCCTCTTCACGTTCTGCCTGCGGCGTAGTGACGTTCAGCCAATAGAGGCCAGGTTCGGTCCAGTTGATCGCGACCTTGCCGTCGGCGCCGGTTTTGAGGTCCATCTGGCCAAGCTGGTCGCGATAACGGATGCCGCCCGGGATCACCGTGACCGGCAGGCCTGCGGCAGGTTTGCCGTCGAGCAGGAACTGGAAGGTCGCCGCCTCGCCCGCGATCAGATCGTTCGGATGCGTCACGGGGACGAGTTCGATGCCCTTCCCCGTCGGCTTGAACAGGGTCGTCGTCGGCTCACCCACCGTCACGAAAATCTCGTTGCGGTTGTTCGATTCGGCAGTCTTCACATTTGTCGCACCGGCGGGGATGCGCTCGGCGAGGTTCGTTGTGGTCGTACCGCGCGGCAGCCGCTCGGTTTTGCCGTTCAGATCATAGCTGCCCATCACGCCGTCGGAAACCGAGGCGATGCGCCAAGTGCCCTTTTGCGTCAGATGGACGTCGAAGGTGCTGCGATAGCGGCCCGTTGACTTATTCTCGATCGTCGCCTCGCTGCCGTCGGGCGCCCAGGCCTTCAATGCGTCGAGACGCAGCGGCTGATGCTCGAAATAGAAGAGGTCGTTCGATACTGCAGCGTCGACGGTGACCCATACGTCATCGCCCGACAGAACGGTCGACGACGGCAGCATCCACTGACGGTGTGCGGAAGCCGGAACGGCGACCAGCGCAGCCAGCGCGGCGGTCGCGGCGAAACCCCAAATTCGCTTCTTCATATCCCTGTCCTTTCAGTCTTTAGCGGAAGGCGACCGAAACGGCCCCCAGTTCAGTCGTCCCTGCGGCGCGCCCGCCTGCCCCGGCCTTGGCGGGCCAGATGAAGGGAATGCGCAGCAGTTCGCGGCCGCCAACCTCACGCGCGGCTTCGATCACCAACGTGTATTGGCCGGGTGCCGCTGCGCCGAGTTGCGCGCGTGTGAAGGAGACCTTGTGCGCGCCGGGCGCACGCGTCGCGCCCGTGATGCCGTTTGCGGGGAAGGTCATCGAGCGGCCGGCGGCGCGCCACCACTGGCGCACGTCGCGAAGCCACTTCGTCCCCTCGTTCGCCTTCATGTCATAATCATACCAGACTGCGACGGTCTTCGCGGGTCCGCCGGCCTTTTCGACCCAGATCGCGACATAGGGCTTGTGATATTCGGCGACCTTCAGCCGCGGAATATTGATCGTGACATCCATCGTCGCCGGATTGGCAAGCGCGACCGTCGGCACACCGAGCACGGCGCCGAGGCCGATCGTGCCGCCGAGGATGCGCACCGGGGTGGAAAGCTGCATGATGGGTCTCCCTAGTGAATGAAGATGATGGCGATAGCGGCAGGGATCGCGAGGCCCAGTCCGACGAGCGGCCAGGTGCTCTTGCGCTTCGCCGAATGTAGCTGAAGCAGGAACAGGCCGGTGATCGCGAATACCAGGCAAGCGAAGGAGAAGATGTCGATGAACAGGCTCCATTCGCCGCCCGAATTGCGCCCCTTGTGAAGATCGTTGAGGTAGGAAATCCATCCGCGGCTGGTGACCTCTCCCGACGCGGCGCCGGTCTCTAGGTCGATCGCGACCCAGGCATCGCCACCCGGGCGGGGCGCGGGCAGATAGACTTCGCCTTCGGACCATTCCGCTTCCGCCGACGCCTTTACCGGGAAGCTTTCTTCGACCCATTCGGCGACGGCGGGCGGAAGGGGTGCCTTCTCCGCATCGGGCGCCGCAGCATTGAGGCGCGCCAGCAGTGCTTGCGGCAGCTGCGCCGATTGCTGCGTTACGACAGGCGAGCCCTCGATATCGGCGGCATGGTTGAGCGTGAAGCCCGTAATCGCGAATAGCAGCAGGCCGATCAGGCTGACGGCCGAGCTCATCCAGTGCCACATATGCAGCTGCTTCAGCCAGAAGGCCTTCCGGCTCTTTTTAGTCGCCGGTCGCGAAGATGTGGGTGCGTGCATCTGGAAGTTCTGCCAAAAAGATGCACGGCCAGTATCGCGAACGATTCGCAATTACAATAATTATTCCAGCCTTACGCTGATGCAATACGCCATCGTTCTTACGCAATCAGGCCGGCGCGGCAATCCAGCGATCGACTTGCGCTTCTAGCACTGGCAACGGTACCGATCCGCGTCCGAGGATGATCTCGTGAAACACGCGCTGGTCGTATCGCGGGCCAAGTGCCGTCCGCGCCTTGTCGCGCAGCGCGAGGATGCGCTGCATGCCGACCTTATATGATGTCGCCTGTCCGGGCGTGACGAAATAACGGCGAATTTCAGAGCGGATTTTTCCGATCGGCTGCGGCGAATTGGCGGTGTAATAGGCCAGCGCCTCGGCCTCGCTCCATCCCTTTGCATGAATTCCGGTGTCAACCACCAGGCGGATCGCGCGCCAAATCTCGCGTCCCAGCCGACCGAAATCGCTGTAGGGATCGGTGTAGAAGCCCATCTCCTTCGCAAGCCGCTCGACATAGAGCGCCCATCCTTCGCCATAGGCACCATAGAAATAATTCTTCCGGAACTCGGGCGTGCCGGTCATTTCCTGCGCGAGCGCGATCTGCATATGATGACCGGGGTGGCCTTCGTGATAGACGGTGCCCTCGATCTCGTAGATCGGGGTCGCGCGCGTATCGGCGAGATGGACATAGAAAATGCCCGGTCGCGACCCATCGAGCGCCGCCGGCGAATAATGCGCGGCGCCGCCCGGCTCTTCGCGAAACGCCTCAACGCGCTTGACGATCAGATCGGCCTTGGGCAGTCGCCCGAATTGCTCGGGCAGCCGCGCACGCATGCCGGCAAGATAATCCTCCGCCTTTTTGAGATAGATCGCGCGGCCTGCGTCGTCGTTCGCGACATAGAAACGATCGTCGCTGCGCAGGAAGACGAAAAAGTCCTCGAGCTTGCCGTCGAAGCCGATTTTCGCCTTGAGCGCTTCCATCTCCGCGCGGATACGCGCGACTTCCGACAGGCCGAGCGCGTGAATTTCCTCGGCGGTCATGTCGGTCGTCGTCTGCAGCCGCAGCATCGCGTTATAATAAGCGGCGCCATCGGGCAACGCTCCCGCGCCGCGCGGGTCGGCAGAGGCCTTGGCGCGGTCGGCGATGAGCCAGGCGCGCAGCCGGCCGTAAGCGGGCTTCATCGACCCCGTCATTGCTGCGGCGACCTGTGCGACGTAGCGATCGGACGCCGCAGCGTCGGCCTTCCCTTCGGTCACGAGACCCGACGCCTTTGCCTTCGCATCGGCGAACAACGCATTGTCGGCACCGTCGTCGAATGGCGCGCCGGTGGTCAGCCGCCCGACGAGCTCGATTGACTGGTCGTAGGCGAAGCCGGGCATTCTCACCCCACTTGCCGCCGAAGCCTTGGCGCGGTCGAGATAGACATCGAGCGTCGGGCCAAGCGCGGTGACTCGGGCGATATAGGCATCCATATCCGCGGTCGTGTCGACACGATGCTGGTTGATCATGAAATTCGGCAAGCCGGTGTGTGGGCCATTGCGGTCGAAGACATAATTATGCCCGCGCCACTTCGTCGACGCCTCGGCCCGCTCAAGCTCCAGCAGCCACATGTCATATGACACCCGCGCGTCGTCACCGAGCGTCGCCGGGTCGAACTTCTTCTTCATTTCCGTGACATTGGCCCGGCGCCAGGCAAGCCGGGCAGCCGCAGCCGCGTCGCTCGGGTCGGTAAAACGGTCCTGCTGTTCCTTGCGGCCAAGCTGGGTGAGCTGTTCGGGGTCGAGCGCGATCTCGGCCTCGAAAGCCGCGTCGAGAAAGGCGGTAAACGCCGCGTCGCTTGTGCCGCCCTTCGCCGCCGCCCGCGCTGCCGGCGCAGCGATCAGGCTGGTCGCCAATGCCAATGAGAATTCCCGTCGTGATAGCCGCACTGGACACCCTTCCCTGCTTCGAAGCCGTCGGCGGTACCGCGATTGACGCCCGCGAGCCAAGGCAAAATTTCGGGGAGTCAGCCTAGCCCCCATCAGGGCGGGCTCGACGAAGGAAGGTGGTGGCGGAGACGGAGGGATTCGAACCCTCGGTACCGGATTTACCAGTACGACGGTTTAGCAAACCGTTGGTTTCAGCCACTCACCCACGTCTCCGCATGGTCTACCGTGCTAACGGCAGGTTTGGCCTAGGCGGGTCGCTATAGCCATGCACCTCGCGCCCCGCAACGGCAAAGATTGCGCATTTTTAGGTGCCTTATCGACATTTCGTCGTCCGAATGATTCGGTCTGGCGTAAAATCGACTCAGGTCATCGCCGGTTCATTTGCCCGGGCGTCAAAGCGAGTCATGATTAACGCAGATTTCGGCGCCTGGGTGCCGTTCGATTTTTGGGGGTCCAATATGCGGAAGACGTTCACCAGCCTTGCCCTGGCAGCAATGGCATCGTTCGGCCTCGCGCTGTCGCCGCTTACAGCGTCGGCGCAGATGCGCGAAGTCGACCCCAACAGCACCGTGATCGATTCCGATCTCAACAACCCGTCGCCGCCGCCGGTATCTAGTGATTCGACTGTCGGCACCTCGTACGACAGCGACCTCGCGACGGGCGACCAGCAGACGAGCGAAACCCCGCCCGTCGACGGCACCGAGGCCGACGTCTCGGCGACGACGGTCGCAGCGACACCGGGCTCGACCTACAAGAAGGACGACCTGATCGGTGCAGCCGAAGGCGTGTTCGGCAAGGGCGCGCAAGGCCTTGCGGGCATGATCGAGGACATCCTGAAGAAACAGGGCGAACCCAATGCCTATATCGTCGGACGCGAAGCCGGCGGCGCGCTCGTGCTTGGCGTGCGCTATGGCTCGGGGACGCTGCATCACAAGATCGAGGGCGAACTGCCCGCATATTGGACGGGACCGTCGATCGGCTTCGACGCTGGCGCGAACGCCGGCAACACCTTTGTCCTCGTCTATAATCTGTTCGACAGCGAGGATCTCTACAAGCGTTACCCCGCAGGCGAAGGCGCCGCCTATCTGGTCGGCGGTTTCAACGCGAGCTATCTGCGCCGCGGCGACGTGGTGCTGATCCCGATCCGTGTCGGCGTCGGCGCGCGGTTGGGCGTCAACGCCGGCTATATGAAGTTCCGCAAAAAGCAGAACTGGGTTCCCTTCTGAAAACTGACCCGTTTGCCACGGGGGCGATAGCCCGCGCTTCGGCGCGGGCTTTTTCTTTGCGCGGATGATAATATGCCGCGGTAGCTGACCGGGAGATCGACGACATGACTTCGCAGCCTGCGGGCGGCCCGCATTATTCGCCGTTCACGATCGGCGGCGGCCTCATCTTCGTGTCGGGCCAATTGCCGCTGCTGCCCGGCCGCGATACCTCATTGGCGAGCGCGCCTTTCAGGGAACAGGTCGAGCAGACGCTCCGGAACCTTGAAGCTGTCCTGCAGAGCGCGGGCGCCGACCTTTCGCGGGTGATCAAGACGACCGTCTATCTCAGCGACATATCCGACTGGGACGACCTGGACATCATCTATGGTGCGTTCTTCGGGACGACGCGCCCGTCGAGGAGCGTCGTGCCCACCGGGCCGCTGCACTTCGGATTTCGGATCGAGATCGAGGCGGTCGCGCTGGCCGGAGAGGCCGCCTAGTCGCCGTCGAAGGCAATCAGGGTTTCGCAGGTAAGGCCCGCAGCCTCCAGCCGTTTCGATCCGCCCAGATCCGGCAGATCGATCACGAACAGCGCCGCCGCGACCTCCGCCCCAACGCTCTGCATCAATGCCGCGGTTGCGAGAATCGTGCCGCCCGTTGCGAGCAAATCGTCGACGAGAACGACGCGGTGGCCTGGCAGGACCGCACCTTCGTGCAGTTCCAGCCGGTCGACGCCATATTCGAGTTCATAATCGACGCCGATGGTGACGCCGGGCAGCTTGCCCGCCTTGCGCACCGGGACGACGCCCAGCCCCATCGCGGTCGCCATTGCGGCGCCGAACAGGAAGCCGCGCGCCTCGACCGCGACGATGAAGTCGGGCCGATGCGCGGCGGCGAGCGCGCTCAAGCGGCGCACACTTTCGGCAAAACCGGCGGCGTCGCCGATTAGCGTCGTGATATCGCGGAACTGGATGCCCGGCTTTGGAAAGTCCGGGATGGTCCGGACGAGCGACGCGAGGTCGAGGTCCGGCTGAGGCGGGAGGGCGATCATGCAGGCCGCCCTCCCCGGCTCATCAATGCTTCTTGTCGGCCCAGATGTTCCGGTACGACAGGTAAGTCAGCACGGTGAAGATCAGCAGGAAGAAGAAGACTGCATAACCCACCTGGATGCGCTTGATCAGCTTCGGCTCGGCTGTCCAGACGAGGAACGCGGTCACGTCCTTCGACATCTGGTCGACGGTCGCCTTCGTGCCGTCCGCATAGGTCACCTGATTGGGTGCAAGCGGCGGTGCCATCGCGAGGTTGAGGTTCGCGAAATAGGGGTTGTAGTGCAGCCCCGTGCCCGGCTTCAGTTCGGCCGGCAGGTTCTTCGGCGGATTCTGGAAGCCCGTCAGCAGCGAATAGACATAGTCCTTGCCGCCTTCGCGCGCCTTGGTGATCAGCGAAAGGTCAGGCGGCAGCGCGTTGTTGTTCGCGGCGCGGGCAGCCGTTTCGTTCGCATAGGGCGACGGGAAATAATCCGACGGCAGGCCGTCGCGCGTTGCCGGTTCACCCGTATCGGGGTTGATCGACGGCACCTGGAAGCCCTTGGCAAAGGTCTTGATCTGGCCTTCGGTGTAGCCGAGGTCCGCAATGTCGCGGAAGGCGACGAGGTGCAGGCTGTGGCAGGCCGAGCAGACTTCCTTATACACCTGCATCCCGCGCTGGAGCTGGGCCTTGTCCCAATGCGGCAGGACAATGCCATCGCTGGCCAGCTTCAGATGCCGGGGGTGTTTGTGAAACTCATGCGCGACATTGGCTTCATTGCTGAGCGGCGTCGTGAAGATCGCGAGCACCAGCGCGGTAATGAAACCGAGACCGACGAGAAAACCGAGCGGACGAACCATGGCTGTATCAGCTCCTATTAAAGTCCGGCGCTCAGGCCGTTGCCGATGCCGACGCGGTGTCGGTGGCGTGTTTGGCGAGGACCGCTTCGGTGATCGAATTCGGCATCGGAAGCGGGCGTTCGATCCGCGACACGATCGGCAGGATCACCAGGAAGTGAGCGAAATAATAGATCGCACCCAGCTGGCTGAGAATCACCCACGGCTGCTCCGCCGGCTGCATGCCGCACCAGCCAAGCAGAAGCACGTCGGCGACGAGGATCCAGAAGAAGATGCGGTACAGCGGACGATAGTTTGACGACTTGATCGGCGAGCTGTCGAGCCAAGGCAGGAAGAACAGCAGCGCGATCGAGGCAAACATCGCGATGACGCCCCACAGCTTCGCATCGATCCACAGGAAGTTGAAGGTGAAGGCCTTCAGGATCGCGTAGAAGGGCAGGAAGTACCATTCGGGGACGATATGCGCCGGGGTCGAAAGCGAGTTCGCCGGGATATAGTTATCGGCGTGGCCGAGCGTGTTCGGGCTGAAGAAGGTCAGCGCGACGAAGATCAGCAGGAAGACGCCGACCCCGAAACCGTCCTTCGCGGTGTAATAGGGGTGGAACGGCACGGTGTCCTGTTCGTCCTTCACCTCGATGCCCGTCGGGTTCGACGAACCCGGGATGTGCAACGCCCAGATATGCAGGATGATGACACCCAGGATCACGAACGGCAGCAGATAGTGCAGCGAGAAGAAGCGGTTGAGCGTGGCGTTATCGGGGACGAAGCCGCCGAGCAGCCATTCGCGCACCGGTTCGCCGACGATCGGTATCGCCGAGAAGAAGCCGGTGATCACCTGCGCGCCCCAGAAGCTCATCTGGCCCCACGGAAGCACATAGCCCATGAAGGCGGTCGCCATCATCAGGAGGAAGATCACGACGCCGAGCAGCCACACCATTTCGCGCGGCGCCTTGTACGAACCGTAATAAAGGCCGCGGAAGATGTGCAGATAAACGACGATGAAGAACATGCTCGCGCCGTTCATATGCGCATAGCGGATGAACCAGCCGGCATTCACGTCGCGCATGATATGCTCGACCGAATTGAATGCGACGCTCGCGTTCGCGGCATAATGCATCGCCAGAACGATACCGGTGATGATCTGGATCATCAGCGCGGCGCCGGCGAGGACGCCGAAGTTCCAGAAATAGTTAAGGTTGCGCGGGACCGGATAGCCGGGGCCCGTGGCATTATAGACGAGGCGCGGAATCGGCAGCTTCTCGTCCATCCACTTCATCAGCGGATGCGTCGGCTCATAGGGTTTGGCCCAGGGAAAGCTCATCTTATCTCGCTCCTCAGCCGATCGTCACGACGGTGTCGCTGTTGAATTCATAGGGCGGCACAACCAGATTCTTGGGCGCCGGCCCCTTACGGATACGCGCCGCGGTGTCGTAGTGCGAACCATGGCACGGGCAGAAATAACCGCCGAAATCGCCTTTGTTCTCACCTTCCGCGGCACCGAGCGGCACACAGCCAAGGTGCGTGCAGACGCCCAGCGTGATCAGCCAGTTTTCCTTGCCGGGCTTGGTGCGCTGGTCGATCGTTTCGGGATCGCGGAGATCGCCGAGAGGCACAGCCTTGGCTTCAGCGATTTCCTTGGCAACGAGGTTGCGCACGAACACGGGCTGCTTGCGCCAGCTCGTCTTGATAGCCTGGCCGGGCTGAATCGCCGAAATGTCGATTTCGGTGGTCGACAGCGCGAGCACGTCGGCCGACGGGTTCATCTGGTTGAGCAGCGGCAGCACCACGGCAACCGCACCGACACCAGCGAAACTCACCGCCGCAATATTGATGAAATCCCGGCGGCGTACGCCATCTTCGATACCGGCGTTGAGTTCAGATTCACTGGCCATTCGACTGCCCTTGCATGGGTGAACTAACAAAAGTTCTCGAAGTTATGGCCGCCCCTGTTGCACGCGCACAAAAGCGCACAACCCGGCGGCCCCTCCGGGAATTGCGGGCCTGATAGCCGCACTGTCCGGGCTTGCCAACAGGCAATTTCTGCTTCTTTCACTGTACTAAGGCGCCGCACCGAGCCCTCTCGATTCCTCGCGGCGTCGCGGCTATGGGCCATGCATGGAAATCGCCCTGTTTCAGCCGGATATCGCGGGCAATGTCGGTACGACATTGCGCACCGCAGCCTGTTTCGGCGTACCCGCGCATATCATCGAACCTTGCGGCTTTCCCTTCTCCGACGGCGCGTTGAAGCGCGCCGGGATGGACTATGCCGTAAGGGCGAATGTACGCCGCCATGCGGACTGGGATGCCTTTCGGCAATGGAGCGCGAACGCGGGCCGTCGGATCGTGTTGCTGACCACCGCGGGCGCGACGCCCCTGCCCGCCTTCGCATTCGAGCCCGACGACGTCCTGCTACTTGGCGCCGAATCCTCGGGCGTGCCGCCCCATGTCCATGACGCGGCCGCAGCACGGGTGGCGATTCCGATGCAGGCCGGCTTTCGATCCTTGAATGTCGCGGTCGCGGCTGGCATCGCGCTCGCCGAAGCGCTCAGGCAAACGAAAGGCTTTCCCGCATGATCTCGCTCGATCCGCAGCAACAGACGGCACGAACCTGGTTCGAATCACTCCGCGACCGGATCTGCGCCGAGTTCGAGAAGATCGAATCCGAAGCCGGCAGCGATGCGCGCTTTGAATATACGCCGTGGGATCGCGAAGCCGACGGACTGGCCCCCGGCGAGGGCGGCGGCGGTGTGCGCGGCGTGATGACGGGGCGGGTTTTCGAGAAAGTCGGCGTCAATGTCTCGACCGTCGGCGGGCAGTTCGCACCCGATTTCGCCGCGTCGATCCATGGCGCGGGCGAGGATCCGAGCTTCTTCGCCACGGGAATCAGCCTGGTCGCGCATATGGCGAATCCGCATGTCCCCGCGGTGCATATGAACACGCGCTTCCTCGCGACGACAAAGCGCTGGTTCGGGGGCGGCGCGGATCTCAACCCGCCGATACCGTACCAGGAAGACACCGACGCCTTCCATGCGCGCCTGCGCGCGGCCTGCGCTCCCTTCGGCCCCGACGTTTATGAACGCTATGCCAAATGGGCCGAGGATTATTTCTTTATCCCGCATCGCGGCGTCCATCGCGGCGTCGGCGGCATCTTCTACGACCATCTCGAATGCGGCGACGACGCCGAGTTTGATCGGAATTTCCAACTGACGCAGGCAGTCGGCGACGCCTTTCTCGACATCTTCCCGCAGATCGTGCGCCGCCGGATGGGCCTGCCCTTCACCGACGCCGAGCGTGAGGCGCAGTTGATCTGGCGCGGCCGCTATGCCGAATTCAATCTCGTCTATGATCGCGGCACGCTGTTCGGGCTCAAGACCGGCGGCAATATCGATGCGATCCTGATGAGCCTTCCGCCGCTCGCCAAGTGGAACTGACGTAAAAAGGGCGCCTTCGAATTCGAAGGCGCCCCCAGAAGACCGCCGAGGCGATCAGGCAAAAACGTCAGACTGACCGTGCTCGCCAAGGGCGCGATAGATGCCTGCCGGCACGCCGACCTGCAAATAGGCGATCGGGATACTCAGCAAAAGCGCTCCAACAATGATGGCGAGGATCGAACCGCCGCTGGGCACGCCCCCTCCGGCAAACATCGACACCCCAACAACCATTCCCAAGATCAGGAAGACGACGAAGAAGGCAATGCCGAGCAGGATGAAATAACCTAAAATCTTCCACTGCGCGGCCGCGGTCATCCGCCACGATTCGCCAAGTCCGGTCAGGACGTTGAAGGTCCGCCGGTCCGCCATCACCGGCCCGGTGCAGCAAAAACGTGCCGCGAGCCAGATCAGGAACAGGAAGAACAGCAGCATGAGCAGGAGCATGATGGCGCTGCTCCCTGCACTGGGCGCGCCGCCCATAGCCAAAGGCGCGAGCGCGCTCCCAAAGACGACGAAGCCGATCAGCACCAGCACGAGCACGACAGCAATCAGGAGCAGGAACGTCGGCAGCGCCGCGACCAGCCCAAAAGCAAGCGCCGATCCCAGCGGCTCGGCGCCGTTCGAGAAACCGATACGCCAAGACGTAAAATAGCTGCCCATCTGCAGGATATAATTGACCAGGCTGATGAGCATCATCAGGCCGCCCATCGCCGCCAGTCCGCCGCCCGCGGCAAGGCTCATCGGGTCGGCCATCATTGCGCCGCCGCCAAGCGCGAATTGCAGTACCAGCGGGGCAGCGATGCCGACCCCTATAAGGGCAATCGCATGATTGGCGCCCTGCCCGGCAAAGAAACTCGTCGCATAAGACCAAGCTTGACCGATGCTAAATCGATTCATTCCTTTTCTCCCCCTGAATGACTCCCCAATTGCGACCCAAATTATGCGAATACGCCGCCGTCAGCGCGGACGGCCAACTGACGATAGATCGATGCAATCACCGCCGTATTGAGCAAGCCGAAGGCAGCCGATACAGCCGAATTAATCGCACTGCCGATCAGATGGCCGAACGTGCCCTGCACTCCGAAAAGCCCCGTGATACCTGCAGTGATCGCCGACACGACGAACAGGACAATCATGAACAGGATGACGAACAATGCGATGCGCCACCCATTGCCCCGCGTCAGATCCCAGCTGCCCTGCAGCGCCGTAAGCGGATTCTTGAGATCGCGATCGGCGAGCAGCGGATAAACGGCAGAGAATCGTCCGACGAGGTAGATCGCCGGCAGGATCAGCAACAATGCGGCGATCCCGAAGAGAAACATCTGGATCGCGAATATCGCAATCAGCGTCGGGATCATCGCAAATGCGAAGGCCAGCGCCTCGCCGACACTGGTTCCCGCGCGTGCAAGCCACAGCCGCAGGATGGCGATCGAGCCGAACGTCGAAGCGAGGGCGATGCCCAGAACCCACGGCAGTTGCTGCCGCATATCGGCGAGCATCAGCGTCATGAGTTGGTCCGGCGTTGCATCGCTAGGCGGGGCGAAGGGAACGGGGCCCAACACCGCCAGCGCCATCCCCGGCAGAAAGAGGAATATGCCCGCAAGAATGCTGGTCAACGGTAAATGGGCTTTCACAAGCGTCACCGCATCGTCCCACGCCGCACCCATGTCGAATTTTACCATTGATACCCCGTCATTTTTTCGTTCGTCGTTGCATCGAAGGTGACGATCTTGAGCGCGTCTGTCCAGCCCTGTCGGTAAAGCATGCCCTAGGTCTTGCGCATGGAGCTCTGGCGCGCCAGATAGCCGGCGCGATGAGCATGCTTCCTCCACCAGAATGGACGATCAGTTCCGGCCTTACCGACTATGATGTCGCGCTGTCCGACATGGAGGCCCGCGCCGCCGCGATCCATGCCGGAGACGCCGGGGAACGCATCTGGCTGATCGAGCATCCGCCGCTTTATACTGCGGGGACGAGCGCCGATCCGGCCGAGCTGCTGAGCCCGCAATTTCCGGTTTACGATGCCGGGCGCGGCGGACGCTATACCTATCACGGCCCCGGCCAGCGTGTCGGCTATGTCCAGTTCGACCTGACGAAACGCGGCCGCGACGTGCGCGCCTATGTCTCCGCGCTCGAAGGCTGGGTGATCGACGCGCTCGCGCTGCTCGGGGTCGAGGCGCGCCGCGCCGAAGGTCGTATCGGGATCTGGACCGACGACCTGGATGGCCGAGAGGCGAAGATCGGCGCGATCGGGGTGCGCGTGAAGCGCTGGGTGACGATGCACGGCTTCTCGCTCAACGTCGCACCCGATCTTGCGCATTTCGGTGGCATCGTGCCTTGCGGCATCGCCGAATTTCCGGTGACCAGCCTTGCGGCGCTCGGCAAGACGGCAAGCTTTGCCGACGTCGATGCCGCGCTGGTGCAAACGCTGCCCGCCTTTCTCGACAAGCTTTCGCCAAGCGATTAGGAACGCCGGATGACCCGCACCCTTCTCGCCTCGCTCTCCCTGCTTGCTCTCGCTGCCTGCGGCGGCGGCGACACCGCCGGCAAGTCAACCACCAAGCTCGACGCGGTCGAAGTCCAGCCAGGATCGGTGAGCGATTCGATGATCATCCTCGACGATGCGGTGAGCGACGGGACCGCGGTCGACAACAGCATCCCCGATGACGGCACCAAGAAGGATGCGGCGAAGACCGACGAAGCGGACGCGGCGGAAGAGCCAGCCGAGGAAGGTGCCGGGGCCGATAATCCCGATGCGGTCGATATGCCGGCTGCGAAGAAGGCGATCACCACCACCGACGCTGCCGCCAAAAAGGGCGAATAAGCTCTAGCGCAGCCCCAGATTCTTGTGCGTCTGCAGCGACAGGCGCCAGCGCGGGTCATCCATAACCAGATCGATGCACGCCTGAACATTCGCGGCGGCGTGTGGGTCGTCGAGCGGCTGGACGAGCAGATGTTCGAAATCGAGCGCCGCAAGCCACGCGACGTCGCTGCCCGGCTGCGGCCAGACAAGCTTCAGCTCGTCGCCACTCGTCTGCACCAGTTCGCTGCCGGCCTTTGGACTGACGCAGATCCAATCGATGCTGCGCGGGATCGCGAAAGTGCCGTTGCTTTCGATCGCGATGGTAAAGTCGCGCTCATGCAGCGCGTCGATAAGCGCCGCATCGACCTGGAGCATCGGCTCTCCGCCGGTCAGCACCACATAGCGGTCGTCGCCGCCCTTTCCCCAAGTTTCGGCGGTGACATCGGCCAGCGCCGCCGCGCTCTTGTACTTTCCGCCGAGGCTCCCGTCGGTGCCGACGAAATCGGTGTCGCAGAATTGGCAGATCGCCTTCGCGCGGTCCTTCTCGCGTCCCGTCCACAAATTGCAGCCGGCGAAGCGGCAGAAAACCGCGCGGCGCCCTGCCTGCGCGCCCTCCCCCTGCAGCGTGAGGAAAATCTCTTTGACCGCGTAAGTCATCGGTTCAGGCGTAGCGCGTCGGATCGGCGAGCCCCGCGTCGGCGAAGCCCTTGCTGCGCAGGCGGCAACTGTCGCACGATCCGCAATGCAGCCCGTCGGGCGTTGGGTCATAGCAGGACCAGCTCATCCCTGCGTCCATGCCGAGCCGAGCCGCTTCGGCGGCGATATCGGCCTTGGTCATATGCTGGAGCGGCGCATGGATGTGGAACTCGACGCCTTTGTCGCCGTCGCGGGTTGCCAGCGCGGCGAGTTTTTCGAAGCCCTGGATGAATTCGGGGCGGCAATCGGGATAGCCCGAATAGTCGAGCGCATTGACACCGATGACGATATCCTGCGCAGCCCGCGCCTCGGCAAGCCCGAGCGTCAGCGACAGGAAGATGAGGTTGCGCGCGGGGACATAGGTGACCGGCACGTCGCCGCCCCCCTCGACTTCGGGGACGCCATCCTTTGGCACGTCGATGTCGGCGGTCAGCGCCGACCCGCCGAAGCGGCGGAGGTCGAGCGGCAGGACGATACGTTCGGCCGCCCCGACATAATCGGCGATCCGCGCGGCGGATTCCAGCTCGACGCGGTGGCGCTGGTTATAATCGATCGTGAGCGCGACGATCCGCGCGCCGGCTTCGCGTGCCAGGCCCGCACAGACCATCGAGTCGAGCCCGCCCGACAGGAGGACGATCACCGTTTTTCCGGAAACTTGCTGCATCGGCGCCAGATAGGCCCGTGGCGCGGGGGGTGCAAGGGCTGTGCCGCACCAAAAGAAATGGGCCGCGAAGCTGCTGCGACACGGCCCAGTTCGGCATCACAGCCGTTAGGGAGAAGGGCACACATCGGTATGCCACCCACTCACCCTGACACGGGATGGTTAATATTTCGTTCGATCAGCAGCCGCCGGTACGGCGTGCCTCGATCGCCTGCGAGAAGGGTTTGCCCTCGGCGATCCCTTGCGTATCGATCTGGACGAGCCGGTTCGTCTCGCTACGGATGCTTGTACGGCCATGCCCTGCACCGGGGCAGGTATAATGGACCGTCACCGAATTCGGCGTGTCCTCAATGACATAGCGCGAACAATTTGCGCGCGGATGCTGAATCTGGATCAGCCTGCGGGCGTCGCCAAGGCATACCGTCTGCAGCACGGCATCCTTGCCGCGCTCGCGTAGCTGCCAGCTTCCTTTTTCCAGCCGGTCGAGCATCGCCAGCGACGGCGCCTGCGCGGGGACCGCGCCGGCGCCCGCAAGGCCGAGCGCCATCAACGACATTCGCAACATGGGAGAGAAGATCGCCATTCCACCTATCCATTGGCCGCCCGCGAACGAGCGAATATGCGACCCCGTTCCCACTTAGCTAGCAAGCCGGGGATGCGTTTTCAACCGCTTGGCGCTGAATTTACTCGCCTCGCCGTGAAGAACGGCAGCGATTTCGTCGCTATTCCGGCCGATTGTGGGTCGCGATTTCATCCAGCGGGATCGGAAAGAAACGCGAGCAAAAGGCGCAGTCGACGACGATCCGGCCATTCTCGTCCGCCATATCGGCGCGCTCGGCCTCCGGAAATTGCGCGAGCACGCCCGCGAAATATCCGGTGCTGCACCGGCAGCCGCGCGACACCGTCACGCCGGCCTCGACGCGGACCTCGTCCTCGTGAAACAGCCGCCAAGCGAGCGTTTCCAGCGAGGTTGCAGGATCGGTAAGCTCCTCGGCCTTCAGCGTGGTGGCGATGGTCTTGGCATGTTCCCATTCGGGAGTGTCGTGCCGTACATGCAGACGGTCGCGGCCGACTTCGCCTTCGGGCAGATGCTGCAGCAACAGGCCGCCCGCGAGACACCCCGCCTCGGCGTCATGTCGCGCGGCCAGCTTGATCAGGCTCGAAATCTGTTCCGACTGCTCGAAATAATGCTCGGCGGCCTCGCCGATCGAGCTGCCTTCAAGCGGCACGATACCCTGATAGCGCTCGCCCGTGGTCGCCTGGTCGAAGGTGATCGCAAGGAAGCCTTCGCCGAACAAGGCGAACAGGGTCGGATCCGACCCGACCTCGGCAAGCCGTTCGGCATCGAATTTAAGGTAACCGCGCAGTTCGCCCGCGCGATAGTCGCAGACGAGCAGTTCGACGGGGCCGCCGCCGGTCTGCGCCTGCAGCGTCATCTGGCCGTTTTCGTCCTTCAGCGTCGAACCGAGCAGCACGGTAAGCACCAGCGCCTCCGCCAGCAGCTTTTCGGCGACCGGCGGATAATTATGCGCGCCGATGATCGTCTGAAGCGTCGGCCCCAAACGCACCAAGCGCCCGCGGACGTGCCGTTCGGCGATCGTGAACAGCAGGGGCTGGTCGAACCAGGTTTCGATGATTTCACTCACGTCTTCAAACTCACAATTTTCCGAACGCCCACAGCAGGATCGATTTCTGCGCATGGACGCGATTCTCGGCTTCATCCCATACACGCGACTGCGGGCCGTCGATCACCGCGTCGACCACCTCGTCGCCTCGGTGCGCGGGAAGGCAATGGAGGAAGATCGCATCTTCCTTGGCGCCGGTCATCAGCCGTTCGTCGACCTGATACGGCGTCATCGCCGCGATCTTATTATGCGCATGGTCCTGCCCCATCGACACCCAGGTGTCGGTGACGACAAGATCGGCGCCCGCAACGGCTTCACGCGCGTCGCGCGTGATGTCGATCCGGACGCCCTTCGCGCGCGCTGCTTCGACGAAGCCCGCCTCGGGCTCATAGCCCTGCGGCACGCCGGCGCGGACGTTGAAGCCGAAGAGGCCCGCGGCCTCGATCAGCGAACCAAGCACATTGTTTCCGTCGCCGAGCCAAGCAAGCTCGAGCCCCGGCAATGCCTTGCCGCTTTCGACGATCGTGAGCAGATCGGCAACGATCTGGCACGGGTGCGACAGGTCGGTAAGCCCGTTGATCACCGGGACGCTCGCATATTCTGCAAGCTCCTCGGCCTTCGCATGATCGTCGGTGCGGATCATGATCGCGTCGGCGTAGCGCGACAGCACGCGAGCGGTGTCGGCGATCGTCTCGCCGCGACCCAGTTGGGTGACGCCCGCGTCCATGATCATGGACGTGCCGCCGAGTTGGCGCATCGCGATATCGAAAGAGGCACGCGTGCGCGTCGAATTCTTCTCGAACACCATCGCCAGCACATGTCCCGCGAGCGGCGCGTCCGCGTCGGGCTTGCCCTTTGGCCAGCCCGCGCGCGCCGCCTTGCGATCGATCGCGTCGGCGAGCATCGCGGCGACCGCGTCCCCGCCCGCATCGGACAGGTTCAGGAAGTGCCGCATCAAACTTCGGGCGGCGTGTAGCTCGCCGCGCCCGCTGACAGTTTTTCGATGAACTCGGCGATATGGCTGTCGTCGATGTTCAGCGGCGGCAGCACGCGCACGACATTCTCGCCCGCCGCGACGGTCAGCAGCCCGTGGTTGTCGCGCAGATGCGCGACGAACGCGCGGCTGTCCGAATTGAGCTTGAGCCCGAGCATCAGCCCGACACCGCGCACGCTGTCGAACAGTTGATCGTGGTTCGGAATTAGCTGTTCAAGCGCGCCGCGAAGGCGCTCGCCGGTCGCCTTGACCTGATCGAGGAAGCCCTCTTCGAGCACGACGTCAAGCACCGCCTGCCCCGCCGCACAGGCGAGCGGGTTACCGCCATAGGTCGATCCATGCGTGCCGATGACCATACCGCGCGCCGCTTTCTCGGTCGCCAGGCATGCGCCCATCGGGAAGCCACCGCCGATACCCTTGGCGCTCGCCATGATGTCGGGGGTCACGCCGAAATGTTCATAGGCGTAGAGATGCCCGGTACGCGCAACGCCGCACTGCACTTCGTCGAACACGAGCATCAGGTCGCGCTTGTCGCAGATGTCGCGCAGCGCCTGCAGGAAAGGCTGCGAAGCCGGGCGAATGCCACCTTCGCCCTGGATCGGCTCGACCAGGAAGCCTGCCGTATTGTCGTCGACCAGATCGAGGGCGGCGTTGATGTCGTCGAACGGAGCATAGGCAAAGCCCGGCAGCAGCGGGTCGAAACCCTTGCGCAGCTTTTCCTGATTGGTCGCCGAGATCGTGCCGAGCGTGCGGCCGTGAAAGGCGTTGTTGAAGGTGATCAGCGTGTGTTTTTCGGCGTTCCCCGCGCTGGAATGATAAGCGCGCGCCGTCTTGATCGAACATTCGACCGCTTCGGCACCAGAGTTGGTCAGGAACACCGTGTCGGCAAACGTGTTCTCGACCAGACGCGCGGCATAGGCCTCGCCCTGCGGGCTGCCGTAGAGGTTCGACACATGCATCAGGGTCGCGGCCTGATCCTGGATCGCCTTGGTCAGGTGCGGGTGGCCGTGGCCGAGCAGGTTGACCGCGATGCCGCTGGCGAAGTCGAGATAGCGCTCGCCTCGTTCGCCGATCAGATAGGCGCCTTCGCCGCGAACCGGACGCACACCGCACCGGGGGTATACGGGCATCAGCGGCGTGATCGTCATGGCAGGCACCTTTCATTCAAAAGTAAAAAAGGCGACCCCAAAACGGGCCGCCCTTGGTCGGACCGCCCCTATACTGCCGCAGCCGGAGCCGCGTCAACACAGGGGGTGGCCCAATCCTTCCCATGGCCATGCCAAAGGGAGGATCGTTAGATTGACTTGCCCGCCTCCATAGCGAGCGCGACCGAATGTTTGCGCGCGTCATGGTCGTACATGGACGAGGCGACAATGATCTCATCGACGCCGGTGCGCGCCTGGAACGCCTTAAGGCCGGCCGCTACGTCGTCGACCGTTCCGACCGCCGAACATTGCAGGACATGGTCAAGGATCGCGCGCGCGTTCGGCGGGAGGCTGTCCTTGTAGCCAGCAAGCGGCGGCTTCATCTTGCCCGGATTGCCGGTACGCAGCGCAACGAAGGCTTGTTGCTGCGACGAGGCCAGCAGTTCGGCTTGTTCGCGCGTGTCGGCGGCGAAGACGTTGAAAGCGGCGGCCGCATAAGGCTGCGCCAATTGTTCGGACGGCTTGAACTGGCGGCGATAGATATCGAGCGCTTCATCCAGAGCGTCGGGCGCGAAATGGCTGGCGAAGGCATAAGGCAGCCCGAGCATCGCCGCAAGCTGTGCGCCGAACAGGCTGGAACCGAGGATCCAGAGCGGCACATTCGTCCCCTCACCCGGCACCGCGCGGATGCCGAGGCGGTCGTCGCCTGCCAGGAACGCTTGCAGCTCGACGACATCCTGCGGGAACTGCCTTTCGTCGCTCGCAAGGTTGCGGCGGAGCGCACGCGCGACGATGCCGTCCGAGCCGGGCGCACGACCAAGGCCGAGATCGACGCGGCCGGGGAACAACGCTTCGAGCGTGCCGAATTGTTCGGCGATCACCATCGGGGCGTGGTTCGGCAGCATGATACCGCCCGCGCCGATGCGGATCGTCGAAGTCGCCTGACCGATATGCGCGAGCACGACCGAGGTCGCGGCGCTCGCAATCCCCGCCATGCCATGATGCTCTGCAACCCAATAGCGTTCGTAACCGAGCGCCTCGGCATGGCGAGCGAGATCGGCGGCGTTCGCGAGCGACTGGGAAATTGTGCCGGTGTCGGTGACGGGCACAAGGTCGAGGAAAGAGAGTTTCGTCATGAAACTGATATGCGGTGCGGGTCGTCGCGGTTCAAGCGCAGCGGTTCGCGGGCGGTACGAAGAAAAACTATGCGCGCTCGTCCTTTGGCGAGTCCATCAGCACATAGGTGGTGATCGAATGCACCTGCGGCAGCACGCCGAGCACCTCGGTATGAAAATGCTTGTATGTCGCCAGGTCGTCGGTCTCGACGCGCAACAGATATTCGATCGTGCCGGTGATATTGTGACATTCGCGCACCTCGGGCGCGAGCGCCATCGCCGCCTCGAAATCGGACTGCGACTGTTTGGTGTGCGATGACAGACCGACGGTCACATAGGCGATGAAGGTCAGTCCGAGCTTCGCGGGGTCGATCACCGCGCGATAGCCCTTGATGACCCCGCTGCGCTCCAATTCTTGGACGCGCCGCAGACAGGCAGACGGCGACAGCCCGACGCGTTCGGCAAGTTCGAGATTCGAGATTCGTCCGTCGCTCGACAATTCGCGCAATATATTGCGGCCAATGGCATCAATCTTGGTCATAGATTGCATAATCTATCGCAATGCGCCCCATCTTTGCAATCCGTCGCGCATCGAAACGCATTATGTTGCGCCCTATGGATCAAACCGCTCTCGTCGCGCTCTCCGCCTTCGCTCTCGTCTCGTCGATCACGCCGGGGCCGAACAACATGATGCTGATGGCGTCGGGCGCCAATTTCGGCCTCCGCCGTACTGTCCCGCACGCGCTCGGCGTCGGTTTCGGATTCACGCTTATGATCGTCCTTGTCGGGGTCGGGCTGATGGGGTTGTTCGATCTGTTCCCGATCCTCAATACGGTGCTCAAGGTGGTGAGCGTCGCCTATCTGCTGTGGCTTGCGTGGAAGATCGCCAATGCGGCGGCGCCCGACACCGAAAGCGGCGGACGCGCCAAGCCGATGACCTTCTTTCAGGCGATTCTCTTTCAGTGGGTCAATCCCAAGGCCTGGTCGATGGCGCTGACGGCGATCGCGCTCTACGCTCCCGACCGCAATCTTGGGGCGGTGCTGCTCGTTGCGATCGTGTTCGGGATCATCAACCTGCCCTCGACCAGCCTGTGGGCGGTGATGGGCCAGGTACTGCGAGGCTGGCTGTCCAGCCCGGCGCGGCTGCGGGCGTTCAACTGGACGATGGCGGCGCTGCTCGCCGGATCTCTCGCGCTATTGATCTGACCCGATTGCAAGGTTGCATCGCGCAACCTATGGACGGCGCTCCCCTCTTCTGACCGGAGAACAAGAGCATGCAGAGTCGTCGTCTCGGCAAGAGCGCCATCCATGTGTCCGACATCTGCATGGGGACGATGACCTTCGGCAGCCAGACCGAAGAGGCCGAGGCATTCCGTATCCTCGACCGCTGCTTCGACGCCGGGATCAATTTCTACGACACCGCCGAGGGCTATCCGGTGCCGCCCGACATCAAATGGGTGGGCCGCACCGAGGAAATCGTCGGCCGCTGGATGAAGACCAAGCCGCGCGACGCGATCATCCTTGCGACCAAGGTATCGGGACCCAGCCATGTGTGGTTCAAGTCGCCGTGCCGCAACGGCATGACCGCGCTCGACCGCAAGAACATCTTCCAGGCGGTCGACGACAGCCTGACGCGGCTCCAGACCGACTATATCGACCTCTATCAGACGCACTGGCCCGACCATGATGCGCCTTATGACGAGATGATGGACGCGCTCGACGAACTCGTCCGCGTCGGCAAGGTCCGCATCCTCGGCTGTTCGAACGAGACGAGCTGGGGATTGATGAAGTCGCTGGCGGCGTCGGAACGCCTTGGCGCCGCGCGCTATCACACGATCCAGAATAATTTCAGCCTCAACAACCGCCGCTTCGAGGATGAGCTGGCGCAGGTGTGCCGGCAGGAAGGCGTCAGCCTGATCCCCTATTCGCCGCTCGCAGGCGGCGTCCTCTCGGGCAAATATCAGGACGGGGCCCGCCCCGAGGGTGCGCGCTTCTCGCGCTATCTGGGCATGGAGGGACGGCAGGCCGCGATGGGCCGCCGTTTCGTCAACGAAAAGAGCCTCGCGGCGACAGCGCATTACCTCCAGATCGCCGAAGAGGCGGGGCTGCATCCGGTGACGATGGCGACCGCCTGGTCGAAACAGCATGATTTCGTGGCTTCGACGATCGTCGGCGTGAGCGCCTATGATCAGGTCGATCCGATCCTCGACGCAATGGAACTGGTGCTCGCGGACGATGTGATGAAGGCGCTGCACAAGGTCAGCAAGGACATCCTCTACCCGATGGGCTGAACCGACGGCCATTCGAGGCTTAACGCACCGCCAACCGGCAGCGCGCGCCATGCCTTCGAAAGCCGGTCGAACGCCTCGAACACGTGCGGCCGCGCAGCGTCGATCCGCGCGCGTTCGTCGGCGCTGAGCGAGCCGCGCGTACGCTCGGCCTCGCCCAGCGCAGCGCGCTGCGCCGCGGTGTCGGGACGCGAGCGGCTACGCCATGCGATGTCGAAGAGGAAGGCGGCGAGTTCGGACAATTCGCCCTCGCGGCCCTGGCTTTTGATCAGCTTTGCGCCCTTGGCGACCTGTTTGCGCGCCGCGCGCTGGCGTTCCTTTGCCGACAGCGCGCCGCCTGCCTCGACATGGAAGGAGCCCGCATCGCCGCCCGCCGCGATCTGACCGAAGACGCCGGTCTTGAGCCCCAGCGCCGCCTCGACCACAAAATGCACCATGTCGTGCGGCAGGTCGGGGTCGAAGCCGGGCGCCGGGTCCATCACCAGCACCGGCGCATCGGCACGCTCGATCCGCATGGAGTAGCGGCGATCGCCCGATCGGATGAAATGGACTTTCATGGGCCCCGCCTATAGGCTTCGCAGCGGTTCCACCAAAAGGATTTGCGATGACTTCTGTCCGCCGTGCGTTTTTCGCCCTCGCTGCTTTTTCCGCCATCATCGGGACCGCGCACGCCGCGAACCCGGTGATGTTCCGCGATGCGGGCTGCGGATGCTGCCTCAAATGGCTCGAGCAGGTGAAGGCCTCGTTCGGACAAAAGGCGGTCGTGGTGAACTCGCCCGACATGAATGCGGTCAAGGACAAGCAGGGCGTGCCGCAGGCGCTGCGCAGTTGCCATACCGTGCTGGTCGGCGGCTATGTCATCGAGGGGCATGTGCCCGCGAAGGACATCGCGCGCCTGCTCCGCGAAAAGCCCAAGGGCGTAAAGGGCCTTGCGGTCGCCGGCATGCCGATGGGATCGCCCGGCATGGAGCATGGCGACCATCGCGAAGCCTATAAGGTCATGACCTTCGGCCCTGCAGGCCAGCGCGTCTTTGCAAGCTACGCCGCCAGCGGCGGCGCGCACGCGCACTGAGCGCGTTGCCGCAAATCAGGCCAGCTCGGCCTTGAACAGCTCGAGCATCCGGCTCCATGCCTTTTCAGCGGCCGCTTCGTTATAGGCGCGGCCGTCGGGCGGGCACCAGCCGTGCATCGCGCCTTCATAGACTTCGACTTCATGCCACTGTTTGCGCGGCGCGAGCACGGCGTTCAGCAAGACCTTCTCGTTCGGCGTTTCCTTGTCGTCATTGTCGGCGATCGCGAACAGATAGCCAGCGTTGGTTTTCGGGATCAGCAGGTGCGGGCTGTCGGGCTTGTCGGTACCGACACCGCCACCGTGAAAGCTTGCCGCCGCACCGACGCGGTCAGGTTTCAGCGCCGCCGTATAGATCGTCATCGCGCCGCCCATACAATAGCCGGTGGTGCCGATCTTGCGCTTCGTATCGACTTCCTTCTGCGTGTCGAGAAAAGCGAGATGCGCCTTCGCGTCGGTCTCGACGATCGGGCGCGTCAGTTGCTTGAGATAACCGAACAGCTTTTCGCGGATCGCAGGGTCGCTAAAGTCGTTGGCGGCATCGACCACCGGCGACTTCTGCCAGCGGTAAAAGGGGTTCACGGTCAGCACGGCATAGCCTTCGGCTGCAAGCCGGTCGGCCATCTGCCGGAATGCAGGGCGAAGTCCGCGGATATCGGGCCACACCAGCACGGCGGGATGCTTACCCTCTGCCGGAGCGACGAAATAGGCATCGCAGGTACCGTCGTCGGTCTTGATCGTGACATCGCGGCCCTTGACCGGCTTGCCCGCGATTGCCCGCGCGGGCAACGCCGCGGCCAACGCGCCCGCACCTGCAAGCACTGTGAAGCTGCGCCGTCCAACGGACATGCCGGCACGATCAAGATCGGCTTCGGTGTTCTCGGTGCACATGTGTCTCTCCTCGCTGGGCGTTTTGAAAAGTCGCTGAAAACTGCGCAACTTCACTCGGGATTCGATTGTTCGCGCCGTCATCGGGATGCGAACGAATGGCAAAGCTAATCCAGCACCATTTTATAGGACAGCGATTTTTGGGCAGCCCCCTGTCGCGGCAATAGCGTATTTAGAAGATGAGAGACGCCACCTCGTCAAATGTCAGCGCGACATGATGCACGCCGACCTCGCGCAGCATCTCACCATGCCCCGCGCGGTCGACGATATGGCCCGCGCCGCAGAAACCGACCACGGCCATTCCCGCGGCAATTGCCGCCCGCGCCCCCGTCGGCGAATCCTCGATGGCGAGGCATCCCGCGGGGTCGACGCCAAGACCCTTCGCGGCGCCGAGATAGATGTCAGGAAACGGCTTGCCTCGATCCCAGCCGTCGGCGCTGTAGACATGCTCCCCGAAATGATGGCCGAGCCCGAATAGGCCGAGTGCCCAGCCGATATATTCGGCGCGGCTCGACGAAGCGATCGCGCGCGGTAGCGGCCCCAGCGCGTCGAGAAATACAGCGACGCCGGGCACGGCATCGAAGCCCTCCATATAGCGCGCCCGCGCCCGCTCGCGGTGGGTCTCGCGAAAATCGGCGGGTAGTGCGCGGCCATAGCGCGCGACGATGCGCCGTTCGGTTTCCTGCCAATTATGGCCATAATAATCGCGCAGGCACTCGTCATAGGTCGCGGGCATGCCCGCGGCGGTCAGGCTTTCGGCAAGCGACAGGTTCGCGCGCACTTCGCTGTCGGCGACGACGCCATCGAAATCGAAAATGATCGCGGCAGGCGTCATGCGAATCTCACAATCTTCATACTTGGTGCCTAGGCGTTTCACGATCAGGAGACAGCATCATGAAATTCATTTCCTTGAACTCGCGCGGCGGCAATTATCTGGTCGTCGCCGAAAATGTCGCCTGGCTCCGCGATTATGAGAACGGCCAGACGCAGGTCGGGATGGTCGGCGGCGCACCGCTGCTGGTTTCGGGCAAGATCGAGGAGATCGCAGCGTCGATCCTTGCCCAGGCCAACGCGACGGAGTGACCGCGACTATTTCAGCGCATCACCTCATGCTCGCGCGCATAGCTCCATGGCCCCTCGCCGGACCAGCCGCGACCGTCGGGGAAGCTAAGCTTTAACCCGCTGAGCTGCGCCGGGTCGAAAAGGCGCATGTTCACGCCCATCATGTCGACCTCTCCGCCCATCCGTTCGATCAGTCCCTCGGTTGCCGACCAGTGCGTCGTACAGCCACAAGTCGCGCAAAAATGCAGGTCCGAATTGGGGTTTTCGCGGTCGGCGCGATTATAGGTGCGCGTCGCACCCTCGATCACGACGTCGCGCGGCGACATATAGCTCCAGAGGATGCCGTGCGAGAAGCAGAGCGAGCAATTGCACTCGGCGATTTCCTCGGGCGCCTTGGCAAGCCGCACCGAGACGGCGCCGCAGTGGCAGGTGGTGTTCCAGCTCATTTCGCCTGCACTCTATAATCCATATTTATCATTCCTTGTGACCAGCTCCAGTCCCGTCTCGACCAGCGTGCCGGCATCGACGGCATCGCGCGAGACTGGATAGAATTCGGAGACGCGAAAGGCCGCGCCGATCGCCATCAATTCCAGTTCCTTCGCCCCCAGAATTGCGTCGCGCACCTGCAGGAAATGCCGATGCATGTACGATGGGCCGTTTGCCATGAGCGTCGAATCGTCAACGGGCGCGCCGTCGCTCACGACTAGAAGGATGCGTCGCCGTTCGAGGCGGCTCTTTAGCTGATTGACGCCCCATTCCAGGGCCTCTCCGTCGACATTTTCGCGCAGGACATCGGGGTTCAGCATTTGCCGCCAGTCGTCCGGATCGAGCGCCGCATTGTCGAACGGCTGGTACAAGATATGAAGCAAGGCGCATAGGCGCCCGGGTCTGGACGGCTTTCCATCGCGCAGCCATTTGCGCCGCGTAAAACCACCATGCCAGCCAGCGGTCGAATAGCCGGCAACCGCGACACTTGCGCCGCGCCTTCCCAGCTCCTCCGATAGGCGCCGAACCCCCGCGGCAACCCACGCCATCGGTTCGCCACGCATCGAACCCGATTGATCGACCATGAGTAGCACAGCGGTACTGGAAAGTTCGCCGTCTTCATGAGTTTCCAGCGCCCCCAAATCTCCGAGCCGGTCATAATTGTGTTCTGCGCGATCGATCTGGAGACGCCACTTCCGATCATCCTTTTCGAGATATCCCTTTTCGCCGTCGGGGCTGATCTCCGGCAAGCTTGTCGGTACAGCGGCAGCAGAGAGGGTACGGTCGAATTCGCGCGTATATGCTCGATAAAGCTCGTTTTCCGGGCCATCTTCCACCTGTTGCGGCGTGCGGCGATGGAAACCGACCGTCAGCGCGGCGATCAGCGCAACCATGGCCAGCGCGATACCGATATCGACCAATCCGGGCGTCATACCCCCTCCGCGATGCGTCTCCTACTCGACCGTAACCGATTTCGCGAGATTGCGCGGCTGATCGACGTCGGTGCCCTTGGCGACAGCCACATGGTACGCCAGCAATTGCACCGGCACCGCGTAAACGAGCGGTGCGATCAGCGGGTGGACCTTGGGCATTTCGATCGTCGCCATGCAGCCGTCACCGGCTTCTGCGAGCCCTTCTGCGTCTGAAATCAAGACGACCTTGCCGCCGCGCGCCATGACTTCCTGCATGTTGCTGACGGTCTTTTCGAACAGCGGGCCCGAGGGAGCGAGGACGATGACCGGGACCGCCTCGTCGATCAGCGCGATCGGGCCATGCTTCATCTCACCCGAGGCGTAACCCTCTGCGTGGATGTACGAGATTTCCTTGAGCTTCAGCGCGCCTTCCAGGGCAAGCGGATAGTCGGGGCCACGACCGAGGTAGAGCACGTCGCGCGCGGGGGCGACGAGATGCGCCATCTTCGAGATTTCCTCGTCGTGCGCGAGCGCGGCGTTGAGTGCCGCAGGCGCCTCGATCAGATGCTTGACGATCTCATGCTCTTCCGCGGCGCTGAGCTTACCCTTTTTGAGCGCGAGATGCGCGGCGAGCGCGGCGAGCACCGCAAGCTGACAGGTGAAAGCCTTGGTCGACGCAACCCCGATTTCGGGACCGGCATGCGTTGGCAGCAGCAGGTCCGCCTCGCGCGCCATGCTGCTGGTGGGAACGTTGACGACGACCGCGATCGTCTGCCCGTTCGCCTTGCAGTGGCGCAGCGCCGCGAGCGTGTCGGCAGTCTCGCCCGACTGCGAAATGAAGAGCGCAAGCCCGCCCGGCTGGAGCACCGGGTCGCGATAACGGAACTCCGACGCGACATCGATGTCGACGGGAACGCGCGCGAAGGTTTCGAACCAATATTTGGCGACCATGCCCGCGTAGAAGCTGGTGCCGCACGCGACGATCGTAATGCGCTCGACCGTCGACAGATCGAAATCCATCTGCGGCAACGCGACCGTCTGTTCGAGCGGACGAATGTAGGAGGAGAGCGTCTGCGCGACGACGGTCGGCTGCTCGAAAATCTCCTTCTGCATGAAGTGGCGGTAATTGCCCTTTTCGACCGCGGCGGCCGTGACGCCCGAGGTCGTGATTTCGCGCGTCACGGGATTATTGTCGGCGTCGTAGATCTGCGCACCATCCTTGGTGATGACCACCCAGTCGCCCTCGTCGAGATAGGCGATCTTCTGCGTCAGCGGCGCAAGAGCCAAAGCATCGCTGCCCAGATAGGTTTCGCCCTCGCCATAACCCACGACCAACGGCGAACCGAGGCGCGCCCCGATCAAAAGGTCGGAATGCTGGCGGAAGGCGATTGCGAGCGCGAAGGCGCCGCGGAGCTGCGGGAGGACCGCCTTCACCGCGTCCTGAGGTGACTTGCCCGCTTCGACCTGTTCGCTGACGAGATGTGCGACGACCTCGGTATCCGTCTCGCTCTCGAACTTACGGCCGCGCGCGGTCAGCGCCTCGCGCAGCGGCTTGAAATTCTCGATGATCCCGTTGTGGACCAGCGCGACCTCGCCTGTCGCATGCGGGTGCGCGTTGCTCGTCGTCGGCGCGCCGTGCGTCGCCCAGCGCGTGTGCGCGATGCCGACGGTGCCGGGCGCGGGATTGCCGGCGAGTTCCTTGACGAGATTGCCGAGCTTACCCTCGGCGCGGCGACGGATCAGTTGGCCGCCCTCGACAGTGCACACGCCCGCCGAGTCATAGCCGCGATACTCCATGCGCTTCAGCCCGTCGACCAGACGGTCCGCCACCTGGTCCTTGCCGATGATTCCGATAATTCCGCACATGTGGTCTGGCTTTCTTCTAAAGCGTGTAGGGAACGCGAATACCCGGCATCGACGCCGGAAACACCTTGATATTGCGTGTAACCAGGATGCGCCCGCTGATCTGTGCGGTCGCCAGTACGAAAGCGTCGGCCAAGGTCAAGCCCTTGCGCTCGGCGCGCAGCGCCGCGGCACGACGCGCGACCGCATCCCCGATCTCCTCGACCTGGAAGCAGCCGAGAAAGGCCTCAACCGCTTTCACCGATGTGGGGTCGGCCGCTGACATCACCTCGGTCCAGCTGACACGACTCACGCTCTTGCGCCCGGCGCGGCGGATCTCGGCCCGCGCCGCTTCGATGCCGTTCAGCGCGTCGATCAGGATGTCGCTATCGAACTGCGCGTCGATCATTCGCGCTTGCCCCTAAGCCGCCGCTGATATTTCAGCCCGTCGCCGATATCGTCGCGGGTGCGAAAGATTCCGAAGGCGTTATCGATCGCGTCGCCTGACACGTCCGCGCGATAGGCCGCTACCGCACGGCGAACGAGCTCGGCCCGTGACACGCCTAGCTCGGCCGCAAGCGCGTCGAGCCACTGGATATCGTCATCGGGGATGTCCGCGAGAAAGCGCATGCCAGATTGATATCATATCATGATATCAAATCAAGCGGGCAGTTGCTTTCGATAGACGAGAACGCCGGTTTTTTCGGCAATGCGATCGTATAGCAGCATCGCGGTATCGTTGGTTTCGTGCGTCAGCCAATAAACGCGCGGGAGCCCGCGCTCCTTCGCCGCGTCATAGACGGCCTCGATCAAGGCGCGGCCGACACCCTTGCCACGCGCGTCGGCGGTGGTGAACAGGTCCTGCAGATAGAGCGACGGCAGGAGCGAGGTGGTGCTGCGATGGAGCAGATAATGGGTCAGGCCGAGAAGGGCGCCGTCCTGCTCGGCGACCAGCGCGAACATCGGCTCATAGGGATCGTAGAAGCGATCCCAGGTCGCGGCGGTGACCTCGGGCGCCAGCGCCGTATCGCCGCTGCGGCCGTAGAAGGCGTTGTAGCCGTCCCATAGCGGGAGCCACCGATCGTAATCGGCGCGGGCCGCGGGCCGGACGATCAGGCCGCTCATGTCCGCCCGAAATTGCGGTCGACGAAGATCATCGCGAACTGCACCGGATCGGGCGCTTCGCCATTTCCTGCGGCGAAGCGCGCCTTGCCATCGGTCCAGATTTTCAGAATTTGCGCGGGCAGGTCGGGGCCGAATTTCATCTGCTGCTCGACGATCTGTTCCCAGCTTCCCTTCACGTCAAAGCTCTGTTCGAGCTGCGGCACCATCGCTTTGCAATAGCCCTCGGTCGCGGGGTCGAGATGGCCGATCGCTTTCAGCACCCAGGCGTCGACGAAGCGCAGGAAAGGCTTGTCGGTGTAGCGATCGGTCACTTTGTGTTCTCCATCCATTCGTCGCGCAGCAAGCCGAAGATCAGCGAATCGCGCACCCCAATGTGCGTTTCCCATTCGCCGCGCAGCCGCCCCTCATATTGGAAGCCAAGACGCTGGATTAAAGAGATCGACCCGGCATTTTCGGGATCGGTATCGGCAAAGATGCGGCGCAGCTTCAGATCATCGAAACCATGGTCAATCACCCGCGACACCGCTTCGCGCGCGATCCCGTTGCCCCAATGATCGCGGTTCAGGATATAGCCGACCTCCTTCACGTCGGGCTTGCCGTCGATCAGGATCACCCAGCCGAGCGCGACATCGTCACCGGCGGTGATCGCCCAGCAATCATAGCCCTGCCCCTCGGCGGCATTGCCTTTGACATAGTCTGCCGTCTCGGCGAGCGACGCGTGCGGCCCGCTCGACCACCAGGTCATCACTTCGGGATCGGACAGCACGGGAAAGAGCGCCGCGGCATCGTCCTCGCGCAATTGGCGCAGCACGAGGCGCGCGGTGGTCAGTGTCGGTGCAGGCATCGGGTTATTTCTTTTCCGCCGCTTTTTTCTTGCGCATTGCCTCGTGGAAACGGTCGGCCCAGCCGGGCTTGACCAACTGCTCGCCGCGCACAAGCCGCAGTTCGCCATCGGCGACGTCGCGCGTCACCGCGCTGCCGGCGGCGACGATCGCATCGGCGCCGATCTTTACCGGAGCGACCAGCGCGCTGTTCGATCCGATGAAGGCACGCTCGCCAATCTCGGTCTTATATTTGAAATAGCCATCATAATTGCAGGTGATCGTGCCCGCGCCGATGTTGGCCCCCGCGCCGACGGTGACGTCGCCCAGATAGGTCAGGTGGTTGGCTTTGGCGCCCTTGCCGAGCACCGCCTTCTTGGTCTCGACAAAATTGCCGATCTTTGCCTTTTCGCCAAGGACCGTACCGGGCCGGAGCCGCGCGAACGGACCGACTTCGCAGCCCGTGCCGACGATTGCGCCTTCGATATGGCAATTCGCGCGGATCTTCACATTGTCGGCGATCTTCGCGCCGGGGCCGAAGAAGACATTGGGCTCGATCGTTACGTCGCGGCCAAGCTCGGTATCCCAGGCGAACCATATGGTGTCAGGGGCGATCAGACTGGCGCCATCGGCCATCGCCTGCACGCGGCGGCGCGCCTGCCATTCGCTTTCCATCGCAGCAAGTTCGCCGCGGCTGTTGATACCGGCCACATCATAGGGATCGGTGACGACGACCGCACAATGCCGCCCGTCGCCGTTCGCGATATTGACGATGTCGACGAGATAAAATTCCTTCGCCGCATTGTCGTCGGTAACACGCGCGAGCAGCGCGAAGAGGTCGGCCGATTTCGCGGCCATCAGCCCCGAATTGCAAAGGCGCACCGCACGCTCGGCGTCGGTCGCATCCTTATGCTCGACCATCTTGGTGACATAGTCGCCGTCAGTGATGACGCGGCCATATTGCTGGGCATCGGCGGGCTCGAACGCCAGCACCACGACCGCGGGCGCATCGGGGGCATTGAGCCGGTCGATCATCGCCTGCATGGTCGCGGCGGGAACGAAGGGCACGTCGCCATAGAGGATCAGTACATCGCCGTCGAAGCCCGTCAGCGCGCCCTCGCCCTGCTGCACCGCATGGCCGGTGCCGAGCTGCGGCTCCTGAACCGCCAGGTCCGCGCTTCCCGCCAGCGCCGCCTCAAGCTGATCGGCCTTGTCGCCGACGATCACGACTTTCTTTGCCGGGCTCAATTCATCGACGCTCGCCATCAGGTGCAGCAGCATCGGGCGGCCGGCGATCGGGTGCAGAACCTTGTGCAGGTCCGATTTCATGCGGGTACCCTTGCCCGCGGCAAGGACGATGGCGGCGATGGGATTGCTCATGCGCGCTGCCATGCCAGCAAATCATTGCGGTTTCCAGAGCATCGCGCCATGCGGGGCCGATGAACGCATTTCCTTTCGCGACCGTCGGCTTCGACCTCGACGGCACGCTCCTCGATACGCTCGGCGACCTCGCTGCCGCGGTCAATCACGCGCTGGCACCGATGGATCGCGCCCCGCTGAGCCCGGACGCCGTGCGGCCGATGATCGGGCGCGGAGCGAAGCATATGCTGGAGGAAGGCCTGCGCGCGAGCGGCGGCGTTCCAGAGGGGGCGGTCGAGCGGCTCTATCCCGAACTGCTCGACTTTTACGGGGCGCATATCGCAATCGAAAGCCGACTTTTTCCTGGCGTAGTCGCCGCGCTGGACCGGCTCGACGCGCTGGGCGTAAAGACCGCCGTCGTCACCAACAAGGCCGAGCATCTTGCGCGCATGCTGCTTGCCGAATTCGGCTTGGCCGATCGCATGGCGACGATCATCGGCGGCGATACGCTGAATGTCCGCAAGCCCTCCCCCGAACCGATTCACGCGATGGTGGAGCGATGCGGCGGCGGCCGCGCGGCCTTTGTTGGTGACAGCATTTATGACGTCATGGCGGCAAAGAATGCCGGCGTGCCGAGCGTCGCGGTCAGCTTCGGCTTTCTCGATCGCCCTGCGCCGGAACTTGGAGCAACCTATGTGATCGACCATTTCGACGAACTGGTTCCGCTTCTCGCGACGCTTTAGGGCGGATCGACATTCAGTTCAGGTACGTGAGCACCGGAAGCACGCGAAATCGCCATTTGCAGGCTGTCATGGGCTGAATGTCGATCCGCCCTTAGCGCTTGCGCCACTTCGTCCAGAGATGCCTCGCAAGCATCGCAGGCGGCATGCGCAGCCAGTGCGAGCGAATATAGAAAGCCTGTTCGAGCAGCGGATCGGTGACGCGGCCCCAATCGTCGCGCGCCAACAGGCGGCGGCGAAACCACGCATCGGCCGGGTCCTGGCGATCCCATTTCCCGGGCAGCTCCGCTCCATAAAGATCGCGCGCCAACCGCGCCGCCCGATGTACGGGCGTCCGCAACCCGTGGAGATCGGCGCGCGCATCGAGCTTGCCCCAATAGTCCGCGTCGGCCAGCGCGAATTCGCGCGTCATCAGGTGGAAATCCCACAGATTGCGCAGACCGCCCTGCAAATCGCCGTCGGCGAGCATATGCGCCGCGCAGTGGCACGCCATGTCGGCAGGGTTCAGCACCGCATGGCCGCTTCCGCTTGTCACGGCGTCGCTCATCAGCGCCAGCGCATCGGGCGTAATCCGGTGGGTGCGCGGCAGGATCGTGTGGTGGACGTCGATCATCCGGTCGCGCACTTTGTGGATCATCGGCGGCAGCTCGTGCATATGCTCGCGGTAATAGGCGTCGTCATAGGGATCCGACTTCACCCATTCCCATCCCGCCTTGAGCAACAGATTTTCGGCGCGGCGGATGTCGGAGGCGAGAACGAGGATATCAAGGTCGCCGATCTGCCGCCCCGCGGCGCACGCCATATCGGCAGCGGCATAGGCTGCCCCCTTCAGCAGCACGAACTCGATGCCCGCGGGCGCGAGCGCGCGCCGCGCCATCTCCGCCTCCCACAAGGCCTGCGCCTGCGCGACCTTGGCGGCCGCGCGCTGGTCGGCGAAGAGCGCGGCGACAGCCCGCGGAACGTCGGCATCGACAAGACGATACGCGAGCGTCGCAAGCATCGCCTCGCTACGCGCGACCCCGATCACGCCGTCCCAGTCGCGCGCGAGGAGCGTAGCGGGAGCACGCCGAGCCGCGAGCAGGTCGACGAAGGTCCGCACCGCGCTCACCGGGCGGTTTCCGCCCAGAGCTGCTCAACCAGCGCGATGCCGGCGGCGCTGTCGGGATAGGAAATGCCGAACGCCGGCGTTTCGCGAACAAGCCGCGTCAGCGCGGCGAAGCCCGCTTCGCCAAGCGCGACATAGTTGGTCGACGCCTCGGTCAGCCGCACGAACGCCTCGCCCTCGCCCATCGGCTCGATCGCAGTTTCGCCGCCGAAGCGCGGAAACAGCAACAGGGCAGGACGCGCGGGTTCGTGCATCGCGGCAATGGCGCTGGCACGCGGGATCAGGTGACGAATGTCGCCCTTGGGCGTCGCCGCAAGCAATGGCCCGAGCCGAGCCGGATCGACATGCGCCGCGACCTCAGCAATTGCGTCATTCTTCAGGCTGACCGCGCGCGGAAAGGCAAAGGCGTCGCCCGCGGCGGGGTCGATCAGCGTGAATTCGTCGCCCATCAACCGCCAGTCGCCCTCAACGCCCTTCTCGCCGAGCAGCGCCGCGAGGGTCGATTTTCCCGACCCCGACTCGCCCGACATGATCAGCGCGCGGCCGTCCTTCGCGACCGCGCTCGCGTGGAGCAGCATGTGCCGCCGCCACCCGAGTGCGACCTGCAAATTCATACCCATTTCGGCCGCAAGCAGCCCCATCGACAAGGGGAGCGGCAGCGCGTCGGGAACGACAAAATCGCCCCCGATATGGACCGGGGGACGCAGCCGGCGCCGCCAGGGCCGCGCCGCGAACAGGCGCACCGTCGCGTCGGCGGGGCGCGCTTCGTCACGCGGATAGCCGGCGTAAAGTCGCTCAAGCGCCGCGATCGGTTCGGCCCAGTCGCTTCCGATCCGGAACTGCACCGGGCCGACGGCAATGCGCGTACTATGCCTCACGCCCGCTCCACCAACCCCATCGCCGCGAGTTCGTCGAGCCGCTCGGCAAGGATCGGCTGCACATCGTCATCGCCGTCGAAATCGAAGCTTGCCGCAAGCCGTGACGCGAGGAGCGCAGCACCGCACGGGTCGACGCCCATGGCTTCGAGGATTTCGGGCATCGGCGAGACGACGAGGTGCGTCTGCATGGACCGCCGGTCGAATATCGCGGTCAGCTCACCCAAGGGCTCGATACGCAGCGCGCCCGGCGGCGCGGCGCGATAGGTGCGATCAGTCATAGGTTTCGGCGGCGGCAGTCAGCTTCGCAAGGATGGCCATCAGCGTCGCGCGTTCGCCGGCGGTGATATTCGATTCAAGCTGCGCCTCGCTCGCCAGCGCCGCAGGAACGATCGCATCATAGAGCGAACGGCCCGTTTCGGTGAGTTCCAGATGATGTGAACGCCCGTCGGCTTCATGCGCCTGGCGCGCGATCAGATTTCGGTCGGCCAGCGCCTTTGCAGCGCGGTTCACGGTAACCTTGTCCATCCGCGTCGCCTGCACCAGCTCGCGCTGGGTCTTGGGCTGTCCCTCGCCGAGCACCGCCATCAGTCGCCATTCGGGAATCTTGAGCCCAAAGCGATTCTCATATTCGGCGGCGATCCGGCTCGAAAGGGCATTTGACGCGATGGACAGGCGGTACGGCAGGAAATTGTCGAGATTCAGCTTCTTCGCGGCCATGCCTTGTATATCCCAAAAACCGTGAACCCCGGCGCGGACCATCCTATCGCCTGTTTCGGACCTGTGAAGGGCGCAATGTCGGGAAAATCAGAAAGAAACGCGCGCGCCGACCCAGATCGTACGCGGCGTCGCGCGTTCGACGATACCCGACGAGGAAATCGCTGCAGGGACAAGTTCGTCGAACAGATTTTCACCACGCGCCTCGATGCTGATCGCCTCGGCAAGCTTCCACGATACACCTGCATCCAGCGTGAGCGCATCGCCCAGTTCCAGAAGCCCGAGGTCGTCCTCATTCTGCTTGCCGACATAGCGTAAGGTCGCAAAGCCACCGAACGGCCCATTCGCATTGCTGCGCAGCGACACGCTGCCGCCATGCTTCGCGATCTGCGCCGGGCGACGGCCGTCGAGCGTTGCGGCGCCGCCCGACGCGTCGACCTTTGCATCGGTGAAAGCATAAGTGGCGCGCAGCGTCGCGGGGCCGATCCGCTGCTCGGCGCTGACCTCGACGCCCTTGCTGTCGATCGCGTCGAGATTCTGCCGCTGGTTGAGGTTCGGCGCGAGCGTCACATTCGCGATCGCGTTCGTCAGATGATTGGCGAACAGCGTCGCGGACAGCTTCGTACCGTCGCTGTTCCAGTCGACCCCGACCTCGCCGCCCCACAGCCGTTCAGGCTTGAGCATTTCGTTTGCCGTAGTCACCTCGGCGCCGACGCGGAAAGGGCGGTAGAGTTCGTTGAGCGTCGGCAGGCGCCAGCCGCGATAGCCCGCGGCGCGCAACGACAGCGCGTCCGAGGTCCAGCGTACGCCTGCGCGGCCGCTGCCTTCCCACCCCTGCCGCGCCGCAAAGCGCAGGTCGGCGATCACGGGGCCGGAAATATTGCGTTCGAGACGATAGCCTTCGCCAAGCGACCAGCGATCGACGCGCCCGCTGAGCGTCCAGAGGAAGCCGTCATTCGCGTCGCCCGATGTCCATTCGGCGAAAGCGCCGACGGTATCGCTGCTGCCGCCGGCGATGCGGTGGCGGCCGGGGATCACGCCGCTAAAGAAGAAATCCTCTTCGGTACGGCCGACGGTGCGCCGCCAGTCGAGCCCGAGGCGCAGCGGATTGGCCCCGTCGAGTGCCGGACGCAGTTCGAACCGCGCGCCGAGCCCGGTCGCGGGAACGCGCTGGAACAGCGCCGGCGCGACGCTGTTCCGCCCCGCCGCGACGCTCGCAAAGCCGCTTTCGAAATCGCGGAGTTGGACATAGGCGAGCGCGAGCCATTGCGTCGCGCCGGCTGGATCGTGGACGAAGCGCAAGCTCGCATCGACACCGTCGAATTTGCTTTGCGTGAAATCGGTCCCGCGGTCGCGCCGGTCGGAAAAACCACGCACGCTGGCTTCGATCCGGCTGTCGTCACCGGCGTCGAAACGCAAACGCAGGCCAAGTCCGCCCTGTTCATAGGGCGCGGCGCGATCGACGCGGCCGCGCTGGCCGTTGGCGACGGGAATGAAGCCGTCGCCGCGGCTATAGCGGCCATCGACCGCCACCTTTCCCTCGCCGATTTCGCCGCCGGCCGACGCCGATGCGTCCCAGCCGTTGCGGCTGCCATAAGCGATGCTGGCTTCGACGCCATCGGTCATCGTCGAGAATAGGCCGACCGTTCCCGCCAGCGCTCCGGGACCATCGACCCCGCTCCCGCCGCCCCGGGCAACAAGGATGCCGCCAAGGTTGATCGCGTCATAGGCACTCCACGCGACCCACCCGCCGAAAGGGTCGGCCTGCGGTATACCGTCGAGCGTTACCAGCGCCCGCGCCGACGCGTTGCCGCCAAGGCCGCGCAACGTGATGCCCTGGCTGGTCGGGTGGGCGGAGCGCCCGTCCGATCGCCGAAACTGCACGATGCCCGCCTCGTCGCGCAGGCGGTTTTCGATGCGAGCGCCCAAGCCCTGTTCGGGATAGGCAATCAGGCTGGAGCCCTGCACCGTATCGCCGTCCGCCGGTTGGAGCGCCCCGCTCCCCCTTACGATGATGATTTCGGTCGGAATGCGCGGAACCCAAAAGCTGCAACAGCCGCCATCGAATTCGGATTCCTCCGTTTCAGCCTGCGCGTCCTGCGCCATCGCCGCCGCCGGCAATGCCAGCGCGGCCGTTCCGATCAGAAGGCGGATCACGCGGGCTTGACCGCGTCGGGATGCGCCTTCTGGAATGCCTCCAGCGCCATGCAGGCCGCGTCGATCTCGGCCAGCCGCGGAAAGGCGTCGAGCGGCACTTCGAAGCGGCGCGCGTTATAGATTTGCGGGACGAGGCAGCAGTCGGCGATCCCCGGCGTATCGCCGCCGAGATAGCGGCCGTCGCCCGCCATCGCCTCCAATGCCTCGAACCCCTGCATGATCCACGTTGCGATCCAGCGGTCCTTGGTCTGCTCGTTGAGGCCAAGGTCGCGTTTCAGATATTTGAGCACGCGCAGATTGTTGAGCGGATGGATATCGCTCGCGATCACCTGTGCGCGCGCCAATGCGACCGCGCGCGGCATCGCCTCTTCGGGGATCAGCCGCGGTTCGGGGTAAGCACGATCGAGCCAGTCGATGATCGCCATGCTCTGGATGATCGGTTCGCCGTCGACGACAAGCATCGGGACAAAGCCCTGCGCATTCTGTTCCAGATACGCATCGCTGCGTTGCTCGCCCGCGATCAGGCTGACCTCGACGCGCTCATAATCGAGCCCTTTCAGGTTCAGCGCGATACGCACGCGAAAGCTGGCCGAGGAGCGGAAATAATCGTGGAGGACGAGCTGGGTCATGACCCGCCTAATGCGATGCTTTCGGCATCTCCGCAATCCATTGCCGCAGCAGCGCCGCACCTTCCTTGTGCACCGTCGACCGCCCGACCTCGGGCATCGCGATGCCGGGGTCGGTGCTTTCGAGGCGATAGATCAGAAAGCTGTGGTCGGGGTCGCCCGGCGCAACAGCAAAGTCCATCCCCCCGCTCCCCCGCCCCGCCGCCGTCGGGCGCTTGCCGATACCATAGTTCACGCCCGCCGGGTCATCGGTCCAGCGCAGGAACAGCCCGCTGTTCGAGGCGCTGCCCGCCGGATTGTGGCAATGCGCGCAATTGACGTCGAGGTAGGCGCGCGCGCGATCGGCGACGCTGCCGGCCTTGGCATCGTCCCATTGCGGCATCACTGGCTTGAGCGCCGCCGGATTTTCGAAATAGAGGCTACGCAGCTTGCCCGACGCCGCCGGGTCGACGATGAAATTGCGCGCCTTGGGCCCGATCGGCACGATCTCTCCGCCAAGGCTGTGGCATTCCTTGCACTGATTCTTGTTCGGGACCGCGTAACGAATGCTATGCGTTTCGCCGTCGGGGCTCTTGAAGGTTACGGGAACGCGGCGCCCGCCCAAGGCCAAGGTCGCGTCCTTGCCGTCGGCATCCCAGATATAGGGAAGCGCCACCCACCCCGACGCCCGCCGTATCAGCAGGCGCGTCTCGACCGGCCGCCCGCCGTTGACGTCGTTCCAGCCAAAGCTTTTGACGAGCACCGTTCCCACCGGAAACTCGATGACTCCGTCGTTTCCGACCTTCGCCTTCTTTCCCGCCGGGATCGAGACGAAGCGATGCTTTTCGGTATAGTCGCTGAACAGCGGCGCGCGCAGCGTATAGCCGATGCCGGTCGCGGGCTGCCCGGGATCATTACCGCGAAACAAGCCGAACTCCGACAATTTGGGCGGCATCGCGTCGCTCTCCACGACAGCCTGATCGACGCCCGGCGGCGCAAGCGCCGCCCCACCGCTCGAGCATAATAATGCCGCAGAGAGCGCGGCCAATATCCGCTTCACCGGACCTTCGCCTCCATCGCATCGGGCAGCTTGATCACCGGCAGCGCCGGGGGCGGCGTGCCCTTCGACAGGTCCGCGGGTGCCGGCTTCGCTTCGCTCTGCGGCGTTTTCACATCGGGCAGGTTCAGCGAAAGCACCCCGACCTTGTCGAGCACGATGGCATCGCCCGCGCCATCCCACAGCACCGGCGGGATGCTGCCGCCGAGCGCCGCCGCGATCATGTCGCCGCCGGGAAATTTCGGCGCATAGCCGGCCTTGCCATGCTGATTGCCGCGCACGACGATGCCCTTCGGCAGCGGCTGGTACTTCGGATCCTTATGCTCGTAGCGATAGCCGACGATCATGACGTTTGCGGTGCCGTTCTGGTCGAACACATTGTCGAAAACCTCGACATTGCGGTTCGCCATGATGAGCACGCCCGTGCCGGTCGGGACGCTCGCGACAATATTGCCCTTCGGTGCAAAGTTCGGCGTACTATTGTCGTTGACGATATTTTCGAAGACACGGACATTGTGCCCGCCCTGCATCGGCAGGCTGGGCAGGTCGAACACGAGGATGCCGCCGGTATTCTTCGTCGCGATATTGTCGTGGACGTCGGCGCCATAGCTGTTCTCGATCTCGATCCCCGCGACATTTTCGGTCGCGATCGAATCGCGGACGACGATATTTTTCGACTGCCCGACATAAATGCCCGCATCCGACGCACCGCGCACGAAAACGCTGTCGATCAGCACGTCGCTGCTTTCGACCGGGTAGATACCATAGGCGCCGTTGGTTTCCTTTGGCCCCGCGGTCCATTCGACGCGCAGCTTGTAATAGACGATGCGGTCGGCGCCCTTCGACTTGATCCCGTCGCCCTTGGTGTTGAGCACGGCAAATTCGGTGAGCAAGACATCTTCTGAGGTGACGAGCAGCCCCTCGCCCGCGCCCTGCTGGCCCATAAAATCAAGGATCGACCCGCCCTCGCCCGCCCCGGCGCCGCGTACGGTAACATTGGCGACGTCGAGCGACAGGCCGTCGGTAAGCTTCCATACGCCCGCACCCAGTTGCACGATGTCCCCAGGCTCGGCGAGGATGAGAGCCTCTTGCAGCTTTTCATTGGCGTCGGGCGTTGTTGCGCTGACGCTGATAACTTTCGCCGCCGCCGGATTGGCGGCAAATGCTGCCACGATGCAAAGCGTCGCCGCGTGGCGCAGGCCATGGAATCGCATATGTCTCTCCCCTTATTTTCGGGGAACATGGTGCAAGACTTGACGGATGCCAAGCGTGTTGCTGACATATGTGTAGCTAACCCGGGGAGAGGTCGCTTTGATTCACAGATTTGGTTTGGCGCTTGTCGCCCTCATCGCCGTGCCGTCGATGGCCGCCGCGCCTGCGCCGATTGCCGGGCGCTGGAAAACCGACGATGGCAAGGCCGTCGTCGTCATGGCCGCGTGCGGCAACAAAATGTGCGGGCGCGTCGATCGCCTGCTGATCAAACAGCCCGCCGGCGGCCAGCTCGACGAACGTAACCCCGACAAGGCGAAGCGCGGCCGCAAGGTCACCGGCCTGCAGATTTACTGGGACCTTGTGCCGCATGGCGACGGCTGGAAGGGCGAAGGCTACAGCCCCGAGGACGGTCGCTATTACAAGGCGCATCTGCGCGCCAATGGCGGCAAGATGACGATGAAAGGCTGCGTCAGCCTGTTCTGTCGCACGGTGACGTGGACGAAGATGAGCTAATTCTTACCCTCCCCATCGCTTCGCGACGGGGAGGAAATTAGGATCAATCTTCGCCCAAAATCCAGTCGACCCCGGCGGAGACATGTATCCGCGTCGTGTCATAGATCGGCAGGAGATTGGCGTCGGTGTCAACCAGCATCACCAATTCGGTGCACGCCAGCACGATTGCCTGGATATCCTGCTTTGCGATGTCGGTGATAAAGGTCTTCATCGTGCGGCGCGAACTTTCGTTCACCTTGCCGAGCATCAACTCTTCATAGATGATCCGGTCGATCTCGTCGGCGCGGCTCGCGTCATAGGGCGCGAGCGTCAGTCCGTGGCGGACGAGGCGCTGGCGGAACCAGGGTTCGGTCATCACGTTGCGCGTGCCGATCACCGCCGCCGCCTTGATCCCGTCGGCCTTCATCTTCTCGCCGGTTTCGTCGACGATATGCAGGATCGGGATCGAGATCGCCGCAGCGACATCCTCGGCCACCTTGTGCATCGAATTGGCCGCGATCATCAGCGCGGTCGCACCCGCCGCTTCGAGCCGCTGTGCCGAGGCGATCAGCACGTCTTTGGCATGCGCCCATTGCTCCGGCGTCGTGATGCGCGACAGCTCGCAATAGTTGAGGCTTTCCATCAGGATCGGTGCCGAACAGGCGGTGCCGAGGCGCTTTTGCACGCCCTTGTTGAGATGGCGGTAATAAAGCTCGGTCGATGCCCAGCTCATTCCCCCGATCAGGCCGATTTTGCGCATTTCATCTCCAGAAAAACAGAAATCCGTTCGCCCTGAGCTTGTCGAAGGGCCGTTCTTTCATCCGGTAGAGGAAAAAACAGTGCCTCGACAAGCTCAGCACGAACGGAGTTTTGATCGGGTCGTCGGATTTAGTGCCCGCTACCGCTCAACGCCTTAACGATATCGTCGGCCATCTTCTTCGCATCGCCGAGCAGCATCATCGTCTGGTCCATGTAAAAGACGTCGTTGTCGACGCCGGCGTAGCCGACCCCGCCCATCGAGCGCTTCACGAACAGCACCGTCTTCGCCTTTTCGACGTCGAGCACGGGCATGCCGTAAATCGGCGAGGTCTTGTCGGTCTTTGCCGCCGGGTTGGTCACGTCGTTTGCACCAATGACGAAGGCGACGTCGCACTGCGCGAATTCGCCGTTGATGTCCTCAAGCTCGAACACCTCGTCATAGGGAACGTTGGCTTCCGCGAGCAGCACGTTCATATGGCCGGGCATGCGTCCCGCGACCGGGTGGATCGCATATTTGACGTTCACGCCTTCCTTTTTCAGCTGGTCGGCCATTTCGCGGAGCGCATGCTGCGCCTGTGCGACCGCCATGCCGTAGCCGGGGACGATGATGACATTTTCGGCCTGGCTCATCAGGAAGGCGGCGTCTTCGGCGCTGCCCGGCTTCCACGGGCGCTGTTCCTTCGAACCGCCCGCGCCACCGCCCGAATCGTCGGCACCAAAGCCGCCCGCGATCACGCTGATGAAACTGCGGTTCATCGCGCGGCACATGATGTACGACAGGATCGCACCCGATGAGCCGACGAGCGCACCGGTGATGATCATCGCGGTGTTGCCGAGCGTGAAGCCCATCGCCGCCGCGGCCCAGCCCGAATAGCTGTTGAGCATCGACACGACGACCGGCATGTCGGCACCGCCGATCGGGATGATCAGCAGGAAGCCGATCGCGAAGCTGAGGCCGGTGATCGTCCAGAACACCCACGGCGACTGGTCCTGCGTGAAATAAGCCGTCAGCGCGACGATCGCGGCGAGTGTGCCGAGGTTGATGATGTGCCGCCCGGGCAGCATGATCGGCGAACCCGACATATTGCCGTTGAGCTTGAGGAAGGCGATGACCGATCCCGAGAAGGTGATCGCACCGATCGCGATACCCAGCCCCATCTCGACACGGCTCACGACATGGATCTGTCCCGCGGCATCGGCGATGCCGAATGCGACGGGGTTGAGATAGGCGGCCGCCGCCACCGCGACCGCGGCGAGGCCGACAAGGCTGTGGAACGCCGCGACAAGCTGCGGCATCGCGGTCATCGCGATCCGCCGCGCCATCACGATGCCGATGACGGCACCGATGCCGATCGCAACGAGGATTTCGACCAGCCCGACCGTATCGAGGAGCCCGTCGGCGGTCGCCGGCGCGTGGGTGAGCAGCGTGGTCACGACCGCGATCAGCATGCCCGCCATCCCGAAGCGGTTACCGGCCTGCGCCGTTGCCGGGCTCGACAGCCCGCGCAGCGCTAAAATGAACAGGACGCCCGCTACCAGATAAGCGACGGCCGCCCAGGGATTGACCGCGAGGCCATGGCCGCCGGTCGCGGCGGAAAGGATCGACTGAAATTCCATCTCAGCGCTCCTTCTTCTTGTACATCGCGAGCATGCGTGCGGTAACTGCGAAGCCGCCAAAGATGTTGATGCTCGCCATTACCACGGCAGCGAGGCCGAGCCATTTCGACGACGCCGAGCCAGCGGCGGCGCTGGCGATCAATGCGCCGACGATGATCACCGACGAAATGGCGTTGGTGACGCTCATCAGCGGCGTGTGCAGCGCCGGGGTCACCGACCAGACGACGAAATAGCCGACAAAGCAGGCCAGTACGAAAATCGAAAAAATCGCGATAAAATCCACGGGCTCGCTCCCCTGCTGATTCCGTTTCGCGCACCTCTTGCCGCGCCCCGCCGGGTGTGTCGACTCCAAAGCACCCAAAAAGAAGCGCCCGCATTCCTCAGCGTGAGAAATGCGGGCGCTTTACGACATAAAATATCGCTTCGCCGGTCGGCCCGGCATCGTTTTTTACATCTTTGGAACGAGCACCGCGTCGATGACATGAACGACGCCGTTCGACTGACCGACATCGGCCTGCGTTACCGTCGCCTTGTCTCCGTTCGCACTGGTCAGCAGGATCGTGTTACCGCTCTTCGCCGCGATCAGGTCCTGCCCGTCGACGGTCTTGAGCACCGCCTTACCGCCACCTTCGGCGATCTTCGCGGCAAGGTCGGCGGCGGTCAGCTTGCCGGGAACGACATGATATTTGAGCACGCCCGCCAGCACGTCCTTCTGCGCCGGTCGCATCCAGCCGTCGCGCGTGACCGGCGGGACCTGCGCAAAAGCCGCATCGGTGGGCGCGAACAGGGTGAACGGCCCCGCGCCCGAAAGCGTCTCGGCAAGCCCGGCCTGCGTCACCGCCGCCGCCAGCGATTTGTGATCGGGCGAGGCCGCAAGATTTGCCGCGATCGTGCCGCTCGCCACCATTTGCGATGCGCCCGCGGCGGGCACGGGGGTGGTTTCGCTGTTAGCAGCTTTCGTCGTTTCCGTCGGTGTTTCGTTCTTGCCACCGCAGCCCGACAGCACGAGCGCGGCCGCTGCGGCCGTCAAGATCAGATGAGTTTTCATATTCTTACCCTTCGCATAACGGACGCAGCGGCCCGAATCGTCAGCCGAAGGTGGGCATCAACACGCCATTGATGACATGAATGTTACCGTTCGACTGTTCGACATCGGCCTGCGTGATGAAGCCGCTGCTGCCCTGCGTTCCGTCAACCTTGATGTTGCCCTGCACCTCTGTGAAGGTCAGCGTCTCGCCCTCGACAGTCGCAAGCGTCGCCTTGCCGCCGCCGGCTTTGATCTTTGCGAACAGATCCTCGGCGGTCACGCGTCCCGGGACGACATGATAGGTCAGCACCTTGGCGAGCGATTCCGTGTTGCCCGGGTTCATTAGCCAGTCGGTCATCGGCTGCGGCACCGCGGCGAAAGCCTGATCGGTGGGCGCGAAGATGGTGAAGGGCTGGCCCGCAAGCTTTTCCGATACGCCCGCGGCGGTCAGCGCGGTTGCCAGCGTCTTGTGATCGGGCTTGGCAGCGATTTCGAGCGCGATACCGGTGGGCTGCGCGGGCGCGGCAGGGGCCGCTGCTTCGGCGGGGGCAGCAGCATCGGCCGCGACTTCGGCTTCGGCCGGAGCCGGAGTTTCCTGCGCATAAGCGGGCGACAGGGTGGCAAGCACGAACAGGGAAGTGGCGAAAAGCTTCGCAGACGACATCAATCATTCTCCAATTGGTTGAGAGTCAGAGTTAGGAAAACCCTGAACGCATAGTAACCAAAGGAAGTTTCATGAAAAGGCCGAAAACGGCCATTTTTTACGATTTTATCAGCGACCGACGATCAATTGCGCCATCAACTGCTGAATCTTCTGCGGGTCGCTCTTGCGCGAAATCTTGACCTCGAGCGGCGTCGCGGCGCCCGAAACCCATACTTTCATATCGGCGTCGAGGTCGAAGGTGCCGGCGGTCTCGAAAGAGAAACGCGTGACCGAGCGCCAGGGAATGCTCTGGAAATCCTTTTTCGATCCCGTCAGGCCCTGCACATCGACGAAAATGAAGCGCAGGTTCGTGAGCAAGACGGTGTCGCGAATGGTCCGGAACGCGGCGAGCACGCGCTCGCCCTCGATCAGCCATGCCTGAAATTCGGCCTGCGCGCCGGCGATGTCGATATCCCCGGCGCTGAACAGTCCCATCGCTTCAGCCCAGCAGCCGCTCGTTAACGACCTTGCCGCCCTGCGTCAGCCGCACGGCGTTGCCGATTTCCTCGTCGAGCACGGGCTTGCCCGCTTCCTTGTCCCAGAATGCCGAGAGGAAGTTGAACAGGTTGCGGCTGAACAGCGCGCTGGTATCGGCGGGCATCAGCGCGGCAATATTCCGGGCCCCGATCACGGTGACCCCGTGGATCTTCTTGGTCTCGCCCGCGACCGAACCTTCGACATTGCCGCCGCTTTCGGCCGCCATGTCGACGACCACGCTGCCGTTGCGCATCGTAGCAAGCTGCGCGTCCGAAATCAGCCGCGGTGCCGGGCGACCCGGGATCAGCGCGGTGGTGATGACGATGTCCTGCTTGGCGATATGCGACGACACGAGTTCGGCCTGCGCCGCCTTATATTCGTCCGACATTTCCGTGGCATAGCCGCCGGCGCCTTCGCCCTCGATTCCCGCGACGGTTTCGACGAAGATCGGCTTGGCGCCAAGGCTGAGAATCTGTTCCTTGGTCGCCGCGCGCACATCGGTCGCGCTGACCTGCGCGCCGAGGCGCCGCGCGGTCGCGATTGCCTGCAGCCCCGCAACGCCGACACCCATCACGAACGCCTTTGCGGCGCTCACCGTGCCGGCGGCGGTCATCATCATCGGAAAGGCGCGGCCATAGGCGTTGGCCGCGATCAGCACCGCCTTATAGCCCGCGAGATTCGCCTGGCTTGAGAGAATATCCATCGACTGCGCGCGCGTGATGCGCGGCATGAATTCCATCGCCAGCGCCTCGAGCCCGAGCTTCGCATAGTCGTCGACACGGGCGCGTTCACCGAACGGATTAAGGCCCGCAGCGAGCCATGCACCGTCGGCAAAACCCGAAAGCCCCTTGGGATCCGGCCCCTGCACGGCAAGAATGATGTTCGCGCCCTTCAGCGCATCGGCGCGGGTGCCGACCTTGGCGCCTGCGGCGCTATAATCGGCGTCGGCAATCGACGCATGGTCGCCCGCGCCCGATTCAACAGCAACTTCGGCGCCCAGACCAATGAATTTCTTCACGGTTTCGGGGGTCGCGGCGACGCGGGTCTCGCCGGCGGCGAGCTCCTTCAAGACGGCGATGCGCATGCCGGTCCGGTCAGGACGCGATGAGAAGGACGACGCCGATAACGACGATCGCGGTGATGATCGAGCCGATCTTGAACAGGCTGATGAAACCCGCGTAGGTTTCTTCGGCTGCCTTCATTTCCTGCTGTGCCATCGCTTTTCCCCTTTTACCTTCCGTTCCTGTGCGCGAGCGCACAGCGCCGCACCCCAGAATCGGTTATCGCGCCGGTCTTAGCCACGCACCCCGCCATGCTCAAGTGCGGGTTTGATCGCTGGACATCGCTACGGGAAAAGACGAATGCCCTTAATCGCCCTTTTACCCCTGTCGGATACACATGCAGCCCTCAGCAGAACAAACCCATAGCAATGTCGGTTCAGGGGGCAGATTCGAAACGATGACGAACACGCGCGACACGCGAACGGTCATGATCGTCGACAGCGAGCCTGCCCAGCAGCGCTTCCTCGCCGCCCTCGTTTCGCGGGGCGGCTGGCGTAGCGTCATCGCACCCGATACCGATACCGCGCTTGCGAAGCTCGGTACCCAGGAAGGTATGGCGCTCGACGCCGTGCTCGTCGACCAGGGTGCGCCGGGGATGGATATCGCCGAATTTGTCGCCGAGCTGCGCCGCTGGCGCCCCGCCCTGCCGCTCGTCGTGATCACGATGCGCAACGGCGTCGAGGTCGCGGTCAGCGCGATGCGCGCCGGCGCCAGCGACTTCGTCCAGAAGCCCATCGCACCCGACCGCCTTCTCGAAGCGCTCGACCGCGTCGTGTCGACCAGCGGTCCGCAGGGCGAACTCCGCCCGCTGACCGAAAAGCTGCGTGCGCCGCTGGCGTTCGAGGAAATCATCGGTTCGAGCCCCAATTTCCGCAGCGCGCTGGCGATCGCCGCCAAGGCCGCGCGCGCACGCGTGCCGGTGATGATCAACGGCAAGCCCGGCACCGGCAAGGAAGTCTTCGCCCGCGCGATCCACAGCGCCAGCCCGCGTGCGCGCGGCCAGCTCGTCATGGTCGATTGCTCAGCGGTGTCGCCAGGGCTCATCGGTTCGGGGCTCTTCGGTCACGAACGCGGCGCCTTTCCCGGCGCGTTCGATCGGCAGGTCGGGCGCCTCGTTCAGGCCGACGGCGGCAGCATCATCATCGACCATGTCGAGTGTATCCCGCTTGAAACGCAGGCCAAGCTCGTCGAATTCCTCAACAGCGGCGAAGTCCAGATGATCGGCGGATCGATCCGCCAGAGCGTCGACGTGCGCATCATCGCGACAAGCGCAAGCCCGCTCGACAAGCTGATCGAGGCCGGCCACTTCCGCGAGGATCTGTTCTACGCGCTGTCGAGCGCGCAATTCACCCTACCCTCGCTCTCTGAGCGCCGCGGCGACGTCGGCCCGCTTGCACGCCACCTGCTCGCACGCATCGGCGGGCTGCCGGGTATGGCGACGATCGGTGTCACCGACGACGCGCTTCGCCTCCTCGCCGCCTATGCCTGGCCGGGGAATGTCCGCCAGTTGCAGGATGTGCTGTTCCGCGCTGCGGTCGAGAGCAAGACCGACGTCCTGACCAGCGCCGACTTCCGCGCGATCGAAGCCGCGCTTGGCGGCGGGGCCAGCAATGACCGCGACGTCGCGATCAACGGCGAGGCGATCGGCGTTACTTTATACCTGCCCGACGGCAATCTGCGTCCGCTCGAGGAAATCGAAGCCGACGTAATCCGCCTCGCGATCGGCCATTATCGCGGCCGGATGAGTGAAGTCGCCCGGCGCCTCGGCATCGGCCGCTCGACGCTCTATCGCAAGCTGAGCGATCTCGGAATCGATACCGCGGCCTGAACTACCACAGGGGAAGCTGCGCCGCGAAAAAGGGGCGCGGCGTACACAGCGGATGGTCGACATACTCGTCACCTTCATACCCCTGCTCGAACCGTTCACGCCGATATGAAAAATGCAGACCGCCACCGCCGCGAAAGATCAACAGCGCATGCTGGTTGCGCAGGTGCGGACTTTCCGTCGCGCGCATAAGGAGCGGCGACAGGTCGAGCACCGTGCGTGCGGGCCGATAGTCCCCGTCCCCGTCACCGATCATGATGCAATAGGGCTGTCCTACGGCGCGCGCCTCCGCTGCGCGCGCAACGGCTGGCGGCCAGCTCAAAATATTGACCATTCCGACGATAATCGTGGCGCCGACAGGGATAAGGACCCAGCGACCGCGCACCGATCGCCATGCAAGCGTCAGCAGGAACAGCGAGACCGCCGCGCCGATGATCAACAATGTCCAACCACCGACCCAGCGCGCGATGGGCGATGCGAACTGCCAACCCGACCATCCGGTAAGGACGATGGCAAGCCCCGCCCTGAAGGGGCGATAGTCGATCAGATCGAGACGGAATTTCCGTGAGACGATCAGGTCGATCAGGGCGCGAAGGCCATAGGCCGCCAGCCAGAGCAGCATCGCGCCCATTACAATCATCTGGCCCCACCGTCCCCAGTCGTTGTCCATACTCATCGGGCGGCCGAGCTCCCAGGAAAGCCAACCGACCGCCAAAACGAATACGCCGAGCACCCACCCATAAATCTTTCGCGGCGCCAAAAGCAGGAAGAGCGGCAGCCCCAGAAACAGGAGCTGAAACAACGCCGCCATCTTTATGTCAGCCCGTCAGCGCCGCATCGCGCAGGCCGCGCCAGACGCGCAGCGCCTGTCGGTTTTCGGCGATGTCATGGACGCGCAGCAACTGCGCGCCCTGCGTCGCCGCCTGATAGTGGAGCGCCACGGTGCCGCCGAGCCGCTGGTCGGCGGCCGCCTCATTGTCGAGCGCGCCGATCATCCGCTTGCGGCTGGCGCCGAACAGGATCGGGCAGCCCAAGGTATGGAACAGCGCGAGCCCGTTGATCAGTGCCAGATTGTCGCCGACTCCCTTGCCGAACCCCAGCCCCGGATCGACGATGATCTTTGACCGGTCGACCCCGGCGGCAATGCACGCGGCCACGCGCTCGGCCAGCATGTCGTAAACATCGAACAGCACGTGCGCATAGGCGCCGCCCTCATGCGGATCGCTCTTGGCTGACGGCGCATGCATCAGCACGACCGGGCACCCAGCGTGCACGACCACTTCCATGGCACGATCATCGTGACGCAGCGCCGAAATATCGTTGACGATCCGCGCACCGGCGGCGAGCGCCGCCTCCATCACCGCAGCCTTGCGCGTATCGATCGACACGGCGACCCCGCCGCGCGCGAGCGCAGAGACGACGCCTTCGATACGCTTAATTTCGTCGCCTTCCCACACCACCGGGGCGCCGGGGCGCGTCGATTCACCCCCGACATCGATGATCGAGGCGCCCGCCGCGCCCATCGCAAACCCGGCCTCGGCAGCGGCGGCGACGTCGACATGCTTGCCGCCGTCCGAGAAGCTGTCGGGCGTGACGTTCAATATTCCCATGAGCTGCGGCTCATTCAGCCGGATCGTCCGCTCGCCCAGTTGCAGATTGCCGCGCGGCCGCACGACGCCGTCGCGCTGCGCCGTCGCCGATTGCGCCAGCCGGTCGGGCATCGCCGCGACCCAGGCATTCCATTCGGAAACCGGAACGATCGTCGATTCGACCGTCAGTCCGTCGCGCAGGCTGACATGCCAGGCGGCGAACCAGACCATCGTGTCGGCGATCCGCAGGCAATTGTCGTCGAGTTCGTGCGGCCGATCGACGAAGCAGGTCGGGCGGCAATAGATTTGCGCGTCCGCTGACGCGGCGCCGAGGTCGGGCTTGGTCAGCGGCTGGAACATCAGGCTTCGTTCGCCAGCAACCAATCCTGCCGTACCGCGTCGATCACGCGCAATTCCTTGCCATTGTCGACGTGCCAGAAGGTCCAGCCGTTGCAACTCGGCGCGCCTTGCAGGCTTGCACCGACCTTATGGATCGACCCCGCCGGCTGGCCGTCGCAATCGAGGCTGCCATCGACCCGCACTTTCGCCTTCCAGCGGCGCTTGGCGTCGGTCAGTACCGTTCCTGGTGCGATCATGCCGCATTCGACGAGCGTACCGAACGCGACGCGCGTCGCCGCCTTGGGCGCCATCATCGTCTTCACCGCGCTTTCATCGAGCGGCAGCGCCAGTTCGATGCGCTCCAGCGCGGCCGCGATATAATCATCCTCGCGCTCGATGCCGATGAAATGGCGGCCGAGGCGCTTTGCCACCGCGCCCGTCGTGCCGGTGCCGAAGAAGGGGTCGAGGACCACGTCGCCGGGGTTCGAACAGGCGAGCAGGATGCGATAGAGCAACGCTTCGGGCTTCTGCGTCGGATGGACTTTCGTGCCGCCCTTCTTCAGTCGCTCTTGACCGCCGCAGATCGGGATCAGCCAGTCCGAGCGCATCTGAAGCTCGTCGTTCAGTGTCTTCATCGCGCGATAATTGAACGTATAGCGTGACTTTTCGCCCATCGACGCCCAGATCAGCGTCTCATGCGCGTTGGTGAAGCGCGTGCCCTTGAAATTCGGCATCGGGTTCGCCTTGCGCCACACGATGTCGTTGAGGATCCAGTATCCATTGTCCTGCAGCGCGGTGCCGACGCGGAAAATATTGTGATAGCTGCCGATCACCCAGATGCTGCCGTTCGGCTTCAGGATGCGCTTCGCTTCCTTGAGCCAGGCGTGGGTGAAGCGATCGTAGGTCGCGAGGCTGTCGAACTTGTCCCAATCGTCGTCGACCGCATCGACCTGACTTCCGTCGGGACGCAGCAGATCGCCGCCGAGTTGGAGGTTATACGGCGGATCGGCGAAGATCATATCGACCGAAGCGGCGGGCAGGCTGCGCATCATTTCGACGCAATCGCCCTGCAAAATGCTGTCGAGCGGCAGGTCCGCGGGGTCTACCTTGGGCGTCCGCAGCTTCGCCGCCGGCGCCTTGACCCGTTCCATAACACCCATGCTTCACCCCGTTCCTTGCTCGTAAGAAGGCCCTGATGAGTCAGGCGGAGTCCGCCGTCAAGCGCAGGAGTCTAGGGATTCCGCCTCTCTAACTGGTTAACGCGAGGAGAACGAAACGAGTCTGCCACACCATATGGAGTCATCAGCGAATCGCAGACTCAACCACTGGTAGTGTGGCGGTGAGGACTCACTTCCGAAAAATTTTTTGCGGTGCGGGGTCAAAGCCCCGGATCGACCCCGGTCAATTCGATTGAACGCATCCAAAGCTCGCGTGCCAGCTTTGGATCGCGCGCGTCGCGAGTTGCGCGCGCGGGCCCCGAGCGTCCCGATATCTCACCAAGCCCCTGCGGCCCCAGATAGTCGCCGCCCTGGACGCGCGCGCCCGTTGCCGCCTGCAGCGTCGGCCAGGCACCCTGCGCTGCGCTGTTGAAAAAGGGGCCTGCAAGCGGCGTCATCGTGCGTAGCGGGAGCGGCAGGTGCCGGGTCAGTTCGGTGAGCGCCACCCCCGGGTGGCATCCGATCGCCTGCGTCGCTCGTCCTGCGGCGCTCAAACGACGGTCGAGTTCGAACATATGGAGCAGGTTCGCGAGCTTGCTCATCTGATAGCGCGCCCAATTATGATAGCTGCGCGACGCCGACAGATCGCTGTAATCCATCGCGCCGCTCTTGTGCGCGATACTGCCGGTGATGACGATCCGGTCGTCGACATGGCCGTGGACCAGCCCGGTGAAGGCGAAGGTGCCCAGGTGATTGACCCCGAATTGCAGCTCGAAACCCTGCTTCGTCAGCGTCCTCGGTGGGATCATCACCCCGGCATTGTTGATCAGCACATCGATCCGCGGACCCGAGAGCACGGCCTTCGCCGCATCGCGGACCTGGTCGAGATCGGCAAGATCGAGCGGCTGGAACGAAAGCTCAGCCTTTGGCACGTCGATCCAGATGCGGTTCATCGCGACCTCGGCCCTGTCCTCGTCGCGGCAGGCGAGGACCACATGTGCGCCGCGCGCTGCGAGGATTTTTGAGACTTCGAAACCGATCCCGGCATTGGCACCGGTGACAAGGAAAGTGCGGCCGGTCTGGACCGACACATCGTCGGCCGTAAATCCCCTGCTCATCCTTTTCCCCCCTTGGTTTCGGGTTTTCAGACCAGCTGCATTTGGGCGACCGGGGCAAAACTGGTCCGATGATGCGGCGTGGGGCCATGCTGCCGCAGCGCCGCAAGATGCTGGGCGGTACCATAACCCATGTTGGTTTCCCAGCCAAAGCCGGGGAAGTCGCGCGCCGCTGCCACCATGAAGCGGTCGCGATGTTCCTTCGCGATGATGCTCGCCGCCGAAATACAGGGGTGCAGCGCGTCGCCGCCTATGATCGCGCGCGCGGTATAGCGCCAGCGCGGCAGGCGGTTGCCGTCGACCAGCACCTCGGCGGGTTCGAACCCCAGCGCTTCGACCGCGCGCGTCATTGCGAGGAAGGTCGCCTGCAGGATGTTGATGCGGTCGATTTCCGCAACGCTCGCCTCGCCGACGCCCCAACGGCAGCGCGTCTTGATCTGCGCTTCGAGTTCGGCGCGGCGTTTTGCGGTTAGCTTCTTGCTGTCATCGAGACCATCGATGCCGCCTTCGCAGAGCAGCACCGCCGCCGCGACCACCGGGCCCGCCAGCGGCCCGCGCCCGGCTTCGTCAACGCCGACGATCATATGCGCCACGGCGGATAGCGCCGATATTCGGCGGCCTGATACAGGCACAGGCGATTGCCCGCGGGATCGGTCAGTCGCGCCTCGCGCCAGCCCCATTCCTCATCCTTCGGCATCTGGTCGAACCGGACGCCGCGCCGCGCCAGATACGCGACCCACGCGTCGAGCGCGCCGCTTTCCAGATAGGTCGTGGCACCGCCAGCCGCGCCGTCGCCGACATGGATCGACAAGGTAACGCCGTTCGCAGCCTCGAAGCGGGCATATCCATTGTCGGGACTATCGACGATCTGCTTCAACCCCATCTGCTTGTAGAAGGCGACTGATACCGCATAATCATTTGCGGGCAGCGTGACTTGGTTGAGCGCCGGGCCGGTGAACAGCCCGTCGTTACGCACATATTGCTGCCCCATCGGGCCATGCCCCTGCCCCAGCCCCGGTGCATCGTGCAGCGAAAGGCGCACGAAATCCCGCGCACGCGCGATCGCGGGCTCAAGCGGCATTCCCTGCGCCAGCCCCGTTGCGATCGCGCTCGCAAGCGTGCAGCCGGTGCCGTGGCTGTGCGGCGTGTCGATCCGTGGTGCTTCCCAGCGCGCAACCTCGCCCTCGCCCGTTTCGAGCAAACGGTCGATCACCGTCTCGCCCTCGGCATGGCCGCCCTTCACCAGCAGCGAACAGCCGTGTGCGAGCACCGCCTCCTCACCGCCAAGCGCATCGAGTTCGGGCAGGTTCGGCGTCGCGACCATCGCGCGGTTCAGCAACGCGCGAAACGCGTCGATTGTCGGCGCATCGGCGAGGACCGATCCGCTGGTGGCGACCATCACCGGATCGAATACAAGCGCAGCCTGCGCGAGGTCTGGCTGCGACAATCGTTCCGCCACCGCCGCAGCGGTTTCGGCGCTGCCGATCATGCCGATCTTGACCGCATCGACGCCGATGTCCGACGCGACGCTGTCGATCTGTTGCAAGGCCATCGCGGTCGGGACCGGATGGACGCCCTGCACCCCCAGCGTGTTCTGCGCGGTGATCGCGGTGATCGCGGTCATCGCATGGCCGCCGAGCATCGTGACCGCCTTGATGTCGGCCTGGATACCGGCGCCGCCGCCGCTGTCAGAACCTGCAATAATCAGGACGCGCGCGGTCATGGTTCATCAACATAAGGATCGTCACCCCGGACTTGATCCGGGGTCCATGATGCCAGGGCAGCGGAGGATGCCGGATCAAGCCCAGCATGACGAAAAAGGGAATTGGTCACCCCTTATGCTTTCGCTCCGTCGACGCGGGGAATTTGGCCAGCGCCGCGCCTTCGCGCAGCGGCCGGTCGAGCAGGTCGCCGCCGCAATTGGGGCAAATCTCGTCGAGCTTGTCTGCGCAGTTCGCGCAGAAGGTGCATTCGAACGAGCAGATGAAGGCCCCGTGAAGATTGGCGGGCAGATCGCGTCCGCATTTTTCGCAATCGGGTCGCATTTCAAGCATGATAAGTCTCTTTCGGTTCTAGAAAATCAAATGGCTATGCCGCCGCGGCGCGCACCGCGTCGCAGATCATGTCGACGACCTGCTCGACCTGTCCGGCATCGTCGCCCTCGGCCATCACGCGGATGAGCGGTTCGGTGCCGGACGGACGGATGACGAGACGCCCGCGCCCGTTGAGCGCCGCCTCGCCCTCGGCGATCGCCGCGATGACATGCTTGTCCTCGAGCGGCTTGCCGCTGGCAAAGCGGACATTCTTCAAAAGCTGCGGCACGGGATCGAACTGGTGGAGCAGATCGCTTGCCGGCTTGCCGCCGGCAACCAGCTCGGCAAGCACCTGCAGCGCCGCCAGCGTCCCGTCGCCGGTGGTCGCATGATCCGACAGGATCATATGCCCCGACTGTTCGCCGCCGACGTTGAAGCCGCCTTCCTTCATGCGTTCGAGCACATAGCGGTCACCGACCTTGGTGCGTTCGAGCCGCAACCCTTCGCCTTCGAGAAAGCGTTCGAGCCCGAGGTTCGACATCACCGTTGCGACGACCCCGCCGCCCTTTAAACGCCCTTGCCGTGCCCAGCTCGCTCCGATCAGTCCCATGATCTGGTCGCCGTCGACGATCGTCCCCTTTTCGTCGACGACGATCAGCCGGTCGGCATCGCCGTCGAGCGCAATGCCGATGTCGGCGCCGCTCGCAACCACAGTTTCCTGAAGCAAGGCGGGCGCGGTCGATCCGCATTTGTCATTGATGTTGGTGCCGTTGGGCTCGACCCCGATCGCGACGACGTCGGCGCCAAGCTCCCAGAACACCGTTGGCGCACTGTTGTAAGCCGCTCCGTTCGCGCAATCGAGCACGATGCGCAGCCCGTCGAGGCGGACCGATTCGGGCAGGCTCTGCTTGACCGCGTGGATATAGCGGCCGCGCGCATCGTCGATGCGCTTGGCGCGGCCGATATGCGCCACATCGGCGAGCTTTGGCTCGACGGTCAGCAGATGTTCGATCTGTGCCTCATCCTCGTCGGAGAGCTTGTAGCCGTCGGGGCCGAACAGCTTGATCCCATTGTCCTGATAGGGATTATGGCTCGCCGAAATCATCACGCCGAGGTCGGCGCGCATCGAGCGCGTCAGCATCGCGATCGCCGGGGTCGGCATTGGGCCGACCTGCACCACGTCCATGCCCACACTGGTGAAGCCGGCAACGAGCGCATTTTCGAGCATATAGCCCGACAAACGCGTGTCCTTGCCGATCACGACGCGATGCTTGTGTTCGCCGCGCAGAAAATGTGCGCCCGCCGCCATCCCGACGCGCATCGCGACCTCCGCGGTCATCGGCGCCCGGTTGGTCAGGCCGCGAATCCCGTCGGTTCCGAAAAACTTGCGCATGTTCCCTCTGCTACTTAAGCCAAGGCCGACAAAGCCTGCCCCGGCGTCCACGGGATGGCCCCCGCGGAGCATTTCCCGGCCCAAAAACCGGTTCCCGTTTGTTACGGGAGGTGCTCTAAGTCACCCTTATTTGCTTGGCAAGCAGGCCAGAAAAAACGCCGGGAGAATCCGCTTTGAAATCCGCTTGGTTCATTCTCTCGGCGCTTGTCGCTGGCATGTTGCTAGGGATCGCCGTCGAACTTGTTTCGCCCGCTGCGGGCACTGCGTCGCTTCCCTATATCGAACCGATCGGGCTGCTCTGGCTCAACGCGCTCAAGATGACGATCGTCCCGCTTGTCGTCGCGCTGCTCGTCACGGGTATCACCGCGACCGCCGATGCCGCGCGCGCAGGCAAGCTCGCCTTCCGCGCGGTGATGACCTTTCTGGGTGCGATCTTCCTGTCCGGGTTGATGACGCTGCTGCTCGCGCCCTTGCTGCTCCGCCTCTTCCCGCTGTCTCCCGGCGCCGCCGAAGCGCTGCGTCACGGACTTGGCGGCACGACCGAGGCAGGCCCATCGCCGACCTTCGGCGATTTCCTGTTGTCGCTCATTCCGACCAACCCGATCGCGGCGGCGGCAGACACGGCGATTCTGCCACTCATCGTCTTCACGACCATCTTTGCCTTCGCGATCACCAAGCTCGAGCCGCCGCAGCGCGCGACGCTGTCGGGGCTGTTCAAGGCGCTCGGCGATGCGATGCTGATCGTCATCGGCTGGATCCTCGCGCTCGCGCCTATCGGGGTTTTCGCGCTCGGCTATGCGCTTGCGGTCAAGGCGGGAGTCGCGGCGTTCGGTGGGCTTGTCCACTACGTGCTGATCCTGTCGGCGATCGGTGCCAGTTGCATTTTGCTCGGTCTGCTCCTCGCATGGCTTGTCGTCGGCATACCCCTCCCGCGCTTCGTCCGCGCGATGGTTCCGACGCTCGCGGTCGCGATCAGCACGCAAAGCTCGCTCGCAAGCCTGCCGGCGATGCTGAAGTCGTCGGAGGAACTCGGCGTCGATCCGAAAAAGGCCGACGTCGTCCTGCCGCTCGCGGTCGCGCTGTTCCGTTTCACCAGCCCCGCCATGAACCTTGCCGTTGTCGTCTATGTCGCGTGGCTGTTCGGCATCGAACTGACGCCTTGGGAAATGGCCGTCGGTCTCCTCGTCGCAATGGCGGCTGCGCTTTCCTCGGTCAGCCTGCCAGGCTCGATTAGCTTCGTGACGTCGATCGCCCCGATTGCGGTGTCGATGGGCGTTCCCGTCGCACCGCTCGGGCTGCTCGTCGCGGTCGAGACTTTCCCTGACATTTTCCGTACAATCGGCAATGTTATCGGCGACGTCGCTGCGACCAAATATGCCGCCGACGGCGTTGAAGGCGAGGCCCCTACCGTAGGAGAAACCGCATGAAATACCGCAAGCTCGGCCACGGCCTCGAAGTTTCGGCGATCGGCATCGGCTGCATGCCGATGATCAAGGGCGGCAATATCCTTTATGGCGAGGCCGCCGACCTCGACGAATCGACGCGCACGATCCACCGCGCGATCGACCTGGGCGTCACCTTTTTCGACACCGCGCAAATCTATGGCCCGTTCAGCAACGAGGAATTGCTGGGCGAGGCGATCAAGGGCAAGCGCGACGGGCTCGTCATCGCGACCAAATTCGGCTTCAAATTCGACGGCAGCCAGATCGTCGGCGTCGACGGCTCGCCCGCCAACGCCCGCGCCGCGTGCGAGGGTTCGCTCCAGCGGCTCGGCATCGACACGATCGACCTTTTCTACCAGCACCGCGTCGACCCGTCGGTTCCGATCGAGGAGACCGTCGGCGGCATGATGGAGCTGGTGAAGGAAGGCAAGGTGCGCCACATCGCGCTTTCCGAAGCCGGCGCCGACACGATCCGCCGCGCCGCCAAGGCTGCGCCGATCACCGCGCTGCAAAGCGAATATTCGATCTGGGAGCGCGATGTCGAGGACGACATCCTCGGCGCGTGCCGCGACAATGGCATCGGCTTCGTCCCCTATTCGCCGCTCGGCCGCGGCTTCCTCGCGGGCGCGGTGCGCAGCCGTGACGAGCTTCCGGAGAATGACTGGCGCCGAAACGACCCGCGTTATTCGGACGAAAACCTCCCCGCCAATCTTGCCATCGTCGATGCGATCGGCGCGGTCGCGGACAAGCATGGCGTATCAAAGGCGCAGGTAGCGCTCGCCTGGCTGCTCGCACAGGGCGACGACATCGTCCCCATTCCCGGCACCAAGCGCCGCGCGACGATGGAAGACAGCGTGGCCGCTGCCGAGGTCACGCTGACCACCGACGACCTCGCCGCAATCGATGCAGCCGCGCCCAAGGGCGGAACGAGCGGCCCGCGCTATGGCGAAATGGGGATGCGGATGGTGCGGCTTTAGGCACCCAGTCGGAGGGGCAGCTTTCGACCGGTTGCTGCCGTTGCAGGTGTGTGCCCCGGCGAAGGCCGGGGTCCAGAGCGCAACGAGCAGAGGTCGGCTCTCTGAAGCCCTGGGCCCCGGCCTTCGCCGGGGTGCGCAAATGGGAAACGACCGGTTGCCGACCAATCCTTTTTCGTCACCCCGGACTTGATCCGGGGTCCCGCTTGAGGCCGAAGTCAGTGAGCGCGTCAAAAAGCGGGATCCCGGGTCAAGCCCGGGATGACGGAAGTGGGGGGCGGGATGTCCGCTTCCCACCCCAAAACAGACATCACCTTCAAAATAGGCCTTTCCTACATTATCCGGCTATGCCAGCCTTCATCCGGCTCTTTCAATCGGTGAACAAAAAGGCGGTGGCTGCCTGGCTTGCGGGTTCGACCATGATCGGACGTGCCGCGCACATCCAGCACGCCGCGACTGGCAAATCGGGGCGCTCATAGGGCTGAACTTTACTGAACTTTGGAATATCCAGCCGGGCGATGTCCAAAGAGGGCAACGTCAGCTCACCACCCCAAAAACAGACATCAACTTCTGCCCTTTGCCTTAACCCTTAACCTCCATCCGCTCGCACAGCGCATCGACCTTTCCGGCCAACTCGTGAATCCGCATCTGATCGAGCTTCTCGTGCAGCCGCATGATCTCCAGCTCCGCGCGCAGGTTGATCTCGTAATCGAGCCCTGCCGCGATTCGATCCTTCGCCGACGCGCGGTTCTGGCTCATCATGATGATCGGCGCCTGGATCGCCGCGAGCGTCGAGAGCATCAGGTTTAGAAAAATGAAGGGATAGGGATCGAACGCCATCCCCCAGCGGGCAAGCACGTCCGAATTGAGCAGCATCCAGCCGAGCAGCACTGCGGTGAAGGCGATGATGAAACCCCATGAACCGCCCACCGCAGCGACACGATCGGACAGGCGCGCGCCGAAGCTCGCCTCGGCATCATCCAGGTCGGCAGCGTCGCGGCTGATCAGTCGCCGCTCGGCAATCGCATCGAGTACCCGAAGCTCGTCGGCGTCGAGTTCGTCGAGCGGCCGCCCAAGCAGGCGAAGCGACAGGTCTGCGGTCGTCGTTTTATCGTGCATTATATCAACCCATCCAGCGCCAGATTCCGGCCACCATATATCCAAGCGCGCCATGTGCCCATGTCGCGACAAGCCAAAGCACTATTCCACCGAACAGCGCGTGCGGCCGCGGAATCGTGTCGCCCCATGGCGCCGCCCCGCCGATCTGCCGCGCATAGGGCAGAAAGCTTGTCCGCGATGCCCAGCCGCGCCAGGCATCGCCCATCAGCCTTGCCTTCTTTGCATCCTGCCCCGCCGAACCGACGAGCGCGAGGAAGATGATGATCGCCGACAGAATGATCTGGCCAGGCGTCGGCATCACCAGCGCATGGGCAAAGGCCCACAGCGTGAAGCCCCACATCATCGGATGCCGCGTGATCGCAAACACCCCGCGCGGCGCAGCTTGCGCTGCCTTCGCGGCGCCCGGCGCCGGCATCGCGGGGTTGCCGATCAGCGACCCCATGAACAATATGCTCGCAAGCAGCACGATCAGCGAGGCCAGCATCCAGAGCGGATCGTCGACCGCCCATAAGGGCGGCTCGGCGGGCATTCCGCGCCACGCCTGCACCAGCAGGATGAAAGTCGCGATCGCGACGACCGAATAGACGATCTGGAACCCGCGCTCGCCCAGTCGGCCCGCGAGCCCGTCGCGCAAGGGATGCGACAAGGCAAGATGCGAGCCGACGAACAACACGCCGGTGACGATCAAAAGCGACATGGGCTGCATGGCCAATCCCTCCTTACCGCCGACGGCCACGCGGACGGCATGGCGACTCGCGGCGTCATGCCGGCACCATCTGCCACCAAGGTAACAGTGTCAACATAGAGGCGAGGAGCAAGGCAGGCGCTGCCGCGCCTGCCCGTCCTTATCTGTCGTAAGCCTTGGGCAACGCCCCTTCCTGCGGCGTCCGATACCGATCGCGCAGACGATCCTGCCGCGTCGTCAGCGACTGTGCCTTGCCGTCGATCCAGACCGCCGTCGGGCGGCTGCCGAGTTCGAGCGGGTCGTTGTCCCAGATCACGACGTCGCCGGCGCGGCCCGGACGCAGCGAACCGATGCTGCCTTCCATACCGACAGCCCGCGCGGGAACGCTGCTGATCGATGCGAAGGCCTGATCCCACGTCATCCCGCTCGCCCCCGGTACGCGCGCAAGGCCGACGAGATTGCCCGCATATTGCGTCGCATAGCCCATCTTGTGCGCGTCATCGTCGTCGAACACGCCGACCGACACATCGACGCCCGCAGCCTTGAGCCGGCCCGCGTTCGACTGCGTCGCGCCGAGCTGTTCGAAAGTGCCAGGCAAATCGGTGAGCGGCGAGACGAGCACCGGCACCTTTGCCGCCGCGATTTCGCGCGCGACGAGCCAGCCCTCGGTGACCCCGACGAGCACCAGCTTCAATGCCGGAAACTCCTGCCTGAGCTTGATGACGTTTACGATATCGGCAGCGCGATCGACGCGCACGAACAGCGGCGTCGTACCGTCGATCACGCGCACCAGCGCATCAGCATCGGCGCGCTGGATCATCGCGTCATTTCCCCATTCGGCGAGCGACGCGGGATTGCGGGCATAGCTGCGCGCCGCCAGCAATTGCTCGCGGAACAGCAGGAAGGTTGCCGCCCGACTGCCGCCGGCCTTCGCCGAACCATCCTCACCGAACGCGACATATTGCAGCGCACGCGGCTTCGTCACCATGTCCATATCGTCGGCCAGGTCGACGACCGCGCCTTGGCCCGCGAACAGATTGCTGCTGCCGCCCGGCGCGACGATCGCGCGGGTCACGCCCGACGCGCGGTTCACCGCGACGGGAGATCCCATCGGATTCAGCGCTGGCGCGATGTCGAGCCCCGCCGAAAAGCGCGTGCGCGGCGCCGACCGGTCGTTGGTGCCGGTGACGGCATCGACCTCGGTCAGCCCGACGCGGCTGAACGCCGCGACGATACCCGGAGTCACATAACGCCCCTGCGCGTCGACGCGCTCGACGCCAGCGGGCACGGCAACACCCGCGCCCGCGGCGACGACCTTGCCGCCGCGCACGACGACGGTGCCGCCCTCGATGGGCGCGCTGCCGTCGCCGATGACGAGCTTGGCATTGACGATCGCGACATCCTGCGCCGCGGCCGGAACGGCGATCAGTGCCGCGGCGGAAAGAAGAAGCGCGCGGATCATTTCACGTCTCCTTCGCCCGGCTGGCCCAGCTCGAAATCGCTCACCGGACGCCGTTTCGGATCTTTCGCGTCGAACATCAAAGCGCCGTCGATCCAAACTTTTTCTGGCCGCGTATAGGCGCTGAACGGATTGCCGTTCCACAGCACGACGTCGGCCATCTTGCCCGGCTTCAGGCTGCCGGTCCTGTCGGCGATGCCGAGCGCCTTCGCCGGGTTATACGACAGCCAGGTCCACGCCTGTTCGTCGCTGACGTCGATCCCGATGCGGCGGCCGGAAGCGCGCGCTTTCGCGGCTTCCTGATTCAGACGCTGGATCTGGTTCGCATCGTCCGAATGGACGATCGTGCAGGCACCCGCCTTATAGACGAGGGGGATATTCTCGTTCACGCTGTCATAGGCTTCCATCTTGAAGCCCCACCAGTCGGCCCACATCGCCGAACAAATGCCTTCCTTCGCGAGAATATCTGCGATCTTGTAGCTTTCGACCGCATGGTGAAAGGTCGACACCTTGTAGCCGAATTCCTTCGACATATCGATCACCAGCGCCATCTCGTCGGCGCGATAGCAGTGATTGTGGACGAGGATTTCGCCCGACAGCACGCCCGCGAGCGTTTCCATCGCGAGGTCGCGGTCGACGGCTTTCCCTTCATCCATCTTCTTCTTATAGGCTGCGGCCTTCTGCCAGGTCGCGCGGTTCACCGCGAAATTGCCCATGCGGGTCGAGGGCATCCGCCCCTTGCCGCCATAGACGCGCTTCGGATTCTCACCACACGCCATTTTCAGGCCATAGGGCGCGCCAGGGAACTTCATCCCCTGCACCGTGCGCGACGGCACATTTTTGAGCGTGATCGAGCGGCCGCCCATCAGGTTCGCGCTGCCCGGAAGTATCTGAAGCGCCGTCACGCCGCCATTGGCGAGCGCGCGGCTGAAACCCGGGTCCTGCGGCCAGACGCTATGTTCGGACCAGACTTCGGGCGTCGTCGGCGACGTCGCCTCATTTCCATCCGAATGCGCGTCGACGCCGGGTGAAGGATAGTCGCCAAGGTGGCTGTGTATGTCGATGACGCCGGGGGTGAGGAACTTGCCCGTGCCGTCGATGACGTCGGCGTCGGTCGGCAGTTCCATGTCGGGCCCACCGATCCGGTCGACCTTACCGCTCGTCATCACGATCGAACCATTGTCGATCCGCCCGCCCTCGCCGTCAAAGATGGTGACACCCTTCACCACCGTCAGGCGGGTCGGATATCCCTTGTACGTCGACGGATAGGGATCCTTGTTGAACTTCACCGGCTTATCGGCGGGCTTGTCGCTCGCCGAAGCCACGTCTCCACCACCGCTCGCCGCGCAACCGACGAGCGCCAGCGACACTGCAGCCAGCAGGCTGCCCTTCACACCCCGGATCATTATTACGCCCCTTTGGTTTCGGGATGGATACCCGCAGCCTGCGCCTCACCGATTTCATTCTCGCCGGCCAGCCCATCGGCATCGCGCAGCGTGTCGAGATGCATCAGCTTCTTGATCAACGGCGACACGACGATGACAAGCACACCAAAGCCGATCGCCCACAGGCCGATCGTCTGGTAGACATCGAGAACCAGCGCCTTGCCCGCGCCTTCGCCGCTCGCCTTTTCAGACCCCGTCGCCGACGCAATCAGGCCGGCGGCGAAATTGCCGGTCGCCGATGCGAAGAACCAGGTTCCCATGATCAGGCTCGCCATATGCGCCGGCGCCAGCCGGTTCATCGCGCTGAGGCCGACGGGCGAAAGGCAGAGTTCGCCCATCGTGTGGAGAAGGTAGATCAGGAAGATGAAGAGGACCGGCGTCGCATTGTCCATGCCCACCGCTTCGGCACCCCATTTCAGGACGAAGAAGCCTAGCCCGAGTTGAAGCATGGCAAAGCCGAACTTAACCGGCGCCGATGGCTCCATGTTGCGGCGGCCAAGCCATGTCCACAGGCCCGCGAAGAGCGGGGCCAGGAGCACGATATAGATCGCGTTGACCGACTGGAACACCGACGCCGGCACGCCGCCACGGTCGACATAACGGTCGGTGAAAAGATTGAGCGACGAACCGGCCTGTTCGAACAGGGCCCAGAAGAGGATCGAGCCCATGATGAGGAACATCGCGGCAAAGATGCGGTCGCGGTCTTCGGCGGGCAGCTTGATCACCGCGGTACCGATGACATAGGCGATCAGGATCGCGCCGGCCACGCCAAGGAGCGTGCCGACCAGCGCCTGATTCTGCACCAGCCACCAGCAAACGCCGACGGCGACGAGGCCGACCAGATAAAGCACCCATTCGAACTTCAGCCCGAACTTCTTCTCATTCAGCAGCGCCGGATTTTCAGGCTCGCCACGGCCGAGCAGCAGCGGCTTGAACACGACAAAAACGATCAGGCCGGCAAGCATGCCGAAGCCCGCGGCGCCGAAGCCATAGGCCCAGCCATAGACTTCGCCGAGATAGCCGCAGAGCAGCGAACCGAGCGCCGCGCCAAGGTTAATCCCCATGTAGAAGATGGTGTAGGCACCGTCGCGGCGCACGTCGGTGCGCGGATAAAGCTGGCCGACGATCACCGAGATATTGGCCTTCAGGAAGCCCGAACCGACGATGATAAAGGCAAGCGCGAGCCAAAAGATATTGAGGCTCGCCGCATCCTGACCGCCAGAACCTTCGAAACCCATCAGGAAATGGCCGAATGTCAGCAATATGGCGCCGTATAGCACCGCCTTTCGCTGCCCAAGCCAGCGGTCGGCCAGATAGCCGCCGAGCACCGGGGTGATGTAGACAAGCGCGGTATAGGCACCATAGATGACACCCGATTCCCCGTCCGAAAACAGCCAGTGCTTGGTCAGGTAGAAAATCAGGAGAGCGCGCATCCCATAATAGGAAAAACGCTCCCACATTTCAGCGAAAAACAGGACAAACAGGCCCTTCGGGTGGCCGAGGAACGTCCCGGCGGCATCCCCGTGCTGGGCATAGGCTTTGGTCATGGCGACCCTTCCCTGGTTATGGTTATAGGCCCCGAAAACGAGGCAGATGGCCGTAACACTAGCGTCAAAATTGCGTATGGGAAGAATCTAATTGCGCGTGAAACCATCACGATCGGGCCGAAATTTATTGCGAATGGTTCGCAACACTTGCGCAAACCTGCATGAAAGGCCACATGCCGCACCATGTTCAACGACACCTCCTCGCTCCTCGCCCATCTCGCCACCCGCCGTTCGGGCAAGGCGCGCGACATGATCGCGCCCGGCCCCGGCGCCGCGCAGCTTCACGATATCATCGCGCTCGCGCTGCGCACCCCCGACCATGGAAAACTGGCACCCTGGCGCATCGTCACAGTCGCCGACAATCAGCGCGAGGCCTTTGCCGAGCTGCTCAAAAAGGCGTGGGTGGCCGAAAATCCCGGCGCCGCGGGCATGGACCTCTCGGCGCTCGACCAGTTCGCGCATCAGGCGCCGACCTTGCTCGTCCTGCTCTCCACGCCGATTCCGGGCAGCAAGATTCCCGTTTGGGAGCAGCAGATGTCGGCGGGCGCAGTCGGGATGAACCTGCTCCATGCCGCACACGCACACGGTTTCGTCGGCAGTTGGCTGACCGGCTGGGCCGCCTATAGTGCCGAAGTCGCTGCGGCGTTCGGCGCGAGTGAAGACGACACGATCGTCGGCTACTTCTTTCTGGGAACCCCGGCGCGCGAACTCGATGAACGCCCTCGCCCCGAATATGACGATGTTGTTCGGCCATGGGAAATTTAGTTTCGTCTATCGGACTGAATTTGTAATTAGTCGCATTTGACTGTGCTGCTGTCTTATGGCATTAAGGCGGCATGCTCGATCAGTCAAAACCCGTGTACCAGCGCCTGCGCGATGTCATCGCGAACGCCATCCTCGACGGCACTTTCCGCGACGGCGACATGCTACCGTCGGTCCGGTCGCTCGCGGCCGAGGAAGGCGCCAATCCGCTGACAGTGGCCAAGGCGTATCAGACGTTTCAGGACGAAGGGCTGGTCACGGTCAAACGTGGGGTCGGCATGTTCGTCGCCGAAGGCGCGACCGAGCGCCTGCGCGACCTGATGCGCGCCGATTTCCTCGCCAATGTCTGGCCGCCCGTCGCGCAACAGATGCGCCGCATCGGCCTCGACGCAAGAGCCTTGCTCGATCTGACCGAGGCGTAACACCGCTTTTCCGTTTAGGGGCGGTGAGCTGTCGTTGCCCTCTTTGGACATCGCCCGGCTGGATATTCCAAAGTTCAGGAAAGTTCAGCCCTGTGAGCACCCCGATTTGCAAGTCGCGGAGTGCCTGATGTGCGCGGCACGTCCGATCATGGCCGCACCCGCAATTCGGGCAGCGACCACCTTTTTATTCACCGAATGAAAGAGCCGGATGAAGGCTGGCACGGTCGGATAATGTAGGAAAGACCTTTTTTAAGGCGATGTCGGTTTTGGCACGGTGAGTTGTCGTTCGTCCCGCATCTTCGTCACCCCGGACTTGATCCGGGATCCATGACGATGGTGCGGCTATGGATCCCGGATCAAGTCCGGGATGACGAAGAAAGATAGGGGGCTTTTGGTCGATACCCACCTTTATCATCCCGGGCTTGACCCGGGATCCCGCTTTTTGACGCGCTCACTGATGTCGAGATCAAGCGGGACCCCGGATCAAGTTCGGGGTGACGACGGGCAACGATCGGTCGTCAGCCGACATCCGCCGCCTACTGCCCGATTTGCGCCGCCTTGTCGCGCAGGTCTGCCGCCGCCTGCTTGCTGCCGCGGCGCTCCAGCAGGTCGGCGTAAAATTCCATGATCCCCGGGTTGAGCGGTTGCAGTCGATAAGCGCGATCGATCAGCGGCAGCGCGCGGTCGTCGTCGCCCTTCGCCGCCCACGCCCGCGCGAGTTCGCGCAGGACCACGACGTCGCGATCGCCGATACGGCTGCGGACATGGTCGAAATGCGCGATTGCCTCGTCCCAATGTTCGATGTCCATCGCGAGATGGCCGGATAGTCGGTCGGCGGCGATGCTCGACGGCTGGCTGTTTCGCAGGGCGAGGATCGCGGCGCCCGACCCGGCCGCATCGCCGGCGCGAAACAGCGCATTGGCGAGCCGCAGCGTCGTCCGCTCGCCCGCGTCGAGATCGCGCGCGGCGCGATAGGCCTGCACGGCAAGCTCGTACCGCCCGCCGGCGAGGGCCGCGTCGCCGAGCAAGATATGCGCATCGGCGACGCCGCGGTTCGCGTCGCGAAGCTGCGTCGCGCGCGCAATCGCACGCGCGCTGTTCCCGCTCGCGAGGTCGGCCGCGATCGCGGGGATCGCCTTGGCGGGGTTGAGCGGCTCGGCGTTGGCCGCCATCGTCAGCAGGCCATAATCATCGTCGGCGGCAAAGGGCACCGCTTCGCCCGGCGCCAGCGCCGCCGCGCGTCCCTGATAGTCCGCCGATTCGATCCGCCGGCCGAGTTCGGCCGCAGAGCGCGCCGCGAGCAGCAAAGACCAGCTATCGGCGTCGGGGCGCCGGACCAGCGGCAGCAGGGCCTCGAGCGCGGCATCGGCGTCGCCGTCGGCCCATTCGGCCGCCGCAAGAATGCGCCGCGCCGTGAAATTCTCGGGCTGCTCAGCCAGCAGGCGGTCGGCCCATGTCGCCGCGACCGCCTCTCCGCCGAGTTCGAGCTCGACGACCGCACTCAACAGCATGAACGACGGTTGTTCGTCGAGTTCACCGCGCGTGCGCTGAAGCAGGCTGCGCGCGAGCGGATAATTGTCGGCGCGCGCCGCCAGCACGGCTTGCAGATAGAACAGGCGCGGGTCGCGCGGGACAATCGTCGCCGCGTGGCGCAGCGCAGTCAGCATATCGCGATACCGACCGAGGTCGCCGAGCGTCGCCGCCTGCTCGATCAACGCATCTTCATTGTCGGGGTCGGCGGTCAGTGCCCTTTCATACCAGTCGAGCGACGCCTTCAGCCCCTCCTCGGTCCGCACGAGATTGGCCTTGAATGCCAGCGCCGCGCTGTTCGCCTTGTCGAGCTCGATCGCATAGTCGACCGCGTCGCGCGCGCCGAGCACATCGGCGTTGGCGTCGCGAAAGCGCGCGACGTCGACCCATAGCGCCGAATTGCGCGGCAATTCATGCACCGCGCGGTCATAAGCTTCGCGCGCCGCAGTCAGATCGCCATTGCTCAAATGCACGTCGCCCGCGACCCACGCCGCTTCGCCGATCATCTCGGGAATGACCGGCCCGTCGTCGAGCGTCTGGAGCGCGCGGCTCCCCTCGCCCTGCATTGCATAGGAACGGGCCAGCAACGGACGCAGCGCGGCCTCCTTGGCGCCAGCCTCCAACGCGCCCTTGACCGCCGCTTCGGCCCCCACGCCGTCGCCCAGCCGGATCGCGACGCGCGCCAGTTCGACGCGCTCGGCGATGACCGCCGGATCGCTCGCGATCGCGCTCTGAAGCGCGGCCCGGCGTTCCTCGAGCGCCTTGCGCGGCGCGGCAGACGAACCGCCCCCGCACGCTCCGAGCAGCAGCGCCGCCAGCAGCAGCGCGCCCGTCCAGACGCGGCGCAAATCCATTCAGGCCTGCATCCGATACTGTTTGAGCAGGTCATAGAGCGTCGGGCGACTGATCCCGAGCAGCTTGGCCGCCGCCGAGATATTGCCCTCGCTCTGCGTCATCGCGCGGCGGATCGCGACGCGGTCGGCCGCCTCGCGCGCGCTGCGCAGGTTAAGCCACGCCTCCTCACCCTCATCACCGCCGCCGGCGAGATCGAGATCCTCGCGCATCACCAGCTTGCCGTCGGCCATGATCACCGCGCGCTTGATGCGGTTTTCCAGTTCGCGGACGTTGCCGGGCCAGCGGCCCTCGTCGATCGCCTGCAGCGCGTCGGGGGCAAAGCCGCGCACCCCAGGGTTCATCTCGGGCGCATATTGATGGAGGAAATGCCGCGCGAGCAGCACCGCATCGCCCGGCCGTTCGGCGAGCGACGGGATTTTCACCACCATCTCGGCGAGGCGGTAGTAAAGATCGTCGCGAAAGCTCTGTTCGGCGATCATCGCGTCAAGATCGCGATGCGTTGCGCACACGATCCTGGTGTCGACCGCGATCGCCTTCCGCCCGCCGATCCGCTCGATCGTCCGTTCCTGCAGGAAGCGGAGCAACTTGACCTGCAGCGGCAGCGGAATATCGCCGACCTCGTCGAGGAAGAGCGTGCCGCCATGCGCCAGTTCGATCTTGCCCTCGGTCGTTTTGACCGCCCCGGTGAACGCGCCCTTCTCATGCCCGAACAATTCACTTTCGAGCAGATTCTCCGGGATCGCCGCGCAATTGATCGCGACGAACGCTCCGTCGCGCCGCGCGCTCGCCTCATGCAGGCCGCGCGCAAGCAGTTCTTTGCCGGTGCCGCTCGCACCGAGCAGCATGACGCTGACATCAAGGTTCGCGACACGTTCGATCGTGCGCGTAACCTTCTGCATCTCGGGCGCGCCGGTAATCATCCCGCCGAGGACGCGATTGTCGCTCGTCCCCTGACTGGCCAACCGCGCATTCTCGACCTCCAACTCGCGCACATGAAAGGCGCGGCGGACGATCAGCCCCAGTTCGTCGATGTCGATCGGCTTCTTGTAGAAATCCCATGCGCCGCTCGCGATCGCGGTCAACGCGCTCGCGCGCTCGCCATGTCCCGATACGACGATCACCTTGGTGTCGGGTTTGATCTCCAGAATGGTTTGCAGCGTGCGAAAGCCCTCGCGCGTCCCGTCGGGATCGGGCGGCAGGCCGAGGTCGAGCGTCACCACATCGGGCTCCTCAGCACGCAGCAACTCGATCGCCGCGTCATGATCGCCCGCGACGAGCACCTGACAATCCTCATACGCCCATTTGAGCTGAGCCTGCAGCCCCGGATCGTCTTCGATCACCAGCAATTTGCGCAGATTGGCCCCGCTGTCGTTCATTTCGATCCCATTTTCATCACGCGGGCATCGCCCCCCATATCCTCGCGCGCATCGGCGAGCGGCAGCCACAATGTGAAGCTGCTCCCCTTGCCCGGCTCGCTTTCGACCTCAATCGCGCCGCCCATCGCCTGCGCGATCTGCAGCGCTTCGAACGCGCCAAGCCCAAATCCCGAATCCTTCGTCGACACAAAGGGCTTGAAAAGTTCGTCGCGGATGAACTCGCGCGTCATGCCACAGCCCTGATCGATGACATCAACACGCACCCGCCCTTGCTCGGCCACCGCGATGACCTGCACCGGCGTGTCCGGGTCCGACGCGTCGATCGCATTGCTGACGAGATGCTGGACGATCTGCCGGATCGCCCCCGCATCGGCCCATGCGGACAATCCCGCCTGACAGCCGACGAACAACCCACGGCGCGGACGCATCTCCGCGGCAATTTCGTTCAGCACCGGCTCGACCAAGGTCCGTCCCGCTTCCGCCGCCGGCCCGCGCTCACGTGGAGACAAACGGACGAGCAGGTCCGACAGTCGTCCGGCGGAAATCTTCAGCGTCTCGATCATGTCGGCGCGAAAATCCGGCTTGTCGGCATGACGCTCGGCGTTGCGCGCGAGCAGGCCGATCTGGCTCGCCAGATTCTTGATGTCGTGCATGATGAAGGCAAAGCGGCGGTTGAATTCGTCGAAACGCCGCGCCTCCGACAAGGCTTGCTGACTCTGCGATTCTGCAAGATAACTCGCCGCCTGTTGCCCGGCGATGCGCAGCACGTCGAGATCCTCCCAATCGAGCGCGCGCGAAACAGCAGGTCGATGCAAGACGACGACCGCGATCATCCGCTGGAAATGCAGCACCGGTACCATGACCCATGCGCGCGTGTCCGCGATCAGCCATTCCGGAATGGCGAGGTCAGCCCCTGCCTGCCCCCGCCGCTCGGCATCGAGGTCGACGATATGCTGTGTTTCCTGCAGCATGAAGGCCGAACGCAGAGAGAGTGTTGCATCCTCACTCCCACGATCCGGCCAGTGCCATTGCTCGGCGATACGAAAACCGCTGGCTGCACCCGGCAGCATCAACAGCGCGCCTGGGCTTCCGGTCAGTTCGGCCAGCGCCTTGGCGACGCGGCGATACAGATTGCGATCATCCTCGCCGCCGCCTTGTGCCAGCGTCGCCGTGAAACGCATCCATTCGGCGCGATAGTCATAACGATGCTCGAAGAAATGTTTGGAAATCATCACCGACAGCCACGCGCGCGAACGCGACGAAGCGAGCATCAGGCCACCGGCACCGATCGCGACGACCAACGAGATCGCCTGCGCCAGTTCGGCATAATCGCCGCCGACAACACGCGCGATGGCGCCCGTCAGTGCGATCACGATCAGATAGGCGGCCGCGCCCAGCAAGATCAGCGTGCGGGTGGCGGCGGTACGCGACAGGCGCATCCGCTCGCGCCCGATATCCAGTGCGGCGACGATATAGACGGGCAGGATCAGCAGCGCGATCGCCGGAAGCAGGGCAATCAGCATTGATGCTATTTCGCCGGTCAGTGCGCCGATCAGTTGGACGTTAAGCTCATAGGCCCACAGCATCGCAAAGCCGCCGGCGACCGCCATGACCGGCATCCGTTGGCCCGCGCTTGCATGGCGCACGCCGCCATCGATGACGAGCAGTCCGCCGATTGCGACGATCAGGGTCGCAAAGATCAGGGTCGGCGCCATCCAGGGCTCAGCGGCCGCACCTGCCCGCAAATGCGCCGCGGCGCCAAGCAGAAAGGTCAGCACGCAGATCGTCGTGAGCATCCGCAAAATAAGGCGCAGGGGCCGCGAGATCGGTGCTCGCGGAGACCAGAAGGTCGCACCGATCCAGCCGAGCATTGCGATGTCGCGCAACGCCTGAACGACCAGCGACTGCGACGAGCCCGCTCCGAAAAGTGCCAGAGCACCGCACCACGATGCCGTCGCCGCAGCCGCCAGCGTCAGCAGGCGTGGCGCCGGCATCAGTGCTGCCATCCGCGAGCGCGATCGCGTCAGGAGCCAAAGCGTGACACCGGAATAACATGCCAGCGCAAGGGCCGACAGGATCTGGGACAGGCCCGCGAGCGTGCTCACCGCTAGCGCGCCCCCTCCGGCCACAGCACGACGCGAACCGTCTGGAGCAGGATCAAAAGGTCGAGGAAGGGCGAGTAGTTCTTCGCGTAATAGAGATCATACTCTAGCTTCACGCGCGCATCCTCGACAGAGGCGCCATAAGGATAGTTGATCTGCGCCCAGCCGGTCAGTCCGGGCTTCACCATGTGGCGTTCGGCATAATAGGGCAGCTTCTTTTCGAGTTCCTCGACGAAGCTCGGCCGTTCGGGGCGCGGGCCGACAAAGCTCATGTCACCCTTCAGCACGCACCAGGTTTGCGGCAGTTCATCGATACGCAACTTGCGGATGATGCGGCCCACGCGCGTGACGCGCGGGTCGTTCTCGCTGGCCCACACCGCCTTGCCCGACGCTTCGGCATCGGTACGCATCGAGCGGATCTTGAAGATGTCATAGGGCTCGCCGAACATCCCGACCCGGGGCTGGCGGTAAAAAACCGGCCCACGACTGTCGAGTATCACGGCGATCCCCGCAACGACGATCAGCGGCAGGCCGACAACCAGAACCAGCAGGCTGGCAACGATGTCGAACAATCGCTTGCCGACTTTCGAAATCCGCTGTCCTGCCGAAAAGCCGTCGGAAAATATCAGCCCGCTCGGGTTGGTCGTCGCCAGATCGACGCGTCCCGTCTCGCGCTCGATGAAGCTCGCGATGTCGTTGACGTGGACGCCCGTCGTCTTGACGCGCAGCAAGTCGTTCAGCGGCAGCGCATTGCGACGCTCTTCCAGCGCAAGAACGACTTCGCCGGCGCGAAGCGCAACGACATGATCGGACAGATTGGCGATATCGTCGCGCGGAACTGCTCCAGCCACCGTCTTTTCCGCGGCGCTCATCGCGATGAAGCCGACCATCTCTAGCCCGCTTCCGGGGGTGTCGGCCAGAGCCGCCAGCCGAGCCGCACGCGGCCCGGCGCCGAGCACCAATATGCGGCGGCGAAATGCTTCCGTGCCCGACGATTGCGTGAGCGCGAGGCGGATGACGAACAGGACGGCGATGGCAAAGATCATCGCGTACAGGCTGTTGGCGCGCCACAGCGTCGCCGTCGGCAGCAGGAAACCGAGCACCGAGAGGAAAATCACCCCAAGCGAAATCGCGGCGAGCAGGCGCGCGGTCGCGAAACGCATCGAGCGCAGCCCTTCGTTGCCGTACATCCCGGTCGCCATCATCGCGAGCGAATTGGCAAGACCAAAGGTCAGCAGCGGCAGCCAGCGGCTGACCAGCGGCCCGGCGTCGAAACCCGCCTGATGCGCGTAAAGGTGCCATGCCCCCTCGGCCGATCCGAGCAGCGCGAAGAATTCGATCAACGCCAGCCATACGACAGCGTGCGGAACATAATGTTTAAACAGCCGAAACATGGGGGACCTTTCGCACTCGATACTATCGCCGAGGCGTCAACTGTCGGTTAATTTTACACTCGCTATATCGCGAATGACAAGGTGACCAGCCGCATTCAACAGGATAGACCGGAGGTATGACGCTGATGATCCAGCCTGTTATCCTGTGCGGCGGCGCCGGCACGCGCCTTTGGCCCGAATCGCGCGGTACCCGCGCGAAACAATTTCTTCTGCTTCACGGCCAGCGCAGCCTGTTCCGACAAACCGTGGAGCGCACTCCGGCGGGCGCCAATTTCATGCCGCCCATAATATTGTGCGGCGACGGGCATGTGGCGATGGTCCGCGAACAGATGAGCGACCGCGAGGAATCGCTGCTCGTCGAGCCAATGCCGCGCAACACGGCCGCGGCAATTGCACTCGCCGTCGCACGGGCAGACGCCGACACCTTGCTGCTCGTTATGCCAAGCGATCACGTCATCGCCGATGTTGACGCTTTTCACGCGGCGATCGGCAAGGGCGTGCGGCTCGCGCAACAGGACTGGCTTGTCACCTTCGGCATCACTCCCGACAGCCCCGAAACCGGCTTCGGCTATATCGCCGCCGGGCGCCCGCTTGGCGAAGATGGTTTTGCGGTCGACAGATTTGTCGAAAAACCCCCGCTCGCCGACGCGGAAGCGATGCTCGCAGCCGGCGGATACAGTTGGAATGCCGGGATATTTCTCTTCCGCGCGGCACGGATGCGCGACGCGATGCTGACGCATTGCCGCCCGATCTTCGAAGCGGCCGACCGGGCCATCGCCGCGGGGATGAACGACGGCGACGCGCTCTACGCCGACGCGATCGAGTTCGCAAAGGCGCCTTCCGATTCGATCGATTATGCGGTGATGGAAAAGGATGATCGCGTCGCGGTCGTCCCCGTTGCAATGGGCTGGTCCGACCTCGGCTGCTGGCACACGATCCACGCGCTCGCCGACAAGGACGATGCCGACAATGCCGTCACCGGCGATGCATTTCTCCACGAAAGCCGCGGCAACCTGGTCCGCGCGGGCGACAAGCGCGTCTCGATCCTCGGCATGGACAATATCGCGGTGATCGTCGACGGTGACGACATATTGGTCATCCCACTCGAACGCTCGCAAGAGGTTCGTGCGGCGGCCAAGGCGCGCGAATAGGCGGTCATGGGAGGATTTTCCTGCTTCGCAGAAGCGCCTTTGGGCCTGCTCGATCACGGTCCGGGCGAACTTCGCGATCGTCATTGCCACGACGATGCCTTTGTCGCGGTCGTGCTTGAGGGCGGCTATCAGGAAGCCGGTGACGAAGGGCGCTGGAACGTCCGTCCGGGCGACGCCCTGATCCATCATGCGTTCGAATCGCACCTCGACCGCTTCGAAGCAAAGGGTGCGCGCGTGCTGGTTCTCGCGCTGCCCGCCGAACTCGCTGCGACGCCGGCCGTGCGCGGCCGCGTCGCGGATCCCGATCGCCTCGTCCGCCTCGCCGAGCGCGACGCCTGTGCCGCATCAGCCCATTTCGCCGAGATGTTCGTCGCCGCCGGGTCTGCGGCGCTCGACTGGCCCGACCTGCTCGCCGACGATCTTCGCCGCCTCGCACCCTTCACGCTCGCGGACTGGGCCGAGCAGAAAGGCGTCCGCCCCGAGACACTCAGCCGCGGCTTCCGCGCGGCCTATGGTTGCACACCGAAATCCTATCGCGCCGACGTCCGCGCCCGCGCCGCGCTCGCCGCGGCTCGACTTGGCAACGAGTCGTTCGCCGACATCGCGCACCGCCTGCATTTCACCGATCAGGCGCATATGACCCATGCGGTCGCGCGGCTGACCGGGGCTAGCCCCGGTTGGTGGCGGCGACGTCAAATGGATACAAGACAACGCTGACCCGGCGCCGTTATACTCCACCAATACACACTATGGAGACCTCCCCATGCTCGACCGCCGTACCCTGATCGCCGCGCTGGCCGCGACGTCCGCCATTGCAGGCGTCCGCTCGCCCGCCCGCGCCATGCTCGCCGATGCGCAGACGGGCGAAGGCGCAAAACTCACTGCGATCTATGAACGCATCTACGACATGCTCGTCGACCAGGACCCCGAATTCGCGACGGCTCTTGGCCTCGACAAGGGTGACAACGCCGCCGCCAAGTCGAAACTCGCCGACCGCTCGCCGGCGGGGATCAAGCGCGGCCACAATCTTTACCGCACCGGCCTCGCCGAACTCAAAAAGATCGATACTTCAAAGCTATCGGGCATGGATCTCGTAAATTACGAAACTTTCCGCGGGCCGTGGGAAGATTATGTCAAAGCTTATGATAGCTTCAGCTATGGCCTTCATAGCTGGCCCGAACCGCATCCGGTGACACAGCTCAGCGGCTCTTACCGCTCGGTCCCCGACTTCCTGATCAACCAGCACAGCATCGCGAATGCCGCCGATGCCGAGGCGTATCTGGCGCGCTGTATCGACTTCGCGGTCCAGCTCGATAACGAGACCGGGCGGATCAAGGCCGATCATGCCGCAGGCATCATCCCGCCCGATTTCGTGATCGACCGCACGCTCGGCCAGTTCGACCGCATCTGGGCCCCCGCCCCCGGCGCCAACGGCCTGACCACTAACCTGGCGGCAAAGACGAAGGATATTCCCGGCGACTGGGCCGCGCGCTGCGCTGCGGTCGTCAAGGACCGCATCTATCCTGCGATGCGCCGACAGGCGGACGAGCTTCGCGCCGTCCGGCCCCGCGCGACGCACGACGCCGGCGTGTGGCGTCTGCCCAAGGGCGACGAATATTACGCCTATGCGCTGCGCTTTGCGACGACGACGAGCATGTCGGCGGAGGAGGTCCATAAACTCGGCCTCGACCGCGTCGCCGAACTCAGCGCGCGCGCCGATGCGATCTTCAAGGCGCAGGGCATGACCAAGGGCACGGTTGCCGAACGCATGCGCGCGCTCGGCAAGGACCCGCGCTTCCTTTATCCGAACACCGATGCGGGCAAGGAAAAGCTTATCGCCGAGCTCAACGCCCAGATGCAGGCGATCCAGGCGCGCCTGCCCGAAGCCTTCGGCCGCCTGCCCAAGGCGAAGGTCGAAATCCGCCGCGTCCCCGCGGATATCGAGGATGGCGCGACCGGCGGCTATTACCAGATCCCCGCGCTCGACGGCTCGCGCCCCGGCGCTTATTACATCAACCTGCGCGATACCGCCGAAAATCCGTCGTGGACGCTGCCGACGCTCACCTATCACGAAGCATCGCCGGGCCATCATCACCAGATCGCGCTGGCGCAGGAGGCGGAGGGCATTCCGCGCCTTCGCCGCCTGCCCGCCTATTCGGTCTATACAGAGGGCTGGGGCCTCTATGCCGAGCAGCTCGCCGACGAAATGGGTGTCTATGAAAACGACCCGTGGGGCCGGCTCGGCTATCTGCAAAGCTACATGTTCCGCGCCGCGCGCCTTGTCGCCGACACCGGGCTTCATCACTATCGCTGGACCCGCGAGAAGGCGATCCAATATTATAACGAGGCGCTCGGTACCCCCGAACCGTCGAATATCACCGAGATCGAACGCTATTGCGTGTGGCCGGGTCAAGCGACCAGCTACATGGTCGGCCAGACAAGCTGGGTCCGCATCCGTGAGAAGGCCAAGGCGACGCTCGGCAGCAAATTCGACCTGCGCGGTTTCCACGACACCGCGCTGTCGGCGGGCGCGATGCCGATTTCGGTACTCGAATCGGTAATCGACCGCTGGGTTGCAACCCAAAAGGCCTGACGCCGGAACCGAAAAGCCCTTCGCCTGCAAGCGCATGCGAAGGGCTTCTCGCGGCCGATTGCGGGAGGGAGTTCAATCGGGCCGGCAGATAAAATAGCTGTTCATCTGATCGTGCGGCAATTGGTGCACCTCGACGCGGAAGAAGTCCGCGTCGGCCAGCATCGCAAGCGCCAGTTCCTCGCCCCAGGCGGCACCGAGCCCGACCCCGCCCTGCCCCAGCGACACCGACATGCAATGCATGCACGACACGGTGTAGATGAAGGGCGCGAGCGGGTTGTCGAGGTTGCCGGCGACATCGGTCGCAGCGTGAATTTCCTGCATCACATAGGTGCCGCCGGGCTTGAGCAGCCGCCGGATGTGCCGCAGCACCACCGCCGGATGCGCCTGGTCGTGAATCGCGTCGAAGGTAAAGATCAGATCGAACCGCGCCTCACCCTCAAGCAAGGTCGCATCGACGCGCTCGAAACGGACATTGTCCAGCCCGCGCTCGGCGGCTTCGATCTCGGCCAGCAGCACTGTATCGGCGCACAAGTCATAGCCGGTAAAGCGGCTGTTCGGGAAGCGTTCGGCGAGGCGGATCATCGCCTTTCCCAGCCCGCAGCCGACGTCGGCGACATCGATCCCCGCCTCGAGCTGGCCAATCGTCCACGGCGCGAGGGGCAAGATCGCATCCTCCAGCGCCGCAACGACATTCTGATAGCTGTCCTCGGCCATGCATTCGTGGAAGCGGTCATATTCGCCGTAAGACAGTCCGCCGCCGTTTCTGAAACAGTCGACGATCCGCGTCTCGACCGCGCCGAGCACCGAAAGATATTGGAAATAGCTGCTCATCGACCCATAGGCAGCGTCGGTTCCAAGGAACGCGCCATGCGCTGCGGGCAGGATATATCTGCCGGTGCCGCGATCTATCGAAACAATCCCGGCGGTCGCCATCGCGCCCAGCCATTCGCGCACATAGCGTTCGTTGAGCCCGGCGCGTGTCGCCAACTCGTCGCTGGACAGCGCCCCCCCGCCCTTCATCGCGCTGAACAACCCCGTGCGGTGGCCGATCGCGATCATCAACCCGGCCATACCGTGGTTGACCATCGCGATCAGTTTCCCTGCGAACGCTTCTTCCTCCGCGCTGAGCGACTCCGATTCAATCACATCGGTCATGAGGTTCACATTGCTGCACATGGCGTTTCTCCGTCGCCTTGGGTCAGATGAAGATCAGATGCGGCATCACCGCAAAGATCAGAAAGGCGAAGCTGAGCGACGCCATTGCGGCGAGGGGTTCGCCATTCAGGGATTTGAAGTTACCGTACATTTTTAGCCTCCTTTGTTGGCGAGGCTGGAAATGCCCGCGCGCCGTGTGCGGCAGCGTTTGAGCGAGCGTTGTAATTTGCCGTGACAGCGTGGAAATTGCGCGGCAGGACGTCTCCATGCGCGGATCGGAGCCCTTTGAGGTCAGGCTGCTCGGCGAGTTCGAGTTGCACCGCGGCGGCACCCCCGTCGCGCTCCCCGCCTCGCGCAAGACGCGCGCGCTGCTCGCTTATCTGCTGCTCACCGGAAAGCCCGTCCGCCGCGAGCGGCTCTGCGAAATCTTTTTCGACATTCCCGACGATCCGCGCGCCGCGCTCCGCTGGTCGCTGTCGAAAATCCGCGCTTTGCTTGGCGACGAGGCCGACCTGCTCGCCGCTGACCGCGAGCGCGTCGCGATCGACGCGTCGGGCTTTTCGTTCGACATCGACCGTCCCGATCCGCTGCGCGCGCTCGAAGTTCCGCTGCCGGGGCTCGAGCTTTCAGGACTGGACGAATACAGCCTGTGGCTCGCATCCGAACGCGCGGCGATCGACCGCCGCCGTCGACGCTGCCTTGACGAAGCCTCGCGCAACGCGGTCTGGCCGTCGGCCGACCGGACGCGCTTCGCCGCCGCCGCCGACGCGCTCGACGACGGCCTGACCTCGGCCGTCGATCGCTCCGATTTTCCGGTGCAGCAAGTGCGCTATTGCTTCGCCCCCGACGGCGTCCGCATCGCCTATGCCGTCACCGGCAACGGGCCCCTGCTCGTCAAAACCGCGAACTGGCTCAACCATCTCGAACTCGACTGGGGCAGCCCTTTGTGGGGCCGCATGGTCGGCGGCCTGTCCGAACATTTCCGGCTCGTGCGTTACGACGAACGCGGCAACGGGCTATCCGACTGGGACGTCGGGCCTATCGAATTCGAATCGCTCGTCACCGATCTGGAGGCGGTGGCCGACGCGCTGGAACTAGACCGCTTCCCGCTCTTCGCACTGTCGCAGGGCTGCGCGGTCGCGATCGAATATACGCGTCGCCACCCTGAACGCGTGTCGCACCTGATCCTGCTCGGCGGCTATGCGACCGGCTGGCGCCACCGCGTCGACGAGGGTGAGGCCGACGAGCGGGAGGCGGTGATCACCCTCGTCCGCCGCGGCTGGGGCAAGGATACGCCCATCTATCGCCAGATCTTCTCACAAAGCTTCACGCCGTCGGCGACGCCCGACGAGCTCACATGGTTCAACGATTTCCAGAAACAGACGGTGTCGCCCGACAATGCCGCCGCCTTCCTCGACCTGTTCGGCAATATCGACGTGCGCGCGCATCTGGAACATATCGAGGTGCCGACCCTCATCCTCCACGCGCGTGCCGACCAGCGGATCGGTATCGAACAGGCGATCGAACTTGCCTCCGCCATCCGCGGCGCTTCGCTCGTCACGCTCGACACCGACAATCACATCCTGCGTTCGAACGAGCCCGCGATGGATGTCGTCATCGAACAGATCGTCAATTTCCTGAGCTGAGTGCGTGAAAGACGCTAATTCTGAAAGATTGCGGGCGTTCCGGGTTTGACCATCTGCGCCAGACGCGCAGCGTCCCAATTGGTCAGCCTGACACAGCCGTGGCTCTCCGCGCGCCCGATCGTATGCGGCTCGCTCGTTCCGTGAATGCCATAATGCGGCTTGTTCAGGTCGAGCCACACGACGCCGACCGGGCTGTTGGGCCCTGGCTGCAACAGCACCGCTTCCTTGTTGTTGCTGACATCCCAGAACAGCTTGGGATTGTAATGGAAGTCGGGGTTGCGGCTGACGCCCTGGATTTTCCATTTGCCGATCGGCAGCGGGTCGCGGCTGCTGCCCATCGTCGCGGGAAATTGCGCCACCAGCTTGTCGGCCTCGTCATAAACTTTCAGCACGCCTTCCGACTTGTCGACGACGACCTTTGCCGCCGCCGTCTGGTCCGGCGCCACACCAAGCCGTTCGAGCGTGCCGTTCCAGCCGCGCTCGTCCTTCCCGATATTTGGCACGTCGACGTCGGGAATATTGGGCACACGAAACGGACGCCCCGCGCCGACCAGCGTCGACGGACTGTTGAGCGTCACCAGCATCTCTGGCGTCGTATGGAAACGTTCGGCGAGCGCCTCGGTCAGGTTTCGATATCCCAGCGCGGGCAATTTGGCCTGCTCGGCCGCGTCTTTCGGAAAGGCCGGCACGAACGGCCCCTTCGCGAAGCCTGCGGGTATGACGACCATGCGGGTCGCCGGGATCGTCCGCCCATCCTGCAACGCCTTTTCGGTTGCCGCGTCGAGCTTGCCGCTAGCATCGAGGCCGCGGGATATCTGAAAACCCCGAAGCGCCGCGACATAGGATTGCCCCTCTTTCCCGTCGATTACGCCCGGGGAGAAGCCGAGATGGTCGAGCAGAACCTGCGCGCGGAGGATCGGCGTTTCGGCGAAAGGGACGGCGTCCGTCTTGGCGTCCTCGAAGCGCAGCGAACCGGTGTTGGCCGCGTCGCGGGTCGCCGTTTCCTGTTCGGGATCAGCCTTTTCGGGCGCGGCATTGCAGCCGGCGATCAGAAGCAGGCACGGCAGAATGAAGATGTGTTTCAAATATTTGTCCTCGCAGGTTCGAGAAGGATCAACGATCCTCCGTGCGAAAGGATGCGGGACAGCGGGTGTCGGTTCAGCCATCACCTTCTTCGGGCCCGGGCGCGATCTTTGCCGCCAATATCCGGTGTCGCAACACATCCCAGTCGGGAAAGCGCCAGAAGGTCGGGCTGTCGCGGCCGATGATCCGGGGATGTTCGGCCGACGGCGCAATCGCCCGGTCGACGGGATCGATCTCCGCCAGCGCATCACAGTCGAAAAACGCCCGAACGATTACATCCTCGTCGGCTTCGCCCGCACTACCCACGACGATACCCAGTTCGCCCGTCGACAGCCGGACGAGCGTGCCGACCGCATAGATGCCGAGGCTGTCGGCAAAGCGGTCGAGCAGAGCGGGATCGAAATGGCCCCGCCACTTCTGCATTTCGGTCAACGCCTCGCACGGCGTCCATGCCTGTTTGTACGGCCGGTTCGAGGTGACCGCATCATAAACGTCGCAGATCGCACCCATGCGCGCCGCGAGCGACAATTGCTCGCCCTTCAATCCGCCTGGATAACCCGTGCCGTCGACCTTCTCATGGTGCCGCAGGCAAAGTTCCAGCGCCAGCTCCGGCGCGCCCTGCGAACTCGCAAGCAGCCTGTGCCCGGCAACCGGATGTCCCCGAACCGCCTGCATTTCGCCTTTCGATAACGCCCCGGGCTTGTTCAATATCTCGTCCGACACCGCGACCTTGCCGACATCGTGGAGCAGCCCGGCCACTCCCAAATCCTGCACCTGCTGCGCATCCAGTTCCAGGTGGCGCGCGAAATTGATCATCAGCGCGCAAACCGCGACCGAATGGAGATAGGTATATTGGTCCTTTTCCTTGAGGCGAACGAGATTGATCAGCGCCTTCGCATCGCGCTCGATCGACGCGCCGATCGAACTTGCGAGGCGCACCATGCGCCTGACCTCGACCGCCCGGCCAAGCCGTGCGCCCTCGAACATGTCGGTCACAGCCCCACGCGTCCGGTCGATCACCTGCTTCGCGCGGCGGCATTCGCCGGCATAGCCCCGGCGAGGACGCGGGGCGGCGCGATCTTCAGGATCGCGGGTCGCAAAAGTCGGTCCGGATCTTGGCTTTAGGGCCTGAACCAGCGGTTTCCCCCACGATCGTGATGGCTTGCGACGCGGGGCGTTTGCGTTCTTGGCCGTTGGCCGATGCCCGGGCGGAGCGATCCCCCGCTCCGCATCGATCATCAGCGCGTCAATGCCCGAATTGCGAATTCGTTGAAGTTGCTCGGTGGTTTCGACCCGGAAATTACTCCGCCAAAAGGGGTGATCGAACCACGACCCTTCAAAGGCGTGGACGAACATGCCGATTTCGACGTCCTGCGGTTCAATTCGTACAAGCATTTCGGGTCCCGTTGCGGCCGCCTGATAGACACGCACCTTTCCCAATACGGCACAGCATGTGTCACTTTAAGGGGCCCGGTAGGGAATGGTTAACCTTAGTCTCCCGCAAAATCGAACGCGCTCACTCCGCGTTCGCCCTCGCGGAAGCGCAAGGGACGGCCGAGCGGCGGCATCGATCGCTGGACGCAGCCGGTACGCGTGCAGCGCCGGCAGCCGAGGCCGATCGGTGTTGCGGGGCTGCGCATCAGGTCGATCCCGCGCGCGGCGATCAGCGGCGCGGCAACCTTGGCATCGACCCCGACACACACGGCAAAACGCGCGGGGGTCCCGCTTCCCGTTGCGCCAGGCGCGGCGACCGAGCGCGACTGGGTAAACCAGCGCGATCCGTCCTCCAGTTCGACCAGATCGGCGACAACTTCGCCCGGGCGCGCGAAGGCCTCATGCACGCCCCACAATGGACAGCGTGCATCGCCGTCGACCAGCGGCGACTGGCTCGCGCCAGCATAGCGCTTGCTGCCCTGCCCCGCGCGGTCGATGCGCAACATAAAAAAGGGCAGCCCGCGCGCACCCACGCGCTGGAGCGTCGTGAGCCGGTGCGCGACCTGCTCATAACCCGCGCCGAAACGCCGCTGGAGCAGCAGCAGATCATATCCCGTCGCGTCACACGCGCGCAGGAAGCGACTGTAAGGCATCATCAGCGCCGCGGCGAAATATTGGATCAGGTGGCGCTCGAACAGCCGCGCCGCCGCTGCCTCGGCGAACTCAGCGCCTGCCACCAGCGCGTCGATCTCGGTCTTCGCCTCGATCTGTGCGAGCGTAGCCGCCGCCTGAAAGGTGCGCGAAGCGGGGCGCAGCAACTCGTTCAGCATAAGTTGCCGCGCATGCCAGTCGAGCCAGCGCAGCCGGTCGGGCATCACGTCCGACGGCAGGATACGAATGCCGAGTTGGTGCCGCGTGCGCAAACGCTCGGAAATCGTCCCATAAAGGTCGGCCCCCGCGAGCCGCAGTTCGTCGGCCAGTTCCTCGGCGCGCGCGTCGAGGTCGGGGAAATGATTGCGCCATTTTTCAATGGCGCGGCGTACAGCGGCAACTTCGGGCGCATCGCCTTCACTTTCCGCGCGTCCCTCGGGCGCCACATCGAACAGGCGCGCAAAGGCCGCGGCGGTTGCCGGCGCGGTCTGAAGCCACTCCTCGACCTCCTGCGTCCCGATCCCCAGGTCGGCGAAACGCGGATCGGCGAGCCGGCGCCGTAGTCCTGCAAGTCCGCCCGGCAGGTCTTCGGCGCCCAGCTTCGCCGCGTCGAAACCAAAGCGTTCAGCCAGTTTGACGATGACCGTCGCACTCAGCGGCCGCTGCCCATGCTCGATCAGATTGAGATAGCTTGGCGAGATCGCGAGCGCCTCCGCCATCGCTGCCTGCGTCATACCCGCCTCACGCCGCACCTTGCGCACCGCCGGCCCCGCAAACACCCGCCGCTCTGCCATTCTGTAACTTTCTTTACTAATTTACAGTCTGATTTACACCTATCGGCCATATTTCACAAATATTATTGACAAAGCTTTTCACTTTCCGCGCCACTTTCGCCAACTTCCACCCATCAGCTTCGAACAAGGACAAGACGATGGGCTATCAGGAAGACATGGCGCAGGCAGGCCGCCTCATCCGCGATTACGACGGCACCTGGGACGGCATCAGCGGCGAGAGCATCGCCCGCATGCGCGCCCAGAACAAGTTCCGCACCGGCCTCGACGTCGCCCGCTACACCGCGCGCATCATGCGCGCCGACATGGCCGCCTATGACGCCGACCCCGCGAACTACACGCAGTCATTGGGCTGCTGGCACGGCTTCATCGCGCAGCAGAAGATGATCTCGATCAAGAAGCATTTCGGCACCGTCAAGGGCCGCTACATCTATCTCTCGGGCTGGATGATCGCCGCGCTGCGCAGCGAATTCGGTCCGCTGCCCGACCAGTCGATGCACGAAAAGACCAGCGTTCCGGCGCTGATCGAGGAAATCTACACCTTCCTCCGCCAGGCTGACGCCCGCGAACTCGGCATGTTGTTCCGTGACCTCGACGCGGCCCGCGCCGAAGGCGACGAGCTCAAGGCGAAGCAGATCCAGTCGACGATCGACAATCATGAAACGCACGTCGTGCCGATCATCGCCGATATCGATGCGGGCTTCGGCAATGCCGAGGCGACCTATCTCCTCGCCAAGAAGATGATCGAAGCGGGCGCTTGCGCGCTCCAGATCGAAAATCAGGTCTCTGACGAAAAGCAGTGCGGCCATCAGGACGGCAAGGTCACCGTGCCGCACGAAGACTTCATCGCGAAGATTCGCGCCTGCCGCTACGCCTTCATGGAACTCGGCGTCGAGGACGGCATCATCGTCACCCGCACCGACAGCCTCGGCGCTGGCCTCACCAAGCAGATCGCCTTCTCGAAAGAAGCCGGCGACCTTGGCGACCAGTATAACAGCTTCCTCGATTGCGAAGAGGTCGAAGGCGCGGGCAATCCCGGCGATGTTCTCATCAACCGCGACGGCAAGCTGGTGCGTCCGAAGCGCCTGCCCTCGAACCTCTATCAGTTCCGTTCGGGAACCGGCGAAGACCGCTGCGTGATGGATTGCATCGCCAGCCTTCAGAACGGCGCCGACCTGCTGTGGATCGAAACCGAAAAGCCGCACATCGAACAGATTGCGGGCATGGTCGACCGCATCCGCGAAGTCGTCCCCAATGCCAAGCTGGCGTATAACAACTCGCCGAGCTTCAACTGGACGCTAAACTTCCGCCAGCAGGTGTTCGACGCCTGGGAAAAGGACGGCAAGGACGTCAGCGCCTATGACCGCGCGAAGCTGATGAGCGTCGATTATGACGGCACCGAACTCGGCGACGAAGCCGACAACCGCATCCGCACTTTCCAGCGCGATTCGGCGAAGCGGGCGGGCATCTTCCACCACCTGATCACGCTGCCGACCTATCACACCGCGGCGCTGTCGACCGACAATCTCGCCAAGGAATATTTCGGCGACGAAGCGATGCTGGGTTACGTCAAGGGCGTCCAGCGCGCCGAGATCCGTCAGGGCATTGCCTGCGTGAAGCACCAGAATATGTCGGGCAGCGACATCGGCGACGATCATAAGGAATATTTCGCCGGCGAAGCGGCCCTGAAGGCCGCGGGCAAGGACAATACGATGAACCAGTTCGCCGCGTAAACAAGTTAGACGCGGGGGCCCGTTGCAACCCCCGCGTCGCCCATCTTGGCACGGGGGTCAGCGACCCGACCCCCGTGCCTCCCGAGCTTTCCTGGGGAGGAAAGCCTGTCCGTCGGAAGCCCTTGCGCTTCCGGCGGACATTTTTATTCCGGGAGCGCCCCTTCATCCTGACGCGTTTTGATCAGCGACCAGATCACGCCGCCCGCGATCAGCGCGACGGTCACGCCAAGGCTGACCAACGGCGGGAACTTCGCGCCGCCAAGCACGAAGTCGGCGACAAAGATCTTCGATCCGATGAAGACAAGCACCAGCGCCAGCGCATATTTCAGATAGTGGAAACGGTGCACCATCGCCGAAAGGGCAAAGTAGAGCGCGCGCAGGCCAAGGATCGCCATGATATTCGACGTGTAGACGATGAAGGTGTCGGTCGTGATCGCGAAGATCGCCGGCACACTATCGACCGCGAAAACAAGGTCGGCGAGATTGATCACAACGAGCGCAAGGAACAGCGGGGTCGCGGCAAGCACGATCTTGCCAGTCTTCGTATCGGGCACACGCACGAAGAATTTCTCGCCGTGCAGCTCATCGGTGATGGGCATCCGACGCGACAGCCATTTGACGACGGGATTACCCGCAACGTCCATCGGCTTTTCACTCGCGAACAGCATCTTCACGCCGGTAAACACCAGGAAGGCTGCGAAGATATAGAGCACCCAGCCATATTCGGTGACGAGCGCCGCGCCGCCCGCGATCATGATACCGCGCAACACGATCACCGCGACAATGCCCCACAGCAATGCGCGATATTGGTAACGCGGCGGGATCGCAAAGGTGGTGAAGATCAACGAGATGACGAAGATATTGTCGATCGACAACGCCTTCTCGATGAAGAAGCCGGTATAATATTGCAGGCCCGCCTCGCCGCCCTTTGCGGCCCAGACCCACGCGCCGAACGCGGTCGCGATACCGATGTAGAGCGCCGACAGCTTCAGGCTCTCGCCGATCCCCATCTCCTTGTTCTCCTTGTTGAGGATGCCAAGGTCGAAGGCGGTGAGCGCAATGACGAGTGCGAGGAACGACAGCCAGAACCAGGCCGGGGTGCCCAGCCAGTCGGCAAACAGAAATTCCATGTTCTTTTCCCTGGATATGCTGGGGGCGCCGCCTCTCGGCAGCGCCCTGGATCGTCATTTTGTGGGACTAGCGGGCGAGCGCCGGGCGCAGCGCAGGCCGCATCGTCAGCGCCGCAAGCCGTTCCTTCACCACAAGCTTCAGCGTTTTCAGGCGCAGCAAGCGGAACGGGTCGGCGCCGCGGCGACGCACCTCGCGACGTTCGGCATCGTCGAGCTGGCGATGCAACACGGTCAGGCGATAAAGATTGGGATTCAAAGTCATACAGGGCCTCCTGATCAATAAAATCAAGCAGGTGACGCCGATGCCGGGACCCCGGGAAACAGGGGGGAGATAGGGCCAGAGCATCGGAGTCACCCGATGCGGTCCGACATCACGTGGCGGGAAATATCCCGCCGACGCCAGAGGGGCCCGGCCCGCATAACGTCTATTTAGGGTGCCGCGACACCGCTTGCAAGTCCCCCCGCCTACCGCCACGCTGCAAGCGACGCAGGAGGAGGGTTCGAATGAGCGTGCTTGTCGAAAAGGATGGTCCGGTCACGATCATCACCATCGACCGCCCGGCGCGTCGCAACGCAGTCGATCCCGATACTGCGGTCGCCCTGCGCAAAGCCTTTACCGCCTTCGCCGCCGACAAGGATGCGCGGGCCGCGATCCTGACCGGGAGCGAGGGGCATTTCTGCGCCGGTTTCGACCTCAATGCCGTCGGGGCGTCTCGCTATGATCCCGATGGTCCGGGCCCGATGGGGCCGACACGGATGCTGCTCGAAAAGCCCGTGATCGCTGCCGTCGAGGGCCATGCCGTCGCCGGCGGGCTAGAGCTGGCGCTCTGGTGCGACCTCCGCGTCGCTGGGGCCAGCGCGGTGTTCGGCGTCTATTGCCGCCGTTGGGGCGTGCCACTGATCGATGGCGGCACCGTGCGCTTGCCGCGCATTGTCGGACAGGGCCGCGCGCTCGACATGATCCTGACCGGACGCCCGGTTGCCGCGGACGAGGCGCAACGCATCGGCCTCGCCGACCGGGTCGTTCCCGATGGCGAAGCGCTTATCGCCGCGATCGAACTGGCGAAACAGGTCGCCGCCTTCCCGCAAATCTGCATGAACAGCGACCGGCTCAGCGCCTATCGACAGTGGGACTTCGATATCGAAAGCGCGCTTGCACACGAAGCGCGCGCCGGCGTCGTCCCGCTACGCGAAGGCGCGGCGGCGGGCGCCAAACGTTTTACCGAAGGCACGGGCCGCGGCGGAAGTTTCGCCGCCTTCAAGGGGGAATGACGATGAAGACTTGGATTGCCGCCGCGCTGCTCGCGCTGCCCCTACCCGCCGTGGCAGGAGCCCCCGATATCCCGGCCGCCATCTATACCGACCCACCCGCCGACAAAGCGCATCCTGCGGCGATGGAGGTCGTCCATATCCCCAGCGGAAAGGTCGCTATCAACGCCGTCGTCTATGTCGCCGCGGGCGCAGGCCCGCACCCGACCGTCGTCCTCTGCCACGGCCTTCCCGGCAATGAAAAGAGCCTCGACCTGGCACAGGCGATGCGCCGCGCGGGCTGGACCGTCATCACCTTCAATTATCGCGGCTCGTGGGGCAGCCCAGGCGACTATCGCTTTGCGCAGAATCTGGAAGATGCCGATGCGGTGCTCGCCTTTGCGCGCGATCCAGCCAATGCTGCCAAGTTGCGCATCGACGCAAAACGGCTCGTCATCATGGGTCACAGCATGGGCGGCTGGGTCACCGCGCTCACGGCCGCGCACGACAAACAGCTACTCGGCGCCGCGATGATTTCGGCAGGCAATATGGGCTGGCTCGGAAAATTGCCGCGCGAGCAGGCGATTAAGGCGTTGCGCACCAACGGCATGGAGGCTCTCGCCGGGACGACGCCCGAACTCATGGCGGACGAACTCATCGCCAATGCCGACCGCTTCGACTTCGTGAAGGCCGCACCCCAGCTTACAGGGAGCAATCTGTTCGTCCTCACCTCCGACGATGGCCTCGCTCCGATGAGCAATGCGCTTTCGGCCGCGATTGCCAAAGCTGGCGGGGCCGGAGTGAAGTCAGTGCATGTCGGGACCGACCATAGCTGGTCTGACGCACGCATCCGCCTGCAAACCGAGATATTGAACTGGCTGATGACGCTGACGCCCGTAAAGTGAACTAACCGCCGCCGGGCGGCATCTTCGTCGGGCGCAGAATGGCGACTTCCGGTCGATTTTAGCCATCGCCTTCGGATTTCCACGGAATGGCGGCCATGGGGTGGGGAGCTGTCGCTGCCCTCTTTGGACATCGCCGGCTGGATCCGGATCGGATCGGCGCAAAGGCCGCGCAATATTCCAAAGTTCAGGAAAGTTCAGCCCTATGAGCGCCCCGATTTGCAAGTCGCGGCGTGCCGAATATGCGCGGTACGTCCGATCCTGGTCGCACGCGCAATCAGGCAGCGATCGCCTGTTTGTTCACCGAATGAAAGAGCCGGATGAAGGCTAACACAGCCGGATAATGTAGGAAAGACCTATTTGAAGGCGATGTCTGTTTTGGGGTTGGGGAGCGGACGTTGCTTCTTTAATCCTTCGTCATCCCGGACTTGATCCGGGATCCCGCTTGAAGCCGAAGTCAGTGAGTGCGTCAAAAAAAGCGGGATCCCGGATCAAGTCCGGGGTGACGAGGATAGAGAAGTCCGCAACCGGTCATTAACGGCCGCCTCACCTCGCGCGGCCTTCCCTCTTGCACTCGCCCCCCAAATGAGTCACATCTTTACGTGAACGTAAAGGTAAAGCACCCGCGAGAGGATTCTTCCCCATGACCCTTCCGACCTTCGACACGATCAAGCTCGAAATCGCCGACAATGTCGCAACGATCACGCTGAACCGCCCCGAGCGGCTCAATTCGATGCCGCCGGCGATGGCCGACGACATTCGCGAAGCGCTCGATCATCTGCCAAGCCTCGGCGCGCGCGCGTTGTTGATCACTGGCGAAGGGCGCGGTTTCTGTTCGGGCGCCGACCTCGCCGGCGACCGGTCGGCGGGCGGGGCCGTCAGCGGCGGCGCACGGAGCCGCAACGCGCTGCGTGGTCATTATAACCCGATGCTGCTCGCGCTCGCGAACCTAGACATTCCCGTTATCGTTGCGGTCAACGGCCCGGCCGCGGGCGTCGGATGCAGCTTTGCACTGTCGGGCGACTTCACGATTGCGGGCAAGAGCGCCTATTTCCTTCAGGCCTTCGTCAACATCGGCCTTGTCCCCGACGGCGGCTCATCCTGGTTGCTGCCGCGCCTGATCGGCGTGCCGCGCGCGCTGCAGATGATGATGCTGGGTGAGAAGATTTCAGCCGATCAGGCGGCCGACTGGGGCATGATCTATAAGAGCGTCGAGGACGCCGATCTTTTGGCAGAGGCCAAGGCGCTGGCCACGCGCCTCGCGAACGGTCCGACGATCGCGCTCGGCACGATGCGCAAGGTGTTGCGCGACGGGCTGACGCAGGATTTTGCGACGACGCTCGATGCCGAAGCCAAGGGCCAGTTCATCGCAGGCGGCACCGCCGATGCAATGGAAGGCATCATGGCGTTCCAGCAGAAGCGCAAGACCGAGTTCAAGGGGAAGTAGCCCCACCCTTTCCCGTTCGTGTCGAGCGAAGTCGAGACACCCCGCAGGCTTACAAAAGGTCGAGGGGCATCTCGACTTCGCTCGATGCGAACGGTTTGGTTATCCTTACCTACTCCGCCGCTTCCTCGACCATCACCTTTTTGTAGATGCTCGTGCGCGGGTAGGAGCAGAGGCGCATCACCATCGGCTCGAAAAATTCCAGCGGTTCGCTGTCATAATCGGGGTCGAACGCCGGCGCGTCATATTTCTCGCAGAATTCGGCGCACGCAGCATAATGCGGGCTATCCTTGAACTGGTCGCGCATGTCGCGGTCGAGCCCGAGGTAATGGAAGAAATAATGGCCCTGGAACACGCCGTGGTGCTGGACGATCCACAGATTTTCCTCTGACAGGAAGGGCTTGAGGATCGCGGCGGCGACGTCGGGATGATTGAACGCGCCGAGCGTATCGCCGATGTCATGGAGCAGCGCCATCACGACATATTCCTCGTCGCGGCCGTCGCGGTGCGCCCTGGTCGCGGTCTGCAGGCAATGTTCGAGCCGGTCGACCGGAAAGCCGCCATAATCGCCGCCGAGCAGTTTCAGATGGTCGAGGATGCGCTTGCCATTGTTCGGCGCGAACTCCTTCTGCTCGCGCGCGATAATGTCCCAATCTTTCTGCGTCCCGTCGATCATCGACCGGAAAGTGGCGTGATCGTGCGTCATCTCGTTCATGGCAGCCTCTCCTATTTTGAGAGGCAGCCTATCCTATTCGTTGTTATTTGCAACGTTATAGGTCTTGACCTCAGCCTGCGTCAGGCAACGGCGCGTCGACTTGTCCTCCGCATTCGCCAGCGCTTTTTGCTGATACATCACCTCGGTCAGCAACTTGCGCGATACACCCATGCGGATCAGAAAATCATTGTCCTCGCTCGCGAGCAGCGCGGCGTCCTGCTCGATATCGCCGATCAGTTCTTTGGTAGCGTCGGTGCCCATAGCCACGCTCATGTCGATCGCGCTACGGTCGCCGGTGCGCGTGAACATATGGACGATGAAAAGCCCGCCCGGATCGATCACGCGCGGCTGACCGCCCATGAAGATGAAATTGCACGCGCTGAAACAGGCCCAGCCCGCCGGGATACGCGTCGTCAGCCCGAAGTTCGAACGGATGATCCGCCCCGCGGCGTTACCCGCACGCGCGTCTCCACCCGGCGAGCGCAGCCACACTTCGCTGACGTCCGAATTGGCGGCGAGCGCCGCCTTGAGCCGATCGGGCAGCCCCGCATCGATCCGCCCCTCGGCGAGCAGGACCTTGCCGTTCTTATTGGCGACGGGGGTCAGTTTCATCGTCGCGTTCGCCGACCAGTCAGGGGTCAGCGGGCAAGTCGGGTTCGCGGGGTCCATCGCGGGCTTGGCAGCACCGGTCAGACAGGCGATCAGGCCGGCCGCCGCAGCGATACGTAAGGTTTTACGCGGCAAGGACATAACGCGCCTGTCCAGGCCCCTTGCACATCCGTTTCGATACGCGTGTTTCTTCGCCTTCGACGATGATGATGTCGGTGACGTTCATGCACTGAGTACCATCGGCCAGTTCGTTCTTCGCCGCAACGGTCGACGATCCGCTGACATTCTCGCGCGTTTCGCTGGTCCAGTTCGCGGTCGCGCCGACTTCTTCGCCGCGTGTCACCTCTTCGGTCGCGGCCGCCGCCTGGACCTGTTCGGCGGGGTCGAGGCGACAGGCGATCGCGTCGGTGAGCGTGCCGCTGACCTCCGAAATCGGCACATAGCTGTAGACGCCGGCCTTGCTCGCCGCGTCGCCCACCGCATCGTTGATTACATTGCCCAGGATATTGCGCCCGATGCTGTTGCCCTTCTTGCCCTTGGGACAGCCGCCACTCTTGTCTTCGCTGGGCTTCGGCGCCGGAGTCGTCACCTTGCGCAGCAGGCTACCGAACTGCGCCTGTGCGGGAGCGACAGCGAGCAGACACGCCGCAAAAACCGCGGGAGTCGCCAATATTTTACGCATCATCCAGTCCACCCTTGTCGCGCCCGATGCCGGGCTACCATGCGACCTTTTATAGGGGCGGTTCATGCCACCCGCTGTGATTTTCATCAACTCTGCAACTTATGTCATCCAGACAGGTTGAATTAAGCCTGAATATGTCACAGTAACGCCGCCATGCTCTCGCAAAAGACCCGCTACACGATCCGCGCGTTCCAGCACCTTGCCGACCATTGGGGCAAGGGGCAGGTGCAGCTTGCTGATATTGCGGATGCGCAGAATATTCCGCCCAAATTCCTGACCGTGATCCTGTCGGAAATGGCACGCGAGGGCCTGCTCATTTCACAGCGTGGGCGCGACGGCGGCTACCAACTCGCCCTCCCCCCGATCGACATCAGCTATGGCGACCTGGTCCGGCTGACGCGCGGATCGCTTGCGCTTGTTCCCTGCGCCGCACGCAACGCGCACGAACATTGCAAGAATTGCCTGCCCGAGGCCGAATGCCGGCTGCGCAGCCTGATGCTGAAGGTTCGCGACGACACGGCGTCGATCCTCGATCGCATCACGCTGGCCGACCCGATCGCGCTGGAACCCGTATTCGAAAAGGATGAGGCGGCGGAATAGCCGCCGGCGCTTGCGCCGCACATGCCGAACCGGCCGGTTCCCGCAAGGTGGGAACCGGCCGGACGGCAGATCTGGTCAGGGCGCGCGGGTGCCGGGATCGGCCCTTCCAGTCCCGCTTGTTCGTCTTGCGATACGGGGCGTCAGTAGCCGCCCTTCTTTTCATTGCCATGTGCGGCCTTGGCGGGATGCGCGCGAACCGCACGCTTCGACGTTGCGGCGGTCGTCGTCTTTGCGGCCACGGCCGGTTTGGCGGGCTTGGCGGTGGCAGTCGAGGCGAAGACCGGGGCGGTGATCATCATCGTCGATGCAAGGCCAAGGCCGACCAGGGTACGAAAGCGTGCCATATTCTTCACTCCATAGATCCGCGGGAAAGCGGATGCGGCGAACCGGGATGTCCAGGCGGGGACCCGGCGAGAGGTTTCAGGGGGAAGGTCCCCGCTTGGACGTCCTCCTTCTAACTCCCGCGATCCAACCGGCGCATGGCCGCGACATGACAATATCGTAATCCACGCGTCAGCTTCCCGACGCGCGCAGAAGCCTATTGTTGTTCCCTGACACGAAGGGACCGAGCGCGATGACGACAGGGCGCAAGACAAATCGCACAGGAAGACGGCTGCTGATCCTGACGCTCGCCTCGTTGGTCGCAGCGTCGGCATATTATCTGTACGCGGGCTATTATAACGGCCCGCTGTTCCGCGACATGCCGTCCGTAAGCGCGGGCCCGGCACGGCCCGCAATCGTCATGCTGTCGGGCGACATGGGTAACCGCACAGGCATGACGCCGAAGATCGCGGCGCGACTGCACGCACGCGGCTATGCGGTCGTCACGGTCAATTCGCTGACCTATTTCTCCCCGCGCAGGACGGCCCAGGACGCCGCGCGGCTGATCCGTACCGCGATGGCGCGGGCGATGAAGATCGGGAACACGGGGCGTGTCATATTGATCGGCCAATCGTTCGGCGCCGACATGCTGCACGCGGGCCTTGCACAATTTCCTGCTGTCGACCGCCGGCCGATCCGGGCGGTCATATTGATCGTGCCGGGCGAGGATATCATCTTCCGCGCCTCGCCGATCGAGCTCGCCGGCCTCGAGATTCCCGACCAGCGCGCCTTGCCGACCGCATCGCGTTTGGACTGGGTGCCCGTGACATGCGTCCATGGTGCCGAGGAAGCGGGAAGCCTGTGCCCCGAATTACAGATGCCGAACGTACGCCGGGTCACCCTGCCCGGCGGACACACGTTGAAATCCGACGACCGCGCGCTCGAAGCCGCGATCCTGCCCGGTATCGGCGGCGCGCAATCAGCAAGGAGCGAATGAGATGAGGGCCTTGGCCATGGCATTGCTATTGATCGCAAGCAGCGGCGCCGATGCGGCGACGCCAGCGACGCCGATCGGACTCTGGCAAAACCCCAAGGGCACGCTGATCGTGCAAACGCGGCGTTGCGGACAGCTTTTGTGCGGCAACATCGTGTGGGCCGGCCCCAAGGCGCTCGCCGATGCACGCGAAGCGGGGGTGAACGCCCTCGTCGGCACCGAATTGCTCAGCGACTATCACGCGAGCGGCGCGGGTCGCTGGACGGGCCGGGTCTATGTGCCCGACCAGGGGCGTCATTTCTATTCGACGATCGAGCTCCGCACGCCCGACAGCCTGCGCATATCGGGTTGCATCCTCGGCGGGCTGATCTGCAAGCGACAGGATTGGATCCGCAAATGACATTGCCCGAAAACGCCATGGAATGGGCACGTCGCAACAAGCGCTCCCTGTCGATCGGCACGGCGCTGATCGTCGCGGCGCTCGGCTTCACCGGTTTGTTCAGGCTGCTGCATTCGGTTCGACCGCACGAAATCCGGCGCGCCTTCGATGCACTGTCCGCAGGCCAGATTGTCGCCGCGCTGCTGCTGACCGCCGCGAGCTATGCGATGCTGACGCTCTATGACCGCTTTGCCCTGCAGACCATCAACCGACCCCTACCCTGGCGCACCTGGGCGCTCGCATCTTTTACCAGCTATACGCTCAGCCATAATCTTGGGCTCGCGCTGCTCACCGGCGGGTCCGCGCGTTACCGCATCTATCGCGCCGCGGGCCTCAGCGGGGGCGAAGTCGGCAGCGTCATTGCCCTGGCAAGCTTCAGTTTCTGGAACGGCGTCATCCTTCTTGCCGGTCTCGCCGCCGCGACGAGCGCGCAGATCATGCCCTTCTTCGACTGGGGCCTCTCTCTTCACTGGCTCCACCTCGTCGGGCTGGCCGTGCTGACCCTGTGCCTCATGCCACTGCTGCTGCGGCATTTCGGTCTGAAAGCGATCGAGATCGGCGGATGGCGGACGCCGCTGCCCGGCGCGAGGCGCAGCGCCGCGATGACCGCCGTCGCCGCGATCGATCTTGCCGCGGCGAGCGCGGCGCTGTTCGTCCTCCTGCCGACCCCGGATCCCGCCACCTATCCGCTATTCTTCCTCGGCTATGCGCTCGCCATTATCGCGGCGTTGATCAGCCATGTCCCCGGCGGGCTCGGCGTGTTCGAAGCGGTCGTGATCGCGGCGGTCCCCGGCGACAAGGCGGAACTGCTGGCCGCCCTGCTCGCCTATCGCATCATCTATTACCTGCTCCCGCTGCTGCTCGCCGCCCTGTTCCTGGCCTGGCACGAGGGCAAGCGCTGGCACCGTCCTGCTCGCGAGATGGCCCAAGCCGGCCAGTCCCTGCTCCGCGAGCTCGCACCATCGCTCCTCGCCGCGCTGGTATTCGCCAGCGGACTTATCCTGCTGCTGTCGGGAGCAACCCCCGCCGAAGCCGCCCGCATGCACGAACTGCGGCATTTCCTGCCGCTGCCCTTTGTCGAGGCGTCGCATATCGCCGCCAGCCTGTCGGGAACTTTGCTCCTGTTCCTAGCGCCCGGATTGCTGCGCCGCCTCGACGGCGCCTTCGTTGCGACACGTGCCCTGCTCATCGCCGCGATCCTCTTCTCGCTCACCAAGGGCGGCGATTATGAAGAAGCGCTGATCCTGTCGGCGATATGCGCGGCGCTCCAGTGGAGTCGGCCGGCCTTTTATCGCACGACCTCACTGCTCGACGCGCCGCTGTCGACCGGGTGGATCGTTGCCGCGCTCACCGCGGTCATGGCGTCGACCTTCGCTGGATTTTTCGCCTATAAGCATGTGGCCTATACGAGCAGCCTGTGGTGGCAATTCACACTCAACGGCGATGCACCGCGCTTCCTGCGCACGCTGTTCGGCATTGCAGTGCTCGTCACCGGACTTGCCCTATGGCGCCTGTTCGCGCCATCCCCTCGCCCGGACCGAGAGCAAGATGTTGCATATGATGCACTCGTCCCGGCGCTGGCGGTGACCGATCGCACCGACGCCTTTCTTGCCTATACCGGCGACAAGCATTTTCTGCTGGCCGAAGAAGGCGACGCTTTCCTGATGTACCGGATACAGGGCGCGAACTGGATCGTGATGGGCGATCCAGTCGGCCCCGAGCAACGCTGGCCCGACCTGCTCTGGCGATTGCGCGAACGCGCCGACGCGGCCCAAGGCCGGGTTCTGCTGTATCAGATCAGCGCCGACTGCCTGCCGCTGGCGATCGACCTCGGTCTATCGATCGTCAAATATGGCGAGGAAGCCCGGGTCGACCTCGCCGCTTTCTCGCTCGTCGGTCCGCATGCAAAGGCCCTGCGTCATGCAGAGCGCCGGGCGGTTCAGGCGGGCGCCACCTTCGACATCATCGCCGCAGCCGACATTCCGCACCATCTTCCCGAGCTGGAGGCTGTATCGAGCGACTGGCTCGACGCGAAAAAGCAGCGCGAAAAGGCGTTCAGCCTCGGCAGTTTCGATGCGGATTACATGCGGAATTTCCCATGTGCCATCGTGCGCATCGAAGGACGCATCATCGCCTTCGCCAACATCCTGGCGACGCCCAACCGCGAAGAGATTTCGGTCGACTTGATGCGGCATGCCCGCGACATTCCCTATGGCGTGATGGATTTCCTGTTCCTTCGCCTGATCGGATATGCGCAGACCGAAGCCTATCGGTGGTTCACCCTCGGGATCGCGCCCTTGTCGGGAATCGAGGGCCGCAGGCTCGCGCCCATTTGGGCACGCGGCGCCTCATTCCTGTTCCGTCATGGCGAGAGCCTCTACGGGTTCGAGGGGCTGCGAAGCTACAAGGCCAAATTCGCGACGCACTGGGAACCGCGCTATATCGCGGCGCCGCGCGGCATGGCCTTTGCCCTTGGCATCGCCGCGGTGCATAATATCGTCTCGCGCCCGGCCGCGAAAAAGCGGCAGCCAGCGGTCGGCATCAAGGACATCAGCCTTCATCTTCGCCAAGCGGCCGAGAATGGGTATAAGGCCGCACCGGCGATGCGCCGCTAGCGTGGGAATCGCCGCAATGTCCCGAAAGATATTGGTGATCGAGGACGACCGCACGACGGCGGACTTCATCTGCAAGAGCCTGACAGGCGAAGGATTCGTCGTCGATCATGCCGCGGACGGGCGCGACGGCCTGTTTCACGCGACGGGCGGCGGCTATGACGCGATCGTTCTCGACCGTATGCTCCCCGGCATGGATGGCATGGCGGTGCTCGCCGCGATGCGCGCGGCGCAAATCGCGACCCCGGTGATCATACTCTCATCGCTCGGCGCGGTCGACGCGCGGGTCGAAGGATTGACCTCGGGCGCAAATGATTATCTCAACAAACCATTCGCCTTTTCCGAACTGCTCGCGCGCTTGCAACTGCTGATGGCGCGTCCGTCGGGCGGGACGGCAGTTGAAACGGTTCTGGCGTGCGAGGACCTGGAGATGAATCTCCTCAACCGCCGCGTGACGCGCGCCGGAAAGCGCATCGACCTGCAGCCGCGCGAGTTCCGGCTGCTCGAATATCTGCTGCGCCACAAGGATCAGGTCGTGACGCGGACGATGATGCTGGAAGGTGTCTGGGAATATCACTTCGATCCCGGCACCAACGTCGTCGACGTCCATGTGAGCCGTCTTCGCCGCAAGGTCGACGACGGTTTCGACAAGCCGCTGGTCCACACCATCCGCGGCGCAGGCTATATGCTCGGCAATTCGGATTAGGCCGCGTGGCGCGAGGGAAATTCAACAGCACGATCGTCCGCCTGACCCTGATGCTCGTCCTCGCGCAGGTCGCGGCGCTCGCGCTCGGCCTGACGGTCATTCACCGCTTCACATCGGCGACGATCCTTGCCGATGCGCGCACTGCGGCCGAAGTGGCGCGCGATGACCTGGTCGGCGAATATCGTCAGCAGGGTTTGAAAGGCCTTGTCGAGGCAATCGACTATCGCCTGAAAGTCCGCGACGACCGCAACTTCATCATATTGCTGAAGGGCCCCGACGGACGGCGGATTGCGGGCAATATCCGCGAATGGCCGGCCACGATCGCCGATACGGCCGCGTGGCGGCAAATCAGCCTGTACGACGAAGGCACAGCCGCCGCGAAACCGATGGGCGTGGTGGCGACGAGGCTTTCGGGCGGCGAGGCCCTGCTGACCGGCGAGACCCTGGAAGCGCAGCACCAGCTTGCCGACGCCAGCGAGGCGGCCTTTCTCTATGCACTGGCGGTCGGCGTCGTGATTGCCGGACTGATGGCGGCTTTCGTCGCGTGGATATTGGCGCGCCGGATCGACGTCTTTTCCAATGCCGCCGCGGAGTTTGTCGGCGGCCGGCTCGACACGCGTGTCAGGCATGACGAAACCGGCGATGCGTTCGACCGGTTGGCGGTTTCGATCAACGCGATGTTCGGTCGTATCGCGGGGCTGGTGCGCGAACTTCGCATGGTCACTGATTCGATGGCGCACGACCTGCGCTCACCCGTTGCGCGTATGAAGGCGCGGCTCGAACAGGGGCTTGGACGAACAGACGATGCGGAAGCTCGCCTGGCAATCGGAGCGGCAATCGACGAAGCCGATGCGCTGCACAGCCTGCTCGACACAGCGCTTGAAATCAGCCGCGCCGAGGCCGGGATCGGCCGCGACCAGTTCACCGATTTCCTCCTGCTCCCGCTCCTCGACAATATGGCCGAAGTATACGGACCGCTCGCCGAGGATGGCGGATTCACGATCATCGTCGATGCCCCGCCGGAGTTGCGGGTTCGTGCGCATCGCGACCTGCTCGTGCGCGCGCTTTCGAACCTCGTCGACAATGCGCTCAAATATGCCGCCGGTGGGTCGGCAATCCGGATCGAGGCACGTGATGCCGGAAACGGCGCGATCAGCCTCGCGGTCGCCGACGACGGCCCCGGCCTCACCGAAAACCAGATCGCCGAAGCGGTGCAGCGTTTCGTCCGCCTCGACCCCGCGCGCGGCGGGACCGGTGCAGGGCTGGGCCTGTCGCTCGTCGAAACCATCGCACATCTGCACGGGGGCACGATGCAACTCGATGCCCGGGACCCCCACGGGCTGCTTGTCCGCCTGAACTTGCCGGTCGCTGCGGGGGGCCGGACGCCCTAGATATGGACGGCATAGGTGATGACGAAACAGGCGATCGTCATCAGCAACATCGCCGCGATAAAGGCGGCGTCCGCGAGTTGCTCAAGCCGGTGGAGCCGCCGCGACGAATTCAGCCGCAAAGCGAAATAGGAAGACAACATCGCGGTCAGGAAAAGCAGCGCATCGATCGACAACAGGTCGTCGGCAAATGTCGTCTGTCGCGCAACGCTGATCGTGACCTGCAAGATGCCGATCCCCGTAAGGCAGACCCCGACCATCGCGGCGGCGATCGGACAGATCAGCCGGCAGGTGCGCTCGTCGAGTTCGGATCTGGAGATCGGCAGCGACACATCTTTTTTCCCATCGCACGACTGGCTGCATATCGGACACCGGATTGCCGAAGCATGGCCCACCGATTACGCGCGCGTAATTCAGTCCCCTTCGCCCAGCATATAGTCCGCGACGCTGTGGGAATGGCTGGCCTGATAGGCGTTGCGGCCCCGGTTCATGTGCGTGAGGTTGAATTTCCGCACGGCACGCAAGGCGCGGGGGTTCGAAAGGAAGCGGCGGATCGAGGGGCCGCCGCGGACCCTGACGCCGAAAATATCAGCCCCACGCGGAAAAAAATGCCCGATATCTTCGGGCGCCTCGACGCATTGCTCGAGAAAGTCGTCGTCCAGATGCTCCTGCAAAACCGATCCGTCGCGCGTGAAGTCAGAGAGGTGGACGATGAACCTTGAACGAATATCCGCGCCGTCGGCATAGAGGGTGAAAAGTTCCATCCAGCTTGCGTTGACGCGGACCAGCGGCTTGTCGGAGGTCGACGGCAAGCACGAAACCGACCAGTAATTGCGCTCGGTCAGGCGCGGCAACGGAATGCAGCTCTGGCCGTAGAGTGCGAGGATTTCCAGAACCTCCTGAGCCTGCGGGCGCGTAAGCAGCTTTTGAAAGCGCGCAGCATATCTGAGCCGTTGTTCGAAGGACTCGGTGCGCTCGGCGGCATCGGGCGGATCGCCCCGACCGTCCAGCCAGTCGCGCTGTTGCTCGGAATCCAGAAACTGGCGCAGCCCTTTGGGGCTCCGGCGGGATGTCATGCTCATCGCGTGACATTGAGCGACGCGCCGCCGGTCATCAATAGGTGAATGGCGGCTCGCCACCTAGGCTGTAAGCAAACCGCCCGCGGCAGCGGCTTTGGACATTTGCCCGATTCCCCGCCTTAGAGTCCGCGGCTCGAACGGCGAAGCGCGTGGCATTTATTGACATTGGTTCTCAATAGCGATTAGGGCGCCCCCACTATCCACATTTCGGGGGCCTCCATGACAATTCGCACTACGATCCTGACCGCCGGCACGGCCATGCTCGCGCTGGCCAGCCACACCGCACAAGCACAGGAGAGCGAAGCCCCCGGCGATATCGTCGTCGTCGGCGCACTGACCGACGTTGAGATCGACCGCGAGGAAATCGAGGTCCTCCAAGCGAACGACCTCGCCGACCTGTTCCGCGGCGTTCCGTCGGTGTCAGTCGGCGGCGGCGTCGGGCTCGCGCAGAAAATCTATGTCCGCGGGCTTGAGGATTCGCTGCTCAACGTCACCATCGACGGCGCGCCGCAGCGCGGCACGTTGTTCCATCATATCGGCCGTGTGACGGTCGAGCCCGAAATCCTGGAAACCGTGGACGTCCAGGCCGGCCCGGGCGAAGCGACCGCGGGCTTCGGCGCGGTCGGCGGTGCGATCCGGTTCCGCACCCGCAACGCCGTCGACATGCTGCAGGACGGCCGCGACATCGGCGGCATCGCCAAGGCAGGCTGGTTCAGCAACGACGGATACAAGCTCAGCGGTACCGTCTATGGCCGCATCGCGGGCGACATCGGAATCCTCGCCTCCTATGTCCATGTGAACCGCGATCCGTATAAAGATGGCGACGGCGTGCGCCAACTCGCAACGGGCGCCGAGCAGAATCTCGGCTTCGTCAAAGTGGGTGGTGAACTGGGCGGCGGCCACCGCGTCACCGCAAGCTATGAACAGCGTCGCGAGAAAGGCCGTTTCGGTCAGCGCCCTAACTGGCCGGTGCTCGCCGGCGACCGCTTGTTCGAAGCCAAAGGCAAGCGTCAGACCGCCATCCTGAACTATGGTTTCGAGGGCGACAGCGGCGTCGGCATCGAGGCGACCGGCTATTGGACACGAACAAATTTCTCGCAGGACCGCTTCGACCGCTGGGGTCTCTATGGTGCCGAGATCGAAACCTATGGTTTCGACGTACGCGCGAAACTTGCCGTCGCGAACCACGACATCACCGTTGGTGCCGAGCATCGCCGCGACCGCGTGACGAGCGAATATCTCGCCGACCCCGCGATGTGGCAGCCATGGGCGTGGGATCCCAATATCGGCAGCTTCACCGAAAAGGGCTCGCTGATGGGCGTCTATGTCCAGGACCATTGGCGCGTCGCCGACCCACTGCTGATCAGCTTTGGCGCGCGTTACGATGCGTATGACCTCGACCAGAAGACCTATCGCACCGGCACCAAGAGCGACGGGCTCAGCTTCAATGTCGGCGCCGAGTTCGAAATCGTCCCTGGCCTCAGCCTGAATGCCGGTTTCGCCGAGGCGTTCCGCGGCAAGGAAATCGGCGACGCCTTCACGCTCGAAAAGCGTCCCGGCCGCCTGTCGCTGTCGCCGACGCTGCGGCCCGAACGCGTCGACAACCTGGAGGGCGGCGTGAAATATGACCTCGGAGGCTTCACTGCATCGGCAGTCTATTACGAGATGACGATCAAGAACGTCATCCTCGACCAGCTCGGCCGCGATGCATCGAAGCCGATCCAGGACGCGGTCTATTACGAAAATGTCGGCGAGTTCAAATCGAAGGGCGTCGAACTTCGCGCCGGCTATCGCACCGGGCCGTTCAGCATCGACGCCTATTACAACCATTATGATTCGCGTCTGAACGGCAACCGGATCGAGGGGTATGAACATATCGCGCTGGGCAATTCGATGGGCGACAATTGGGCGGTGACCGCCGGTTTCCAGCCGAGCGATTATTTCAATTTCCGCGCCAGCCTGACGCGCTATGAGGATCTCAACAATATCGAGGTGCTGTTCCGCGAAGTGCAGCTCTATCCAGGCGATATTTCGGAGACGCAGTTCATCGACAAGCCCGGTTATACGACGGTCGACCTGTTCGGCAGCTGGCGCCCGTTCGGGACCGACCGGTTCGAATTGCAGGCGGCGGTCTATAACCTGTTCGACAAGCGCTATATCGCGCACGCCAGCGTCGCCGATTACGGCCAGCTCGGCCTCCCCGACTATGCGATCGTGTCGGGCCTGCCCGAACCCGGCCGCAACGTCCGCCTCACCGCATCCGTCCGCTTCTGATGGCGCGCGCGGCTGTCCGTCGGCGGCCGCGCCACGCCCTCAAGCTGTGGCACCGCTGGTTCGGCCTGATCGCCGCGCTTTGGCTGGCGCTGCTGGCTGCGACCGGTATCGCGGTCACTTTCTATGACGAGCTCGACAGCGCGCTGAATGCCGACTGGCGGACGGTGCCCGCGTCGGACAAGGCTGCGCCCATCGACCTTGCCGTAAAGGCGGCCGAGCGCGCGCTGCCCGGCTTTGCGCCGAACATGATCGAACTGCCGGGCCATGCCGGCGACAGCCTGTGGATGATGGGCCGCGCGCCCGTCGACGGGGCGCCGCGCCCGATACAGGTCTTCGCCGACCCCCGCGACGGATCAATCCTCGGCTGGCGCGAAAGCGGCGCGATCAAATTCGACCGGCGGCATGCGATGGACATCGTTTATGGCCTTCACATCGACCTGCTCGCGGGACCGTGGATGATGTGGTTTTTCGGGCTCGTCTCGCTGCTGTGGGTGATCGATCACGTCGTCGCGGTCGCCCTCTCCTTTCCGAAGGGCATGCACTGGCTGCGCGCCTTTCGCACCGGGGGGAGGCGCGGCAGCCTGAAGCGCCTGTTCGACTCGCACCGCGCATGGGGGCTCTGGTTCCTGCCAGTGACGCTGGTGCTCGCCGTTACGGGCGTCACGCTGGCATGGCCCGACGACAGCCGCGAGGCCGTCGCCCTTGTCTCGCCGATCACCGGACGGCTGCATGAAAGCATGGCCGATGTCCCAGAGATCCCGCCAGCGATCGACGTCGATATCGCGATCGGACGTGTCGTCGGCAAAAGCGGCGAGCCGGTACATAGCGTCCGCCTCTTCCCCGATCATGGCGTGTATGCCGTCCGCACATTCGACGCGCGCGACCGCGACGATCAGGGGCGGCTCTGGACCTATGTGGCGATGGATGACGGGCGGATCGTCGGCACGCGCCACGACAATGGCGTAACCGCGGGCGACCAATTCTTCGCCTGGCAATATCCGCTCCATTCGGGAAAGGCTTTTGGCCTTGCTGGCCGCCTTTTGATCCTCGCCGGCGGCGTCGTGACGCTGTGGCTCTGTCTCAGCGGCCTAAAACTCTGGTGGCGCCGGCAGCGGCAATTGCTCTGAATGCCGTTTCGTCCGCAGTTGGCCATAGCGGTCGGCAGCTTCAGAGGGCGAAACCGAAGAAGCGGACATTCGCGTTGCGATTTGGAGCTGTGGCCGAATGCGACCAATCCAAATCATTCTACATTCGGCGGGTGCAGATCCGCCACCGACAGACGCGGACGTCGAAGCGCCGCAGGTCTGATAATGCGGTGCCATATGAACGTTCGACCGACATCAGGCGGCCGCGCGGTTCGCGGCAATGCCAATCGCATCCGGCTCCTCGATGATCGCACCTTCCCATGTGGCCCGGAGGCCTGTGCCCCCTTCTCTGGTGACGTTCGCTGACGCGCCCTTGAGGCCTTGCGCAGAATGCTTTGAAGGTTTCCGCCCGACGCTATACGGGGACCGGATTGGTTGCTTCCATTGCATCGCGCTCGGCTTCCGCGCCCGGCCGTTCGTATAAAGGCAGATCGCCAGGATTTTGAATTACAATGAATTATCGCCATTCCTTCCATGCTGGCAACAGCGCCGACGTCGTAAAGCACAGCCTGCTGATTGCCCTAGTGCGGGCCTTGCAGCAAAAACCGGGCGCGCTGACCCTGATCGACACCCATGCCGGTTGCGGGCTGTATGACCTTGGCGGCGACGAGGCCCGACGCACCGGCGAGGCCACACAGGGCGTGGTGCGGGCCTTTGCCGACGCGAACCCCTTGCTGGACGACTACCGCGCCGCCGTACGGACGGTGAATGCGGTGGCCGAGCCTCGCTTCTACCCCGGATCGCCGCGATTTCTGGCGCAGCTTCTGCGTCCGCAGGATTTTCTGATCCTGAACGAGAAACATCCCGACGACGCTTATGCCCTGCGCGGCGCGATGCGCGACACATCCGCCGCCGTGCATCAGCGCGACGCCTACGAGCTTTGGCTGGCGATGTTGCCGCCCCGCACCGCGCGCGGCGTGGTGGTCGTCGACCCGCCGTATGAGCAGACCGATGAACGCGCACGTATCACCGCCACCCTCGCAGCGGCCCACCGCAAATGGGCGCATGGCGTGACGGTGGTCTGGTATCCGTTGAAAGACCGCTCCACGCATACGCGTTGGAAGCAGCAGTTACGCAAGCTCGGCATCCCGAAATTTCTGGTGGTGGAGCATTGGTTGTACGACAGTGATCAGCCAGACATCTATAACGGCGCGGGCCTCTTTATCATCAACCCGCCCTACGCCTTCACCCAGGCGCTGCCGCCTCTGCTGGAAGCCCTGCGCGCGGCGCTGGCGCCGGAGGGGCATAGGGGAGCGATCACCACCGATTGGTTGGGCGATTAAAATAGGCCCTCAACTTCTTCTTCTCGCAGAGGAGACATTGCCGGGCTTCAGCTTGCAAAGAAATTTGGTCACGCTGAAATTGGAACACGGCTTTCACGCTGGATGCCAATGCTCCAGACGATTGGCTTAGTCGCCGTTGGCATCAACCATGAAGACCGTCGGCTTGCCGCGAGAAGCCGGGTCCCATCCCGCCGACAATGCCGCTCGCACCCCTCGCGAGGCTATCGCATCGTTGATGTGCGAACGCCCTTTCGGCAATCCTTTCAACAGGCGCCTTGGCGTCGGAAATTCCAGCACGGCTTCGCGTGGCATATCTCTCTGGCGCAAGGCGACCGTCATGCCCTTCCAGCCTTCGGAAGAGGACAGTTGGGGCTCACTCAGGAGTTCCCAGTCATATTTGACACCATCGAGTTCGACGGTGCCACCGCGGCCGTGCATGTGAAGCATAGGATGCCCTTAGCATGTTAGGCGCGGCGCTCCAGTCGGTTCATATCATCGGCTACCGGAATGTTTAGCGGCCGAGACTGCGCCGCTCTCCTGGAGATGGCCCACAGGCTGGCCTCGGCGCGCATGTCCTCCAGCGTGCTTGTCCTTCAGATTCCAGCCTTTAAGGATGAGGGAGCCGCACATCCGGGGGGAAGTTTATGCGACGTCGCATCTATGCTTTGATCACTCTGTCGATCCTCGGCGCGGCGCCCGCGCGCGCCGAACGATGGCATTATGCTTAAAACGAAGGGCTGTGGCAGGTCTTCTATGACAAGGACAGCCCTCGCGATACCGGCAATGGCGTCAATTGGGTCGATGTCTTCGCCCGCTCGAAAACGGGCGCATCATTCTTGCCCGGCACACCGGGCCCTATGGAGACATTCAGAGTGCCTGGAAGCAATTCAGGATCGCGGGTTTTGCGAACCGCGACGTCAATTTGATGATCCCTGCGGACACCGGCTATTTCCATGATCAGCTTTCGAAAGCCTATGAACTCTATGACCAGCTCTGCGTCTGACCGAACATTTCCATGATGAGCGCAGCCACCTTCGCCATCGTTCCGGCTTTTCTCCGCTTCGATGTCGGCGCAGTCGGCCTGGAAATGGGCGGTGCGCACGGCGACTATGCACGTCTGGAACGATGCATCGTAGCTCCCCTGCTCGCGATTAGCGGCCAGCCCATCACAAGCTCGGCGGGCAACCTCGGTGCGCTGAAAGGCAGACTGCTTGTTGTCGACGCAGAAGACGGAAACGTCGAGTGGAATGGCAGCATCCGGCGCAGCGCGATTTCGAACTTTGCCTCCGATGCGGCAGATTATGTCGTGCACATCGACCTGACCACGTTGGCCTTCGACCGGCTCGCCCAGCTGATGACGATCGGCAGGACTCTGTCCGGCCTGTCCCTCGATTTCCAGAATATCGACGGACCGCTGAACGACGATCCGCTCGACCGACCGATCCCTTGGGACGACGTCCAATACCCTCACGTCGCCCTGACCAACTTCACGTTGCGCTGGACTTAGCCTCTGGAATGGCCGGTTGCGGAGCGGCGGCTTTTGGGCCTTGGCAAGGTAAGGAGCGGCCCTCCGGGTCGATCAAGTCATCCGAGCCCCCACCTCAATGCCGGCGTGAAAGCCGCGTCAGTGTCACCAACCAATCCCCCCCTGAACCTGGCCAAGCAACTCATATTCATCAAGGGAATGGCTAGTTTGGCGTCAGGATCATCTTGAGAGCGCCGCCATCGCGCGCATCGAACAGCGCATAGGCTTCGGCTCCTTGGCTCAACGGCATGCGATGGCTGACATATTTCTCGGGCTTCAATCGTCCTGATTGTACCAGCGGGAACAGGGTCGGCAGTTCTTCGGGAACCGAGCAGGTGCCCGCGCGGAAGGTCAGGCCGGCGGCAAAGAAGCGTTCGAGCGGGAAGGCATAGCGGCGCGACTGCTGCACCCCGATCACCGACACCGTTCCGCGCGCGCGGACAAGGCGCAGCGCAAGATCGACCGTCTCGTCGCGCCCGACGACCTCGATCGCACAGTCGAGCTTACGGCCTTTGGTGGCCTCGCGGATCGTCTCGACCGCTTCCCTCGGATGCAGCGCGATAGCGCCCGCTTCTTCGGCAAGCGCGCGACGTTCAGCTATGGGGTCGATCGCATAGACGACATGCGCGCCCATGACGAACGCGCTTTCAACCGCCATCAGGCCGATCGGACCAAGACCGATCACCGCCACGCTGCTGCCCGGGACGATGTCGGCATTTCGCGCGCCAAACCAGGCGGTGGCGAGCGCGTCGGTCATCAATAGCGCCTGTTCCTCCGACACGCCGTCGGGGATCAGCACCGCATTGGCGTCGGCAGCGGGTACGCGCACCGCCTCCGCCTGCGACCCCTGCAGCTTTGCCGAAAGACCGTAGCAGGAGCCCATGCCATATTCGCAGAGATTGACGATCCCGGCGAGGCACCACCGGCACGATCCGCAACCGACCGCCGCCGGGATCATGACCTTGTCGCCAACCTTCAGCCGCGACACGCCGCGCCCGGTCTCGACAACCTCGCCCACCGCCTCGTGCCCGACACAGAAGCCGACGTCCTCTGAAAAGCCGTGGCCGTGATAGATGTGCAGGTCGCTGCCGCATATCGCGCAGGCGGTGACCTTGACGATCGCGTCGCGATCCGACTGCGGCGTTGGGTCATTCATGCTTTCGTACCGGATGTCGTGTGAGCCGTAATAGCGAAGGGCTTTCATGATCTTGGCTTCCCTTCCCGCTCAGCGCCGGTTCGCGGCAACATATTCGGCGATCTTTTGTTTGCCGAGCTGCGACATGTGCACTTCTTCGGGGCCGTCGGTGAGGCGGACGTAGCGATTGAGCGTGAAGAAGTAAGCGACCGGCGTATCCTCGCTGACCCCCATGCCGCCATGCGCCTGAATCGCGCGGTCGGACACGGTCTGCGCCATCGTCGGCGCGACGACCTTGATCGCGGCGATCAGATCCTTCGCCTGCTTGTTTCCAAATCGGTCCATCGCGTCGGCGGCCTTGAGCGTCAGCAACCGCGCCATTTCGACCTCGCAAAAGCTTTTCGCGACGTCCTGACGGATGCTGCTCTGGTCGGCCAGCTTCTTGCCGAAGGCGACGCGGCTGTCGACGCGCCGCGCCATATATTCAAGCGCGCGCTGTGCCTGCCCGATCGAGCGCATACAGTGGTGGATGCGCCCCGGCCCGAGGCGCCCCTGCGCGATCTCGAACCCGCGGCCCTCGCCAAGGATCAGATTTTCCTTCGGTACGCGGACATTATCGAAGCGCAGTTCGGACTCGCCGCCGGGCGAGTTATGCGATCCGAATACCGTCTGGTGGCGGACCACCGTCACCCCCGGCGTGTCGCGCGGAACGAGAATCTGCGAATGCTGCGCATGGCGCGGCGCATCGAAATCGGTCTTGCCCATCACGATGAAGATGTCGCAGCGCGGGTGCATCGCGTTCGATATCCACCATTTGCGGCCGTTGATGACATAATCGTCGCCGTCGGGGATGATCGACAGTTCGAGGTTGGTCGCGTCGGACGATGCGACCTGCGGCTCGGTCATCACATAGGCCGAACGGATTTCGCCATTCAGCAGCGGCTTCAACCATTTCTCCTGCTGCTCGGGTGATCCGAATTTCGCGAGCACCTCCATATTGCCCGTGTCGGGCGCCGAGCAATTAAACACCTGGCTCGACCAGGGCACACGTCCGAAAATCTCGGCCAGCGGCGCATATTCGAGGTTGGTGAGCCCCGGCGACAACTCGCCATATTCGTGCGGCAGGAACAGGTTCCACAGCCCCTGTTCGCGCGCCTTTGCCTTCAGCGCCTCCATCCCCGGCCATTCCTGCCAGCGATTATCCTGGTCATGAACGAAGTCGTAATAAGCCTGCTCGTTCGGATAGATATGCTCGTCCATGAAGGCTTCGATCTGCGCGATAAGCCCGGCGACCTTGTCGCTATATTCGAAATTCATCTGTTTGCCTTTCGTTAGAGGGAGAGCCCGCCATCGACGATGAGTGTGTGGCCGGTGACATAGGAAGCGAGCGGCGAGGCAAGGAAGATCGCGGCGCCCGCCATGTCCTCGGGCGTACCCATTCGCCGCTGCGGGATGTGGGCGAGCGTGCCTTGCAGCCGCTCGGGGTTCTGCGTCGTGACCTTGGTCAATTTCGTATCGACCAACCCCGGCGCCAGCCCGTTGACGCGGATGCCGTCGGCGGCGAACGCCTGCCCCAGCGTCTTGGTCAGGCTGATCGCGCCAGCCTTCGACGCGGCATAGGCGGGGTTGCCAATATTCGCCTTCAGCCCGGAGATCGAGCTGACGATGACGATTGAGCCGCCCGCGTCGGCGAGCTGCGCACGGAACTTGCGCGAGATATGCATCAGACTGTCGAGATTGACCGCCATGACGCGATCCCAACCCTCGCGCTCGAACTCGCCGCGGCGATAGACGACCGTGCCCTGACAAAGGATCAGCACGTCGAGCCCGTCGAAGGGCAATGCTGCCACCTGGATCGCATCGGGATCTCCGACATCGACGCAGGTGTAACCGAGCCCACCGAGGTCCGATCCGTCCGCCGGGTCGTAATCGGTCGCCGCGGCACGGGTGCCCCAGACATGCACCTCGGCGCCCCGATCGCGAAAGCCGTGCGCGACACCATTGCCGATGCCGCTCGATCCGCCGACGACCAGCACCCGCCGGCCAGTGAAATCGGTATCGTCTTTCATCATCATTCCTTCAGCTGATGCGGCGCAGCGCGCGGTCGAACAGGTCGAGCGTGTGGGCGTGGAGGCGGTCGCCGGTTTCTTTCGGAGCCTTGCCGGCAGAGGCCCGTGCGTGCGTGCCCTCCAGGATGATCCCGAGCTTGTAGCAGGCGAGCACGACGTACCAGTCGAGTGCGGCAAGGTCGCGGCCGCTGACTGCGGCATAGTGCGCGACGAGCGCATCGGGGGTCGCAAATCCCTCCCAAGGCGTGATCGCGACGTCGGTCGCGCGAGGCGTGTCTCCTTCGGGCCAAGTTGCAAGCAGCCAGCCGAGGTCGAGCAAGGGGTCGCCGATCGTGCTTAGTTCCCAATCGACCACCGCCGCCAGATCACCGCTGTCGGGGCGGACCATGACATTGGCGAGATGGAAATCGCCATGGATGATGCCGGGACGGAAGTCCGCCGGGCGATGCGCATCGAGCCAATCGGCGACGCGCTCGACGCCCGGGATGGCGGCGGGACCGGGCCAGCCGGGAAGGTCGGCATAGCTGGCAAGCTGCGCCTTCCAACGCCCGACCTGCCGTTCGAGATAATTGTCGGGCTTGCCAAAGCCGTCGAGCCCGACCGCGCGATAGTCGATGGCGCCGAGCGCGGCGATCGCCTCGACCATCGACAGGCCGATGCGGTGGCGGACCGCCGCATCGGTCGCATGCAGCGCAGGCAATCCCTGCGTCGGGTTGAAACCTTCCACAGGCTCCATCAGGTAAAAGGCGACGCCCAGCACATCCTCTTCGTCGCACGCCGCAACGAGGCGGGGGTGCGGGACCGCGGCGCCGCGGAGCGCCGCGAGCACGCGCGCCTCGCGCCGCATCGTCTCGTTCGAATTGGGGCGCGGCACCGGCGGCGGGCGGCGGAGCACATAGTCCGCATCGCCGCGGCGAAAGCGCATCAGGATATTCTGGGTACCGCCCGACAGCAGTCGCGCGTCCAGGATCGACCCGACACCGATCCCCTCTCCATCCATCCAGCGTTCAAGCGCCGCAAGATCGACATTTTCCACCAATCATTGCCCTATCGATGATTCATCCATCCAGATGGATGGTATTGACGGGCCTGGATGTCAATGGCATTTGCCCGATGATGAAGGCGAAAAATGATCCGTTACCTTTGGCTTCGGTTACGCTGATGAAATCAGTCGCGTTGCGGCTTTTTGCCGAACGCGGAATCGACGGCGTTACCTTGCGACAAATTGCTGAAGCGCTGGGGAGCCGGAATCATTCCGCGCTGACCTATCATTTCGGCTCCAAGGAAGCGCTGATTCGCGAATTGATCGTCGATGGCGCGATGGAGATCGACATCCGTCGGAACGCCGCGCTCGACCGCGCGAATGCGGCGGGCGGGCCCCATAGCGTCCTCGAGGTCATGGAGATACTCGTCGAAACGTCGATCGATCCCGATCCGCCGGCGTGGGGAGAATGCTACAACCGCTTTGTCGTGGGGCTGCAAGTATCGAACCGTGCATTGTTCATGAACGCGCTCGCGGGACGCTGGAACTCGGGTTATCAACGCTGCCTCGATGCCGTGCGAACGCTGAAGCCCGATGTCGCCCCGGACATATTGAACCAGCGGCTTGTATTCATGGGCGGCGCGATCAGCGGAATATTGGCGGGACGCGAAACCGAACTCGCCGACAAGTCCCGAGATCATCCGATGTGGTCGCATCCACAGACACTGCATCGCGTGGCGGAGGCTCTTGCGGCAATTATTGACGGCTGATCGCCCTTTCAGGCGCGCAGCCCGGCCTTCAATATCTTGCCTGCCGCCGACAGCGGCAAAGCGCTGCGGAACTCGACCGTCCGCGGACATTTATAAGCCGCAAGCGTGGCGCGCGCATGTGCGATGATATCACCGGCGTCCAATGCCAGCCCGGGTTTCGGGACAATCACCGCATGAACACGCTCGCCCCAGCGCGCATCGGGTAGTCCGACCACGGCGCATTGCGACACGGCCGGATGATCGGCGAGCACAGCTTCGACCTCGACCGAATAGACATTCTCGCCGCCGGTAATGATCATGTCCTTCAGCCGATCGACGATATGGATATAGCCATCCTTGTCCATCCGACCGACATCGCCGGTGTGCATCCAGCCGCCGCGCAGCGCCTCGATGGTTTCGTCGGGCCGGTTCCAATAGCCGGTCATCACCGCTTCGCCGCGCGCGACGATCTCGCCGATTTCGCCGACCGGCACTTCCTTGTCGTTGGCATCGACGATGCGTGCCTCGATCGCCATCACCGCGCGTCCGGCGGAGCGAAGCCGCGCTGGATCGCGGTGGTCGGCAGGCTTCAGCAGCGAAATCGAGCCCGAGGTTTCGGTCATGCCATAGCCCTGCACGAAACCGACGCGCGGCATCGCGGCGATGGCGCGATCCATCAGCGCGGGCGGCATTGGGGCGGCGCCATAATAGATGCGCTCGACACTCGTCAGGTCATGCTCGCCGAAGCGCGGGTGATCGAGCACCGCCTGGAGCATCGTTGGAACGAGGAAGATATCGGTGACGCCCTGCCCCGCAATCGCCGCCATCACCGCCTCGGCCTCAAAGGCGGGCAGGAAGACGTGCCGCCCACCACCGAGCAGGCACGCGAGAAAGCCAGAGATCGCGCCAACATGAAATAGCGGCGCGGTATGCAGCATGCAGGCGCCCGGCGCGGCGTCGCCGGCGCCGGCAAGGCACAGCGCATAGGCCATCAACCCCCGGTGCGAAAGCATCACGCCCTTCGACCGTCCGGTCGTCCCGCCGGTGTAGAGGATCATCGCGAGGTCGTCGCCGTGGCGTAAATGCTCGTCGGCTTCGTCTGCCGCTGCGATCAATTGCTCGAATACCGGGCCGGCCAAAACGACTTCGCGTAGCCCGAGTGCTTCGCGGCGGATGTCGGTCAGCATCGAACGGAAACCCGGATCGACGATCAGCACGGTCGCCCCGCAATCCGAAAGTGCATAGGCGATCTCGCTTGCCGTCCAGCGCGTGTTGAGCGGACAGGCGACTGCCCCTGCCCACAGGCTGCCGAACAGGAAGTCGACGAACAGGTCGCCGTTGGGTGCGAGGAGCGCGACGCGGTCGCCCGGCTTGACGCCCAGCGCGGCAAGCGCGCCGGCGACGCGGCCGGTGCGTGACGCGACTTCGGACCATGTGCGTTGCCGCCCGCCATCGACCGTCGCGATCCGGCCTGACGTCTCTCGGGCCGCGCGGTGCAGCGCTTGGGTGATCGCGAGGCCGGTCATGCGAGCGCCGCCGACCGCCGCGCCATCACGATGCGTCCGGCGGTCACGATGCCGCCGAAGTAAAGCGTCGCTGCGACGATCGCCGCCATGACATGCGCGAAGCTCTCGCCCGACTGCAGCAGCGGCGCGGCCATTACGGTCAGATAAAGCATATAGGGCCGGTTGATCAGCAACGGCAGCCAGCCTCGAAGCTGGAAATAGATCGCCGCGACGATCAGCCCGAGCACCGGCAGGGCGCCGGCCAGGCCGCCATGGACCGCGCCATATTGCAGCAGCCACGCCGTCGCCGTCCCGCCGCACGCTCCGACGAGCAAGGGCAGCAGCGCCTTGCCCTCGACCAAATCGACGCTGCCCCAATACCAGAGCAACAGGAAACCGCCGTAGAGCGGCGTAAGCCCGAGCAGGAAGCCGAGAGCGATGAAACCCGCGATGAGCACCACCACTCCGCCGGTGACGACTGCTGCCATCCCGCCGGCCATCGCCGGGGCAGGTTCATCGCTCATCGCCACGGCTCCACGACGATCTTCACCTGATCGCCCGGCGAGGCGAGGCGTTCGAAAGCCGCAGGCGCATCGGCCAGCCCGACCTGATCCGTCAGGAACGCCGATCCATCGATCGCTCCTTCACCAAGCGCGTGCAGCGTGTCGGCGAATTCATCGGGTGAATAAGCCCAGACGAAGCTGAAACGCATCTGCTTGTTGATTCCAAGCACCGGCAGGATGCGATCATCCTCCATGCACGCGCCGACCACGACAATATGCGCGAGCGGCGGTGCCTGTTCGAGCAGATTTTGCAGCATCCCCGGCACGCCAACGCATTCGAAGACGATCGCATCGCGCATCGACCTGCCCGATAGCTGCGCCATCCCGAAGGAAGCCAGAGTTGAGGGGACGTCGAGCGCCTCCCATTGGTCGTGCGGCGATGTCGCGGCGGGATCGACGACGATGTCAGCGCCCAGCTTTTCAGCGCGCGCACGGCGCGCGGGCGAGAAATCGGCGGCGATGATGGGGCCGATGCCACGGCGTTTCAGGGCAACGATCACCGCAAGCCCGATCGGGCCGCAGCCGATCACCATCGCAACGCTGCCCTGCCCCGGATTGGCGACCGCGACGGCATGGGTGCCCACGGACAGCGGCTCGGTGAGCGCGGCAATTTCGGACGGAAGGCCGTTCGGCACGGGTAGCAGGAGCGCCTCGGTGAGCACGACACGCTCGGCGAGCGCGCCGCGGTAGCGAGTCGAAAAGCCGATCAGTTCGGCGCCGAGCGGCCCGAAGGCAAAGGGCGTCGAGACGACGCGCGTTCCTGATGCAAAACGCTTTTCGGTCCCTGGCCCATGATCCAGGATCTCGGCGCAGAATTCATGACCCAGCACCAGATCCTGCGACGGGTCGATCGTATCAGGCGCGCCGCAGCGGCGGCCGATCTCGACGCCATGTTCCAGATGATGGACGGCGTGCAGGTCCGATCCGCATATGCCGCAGGCGAGCGTTTTCGCAACCACCTGCCCCGCCTCCGGCACGACATCGGGAACGTCGGTTACGGTCAGCGCAGCGCCGCGGCGGACCGCCGCGCGCATCGTGGCACCGCTCATTTGGTACCTGCGAGTTCGGTCGGCTTGCGCTGGCCTTCCCAGCCCGGTTTTTCCTTGCGCAGGCCGTCGACAATCTTGTCCCAAAAGGCAGCCGTATTGCCCCGGAAGCGGATATCGAACGCGTCGGCGGTACGAAATTCGAGAACCTCGACGCCCTCAGGCCCGGGCTTGTAGGTATAGGGGACGTCGGTGCCGACATAGAAACCGTCGCCAGGGCCAAGCACTTCGGTGCCAAGCTTTAGCGAGCCCGCGATGATATAATAGAGGCAGTCGGCGTTGTGGCTATGCAGCGGCAGCGGGAAGCCGCTCTTGAACCACGCATAGGTCAGGCTCATCCCCGGCATCGAAAAGAGCAGCCGCACCTCGTTGCCGTCGTCGGCCCCCTCGGCGGTCGCGCGGACGATACCGTCCTCGATCACCGGCGTTATCCCCGAATATTCCATGCACGAGGTTTCGCTGTACGGCGGTGCATCGGCGGCGCGATAGACCTCAAAACTCGGTTTCCTGGCAGTCATCGTCTTATCCTTTCACGCTTCTTGGGCGGCAGCAGCCATGACGTCGCGCAGGTCCGGCTGCCCCGTATGTGCGGTAAGGCCGCCGTCGACGGGGATCGACGCACCGGTGACGCCGCTGGCATCGTCTGAGGCGAGGAACAGCGCGACCGATGCAATCTCCTCCGGACGCGCGAAGCGGCCCGACGGCACGATCCTTTCCCATTCGGCGCGCAGCCCTTCGATCGCGTCGACGCCGCTTGTCAGCAGCGGGGTATCGACCGGGCCGGGGCAGATCGCGTTGGCGCGGATATTGTCGCGCGCATGGTCGATCGCGAGGCAGCGGGTGTAGTTGATCACCCCGGCCTTCGCTGCGTTGTAAGCCGTGAAGCCATAGTCGGCTGCCATGCCCGATGCCGAGGCGGTGTTGACGATCGCCCCGCCCCCGCGCGCCTTCAGATGCGGGATGATGGCACGGCAGGCGTAGAAGACTGCGTCGAGATTTACGGCGATGCAGCGCCGCCACTGCTCGATGTCCATATCGGGAGTCAGCCCGAAATTGCCGACCCCGGCATTATTGAAGAGGATGTCGATCCCGCCGAAGCGCTCGACCGTCTTCTCGGCGAGCGGATCGAAGGCCTCGGCATCGGCAACGTCGACCAGTTCGCAAGCCGCCTGCGGGCCGAGTTCGGCCGCGAACACCGCTGCCCGTTCGACGTCGAGTTCGGCGATCATCACAGATCCGCCTTCCGCGACGAAGCGACGCACAAATGCCGCCCCGATACCGGATGCGCCGCCAGTGACGATCGCGGCCTTGCCTGCAAATCTCATTGCGTCTGTCCTTCTTTCTCTTGATGCAGCCAGGCCAAAAGCGCTGCCGTTACCGCCTCGGGCCGCTCTTGCTGTGTCCAATGCCCGCAACCCTCGAGAAGGATCGCATCGGACAGGTTAGGTACTTGGGCCCGCATCGCTGCGATCATGTCGAGGCCGGGCAGCATTGACAGCACAAGGTCGCGCGTGCCGCCGATATAGAGCGCCGGCTGATCGATCACCCTTCCGCGCCATGGCTCCAGATAGGCGACATCGCGGTGCTGGTTGCGATAACGGTTGAGCGGCCCGCGCAGACCGCTCGCGCGAAACTCGGTGGTCAGATACGCGATGTCCGCATCGGGCAGCCACGCGGGAAAGGGATCGGGATCGGGTAATCCGTCGAGCAGGCGGGAATCGGCGGACCGCTCGTCGCCCAAACCGTCGGGAGCTTCCCCCGCCAGCCAGAAATAGAAACGGCGGATAAAGCCGTCGAGGTCAGCCTCCGCTTCCGCTTCCGCGATACCGGGCGTCTGGAAATAGTCCTGATAGAAAAAGCGTCCCCGATCCGAATAGACGGGCTTTAGGGCATCTATCAAAGCGACCTCGGCGACGCCGATGAACGGCACCGACAGCGCAGCGACCGCGCTGACCCGGTCGGGGTGCAGCAGCGCAGTATGCCAGACCAGATACGCACCCCAGTCATGACCGATCAAAATGCCGGGCCGGCCTTCGCCCATTGCATCCACGACGCCCGCGATATCGGCCGTCATGCTTTCCAGATCATAGGATTCGACGGCATCCGGCTTGTCGCTGCCCCCGTATCCGCGGCAATCGATGGCGCATACACGGTAGCCCGCCGCCGCGATCGGTCCGATCTGGTGCCGCCAGGCCGCCCAGCTTTCGGGAAAGCCATGCACAAGCACCACCAACGGCCCTTCGCCGGCTATCGCCGCGCGCAGGTTGATGCCGTTGGTGGCTATCATGTGGAAGGCGGGTTGGATCACAGACGCCAACCGACCGAGATGCCATAGGTCGCGGGGCGGCCCGCCATGCGCCATGCGGTGTCGGCCTGGAAGGTAGAGTTCCAGTAATATTCGTTGAAGATGTTGCGCCCCCAAAGCTGGACGCGCAACTTGCCGTCCTCGGTCTCGACACCCGCGCGCACGTCGACAAGCGTCCGGGCGTTTATCCGCAGGATCGCGGGATCGCCGAAGGTCGAGTTGGTCGCGCTGTTGTAGTTGACGTTGGTGCCGATCACAGCGTTCCAGCGATCGCTGACGGGCCATTTATACTGGACGTCGGCGGTCGCCTGCCACTTCGGGGTGAACGGGAATGCCGAACCTTCGTAATCGGCGAAGACTCCGGTGCCGTTATAGCCCGTGAATTCGTCGATGCGGCTCTTCACATAGGTGCCTGACAGGTTCGCCGTCAGCCCCTGCACCGGCCGCCAGTCGATCGCCGCCTCGACACCATAGATGTGCGAGGTGGGGATGTTGACGAGCCGTTCGAGCAGCCCGAAGATCGGGTCGAGAATGCGGCCGCGGACCTGCTTGTCCGAATAATCGTAGTAGAAGCCCGCGGCATTGAACTGCAGCGTGCGATCAGCGAGCGGCAGTTTGAACCCGGCTTCATAGGCGAGCAACGATTCCTGCGTCGCAGGCAGGAATCCGGTGAAGGACGATGCCGGCACCGTCGGGAACCCGCCCGCTTTCCACCCGCGGGAGATGTTCGCATAGACGATCGCGCGGTTGTCGAACGTATAGGTCAGCCCGCCACGCCATGAGATATTATCCTGCTTTAGTTCATCGACGACCAGCGAAGGCTGGAATGCGGGACTGAAGGTCAGGCAGCCGCCGGCCGGGATCGGCGTGATCGGCGGCGCGCCGGTGAACAATTCGGTCAGCACGTTGAAGCTCAAATAGGTCGTGCCGTCGCCATCATAGCCGCAGCCGTTGAAACTGCGCTCGTTGCGCGTGTAGCGGATGCCGCCCTGCGCGGTGAGGTTCGGCGTCAGATCATATTCGAGATTCGCATAGCCCGCATAAGTGGTCACCTTCTGATTGGTAAACACCGCCGATACGGTCAGGATCGGCAGGCCGGGGATGATGACGTTGCTGCTGAGATCGTTCGTGAAGAGGATCTGCTGCTCGCCTGCCTTATCGTGCGAATAATTGGCGCCGAGAATCCAGCGCGCGTCGCCGCTGGTGCCGGTCAGCCGCAGTTCCTGGAAGAAGCTCTTCACATTGCCCGGCGTATAGCTGTCGAGCTGGCGCCACTGCGTCGCGTCGAGATCCTGCGTCGCGTCCGTGTTGAATTCGATCCATGAGGTGATCGACGTCAGGCGAACATCGTCCGACACGTCGAGATCGGCGCGCAGCGAGGCCTGGTAGAAATCATCGTCGCGGCGCATCGGGGTCTGCGCCGACCAGTTGGCGGCACGCGCATTCTCCGGCGCCAGCGGCGTCGCGAGCACATAGGGATAGGCGCCGGCCGGGTTATAGGGCGTGTGCGCGGTCAGCTGCGGCGCCTGCACGTCCGACTTGTCGCGCCACCCGTTGAGGTTAAGCGTGAATTCGAGCGTGTCGGTCGGGTTCCAGACAACGAGCGCGCGCCCCGCGATGCGGCGGGCGCTGCCCAGCTTGTCGTTCCGCGTGTAATTCTGCTGCCAGGCTCCGCCTTCGTCGACCCGCGCGCTCAGGCGCACACCGAGTGTGTCAGTCAGCGGCGCACTGACAAAGCCCGACAGTTCGAACGCGTTGAAACGGCCGAAACTCGCATCAGCCCCGGCCTCGAATTCGCTGCCTGGTTTGGCGGATATATAGTTGATCGCGCCGCCGGTCGCGTTCTGGCCGTAGAGCGTGCCCTGCGGCCCTTTCAGCACCTCGACGCGCGACAGGTCGAGCGCGGCGCCCTGCGTCAGGATCGCGAAAGGCAGCGGCACTTCGTCGACATAGACGCTGACTGCGGGCGACGCCGCGAGCGTCGATTCGTAGAAGCCGACGCCGCGTATCGTATAGACCGGGGTTGCGATCTGACTCTGGGTAAAGGTCAGACCGGGAACGATCTTGGCGAGGTCGGCAACGGTGCTGATGCCCTGCGCGGTGAGTTGGTCGCCGCCGATGGCGGTGATCGACATCGGGACCGAGTTCAGCGACTGTTCGCGGCGCTGCGCGGTGACGATGATTTCGCTTGCATTTTCGGCCGTCGTTTCGGCGCTGTCCGCCTCCGCCGTCTGTGCCACTACCGGGGTAGCAATTACAGATCCGGCAAAAGCCACGCCTGCCAACAGGCGCGCCGCAAGTCCCTTGGGCATCTCTCTCTCCTTTTTGGAGTCGGCTTATCTGGTTGCCGACTTTCCTTCAGGAAATCAGATTGCCCAAAACTAGTCAAGTACGACTAATCAAGTTTGCCTATTTTTATTTTTCGCGGCCCCTTGCCGCAAGATTGGCGCAAAACCGACGGTGTCGTTCCTTCATCCGTTCGATCGCGGCGATGATCATCGGACGCGACTGGTTCACGCTATTCTCGATGATCAGCCCGCGCACGCTCGCGATCAGCAGCCAGCCGTGCGGAACCAGCGCCTCGGCATCGGCGAAGCCCGCCTCCCGTGCGAGCTTGATGAACTCGTCGTGGATCTCCTGTTCGACCCTGCTTGTGACCGGCTGCAATCCGTCGAGCAGTTCGCGATCCCAACGCGCCGCCAGCAGGATATCAGTCAACGCAAGCCCCTCAGGCTGCGAATGCGTTTCCCAAGAGATGCGCGCATAGTCGGACAATCGCTCGAACGGATCTTCGATTGCCTCGGCCATGCTGCGGGCCGCTTCCATGACGCCGCGCATCGCTCGCTCGGCGGTCGCCACCATTAACGCCACGCGGTTGGGGAACTGGTGAAGTACCGAGCCGCGGCTCAGCGCGGCCTCGGCCATAACATGCTCGATCGTGGTCGCAGTAAAACCCGCGCGCACGATGCATTTGATCGTCGCGTCGAGGATTTTTTCCCGCGTGTCGATGCCGCGTCGCGTCATTCGGCGCGACCGACCGGCAACAGGAATAGAAGTCACATCGCTCATAGGACCATTTGGCTGCGCAGCGTCAAAACGTCAAACTCGGTCGATGTCTGTCAGACGAACATTCCGGACTGGCCTTTAGCTGGCCGTCCGCTTTCCCATAGGATCAGCGAAAGCGAAGATCGCTGACCGCTCAGCCGTCGCCGCCGCATCGAACGCATATCGGCCGCACCCAGCTATCGGGAGTGTGCCAATAGCTTGCCCGGCTTCGGCGTGCTCGATAAGGAGGTCCGATGAAATCGGCCCCCTGTACCATCTAACCGCCTCCCGCACGAAGATATGTGGAGTAACGAAGGCGCGCCGATCCGGCCGCGCCTGCGGATGTTGCACGGCTTGAACAGCCGCCGGCGCACAGAGCCGGTTTCATCGGACGATTTCATGACCAATTATTTCGATAGCCCCTTCAAGGGGATCACGCTCGACAAACAAGTCACGCATCCCAATATCCGCGTGGGTCGATACAGCTATTATTCGGGCTATTATCACGGCCATAGCTTCGACGATTGCGCCCGCTTTCTTCTCCCCGACGACGATGCAGACAAGCTTGTCATCGGCAGTTTCTGTTCAATCGGGTCGGGCGCCGCCTTTATCATGGCGGGCAATCAGGGACACCGGAACGACTGGATCAGCACATTTCCCTTTTTCTGGATGCCGGAGGTGCCTGCATTCGAAGATGCGCTCAACGGCTTCACTGCTGCGGGCGACACAGTGATTGGCAACGACGTCTGGATCGGCTCCGAAGCCATCGTCATGCCGGGGGTCACCATCGGGGACGGCGCCGTCATCGGCACTCGAGCCGTCGTGACGCGCGACGTCGCGCCTTATACGATTGTCGGAGGAAATCCTGCGCGTCCGATCCGAAAGCGTTTCAGTGACGAAGACATCCTCCGGCTCGCCGAGATGCAATGGTGGAACTGGTCCGATGAGGATCTCAAGAGCGCTATGACATTGCTGACCGCTGGCAACGTCGAAAGCCTCTATAAGCACTTTTCTGCGAAGTAACTGCCGATGAACGACAAGGGTGGAAATGGGTCGACCCGTTTCCACCCACCCCCCGGCCGTGACTGGCCGAAACTTGCCTGGACGCAGAACAAACAGCTTCAAGCCAGCGCGATCAATGGCGAACTGTCGGCAAGGTCCCAAGCTCCGGCATCCACAATAGAGCTTGAACGAACGTCGGCTTTCACGAAAGCAATAGAAGCAGATGTCGCCTCAAACTGCACATCGGCGCGATTTTCGAGAATCAAGGCGGACTTCAGATAGAAGGCAGGCCGATCTCAAAGGACACTTAAATCAAAGCGTTGGGATAAAGGTGGGATTTTCCACAGAAAATCTAGCTACATCATTGATATAGCGAGGAAATGGTGGAGCCTAGCGGGATCGAACCGCTGACCTCCTGCATGCCATGCAGGCGCTCTCCCAGCTGAGCTAAGGCCCCGTACCATTTCATCGTGCCGCCCTGGCCAATCATGTTGGCTGCGACCGGGACGCCGCCTTTAGCAGCGCCGTCGGGTGATGCAAGGGGCCAAATGCATCTTGCGATGCCTTTTTGACCCCCCGCTCAGAAAATCAGGTTTCGACGTCGTCGTCGTCCGCGGTCGCGACGCCCAGATCGTCGTCGCCGCCGAGGTCGACGTCATTGTCGGGAGAATCGCTATCCTCGTCGACATCGACGTCCAGATCCAGATCCTCGTCGACGCCTTCTTCCTTGACGACCTTACCGGGCTTTTCGATCTGCTCGAACGGCATCGGCTGCTTCGATTTCAGAACCGATTCCGGAATCCAGTTGTAACCGCAATTGATGCAGTTGATCGGATCATCCTTGGTCAAATCATAGAATCGGGTTGCGCATTTCGGGCAGCTACGCTTCGTGCCCCATTCAGCCTTGATCATATATGCCTCGTAACCCTTTGGAACAGGATAAAAATATCGGAAGAGCGACGGAATTTGAATAGCTATCCGTCAAATCGGCGTGCGCCTTGCCAGATTGCAAGGCCGCTGTCAAAAGCCGCACGCCATGACCGATCAAACCGCCACGCCGCGCAGCTTTTCTGCTTCCGTTCCGCTTAAAGGTAGGATCGCGATTCCGGGTGACAAGAGCATCTCGCACCGCTCGTTGATGCTGTCGGCGCTCGCAGTCGGCGAAAGCCGCGTCACCGGCTTGCTCGAAGGGCATGACGTGCTCGCCACCGCCGCCGCGATGCGCGCGATGGGGGCGACGATCGAACGCCGGGACGACGGCGAATGGCGCATTCATGGCGTCGGCGTCGGCGGGCTCCTTCAACCTCGGGAAGCTCTCGACATGGGGAACAGCGGCACCTCGACCCGCCTGCTCATGGGCCTTGTCGCGAGCCATCCGATCACCACGACCTTTATTGGCGACGCCAGTCTGTCCGGCCGCCCGATGGGCCGCGTCATCGACCCGCTTTCGCAGATGGGCGCCGACATCAGCGCTTCGCCGGGCGCCAAAGGGACCAAGACTCTGCCGCTGATGGTACGCGGCCTCGCGCCCGCCATCCCCCTTTCCTATCGCCTCCCCGTCGCCTCGGCGCAGGTGAAGAGCGCGATCCTGCTCGCGGGTCTCAACACGCCGGGGATCACCGAAGTGATCGAACCCGTGCCCACGCGCGACCATAGTGAACGCATGCTGCGCGGCTTCGGGGCCGAGCTGACGGTCGAGTTGGGCGGCAACGGTACGCGCCATATCCGCATTCGCGGCGAGGCCGAACTTAAACCGCAGACGATCGTCGTCCCCGGCGACCCCTCGTCCGCGGCATTTTTCATCGTCGCCGCGCTCGTCGTCCCCGGTTCGGATGTCCTCATTGCCAATGTCGGTCTTAATCCCACACGCGCAGGTCTGGTCGAAGTCCTGCGGCAGATGGGCGGCGACATCGAACTTGTCGATGCGCGCGAAGTCGGCGGCGAACCCGTCGCCGACCTTCGCGTTCGATACAGCAGCCTCAAGGGCATCGAGGTCGATCCCGCGGTCGCGCCAAGCATGATCGACGAATTTCCGATCCTCTTCGTCGCCGCAGCGCTCGCCCAAGGCCGCACGGTTACCACGGGGCTCGACGAACTGCGCGTCAAGGAAAGCGACCGCATTGCCGTAATGGCCACGGGCCTCAAGGCGATCGGAGCGCGCGTCGAAGAGACCGAGGACGGACTGATCATCGACGGCACGGGCGGCGACCCGCTGCCCGGCGGCGCGACCATCGCGGGCCATCTCGACCACCGTATCTGCATGAGCTTCGCGATCGCGGGCCTCGTCAGCAAGGCAGCCGTGACGATCGACGACATCGCCCCGGTAGCGACCAGCTTCCCCAATTTCGAGGAACTGCTGGCCGGACTCCAGCAATGATCATCGCAGTCGATGGCCCCACCGCGTCGGGCAAGGGCACACTCGCGCGCCAGCTTGCCGAACATTTCGGCTTGCCCGTACTCGACACCGGGCTCCTTTATCGCGCGGTCGGTTACCAGACGCAGCTGAACCATGGTGATGCAGACAGTGCCGCCGATGCTTTGGCTGCCTGCGACTTCCCCGACAGCCTGCTGGACGATCCCGCGCTGCGCTTCGAAACCACCGGCGGGCTCGCCAGCCGCGTGTCGGTCCACCCACAGGTCCGCGCCGCGCTGTTCGAACGGCAGGTCGAATTCGCGAACCAGCCCGGCGGCGCAGTGCTCGACGGCCGCGACATCGGCACGGTGATTGCGCCGCACGCCGACGCCAAGCTGTTCGTCACCGCCAGCCCCGAAGAACGCGCGCGGCGCCGCCATGCCGAGATGGTGGGGCGCGGCGTTACCGTAAGCTTCGAAGCCGTACTCGCCGACGTTCACGCCCGTGACGCGCGCGATACCGGCCGCGCCGACGCGCCGCTGATGCGCGCGCCGGACGCCATGCTGCTCGACAACACGGACATGGACCGGGACGCAGCACTCGCCGCCGCCATCGCTTTCATCGAGGAGCGCCGCAAGGCGCGCGGCTGAGACCGGCTTTCCACCTTGCTTTTAAGGGGGGTGCGCACTATACGCGCGCCGTCCGACGGGCATTTTGCCGGTCGAGGCACGGACAAACCGCCGCTCTTACCCGAGCGTCGGGCGCGATGGAGCTGATCCGTCGCGCCCCTTTTGCTTTGCCCCTGCCTTGTCCTGCCAAAGGTTCGAAGGATGTCTTGCCTCGCATCCGGCGGGCAGGACGGATCGGCCACAAGACCAGCGGAACCAACCGCTTGGCCGGAACAAATGAAGTAAGGAAAACACTCTATGGCCTCTACGGCTTTTCCGTCGCGCGACGATTTCGCCGCGATGCTCGACGAATCGCTGGGTGGTGCTGATGGCGGCTTTGAAGGCCGCGTCGTCAAGGGCACCGTGACCGCGATCGAAAACGACCTGGCAGTGATCGACATTGGTTTGAAGAGCGAAGGCCGCGTGCCGCTTCGCGAATTCGCCATGCCGGGCCAGAAGGCCGACATCAACGTCGGTGACGAAGTCGAAGTCTATGTCGACCGCGTCGAAAACGCCAATGGCGAAACCATGCTGTCCCGCGATCGCGCCCGCCGCGAAGCCGCCTGGGACCGCCTGGAAGAAGAATTCAACAAGGAAGCACGCGTCGAAGGCGTCATCTTTGGCCGCGTCAAGGGCGGCTTCACCGTCGACCTCGGCGGCGCCGTTGCGTTCCTTCCGGGTTCGCAGGTCGACATCCGCCCCGTGCGCGACGTTGGCCCGCTCATGGACCTGCCGCAGCCCTTCCAGATCCTCAAGATGGATCGCCGCCGCGGCAATATCGTCGTCTCGCGTCGCGCCATCCTCGAGGAAACGCGCGCCGAACAGCGTTCGGGCCTGATCCAGAACCTCGAAGAAGGCCAGATCATCGAAGGCGCAGTCAAGAACATCACCGATTACGGTGCGTTCGTCGACCTCGGCGGCATCGACGGCCTGCTCCATGTCACCGACATGAGCTACAAGCGCGTCAACCACCCGAGCGAAGTCATCAACATCGGTGACACCGTCCGCGTCCAGATCATCCGCATCAACCGCGACACGCAGCGCATCAGCCTTGGCATGAAGCAGCTCGAAAGCGATCCGTGGGAAGGCGTCGCCGCCAAGTACCCCGTCGGTGCGAAGCTCTCGGGCACTGTCACGAACATCACCGACTACGGCGCGTTCGTCGAACTCGAAGCGGGCATCGAAGGCCTGGTCCACGTCAGCGAAATGTCGTGGGTCAAGAAGAACGTCCACCCGGGCAAGATCGTTTCGACCAGCCAGGAAGTCGACGTCATCGTCCTCGAAGTCGACAGCGACAAGCGCCGCATTTCGCTCGGCCTCAAGCAGGCCCAGTCGAACCCCTGGGGTGCTTTCGCTGAAGCTCACCCGGTCGGCTCGGTCGTCGAAGGCGAAGTCAAGAACGCGACCGAATTCGGTCTGTTCGTCGGCCTGCCGGGCGACGTCGACGGCATGGTTCACATGTCGGACATCGCTTGGGGCATCTCGGGCGAAGAAGCGCTGCACCTCCACCGCAAGGGCGAGGCCGTGCAGGTCGTCGTTCTCGACGTCGACGTCGAGAAGGAACGCATCAGCCTCGGCATCAAGCAGCTTGAAAAGGGTGCTCCGGCCGTTGGTGGCGGTACCGCTGCCGTCGGTTCGCTGAAGAAGAACGACGTCGTCACCGTCTCGGTCCTCGAAGTTCGCGACAACGGCCTCGAAGTTCAGGCTGGCGAAGATGGCGCCACCGGCTTCATCAAGCGCGCCGATCTTGGCCGCGATCGCGACGAACAGCGCGCCGAACGTTACCAGGTCGGTCAGAAGTTCGATGCGATGGTCATCGGCTTCGACCGTTCGAAAAAGCCGAACTTCTCGGTCAAGGCGATGCAGATCGCCGAAGAGAAGGAAGCGGTTGCTCAGTACGGTTCGTCGGACTCGGGTGCGTCGCTCGGCGACATCCTCGGCGAAGCGCTGAAGGCCGGCAAGAAGGATTAATTTCCTCTTCCCTCGCTCACGCGAAACAAAAGGCCCGCAGAGTGTCCCTCTGCGGGCCTTTTTCTTTCGGTGATATATTTTGACCGGACAGTGATTCGTGATACCTTCTGCGCGCGTTGGGAGGGGTCTCGCGCACAATGGACCGGCAACGACCGGAACTGCTTCGGCAGGAAATGCGTGGCTATACATAATAGGGGAAGCAGATGATCCGGTCAGAACTGGTTCAGAAGATCGCGAGCGAAAACAGCGATTTGCGGCTAGAGGAAGTCGAGCGCATCGTTGACACATTCTTCGATTCCATCGTCGATCAGCTCGCCTCGGGCGGGCGTGTCGAACTGCGTGGCTTCGGCGCCTTCTCCACCCGATCGCGCGAGTCGCGCGTCGGACGCAATCCCCGAACAGGGGCCTCCGTCGATGTGAAGGCGAAGAGCGTGCCCTATTTCAAACCGGGCAAGGAAATGCGCGAACGCCTGAACGGCTGAATTTTCCGCATTTGCTAGCTGTCATTCCGGCGCAGGCCGGATTCTCGTCGGCGCGTCAATAGAATGCCATGAGATCGTGTTTCGGAGCCACGTGCCTTCCGAACACCCTGCGCCGTGATGACGAAGTCGGTAAAGTCTATGGACTGCCGGCTCAGTTCTTAAGCCGGTATCCCGTCCGGAACATCCAGAAAATCACACCGAGGCACAGCGCCAGGAACAGCGCGACCGCGCTCATGCTGACTTCGATCCCGACGTCGCCCTTGCCGAAGAAGGTCCAGCGGAACCCGCTGATCAGATAGACGACGGGATTGAACAGCGTGATCGTCCGCCAGGCGGCAGGCAGCATGTCGAGCGAGTAAAAAGCGCCGCCCAGAAAGGTGAGCGGATAGATGACCAGCATCGGGATCACCTGAAGCTGCTCGAAGCTTTGCGCCCAGATGCCGATGATGAAGCCGAACAGGCAGAATGTCACCGCCATCAGGATCATGAAGGCGACCATCAGCAGCGGGTGCGCGACCTGCACGTCGACGAAAAGGTGCGCGGTCGCAAAGATGATCGAGCCGATGACCACCGACTTGGTCGCCGCGGCGCCGACATAGGCGATGACCGTCTCCAGCGGCGACAGCGGCGCCGACAGCATTTCGTAGATCGTCCCCGTCCATTTGGGCATATAGATGCCGAACGAGGCGTTGCTGATGCTCTCGGTGAACATCGTGAGCATCATCAGCCCAGGCACGATGAACGCGCCATAGGGGACATTGCTGACCTCGGTCATCCGGCTGCCGATCGCCGATCCGAAGACGACGAAATAGAGCGCGGTGGTGATCACCGGCAACATCAGGCTGGTCCAGAAGGTGCGGCCGAAGCGCGCCATTTCAAAGGCATAGATTGCGCGCACACCGCGCCAGTTCGCGGTCATGCGGCTTCTCCCTTCGCACCGTTCGAATCATGCACCAGCCCGACGAAAATATCCTCGAGCGAGCTTTGGCGCGTGTGCAGATCCTTGAACTGAACGCCGATGTCGGTCATCCGCCTGAGCAACGAAGGCACCCCCGTCGCCTCGGCGCGGCTGTCGAATTCATACACCAGCTCATTGCCGTCGCCCGTCAGTTCGAGCTTCCACTGCGCCAGCTCTTCGGGGATCGCCGCGAGCGGTTCGACAAGGTTGAGCGTCAGCGTCTTACGCCCCAGCTTCTTGATCAGTTCGTCCTTCTGTTCGACGAGGATCAGCCGCCCGCCGGTGATCACACCGACGCGGTCAGCCATTTCCTCGGCCTCCTCGATATAGTGCGTCGTGAGGATGATCGTGACGCCGCGTTCGCGAAGCCCGCGCACCATGTTCCACATATCGCGGCGAAGCTCGACGTCGACGCCCGCGGTCGGTTCGTCGAGGAACAGGATTTCGGGCTCGTGTGACAGCGCCTTCGCGATCATCACGCGGCGCTTCATCCCGCCCGACAATTCCATGATCTTCGCCGAGCGCTTGTCCCACAGCGACAGATCGCGCAGCAATTGCTCGATGAACGCCGGATCCTTGGGCTTGCCGAACAGCCCGCGCGAGAAGCTGACGGTCGCCATCACACTCTCGAACGCGTCGGTGTGCAATTCCTGCGGCACCAGCCCGATCATCGTCCGCGCCGCGCGATAGCCCTGGGCATGGTCGTGCCCGCCGACGATCACCGTCCCGCTGCTCGCCGTCACGATCCCGCAAACGATGCTGATCAGCGTCGTCTTCCCCGCACCGTTCGGCCCGAGCAGCGCGAAAATCTCGCCCTTGTTGATCGTCAGGTCGACATCGCTCAGCGCCTTGTGACCGCTTTTATATGTTTTTCCGAGACCGGAAATTTCGAGGACTGGAGTCATGGCACGGCATCTAGCCGAGCCACAGCATGGCGTGAAGCGTCAAACATCGCTTGACCTCCATCGGTCCATCGGCTTGACCGGCGTCGGTCACGCGGACGTGGCGAAATCGGTAGACGCAGCAGACTTAAAATCTGCCATCCTTTGGGTATGCGGGTTCAAGTCCCGCCGTCCGCACCACCATGAAAACGCTGGACTTTCTGGCGTTTCTGTCAGCCCTCTTTCAGGGCTGATTTGGGAGCCGTGTGTAGTTCTGGTGTAACCGCGTCAAGATTCCCGGTGTCAATTGCGTCGATCGCGGCGTCCACATGGTCGTCCGCAATGTGGGTATATTTGAGTACCATAGCCAAAGTTTTGTGGCCGCTGATCCGCTGAATGGTGGGGAGGTCAACACGCGCCTTTACGAGGCCGGTAATGGCGGTGTGGCGCATGACATGCGGCGTCACCTTTTTCGGGTCGAGCCCGGCGCGGACGACAGCCCGCTCGAATTGCTTTCCCATTGACCGACGATGAGGAAGCTCTGCGTCCGACCGTTTGGTCGCGAAGACGTAACCGATCTTGTCGTCGCGCTGCGCCCGCTCCTGTTCCAACATTTTGGCGAGTGTGGCCGTAATGGGCTGCCACCGCTCGCCAGCCTTCGCCTCATCAATATGAATGCGGCGCTGGGCAAAATCGATCTTCGACCACCTCACGCGCAAAATCTCGCCATGCCTCATGGCAGCGTTGAGGCCGAAGGCGACAAACAGCCAAGTAGTCGGATCTTGATCGGCGATAGCGGCCTGCATCAGAGCCGACTGCTGCTTGGGCGTCAGGACCTCGATCTGTTTGCGCGCCTCCTTGCCGCGAATGATCTCGGGCTTGTCGTCGGCCTTGATCCACTTCCACTTGATCGCCTTGCGGAACATGTGGGTCAGCGTCGTCAGTTCGCGATTCACGGAGGACTGCTTGAGCCCCTTCTCCATGCGGTGTCGGACATAATGCTTGATCGCCCAGTCCTTCACCTGGTCGATACGGGTCGCGCCAAAATACGGAACCAGATGAAGCTCCAGATGCCTCCTCTTGTTCTTCAGATCGCGATAGCCGGCGTCGTTAGGACCGAGCATGTCGGTCAAGCGGTCGATGTAGTCGGTGGCGACGTCCCGAAACAGCCGATGCACCTTGCGCCCGGTCGGGAGGTCAAGTCGCCCTTCCCGCGCCTTAGTTCTCAATACCTCAATCGCCCGCTCGACTTGCTCGCGAGTTACGCCTTCGCTTTCCCGACCGATGACGCGGTGAACGCGCGTGCCATCGACCATGATGTTGACGGAATAGCGGATGTCGCCCGTCCCCATGCGCTCCGCGGTAATGCCATGCTCGTTGATCCGCTGGCCCTTTTCGAGCGCACGGATCGCAGGACGGGTGAGGCGTTGAAACTTGAGCGCCATTAGAATGCCTCTCCCATCAGAGAATAGTCGCCTACCGCGAAGCGCTCTTGAGCGCGGCGCTGCATCATTTCCTGGAAGAGTTTCACGCCCTCGTCTTCGGCGTCGTTGTATGGCTTCCTTGCTTCATCCCAATCTTTTTTGGCTGTCCGCTCGATGTCATCCAGCTCGACGATGCGGTCGAGCATCGCCAGCAATTGATCGACGGATTCCGCATCCGCGACATCCTGAATGTATTTGCGCACACTCTCGCGCTTCATATCTGTCCTGGTCTCACGGCCGACGTATTGGCTCAAAAGGCCGCGTGCCGCTCCGCCAGAGCCAAACAGGCCTGGATTACGGCTGAACCGCGCCTTCTCGGGTAGATCGGGGTGAATGGGGATTCCCGCCGCCGCCATTTCGTCGATGAGGCCCTTCCTCTCCTGTTGAGCCGCATACAAGCGGTTCCAGGCGCCCATCACAAACTCATCATCACTCGTCTTGTCCGGCCGCGCTTCGCGGATGGGTCCGGTGGCGAACATCCGGGCCACCGCAGCCCAAGTTTTTAGATTGGTGCTCCAGCGCTTCCCGGTGATGCTCTCGATCTTTTCAATCTCGGCGCCCACGATCCGTAGCAGGCGCGCAGTGTGCTCGCCGCCTGCCCGCTCATCCTCTTCGAAGGTGCGCTGCAACCGCCATTCGGCCTCTTGCGCCACGCTGCGCCCGTTGTGCGCGGCAGCTTGCTCCAATGCCGCCTTGAGCGTCGGCGATGTCCTGACCCCGATCTGCTGTCGTTTCTGCTCGTCGGGTAACGCCGGGCGCCCGCGCTTTGATTCCGTCATTTCGTGCCTCCGAATAAACCGTGATGGATATATCACGGAAAATTCTTGCCGTCTAGACCGTTCGGGACATATAAATCGCTATGCGGGCATATCGAGATAATTGCAGCGCCGCCCGCCGCTAGCGAGAAGGAACGTAAAGATATGCATGAACAGACCGATAGCGGGGTCGAGCGGATCAACGTCCGCGTCCTCCCCGACAACCGGATCAGCCGAGCCGACTGGGCGCGGATGATCAATCGCACCAATAAGACGGTGACGATGTGGGCGTCCAAAGGCTGGGGGCCGCGCTGCATTCACGTCGGCGGCCGTGTCTTTCACGACTATACCGAATGCCGGGCGATGGCTCGCGGCGAGCGTCCCGTGAAGCCAACTGTGGCGCTCGCGGCGTGATCCCATGCGAGGCAACGCAGGGGCGACGGCCCAGAACGTAAAGGGACGCCGCGCGGTCCTCACTACGCGGCGTCCTGAAATTATCAGCAGTTTGGCGACGGCTGGTATCGAACCAACTAGCGACGAGGGAATGGCTGCGCAAGTTTTTGCGGCCGCGATCCTGAAAGCCCGCGATGCGTGGGCCGACGTCAACCGACATGGGCGCCGTTATTCGGACCGCGAAGCCTCCGGGCCGCTGATCCGCCGCGCGACCTATCCCGAAAGGAATTGAACATGGCACTACCTGCACCTGCGGGCATGACGCCGCGTGAGACGGCATTGGAAATTCTCACCAACCACCCCGACGGATTGAGCTGGAAAGCCGCTCAGTTCCTCGGGAATGTCGCGGGCTGCCCCGATCGCAGCCTGAGCGAGCCCCAGTTGAAATGGCTGGGCAAGCTCGCCGTCTCGGCGGGTCTCATCTGCGTGGGAGAAGCGGCATGAGCACTCAGAACAATCGTAGCAACGTGGGCGACAACGACCTCCCGCGCTATGGCAAAGGCGGCGCCGGCTATCGGGATGACAACGCCAGCCGGGACGGCGCCCGCAAGGTGAACCGCGACGGCTCTCGCGCGACACAATGCGATTTCGCCTTGGCGGTCGTTGATAGCGTCGGAGCGAACGGCATCAGCAGCTACGGCGTATATGAATCGCCCGATGCCCCGTTTCGTGACCTTTCCACCTGCCGCGCTCGCCTAAGCGATCTCAAGGCACAGGGTAAGATCGTCAAGAAGGGTGAGCGCACACCCGGCGATGCCGGCGTGTCCGTGAACCTTTGGATTGCCGCTCGTTTCGCCCCGCCGGTCGACGCGGATCCACAGGGCGACATGTTCGCCGACACACCCGAGCCCACGAAGCGCGCGACGCTGAAAATCCGAAATCCGGCCCATCTTCTCGGCCTGGTCGGTCGCTACGCTCAGAAGGCTGGATAACGTGGCAGCGGTTCACCTGACCCGCGACAAGGGGATCTACCGCGTGCGGGTGCAGCCGCCCGCCGCGGCCCCGGTCTTGCCGATCGCAGCGGAAACTCATGTCGGTTATCTGTCTGCCCAGACGGCGGCAGGTACGATCGCCAAGGTTCTCGGCCTTGCGATCGTCGATGAGACACAATCGAAGGGCGCCGCCTGATGGCCCGCGCCCGAAAGAACAAGCCGAACAAGTCTGGTCGCAACGAAAATTCCACCGGTCGCTTTGCTCGCCTGCCCCATGAAGTTCTGCTTTCGGCGGCGTACTGCTCGCTGACGCCGAACGGACGCGCCCTGCTCGTCGAACTGACGGCGATGGAAAACGGGCAGAACAACGGCAGCCTGTGGCTATCAGTCCGGGATGCCGCGGCGCGCATCGGACTGGTCAACAAGGATTCCGCGGCGAAGGCGTTCGGCGAGTTGGAGGCAGCGGGTCTGTTGAGGATGACGAAGGAAGCGCATTTTTCCGTCAAGACAGCCGAAACCTCGCGCGCCCGGTGCTGGCGCCTCACCTTCCTGCCCGCGATTGGTACCGGCAGGACAGACGAATGGCGGCAGTTCGAGCCGGTCGACAAAGGCGCGAAACGGCGCATGGAAATGGGGCTCGGCGCACACAAGGCATACCGCAAAGCGATGGCAAAAGAAAAAATGCCGGTCCTCGATTCGTGGACAATCAGGGAGTCAGCGGTCCATTTGGAGGGGCGAGCGGTCCACAAATTGAGGACCGCAAAACCCGACAATCACGAAAATGCGCCGATTTTGGTTGTCCACGATTCAGGGCCACATACAGCTGTTACCATGGATACCGGGCCGCACGCTCTTTGCTGGCGCGTCGGGCGACTGCTCCGGGTGCTACCCGATATCCTGCCCGCAGCATGGCCGGCCCAACCTGCAACCTCGGCGCTCGCCGCATGAAGGCGCCAATGACTGGACACAGAAAAATTGAGCGTCGTTTTCGCGAGCGCGTCGCACACCCTGAGCATGATTGGATCCGATGATGACCGAACAACCGAAACCAGAGCGCGCCAGCAAGGCGAAAGCGGAAAAGCCGAACAGCGGCGCGGCCACGGGATTTGTGATCGACAGCAACGATCCTGCCGATGTCGCGAAGGCGTTGGCGACGTGCGTTCCTGAGTGGGGCGAACTGAAGGCGACGCAGCGCGACGAGTTGGTGCAGCATTCGATCCGCAGTCGCGAGCGCCCCACCCGCGCCAAGGTGGCGACGGTGAAGGTGGGTGAAGCGTTGCAGATCAGTCCGCCCGACAAGCATCAGGCGAGCCATGCGATCCGCATCTACGAAACCTTCGCCACATCATCGGATGACGTCGTGTCCTCGCGCCTCACTGAGATTCAGGCCCATTTTGCCAAAGCGGGTGACGATACGGGGCAAAAGATGAGCGCTGCGCTCGCCTTTATTGCCGGCTGCGATCCCGAGAACGAACAGCAGTCGGCAATGGCAACACAGCTGGCGCTGGTTCACGACGCTGCGCTTACAGCGCTCTCCCGCGCGAACAGGGCCGAGTATATGGAGAGCTACGAGAAATATTCGAACCAGGCGAACAAGCTGTCGCGAACCTTCGCAATGCTCACAGATTCCTATGCCAAGCTCCAGCGCGGCGGCATTCAGACCGTAAAGCACGTCAACGTCTACGAGGGTGGCCAAGCTGTGGTCGCCGATCACGTTCACACAGGGGGGATGAATGCAAAAAGATCGGAACAAGTCCACGCAACCGGAAATATTGGCGCGGGCGCAACGGTGCTTAGCTACAACCCGGAGGGGAACGGCGTGCCAATCCCCGGCTGTCAGAGGCAAGCGGCGTTGTCGAATGCACGGCGGAGCTAAGGGAAGCGGCGGACAACTCGGCAACCGTAACGCATGGAAGCACGGTCAGTGTTCCGGCGTTGTGCAGGCTGAACTGCGCCATATGCGCGCGCTTGTGAAAGCCGCTCGCGACCTGATCTCTGAATGACAGTGGCGGGCGGGTAGTCTCAAGCTCCCGCCCCAAGGTCGTAGTGTCTCGCGCACCCGGCCGACCAGCAGCAAAGATTATCGCAAGGACGGACCAACGCCAAGCAGAACGACTCTCAACTTGGGGGGATTTCACTACTGGCGCCGTCAGCACCCTGTCTCCGAGCACCGGCGAAAAATCGGCGGCGAAATCGGGACAGACCGATCAGTGCCAAGAAAATCAGCCACGGCCATGCAGCCATCAGTGCCGTTCCGAAAAGCGTCGAACCTAAATCTTTATGCCCCGCGCCGCGTGACCAGTCGTCTACGGCTTGAGCAAGCCGCCCGATAGGATTGTTAGGGAATACCGCCTCGACAGCAGCCGCGACCGCCGCGAGGATCAACATATTCAAAATTCCGAAAAACAACAGGACGGGAAAACAGCCATCGCCCTCCGCGCGCGGCCGTTCGGTTCGGAATGCGATATGGAACAGCGTGAGCAGGCCATAGGATCCCACCCCTCCAAGAGCGAAGAGGGGGACGATCGAGGCGAACGTGACGACCTTATCCCAATTGATGGAGACTTCACCGGCAACCGCAGAGACCCCGGCACCGATCCCAACAACGGCCGCGATGATCGCAGCTATGGTCAATAGCCCGAGCGCGACTGCCCAGACGGAATGACGGAACCTGATGATTAGGTACGCCAGCACTATGCCCGCGGCAATTTGTAGCACCAGCATCATGTTCCCCGCCCCTTCAAAGCCGACGATAGCGCGATAAAAAAAGGGCGGCGAGTCGAAACCCGCCGCCTCAATATTGGCCGTGCATGGCGATCAGCTTATGCGATACCGCGTCGGCTCAATGCCCTTGGGTGCGGGAAGGATGATTATGTTCTGATCCTCCCCGTCATATGTCGGCGGCGGCAGCAAACGCGGATCGTAACCCTCGCCTATCGCGTACCCGCCCGGGTCCGACACCGGGCAACCCGGCTCCTGTTTCCAGTTCTCGCCGTGATGAATGAAGTCATCCTCGGCGGTGCCACCGTCCAGTTCGTCGCCGTTCGGTTCGAGGTCGCTGTCGGGGTCCATGTCGTCGAGCCCATCGATCAGCCGCTGCACCAGACGTTCCAGCGCCGGCCGCGGTAATGACGGGATGAGCGAAAGAGCGATCTCGGCGGGGAGCCGTGAAGCCCCCCGCCCGATCCGAATAGACAGCGCGCTCATGACAGCACCTGAAAGGCGAGATCGACGATCTGCACGGTAAACCATGCAACGACGATAGCGGCGGCGCAGCCCCATAGGGTTGAGGGCTGGCGCGCGGGTTCGCGGCGGGCGGTCACGACATACCGCCTTTCCCGTTCAGCCGGTCCAAGTCTTCAATGATCACGTCCGTGAATTGACGCAGCCATTCGTCAATCTTCTCGTCGTCCCACCGCTTGGCGGGGCCGAACAAGTCTACCATCGATCGAATGGCCTGTGCCACGCTCTTGGGGCCGCTCATTTCGCACCCCCTTCCTTGGCGATGATCGCTCGGATGGCGCGGATCGCATTGAGGGCGTGGCATTCGATCCAATCGCAATGGTCCGCCAGGGCGTCCAGTTGCTCGGTGCGGGCGAGCGTCGCCGCTTCTTGCGTGTCCACGGAATGAACCAGCATCGACCACAGTTGGATCTCGATGCCGCGCAATGTCGTCGGCACCGCATCACCGATCAGGACCTCGGCTGGCCCCATGATATCGATTTGCTCACGCTGAGCAGCGTTGACGCCTTCGATAAAGGGGCCTTCGTCCGGTGTCGTGTCGTAGATCGTGCGAGCCTGATTGTAGGTTGCCCATGCCGCAAGAATGTCGGCATCGTCTTTCGTGGTTAAGGTGGTGGCGCCGTCCGGCGCACGGGTGCTAATAGCTCCCATAGTCGTATCCCTTCTGAAACAAGGGTTGCGATAGGACCGGGGATGGGACGCCAATCCCGCCCCGGTCCGCCTTGGCTTCTGGCCTTGGCAGTTCGTTACGTAACGAAATTAACGATAGGTGTCAACCTTGTTACGTAACGCGCTTGCGCTCGGGCTATCCGTTCGTTATGTAACGGAAATGGTTTTATCGAACGCTGAGCGGCAGGCCCGCTACCGGAAAAATCTCAAAGCCCGGGCCAAGGGCGTGACGCCCGATCTGGTCGCGGCGGCTGTTGAGGCGATGTATCGCTATAATCAGCAGTTGAACGCCGACCCCCGCCAGCCGAGCTGGGAAGATTTTGTGAAGAGTGCCAGCCGACGCGGCAAGTTCGACCTCTGGCGGCAATGGTTCGACGCCCCGTTTGATCCCGAGACCTGCGACGACATTTCCGCGGCGGGCTTCGATGGTGACCTGGTCGCGCGAGTGTGGCCCGTTGCCTATGCCGTCCTTCGTCCGCCTGTCCCATAACGGAATCCGCGCCAACTTGACGAGTGCCCGCCGTTAAGCGACACATCGCCGCCATGGATGGCGCTGCTGTAACTCCTCATGCGATCGTGACGCTGGCTTATGCCTTTGCCGCCCTGTTCGCCCTGGCGGGCGCCTTCGCGTGGCTGCGCCTCGTCAATCGGCGGTCAGCGCAATCGAGCGCCGGCAAGACCCCTGACCTGGACGGCCTTTCAAATGCAGCAACGGCAACTGCGCTGTCGATGTTCTGCGCGGGCGCCGCATTCCTATTTTCCCTGCTCATCTGACCAAGCGTTTCGGCAGCACTACGTGCACGCGCGGGATTGCTTATCGATAACAGTTACGGCGCCGAATTTTCCCGCGTCGTAAAAAGGGTCATCCCGCCCGGTGATATTACACCGGAGAACACCGAAGCGGCTCGAATTATTTCACCCCAAAAAACGCGCGCGCGTTCTCTTAATATAAGAGATGATACGCGCCCGCGTCATATAAGCCGAAAGCCGCAGAAAACTGCCGGAATTAATGACATTCGGCATGCCGATTTCTTGACTTTTCGCGGGTATCATGATACCGTCAAACCATGGCGACGATCAGCATCCGCGTTCAAATTTGGCAGGGGGTTCTGTTGCCTCCCTCCCTGCCTTGCCCCCGACCCCATGCTGGTCGTCGTCACCCCTGTTCCATTGGAGGCACCCTTGGAAGTTTCGCCCGCACTGGCTAGCTCGCCGGCAGTCGCCGCTATCCGGCACATTCAACAGCTCCGGCTAGACGGCCTTGCGTTGATCCGCATCACCGAAACCATCGCCGGTCATTACGGGTTCGATTTCGACAGCGTGTATGACGCGCTGGGTGCCTTCCCAGAAAACCTGATTGAGTATGCCAAAAGCCCAGAAGGCGTTACTGCGCTCGGCATTGTCGTGAACAACACTCTGACCGATGAGACGTGGGATTGCCCTGACCTCATCGTCACAATCCACTGAGGCGCGGCCATGACCGACGCCCCGCTCTACGATCCGCTCTCCGATTATGTCGCCGCGGCACACGGTGATCCCGACGCATGCTTTCGGCTGTCGGCATTCGCTCGGACTTCCGTGCTCGACGGTTCCGACGATCTACTGACGGCGTCGATGGAGGGCGCTACGCTCGCGCGCCTTGCCGCACTGCGCGGCAGTGTGCTGGCGGCGGTCCTGATGTCGCAGCACATGGTGACTGTTGCCGAGACCTATGAAGCGGCAGGTGATTCCAGCCACGCCGAATGCGTCTGCGCAGAGGCGTTGGCGATCCTCGAACTGATCGAAGCCTACCCGCCGCCCGGCTGGGACGCGGCGGCATGGTCGGATCACATATTGGCTCTCGTCACGCAGACCGCGACGAAGACCAACGCAAATTTCATGGAACTGACGAAGCATTACCGGGACATTTGGGCGCCCTTCCTCGCGCCGCCTGCCCAGCCTACAGGAGACACGACGCAATGACCGCTCGCCAGCCCCGCACCCCACAGGAAGCCGCCGCGCTCGACCCGATGGGCTTGTTGAGCTTCCCTGCACCATCGCAGCGGGGCTTGTTCGGCGCTTCTACTCGCCGCCGCCCGCCTTTCCAGATCGGCACCGGCAGCCTGAACTACGGGGCCGACAATGCCGGGCAGGTCATGGATATGACTGGCTCGCCGCCGCCGATCAGCGCGGCGCCCCCGCCTCCGACCAACTGGCCCGACCTGATCGGCGACTTGCCTCTCAGCATCGGCCAAGTCGATCCCTATGCCAATCATGGCATTGGGGCAGGAAGCGGCGTAAACGGTCAAAAGGCCTCCGCGCTGCAAGGAGAAGTGTTGCCTCCGTTGCCTCCGCGTCGTGGCGGTATTTTCGGTGCGTCCGCTCAGACACCGCAAGGCGAGATGCCCTCGACCATCGGCGGGCAGGCCCGCGCGGCGGCGATCGGTGGCGGGATGCAGCGTGGCGCAAGCCGCATGGCCGATACCCTCGGGGACGCTATCCCCAAAAAGAAGGGCGGCTTTGACTGGCGCTTTGCCGCTGGCATTCTCGGTGATGCGTTGGGCTCGCTGAACGGGCAGGCCCCCATGTTCGCGCAGAATATGTGGAAGCTCCGTCAGCAGCAGGCCGATCACCGGGACCGCATGGAACAGATGCGCGAACAGACGCGCCTCAAGCTGAGCGAACCGGACTATGCGACCGTCAACAATCGCCGCGTGCGGATCAACCCGACGACGGGGGAGTCTGAGGTGCTCTACACCGCGCCGCAGGATTTCGAGGATTACGCCACTTCCCTTGGTGCTGAGCCGGGAACACCGGAATTTGACCGCATGGTTCAGGACTATGTGCTGCGCGGCAGCGGCCCGACTGCGACGGACAACTACAATGTTCGCGAGGACTGGCGGCAGGAAAACCGCGAGGAGCTTGAGGGCATCCGGCAGAACAATCGGATCGGCCTGCAAACCCACCGACAGGCGGGCCAGCGTGCGCTCAAGGCTGTTCCGACGTATCGACAGGCCAACCCGACGTCGCCGCGTTCACAGGGTCGGTCTGGCGGCTCTGGCAGCATCCCGGAAGGCGCGACGGCGACCGGTCCTGGCGGTGCAAAGATGATCCGACGAGGCGGAAAGTGGGTTGATCTCAAGTGAGGGATGATCTGCCGCCCGGGTTCAAACTTGATGCGCCGTCCGCCCCACAGCGGCCGAAAGCTAGCGGCGCCCGGGCGGGCGCCCTTGGTGTCACCCCCGTCGACCCGCGCCCAATCCCCCTGTTGCCTAACCTAATCGCTACCGGCGATATCGTGGACGGCGATACTATCGGGCTGGACAACGGCTCTAACGGTCGCCTGTACGGCTTCGACGCTTTCGAGAAGGGTCAGCCCGGCTATCGCCCCGATGGATCGCGTATCAATCTCGGAGACCTTTCGGCTGGTGCGCTCGCGGCCTATATCCGTCCATCGCAGAGCGTGACGGCCAATGGCAAACAGACCTATGGGCGTCCGGTCATCACGCTTGGCGACGGTGCCAAGGACCCGATGCTCAACATGCTGTGGCAGGGCGCAGGCTATGCCGCTCCCGAATATCTCCGCGACGATCCGGCGCGCGCCGCCTCCTACACGGAAGCCGAACGGCTCGGGCGGCTCAACCGACAGGGCGGGTTCGGGACCGGACATATCCGCCCCGATGCCTTCAGGCGTCCGCTGACGACGCGCACTGCCAACCTCGCCCATGACGAATTTCTGGCATTCGACGATCAGCTGCCGACCGATGCACCAAAGCTGAAACGCCTGACTGTCGATCAGGAAAAGAAGATTGCGGCCTATGTCGCATCGCAGGCCGGCAATCCGAATTTCAGCATCCAGCAATATCGCGACTGGTTTCGCAATGATCTGGGCGTGACTGACATCGAGCCAGCCGATAATCCAAAATTCATAGAGGACGTGCGCAAGGGCGAAGGCTTCTCCCCTGCGGTCGATTATTCCGGCTTGGACACGGAATCGAAGCGCGAACTTGAAGAGCTGATAGCCTTTTCCGGGCTGCGTCCTGAGGATGCGCAGGGCTATCGTGATCTGCTCAAGGGCGCCGATCAAGCCCAGGTTCTGGAGTACGCCCGCTCCAAGGGCATGACGCTCGACCCCCGCGACGTGTCTGCCTACTTCGCCGCACGCGCCAAAGGCGAAAATGCTGCGATCCCCCTTCCCATCATCAACCCCGGTGACGGACGCACCGGGGCCGCAGCTCGCGGCTTTGGTGACCCGCTCGGTTTCATCGACGAAATGGGCGGCGTGGTCGATGCGCTTGGGGGAACCAAGAACCGCGAAAACATCTGGAACAGCGATCGATCGTTCGGCGAAATCTACGATAACAACACCCGCCAGAACCGCGCGATCATCGACTATGACGAGACCAATCATCCGGGCTGGCGGTTCGGCGGTCAGATGGTCAGCGGCTTGGCTCTCCCCGGCAGCATCGGGGCCCGAGGTGCCGCGGGCTATGCGAAGGCGGGTGGCGCTATTGGCGGCATCTACGGGTTCGGCTCCGCTGATGGCACTCTTGGCCAGCGTCTCGCGAATGTACCTCTGAACGCCGCTGGGGGCGCCCTCCTCGGGGGCACGCTCGGCCCGGTGGTCGACAAGGGCATTGAGGTGCTTCCCCGCGCGCTCGGGGCTGCTGCCGAGCGATTCGGATTAACCCGTGCGAAGGCGGCAGGGTTCAACGACAGCGGGGCCGGCGGCTTGCCGATGCTACCCCAGCCCGGTCACATTGCCCCGGACACTGCGCCCGGTTCTCTCGCCCCGTCGGTGCGTAGCGCCTCCGACGATCTTCCAGAGGGGTTCACTTTAGATGCCCCAGACCTGAGCGCAGGGCCGATGCCCGGCACCGTGGGAGATATTCCCGCCGTCAACATGGACGCCGATGCGCTGCCTTCGCTTTCGTCGCCGCGTCTTCGCGATGTGATCGATGTCGGCGCAAACCGCCCGACACGCCTGCTCGATGGCCCGACCGAGGCGATGATGCGCGCAGCGACGTCGCGGGTTCAACCTGGAGACGTTTTGCCGCGCCCTTCCAATGAGGTCCAGTCGCTCGACGAGTTTAACCGGATCAGCGACGGGCTCTATCCCAATGCGCCAGACGGTGCTCCGCTTATCGACGATGTGGGCCAGCCGGCCACCTATGACGACATTCTCGCCAACACGCCCCCGGCGACGGCATATGACGACTGGACGAATGCCGTCGTGTCAAAGGTCGGGAATGTGCGGGTCGATAGGCTGGATAGCCCGCAGGATATCGGGCAGGCCCTCAAGATTGCAGACAATGTTGCCGGCGGGTTCGACAATGCCAAGCGCGGCAAGATCAGCTTCGCCGAGACACAGGCACTTGCCCAAGATTTGGGGATGACGGCCGACGATCTACTTGCCCGCCGCAAGGGTCAGGCGTTCAGCGCTGAGGAAGCATATGCTGCCCGCGCCATCCTCGCCAAGTCCGGCAACGAACTGGTCAACATCGCCAAGCGCATCCGCTCCCTCGGTGACGATCCGGGGTCGGAGGCGTTGGCCACGTTCCGTAAGGCGCTCGTCCGCCATGCCGCAATTCAGGAACAGGTGTCGGGAATGACGGCCGAAGCCGGTCGTGCGCTCTCTGCCTTCCGAATGGTAGCCGATAGTCGGGACATGCCGGGTCGCGTACTGGAAGGGCTCGCCACGGCGGGCGGCGGCACCGGGCGCCTAAAGGACGCCGCCGATGCAATTCTGGAGCTGGAGCGTGACCCTGCCAACCTGAACCGGTTTGTTGAGAAGGTGAGCAAGCCGACATTTTCGGATCGGGCGCAGGAGATTTGGTACAACTATCTCCTGTCAGGTCCGCAGACTCATATGGTCAACGTGCTGTCCAACACGATGACCGCGCTCGGTCAAATTCCAGAACATGCTGTCGCCGCAGGGATCGGCGCCACGCGCCGCGCTCTCAGCCGTGAAGCATCGGACCGCGTGCTTTTCTCGGAATTGGGCGCCCGTTCGATCGGCCTGCTGCAAGGCACGAAAGAGGGCATCCGCGAGTTTGCGCGCGCGCTCCGAACGGGCGAGACATCGGACTTCGTGACCAAGATGGAGCAGCAGACCCAGAAGGCCGTACCGGGCATCAAAGGCGCGATCCTTCGAACGCCCACACGCCTCCTGACAGCAGAGGACGAGCTGTTCAAAGCAATGGCCCGCCGCATGGAGCTATCGGGTCTCGCGGTGCGCCAGGCGGCCAAGGAAGGCCGCACGGGTCAGGAAGCAAAGGACCGCGTTGCCGAATTGATCGCCGATCCGCCGGACGACATGATGCACAAGGTGCTGGACTATGGTCGCTACCTGACCTTTCAGCGCCCGCTCGGTGACGGGTTGGCGGGTGGCCTGTCCCGTATCACGCAGAACCATCCATATCTGAAAGCGGTTCTGCCCTTCATCCGCACCCCGACAAACCTGATCAAGTTCACCGCGGAGCGCTCGCCCCTTGCCCCCATGGTCAAGGAATGGCGGCGGGACTTTGCTGCCGGCGGCGCGCGGCGCGACCTTGCCATTGCGAAAGTCATGGTCGGTTCCGGGGTGGGCGCGATGATTGCCGAACTTGCGCAGAAAGGCGTAATCACCGGCTCCCCACCAAGCGATGACAACCAGCGCCGTCTCCTGATGGCAAACGGTTGGCAGCCCTCCAGCATCAAGATCGGCGATCAATACTACAGCTATCGCCGCCTCGATCCCTTCGCGATGACATTCGGCGTCGCGGCTGACCTTGCGACGATGGGCAACGGTATGACAGACAAGCAGCGCGAGAAGGGCGCAGCTCTTTGGACAGCCTCGGTCGTTGCCAACCTCGCCAGTCGGACATGGCTGTCCGGTGTGACGGATGCTTTGGAGGCGCTGCAAGATCCGGAGCGCCACTCGGGGAACTTCATCAAACGGCTGATCGGCTCCGCCACAGTGCCGACGGGTTCGGCGCAGATCGCGCGCACGATCGACCCGACCGCGCGCGAGACACCGGATATCGGCAGCTATATGTCGTCGCGCATGCCAGGGCAGTCCGATGACCTTCTGCCCAAGCGCGATGTCTGGGGTCAGCCGATCGTCAGTGAAGGCGGCGTCGGTCCCGACATCCTTTCGCCGATTTGGACCAGCACTGATCGGAACGACCCAATCACGAAGGAAGCGCTTCGCGTCGGTGCCACCGTCTCCAAGCCCCAAAAGGGTGACCTGACGGCGGAGCAATACGACCGATTGCAAGATGTCGCCGGCTCGGTGGCGCGAAAATGGATCGGCCAGCTTATGGCGTCGCCTGAGTATCAGACGATGGACCGGGAATCGCAGGCCGATGAGATCGGCGACGTGATGACCAAGGCGCGCAAGGCGGCAAAGGCCAGCGTGTTGACCGACGAACCGATACTGGATGCTCGTCCGGAGAAGAAACGGCGCGGCGGGTCTGGTGCGGCGGCATTGCCTGATGGCTTCACCCTCGATCCGTTGCCCGATGGTTTCGTGATCGATCGCTAGACACATTGCCGACGAGACAGGGCACGACCAACGCCGCAATACTCACGTAAAATCAGTGTTTGCAACGGTAATATTGACTCAAGACACATCAAGATAATAATGCCGCCCGGAGGGGGCGTTATGTACGGGTTGATGACAACGATAGCTCTGCCGCGCGCGGCAGGGGAATACGCGTCGCAAAAATCGGCGAAGACCAGGAACGACTTTAACCCCGCGCCTGACATTTTCGATGTATTATTTCGCGTGGCGCTGTGATCTCTCGGATTGTCCCCACAGAATTTGTACGTCTTATTGGCAACGGCAAGACGCGCCCCGCCCTACTCGTCTCCGAGCACGACGGCGGGGCGATAGAAGTTGTCGGAAAACTTGCCGCCGGGTGCGAGCAGGCCGAGACCTCACTAGCGATGGAAGTAATTTCCGCGCTCCTCGCTGGAGATCTCGGCGTACCAATTCCCGAGCCGTTTCTCCTCGAACTTGACCCTGCGTTTGTCGACGTCATTCCGGACGCTGGATGGGCAGATATGGCTCGCAAGGGCCCCTCGGTCGCATTCGGGTCGAAGTTGCTTCCTTCCGCATACGCTGCGTGGGTATCAGGTACGGTGCCGGTGGGGCAGATGACAGATGCGGCAGCAAACATCCTACTGTTTGATGCCGTCATCGAGAATCCCGATCGGCGCGCGGCCAATCCGAACTGCCTTGTCCGTGGCGAGGAGATACGCGTGTTCGATCACGAGCTTGCGTTCCCGCCCCTGCTTATTGGTGCACCAAAACCCTGGGTGCTTGGCGCGCTACAATTCATGGAGCAGCCTGGAATGCACATCTTTCGTGACGCCCTTCACCGTCGTACAATCGACTGGCAGCCAATCACCGCACGCTGGCAGGGCTTGTCGGATGCGCAACTAGACGACTATGAGAGCGTTCTACCCGTCGAGTGGGACACTGCTCGCGCCGCATACCGAACCGCGATCGACAAAATTAAGACTGTGCGTGATAATATACACGGATGTGTGGCCGAGGTACAACGAGTACTGACATGAGCAAGCGTCGATACACCTTCACGATCCTGCGCTATGTGCACGACCGCGTGACCGGCGAGTTTGTCAACGTCGGCGTTGTCGCGCTGCTGCATGCATCAAGGGACGGCGAGCCCGCTGTGCTCAAGGCAGCAACGCGCCGGACAATCGGTCGTATGCGTGATATGTTCCCCGACCTCACCCGATCAGATTTTGTAGCAGCCATGACCGCGATCGATCGTGCTGCCGGCAAGCGCGTGAAGGAAGTCGAGCAGGATAAGCTTGGTCTGCTTTCCGATCTCACTGCTGGCGATTATGCTCGGCGCATCCTTGTACAGGATGATAGCGCCTTGCAGTGGGCGCCAGTCAGCAGCGGCATCACCGACGATTTCGATAAAACCTTCGATCGCCTTTTTCAGCGCCATATTTCGAAATATGACGAGCGCACCGATAACCGGCGCTCGGACGACGAAGTATGGAGGCCTGTCCGCCAATTGCTTGAAGAGCGAAATGTTCCGGTAGAATTTGCGGAGAAGACGATCGTTGGCGACGGCGACCGCATTCACTTTCGGCACGCATGGAAAAATGGCGTGTGGCACGCTTACGAACCTGTATCGCTAGACTTGGCGAATGAAGACGGCATCGTTCACAAGGCTCATCGCTGGCTTGGCCAAATGTCATCGATCTCGACCAATCCTGCTGAGCCCTTCCACGCACATTTCATTGTCGGGGCTCCGTCGAACCATAGCCTTCTCCCGGCTTATCGACGTGCGCTGACCATCCTCAGGAAGTCTCCGGGCAACGTAGATGTCTATGAAGAGACAGACCTCGACCAGCTTGTCGACCGGATCGAGGATGAGGTGCGCGCGCACGGATAAAGATACGTTGCGCGACATCACAGGATCGGTGAGATATCCTTAGACGGCGATCTGCTTGCGGTTCCCTGACGCCCACGCCGGAGGGGTGCGAAAGTCGATCGACTAGGCTAACGGCAACGGATGATCATTGCACTTCTGCTTGCTGTCTCCGTCGTCCCCGCTGGCCAATCGTTCAATTGCACGCCCACGGCGGTCTATGACGGAGACGGGCCGATCTGGTGCGCGGAAGGTCCGCATATTCGTCTCTCGGGCATTGCGGCGCGAGAAATGGACGGAACGTGTCGCCCCGGCCACCCTTGCCCAAATTCAGATCCTCGTGCAGCTCGTGACCACCTCGTTGGCTTGGTCGGAAAACGAACGGGCTCGCGCTCGACCGGCCACATCTTGGTAATAGGGCCGACTATGAGCTGCCGATCAGCGGGCGGTGCCGGCGGCAACCGCACTGCGGCATACTGTTCCTCTCCAAAGTCAGGGGATATCTCCTGCGCCATGGTGCGGGACGGATATGCCGAGCGCTGGGATCGATATTGGCGAGGACATCGGTGCGAATGAGCCGGGATCCGCAACGAAAGGTGCCAGCAATCGCTGTCGAATTTTGGCTTCTAACGGTGCTGGTCGCCGGATCGTTTATTGCTGGCATCGTGTCCGCCGTGCGATATCTTTTAGAATGATGACCTCCGAGCGCGAACTGTGGGCGTGCGCACTTCTTGTCGAGCGCGAGCAAGGCGACAATGCCGCCGTCTACATTGCAGAGCGTATCGGTGCCCTTGCATTGGAGGGCGATGCTGCCGGCGTGGCACGATGGAAAGCGATAGCCGAAAAGCTGTCGCTCCTGTGGACCGGCGAGCGGCCTTTGCCGATGTGAAGCGCCCCAGAAGCCGAGGAACAGGCGACGCGTGGAAGCGCCGCCTGCAAACCTTATGCCGCAGCCGCAAGTTCCTCCTTGAACCCAAGGGCCCCTACAATCGCAATGCGCAATGCGTCGGCTCGCTCCTCGCTGCCCTGCACATCCCGGATGACATTGCGGAAGCCGACCAGATCGACCTGGCGCAATGCCGGGACCAACGCGTCCGGGTCGAACCCTTCCGGCGGCGTAGCGAATAGCAGTACCAGCGCATTGAAGACCGAAGACCCTTGAGCGACGACGCTGCCAGCGAATGCTTCGGCCATCGAGGTAAGGGCAGCGGAAACCACCTGATCTCCATGCCGCCGCAGCGCGATTGCGATCGACGATGTAAACGTGATCTCTCCGGGCTTTCGCGCAGCGACGGACATGCTGCGCGACACCACGAGGCCCGCATCACTGACAAGCCGATGGATTTCCAAGGCGTCTTCGTCAGCGGCGGCCAGCGCTGCGTAGAAGTCATCAAGTCGATTCATGGGTTTGCGAGCACGATTTGCGATGATGAACATTCGTGCCTCATCCTCCGGCGTGGGATACGCGAACGAACAGCAAGGCAGATGAGCCAAGTCGCCCCGCTTCATTGCCGCCGCCCATCTATGCTGGCCGTCGATAATTACCCTGCTGCCGTCAGGTCGGCAGGACACGATCAATGACGAGAAAAGCCGCCAGTCGAAAGATGCGGCGATGCTCGCAATAAGGCGGCGCGATGCTGCATTGTCGATCGACCGCTGGTAGCTCGGATCGACGCTGAGATCGGGAGGAGCAACCCATTCGATAACCGGTGGTGCACCAACCGCGGATCGAAAACCTTTCTTCGCCGCGGACTTGCTCTTGGTCCCGAACTGAGCAGATTTGCCCGGACCTATTGCGGTCACGGTGTTCAGCTCTTCCGCCCGTAAGCTTACAAGGAGGTCGCAAACTTCCTCCGCATTTCGGCTCCAGATATTCCCGAGGTGCTGGAACACGACATCGCCGGCGTGAACGCGCGCCGTTCCGACCGGCGTCTTGATAAGGAAGGTGCCGTTCGGCGATATCTCTCCGCACATATCGCCCATGATCCAGTCAGGGATCGCAGAGCCATCGTGGACCCAATGGGGGACATCCTTCGGTAAATCGATGCGAGATTGCATATTCATTGACCGTCTCCTTGTTCATCGCCTGCGGGGGTGCGAGCGATGGGCCAAGGTGCGACAGAGACTCCGGCGAGGCAGAATCGAGCGATCCCGTTTTTGGTACGGCCCAGCTATGGCTGCCGGAGACATCCACAAACTTCCTGCAATCAGCCGTCGGCACCGACTGCAAACTGTGTGTAAGCACGCCGGGAATTACACAGACGTTCCTAGATTGTTCCAGACGCCTTGCGAGGGACGAGAACGGCAGATTTCCTTATTTCAGGGCCAAAGGTAGACATCGCTAGACACCCGCTCCGATAGACTTAAAATCTGCCATCCTCTGGGTATGCGGGTTCAAGTCCCGCCGTCCGCACCAGACAGAAATCGGAAGTGACCCCCGCCACCTTATTTGGTCGGCGGATAATCGGCCGATATAGGGCATGGCCTTGCGCCGCGCCCCGTCCTAGGGTGCTGCGCAATGCCTTTCGTCCGTCCCGCCGCCGCCCTGCTGCTCGCCGCATCCGCCCCGTTCGCGCTGACCGGCTGCGGCTTGTTCGGCGAACGCGGCCCGGTCAAGATCGCCGCAATCGGCACGCTCAATCCCTCCGCGACCCCGCTCAATGGCGAGCTGTCTTCCGCCAATGCCGCGCTGCTCGATGCGACATCGCAGGGCCTCGTCAGCTATGACGGCGAAGGCCAGATCGACACCGGCCTCGCAGATCGCTGGACCGTAACGACCGACGGGCGCAGCTATATCTTCCGCCTGCGCGAGGCCAAATGGACGAATGGTCGCAAGGTGACGGCCGAGGATGTCGCCGCGATCCTGCGGTCCTATCTGGCTCCCGCGAGCCGGCATGTGCTGAAGAACGACTTTCCCGAGGTCGATACGATCAAGGCGATGACCGATACCGTCATCGAAATCCGCCTTGCAGTGCCGCAGCCCGCGATCCTCGAACTGCTCGCGCAGCCCTCGATGGCGATCGTCAACAAGGGCATGGGTTGGGGCCCGATGCGCGCGCGCAAGATCGGCCGCGCAGTGCTGCTTTCGCCCGTTCCCGATCCACTTGCCGAAGACCCCGAGGCGGCCGAAGCAGCCGCAAACGACCCCGCCGCCTCGATCGAACTCACCGGCACCTCGCCCGCCGGGGCGCTTGCGCGGTTCAAGAATGGCTATGCCGACGGTGTCGTCGGCGGCCGCTTTTCGACCCTGCCCTATTTCGCCGCGTCGAACATCGGCCGATCGCGCCTGGTCGTCGACCCGGTCCCCGGCCTGTTCGGTCTGTCGTTCGTTCGCGCCGAAGGCTTCCTTGCGACCGACGCCAACCGCGACGCGCTGGTCCGCGCAATTCGTCGCGAGCGATTGATCGAAGCTTTCGGGCTCGCCGAATGGCAACCGCAGGTCACGCTCCGCCCGGCACTTTATGCACGCGATGGCGGCCCCGCACCACTCGTGCCCGCCTGGGCAGAATATGACGAGGCCTCGCGGATCGCGCAGGCAAAGCGCGCCGTCGACGCCTGGCGCGCCGCCGGGCGTGCGATCGAGCCGCTGCGCATCGCGGTTCCCGACACCCCCGGCGGTCGCATCCTTTTTGCTTATGTGTCGGCCGACTTTAAGGCGGTCGGTGTGCCAAGTCAGCGCGTCGCGATGGCGGCAACCGCCGACCTCCGGCTCATCGACGAAGTTGCGCCGAACGACGATGCGCTGTGGGCGCTGCGCCGCCTGTCGTGCCGCCGCGATACGCTCTGCAACCGGGAGGCGCAGGAGCTGATCGACCAGGCGACGGTCAATATCGACGCCGGCCAGCGTCGGGTTCAGGTTAGCGAGGCCGAAGCGGTGCTCGGACGCTATGCCCCTTTCATTCCGCTCGCGACTCCGCTGCGTTGGTCTGTCGCGTCCCAGCGCCTGACGGGCCTCCGCGCAAATGGCCGCGCGCAGCACCCATTGAATCATGTGATTGCCTTACCTAACTAATACAGCGGCGCTGCAAGTTCGAGCGCTTTTGAAAGGACCCCGATGGCCCCTTCGACCCCGAATCCCGATGCGCTTTTCGACGCGCTGATTTCCAATCGCAACGATCCGGCTGCGCTGCGCAAGCGCGTCGAGACACTGGAAATCCTGCTGGAACGCAGCTTCGTCATTCCCGGCATCAACCGCCCCGTCGGCCTCGATGCAATCGTTGGGCTCGTCCCTGTCGTCGGCGATGTGATCGCGGCGACAATGGGCGCCTATCTGATCTGGGAAGCGCGCAACCTCGGCATGCCGAAATGGAAGGTCTGGCGCATGGTCGGCAATCTGGGCGTCGATACCGCACTCGGCGCGGTCCCGGTCGTCGGCGACGCGTTCGACTTCTTCTTCCGCTCGAACACGCGCAATCTCAAGATCATCAAGAAACATCTCGACAAGCATCACCCCGGTACGATCATCATCGACCAATAGGCGATGCGCCTTCTTCCCTTGGGGTGTTCAATGCTGCTAACACAGCGCCGCCACACCCCAGGGGAGACTATTGAATGATCCGCGCCAGCCTTGCCGCGCTTGCCCTAAGCTGTTCGATAACCGCCGTTGCGACCGCCGCGCCGCAAGACAAGGACCCGTATCTCTGGCTTGAAGATATCGAGGGCGCGAAGGCGCTGGACTGGGTCAAAAAGGAAAATGCGGCAACCGACAAGCTGATCACCGGTCGCCCGGGTTTCGAGGCCGACCGCAAGCGTGCGCGCGAAATCCTCGACGACGACCGCCAGATCGCCGAGCCGGGCGAAGTGATGGGCGACATGATCACCAATTTCTGGCGCGACGCAAACAATCCACGCGGCATCTGGCGCCAGAGTCCGCTCGATGCCTATCTCGCGGGCAAGCCCGTCTGGACGACGCTCATCGACGTCGACGCGCTCGGCAAAGCGGAGAAACAGAGCTGGGTCTGGCATGGCGCCGACTGCCTTGCGCCGGATTACAAGCGCTGCCTCGTCTCGGTCAGTCCCGGCGGCACCGACGCCGACGTGGTTCGCGAATGGGACCGCACGACAAAAAGCTTCGTCGGCGGCGGCTTCACGCTGCCGCAGGCAAAGAGCAGCGTGACATGGGAGGACGCCGACACCCTGCTCGTCGCGACCGATTATGGTCCGGGCAGCATGACCGCTTCGGGCTATCCGCGCATCGTCAAACGCTGGAAGCGCGGCACCCCGCTCGCGTCGGCGGCGACGGTAGCCGAGGGCGAGCAGGAAGATGTCGGAATGAACGTCTTCGCACTTGTCGACGGCGGCAAGCGCTGGCCGATGATCAGCCGCGGCAAGACCTTCTACACCACCGATTACCTGATCCGCGGCCTTGGCGGTGACAGCTATCATTCGACGATCATTCCCGACACCGCCAGCCTTCGCGATGTGCTCGGCGGACAGGCAATCGTCTTTCTAAACAAGGATTTCGGGACCGGCTTTCCCGCGGGCTCGCTGATTTCGCTGTCGCTCGAGGACATGGCGGCGGACCGGCAGGTGCCGATCATTCCGGTGATGGCGCCGACGAAGGCTCAGGCGATCGAGGATGTCTCGGCGACCGACAATATCCTTTGGGTCAAGGCGCTCGACCATGTGGAGGGCAAGCTCTTCGCGCTGCGCCGCGACCCGAAGACCGGCAGTTGGAGTCAGAAGGAGGTTCCGCTCGCCGCCAACGCGACCGTCAACATCGCGGGCGCGATCGGCAAGCGCGATACGATCTTCGCGAGCGCCGAGACGATGCTGATGCCGCCGACGCTTTACGCCGTGTCCGAAACCGCCGCGCCGCAGGCGGTGCAGAGCCTGCCCGCAACCTTCGACGCCAAGGACATGACCGTCGAAAAACGTTTCGCTACGTCGAAGGACGGCACCAAAATTCCTTATTTCATCGCCCGAAAAAAGGGCTCGACCGGCCCCGTCCCGGCGCTCGTCCACGCCTATGGCGGCTTCCGCGCGGCGCAGACGCCGGGATATCTCACCGGCCAGCCCTATCGCGCCGGCCCGCTCGGCCTGTTCTGGGTCGAGGACGGCAACGCCTATGTCCTCGCCAACATCCGCGGCGGCGGAGAATATGGCCCCGCTTGGCACCAGGCTGCGCTGCGCGAAAAGCGCCAGAACAGCTTCGACGACCTTCATGCGGTCGCGGAGGATCTGGTAAAAACCGGGGTCAGCGCGAAGGGCAAGATCGCAATCTCCGGCCGATCGAACGGCGGCGTGCTTGTCGGCGCGGCGATGACGCAGCGCCCCGATCTCTATGGCGCCGTCATCTCGGGATCGCCGATCAAGGATATGTGGCGTTACGACAAGATGCTCGCGGGCGCCTCGTGGGTCGCCGAATATGGCGATCCCGACGTGCCCGAGGATTGGGCCTTCCTGTCGAAATATTCGCCCTATCACAACATCCGCAAGGGCGTGAAATACCCACCGATCTTCCTCTATCTTTCGACCAAGGACGACCGCGTCCACCCCGGCCACGCCCGCAAATTTGCCGCGCGGCTGATGGAGATCGGCAACCGCGTCTATTATCACGAATATCTGGAGGGCGGCCATTCGGTCGGCGCCGACCATGCCGAAGATGCGGTGCGCGCCGCCATGCTCCACGGCTTCCTGCTGCGCGAACTGGTCGAGAAGAAATAGCGGCGCAGCCGTATCCAAAACCGTTCGTGCCGAGCTTGTCGAAGTACCGTTCTTCTTCTTGCAATGTCAAAAGACAGAGCGGCCCTTCGACAGGCTCAGGGCGAACGGTCTTGGTCGGCGCATGTAGCGCTAACGAATCTGCCTTTTTTCCAGCTTCCGCGCGAGCGTGCGACGGTGCATCCCCAGCCGCCGCGCGGTCTCCGATATGTTAAAATCGGTCTCGACCAACGTCTGATGGATATGTTCCCATTCGACGGTTTTGATCGACGACTGGCGGTCGCCCACCGGCGTTTCCACATTGCCCTCGGCGCGGTCGAACGCCGCCTCGATATCGTCGGTATTCGACGGTTTAGCGAGATAATAGGAAGCGCCGAGCTTGATCGCCTCGACCGCCGTCGCGATGCTCGCAAAGCCGGTGAGCACGACGATCCGCATCATCGCGTCCGACGCGCGCAGCGTCTGCACGCACGCAAGCCCCGACGCGCTGCCGAGCTTCAGGTCGACGACGGCATAGCCTGGACGGAACCTCTGCAATATCTCGTCCATCTCCTCGGGGCTGTGCGCGACCTTTGCCACATAGCCGCGCCGCTCGAACGAACGCTTCAGCGTCCGCGCGAACGCCTCGTCGTCCTCGACGATCAGCAATTTCCGCCCGTCGTTCGTGGCCTCGCTCATGTCGTTTCTCCACCGGGCCGCGCGACCGCCGAGATCGGCAGCGTGATCCGCACCAAGGCGCCGCCCGCGTCGCGGTTCGCCACCGTCGCCCCGCCGCCAAGCTTGCGCAGCACGTTCACGAGCAGGAACAGCCCAAGCCCGCCGCCCGGCCGCCCCTTGGTCGAACGATAGGGCTGACCGAAATTCGCGAGCATCTCGTCGCTGAACCCGGGCCCGCGATCCGCGATCTCTATCACCGCCATATCGCCGTCGCGCGTCGCGCTGACACCGACCCAGTCGGGCGACACTTCGGATGCATTGTCCATCACATTGTCGATCACCTGCCGCAGCGCGGGGTCCGATACGATCGCGACGTCAACGCCGAAGCGGTCGTTGAACTCGACCGTGCCGGGGCGGCGGAGCGCGCGCGATCCGGTGACGATGTCGATCAGGAAAGCGCGCATCGTCGTGAGCTGCGGCGCCTCGCCGCGCGCCTCGCCCGCCGACATCAGGATGCCGCTGACGATCGCCTTGCAGCGCTGTACCGCCGCATCCATGTCGGCGAGGTCCTCTTGCATCTCGCGGTCCTTCGCGAGCCGCGGTGCGGCCTTCCAGTCGCCAATCAGGACCGAAAGCGTCGAGAGCGGCGTCCCTAGCTCGTGCGCGGCGCCTGATGCGAGCAGGCCCATGCGCACGATATGATCTTCCTCGGCGGCACGCTGACGGCTCGCCGCGAGCGCCGCATCGCTGTCGCGCAAATTGCGGTTGATCCGCGTAACGAAGGCCACGAACAGCACCGCGATCAGCAGGAAACAGACGAAGCTGCCCTTCAGATACAGCCCCATCGGATCGGCCGCATAGGGCGGCGGTAACAAGAGCGGCGTCGGGTCGATACGCAAAGCCGCGAGTGCTGCCAGCGCCGCCGCGACGATCGCCCACGACGAACGCGGCGTCAGCAGGATCGCACCAATCACGACCTGTAATAGAAACAGCGAGGCGAAAGGATTGGCCAGCCCTCCACTGTGGTGAAGTTGCCAGCAGAGCGCGGCAACGTCGAACAGCAGCACCGCAGTCAATTCCGCATTGGTCACCGCGCGGCCGCGGCGGAGCAAGGCAATGCTCGCAAAGTTGATCGCGATCAGCACCATGATCGCGGCAAGCAGGGGGGCGTGTGGAAGCGATATACCCATCGGCCCGCTGACGATCCCGATCGTCGCAAGTTGCCCGCCGACCGCAATCCAACGAAGCTGGATCAGCAGCGTCATGTTGCGGCGCCCGGCGGGGACTCGAGCTGGCGCGGCCGGCAAGATCGTCGAACTGGTCATCAATCGCGAATACGCCACAGCCGCCAGGCAAAAAAGAGGCTGAGCGCACAAAGCGCAAACCACGTCAGTGCATAGACCAGATGATTGTCGGGGAAACGCACCACGGTCAGCCCACCGACGGGATAGCTGCCGGGATTCGGCGAAGCGTCGGCGTCGATGAAATAGGGCGCGACATTGCTGAGCCCCCTAGCTTTCGCGATTGCTTCCACATCGCGTGAAAACCAACGGCCCGCCGCCGGATCGTTCGAACGCAGGAATGCGCCCGCGGGTTCGGTGACGCGCAACAGCCCGGTTATCGTCACAGGTCCCGTGACGTTCCCCACCGCGCGCGTCGTCACGTCGCGCCGGTCCTTGGGCACAAAACCGCGATTGACCAGCAAGGCGAACCTCGGCGTTTCCAGCGGCGTCAGCACCCAGAAGCCGGGCCCGCGATCGGTGACCGCCTGGACGAGCGTTTCGCGATCATGGCGGAAAACGCCCGTTGCGGTGACGCGGCGATAGGCGTCATCCTTTGCGTCGACCGCATCCCACGCGCCAGGCCCGGGCGCGGCCACCGGCGCCGCATGAATGCGCGCTTCGACCGCCGCGACCAGTTCATGTTTCCACACGCGCCGTTCGAGCTGCCAAACGCCGAGCGCCGCGAGGCCGATCGCCGCGATCAGCGCCGCTGCGGCAAAGGCCGCGCGGCGGGTGCGTTTCACGGCACCTGACCCGTAGCCTGGCTGGTCGGCTCGTGCGGCATCGGCATCATGTTGGTGTTGAGGTGGTGCATCACCCACAGCGACCCCGCCAGCATGATCACGACGACGATGATCGTGAAGACGAGCGAGGTCAGTGACCAGCCGCCCTCGGCCTTTGGCGTCATGTGCAGGAAAAAGACCATGTGAACGACGATCTGGACCACCGCAAAGCCCATGATGATCGCACCCGTCGCACCGGCGCTCAGCGGCATCGTCATCACCAGCCAAAAGGGTATGGCGGTGAGTATCACCGACAGGACGAAACCGATGACATAGTCGCGCATCGACGCGTGCGGCATCTCGATCTCATCATGACCGTGCGCGCCAGAAACGTTGTGGGCGGGATCGGCGCTCATCGCAGCACTCCCATCAGATAGACAAAGGTGAAGACGCCGATCCACACGACGTCGAGGAAGTGCCAGAACATGCTGAGGCACATCACGCGGCGCTTGTTTGCGGCGATCAGCCCGTGCTTCGACAGTTGGAACATCAAAGTGACCAGCCAGATGATACCAAAGGTGACGTGCAGCCCGTGGGTGCCGACCAACGTGAAAAAGCTCGACAGGAAGGCGCTGCGCTGCGGGCCCGCACCAATCTCGATCAGATGATGGAATTCATAGAGTTCGATCCCGAGGAAGGCCAAGCCGAAGAACCCGGTGATCGCGAGCCAAAGTTGAACTCCCCTCACCTTGCCCTGCTGCATCTGGAGCACCGCAAAACCGTAAGTGATCGACGAGAAGAGCAGCATCGCGGTGTTGAGCGCGATTAGTTTCAGGTCGAACAGATCCTTCGGCGCCGGTCCGGCGGCATAGCTGCCGCCGAGCACGGCATAGCAGGCAAAGAGGATCGCGAAGATGAGGCAATCGCTCATCAAGTAGATCCAGAAGCCCAGCATCGTGCTGTGCCCCTCGGGATGTGCGTGCTCGTCGAGGTCGTAGAACTGGACGGGCTCGTCTGCGGTCATGGTCTTGGCACTCATCGCATCAGGCTCCGGCAGCCAACTGGCGGGTACGCGCTTCCTCGACCGCCGTGACCGTCGCCGCCGGAATGTCGAAATCGCGCTTGTAGTTGAAGGTGTGATAGATCGCGCCCGCGACCGTCGCTGCAAAGCTCAGCGCCACCAGCCACCAGATATGCCAGACAAGGGCGAAGCCCATGACGAGGCAGAAGCCCGACAGGATCATCCCCGTGCCGGTGTTGCTCGGCATATGGATGTCGCGATAGCCATCGACTGGACGTTGATGCCCGCGCGTCTTCATGTCGTACCAGGCATCAAGGTCGTGGATGACGGGCGTGAAGGCGAAATTATAGTCGGGCGGCGGCGAACTGGTCGCCCATTCGAGCGTGCGGCCTTCCCACGGATCGCCGCCCGTCGTGTCGCGCAGTTCCTTGCGACGCCAGATGCTGACACCGAACTGGACCAGCATCGCGCCGATGCCCGCGGCAACGATCAGCGCGCCGATGCCCGCGATCACGAACCATATTTGCAGGCTGGGATCGTCGAACACGCGCATGCGCCGCGTCACGCCCATCAGGCCGAGGATATAGAGCGGCGTGAACGCGACCCAGAAGCCCACGACCCAGCACCAGAAGCTGACCTTGCCCCAGAACACGTCGAGCTTGTAACCGAACGCCTTGGGCCACCAGTAATTGATCGCCGCGAACAGGCCGAACAGCACGCCCCCGATGATCACATTGTGGAAGTGCGCGATCAGGAACAGCGAGTTGTGGAGCACGAAGTCGGCTGGCGGCACGGCGAGCAGCACGCCGGTCATGCCACCGATGACGAAAGTGAGCATGAAGGCGATCGTCCACATCATCGGAAGTTCGAAGCGGATGCGGCCGCGGTACATCGTGAAGAGCCAGTTGAAGAGCTTGGCGCCCGTCGGGATCGAGATCACCATCGTCGTGATGCCGAAGAAGCTGTTGACGCTGGCCCCCGATCCCATGGTGAAGAAATGGTGCAGCCAGACAAGGTACGAGAGGATCGTGATGCAGATCGTCGCATAGACCATCGACGTATAGCCGAAGAGCCGCTTGCCAGAGAAGGTCGAGGTGACTTCAGAGAAGACGCCGAACAGCGGCAGCACCAGGATATAGACCTCGGGATGGCCCCAGATCCAGATCAGGTTCACATACATCATCGGCGATCCGCCGAGGTCGTTGGTGAAGAAGTTGGTCCCGACATAACGGTCGAGGCTGAGCAGCACGAGCGTCGCGGTCAGGATCGGGAAACTCGCGACGATCAGGATGTTCGAGCAGAGCGAGGTCCAGGTGAAGACGGGCATCTTCATCAGGCCCATGCCCGGCGCGCGCAGCTTCAGGATCGTGACGATCAGGTTGATGCCCGACAGCGTCGTGCCGACGCCGGCTATCTGTAAGCCCCAGATATAATAGTCGACGCCGACATTAGGGCTGTAGGCAATCCCCGACAGCGGAGGATAGGCGAGCCAGCCGGTCTGCGCATATTCGCCGATGAACAAGGAGATCATCGTCAGCACCGCGCCCGCGGTCGTCATCCAGAAGCTGAAATTGTTGAGGAAGGGAAAGCTGACGTCGCGCGCACCGATCTGGAGCGGCACGATATAGTTCATCAGCCCGGTGATGAACGGCATCGCGACGAAAAAGATCATGATCACGCCGTGCGCGGTGAACACCTGGTCGTAGTGATGCGGGGTCAGATACCCTTCGGACCCATTGAACGCCATCGCCTGCTGCAGGCGCATCATGATCGCATCGGCAAAGCCGCGCAGGAACATGATGAGCCCCAGGATCATGTACATGATCCCGATGCGCTTGTGGTCAACGGTCGTGAACCATTCTTTCCATAAATAGCCCCAGAGGCGGAATTTGGTGATCAGGCCGAGCAGGGCGATGCCGCCGAGGACGACGCCGATAAAGGTGACGACGAGGATCGGCTCGTGCAGCGGCAGCGCCTCGAGCGACAGCTTGCCAAGGATCGGACCGGTTTCGGGTGCGGGATGCGGGATGGTCATGGGGGTCTCGGCTCGTTCAGGACATCGGGCGTTCGGCGGCGGGTGCGCGCAGCGCCGTGCGTTCGGGCTTGGAAGGATGGGGAAGCCCCTCGCCCTTCAGCTTCTCCGGCGCGACCGGCTTGGCGTCGGGGCGGTCGTTCGACATGACCGGCGAGCTGCAATAGGCCGCGACGTAACGCATGCTCCAGCGCGCCGCATCAACCGTCCCGCGCGCGGCAAACTTGTCATAGGTGACCTGCCGGACATTGCCGATGCCGGCGATGCCCGCGCCGCCGGCGGCGTCGAGCGACATCATGTCGTGCATGCACATCTTGCCGGGCTCGACGCACATGTTGACGACCGCATCAAAGAGCTGCGGATCGCTCGCGGCGAAGCGGCGAACGGGTTCCTTGTGGGTGGGCTTTTCGAGCTTCAGATAAGTATCGCGGCTGAGGTCTCCCTCGGCCGATGCCTTCGTCGCTGCGACCCATTTGTCGAACTCGCCCGCGGGCAGGCTCTTCACCGCAAAGCGCATGTTCGAAAAGCCCCAGCCCGAATAATTGGCCGAAAAGCCTTCGTAGTTGCCGGTCTTATCGAACACGCCGTGCAGCTTGGTTTCCATTCCCGGCATCGCGTAAATCTGCCCCGCCAGCGCGGGCACGTAAAAGCTGTTCATCACCGAAGAGGAGGAGATGCGGAAACGCACCGGCCGATTCACCGGCAATGCCAGTTCGTTCACGGTAGCAACGCCCTGTTCGGGATAGATGAACAGCCATTTCCAATCGAGTGCAACCACCTGCACGTCGAGCGGCTTTGCCTCCGCCGCCACCGGCTGACCCGGCCCCGTGCGCGCGAGCGGGCGATAGGGATCGAGCAAATGCGTCGCGACCCACGTCACCGCGCCCAGACAGATGATGATCAAGAGCGGCGCCGACCAGATGACCAGTTCAAGCTGCGTCGAATGGTCCCAGTCGGGCTTGTAAGTCGCCTCCTTGTTCGACGCGCGATACTTCCACGCGAAGAAGATCGTCAGCCCCATCACCGGCACGATGATCAGCAGCATCAGCACGGTCGACAGGACGATCAGGTCGCCCTGCTGACGCGCGACGTCGCCGGCGGGATCGAGCACGATCAGCCCGCAACCCGACAACAGGGGCAGCGCGGCGAGCAGCGGCAAGAGCCGCAATCGGGCGGAAAAACGGGGGAGATTGCTTGGCATGATGCGCGCCTAGGCCTCCTTTGTTGCACTGCACATAGGACATTTTGTCCAATCCCGCGACCGCTCTTCATCGCGCAGGGGCATTTTCATTCCGGGCGATTTTGCCCTATGACCGACTCGTGCCGCCGCATCTTGTCTTGCGGAGGGCGCCAGCTCAAGGATTGTTACCATGGCTGCCGATACTGTGCCCACTACCGAGGTCGAACGCGACGCCCGCGCCCTCCACGACGACGGCAGCCACCGCATCGACCCTGCCGAGATCGCAATCGGCGTCGTCATCGGCCGCACCTCCGAATTCTTCGACTTCTTCGTTTATGCCATCGCGTCGGTGCTGGTGTTCCCAAAGCTGGTCTTCCCGCATCTCGATCCGCTGACGGGCACGCTCTGGTCGTTCGCGATCTTCGCCCTCGCCTTTGTGGCGCGCCCCGTCGGCACGATCATCTTCACCGCGATCGACCGCGCTTATGGCCGCGGCGCCAAGCTCACAATCGCGCTGTTCCTGCTCGGCGGCTCGACCGCTGCCATCGCTTTCGTCCCCAGCTATGAATCGGCCGGCATCGGCGCCGCGCTGCTTCTCGCGCTGTTCCGCATGGGACAGGGCGTAGCGCTCGGCGGGTCGTGGGACGGCCTCGCTTCGCTGCTCGCGATCAATGCGCCCGAAAACCGCCGCGGCTGGTACGCGATGATCCCGCAGCTCGGCGCGCCCCTCGGCCTGATCGTCGCCAGCCTGCTCTTCATGTTCCTGATCGCAGCGCTGCCGGCGGAGGATTTCCTCGCCTGGGGCTGGCGCTATCCCTTCTTCGTCGCCTTCGCTATCAACGTCGTCGCGCTCTTCGCGCGGCTGCGCATCGTCGTCACTCCCGAATATGCCGAGCTGTTCGAGAATCGTGCGCTTGAGCCCGCGCCGTTGCTCGAAACGGTGCGGTCGGAATGGAAGACGATCGTCGTCGGCACCTTCGCCCCGCTCGCCAGCTTCGCGATGTTCCACATGGTCACCGTATATCCGCTGTCGTGGGTGTTCCTGTTCACCGACGAAACCCCTGTGCGCTTTCTGATGATCGAGGCGATCGCTGCGGTGGTCGGTATCGGAGCGATCGTCGCGTCGGGCATTCTCGCCGATCGCATAGGTCGCCGCACCCTGCTCGGCGCTACCGCTGCCGCCATCGCGGCGTTCAGCGGTTTCGCGCCGCAGCTTCTCGACGCGGGTGAATTCGGCGAGGCGGCGTTCATGATCCTTGGGTTCGCGCTTCTCGGCCTGTCCTTCGGCCAGTCTTCGGGTGCGCTCTCGTCAAACTTCCAGCCACGCCACCGCTATACGGGTTCGGCCTTCACCTCCGACCTCGCATGGCTGTTCGGCGCTGGCTTCGCCCCGATGATCGCGCTGTGGCTGTCCAGCCAGTACGGGCTGATCGCAGCGGGCGGCTATCTCCTGTCAGGCGCGATCGTCACCCTTGTCGCGCTGTGGCTCAACCGCGAGCTCGCGAGCACGATCGACTGATCCGTCCCCCGGAAATGAAATTCAGCGCGAAGATCGAACTCCGGGGAATTAATCCTTATGTGTTCGTCAACGCCGCGCAGGCGCAGCGGATCAAGCCGGACTGGAAAAAGCCCCTCCCCGTTCTCGTCCAGGTGAACGGCCAGCCCGATCCCGCCTGGCGTGTGAATATGATGCCCACTGGTGACGGGAGCTTTTACCTCTATCTCGACGGGGTCGTCCGCAAGGCCTCGGGCACCAATGTCGGCGACACCGTCGAAGTGGCAGTCGCATTCGATTCCGATTATCAGAGCGGCCCGCAGGACGCCATGCTCCCGGAATTCGCGGCGCGGCTCGATGCAGATGCGGTGGCCAAGGCCCGCTGGGACAGCCTCACGCCCAGTCTCCGCAAGGAAGTCCTGCGCTATCTCGCCAATTTGAAATCGGACGAAGCACGGCATCGCAACATCGACCGCGCAATCGGTGTCCTCGGCGGTGCGAAAGCCCGCTTTCTGGCGCGCGACTGGAACTGAGGCCAGATCCTACGCAAAATCCTGCTCAAGATCTTTCAGGTGCGGGAATGAAGCCGGTCAGCGCGTCGATCACCTGCTGAGGCTGTTCTTCAGCGACCCAGTGACCCGAATCCGTGATGATCACCGTCTTCACATCGCGCGCCACGTTGCGCAGCAGAACGCCCATCGTCTCGCCCAACCCGCCCGTCGCACCAAGGCCAAGCACCGGAATACTCAGCGGCTGCTTGGCAAAGGCGCGATTGTCGATCTCGTCCTGTGCAAACGCGCGATAATATTCGAAGCCACCACGCAGCGCGCCGGGGCGTGCATAGGCGGCCGCGTAGAAGTCCTCCGATTCCGGGGTCAGCGCGCTGGTGTTCACTGCTTCGACACCGCGGAACCAGCGGATGAACTCGCTCTCCTGCCCCGTAATCAACATCTCGGGCAGGTCGCGGACGCCGAAGAAACGGAAATGCCAGGTCCGCGGCGTCGATGAAATCTCCTTCCACGGATCAATCCCAGGCAGCGGCACATCCATGACGACAAGCCTCGACACCTGATCGCGATATTGCGCGGCATAGGCATAAGCGACCATTCCGCCCATGTCGTGCCCCGCTACCGCGACGCGCGGCCCCAGCCCTAACGCGCCGATGAGTGCGCGGATGTCACGGGCGATATTCGCCTTTTCATATCCCGCCGCGGGCCGCGCGGTATCGCCCAGACCGCGAAGATCGGGCGCGATTACCGTATGTCCGCGCGCGACCAAGGCCGGCATCACATGCCGCCACATATAGGACGTCTCGCCCCAGCCGTGCAGCAGCACGACGGGCTCGCCGCGCCCCTCGGCGATCAGATAATGATATTGGACGCCATTCACCTCGATCTTACCGTCGCGGATCGCGCCTTGCGTGTGTGCGCTGGCGTCGGGTGATGCGATGGCGAGCGCACCGGGCTGGCAGGCAAAAAGGACGGCGGCGGCGAACAGGGCTTTGCGCATGGGAGGAACTTTCTGCAGCGATCGGAAGGCCTTGCGATATTCCAACCACAGGGATGGGTAATATTGTCCGAAAGCTCAGGTCCGACGCAGGGCCCCAAACGGCCGCATCGCCGATGGTACAATAGGTCGGCAATCTCTTGGGTCTGAACCTTTCCGTCCAAACGCCTAGTTTAAGCTTGGACGACTCATACTCAGATAAAAGGAAAACCTGTGCCCTCCCCCATTCGCATCCTGCTTCAGACTACCATCCCGCCGATCGAGGATGACTGGCATATCGGTCGCTTCTCGCTGCTCCGCGACTATCTGTCGGGCCTCACCGATGACGATGGGCAGCCCCTATGTGCCGTGACCGCGCGCGACCGCACCGCCCCCGGCGCGCCCGATCCCATCCTGTCGACGATCGACCAATCCGACTTTGACCAGCTCTGGCTTTTTGCGGTCGATGTCGGCGACGGCCTGACCAGCGAGGATTGCGAGGCGATCAGCCGGTTCAGGGAAAGTGGCCGCGGCCTGCTGGTAACGCGCGACCATATGGACCTCGGCAGTTCGGTCTGCACCTTGGGTGGCGTCGGAAACGCGCATTTTTTCCATAGCACGCGCCCCGAGCCCGACCCGAGCCGCCACGTCGCCGACGATCGCGAGACCGATTATATTCTCTGGCCCAACTATCATTCGGGCGCGAATGGCGATTTTCAGACGATCACGATCTCCGAGCCGCCACATTCCCTGCTCAGCGATCCCGACGCGGCCGATGGCCTGATCCGCTACCTACCGGCCCATCCGCACGAAGGCGCCGTTGGCGTTCCCGATGACGAGACGTCGGCGCGCGTCATTGCCACCGGGGTGAGCCAGGCCAGCGGCAATCGCTTCAACCTGGCCGTCGCGTTCGAGCCATCCGCCAGCGGCGGTCCGGCCCTCGCCCAGTCAACCTTCCACCATTTCGCGGACTATAATTGGAACCCCGCGATGGGCTGCCCCACCTTTGTCAGCGAAAAGCCCGGCCATTCGCTCGCCTCTTCGCCCGAGGCACAACGGTCTATCCGCCGATATGTCCGAAACCTCGCCATCTGGCTTGCCGGACGGCCCTTGTAACAGCCCGTTCGGGCGGCACCGGCTGCCCATCTTAAAAAGCCCATAACGAAACAGCCGTGGTTCGAACCCGAACCACGGCCGCCTTTTCAATCAGGGAAGCGATCGGCGATCAATAGTCCCAGACCGCCGGCACGGCACGAAACGCATCGCCCGCAACCGCCACATGATAGATGGACGGGAACGGCAGGTGCGTCGCGACGAATGCCTCGCGCGTCTCCGCGAACTCGCGCAATAGATTGACGCGGACGCGCTCGGATTCTTCCGGATCATGCTCGAAACCATTGTACCAGCCGGGCTGATCGAACCCGACCTGGAAGATGGCGTCGCCGACGAATGTCAGCCGCTCGCCGTCCGATGCGACGCGGACCATGCAATGGCCGGGCGTGTGGCCGCCGGTCAGTTCGGCAGTGACGCCCGGCGCCACCTCGACTTCCGTCTCAAAGGTCCGGATCTGGCTTGCATATTGTTCCATGAACCGCTTGGCCGTGCCGCGCAGCGCGTCGGGGAACCCTTCGGGCATCACGGTCTTCGAGAAATCGGGATTGTTCCAGAATTCGACTTCGGCCGCAGCGACATGCACGCGCAAGTCGGGGCGCATGCGCTCGTGCGTGCCGTCGATTGTCAGCCCGCCGATATGATCCATATGCATATGGGTGATGACGACGTCGGTGATAGAATCGAGGGGGATCCCGGCCGCTTCCAGCCGCTGCACCAGACGTCCGGCCTTTTCCAGTTTCAGGTTCGGATCCATGCCAAGCCCCGCGTCGACGAGGATCGTCTGCTCACCGCTGCGCACGACAAGGACGTTCAGAGGCCACTCGGCCACCCCTTGCGGCAGGAACTGTTCGTCGAGCCATGTGTCGAGGACGTCCGGAGCGACATTATGCGCGAGTACATGGGCCGGGATCGGCAGCACGCCGTCGCTGATCACCAGCACGTCGATGTCGCCGACCTGCAGCGCGTAGCGCGACGGCACCGGCTCGTCGAGGCGGGGGCGATCGGATTGCAATATTGTGTCGAGAGTCATGTCGGTCTCCTCTTGCTTTGCATATTGTGAGACCTGGATCGCGCTTTTGGGCGGCTGCCGATATCGTGCGCTCCGACAGGGCGGCGCCGTTTCAAGGGCAGGCAGACCTGCACCTTGAGATAGGTTCGATGCCGAAGCGACCGAACGCGCGACGCTAGATATTGAGGAGCGGCGCCCGGCGCCTACGCAATTTGCGCGACCGCCCATATCTGGCCCAAGGCTAAGTGCCCACCCAGATCGGCGGCAGTTGACGTGGCCAATCCAGCACGGCTTCAAGCTGGTATGCGAGCGCCAGGAGCAATCCTTCTCCGCCGATACGCGTCGCAAATTGAACACCGACGGGAAGCCCGTTGTCGCTGAACCCGACCGGCAGGCTGATTGCCGGCGTGCCTGCGAAATTGTCGATCCAGCAATAGCCGGCATAGTCGATCAGCGGATTTCGCTGATCGCCCCACGCAACATCGGGTCCAAAGACGCCAATCCGAGGAATCTCGGTGCCCAGCGTCGGGGTCATCCATATGTCGACCTCCTCGAGCCGCGCGAGATAGGCGGCGACCACGCCCTCCATCGCGGACCACGCAGCGGTGTAATGCGCGTCGCTCATCGCCTCCCCCGCGGCGATAAGCGTCGCCGAACGATGCTCGAGATCGTCTGCGCGCAATCCGATACCTATCTGTTGCGACAGCATGCCCAGGCGCCGCGCGAACATGCCCTCGGTAATGTCGCCGAGCAGCTCCATCGCGACAGGGCCGTCGAACGGCGGCGCGGCGTCGGACACTTTGTGGCCCAGCCGGTCCAGCAAGGCGATCGCTTCACCGAAAACGCGCGCGACGCTCGCATCGGACGCTGCGCCGGTGCGCATGATGCGGCTATAGGCGTGAACATGCAGCCGATGCTCGATCGGCCCGTTCACCGGCGCGATCGGCGGCAGGCATGCGGGGTCGTGCGTCTGCGTCGCCGCGAGCCACGCCGCGCTGTCGCGCACCGTGCGGCTGACGCAGCCGTTGACGGTCAGGTCGGTGATCGCGCGGAACGCCTCTTCGCCCGCATTGCGCCCGCGCGAGGGTTTGAGCCCGACGAGCCCGCAAGGCGCCGCGCCGTGGCGAATCGATCCGAGCCCGTCGCTGGCGTGCGCGACGGGCACGACTCCCGCCGCGACAGCCGCCGCGCCGCCGCCTGATGAGCCGCCGGGGGTATGGTCGACGTTCCACGGATTGCGCGTCGGGCCGACCAGTGGCGATTCGGTTACTGCGTTGAGCCCCAGCTCCGGCATCGACGAGCGCGCGATCGAGATCAGGCCGGCTTTTTCGATCGCCTGCGCATAGGGAGCATCGACCGGCGCGATGAAATCGCGAAGCGCCGCCGAACCGAAGGCGGCGGGCAGCCCCTTTTCAGGGAGCATGTCCTTGATCAGCGTCGGTATGCCCGCGAGCGGACCCGACCGCGGCGCGGCGGCTTGCTCTCGCGCGCGCTCGAAATTACGCCAGGCGATGAAGTTCAATTGCTGATTAGCCGCCTCGGCGCGTTCGATCGCCTGTTCGACCAAGGCGGGGGGCGTCGTGCGGCCGTCGGCGAGCGACGCCTGCATCGCGGTCATATCGGCGGGCGCCGCGTCGGCCGAGCCGGTCATCATCACATCGTCTCCTGCGAAGGGTGCGGGCGGATTGCACGCAACGTAGCGGCATAGGGCCGGGGCGCGAGCATCATCAGCACGGCCGAAAGAATGAGCGACGGCAGACTGACCACCGCGATTGCCTGCAACATGCCGCGCGGTCCGTCGATAAGCCCTGACAGCGCGCCGATCGCGAGCGGCGAAACGGCGAGCGCCAGAGCGTTGACGATGCCGAGCAGCGCGAGCACGCGGGAGCGCAGCGGTGGCGGCGCGAGATTCTGCAACACCCCGGGCATCAGCGAGGAGGCGGCGATGCCGAGCGCGCCCTGCACCCCGGCAACAAGATAGGCCTGAAAAGCCGAGGCCGTGAAGGGAAGCAGCACTGCAGGCAGCGGGGTCAGCGCAACGAAGATCGCCGCGACGCGTAGCGAGTCGAGCTCGGCATCGCCGCGCCGCAGCCGGAGCAGCGCAGGTGCGAGCAACACGCCGACAAGCGTCGCGACGGTGATCGCAGTGCCGAGCCCCACCCCCACGGTTGCCGGGTCGATCCCGAACGCCCGCGGCAAGGCAAGCGGGAACCACATCACCCCCGAAGTCATCGCGACGGCCATCGCGAAGATCGACCCGAAGACGCACGCGAGCGTACGCCAATGCGCGCGGGCATAGGGCAGAAAGTCACGCGACGCGCCCCAGTCCGCTTCGGCCCCGGGGTTCGCAGCCGTCATTTTTGCAACCGGCATCGTCAACACAAGCAGGAAGAAGAGCGGCCCGGGCAGCGCGATGATCATCATCGCAATCCGCCAATTGTCGACCCCGGCGAGCCAGGTCGGCAGCACATCCGGCGCCCCCGCGAGCCATTGCAGCAAGGCGCCACCAAACGCCATGCCGAGCCCCGCGCCGAGCAGCGAGCCGCCGTAAAAGATGAAGTTCGCGGTATTGCGCTGCCGCTCGGGGAACAAGTCGGGGATCAGCGCGAAAACGATCGGCGCGAGCCCCGCCTCGCCGATCGCGATACCGATCGTCGCCACGAACAGGCCACCGAAACTGTCCTGGAACGCGCTGAGCCCAGTCGCGAGCGACCAGCAGGCGACGCCGAGCGCAAGGATCAGGCGGCGGCCGAAGCGATCGGCGAGCCAGCCCATCGGATAACTCGCAGCGCTGGCGAATACAGCCATCCCCAGCCCCTGCAGCATACCGAGTTGCCAGTCGCTGAAACCCAGCGTGGTCTGTAGCGACGGCGCAATCAGGCTGAGCATCTGACGCACGACGAATGCGAAAAGCGTCGTCATCAGCAGCACGACAAGCCCGTACCAGGCCCACACTGCCGCGCGGGCAGATTCCCCATCGGAGACCTTTGCTATCGCGCCGCTCATGTCGCTCTCCCGATCCGTTTGCTCGACTCATTATAAACAAGTTGACTTTATTGTAAATGGAGTTGATGTAGAGCCAGACGACGGGACGGGACTCGACGCAAACGCCGCCCCAGCTTGGAGAAAATCGATGGCCTTCTCGGTTCGCGCGTCCCTGGAACAATTCACCCTGCCCCATCCGTCGGGGGAGGGTCAGTTCATGATCAGCGTCGCGGCGCCGGCGGTCCCCGCTATCGAAGCTGATGTGCCCATCCTCTATGTCGTCGACGGCGACATGCTATTCGGCCTCGCCGCAGAAACCGCGCGCGCGGTGTCCAGCGTAGCGGGTTTTCCCGCGCATTATGTCGTCGGCATCGGTTACGACGCCGATTACGCCGAATTCCTGAAGCGGCGCACCGCCGACCTGACCCCACCCATCGGCGCCGACGCGCTCGCCAGCCTTGGCGGAATCGGCGCGGCCATCGGCGGCGCGGCAGGTGGTGGCGCCGACGCCTTCCTCGCCTTTCTGGTCGATACGCTGCGACCGGCGATCGCGCAGCGCTACCCGCAAACGGCGGGGGGTTCGCATATTCTGTTCGGCCATTCGCTCGGCGGGCTGTTCGCTGCGCATGCGCTGCTCACCCGCCCCGATAGCTTCACTGCCTTCATCATCAGTAGCCCATCGCTGTGGTGGAACGATTTCGCGATCCTTGCCGCACTGCCGGCGTTCAAGGACAGCCTCGCCGCCCTGCCTGACCAACCGCGCATCTTCGTCGACGTAGGCGCGCGCGAGCAAGAGTTGCCAGCCAGCATTCCCCAGGGCCTCGGCGTGACGCTCGCGGAAGCACAGGCGCAGATCCGAAGCGCGCGTATGGTCGATGCCGCCCGCGAGTTTGCCGACGCGCTACGCGACGCGGGCGCCACCGCCCTGCACCACATTGCCTTCGCGCACGACGACCATGTGTCGGCGGCACCCGCCGCGATGTTGCACGGCATGCGCTTTGCACTTGGGCGCGACGACTGAACTTCGAACCATAAGATATTGATGAGGGGAATGATTATGCGACACCTGACCCAGGCCCTCTGCGGCACCGCCATGATGTTGGCGCTGGCCGTGCCGGCGATCGCGCAGGCCCGGGACGGCGAAGCGGGCACGGGCGAAGAGATCGTCGTCACCGCGCAAAAGCGCACCCAGTCGCTGATCGACGTCCCGCAATCGGTCTCGGTTGTGTTGGAAGCCACACTCGAAGCCCAAGGTGCAACCGGCTTCGCCGACTATCTGAAGAATGTGCCTAGCCTCCAGTTGGTCCAGGGCACACCAGGCCAGGGCCGGCTGGTGCTGCGCGGGATCAACACCGGCGGCGTCGCGTCGACCGTCGCAGTCTATCTCGATGAAACGCCCTTCGGGTCGAGCACCGGCCTTGCCAACGGCTCCGAACTCGCGGGTGATTTCGACAGCTTCGATATCGCGCGGATCGAAGTGCTCCGTGGCCCGCAAGGCACGCTATATGGAGCGAGTTCGCTAGGCGGCCTACTCAAATTCGTGACCAATGAACCGTCGACCGCGGGCTTCGAAACGAAGCTGCTGGGTGGCGCTGAGTTCACCGACGGCGGCGACGCCTCGTATCGCGGCGCGGCGATGATCAACATCCCCCTCGGCGACACGCTCGCTTTGCGCGCGTCGGGCTCGTATCGCAAACAGGGTGGCTATATCGACAGCATCGGCACTTCAGGGTCGAACGTTCGCAGCAACATCAATGATTTCGAAAATTACGGCGGCCGCGCCTCGCTGCTCTGGGAACCCGGCAACGGGACCAAAGTGCGGCTGAGTGCGCTGTTCCAGAACCTCTACGTCGACGCGCCGAGCATCGTCGAAGCCGATGCCGCGACCCTGAAGCCGCTCTATGGCGGGCTCACTCAGTCCGAGTATATCCCGACCTTCAGCGACGTGAAGTACCGGCTCTACAATGCGACAATCGACCATGATTTCGGCGGCGTGACGCTGACCTCGGCGACCAGCTATGGCCAACAACTCCAGTCGTTCCGAGCCGATTATACAGCCAATCTGTCGGCAGCGCTCGGCGGTTCCTACGTCTATTTCGACCAGCAGACCGAAAACCGCAAATGGACGCAGGAACTGCGCCTCTCCTCGAACGGCGGCGATCTTATCGAATGGCTGGTCGGCGGCTATTATACCCATGAAAAGGGCCGCATCTTCCAGAATCTCAAGACCGCAGTTCCGGGAACGCCAGGCGTGCTCAACCCGATCGACCTGCCCTTCGAGTTCGCGGTGTTCAACCTGGACTCTCGGTACGAGGAGGTCGCGGGCTTCGCAAATGCGACGCTGCACCTTTCGCCTTGGTTCGATATCGACCTCGGCGGACGCTACAGCCACAATAGCCAGCGCGCGACGCAGGCAACCGACGGAGTGTTGCTCGGGGCCGCGGTGATCGACGGGCTGCGCTCGTCGGACAATGTCTTCACCTGGTCGGTGGCTCCCAAGGTCAAGTTCGGACGGCAGGCGTCGCTCTATGCGCGCGTTGCCAAGGGGTATCGCCCCGGCGGCCCGAACGTCATCCCGATCGGCTCGCCGCCGGGCACGCCCACGACCTTTGAACCCGACACGGTCACCAGCTACGAGATCGGCTTCAAGGGCGACACCGCCGACCGCAGCGCGTCGATCGAGGCCGCAATCTATCATATCGACTGGAGCGACATCCAACTGGCGGCGGTAGTCAACGGCTTCGGGGTCAACGTCAACGGCGCAAGCGCCAAGGTCGACGGTGCGGAAATCGCCGCGACGCTGCGCCCCATCGCGGGCCTCACCGCATCGATCGGCGTCGCCTATAACGACGCGCGCCTCAGCGACGACACCGATCCGGTCGCCGTGGGCGCAGTCAAGGGCGACCCGCTACCCTTCACTCCCAGATATGCGATTAACGCCAACGCCGACTATCAATGGAATATGGGCGCGGACGTCAGTGCGTCTTTTGGCGCATCCATCCGCTCGGTTTCACGCCAGAGCGGCGGGTTCGACCCCGCCTATCTCGCAACCTTCGGCCATTTTCCGCGCGTCCGCGCCTATGAGGTGATCGACCTCCGCGCCGGGCTCGATTTCGGTCGCTATGCGCTAAATGCCTATGTCAGCAACCTGACCAATTCGGGCGGGATCACGTCGACGCAGGCGCTGCTCGGCGTCGCGGGGCTGCCGCGCAACCCGAATGGTGCGCTTGGCATCGGGGTGGTGCGGCCGCGTACCGTCGGCGTCAACGCGACCGTCAGTTTCTAAAGGCCGCTCGCCTATGCCCGTTCACGACGCTATCGACGACAACCGTATGACCTCGACGATCGCCAAACCCCGCCGCAGCCAAGCCGACCGCAGCGCCGCCACGCGAACCAAGGTGCTGGCGGCGGCGCGCGACGTGCTCTGCGCGCAGGGCTATTCGGGCGCGACGATGCACGCAATCCGCGATGCTGCAGGGATGAGCCTTGGCGCGATCCAGCACCAGTTTCCGACCAAAGCGAAGATCATGGCCGCGGTCGCCGCGGAATTCGCCGCCTATCGCACGCGCGTCTATACCGAAGCGATACGTGTGGGCGCGACGCCGCGGCAGTCGATGGAGAATCTGATCGACGCCAATTTCCGGATGGTCAGCCGCCCCGAGATGGCGGCAGTGCTTGAAATCCACCTCGCGCGGCGTAACGACCCCGACCTCGATCAGGAAGTCGGCCCCAGCACGCGCCGCTTCGACCGACGCGTCCGCCTGTGGGGCCACTTCATCCTCCACGCCGCCGGTATCGACAACGACAAGGCCTATCAGAGCCTGCAACTTCTCAACAACGCCGTTACGCGTGGCTTGACCGTCGAATATATACGCAACCCCGACATGGCTCTGATCGAGCGATCGGTAGAGGTCTGGAAGAGGCAGATGCTCGAACTGGTGTTCGGTCCTGAGTGATCGGCCGTCTGCGGCCCTTCTGACTTACAACGCAAGGGGCGAAAGCGGACATCCGTTCCAGGATTGGTCTTCCCTGTCTTTCAGGCGGTCGAATACGGCTTAAATTAGTCAACCGAGCCTTGGTCGTTGTTCGCGGCATATGTATCTTTCTGACCCGCCTATTTTATCTAGCTGCTGATCGATGAAGTTGTATAGACGGCTCATGAAGCCGCCGTTTGATCGAAAGCCGCCCGTTCCTAAACCGCAAGATCAGTTGGGGACGCAGGCCCACGAACCGCGCGGCATCGAATCTGTGCCTCGCTACCTTGTGATCAAACAGAGTATCTGCGACGCCGTCCGGGACGGTCGCCTGCGCCCCGGCGATCGCGTACCTTCGGAAGCAGAACTTGTTCAGCAGTTCGAAGTCTCGCGGATGACGGCGAACCGAGCTGTTCGCGAATTGCAGGCCGCAGGCGTCGTCGTACGACGCGCGGGAAGCGGTTCGTTCATTGCCGAACCGAGACCGATCGGGCAGATGATCGAGATCCGCAACATCGCTGAAGAAATCCGTCAGCGCGGTCATGCCTATCGCGCGCGCGTGATCCAGAACCGCGAAGAGCGCGCCAATGTTGAGACTGCGCCGCTGCTCGAGGTTTCGGTGGGGACCAAATTATTTCATTCGATCATCGTCCATCACGAGGCCGAATTCCCGATCCAGATCGAGGAGCGTTTCGTCCTCGCTTCGATCGCGCCGGAATATGGCTCGCTCGACTTCACCCGGATGACACCCAATGAATATCTGACGCGCATTGCGCCGCTCGAACGGGTGGAGCATCGCGTTTGCGCGACGATGCCCGACGAGCGGATACGCGGCATGCTGGGGCTGTCAGAGAGCGAACCGGTGCTCCAGATGACGCGCCGGACATGGAGCCGGTCCCGCCTCGTGTCCCATGCCTGGCTGACGCATCCCGGCACCCGCTTCGAGCTGTCGGCGGCTTTCTCGATCGACGATTGAAAACCATCAGCGGATTCGGGCGACCACAACCGGTTTGCGGCGGCGGCGCACCCAGCGAAAATCGCTGCGGCTGAAGCTTTTGAACAGCAGATAGAAGCCAGTTCCAGAGAGCCAGAGCGCGCCAAAGGCAACAAAGATGATCAACGGGTGATTGAAGCTCTTCCGGTTCAGATAGTCCATATTGTGGAGCATCCAGAAAAAGTCCCATGTCCGCCACGTATCGCCGCGCATGACGAGGAAACGCGCCGTGTCGAGCGAGATATAGGCGCTGCTATTTTCTGCATCGTCGAAATCGACGCGCCACATCGCGCCCTGGTGATCCCGCGACTCAAGGTTCGCCTTGGCAAGTACGCCGACCTCGCGGATCGGCGCGTCGTTCATCATTGCCGCGACCTCGCGGGCCATCGCCACGTCGACGCGAATATCCGCGCCGGTGGTCGCGTCGACAAGGCGGACGCCCTTGGCCGATCGGACCTCATAGACGGGACGGGAGCCAAGGTCGCGCAGCAGGACCCCCGTGACCGCCTCGCCGCGTGGCAGTGCCGCGACGTCGAAATAATCTCCCGCGGGCAACGGGTGCGCATGGCTCATTGCGCCGCCATGACCGCCAACCTCGTCCTTATCGAGGAGCGCCATCACCGAGCCGCTTAGGGCCCAGAGCAGGAACTGGAGTCCGAGGATCAGGCCGACCCATTTGTGGATGCGCCGAAAGAAAAGCGGCGTGAAACGTATCCTTTTCATGCCTTTTTCCTTTTGCGGCGTGGGAACGACCAGATCAGCAGCCAAGCTCCGGTCAGCGCCATGGCAAAGGCGCTCCATGTCGCGACCCGAAGTAGTGGATTGTTGACGTCGGTGCGCTCGTCATAGTCCATGATGTGAAGCATCCAGGCGACATCAAAGACACGCCACAACGCGTGGCGCCGCGAGATCAGTTCACCCGTCTGCGGCGACAGATAAAGCGTCGGACGGTTCCAGCCCTCGAACTCGACCTGCCAATAGGGCGGTTTGCGCGATTGCATTTCCTGCGGCGCCTTGGTCAGCAGGCGCACCGACACAATTTTGCCGTCGCCGGCGTAGATACGCCGCGCCTGTTCGCGAACCTGGGACTCGGTCAGCGCGGGCAGCGGCGCACCTGAGCGCGCATCGAACAACCGCGCCCCTTCCGGAGTTTCTGCTCGCCAGACGGGACGACCGAAGAAATGCTGCAAGCGAACTTCCGACGCACCGGGGGCGGACGCGACGATCCGCGACGGAGGCGCCAGACCCGCGAGATCGAATGGCTGGGTCACCGGCGCGCGCACAAGATGGTCGCCATGGATGGTGTCGATATGCACGACCACCATATAGAAGCCGGTTAGCGTCCACAGCAGAGCCTGGACGCCGACCACCAAAGCCAGCCATTTATGCGTTCGCCGGACGAACAGGGGCCAACGGATCGCCATACCGATACCCTCAGAAAGCCGTCCGGAAGCCGACGTAGAAACGCCGTCCGAGCAGGTCATAGGTCATCGTGTCGGTATTCGCATCGGTGAAGCTCTGGATATAGGGCGCCTTGCGGTCGAATAGATTGTCGACACCGAGCTGGAAACGCGTCTTCTCGTCAACCTCAAAGGCGACTTGGAGATTGTGGTAGAAGATGTTCGGCGTGCGATAGCCGATCTCTCCGGCCGAAGCGTTGAAGTCGGTCGCCTTGCCAATCCACTGCGTCGACCAGGTCGCGCTGATCCCGTCCTTTTCGGCGGTCAGCACGCCATAGCCGCGCCACTTCGGATAACCGCCGTTGCCGCCGCCGATGAAGCCGTCGAAGTCGATCGGCGCGCCACCCGGGAATGGCAGGACGACATATTTGTTGAGATAGGTGAGGTTGACGTCGAGCGAGATATTCACGCTGCCGATTCCTCCCGCATAGACCAATCCGAGATCGAGGCCGTTCATCTCCTCACGACCGGTGTTGATCGGCTGCGCGGATAGGAACGTGACCTCGCCGGTCAACGGGCTGCGCGTAAAATCATCGCAGAAGGGATGCGACAGGTTCGCACTGGCATAACAAATGGCAAGCTTCGTAGAGCCCGGAATCGCGCGGATCGCGTCCTTGATCTTTATGTCGAACCAGTCGGCGGTGAGCGACAGGCCCGGGATCAACGCTTTGGGCGTGATGACCGTGCCGACCGTCCAGGTAGTCGAACTCTCGGGCTTCAAATTCTCGTTGCCGCCAACGGTGGTGAGGATCGTGGTACCAAGCTGGACATAGTTCGCCGGCACGCCAGATGCCTGACAATTGGCGATCAGCCCTGCATTGCCGCTCGTCGAATAGCGCGAGCAGGGGTCGGTAGTCGTCAGATTACCTTCAGACACGCCGCCGAACAATTCCGGGACGTTCGGGATGCGAAAACCCGTGCCATAGGTGCCGCGCAGGCGGAAACTATTACTGATCATCCAGTCGAGGCTGGCCTTATAGTTCCAATCGCTGCCGAACAGGTCATAATCGGAATAGCGGACGGCGCCATCGAGCGTCAGCGCTTCGAAGAAGGGCTTGTCCGCCAGAATGGGTACCGACAGCTCAAGATAGGCTTCCTTGGCGACGCTCGCCCCCGCAATCGGGCTCTGCTGATTGGTGTTGGCGATACCCAGCACGGTGAGCGGATCGGGATCGCGCCAGCCCTTTTCCTTGCGATAGACGACACCCGCCGCGAATGACACGGGGCCCGCGGGCAGCTTGAACAGATCGCCGTTGAGATCGGCGGTGACCGTTGCCAGCTCATTTCCACCGCGGTCGCGCGACGTGAACAGGATATAGTCGAGAACTTCGGGGGTCAGGTCGCCGAACCCGAGATAGTCGGCGCAAGGTATCGTCGCACCGGCGGCAAGACTGCATTTGGTCGTGTCGAGCGTATTGGCCACTCGCTCTAGATTGGCGATGTTGGTCGAACCATCCACCGCAGTATTGCGCCCGAAAGCGCCCGCCACTTCCCAACCCCATTTATTGGAGAGCTTGCCACGGAGGCCGAAGGTACCCTGCCAGGTATCGGTCTCCTGAAAGAACTGACGCGCGCCGGGTTCCGCGAGGCGACGCTGGACAAGGACGATATTCTGTCCCGTCGGGTTGGTCGGATTGCTCGCGGCGATCGAGAGATTGCGCAGCGTACCTGGTGTCGCGATCTGGTTCGACTTGCGGAACGTATAAAGAAACTCGGCGAACGCTTCGATATTGTCGGTGATATCATAGTCGGCGAAAAAGGCTGTGCTGACGCGCTCGACGGGACTGACCGCATTCAGGAACGGAGCCGAATTGAAGTTGTGCTTGGCGGCGCTGTAGGGTTCGAAGAAGTTGCCGTTACCGCCCAGCACTTGATTGAAGTTGATCTGCTGACCGTTCGGCAGCACCGCGCGCCCGCCGACCGTCGAGGCGCTGTTGACGCAACTCAACGCGCCGGGCGTCGTTTCCGCCAGCGAGCAAGGTGCGCGCGTCGCCATGTTGACCGCCTTGGTCTTCTGATAGGTGACCGCCGCCATGAAGCCGCCACGGTCGTTGCGAATGCCCCAGAGCAGGTCGGCGGTGAAGTCTGAGCCGTCGCCCTTTTCCGTGATCCCCTGCCGCACGCTGAGGCCGAGACCTTCATAGTCGGTGCGGGTCACGAGGTTGACGACACCCGACATCGCGTCCGCACCATATATCGCCGAGGCACCATCCTTGAGCACATCGGTCCTCGCAAGCGCCGCGACGGGTATCATGTTGAGGTCGGGCGACGAGTTCGCCCCGGTACCGCCTGCGACGAGGCGGCGGCCGTTGAGGAGAACAAGCGTGCGCTTGATGCCGAGGCCACGGAGGTTCACCTGCGCGGTGCCATAACCGTTGTTCGCCCAATAAGCGGAGCTTTGGTTACCCGCGAAGCCGGCGTTGGCGGGCAACCGCTGTAGCACGGTCTCAATGTTGACCAGTCCAGTATTCTCGATTTGCTGGGCGGACACCACCGTCGCCGGACCGACGCCGGCAAGATCCTGGCGCCGAATACGCGAGCCGGTCACGACGATGTCGCTTCCCAATTCGCTCGCCTCCGCCGCGGACGAGGGTGCCGCGGCATCCTGAGCGAAAGCCGGCGTTGCGATAGTTGCGACCACCGCGGCGCTCGCGAGCAATGATTTTCTGATCGACATGCGAAACCCCCTTTTTGGTTACGTGATGAACCTTAGAGAGCATCAATTGTATATACAGGTCAACAGAAATAATCCTGTAACTTCAATATGTTATATGATCAAGAAGAGGTTGCACCTGATATGGCTAATACGCATCCCGAAGGATTACCCCTCACATAAGGAGACATTTTTTTCCTTTAGGGGATGAATTGCGAACGGCACGGGTCGCCGCGGTCTAAATCCGAGTAATTTTATTACAAAAGCGTCGGTGAGCGTTCGCTGGGCGCCATGCCGGAACGAATCGGGCGAGAGCCCATCGCCTCCCCTGACGAAGCGGGCGTGCGATGTAGAAATCCAATGGATGTTCAATCAGGACGGACACACGTGATATCGGTCAGGCCGCCGACAATCGACCACCGCGAAGACTATGGCAGCCGGTTACGCAGTGTCTGCTCGACCTTGCGCGATCCCGCGAATCTCTAGAACCAGGCGCGGATACCCATCACGAAGCTGACGCCGCTGGCATCTTCGCCTGCTGCCCGCGCAAAGCGGGCCGTATCGCCAACCTTGCGCGCCCATTCGACGCCGACATAGGGCGCGAATTCCTTCACGACCTCATAGCGAAGACGAAGCCCTAGCTCGAGGTCGGAGAGGCCCGAACCGGTGCCGGTCTCGGGTACGTCCTGAAACGCGAAGTTGAGTTCGGCCATTGGCTGGAGGATAAGTTTCTGCGTGACGCGCTGATCATAATAGCCTTCGAGCCGGCCGAGGAGATCGCCCTTGATTGAGAGAAACAAGGCGCCCTCGACCTCGAACCAATAGGGTGCGAGCCCCTCGAAACCGATCGTCGCATAGGTGCGATCCGGGCCTGGCCCCAAATCTTGCCTGACACCCGCCTGTGCATTGAAATAGGGGCCAATTGCACGGCTGTAGAGCGCCTGCACCTCGGCGCCCTCGATGCCTTCGCCAAAGACACCTTCGCCTTCGCTTTTGATCGTGAGCCGATCAATGTCGCTGCCGTACCATGCCTCGCCGTCCCAGCGAAAACCATCGCGGCCCTTGCGCGCCTGATATTCGGCGAGGTTAAAGCTGATGAAGGCGATGGTCTGCGCGCCATTTTCCTTCATCATCTCGTGACGCGAATGCTCCATCTCGGCCGCTGGATAGATACGATCGGCATACCAGTCGTCCGGCGCCGCCGGGGCGGGAGCTTCGCCCGGCGGAAGATCGGTGCCGGAAGCGCCGGAGGCCGGCTCGGCCGCTGCGCCGACCCTTGGCGTGCAATGCCCCATCTTCGCATGCTCGGGCGGACAATCGGGGTCCACCGGCGCGGCCGCTGGTTCTTCCATTGTCGGCGCGGGTTTCGGGCTGTCCGCTTCGGCCGTGCAATGGCCCATCGCCGCATGCTCCGGGGGACAGGCAGATGTGCGTGCTTCTGCCTGATCCATCGCCATGCCGGACATCGACGAATGATCCATCGACTGCGCAGCCGCAGGAGACGCGAAGGCAAGCAATGCGGTGCCCGCGAAGAAAACTGGCGTCCGCATCATGCAGCCTCTCCCCGAGGGCGCACGCTTACGACGCGCATCATTCCTGCATGCATGTGATAAAGCATGTGGCAATGAAACGCCCAGTCGCCGATTGCGTCGGCAGTGAAATCGAAGCTAGCCGTGCCCCCCGGCTGGACAAGCACAGTGTGCTTGCGCGGCGAGTGATCGCCCTTGCCCGTGACAAGTTCGAAGAAATGCCCGTGCAGATGGATAGGGTGGCTCATCATCGAATCGTTGATGAGATTGATCCGGACCCGCTCGCCCTCGATGAAGGGGATCGGCTCATGGTGATCGGACATCTTCACCCCGTCGAAAGACCACATGAAGCGTTCCATATTGCCGGTAAGATGGATGTCGAGCGATCGCTCGGCAGCTCGCACGTCGGGATTGCGATCGAGAGCGACCAGGTCATGATAGGTCATAACCTTGTGACCCACATCCTCCAGCCCCTGCCCCGGCTCGCCCATACGGTCGACGGGCATCGGTGAGATCGTCTGGACGCTGGGATCGCGCTTCACCTGCGCAGCAACGCTGAAATCGCGCATGCTGTGCTGCATCCCACCCGCGCCATGTCCCATCGCGGCATGGTCCTGCGCCGCGCCGTCCGCGGGCGGCAGCTTGCAATGCCCCATCGCTGCGTGCTCGGCGGTGCATGCCGCATCGCCGGCCGTCATCGCACCCATTCCCATGTCCTTCATCGTCGCGAGCGGGCGCTCGCGAAGGGGCGGGACTTCGGCGGCCATGCCCGCACGCGGCGCCAGCGTAGCGCGTCCCATGCCCGAGCGGTCGTTGGCTTCGGCGACAAGCGTATAAGCCCGGTCCTCGACCGGGGTCACGATGACATCATAGGTTTCGGCGACCGCAATCTGGAACTCGTCGATCTCGGTCGGCACAACATTCAGGCCGTCAGCCTGCACGACGGTCATCCTGAGACCCGGGATGCGTATATTGAAGATCGTCATTGCCGAAGCGTTGACGATGCGCAGCCGCACGCGCTCGCCAGGATTGAAAAGCGCGGTCCAATTGTCGCGCGGGCCATAGCCATTGACGAGGAAGGTGTACGTCGATCCGTTAACATCGGCTACGTCAGTCGGATCCATCCGCATCGCGCCCCACTCGATGCGCTCTTTCAGCGATTGGTCTTTGCCCGAAAGCAGTCCCGACAGTGTTTGGCGCTGCATGTTGAAATGGCCGGGATTGACCTTCAGCTTGCGGAAGATCGCCTCTGGCGACAGCTGGCTATGATCGGACAGCACAACAACATGTTCGCGGTCATAACCAATGGGATCAGCTCCCGCTGGATCGATGACGATCGGTCCGTAGTGGCCGAGCTGCTCCTGCAGGCCCGAATGGCTGTGATACCAGTAGGTCCCCGACTGCACGACCGGAAATTCATAAACGAATTTCGAGCGCGGCTTGATGCCGGGGAAGCTGACGCCTGGAACGCCGTCCATATGAAACGGAAGAATCAGGCCGTGCCAGTGAATCGAGCTGTCCTCGTCGAGGTCGTTGACCACGGTGAGCTTCGCAGTCTGCCCTTCCTTGAGCCGCACCAGTGGCGCAGGCACCGTGCCGTTGATGCCAATCGCGCGGCTGAGCTTGCCGTCGATCCGCATCGTCTGCCGGGCGATGCGCAGGGTGATGTCATTGCCCGAAACGGTGGGCAGCGGCGCCGTGATGCCCTGCGACACCGGCTGAGCCCACGCCGGAAACCAGGATGCCGCGGCGGCGGCTGCTCCCCCGCCCAGAGCTGCGCTCACGAACCGACGCCTATCTACCTGCATATTCTTCCCGACCGTTTCCGAATGTTCATAATGCCATACGCAGGCACTAGGTCTGCCCCTCATCGACAGAATAAAAAAGTGCGGTCGAGCGTTTGAACGCTCAACCCTGATCGCGTTCGCCCGTTCCAGCAAGCAACGCCTTGAGACGGGTCCGTGCGCGATAGAGACGGGTTTCGATGGTCTTTTCGCTGACGTCCAGCATTGCCGCCGCTTCGGACTGGCTGACCTCGTCCATCCCGCGAAGGAGAAGCACTTCGCGCAATTTTTCCGGAAGTTGACCAACTGCGGCGCGAACCCTCGCCAGCTCCAGCCGATCGTTCACTTCCATGTCCGGCGCGGGAATATCGCTCGCTACATGATGCGCACTCTCAAGCGGCAGTGCGCGCGAGAAAAAGGACCGCACCTTTCGCCGGCGGCCCCAGTCACGACATTTGTTGAGAGCGACGCGCGATATCCAGATGCGGAACGAACGCTCGCCATCATAGCGGGCGAGCGCGGAGAATCCGGCAACGAAGGTTTCCTGCGTCAGGTCCATCGCCTCATCGGCGTCGCCGATATGTTTGACGATGAGCCGGTAGACCACAGCCTTGTAGCGACCCAGCAACTCACGATAGGCATCCTCGTGGCCCGCGCGCGCGCGCGCCACGAGCTGCTGGTCGCTATACGGCGATAGATCGGAGTTCACCGCGCATCGGCGGTCAGCGCCTTGACCACGCTCTTGTCGAACATGCGCGCCTGGTTATCATCAAGGATCGCCCGCATCGCGAAGAGATGCTGAAGCGTTTCCTTCTGCAACGTCCCCATGACGTCATGAGTATGATCGATGGCCTCAGTGACCCGCGGTCCATAGCCATGTTCGGCCTCGATCGCTTGCGCAAGCCGGATGTTGGCTGCGCGCATTTCGGTCTCGAGCGTCCGGCGCCGTTCGGCAAATTTGGTTTCGATCTGTTCGAGCTTCGCTTCCTGCACCGGCGTAAGATCCAGCTCGCTATGGAGAAGCGCGTGCAGTTCAGTTTCGCTGGCTTTCGGCGGATCCGACACGATGCGGCCAACGAACACGCCTGCAATGGCGGCGGCGAAAGCGATCAACCCGACGATGAACAAGCGGCGCGCGGACATCCTTACTGCGAGTCCAGCAAGGTCGAGGGCGCAAGCGCGCTGGCAGGCCCGAACGGACTGATGGGGCTAGCCGCGACTGCGGGTCCTGGGAAGGCGCTGCCAGCGACAACGCCGCCGCCCAGCGACACAAAGGCGGCCAAAGCCATCAGCCGGCCAATCGCGGCAGATTCGCGTCGGCGCGCCGCAAGGGCGCCGATAATGCGATCGTCCAGCGCGTCGAGCGACGCCGGCAACTCGAACCTGTCCAAAATGCGAAGCTCTTCGTCCATCGACCTGTCTCGCCAATTCTTGTCATTGTTTATACGCATGAGCGGCAATCACCCCTCACCGCTACATTCTTTTCCTTGCAGATGAGGGCTATGCGCCCGCCCTGCGTATTAACAGGACGGACACGCAATTGGAGTTTTTTATGTTCAAATCGCTTCTCCCCTCCGCGACAGCCGCTCTCGCGCTGCTCTTGATGCCGGGCGCCGCAAGTGCGCACACCCAGCTCATCGGTTCGACCCCCGCGGCCAATTCGACCGTTTCGAAAGTGACGTCCGTCAACCTGAAGTTCAACGAAAAGATAATCGCTTCGACTGTCAAAACTGAATTCGTCATGACCGGAATGCCCGGCATGGCCAATCACGCGCCAATGAAAATTCCCTATACGCCGGCGATGAGCAAAGACGGTAAGTCGATGACACTCGCGCTGAAGCGGGCGCTGGTGCCGGGAACCTACAAGGTCAAATGGTCGGCCGCGGGCGCCGACACCCACCGAATGGGTGGCGAATTCAGCTTCACCGTAAAGTAGGGCGGTGGGCGATCCCGCGCTGATCGGCATCAGGTTCGCCCTCGTTCCCTTGCCGAGGCCTGGTCTCATTGGCATGCTGTTCAAGAGACGACGAAATCACGTTGCAGTTTGAAAGTGGAGAGAGAATGCCGACGAACATTCCGCCGAGAGGCGACATCGCAGCCCGTGAGCGTCACCACACGCTCGATCTCATCGGGCTTCGCGCACACGCGACGACTGTTGGGCTCATTCAGCTGTGCGAGGAGTTGCTGAATGCGGGAGTTTTGAGCGTCGAAGGGCTCGACCGTATCAAGGAAGCCATCTTCACAGAGCTTACCGTCGGGAAGCGGGAACGCGTTGCGAGGCAATCCAATTTCGACGAAACATTACGTGACCGGATCGACGCGGTTTTCCCTTCTTTCGCCGGCGAACCCGCTCGCGAGCAGGTCGGTTCGATCGAAGATTTCGAGGACGCATTGAAAGAGTATCATGGAGCGTAATAGCTGCGAGCCATGGTCGGCGCTCGCCCGCCACCGCTAGTTTGCACACGGCTTCCCGATCAGGACAGGGGTTGCCAAAAATATATGCTATCAGTTGGCGAGCGCGTCTTCGGCCATCGCATCATGGATTGCGCGCGCCATCTCGGCCGCGCGAAAGGGCTTCGGCAAGCGAAGGACATCGCTTGCCGTGTCCTCGGCAAGGTCGGCAAACCCCGTGATCATCAGCACCGGGATATCGGCCCGGACCTTGCGCGCCTCGCGCGCCAGCTCAAGGCCGCTCATCGATGGCATTAGATAGTCGGTGACAACGATGTCGAAGGGCTGCGACCGGACCAAGCTGAGCGCCTGCGGTCCGGAGCCGGCCTGCTTCACAAAATGTCCCATCTCTTCAAGCATCGCCGCGGTCCCTTCCCGAACGACATCCTCGTCATCGACAAGCAATATACGAAGCGGTGTCGTTTCCAGCAGCGGCGCTTCTGCCGGCGAAATGTGTGACAGGGCTTCCGAGGATGCGGCTGGCAAAAGAATTTCAGCGACGGTGCCTGTGCCCTGCTCGCTACTGAGCGTCAGGCGCCCGCCCGACTGAGCCGCAAGACCATGCACCATCGACAGGCCCAGGCCCGTGCCCTTGCCAACGCCTTTTGTGGAATAGAAAGGCTCGACAGCACGCGCGAGCGTCTCGGCATCCATGCCTGCTCCGCTATCCGCCACAGCGATGCGAATATAAATTCCATCGGGAAGGCTTCCATCTTCAACTTCGGGTTCCCAGCGAGCGACCGAGATCGCAAGGCGTCCGCCTTCCGGCATCGCGTCGCGCGCGTTGACGGCGAGGTTGAGAATGGCGAGTTCTAGCTGGTGCGGATCGACCATTGCGGCTGGGACGTCGGCCACGAGATCAACCGACAAGTCGATCGTCGGACCAATTGAGCGCTGAACAAGTTCCTCCATCCCCTCGATCAGTTCCTTCACGTCGACGGGCAGCGTCTCGAGATTCTGGCGGCGGGCAAATGCAAGAAGGCGCGCTACCAGGGTTCGTGCGCGTTCGGACGACTGGAGCGCACCATCGAGAAGCTTCTGCAGCCGCGCATCCGAAATCTTTGTGCGCAAGATGTCCAGGCTGCCCACGATGGGCGTGAGGAGATTGTTGAAATCGTGCGCGACCCCGCCGGTCAACTGGCCGAGCGTCTCGAGTTTCTGGGCTTCATGGAGTTGCGCCATCACCTCTGCATGTTCGCGCGTGCGCGCCTCGACCCGTTGTTCCAGCTCTACGGCAAAGTTGCGCAGCGTCTCTTCGGCTTCCTTTCGCTCGGTGATTTTCTGACTGACGCCAATCATCCCCAGCGCACGCCCCCTCGCGTCGAGTTCGGGTTTGCCGCGAACCTGCACCCAATGAACCGATCCGTCTGGCCAGATGCAGCGATATTCGATGTCATAGTCGGCGCCCGTCTTGAGTGAACGCTCCACCTCTGCCTGCATTGTCGCCCTGTCGTCGGCGTGCACGCTTGCGACAAGCTCATCATAGGGGAACGGGTCATCGGCGGATCTGCCATAATGGCTCTTGCAATCGGGCGATGCGTCGAGCCGCATCGTGGCGACGTCAAAACTCCATTCGCCAAGCCGTCCGGCAGAAAGGGCAATGCGCAGCTGTTGTTCGCCTTCGCGGATCGCCTGCAGCCGCGCCCGCGCTTCATATTGCCTGCGGCGCCCACGCAGAGCAGCCTTAACGATGCTGATAAGAGTCGTGGGATGAAACGGACGCTCGATAAAGGTCACATTGCCTAAAAGTTCGAGATAGCGACCGGCAGCAGGATTGCGCTCGATGCTTCCGCCGCGCTCGGTGAGGAGGATGAACGGAAAATCCGACCATTCGCCCTGCGCCCGGATGAAGGCGTCCAGCGCGCGAAGATCCGCACCGCGAAGCGCCTCATCGGTGACCAGCCCGAAACCCGCTCCGCGAAGCAAGATGTCGACAAAATCCTGGAGCCCCGTCGCGATCGCACTTTCGATGCCTGCCTCGCGCAGCATCGATATGGCGCGGCGCACGCGGCCCGCCGCCTCGAAATAGCGGAGCAAGACGACGGTGTCGGCAAGATATGTCACATCAACCGGCGCTTTCATGTCGCCCACTAGGCCGTGCTGTGCGACGGTCAGGAACGTCATCGCGCCCCGTCGGTTCAAATATTGCAGCAGCTCATGCATGTGAAGTATGAGCGCCGTCTCTTCGGGCATCGCAGCCTGAAAACCGTTAAGGCTGTCGATAACGACAGTTTTCGCCTGATATTGCTCAACACAATTGCGCACGCGATGCGAGAATTCGCCCGGCGACAGTTCGGCGGCGTCGACCTGCTCGATGATGAGATTGCCGCTATCAACCATCTGCTGGATGTCGATCCCCATTCCCCTGGCGCGCGAAATCAGGAGACCGAGCTCCTCGTCGAAGACGAACATCGCGGCCTTGTCGCCGCGGCGGATCGCGCTCTCGACGAAGGTTAGCGCAAAGAGGGATTTTCCCGTCCCGGAGGGTCCGAGAATAAGCGCGCTCGACCCCGTATCGAAGCCGCCGCCGAGTAGAGCGTTGAGTTCGGCATTCTCGGTTTTGACGACGTCGCGAACGAAATCGGTCTTGTGCTCGAGCGATACAAGGCGCGGAAAGGCGCGCACCCCGCCCCTCTCGATCACAAAATCATGATAACCGCCGCGAAAGCGCTGACCGCGATATTTAAGGACGCGCAGCCGGCGCCTTTCCGCGCCATATTCGGGCGACATCTCCTGCAGCCGAATGACCCCGTGCGCAACGCTGTGCACCGTCTTGTCGGCGCTCTCGGACGTCAGGTCGTCAAGCATGAGCACCGTGGCGTCATGCCGCGCGAAATAATGTTTGAGCGACAGGATCTGGCGGCGATACCGAAGCGAACTTTGCGCAAGCAAGCGGATTTCGGAGAGGCTGTCGAGTACGACCCGATCGGGTTTCACCTCCTCATATTTTTCGAGAATGCGCTTGGTCGTCTCGCCGAGCTCCAGGTCGGATGAATAGAGAAGGCTTTGCTGCTGCTCGTCATTGAGCAGGGCTTCGGGAGGTACGAGCTCGAAGATATGGAAATTGTCGGGAAGATCCCACCCATGCGATCGGGCGGTCTCTCGCAGTTCCTCCTCGGTCTCCGACAAGGTGATGTAAAGGCAGCATTCTCCCTTGGCGGCGCCGGCGAGGAGAAACTGGTTTGCGATTGTGGTCTTGCCCGTGCCTGGGTCGCCCTCCATGAGGAAGATGCGACCTCGCGCCAGGCCCCCCGCAATGATTTCGTCGAGGCCCGAGACCCCGGTTTCCGCCTTGATCGTCCGATCCACATTGGTTTCCTCTGTCACTCGGTTGCGCTCCATCGCTCATCGGCCTGTCGGTGGAAAATGTTCGACAAGCGGAAGCGGTTCCCGCAACGGCGCATGGCGAAGAGTTCAGTCAAGCTCAGCGAGCGCGCGCTTCAAGCTGTCGAGCGTGAAGGGCTTTGCGAGATAGGGCCGATCTTGCCAAGCTGCCCCGAGCGCCTCGGTGAAACCGCCCGTCGCCACCAGGAACGGAATGTCCGCGTCCGACAATGCCGCCGCGATCGGATCGCCGCTGTCGCCATGGGCCAGGTGGACATCGACGATCGCGGCATCGATTCCGCCTTCAGATATTCTCGCCAGCGCGGGCGACACGCCATCGACGACCGCAATCGGCTCGCGCCCCATCATGAGGAAATATTCCTCAAGAAGCATGCCGATGATGGCGTCATCCTCGACGATCAATATGCGCTGCAATGTCGGCATGCTTGCTCCGGTACGGCACGGCGCCAGGGGCGCCAAGGATCAAGCTAGAACAAGGCGGTAGGCCGGTTTGTTCCGCGCGCCAACACAGCCTGCCGTTCGAACGCCGTCCCCGGTCATTGCCCCCGGCGCGCGACGTCGCAGTCTCTTCGCGTTATTCAAATCAATGTTCGGTGCGGCTGGCGCGCTGCGCCAAAGCCCGCGAGCCCGGGAACGCTTTTCGCAAACAAATGTTTGTCATTCGGATGGAACCCGATGGACAGGAGGATATGTGCACAGGGATGTCGACGCCCCTTTTCGCTGGATGGGTGACGCCGCGCAGGCGCCGCGGGACGATCGGCTCGGCATCTTTATCCGCAAGCTGATCAGCCACAGCCGTCTCGCCGCCGATGACCAGGCCGCGATCGCCTCACTGCCGTTCAGCATCAAGACGCTGGAGCCCAACGACCATATTCTGCGAGAAGGCGAGCGGGCGGAAATCTGCCCGGTGCTGCTGTCGGGCTTCGCCTACCGTCAAAAGATCTCCGCCGATGGCGGTCGACAGATCGTCGCGCTCAAGATCCCGGGCGACCCGCTCGATTTCCAATCGCTCTATCTCGACCGCGCCGACCATAACCTTCAGGCGCTTACCAAGGTCGAGCTTGCGATCTTCGCGCTGAAGGATCTGGAAAAGCTGGTGGCGCCGCGCCCTGGCCTCGCCCGCGCCGTCTTCGTCGACATATTGATCGAAGCTTCGATCGGACGCGAGTGGCTACTCAACATCGGCCGCCGGAATGCGCTTGCCCGCCTCGCGCATCTGCTTTGCGAACTGCTTTACCGGGTGGAGCAGATCGCGGGCGAGACGATCGACAATTTCGAGCTGCCGCTGACGCAGGAACAACTCGCCGACTTGCTCGGCCTGACGCCGGTGCACATCAACCGAACGCTCCGGCAGCTCGAAAAAGAGGGTGCGATCCGGCGCGTGTCGCGGCGCGTGTCGATCGCCGACATTGCCACGCTACATAGGATTGCCCAATTTTCCGATATTTACCTGCATCGAAACCAAGGTTCGGCGGTTGTCTGAATAAGGGCGGGCTATGATTGGAGATGCCTGCCCATGCCCCGCTATTTCTTCCATCTCTGCGACGGCACGCAGGAGATCGACGCATATGGCAATGACTTCGACGACGACGCGGCCGCACTGCGCGAGGCTATCAGGTTCGGCGGCGAACTCCTCAGCGACGATCCGGGGATACTCGTTCGCGATGACAGCCTGCGGATCAACGTCACCAATGAAAGCGGCGAGTTGAGCTGCGCGCTGATCGTGCAGATTGTCGACGCCAACTGGCGCCCGGCCCCAGCCTCCCGGGACGATCTTCGCGCGCCCGTCAGCCCAACACGACCTTGAGCTTGTCGAGAAGCGCATCGCGTTCGAACGGCTTCCTCGCCACCGGCACCGCCGCCAGGTCGTCGGGGATGGTGCCATCGTCGCCATAGCCCGTCGCGAAGAGAAAAGGTGTGCCGCGCTCGGCGAGGAGGCGCGCGATCGGCTCGGATGTCTCGTGCCCCAGATTGATGTCGAGGATCGCAAAATCGGGTGCGCTGCCGGCCAGAAATTCGAGCGCATCGCGCGATGACGTCAGCGTGTTGAGCACGATGACGCCGACATCCTCCAATATTTGCTCGAGATCGATCGCGATAAGTAGCTGGTCCTCGACGATCAGCGCCGTCATGCCGGCCAGATCAAGATTGTCGTGACGGTCGACCATCGGCGGCTCCTCCTTCGTCGTAACGGCTTCGGCCTGCCGCAGCGTGACGAAGCGCGATGGCAGGGTGAAATCGGCCTTGAGCCCTTCGGGAAGATAGACGACCGATGCATCGCCCCCCAGGTCGAACGGGATGCTGCGCTCAATGAGGACCGAGCCGAACCCGCGGTGCGCCGGCGCCGCGACAAGCGGGCCCTCCATTTCACGCCAGGCAATATTGCAGCCGCCAACGGACGTCAGCGACCAATTCACTGAAAGGCGGCCGGTGGGAAGCGACAAGGCGCCATATTTGGCGGCATTGGTCGAAAGCTCGTGCAGGACGAGTGCCATGATCGAATAGGCGCGTGCGTCCATCCAGATCGCCGGGCCATCCAGCGTAACGCGCTCGCCATCGCCCCAATAGGGCATGAGTTCGGCGTGCAATAGATCGCGCAGCGCGCCGCCGCCATCGTTGCGCACGACCTGGTCGTGCGCAAGCGACAAGGCCTGTATGCGGCCGCGCAACGATGCAGCGTAATTTTCGAGCGTCTCGCCGTCGGCGGTCGGATGCACGACGAGCGAGCGGATCACGGCGAGGATGTTCTTCACCCGGTGATTAAGCTCCTCGTTGAGCATGCGCTGGCGAAGCTCGGCCTTGGTACGTTCGTCGGCGAGCCGCTCGCTGTGCTGGAGGATGACCTCGACGAGCGCGATGCGCGTTGCCTCGCCAAAGCGTCGCTCCTGCTCGGTCCAGTGCGCGCTCTCGCTGCGCACGGTTTCCTTCCATATCGCGAAGCTCTTACGCGGCGTCAGCCGATCGCCAAGCGGCCCCGTCTCATAGGTCTTGTCGGGATTTCCCGCCCAGTCGAGCGTGTGGACGAGCTCCTTGCGGAAAAAGAAGAGGAAGTCCCGAGGCCGCTGCGAAAGCGGCACGACGAGCATGCCGGCCGCCATCGGCGCATAATCTTCGGCTCCCGGCACGACATTGGCGAGTTTGTGGGTTGCCCATATCTGGCCATCGGCGACGGTTTCCGCAAAACGCGCGAGCGCGAGAATGGCCGCCTCGGGCGGCACCGACCCCACGACCGACATCTGTCCGTCGAGCCACATCGCCGCGCCATCGCAAGGAATGAGTCCGGCGAACTGCGAAAGCTTGTCGCGGAGCAACCCGTTGATGTCGTGCGAGCCGACCGTATCGCGCAGGAAGCTGTCGAGTGCCTCGCGTGCCCGGTGCGCCGCGTCCAGCGTTTGCTTATGTCGCAGCGCATTAAGATGGAGCGAGAAGAATTCGCCGAACATTTCGGCCGCAACGCGCTCGGCCATCGACAAGGTGCGGGGGCTGTAGTGATGGCATGCGATCAAGCCCCAAAGCCCGCCGTCGACGATGATCGAGATCGACATCGATGCGCCGACGCCCATGTTGCGCAGATATTCGCAGTGGATCGGCGAGACGCTGCGCAGGTGCGCGAACGAGAGGTCGAGCGGTTCGCCCGATGCGTCGAGCACCGGCTCGACCGATATGCGTTCGAAATCGGCGTCCGAGATGATCCGGATCGTGTTCTTGAGATAGAGCGCCCGTGCCTGCTGCGGGATGTCGGTCGCCGGAAAATATTGGCCAAGGAAGCTTTCGAGATCGGCGCGCTTCGCTTCGCTCACCACCTTGCCGGCACCGTCGGGCCCAAATTGGTAGATCATCACCCGGTCGTAACCAAGGGCGGCGCGTACCAGCCGCGCACTGTCCTTCGCCAGCCGTTCGACGCTGTCGATTGCCGCGATGCGCCCGATCATCGCGCGCGCCATTTCGAGCGGCGCGGCGAGATTGGCCTCTGCGGGTTCGAACTCGATGATCGCGCTGCCCTTGAAGCGGTGTACTGCGACATCGAAGCGACGGCCGTTTTCCAGCACGCAATCGAACATCAGCGCCGAGCGTCCGCTGAGCTGGGCGCGTCCGAGCGCGTTACGAATATCGTGCGCGGTCTTTGCACCGAGGACGGACGCAAGGTCGCGCCCGTTGAGATTGCCCGCCGCACCGAGCATGTCACCGCAGTTGAGCGAATGCCGCAAGATCGTCACCGCCCCGGCGTCGCAGGCGACAAGACAGCCGTGCGGCTGGATGCTCCCCGGGATGTGGATTGGTTCGCGGTCGCAGTTGGTAAGATCGACGGAGGGGGTCATACGCTCTCCGCCGCATAGATGCCGAGCGCGAAATCGAAAGTTGCCGCCGCCGCTTCGAGAACAGCGTCCGCCTCGCTGTCCGGGACCGTCTCGAGCAGCGCCAAAAAGCGACTCCAGCGCATCGGGTCGCGCGTTTGGGCCGTGAGATGGCGCGCGCCGCGATGCGGCCCGAATCCGAGCGCGGCCGCGCGGCGGACGAGAAGTCGCGCGCCAAGCGCGGACCCCTCGACGACATAGGCGACCCCAAGTGCGGCGGGGCCGTGGCTCGCGACCGTAAAGCGCCGCTCGGGACGCGGTACCAGCTTGAAGTCCGCAAGATCGGCGCGCATCAGGTCCGCTAAGGGCAAAAGAGGCCATTGCGCGTAGCCGGCGAACCGCGCCTCGATCGGATCACGGAACGCAAGACTGCTTGCGACGAAGCGGCCATAGGCTTCCGCCGTGACGAACGATCCGACCGCGTCGTCGAGCAATTGGTGTGTGGGCGCCGTATGAGCCTGGAGAGCGCGGCGAAGCTTTTTGTTGGGCAAGTGTCCGTCCGGTTGCGGGCGAGCACAGCGCCCGGAAGCATTCTGCCATCGCAGCGGTGAAACGACTTATCTTATGTTAGAACACCCAAATTCTCACTTCACTTTATCGTGCGCCGCCGACCGCTTGCCGTTATCGAGCTTGGCTTCCCCGACGATCGGCGAACGACCGCCCTTCTGATCGCCACCGCCATGCTGCACATTCCAAAGCAGCGTGAGCAACCGGTAGCGACCTACCGCGTTAGATCGTCATGCAAGAGATACCCCGATGACACCGCGCTGGCCTTCGACGCTATGGGTTGTCCGGCACGGCCAGAGCGCGGGCAATGTCGCACGCGATGCCGCAGACGCCGCGGGTGCCGAACGTATCGAACTCGATCACCGAGATGTCGATGTCCCGCTGTCGAAGCTGGGACGGGAGCAATCTAAAGCGCTCGGTGAATGGTTCGCGTCCGGCGAGGAAGGCGGCCGCCCGGAGATCATGCTCGCTTCGCCATATATCCGAGCGGTTCAAACGGCAGAAATCTTCCGTGAAGCCGGCGGGTGCGAGTTCGACGAAAATATTTGCATCGACGAGCGGCTCCGCGAAAAGGAGTTCGGTATTCTGGATGGCCTCACGCGGTTCGGCATCGAAGCCTCGCATCCCGAGCAGGCAGAGTTCCGTAGTCTGCTCGGTAAATTCTATCATCGCCCGCCGGGCGGCGAGAGTTGGTGCGACGTCATCCTTCGTCTCCGGTCGCTTCTCGACACCGTGTCGCTCCATTATGGCGGACGTCGCGTGATGATCGTCGCGCATCAGGTCGTCGTACTTTGCCTCCGCACCATCATCGAAAATCTGGGAGAGGCGGAAATCCTGGCGATCGACAAGGAGGGTGACGTAGCCAATTGCGCGATCACCGAATATCGCTTCGATCCCTCTATCGGCCGGGACGGTAATCTGGTGCTGGTGCGCTACAATGTGACAGCGCCGATGAAGGACGACGTTCCGGTTACCCGCGAGCCCGATGCGATGGTCGCCGCTCGTGGTTGACCCGATCGCGCTCGACACCGCTTGGCTCAAGGCGAACCCGCTTCCCGATCATCATGACAATGTCGACAAGAACGGTCGCGGGCGCGTGCTGGTCATCGGCGGCTGCCGCAGGGTTCCCGGCGGGATGCTGCTGACCGCCGAGGCGGCTTTTCGTGCCGGCGCGGGCAAGGTAACGATCGCCACCATCGCATCGGCCGCGATCCCCGTCGGCATCGCTTTTCCGGCCTGCGCCGTCGTCGCCCTGCCCGAAACCGAAAGCGGAGAGATCGCGCCCAGCAGCGCCGATCTGTTGCTCGCCGAAATGGCCAATCACGATGCGATTGTCTTCGGGCCGGCGATGATCGACGAAGAGATCGTCCGCACGCTGCTAGCCGCCCTCTTGCCCGCCCTACCCGCCGACATATTCTTGCTCCTCGACGCCTTTGCCCTGCGCGCCGCCGCGGCCCACGCAGATGCGATCGCTGCGCACGGCAGCCACACCGTCCTCACCCCACATGAAGGCGAACTTGCCGCCATGTTGGGCGCCGACAAGGATGAGGTGTCGCGCGACCCGCTTGTTGCACTGACGCTCGCCGCCGACCGCTTCGGCGCCGCAATCATGGTCAAGGGGGCGACGAGCCATTTGATGGCTGAGGGCACCTGCTTATCCTACGCCGGCGGCGGCCTTGGTCTGGCCGTCAGCGGGTCGGGCGACGTGCTTGCCGGCTTGATCGCAGGCCTCGGTGCGCAAGGCCTTGCGCCGCTTCAAGCGGCCGCCTGGGGCATCTGGCTCCATGGTGAGGCCGGGCGCCGCCTGTCGGAGGCGATGGGGCCGATCGGATATCTCGCCCGCGAACTGGCGCCGCTCGCACCTGGGCTTATGCGCGGGGTGTAGATTGCGCCCGCCGTGGCGCCCCGGTCGCGCTCTGTCATAGCGTCCGGCCAACCAATAGCGGCCTTCCCGACCAGAAAAGAGCGACCTGTGTCCGCCGCGTTGCGGTTACGGACGATCCTTCTTGCTCAACGGCAATGCAATGGACGCCCGCGTGCCTTTACCCGACCTCGCCAACGCGTAGCGCACTTCGGCTCGCATGGTACGCGCCATGGCGGCGATGAGCTTGGTCCCCAGTCCCGTGCCGCGGACAGCGCCGTCTTGGGGCAGGCCCATTCCCTCATCTTCGACGGCAAGTTCGACCATATTCTCTCCGTCCATGGAAAGACTGACCAAAATTTCGCCGTGAGCGGCCTCGGCATAGGCATATTTGCAGGCATTGCTCACCCATTCATTCGCGATCATGCCGAGCGCAACTGCCTTGTCGGTGCACAGTTTGATAGGCGGCGCGGAAACGACAACCTCACGGCGAGCCGCAGCCGTGGACCAACTCTCGCTAAGATCGGTGGCAAGGCCGGCGAGATATTCGTCCATCGCGACAAACTCGACATCGTCGGTCGTGTAGAGGCGCCGGTTGACCTGTGCGATCGTCGCGATGCGTTGCTGCGTCTTCTGAAGCGCCTCGCGTGCGCCAGGGTCGGCCAGCGTTTTCGCCTGCAGCGCGATGAACGACATCACCATCTGCAGGTTATTCGCGACGCGGTGATTTACTTCCTTGAGCAACGCTTCGAGCCGCGCGTTACTGGCCCGCAATTCGGCCTCCGCTTGCTCACGCGCCCGGCGCAGCAGGGCTCGTTCGAGGACCTGCGTAAAGCTGCTGCCGAGCAGGTCGAAGAATTCCTCGCCGACCGACTTGACCACATAGTCGTCGGCGCCCGATTTAAGGGCTGCGACGGCAATCCTGCTTTCTTCCGATCCCGTCACATAAACAATTGGCGGACAATCGGTCAGTGCGCGGAGAGCCTCGATCGTCGCCAGCCCATCCATTCCCGGCATATAATGATCGACCGCTACAAGGTCGAAGGCACCATCCCGCGTCATTTCGACGCCGTCCGCACCGGTCGCTGCAAGGCTGATATCGAAGCCCTTCCGCGCCAAGGCGCGGGAGACGAGGCGTCTTATTCCCTCGTCGTCGTCGATATAAAGGATGTGGGGCAGCGTCTTTCTCAGGCGGGATCGGGTTCGGGGACCTGGATCACCGACAGAAAGAGGCCAAGTTGTCGGATCGCATCCGCGAAATTCTCGTAATTCACCGGCTTGGTGATGTAGACGTTGCAACCGAGGTCATAGCAACGCTGAATTTCCACCTTGTCGTCGGTCGTCGTCAGCACCACAACCGGGGTTCGACGAAGCGGACTGCCATCCCCCTTGATCTTCGCCAATATGTCCGTGCCGCTCATGTCGGGCAGATTTAGGTCGAGCAGGATCAGTGCCGGGCCGTTGCGCACCGGGCCATGTTCGCTGTCGTAAAGGAACGACAGCGCCGAATTGCCGTCGAGGAAATGATGGATGGTGTTCGAAATACCCGCGCGGCGGATATTCTTCTCGATAAGGCGCGCATGGCCCTCATCGTCCTCGATCATCACGATATTCACCGGTTGCTGGTCAGGCATTTTCGTCTCCGCCAAGCCATTCCGTCGGCAAGCTTAAACGGAAGGTCGATCCCTCATCGAGGGCTGATGAAACTTCGATAGTCGCGCCCAGCCGATATGCAAGAGCTCGTGCGTGGGCAAGCCCGATCCCCTCGCCTGGCTGGTCCTGTGTGCCAGACCGCCGGAACAGATCAAAAATGCGGCCGTGATCGCGCGGGTCGATCCCGCGGCCATTGTCGATCACCTCGACGACCGCGCGGCCATGAGCCGTGCGCCCGCGCACGTCGATCACGCCCGGTCGGCCGGGCTTCAGATATTTGAGGGCATTCTCGACAAGGTTCGACAATATCTGCTCGACGGCGACGCGATCATTGACGATCGTCGGCAACTCGCCAACCGAAACGGCCGTGCCATCTTCCTGGATGCGATGCTGAAGGCTTTCGACGATGCCGTGCACCATCGAAGTGAGATCGAGCGGTTCGGGCGCGAGCGTACGGCGGCCCTGCCGCGACAGGTTGAGGATGGCGTTGATCAGCCGGTCCATCTTCTGCGTCGAGGTTCGGATGAAGCCGATCGCCTCGGGAAGATCCTCCTCGATCGCAAGGCGAGTGTTCGGATCGGGCGCGGCCCAGCCTTCCGCATCACTTTTTTCAAGATAGCCGGCGATGGACCGGCGCGCTGTTTCAAGTTCTGCGGTAAAGCCCATGACATTGACGAGCGGGGACCGAAGATCGTGCGATACGATGTAGGCAAAGCGCTGTATTTCCGCGTTGGCGCGTTTGAGTTCGCCGGTGCGCGCATCGACAAGCTGTTCCAGACCGTCGTTCAGATACCGAAGCTCTTCTCGCGAGGTTCGCAAGTCGGTGAGGTTCCGTCGAACGAGCCATAGCGTCACGGCCGCGATCACTATGATGAGCAGGCCCGTCGAAACAAGTGCTGCGGTAAAAAGGCGCTGCGTCATACGCAGTTCTGCCTCGCGGGCGCGCAGCAGCCCGAGTTCGTCATTGACCATCGTCTGCACAATCGCGCGCATCTCGCGAACGAAGGCTACGCCATCATCGTTCGAGAAGTCGGCCAGCATGCGGGCGCGCGCCGCCCCGCTTAGGGAGATCGTCATCCGATAGTGGCGGAAATAGGAATCCAGCAGCGCGCGCAGCCGCTCCACACGGCGCTGCTGGGCCGGATTATCCGCGATCAACGCCGCCAATTCATTCGCGCGTGCCGATGCGACCTTCTGCGTATCTTCGACAATGCCCGCGAAGGCGAAATTCTGAGTCAGCAGGAGCCCGCGCCGCGCAGTCTCCATTCGTTCGTTTGCGCTCGCGAAACCGCCGAGACTGGCCTCCACTGCCAATGTGTGCGCCACAAGCTGCGCGTTGGCCTCATTCTGCCGCTGAATCCAGAAAGTCGCGATCGCGGCCGCCAGCAGCGCCGCAAATCCGAATGAAAGCATGATGATGATCAATCGGCTTGCGCGGGCATCGCGGCCAAGCGCGCCAATTTTCGTTGAATCCATCTAGTTCGCACTTCCCTACCGGCAGCCTGGCCACCGATTTCGGCAGCATTCATGACTGTCGCAGCGTCGCTAAACAAGCCCGTATGCTCGCCGCTTGCATCTTTTCCGGCACGACGACGTTGGACCTATCCGAACATAGGGGACATTATTTGAAGAACGCCGCCCGCCCGACCGCTCCATTCACGCTTCCTATCGCGGAACACCGTGCCTGCGTGTTGGCCGCTTCCGTTCCGGTTCGATTTTGACCGATGGACCTTTTCAATCCTGACCTGATCTGGCCAATATGCGGAGCGGTTGCCGCAGGCACGCTAATCGGGGGCGAACGCGAGTATCGCGCGAGCCCGGCGGGCCTTCGCACCCATATTCTCGTCAGCCTGTCGTGTTGCCTTCTGATGCTATCGGCAGTCCACCAGATGGCATGGCTCAACGACACCCCGATCGAGGTTATCCGGATCGACCCCGTGCGTATGGCGCACGGCGTCCTGACCGGCATCGGCTTTCTGTGCGGGGGCGTGATCTTTCGCGAGGGCCTCAATGTTCGCGGCCTCACCACGGCCGCATCGCTGTGGATGACCTCTACCCTTGGCATGCTTTTCGGGATCGGCTTCTACGAACTCGCAATTTTCGGAACCGTCGTGACGTTACTGGTCCTGGCAGCGGTGACGATCACCGAGCGCCATGCCCCGCAGCGGCGCGTCGTCCATCTGAGCGCCAGTTTCGACAGAACAAGCAACATGTCATCGGACCAGTTCGTCAACGCGCTCGAAATGCACGGGCTCAAGACGATCACCGTGGACGAGCGCCTCGCGTCGGATATGCTGACCTTCTCGGCGATCGCGGATGGATATACCGAGGAGCGCATTCTCGCGATCGTTTCGGCCTGGAAGGCCGGCATGGATGTGAAGGAATATGAAGTGCGCCCGGCGCAGGCTTGATCGCTTCGTGGCGGCCTGGCCTTCCAATCTTCCAATATGAAAGCGCCGGCAGCCCATCGGCCACCGGCGCTTTAATATTGGAACTCAGGCTCTGCCTATGATCAGGGCAAGGTTCGGCGACCGCCTCGTCCGAACACGAAACCGACGACGACCAGAATTACTGCTAGCACCAGCAGGATTTTCGCGAAATCCGCCGACAGTCCGGCGATGCCGCCGAAGCCGAGAAGCGCCGCGACGAGCGCCACAACCGCAAAGATGATAGCCCATCTGAACATGTTCATTCTCCTTCGTGGACGCGCGCCTTCTTTCGCTCGCGCATGGAAATGCCGAGCGGCGATTGGAGCCGTCAACTTATCCTGAATGGATAATTTGGTAACGATTTCCCGCGTGGAAGGTTCCTGCCCCGCTCGGGGCCAAACAGGAATAGCTGTGCGTGCCGAAAGAGCCGTACACCGGCATGAGTGCGCATTGGCTCCGCCAAATTCCGCCATGCAATCCGGGGGTCATGGTCACCTGTCCGGTTGAACGAACCCTGGCCATCGCCGCATATAGTATATGAAATCATCGCTGAGCCCTTCGTCACGCAAGTGCCGGGCCGTAACCGGAAGCTCCGGCGACCGATACGTCGGATCGCGGCGGACGCGTTCGGGAAAATCGTGGCGCAATATGGCTGCGCGGCCAATCACGACAAAGTCGCAGCCGGCGTCGAGTACCCAGGCTGCGTCTTCTGCATCCATGACCTTGCCAGCCGCGCCGAGCAGGACATTGCCGCGTGGCAGGTCGGTGAAGAAGCTCATCAGCGAACGAGATTTGAACCGTTCTTCCTCCGGTTCCTTGCGGACATCCCACAGCGACATGTCAAGATAGTCGATCTTTTCCTGCCGCAGCACTTCGGCCGCCACATCGCGGATTTCTTGCAGTTCCAGCCCGAAACGCTCGGGCGAAAGCCTCAGGCCGAGCTGGAAGTCGGGGCCCGTGGCGGCGCGAACGCCGTCGATGATCTCGAAGATGATGCGCGCACGGTTTTCGAGACTGCCGCCATACCGGTCGGTTCGCCGGTTGCTTGCCGCCGACAGGAATTCGGCAAGGATGTATCCGTGCGCTCCGTGGATCTCGACGCCGTCGAAGCCCGCCTGCTCGGCCCGACGCGCGCCTGCGATGAAGTCGTCGCGCAGCTCCTCGACCTCGGCTTCGGACAGAGCCCGGACATTGCGTTCGGGCACTTCCGACGGCGCGACGGGCGCGCCGATCAGTTCGGGTTCGGCGCGGCTTCCGGCGTGATGCAGTTGCAGCGAAGAGAGCGAGCCCCGCGCCTTGATTCCGGCGGCGAGCCCCGCGAGGCCTTCGACATGCTGGTCGGCGAAGACGCCGAGCTGCCCCGTAAAACCCTGCCCCACCGGCTGGACGTGCGACGCGGCGGTCATCGTCAACGCAAAGCCCCCTTCCGCGCGCATCTCCAGCCACTTGCGCTCCGCTTCCGAAAGTGTGCCGTCGGCATGGCTCTGCCGATTGGTCAGCGGTGCGAGCATCAGCCGGTTCTTCATCGGCTTGCCCCGTGCGAGGGACAAAGGTTCGAACAGTCTTTCGGACGACATATCGCTCACTTCCATATGGGGACGCGGGTGCCGGACCTATCGGAGGGTGAAGCCACGATAACCTTCCGCCGCAGCGTCGGAACAGATTTCGCGATAGCGGCCAAGCCCGCCGATGTAGACAGGAAAGGTGCGCGGCTTGCCCGGCACGTTCGCGCCGGTGTACCAAGTGTTGGCGGTCGGATAGAGCGACAGCGAGCCCAGTGTCGTCACCTTGCCCATCCACCAATCCTCAGCCTCTGCGTCGGCCTCGATCGAACGCAGGCCGTCGGCGCGCATATGGGTAATGCAATCGCAGACCCAGTCGACATTCTGTTCGTTCAAAAGGATGAAATTGGCGAGCGCCGACGGCCCGTTCGGTCCGGCAATGACAAACAGGTTTGGAAAGCCCTCGATCATCAGGCCAAGATGGGAACGCCCGCCGTCGGCCCATTTATCCTTCAGCTTGCGGCCGTCCCTTCCCTCGATGTCGATCGACAGCATCGCGCCGGTTAGCGCGTCATAGCCCATCGCCGCGATGATGACGTCGACCTCGACTTCGCCCTCGGCGGTGCGGATGCCCTTTTCGGTGATTTCGACGATAGGATGCTCGAGACAGTCCTTCAGCGTCACATTGTCGCGGTTATAGGCTTCGTAATATCCGGTATCGAGGCATGGGCGCCGCGCAAAGATCGGATAGCCGCGCGGGGTCAACCGGCGTGCGGTGTCGGGATCCTTCACCACGTCGGCGATCTTGCCGCGCACGAATTCGGCGACGACCTCGTTCGCCTCGCGATTGGTGAGCAGGTCAGAGAAAAGTCCGAGGAAAGCGAGGCCGCTGTGCGCCCAGGCATCTTCCATCAGCTTCTCGCGCTCGGCGGGCGTGACGCTAAACACCGGGCGGTGCGTGATCGGCCGCACGCCGCCGGTCAGCGAGTGACGCGCCGCCGCACGCAGTCCCGGATAATGCGCCTTGATATGCGCAACATAGTCTTCATCGAGCTTGCGGTTGCGCATTGGCAGCGTGAAGCTGGGCGTGCGCTGATAGACATAGAGATGCCCGGCCTTTTCGGCGACCACCGGCACGATCTGGATGCCCGAAGACCCGGTGCCGATCAACGCGACGCGCTTGCCCGTGAGGTCAACGTCATGATGTGGCCATTTGCCCGACAGATACAGTTCGCCCTTGAACTTGTCGGCGCCCGGAATGTCGACCTGTTTCGGCACCGACAACGGCCCGGTCGCCATCAGGCAATAGCTTGCCTCATAAATGTCGCCGCGATCGGTCTCGATCCGCCAAAGCGCCGCATCCTCGTCATAATGAACCGCCGTTGCGCGCGTTTCGAAGCTGATGTCGCGCTTCAGGTCGAGCTTGTCGGCGACAAAGCGCGCGTAGGACAGGATTTCGGGCTGCGCCGCGAACTGCTGGCTCCAGGTCCATTCCTGCTGAATCTCGTCGGAGAAGGAATAGCTGTAGTCGATGCTCATCACGTCGCAGCGCGCGCCGGGATAGCGGTTCCAGTACCAGGTACCCCCGACGTCGTCACCGGCTTCGATCAGATGAACATCAAGCCCCATGCCGCGCGTGCGGTGCAGCGCATACATGCCGCCGAATCCGGCGCCGATAATCAGCGCGTCGAGGCGGCGGGGAGTCTTGTCGGGGGAGGAATTGGCCTGTTGCATCGAAAATCCTTGGGAAAGTCTTGTGTCGGTCGTCGGGCAGCGAATTCTCCGGCCCGCGCGCCCGCCCCCGGGCGCTGCGGGCCGGAGACGATCAGCCAGTGGACGTCCGGGCTGAAATTTCGGCGCGCGCAAGGTCCATCCCGCTGCGATAGTCGCTCTTCCCGCTCGCATGGCGCGGCAGGACGGCGACGCGGATGATCGTGCGCGGTTGTTTGTAGGCGGCAAGGTCGTGAGACAGAGCGGCGCGCAGCGCCTCATCGTCCGGGCTGTCGCCCGCCTCGATCAGCGCGGTGACCGCGCTGCCCCATTTCGGATCGGGCAAGCCGAACACCATCGCGTCGGCGATGCCGTCGACGCGCTTCAGCGCCTCCTCGACCTCTTCGACGAAGACCTTTTCGCCGCCGGTGTTGATGCACATGCTGCCACGGCCGAGCAGGCGAAAGCGCCCATCGGGCAGCCGTTCGGCCATGTCGCCGGGGACTGCATAAGCCTGTCCGTCGATCGTGCGATAAACGCTGGCGGTCTTTTCGGGATCGCCATGATAGCCGGCGCCGAACGGCGGTCGCCGCGCCAGCCAGCCCGAACCAACCTCATCATCGGCAAGCACGCGGCGGCCGTCCTGATCGACGATGACCGTCTGCGGACCCGGCTCAAACAGGCCCGTCGGCGTGGCGCGTTCGCTGTTGGTGATCGCATAGCCGAAACCCGAGGCTTCCGAAGCACCAAGAATGTCGAGCAGTGTGAGCTGCGGCAATGCCTCAAGCAGCGCCGCCTTCACCTGTTCGGACCACATAAGGCCCGCCGAGGAAATCAGCCGCAACGCCGACAGATTCCAGCGCCCCGGATTGGCGAGCAACGTATCGGCCATCGGGCGTGCAAAGGCGTCGCCGACGATCAGGATACGCGTGACGCGATGCCGTTCGGCCTCGCTCCACAATTCCTCGGCACTGAAGCGATCCGACGGTAGCAACACGGCCGTGCCGCCGACGAGCAATTCGGCGAGCGAGCTATTAAGCCCCGCACCATGCATCAGCGGACATGCTGGCATCACGCGACCCGCCGCGCCCTTCAGCACCTGCGCGACATGATCGTCCATGCTGGCGGGCGTCGACACGGCGACCGGCGATTCCAGTTGCGAGCGCCGCGCATCGGCCGAGCGCCACATCACACCCTTCGGACGCCCGGTGGTGCCGCCCGTGTAGAGAAGATAACCATCGTCGGGCGAACGCTCGATGCCCAGCGGCGACGCCTCACCTTCCGATACGATCGCGTCATAGGTGCCCTCACCGCCGATCTGCACCGCATAGGTCAAATGGTCGATCTCGCCGCCGATCAGCGACGCAACGACCGGAGCGAACTCGTCCTGATAAAAGAGGCCAGCGGCCTGACAGTCACGCAGCACATATTCGATCTCGGACGTCGTATAGCGATAGTTCAGATTGACGTGCGTCAGCCGAGCCTTGAACGCTGCGGCGGCAATCTCGATGAACTCGGGAATGTTGCGGGCGAGGATCGCGATACGCGCGCCTGCGGGCAGCCCAGCCGCCAACATCGCACGCGCCAGCCGGTTCGACCGCGCGTCGAAATCGGCCCAGTTGGTGACATGGTCGCCGCGAATGATCGCCGGCCGATCGCCCGGCACATTCGCCGCGGTCGCGTCCAGCAGGTCGCCGAAATTCCAGTCCATGACGGTAGCCCTCAGCGGCCCTGGAAAACCGGCGCGCGCTTTTCGACGAAGGCCGCGACGGCTTCCTGCGCGTCATAGGAGGTCGAAAGCTTCGCGGTATTGCCCTGTTCATAGATATAGCCGTCGCGCAGCGTCATATTCTCGATCGTGCGCATGCTGTCCTTGGCATAGCGCGTCGCGAGCGGGCTCTTTGACGCGATGACCGCCGCCATCTCCATGCAATAGGGCAGCAGCTCGTCGGCCGGCAGGCATGCCTCGATGATGCCGCGACGGTACATTTCCGCCGCTGGCGCGCGATAGCCGGTCAGCATCATGCGCCGCGTCAGCGAATGCGGAACGATGCGCGACGTGTGCTTGCCACCGCCCATCAGGCCCACGTCGATCTCGGGGAGGCCGAAGACGGCATTTTCGGAGGCCACGATGATGTCGCAGCTCGCCGCGAGGCCGAAGCCGGCGCCGAGCGCAGGGCCGTTGACCGCTGCGATTACCGGCTTCGCGCAATCGGCGATCGAATAGGCAACCTCGCGGACGACGCGATTGCGGTTCCAGCGTTTGCCGGGGATCGACAGGTCGGGCCGATTCTTGAGGTCAGCGCCGGCGCTGAAGCATTTGCCCGCGCCGGTCAGCACCGCAACGCGTACATCATCGCGGTCATTGAAGCTGTCGAAGACGTCGGTGAGTTCCTGAAGCATGTCCAGCGCGGCGGCGTTGACCGGCGCATTGTCGAGCGTGACGAGCGCGACGTAATTTTCGATTTCGGTGCGGATGCTGCTCATGATTATGTCTCCCAGTTGCCGGGTTCATGGCATCGGCACGACGGATCGGGACGAGAAAGCCGCGAACCGGCCCGAAAATCTCATTCTGGATTGAACACGCCCTCGCGGAATCGCGATTGTGATTATCGGGCCCTCTTGCCGCGCCCGCATTGCTCTTCGCGCTCCGACACCGGAACGGGGGGCCGCCGGCTCGTCATCGAACGGCAACAGGACTTAAAACCCGCGCACCCCTTTTACGGCGAATCGCCAGACGAAGGACGAACGGAAAGCGCGATTCACAGGGAGTGGACAATGACAACGCACCTCAGACTTCTTTTGGCGAGCGCCGGTTTCGCGGCGATGGCCATGGCGTCTCCCGTGTTCGCGCAGGAAGCCGATACGGCTCAGGATGAAGCGCAGCAGAACGACGGCGGCGGCCTCGGCGACATCATTGTGACCGCGACGAAGCGCGGTTCGGCGCAGAATGTGCAAGATGTTCCCATCGCGATCACCGCATTCGGGTCGAACGAACTCGACAGCATTCACGCGCGTTCGATTTCCAGCGTCAGCTACGCCGTTCCCAACGCTTCGCTTGAAAGCGTCGGGACGACGCCGGGCTATGCGAATTTCTCGATCCGCGGCCTCGGCATCAATAGCTCGATTCCCTCGATCGACCCGACCGTCGGCGTGTTCGTCGACGGCGTCTATCTGGGCGTCAGCGCTGGCGTGCTCTTCGACACCTTCGATCTTGAAGGGGTCGAGATCCTGCGCGGCCCGCAGGGCCTGCTGTTCGGCCGCAACGTTACCGGCGGCGCGGTCCTCCTGCGCACCACCACCCCGTCGAACCGCTTCCGCCTCGATGCAAAGGCCGCACTCTCGACCGGCCTTGAAAAGCGGGCGAGCATCTCGGTGTCGGGCCCGCTTGCCGGCGATGTGCTCAGCGGCAAGGTTGCTGTCTATTACAACGACGACGACGGCTGGTTCCGCAACGACTTCGACGGCAAGAAGATCGGCGGCAGCGAAACGCTGATCATGCGCTCGGCGCTTCGCCTCCAGCCGAACGACAGCTTTGACCTGGTCCTGCGTTACGAGCACGGCCGCATCCGCGGCGACGGTCCTGCAGTCACGAACCACGGCCTCTATCCGCGCGACAGCTTCCGCGTGAATCAGAACTACGCCGGCTTCGTCAAAACCGACTGGGATCAAGGCATCGCCGAACTCAACATCGACACCGCATTCGGTGACGGCAAGATCACCAATATCGCCGCCGTCCGCGCGCTCAGCAACGATTCGGGTGCCGACGTCGACGGTTCGCCCGCGACCAATCTCCACTCGCGCAACAACATCCACCAGTGGCAGTTCAGCAACGAACTGCGCTACGCGGGCACCTTCGGCGCGTTCGACGTCACAACGGGTCTCTTCTATTTCAATCAGGACATCAATTACGCCGAACAGCGCCTGCTGTCGGGCGGCGCGCTGACCGTATCGGGTGGCGGCCGTCAGAAGCAGCGCACCGGCGGCATCTTTGCGACCGTCGACTGGCGCCTTACCGAACAACTGACCTTCAGCGTCGGCGCGCGCTATTCGGCTGAGGAAAAGGAAGTGCAGGTCCGCTCGATCGGCGTCGGCGGCTGTAATCTCGACACGCTTCGCTGCAGCTACGACTTCAATGACAAGGACAGCTGGGACGGCTTCACGCCGCGCATCGGGGTCCAGTTCAAGCCCAGCGACGATACCCTGCTCTATGCGTCGTTTGCCAAGGGTTTCCGAAGCGGCGGATATAATTTCCGCAACCTCAACCCCAATGTCGATCCGGGCCCGTTCGACCAGGAAAAGCAGGACGCCTATGAAATCGGCCTGAAACAGGAATTCGGCGGCTTCGCGCGCGTCAACATCGCGGGCTTCTACAGCCGCATCAACGGCACACAGCGCGAATTCCAAGCGCCCTTCGCACCCTTCGGCAACTTCCAGATCATCACCAACGCGGCCGATGTGTCGATCAAGGGGATCGAGGGCGAACTGCTGGTAAAGCCGGTTTCCGGCCTGACCATCGCCGGCCAGTTCGGCTACACCAAGGGCAAATATGAGGACATCCTTTTCGACCTCAACGCCGATGGCGTCATCAACGACCGCGACTATTCGCTGAAACTGCCGCGCCTGTCGCCGTGGAGCTATGGCGGATCGATCACCTATGCGACCCGCGTCGGTGGCGATTTCGATGTCGAAGGCCGCGTCGGTGCGAACTATCGCGATGCCGCTTTCTACAACGATCAGAACACCGGCCTGCTCCGTGCGGCAACGATGGTCGACGCCAGCCTTGCCGTTACGCATGGCCGGGTGAAGGTGTCCGTTTACGGAAACAACCTCCTCAACGAGGCGACGTTCGGGACCGAGGCGCCGCTGCCCTTCTTCGCCGGATCGACCTTCTCCCCGCTCAACAAGGGCCGGGTCTACGGCGTCGAAGTCGGATACAAATTCTAACCTCTCTCCCACTGGAGCCCGCCAAAAAGCGGGCTCCATTTTTATGGGGCTCTCCATGACCAAATCACTCGAGGGGCGCGTCGCGCTCGTCACCGGCGCATCGCGCGGCCTCGGCCGCGACATCGCGCTCAAGCTTGCCGGCAACGGCGCATCCGTCGCGCTGCTTGATCGTAAGGCCCATTGGGCTGAAGATCTGGCCCAGCAGATCGCGGCCGACGGCGGCAAGGCCGTCGCGCTCGGCTGCGACGTGTCGGATGGCGCCGCGCTGCACGACGCGTTCGACACCGCCGCGACCGAGCTTGGCGGCATCGACATTGTCGTCAACAACGCGATGTGGACCAAATATTCGCCGATCGAGAGCATAGACGCAGAAAGCCTCGATCGCATGCTCGGCGTCGGCATCGCCGGCATCATCTGGGGCACGCAGGCTGCGGCGAAGCATATGCGCACGCGCGGCGCCGGGTCGATCATCAACATCGCATCGGTATCGGCGCACGTCGGACTGCCCAACGCGATGGTCTATTGCGGCATCAAGGCGGCGGTCGAAGGGATGACGCGGTCGTCGGCGATCGAACTCGCGCCGTCGGCCATCCGAGTCAACGCCGTTGCTCCGTCGACCGTTGCGACCGAAGGTGTCCGCGCGATGTTGGACGATGCGACCTTCGAGGCGCGCGTCGCCAGCACCCCGCTCGGCCGACTGGGCGAAACCTCGGACATTGCCGAGGCGGTGCTCTTCTTCGCCGACAGCGACCGGTCGGGCTTTGTGACGGGTCAGTCTCTGCTTGTCGACGGCGGCATCTCGATCGCCCTTCGCTGACCGCTCAGCGATAAATACCTTCCGCGATCCCGGGGACGTCGAGCCCCCGGATCGCGGTGATCCGCCCCGCATCGGGATGATTGGCGACCAGCCGATGCCCCGAATTGGCGATGCTCGTTAGATAGAGCGTATCCATCTCCTCCCCGCCGAACGCGGGACACGAAGGATAGGGCAGCGGCACGGGGATCGACCGCAGCAGCGTCCCGTCGGGCGAATAGCAACCGACCGCTTGCGCGAGCACCAGCGCAACCCAGATTCGCCCGTTGGCATCGACGGTCGCGCCATCGGCCCCCGATCCGCCGTTCACCTGACAATCGACCAGATCATGGCGCTTGCCGATCGCTCCCGTCTCCTGGTCATAGGCATAGCGGCGAAGCTTGCCGTCGAGGCTGTCCGCAAAATAGAGCGTATCGCCGGTCGGCGAAAAACAGATGGCATTGCCGATCCCGATTCCGCTCTCGATCTGCTCGGTCGCACCGTCGGCGTCGAGCCGGAACAGCCCGCCCGCGCCCAGCGCATCACCCGTTCGCATCGACGCACATAGAAAACGCCCGGCACGGTCGGCCTTGCCGTCGTTCAGCCGCGTCCCCCCCGCCATCGCGGGGCGCGCCACCGGCGACACCTGCCCGCTGCCCGTGTCGAAACGATAAAAGCCATCTGCCATCGCAACGATCAGGCCCTCCGACGCCAATCCGATGCTGCCGATGGGCTGATCGAGCGTCCATTCGGCCTGCTTGCGGCCTTCGGCGTCGCTGGAATGAAGGCGCCCTGCCGAGGAATCGACCCACCAAAGCCGGCCGCTCCGATGATCCCATAGCGGACTTTCGCCTAGGCCGGCGACGCCAGCATCAAGCAGTTCGATTTCGACAGGCATAGAATCTCCCTTTCGCCGTCACGATAGACGTCGGCGCGGTACCCACAGCGCGTCGTACGCGGCGGGCTCCCATTATTCCGGATGAAATGCTTATTCGGCGGCGATCGCGTATTCGTCGATATCGTCGTCGCCGGCCGGCCGCTGATCCTGCGGAAAACGCACATGATACTCGGCGATCGTCTCGCGCATCATTTCCACATATTCGGCGCGGCGCGGCGACAACCGCTCGGTCGTACCGCCGATGCCAAGAACGAGCGGAATTCCGTGAATGCTATTGCCAAGGGGCATCGCTATCGATGCAATCCCCGGCACCGGATGTTCGGGCCAGTAACAATAGCCGGTGTGGCGGATCCAGCGAATCCGGCTCATCACGTCATCCAGCGTGATCGCTTTGTCGGGATTGAGCTCATAATAGTTCGAATATCGATAGATTTTATCGATCTCGCGGTCGCGCATCCGGCTCATCAGCGCCATCCCCGCCGTCGCATCCAGCATCAGCCGCATCTCGCCCGGATTGGGGGGACGCTTGTGCGGATGATCGGGCAGGCGCATTGCCACATATTGGATGAACAGGTCGTTCTGCGTCGCCAGTACGATCGTTTCCTCGGTTTTGCGAAACAACTCGTCGATCAGCCAGTTATAACCGCTACCGAAAGCGACATGGCCATAGAGCCAGCTGCCGAGCGAGGCGACCTGCAAGGTCGGCAGATAGGTGCGCGTCTTGCGATTGTAGTTGAGATACCCTTCGATCACCATGCTCTTAAGCAGGTTCGTCGTGCTGGACTGCGGATATCCGAGCGCCGAATATATCTCGTTAAGCCGCAATGGCTCCCGCCGATCACGGAACAGCTCCAGGACCTCGAACGTACGCGAGGCCGATTTGACGGGTTTTCTCTTCATCTCTCCATCCCAACAACGAGAAGGCGTCATCGCCTTGAACGGTCGGTCCAATCGCCGTCCTGCGACGGTCTCTGATGAAGACATGATAACTTCAAAGACCGCCAAGCGGCCAAAACCGCGGGTTTGGCGGCCCATATCACATATGTGATTTCTGTGCGACCCTCAGGCGTGCGCCATTGCTGCCGTCAAATGCGCCGATATCCGCTCGCCCCAAGCATGCCGAAGTCGCGGCGGACCGTCATGGCCCATCGTCTCGTCGACCTCGATCACAGCGCCTGGGATCGCTTCAGCGGTCTCGAAGGCGCGTTCCAACGGGATCACCTTGTCATGGCGGCCGTGCAGGATCAGCGCGGGAACGCGAATGGCGCGGATCGCCGCGCGCAGGTCCGGAGCGGCAAGGCTTGCTGCGAAATGGCGCGCGGTGCCGCCGGGATGGATACCGTGCCGCCAGGCCGTTCGCGCCTCCTCAGCGATGCGTTCCGCGTCGAAATCCTCCGCCATGCCGTTCACCTGTGCAACGGCGAGCTGGCGCGCGACATAAGCGTCTTCATCGGGAACATTCTCGGCCATCAGCCGGTCGAGCGCTGCATCGGGGACCGCATCGGCCATCGACCGGCTCATCGCCATAACGAGCGCCAGGCTCAGCACGCGTTCGGGGTGCCGAACCGCAAGCTGCTGCGCGACGAGACCGCCGATCGACCGCCCGACAAAATGCGCCGCCATGACGCCCTCGGCGTCCATCACCGCCAGCACATCCGCGGCCATGTCGCCGATACTATAGGGCGGTCTCGCGTCGCCGGTGTCCAGCGCGGCGGCCTTGATCGCTTGAAGGTCCGGAATCGTGCCGGTCATCGCGGTCGAATGGCCGGTATCGCGACTGTCGATGCGGATCGGCACGAGGCCCGCCGTCACGATCGGTGCGCAAAAGCCATAGTCGAAATCGGTCGATGGACGCCCTGCTCCGGCGAGCAGGATCACGACCGGCCCGTTCCCCGCCGCCATGCGCTGATAATGGACGCGAACAGGGCCGTTATTCGCATAGGCCATGTGGGTATCTCCTCGCCGGCCTGTCTGCTCGGTGCGCGCGTCCGGTGCGAGCGCGATACGCTGGGCGTGCAACATATCAGCATAGGGATAATCGCCCTGCCCGGCTGCCTCGCACCTAACGTCCGCAAAACTCCCGCCTAAGGTGGCTGCCGTAAAAGACGGGCGACGTGCCCGGCATGGAGAGGCAAATGACCGGCGACACCATCCCCCACCCCAGCGACGGCCAGCAAAAACGGATGCCCTATGGCGCGCTGTCGTTGCTGATGATCGTCTACGCCTTCAACATGCTCGACCGGCAAATCGTGACGATCCTCGTCGAGCCGATGAAGGCCGACCTCAACCTTGCCGACTGGCAGATCGGGATGATCAGCGGCCTTGCCTTCGCGCTCTTCTATACTCTGCTCGGCATCCCGCTTGCGCGCATCGCCGACCGTGGCAACCGCGTCGGTATGATCGCCGTCGCGCTGTTCGTTTGGAGCGGCTTCACCGCGCTATGCGGTCTTGCACGCAACTTCACCGAATTGCTGTTTGCGCGCATCGGCGTCGGCGTCGGCGAAGCCGGCTGTACTCCCGCTGCACACAGTCTGATCACCGACTATGTCCCGCGCGAACAGCGGGGCCGCGCGCTTGCCCTCTATTCGCTGGGCGTTCCGGTCGGCTCGCTCGCGGGCCTCGTCCTCGGCGGCATATTGCTCGCTAGCCTTGGCTGGCGCGCCGCCTTCCTGATCGCCGGCGTTCCCGGCATCCTGCTCGCGGTGATCGTATGGTTCACTCTCGACGAGCCCCGCAAGCGCGCCGTCGCAACGCAGACCGCTGTCCCGCATATGCCGCTGGGTCAGGTGCTCGCGACGCTGCGCCGCCTGCCCAGCTTCTGGCTGATTTCATTCGGCACCGCGATGGGCGCGTTCGGCTATTATGGTCAGGCGTCCTTCTTCGGCTCGCTCTACATGCGCACGCATCTTGCCGGAATCGACGCGATGGCCGCCGATTGGGGCGTGCCGCCGACCGTCTTCCTCGGCCTCAGCCTAGGCCTGATCGTCGGCCTAATTGGCATGGTGGGAACTTTCGTCGGCGGCCAGCTCGCCGACCGTGCGGCGCGGCGCGGGATCAAGGGTTACACGCTGGTTCCATCGACCTCGCTCGTGATCGCTGCGCCCCTGTTCGCGGGCGCCGCGCTCGCCCCGACCGTCACGCTGTCCTTCACGTTCCTGAGCTGCGCGATCTTCGTTCACGCGCTCAACTATGGCTCGGTCTTCGCCTCGGTGCAGACCCTCGTCCCCGCACGGGTACGCGCGATGGCAGCGGCGGTGCAATTGTTCGTGACCAACGCGATCGGCCTTGCATTGGGGCCGTTGTTCGTCGGTATCGCCAGCGACCTGCTCGCGCCTTCGCTCGGCAGCGAGCAGGGGCTGCGCGCTGCAATGGCGCTCGTCGCGCTGCCGCTTGCGATCGGCTCGCTGCTGTTCTGGCTGGCGGGCCGCCGGATCGAAGCCGACGAGGCAAAGCAGAGCGCCTGAGGCGCCCTGCAAAACCCATCTTATCGGGTAAGTTCGGCGAACCGCGCTTTATGATGGTCACGGTCGCCATGCGCGATGTCCAGCATCATCTGGCGGCGGAGATGGTGACTGACGATCAGTTCCTCGCTCGTGCCGACCCCGCCGTGCAGTTGCACCGCCTGTTGCGCGACCGCGATGCCGCATTGCGCGACGCGCACCTTCGCTGCGGCGATCAGCGCCGAAGCGTCGCCACCGCTCGCAAGCTGCGATATCGCTACCATCGTCAGCGCGCGTGCTTCCTCGCAAGCGACGCTCATGTCGACGATTTTGTGCTGAACGACCTGAAAGCTGCCGATCGGCACACCGAACTGCTGGCGGGTGCGGACATAATCGAGCGTCGCGGCGACCGCCGCCTCCATCGACCCCACCGCTTCGGCCAGATGCGCCGCGATCGCGCGGTCGATCGCGGCGTCGATGCGGTCCGCCGCCTCGCCGATCGCGCCGACCGGAATGCCCGCAACGTCTTTAAGGTCCATGCTGCAATGGCGATGGCTGTCGACCGAGCGGAAACGCTGCACGATCAATCCGTCGGCGCCGCGCGGAACAAGGAAAAGACTGACGCCGTCGCGCTCGCCCGAAGCTCCCGTTGTGCGCGCCGAAACCAGATACCAATCGGCGTCGGCACCATCTTCGACATGCGCCTTGGCGCCAGTCAGCCTGAACGTGTCGCCATCGGGCACCGCTCGGGTAGAAATAGACGCGATATCAAAATCTTGATCCTCGACGAGCGCAGCGGCGATCCGCACCTGACCCGCTCCGATCTGCTCCAGCAGCGCCGCACAATGCTCGTCCCCACCTGCAATCAGTGCCGCCGGAAGCACGCAATGGCTGACATAGGCATCGGTCATCAGGTGCCGCCCGACACCTTCCATGATCGCCATGACCTCAACCGGCCCTCCGCCGAGTCCGCCGTCCTCCTCGGCGATCGGCAGCATCAGCCACCCAAGCTCAGCCATCTTCGCCCAACGCTGCGCGGCACCTTCGCCAACTTCCGCCAACCGCTTCAACCGGTCGGCCGCGTTCCATTCGTCAGAGCCGAAGCGCAAGGCGCTATCGTGCAGCATCTGCTGCTCGTCATTATAGGCGAACTGCATGGGTCTTCTCCCTCAAAGGCCGAGTGCGCGGCGCGCGATGATGTTGCGTTGGATCTCGCTCGACCCGCCATAGATGGTGGTCACGCGCGCATAGAGCGCGCCCTTAAGCGCGAAGGGCATGTCGTCGGGCAACATGCTCTCGTCATCGAGCGCGGCGAAATGCTGCGCTTTCGGCCCCAGCGCCTCAACCCATAGCGCGGTCGCCTGCTGCGTCAGTTCGGACCAGCGCAGTTTGACCATCGACCCGCGCGGGCCCGAGTCGGCACCCGATGCGGCGTCGGCCATCAGCCGCAGCACCATCGCCTGTACCGCCATTGCCTCGATCTCGACCTGTGCCAGCTTGGCCTTGAACTCCGGCTTGTCGATCAGCAGCCCTTGCGCGGTCCGGCGGCGCGTCGCCGCCTCGCGCACAGCGCGCAGCGTCTGCGGCAGGAACATCGCGGTCGCCGCCGCCACCATGCGCTCGCGGTCGAGCAAAACCTTGCCGTAATTCCAGCCCATGCCCTCCTCGCCGACGACATTGGCCGCGGGAACGCGGACATCGTCGAGGAACACCTCATTTGTGTGATGCTTTTCGTCGAGAGTATGGATCGGGCTGATCCGGATGCCTGGCGTGTCCATATCGACGAGCATCAATGAAATGCCCTGCTGTCGCTGCCCCTCCGTCGAGGTACGTGCAAGAATGAACATCCGATCGGCGACATGGGCATAGCTGGTCCACATCTTGTGCCCATTGACGATATAGTCATCGCCGTCCCGGTCGGCACGCGTACGAAGCGCCGCAAGGTCGGAACCGGCACCCGGCTCGGAATAGCCCTGACACCACCAATCCTCGCCGCTGATGATGCGCGGCAGGTAGAAATCCTTCTGCGCCTGGCTGCCATAGGTGAAGATGATCGGGCCGATCAGTTCGAGCCCCTGATGGAATTGCGCGGGTGCATCGGCCGCGGACGCTTCCGACCAGAAGATATGCAGTTGCTGCGGAGTCCAGCCTGTGCCGCCATATTCCTTTGGCCAGGTCGGCGCACCCCAACCGCGATCGGCAAGCCGGCGCTGATAGGCGACCAGGTTTTCGGGCGACAGGCGCAGCCCGGCGCGAACGGTCTTTTTCCATTCCTCGGGAATCGAGCCCGCGAAAAAATCACGCACTTCCTGCTGAAATTCCCGGTCTTCGGGCGCTAGGTCCAGATTCATCGTCGCTTCTCCCATCGATTGCGGAGGGCTTAGCGTCAGCGAGACCCCGCTGGCTCGCGAGCGGAAGGAGATCGCGCCAATTTCGCAAATGTGATTGTCGGCGTGTGCGACCCGCGATGCTTCGCACCCGCCGCCGGCTGGGCAATCGTCGGCGGCAATCAAGTCACTAAGGGAGAGATTTCATGCACGGCCTGATGCAGGCGCAACCATTGACGACCGCGATGCTGATCCGGCACGCGGCGACCAACCACTCGCGCCGTGAAATCGTGTCGCGCCGCGCCGACGGATCGCTCGAGCGGTCGGATTGGAAGACGGTCGAACGTCACGCGCGCCACATCGCCGCCGGGCTTGCCGACCTCGGCCTTACGCCCGGCGATCGCGTCGCGACGCTGGCCTGGAACCGCCTGCCCCACCTCGAACTCTATTATGGCGTCAGCGGTGCCGGCATGGTGCTGCACACCGTCAACCCCCGCCTCTTCCCCGATCAGATCCGTTACATCATCGATCATGGTGGCGCGCGCGTGCTGTGTGTCGACCCCGACCTGCTACCGATGATCGAGCCGCTACTCGGCGACCTGCCCAAGATCGAGCGCATCATCATCCTGGCCGATCAGGCTGATATGCCCGAAACCGCTATCGCCGATCCAATTTCGTACCAGAGCCTGATCGGCGGCCCGCGCGCGATCGCGGACTGGCCCGAACTCGACGAGAACAGCGCGAGCGCGCTCTGCTACACCAGCGGGACGACCGGCAATCCGAAAGGCGTCCTTTACAGCCATCGCTCGACCGTCCTGCACGCGATGAGTGCGCTCGCGAATGATTCAATGTCGTTAGGCGCTGCGGACACGATCCTGGTCGTCACTCCGCTGTTCCACGTCAACGCCTGGGGCATCCCCTATTCGGCCGCGATGGCGGGATCGAAGCTCATCCTGCCTGGATCGGCGCTCGATCCCGTGTCGCTCTATGAACTGATGCGCGACGAGGGCGTGACCTTCTCCCTTGGCGTGCCGACGATCTGGTTCGCCTTCCTCGATCATCTGGAGCGCGAGCGCGCGGCCGAAGATCGCGAGGCGCTCAAACTCGACCGCATCTTCACCGGCGGCGCCGCGACGCCTCGCTCGCTGATCGAACGCTTCCGCAACCTGCTGGGCGTCGAGACGATGCAAGCGTGGGGGATGACCGAAACCAGCCCGGTTGCGACCGTCTGCCGTCCGCTCGCGCATCATGCCGAACTCGGCGAGGAAGAGCAGGTGGACCTGCGCGCCATGCAAGGCCGTTCCGTGTTCGGCATTGAACTGCGCATCGAGGGTGAAGACGGCAAGGAACTTCCACGCGACGGCGAATCCTCGGGCCTGCTCAAAGTGCGCGGTCCGTGGGTCCTGAGCGCCTATCACGGCCAAGCGGCAGGCAGCGCGCTTGATGCGGGCGGCTGGTTCGACACGGGCGACGTCGCGAAAATCGATCCGGACGGCTTCCTTCAGATCACCGACCGCGCCAAAGACGTCATCAAGTCGGGCGGCGAATGGATTTCGTCGATCGATCTCGAAAATGCCGCCGTTGCGCACCCAAAGGTCGCCGAAGCCGCAGTGATCGGCGTCGCGCATCCCAAATGGCAGGAACGTCCGCTGCTGCTCGTCCGGTTACACGCCGCTGAAGCCTGCACGAAGGACGAGATCATGGATCATCTTGCCGACAAGGTCGCGCGCTGGTGGCTGCCCGATGACGTGATCTTCGTCGAGGAATTGCCGCACACCGCGACGGGCAAGCTGCTCAAGACCGAACTTCGCAAGCGCCACGGCGATCATTTCGCTGCGGCGGTGGATGCCGTCACCTGATCGCGAAGACGTGATACATCGGGCCGTCGTCGGTGCGCATGCCATTGGCGACGGCGATGATGCGGTTCATCCAGTCATAATCGGGATGCGACGTGACGAAGCGCGGCGTCGTGCGCAGATAGAGATCTTCATACGGCCCCGGTTCCCGTCGCCTGAAACGCTCGGCCGCCTCGGGCGAGGTCGGTACGGTGAGGCCGGTGTAATGCATCGCGATCCGCGCGCCATCTTCGGTTTCGAGCGAGGTGCGAACGTCGATGATCATCGTCCCGTCCCCGCGCCAGGTCACCCAGTCGGCCCCATCGGGCATCACACGCCCTTTGAGGCGCGGCCCCTCGAACGTCCCGCCATGCACGGGAAAAATCCCGAGCCGACTTTCACCGCCGATCGGCTGCGCCTGGTCATAGGCGACATTCAGCCGCATTACGAACAGCGGCTCCCATGCCAGCGTCTCGATGCCCATTACCCCTCTCCCTTCTCCGCCGTACCGAACAGCGCATAGACCGGATCGTCGGGCCAGGGACGCCCGACCGATTTGCGGTGCGCGAACCGCTCGGCCTCGCTCTTGTCCGGCGCCGGGCGTTCGTCAATCCAGTCGAAGACGACGACCCGGTCGGCCACTCGCCATTCGCCTGCCCGCTTTTCGAACCGGTCAACATAGCGTCCCGCCATCATGAGTTCGACCTGCCCGCCTTCACTGCCGGGCTGGCGTTGCAAGGCGGTGAAATAGCTTTCTACTGCCGCCTCATCGCCTCGCAGCTCGATCAGAATATTGTGGATCTGGTGAATGCCGCGTTCGATCAGGGGCAGCGCCTGCATCGCCCAGTCGATAAAACCGTCGGTCGTCCCGTTATAGGCACCGTGATCGTCGGTGCCGCCAGGCCAGCAGGCGGATCGCAATAGCGCCTCGTCCGCGCGGTCGATTCCGCGACAATAGCGAAAGAGGCAATCGCGGATCATCTCGCGATCCCAGAGTTTACCGATGTCCGCTTCCATGGCCTGCATATCTCCCGGGCTATTTCGGCCGAATGTGCCCCATCGGCGCGCGCGGCCAAAATTGCGCCGCGCCGGGAGCCGCATTATCCTGTGGGAGATGAACGGCCGGCGCGAAAGGCGTCAGGCGGCGCGCTCAAAGATCGCAGCGATGCCCTGTCCGCCGCCGATGCACATCGTCTCCAGCCCATACCGCCCGTCGCGGCGCACCAGCTCACGGGTCAGGTTCGCAAGAATGCGCCCGCCGGTCGCCCCGATCGGGTGCCCGAGCGAGATGCCCGACCCGTTGACGTTGAGGATTTCATTCCGGCTATCGCCGTCGGACCAGCCCCAGCCCTTGAGCACCGCAAGCACCTGCGGTGCAAAGGCTTCGTTGAGTTCGACGAGGTCGATGTCGCCCCAGCCAAGACCATTGCGCGCGAACAACCGCTCGACCGCGGGCACCGGTCCGATGCCCATCCGGCTCGGGTCGCAGCCCGCCGCCGCCGAGCTGTGATACCAGGCGATGGGCGTGAGCCCGAGTTCGTCGAGCTTGTCCTCGGCAACAACAAGACAAGCGGCGGCAGCGTCATTCTGCTGGCTCGCATTGCCCGCAGTGACGACCCCGCCTTCGAGCGGCCGCAGCTTGCCCAGCGTCTCCAGCGTCGCGTCGGCACGGTAACCCTCATCATGCGCGAAGACGACCGGATCGCCCTTTTTCTGCGGCACACTTACGGGCACCAGTTCATCGTCGAATAGCCCGTTCGTCCACGCCGCGGCGGCGCGCTGATGGCTACGCACGGCATAGGCGTCACATGCCTCACGGCTGATATCATAATCCTTCGCCAGATTTTCGGCGGTCTCGATCATGCCGGTGATGACGCCGAAGCGTTCGACCGGCTGCGACATCAGTCGCCCGCGCGTCAGCCGGTCATGGAGCGTCAGATTGCCCGCGCGCACCCCCTTGCGGATATCGGTGCTGTAATGTTCGACGTTCGACATCGATTCGACGCCGCCCGCAACGACGACATCGGACATTCCCGTCTGAACCATCATCGCGGCGTTGATCACCGCCTGCAGCCCCGACCCGCAACGGCGGTCGAGCTGATATCCCGGCACTTCGAGCGGTAGCCCCGCGGCGAGCCACGACCAATGGCCGATACTCGGGGCCTCGCCATTGCCATAGCCTTGCGAAAACACGACATCGTCGACGCGCGTCGGATCGATCTTCGTCCGCTCGACCAACGCCTTCAGAATCACGGCACCCAGCTCGCCTGCGGTCATCGACGACAATGCTCCCCCGAACTTGCCGACGGCGGTGCGGATGGGGGCGACAATGGCGGCGCGGCGCAGGGTCATGACTTCGGTCTCCGGTCAGGTAAAAGGTGAAGATGATCAGTTCGTAGCGGCGAATTCGCGTAGCATATGCTTCGCAATCTGGAGCTGAAGGATCTGCGTTGTGCCTTCGTAGATGCGGTAGATGCGCGCATCGCGGAAGAAACGCTCGGCGTCATATTCGGCCAGATAACCGGCGCCGCCATAGACCTGTACGCAGGCATCGACGACACGGCCGCACATTTCGCTGGCAAAGACTTTGAACGCCGCAGCCTTGCGGAGGACATTCTCGCCCGCGTCGGCACGCCGCGTAACATCGTCCATCATGCACTCAGCGGCGTAGATATCGATCTCGCTCTGTGCGAGCATCTGCTGGATCAGTTGGAAGTTTGCGATTGGTTCTCCGAACGCCTTGCGCTCGGTCGCGTAGCGGATCGCGCTGTCGAGCGCGCGGCGGGCGTAGGCGGTCGCCGCCGCGCCGACCGACATACGGCCATTGTCGAGGCTCATCATCGCAAAAGCGAAACCCTTGCCAAGTTCGCCGCCAAGCAATGTCTCGCCGCCGACACGGACGTCCTCCATGATCACGTCGGCGATGTGGCTGCCCGACTGACCCATCTTCTTGTCCGACTTGCCGATCGAGATGCCGGGCGCGTCGAGGGGGACGACGAAAGCCGAGACATGCGCGTTTTTGGGCAAATTCTCCTTGCTCGTCCGCGCCATGATCAGGCCAACCTTCGCAAAGGGCGAGTTGGTGATGTAGCGTTTGGTGCCGTTGAGTACCCAGCCATTGTCGGTTTGCGTCGCGGTCGTCTGAAGTCCTGCCGAGTCCGATCCCGATCCCGGCTCCGTCAGGCCGAAACAGGCGATCTCGCCCGATGCGACCCGCGGCAGCCATTCGGCTTTCTGCGCCTCGGTCCCGCCGTTCTTCAGGGCCGACGCAAACATGCCGATGTTGATCGAGATGATCGAGCGGAACGCCGGCATCGCGTAGCTGATGGTGTGGATCGTCTTAATATACTGGCTGACGTTCATCCCCGCGCCGCCGAATTCTTCGGGGATCGTCAGGCCGAACAGGCCCATATCGCGCATTTCGGCGAGAATATCGTCCGGGATCGCGTCGCTTTCGATGATCTCCTTTTCGGCGGGTAGAAGGCGATCGCGCACATAACGTTCGAGCTGCTCGATAAACTGCTCAAAGACGTCCGCATCCATTCCGGGATTGCTCATGGCCTGTTCCTCAAATCGGGTCGTAGGGAAAGACGTGCGCCGAGACCTCATCAGCGCGCGCAAAGTCGGGACGGAACGCCGGGATCAGCTCGTCGGCGATCGCCTCGGCGGTCCAGCCTTCGAGCTTCGCCATCGAACGCACGGGACGCGGTTTCGAGAAGAGCAATATCTCATTCTTGCGTACGCTGAAAATCTGGTTCGTGACATCCTTCGACAGGTCTGACGCCAGATAGGCGACGAGCGGCGCGATCTTGTCGGCCGACATGGACTGGAGGCGCTTGACGCGCTCCTGCTCGGCTGGCGTGGTCGCGGGGATCGAAGATGTCATGCGACTCCATGCAAAGGGCGCAATGCAATTCGAACGCACCCCCACACGCGCCATATCGAGAGCGATCGACTGGGACAGCGCGACGACGCCCAATTTTGCCGCCGAATAATTAGCCTGACCTATGTTGCCGATCAGCCCGCTGGTCGAGGTGAAGTGGATGAAGCTGCCCGACTGCTGTTCCCGAAAATACGGTGTTGCAGCCTTGGATACGTTGAAGACGCCGGTCAGGTTGACCTCGATGACACTCTTCCAGTCCTCGTAGCTCATCTTGTGCCAGATGGTATCGCGAAGGATGCCGGCGTTGTTCACAACGGCGTCGATGCGGCCGAACTTTGCGACCGCATCCTCGACGATACCGGCAGCTTCCTTGGGGTCGGCAACGTTGCCGAAATTTGCGGCCGCCTTGCCGCCCGCGGCGATGATGTCGTTTGCGGTGGCCTCGGCCGGAGCGGCGTCGCCACCGTCGCCCGCTTGCGCGACGCCTGGGTCGTTGACGATGACCGCCGCGCCCTGCGCTGCACAATGCAGCGCGAGTTCGCGGCCGATGCCGCGCCCCGCGCCCGTAATCGCAACGACCTTTCCGTCCAGACATCCGTTCATGGCTGTTCTCCCGACCGATTCCCGTCCGAATTGCGTTACGCGTTATATTTCGAATTTCAACATCAGGAATTGTTTTTTCATATATATGAAATTATTGACTGTGAATGACCGGTCCGGTGCGTTCTGTTGCGCAAGCCTTTGCGATCCTTCGCCTGCTCGCTGATTCAAAGGCGCTCCCGTTGTCCGAGATTGCTCGAACCGTCGGGCTCAGCCCATCGAGCTGTCTGAACTTGCTGAAAACCCTTTCCGCGGAAGGTGCGATTGAGCGCGAAGAGCTTAAGAAGCGCTATCGCTTGACCTCCGCCTGGCTCGCCACTGGGATTTTTTCGGACAGCCGCGCGATGCGGTTGATCGATCGCGCACGACCCGGCATGGCGCATTTCGCGCAGTCTTTCGAAATGGCCGTCGGGCTGTGGCGCATTGTCTCGCGTGACCGAATGCAACTCGTCGCCCACGCGCAAAGCGATGCGGGAATGCGGCTCGCACTTGCCGATAACCAACGCCAACCGCTGGGTGCAGGTGCTGCCGGGCGCGCGATCGCAGCAGCTCAGGCGGTCGACAAAGCCGAATTGGAGCGACGCTTTGCATCGGTTCGCTGGCAGTCCGCGCTATCGTTGGACACCTACACCCGCCAAGTCGAAGAGGCTGCAGCGAAGGGATTTGGGCTCGATCGCGGCTATGCGCATCGAGGGGTTTATACGGCTGCCGCCGCGATTACCGAGGTCCCACCGGGTTTCTGCCTTACCGCGTCATGCGTCGCCGGATCGCGGACCGACGAAGAACTCGCAATCTTCTGCTCGGCGCTCACCGGACTGCGTAATGAGCTGGTTTCATAATCAAATTGGCTAGCCGAAAGTTGACGCCTAAACTTGAAGCGCGTCAGCGCGAGACAGATAATCGCAGCTAAGTGGCCGCTGAACAATTTTCATTGCACTGGCGGACGCCGGCCTAATCGAGGTCGAACATGTCATATTCGCGGATGAGGACCATGGCAGCGTCGTTCCCGCGGCGATGATGCGCGGGCTGCGCTTCGCGGTCCCCGAGCCCGCGTGAGTCGTCCGCTCAAGGAATCTCGCGAACAGAGCAAGCCCCGCAATCTATTGAGAAATACGCTACGATCCATCGCGATAACGTCACCGATGATCAGGATAACGCTGGCTTAACCATGCTGCGGAGCAGCATGGCGAGTTGGTCGGGGTTAACCTCGGCAAAAAACAGCAAGGGGTCGTTCGTCATGCCAAGCCTGTACATCTCGCCTGCCGGATCCGGGGACAAAAGTGGCAGCGATATCAACAACGCCGCGTCAATAGGCTCGCTCAACACACTGATCGGAAAGGCAGGCCCAGGGGGCGAGGTACTGCTTCTCGCCGATCAGGGCGACTACAAGGTCACGGGCATCATTGGTGTCACCCGTGGGGGTGCCGAGGGACAGCCGGTTGTAGTGCGCGGCATCGATTCTGCCGGCAATTCGATGGCCGCATATTTCACTGGCTCGCGACCAGCCGACTGGCAAGCGGGCGACGCCTCCGGCAACGAGCTGTTCAAACTCGGCACGGGCGCGGACAATCTGGAATTCCGCGACCTCAGGATCGACAATGTCGGAACCGCCTTCCGCGTTACCGCCGACATCAGCAGTCTCCATATTGAAAATATCGACGCGAACAATGTCCGCCGCTTCTTTGAGGATTACGCCAGCGCACCCTCCGGCACCGCGACGATCAGCGGGCTGACGATCCGCGATGTCGACGTGCAGGGTTTCTCAAGGACGGCGTTCCGCCTGCAATACGATACCAACAATGTGGTGATCGACAATGTCACGGCGAACATGGCCGGGCAAACGGGCGACGACCTGCCCGCCGGCGTCCATCTCGACGGCACCGTCCACAATGTCACGCTCAACCGGGTGGTGATGGAAAATATCCAGAGCACCGCCGGCGCCTATTTCAACGGCGACGGCTTCTCGAGCGAGCGCGGCGTATATGACATACGCTTCATCGACACGGTCGCGCGCGGTAACAGCGACGGCGGCTACGACCTCAAGTCGAGCGGCACCTTGGTCGTCCGCGCGCTCAGCGAGGAGAATGGCCGCAACTACCGACTGTGGGGCGAGGCGACGCTGATCGACTCCGTGGGTCTGAACCCGCTGCTCCGCGGCGGCATCTCCGAACAGAACCAGCTCTGGCTCGACGATGAGGCGGATGTCACCGTAATCGGCGGGCGCTTCGACGATGCCGGGTCGGGCACCAAGGTCATTTCCTCGCAGGGTCATCTTAACTTGCAAGGCGTGGCTATCATCCGGTCCGAACTCTCGACGCTCGTCACTCGCGACTCGCTCCCTGGCCTGGTTGGAATCGAGACGATCCGCGAAACGCTGACCGTCAATCAGGGCGAAGCCTCGCCCGGCGCAACCGGCTATATCTCGCTGCTTCCCCTCCCCACCACTGTCACAACGGACGCGCTGAGTGGCACGTCAGGCAATGATATATTCCTCATCGACGATATCGGGGACCGGATCACCGAGGCGGCCGACGCCGGGTTCGACCGGGTCGAGACGACGCTGGGCAGCTATACGCTCGCAGGCAACATCGAGCAGTTGATCCGCCGCGGCGCTGCCGATTTTACCGGCAATGGCAATGCGCTTGCCAACGTGGTGATCGGCGGCGCAGGCAGCGACACGTTGGGCGGGCTCGGCGGCAATGACGATATTGCCGGCAATTCGGGCGACGACATTCTCGTGGGCGGCAATGGCGAGGATATTCTCGCCGGCCAGTCGGGTGCCGACGTGCTTCTCGGCGGCTGGCAGTCGGATACGCTCTTGGGCGGCGCAGGCGCGGACCGGCTCGTCGGTGACCAGGAATGGTTGAGCAGCCAGGGCGCCAACGACCGGCTCGACGGCGGCGACGATGCCGACCTGCTGATCGGGGATGCGACCAATATCTATGGCGCCGGCAGGGGAGGCAATGACCGGCTGACCGGCGGCGCGGGCAACGACATATTGATCGGCGACGGCGACATAATGATCGGCAGCGCCAGAGGTGGGGCGGACACGCTGGAGGGCGGCGAAGGCAATGACTGGCTCTACGGCGACGGCCGAGATTCCGCCGCGACCGTCATCGGCGGCGCAGACAAGCTCTATGGCGGCGACGGCCCCGATCATCTGATCGGCGGCGGCGGCAACGACCTGCTCGCGGGCGGCGCAGGCGCCGACTGGTTTGTCTTTGCGCCCGGCTCGGGTGCCGACGAGATCAGCGATTTCGCCTCGGGTATGGACCATATCGATCTCAGCGCTTTCGACATCGCGTTTGAGCAACTCGGCTTCATGACGAGCACCGACGGAGTCCGTATCACTATGGGTGCGGACAGCATCTTCGTCCGCGGCGCGCAGAACTTTTCGTCCAACGATTTTGTTTTCGGCTGACCGGAGGCTCAACCGAAAATGAAATCCGCCTGATCGAGCGCGGTCACCCCGCGCACGAAGATCGTATCGGTGCCGCCGAGTTGGATCGTCACCCCCGCGCTGCTCGTTGCAAAGCGCAGCGCCTCATATGCGATATCGAAGGCGCTGAGGTCGATCCGGTCGGCCTCGGCGCCGCCCCGGGTGAAGTCGGTGATCTCGTCGGCGCCCGAACCACGCGCGAAGACGAAGCGATCGTTCCCGCCACCACCGGTCAGCTTGTCCGCACCACCGCGTGCCCCGGCCGCCATGTTCATCGCATCGCCGACGAGCACATCATTGCCGAGCCCGCCGACCAGAGTGTCGGCACCGCCGACCCCACTCGCCGTCATGCTCATTGCGTCACCGATCAGAATGTCGTCGCCATCGCCGCCGTCGAGCGTGTCCCTGGCGGCGAGCGCCGATACCCATTCGCTATCGCCAACAAGAAGATCGTTGCCTACGCCGCCGTAGAGCCGGTCGGTCTGCTGACCGCCGTAAAGCGTATCGTCGTCGTCCTCGCCGGCAAGCATGTCCTCATTCTTGCCGCCATCCAGCCGGTCGGCGCCGGTGCCACCCCGCAACGTGTCGTTGCCGTCGTCTCCGGAGAGCGCATCGTCGCCTTCACCGCCTGTGAGTATATTTGCCACCGCGCTGCCGAGCAGCACATCGGCGAAGGCCGAGCCCTGTGCATTCTCGATGCTGATCAGCCGGTCGCCCATGGCATCCCCGCCGGTCGCGGTCTGGGCGCGAAGGTTGACCAGCACGCCGCCAAGCGAGCCAGCATATTCGGCCGTGTCCGATCCCGTACCACCGTCCAGGACATCGCCGCCCGCGCCGCCGCGCAGCACGTCCGCGCCGTCGCCGCCGGTTAACCTGTCCTCACCCCCGCTTCCGACGACGAAATTGTCGAGTGCATTGCCCGTCATCGTTGCGCCGATCGTCCCGGTATAAACAAGTTCCTCGATATTCGCTCCGAGCGTGTAGCTGGTCGCGGCAGTGCGGATGCGGTCGCGCCCCTCCCCCGCCCCTTCAATCACCTGATCCCCGGCCTCATAGACCACATACAGGTCGTTGCCCGTGCCGCCGCGCATCACGTCGTTGCCACTACCCCCGTCGAGTTGGTCGTCACCGACGCCGCCGAACAGGAGATCGTCGCCGCCCCGTCCATAAAGGATGTCGCCAACCAGCAGATCGTCGCTGCCTGTGATGCTGTCGGCATAGTTGGAGCCGATCACCGTTTCAATGTCGACCAGCCGGTCGCCCTCGGCCTCGCCGCCGCGATTCACGTTGGTGACAAGGTTCACGATAATGGCGGCCGACTTGGTGTAGTCGACCTGGTCGCGCCCCGCGCCGCCGTCGAGCAGGTCGGCGCCCGCGCCGCCCACCAGCTTGTCGTCGCCTTCGAGCCCGTAAAGCGCGTCGTTCAGCGCCTTGCCGTAAAGGCTGTTGTCGAGCGCATTGCCGGTGCCGATAAAACCACCGCTGCCGGTATAACTCAAATCTTCGACGCCATCGGCGAGCGTCAGCGAGGACAGGCTGGTCCGCACGATATCGACCCCGCCGCCGACCAACTCCGTGACCTGATCGCCTTCATTGTCGATCACATAAGAATCGTCGCCCTCGCCGCCGATCATCGCATCCGCCCCCGCGCCGCCATCGAGTATATCGTTGCCCGCACCGCCTTCGAGCCGATTGGCGTTCACGTCGCCGGTCAGAGCGTCGGCGAAAGCGCTGCCCACTACGCCTTCGATCCCCGACAGGCTGTCGCCCTGCGCGTCGCCGCCGGACATGGCGCCGGTGGCGAGGTTGACCTTCACCCCGAGGGCGCTGTTGGAATAGACTGCGATGTCGAACCCACCCGCCCCGTCGATCCGGTCGCTGCCGGCCCCGCCCACGAGGATCTGATCGCCGCCATCGCCGACCAGCGTGTCCGCAAAGTTGGTGCCAATGAAACGCTCAACGCCATCGAACCGGTCGCCCTCGGCATCGGCGCCGCTACTGGCGCCGGTCTGGAGGTCGATCGAGACGGCACCCGCATTGGCGCTGTAGTCGACCGTATCGATGCCGTCCCCGCCGATCAGGATATCGGCGCCCGCGCCGCCCTGAAGCAGATCGTCGCCGCCGCGTCCTTCGAGCCGGTCGGCGCCCGTGCCGCCGTACAGCGCCTCGTCGGCGCTTACACCGGCCAACACATCGTCGAAGGCCGAGCCTACCAGCGCCTCGATGCTCAACAGCCGGTCACCCACGGCGTCGCCGGTGCCGCCCTGCACCGACAGGGCCAAGTCGACCTCTACTGCCGCTGTCGATCCCGAATAGTCCGCCGTATCGAGGCCATCGCGCCCGTCAATCACGTCCGCGCCCGCGCCGCCGACCAGCAAATTGCGACCGGCGTCGCCGTTCAGCACGTCGTCGAACGCAGAGCCGATCAGTCCCTCGATCGCAACCAGGCTCACCCCGCCAGAGGCCGTGCCTTTCGCGAGATCCGCGGCCACCGCGCTCACGCTTGTTGAAAAGTCGGCGACATCGACACCCACGCCGCCGTCGAGCCGGTCCGCCCCGCCGTTGAGGACCAGTCGGTCGTCGCCGGCGGCGCCTGATAGGACATTGACGGCCCCATCGCCAACCAGCACATCGCCAAATCGGCTACCGATCAGATTCTCGATATCCGCCAGCACGTCGCCCTCGGCATCTCCGCTGCTGCCAGTCCCGCCCAGCACCGCGTTTACCGCGGCGCCGCTCGCCGAATAGTCTGCGGTATCGATCCCGGCCCCGCCGGTCAGCCGGTCCGCGCCCGCGCCGCCGGCCAGCATGTTGTCGAACGCGTCGCCGGTCAGTCCATCGCCGAACGCAGAGCCGATCAGCCGCTCGATCCCCTCAAGCCGGTCGCCCTGTGCGTCTCCACCACTGCCAGTGCCGGTCGCAAGATCGATCGTCACGGCGCTACCGCTAGCCGAATAGTCCGCGCAGTCGAACCCCGTACCGCCGATCAGCGTGTCGGCACCCGTACCGCCAACCAGCAAATCATCCCTGCCCCGTCCGTCGATCCGGTCATCGCCCGCCCCGCCGCCGAACCAGTCCGCTCCTTCGGTGCCCGAAAGCGTGTCGGCAAAGGTCGAGCCTTCGACCCCTTCGATATCGATCAGCCGGTCGCCCGCCGCGTCGCCGCCGCTCGCCGCGCCATCTGCCAAATCGACCACGACGCCCGCACCGCTGCTGCCATAATCGACCCGATCGACCCCGGCCCCGCCGTCAAGCAGGTCTGCGCCCACTCCCCCATCGAGCATATCATCGCCTGCACCGCCCGAAAGCGCGTCATCGCCCGCACCGCCGAACAACCGGTTCGCGCCGGCGTCGCCTGCCAGCACATCGGCAAAGGCCGAGCCCTCGACATCCTCGAACCCATCGAACAGGTCGCCCGCGGCATCGCCGCCGCTGGCGGTGAGCCGCATCAAGTCGACCTGCACCGCAGCATCGCTGCCCGCATAGCTTAGCAGATCGCGTCCGCCGCCTCCGACCAATATGTCCGCGCCCGCACCGCCGCTCAGAACATCGTCGCCAGCATTGCCGACCAGCATATCCTCGCCCGCGCCGCCGACCAGCAAATCGATGCCCGCGGTACCGCCGATCAGATCGTCCCCCGCGGTGCCCGCCGCGGCCAAAGCGCGTTGCCCCTCGAGCGTCAGCACCGACCCCGTGCCCTTTTTCCAAGTCATCGTGCCCGCGCCGGTAGCAAGGCCAAAATCGCGCACGGTCAACGCGCCATTCCTTTCGGCGAGGTTGAACAAGGTCGGCGAGCCTGGATCGGAGAAGAAGGCCCCGTCGATCGTCGCGCTTGCGCCTTGGGCCAGCCAGATATGCTCGCGATTGCCGCCCGCCATCGGCGCACCGGCGTCAAGGCTGACGACATTGCTGAGCTGCCCGCCCGTGCCCCACAGCCGGATGTTGCGGCCATTGCCCGAGACGATCGCGCCGTCGACCACGATGTTGTCGCTCTTGAGGTCGAGCCCGCCATCGCTGTTGCCCGTGGCAATCACGTTGCGAAGCGTGATATCATAGGTGCCGCGTTCGGTCGCAAATCCGTCGCCGTTGCGATAATCATTCACCGTGTCGAGCGTGTTGCGCATGGCGACGCGATCGATCGTCACATCGTGCGCGGTGCCGGTAATGTGAACGCCGATGGCGAAATTGTCGCCGTCCTGAAACTGACTGTCGCCGCGAACATCCTCTATCAGCACGTTATTGGTGTCGTACTGGATACGGATCGCGCCTTTAGAATATCCGTCCACGGCGACGTCGCGGATCGTCAATCCAGAGATTGTCGCGCTGGCATTCGCCCCCGAGACCATATTGTCGAAGAAGCGCGAGACGTTCGCCGCGTCGACATGCTCGATCGTCAGGTTGCGCACGTCTGCCCCGACGCGAAAGGCCGTGCCGACATTCTCGAAGGCAATGTCGCTGAAGCGGAGATTGTCGGCGCCGCTCAACAGCCGGAAGACTTCCTCTCCCGAGGGATTGGCCGGATCGAATGGTTCAATCCGCGTGCCGGCGATCGTTGCCGCCATCGCATTGCCCGCGCCGTCCACGCCGCGGATCGTTACCGGCGCGCTCGCCGTCCCTCCCCCGACGATCGCGAGCGCCCCGGTCGGCGCGACATAGTCACCCTGATCGGCGAGCAGAAGCACCTGCCCGCCCGGCCCCGCCGCAGCGATGAGCTGCGGCAAATCTTTCAGCGTCGCAGCGTTCGCAGCGCTCGAGCCATCGCCCGAACCGCTGCCGGTCGGCGAGATGTAGAGGGTGGGCATGGCAGGGCTCCCGTCATAAGCCTGAAAACATACCCCCCACTTGATGGCGCCCAGACAGCCCGCGCCGGCACCCGGGTCAACCATATGCTGCACTTGCGAAAGCCGAGCTGCCCCTTTGCTCCGACGACCGGAGCCGCAGTGCCTTCGCTCTCCAGACTTTGGCCGCTACCTAGGTTCGTGCCGGACGAGTCACGGTGCCGCACCCCGCAGATTGTCAACGCTTCAATAATCCGATCGGAGACCCACCCGTGCAGCAGGACCTGTCCCCCGGGACATCGGAGCCGCCCGTGGACACCGGGCTCGCGGCCTTCGCCCAGATCCTCGCCATGCACCGCATCGTCGCGGACCCGGCCGAGTTGCGTCACAGCCTTGGCCATTCCGCACCGGTCGCCGCATCCGATCTGGTGCGTCTCGCAAAGCGCATCGAGGGCGTTCGCGCGCGCGTCACGAGCGGCGATTTCGATCGGTTGAGACGCCTTCCCATGCCCGTACTGGCCAACGGCGCCGGGGGCTGGTTCGTGATCGGCCGCGTGGGCGAGGATGCCGTCGCGATTCAGCGCCCCGGCGCCGAAATCGAGCGCTGGCACCGCGCAGACCTCGAGGCCCGCTGGTCGGGCGAGTTGCTCCTCGTCGCCACCCGCGACGCCGCGCAGGTCGCAGCACCCGCCTTCGACATGACCTGGTTTGTCCCCCAGATCGTCAAATACCGAAAGTTGATCGGCGAGGTGCTGCTGATCACGCTCGCGCTCAATCTGCTCGGCCTCGCCGCGCCGCTCTTTTTCCAGAATGTCGTCGACAAGGTGCTGGCACACAACAGCCTCGCAACCCTGCAGGTGCTTGCCATAGGGCTGGTGGTCGTCTCACTCTGGGAAGTCGCCTTCGGCTGGCTGCGTACCCGGCTCTATTCGGAAACGAGCCAGAAACTGGATGTCGAGCTTGGCAGCCGCCTCTTCCGCCACCTGCTCCGCCTGCCGCTTGGCTGGTTCGAAAATCGCCGCGTCGGCGATACCGTCACGCGCGTCCGCGAGTTGGAGACGGTGCGTGAATTCATGACGAATGCCTCGCTCTCCGTCCTGATCGACCCGCTGTTCACGATCGTCTTCATGGTCGCGATGTGGCTCTACTCGCCGCTCCTCTTCGTCATCGTCGCGCTTACCCTCCCCGCCTATGTGATCGTCTCGCTCGTCGTCACGGGCCCCTTGCGGCGCCGGCTCGACGAAAAGTTCGCACGCGGCGCCGCAAACAACGCGCTGCTCGTCGAGAGCGTCTCGGGCATACAGACGCTAAAGGCCGCCGCGCTCGAGCCGCAATGGCAGGACCGCTGGGAGCGCCAGCTTGCCGCTTACAGCGCCGCCAACCAGCGCGTGATCAACCTTGGCAACTCGGGCAGCCAGACGGTCCAGCTCATCTCGAAGCTCAGCCTCGCCGCTATCCTGTTCTTTGGCGCGCAACAGGTCATCGCCGGCGCGCTGACCATCGGCGGACTGGTCGCGTTCAACATGTTCGCCCAGCGCGTGTCGGGGCCCGTAATCCGCATGGCGCAGCTCTGGCAGGACTTTCAGCAGGTGCGCCTCTCGGTCCAGCGGATGGGCGACATCCTGAACGCCGGGACGGAGCCCGGCGCCGGATCGCGTACCACCTTGCCCACGCTCGCCGGTCATGTCCGGTTCGAGAATGTCCGCTTCCGTTATGCCGCCGAGGGTCCCTGGACACTCGACGGCATCGATCTCGACCTGCCCTCCGGCGCCACACTCGGTATCGCCGGGGCTTCGGGCTCGGGCAAATCGACGCTCACCAAATTGCTCCAGCGCCTCTATCTGCCCGCAAGCGGCCGCGTGCTGATCGATGGCGTCGACATTGCCCAGATCGACCCCGCCTGGCTACGCCGCCAGATCGGGGTGGTGTTGCAAGAGAATATCCTTTTCAATCGTTCGATCCGCGAGAATATCGCGCTCGCCGACCCCGTTACGCCGATCGAGCGCGTTATGACCGCAGCCCGCCTCGCCGGCGCACACGATTTCATTCTCGAGTTGCCTCGCGGTTACGACACGATCGTGGAGGAGCGCGGTGTCAACTTCTCGGGCGGTCAGCGTCAGCGCCTCGCCATTGCCCGTGCGCTGATCACTAATCCTCGCATCCTTATTCTCGACGAAGCGACCTCGGCGCTCGATGCCGAGAGCGAGGAGGTCGTGCAGCGCAACCTCAAGGCGATCGCCGCCGGCCGCACAGTGCTGATCATCGCACACCGCCTCTCTGCGATCCGCCAGTGCGACAGCATCCTTACGCTCGACAAGGGGCGCATCGTCGAAAGCGGCACCCACGACGAGTTGCTCCGCCTCGGCGGCCGCTATTCCGCGCTCCATCACCGCCAGATCGGCGTGCAAGCCGGAGCTGCGGCATGAACGCACTAACGCGTCACTGGACCTCCGTGCGCGACGCGCTCGACAATGAACGTGCGCGATCGCGCGGGGTACTGCGCACCGAGGAGGCCGACTTCCTTCCCGCCGCGCTCGAAGTGATCGAGCGCCCCGTGTCGCCGACCGCGCGGGTCACAGCCTGGCTATTGCTCGGCCTGCTCACCGTTACCGTGCTGTGGCTGGTTCTTGGCCGGGTCGATGTCGTCGCGTCGGCGCCGGGCAAGCTCGTCCCCGCCGACGACGTCAAGTTGATCCAGCCCGGCGCGGCGGGGATCGTGCACGCCATCCTGGTCCGTGACGGCCAGCGCGTCCGCGCCGGCCAGCCGCTCGTCGAGCTGGATCCCACCGTCTCGGACGCCGATACGGCACAGGCGAGCAAGGCGTTGGAGGCCGCGATGCTCGACGCCGCGCGGCTGCGCGCCATATTGTCCTCGCTGGACGGTCAGGGGCTCCGCTTCACGCCGCCCGCCGGAACCACCGCCAACGTGGCCGACACCCAAATCGCGCTCGCCCGCGCCCAACTCGCGGAGATCCGGGCGGGTAGCCAGACGCGCGCCGCCGACACCGAATCCGCGCGCGCGTCGCGGGCCGAGGCACAGATCCAAGCAGCCAAGCTCGCCGAGACCCTCCCGCTGCTCGACGAGCAGATCGCTGCCAACGAGAAATTGCTTGAAAAAGGCTATGTGTCGAAGCTGCGTGTGATCGAAATGCGCCGCCAACGGCTCGTCGCCGCGCGCGACCGCGATGCCGCCCTTGCCACCGCGCGTAAGGCGGAGGCGCAGATCGCAGTCGCCGGCGGCAATTCGCGCCAGTCCACCGCCGAGGCCCGCGCCCGCATCCTCGCCGACCTCGCCAAAGCCGAGAGCGACGCTCGGCTGCGCAAGGAAGAACTGACCAAGGCCGCGAAACGCAGCAGCCTTCAGCGCCTCGTCAGTCCGGTCGACGGCACGGTCACCCAACTGGCCGTCCACACCGTCGGCGGTGTGGTCGAGGCAGCCAAGCCGATCATGGTCATCGTGCCGACACGTGGGAAGCTGGTCGCAGAAGTGACCATCGCCAACAAGGATGTCGGCTTCGTCCGCGCTGGCCAACCCGTCGCGCTCAAGGTCGAAGCCTTTCCCTTCACGCGTTACGGCGCTGTGCCGGGCCGGCTCGAACATATCAGCTCGGACGCGGTACAGGATGAAAAGCGCGGTCTTATCTATACCGCGCGGATCACGCTGGACCATGCGACGATCCGGCGTGACGGCGCGACGATCCCCTTTACCCCCGGCATGGCCGTCACCGCCGACATACGCACCGGCCGCCGTTCGCTCGCCTCCTATCTGGTGAGCCCGATCGACGAGATTCGCGCAACGGCGGGGCGCGAGCGCTAGCAACCGGCACCGCTTTCAGGATTTGGAGCCGCAAGCCTGACAGATAAATCAACGCTCGCCCGTGGGCATATGTACGTTGCCGAGGGAATACTCGCGACGTCGGTCGGCCAACGCTTCGGAACTTGCCATTTCGCCGACCCAGAGGACACGCTTAAGCATCGGGGCCGGTTGTTCTTTTAAGCTTCGTCGGATGCAAAGAGAAAGGAATTCCCAGCCCACGGGGTTCATTCGCGGGCTGATCATTTACCGTTTGGTGCCACGGACATCGAGATCGAGGAAGGAAAGTCACGCGAATAGAAGACCGAATGGGTTTGCGCCTGATAATCCCCTGACTTCGCCCTCAGAATATTGGGTATGAAAGTTTGCGGATTGCGGTTGATCAGCGGGAACCAGCTGCTCTGGACCTGCACGCCGATACGGTGGCCTTTTTGAAAAACATGCGACGCCGAATGGAGGTCGATCCTATATTCCAGAACCTTACCCGGTTTGAGCGCCGCCGGCTTTTCATAACTGACGCGAAAGCGGCCGCGGAACACATCGTTCGCAATCATGCGCTGACGGCCGCGCAAGCCCTCGGGTATCGCCGCATCGGACGGATAGATGTCGACAAGCTTGACCACCCAGTCAGCATCGGTGCCAGTCGTACTGGCAAACAAGCGCGCCGCAATGTCGCCAGCGACGGTAACATCCTCTACCAGCGGCTCGGTCTGCCAGAACAACACATCCTTTCTTTGCGTAAAGGGCGCCTGGTCGTCCGATATCCACGTTGACCAGTCAGACCCCGGCCGCATGAACGGCTTCAATATGGTCCGATCGCGATAAGGAACCGGGTTCGCCGGGTCCGAAACGAAGCTACTGGAGCCCTTGCGCGACTGCGGCGCGTCGAAGGAGAGCTTGCCTTCGGGATGGAGATACAGGTTGCGTCGCCTGCCTTCGGCGGCGGGCCAGCGCGAAAGGCGCTGCCACCGATTGCTACCCGACTGAAAAACGAGCGCCTCGGGCTGATCGAGTTTGCCGATGCCCTTGAGCCAATGGCGAAACCAGGGAAGCTCCACCGAAGTGCGAAACCATTCCCCCGTCGGCCCGCCCAGTTCGTACGGACCGTATTTGCTTCCATCGCCGCGCCAACCGCCATGGTTCCATGGCCCGACCACCAGATAATTCAGACCCCGGTCGTCACCCTTCTCCTGATTGGCATAGATTGTCATGGGACCATAAAAATCTTCCTGGTCCCACCAGCCGGCAACGATCAGATTGGGGACAGCGACCTTTTTGGGCATCATGTGCGAGGTTCGGCTCGCGCGCCAAAAGCCGTCATAGTTTGGATGTGAAACGAAGTTTTGCCAGCTTGGCATGGAACGGCCGAGCAATTGCTGATCCATATTGGCGAGGTCCGACTGTTTCAGATACCAGCCATAGGCATCGTCGGTGCCGAAATCGAACGCGTTCATCGTCCGCCCGTCGGTCTCCAGCGCCGACACCCACGACCAGGCATAATCGAGCCGGAAGGCACCATTGTGCAGGAAGTCGTCACCGATGAACATATCTTCGGGCGACGCCTGCGATGTGACCGCCTTGAGCGCGGGATGCGGATTCACTGTCGCAATAGCTGCGGTCCAGCCGCCATAGGAGACGCCGAACACGCCGACTTTGCCGTTATTTTCAGGCAGGTTCCTGATCAACCACTCGATGGTGTCGTAGGTGTCGGTCGCCTCGTCGATTCCGTCGGCCGTCTTCTTCAGCGGGCGTAGGTTCACAAACTCACCTTCGGAGCCAAAGCGGCCGCGAATGTCCTGAAAGACAAAGATGAACTTGTCCTCAGCCAACTCGCCATAGGCCCCCGCCTTGCTGAGGTTTCGGTCGATCCGATCACGCGTAAAGCCATAGGGCGACCGTGTCATGAGAATGGGAAGTTCGCCGACATGGCCCTTCGGACGCCAGACTTGCGCGTGCAGCCGGATGCCGTCGCGCGTCGGGATCATCACATCCTGCGCTTCATATCCGGAGAGGCTTGGAGCGGCGGCAATCGGCGGACTCGCCGCCGGTTGAACCATCGCAGGCGCGCCAACGAGAAGACCAAGTAACAACGCGGACAATGCAAAACTGTGACGGATCGAACCTATGCGCATGATCGCGAATCCTGTTGCCGTGTCTGGGAGCTCGACCATGGCGGATTCGCCGATCAACTCCAAATAATTTTCCAATCAGGATTGCATTTCTCCAAACTGCATGGTTTTCTCCGATGGACGTCGAACTGTTCGTGTCGTGTCAACTGACTGGGGCTGACCGTTGGCAGACGCATGTTTGCGGTGCATCGCGTGCACATGTGGACGTTCGGGAGTCAGTGCCGGAGAGAATTGAAAATTATCAGTGTTTCGTGACGATAGCCAACGTCCGCGCGATGCGTTCCCAGGTGCAGGAGGTCGTGGCGCAGCATGTCGTGAAGACTGCCGCGTGAACTGTTGGTGTGCTCCTAGGCACTGTCGCTCAGGCATGTACAAGAATGCCGGCAAAAGAAGCTGCGTTGGACAATCGCACGGGTGTCCCTATCAGTCCGGCGCGACGTGTTGGTCGATATTATGTGGAGTTTACCATGCCGGTCGAAATCGATCCCTTTCATGCCATCACGATCAGCCGTCTTGCGCATCGGATGCGCGCCGAGGGACGGTCGGTGATCCATATGGAGTTCGGTCAACCCTCGACCGGCGCTCCCGCGGCGGCGATCGAGGCGGCACACCATATTCTCGATACCGACGGCATGGGCTATTGGGAAAGTCCGGAACTGAAGGCACGTATCGCGGCGCACTATGAAGAAACCTATGGGGTCGGCGTCGAACCCGAACAGGTCATCCTCACCTGCGGCGCGTCACCGGCGCTGGTCCTTGCGCTCTCCTGCCTGTTTTCCCCCGGCGCCCGGGTTGCGCTGGCGCGCCCCGGCTATGTTGCCTATCGCAATACGCTGAAAGCCCTTCATCTGGAGCCGGTCGAGCTCGCCTGCGGCGAAGCCGAACGGTTCCAGATCACGGCCGAAGCGGTCGAACGGCTTGAGCCCGCGCCCGATGGGCTGATCGTCGCGAGCCCGGCCAACCCCACCGGCACGATCATTCCGCCGGAGGAATTGCGGGCTTTGGCGGAGGTCTGCGAACGCCGCGGCATTGCCCTTGTCTCGGACGAAATCTATCACGGGCTAAGCTATACCCGTCCCGCTGAAACTATGCTGAAGCACTCGCCCGATGCGCTGATCGTCAACAGCTTTTCGAAATATTTCAGCATGGCGGGCTGGCGCCTCGGTTGGCTCGTCGTTCCCGAGAAGCTGATCGACGCGGCGCGTGCCCGCATGGGCAATTTGTTCCTGACGCCGCCCTCTCTCGCTCAGCATGCCGGCCTGATCGCGTTCGACTGCCGCGAGGAGCTCGAAGGTCATATCCAAACCTATGCGCGCAATCGCGAACTCTTACTCAAAGCGCTTCCCAAAATGGGGCTTCGGCGGATCGCTCCGCCCGATGGCGCTTTCTATATCTACGCCGATGTCGGCCATTTGACGGATGACAGCCTCGCCTTCTGCGAAGCCTTACTGCGCGACACGGGCGTGGCGGTGGCGCCCGGGCTGGATTTCGATCCGGTCGATGGCAAGGCTTTCATCCGCCTCAGCTTCGCGGTCTCCACCGACCTGGTCGAGGAGGCGATACGGCGCATTGAACCATGGCTGACTGCCCAAAAGGCGGCCGGAGCGGCTATCCCGCTCGCTGGATGAGACTTTTAAGCAATCGTGTAGCAGCAACCGAATGACATTGGCCATTCGCGGTCTGGCAGCTTTTGGCGCGACAATAGCGAAAGCCGACGTAGGTCGATCTCCTGATGAGCGGCGGCTTAAATCGGCTGGTCGCGGCAGCTTCCAAGACAGGTGGGTCTGAAAACGGCAGCCTTACCAAGGGCCACGTAACTATTGAATGATGACAAAATCACGATTCCGAAAAAATGGCGCGGCCGCATTAGTTAAGCGAAAGTATTTTATAGAATAATACCGAAAATGGGCTATCCAAGTCGCAATCCTCCTCAGCTCGGCGGATGCTTGATGAGGTTAGTTCATGTGGCACTTTTCAACTTTAACCGGTTTCCTAGCTTTGGCCTTCATGCCGCAAGCTTACGCAGCAGAGCCGATGCGCCTCCAGCCGTCGTCAAACTGGCACGTCAACTATGCCGACGACAGTTGCCGGCTGGCGCGTTCATTCGGTAGTGGCGAAGAAGAGGTGACGCTTGTCCTCGACCGATTACGGCCGGGCCCGAGAGTCCATATGACACTTGTCGGTAGTCCGGTCGACGTGCGTAGCGATGTACGCAGAATCGTTCTTCGCTTCGGTCCGAACGATGCCGAATTCGAGAAAAGGTTTGCACCCGGCACCCTCGACAACGGAAAGGCCGCGATCGTCGTCGGCGGGAACGTGTGGATCACGGGCTATGATGCCAAAGAGGCGGCTCTGGAAGATGAGGGAGAGCCAAATAGGCGACGGCCCATCGATCCCGCGCTCTACTCCGCGATCCAATTTCTCGAACTGCGCATTGCTGGCAAGCGGTCGGTTGTACTCGAAACCGGATCAATGTTGGCCGCCGAACAGGCGCTGACAGCCTGCAACGACGATTTGCTTCGCGGTTGGGGCATCGATGCCGAGGTAGACAAGAGGCTGTCGCGCCGCGTCACGCCTAACGGCGACCCCCGCAAATGGTTGAGGAGCAGCGATTATCCGTCTCGGATGAGGTTCCTTGGCTACCAAGGGCTGGTACATTTCCGATTGATTGTCGATGAACGGGGAATCCCTCAGAGCTGCCATATCCAGCTCTCGACTCGGCCGAAGGACTTCGACGACGCGGTGTGCAACAAGATCATGGCACGCGCCCGGTTCCAGCCGGCGCTCGACGCGGACGGAAAGCCGGTCGCCTCCTATTATACCAACAGCGCTCACTTCGCCATTCCCACACGCTCGTGGTAACAGTGGGTGACGGGACTCACGAAAATTGGAAACGTTCCGCTTCTTAGGCTCCAACGAATTGAATGAACGCAGGAAGCTCAGGTCGCAGCTTCCCGGCCAATAGCGACCAGCTTATTGGCTTCGGACTTCATAAGCTGTCCATCGACGGTGGAAGATGCGCACCCTTCAAGAACACCTATTCGCGCGCAAATTTGTCGCCACCGAGTTCCAGAGTGGCGATCTCTCCATCCGGGGCAAAGGTGAACCCGACGGGGGTTTGGCCGATTATGCTCATCTGGCCAGGACTATCCCACTGTGCCTTGAACATATCGTTGCGATCATGGTTGAGCATCGCCGTTGCCTGCGGACGTGCTAGCTTGAGCTTGCCGTCGGCCAGCGTGATCGAGATCTTACCGAGCAAGTCGCTCGAATAGGTGCCGACATAGCGACCGAGCGGCAGTCGCGCGGGCGCAATCGCCTCTGGACCCGACATCGCCGCTGCCTTTTCTCGCGCAATTCGGACCGCGTCATCATTCTCCTGCTTCATGGCGGCGCTGTGATCGGTCGCAGGCCCGCCAAGGAACGCATCAAGCACTCGCAATTCGACGGCCGCAGCCAGCTTTGTGCGCAGGCCGTTGGTCAGCACGACTATGCCGAGCTTCCTTTCAGGTATCATTGCAACCATGCTCTGCATCCCGTCGATCGCCCCGGAATGCTGGACAATCTTTTGACCGCGATATTCCTGCACGCCCCAGCCAAGGCCGTATTCACTGAACTTGAAAAGCGGGTCGGCTCGTCCGCGCGGGACGATCTGACCGCTATGCATTTCCGCCAGCGTCGTGGGGGCGATCAGCCGCTTGCCCTCGAAAGTGCCGCCACCTAATTGCAGGCGCAGCCACTGCGCCATGTCGCGAGCGCTGGAGTTGATCACCCCGGCGCCGCCGACATTGTCGATCATGCGATATTCGACCGGTATCATCCTGCCTTCGAGCAGCACATGCGGCGTTGCGACATTGTTCATCGCTTTGAGAGCGGTAATACTGGTGCTGGTCCGGCGCATTCCCAGCGGCTCGAATATGCGGCGGGTAATGAATTGGTCAAAGCTGGCGCCGCTCACTGCGGTGACGATCTCGCCCGCAACGATGAACATCTCATTCTGATACTGAAACTGGTTGCGAAAACCGAGCGTCTCGGCCTGAAAGCGTAGCCGCCGGATGATTTCCTGACGGTCGAACCCCGATCCATACCAGAGGCTGCCGTTGGTAACGACGCCGGTGCGATGCGACAGCAGATCGCGTACGGTCACGTGGCGGGTGACATAGGGGTCCTGAAGTTCGAACGACGGCATATAATCGTGCACCGCGCCGTCCCACTCGATCTTCTTCTCATCGACGAGCATGCCGAGCGCCGCGGCAGTGAAAGCCTTGGTCGCGGATCCGATCGCAAAGACGGTATCGGCATCGACCTTGCCCGGCTTGCCATCCTCGCGGACACCGAAACCTCTGGAATATATAATTTGGTCATCCTTGACGATCGCGATGGACAGGCCCGGCACTTGCCAAGTCTGCCGGGCGCCCTCGATATATGCGTCGAGCCCTATGAGCGCTTCCGGCGTCGCCGGCGATATCACCGGCGCTGGAGTGGGCGTCTCGGCCAAAGCCGGAGCGAAGACCTGACCGGCGAACAGGGCCAGGCTCGCGCTAGACACGACAAAATGCCTCAATCGTTTATTCGAGACCACGCTGTATGCCCCTCCGCAAGAAATTTCTATTTTGAAAATATTTTCTGATATGAGCATAATTGCCCCGAACAGAAATTGTCAACGGCCTGTCGTTCTGACCGTAGAGCGATGCGCGCCCCAGATCGAAGGCGTGTCGGCGACCGAATTTCTGGACACGGCCCACCCCGAACTTCGCTCCGCTCGGTGACACGACGAAAAAAGGCCCTCGCCATTGCCACGGCGACCCGGCCGATCTTCCAATTTTGCCGTCGCTGCAGTTAGGTTTGGAATGATCAGTTTTTTCCCACATTTCCTCCCTCAGGAGGAATTTGACACGTCCGGATCGGCATGGACTGGCGGACACGGATCACCTGAAAGCAGCGCAAGCGCTTGGCCTTCTGTCGATGCTCTCGGTTGTGTGGGGAAAACCCCTGGTGGCAGGGCTTGTATCGAACCAACTCTTTAACATATGAAATTGTGAATTATTTTCTGATTTTTTTCGGATGTTCTCCCACATATTCCCCCACACATCTCGCAAGTGCCGATAAACCAAAGTTCGATTTTACTGAGTCTATCGGCAAAATCGCGGGCGATATCGACCGTCAATTTCGTTCATTTTGGTCACCGGATTCGGCCTCAACTGTCGACGGACGATAACGACCTTAAACACGCCAACGCGACCCGCCCGTGCCTACCCCGACAAGACCCGCTTCAACTAACCTCAGGCTGCGACACGAACACCCTCCCTAGAATCGCTCCTAGCTTAGAAACGCCGGCAACGCTTGCCAGATAACCGCGACCGCGGTGAGTAATATCGCTGAGCCGCCGAGAGACCGACCCCAGCCTTGAAGCTTGTCGGCTCCGACCCGACGTCCCAGCCAGACCAAGAGGCAAAGTCCTGCCGAGGCCACGAGTGTGATGACCACGACGGCAGCCCGCGCCCCGCAGCCTGTGCCGACGAATTCACCGATTGCGTAAACTGCGAAGAAATGTGCCGCCCAGATGGCGAGGCCGCCGAGCATCGTCCACCATGTGCGCATCAGCCCGCTCCGATGGCGCGGCCGAAGAGCGCGCCCACCCCGCCCTGAAGCGCGGTATATCCAAGAAACAGGATCGCTAGGTCGACACTGTTGTTCGTTGGCTGCGTGACGAGCCCGCGCGCCGCCCGCGCGCAGCAATAAAGGGCCATCATCGCGCCAATCCCGACGGCGCAAGCCTGGAGCGCGTGAAGAGCGTAGATCACCGCCCCCTGCCCGCTGGCCTGCGGCATCAATCCCGCATCGCGCCAGCCGATGTAATCGAGCCAGAGAGCCGCACCGGCCGCCGCCGCGGCAATGACGAGTAGAGTGGCCGTCGCGGCAACCTTGCGCCGCAGCAGCCACCTCGCACCGAGCACGCAGACCAGGGTCGATGCGTACAACGCTATGACTGGAGACGCATCGACGAACGGAGGAGGAAGACTCCAGAAGGCTTGCTGGTTCGACCAAAGGAAGGCGAGGCTGAAAAGCGCCATGATAAAGATCATCGCGAGGACGACGAGCAGGATGATCATCGCCCACCAACCGTGGCTCGAAGGACCCGTGACATAGGTCGGGACCGTGATGCCGGCGCCGATATCCACCTCCGTCTCGGCCACCGGCCGGTCGGTTTCCCAAAGCCAGCGGATCGTCGCGGCGACCGCGAGCACGCCGCTGACCCATGCAAAGCCATAGGCTTGCACCGTGAGCGCGAGGAAGAAGCCGGCGGTGAAGATGGCGGCAGCGAAAGGCCAAGCGGATGGACCTGGCATGATCTGCAGATATTGCGGTTCCGCGCGGAGCGGACTGGTGACGATCGTCTCGCGAAGGCCCGTTGCCGAGCCCGGCAGCAAATAGCGCCCCTTTTCCACATTTTCGGCCAGCTGCGGATCATCCCAGATCGGTTCGCGGCTCGTAACGACGGGGATCGATCGCGTCGAATAAAGCTCGCTCGGCAGCCACTCGAGCGTCCCGCCGCCATAAACATTGCCCGCATTGCCCTCGCCCGGCGCCAGCCGGAAATTTCGCCCAAGGTCGATCAGGAAGAGCAGGATGCCCGCGCCAAGTATGAAGGCGCCGATCGTCGAGATCAGGTTCGGCACTTCCAGCCCCTGCCCCGGCAAATAGGTATAAACGCGGCGCGGCATGCCCTGCAGCCCCGCGAGATGCATTGGCAGGAAGGCGACATTCATGCCGGTGAACATGAGGCCGAACACCCATTTGGCGAGCCGCTCGGACAGCGCGCGGCGGCTGACCATCGGGATCCAGTAATAGAAGGCGGCGAAGAGCGGGAACACCATGCCGCCGATCAGCACATAATGGAGGTGCGCGACGATGAAATAGCTGTCGTGCGCCTGCCAGTCGAACGGCACCATCGCGACCATCACCCCTGTCAACCCGCCGGTCACGAAGATGATAATGCTGCCGAGCACGAACAACCCGGGCGCGTTCAAGCTTCGCTTGCCGATCGCGAGCGTCGCGATCCACGAGAAGACTTGAATGCCTGCGGGCACGCTCACCGCCATCGAGGCGGCGGAGAAGAAGCCGGTCGTCATCGGCGGCATGCCGGTGGTGAACATATGATGCGCCCAGACGCCGAAGCTGATGAAGCCGGTCGCTAGCATCGCCAGCACGATCAGCCGGTATCCGACGAGCCGCTCGCCCGCGACGGTCGCGACGATCATGCTCATCATGCCGGCCGCGGGCAGGAAGATGATGTAGACCTCGGGATGGCCGAAGAACCAGAAGAGATGCTGCCAGAGCAGCGGATCGCCGCCGCGCGTCGCATCGAAGAAAGGCCAGTTGAACGCGCGCTCGATCTCGAGCAGCAGGGTACCGAGGATGATGCTCGGAAAGGCGATGACAATCATCACCGCGAAGACGAGCATCGACCAGGCGAAGATCGGCATCTTGTCGAGCGTCATGCCGGGCGCCCGGGTGCGGAGCACGCCGACGATGATCTCGATCGCGCCGGCGATGGCGCTGATCTCGATGAAACCGATGCCGAGCAACCAGAAGTCGGTGTTGATCCCCGGCGAAAAGGCTTTGGAGGTAAGCGGCGGGTACATGAACCAGCCGCCGTCGGGCGCGAGACCGACGAAGATCGAGGCGAAGAAACAGAGCCCGCCGACAGCGTAAGCCCAGAAAGCATATGCCGACAGCCGCGGAAACGGCAGGTCGCGCGCCGCGAGCATCTGCGGCAGGAGCAGCACCCCAGCCGCCTCGACCGCGGGCACCGCGAAGAGGAACATCATCACCGTGCCGTGCATGGTGAAGACCTGATTATAGGTGCCCTGAGGCAAGATTTCGAGCATCGGCGCCGCGAGCTGCGCCCGCATCAACAGCGCGAGCACCCCCGCCATCAGGAAGAAGAGGAAGGCGGTGCCGAGATAATAGATGCCGACATAATTATTGTTGACGACGGTCAGATATTCCCAGCCTTTCGGCTTGCACCAGATGCGCCGGAGCTCTTCCTCCTCGCCTTTCGGGCGGCGCCCTTTGGTCGGAAATCGGTCGTAGAGCGCGGGATCGAACCCCGTCTCCGACGTCATTTGAGGCTGACCATATAGTCGGTCAGCGCCAGGAGCTCCTCGCCGCTGAACTGGTGATATGCAGGCATCCGGTTCGCGGGCTTGATGCCTTGGCTATCCGCGATCCACCCCGCCATCGTGCCGGGATTATTCGGGAGGATGCCGGCGCCGAGCGTCCGCCGCGAACCGACATGAGTGAGGTCGGGCCCGGCGAGGCCATTCGCGGGCGTGCCGCGGATCGTATGGCATGCTGCGCAGCCGCTCGACAGGAACAGCGAGAGCCCCTCGCCGCCTGCGCCGCCCACGGGCCACCGCGATGCGCGCCAGCGCGCGAAATCCTCGGGCTCATGCGCCACCACCACAAAGCCCATCAGCGCGTGCGGGCCGCCGCAATACTCGGCGCATTGCCCCTTGTAGACGCCGGGCTTGTCGGCCTGGATCAGCAGGTGGTTGCTGCGTCCCGGGATCATGTCCATCTTGCCACCGAGCCGCGGCACCCAGAAACTGTGTATTACGTCGGCGGCTTCGAGTTCGAGAAGCACCGGCGTGCCAACCGGAATATGCAGTTCATTGGCGTCGCGCAGCGTCTCGCGGCCTTCGGCATCCTGATAATGAACGCGCCACCACCACATCTCGCCGATGATCTTCACGCGCATCTCGTTGCCCGTAACGCGGGTTGCCGAGAGCGACGAGGTGAGCATCAGGCCCCAGATCAGGAGGCCGGTGAGCACCACGGCGGGAAAGGCGAACCCCAAAATCCAGATCGCCTTCTCGCCGCCAAGCCGCGTCTTCAGTTTCGCTGAACCGTAAAGGGCCACCCAGAGCGCCCCGAGCACGATGGCGAACACCACCACGCCGCCAACCATCAGCGCCCAGGCCAGCGTCGTGACAGGCTCCGAATAGGGCCCAGCCGGATCGAAGACCGCGGGCGGCCAGCCATCGCCGCTGCGGGAAGCAGGCGCGGCGCTAGTCACGCAAGCTCCGGAGCCATGCCGCGATATCGCGCGCTTCGCTGGATGTCATCGGAATGGCGGGCATGCCGCTTTCCGGCACCTGCGAAGGCGCGTCGCGGACGAAGGCTGCAAGCTGCGGCGGACTATTCGGCATTTTTCCAGCGATAAGCGCGCGTTCACCCATGCCCGCCAGCGAAGGACCGATTGTGCCCTTAGGCCAGTCGACCCCGGGCATGTCGTGGCACGCGCCGCAGCCCAGCCGGACCGCCGTTGTTTTCCCGCGCGCGATCGCGCGCTCGTCGGCGAGGGGTGGTTCGATGGCAGTGGGGGCACAGGCGGATACGACCATCAGCATCGATCCCGCCACGCCCCCTTTCCAGATCCAGTTGATGTTCGCACAAGGCACATGTCGGGAACCACCCTGCGGCGAAAATGGTTCCCCTGTCGTGCGCGCCGCCTCTCTTCTGCTTCTGCTTCCGCTCATGGGATGCGACGCGCCGCCATATCGCGACGCGTTTCGCGCGACAGGCGAGACGATCGCCATGAGCGGCGGCGATGGCGGCGCGGCGGCGGCCTGCTTCACCTGCCACGGCTTGAACGGCGAAGGCGATGGCAAGGACAGCCCGCGCCTCGCTGGGCTAGATGCGGGCTATCTCCACCGCCAACTCGACGACTATGCGAACGGACGGCGCGAGCATCCGGCGATGCGCACGATCGCGTTAAGGCTAACGGATGCCGACCGCTCAAAAGTGGCGGCCTATTATGCCGCTCTGCCCGCTCCAGCGGTTTTGGCGGCAAACGCCAGTGCCGAAGGCGAACGTCTCTACCAGAACGGCGACTGGGCCCGCGGCCTCGCGCCCTGCGCGTCGTGTCACGGCGCGGACGGCGGAGGCGACGCTGCTAATCCGCCGCTCGCCGGGCAGCCTGCCGCCTATCTAGAAAAGCAGCTTACGGCGTGGCGGACGGCGCAACGGAACAATGACCCGCTTGGCGAGATGCGCGAAATCAGCCGGCGGCTTTCGGCCGCCGAGGCGCACGCGGTCTCGGCTTACGCCTCGGGGCTTCGCGCGGGCCGCCCTCCAGATCGGGCAGCATCCCTCGAAGAACGTCGTGACGATCCCAGAAATGATGTTTCAGCGCCGCCCCGACGTGCAGCGGGATCATGACGACCAAGAGGATGATCAGGAGCGCATGGATGCCCTCGGCCCAGTCGAGAATCCACCACTGGATCTGCGGTGCGAGAGTCTCGAATGGCATATAGGGCCAGGGAATGATCCCCGCGATCTTGAGCTCCTCGCCCTTCACCGTCGACCACATCGCCCAACCGCTCAGTGGAAGTCCGAAGAAGCAGAGATAGAAGAGGATATGCGTCACATAGGCGGCGGCCGTCTGCCAGCCGAGGCGATCCGCATCGTTGACAGGGCCCGGAATGATTAGTCTCCAGAGACCGCGCAGAATGGCGAGTACGAACATCAGCAAGCCGAGTTCGGCGTGGACACGAAATGCCTCGAGCTTCTCGCCGCCAGCGGGAATACGGCTCATATGCCAGCCCCAGCCGAGCTGGAAGATCACCAACGCCGCCATCATCCAATGAAAGCCCTGTCCGACCGGCGAATAGCGACGATCCGCTGCATAGCGCGCCGCCCAGGCCTGAAGCGCCTCGATCATCGCGCAGCCGCCGGCGCTGGTGCGAGCATCGTCCACCCGCGCCACAGGGCCGCAGCGAGATAGAAGCCGGCGGCGGGTGCCCACATGATGAGTCCCGCGAGTTGTTGGTCCTCCAGCGGCGCGAAGCCCCAAGGCTGCGTCGTCAGATAATGCGGCGCATAAAGCGGCGACCCGGCAAAGGTGATCAGCGCCCCGAGCAGGCCCATCTGCACCATTATGACGAGCAGCAGCGAAATCGCGGTCGGCGCGGATGCCCGGCGCAGCGAGACCCAGACGGCGATCGCACTAGCGAGCAGGCTCGTCTGCATCGTCCAGAAGACGAAATCGCTCCCAAGCGCGAGTGCATAGGGGGCGGGCGCATGCCAGAACCAGAAGATTATAATATGGAGCGCGGCCCAGAGCGCGGGGCTGCCGCCGACGCGAAGCCGCGGCATTCCCATGACAAGCAACGGCGCCGCAGCGGCGGTGAGCAGAACATGGTGCGCTACCCGGACCGAAAAAAGCGCCGATGACAGCGCGCAAAGCGGGGACACGAACAAGAGGAAAAGCAGCGCCAATCCCGCCCAGAAGGTGGGCCTGATCCCGCCGCGATACCATGCGGCGGCGACGACGATCGCGAACAGGACGAGTAGCAAGGGATCGGTGTTCCAACGCGACATCCAGTCGGCCGGCGGCGGCGCCGCGCCGCAATAGGGAATCCCGTTCTGACCCATGAAGCCCTTCCTTATGCCAACGAACGTAACAGCCGCCGCCAGGTTCCGATTTTCCCACGAAACCAATTGCAAGCCGGCGCATTACTGAGACGGGGGCAGCAGCAGGCGGAGAAGAGGCTTGGCGTCCCATGCATCCACGAGCAGACCATCGGTGCACCCGCTCCACGGCCTGCTCCTCGCCTTCCCCGTCGCGCTGTTCACGGCCGCGTTCCTGTCCGACATTACCTATCTCAAGACCGCCGAGATCCAGTGGAGCAATTTCTCCGCTTGGGCGATCACCGGCGCGCTGGTCTTCGGCGCACCGGTGCTCCTATGGGCTGCGCTCAGCCTGTTCCGGCATCGCCGCGACACCCTGCGAACCTCCGCTCTCGTTTATTTCCTGCTCATCCTCATCATGTGGATCGCCGGGCTGATCAACGCCTTCAAGCATAGCCAGGACGCGTGGAGTTCGGTGGGCACCACCGGCGTCACGCTCTCGATCGTCTCCAGTCTTGCCGCGCTGATCGCGGGGTGGATCGCCTACGGCCGCGGGAGGGACGCAGCATGACCCGTCGCTTTCTCCTCGCAGCGGCCCTTGCTGCCACCTCGCTTTCGGCCTGCAGTAGCGGCGACGAGAGTCTCGATCAGACGGGTGCCAATCCGAAGCTGCCGCCGCTCGACGAGACGCTCGTCCCGCCGATGAAGATCGCCAAACCACAAGGCTGGAACGGCGAACTTCCGACTGTCCCTGCAGGCTTCACGATCACGCCGGTCGCGACCGATCTCCAGATTCCGCGCCAGATCCTTATTCTGCCCAACGGCGACATCCTCGTCGCCGAAGGAACGGGCGGGCATGCACCCAAGCTGCGGCCGAAGGATGTCATTGCCGGCTATATCAAGAGCCTCGGCAAAAGCAGCGTCAAGGGGGGCGATCGCATCACCTTGCTCCGAGACACAAATGGCGACGGACGGCCCGAACTCAGGACGACCTTCATCAAGGATCTCGACGCGCCCTATGGCCTCGCGCTCGTCGGGAGCAATCTTTACGTCGCCAATCAGGGCGCGCTGCTCCGCTTTCCCTACAGCGACGGGCAGACCAGCATTACGGCACCGGGTGAAGAGGTCACCAAATTGCCCGCCGTCGTTAATCATCACTGGACAAAGTCCCTCGCCGCCAGTCCCGACGGCGCCAAACTCTATGTCGGCATAGGATCGAACAGCAATATCGGCGAGCGCGGGATGAGCGTCGAGGAAGACCGTGCGGTGATCTGGGAGGTTGATGCCGCCACGGGTGCCAACCGCATCTTCGTCTCGGGCATCCGCAACCCCACCGCGCTCGCTTTCGAGCCGAGCTCGAACCAGCTCTGGGCGGTGGTCAACGAGCGCGACGAACTCGGCGCCGAACTCGTTCCCGACTATCTGACCTCGGTGCGCGAGGGCGCCTTCTACGGTTGGCCGTACAGCTATTGGGGCAAACATATCGATCCGCGCGTCCATCCGCAGAAGCCCGAGCTGGTCAAGACGGCGATCGCACCCGACTATGCGCTCGGCTCGCATGTCGCGCCGCTCGGGCTGAGCTTTACGGCGGGCACGGGTTTTCCCGGCTTTGCGCAAGGCGCTTTCGTCGGCGAACATGGCAGCTGGAACCGGCAGAATCTCGCCGGGTACAAAGTGAGCTTCGTGCCGTTCGCCAACGGCAGGCCTGCTGGCAAACCCAGGGACTTTGTCACCGGGTTCATCAAAAACGGTAAGGCCCGCGGCCGTCCCGTCGGGGTCACTTGGGACTCCGCCCGAAATACACTCTGGATCGCTGACGACCTGTCGAACACCGTCTGGCGCGTCAGGGGTCCGAACGACGTCGCGATGGGCTCGCCCGTAGGACCGGTTGCCGGGCAAAAATAGGACAGTCGGCTCAAGGCCGGTTGGCGGTCACGGGGCGGTCGAATGCAAAAACGGCGGCGGGCCGCGTCCCATCACGGGCGTCGGATGCCCCCGCCATCTTCATAGCCGTCATTCCGCCATCGGCCCGAAGCGGCGCTGGTTGGGATCTCGTTCGAACCGGAATCGGCCCTTGATATGCGCGTTGAAGAACTGGCCGGCCGAAGGCGCGGCGCATAATTGCTCGAACAGCGATCGCGGCACGTCGAAATAAAAATAGCAGCCGGTGTCGAGAAATCGCACGCAAAGGAGCTCAGCCTTGTCATCGAACGCTGCGCGGTCAATGATCGAGGAATTGTCGAAGCGGCAGACCTGCATATCCGTCAAGCGCTGGCTGTCGCCGGAAGTTCCGGCTCAGCGCCTCGAAAGGCGTTCCTGAAGGCCAAGCGCATTGCCGAGAGCAGCCGATGAAGCGGTGTTATCGAAGATGGCCCACGCCATCTTCGCGTCCGAGGCGTTCGCGCTTATCGTTGCCGCGTAGCGATCGAGATCGCCCGGCGAGTAACGCGACCGATAAATCTGCGGCGAACCGTGCAGTCGCCAGTAAGACAGACCGGACCAACCGCCGGGAGCCGCCGCCGCAGGCACTGGCGCGGGGTCCGCAGCGACGCGAGCAACCTCGTAGCGAATGAGCAGATCGTCTGCTGGCGGATCGAACCAGCTGCGGTGCCTCGGTTCGCACACGATCCGCGCAGCCGTCGCGGCGCGAAGTTCTTCGAAGAAGGCGCTGGCCACATCAGGATCGAAAACCAGCGTCGGGGGCAGCTGAACAAGAAAGACCGCCAACTTCGGCCCGAGGCCGGCCGTCTCGTCTGCAAGTTTGCCAATCAGTGCCCGGCAATCGCGCAAGCGGTGCTCGTGCGTGATTTGCCGGGGAATCTTGACCGAGAAGCGGAATGTTTCCGGGACGATTTCGCCCCAGCGGCTCCACGTCGACGTACGATGCGAACGGTAGAATGAGGTGTTGATCTCGGTGCACGACAAACGATGCCCATAGCGTTCGAGTGCCATGCCCTCGGCAGGAAAACTGGCAGCATATCGCGAAGCAACACTCCACCCCGCTGTTCCGACCCGGACCTCAGATGTCTGCACGTGGCGCGCTCCAGGGTCGATGCTTCCCGCTAGCTGCCGCTGTGGCCAGACCCCGGCTCCGCCAATTTGCGATGCATTTCGGCGGTCGCCGCTTCGCTGAGCACGCCTGAGGCCAGAACCTGCGCCTTGTTCTTCAATCCGTGCACGACGGAAGGTTCGCCACTCTTCATCGCTTCCCAGCCGGTCACCGCAACATCCGCCGGATCGTCCTTCTTCGATTGCCCCACCTTGGTGTCGAGCATATCCGCGCGCGCGAAAAAATTGGTCTCGGTCGGACCTGGCTTCAGACATGTAATCTTTACGCCGCTATCCTTGAGCTCGTTGCCGATTGCGGCTGCGAAGCTGTCAACAAAAGCCTTGGTAGCGTTATAAACGGCCTGAAAGGACCCGGCGAGATGGCCGGCGATCGATCCAGTGATCAGGACGTTTCCGCCGCCGCGCGCCACCATTTGTTTCAGCACCGGCTGCAGGAGTAGCAAGGTCCCCGTGATGTTCGTGTCGATGACGTGCCGCCACGCGGCAGCATCCTGATCGAGGAAGGCCCGTCCTAGGCCGTGACCGGCATTCGCAACAAGAACATCGATGTCCCGCCCGTTGGCAGCAACGAGTATTTTTTCAACGCCGCCGGGGGCTGCAAGATCGGCCTCGACCACTGCTACCTCGGCCCCCGCATCGCGTAAGCCCGCCGCAGCGTCCACGAGCGGCTCGTCCGCCGCGACGATCAGATCGTAGCCATCCGCCGCCGCAAGCAACGCAATTTCGCGGCCGATGCCGCTCGAAGCCCCAGTGACGATGGCAAGCTTGCGCTCAGGCATGTTAAATCTCCGTCTCACGCTGGGTTCCCGTGGCGGACGGGTCGCTTCAGCAATTCCTTCTCGCGGCTAGCTTGCTCTAACGGCAGCGCCGCCACGGCCACCGCAATTTCTTTTCGAGCGGCGCATGGAGCCGCGTCATCGCCAGCCAAATACGACTGCTACCGCGCACTCCGCGCCGCACGAAAACCCCGTCCGTGGTTCAGCGAGAATTACTGCCCGCTGCGGCCGAGAGTTTCTGAAGCTCGGCGATATGCTGCTCGACGACCGGAACGATCTCGCTTGCAGCAGTCTTGAGATTCGCCGTGTCGCCATTCGTGGCATAGGCACGGTGCAACGCGAGTGCCGCATCATGCGCCGTCTGCTGATGACGAAGATAGACGCCATCGATTGTTGCCGCATCGGCGTCCTTGATCTCGCGCAAGCTCGCTTGCTGCGCAGCGTCGAGGACGGGCGGCGAAACCGTTACCGAAGCAGCGGCGGCGGCAGCCTTCACCTTGGCGGTCGACTTGCCATGGTGATCGATCATCATCTCGGCGAACTTTTTGACATCTGCGCGTGCCGATTTTGCGAGCAGTGCCTTGGATGATTCGATCTCCCAAAGATCGCCGGCGCCGGCCTTGGCAATGTAGCCCGGGGCGTCGGTCGGCGCGCCCGGCGCGGCAGCCGGAGCTATCGGCGCTGTCTCGGCGGACGCCGTTTCGGCGCGTTGCGCATCAGTCGCCGTCTGGTTGTCGTTATTGCCGCAAGCACTAAGCAGCGCGGCAGCGGAAAGTAGGCTGTACTTGAACATCGAGCCTCTCCTCTGAAGCCCCCGCCTGAGCGACGTGCGAGTGCAGCCGAAGTTCCCGGGCAAAATGTCGTGCGCGTCAACTGTTGGCCGCAAACTAACCTACTATAGTCTCGGGTGCACAATTCGCTCCGGACATCCATGGTCCGGCATTCCCCACTCTGGCTGAACACGATCGGCAGATATGATGAACAGCGTCTCGCGCTTCGTCGGCACGGCATTGCTGGATAACGACGAGCCCCGCTCGGCGGCGACATTCCTTCGGCGACCCGATATGCGGCTCGTGTCTTTGCTCCGACGCCAGACGCCAGCGGCCGGAATTGCCCAATATTATACCATAACGCGCAAAAGATCGTAGATCGACGTCGTCGCGAAACCGATCGCGCTGTCGGAGATGCCATAGGGAATGAATATCTCTTCGCCTACGGCCATCGCTCCGCAGGTGTAGATAACGTTGGGTACATAGCCTTCCCGATCGCTTTCGGCGGCAGTGAGGATCGGGCACTGGGTTCGTCCGAGTACGACCGACGGGTCATCGCGATCGAGAAGAGCCGCCCCCAAACTATATTTGCGCATCGCGCCAACGCCATGCGTCAACAGGATCCATCCCTCGTCGCATTCGATCGGGCTGCCGCAGTTGCCCATCTGAATCAGCTCCCAGGGATAATGCGGCCGAAGAAGCGGTCGCCCTTCGTCGTCCCATTGAATGAGGTCATCGGAACTCAGAAGGGTCACGTTTTTCCCGTCCTGCCTCCCCACCATCAGGTAGCGACCGCCAACCTTGCGAGGGAACAGCGCCATGCCCTTGTTGCGCGCGGCGCGCCCAACCAAAGGCTCGAGCGTAAAACTGGCAAAATCATCCGTGCGCAAAAGCTCCGACCGTATTTCGCGGCCGGAATAGGCTGTGTAGGTGCCGATATACTCGCGCCTGCCGTCGTCATGCGTGAACTGGACGAGGCGCAAGTCCTCGAGCCCGTTGCGCTGCGCTTCGGTCACCGGAAACAGCACGCTGCTGGATATCATGCTGCCCGGCTGACGATGGATCGTCACGGTCTCGTCGGATCCGATGTGATGGCGGTCATCGGCGACGGCTGCCATCGCGGGCCCCGATTGGGGCCATAGACGAAAGTCTCCCGATGGGCCGATGATCCCTTCCCGAAACGCGACCGAACTGATGTGACCCTCGCCGACCGCGCGCATCGACATTACGAAGCGCAGCTGATCGCCATCGAGCCCGCTCTGGTCGGGATGGGGAACGACGCTGGGGTTCATCAGCGCGGCAGCAGCGTAGCTATATTCGTGACAGAAATAGGCGCCTATCAGGCGGCGCCGAACAGGCGAGACATCTGCCACGCGCAGCCCCAGATCTTCTGCGATCTCGGCAAAGCGGTCATCGAAAATCTTGCCGATCTGCCAATGACGTTCCGAGAAGTCCTTCCACACCAGTCCGAGCTCACGCTCGGCCTGCTCGGCGTCGAGCTTCATGATGTCCGCGACGAGCTGCTGCGCGCGCGATGGCTCGGAGACGTTTGTCGTCCAGGCGAGGTGGAAAGGCCGGAGCACGACCCGGGACGGATCGGCGGTGAGTTTTTCGCCCAAGATATGAAGCGGCGACTTGTCGGCTCTGCAGTTCAGCATCGGTGCTGCCGGTGTCCTCTTTTAGCCCCCTGGAAAGGATAGGGCGTTGAACAAACAATAGGCAAGGCGGAAAGCTTCTAGCGCTTTTGCCTGCTCACTCGCGCCAGCGCTTCTTCAGCCCGCCCCGCCGCAACTGCGCCGACGGACGACGAGCGATGCCGCTCATGGTTCCGCCGGAAAGCCGGCGCAGCAATGAGACAAATGGAAAAAACCGGAGGCACCAGATCACAATCCAAAGTGCGTCTTGGGAATGTGCGTCACGCGGCAAGCGAGATCGCCCTCACCTGAGGCGACGATGAAGTGGTCGCCTGCGTCTACGATCCCGGTGGTGAAGACGACGTCGCGCACATACATCTTGTCTTCCAGTGGCCGGGTGAGCTCCGGGCTCGCTTCGAGCAGCGGCGCATGTTCGGTGTGCAGCACATGCGAGGGGTCATCGGGGTCAAGCAACGACCAATAGGTGCGATAGACTCCGACGATCTCCTTTGGCTCGACGCCATGCCACAGGGTCAACCAGCCACGGTCGGTGAGAATGGGCGGCGTGCCACCGCCCATCCGGGCCGTAGCGACCGTGTCGGCATGCGGCCGAAGCCCCGGCTGTCGCCGCGGCTTCCAGTGCAGCGCGTCCGGCGAAGATGCGAGGTTGATCGAAGGCCCGGCGCGCCATTCGCTCCCCGGGGGGTAAGTGAAATAGAGCGAACCGAGCGGACGGGTCTGCGCCCAATAATGTCCGGAAATCTTTCCTTCGAAGATCAGCATATCCTTGTTCTGATGGTCGAGGACGATGTCTTCGAAGGACCAGTCAATGCCGTTGTCAGAGCTGTACAGCGTCGTCGAATGCCGTTCCGGACTGACCGAGCAACTGGTCATGAGCCAGCGGCCGTCCACTTGGCTGATCCGCGCATCCTCGACCCCATAGCATTGGTACGTTGCGTGCGGTGCCACGGCACGATCATAGTGGATCGCGACGATCTCCAGGCCGTCAGCCGTAAGTTCAACCGGCAGAAGCCAGGAGAGCGATGTCAGCGCCATCACGTTCCACGCGCCGCCGCGCACGAGAAATTTGCGCGGATCCGAAGTGTCGCAAAGTTCCAATGGCCATGCATCGCGGACGTAGCGATCCTCGTGCCAGCGAATGCTGTGGACATGGCCGTCTTCCACGGGGTGGCGCAGCGCCTCGGCGACGCGTACGAGCATCAGCATGTTCCCGCTTGGCAGCCGCGTCAGACCAGGATTGAAGGCGCCCAAAACATAGGTTTCGGCGGCGAGATGCCCCGCAAGCGGCGAGCGGGCGAGATCAACGTCATCGGGGCCAAAAACCAGCTGGTCGACTTCGAACTTCATTCGGCGTCCTCTTTTTCGTCGCTCGTGCCGCAGCACGAGGGGATTGAAGGTTTGTGGCGGCCAACGCCCCGCGCCGAAATGAAATTGCTGTCGACGCTCCAGGACAACCCGCGCCCCTTACAACTTACCGACCTCGTCGATGTTCCTGCCCGGCGCTCAGGAAAATGCCATGTGGGTCGAACATAATCTTCGGGGTCGGTCAGCCGAGCGCAAGGAACCCCCAAAGACCACGAAGCGTTTTTCGCAGATGAGCTATGACGAGGCGACAAACAGAGGGCGGGAATGGCGCACCGCACGGCTGGCCCTCGCAGCTTTGTTCATGTTTCAACTGATCGCCTGCGACCGATTTCCGCAGGATCCGGAAAATACCCTCGATAGGATTGGCGAGAGGCATGTTGTTCGTGTTGGTGTCGAACAGCCCATCCCGCCCGAGGGTAGCAATTTGTTGGCGCAAATCGAACAAGCGACGGGTGCAAGGGCGGTGATCAGCCGCGGCGGCGTCGAACCCCTGCTGGCGAAGCTCGACAAGGGCGCGATAGATCTGGTTATCGCGCCGTTCGGAAAGGAAACGCCGTGGGCGGCCGAGGCCGCGCTTTCTCCCCCGATCCGAGTGGATGGGAGAGGCAAGGACGCCACGGAATGGCGAGCGGCGATGCGGTCGGGCGAAAACCGCTGGATCATGCTTGTCGAGATCAACGCCCGCCGCGTCTCGAGCGTGCCCGAGGCGTCATGACCCATGCCGAGAAAACCCATGCCGGCAATCTGCCACCCGACATTCGTGCGGCATTGCAGCGCGCTGAGCGGCTCGAATGGTGGAACATTTTCTGGACGATCACGATCGTCATCGTGATGGGGCTCGTCCTGGGCCAGAGCCAGACGATGAAGACCGCATGGATCGAGGATACGCTCGGCCTCGTTCCGCCGATCGCCTTCCTGATCGCGGCGCGCATGGAGCGTAGGGGAAAGGCCTCGCGCAAATTTCCTTTCGGCTTCGAGCGCGTCAACGGGCTCGGCTTCTTCCTGGCGGCCGTCGCGCTCGCGGCGACGGGTGCGCTGCTTCTCTGGGACTCAGTCATGACCCTGATCGCAGCCGAACATGCCAGCGTGGGTTCGGTCCGCATCCTCGGACAAGACATCTGGCTCGGCTGGCTCATGATCGGAGCGCAGATTTACGCGATGATCCCTCCGATGATCATCGGCCGCAAGGAGCTGCCGCTTGCGGAAAAGCTTGCGGACAAACTGCTTCACACCGATGCACTGATGAACAAGGCGAACTGGATGACAGGCGCCGCGGGTGTCGCCGGCATCGTCGGGCTCGGGCTTGGATGGTGGTGGGCGGACTCCGTAGCGGCCGCCTTCATTTCGTTCGATATCCTTCATGACGGGTTCAAGGCGATCCGTTCGTCGACTGCTGAACTGGTCGACGGCACTCCGCGGGCGCTGGCAAGTGCCGAAATCGCCGAGGAAGCCGATGCCCTCGAAGCGGCGCTCAAGGTTCGATATCCTGATGCGACCATCAAGCTGCGCGAGACGGGGCGGTTAATCCGCGCCGAAATTCATGGCCATCTCCCTGACGAACCTTTCGATCTCGATGCGCATTGGCCCGGCAAGAACGAAAGGAAGTGGCGCCTTGCGCAAGTCGCATTCGTTCCCGCACAGCGGGATGACGACGGAACGGCCAACTGATGGCTCATCCACAGGCAGAGGCGCGAAAGCCATCCGGCCTCATTGGCCATTTGAAAGCGGATATCGTGCTATATGGCGCCTTGTTCGCGAATCTCGGGATTGCCGTTGCCAAGTTTGTAGCGGCGGCGATCAGCGGTTCGTCTTCGATGCTTTCCGAAGGTGTGCATTCGCTCGTCGACAGCGGCAACCAGGCGCTGTTGCTGTACGGACAGAGAAAAGCCAAGCGACCGGCGGACGCCCGGCACCCCTTCGGCTATGGGCGTGAGCTGTACTTCTGGGCATTCGTTGTCGCGATCCTCATTTTTGCGGTCGGCGCGGGCATCTCGATCTACGAAGGCTGGCTCCACTACCGTGACCCCGAGCCGCTTCGCGATCCGACGATCAACTATGTCGTGCTCGCTATCGCCTTTCTGCTTGAGGGCGCTTCCTGGACGATCGCGGTGCGCGAGTTCGACGCTCGCCGGCGCGGTCTCGGCTGGTGGCAGGCTATACGCCGATCGAAAGATCCGTCCGGCTTCATCGTGTTGTTCGAGGACAGCGCGGCGCTCGCCGGACTGTTGATCGCGGCGGGCGGGATCTGGCTCAGCCATGCCACCGGCGATGCGCGCCTCGACGGCATCGCGTCGATGGCAATCGGAGCTATTCTTGCCGCAGTTGCCATCATCCTCGCACGCGAAGCGAAGGAACTGCTCATCGGCGAGGCCGCAGACCCCGATCTCATCGCTTGCATCTGGATGATCGTCGAGCGCCGCCCCGAGATTACAGCGGTGAACCATGTGCGCACGATCCACACCGCCCCCGATGCCATCTTCGTCGCGGTGAGCGCCGATTTCGACGATGGGCTCGCCATGGGCGATGCCGAGACGCTGATCGAGGCCATTGAAGCGGAATTGAAGTCCGCTTCGAGCGACATCAGTTCGATCTATATCCGACCCGAGAAGCGCGGCGATGCGCTCGTTATGCCTCGCCCGGCGACGCTTCGGGCTGGGGCTTGATTTCGCCCGGGCGCAGTTGGATGGTGATCGACGCATTAGTGCCCGGCCGGTCGCGTGCGGCGTGCAGGGGTGCGTAAGAGACCTCAGCTTTGTGCGTGCGCGCCAGCGCGTCGATCAGCCTCGTTCCCAGACCCGTGCCGCGGGGCGTACCGTTCACGGGCATCCCTGCCCCTTCGTCGGCCACACTGAGCTCGATCGATGACATCCTTCCCCGGCGGAGCGAGATCCGGATTTCGCCGTCGTCATCTTCGCCATAGGCATATTTGCACGCATTGCTGACCCATTCATTGGCGATCATGCCGAGCGCCACCGCTTTGTCGGTCGCAACGCGAACCGGTTCGACATCGGTAATCACACGCCGTGCACGCGCGCCCGTCGACCAGGTCGCGGACAAATCCTCCGCAAGACCGCCGAGGTAATCGTCCATCGCAACGAATTCGACGTCGTCGGTGGTGTACAGGCGCCGATTGACCTGGGCGACTGTCGCGATCCGCTGCTGTGTCTTTTGCAAGGCTTCGCGCGCGGCAGGATCGGCCAGCGTTTTCGACTGAAGAGCTACGAACGACATGACCATCTGGAGATTGTTCGCGACGCGGTGGTTCACTTCCTTCAGCAGCGCCTCGAGACGCGCATTGCTCGCGCGAAGTTCGCTCTCCACTTCGGCCCGCGCCCTGCGAAGCTGCGCGCGTTCGAGAACCTGTTCAAAGCTTGACGCCAGAAGGTCGAAAAAATCTTCGCCAACCGATTTGACGACATAATCGTCGGCGCCGGATTTAAGTGCCGCGACCGCAATCCGACCTTCCTCCGAGCCAGTTACATAAACGACCGGGGGACAGGCTGGAAGCGCGCGAAGCGCAGACAGCGTCGCCAGACCGTCCTGCCCCGGCATATAATGATCGACCGCAATAAGATCGAAGGCGGTCGCCTTCGCCTGTTCTACCCCCTCGCCGCCGCTCGCCGCCAAGCTGACGGTGAAACCCTTCCGGGCGAGCGCGCGCGAAGCAAGCCGGCGCATGCCTTCATCGTCGTCGATGTACAGAATATGGGCCAAGGTCTGTCTCAGGCAGGATCGGGATCGGGAACCTGGATCACCGAAAGAAACAGGCCGAGCTGACGGATCGCATCGGCGAAATTCTCGTAGTTCACGGGCTTGGTGATATAGACGTTGCAGCCAAGATCGTAACAGCGCTGAATTTCGATCTTGTCGTCGGTGGTCGTCAGCACGACGACGGGAGTGCGCCGAAGCGGGCTGCCGTCGGCCTTGAGCTTGGCGAGAATATCGGTGCCGCTCATGTCGGGAAGATTGAGGTCGAGGAGGACCAGTGCGGGTCCATTACGGACGGGACCATCGGCAGCATCGTACAGGAACTCCAGCGCCGAATTGCCGTCGAGAAAATGATGGATCTTGTTCGAGATGCCGGCGCGGCGGATATTCTTCTCGATGAGGCGCGCATGGCCCTCGTCATCTTCGATCATGACGATATTGACGGGTTGCTGGTCAGACATCTTCTTCTCCGTTGTGCCACACGAGCGGCAGGATCAGCCGAAAGCTGGACCCCACACCCAGTTCCGACTGGACTTCGATATTTCCGCCGAGGCGGTACGCAAGCGCACGGGCGTGTGCAAGGCCGATGCCCTCGCCCTGTTGATCCTGAACGCCCGAGCGCCGGAACAGATCGAATATGCGCTCATGATCGCGTGCCTCGATACCGCGGCCGTTGTCACGGACCGACACCCAGGCGCGGCCGAGGTCCGTTCCGCCCGAAATAGCGATGAGCCCTGCCCGACCCGGCTGGAGATATTTGAGCGCGTTCTCGACGAGATTGGAGAGAAGCTGCTCGACGGCTACCCGGTCGTTGATGACCGTCGGCAGATCCGCCACCGTTACCTCGGTTCCCGTCTCATGGATGCGGTGCTGGAGGCTTTCGACGATCGCGCCAACCACGTTCGACAGATCGAGCGTCTCGGGCGCGAGTGTGCGGCGTCCCTGGCGCGAAAGGTTGAGGATGGCGTTGATCAGCCGGTCCATCTTCTGCGTGGAGGTCCGAATGAAGCCGATCGATTCTGGAAGATCCTCCTCAATCGCGAGCCGCGTGGCGGCGTCGGGCGCCTGCCAGCCCTGCGTGTCGCCGGCGGCAAGATAGGCGGCGATCGACTTTCTCGCCGTTTCGAGTTCGGCGGTAAAGCCCATCACGTTGACCAGCGGCGATCGCAGGTCGTGGCTGACGATATAGGCGAAACGCTGAATCTCCGCATTCGCGCGCTGGAGTTCTCCGGTACGCGCGTCGACGAGCTCCTCGAGCCCCTCATTGAGGCGCCGGAGCTCTTGCCGCGAGGCCCTGAGATCGACGAGATTGCGGCGCACCAGAGCGAGGGTTGCTGCCGCGACGACGATCAGGAGGGGGCCGTACCGATCAAGGTCAGCGTGAAAAGACGCTGCGTACGCTGCTGCCGCGCCTCGCGCTCCTTGAGAAGCGACAGTTCGTCGCGGAGCATCGTCTCGACGACCGCGCGCATCGCGCGCACTTCGAGAACGCCCTCATCCTTCGCAAAGCCGGCGATCAAGACGTCCCGGTCGTCGCCCCGCATCCCAAGCGTCTTTCGATAATGTCGACCATAGGCATCGAGGTTCGCGCGAAGCTTGCGTACCCGAACGCCCTGCCGGGGGTTGTCGCCGACATTTTCCTCGAGACTGGCAAGCTGCGCGCGTGAGCGCTCTTCGGCCTCGTCCATGATTTTTTCGAAGGCGGGATTCTGCGTCAGAATAAGGCCGCGCCGAGCCGTTTCCATCCGCTCGGTGGCGCTGGCGAAGGCGCCGAGATTCGCTTCGACCGCAAGCGTGTGCGCGACCATCTGCGCATCGGCTTCATTTTGACGCTGTACGTAAAACGCCGTCACGGCGGCCGCGAGCAGTGCGGCGAAGCCAACCGTTAGCAGCAGTATGATCAAGCGGCTGGCGCGCGTGTCGCGGCCGAGCGACGAGATCCTGGCCGATTCCATAGTGGCTCTCCGGCCGTACGATTTGGCCGGGCACGATGCGCGGCGCCCGGGACCGCAAGCATCCACAGGCCGGTCGGTCAACAACAAAACCCGAGAGACACGGTCCGGACTAACATAGATCAATCTGATTTGGCGCGAGTTGACGAATGTTCAGCGGGCTGGGCGCGGCGGTCATTGTCAGCAACCCGCGGCGGCTTGATGCGTTCGAGGATCATGCACGAGATAGCCCGATGACTCCGCGCTGGCCTTCGACACTCTGGGTCGTCCGGCACGGCCAGAGCGCGGGCAATGTTGCTCGCGACGCAGCCGATGCGGCCGGCGCCGAGCGCATCGAACTCGATCACCGCGACGTCGATGTCCCGCTCTCAACGCTGGGAATGGAACAATCGCGAGCGCTTGGCGAATGGTTCGCAGCCGGCAAGGAAGATGGCCGGCCGGAGATCATGCTTGCATCGCCATATGTCCGCGCTGTGCAGACAGCGGAGATTTTCCGCGAACATGGGGGCTGCGACCGCGACGAGAAAATCTGCATCGACGAGCGGCTGCGCGAGAAGGAATTTGGCATCCTCGACGGCCTCACACGGTTCGGAATTGATGCGTCACACCCCGAACAGGCCGAATTCCGGAAATTGCTCGGCAAATTCTATCATCGGCCGCCCGGCGGCGAGAGCTGGTGCGACGTCATCCTGCGCCTGCGCTCGCTCCTCGACACCGTCTCGCTCCATTATGGCGGGCGCCGCGTCATGATCGTAGCGCATCAGGTTGTCGTACTTTGTCTTCGCACGATCATCGAAAATCTGGGAGAGGCCGAAATTCTCGCGATCGACAAGGAAGGCGATGTCGCCAACTGCGCAATTACCGAATATCGTTTCGACCCGGCCGTCGGCCGTGACGGCCAGCTCGTGCTGGCGCGTTATAATGTGACTGCCCCTATGAAGGACGAGGTTGCTGTTACGCGCGAGCCCGACGCGATGGTGGCTGCGCGTGGTTGAACCGGTCGCACTCGACACGGCCTGGCTGAAATCCCACCCGCTTCCGGATCATCATGACAATGTCGACAAGAACGGACGTGGGCGTGTGCTCGTGGTCGGCGGCTGCCGCAGGGTCCCCGGCGGCATGCTGTTAACCGCCGAAGCGGCTTTCCGCGCGGGCGCCGGCAAGGTCACAATCGCCACCATCTCATCGGCCGCCATGGCCGTCGGCATCGCCTGCCCGGCCTGCGCGGTCGTAGGCCTGCCCGAAACCGAAGGCGGCGAGATCGCCCCGGAGAGCGCCGATCTTCTGATCGCGGAATTGGCAAATCACGACGCAATCGTCTTTGGTCCCGCCATGATCGACGAAGCGATCGTCGATACGCTGCTGGCGTCGCTCCTGCCCGCCCTGCCCAGCGATAAATTCTTGCTGCTCGATGCCTTCGCCTTGCGAGCCGCCGCCAATCATGGGGCCGCGATTGTCGCGCGCGGCGGCCATACCATCCTTACGCCGCACGAAGGCGAACTCGCGGCCTTGATGGGTATCGACAAGGATGAGGTGGCGAGCGATCCACTCGCTGCCCTGACGCAGGCGGCCGAACGGATCGGCGCCGCCGTCATGGTCAAGGGTGCGACAAGTCACCTGATCGCCGACAGTACCTGTCTTTCCTACGCCGGGGGCGGTGTCGGCCTCGCCGTCAGCGGATCTGGTGACGTACTTGCCGGCCTGATCGCCGGACTAGGCGCGCAGGGACTGCCCCCGCTTCACGCTGCAGCTTGGGGAATCTGGCTCCATGGCGAGGCTGGCCGCCGGCTATCCGAGACCATGGGTCCGATCGGCTTCCTCGCGAGCGAACTCGCTCCGCTAGTGCCGGGGCTGATGAGGGGCGTCTAGATCGCCGCCGGCTCGAACCGTTATCCGGTGTGCCGGAGTTGCTGAAGATCATTCAGGCTCGCGTCACCACCCGGCGTCTAGCAAGCGAATATGCTTCTTCTGACCGACCTTGCGGCCGATGCGCCTTGGCAGACGCTGGCGATATACGCCGCCGGCGCGGCCCTCATCCTCTTCATTCTATTCCAAATCCCTTATGTGGGCCGCATCTTTCGCGCTTTCTTTTCCTTCGCGCTGCTCGCCATCGGCATTTTTCTACTGCTGCAGCAGGCTCCTTTCGATCCCAACCTTTCGCGTATTGCCTCGAGCATCGGTCTCGATAGTCAGAAGGTTGTTGGAAACGAGGTGCGCATACCGATGAGCCGGGACGGCCATTTCTGGGCCGAGGCCCGGATCAACGGCGAGACGCGCCGGATGCTCATTGACAGCGGCGCAACCGTTACCGCCTTGTCGCTCGCGACGGCAAGTGCCGCAGGCATTGAAGCCGACACCACGCTTGTGCCCCTTGTCATGAAAACCGCCAACGGCAACATTCGGGCCGACGCCGGCACCGTCGAGCGCCTCGAAATCGGCGGCATCGTGGCTCAGAAGCTCAAGGTCGTGATCTCCCCTGGCCTTGGCGACACCGACGTTCTTGGCATGAACTTCCTGTCCGAACTTGCATCCTGGCGTGTCGAGGGCCGAACACTCGTCCTCGTCCCTGCGCACGAGAAGCCGAAGCCTTAGCGGAACTTCACCGGGGAGCCGATCATTGTCTTGGCGGGGGTTACAGGAGACGTCATGCCCCCTCTCACCGCAACCGCGATCAACTGCTCGCTCTCGCCGAAAGGGCGTGCCAGCTCAACCGACGCAATGATAGCTATCGTCGCCGAACATTTCAGGAGCGAGGGCGTAACGGTAGGCGAGCCGATCCGTATTGCCGCCCACAATGTCAAGTGGGGTGTATCCTCGAACGAAGGCGACGGCGACGACTGGCCCACTATCCGTCAGCAGATCCTCGCCTCCGATATCCTGATTTTCGGCACCCCAATCTGGATGGGGCAACCGTCGAGCGTTGCCAAACTGGTGCTCGAGCGGATGGACGCCTTTCTGGACGAGACCGACGAGGCGGGCCGGATGCCGAGCTATTCGAAAGTGGCTGTCGCTGCGATCGTTGGCAATGAGGATGGCGCGCACCATGTCTGCTCGCAGCTCTTTCAGGCGCTGAACGATACCGGCTGGACCATTCCGGCGGTCGCGGGTTGCTACTGGGTCGGAGAAGCGATGGGTTCGACCGACTTCAAGGATCTGGAACATCGCCCCCGAATGATCACGAAAACGGCGAAGACGGTCGCGGGTAACGCCGCGCATCTTGCCCGCCTGCTGAAAAAATCTCCCTACCCTGGCTGATATAGGCCGCGATTTCCGGGCATCGGTGGGCGTGGCTGGGTGGGCTCAAGTCCCCTTAGTCACGGTGCTTGCGATCAGATTGACGCCCCGCTGCCCGTCGCATGCGAAGGCGGCCAGCGCACGCGGCGGAAAGCCAGGTTTCAGACCGATGCTGCGAGCGAGATCGCTGCTCACCCACCAGTTGGAACACCCCTGTAACTGGGCACAGATGCAGCGGAACGATCGCCGCGCATGGCCGTTGTGGAAATGCTGAACGCGACACTGGGCCTTCGCCCCCACGGGAGAAAGACAATGAAAAAACTTCTGACAATCATCGCCGTTGGCAGCTCGTTGATGATCCTGTCGGCCTGCAACACTGTCAAAGGCGCTGGCAGAGACGTTGAGTCCGCCGCCGACTGCGCCGACGGCGTCAAGGGTAACTGCTAGCCGCGAAACCATAGTCGCGGTATGCGCCCGTCACGCGATCGCATTCCTCCAAGGGTCGGATAAGGATCGGAGGATGCGAACGCATCGCGGTGCAGGGGTTTCGCCTTACCAGCAGCACGTCGGTTTAACGGGCGGCGAAGCGTGCCGTCGGGTCGGGCAGCCAGCGATCAGGCTACATCCCGCCGCAAACATTTCAGCGGTCTCGTCGTCGGGCCGCTCTCCGACCTTCGTAAAAGCGTTGCGGCGCAAGACGCTCTCGGACTGCAGGTGTCGACGCTTGTCTCGACGGTGATCGTCTCCACCGTCGGCTCGTTTGTCGCCCAAGCGACGACCTCACCTATCGCGCGAAGATACCGCGGCCTTGCCGGCTCGGCGCAGTGCCAAAACCCGTGTCGATCACGCCGCCACGGGGAGGACGGGTGATCGAGCAGAGGCTGACCGCCTTGCCATCTTCAACGATCAGCCTTGAGGTCGGAAACCGCGGGCAAGCTCGCATATGACGATATTGTTTATACTCGTAATTTTGCGTTATGAGTACAGCGAGGGATCGGCATTGCGAAAATTCTGTCGGTGCAAATAGATGTCGGAGAATCCCGAGATCGTCCGCAGCGTGGAGAGATCGCTCACGCGTGCCCGTCGACCCACGCGCGCGACGCCGCCTTTATCCTCAAGACGCTTGAGTACGCGATTGATATGCACCGGCGTCAATCCAAGGAGGTCCGCGAGCTGTTCCTGCTTCAATGGAATATCGAGACTTGGTACTGGAAGCCCGGCAATTTCGCCAATACGATAGAAAATCTCGCAATGGAGGTGTGCAAGACGCGCCTCCGCATCACGTCGACCGATATTGAGCAGCCACTCGCGCGCAATCGATCCCTCGAGCAGGGTGTCGACGAGGAACGCGCGGGCAATCGCCGGCCTCGCCAGAACCAGTTCCTCCAGATCGCCAAGTGAGACGAGCGCCAGCGTGGCAGGGGTCAGGCTACGAATATCGTGATCGGCCTGGTGCATATAGGCAGACTGAAAATCGAGCACGTCGCCCGGTATCTTCAGCGCGACGATTTGCCGTCCGCCATCGGCCGCGACCTTGGCGCGGTACGCGAGCCCGTCGAGCAGGATCGGGCACTGACGAACCTGATCGCCCTCGCTCAATATGTCCGTGTCGGCAGCGACGGTCTGAATCTTGTGCGGCAGCGCCGCGAGGGCGCGCTGGTCGTTCGAAGAGAGGCGACTACGATTGAGCAGCTTTTGAATGAAAATGCTGAGCGGACCGAGCTTCATCGTCTCGGCGTGATAGTCCATCCATAGCGAGGGCGGCGCGTTGCTCATTGATTTCTCCGCAGTCCGTATAGCTGCATCGAAAAAACCAGAGGCGTGCCTGATCGTTCCGTACCCTGAGGAGAAGACCGACGAGTTTGATCTGCACAAGAATAACGCGCATCTGCTAGTGCGAAACCGATCGATCGCACTTGTTTTTATGCGGACCGGCAAACCTGGAAGGAAAACCCCTAGACGCCCGATCCACCGTCGATATTCGCTGAGCGAGCGGAAATCAGCCGATCGATGTTTCGGAGGAAGGCGGCCAGGACGGGTGATGGATTGTCGGCGCGATAGCCTGCCGCTACTTCGATCACCGGTCCGTTTCCGGTCAAACGTCGGCTCACCAGCGAGGCCGGAAGCAGGGCCTCGACATAGGCGGGCAACAGCGTGACACCTCTGGTCGAGGCGACGAGCGAGATTCCTGTCGCATAACCATCGAGGAAATGGACAGGCGCCATGCTGAGGCCGCGCTCTTTGAAATAGCGCTCGACGATTGAGCGCAGGACGTGGGGCGTATCCGAGTAGCCGACAAAGGAAAGTGGATCGATATCACGCGGATCGATCTCGGCGCAGGAAGCCAGCGGGTGTTCCCTGGGCAAAATCACGACAACCGGTTCATGCGCGATGATTTTATAGGTCACATCGGGCTGCGGCTCCACTCGCGAGAACCCGAGGTCGATGTCGCCCCTCTGCACCGCGGCGCCAATTGCGGGCGAGAAATCGCTCGTGACACGAAAATCAGTCGTACGCAGTTCATCGCTCAATATGCTTGTGACGTGGCGCAGCCACTCGACCTCATGTCCCGTGAGAAATCCGACAGCAAAGCTCGCCCTGACGGGACGTACCGTCCGGCGCGCCGCAGCCATCGCCTCGCGCGCTTGGGCAAGTGCTAGCTTGGCATGGTCGAGAAACGCCTCGCCAGCAGGCGTAAGCGCGACACCGCGCGAACCACGAATAAAAAGCGGGGTACCGACCTCTTCTTCGAGATCCTTCAGCTGGCGGCTCAACGATGGCTGCGATGTGAAGAGACGCGTTTCTGCGGCCTCGGTGAGGCTGCCCGTCTCAGCGACAGCAACGAAATAGCGAAGGTGACGCAGTTCCATCTCGCCATGCTTTCTAGGCATGGCAGCTCAAGATGCAAAGTCTTTGTTGCCGCGGATTCACCGGAGTAAATCCGTTGTACGGGAAAATGGAGACCTGCCTCGGAGGTCTACGAACAGCAACCATGCAATGGGGTCAATGCGCGCGAACATCCTTCGCACGTCGATGCCCACGCGCATGTCCATTGTCCGGATCGCATGCGCCCTCGCTCGCCGACGTGGTGAAAGGACGCTTTCTGATAGCAATCAACCTTGTGGAGAAGTAAAATGACCAAGATCCTCATAGTCTTGTCCGCCGCCGACACCTGGACCCGCGCGGACGGCTCGAAATATGATAGCGGCGTCTGGGCCGAAGAATTCGTCGTCATGGACGAAAAATTCATCGCCGAAGGCTGCGCCGTAGACATTGCGACACCCGGCGGCGTTTCGCCGAAAATCGATCCGCACAGCATGAACCCCGACGTCGTGGGGCAAGCGAATGTCGATCATTTCCGCACCTATCTCGACGCCATCGCGGAACGGCTCGCTAGCCCCCTCATCCTCGCCGATGTCGATGGCCGGCGCTACGATGCCGTCGTCATTCCCGGAGGTCATGGTCCCGTCGAGGATCTATATAAAGATCCCGACATGGGCCGGATCCTCCGTGAAGCCGATCGGGCCGGCATCCTCATTGCGCCAGTCTGCCACGGGCAGGCGGCCCTGCTCGCCACGCGCGAGCCTGACGGTAGCTGGCCGTTCGCAGGCCGTGCGATGACGTCGTTCAGCGACGAGGAGGAAGTCGAGCTCGGCACCGCCGACAATGCACCCTGGCTCCTCGCCGACACACTGCGCAAGTGCGGCGCTCGCTATGAGAAGGGGCCCAACTGGGGCGCATATGTCGTTCGCGACGGCAACCTTCTGACAGGGCAGAACCCCGCCTCGAGCGCCCCGCTCGCAGAGGCCGTGCTGGCAGCGCTGCGCTAAATCCGCATTGGAGCGGGGGTTGGGCCGCAGGCTCAGCCCCGTGCGGCGACTTTCTGAAGCGGAACCGAGAGCCGGCGCACCGTCGGGTCGCCTCAAGCTGCGGGCCGAAAACGATAGGGGAAATCTCCTCAACCCATTGAAATCGTTACGCCGCCCTTCTATTTCACAGGTGCTGCCAAACGGCGGCAACATCCTCAACTTGGCATGGAGAAGAAGATGTCCAGCAGACATATCGAGTATCTCCGGCGCGAGCATGCCCGCCTTGACGCCGAAATCGATCGGGAAGCACGGCAGCGCCGACCCGACGAGATCTTGATCGCGCGGCTCAAGAAGCTGAAGCTGGCGGTCAAGGACCAGATCGCGACATGGAGCAACGACATCGGCGGGAGCCGCGTCGCCTGACCCATAGCGGAGCTGCTTAGCGCGGCTCCGCATCTCGGTCACGGTCAGCTTTCCGAGCCGTGCGACGAACTGCCACCACTTAACGAACACGGGTCTTGAAACCTGAAAATGGCTTCCTAATTTTTTGCCGGACGCCGGATTTTCCGGGTCCGCAGGACATGGAGAGCGCCGGCTCTGTGTACCGGCGCATCTCATGCCCGAATTGCTTCAATCAGGAGGATTTGGAAATGAGAACCGACTTTGACTTCACCCCTTACCGCCGCTCGACGGTGGGTTTCGATCACCTCTTCGATCTACTCGAAAAAGGGCAGCGCAGCGAGACGTCTGACGGCTATCCCGCGTTCGACATCGTGCGCGATGCCGACGACCGCTTTCGCATCACGCTTGCGGTTCCGGGCTTCAAGCCCGACGAGATCGAGATCGTCGCGCAGCAGAATCAGCTCACCGTCTCGGGCAAGCCGACAGAAGAAGAGGCGAATCGCACCTATCTCCATCGCGGTATCGCGCGACGCGCGTTCGAGCGTCGCTTCCAGCTCGCCGACTATATCGAGGTCGGCAGCGCCAGCTTCGCCGACGGCCTGCTCGCGATCGAGCTCAACCGGGTCATTCCCGAGGCGATGAAGCCGCGCAAGATCGAGATCGGCAGTAGCACCGCCGAACCGCGCCGCATCGGATCGTCGAAGGAACAGACACTCGAGAACGCCTGACCTCTTGCGGGGCCGCTGTTAAACGGCGGCCCCGCTTCCCGTTATCAGCCGAACTAAATCGCTACCGAGGTTCCGGCACGCGTCGGCGCTCCCGATCGTCAGTCGATCGCCCGAATGATATCTGCCGCGCTCCACTCGGCGGGACCGATCAGCGCATCATGCGCGATCCTAACCGAATGGAGTGCGGCTTCGATCTGGCGCCGCCACATGGCCAGAAAATCGAACAGCACCGGAAAGTCCGGCGGAAGATCATAATCCTGCCAAACATACAGCTGGAGCAACGAGGGATGATCGGGCCGGTAATAATGGATTTCGGCGGTGGTCAGCCCATAGCCGTCCAGCTGCGTGATCAGCGCGCGGTCGGTCATGGCGCGCGCGCCTCCCCGCCGTCGAGCGAGCGGAGCGCCGCGAGCACCTCGTCGACCGGAACGACGCGGCGCGCGCCGCGCGGTTTCCGGAGCGCGGGCTTGTTGCGGACCGCCGAGCGATCCGATGCCCAGGATGCGAGGAGGGCGCGCTTGACCTCGGGCTCGAGGCTGGGGTGACGCGCCACGTCGAAGGGGTGAAGAAAACGGGAAAATGGCTCGGACATGATCGTGCCTCCTTCCTTGTCGCCAATCCTTTCTCGTCGTGCGGCGAAGTGCCGCGGGAACAGATTTTGGGAGCGAAACGAGTCGAGTCAAGAGGTGTCAGCTCGTTGATAACGAGCATTTGTTTGCCGCCATCGAGAAAAACGAAAAATTTTGTGGGCCCTCTTGAAGCGAAAAATATCGCTTCCTAGCTCATCGTTGCCGCGCGCCCCGGACAGGCGCGCCGGCTTATCATCGTTATGCAACATGGAGGTTATGCATGCATTTCCGTCCCTTGCACGACCGTGTGGTCGTCCGCCGCATCGAAGCCGAGGAGAAGACCTCGGGCGGCATCATCATTCCCGACACCGCCAAGGAAAAGCCGCAGGAAGGCGAGGTCGTTGCTGTCGGTCCGGGCGTTCGCGCCGAGGACGGCACGATCACCGCGCTCGACGTCCAGGCCGGCGACCGGATCCTGTTCGGGAAATGGTCAGGCACCGAGGTGCGCATCGACGGCGAGGAACTGCTCATCATGAAGGAGAGCGACATCCTCGGCGTCATCGAGCAGGCCGAGGCGCTTAAAAAGGCGGCCTGACGCCGCATTCATCCAGCAAGTGAAAGGACATCAAGAAGGAGGTACAAATGGCTGCCAAGGAAGTGAAATTTGCGTCGGACGCGCGTGATCGCATGCTGCGCGGCGTGGATACGCTTGCGAATGCAGTGAAGGTCACGCTGGGACCCAAGGGCCGCAATGTCGTGATCGACAAGAGCTTCGGCGCGCCGCGCATCACCAAGGACGGCGTTACCGTCGCCAAGGAAATCGAACTTGCCGACAAGTTCGAGAATATGGGCGCGCAGATGCTCCGCGAGGTCGCGAGCAAGCAGAATGACAAAGCCGGCGACGGCACGACGACGGCGACCGTGCTTGCGCAGGCGATCGTTCGCGAGGGCTCGAAGGCGGTCGCGGCCGGCATGAACCCGATGGACGTCAAGCGCGGCATCGATCTTGCCGTGAACACCGTCGTCGAGGATCTCAAGGCGCATGCGAAGTCGGTCGAGGCGAACAGTGAGATCGCGCAGGTCGCGACGATCTCGGCGAACGGCGACGAAGAGGTCGGCCGCATCCTCGCGGAAGCGATGGAGAAGGTCGGCAACGAAGGCGTGATCACGGTCGAAGAAGCGAAGAGCCTCGAGACCGAGCTTGAGACGGTCGAGGGTATGCAGTTCGACCGCGGCTATCTCTCGCCCTATTTCATCACCAACGCCGAGAAGCTGAAGGTCGAGCTCGACGACCCCTATATTCTCATCCACGAGAAAAAGCTCTCCAACCTCCAGGCGATGCTGCCGCTGCTCGAAAGCGTCGTCCAGTCGGGGCGGCCGCTGCTTATCATCGCCGAAGATGTCGAGGGCGACGCGCTCGCTACGCTCGTCGTCAACCGCCTGCGCGGCGGCCTCAAGGTGGCAGCCGTCAAGGCGCCGGGCTTCGGCGACCGCCGCAAGGCGATGCTGGAGGATATCGCGGTCCTCACCGGCGGCAATATCGTCAGCGAGGAACTCGGCATCAAGCTCGAGAGCGTCACGATCAACATGCTCGGGCGCGCGAAGAAGGTCGTCATCGACAAGGATAACACGACGATCGTCGATGGCGTCGGTTCGAAGTCGGATATCGATGGCCGCGTCGCGCAGATCCGGCAGCAGATCGAGACGACCACGAGCGATTACGACCGCGAGAAGCTGCAGGAGCGGCTCGCCAAGCTCGCGGGCGGCGTCGCGGTAATCCGCGTCGGCGGTGCGACCGAGGTCGAGGTCAAGGAGAAGAAGGATCGCGTCGATGACGCGCTCCACGCAACGCGCGCGGCGGTCGAGGAAGGTATCCTTCCCGGCGGCGGCATCGCGCTGCTTCGTTCGCTAAAGGCGCTCGAAGGCCTCAAGGCCGCGAACGACGATCAGCAGTCGGGCATCGACATCGTCCGCCGCGCGCTTCGCGCGCCGGCGCGCCAGATCGCCGACAATGCCGGTGAAGACGGCGCGTGGATCGTCGGCAAGCTGCTCGAGAGCGAGGAGTATAGCTGGGGCTTCAACGCCGCGACGGGCGAGTATCAGGACCTCGTCAAGGCTGGCGTGATCGATCCTGCGAAGGTCGTGCGCACTGCGCTCCAGGACGCGGCGTCGGTCGCGTCGCTCCTCATCACGACCGAGGCGCTCGTCGCCGAGTTGCCGAAGGACGAGAAGGCCGCGCCGATGCCGGCGATGGACTTCTAAGCAGCCGAGGACGGCAGGCTTCCGCCGTCCTTGCAGGAGCGGGCTTTGGCCCGCTCCTGTTCCAATTTCAATCAGTTGGTCGAGCTCAAGCTTCGCAGCAGCCGCTCCGGCCCCGAGCGCTACTCGATCCAGAGTCCCCGCGCCCGGTGCCAGTCCTCCAGCGCATCTTCTGGATATTCTTCGAAGCATAGATCATCCGGGCCGATGACGGGCTCGACCCATGACGCCTTCGACGCGAGCATCATGTGCACGCTCGACGGGGCCTTTGGCAGGTCGCTGTCGATCGCCGAGGCGAAAGGGTGGAACAGATCGGGATATTCCGGACTGAACACCCAAAGCGCGCTGCCGCATTCTGCGCAGAAATGGCGCTCCGCCGAGCTGAGCTCGCAGCCGCCCTGCCCGGCGTCAATCTGCGCATGGAAGACCGAAGTTCGCCCTTCCACGGCGAGCGTTCGTTTGTCGGCGTGGAGATTGATCGCATATCCGCCGCCGCCCGCCGTCTTCCTGCAAATCGAACAATAGCAGCGCATGAACGGTACGGGCGCATGGCTATCGGCGGCAAAGCGGACCTCGCCGCAGCGACACGATCCTTCGAGTTTGAGGGGCATTTACCGGATCCTTTCGGATCGGAAACCTATGAAACAGGATGGGGTTGCGCCGGCCCGCCGGCCGAAATGACCTCGCCCTTACCCGTTTGGCGACGAGCGCTAATCGGATCAATATCCGAGCGGCAGCCATGCGCAAAAGACGGGAGGCGCGGCATCGCCGCCGATCAGAGAGGCGCATACTCGCTAGTGGCGCGGCCCGTTGTACAACCACAGCAGGCCGCCTTTACCGCGATTTACCACGCCGCGATGCGGTTCTCCCAACCCTGCCGCCGCAGCGCCTCAGGGCGGCGAGACGACCGATGTGCGGTCAAAGCCTCCCGGCTCTCTTACTCCGGCCGAAATCGCGACAGACGGCCGTCGATCTCCGCGGACGCCAACCAGATGACCATTTTATAGTCGAAGCCAAGCCGGTACCTCCGTTCACCGTCGGAGCCGACCGCGAGCAGTTCGACGGTCCGCAGGTCCCCCATGCCGCGAAGCATTGCGCGGGCGAACGGGGAGACAAGGCTGTTCGCGGCATTCTGTCCCGACGGCGCAAAGGCGGCGGACGCGCCGGCATCGCCGGCGGCGGCCTTCGTGACGGCGGCGTGAATATTGGCCGCAATGTCTGGCCGGTCGTCGGCGATGGCCGGCTCCGACGCGATCGGAGGCAAGATCGTGTCGAAAATGGCTTCGGCCAGCAACGGATGTTGAACCTGCTGGTTCGTCAGTGCGATCACGGTGAGCTTGCGGTCGCCGACCCGCCAGATATCCGCAAGCGCGGGACCACCGCTATGGCCGGCCATTTTTACGCCCCTGTAAGTTCGGTTGATCCACCCCAAGCCAAAGGGTGCGCGCTTGCCATTCGCCAAGGTCGCCGGCGTTTCGATCTCCCTCATGCTCTCGGGCTTCAGCAGCAGCCCCTTGTCGAGGGCAGCGAACAGCTTTGCGAGATCGCCGATCGAGGAATAGAGCCCGCCCGCACCATAGCCTTGCGGTGCGAAGAAGAAGTCGCTCGTCGTCAGCGACGCGCCCCGCAGCCCGTAGATCTGCGCCCGGCGTGGCATTAGATCTCCGATCCGGACGGTGCCGTCGTCCTTCGCATTGGAAAAACCCGTCTCGCGCATCTGGAGCGGCCCGAATATTTCGGCCTGCAACAATTCCGCCAATCCAGCGCCGCCCGCCTTTTCGAGGATAGCGCGCAAAACGGCGAAATCGGTGAAGCCATATCGCGCTTCGGTCCCGGGAACATAGGCAAGCGGATCGGCCATGGCGGTCGAAAGGATCTTTTCGAGCGTCGCATCGCGCGTCGCGCCATGCTGTTCGGCAAGACCCGACGTATGGTCCGCGAGCTGCCTGACGCGAATGTTCGACCAGCTTGCAGGAGCTCCGGGAAACCACCGCGTCAGCGGATCATCGAGGCTCAGCCTTTTCTGTTCGACCAACCGCATGAGAAGAATGCCGGACACCATCTTGGTGGCCGATGCGAGTTGGAACCGGGTGTCGAGCCCAACGGGCCTGTCCCACTCGATGTTGGCGGTTCCATAGGCGGCCATCTTGACGACACGGCCGCGCTCGACGACCGCGATCGCCACGCCGGGTATCTGGTTCAATTCCATCTGTCGCCGCACGATCAGGTCGATCTTGTCTGGCGACGGCGCCGCATGCACAGGGAGCGAAAGGAGCGCCGAAATGCCAACGATCGCCGCGACGGCAAAGCCGATGAACCTCCGGGCCTTTACCAGATGCCACGACAAGCGGTGATCCCTTTGCATATAGTCATCTCCCTTCGACTATCCGTCTTCGCCCGGGCCGGTCCCACAGAATGGGCGGTGCCGCGTTCGTCCGACAAAGAGGAAATCTGTCTCGCGCCGCTCACTGGTCGATGAAAATTCGACCAGCGACCGTCCTGCCGCTGCGGTTCGACGAATCCGGCGCTCCCGACGTCCGAATCGGCGGCAAAGCCCCTTCACTCGCCCGCGCCGGTGGGAAAACCCGTCGGCTGACACGACTTTTATCGATCGAGCGCCGCAAGGACCCGGTGCATGCTTTCATGAAGAGCTTGGACCTCGGAAGCGCCAAGCGCGCGCGCAAGATCACCCTCCGCGGCGCTGCTGAGCCGCGCCAGCGTCGCGACCGCCAGCGTCCCCCGGTCGGTCAAAAGGACGCGCTTTGCGCGGCCATCGTCGGGATCGGGGCCAATTTCGACATAGCCGAGTTTTGCGAGACTGTCCGTGAGATATGCCATGCTTTGCTTCGTCATCCCCGCGCGTTCGGCGAGGTCGACCACTCGTGATCCTTGTGCCTCTATGTTCCGGAGAAGGCTCGAATGCGCCGGGCGAAGATCGGCGAACCCCTGCTCGCGCGCTTCGCGATAGATACGTGTGCGCAGCCGGTCGTAGGCGCGGTGAAAAAGCTGGGCGAGACGCTCGCCGCCGGGATCGATCTGAGACATGCGAACAGCCTTGCACAAGACAGACTGTCTGTCTATATCCTGTTAGACAGATTGACTGACCAACTCTTCGAGGAGATTAGATATGGGCGTTGGAGGATGTGCCGTGCTGGACCGAACCGATCTTGTGGCGCGAAACCTTGCGGTGGCGGGCGAGCATATCGAGAATGAGGCGCGCGACCCTGCGTCGGTCATGGCGCTTTACACCGACGACATCATTCTTGAGGTGCCTGGCCGCGGGCTGACCTTTTCGGGACGCGCGGCAATCGAGGCCAATTATCGCCGCATGTTTGGATCGATGGCCGAGATCGAGATTGAACCGCTGGAGCGCTTCGCGACCGAGGCGCGGGTCTTCGACGACATGATCGCGCGCTTCCGCCTCGTCGGTGACGGCATGGAAAACGCCCCCCTTGCCGTCGGCTCGCGCGTCGAGCTGCGGCTCGTCCATGTCTTTCATATGCGAGACGGGCGCATCGCGCGCGAGATCGTGCATGAACAATGGAAGGCGATCGAATGATCAAGCAGCGGCCCATTCTCACATTCGCATCCTTTCTGATTCTTCTCACGCCACCGGCCTTCGCCGAAACACCGGCGGAGCATGCCCAGCGCAATATCGAGCGGCTCCGCAGCGGCGCGATCAAGGTCGGCGATCTCAGCGAAAGCGAGCGGCGCGAGCTCGCCGTCGCGGAAGCGCTCGAGCGCGGCGGAAAGGTGGCCAACCGGCGCACGCCGCGTCAGCGCTGTATCGACGAAGAGGTAGAGCGGGAGGGCGGGCATCCAAGTGCGCTTGCGATGCGCGCGATCGATCTCAAATGCAGCCAGCGCTGAGGCGCCCGGACCGGTGTTGCAGCGCGGACGTCTGATATCTTCGTTTGCGTGTCCGGCTAAAACCATCACCCACCACCCTGCAGAGTTGTTCGTGAAACGCCGCGCGGCCGGGCAACGCCCCTTCAGCGCCGCGCCTCGCCACAATGCTGCCGAATGACCGCTGCCCGGCCCTTGGCCCGCCGCAACGCCAACGTCTCCACCGAGCTTCACATTCGCCACGACCCGATCGGACCTGCCATGATCGAAAGCGTGATCGCGCCAAAGCTCTAGCGCCCAAGGCGCGTGATCGCGTCTCGCATTCGACCAGGCACCGTCCAATAGCTCGGTTCACCGCGCAAGCGGGAACTTCGCGGGAGCAAGGACGTCACCTCCATAGGCCGGGGGGTGTCGACTTCCCGGCACCCTGCCCGCCGATCACCATTGGAGATGGATCATGGACAGGTATGACGACCGCACCCCGCTGTGGGACTATCAGGATAATAGCGTGCCCGACGACGGGCGACGTCAGGGATGGGGCCGCGACCGCGCCGAGGACGCCGCCCGCGCCTATACCGCCGTCGAGGACCGCGACCGCAGCCGCCGCGACGAGCGCCGCCCTTACTCCGGACAGGCCGACCGCAACGCCGACTGGAACCGCCAGCGCGAAACCAGCTATGGCGGGCGCCGAGATCAAGATTCCAGGTACGAGCGCGGCGCCCGGTATGAAGACGCTGTCGGCGCCGCGCGCAGCGCCGACGGAGACCGCGGCGGCTGGAACTGGCCCGGCGAATTCGGCTATCCGCCTGAGCGCGGCTATGAGCCGTATGGCTACGAGCGGTCCCATCGGAGCACTGGCCGTGACGACGAACGCGGTTTCCTCGATCGCGCGGGCGACGAGGTGCGTTCGTGGTTCGGTGACAGGGATGCGCGCCACCGCCGGGAGGAAGATCATCGCGGCCGCGGTCCCAAAAATTATGCGCGGTCGGACGAGCGCATCCGCGAGGATGTCAACGACAGGCTCACCGAGGATGTCTGGATCGACGCGTCCGAGATTGAGGTCACGGTCGAGGGCGGCGAGGTCACGCTGTCGGGCACTGTCGCCGACCGGAGCATCAAGCGCCGCGCCGAAGACTGCGCCGACGCGGTGTCCGGCGTAAAGCATGTGCAGAATAACCTGCGCTACACCTCTGGCGTGGTCAGCCCCAAGATCGCGTAAGGAAGGGCGGCGCGTCCGGGCTGCCGGACGCGCCGCTATCACGCTCTATAGCCTCCAGCATTTTCGGCTTAGCCGATCCGCACTCCGATACCGGTCGCTCGGGTGAATCTCGGGCGCCGAAACGCCGATCGAGGGCAGGAGCGCGCGCTCCGATCACGGTCATGTCGATCGCATGCCGTCCGGGCGCGGGGAACTTAGCGGGTGGCCGGGACGTCACTCCTTGCAATGGCGCACTCAAGAGTTGCGCCTTCTGCTGCCAAGGAGGCTATCGTGAGCAGTGAAGAACGCCGGTCAAGCGGCCAAGACGAGGATGACAGCACAGGTCTCGACGAACATGAACGCTCGCGCGGCAAAAGAAGGGGGCGCGATCGCTACGACCATCCGCCAACCCCCGACCGGGCTCCGCCGTCAAGCGATGACACATCGCTGTCCGGTGACGGCGGGAAGAACAAGAGCCGCTAAGCGGCGGAGCACCGATGATCCCGTGAGAGTGCATACGCAAAAATCAGACCGGCGCTCCGCTCCATGCCGGCCCGCCATCGGCCGCAAAATGCCGCAGACGTTCAATCAGCCTCCGCCGCTCCTCGGCATATTCGATCAGCAGTACGATCGAGGCGTCTCGATCGAGCCCAACCGGATCGAGCGATCCGCACTCGATCCGCGCGAGAAGGTCGCGCACGAAGATCAGCTCGTGTTCGGCGGTCGAGAGAAAATCTTCGTTCTGGTGCATCTCGTTACAACGCGCGTGTCTTCAGCAGGCTGCACTCTTCACGTGCATCTGGATCGCACCACCGGCAGCTTCTCGCCTTTGTCGTCGACGATCGTCCGCACGATGCCATTAGCGGCCCCATCCCGCTCTACCGCCAACCGATAGCCGAGGTGAAGCGAGGGCGTAGGCAGCGCCCGAGCCAACCCAACACAGCACCATGCTGCACGCTGCGGACTAGGGTCACTCCCACAGCGAATAATTTGCTGATCAATTTCGGTCGGCAACGCCCGGCCGGAACATATTCGGGATTGAGCTCAGCCAGTCGTCAGCTAGCTTATGATGTTCGTGATAATGGGTAATGTGTCATTCGATCCGTGTGGGACGGCCCCATGGTGGTAGCAACTTTCGCTGCCACGCTTGGCGCCGCTTCATGCAGCCAAACATCGCCCTGCAAGATGTTGGCGGCCGCGCGCCTAATGATGCCATCTCTGGAGCAACCAAATGAGAATTATACTGCCACTTGCCATCGCGCTCGTCGTCGCATCATGTGGACAGGCTGCCGATGGCTACGTAGCGAAGTCCGACGGTGGCAACCTCACGAGCGCCGAGGAACGCCTCGTAATTTTCGCAAAAGCAACCCTCGCCGAAGAGGTTGGCAGCACCCGGGAGCTCCAGTTCAGAAATCTTGCCGTCGGCGGAATCTCGGTATGCGGAGAATATGCTCTGAAGGAACCGGGCAAAACAGCCGTGTTCGACAAATTCCGTTACGCCGCGGGCAATGTGATGCGCCGAACCGATCATGAGCGATACCGCGCCGCGCTGCTGAACTCGGGCCACACCGAAGACGAGCTCACGGCCATGCTGGCCGAGTTCGACCAGTTCTGGGATCTGTGTCAGCGGACCGCCAAGCGAGTAAATTGAGTCAGGCTTGGGGCGGCGATCGTCCATCGAGGCAGCGCATCCGCCCGGCCCAGCCCATCTGTGGGTGCCGAAGGCATCCTTCTCCCTCCTCCCGGGTTCTTTTCAAGACACGTCCAGGAATGCCCAATGTCGCACGCGCCCTTTCTCGAAGCCATGGCCCCGCTGTTGATTGCGGTGGGCCTGTTGTGGGGCGCGATCATCCGGATCCTCGTCAGTATAAATGGCGAGCGAGCGCGTGCCGTCCGGGGGGAAAAATAGTCGTGGTGCGCGGCATTACCGGCTGGCGGCTTCCCGAGGCGGATCGCGAGGCGCTCCTGATGCGCTTTCCGCCGCGCTATTCGAAGATCGTCGCAGATCATGTGACCCTGCGTTGCGGCACCGATACCGGCACCGAGCTTCCGACCGAACACGCCGGTGCCGTGATCGGTGAGGCCGACGATGGAAGCGGCGTTCAGGCGCTCGTCGTCGCGGTCGGCGGCAAAAGCGAGCGCGGCGACGGCAGCCATTTTCACCTGACCTGGTCGCTGGCAGAGGGACGCAAGGCAAAGGAGAGCAACGACGTCATCGCCGCGCGGGGCTGGCGACCGGTCAACCCGCCGATCGCGATCATGCTCGAACCCGCCCGCTGGAGGCCCTGAATGCAGCTCTATCTCGATTGCGACGGCGTTCTCGCCGATTTCGAACGCGGCGCAACCGAGCTTCTAGGCATGCCGCCCCGCAGCTACGAGAAGCGGCACGGCATCGCCGGCTTCTGGCGAGAGATCGCGCGCCACCCGGATTTTTACGGCACGCTCCCGCTCATGCCCGACGCAATGGAATTGTTCGCCGCCGTGCGCCATCTCGTTCCGGTCATCCTGACCGGCCTGCCACGCGGCAACTGGGCTGCGGCGCAGAAGATCCGCTGGGCCGCCGAGCATTTCCCGGGAACGCAGATCCTGACCGTGATGGCGGTGGACAAGCGCAATCATGCGCAGCAAGGCGATATTCTCGTCGACGACCAGCTCAAACATGCCCATCTCTGGGAAGCGGCTGGCGGAATATTTGTTCATCACAAAAATGCCGCGACCTCGATCGACCGACTGAGAACCCTGATCCCCGCCGACATGAAAACGAGCCAGCCTCTCTAGCTCTGGGCCGGAATTCGCACCGAGGCCGGTAGACGAAGACCGCGCCTTCGCCTTTGACGCGGCTTACGGCCGCTCGCCGTAACGATCTTTGCCATCGCGAAGCACGTCTTGAAGCGTGCGTCCCTCACCGGGGCTGATATAAGGCACGGCCGCACCGCTGTTCTCGGGGCAAAGTGCAAGCGCCTCGGTATTTTCTTCGAGCAGGATGTTGAACCCGCCCAGAGTATTTCGGCGGAGCCACCATTTCCGCACGCCCAAGCCCTTGCGCCAGTAATTATGCTGAACCGAAAGCATCGTCGAACGGCCGACGGGCGCCTCGCCTTCGAGCACGCGAACGACGTCCAGGTCGATGAAAAAAGGCCAGGATGAGATCGCCATCTCGCTGCCAACCGTTTCCGGGACGACGCTGGGAACCTGGCGAACGACACGCGCGGAGACGAGAGCATCGAAGCATTGTTCGTCACTGGCAAGCCGTTCGGTCTGCGCAGCTCCCGCGAGAGACGACAACGCGAGCGCCGTCCCAAGCGAGCAACCAAGCCGCGTGAACGCCTGACGGTGCCTGCCGCCAAAGCATCGCGGCAAGCGGCTGTTGTCGCGGTCCATCCTAGGCGGCCAGGGTTTCGGCAACTTCAGCCTGCGTGCTGGCGGAACCTGCTTCCTCACGATACCCATGGCACGAGCCGGGGTTCGTGCCGCGAAGACTACAAAATAGGTCATCGTCACATCCGTGGTACTTTCAGCGAGCATGCCGAGACGGCGACGCAACCAGAAGAGGAACGACCGCCCCGCCGCATAGTTTCCTTTACCTAATTTATCCGCGGCTCGCCGGTCGTTGAAACGCCGCTCACGGTCGGAGCGCTGCTGCCAAAAAACGGCGACAGCCGACATTGCCGGTGCCGATCGTTCGATGACCGCGCCCGGGCCATGGTTGCCATCGAGCGATTCTCAAGGCGCAAACCCGCAACCAACGCCCTGCCCTGCTGGTTTGTCGCGAAGCTGGAAATGCAAAAGGAGATTGTGATGGCGCGGAAACCACAGGCCGGGAAAGTCGGAGAAACGACGTCCGAGAAGCGAGGTAAAGAGGTCGCCGCTTCAAAGCTGCGGAAGGAGGTCGGCGACGGGAAAACGATACGCCGCTCGCCCGGCGACCGGGAGAAAGACCTCGACCGCGCGCCCAAATGGGAACCGCGATATTCCGGCTCGGACCGACTGAAAGGCAAGGTAGCCATCGTTACCGGCGGCGACAGCGGTATCGGACGGGCCGTGTGCGCGCTGTTCGCGCGCGAAGGCGCAGACATCGCGATCGTCTACAAGAGCAACACGTCCGACGCGAAGGATACGGCGGCGATCGTGAGCGACGAAGGACGCAAGGCAATTCTGATCAAGGCGGATGTCGGCAAGACAAGCGCGGGACCGAAAATAGCGTCGACCGTTATGACGAAGCTCGGGCGCATCGATATCCTCGTGAACAATGCCGGCGAGCAGCATCCGGCAGACGATATTCGCGATATCAGCCCGGATCAGCTGCAACGCACATTTGCGACCAATATCTTCGGCATGTTTTATCTGGTTCAAGCCGTGCTTCCGCACCTCAAAAAGGGCTCGGCAATCGTCAACTGCACAAGCGTAACGATGTATCAGGGAAGCGGCGGGCTACTCGACTATAGTGCGACCAAAGGTGCCATCACGGCCTTCACGCGTTCCCTCAGCGAAAATCTGGTCGACAAGGGCATAAGGGTCAACGCCGTCGCTCCCGGTCCGATCTGGACGCCGCTCAACCCGCGAGGGGGCGCGCCCGCGCAGAAGGTCGGAACTTTCGGCGAAACCACGCCGATGAAGCGGCCCGGCGAACCCAATGAGGTTGCGCCAAGCTTCCTGTTCCTCGCATGCGACGACAGCAGCTATATGTCCGGTCAAGTCCTTCACCCGAATGGCGGAACGATCGTGAACGGGTAAAGTGCCCGACACAATGATCGCTCTCACGACATCGCACGACGCGACACTCAGCCAATACTTCGACCTTTACCGCGGCATTGGCAAACGTACCGGCAAGAGTAAATTCGAGCGTCGGCCAATCGACCTGATCGTTTGACCGCGCGCGCCGCCGCATTGCCTCCGCTCGCGATGGGCGACGGTCGACGCTCCCATAGCGAGATCAGCGCGGTCAGGCGGCTAGGCACCTGAATAATGTTATTGCCCCCCGCCAGTGCAATCACGCAGCTCATGTCGGCGGGGCGCTTTGACCGTGCAGCATCGCCTCTATGTCGGCCACAGGCCGATCGGTCATTTCCTTCACATGCTCCGCGATCAAGCGAGAAGCCGTTTGCTGGTGCCATAGGGCGCGCAACTCCCCCATCGTACGCGCGGGGGCAATTACGACCAGCGCGTCGAACTTGCCAGCAAGCGCCATGGCATTGATCTTTTCGGCAAGGTCGCGCGCGAAGCGATCCTCTTCCTGCTGATGAAAATCCGGCTCGCCCATCGTGCCGCCGGCCAAGCCAGTGCCCGCGGGCGCCGGCGATTGCCCTGCCGCATCGGTTTTGATGTCGCTATCCTTGCGGTCGTCACGCTCCTCGTGGGAAGTCGTGCGCAGGTCCATTTGGCGCGCGTCACCCTCGTTGCGCAGGAACAGGGCCTTGCGCCCATCGGCGACGAGTATGAGTGCATTGCTGGGGAGTACCATCGTCAAGCTCCTTCTCAAAGATCAACGCATCGGATGACGGCGAGTTTCCTTGATGCGCCCGCGAGGCCGGCGCGCCCGCTCTTGCGTTAATTGCAGCGCCACCAAGACATGCTGTCCTCGCCGCGGCAGCGCGGGGTGCTTACCGGGCAGATTCTTCATAACCTAAGTGAAAGTTGGCTTGGCGCCCGGGAACGCCGAGGTTGAGGAAGCGTCTGTTGGATGGCGGCATTTCGCTCGGCCGCGCAGTGTAGAATGGCAAATGGACAGTCTTTTCACGAAAATAGCGAGCTGGTCCGCGCGGATGATGGGGCAACCGCTCGCGTTCATTCTTTCCGCCGTTTTTGTCATGGTCTGGGCCGCAAGCGGCCCACTCATGAATAATTCCGATACGTGGCAGCTGATCATCAATACCGAGACAACAGTTCTGACCTTTCTTGCCGTTTCCCTTATCCAGAACAGCCAGAACCGGGACGGCGCCGCCATGCAGGCCAAACTCGACGAGATTTTGCGTGCACTCGACAAGGCCCGCGTCGAGTTTGTCGGTATCGAGCATTTGACCGACCAGCAAATCGCGGCAATCCGGGCGGCCCTCGAAAAGGATATCGCTGGCAAGAAAGGCAAGGAGGGAGCGACCGGAAAGACTGTCGAGACGCTTCTCGAACGCTACTGATTCATGAGCGTTGGCGATCATCCCGCCCGAACTGCGCAAGACGCCGCGACGTCTGCGCCGGGGCGCCGCGCCGACAGTCCCTGGAAGATGCCGACCGACGCATGGCGCGCCGTTCTCGTTCGTTGCTTCAGCGAAGCATCCGCCGACAATCTTGGTCTCATATCGGCGGGGGTCGCTTTCTATTCCTTTCTGGCCCTCGCACCTTTGCTCGGCGCGACACTTCTGACCTACGGTCTTTTCGTAGAGCCGCAGTCGGTGGTCGATCATATCGGCAAGCTGTCGAGCTTCCTGCCCGAGGAGGTGGCGTCCACGATCGGCGTACAGCTTCTCAGGCTCACCGCTGCGCCCGACAGCGGGAAAGGCTTGGGCCTCTTCATCGCGCTGGCGATCGCGCTCTTCGGGGCCCGCAATGGCATCGGGGCGGTGATGACAGCCCTCAATATCGCCTATGAAGAAGAGGAACGCCGCGGCATCATCCACCTCAATTTCGTCGCGATCCTGCTCACGGCCGCAGCTATCGCCTGCGCGGGTGCCACGGCCCTCGCGCTTGCGGGCCTTGCGGCGGTCCTGGCCATCCTGCCGCCCGACATGCGCCTCGCTGCAACGTTGATCGGCGTGCTGACCCACCTCCTGCTCGGGCTGGTCGGCGCGGCGGTCGCCGCCTGCCTCCTTCGCTACGGCCCTTGCCGGCGGCAGGCGAAGTGGGTGTGGCTGACGCCCGGCTCGATCCTCGCGGCAGGAGCGTGGCTTGCGCTTGCGCTGGGGTTTGGCACCTACGCGCGCACGATCGGACATTTCGACGCGACCTATGGCCCGCTGGGCGCCGTTGCCGCTCTGCTCACCTGGGTTTATCTGGCCAGCTACGCCCTCCTCATAGGCGCCGAGCTCAACTCGGAACTCGAGCATCAGACGGAGATCGATTCGACGCGAGGCGCGCCTCGAACGCGCGGACGAAGGGGCGCCTGGGTCGCGGACCATGTCGCGGGCGAGCCATGACGGATCGGCTAAACCGTCTGCTCGAGTGGCTTTGGGCGAGCGGCTTTGCGAGCGAGCCCTCGCTGCGTCCATCGGACATCGTTGCGAAAGCCGAAGCGGCATCGTGCGCACCGGGACAATGGCTGAGAGCAGCATGGCGCCGGCGCCTGGAACTGCTGTCGGCCGACCTTGCCGAGCATGCCGAGCTCACCCCGCTTGGTCGAACGATTGCGCACGGCCAGCTCGTCGCGGCAGCTTCGAATATGCTTCGGTTCGAGAAGCTATGGCGCCGTCATCCGGAAATCCACAAAGTCGGCTTTTCTGCACCGATCCTTATCGTGGGGCAGATGCGTTCGGGCACCACACGCATGCAGCGGCTGCTGGCGTGCGACGAGCGGTTTCGCTTCACACGTTTTTACGAAAGCTGGAACCCGGTACCGCGCTTTGCCGGGAACCTCTTTGACGACAGGCCGGCGCGCGCGTGGGCGGCGCTCGCGGCGGCCCGGTGGATCAATCCGGAGTTTGGCACGATCCATCCGACGTCCGCTCGCGCTCCCGATGAAGAAATCGGTCTCTTCAACATCCTGATGCACAGCGCTGCCTATGAGGCGCAGTGGCAGGTCCCGAGGTTCGTTGCGCACTGCGAGGCGATGGATGCAGCGCCTTTGTACCGCGACTTCGAGCGGATGATGAAAACGCTCGCTTGGCTGCGCAACACGAACGACGACCGGCCGTGGATTTTGAAGGTCCCCCAGTTCGCGCAGGATCTCGACGCCATTCTCTCCGTGTTCCCCGACGCACGTGTCGTGCTGACAAAGCGTCCTCTGCCCGCTGTTCTCTCGTCATCGGTGCGACTTGTCGCCAACCAGCGCTCCGTTCAAACGGCATCGATGGACATCCCCGCCATCGCTCGCGAATGGTGGCGAAAGATCGAGCTGCGCGAGCGCAGGACGGCGGATGCGCTGGAGGAGCATCGTCCGAAGGCGGTCGAGGTCGCTTTCGACGATATGGACAGCGACTGGGAGCGGGAAATGATGCGGGTGTATCGGATGCTCGGCCTACGCTTCACGCCCGACCTGCGCGCCCGAATGCTCGGCTACCTCGAGCGGGGATCGGCCGGAGCACCCGGCGCCGCTCCACGCCCTTCCCGCCCCCGCCCGGACTTCTCCCCTCTTGCCGGTCAAGAGTACGCCGCTAGTCTGCCGGGACGAACAGGAGCGTTTGCGCGCGGGGAAAGACCTGCGTACCGAAAAGGGGGACAATCGATGAAGCCGTCCGCGTTCATCCCAGCCATGGCGTCGCTTGGAGCAGCAACGGCCGTCTTCCTATGGCTCTCGGCCTGCTCGCAGCCCGCACCGACCCTGCCTGCCGGGCAGATCGAGGCGGCAGCGACCTGCTTCGCGGCCAAGCTCGCCCAGATTCCGGGCACCACGATGAGCGCGTCCGAGACCGACGCGGCTGCGCACTTCCTGTTCCTCGGCGCAGTGAAGGACGGACTGGCGTCGCCGACTGCGCTGCAGCAGGCGACCGAACTCGGAAATTCACTCCAGGACAAAATAGTCGAGGGCGGCGATCCCGCAGGCTATAACGGCCCCTGCGAAAAACGCTTTCCGCAAACAAAGGCCGGGACCTTCAAAGGCCTGCCCGACGACAGCCGCGACACGCGGATGATGTGCCTGACCCTGTCGACGTCGCTTTTGCAGACCTACCGATCGGCCGGCGCAACGCCATTGCCCGACACGGTCGCCATGAACGCCAGGCTCGACTCCAGCCTCATGGCCGAATTCAATGCCGAAGCAAATCTCAACCCTGCCGAGTTCGCCGGCGTAGCTATGCGCGCCATGGCAAAGGCGGCGGAGCTCGGTCCGGTCGGCGACGTCAATAAAGCATGCAGCGAGCGCTACGGTCGCGGGTAAATATGTCATTCCGATCAGCTGATGCTCCGTCAGCTTGGCTCGAAAAGCGCCTTGGCGGATAATCGCCGATTCAACGTTCACTTCTAGTCATCGCGACGGCTTCGAGAATGTTGTCGACAACAAAGGAGGGGGCCTCATGCGGAAGGCCGTGGCCGGCAGTTTTGGAAATATTCTGCTTCGCGCGGGAGGACAGCGAGAGCAGTCCTCGTTGCATCCTCTGTGTGGCCGCCTCGAGCTTGACCGCGATCGGCTCTGACAACCCGGGCACCATTCGGTAGCCCACACTGTGGGTCGCGACGACCAAAGGCTTGGAACCCAGCGACCGGAGGGCGCGCGCCTGCACGGCGCTGCGTGCAAAGTCGAGCCTCTCTTCATTCTTCGATGGGTCGTTAGCCATAGTGATCAGAAAGGCGCGCGCCTCCGAGACGGCCTCCTCTTCATCGGGGGCCGGGGCCGGAAGAATTGAGAGCCAGGTATCGATCTGGTCGGGATGGGTCGAAGACAGGAGCACCAGGCCGGCAGTTTCTTCGGGATACAGGCTCGCAAATACTTGGGCATGCAATCCGCCGATCGAATGCCCGGCGATGATGTACGGCCCTGCTATCCCCGCCGTGTGCAGAGCATTGCGCAGGTCAGCCGCCGCATCGGCGCTGGTACGAACCCGTTCGGGAGCCGCCGTGCTCGCGCCGAGCCCTGCCCGGTCGTAGAGACAGACGCGCGCGTGATCGGCGACCCGTTCATCAACTTTCTGCCAGCCCGCATCTTCGACAGGCGCCGTACCCATGCCGGCATCGACGACGACGGTGGGCCTGCCTGCCCCGCGGCACATTAGTTGGATAGATCGCCCGCCGATGTCAATGCGGGTATCAGCAGATTTACCGTTCGAGCTCTCGGCATTGGCACTAGTAGCCATCGTGATAGCCATCGGCAGGACAAGCAAAGCGCGCATAAATTTCCAGATCGGCCGGACGATTAAAATCTGTAGCTTTTAGACGGTCGCCCAGTTGCTTTTGGATGCAGAGCCCGAAGAAGTGCAAACTTTCATCTTCCGGAACGCCGATGGTAGCAGGCTGCGCTCAGGCAGGTTTTGCGGCAACAAATTGGCGGACAGTGCGGGACTGCAGCGATCAGATGACAAAGCGTCTGAGCAACGTCGCCAAAAGACAAGGCAAAAGGGAGCCGGGGCAATTCCCGTGGCCTCACCCGCCGGACCTTTCCTTCCCCAATCGATATTCTCCTGATGCTCGGGCGAATCTGGAAGTCGCTTGACCTAAACCCTCCAACGCGCCGCCGCTACGGGAACCTTGAAGCGTCTCCCGCATAAAGCTGCTCATATGTTCGCAATCGACTCGCTGCTCGTCAAAATTGCTCTCATCGGCATCATAGGCCTCGGCGCGCAATGGATTGCGTGGCGCACCGGGCGACCCGCGATCGCGCTGATGTTGATCGCCGGGATCTTCGCGGGTCCCATCCTCGGCCTCGTTGACCCCGAGCGCGATTTCGGTGCGCTCCGCGAACCGATCATCAAGCTCGCCGTAGCGGTGATCCTGTTCGAAGGGGGCCTCAGCCTCAAGTTTCGCGAGCTCCGCCATGCGGGAACCGCAGTACTGATGCTCGTCTTCGTCGGCGTCCCGCTTGGCTGGGCGCTAGGAACCGCCGCGGCTTATTATGGCGCAGGGCTACCGCTGGACCTCGCTGCACTGTTCGGCGGCGTCATGGTCGTCACCGGCCCCACCGTTATCGCGCCGCTGTTGCGCTCACTCAACATCCCACCGCGGGTCAAGCATATGCTCAAATGGGAAGCGATCGTGAACGACCCGATCGGGGCGCTGATCGCGGTCGGCGTCTATGCCTACATCACGCACGGTGGGGGCGCGACCGCCACGACGGTTATCTTCGACGTCGTTGCCGCCAGCCTGCTTGCGATCATTATCGGCGCGGCTGCAGGTTTTGCGCTGACCACGGCCTATCTCCGCGCCTGGATCCCCGAATATCTGAAGGCGCCCATCCTTCTGACTTCGGTCATCGCGGTCTTCGTCCTCTCCGACCTCGTGATGCACGAAACCGGGCTCATCACCGTGACCGTCATGGGCGTCGTCATGGCAAACCGCGAGACCTATTCGAGCCACATGCTGCGCCGGTTCAAGGAGGATCTTACCATCCTGCTCGTGTCAGGCGTATTTATCATCCTCTCGGCGACCCTCGACTGGCAGGTCGTCCGCAATTTCGAGCTGCGCTTCATCCTGTTCCTCCTGTTGCTCCTGTTCGTCGTCCGTCCGCTCACCATCATGACGGCACTCCTCTTCACAAGCATTCCGCTCAAGGAGCGTCTTTTCGTTGCGTGGATCGCCCCGCGCGGGATTGTCGCGGTCGCGGTGACCGGCCTCTTTGCGCTGCGGCTGACCGACTATGGCGTGCCGGGCGCCGAGGCACTTGTTCCGTTGGGCTTCGGCGTCGTGATCGTGACGATCTTCGCCCACGGCTTCACCGCCGCCTCGGTCGCTCGTCTCCTCGGCCTCGATCGCGGCAAAGGCGATGGCGTCCTTCTCGTCGGCGCGAACAGCTGGACGATCGCCTTTGCCGAATTCGTGAAAGGGCAGGACCGCGCGGTGCTGATCACCGACGAGGACAAGCTAGCGCTTCGCCGCGCGACGCGCGCCGAGATTTCCGTTCATCATGGCGACATCCTTGACGAAGCGCATGACGATGAGATCGAGCTCGGCCAATATCGGCAGTTGATCGCGGCCACCGGCAGCGACAGCTATAACGCACTCGTTTGCAGCGAACTCGCACCCGAGATCGGCGCCGACCGCGTCAGCCGCACCGGCGGACAGTCGGGCCTCAAGGGCCTGCGCCGTGGCCGCATCTTGACAATGGCGGGGACGCCGATCGAAGAGCTGCTCGACCGGCTTCAGGCGGGATGGACCTTTGGGCGCACGCGCATCACGGAGAAGTTCACATATGAGGATTTCGTGGCACGCATGAAGGCGAATGGCGGCGACTGCCTTGCCGTCGCCAAGCCATCGGGTGATCTCGTCATCTTCTCCAGCGACCGGCGCCCGGCCGTCGAGGCCGATGACGTTATCTGGACGTTCGTCCCGCCCGAAACAAATACAAAGCCAGCGCTCGCGGACAGCCCGGAACCGTCGACATGAAGGCCGGTCCCGACGCAATCACTCCCAAGCTGGCATCGATCTCGCATAAATCCTGGATCGCCATGTTCGCGACCGCCGCACTGCTGATCGCCCTGCTCATAATCCTGGCCGCTTTCCCCGTCGGGATACTGCGCAGTGCGGCAGAGCGCAGCTTGTCGAAGGAGTTCGGCGCCCCCGTCGAACTTGGGGCGCTTGAGCGCGACAGCCTTTTCTCCTTTACGCCGCTCATCACCGCACGCGACCTCTGCATCGGCCAGCCAGCATGGGCAGGTACTGGTAATATGGCGACAGTGAAGCGCGCCAGCGCCCGCGTCTCCATCTTCTCGATCCTGACGGGAGACGCCGCTCCGCGCACGCTTGATGTGGAAGGGCTCGACCTGGCGCTTGTCCGCGACGCGGACGGCAACAGCAACTGGGGCGGCCCCGCCAACCGTAAGCACGAAGCAGGCAAGCCGCTGCGCATCGCAGAGCTCCGCGTCCGCGCCGGCCGCTTCACCCTGAAGGACGCAAAACGCCGCCTCGATATTGCCGGGACCATCGATGCCGACCTTCGAAAGGGCCTCAGGATTGCAGCGAGCGGCAGTTTCAATGGTACGGCGGCAACGCTGCAAGCCAATGGCGGCGGACCGTCGGCAACGGCGGGCGCATGGCCGTTCACGGCCCGCCTGTCCTCCCGGATTCTCGACGTGAACGCGAGAGGCACGATGGCCGCTCCCCTCGACACGACGGCGATGAAGATGAAGATCAGCGCACGCGGGACCAGCCTCAAGCAGCTCGATCATATCATCGAAGCAGGGCTGTTCGGGACGCAAGCGATTGGTCTCGACGGCGACGTTCGCCGCAAGGGCGAAGACTGGTTCATCGACAGCCTCCGAGGCAAAATCGGCCGCTCGACAATCCGCGCCACGGCGAAAATATTAAAGCGCGAGGGTCGTACAAAGATCGACGGGACAATCGACGCGCCAGAGCTCGATTTCGACGATCTCGCCGACGATGCCGGGCTCGCCGCCGCTCGCGCGAAAGAAGCGCGCATCGGACCGCGCATCCTTCCCGACACGCGCATCAATCTTGAGAAGATGGGCCCGACCGATGGCACGATCCGGGTCTCGATCGCCCGACTGCTGATCAAAGGCGGCTCGGTGTTCCAGAGCCTGAGCGGAACGCTGAAACTCGACCACCAAGTGCTCCGCTTCGAGAATGCGGTCGCCGGGCTCGAGCGTGGGAAGATGACCGGCTGGGTCAAGGTCGACTCCCGAAACCCCACCCCGATCCTCACGACCGAGCTTCGGATCGAGGGCGCTTCGCTCGACGCCTTCATCGGCCAGCCCGACATGATCCGCGGCCCCCTGCGCGGGATTGTGCGCATCACCGGCCGCGGGGACACGGTGCGCCAAGCCTTTGCCGCCGGCAGCGGCAAGATCGCCTTTGTTTCAACCTCGGGCGCGATGAACAGCGCGGCAGCCTATGTCATTGGCCAGGACCTCGGCGGCGCGATCGGACAAAAGATCGGCGGTGATGACGAGATGACGCCGATACGCTGCGGGATCCTCACCTTTCGGGTAAAGAACGGCAAGCTGACCCCTGCCCCGCTGGTCATCGACACGGCCATATCGCGCGCTCGCGGCAGCGGCCTCATCGATCTCGACAGCGAAACCGTTGCGCTTTCGATGACCGGAGCCGCAAGTGAGAAGCCGGGTCTGAAGCTTGTCGATCCGCTCAAGGTAAAAGGAACATTGTCGAGCCCCGAAATCAGCTTCGCGCCGGTCGACAAAAACGGAAAATCGGGAGGATTGCTCGGTGCCGTCGGACGATCGATCGGCACGGCGCTGGGGCTGCGCAAGGACCCTAATGCCGGCACACCGCTTCCGAGGCCGGGATCGGTGAATTGCCGGGAGCTTGCTGCAGCAGCGCTCAAATAATTTCGATGAATGGCGGCACGGATTTTCCGCGCCGCCGATGGCTCGCCATGGCCCATCGCGGCGCAGGTCGCTTTCGGGTGCGTTTCCGCCTTACCGGATTTTCGAAAGGCGACCCTCTCGGTGTAAACGAGATGCTCTGCCGACCGAGGCTCGCAGTTTCCCGACGTCCGGCGCAAATCACGAACGTCGGGAGCCAGACGTCAGACCGTTCGAACCGTGCCCCCGTCAATGACGAACTCGGAACCATGAATTGCGGCTGCACGATCCGACGCCAGATATGCGATGAGATCGGCGACCTCTTGTGGCTCCGCCGCTCGCCCGATCGGTATTCCGCCCAGGCCGTCTAGAACGATTTGCCGCGCCTCCTCGATCGTGCCGCCATTGGCGGCCTGCAACCGCTCCAGCAGGTGAACCGACGCTTCTGTCATGATCCAGCCCGGGGAGACGCTGTTGACCCGCACGCCCTTCGGCCCAAGCTCTTTGGAGATCGACTTGCTATAGGTCCGGAGCGCGGCCTTGGCGGCAGCATATGCGGTGGTCGACTCGGGCAGAGGCAGGATCGACTGGATGGAGGTGACGTGCACAACCGTGCCGGCGCCCCGTTCGATCATCTGCGGAACAAGAAGGCGGTCGAGGCGGACCGTCGCCATGAGATTCAGGTTTAGTTCGGCGCGCCAGTGATCGTCGGTCAGCGCGGCAAAGCCGCCGCCCGGCGAGGACGAGCCCCCAATCACATGGGCAAGGATATCGACGCCGCCCATGTGCGCGAGCGCCGCTGCGGCCAGCATTTCTCCACCTTCGGCCGTTGTCAGGTCCGCCCGGACGAACTCGACACCAGCAATGGGCTCGGGGTTCGCGCGCGCGGCGGTCATCACCCGCGCGCCGCCGGCGAGGAAGCGGTCGACGGTCGCGCGTCCGAGTCCCTTGGTGCCGCCACTCACGACCACACGCTTGCCCGCAAATTCGGTCGGATCAGCCTGGATGCTCATAGCGTGATCTCCAGCGTCTTGATGGCGCCGTTTTCGAGCATGAAGCCATAGGTGAAACGTATCGGGCTGCCTTTGAAGTCGCCATGAGCAGGACCTTCAACCACGACCTTGCCTTGCTCGCGACGGACGGCTTCGGGCGTGAAGATCGCCTTCACGGCCACGACCTCCTCTTCGAACAACCTCCTGAGTTCGGCATGGCCCTCGTGTCGGCGCCCGACATCGAAAAGCACCGCATCGGCCGAGAAAGGATTCAGCATGCCCTCCACATCGAGCCGTGCATTGGCTTCGATATAGTCGGCAATCGGTTTAGGTAACGTGGCGACAAGCGCGTCGGCGTCATTGCGCTGCTCGGCGTGGGCATTGGTCTGCATGGCAAGTCTCCTTCAGTTTGGCTTGCCTCGATATTAGGGATCGACCACTATTCTAAGAAGTGGGCCAATCATGCATGACCTAGTGAAGGATGCGGGATAATGTCGCGATTGGCGCTGCGAGATTTCGACGCCGTCATAGCGGTTGCACGGCGCGCATCCTTCCGGCAGGCGGCCATCGATCTGGGGATGTCGACGACCGCCCTCAGCCATATGATCGCGCGGATCGAAGCCGAGCTGGGCGTGCGCTTATTCAACCGGACGACGAGGAGCGTAGCCCTGACCGACGCCGGACGAATCTTTATCGACCGCATCTGCCCCTCGCTTCAGGATATGCGCGAAGCCATCGACATCGTCCGCGAGCGCCGCACAACGCCGACCGGCACTCTGCGTATCAATGCACCGCCTTTCGCGGCCCGCTCGCCGGCCTTCACCGGCCTTCTCCTCGAATATTCCCGCCGCTACCCTGACATGCATGTCGATCTGGTCACAGAGGGGCAGCTCCGCGACATCGTCGCCGAGGGTTTTGATCTCGGCGTCCGCGTCGCTTCGCTTGTTCCATCCGACATGATCGCGCTGTCGCTCGGCGAGAACCAGCGCTTCGCCGTAGTCGCCTCGCCCACCTATCTCGCCGAGCGATCGCGCCCGCTGGTGCCGACCGACTTGCTCGCCCACAGCTGCATCCGCATCCGCCTGCCCGATGGCTCGCTCTACCGTTGGTATTTCAAGAAGGCAGGAGACACGGCGCAAGTCGAGGTGAATGGCCCCATGACCTTCGACGATTTTCCGGTGTCACGTGCCGCCGTACGGGCAGGCCTCGGCATCGGTTTCTTTTTCGAGCAGGACGTTATCCAAGATATTGATGAGGGAGCGCTCGTCCGCCTGCTCGAGGATTGGACACCGCCCTTCCCCGGGCTTTGTCTATATTACGCCGGGAGGCGGCACCCTTCGGCCGGGCTCTCCGCATTTCTGTCGCTCGCGCGCGAAATGGCGAAGCAAAATTAGCTGAGGTCGGCCGGTGGCGGTCAGACAGTTACTGGGCAATATATATTCGAAAGCAGACAAGGACGGCGCGCCCGCGCGACAGTTCGAGCTGCGCTTCGCGAACCACGATGCGGCCGAGCGTTGCCGCCGGCGAGCGAATATTCCGTTCGAGATCCGGGGCACCTCCGACGTACGCCGCTAGCCATGCCTTGCTTGTCGGGCGAAGCGCCGCCTCGGCTTTGTTGCTCGCCAACTGGTCCGCACGCCCTGTGCTGCGGCGATTATCCGAGCGGCGCGCACCGCAAAACACGGGCCAGGCCGGTCCCGGCGAGTCACTCTGCGTTCAGTTTCGTGGAATAGATTTCGCACCCACCATCAACAGAGGAGGACGATTGATGCGTAAAATCCGTACGGCCGTCTTCGCCAGTGTCGCGGTTCTTGCGGCCGCGGGCACGGCGTTGGCGGCACCCGCTGAAACCCGTGTGATGAAGGTCGGCCTGCCCGACGGCTCGATTGCGCAGATCGAATATCGGGGCGAGATCGCGCCGAAAATTATCGTGGCACCGGCGGCACGCCTCGTTCCGGTCCAGTGGATCGATCCGTTCGACGCGGCTCCCTTCGCGATGTTCGACCGGATCGCGGCGGCAATGAACCGGCAAAGCGACATGATGATACGGCATATGCTCGCGCTGCAATCTCAGCCGAATCCGCTCGGAGATATCAACCTCGCCAGCCTCGGCTCGCTGCCAGCCGGGACCGTAAGCTATCGTTACGTAGCGACCAGCAGCGGAACGGGAACCTGCAGCCGCAGCGTCGAGGTCACTTCGGACGGGTCCGGACAGAAGCCCAAGGTCGTGTCGAGGAGCTCCGGCGACTGCGGGGGCATGTCGTCGGACCCGACTGCCGAAGAGACCGAGGTCGCGATCGAACGCCCGGCGCAATACACGACCTAGAGCCACCGGGAGTGCGGAGCGGCGCATCACGCGCCGCTCCTCCTTTTGGCTTTTGTTCTTTTTTGCGCCGTAAAAAATGGAACATGAGACGACGGAAACGCGTTTTATTTTACCCGCCGCTCACGGGCTTGCCCAATCGGGCGGCGCAGTTTCTCGAAACCCGAAACTTAGCCCGGCGAGCGAATCTTGAGGCATGTTCCCATGGCCTATATCGACGTAGAGCTTCTTTCCCGGCTCCCCATCACAGATGTGCAGAAGGTTACCTTCTATAAGCGCGACGAACTCACAACCGACCTGGTCTGTTGCGATGTCAGGGTCGCCGGAAAAGTCTGGACGTTTGATGAAGCGCTGGTTGGATGGGAATTGCTGATCGAGCACCTGAAGGGCCTTCCCGGATTCCGCTCTGGCGCGCTGTCAGCGATGTGCGATCCGCCTTCAGGAGTCTCCGAATCAGTGGCATTTGAACGGTAGCGTTCCTTCGCTCGGCAGCAGCGCGGCGGGTAGCCTATGTTGATCTGGACCGATTGCTACCGGTCTTCATTCCTCTCGGACCCCTGGATTGCCTTCAATGCCGCAGGCGATTCGTCACTGCTCTTCAAATATGATAACCTCTGGCAGATGCTGCGTAACAACCACGAGGTTGATTATGACGGACGATTGGCGAGTGGATGACTTGGCGCTGTGCGTCAGCCGGCACGACTGTTACCCATCGCAGGTTCGTCCCGGAGCGATTTTCACCGTTCGCGCCGTGTTCGCTAACATGCCCGACCTTGCCGGGGGAAATGCGGGCACGGCGTTGAACTTCAGAGATGTTGCGGAACTGGGGCCGCGCGCAGCATATTGCGCGAGCCGATTTCGCAAAATCGCGCCACATACCCCCGACGCATTCGACGCCGAGGTGATCGAGATGCTGTGCGGCTTGCGGCGAGCTTCTCGCTGAACGGTCGAAAATTCAGCTCTCATTTTAATCGACCGAGACGATTACTGTACCCGAAAAATTGGCGTTGAGCCGCCGGTGCGGAGTGCATAGATGCGCCTCTGCAAATCGTTTTGCAGTGCAGCAAACAAAGGAATCACTCTCCCATGGGTATCATCGGAAGCTCGATCAAGCCGTTCAACGCCACCTCATACTACCAGGGCAAGTTCGTCCCCGTGACGGACGCCGACACCAAAGGCAAGTGGGCAATTTTCTTCTTCTATCCCGCCGACTTTACCTTCGTCTGCCCGACCGAGCTCGAAGACCTCGCCGACCACTATGCCACGCTTCAGGGCCTCGGCGTCGAAGTCTATTCGGTTTCGACCGACACGCATTTCAGCCACAAGGCATGGCACGACAGCTCGCCGGCGATCGGCAAGATCAACTATCACATGCTGGGCGACCAGAACCACGTCCTCGCCAATAATTTCGGCGTGCTGCGTGAAGATTCGGGCCTCGCCGACCGCGCCACCTTCGTCGTCGATCCCGACGGCGTGATCCAGGTGATGGAAATCACCAGCGAAGGCGTCGGCCGCAACGCCGAGGAACTCGTCCGCAAGATCAAGGCCGCGGTCTATGTCCGCGCCAACCCGGGCCAGGTCTGCCCGGCGAAGTGGGAAGAAGGCGCCGAAACGCTCGCTCCCTCGATCGAACTCGTCGGCAAGATCTAAGCCGATTTGCGAGGACCGGGCGGGCGGCGCTCGCCCGGTCCCAGCTTTTCATAAAACAAAAGATTCTGACGCCGCCCCCACGGCGAACCCTTGCTCCTGTCCGAAAGGCTCTCCCCATGCCGATGCTCGACGCCAACACGACCGCCCAGCTCAAAACCTATCTCGGCAACCTTCGCCGTCCGATCGAGCTGGTCGCGAGCCTCGACGCCTCGCCCAAGTCGGCCGAGATGCGCAGCCTTGTCGAAGAAGTCGCGGCGCAGTCGGACCTCGTCACCGCGCGGTTCGACGGCGACGACGCCCGCCGCCCCTCCTTCGCAATCCGCGCCGATGAGGGACGCGCCGAAGCGGTCTTCGCGGGGCTGCCGATGGGGCATGAATTTACCTCGCTGATCCTCGCGCTGCTCCATGTCGGCGGCCACCCGCCGAAGGAAGAGTCCGAACTGCTCGACGCGGTGCGCGCGCTGGAAGGCGATTTCGTCTTCGAAACTTTCTTCTCGCTGTCATGCCAGAATTGCCCCGACGTCGTGCAGGCGCTCAACATCATGGCCGCGCTGAACCCGAACATCCGCCACACCGCGATCGACGGCGCGCTGTTTCAGGACGAGGTCGAGCGCCGCAAGGTCATGGCGGTTCCGGCGGTGTTTCTGAACGGCGAACCCTTCGGGCAAGGCCGCATGGACCTCGCACAGATCGTCGCCAAGCTCGACACCGGCGCCGTCGCGCGCGCCGCCGAGAAGATCGCCGCAAAGGAGCCGTTCGACGTGCTCGTCGTCGGCGGTGGGCCCGGCGGCGCCGCAGCCGCCATCTATGCCGCACGCAAAGGCATCCGCACCGGCATCGTCGCCGAACGCTTCGGCGGACAAGTGCTCGACACGCTGGGAATCGAGAATTTCATCTCGGTCCAGCACACCGAGGGTCCGAAGCTCGCCGCGCAACTGGAAGCCCATGTGAAGGATTATGACGTCGACGTCATGAACGTTCAGGAAGCTGCCGAACTGATTCCCGGCGGCGCCACTGGCTTGCACGAAGTGAAGCTGAAAAGCGGCGCGAGCGTGAAAGGCAAGACGGTAATCCTGTCGACCGGTGCGCGCTGGCGCCAGATGGGCGTCCCCGGCGAGGCCGAATATCGCAACAAGGGCGTGGCATACTGCCCGCACTGCGACGGGCCGCTGTTCAAGGGCAAGCGCGTCGCGGTGATCGGGGGCGGCAATTCGGGCGTCGAGGCGGCGATCGATCTCGCGGGGCTCGTTGCGCATGTGACGTTGATCGAGTTCGACGGCCAACTTCGCGCCGACGCGGTGCTCCAGACGAAGCTCCGCAGCCTGTCCAATGTTACGGTGATCACTTCGGCGCTCACGACCGAAGTGCTCGGCAATGGCGAGACGGTCGTAGGCCTGCGCTATCGCGACCGCAACAAGGATGAGGAGCATCTTGTCGAACTGGAAGGCATTTTTGTCCAGATCGGCCTGATCCCGAACACCGAATGGCTCGGCAATGCCGTCGCGCTCAGCGATCGCGGCGAGATCGAGGTCGATGCGCGCGGCGCGACGAGCCAGCCGGGTATCTTTGCCGCGGGCGACGTGACGACCGTGCCCTACAAGCAGATTGTCATCGCGATGGGCGAAGGATCGAAGGCCGGACTTTCAGCATTTGATCATTTAATCCGGTCGTCGCTTTGATCGGCTGACTCGCTAAAATATGATTTCCACTGGCATTTACCGGAAACGCCCTTTCTCAGCCGATTGTCGGGTGGACAGCGGCACGTTCGGCCTTCCCGTCTTTAAGCAGAGACGATCTTGAAACGTCAGACGGCCATCGGCGTCGCACGAATAGACAGCAGCCGGCATCAGCTTGAGCAAGGTGCTCATCCCGGCGTCGCTACCGATCTGTGCGGTTTCAGCCGCAGGAAAATTCGACTGCGTCATCATGAACTCCTGCCTGACCAACGCGTCGGAGGCATAAAGCTCAGGGTCTGTAGCACATAACGTCGATCGCCGGTTCGGTTTCAAGACTCGCACGTCCGTGCTACTTTAACACATGGCAGAAACCGCAATCGCCGCGGCACGACGACATGTTTCTGAAGGTGAGCAGCGCATAGCTTCGCAGCGCGCGTCGATTGCCAAGTTGCGCGTCATCGGCGCGTCCATCAGCCTTGCCGAGCAGTTGCTGATCGAGATGGAGATTAGCCAATCTCTTTTCGTTACCGACCTCGAAAGGATTGAGAGAGAGTTGGGAGTTTGAACGGAAACGTCGGTGCACCCTGTGCTATTAGCTGGAACCGGCCGGTCTCAGACGGTCAACTTCAGCGCGGCCGAACATCGAAAGCTGACAAGGCTACCGAGAGAGAAATCTACGCGGCCAACCGGACTCGCGCGGCGTCCAGTCCGTTCACTGTTTCGCGAATGTCGACTCCACTCATTGTTGAGCGGAACCGGCGTTTGACGGGAAAGATGCGAGGAAATCTCCCAACGCAGCAGAATCGTCATAACCCATGTTAACATCGATCATGCGATCGCCAGCTCTTTTTCGGTGCTGCCTTGCTCGCTCAGTGGTGAAAAATCCACCTTTTCAGCCAAGTTCAAAGGAAACCGGTTCGGGTTGCGGTCGCAGATCCTGTCCCGCTGCGGCACAAGGAACCCGGCGGGTTTAAGAAGTTAGTATTACACGCAAATTACGGTCGCCGCATGATGATCAAGGGGGCCTCATCCGCGACCTTCGTGCGCCGCGTTGCTATCGCGTTGCTCTTCGTCACACTTGCCTGCGTTGTGCATGTCGGTTCCAGCGATGTCCTCCTTTTTGCCGCGATCGCATTCGCCGTCGGTCTAGGATGGCTTGGTTCAATGTGGCGGTACGACCAAAAACTCTGGTCGCTATCGCAGCGTATCGAGACAATCACCGGACGAGGGCACCAAAGCAGCATTGCCGATCGGCTGGCGGAAAACGCAGAAGGCCTCGAAGTCGCGCTCGCGGCGATGAAGCATCGGCTCACGGAACGTCACGCCATGAGCGGCCTCCCAACCCGCGAGCCACTCCTATTCCGGATGGAGGAAGATCGCCATGGGCTCATCGGCGCGCTGGCCGTTGCGGACTTCGAGCGCCTTGCCGGGTTCGATCCGGCTATGGCCGAGCGAGTCTTGCTGACCATCGTCTCCCGCATCCTCAGAATGGTACCGGCGGAGCGCCTCATCGCGCATGTCGACCGGGCGCAGTTCGTCATTTGGTATGGTCCAGATATCGACCCGGCACATGCGCGCTCTGAAATCGATGCGATTGCATACGCGCTCGGAAGTATCGTGACAGCCGACGGGCGAGAGATACTGCCCACGATTGCAACCCGCTGCGCGTCCCTGTCAGCTGGGTCGGCGCCGCCTGCGCTCCTTGCGCAAACACTGGCTTCGTTTGCAATCCCGACCGGAAGTTTAAGCGAGTCTCGCGACCTGAATCCTGCCTCGATTGCGCAGGAGGAGCAACGCTACGGCCTGGAGCAGGACTTGCGCACCGCGATCATGCGGAACGAGTTCGCCCTCGCATTTCAGCCTCTGATCGATACGACCTTGGGAAGCGTCATTGGCGCCGAAGCACTTATCCGTTGGGAGCATCCCGTTCGCGGGAAGGTATCGCCCGCAATGTTCATCCCGGTCGTGGAGGCCTCGGGGCTCGCGGAGGATGTCGGATTATGGGTTCTCAACGCCGCCGCGCGCGAGGCGAGTCATTGGCAGGCGAGCAAGACCGGAGCCATGAGGGTCGCAGTCAATATATCGGCCAACCAGTTGCACAGCCCCAAGTTCACCGAGTTTCTGAAGCGCACGCTCCATAATCACGCGCTGGAGCCCGGCAACCTTGAAATCGAGCTGACAGAAGGTGTCGCGAGCACCAACGACGCCGGACTCGTGCGGATGTTCGACGAAATTCGCGCGCTCGGTATCCGGATTGCGATCGACGACTTCGGCACTGGCTATTCAAGCTTCAGCACATTGCGCCAGCTGACCTTCGACAAGATCAAGATCGACCGGGAATTTATAACCGAAGTCGATCGGCGGCCTGAAAGCCAAGCGATCTGCCAAAGTATCATCGCACTCGGGCGCGGCCTCAACATCCGGGTGCTCGCCGAAGGGGTCGAGACCGCCAGCGAATATCACTGGTTGCTCCATCACGGCTGTACGCATTTCCAGTGCTATTATTTCTCTCGCCCACTCTCGCCAGAGGATTTCCTAGCCTTCGTCAACGACCAGGAGGGCCTTGCCAAGCTTCTTCGTGTCGCGCCCGTATCTCCGTTTATCGAAAGAGTAATCGCATGAACCTCTACCTGTTGCGCGCCAAGCCTTGGCGGGCGTTCCGCCCAGCGGTTTTGGCGGCGAGCATCGCCCTTGCCGGGTGCGCGAGCGGTCCGCGCCCCGATAGCGCGCCGGCGGTGGCGACCAGCGCGCAAAATATCGAGAGGATCGCGGAATATTTGAATCTGGGCGACACCGAGACCGCGCGAAAACTGATCAAAGCATCACTCAAGCGCGATCCCAATAATGCGACGCTGGCGCTCCTGCGAGATTCCATAACGCGCGATCCGGTCGAATTGCTTGGACCCAAGTCCTTCGATTATGTCGTCCAGCCTGGGGATACGCTTGCTGCGCTTGCCGATCGCTATCTCGGCAACCGTCTCATGACCTACCAGCTCGCGCGATATAATGGCATCGCCAAGCCGACGCAGCTCGCGGCGGGGCAGACCCTTCGCATTCCCGGCACGGCGCCCGCACCGGTGCGGCGCGCCGCGCCTGCCCCGACCCGCACGGCTCCCGTTGCAGCGCCGGCGCGCGCGCAGCCGCCGCGACCGCAGGCGGCAACGCCTGCTCCCTCCGCCCGTGTCGATCCGGCGGCCGCGCGGCAGCTGCGCACGCAGGGGCTGTCAGCACTGAACAAGGGCGGTGCGGCCAAGGCGGTACAACTGCTTCGCCGCGCCGCCGCGCTCGACCCCGCAAATGGCGCGATAAAGACCGACCTCGCCCGCGCTGAGCGGATCGCGGCGACGGTCAGGGCGCGGAAATAGCCATGGTTAGATCTTCCTTCACCCCCAAACCGCAACGAGAATGGCCCGCCCGATGGAAACGCTAGGACGCTACCAGATCAACGGACGCCTCGGCGAGGGTGCGATGGCGGATGTCTATCGCGCCGTCGACCCGGGTATCGGGCGGAAGGTCGCCATCAAGGTACTGAAACCCGAATATGCGCGGAACGTCGCGCTGAACGTGCGGTTTCTGCGCGAAGCGCGCGCGGCGGGCGCGCTCAGCCATCCGAACATTGCGACCATCTACGAGGTCGGCGAAGACAGTGGCGTAGCCTATATCGCGATGGAACTTGTCGAGGGGCAGCCTCTCGACACGCATCTCCAAACAAATGGCCGAATGCCTTACGAGCGTGTGCTCATGCTCGGACAGCAGCTCGCGGGCGCGCTGGCTTATGCGCACCGGACGGGGATCGTCCACCGTGACGTCAAACCGTCGAATATCTTGCTCTCGGGCGACGGACGTACCGCGAAGCTCGTCGATTTCGGGGTGGCGCGGATCGACGAGGCCGATTCCGACGGCGCCGGCGACCCGCTCGGGCGCACGCAGTTCGGACAGATGATTGGAACGCCGCGCTATATGAGCCCGGAGCAGGCGCTGAGCCTGCCTGTCGATCATCGATCGGACCTCTTCTCGCTCGGTATCGTGCTTTATGAAATGGTGACGGGCAAGGCCGCATTCCCGGGAGTTGGCCTGGCAACCCTGGCAATTCAGATCGCGCAGGAGCGCGTCGAGCCAATCGAGCGCGCGGCGAGCGATTGCCCGCCCGGGCTCAGTTTCATCATCGACAAGCTGCTCGCGAAAAAGCCCGAGCAGCGTTTTGCCGACGGCGAGGCGGTTCGGAGCGCCATAATGCGTGAACTTAACTCGACCGAAGAACGTGCGCCCGCGCGGCGCGGTCTCTCGCTCCGCCTCAAGCTGCCGATCCTCCTTGCAACGGTGACGCTCGCAGTTCTCGCGCTGTGCGGTTCAATGATCGTCACGCGCGAGGAACAGGAGTTCGAGAAAATGGCCGTCACCTCCGGCAAAACGATTGCGACCTTCGTCGCCAGCAACGCGGGCGTCGTTGCAGTCGACAATGCGGCGCTGCCGACCGACCAACAGGACTGGAGCGCACTCCAAGCCTTCGTCGACAGCGCGAGCGACGACAGCGAGATCCGCGACCTGACGGTGGTCGATGCAAATAATATCGTCCGCGCCGCGAGCGACCCGCGCCGGATCGGCAAAGTCTACGCGGCGCCTGCGAATGAAAGACCGGTCGCCGGAGGCGAGGCGGCCGGAGCTAGCTACACGGCTAAAAGCCAAGGTACGGGAATGCGCATTGTACGGCCGATCAACTATGCAGGCGCCAGTTATGGCAAGGTCGATATCGTTGTCCGAACGGGCGCGCTTTCGGCCGCGTCGAGTAATACCCGCTTCCTCCTGCTTATGCTGTCGCTCGTGGTCATGCTGACCGTGATAATCGTAGGGTATCTTAGCGGAGCTGCGGTCACCCGGCCACTGGCAAGACTGCGCAGCGCGCTCAATGAGGCCGCGACATCACGCTTCGCGCTTCGTATCTCGCATCAGCGCGGTGATGAGTTCGGCGATGCTTTTGATGCCTTCAATGTCGCCGCGGCGGCGGCAGAGGCGGGCCTCGCCAACGCACCCGAGGAGCTGGAGGCGTCGATGGTCGCGACCCGGATCGCCGACGCGGACGAGCAAGCCGCCGCTATACGGCGGGTCGCCTGAAGAGGAGCTCTCAAATGTACATGTTGCAACTCTTCGACAGCAGCGACGAGATACACCCCGTCGATGCACGGCTCCTGCGCGATGGCGTGCTGCGGGTCGGGCGCGATAATGGCGCCGACTGGTCGATCGTCGATCCGCACTGCGCGCTATCGCGCACGCACTGCGAATTTGCCGTCGCCGGCGTTGGCCTGACCCTGCGTTCGCTTGGCGCGAACGGCATGTTCGACGCGACCACGGGCGAGCGGCTCCCGCAAGACATGGTAATCCCCGTAGCTCTACCTTTCGCGGCGCGGCTGGGCGGTTTCCGGATTGTCGCAAGCGAGGCGCCGCACGGCGATATTGCGGGGAATGAAACGCGGACGATGGTACTGACGCCGCCGCTCGGCGACTCGCTCGACGTCCCCAGCGACTGGACCGACAAGAGTGACGCGGCCGATCGGGCGCCCCCCATTACAAGCGGCTCGCTTCTCGATGCCTTTTGCGCGGGTGCGGGGCTGGACGCGTCGTTACTTTCGAAGGAAGATCCAGTCGAAATCATGCACCGCATCGGCGGCGTCTATCGTCAGATGGTGCTCGGGGTGGGCGATTTGATGAGCGAACGCGACCAGGCGCGCGCTCATTATCAAATGACACGCACGACGATCGGAAGCGCTGACAATAACCCTTTCAAATGGGCGCCGACGCAAAGGCTTGCGATCGACCTCATCCTCGGCAGTTCTCACGGCTTTCTGTCTGGTCCGGCAGCGCTTCAGTCGTCCTTCCGCGATATCAAGCGCCACCTGGTCGCGACCTTCGCCGGACTCCGCGGAAGCCTTCGCGCCGCCATAGACCATTGCGATCCAGCACAGCTCACAGATGTGAAGGGCAGCATGTTCCAGAACAAGGCGGCGGCCCAGATCAATGAACTGGAACGGCGGCATGGCCAACTTCTGGAGGAAATCGAAGGCAATCAGTCGGGCGCGCTCGACCGGGCCTTCGTCCAGGCGTACGGCGCCGCCGATATCGTCGGCGGAGATGATCGGCCATGATCTTCTCGCGCATTTTCCGCTCGGCTCGCCAGCCGGAACAACGGGACAATCCTGAGTCGATCCGCTCGGTGTCGCGAACCCATGTTGGCAAGGTCAGGACGATCAACGAGGACCGGCTTCTCGATCGACCGGAGCGCGGGCTATGGGCGGTCGCCGACGGCATGGGCGGGCATTATTCGGGCGACGTAGCTGCGCAGATCGCGATTGATTGCCTCGACAAAGTGGAAGCGCCGAGCCCGAACGCCATCCTAATCGCGCTGCAAGCCGCAAATGCAGAGATTTTCGCCAAGTTCGGTTGCGAAGACCGACGCAGCGGTACGACCATCGTGGCAGCACAAATCGCAAATGGACATGTCGACCTGTTCTGGGCGGGAGACAGCCGCGCATACCGGATCCGGGACGGGGCGCTGCACCTCCTGACCCGCGACCACAGTGTCGTCCAGCAGATGGTCGACGCCGGTGCATTGTCGCCGGGCGCCGCCGCGCGACATCCGCAGTCGAACGTGATCACGCGCGCTCTTGGGGTCGAAGATAAGGTGCGCATCGATCATCTTACGCTGCCCATCCTGCCGGGCGACGAAATTTTGCTCTGTTCCGACGGCGTGTCGCGCTCCCTGGGTGACCGCCCGCCCGCTGCGGAATCGCTCGAAACGCTCGCTAAGCATTTTCTTGACGACGCACTGGCACTTGATGGCAGCGACAATGCGAGTTTGGTCCTCATCGCGATCCAATAAGTCAGAAGGCACGACCGTCAGCCTTGCAAAGCGATATTAAAAAATCAGCTTGTCGCTTAGCTGAGTTGGCTGAGGCAAAAGTGGCCGATGCACGAACCGCTCCGCGGATTGGCGTTAGCCTCGATGTAAAGCGGCCCAGCGAACGCCGTGGCTGATTGAACGTGGGCTGCCGCAGGCAGACCCTTTCGGCTCCTTTACCTGAGGAGTCGAACGATGAACGAGCTTATCCAGATTGGCCCGATCAGCCCGCTGCGCCAGCGCCTGATCGACGACATGACCATGCGGCGCTTCTCGAAGGAGACGCAGCGTAATTATCTGCGCGACGTCGGACGGTTCGCGACCTGGCTCGGACGCTCGCCCCACACCGCAAGCGCCGAGGACATCCGGCAGTTCCAGATCGAGCAGCAACAGGCGGGCGTCCCCGCACCAACGATGAACAGCATCGTCGGCGCGCTGAGGTTCTTCTTCACGCACACGCTCGACCGCCCCGATCTCGCGCGTAAGCTGATCCGCACCAAGCAGGTTCGCAAGATCCCAGTCGTTCTGACCATGGCCGAGGTGAAGCGGCTGCTCGATGCGACGCGCTCCCTCAAGCACCAGGCCGCGCTGTCGGTCGCCTATGGCGCCGGGCTGCGCGTCGCCGAGGTGTCGGCGCTGAAGGTCACCGACATCGACAGCAAGCGCATGCTGCTGCGGATCGAGCGCGGCAAGGGCGGGCGGTACCGCAACGCGATGCTGCCTGAGGGCCTGCTCCTGCTGCTGCGCGACTGGTGGCGCGCCGGACGACAGCAGGGCGTGCTGTTTCCCGAAGGCTGGCTCTTCCCCGGACAGAGCGCCTCGGCGCCGATCAGCACCCGCCAGCTCTACCGGGTTGTCGTCGAAGCCGCGGAGGCCGCCGATATCGACAAGCGCGTCGGACCGCACACCTTGCGCCACAGCTTCGCCACCCACCTGCTCGAAGACGGTGTCGATATCCGCGTCATCCAGGCGCTGCTTGGCCACGCCAAGCTAAACACCACCGCCTTTTACACCCAAGTTGCCACCAAGACCGTCCGCTCGATCGTCAGTCCGCTCGACAGACTCGCGCTCGCATCGCCCAGCGAAGAGGCGCCCGACGGCTGAGGCCGATGCGCGCCTCACTCGAGGTCGCCGACATCTTCCGTGCCGCGGGGCCTGCCTATCGCATGGCCCATGCCGGGCATCTGAGCCTGCATCAGCTCAAGATCATGTCGGCGATCGAGCATTGCCGCACCGCCGCGCTCGGCGGTCATGTCGAGGCCTGCACCGACTGCGGGCATTGGCGGATCGCATACAACAGCTGCCGCAACCGGCACTGCCCAAGGTGCCAAGGCGCCGCGGCACGCAGCTGGCTCGAAGCGCGCGAGGCCGACCTCCTCCCGGTCGGCTATTTCCATGTCGTGTTCACCCTGCCTGCCGAGGTCGCCGCGATCGCCTTCCACAACAAGGCGCTCGTCTATGACCTGCTGTTCAAGGCCGCGGCCGACACGATGCTGACCATCGCCGCCGACCCGAAGCATCTTGGCGCCCGGATCGGCATCACCGCCGTCCTCCACACATGGGGCTCGGCGCTCACCCATCATCCGCATATCCACATGATCGTGCCCGGCGGCGGCATCTCGCGCGATGGGACACGCTGGATATCAGCACGCCCGGCCTTCCTGCTGCCGGTCCGCGTGCTCGGCGCCCTGTTCCGCCGGCTGTTCCTGACCCGCCTTCGCGCGCTGCACGATGCCGGCAAGCTCGCCTTCTTTGGCAGCATTACGCATCTCGCCGAACGACGCGCCTTCCTTCGCCACCTCTCGCCCATCAGGAAGAAGCGCTGGGTCGTGTATGCCAAGCCGCCGTTCGCGGGTCCCGAGGCCGTGCTCGCTTACCTCGCGCGCTACACCCACCGGGTCGCCATATCGAACAGCCGCCTCGTCCGCTTCGACGAGGCCGGGGTCACCTTCCGCTACAAGGATTACCGCAAGGCCGGCCCCGGACGGCAGCAGGTCATGACCCTCGCCGCCGACGAGTTCATCCGCCGCTTCCTCCTTCACGCCCTGCCGCGCGGGTTCCACCGCATCCGCCACTATGGCCTGCTCGCCAGCGCAAGACGCAAGGACCATCTCGAACGCGCCCGCCGCCTGCTCGACGCCGCGGCGCCACCCGCCGATGAGCCGACCGACGAGGCAGAGCCCCGACCGACCTGCCCGTGCTGTGGCGGCATCATGATCGTCATCGAGGTGTTCGAGCGCCGATATCAGCCCCGCGCGCCGCCACCGCCATCCCTCGCACCCGGGACACCTGCGCCGTGATCCGGCATGGCCTGGCACCGACACGATCCAGCGCAGAGACGCGCCTGGAACCGGACCCGCTCGGGCCGACGCTGCCCAAAAGCAGACGCCGCACTACCAAAATCGGCCCGTCCGCTTTTCCACGTCCGCTTTTGCGATCTAAATTCAGACGGTCCGATCTCAGATGCGTCCGATTTTGGGCAGCAACTGGCCACCCCAGCATCAGCGCAAAACAGCTTTCCCCATAGCTCGGCTCATGACCAACCGCGGTTCGGGCACCGAAGACTTTCCGACGCCTGGCGGCGTCCGAAACTCTCAACGTTTGCGGACCGACTGCTTTCGGCTCGGAAGCACCTACAGCGGATCGTGATGCCGCGTTCAATTGCCGGCTGCTATCTGATCCGACCTCAGGGCCGCCCGCGGTAAGCTGGCCTTCCGTTTCCTCTCGCAAATATAAAAGGATCAACATAGGGTCTTAATGATGCCGACGCCCGACGCGGACTTACGTCCAGAAGACAAGACAATTGAGGCGGCAAATGGTCGAATTTACCATTATGGCTGGACCAGATTCGTCGACGAGGTTTGCACCGGCGGGCACTGCTTCATCTGCGGCCGCACCTATGACGCTTCGGCGTTTAATGACGAACATGTCGTCCCAGACTGGCTGCTGACACGCTTCCGGCTGCACAACAGCCGCCTGACCCTACCCAACGGGACGCAGCGGCCGTATGGCCAACACAAGATTCCCTGCTGCATCGATTGCAACTCGCTTCTTGGACGCGAAATCGAGCAGCATATTGCGATGATCACGGGCGGGGATTATTCCGCGTTCGCCGCGGCTATCGCTTGGGAATATCAGTTCCTACCCGAACAATGGCTCGCTCTCGTGTTCCTCAAGCTACACCTGATGGATGGTCGCTTGCGCCGCACTAGGGACCGGCGCCTTAAGGACGACGCAACTATATCCGAAGGGCGCATCTGGGAGCACTTCCACCATCTCCACGCTTTGGTGCGCTCGATCCATACCGGCGCAACGGTCGGGCCACGTGTTCTGGGGACCCTGATCACCTTTCCGATAGAGGACCCCGCCGGTGAAAAACATTTTGACCTTCTCACGTTCACAGAGGACTTCACTCTCTATGTCCGCGTTGGTCAGATCGGGATGATCCATGTGATCGACGATGGCGGCGGCGTGGCGGAGATCATGCGTGATCTGCGGGTGCGTATCGGTGATGGGCCCTTCAGCCCGGCCCAGGCGCGCGAACTTGCAGCGAGAACCGCATATGGGAACCGCATCTTACTAGGCCGGCCAAGCTTCTTCACTCAGGTTTCAGGTGATCGGTCCACCATCATAATTCGTTCGGCGCATAGTGGGATTATCGACCATCCTTTCCCGCAGTATGACTTGAGGCCCGGGTCTCAAGAAGAGCTGCGCGAACTCCTAGTCACCGCCTTGCCACAACTCGGATGCGTGAAGGGCAACCCTACGACATTCCCGCAGCTCGTCGGCGATCAGGAGGCTATAGGTCGAGCGCCATAAGGTACCGCCAATGGCCTTTGGAGACCGCCTGGTTCCGGCCTGACATATGGCAAAGAAGACGTTCGGATATAGATTGATTTAGACGCGGCGTCGCAACCGTCCAATCTCAACGGAAGTACAACATTGCCAAGAGGCCCGTGATATCAAAGCGTCGGATTGCGAGCTGATCGGGACGATCGTCGCAGATCGCCCCGATCCCCAACAAGCCGGCACGGAAAGCGCCACAATCACTGCCCCAACCGAAACAATATTTACCGGTCGAGTGTCGCGTAACCATTTGGCGCCCCGTGCAGCGCCTCAGCGGTGCCGGGTCGGATCGACCAAGCGGTAGCCCATTCCGGGCTTGGGCGTCGGCGGGAGCGGCTCGCCGCGCGTCACCGTGCGCTCGCTGCCGGTGTTGCCACCGCGCGGACCGATCTGCTCATATTGGCCGGACCGCGGTGCAGTCTGGCCGGGCTTAAACGTCTTGCTCATCTTTTCCTCCTTTCCAACCAATGATAGGCAACATCATCAGAGCCTTGAGAACCGCCGCCCCGCTAAGGCTTGCGGAATAAGTCCATCGCGAGCGACAGATGCCGGCGCCATCCGCCATACCTTGGCCGAAAGCATCCGAACCGTCGGCAAGGATCATGTGCGAGGATGACGACGGAACCATGCCCCGACCGCTTCTTTCCACCGTTCCAGCCATCCACGTTTCGGCATCAGAACGGTAACCGGCCGAGCCATAACGCCGGGCAGTCCAAGGGCGTCGCCACGACCGTAGCGACGAACGCATTCCGAACATTCAGGCTCACGGTGCGGCACGACCTTCATTGTCTTGCGAGCGAGGAAGTGCGCATGCTCATATCGCCAATCACCGCTCGCCTCGCGAAGACCAAGAAAGTCGAACAGAAAGTCGTTGATGCCCTGCGCCGCCGCAACGGCATTCATCGTGATCACGCTCGGATTGGGCTCGTTCGTCCCATAGGCCTGGGCTTTGCGATCCTCGTCGGACTTCGCCTCCAGCGCCAGCGTGCCTGAAGGAATGAACCCGTTGCACCATAGGCAGCCTTCGCCAGGCCGAACCGAGCGGACCGCGCTCATTGCATCGCTGAGCGCGCCTGCCTCGTCCGTTGCGATCTTCGCCCCAAGCTGCACCATCGGAACGAAATACTGATGGGTGATCGCATTCACGAGCAATCGCGCGCGCATTGAGTCCGCGCAGAGGAAGATATAGTCACAGCTCTTGAGCGCATCCGCTGCGTCGGCGTTGAGCACGTCAAAGGGAAATTGCGTGACCTTAGCGGCGGGATTGGCGGTAAGAATCAAGCGCGCCGCGATCTCGGTCTTGAGGCGAGCTGCCTCAACGTCGGTAGCTGTTGCGCCGACGACCCGCGAGAGGTTGGTGTCCTCGATCACGTCTGGATCGATCAACAGGAGTTCGCCAACACCGAGACGGCCCGCATATTCGGCGACCAATGAACCGACGCCGCCTAGCCCGACGATCGCAACCCGCGCTTCCGCGAGAAGATCCTGCCCGGCCCTGCCGAACATCCGGACTTGGCGGTCATAGATGCCCCCACCGTCATCAACCGTGCGCGGGCGTGCGGTTCGGCGCGCGATCGACTGGCCGATAATCCGATATTCGCCAAGCCTGGCGCGCGCGCCGTCGGGCAGCCAGATATCGCCCTCGACGGCGCGCCGGCCATAGACGAGGGCGCCGACCGGAACGCCTTTGCCGATGTCGCGCAGGGCCGGATAGCCGCGCTCGTGTGACTCTAGGTCGATCGTGCTGAAATCGACCCAATCGTCGCAGTCATGGTTATGGACGGCGAGATAGGCGAGCCGCTCGTCACGGCAGCCCGTGATGTGCTTGTGGATAAAGGTCGGTTTGAGCGCCCGGTAGCCATATTGGCCACGAACATAATCGATGCCGGGCTCGGCGAGCGCGATGTCGCGCACGAGAAGTCTCAGCCCGTTCCCCGCCTCGACGATGCCCGCGCGTAGAACGGCGCCATGCTCGTCCCGGTCGCCCGGATAAAGATGGTTCATGAGCCTTGCATGGTCGGCGGCACTGATCCAGACGTCGCACGTTCCCGTCATTGTACGGTCTCCAGAAAATGCAGGATCTTTAGGAATTTCGCGAGTGCGGTCTGGCGCGCGAGGTGCATCTGGTTGTTCATGCGCGACACCTGCAGCGCCGGGCGGCCTTCGAATGTCATCCCGGCCGTGATCGGTACTTCGAACGCGCGACCGTCGGATCGACGGACATCACCTCCGACGAATACGGGATAGATGTCGGCATTCGGATAGAGCGCGGTAATATGTCCCCCCATCCAAGTGAAGCGTGGGCAATAACGCTCACCGATGTCCAACGTTTCGATTATTACGCGCGCGCCGCCCTGACCGTCCTCGACCACGGTGACGGCCGAGGACGGGAAAGCACGTTTGAGTTCTTCGATAGCTTCGAGGACATCCTGGTTCACCGCGCCGCTCCTTAGCTATTGTCGTCAGGCGCGATCGCCGTGAAACTCATGTGATTATGCACCTTCACTTCCTCAGTTTCGGCGATCACCTTGCTCGTTCCGTTCGGCAGTTCGAGCTGCAGGACAAAATTGGGCTGAATATTGACGCCTTGCTCGATCGCCGCCGCCTTGATCTCGGCGCCGGTCATCTCGCGCTCGGTAACGATGACCTCGTTACCGTTGACTTCGATCCGGATTTTTTTGGGCTTGGGATCCTTGTCTGGCTTTTCCGGTTTGTCGGGACTTGCCATTGTCTTTCTCCTTTGGCATGTAGTTGCTGATAAGCAATTGTATGGATTGCCATTCAGGATTGCAATTGCTTTTTAGCAATCACGAAAGATTTTTGCATGAGCCGTGTCGCCGACTTTGATTTCTCTTCTTATTTCAAATCTCTAGCTGCAACGGTCACGAGCCGTAACACGAACTGGAAGTCGGTGAGCGAGGCAACCGGTGTGTCGCAGACGACACTTTCGCGGATGGGACGCGGACGCCAACCCGACGCGGAAAGCCTCGCGAAGCTTTCGGCATGGGCGGGTCTAAATCCTGTCGATTACGTTGGCGGAGAAAAACGCCGAGCTGAACCGCTCGCTCTCATGGGCAAGTTGCTACGAGAGGATCCCAATCTCGACAGCGCGTCGGCCGATGCGCTCGAGGCAATAATAGAGACGGCCTACAGCCGTTTTCGCCGCGATCCGGCGTCAGACAAACTGACCGATTGACGCTATTCGGGTTTCGGCCGGTTGGCTGCCGCGCCCGAAACGCGCATCTGCGACGCGAGCTTGCTCCCCTCACGAATATCGTGCGTTATGCGCGGCATCGCCTTCTTGAGATTGTCACCATAAGACCGCGCCGTCGCAGCATCGGACCGGCGTGTTTCTTTGCCGGCGAGATAGGATTTCAGTGCATCGTCCATGGTGTGCCTGCCCCTGTTTCAATTTCCGGCGCGTGACAAGTCGCAATCGGACTTCATTTCCGAACCTGCCGTAGATTCAGCTCCATCCGTCCCAGCGGTGCTTCATGCGCGCGGTCGAGTTTCAAAGCGGTAAAATCAAGCTCGGGATTGTTGCGATCGAACATCAACGCCGTTTCATGGTCATGTGCAAGCCAAATCGGTACCGGATCGCGCGGGCTCGCGGTCGCGTCGAGAATGGCGCGCGCGGCGATATGGCCGTTTTTCCACTGTTCGTCGGATGCATATTCAACGACCCAAACGAATTGGGCGGTGTTGAGGCGCATCAGAATATTGAGCAGTTCCGTGCCGAGCTCGGAATGTCGCGACCGTGCGAAGTCGCGAAGCCGCGAGATAGTCGTCACAAAATAGCGGCGTAGCATCACGCCCTCGGCAGGAAGGCCTTTCAGTTCTGCAGTCAGCAGCGGGTAGAGAACATCCTCGGTGTAGGTGTCGACCGTGATCGCCGGATAGAATATCTTTTCGGGTAGGGCGACGATGAAGGCGAAAAAATCCATCGCGACATAGGGCGGCGCGGGACCGCCTGCCGCCGCACTTTCGACGGGATCAACCGGGATGCACCCGTAGGGCAGCAAATTGTCGTCCACTGCGAGAATCGACTCGATCTGCTCCCAGGCGTGCGAAATGAGATATGGGGGCGCCTTGGGCGGATTGGTCCACGAATAGCCGGCGGCGACGATCGCATGACCCTCGCCGTTGATGTCGAGGGCAATGAACAAGGGAAAGCCCGATTCCAGATAGGCAATCATCTGCGCGTAGAAGCGGTCGTCCTCGTCGCCCCTCTTGACGACGATCAGCGGATAGGTCTCGGCAGCCTGGAACACCCTTTCGGCTTCGCCGATGTCGAGACCGAGGCCGGGGGTAACTCCGCCTGGATCGAACTGCGACGCCATCAGCGTGATATCGTGAAGCAGCAGCTCGCGGTGTTGCGGGAAGCGTTCGCTGTAATGGCGCAGAATCGACCAGCAGGACACATGAGCACAGACGCTGATGTCGATATGCTGCGCCATCGACGGAAAGCCCCAGACGGTCAGCGTGTAGCCGAGCAGATGGACCTTATGTTTAGCCTGGATGGCGGTGCCGCGCGCGCCGAGGCGGATGTCGGGAGACAGGATAGAACGACCTATGGTCGCGACAATCGTCGGTCGCAGGACGATGAATCCGTAATACTGCCCCTCGTTGACAGTCCCGGAGGGAGCGCTGAGATCGGTCGTCGCGGGATCGAAGCCAATACCTTCGGCGAAAAAATGAAGGCGGATGCAATCGTCGCGATAGTCCCGGCCCTTTTTGGCATAATGCTTGTAGAAAGTGCTGCGATAATCCTTGTCGATATAGCCCTTCTCGACCAGCACCCCGCGCACCGCCGGCCTAATGCTCGCCTTAAGTTCGGCCACGACCTCCGCCGGCGCAAATTCGCTGTCGATTAAGCCGGTTAGCGCGTCGAAGTCCGACGGCTGACTGATGTCGACCCAATAATATTCGCTCACTCGATCCCGCCCCCCGCGATCTTCCGTGGGTGGCTATAAATGCCTACAATGAACGTGCATAGCAAAGTCTTTGTCGATTCCACCTATATGGACCAATTCGGTATATGTTTTCTTGGCTGCTGATCGAGCAAATATAACAATAAAGGAAAATCTGCGTTTTGCGCATCCTGTTCAACAGGGATATCGTAGTTTACGACTGAGATGGAGGGATGGGACCCATGGCAGGAAGAAATCGTGAAGGTGCTCTGTCAGCTTCAGAGAAGCCTATCGTAAAGGCTCTACTTGCCAAGGGGTGGCGGAACCAAGACATTCAGGCGCTTGTCAACGTGGGTCGCGAGGCGACAATCAACAGCGGTCGCATCACGGAGACGAAGAAAGACAACACCATTGTCGCGGCTAGCGACGAAGAAATTGAGTTCTTTCAGATCCGGAAAAACTCATACGACCAGAAGACCGGCCTTAATCTGTTTGATCACGAGCGACTGATCCGCGCGCGGGAGGCGATGATCCTCGCGGTGCAGGTTTTCAACAGTCCAGCGATGCGGTTCAAAACAGAGGTTTTCGCTATGCTCGCGAACGTCGCGTGGACGTATTTGATGCACGAGCATTACGAGCGAAAGGGTGTGAAGATCGTCGGCAAAGACGGACGCTCGCTTCTCCTAAGTCAGATTCTCGAGCGCCACGACTGCCCACTCTCGAAAGGCATTAGGGACAATCTCCGCGCATTGAAAATCCTGCGAGATGACGTCGAGCATAAGCTCCTTGGTCGAGGAGACTCTAAGTGGCTTGGCTTGTTCCAGGCGTGCTGCCTGAACTTCGACAAAGCGATGTGCGAGCTATTTGGTGCCCAACTCACATTATCACATGATCTGGCATTTGCGCTTCAGTTTGCGAAGCTCAACTTCAATCAAGCCACCACACTAAACCAGTACGAGATTCCTGAAGCGATCGATGCGATTGACGCCCGGTTGCGGGAGGGGATGACCGAATCTCAGATCGCCGATCTCGAATACCAATTTCGCGTCATCTACACTTTGGATGCAGTTACGAAGTCTCGTGCTCATTTCCAGTTTGTTCAACCGCACTCGACCGAGGGTAAAGACATCCGTAATGTGCTGGTTCAGCACAAGTTAGCAGATCATCTGTATCCCCATCGCCCCGGCGACGTAATTAAGAAAGTCGCAGAGATGACTGGCGTGGTGTTCACACAGTACAATCATACCCAAGCATGGCGCAAATTCGAAGTTCGCCCGCGTACGGGGGCAGCTCAACCAGAGAATACCAACCGAGATTATTGCATCTACCACACGGCTCACGGCGACTACACATTCTCCGATCAATGGGTGCAGAAGTTGGCGGAGGAATGTGGGGATGAGCAACGCCTCCAAGAATTGAAGGCGTTCAAGTTATAGTCAATCCGGAACGCCAGCACGAAACTTTTATTCGTGATCTGAGATCCGAACGTTAGTTTCTGGTAGCGGCGAATGCCGCCCAAAATGATCGCAGCCCAGCGCGCCCCTGCCGAAATGTTCTGACACGCCTAAACGGCAGCTTTTAGGCAGCTGATGCATCGCCAGCTATGACTGGGGTCGGGCGCGAAGCCGCCGCGCCTCTGTCAGCGCTCGGCCCTGACGTTAGGCGGAGAGGACTACGCCGACCAAGACAAGCAACATTCCGCACAGGACTCCGCCGGTCGTTCCCCAAGTCACCCACCAGTCCTGCTCGTCGGTCGACCGGCGTTGCTTGATCATGCTCTCCACGCGGCCAAGCGCCCGCACCAGCGTGTCGCGAGCTTCCCCGATAGCCTTGCGGTCCTCAGCCCGGTAGCTGATCAGGCCTTCGTTTATCTCGGCAGCGATCGTGAGCGGCGTGAGCCGCATTGCGGGCTTCTCGTGGATGCTTTCGATTTGCTTTTCCATCCGGCCGAGACGCGACGCGATGTCGCGCAGGGTGACCGAGTAGTCGGGGATATTGTCTTTGGCGGCTGTCAGTCCCTGGATTGCAGCGCGCTGCAGGGATATTTCCTCGCGGAACCCCTCAAAGGCTTGGGCGGCATCGGTGGGCGGCGGTGTGGGGGTAGGTTCCTGGGTCATGGGAGCAGCTTACATCGATATACCCATGCCGCGTCCACGGCCGAGATATTGCTGTAAATCCTGAGACAGCGTTTTTCCTCTCATAGTGTCCAGGCCGAGCTGCGCGCGCCGATTCTGGAGTAGCGACTCGAGTTGCGGATCGCGGTGCAGGCTCTTCGCCATGTCGGTCAGATTGGCACGCGCCGCGTCGCGCGCGGCATAGGTCGGCGCTTCGCGTGCCCGCACATTCTCCTTTTTCCAGGCCGCGACGAACTGATCGGCGCGCTTCTCGGCATCGGCCGCGAGCCGAACCCGTTCGCGTGCCGTACGCTGAGCGGCGACGCGTTCGGCCGCCCGTGCCGCATCCCGTCGATCAAGCTCCGAAATCGCGCCTGCGGTGCGGCCTTTTGCCGCCTCGCTTGCAAGACGGTAGCTTTTGCCGAAAGCATCGCGCAAATCGTTCGCGCCACCCGCGCGGTGGGCGTCAAGCTCGCGAAATGCCTTGCGGTAGCTGTCGATCTCGTGCGGCAGTTCCTTCCCACCGGCGCGGCGGATATCGACGATCTCCTTCGTCGCCCGCGCAAAGCGCTCGACCGCCTTGTCGAGGTCGGCGCGCGCAGGCGTCGCATCGCGGGCACGCGCGTTCAGGCGCACCTCCTCCAGACCGACCGCCCGGTTGACCCCGGGCGCCCGGCCATCAATCGCCTCGCGCGAGACATCGAGCTTCAAGCCATCGAACATGCCGCGTTTCGGCTCGGACGCCTTCGCCGGTTCCTGCACCCGATAGTCGCTCGCCATATCCTTGCCACGCTCGCGCGACGCGGCACGGACGAGCTTCGACTGATTGGCAAAATCATCGCGGCCATAATATAGATCGACCTGCTCGCGATGCCTGGACAGAGCGACGTAAGTCGAATGCCTGTCTACCCCCGGCGTCGCGAGCACCTGCACGCGATCGACGGTCATTCCCTGCGCCTTGTGGATCGTCGCAGCATAGCCGTGATCCACGTGGGCATAGTCTTTCAGGTCGAAGGCGATGCTGCGCCCGTCGTCGAGCATCACCGCCATCCGCATCGGACTCGCGCTCTGCACCATCCCAAGCGATCCATTCTTCACGCCCAGGTCGCGTTCATTCTTCAGGAACATGATGCGGTCGCCGTGGGCAAAGGCCCGCCCGCCGCGCTCAACCGTCAGCCCGATTTCATTCCCCAGCGCGCCGCCCGCCTTCAGCCGCTCGCGAACCGCCTCGTTCAGCTCGCGTACTTCGTCATTGGTGTGAGTGAGCATGATCCGGCGCGCATCCGGATGCGCTTCGCGGTCGCGGTCCCATGCCTCGACGAGTTCCGCGCGTGCCGCTTCGCGCGTCTCCGCCTCATGGACGAATCCCGCGTCGGCATAGCGGCCGATCGCCTCGCCCGTACGCCCGGTGGCAAGCTCGCGGGTTGCATCACGCTGCCAGTCATCCTGCTGACGGCGGATGTCCAGGATTTCGACAGCGCCATGGCGCTCGGCCGCCGCGCGGAACGCGGCGCCCGCTTCAATCGCCTGCAGCTGTTCGGGATCGCCGACCAGCACGACCTTGGCGCCCTGACGTTCCGCTTCCGATACGACCCGCTCCAGCTGCCGTGTGCCGACCATCCCGGCCTCGTCAATGACGAGGATATGCTTGCTGGTAAGGCGCTCGCGATCTTGTCCCCATTGATGTTCGAGGCTTGCCAGCGTGCGCGAGCCGATCCCCGAACCGATTTCCAGGCCCTCAGCGGCAATGCCCGACAGCGCGGCGCCCTGGACCTGATAGCCCGCTGCCTCCCACGCTTCGCGCGCGACGCCGAGCATCGCGCTCTTGCCCGTCCCGGCATAGCCAATGACATTGTTGATGCCGCGCGCGCTTGTGACATGGTCGAGTGCGCCGCGCTGCTCTGATGACAGCTCGAGGCCGCGCACCGATGCGCGATCCAAGGCAAGCTCGCGATGCCGCTCGGCGACGCCATGATTGCGCCGCGCATCGAGTGTAGCGGTGGCGCGTTCGAGCCGCTGTTCGGTCTCGATCATCGATCGAGATGTGAACCGATCGTCGCCGCGTCCGTCCTGCCCGAGTGCGATCAGGTCGGGCGACGCCTTTACCGCCGCCATCACCGCATCGAACTGATCCCTGCCCTCGCTGTGGCGATGCACGAACATCGCGAGGTCGCGATTGGTGAACGTCGCCTGCCGGTGCGTGATCGCGTCGAGCGCGATGGCCGGATCCGCGATGATCTTGTCGCCGTTCGACCGGGCAATCTCGACATGCTCGGCAAGCCTGTCGGCCTCAAGTCCGTCGGCCGCCATGCGCGAGGCGGCGGGACCGATTTTGTGCTGCGGCTCGAGGTCGATGCCTTGCGCTTCCAGGGTACGATGATCGACGCGCGCATCAATATCGAGCTCGGCGAGCCGCTCGTTCACATGATCCGCCCACGCCTCGCGCCAGTGCGTCAGCAGCTCGGTGCGGTTCCACTCGCGAACCTTCGCGCCAAACTCCGCGCTTCCGTCTTCGCCGACCCGGATCTCGCGCATTGTCAGCATGACGTGGGCATGCGGCCGCGCCAGCCCATCCGATCCGATATCCCAATGCACATTGAGATCGGCAATCATGCCGCGGTCGACGAACTCGCGTTGGACGAAGTCGCGGGCAAGTTCGATCCCCTGCCCTTCGGTCATCTCGCGGGGGATCGCGAACTCGATCTCGCGCGCGAGCTGCGCATCCTTGCGAAGCTCGACCGCCTCGACATGGTTCCAGAGCCGTTCGCGATCGCGCCACTCATCGGGTGCACCATCGGGCAGCAGCACTTCGCTGTGAACGACGCCGGCCTTGTTGGAGAAATCGTGGCTACGACCAAGTCGGTGGTCGTGGAGCCGATCGGCCGATCGATAGGCGGCAGCTGCGACCGCGCTGCTCCCGACCGCGCGGGAAATGACTTTTGCCGAGAAATGGTAGATCGCCATGACGGCGATCCATTTACAGCAAGAAGAGCACGTCGGCACGACGTATAAGCGCGCCCTCACACGATTTCATCGCGCTCGGGATCACAGCTTCTCACGAGATTTCAGCTACTTGAAAGGCGGAGAGATGCCGCATAGGTGGTTCGTCCGAACCTCGCAAAAGGAAGGACAGACGATGCGCAAACCCCGCGATTTCGATGCCGAACTCCAGGCGCTCACCGACAAGGCAAAGACTCTCAAGACAAAGAAGCAAGGCCAGCTCGGCGAGCTTGTCATCGCGACGGGTGCCGATGCGCTGTCGATCGAGCAGCTCGCCGGTGCGCTGCTCGAGGCTGTCGGATCTGACGCCGCGCGGAAGGAGGCGTGGCGCAAGAGCGGCGCTGCCTTCTTTCGGGGCGGCGGCGCTCGCGCTCGCAAGGGAGCTGGCCGGAACGCGGGCGGCGCATCGGCGGGCGGAGCAAGCTCGCAATCGCCTTCAGGCGAGGCGGGCGCGGTATGACACGCGGGCGTGGCAGGTGACGCGCCGCGAACGCACGCGCCAGCTCATCGAGCTCGGCGGCCTCGTCGCTAAGGCCGATCTGATCGAGCTGACCGACGATGACCGCGCTGTCCTACTCGGGCTTCTTGTGGAAGCAGCGGCCAAGCTGAGAGGCGCGGAGCGCGAGCAGCAACTTATTCTGTGGCGCCGCCGGGGGCGGCGCGCGTTTGAAATATCGGCACAGGCTGCCTGATCCGGCTCTCACCGGACGTTTACTTTCGCGTGCCATGGTCAAGGCCATGGCACGCCAGTGGAACCATCAACGACGAACGCGCCCACCGAAGAACTCGGCCGCCCATTTTCTCGTCGGCGCGGGCGTGATCGGCGCGGTTGTCGGCATTGGCTCAACCGCGACGACGCCCGAAGGCCGCCTGCAACTGACGTTGGCCGCAAGCGACATGGCGGTCGCGACCGGAGTGGCCCGCGCGCGGGTACCGGAAGATGGCGACTACTGGCGACGCTGCGACGACGCGCGCGCGGCTGGCTCGGCCCCGATCTATCGGGGCGAGCCAGGATATCGCGATGGCTTGGATGCGGACAATGACGGGATCGCGTGCGAGCCCTATCGCGGGCAGTAGCGAACGCTATTTTGCTTTAGCGCGTCCGCGCGCGGCGGGCTTGCGGCCGCCGCCGCGGCCCTTGGTTCCAAGGCCGATCTGCTTTGCAAGCGCGCGGCGCGTCTCGGCATAGTTGGGCGCGACCATCGGATAGTCCTTCGGCAGGTTCCACTTGGCGCGATAATCATCGGGTGTCATGCCATACGCGGTCATCAAATGACGGCGCATCATTTTCAGCTTTTTGCCGTCCTCAAGACAGACGATGTAGTCGGGCTTGATCGACGCGCGGACCGACACGGCGGGCTGCTGCGGCTCGGGCTCGGGCTCCTTCTTCGTCGCCAGTCCGGTAAGTGCTTCATGCACCGAACGAATGATCAGTGAGATGTCCGACACGGCAACATTGTTGTTGCTGACATGTGCGGCGACGATGTCGGCGGTCAGCGTGACGAGCGTTTCGGAATCTTCCATTTGGGCACAATCCTTCGAGGGCTAAGCTACATCGCTTTACCCTCTAGAGATGCAATCCGTTCCGTACAAATTGTATGGACTGCGCGCCCCAATTCTTCGACGCGCTCGCCAAGCCAGAGCAATTCCTCTTCGGTGATCCGGTAATGCTTCGATTATGCCGAGCGCGCAACTATGCCGAGCGGGCGCGGGACACCCGCGCTTTCCCGTAGCTTTGCGGTGATCGGCTCGGCATAGTTTTTAGCGTCCGATCTGGGGCAATCTGTGCTGA